>Ga0326727_10000010_pt1 | contig 1047584 bp, 908 predicted proteins | sample MB2enrmetagenome_FD_207643 | JGI IMG/M metagenome (GOLD analysis project Ga0326727, IMG submission 207643) | Lab enriched peat soil microbial communities from McLean, Ithaca, NY, United States - MB29MY | ecosystem: Environmental > Terrestrial > Soil > Wetlands > Peat | place: USA: New York... | reverse complement strand
GCCGGTTGGAAGCGAAGATAAAATCCTCGTCTCCAGCGTAAGCAGTCGCCTCCCGCCAGTTTTTCAGCAAGCCCATGACTATGGGGTGCAGAACCACAGGCTTCTTCGACGCGGCTGACTTCGGTTCTCCGGCACTCCCCCAGATTGGTAACGGGAAGTCAGCTTGTGTGAATCGATCGCAGAGGCTCCTGCTATACCGAAGTTGACGCTGGAACTTTCGTAGACGATAGTGCAAGAAAATCTCGCAACCTGCATTTCCTACCTGTGATCTCTACCTGTGAAACGTGTAAGAGACGTGTGGAGAGGTTGTTCGATACGGTCTAAGTTGTTATGTTTCCGTACGGTGGCAGGTTGACACAGAAGAGGTCGATGGTTCGAATCCATTCGGGCCTACCATCTGGACACAGTCTGAATCGACTCCCAATTCTTCTTCTTGGTTGACTCCTCCTTTTGCTGGAGTAAAATCTTCCTGCTTCTGTCCTGATAAATAGCAAAAGAGCTTTGGAAAAGGCATGTTTCAACGATTATTGGCGGCGACGGATTGAGGTGTGCTATGCCAGAGACGAAGCGAGCAATCCAAGCAGACTTTGGGCAGCTAGCCTGGAAGATCTTTCTCCACACGTCAAAATTGCCGCTCTTGCTCTGCCTCGTCTTCTGCAGCGGAAGCATCGCTTGCGGCCCGACGACGCTGACCGGCTCGTGGCTTGCAAATGACAATGGCATGTACTACGTCCGCCAGATTGGAAACGATGTCTGGTGGGTGGGTTTCAGCTCGGAATCTCAATACGGCGCGAGCGATATTCATAGAGGCCTGACGTTCACCAGCGTTTTCCATGGAACGTTATCCGGTAACACAATCACGGGAAATTTTGTCGACGTCCCAAAAGGACAAATGTTAGGCTACGGGCCGCTTACACTTACCTGGAGCCAGGCAAATGAACTGCAGAGCATAGCTGCGCCCGGCGCTTATCGCGCGACCAGCTGGAAGCGTTTCGGTTATTACCTGCCTCCGCCTGATCTTTTCGGGATCTTCCAAGAAGTCATGAAAAATCAGAAGGCTTGGGACGATCACTCGCTGCTTGATAATCTGAAGCCGGCGAAAAGCGATTTCGTCAGCATCCTGGGACGCATCACGAATCAGACAACTTCTTCCAGCCCACCCTACGGTACAGATCCATACGTCATTAAGATGGCGTATCCTCCCAACAATGGGGCTTCTTCCGATGTGGGGCAAGCCTATAGCGATTTTATCTGTCTGGATCAGAACGATAGTCCTCCGGATGGCGACCTTACCTTTGATGTTCACATTGACTGGGATAACCTAAACCAGCAGATCGGATTCTGGAGCAGCGGCTGGGAAACCAGTCACAGTGTCACCGCCGACAATTTTGGGGACAAACTTAACGTCGCCTACAGGATTCACGCGGAAGTCATCATGTATGGCGGCACGACCGAATGCGGCGATAGCGGACCAACAGAATTTTTGGCGCCCGGGTGGGCACAAAAAGGTGCTTTGGGTGCGCTCTTCAACGGCGTGCCCATTGATCGGCAAGTGGCTTTCTCCGGTAACCCGGATCCTGATGACCACTTGTCTTTCCAGGCGACCTCAATATTGGGAGTGCCCATTGGTTGGAACTCCTACGTTCGCGTTAACGGCGTTCTCGCGCTGGATTGCGGCCACGGGGATTTCTGGCACGGCAAGACCCCTTGTTATGAAACCAAGCCGGAATATCAAAATCAGGAAATTCATCCCGTTTACAGCATCGATCTCATTCAGGATTTCTCACAACCTCGGCCCTATGCCGATCTCACCGGGGTATGGGCGGCCAATGATGCCGGCACTTACTACCTGCGGCAGGTTGGCACCAATCGCAATAATTCTGTCGGGCAGGTCGGCAACACCGTTTGGTGGCTCGGCCTCAGCACCGATGAAGGTATAACCTTCGCTAACGTCTTCCAGGGAACACTGCAGAACAATCAAATCTCTGGAAACTGGGTGGATATCCAGGTCGGCCAGCTCGCACCAACTGCCGACACGGGAGCGATTTCCCTGAACGGCAACAACGGCGGGTTAAGCTACATGATGAACCGCCTGAACCAGACTGGCGGATTTGCCGCGGCCAACTGGCAAAAATTGTACGACGCCGGCGGCCGACAGATCGTGATTTCGTTGGATCAAGTGGAGTTCGGCTCGCCAGCCTGGCCGGAAACCGGGGAGGAAGTAGAAATTCAGGTTGGCCCGACTCGCGTCAAAGTCAAACCGCAAAACCCGCGCACCGTAAGACTGGCGGATGGACGGCAGGTGACGCAGGCCGATATTCCAGCGCAGATTCCTGTCGACGCCCCTGAACTCGGCGGCCTCCGCATGAGCGCGCAGTTCGCCGGATACCATGCCGGATGGACTCTCGCTGAAGCGGACTTCAAGGGCGGCAAGCATGTTCAGACGATGACTCCGCCGCGCGTCTTGCACATCCGAGCGTCTGCTGAAAATGAAGAACAGCCATCGGAAGCGACAAGAACGGGCATGCGGAGAACGCAACAGACTACGCGCAAAGCGGGGACCAGCAGCGTACCGACTTTGAATATCCACTATCGCATCGAAGCTGCCGACCCTTCACGCCACAATCGCCTACCGAAATAAAAGCGATCTCCATGCCGACCTTATCGATAAGTTCGGCATAGAGGTCCGAGTGTTTGACAATGATTCCATATTCCTGCAATTATAGAAATATGTTAAGGGCACGATCCAAAAGGAATGCAGAGCAGATAGCCAAATATGCCGATATGTTTTCGGCGATGGGCACAGAACCAAGGCTTCGGATTATGCAACTGCTGCTATCCGCACACCCCGAAGGCCTGGTAGTCGGCGAAATCCAGGAGGAGTTGGACATCCCTGATTCAACTCTTTCCCATCATCTCGACAAGCTCCGTATGGAAGATCTGGTCAACGTGGAGAGAGAGAGCACGTTCCTGCGCTATACCGCGAACATTGACGCGCTGCAGGAGGTGCTCCAGTTCCTGTATGCGGAGTGCTGTACGCGGAACAAGGCAGTAAAGCCAGAGCAGATCGTTCAGATTTGCGGACAGGAGTGACATGAATAGCCCAGATATCAAGGAAGCGGTGAAAGAGAAGTACGGCCAGGCGGCATTGAGAGTTACAAGCGGGGGCAGTTCCTGTTGCGGAGCCAGCGCGTCGTGTGGCTGCGATCCCATCACGGCGAACCTCTACGACGCGGCCCAAACTGGGGAGATTCCGGAAGAGGCGCTGCTCGCTTCGTTGGGCTGTGGGAACCCGACAGCCCTAGCGAAGCTCAATCCGGGCGAAACAGTGCTGGACCTCGGGTCGGGCGGCGGAATTGACGTTCTGCTCTCTGCAAGGCGGGTCGGCCCGACCGGAAAGCCTACGGGCTGGACATGACGGAGGAGATGCTCGCACTGGCCGAAGAGAACAAGCGCAAGTCAGGCATCACGAACGTGGAGTTCTTGAAGGGCGAGATTGAACACATACCGCTGCCCGACAACTCCGTTGATGTCGTCATTTCAAACTGCGTCATCAATCTATCCTCGGATAAGGACGCGGTTCTGCGGGAAGCCTTCCGCGTGCTCAAACCGGGTGGACGGTTCGGCGTGTAGGACGCGTTTCTGCGCACGAACGGGGAACCTGTGGCTAAAAGCTGGTTTGCTGACAGTTTGGGAGTTGATGGTGACAAGCGCGTTTCTCGGTACTAATCCGACCAGGGAGCTGACAACTTCCGGGTTGCTCGTCATCTGGGAGCCTTTCCCAGAAGAGGATCTGGCGCTGTCAGTTGGTCAAGCACGCGCCGCGAAATGTAAATGGCACGGAAAGCTACGACGCAAACGCCCCTTCTAAGGGAGCGTTCGAGCGACGCGGAAACCCATGATCGCGTTGCGATAGTCGGCAGGATTGCGTTCTCGGGTGGCCGGTCGCAGCAGCCACGCCGGAAACATCCATGAGCCGCCGCGATCAACTCGAAGGCAATTGCCTTGGCCGTCCTTCGCCTTGGGGTCGCTCGAAGGGGCCTCGTTCGCCCGCCCGTCAGCGGGAATGCCGGCGTAGCTGTTGTCGTAACAGTCCTCGGTCCACTGCCAAACGTTCCCTGCCATGTCGTAAAGGCCGAAGGCGTTCGGCGGCTTCGCGCCCACCGGATGTGTCTGGCCATGGTCGCAAAAAAGACCTTCAACTTTTTCGCAGCCCGAGTTGGCATTGAACCAGCCGTGGGCAGCAGCGGCAGCGTCGTCATCGCCCCAGTAGAACTTGGTTGTCGTTCCGGCGCGTGCGGCATATTCCCACTCCGCTTCGCTGGGCAGCCGATAAGGCCCGTCGCCCGAAACCGAGGGCTTCTGCCGCACTTTGCCATTCAACCAAGCGACATAAGCTTTCGCATCCAGCCAACCGACGCACACTACTGGATCGCGATCGGTCTGCTTAAACCCGGGATTTTCCCAATTCAACTTCGGATCCTTCTCCCATTTGAAGATGGCGCGGCCGCTGCCACAACCATCACCGGCCGGGTATCCCGTCTCCCGAGCAAATGCCGCGTACTCGCCACGAGTGACGTCATACTTGCCGAGGGCGAATGACGGCAATGAGACCTGATGCTGCGGAGCTTCATCAGCAACCGCGTACATACTGCCACCGTGACTCGCGGCCCAGGGCTTTTCCTCGGTTGATGAGCCCATTGTGAAATTGCCCGCCGGAACTACCACCATTTCGGGGCAATCCGGGCAGTCGCGAAACACGGCGCCGGGCACATGCCCCGAAGTCGCCGCAGCGGGCGTACTTAGCTGCTTCAGTACACTCTGTGCGCCGCTGCGAATTTCGCCGCGCCGCGGTTCGGTATCGGACCACGAGGATGCTGGCGCTGTATGAGAATCCAGCGTAGCCAGCGCTTCTTCAGCATGCTGTCGGGCCAGATCCTTCCGTCCATCTTTCAAATACGCTTCGGCGAGGGTCTCGTGCGCGTCGGCCGACTTCGGGTAAGCGAGGACCACCAATTCTAAGACCGCGACCGCCAACTTCGCCTCACCGGCGCGCATGTGGTCTTGGCCAATGATGCTGACGGTAACTTCCGGGAACAACTGCGCCTCGGGATCTCTTCGCCGGGCGTCGATCAATTGCTGCCTGACCTGGGCGACTCCGTCCTGCATCCGGAGTTGATCGATCATGGCTGAAGATGCAACTGTGTCAGCTGGCGCGTGACCTGGCGTTTTGATGAGGGTAGTTACAAACCAATCGACGATGATGCCCGGTAGCTCCGGATGGACTTTAAAGAGGTCAGTTCCGTGGCCCCCATTGTCTGGAACTTTGCTGGCATCTTCGGTTTCATACCATATCCAGGGCGCGTCCTGAGCCGCAGAGTAGTGTACGAACTTCTTGCCCGGATTGGACGAGGTGATGTAGAGCAATTCCATTGCAGCTTGCGTGGGAGGATATTCATCGTCGTCAGACATGACAAACAGTCCGGGCAGTTGCGAGGCCTGCCGCATGAATTGCAGGCCGTCTTGCGGGGTCTCTCCCGAAAGCACTGCCAGCGATTTCACCTCCGGATGTCGAGACGCCACTCTGATGGCACGGTCAACGCCGAGCCACCCGGCTCCCCCTGCGCCGATGACTTCGCGCTTGACTCCGGGCTGCGAAACCAGATATTGAAACGCTATGTCAACGTCGCCAGCGTCGGTCCGCTCGTTGGAAACGGTTCCACCACTTTCGCCATATCCGCGCAGATCGAGCGTAAGTGTGTTGATTCCAGCCGTCGCCAGTTGCCCAGCCAGTGCATCCCAGGCCTTACGTGTTCGATTGCTCTGGTGCAGAAGCAACACACCGGGACCTGGTTTTGCAGCGGCAAAGTAACTTGCTTTAAGGAGGGTTCCGTCGGGCGCTTTAAGATCAATCACCAGGTCTGCGGGCGTCTGTTGCGCCTGGAGCCGTCGCGTGTCCGTCGGCACCAGATTGTTCGCGCGATAGCAGACCGCTAATTGCCCATAGTGTTCGCCGCTGTGCTCAATGGCGAAGGTCCAAATGGTGGAGTTATGTGCCAGCCGGTTGCCAAAAAATTTCGATATATTGTCCAGCCCCGCGTCGCCCTGCTGCTGAATCACTTGCACTCCGTCCACGACGGCCTCCTGCACGAACTTCACCACGTCGGCCTTGGTCTTGAAAGCGTCGCGCGAAGGATTGTCCCCTTCGCCGAAATCAGGCCCGAGTTTTGATCCGGAAACTCTGCGTATCAGCACAAAATCCAGTGCCGCGGCGTGCAGAAGATTTTCAGCAAAGGTGCGCTCGCCTTTCTGCAGCTTGTAGTCGTATTTGTCTTCCGGAAAATCCTGAGCCATCGCAACAAGTTTGTTCCCGATGTCGTTCCACCTGTCCAACATCTCCTCGGATCGAGAGCGCGCAGTACTCGGAGATTGATTCTGTGTTTGGGCCTGACTGTAGAGACTCGTTCCGGCGGCAGCCACTAGCGTGAGCACGACCACCACGAACAAGGACCGCTTGGAAGATCGCTTCATCGGGGAATTCTCCTTTGAATGAGTGCAAAGTTGATGAGTGCTAGGCTGTCCCGAGCAGCGCGCGCAGGTCAATGCGAAGCAAGTTCATTCCTGACCACTTGGCCGTCCTTCATCACGAATCGAACGCGTTCGAGTTCAGTGATGTCGGCGACTGGGTCACCCGCGACGGCGACGAGGTCGGCAAACTTACCGGGCTCAATTGTGCCGATGCGGTCTCCCCAGCCCAACATTTCGGCCGCATTAACCGTAACCGCGCGAATCACATCGAGGACCGGCATTCCGGCCTGCCGCAACTTAACGAAGGTCGCAATGCTCGCTTGTCCGCGCGTCTCTCCCCGATAGAACCAGCACATATCCGATCCAGCGGCAAATTTCACGCCCGACTTCAACACTCGCTGGACCAACTCGTCGTAACGCTGTTTGCTGCGTGCGGCGGAGCTCAATCGTTCAGCGCGGGTGGCGGGCGGGATCACGATGACTGGCTCGGCGAACTTCAGGTAGCCACCGCCATAAAATGTCGGCGTCAGGTCGAGATAGATGCCCTTATCACGCATCTCTATGAGCTGTTGATCGGTTGCCTCGTTGCCGTGTTCGATCGAATCGGCGCCGGAATCGATCGCAGTCTGTATGGAGGTCTTGTCGATGGCGTGGACGGCGACTTTCAAATGGTTGCGGTGCGCTTCTTCGATCGCCGCCGTCAGTTCAGGGACGGTAAGGTTCTCCTCAGCCGTGACCTTGATGACATCCACGTTGTGGAAGACATTCTGCCTGACGGCCTGCCGCGCCTGGTCGGCACTGTCAAACAATAGGAATTCCTGTTGCAAGATGCTGTCGGCAAGCGCCGGATTGAGGTTCTGAACATAAGTTTCACCTCGCGTCTCCAACTTGCGGCCGGAAGCGAGGATTCGCGGACCAGGGACGCGCCCCGCATTGATCGCGTCACGCAGTTCGGTATCGCCATCAATTCCAGAATGGCCAAGATTGCGAACTGTGGTGATGCCGCTCTCCAAGTCTTCGCGCGCCATTTGTGCACCGAGCAAAGTGCGTTTGCTCGGCGACTCGACGATGGCCAGCAAAAGTTCCGGAGCAAACAGACCATTGGAATGGCGGTCCTGCTCTACTTCGGGCAGGACAACGATGTCCACAAACAAGTGCGTATGGGCATCGATCAAGCCGGGCAGCAACGTGGCGCCGCCCACATCGATGATTTTCACTCCGGCCGGCGCGGCTGCCTGCACCTGCGAAGGCGAACCGACTTCCTTGATCTTGCCCCCCTCGATCAGCACGGCCGCGGGCGCGAGGATATTTCCGGTCCGCGGGTCCAGCAGGTGGCTTGCTTTGACCAGAGTCACAGGAACCGTAGATTGGGCGGGTGTCTGCGCAGCCGAAACCACCGCCACCAGACCTAAAACGAACGATATGCCCAGCTTTCGCATCCGATCAGACCTCCCGGGAGATGAACTCAAACGGCTGCGTCGTAGAAACCGCTCGCCGCTCACCTACTACATAGTCAAGCAATCCTACTACATTCCACGTATTAGTCAATTGGACACACTAAGCCGCAGGAAGCGAGCGCTCCACCGTGGTTATCGCTTCACGAAACAGCACGCCGTATGTGCGACGGTTTGAAAGACTCCGCCAGCGATGACAGCTGCAAACAGGATTGCCACCAGGAGGCTGGCTGAGCGGTAGGAAGTTTGTGCTGGCTCGGCCAAGCGCGCCAAGCGATAGCTCAGATGCGATGAGGCGGTTGCTTGCAGAATTCCCCCTGGCTCGCAAACCGCGAGCTTGGCGAGCGCTGAAACCAGCGCCGGCCCATGAGAGCGTCTGACCACCGATTCATCGCAGGAAAGTTCGCGATAGAGTGCAATCCGCGCTCCAGCGAGCCAGACGAGCGGATGGAACCAGAGGACGCACAACGAACCCTCATAAAGTAAACGGATTAAATTATCACGCCGTCTGGCATGAGCCAGTTCGTGAATCAGAACAGCGCGGAATTCATGTTGGCTAAGTAGCCGATCGATGCCGATCGGAAGCAGGATGCGAGGCGAAAGGACTCCCCGCACAGCGGGACTCGGATGGCTGTCGCCAAAGGTCACAGGAATGCCGTCGGTTATGAAATTGGACGTGTCGCCCCGCTCGTTCCCACCGTCCTGCACTTTCACCTCGCGACGCTCTTTGCGTATACGCGAGATCAATCGCATAAGCATACAGAAGGCCCCGGTCATCCATATAACTCCGAGGATCCCAGTCGTCCGCCCCTGTGTCAGGTCCCATATGGGACCGCCAATAGCGCCGAGCGGCCTGGCCCATGCCAAATGCGGCGCCCAAAGCTTGTCGATGAGTGCTCCTGAAGGGACAATGAAATTGAATGCGCTGGCCACCCAGATCCAATATTTGGTGGTGGCGCTCGCGCGCAGGAACGATGTCAGTACCCACGCCGCCGAGCCGACAATCGAGGCAAACAGCAGGTGGATGCTGAAGTGGTAGATCACTTGTGCGATATGCTCATGCACGTTTGCCTCCGCGGGTGCGGCTGTTTTTATCGCTGCGCGCCGCAATCTGCAACGCCTTCAGGTCCCTTAAGGTAAGGGCGCCGTTTTCGAGCAGATTAGAGACGAGCAGTCGCGGCGAGCCGCCAAACAGATCGAGCAAATCGCGCACTAATCTGCTGCGATGTTGGGTTTCGTTGATGACCGGCTGAAAGAGCTGGGCATTGCCGATCTTCTTTACCTTCCGCAGCGCGCCCTTCTCTTCAAGCCGATAGACGAGCGTCTGCACCGTTGTGTAAGCGACGCGTTCGTCCTCAGGGAGGCTTTCCAGGACTTCGCGCACGGATGAAGTCCCTAGTTTCCAGTACTGTTCCAGGATGCGAGTTTCGGCTTTTGAAAGACGCGGCTCTTTCATGGTCTCCTACTCACCCCAGCAATGCTACTACAACAGACGGCGTAGTGGCTATCCTGCGTCGTTGTAATCGGAGATGAGCTCGTGGTTCGGCGTCGATGAATACCATTGTGACGATCAACTCCCGAATGGTCGCCTATCCGGAAGTAATCCAGATTGGGATATGCGGATCGGTAATGATAAGTCGGCTTCTCGTGATCAATCGCGCAACTCACAACAAGCGCCTTTTTCGCAACGAATCCGGCGGCATTATTTCCGCGTTCTAAGGGCCGACGTGCGGCCCACCGGCCGATAGCATCTGCACACCTATGACGATGACTAGATCTGGGCCGTGCCGCCGTCGACGAAGAGTTCGATGCCGTTGACGAAACTCGAATCGCTTGAGGCGAGGAAGAGCGCGACGGTCGCGATCTCTTCGGGCCGTCCCATTTCGCCGCGAGGGATCTGAGATTTGAAGAACTCCTTGGCGTCTGGCCCGAGCGGGTCCAGGACAGGCGTGTCGATGGTGCCGGGGCTGAGGATGTTGACTCGAATTCTACGTTCCTTGAGCTCTACCAGCCAAGTACGAGCGAAGGAGCGCACCGCAGCCTTGCTGGCGCTGTAGACGCCAAAGCCCGGGAATCCCTTGATGCTGGCGATGGATGCGTTCAGGAAGATCGAGCCGTTGTCGTTGAACAGTGGCAGCGCCTTCTGGACAGTGAAGAGCGTGCCGCGCACGTTGAGGTCGAAGGTTTTGTCAAAGTGCTCTTCGGTGACTTCTTCGAGCTTGGCCAACTCGCCGCGTCCTGCGCTGGCGAAAAGGATATCGATCTTGCCCTTTTCGCGCTTTACTGTATCGTAGAGGCGGTCGAGGTCGGCCAGATTACTGGCGTCTCCCTGCACACCGGTAACGTTCTTGCCGATGAGTTTGACGGCCTCATCGAGCTTATCCTTACGGCGTCCTGTGATGAAGACGTACGCGCCTTCTTTGACGAAGAGCTTGGCGGTGGCGAGCGCCATGCCGGACGTCGCCGCAGTGATGACAGCTACTTTTCCTTCGAGCTTTCCCATGACTGGTCTCCCTTCATGCGTGCGATGGACTAATGCGAGAGCCCTTTCGGTACCATTGAACTCAGAGACTCCCGGAGCTATCGCGCAGGGCCGCCCCGCACTCGCTTCCCGTTAGTAGATGGAATTGGATGCTGAAAAGATGCAGTAGTTCCGAATAATGGAACTATTGAACCTTTTCCCTAGCATGGCTACTCTTATCTCCGTGAGGCCTCTGTTCCACCCATCGATTGAGGAGATTACGGTAGAAGGCATTCTCCACGCCTTGTCCGACCCGGTACGGGTCGCAATTTACGCGGATATCGTTTCGCAGGAATGCTCGCAGAACTGCTCGACGTTTCTGACAGTCAGCGACAAGACCATCCCGAAGTCCACACTCTCTCAGCACTTCAGGGAACTGAGAGAGGCGGGGCTGATCCGTGGTGAGCGTCGCGGCGTGGAAGTCCACAACACCTCGCGCTGCACGGAACTCGAGCAACGCTTTCCGGGACTAATTCGGGCAATCGTCAACGCGCATGCCATCCAGTCGAGGGACGAAGCGCAAGGAAAGAAACGTGCTGCGCAGAGAACGGCCAGACGTGCATTGACGAATAAGTAAAGAACCCGCCTCTTCCCTCGATCAATCCGACCTCCTCGTCGTGCATCGGGTATACCGGGGCGCGGCTCCTCAGAACACTCACTCCGCTAGGGATCATCGATATCGGGAAGTTAGCATGGCGACCGAAGTCCAAAAGCCGGGGACCGGGAGAGGATCCCTCGATGCTTGCGCGTTTCAGAACTAACCCGACGATCTGCCAACCAGCACATTTCTGGCACGCAAATCCTCTTTGAAATCAGGTACCGCGAAAACGTCCTGCATGGCTATCAGTGGCGCATTAAGCGGAAGGCGGACCTCGAAGAGGAGCAGCGTAAGCGCAAGCTCGAAGCCGAACGCGCAGAAAAGGAAAGGCAGAAGCGAATCGAGCAAGGTCGGGTGAATCGGCTTATAAGGGATGCGGCAGCTTTCCAACAGGCCGGCGAAATAAGGAAGTACGTCGATGCAATCAGGCGAACGCTAGCACGCGACGGATCCAGTTCGAGTGAGGAAGTTGAAAAATGGAGTCAGTGGGCGCTGTCCCAGGCCGATCGGATCGATCCTGCTGTCGGTGGAAAGTTCTCGAATGCGATGCAGGATGAGGAGGCAGGTTAGCCGATGAAAATAGCAAATCTCGCTATTTTCGATTATCATGGATTGTGAAAATAGCGCGGAACGCTATTTTCGGTCCTAGGAAGGCAGATGTGGCCCACGCGACCAACATTCCCGGTCAAAAAGTATCGCAGGGCAGCTATTCAGCCTTTGTGCCAGCGCCCCTGCCTCCTGAACTGAACTGGACACCCCGGCTGATTGGGGCACTTTCGGACGCAGACCGGCTGGTCGGACGGTTAGCGGGCGAAGGTGGCCGGCTGCCTAATCCTCATATTTTGATCCGGCCTTTCGTACAGCGTGAAGCCGTTCTATCGAGCAAGATCGAAGGCACACAGGCCACGCTAGGTGAGTTGCTTGCCGCCGAGGCGGGAGCGATCGTGGATCGAAGTCCCGAGGACCTTCGTGAAGTCGGCAATTACGTAGTTGCTCTTGAGCACGGAATCGCGCGGCTCAAGAAGCTTCCTCTTTGCGTCAGGCTTACCCGCGAGTTGCACGAAAAACTCATGGCGGGCGTTCAGGGGCACCAAGCAGCGCCCGGACGTTTTCGCAAGATCCAGAATTGGATCGGCAAACCTGGCAGCACGATCGCAACTGCTTCCTACATCCCGCCCCCTCCAGGAGAGGTCGAGCCTTGTCTCGCGGCCTGGGAAAAGTTCCTGCATGAATCGACCCTGCCGCCTCTCGTGACCATTGCGCTGGCTCATTATCAGTTCGAAGCCGTTCACCCGTTTCTTGATGGCAACGGCCGAGTCGGACGCCTGCTCATAACCTTGTTCTTGATCGAGCGCCAGATCCTCCCGACACCGCTGTTCTATCTGTCGGCGTTCTTTGAAGCATCACAGCGAGACTACTACGACGGTTTGCGCGGGATCAGCGAACGCGGGGCATGGAACGATTGGTTGGAGTATTTCCTGCTGGGAGTCGCTCGCATGTCTGAGGACGCTTTGAGTCGAGCGATGCGCATCAACGGACTGCTGGCCGAGTGGCAGAGGAAAGTCTCAGGAGAATCCAGCAACAACCCCTTGCGTGTAGTCGAACTCTTGGGGGCAAACCCGTTCATTACTACAAAAGGCGTGGCGGAGAAATTGGCGATCGCGTTTACGACCGCGCAGCGCGCCATCGAACGACTGGAACGTGCGCGTATCGTAAAGCGGGTTGGCGATGCGAAGCGCGATCGAGTGTATTGCGCGACTGCGCTCCTGGATATACTAGAAGAGCCGGCCCACCTCAACACAGTCGACAACAGGTAGCTCCGGGTACAGATGATAAGACACGGGCCCTCCGGGATGCTCGGCAATTCACTGACGCGCCACTAGGCTGTAATTCTGTTTCATCGCGATCAGGGCTGTTGCGGGTCCTATTCGAAGGTGACTCTTGGTTGCCCAACGCTGAAGTGAGAGGTGAGGAAGGGCCACTGTGATCGGCCCTTCATTCCGGCTCTTGGGCCGCGAGCTCCCAACTGACAGCTGAGACACCGGACTCCAGACCTAACCGCTGCACAATTTCTTCGAGCATTGCGTTTTGCCGCCCTGCACTGACCAGTGTGGCACGTACTTCTACTTTGCCGCTGGAATTCAAGTCTTCGCTATACAGAGCATGCAAGGTGATCGGCAAAGCATGTATGTGGTGCATAAGCAAGACGCGAAGCTTGGCTTCGTCATCCTTGCGGCAAACAAATCGTAGGACGTACTTCGTCTCCACGTCGGTGCATCGGCTTGGTTGTCTGTCAATTTTGCGCGCCCGTGGACGAAACAGGACGTTTGCCCCGACCACGGTGTCGCGCCAATCACACTCCCCCCCGAGAAGCCAAGCCCGCAAAGTGATCCGCCGGCTGCTGAGTTTTTGAACCTCGCTCATCTACTTATTCCAGGCAACACGGAAACGATCCGTATACCGCAATCCCGAGTGCTACTCTTGCCAGCCACCGCCCAACGATTGGTAGAGTTGCACGAGGGCCAGCAGTTCATTCCCATTTGCCTGAGCCAAGTTGAGTTCGGCCGAGAACGCGTTGGTCTCGTTGGTTAATACTTCAAGATAGTCTGTCTTCCCGGCTCGGAACCGTATCTCGGATAGCTGCGCGGCATCCTTTGCAGCTGCCACCAGTTGCTCCTGCTCGATCCTGAAATCGTGGTCTTTACGGTAGCCGACTAGAGCGTTCGAGACATCGCGAAATGCACCTTGAATTGTTTGTTGGTAAGTGAGAACCAACTGCTCTTTCTGAGCTTCTGCTAACCTCACGTTGTTTTTGAGCCTTCCGCCCTGGAAGATCGGCTGGGTAAACGATCCCGCCATGCTCCACAACCCAGCTGGCCCCGTGAAGAGGCTGTTGAGGGCAGAGCTTTGAAAGCCAGCATCTGCGGTCAATGAAATCTGCGGAAAATATTGTGCACGAGCTACACCAATCTGAGCGTTAGCCGCAATCAGGCTCTCTTCTGCTTCGCGGACATCGGGCCGCCGCTCCAATAAGTACGAAGGAAGGCCCACGGGAACTTCCGGCGCATGTGGTTGTTCGGTCAGGAGCAATCCTCGCGGAATGTCGCCCGGGTTATCTCCCAAGAGGATGCTTAGATTGTTTTCCTGCTGTGTGATTTGCCGCTCCAAGTCCGTAATTTCGGTTTGAGCGGAGTCCACCAATTGCTCTGCCTGGCGGACATCGAGCAACGACGCCAGTCCGTGTTGCTCCTTAATTGCCGTCAGTTGTAGGGAATCCTGCCGTGATGCCAACGTTCGTTTGGAAATGTCCAGCTGGAGATCCAACTGGCGCAACTGGAAATAATCGGTGGCAACATTGCCGACCAGTGTCGCGATCACCTGTTTCTGTGCCCACTCATTCGCGATCAAAGTTGCACGTGCGGCTTCGGTAGCGCGTCGATACCTGCCCCAGAAGTCCAAGTTCCAGGAGGCCGAGGCGGTCAGTTGCCCCAGCGTGCTTTCGAATGCTGGGAATGGAGGAAGAGCCGATCTCTGATTCGTTTCACTACCGCCAACCGAGAGGGAAGGCAGTTGATCTGCACGGGTAATGCCGAGTTGCGCCTGAGCTTGCAACACTCGCGTAGCCGCGATGCGCACGTCATAGTTGTTCTTGAGCGCCGTGCGGATCAGATTCTGGAGTTCCTTATCCTGAAACACCTCCCACCACTTCTCGTCGCCCAGGGACGCAGTCGATGGCATTGGTTTGGTCGGAGCGGCGGGCGACTGCTGTTGGGCCTGATGGATCGACACCATGTCGGCTGGGGCGCCACGGTACATTCCTGGCACATCGACTGAAGGCCTCTTGTAGTTCGGGCCCACCGTGCAGCCGATCATAAGTGGGACTACCCCGAGAAGCGGAATCAAGAATTGAAATCTATGTTGCCCTGAGTTAGACATGATCAATCTCCACTTTGCGCCGGAAGCATATCGGGACGAGGTGCCGGCGGTTGCTTCCTTTCTGACCGGAAGAACGGAATGCGGTCCAGTACTCTTTCCTGGAATTCCTGCAGCGAAAGATAGATCGCAGGTGTCACATACAAGGTGATGAACTGCGAAACAATGAGTCCACCGACCACAACAAGGCCTAATGGTCGACGCGACGATCCGTCCGCGCCGTAACCCATGGCGATCGGCAAGGCTCCCAACAGGGCTGCCGCCGTTGTCATCATGATTGGCCGGAAACGTTCCATGCTGGCGTCATGGATCGCCTGATCGTCTGGAATTCCCTGCCGGACCCTAGCTTCTGCGAAATCGACGATCATGATTCCGTTCTTCTTGACGATTCCCATGAGCATGAACATTCCGATGTACGCATACAGCGAGGCTTCTTCGCCAAACAGCCAAAGTGTCATTAGTCCACCGAGCAACCCCACTGGCAATGCGGAGAGCACGGTTAGCGGGTGCAGATAACTCTCGTAGAGAATGGCCAGAATCACGTACATGACGAACACGGCTACGAGCATGAGGACTGCGAGATCAGAAACCGTGTTTTGGAAAATGAGCGCTTCCCCTTGCAGCGCTCCCTCCACTCCCGGCGGCAGAATCTGTTTCGCGGTTGTCTCCACAAACTGAGTTGCAGGACCAATTGAGTATCCCGGCTTCAGGTTGAAGAAGATGGTCACGCTGGTGAACTGATTGATATGGTTCACCGCCTGAGGACCAACCACTGAATGCCAACTCGTCACCGCACTCAGCGGAATCATCCGCAGGCCGTCGTCGCTCTTTATATAGAGCTTGCTGAGATCTTCGGGAGATGTGCGTTCATTATCGGCGACTTCGACGATCACCTGGTACTGGTCAGTGGCCTTCTTGATCAGATAGCTGTAATTCTGAGAGTAGGCATCGTGGAGAAGCGTGAGAATGCGTGCCTCGGAGATACCGTAGAGTTTTGTTTGGTCGCGAAGAATATCCACCTGAAGACTCGGTGTGTGGTTGTAAAGATCGGAATTGACGAACAGAAAGCCTGGATACTGCCGCATCTTGGCGATGAGCTTATCGGCGGTTCCGTAAACCTCATTCGAGTTGATTCCGGAAATGGCATACGCGAACTGACCTTGCGTGTTGGCAGTCGCGCCCGTGCTTATTTCCAGAACAGGATTGGGCTGCAGGAACGCTATGGTCCCAGGAACCGCGGAGTCGATTGCTCCCATTAGTTGCCCGGTCACCTGCTGAATCGGTGGGCGCAGCGAGGGGTCCTTCAAGAAAACAACGAAGAAAGCCTGGTTCGCCGGGAAGAACGAAGTCGCTCCGCTCACGTTAACCATGTGGCGCACCGCGGGATTCGCCTTAATGATCTCCTCTGCTTTCGCCTGATAGGCGTGCATTTGTTCGGGCGACGACCCTTCCTGCGCCACCAGCACTCCGCGAATAAATGAACTGTCACCGACCGGCAGAAATGCTTTGGGCACGATATAGAAGAGGTAACCGGTTCCCGCCAGGCAAATGACCCAAGCTACGGCCGAAATCCAACGATGCTGAAGGAAAGGCCAGAGCGTCCGCCCGTAGATATCCAGCACGCGACGCTCTACGGCGCCGAAAGCACGTTCCATCCAGGTTTTCTTTGCACCCTTTCCACGATCACTCAGCATTCTGGAGGTCATCAGCGGGGTGAGGGTGAGGGAAACCAGGCCGCTGGCTAGAATCGAAATCACGATCGTGACGGAGAACTCGCGGAAGATGCGTCCCATGAGTCCGTTCATCAACACCAGCGGGATGAATACAGCCGCAAGTGAGAGCGTCATCGCCAAAATCGTGAAGCTGATCTCTTTGGCCGATTCGATGGACGCATCGAATGCGCTCATGCCCTGTTCCATGAGCCGGACTGTGTTTTCCAGAAACACAATCGCGTCGTCGACCAGAAACCCGATGGCAAGGGTCAGGGCCATCAAGGAAAGATTGTCGAGGCTGTAGCCGAGCAAATGCATGGCTACGAACGTCAAGAGCAACGAAAGTGGTAGAGCGATGGCCGGGATCAGCGTGTCGGTTGCGCGTCCCAGGAAGATGAAGATGACCATGACCACTAGAACGAACGCAATAATCAACGTAGTCTCGACATCGTGAATGCTGTCCACGATCGTCAGCGAACGGTCATAAACGGGTACGATGTTCACCGAGCTGGGAAGTTCTGACTTGATACCCGGTAAAACGTTGCGGACTGCTTGAGACACTTCGACGGCATTTGATCCCGCTCGCCGAAATACGGCGATCACTATCGCTGCACCCGGCTGCTGAAGCTCACGTGACCAGAAGCGGATATTGATTCGCTCGTCTTTTACTCCGTCCCTGGCTGAAGCAACGTCTTTCAGATAAACCGGCGCGCCATTGGTTTGTCCCACGATGAGGTTGTTGTACTGATCTGCTGTGACAAGTTGCCCCTGGGGTTGCAGCAGGAAGGTGCGATGGCTTCCGTCGAATTGTCCGGCGCCGGTGTAAGCGGTGCCGTTCTTGACCGCCGTCGTCAGATCATCGAGCGAAATGTTGCGGACCGCCATCAGTGACGGATCCGCCTTGATCCTAACCGCGGACTGCGCGCCGTAAATCGCTATTTGGCTAACTCCCGGCAGAATCGTAATTCGCTCGCCAACTTGCGTATTGGCATAGTCGTAGAGTTGCCCTTCCGTCACCGTGTCACTGGCCAGCGCGAGGTACATGATCGGCTGATCGTTAGGGTTCGTTTTGGTGAAGGTGGGAGGGCTAGGCAAGTCGAGCGGTAGTTGTCCCTGCGCCCGCGTGATGGCTGCCTGAACGTCAGTGGCAGCTCCATCAAGACTCTTCGACAAGTCAAACTGCAATACAAAACTAGAGTGCCCCTGGCCGTTGTTGGAGGTCACCAATTCCAAACCTGGAATCTGCATGAACTGGCGCTCAAGTGGCGTGGCGATATTGTTAGCCATCGTCTCCGGAGTGGCGCCGGGGTAATCCACCTGTACCTGGATCACGGGGTAATCAATGGATGGCAGATCGCTTACCGGTAGCTGGAAGTAAGCCCAAACTCCGAATAGAACGACCGAAATCGTCAGGGCGACCGTCATCACCGGACGGCGAATGAAGAGTTCCGAGAGGTTCATGGCTAGCTCCCCTGCTTCTCTGAGGACGCGTCGTTTGCGCCTGAACCAGCGGTGCCCACGCGGACCTTTCCTCCCGGCCGCACTGTCATCTGGCCCGCGACTACGACTCGTTCACCGGCGGATAATCCGCCTGTAACGACGACATCAGAGCCCTGGCGCTGGCCCAGCACCACAGGTCGGAGCTCAGCGGTGTCGTCGGACTTGACGACAAAAACGAAGGGGCCTCTCTGACTGATTTGCGTAGCTTCACTGGGAACGAGCACCGCGCCCGCATCCGTACCCAACACGAGTCTCACGTTGACGAATTGACCCGGCCAAAAGTGTCGATTGCCGTTCGGGATCGTCGCTCGAAGATTGACTGTACCGGTGCCGTTCTGCACGGTGTTATCCAGGAACTCGACGATTCCTGTTCGAGCTTCGTTCGCTGTGTCGGTCGGGAGCCAAATCAATGCTTTCAAGGTCCGGTGAGTGATCTGCTTTTGAACTTCGGGTAGGTCTCTCTCGGTGACCGTGAAGTTCGCGTAAATCGGATCATTTCGCTGGATGGATAGGAGTGCAGTCGAATTGGCCTGCACGACGTTGCCGACGTCCACCAGACGGGCTCCCGCTCTGCCGTCAATCGGAGAATGAATGTAGCAGTAGTCGAGATTGAGCTTGGCGGTTTCGAGCGCCGCTTCGGCTGCTTCCACTTGCGCCTTGCTAACATCCACCGCATTCTTCTTGGTGTCGTAGTCTTCCTTTGAGATTGCTCGCGTGTTGAGGATGTCCGCATCCCGTTCGAATTCGATTTTCGCGAGCTCAAGCGCAGCCTTGTTTTGCGCGAGCGTAGCCTGGGCGGCATCGAGTTGGGCCTTGTAAGGACGCGGATCAATTACGAAGAGGAGTTGTCCCGTTTTGAGGTTGTCGCCATCCTTAAAATGTCGCTCCTCAATGCGGCCGCCTACCTGCGGAGTTACGGTGACAGACTCGAGAGCCGCATTCCGGCCAATCTCGTCGAGATACCGCGGAACGTCCTGCGTTCTAGCCTTAACGACGCTGACCAACGGCGGCGGAGGCCCAGCCGGTGCTGCCTGAACTTTCCCACTGCTGCAGCCAATTGCCTGCAGGAGCCCAAGAACCGCAATTAGACTTAGGAAAATCTGTTTCATGCCGTTACCCTCGTCGGACCGCGTTGAGGATAAGGGCAACACATGTGCCAAACTTCAGAGGCTATAAATCACTGATTTTCAGTGAAGGAGATGTGATTCGGGGTGTTGAAGTCAAAACTGTCGAAACACCTCGACATCTGTGCCAAAGTGAATATCACCCTGTGCATTGCTTGGGTCGTTCAATCCGAACCCCTCAACATGTCGCTGATTGAGCTGCCGGACCTATAGCAGCTAAGAAAGAGAGTCGGGAAGATATTCAGTGGTACTCACGTTCGACCGCGTTTCCACAGGCTGGAAATCTGTAGAGTTCAAACAAAGTTCCGGGGGGCTATACCAAACTTTTTTAGCCGTGCAATCAGGGTTGTACGATTGACGCCCAAGCGTGCGGCGGCGCCGTCTGGTCCACCCACCCGTCCCTTGCTTTCCGTAAGGGCTCGCACGATATCATCGCGCTGCTTGTTCGCGTTTGGATAAAGCAATTGGTCGCCGCCGGCGAGCGAACTAAGAGTCTTCTTCACTATTTCGGCAATGTCTTCGCAGCCCGCCTGGGGAAGGGTTGCTATTGCTTTCGCGTCGCGCACTTTTCGTAGTTCGGATAAGGGCGCCTCCAAGGATGTTCCGCAGGTGAGGATTACGGCCCGCTCGACGAAATTCTCTAATTCTCGGATGTTGCCTGGCCAGTCCCACGCTACGAGTCCCTCCATCACGCAGGGAGGAATCCCCTTGACCTTCTTCTGCATTTGCTTTGTAAACTTCTGTACGAAATAGTTCGCCAGCAAAGGAATGTCTTCTCTGCGCTCACGCAAGGGCGGAATCCGGATCGGGAAGACATTCAGCCGATAATACAAGTCGCTCCGAAACTCTCGGTCGGCAACCATTTCTTCGAGATCGCGATTGGTTGCCGCAACCAGGCGGACATTCACTTTGCGCGTATGTGCGCTACCCAGCCGCTCAAACTCCCGCTCTTGTAAAGCGCGTAGTAGCTTCGGCTGAATCTCAATTGGGATGTCTCCTACTTCATCCAAAAACAGAGTCCCCTGATCTGCGAGTTCAAGCCGGCCAACCTTTTGCGCGATGGCGCCAGTGAATGCTCCTTTTTCATGACCGAACAGTTCGCTCTCAAGCAGTCCCGTTGGAATCGCGGCACAATTCAGTTTTACGAAATGACCATCTTTACGTCGGCTGTGGTCGTGAATCGCGCGGGCTATCAGTTCCTTGCCCGTCCCAGTCTCGCCTAGCAACAAAACCGTAGAGTCGCTCGGTGCCACAGTTTCGACCATTTCTAGGACGTGCTCGATCGCAGCGCTTCTTCCGATGATCTTCTCGAAACCGATATGGCTGCGTATTTCCTGTTCCGACTGAAGTTCCTCGTCGATCGAGTCACTGCTGACTTTACTGAGACCAGTAGCCGCCCGGGGAAGGGCGACATACTGCCGGACAGCATTTAGCAGCTCTTGATTGTTAGTAGGCTTCGTAAAAAATTCGACGGCGCCCGATTTAAGCGCCCGCACGGTCATTGGGATATCGCCGTGACCGGTAAGGAATATGATCGGGATCTGGATACCGCATCTGATGAGCTCCTCTTGCAACGCAATTCCGCTTAGGCCCGGAAGGTTCACGTCGAGGACCAAACAGCTTGGAATTTCAGCCCGAGGCATAGCGAGAAATTCTTCGCCTGATGATGCAGTCTGGGCCTTTAGCCCTGCGGCGGAAAGAAAGCTCGCCAAGCCTTCCCGCACCGAGACATCATCGTCCACCACGTAGACAAGACCGTTGCTGTTGTCCATAGCGACTTGCCTCCGTCAGCCTTGTTTTGCATTCGACCTTAGTGCCCTAAAAACGGCGTCCAGTAGTTCGTTCTTGTGGAATGGTTTGATCAGGTAATCCAGAGCTCCCTCGGACAGGGCTTGCTCCCTGGTTTCCTGATCTGAAGCATGCGCAGTTATAAAAATAACCGGTATTTTGTAGCCTTTCGAGAGTAGATGGCGATGAAGTTCAGTGCCGCTCATTCCGGGCATTCGAACATCGAGTACCAGGCAATTGGCATCGCTTGGATCGGACGACGTTAGAAATTGCTCAGCGGAAGCGAACACCTGCACCCTCAGTCCAGCGGATCGGATTAAGCTCTGCAGCGATTCGCGGACGGATAAATCATCGTCCACCACTGCAACCTGCGATGGCATCTTTTCTGTTTACCAGTGGAACAAAGCGGTGTCTATTACACCTTGGGCGTAGTGATTGTCGGGATCAGGGAGTCTGGGATGAACGGGTACGCAGCTTCTCGGCCATCCTGACCAGATCTGCCAGAGAGTTGGCGTGCATTTTCCGCATGACCTGCCCTCGGTGCACCTTGACGGTGAACTCGCTAATGTCCAATTCGGCCGCAACTTGCTTATTGAGCAACCCGGAAACGACCTGCTGCATGACTTCCTGCTCGCGACGAGTCAAGGACGCATAGCGCGCCCGGAGCGCGTCCAGGTCAGCATGACGCCGACGGTTAGCGCGATCGCGCTCCATTGCTTCTGCGATGGCGAGAAAAAGCTGCTCTTTGTCGAAGGGCTTGGTTAGAAACTCAACTGCGCCGGCCTTCATTGCCTGCACCGACGCGGGGATATCACCATGGCCAGTGATAAACACAATCGGTATATTGAGGTTTCCCTCGGCCATCCGCTTCTGGAGATCCAGTCCGCTCAAGTCCGGAAGCTGGAGATCGAGCAAAAGGCAACTCGGCGCATCAACGCGAGGACGAGCGAGGAACTCCTCTGCCGACGCAAAGGTTTCGACTTTCCATCCCGCAGCTCGTATGAGGCTACTGACGCCCTCCCGAAAGGATAGGTCATCGTCCACAATCGCGACAATTGCCTCAAGCTTAGGCAACGGATGCTCCGTCGTGGGACCGGGGAAGCGCGAACTGTACGGTCAAGCCGGCATCTTGGTTCGTAGCAGCCCACAGCCTTCCGCCGTGACTCTGCACGATGGAACGGCTGATCGATAATCCCATTCCCATACCCGATTTTGTGCTGTAGAAGGGATCAAAGATTTTTGTCAGGTTGTTCGGATCAAGCCCTACCCCCGTGTCCCGAACGGCAACGCAAACCTGGCTAGGCTCACTGTTCGACGTGGTGATCCGGAGTCGCTTTGAAGCTGTTTCACGCATCGCGTCCATGGCGTTCATGACAAGATTGAGCACCACCTGCTGTAACTGCACACGATCCCCAACAACAGGATCCAGGGCTTCGGCAAACTCTGTTTGGATCGTGATTTTCCTTCTCTTTGCTTCATCCGCCATGAGGGCAATCACTTCCCGTACAGTTTCATTCAAATCCAGCTTTGTTTTCGGCGGTGGGGACTTCTTCACGAGGCCGCGGATTCGGGAAATTATCTCGCCCGCCCTTGTACCATCCCGAACGATTCGACGAGCAGCCTCTCGGGCTTCCTCCAAATTAGGAGAATCGGCCGCGAGCCACAGCAAGCAAGCCTCGCCGTTGCTCACAACGCCGGATAGCGGCTGGTTGATTTCGTGCGCGATCGATGCCGTCATTTCGCCGATCACGTTCACGCGGTTAATGTGCGCAAGTTCCGCTTCCAATTCACGCACACGCTCCCGTTCTTGCTCGGCCTGTTTTCGTTCGGTGATGTCACGCACTATAGCTAGGTTGAGATGCTGTCCGCCCTGCCAGAAGGGACGGACGCGAACGTCGACTGGCAAGAGGGTTCCATCTTTTCGCCGAAGACGAGACTCGAAACCGAAAACCTCTCCGGCCATCAGCCGCTCACTGACCGATCGAAAGGAAGCTGAATCTTCATCCGGGTCAACGAAGTCGCGGGGAGTCATTCCTAAGAGTTCTTCCCTTGTATAACCTAAGATCTCGCAGGCGTACTGGTTAACATCGACAAGCTTGCCGTCATCGGTACGCAACATGATTGCGTCGGCCGCATGATCCACGATAGTCCTGTAACGGACTTCGCTAGCACGCAACTCCCGTTCGGCACGGACCTGTTCCGTGATATCAACATTTGTGCCGACGTATTGAATCAGCTCCCCGTATTGATCGAGAACAGGTCGAATGATTCCACGCACGTACTTTAGAAATCCATTCGGCAACACGAGCCGAAAATCAATGCTACCGGGGTCTGAACCGACTTGTTTTTGGGCTGGAGCGTCCTGATCGAGAACTGCGTGGGAAGGCCCTGAGACATGGCTCAGGATCGGGATGTCTCTCACCGTGCCATCCGTAAATACAACAAGATCATCCTTCGAACGAGTAATACTGAGCGGGTATGCCAACGCTCGGTTGAGATACTCCCGCAGCTTGTCACGATCTTCTGGCTGCATCCGCTCGAATACTTTTTCTTGTGAGGGGGCGCCGTCTGCCGGGTCGAACCCCCAGATTCGGAACATTTCATCGGACCAGTAATTGTGTGTTCCGCCCTTCGCATCCCAGGCAAAACTACCTGTGTGGGTCAACCTCTGCGCTAGGACCAGGTAACCTTCACTACGAAGTAATTCGTCCTCAGCCCGCTTACGCGCGGTGATGTCGCTGACAACCCCGGTAATCCGAATGCGCGAGCGTGAGCGCGTGACCACGCCGGAGTCGCGGATCCAGCGGACATCACCATTTGCATGAATGATGCGATACTCGCCTTCCGCTTGCTCTACTTGCCCGCTTATCAGGCGTTCAGCGGCGACAGCAACTCGTTTTTTGTCCTCGGGATGAACGATACCGAACCACGCATCGGGCCCATGCATGAAGAACGAAACTGGTCGCCCCGTAATTTTCTCCACCGCGGGTGAGTAGTATTGGTAGGTCCACTTATCATGTTCGTCGAACTCTGCACTCCAAAGACAGTCGGAGACCGAAGTCATCACTCGCTGCAATTCGTCGGCGGTATTGCGCAACTCTTTTTCGGCCCGTCTGCGATCTTCAATGTCCATCGCAGATAAGTACCATCGGATCATGCGTCCCTGTTCGTCACGCAACGGATTATCACGGAACAAGAACCACCGAAATTCTCCATCCGCTCTTCGAAACCGTGCTTCGAACTCGTGCGAACCTTCACTTTGTGATCCGCTGTACACCTCCTTCGCAAGGCGCTCCCGGTCATCCGGATGGAAGAACCAAAGAGGATCAGTCATCCCTTGCCATTGTTCGAGCGTTAATCCTAAGTAAGCGAGCCCAGGCCGGTTGGCATAGAGACGTCGCCGGTCGGCTCCGAACACAGCCATCAACTGCGGCGTAAAGTCGAGGACCTCGCGTAGTTCCTTCTCCTGCTGTCGGACTTTTTCTTCAGCGCGTTCCCGTTCTTCGACATGTTCTTTCAGCAACAGTTCCCTTGCTTGACTCTGCAGCACAAGAAAGCTGGTAATGGTGATGGCCGCTATGCTGATTAAAGTGTTGGCGATTCCCCAAAATGCCTCACCCTTAGGTGGCGTCAAAACTGCGCTGGTCACCGCCAAGATTACGCAGGTAGCGGCCACCAATGCGGTGCCGCGCCGCCGTAAGAAGCGGCCAGCCATGAGGATGACGACGACGTAAAGGACGGAGACTGAAAACTCGAACGGTGTCGCGGTGTCCGCAACAAAAATGGATGCAGCGAGCAGTGCAGTTGCCACACGAAGCCAGCGAGATGCCGCTGTTACGTGATCGGGCGCTTTCGATACGTCACTGTCTACGCTGCTTGCCATAAAATCCTTCTCCCCCAACGAGAAAGTCTGAATGGAGCAGAACTGCGAAAAATCACCTTTTGCAACGGTACCTGGCGGTGCCGCCACTGAACAAGCTCAGCAAAAACTAACAGATTGTAAGAGACCTGACGTTGATTTTCCCATTTTTTGGAGGCGCAAGACGACCGTCGGCTTTACCGGTTGTCGCAAGGAGTTCAAGCTGGTATTGGAGCTGAGTGCCAGCCGATCTTCTCCGTGGCATCTTCAAGTGGGTAACCGAGGCGCTTCCATTCGTTGAGGCCACCGAGTAACGGCCGGATGCGACTAATCCCCATCGTTCTTAATTTGAGCGCCAAAATAGCGCTCGACGCTTCGTTCGGACAAGTGCAGTGCAAAATAATTTCGCGATCACGCGGAATTTCCGCATTTCGCTTTGAAAGCTCATCCGGGGTCAACCGAATTGCGCCAGGAATCATGCGAGGATCTGCGAGCATGTCGAGCGGATGTCTCAGGTCGATGATGTAGGGGTTCGCTCCCGCGGTGATGAGGTCGCGTACTTCTTGCGGTGAGATCCGAGCTACCGCCTTGAGATCATGTTCAGCTCTGCGCCGCCGGTAGAATCGCCACCCGAGAATCGAAACTGCGGCAGCGAAGGCAAGAATCAATGACGCGCTTCGGATCGACGAAGCAACGGCAGAGATCCCGTTTACGCTGTTGCCGAGGATGCGGCCGGCAGCCAGATACACTCCCACGTACAACAAGCTTCCGAGGAAGTCCGCGCCGGCGAAGGAGAGAACGGAAACGTCTGAATTCGCAGCCAAGGGTACGGCAAATGTGCTGACACCGGGTATGAACTTTGCAAATATCAGAGACCAGCTGCCGTAACGGGAAATAAACTCGGAACTACTACGAACACAGGTTTGCGGTTCTAGAGAGATCTTGCAAAGAAAGCGCAGCACCGCTGGACCACGTTTCTTGCCAATGATGTACCAGGCAGCATCGCCTATCAGGCAGGCGATCACGCCGATCAGGAGTGCACTTGCGAGGTTCAGTTGTCCCGTCGCCGATAACACACCGGCGGCGATTAAGATCGGCATTGCCGGTACTGGAGCACCAAGCTGTTCGGCTGCAGTCCATAGGAACAGTAGAGCGTATCCATGTCTCGCCAAATCGATTAGAGCTTGGTGCACTTCAAACATTTAATCTCTCCCTTAGACCCCGGGGAAATCTTCGCCATTGACCGACAGCAGGCCTCGTGTTCAGTTCCGCCGCGGATAATTCCCAAAGCGATAGCTCGATACACTGATCTGACCAAAGAAATCACTCTGTTGATAAATGACTGCACCCGGTTCGTTCTCTGACGCCCCGACAGCAACGTGAAGTGGGATGAGATGATCCTCCTGAGGCTGTGCAGCCCTTGCGGAAGGTGCCTGTTCCCATTCCAGCAACCGTTCCGCGCGTTCCTCAGGCGTAGAGTCCACCAGAGTCTGCTTGAGCCATGAGTCGAATCGCGCTGAGTCCTGCTTCGGGTTCTTGCCAGTCGGATTCATGAATGCACTGAGATCGTGGTAGCTACTGCCGCTACCGATGATCAGGACGCCTTCGTCTCGGAGCGGGGCAATGGCGCGGCCCAATTTGAGGTGTGCCTCGGGATCGTAGTCAGCCCGGATCGAGATCTGAATCACGGGGATGTCTGCTTCCGGATGCGTGACGGCCAGTATTGAATACGTGCCGTGATCAAATCCGCGCTGCGGATCCAGGTGGGTGGCAAGTCCCGCCTCCTGTATCAGCGACTGGACACGCTCTGCGAGTTCGGGGGAGCCAGGAGCCGAATAGCGGATCTGATACATCTCCCGTGGGAAACCGCCGAAGTCATAGACCATGGGAGGATGGACATTCGAAGTCACTGCGAAATCTTTCCCCTCCCAGTGTCCCGACACTGCTAGAATCGCCTTCGGCTTGACGCCGAGTTGCCGGGGCAAATCTTTCAGCGACATTTCAAGCTTCGCGAACAACTGGCGATGGGCCCCGGTCATGTAAGGCCACGGTCCGCCGCCGTGACTTAAATAGAATGTGGGAAGTCGATTTTGCATAGCCTTTATCGTCAGCTGCTGAATTCAAGCTTTCAGAGTTGGATGATTTGCGAGTACTGTGCGCTCCCTTTTTTAAGCGAAGAAACAACAGCTGCCCCAGTCATGCGGCATCTTCAATTCTCACCAGTGTGATCGCTTTCTCCGGACACGCAACTACGCACAACCCGCATGCTCGGCACGCATCGGCATGAGGTGTATACGCGACCTTCTTGCCATGCGCCCAGAGCTTCAGACGCACCAGCACCGGAAGCGTTCGGTATTGATCTTCGTCGACCTTACTGACTTCGAATACGTCATAGGGGCAGACAACAACGCAGTCCGCTTTGCCCTCGCAGCGGCGCAGATCGACCTGCGGCCGGTACACAAGTGGCGCTGCGTTGCATTTCTCTCCCGGCCTGCGTGCGTCCTTCGCCGCGTGGCGTACTTTCACGACATCCCGTGCCCGAACGCCGGGCTTATACGACCTCTCGGTGTGCTCAACCATGATTCAGGTCTCCGTATGCAACAAATCGCCCTTTTACCGCGAGCGCCGAGCATCAAGGCTCAGAGGGCCGGCTCCGAATTGAGAAATGAGAAACGCTCCGCCGAGCATGGAAATATTCTTTAGGAACATTGCCATTTGCATTTGCTGCATCATGGGATCGTGCACCGCCCAGAAGTTGTGCATCATCGGCGTTACCACAATCAGGAACACGGCAATCAGCGCTGCACCAACTTTCACCCGATATCCCAACAGGATGCTCAATCCGCCGAGGATTGCCATTAATCCGGATACTGGCACCGCGATCGAGGCTAGGGGCACGCCCTGTGCTGCTGCGTAAGCAACGGTCTGCTTAGCGAAGTGGCCGGAGCCGGCCATGATGAAAACCAACGAGAAAAATATGCGCCCTAGAAGCACGACCGGGCCCTTAGGGAAGCTGCGCGCTTCGACTTTGTACGAAACTGTGGAACTTGCTGCCATAACTCCTCCTTTTTCTGGATGCGAATGTTCGCATTTGTCGGCGGAGATAAGGGCAAGCGTCATTCCAAAGTTAAACTCCTCCCAAATGATTGATAATGAGGGATCACTGTTGGGAGTTGGGTATACACAATCGATCAACTGTTGAAGGTGTTGAAGGCCTATTGACACTGGTGAGCTGCAGTCGCATCGCAACCGCCCTACGCGTCCCCTACTTTCATGGAGCGCTCTTACAAATCTCTTCGCGCTGTTTCTGGAATGTCCTTCATTGAGTTTTTGCCGGTGTAGGCGAGGAGTCGACACTCTTGACTCTCAACCACGGGCATCACGTCGAATTCGACTCGAGCTTGGGTTTGCAGGTACTTAGCAGCACATTCGTTTTGGCACGGCAGTTGCCCTTGGTTGAGGTGGAAGAGCCAAAGATGCTTTCTATCTCTGCAAACCGCGGATTATCGATTCTGTCCACTTGCCAAGTGGTCGGCGCGCTTCCCGATGCGTCTGAGCACGTCTTCCACCTGTCTTTGTTCTTCTGGAGAAACGTCCTGGAAGGCTTTCTCGACGAGAGCGGCATGTTGGCGAAAGAGAGGAACGAACACTTTGCGTCCCTTTTCGGTGAGCGATACAGTTCGCACGCGGCGATCAGATTCGTTCTCCACACGGCTGACTAACCCTTTCTTGTACAGCCGATCCACGGCCACGCTCACCGATCCCGGATTCAGGTTCACCTTGGGTCCAATGGTGTTCACAGGCATCGGTCCCTTGTGCAGCAGCACATCCAGCACTCGGAAATCCGAATCTCCCAGACCAGCTTTCAGGACTGGCGGCAACAGATAACGGGTGATCGCTTGCGAAGCTTTCAGCATAAGAAGCCAGCTATGAATGGCTTTCGGTAGCCTTGTATTTTTTTTCATTGAAATCTGAATCCTGTCCAGTGTACCTGACATCAAGTATATCGATATCGATATAATCCATATCGACTAACATAAGGAGAGCCTAAGATGTCTACACTACTGCACATTAGCGTCAGCCCGCGTGGAAATTACTCAATCTCGCGCCAACTCAGCGATGCGGCTTTGCAGGCCTGGAAAGACAAGAATCCTGGAGGCCGCGTGATCGAACGCGACCTGGCGAAGACTCCGCTTACCTTTGTTGACTTGGACTGGATTGCAGGGGCGTTCTCTCCCCCGGAACACCACAACCAAAACCACAAGAAAGCGCTGGCTGTCTCCGATGAACTCGTTGCCGAACTCCTTGAGGCCGACGAGATCATTCTCGCAACCCCGATGTACAACTTCGCAGTTCCGGCGGCACTGAAAGCGTGGATCGACCACGTGGTTCGAGCCGGAAAAACCTTCCGCTATACGGCGGAGGGCCGACCCGAAGGCTTGCTTGCCGGAAAGAACAAGAAGGTTTTGGCGATCATTGCCAGCGGGGGCAGCTACGATGAAGGCTCGGGATTGACCGCTCTGGATCATGAGGTCCCCTATCTGCGATTCATTTTCGCCTACATGGGGATCACGGATATTCGTTTTGTCCAAGCGGGAGGAACCGGTGCCGTTTCGCAAGGCCGCGTTTCGCCGCGGGAGTTCATTTCACCCTTTCTAAACCAGATCGCCGCAACGGTTTGAGTCGCGCTCGAACCAAGAGCGACTGGGGGCAAAGGAAGGAGATTATAGTCATGCCTATTCAATTCTCGCGGGTGATCGCATCTCACGCCCAAGGCAACGGCCGGACGTTCTCGGTCAAGGCCGTCCAGCTCGCGGAAGTGGGGAGGAGAGCTTCCCCACTCCTGGTTCTCGACGAGTTCCGCGTCAGCGGTCGGCCATTTCCCCCGCATCCGCATGCAGGCTTTGCAGCTGTCACGTACGTGTTCGAAGATTCCAAAGGTGACCTGCGGAGCCGCGACTCGCTCGGTAACGATCTCGTAACTGGGCCTGGCGGGATTGTCTGGACGCAAGCTGGGCGGGGCGCGATCCACGAGGAGCTTCCGGCGAACCCCAACCGTGAGCTGCATGCGATTCAACTCTTCGTGAACTTGAACTCAAAGAACAAGCTGGCCCCGCCCCGGATGTTTCGTTTGGAAAAGAGTGCGGTCCCCGAGTGGCACAGCGATAGAGGGGACCGTGTACGAGTGGTCGTCGGCTCGTTCGAGGGAGTGTCGTCGCCGTTGGTTCCAGTCGAGCCGTTTCAGTTACTGGATGTTGAACTCCAGAGCGACATCGCCTTCAAGTTGCGGGCTGGTCACAACGCGCTGGTCTACGTCGTTGACGGAGACGTCATGGCCATGGCCGATGGCCGCGAGCAGAAAGTGAGGCGCGAACATGCCATCGGGATCTATGGCGGTGATGGTGAGGTCAGGTTCGACGCCGCACCTCGCGCCCGTTTCCTTATATTGTCTGGCGCAGAGATCAACGAACCTGTCGCTACACAGGGCCCCTTCATCATGAACGACTCAGCGCAACTTGCGGACGCGGTCGCTCGCTACAACGCTGGCGAGATGGGGAACCTAGCGCCGGTCTCGGACTGAACACGCGTGTGTTCGAACTCGACAAATGAAAGGGAGTACCAATCACGATCGAAGGCCAAAATTTCTCGAAATCGCTTGCCGCTAAGCCTCTCTTCCGGCGATTTCATTGAAGCGCATTCAACTGTCGCGTTTTTTTGACACCTCCAACAGTTGTTAACCGTTCGAAAATCTTGATTTAGCTAACTACCACTCTTTCAAGAAAATAACGCCGGTCAGAGTTTGGCAGGCTGCTTGCCTTTCCCGCTAAAGATGGCGTTTTGGACAAGTCGACTTTAGATAACGCACCTCGACTGAAATCCAAACCAAGTTCAGACAAACAGGAGAATTCAAATGAATACCGAGGTCACGATCCATCCCAGGCTACAGCATTGCGGGCTGACGACAGGCAACCTAGACGCCATGCTTGAGTGGTACGGCAAGGTGCTTGGCATCACCGTGAATAAGCGCGCGGTCGCCCCTGCCGGAACGCCGTTTAAGACTGTAGCGTTTGCCAGCAACGACGAAGTCAATCATCGCCTTTCCTTCTTTGAAACGCCTGGTCTCCAGACCGATGGCGATAGGGACCACCATTCACGGGTGCAACATATCGCTTTCGAATACGACACACTCGATGATCTGCTTGGCACTTATGTTCGGCTCAAGAAACTTGGCATCCCGCTACTGTGGGCCGCGGACCAGTTCATTCAGACGGCGATTTACTACGCCGATCCCGACGGGAACATCATCGAGCTGAACGTTAACAATTTCACGAGCGATTGGACAGTTACGGAGCAACTGAAGCATTTGCCGGCTCAACTGCACCTGAATATCGATCCGGAGAAAATGATCGCGGCGCGCAAGGCCGGCGCATCGGTTTGGGAACTGCACGAGCGTGCCGTGTCTGGGGAGTTTACTCCGGCAGCATCGTACGAACTACATGCAACACGTTGGTAGTGCGTTAGATAAGGAGGCCAGAGTGGAATCCAAGGCTACAACGGCGGCGCGGGTGCTTCTCGGGCTTGTCGTCTTCGGGTTCGGGTTTAATGGGCTGTTTCATATCGTCCCGCTGCCGCCCGGAGAGGGCGCGGCTGCAGTGTTCATCAATGGGCTGATCGCGAGTCGCTATTTCTTCCCCCTTTTGTTTGTGACCTACCTGCTCATCGGGGTCGCGCTCTTGATCGGCCGCTTCGTTCCCCTCGCGCTGACGGCGCTCGCGCCCGTCATCGTGAATATCACCGTTATGCACTTCTTCGTTCCGTCATCCGGAGCGGAAATTGTTCTCGCGGCAGTCGTCACGGTACTCGAAATATTCCTGGCATGGTCGTACCGGGCGGCATTCCGGCCGCTGCTGCGCGCACAATGAAATTTGCGTTGGCCTCAACTCGTTCCATTGGGAGAACCGCATGATCGGAGCTAAGCCTTACGCGACACTCAAGTACCGTGAAGTCAAAGGCAGGCGAATGGCCTACATCGACCAAGGCGACGGCGATGCCATCGTATTTCAGCACGGGCAACCAACTTCGTCGTATGTGTGGCGAAATGTGATGCCGCATTTGGAGGGAATGGGGCGTCTCGTCGCCTGCGACCTCATCGGCATGGGTGGATCCGACAAACTCAGCCCCTCACTTGGACCGGAACGCTACCGTCTCGCGAGTCATAGGAACTATCTTTTTGAATTATGGAGTCAGCTAGATCTGGGGGATCGCGTAGTGCTCGTCCTCGACGACTGGGGCGCAGTCCTCGGGTTTGATTGGGCGAGACAGAATAGTCAGCACGTAAAAGGCATCGTCCACATGGAAGCCGTAGCCGCCCCGTTGAACTGGTCAGATATTCCCGAACACGCACAACCCTTATTCAAGGCGCTCCGCTCGCCCCAAGGTGAGCGAATGGTGTTGGAAGAAAACGTATTCATCGAAAAGATTCTGCCCCAAGCAGCCATACGGCAGTTCACTGACGCGGAGTTGAATTTCTACCGCTCGCCGTTCCTTCATTCGGGCGAAGACCGCAGGCCGATGCTCTCCTGGCCGCGCAGCCTTCCTATTGAAGGCGAGCCCGCTGAGGTCGCCGAGTTGGTGACTGAGAACGAAAGATGGTTGACGGGAAGCGCTGTGCCAAAATTGTTCATCAACGGTGAACCAGGTACCCTGGTCCGGGGTCGCCTGCGCGAGATCATCCGCCGCTGGCCTAACCAGACGGAAGTCACGGTGAAAGGCCGAAAGTTATTACAGGAGGATAGCCCCGACGAGATAGGGACGGCGATCGCGGATTTCGTTAAGAAGGTGAAGGGCAAGAACTAGCTACCGCCTGGAATATCAACAACCTCGACTCAGTTCAAGAACAGAACTTCAGTCAGATCGTGTCAGTGTGTTGACACAAGTTCAATGTTTCTTCTCTTGAATGTTGTGTACTGCGACTAACCAGGAACCATGCGACCTGATCAAAACATAAGTATCCGTCTGCAGGAACGGCGGGATCCGCTGTCCATCGACAAGTAATATTCCTTCTGCAAATTGCCAAGACGACTGCACCAGTGCGACATCTGGTCGGAGAAACTGAATGTGGTCGATTGTCACGGATGGCGGCACAGTATTGCGAGACACCATCTCGAAGGAATCGGACCACAGTTGCTCATTTTCGTTCCGGCCAGATGGCAGGTGCAATTCGCCAAAATGGTCCACAATTTCCACGTCCGACATTTCAAGCATGGCTAGTCGTTTTGCGTCGAGGTGTCGATAAGCATCAACCCACTGCGACATCAACGCGCGAACCGCGCTCTCTTCATTTGTTGAAGATTGCGGCTGATGGCTGGCAAGACCCGGTGATGACAAGAACAGCACGGAGATAATTGCGAGCCAAGGGAAATTGAGACTTCTCTTACGCATTCCTTCTCCTCATGACCGATTTGCTACATGAAGATGTCTGGCTAAACCGGTTAGTCTCTCAGCAGAAGTGCAGCCGCGCCCATAACGAAGGCAACCAGCATAACGACGGCGATTATCGGAACGATCCATTCGAAGACCAACTGCTCGCGGCTTTGTGCAGAAAGCTCAATGGACTCTCCATGGGAGTGTTCCACTTGATCTTGCGGCTTGTCTGGGTCCACCTGCATTACGGCCAGAAAGTGCATCCCAACCTCCTTAAGGACTTTCTTGCATGCTTTATTAAGCGGAACTCCGACTGCCTCGCGCCAATGTAGAAGGACTTGGGCTTGCCTTTCGGGCGAGAAGCGCCCACCCAAGCCCGAAAGTCGCTGATACCACGATGACCAGTACAGACGTTAAGAGATCTGGTGTCGCGGTCATCAGGTACGCGATCCCGAGCACCAACGCTACCCGCACGCTCAGCGAGATGTGCAAGAACGGATCGCGAAACCGCCTCAGCATTTCGCTGCCGCTCAGATCACCAGCGGAGAACGATTGCCGGATAGCGCGCATGCGACGGCCCGCAATGGCGCCGAGCACAGCAACGAAGGCAAGAGACACAACAGCCACCTTTGGCCAAGCAAAGTTCCAGGCGGCTAACTCATGCGCCATATATCCCCCCGATGCGAACAAGACCGGCGGCGAGCCGATCAGGAATGCCAAGCTGCCGGACGAAACATCGACCCATGGGAGCGCATCTTGGAACGTGGACGCCTGGCGGAGGCGATTGAGGACGACGACATCCACGGCTAGAACGGCAAAGATCGACAGCGCTGCCACTACGTGTAGAAAAAGCACAAATGAAAAGAAAGTCACCATTCACCTCCAGTGAGAGCTGAGGCCCTGTCAAAAGCGACCACTAACAGCTCTTAAGTCGATCCTTTCGTTTTACCGATCAAACCGCTCCCGCCGTGACTTTCGTCAATTCACGACGTTGATAGCTGAAGCCGGGCCCTCACCTTGCTGCCGAGTTGCCGGAGCACCTGTTTCGCGAATACGCCGCGGGAGCGAAACTTAAAGCCTTCATTTATGAGCGCCGCAAGCAGAGTCTGGCCTTCGTCGCTGATGACGGTTAAGTGCTCCAGATCTATGAGAAGTTCGCGGCCGTTCAGGTTCTCCTGGGCATGCTCGCAGGCTTTTCGCAGCTCCACCGTCCAAGGCGCAACGAGCTTGCCTTCCAGGACCAATTGCCGCTCGTTCGGCGAATCAACCACGGAAATTTTCAACATGCTCCGTTTCCTCCCACATAACCCAAACGCAAGAGCTGTGCCAAACGGGATGGACCTGCAACTCGCTTAATTGCAATGTGAGAGGTGCGCAGATTGTGTTGATAGTCAAAGCTGTCAAGAGCACGATTGACAGCGGACAGGTGAAGGGTGGGTTGCGGAACTGTGTTCTTTTTCAGAGTGCCGCTTCAGGCATAGCGTCGCGGGTCGATACCATATTTCTTGATTCGCGCAAGCAGGGTCGTTCGATTCAGGCCCATTTTTGCGGCAGCGCCATCTGCACCACCAACCCTTCCCTTGCTTTCGGTAAGCACCCGGATGATCTCTTCGCGCTGCTTCCTGGCAAATTCGTCGCTGAAGTCTTTCTTGCCGTTCAAAGCAGTGATCGTTTCCTTAACGATTCGGGCGATGTCGTCCTGTGGTGTCTGGACAGCAGTCGGGGCGTCTATGCCGTGTTTGCGTAGCTCGGAAAGGGGCGCCTCTAGCGATTTGCCGCGTGTGAGGATTACAGCGCGTTCGATGAAGTTTTCAAGTTCTCGGATGTTCCCCGGCCAGTCCCAGGCCGTCAGTCCCTTGGACACAGAAACGGGAATGGCCTCAATCTTCTTTTGCATCTGTTTGGCAAACTTTTGGACAAAGTAGCTGACAAGCAGAGGTATGTCTTCCCGCCGTTCGCGCAGGGGTGGAATGCGAATTGGAAACACATTTAAGCGATAGTAAAGGTCACTTCGGAATTCCCTGTGGGCTACCATTTTTTCCAGATCGCGGTTCGTTGCCGCAATCAGGCGAACATTCACTTTCCGCGTCTGGGTACTGCCCAACCGTTCGAACTCCCGCTCCTGTAAAGCGCGCAACAGCTTCGGTTGAATTTCGATCGGGATGTCACCCACTTCATCCAAAAAAAGCGTGCCTTGGTCTGCCAATTCCAGGCGCCCGAGTTTCTGGCTGATTGCGCCCGTAAACGCGCCTTTCTCATGCCCAAAGAGTTCGCTCTCAAGCAGTCCTGTAGGAATGGCCGCACAGTTGAGCTTCACCAGGGTCCGCTCTCTGCGCCGGCTGCGGTCATGAATCGCGCGGGCGATCAATTCTTTTCCAGTCCCCGTTTCGCCCAGCAGCAAGACGGTAGAATCGTTAGGGGCCACTGTCTCTACCAGTTGCAAGACCTGCTTGAGTGCCGGGCTGTTGCCAACGATCTGCTCGAAATCCATCTCGCTGCGGATTTCTTCCTCGAGATATAGCTTTTCCTGGGCAAGCTTGTCTTTCAGTTGAGAAATCTCTTCGAACGCAAGCGCGTTCTCGATGGCGATGGCGATCTGACCCGCCGCCTGACTGAGAAATTCGACATCTTCTTCTGTGAATGCGTTCTCGGTCCCGCGTGCCAACACCATGATGCCGAGTGCGCGGCCGCGGTTCACGAGTGGTATGAAGCACGCGGTCTTGAGGCCTTCCTGGGAGGCTATCTTGCGTGCGTGGCTGTACGGATGACCACCGACGGGGTTCGTCGAGATCACGGGCTTCAGCGTCTCGAATGCCCGCCTCGGTGGACTGTCTTCGCCAGGAGTGACGATCTGTTGTTCCTTGAGAAATCCCTTGCTGCCCGGAAAATCGACTGCGTGGTTGCGGAAAGTTCCTGGTTCCGCTCCAGGCAGCAAAATGGTCGCAGCATCGCAGCGCATCACCTCACGAACGTTCGCTGCAATCCCGCGTAACACGTCCTTCAATTCTAGATTCGAGGTGATGCTGTTCGTCAGCTTCAGGAGCAGTTGCAGCCGATCGTTTTGCTCTTGCAGGCGCTGATCTGGTGCGCGCCTGAGTTCTAATGTTTCATCCATGCGAACTGGACCTCAGGTCAAAGGTTCAAATATTGGTTCAACACTGTCAAGAGCAGCCTGCCGCGGGTTGATTTCAACGCCCAAGTGTCCTCGTCGCTTAATCCGCGTGCTCGGCCTGACGCCGCGTTCTACGAGCGACTCTCAACCAATAGGACCAGTCTGCAACAGTCGTGCCACTCAGAAGTGAATGGTTACAGCCGTGACCCACAAGGAGTTAGGCAGGTGGCTGCGACAACGGAGCCTGTCAATTCCGGCGTACTGCTCAAAGTGTCAATGAGCGATTGACACTTTTAACCTTCAACACAGACTTGTGGACCGGTCCATCCGCATCGCGCACGAATTCCATGACTTGTGCGCGTTCGCGCATTTGGCACAGCGATTGCCCTCCTAAGTATCGCAGCCGCGAGGCAGCCAACATGCAGAGCGAGCGAGGAGAAACAGCAATGAGCACCCAGGCTGTTGTCCAGACCATGACCTCAGAACAAGCAAAGCCGGACCTTTCTACTCTTCACATCGAGAGCGATAGACGGAAGGGTTCGAGTACCGGCAGTCGCATCGGAACCGTGATTGCCATCCTGCTCGGTGTGTTGGTTATCGCAGGTGGCGCGTACGCCTATATGCATAAGGCACCTGCCGTTGAAGTGGCTGTGATTCAGAGACCAAGCACCGACGCGCCAGCATTGCTGAATGCCAGCGGCTACGTCACTCCTCAGCGGCGCGCAACTGTGGCCGCGAAAATCACGGGGCGGGTTACCGGTGTGTTCTTCAGCGAGGGACAGTACGTTCACAAAGGATATGTGCTGGCGACTCTAGACGATTCCGATGCTCGCAAGACACTGGCCACCTCGATCGCAGATCGCGACGCTACACAAGCAGGAATCCGCGACCTTGAGGTGCAACTTAAAAATGCCGAGATTCAACTGCATCGCGCAGAGACGCTGCGAGCCGCCGGAGTACAAACACAGGAAGCGCTCGACAACGCTACCGAAACCGCAAACAGTCTCAAAGCCAGAATCGAAACCACGAAAGACCAGGTGATCACGGCGGACGCGCGGATCCGCGAGTCGCAGCAGGCGGTGGAGAACACTATTATCCGTGCCCCCTTTGACGGAGTCATTGTGTCGAAGGACGCGCAGGTAGGCGAAATGGTCTCGCCGATATCGGCGGGAGGCGGATTCACCCGCACCGGCATCGCCACCATCGTCGATATGAAGTCGAACGAGATTGAAGTGGACGTGAACGAGTCCTACCTTTCCCGTGTCGTTCCGGGGCATCCAGTCACTGCGGTGCTCGATGCCTATCCCGACTGGAAGATCCCCTGTCACGTGCTCACGATCATCCCGACTGCGGACCGGCAAAAGGCTACCGTGACAGTGCGCATTACCTTCGACAAGCTCGACCCGCGCATTCTGCCCGACATGAGCGTGAAGGTCGCCTTTTTGGGTGAGGAGACGAAAAGGCCGGCGAAACCATCCGCCGCTCTCCTCGTGCCGCAGAGTGCGATCCACGACGAGGCAGGGCAGAAGGTCGTTTACGTGGTGAAGGACAAGCACGTAGAGCGGCGGACTGTGCGCGTCGGCGCGAACGTGGGATCGAACACGGAAATTCTCTCCGGCGTGTTGCCTGGGGACAGCGTGGTGGTGCATGGGCCGACAAAGCTAGAGGACGCAGAGACGGTTGAAATCAAAAAACAGCAGTAAACGGTACGACAGGAGCGATGACCATGACAGGCGAAAATGGTAACGGAAAAACAAGCAGTCTGATTCAGGTTCGCGGGATCGACAAGACATACCAGCGCGGGCAAGAGGAGATTGACGTGCTGCGCGGACTCAATCTCGACGTGAACAAGGGCCAGTTTGTTGCCTTCATGGGGCCGAGCGGCTCGGGAAAGACAACCCTGCTGAATCTGCTGGGCGCTCTCGACGTTCCCACACGGGGCAGCATTACGGTAGCGGGGGATGAGATCACGCACATGTCGCGTGGCAAACTGACGGAGTGGCGCGCCCGGCACGTCGGGTTCATTTTCCAGATGTACAACCTCATCCCGGTGCTGACAGCCTTTCAAAATGTTGAGCTGCCGCTTCTGCTGACGAATCTCTCCAAAGCGGAACGGAAGACGCATGTTGAAACTGCACTCACTGTGGTCGGGCTGGCGCAGCGGATGAACCACTATCCCCGACAGCTCTCGGGTGGACAGGAGCAGCGCGTCGCTATCGCGCGAGCCATTGTCACCGATCCCAGCTTCCTTCTGGCAGATGAGCCTACCGGAGACTTGGATCGCAAAAGCGCCGACGAAATCATGGCGCTGATTCGAACACTTGTGAAGGATCACGGCAAGACCGTTCTCATGGTGACGCACGACCCGATGGTCGCACGCCAAGCCGATGTCACCTTTCACTTAGACAAAGGTGTGCTGGTGGAAGACGGAGCGCATCTGGTCGCAGGAGAACCGGCATGAAATTCAGCAGCCTGATCTTTGCGAATCTGTTCCGCAAAAAAGCGCGACTGGTGCTCACAGTTGGATCCTTTGCGATCGCACTCTTCCTTTTCGCTTTTCTGGCCGTCGTCCGTGCTGCCTTTAACCAGCAGGCTGATGTGGCAAGCGCCGATCGCCTGATCTCGCGAAATCACATTTCCCTTTCAGAACCCCTGCCACTTTCGTACTACGAGCAGATTGCACGAATTCCTGGACTCGCTGCTGTAACCCATTTCAATTGGTTCGGCGGCATCTACCAGGACGAAAAGAATTTTTTTCCTCAGTTCGTGATTGACCCGGAACACCAGCGCCAGGTGATGCCAGAACTGGTCGTCCCCGATGACCAGTGGCAGACCTTCGTTCACGACCGACAGGGTGCGATCGTCGGGGCAAAGACTGCCAAGCGCTTCAGATGGAAGATTGGCGATCGCATTCCCATCCAGAACAGCCGCTATGGCCCGCTTTCTACGTGGGACTTCAACATTGACGGCATCTATCACAGCCAAAATCCAGGCGGCGACGAGACGCAGTTCTGGTTGCAGTGGGATTACTTCGAAGAGAAGGTGCCGCAGGATTTCAAAGGCAGAGTCGGATGGTACACAGTGAAGCTGGACAGGCCCAATAGCGCTTTGAGCGTCAGCAACACGATCGATAGCTTGTTCGACAACTCCGCCTATGAAACAAAAACAGAGACGGAATCCGCGTTTGCGGCGAGTTTTGTTAAACAGTTCGGCAACATCGAGGGCCTAATCATGATCATCGGTAGCGTCGTGTTCTTCACTCTGCTGCTGGTGACAGGTAACACCATGGCAATAGCGGTCAGAGAGCGTACCGGAGAACTGGCGGTCCTGAAAGCTATCGGTTTCAGCGACCGCGCCGTGCTGTTCTTCGTTCTTGCCGAGTCGGTGTTGATCGCGGTTATCGGTGGCTTGCTCGGCCTCGGATTATCGGCACTCGCGATTCCCGGTCTCAGCAGTGCGTTGGCCGGGATGCTTCCGCCCCTGAATCTCTCCGCGACGATTCTCTCGATGGGACTGTTGGCCGCGCTTCTGGTGGGAGCCGTTGCTGGAATCGTCCCCGGTATCGGCGCAATGAGAATGCGCGTAGTAACTGCGTTACGGAGGATATGAAATGGCTATTCCCATCATCTACAACATCCGCAGTGTGCAGTCTCGCTGGAGTTCGAGCATTGTCGCCGTCCTCGGCATCGCTGGAACCGTAGGCGTGTTCATCGCCATGCTCGCGTTAGCACGGGGCTTCAAGGCGACGCTCGTCGCCTCAGGATCGGCCGACAACGTCATCGTTACACGTGCCGGTGCCAGCTCAGAGATGCTGAGCAGCATCGATCTCGATGCGGTCAAGATCCTGGAAGACGAACCCGGCGTGGCCCGTAGTGATGCTGGCCCACTCATCACCGCAGAAGCGGTAGCCGTAGCTTCGCTTCCACTGCGCTCGACAGGTGGCGATGCAAATGCGCAGATCCGCGGCGTGTCCGCCAATGCGCTGAATATTCGCCGGAACATCAAGATCGTGCAGGGCGAGATGTTCCATCCAGGGCTTACGGAAGTTGTCGTTGGCAAGAATGCGAGCGCGAGCTATGCCGGCCTCAATGTTGGAAATACAGTGAAGTTTGGCGGTACCGAGTGGAAGGTCGTGGGCATTTTTGACGCTGGCGGTAGTGCGTTCGATTCCGAAGTCTGGTGCGATCCGCGCGTTCTCGACGACGCGTACAAACGGCCTTCCAACGCATTCCAATCTGCGACGGTCCATCTTACGTCAGCGGATGCCTTCCAGGGCTTCAAGGACGCCGTCCTCGCCGATCCGCGAATGAATGTCCAGGTCGAGCGCGAAATTGATTACTACTCCAAGCAATCTACCGCGATGACGCGGCTCATTACTGTTCTCGGCGGACTGGTCGCGTTCATCATGGCGATTGGTGCGGTGTTCGGAGCGCTCAACACGATGTATTCCGCCGTCTCGGAGCGCGGCCGTGAAATCGCAACGATGCTGGCACTCGGGTTCGGAAGCGCCGCAGTGATTTCTTCCTTTCTCATCGAGGCGTTGTTCATTGCCGCGATTGGCGGTATTGTTGGATGCATCGCCGTGCTGCCGCTGAACGGACTCACGACCGGAACCATGAACTGGCAGACTTTCTCCCAGTTGGCGTTTGCATTTCGAATCAGTCCCCAGTTGCTTGGGGCGGGAATTGTTTTCGCCCTTTCCATGGGTTTGGTTGGAGGCCTCCTCCCAGCGTTGCGGGCGGCGCGGATGCCTGTGGCGACCGCTCTGCGGGAACTATGAATCAACTGAACTAAGCACTATCTTCCCAGGCATTTTCCGCGGAGGTTGGGTCGCGTCCCAACCTCCTCTTGCATTTTGACTGTCGATCCGTAATACGCATAGCCGCCGCCCCCACTCACCCAGTTCTCATCGGCCGTGAGCTGTCATCGCATTTTTGACAGTTTTGACATTCAACAGTGCTTCTTCCAATACGCCGTTGAAAATTCATCACTTTCCGCGCATTTGCACTTGGCACTTGCATTGCCTTCCTCACCGCAGGACCACACAAGCTTTCTTGCATGGAGATAGACAAATGCGCGGCACATTTCCAACTTCTGCCAATCGCTCGTTGCTAGCAATGGGATTGGCTGTAATTCTTACTTCTGGTTCATGGGCACAGCAAAGTAATCAGCAAACTGCGCAATCACAGCCTGCGGCAGCGCCGCAGGCCCAGCCCTCGGCTGCCCCCGTCGGAGCACCGGCGCCGCGTCGATTTGTGCTGGAGGATTATGCCAAGCCCTTCGGGTATTTTCCCAACCCGGTCGCGCCGTACGTCGCACATCACGTGCCCGCGCCCAATTTGACGAACAGCTCCAGGATTAGTGATTCACTTCGCGACGGGAAACTCTACATCTCCATGGATGACGCGGTGTCTCTTGCGCTGGAAAATAACCTCGATATCGACATACAGCGATATAACCTCAGCATTGCCGACACTGACATTTTGCGTGCGAAAGCCGGGTCCAGTACTCTTGGTATCAACAGCGGAGTCGTTCAGAACACGCCGGGCGGCGGTGTTGGACCAATTGGCAATCAGGTCGGATCAGGGCAGGGCGGAACATCTGTAGCAGCCGGCGGTGCTGGCTCTGGAACCGGCGGCCTCGTTTTATCCACTCTCGGTAGCGGGCCTGCGATTACCAGTTTTGATCCCGTCCTGAGCGGAACATTGTCGCTCGACCGTCAGCGCACGATCTGCACAAGTCCATTTTGTGGTAACGATACGAACACAGGAACCATGAACTTTTCTTATTTGCAAGGCTTCCATTGGGGGACCAATCTGCAGGTAAGTTTTGACAACACCCGCCAGACGACAAACAGTCCATTCACGATTTTGAGTCCTACACTCAACTCAAGTCTTCGTGTTCAGCTGACGCAGCACCTAATGCAGGGCTTCGGCTTTGCTCCGAATGATCGCTTCATTCGTATTGCCAAGAATAATCGCGAGATTTCCGATATCGCGTTTCGCCTCCAGATCATTACGACTGTCGATCAGATCGAGAACATCTACTGGGATCTGGTGTACGCCTACGAGAATGCGCGACTGGCAAAGGAAAACCTGAACTTCGCAGAAAGAGCGCTATCTGATACGCAGAAGCAGCTCCAGGCCGGAACTGCCTCTGCGTTTGATGAAGTGCGGGCACAGAGTACGATCGCCAGCGACCAGCAGATGCTCACCGTGGCCGAGACGAACCTGCAACTGCAGCAACTCTTGATGAAGAACGCGCTCAGCCGGAGCCTGGTGGACCCGCGGCTTGCTGATGCCGAAGTGATTCCCACTTCTACGATGGAAGTCCCGGCCACAGAGCCGGTCGTGCCGACCGAGGAGCTAGTAAACGAGGCTCTGAGTCATCGCGCCGACTTGGCGGAGCAACGCATTAACTTGACCAACACGGAAATCAGTAACAAAGCAGTCCGGAATTCGCTGCGGCCTTCGCTCGATCTGTCTGCGTATTACACCGGGACCGGAACCGGTGGTACACAGAATGCAAATTACATCTGCAATCAGAATCCAACCGGAGTCTTTTGCGGATCGGGTTATACCCCATCGCCGAGTGTGGGGTACGGTTCCACTCTGAATGAACTGGTGAACTCCACCGCGCCCGACAAAGGCGTCCAGCTCACACTGAACATTCCGATCCGCAACCGCACTGCTCAAGCTACACAGATCCGCTCCGAACTTGAACTACGCCAATCGCAGGTGCATGTTCAGCAGCTGGAAAATCAGGTTCGAATCGAAGTTCGCAACGCGCAGTTCTCGGTCCAGCAGAACCGTGCCAGCGTCGCATCGGCGCAGGCGGCGGTGAAGTTAGCCCGCAAGTCTCTCGAAGCCGAGCAGCAGAGGTTCTCCCTAGGCGCATCGACGTCCACTCTCGTCCTGCAGAACCAGACAGCACTTACCCAAGCCGAAACTACACTTCTTTCCGCTATGGCGGCATACGAAAAGTCTCAGGTGGAGCTGGAGCGTTCGACCGGACTGCTGCTGGAACATTCCGGCATCCGGATTGCGGATGCGGAACGGGGAGAGGTGACGCACAAGCCGACCACACCAGATGTCGCTCCGCGCAAAGACCTCGATATGTCGATGGTGAGACCGGGTTCGCAGCCGTAGAACCAAACCCGATTACTCAACAAGAACTTCGGCAACTTAAAGCAAGTTCAAGAGTTCGCGCTATGGCATGTCGCGTACGCTGTCCTTATGCTGTCAGAGCTTTTCGACCGCTCAACGCCGGACTCAAGTGTCGAGAAGTCATTGGCACTTTTAACCCTTAACATCTCTTCTCAGAACGAAACTTCCGATCACCCTTGAAATCCGCTTAGTTACCCAGCCTTCTGTTCTGGCACAGCACTTGCCTTTAAAGACAACGAGTCGGCAATGGCAGCGAGTGGAAAGCCGGCCACTGCGGCGATGAAATTAGTTAAGTGTCGCATGAGGTGGATCGCGGCGTGAACTCTTCTGCCCTCCCCACAGTAGGTTAGGTAGAGAGCCGTCGCGGTCACCTCGCCAAGGATTGAACTAAGGAAGTGTGCAATGAACACCTCGGCTCTCGCAAAAGCGGGTTCGCTGGAGCACGTGCTGTACCGACTGCATGAACTCGAGCGCCGTGTATCGCGGCTCGAATCGCCTGATGAGTCTCATCACCCCGACTCCAGAACAGCCGAGCCAGCGCGATCCGACTCCGTACAACCTGCGCTTCCGGCAACGCCATTACATGCGGCCGGCATCGGCAGCATTTTCGGCAGTGTGGCCAAAGCTGTCCTCGGACTTGCCGGCGCTTATCTTCTGCGCGCAGGAAGCGAAGCCGGCTGGCTTCCTCATACTGCCGGCGTTCTCACAGGCTTTGCTTATAGTCTTGCCTGGATCGTGGTCGCCGGGAGACTCAAGAGACGCGGCCATGCGACTTCCACAATCTTCACAGTCACTTCTTCGACTATCTTCCTTGGGCTTGTTTGGGAGAACGCGGTGCGCTCGCCACTGTTGCAGCCTCGCATCGCCGCGCTCCTGATTGTCGTGTATCTCGCAACCGGATATCTCGTAGCGTGGTTACACGATCGTTGTGAGATTGCGGCCGTGACGGTGGCCTCGACGACGGCGCTGTCACTGGTCTTGTTCGTAACGACCCATCACTTAATCCCTTTCAATATAAGCTTGCTCTGCATCGCCGCTGCGTCCGAGTTCGCAGCATGCCGTGGGAGATGGTCGGGGCAGCGCTGGATGGCGGCGTTGGTCGCCGATTTCGCGATCTTCACCACGGCTTGGATATTCAGCGAGTCTGCCACTCTGCCCGAGGGTTACGTACCATTCGGCCACGCGAGCGTTTTTGCCGTTCAGCTAGCGCTGGTGCTCGTGTACTTGGTGAGCACGGGATATCGCACGCTTTGTGCCCAGAGAACGATCACGGTCTTCGAGATAGGACAGAACATTGTTGGGATAGGTCTTTTTATTCTGGGCCAGTTTGTTGTGGCGCCAGGGAGCAGTTCGCAGTTTCTGGGCGCTGTAATTTGGGTTGTTCTCGCGCTGGGCAGTTGCGCGGTCGCGATCGGGTTCGGTCGCAAGGGGGCGCCACGAAATTCATGGGCTTTCTCGGCTTTCGCTTTGGCTTTCCTCATCGCTGCGACCCCGGTCCTGTTCCCTCCAAATACTCGCGTGTTCGCTTGGTACGTTCTTGGCGTGGGGGCGGCCTGGCTCGGCAAACATGAAAAGCAGATGAACTTGCAGTTGCAGGCGCCCGTGTACCTTTTCGGAGCGGCTTTCGGTTGCGGGCTGATCCAGATCTCGGGCCAATCTCTTACTAACCTAATCGTGCCCGATGCCGATCATTTGACCGCAATGCTCATAAGCACAGCGGCCATTGCGCTCGCATACACATTGTTCGGGTCTGGCTCCGCTCCTAAGGAACGAATTCCTGCGTTCTCCTGCACGGCTTTGCTTGTATGGAGCATAGTAGGCTTGGGCGCAATCGCAATCAAGGCAGTGTTCGGTCACTTGCCAATCGCGACTAGCTTGCGAGTCGGCCTGATCTGCATGGCAGCAATTGGATCAGCCTCCTGGGGTATGTTGAGCCGTTCCTACGCAGATCGACCAGAGTGTGTCTGGATCTCTTTCCCTTTAATGCTATATGGAGCTTTTTGGATCGTAGTTGATGATCTCGCGGGCGGAAGACCCGCTGCGGCGTCCCTTTCGCTGCTGCTCTATGGGGGCGCTCTCTGGCTGTTGACCCGCATTTTACGGCAGCGAAACCGGCCTGCTGCGTCTCAATAGCAGTTGCACAAGATCTTGAAGGCGTAATTTGTGATGGAGTTCCTGAAGGAGGTGTGCAATGGATTGGGGCTCATCCGCAGTTTTGTGAACCGAACCACCATGTTTCAGTGAGGGTAGATATGCGACGGAGCGAGTTTTGCCAGAGGCGAGGTTTGAGCTTCAGCACACTGGATCGCCATCTAAAGAAACTGCGTTGGAAGAGAAGGCGTAAGCCAATTTCCTCGGCCGGTCGTTTGGTGCCGGTCGAGTTGGCGGCCAGGAGATCGCCGAAGCGGCACGAACCGAGTTGTGGGCTGGCGGTGGTGCTGCCGGGCGGGCACCGGATCGAGGTGCATCCTGACTTTGATACGAACACGTTCGAGCGCCTCTTGAGTGCACTGGGGAGGGTGTAGTCCGTGTTTGGACTGGGTCCGGCCACACGGATCTATCTGGCCGCCGGGGTTACCGACATGCGCAAGGGGTTCGAAGGGCTTTACGGTCTGGTTCGGGATCGGTTGTCGTGTGAGCCTCTGAGCGGGCACCTGTTCCTCTTCTGCAACGGCCAGCGCAATCGGCTGAAGGTCCTCGTCTGGGATGGAAGCGGACTCTGGGTCTGTGCCAAGAGATTAGAGAAAGGGCGATTCACCTGGCCGCAATCCGGTGATGCGCAGGGCAAGGTCATCCTGAGTCACGAAGAGCTTTCGCTGTTGTTGGGTGGGATTGATCTGACCAAAACCAAGCACAAGCGGTGGTACCGGAAGGCTTCCCCCGGGGGACACGCTGCCGCATAAGCTGCTTGGTTGTTTGATCGTTTCAATCGACTCTGGTAAATCATTAATTCATTGTGAGTTTGGCTCCCATTCCTTCCGCACCAGCCGATCTGGAACTCATCGCGCAACTGAAGAGCAAGCTACAGTACGCGGAACTGAGGATTCGCGAGCTGGAAGAGCGTCTGCGGCTGATGCGGATCGAGAAGTATGGAGCGTCCGGCGAAAAGCTCTCCCATGGGCAAATAGAATTGTTCGAACCCGAGCCTTTCGTCAGTGAAATGATCGAGCAGGCGGAAAGCGAGCGAGCGCCCTTGCCTCGCTCGACCAAGAAATCCGTCAAGCATCCGGGTCGCCAGGACTTGCCGGCGAATCTTCCTCGCGTTGAGCGGATTCTGCCCTGCGCGTTAGATCAGCGCGTATGCAAACGCTGCGGCAGAGAAACCGTGGTGATCGGCTACGAGGAGAGTTCCCAACTGGACGTAGAACCCGCGAAGTACTTCGTGCTAGTCACGAAACGGGAGAAGCGGGCTTGCCGGTCGTGTGAGGATCTCGGCGTCGTCTCAGCGCCCCTGCCGCCGCGGATCATCGAGAAGTGCCTTGCGAGTGACCGGATCGTCATCGACACGGTCGTCAGCAAGTATGGCAATCACACGCCCCTGCATCGGCAGAGCATGATTCTGGAAAGAGACCTGGGCGTGGAGATCAGCCGCGCAACGCTGGACGGCTGGGTCCTCAAAGTCGGCGAGTTGCTGATCCCGATGGTCGCGGCAATGAGGCGAGAATTGATCAGCGGAAGTTACATTCAGGCAGATGAAACGCCAGTCGATGTGCAGACACGCGAGGGCCGAGGTAAGAACCACCAAGCGTACCTCTGGCAATACAGTCGCCCCGGAGGAAACGTGGTATTCGATTTTCGCTTGGGTCGCGAACGCGATGGGCCGAAGCGCTTCCTGGGACAGTTCGAAGGCATTCTGCAAACTGACGGTTATGCAGCCTATGATCAGATCGGCGGGACGAGCATGGTACATGCCGCGTGTTGGGCCCATGCTAGAAGACAGTTTTTCGAAGCGGTGCAGCTAAATCCCCGAGACCCCGTTGCAACCCCGATTGTGACGCGGATGGACAGCGCAGTCCATCGCATTGCCTTCCAGCGCACTCAGCAAAGCCTGCCAATATGCGCTCACACTGTGGAAGAAACTTACGCGATTCCTGGAATATCCAGAACTTGAATTGAGCAATAACCTAGCGGAGAATTCAGTGCGACCAGTCGCTCTGGGTAGAAAGAACTGGATACACATAGGCAGCCCCCAGGCGGGACCAAAGGTCGCGGCGATTCTCTCGGTCGTGGAAAGCTGCCGTCGGCTGCAAGTCCCGGTGCGCGATTACTTTTCCGCGATTCTCCCCGGGCTTGCTGATCTCCCCATTCGGTGCCTTCCAGACCTTACTCCCGCTGTGTGGGTCACCCGGCATTGCTAGACTCAAGCGACGTCGGTATTAGCGGGAAGTCATTTTGCGACCAAAAACATAGTTTCCTGTTTGCCGGGCAAACCGCCCGCAAACTGCCGGATTGACTGATACTACCCGCAATTGTAATGGCAGGCGTTCCCGCGAGTCCTCGTTTGGTTTACTGGTAGCGTTTCCGTTTCGCTTGGCTCTTGACTAGCGGTCCTCGCTTCACGCGCATTGCATTCAGGGGGCCAGCGCTCATTTCCTGGAAGGTGCCCAGCCATTCGCTAAAGGTGTCCTCCTCGAGCGAGAACACCAGACCCGGACCAGCTTCATACATGACCACGGTGAAATCCACGGTTGGACCGCTAGCGCCGACCGGACCGACAGCAAACGGAGTGGCCGATGGGAAGGTATATCGTCCCGCGGCATCAGGTGCGGCCGCAGTCCCTGTCATCGGAACGGCAGTGTATTCATCCGGCGTTTGCGATTTGAAGGACGAGAATGGGTCGCTGATGTCCACCAGAGTCGGACCGCCGTTCCCGGTCGTGAAAGCAAGTGAAGCAAATGTTGCTTGCCCGACGAAGTCATACTCCCAGCCCACGTTCCCGGTAGGCCAGCTGCCGTTGTCGACGTAGGCCTGCGCCCCGAAGCCGTAGCTGCGGTCGAGGTCAGATCCGTCAGACGCGATGCTCCCTTGCGGAACCACGACTCCCGTGGGCTGGGCGAAATCATCTAACCCAAGGACAAGCGCGGCTCCCAGGTTGGTCGCGGTGGTGTTGTTGGGATCTAGTAGGTTGAGCGTTGGATCCGTCGCATACAGCCCGAGCGTGTGAATGGATCCCAAACCCGTGATGCCGGTCATGCTGCCGTAACCGAGCACGGTGTTCGAAAAGGAGTAGTTGCCTGCGACTCCGCCCGGGGTACCCGCGGCCAAGACGGCTCCGCCTTCGTCATCATCGCCTTCACCCGTGAATGTGGCGTCGTACTTTCCGACGGCGGTGTTGGCGGCAACGAGTTGCCCGGCTGCAGCAACGAGTTCGTCCTCCGTGTTGTCCAGGATGGTGAACACATCCTTTGACAGCACCGTGCTGTCGAAAGAAGTGGCATTGCCCTGGCCGTAGGCCGAACCCGCCATCGCATCTACGTAATCAACGTCGATGATGCGTAATACTTCCGCACCAACGATGTAGTAGACGAGCGAGATGGGTGCGTTGCCGTTGTTCGGATCCGTGAAGCCGGTGATGCTGCCCCGCCCGTACACGTCGGCTCCGACCCCATTGTCTGTCGCACTGAGAGTATTTCCCGTGAGCACCTTCCCGGAATCATTTTCGTCGTACGTGCCGTGGATGGCGCCGCTGGCATTCGAGAAAACGCCTCCATACGCAACCGGGAGGACGTTGAGGTCCACCCCGGAGAGGGTGAAGGCGAAATTGCCGCCGACACTACTGCTTGCCGTCTGCAGGTCGAAGCTTCCACTGGAAGTTGCCGATCCATCGAACTGCATGATCAGCGCATGATTTGCATTGACGAACTGAACGGCGAACTTCTCGATACCCTTCACGCCTACATTGGGGTCGCTCGCCGAAACATTAAGGACTAACGTCCCGGTGCCAGTGGTTGAATTCACCGTCATCGAACTGCCGGCTGCCGTGATTACATCGGGGTTCGCGGGTTCGCCTGGTGATGTGAAGCCGCTTCCGTCGTTATAGTCCTGTTCGCCGCCGAGGATGTTACCGTTTGAGTCAAAGCCCACCGCGCCTGCGATGCCGTAGTATACCGGCCCGGGTCCGTAGGCGGGGCTGTTTTCCAGCCCGTTCACATAGAACACGAAAACTCGCGGAGCTGTGTTGCCTTCAGTGAAACTGGCCGTTTCTGTGGTTCCCGTCGCCGTGGCCGTGACTGAGTAGGCGCCGGGCGTCGAGTTTGCAGTGCATGTGATCGATGCGGTGCCATCGGAGGCGGTGGTAGCAGTGGTGGCGGAGGGGGTGCAGCTCTGACCGGCTGGTCCCGGAACAGGCGTGAACGTAACCGTTACCCCGCTGGCCGCCGTTCCGTTGGAGGTTACGGTGGCTACCAGCATGTTGGCAAAAGCGTCACCGACGTTTGCTTTTTGTCCCGATCCGCTCGTCGCCGTGATCGCGAGGGTGGGAGGCGGAGGAGGAGGCGGCGTACTCGAACTGCTGCTGCAACCCGTCAGGAACCCGAAAGCCAAGCCAACCAAAATCAACGCGAGAATGCTGGTGAAGTTGCGGTTCACAGCGTCACCCCTTTCTCGGCGGCGCGTTCACGGGCTTGTGGCGACACTTCGATCCCGTGCTCATTGCGCATGGTGTGGGTTTGGCCGTTGGCTTTTACGCTGCGGACCTCGAAGACTTCCTTGTCACGAACCGTCTTCATGACGCCGGTGAGTTCAATCTGCTGGCCGGGGGTGACGGACAGCGCACCTTTGCCTTCCAAACCGAATCGGCCCAGACTAGCGTCTAACCTGCCGGAGACAGTCTCGACGATAAGATGGGAGCCCCAAATCATTCCCGGGGCGGGTTTGTGGAGCACGCTCGATACGGTGCCGGTGAGCGTGACTTCCTTGCTGACGTCATACCGCGAATCAGAGTCTTCTGCGTTAAGTGGAACAACCAGGATCGCGAACAGGAGGCCGGTCAGCAGCCCCGCGATCAGTGGGGTCGAACTCATACGACGACTATGCCTCATGGATTCGCTCCTCTCTCGAGTAACGAAAGTCGCAGGGTGCGTACTTTGCACGGATGCGTCTTCATCCCTTAATTGTTCTTCACCAGAGTTCCCGTGACAGCCGTGTCCGCGTCCGTCTCAATGGCTAGCATTTCGTTGCCGCAATCCACAACCACGAAGCTGATGTGCATTTCGGGCTGACCCTTCGGCGTAATGGTGGCTGTGCCCCTGCAGTCCTTATCAACCTTGTAAGAACCGGTAACGGGTTCGTCTGCAAACGTGAGAATCGTGCCATCCTCGCTACCGGCTATGTTTCCGCTTATCTCCCCGTCTCCAGAAGGGTTGACACTGAACTTCAACTCGCCGATGAAAGCTGCTGGTCCTGTGACTGGTGCTCCTGCGAGGAACATGCCAGTTGCTTCGAACCCAAAACGACCCTCAACTCCAGCATTGGTGCAGGCCGGGAAGCCCTGCTTCACGCCGAATCCCGACGAGGTCGCCCCTGGCTTCTGGAAAAGGAACAAAAAGCCTGTAGGCGTAACCACAAAGGAGACATTGACATTTTCAGACGCGCCGCCGCTGACTAGCGTGACTTGAGCCGTGGCGGTGCAGTTCTTGGCCACTGCGTATGTTGCTGTGAGAGACGAGGGGACAATCACGCCGCCTATGTTTTCTAAGTCCTCTCCGGTATATGTGCCTTTGGCTGGGTCAAACGTGAGCTGGGTCACGGCGGCCGCAGGGGCGCCGTGGGCATCGACGCCGGCGTGCAGAAACCCGTAGGTGCCACTCAGAGATGCATCTGAACAAGTCGCCGCCCAGGCAGCGGAACTGAGCGCAAGGCTGGCAAGAACAATCATTCGAGCGATGCGAAGCGTTTTGGAAATCATTGTGCTCTCCTCATTCCCAGTTTTTGCTTAAGATCGTCTATCTAGTGCCCAGCCACTCGCTGTGGCCGTCCTCGTCGATCGAGAACACCAGCCCCGGACTATTCAGGTTCTTTGGGAAGCCGAACGACCCCGTGGATCGCCTGCGGTCCGAAATGATCTGTCGCCTGTGATGGGCCAGTCGACAGATTCGTAAACACCAGCGTGATGTTCGAAATCTCGAGGTCTGGGCCGCCACCGAGGCATACCTGGAGCGGCACTGGCCCGGTAAAGGGAGATCCTCCATTTCCCGTTACGTCCGCCGTTCCATTCACTTCCAGAACCCATGTGTAGGTAGGGAATGGAGTGATGCCGGTTGGGCAATCGGTTTGAGGTGGGTTCCAAACTACTGTCGCACCCTTCATTTTTATGTGGTGCGTGTGCTGGTGTCGGGCGTCGGTGCTGAACCCGGAGCCGGATCCTAAATCGGAAAACTCCATGGTCAGAGATGCCGAAAAATCAGCAGTTCCGAACCGTTGCAGGTTTAAGGACCACGGGCCGCGAAGTTCCCACGGACCAGCAGTCGGGTTGGCTGATACTGGATAGTCATTGATCACGCCACTGTAGTGCCAGCCTGGCCAATCTTGCCCCGCTGCACTCAGCGCGAGTACGAGAACCCACGCTCCTACCGACCAGAAGAAAGTCTTGCTGTGCATAGTCTCCTCCCAGAAATTCTAAAAACGCTGACCCGATTGGCCCCCTGCACTCAGGACTTTTCTGTTCGCGGGGTGCCAAGATGCTCGGCCTTGCGTCCCGCGACATTGGCCCGAAGTCGCTTGCCGCGCAATGGTCCGGGTCTGGTTTGAAGGTGCTTTTGGTCTGATCGTGCAACTCATTGAACGCATGGGGCTTGCAGGGACACCCACATATTCTTAGGTGACCGGCACTGGTGGTAGACTACTGCCCATCTGGGGGGAAGCCTGCTATGGAGGCTACCGACCGAACCCGCAGGGTGCGATTCGACGCCTTCGACGTGGATATGCGTTCGGGTGAAGTGCGCAAGCACGGCATCCGGCTAAAGCTTCATCACCAGCCCTTCCAAGTGCTCTCGCTTTTGCTTGAGCATCCCGGCGACCTGGTTACGCGCGAAGAGCTTCGCCAGAAACTCTGGCCGGGCGAGACTTTTGTTGACTTCGATACCGGCCTGAACAGTGCCGTCAAAAAGCTGCGCAACGCGCTGTGCGATTCAGCCGAGAAACCCCGCTACATCGAGACTCTGCCGCGCCGGGGATACCGTTTCATTGCTCAGGTGCAAAACGGCGATTTGTCTAACGGCGTAGCGCCGATCGAGTTGCCGGGTGTGATCCCTGCGCCGCCAAATTTAACTGAGAAGGGGCTTGGGGCGGAAGCGTCGGTGGATGGAGAAGTCGACCTCCGGCCTACCCGGACTTCGCCCGCGCGATTCTGGTTTGTCTTGGGCGGTGTGGCTGCCCTCGCGCTGATTGCCGTCACCTACGTTATGCTCCGGGGCCACACTGGGCGCCCGACCCAGGCCAAGATCAGGTCCTTGGCGGTCCTACCCTTGAGCAACCTGTCGGGCGATTCAACTCAGGAATACCTGGCTGACGAGATGACCGAAGAGCTGTGCGGACGCCTCGCCCGAATCCATGAACTGCGAGTGATTTCCCGTACCTCGGTCATGCGCTTCAAGGGTACGAAGCTAACGGTGCCAGAGATTGCCAGAACGCTTGGAGTGGACGCCCTCGTCGAAGGTTCGGTGATACGGCAGGGAAACCGAATTCGTGTCCACGCTCAGTTGATTCGTGCCTCAAACGACGAGCACATTTGGGCGGATGAGTACGATGGCGAGTTAGGCGATGTACTTACCCTCGAAAGCGAAGTAGCGCAATCCATCGCACGCACAGTGGAGGTCAAGGTCACCGGAGAGGAGCATGCCAGGCTGGCCACGGCGCATCATGTCGCGCCTGAAGTTTACGAGAACTATCTTAAAGCCGAAGATCAATTCAGCAAGAGCAGCAGCCAGGCCGAGCTTGAACAGAGTATGGCCTACTTTGAGGAAACGATCGGCAAGGACGCTAACTTTGCACCGGCTTACGTCGGCCTTGCGAGCGTATACGAGAGGCTCGGATCGACTCTTGGCGGTGCCCCGCCCAAGGAAACGCATCCAAGAATGATGAGTGCAGCCCGAAAAGCAATTGAACTGGATCCGGACCTTGCGGAACCACACGTCTTGCTTGCGGAGGTATATCAGAAACAGTGGCAGTGGAGCGACGCCGAAGCGGAATTCAAGCGGGCTCTGGAGTTGAACTCGAACGATACTGGCGCTTACGTCGGCTACGCTAAGTGGCTGCTGTGCCAGGGGCGGACGGACGAGGCTCTGGCATGGGTTCAGCGTGCCCGCGAACTTGATCCGCTTGGAGGCGCGGGCATTACTCCTTTGGGAGGAGTCGCTCTCACGAATGGCTTCATTTTGTTTCATGCGAGACGCTACGACGACGCCGTCAGAGAGTTGCGAAGCGACGACCCGGACCATTGGATTCTCGGGCTCGCCCTGATTGCCAACGGCCACCCTGACGAAGCGATTACGGTGCTGGAGAAGGCACTCGGCCCCAATCGGAATCCGGCTGTGATGGGCGTGCTGGTTCGCGCCTATGCGCATGCTGGGCATCGTAAGGAAGCCCTTGGACTGGTTGATGAGTTGAAACGACGCCAGCAGACAAGCTATGTTGCCGCCGCTCCCTTTGTGAACGCTTATTTGGGAATCGGTGACAACGAGCAGGCACTTACCTGGCTGGAGCGTGCCTACCAGGAGCAGTCAAACATCCTGCAGCTGATCAAGGTCCATCCGTACTTCGATCCTTTGCGCAGCGACCCGCGTTTTGTGAATCTGGTCCGCCGGGTCGGGCTTGACCAGCCTCGATAGCCACCTTTCTTTGTTTGTAGAAGCGTGGCTCGCTCATTCAGCCTCGCTCCAAGCCGCTCCTTATTAATTATCTGGAAGTCATCTCATAAATACTCGGTGGGCCGCATGTTCTTTCTCGCCAATGTACCACGCACAAGCAATTACGCACACCTTCGCCCATTTCGGATATGATGCCGTACCACAGATCGTAGGTCCACTTCGATTCAATTTGCCTTGGTGTTTCGATGAGATTGCGACCCCGCCGCTGCTTTGCAGCCTTTCTGCTGGCGATTTGCTTGGCAACTGAACTGAGCGCGCAGACCACCACCTCGGGCGCAGTGACCGGCGTCGTTACTGATCAGAGCGGTGCGGTTGTGCCGAATGCGGTTGTCGAAATCAGGGACGTCAACAAGGGCACGACAGAATCAACCAGAACAGACCGCGATGGCGTGTACCGCTTCTTCTTTCTTTCCCCCAGCCAATACACGCTAATCGTAGAGCACGACCGCTTTCGCAAGGAAATCCAGAGTGTGACTGTAGTGCTGGAGACGCCAGTCACAGTCAACATCACACTGGAGATCGCGAAAGCAAAGACGGAACTGGTCGTGACCGCAGAAGCGCCGCTCGTTCAGGCAGACAACGGCGACGTCTCGATTACCATGAGCCAGACGCAGATCTCGGAACTACCCAATCCCGGCAACGACCTCACCTACATTTCCCAGACCGCTCCCGGCGCAATCATGAATACCGATAATGGGCGCACTGGAGGCGGGGGCGGGAACTTTTCGATCTTAGGCATGCCGGGGACCTCAAATCAATTCACCTTGAATGGCATGAACGACGACGCGGGTCACCTTAATTTTACTGGCGTTACGGGTATGCTTCTGGGGCAGAACGAGATTCAGGAAGCCACCGTGGTGAGTGATGGCTACTCGGGACATTTTGGAGGCGACGCGGGCTCGTATGTGAACTACATCACAAAGTCCGGAGGGAACGCCTTCCACGGGAACGCCAAGTACTTTTGGAATGGCAGCGTGTTGAACGCTACCGACTGGATCGCAAAAGCATTCGGCAATCCTCGGCCGTTCGATATCGCTAATCAGTGGGCGGGTTCGGTGGGAGGGCCCATCAAGAAAAATAACCTCTTTTTCTTCTTCGACACCGAAGGCTTGCGTGTCTTGCTTCCCACCCCGGTTCAGGTGGTGCTCCCGAGCGCGCAATTTGAGGCAGCGACCATTGCCAATATCGATTCGATCTTTGGCTCTGCGTCTGCCTCCGATGCTTTTTACAAGAAGATTTTTGACTTGTACAACGCCGCACCTGGAGCGGCGAAAGCAACTGAAGGCAACTTTAATCCAAATGACCCAACGGGTTGTCTCGGTTGGACGGGGCCAGGGGGACTGGGAACGAATGCGCCGTGCGCAGTCCATTTTCAGAAAACACTTGGGCAGCCGACAAGTGAATCCCTTGTGTCTGGCCGTATGGATTGGAACATCCGTACCAACGATCGTGCTTTCTTCCTCCTCCAATACGACAATGGCCGTCAACCCATTGTCGTCGACCCCATAAGCTCACTCTTCAACGTCTATGAGACCGGGCCGTGGTGGGAAGCGCAGTTGAACGAAACTCACACATTTGGAACTACCGCCGCGAACCAGTTCCTAGTGGCGGGTGTTTACAAAGACGATGTGTCAAGCCTCGTCAACCCGATGCGAACGCTGGCTGCTTTTTCAACCACCCTGGATTGGTCCGACGCGGGTCAGCCGTTTACGTCGCTGGGAGGATCTGACTATCTCTATGCCTATCCCCTCGTCACAGCGTTCACGGAGTACCGCATCGCCGACGATTTCCTGAAGACTCGGGGCAAGCACAAGTTCGGATTCGGGGGAGAATTCTTCCGAGCGTATTTGAGACACGCCCAATATACCCAGAACGCTGTCGGAGATATCGTTCCAGAGACCATCGACGCATTTTATTCTGGAGGCGTGGACCCGGCATCTCCACAGAGTGACTCGACACGCTTGCGTCAATCCTTTCCGACGCAGCGGGCAGAGCTCTTCCTTAACTACACTCTGGCAGGCTATGGGCAGGATGAGTGGCACATAAAACCCAACCTGTCTCTTACTCTCACCCTGCGCGTAGAACATCAATCAAATCCGGTCTGCGCCCATGATTGCTTTGCCGAATTCTCTGGACCGTTTGAATCGATCAGTCACGACCCGGCACAGCCTTACAATCAGGCGCTCTCGAATCGTAAGCAGGCCTTTCTTCACACCGACCCTGTTGTCTGGGAGCCGCGATTCAGTTTCGCCTGGCAACCGTTGGGAGTCTCGCATAATACCGTGGTACGTGGGGGTCTCGGTCTATTTTACGAACTGTTCTCTGGCGGGTACGGACCCATTTTCTCCGACAATCCACCGCTCGTAAACCGCGTGACAGTATTTGGCGGTTACAGTCTCGCTCCGGCAGAAACCAACAGCCTCTTTGAAGTGGCCGCAGCCTCGAATGCCGCCTTTGTCAAAGGCTTTGCAGCCGGCGAAAACCTTAATCAGATCGAAGCGGCAGATCCGTTGAAGTTCTTTCCCCCCAATCTTACCGTTCCGAATAATGAGACTCACCCAGCCCAGTATCAGAAGTGGAGCCTGGAAGTGCAGCAGCGGTTTGGTACCCGCACTTCGGTGACTCTCGGATACTACGGCAATCACGGAATTCATGAGTTAGTGCAAGATCCCTCAGCCAATGCTTATGGATTCGGCCCATTTCCAGCCACAGTCTGTGCGAGCCCACCCGTTCCCCCGTGTGCCGACCCTCGTTTCGATGGTGTCACTGAATACACGACACCGGGAATCTCGAACTACAATGGCATGGTTTTTTCCTTCCGGCGGCGATTTGCTGGTTTCGGCGGTGGTTTGTTCGAGGCAAACTACATTTATGGCCATGCTCTGGATGAAGTCTCTGACGGCGGCCAAGCCGTATTCGCGGCAGGCAGTTCCGTCTTCCCCCAGGACCCCTTTTATCTGCGAGGCAGCTACGGGGCGGCAGATTACGATGTTCGTCACTCCTTGAATGCGAACTACGTGTGGCAACTTCCGGTGAAGGCCATACTCCACGGACGGGGCTACGATTACCTGGTGAAGGGATGGCAGGTCTCGGGAACGATTTTCGCTCGAACCGGATTTCCCTACACGGTGATCGATCTCGCAGAATCCGGTAACCTGGCTCGGAACAATTTCTTTGGAACTATCTACTCTGTGCCAGTTGCCCCACTCAACGGCTCCCATTCCTGCGGAGCAGGAGCCGTCGTCCCACCATTCCCAAATCCTTGTTGGCCTCCGCAACTGGTTACGCAAGCCGACGGTTCAGAAGCGCCGAATCCAGGCGCACTGTTTGTACAGACGGGCTGCGAGACTTCGTTCAATGCGGGGAATGTGCCAAGTTCACAGGGCTTTTGTTCTGGCTCTGGCGTTTCCTTTGCGCAAGGACGGAACCGGTTCCGCTATCCGAGCTATTTCAATACTGACTTCGCGGTCATGAAGAAAACGAGCCTTGTCGGCCAAGAGAAAGTGGTGCTGAGCATTGGTGCCCAATTCTTCAATTTTTTCAATCATTCGAACTTCGGGCCGCCCGACAACTACAGCTCGGACTCAGGGTTCGGAGAGATATCGACGATGGAGATGCCTCCGACTGGCATCCTGGGCGCTGGCCTTGGAGGCGATGTTTCGCCTCGCATGATTCAGTTGAAAGCGCAGATCCAGTTTTAGGCGCTTCTGGCCTCGTTAGGGTGCGGAAACCCGAGTGCCTTGGCGAAGCTCAGTCCGGGCGAGACGGTGCTGGAAATTGGGTCGGGCGGTTCCGGCGGTTCGACCATTGGACCGCCTGAAGTAATGAGAGGTCAGCTTGTGAAAATCGAGCCAGTCACCCCGCGAATAACGAGCAAACCGGCACTAATCCGGCCTTGGACGAAGGCACGAATACTCGCCGCCGGAGAATTTGCTGATCAAGTGGCGAAGTCACGCTGGCTGCGGATTCAATCTGTCAACCGTGTGTTTGCTCTGACACTTACCCTCTAGCCGATGATAACCGGGAACCAGACAGAGATCACTAACGCCGTTCTTGTCGGATTGTTAACTAGGAGAGATCATAAATCACGACTTCAGGGATTCCCCGTATTCAGTAATCTTTCCCTCAACACAGCAGATCGCAGATAAATGGACGGGGATACCGAACCAATGTCGGCACTGTGTCGACTTCAGTGTTGAGCGAGGCCCCCGACCGGGACGATGCAGCCCGTAACTATCCGTTGCTGCTGAATGATCCTGCGGCGCGTCAGTACGTCTCAGTCGTTCCTTATCACGGATATGACAACAAAGACTGGGACAAAATCGCGAACTTGCATCGTCAATATTCGGATCTGCCTTTATGGATGACAGAGGTGTGCTATGCCTACGATGCGGGCACACCTAAATCGATGGCCCTTCCCCGCTACGACTTCGAGGACGGTGATTACTGGGGCAATCAGATTTTCAACGATCTAGAGGTCGATACGTCCGCCTGGATCTACTGGAACATGATATTGGACGAAAAAGGCGGGCCTTGGTCCGTGTCGGAGATCCATGGAAACCCCGACCCGAACGTTCAGCACCCCGTGGTGATCATTGATCGGCGATCGAGGAAAGTGACCTACACCGGCCTCTACTACTACCTCGCACACTTCAGCAAGTTCGTACGTCCGGGAGATGCTCGCATTAAGACTACCGGATCACTCGATAGAGTGCGGGTAATGGCGTTCAAAGCGCAGGATGGCGAGATTGTGACCGAACTGATGAACAGCAAGGACGAAGACGTGGAAGTGGGAGTGAAATTCCATGATCGAGTGCTCCGCATGAAGTTACCGGCAATTTCGATCACGACGGCATTGTGGAATAGCAAGAGCGCCAAGCCGGAAACCGCAGGACGTGCCCATCAGGCAAAGAGCAAGATCGGCGGTTAAGAAGGATCCACAAATCAATCATGGTGATACAAAATGAAAACGACACAAGATAATTCCACAACGCTAGATGAGAAGTTAGCGATCGACGGTGGCAAGCCTGTCCGGACCGAACCTCTCCCCCTGGAATTTCCAGGCGTCCACCATATGGATGAGGAGGAGATCGAGGCTGCATTGCGTGTGCTGAAAAGCCGCTCGCCATTCCGCTACTACGGTATCGATCTCCAAGGAGAAGTGGAAGCCTTCGAGTCTGAGTTCGCGTCGTTTCTTGGTGTTGCTCACGCAGTCGCCATAAGCAGTGGCACAGGGGCTCTGCACACTGCGCTCTCTGCGCTGGGCGTCGGACCGGGACAGGAAGTGATTGTTCCCGCTTACATGTGGGTTTCGATTGTCGCGGCAGTAGTAAATCTCGGCGCAATTCCGGTTTTGGCTGATATCGATGAAACGTTCTGTCTTGATCCCGTTGCTGTCCAGAAGGCTATTACCCCGCGAACCACAGGAATCATCGCAGTCCACATGAGTGGTGCGCCCGCAAACGTTACCGAGCTTCTCAAGGTAGCCTGCCAGCGAGGATTGTTTCTTCTCGAGGACTGCGCTCAGTGTGCGGGAGGGAGTGTCAAAGGGAAGAAAGTCGGCACGTTCGGAGACATGGGAATATTCAGCTTTCAGATGAACAAGAATATGACCAGCGGAGAGGGTGGGGCCATCGTCACGAATGACTACCGCCTTTACGATCGGGCTTTTGCGGTTCACGACTTGGGTTACGCTCGGGACGAAAACGGCCGGACCATCTTGGACAACCTGGCTCTCTGTTTGTAGGGACGAGGGTACCGGATCGATGAACTGCGGGCTTCCATTTTGCGAGTACAGCTGCGAAAACTGCCGAGAACAATCGCGGCGATGCACGGCAGCAAATATCGTATTCGCAAGGCTTTGGATGAGTTCCCTCAACTGCGGCTAAGAAAGATTGTTGATCCGGAGGGGGACACCGGGTGTTTTCTAATTTCCACTTTCGACACGCCTGAAGTCGCGAACCAAGTCAATCAAGCTTTGCGCGCCGAAGGCATCGTCACCTCATCGCAAGGGGTCAACAACGTAGTGATGACCAATTGGGGTATGCATATTTATTTCAATATCCCGAGTCTGGTGAATAAGACGAGTGTGGACAAGAAAGGGTCACCCTGGAGTCTGGAAGAAAATCAGGGATCTACTGCCAGCTATCACAAAGGTACTTGCCCAGTTGCTGATAGTTTATTCGAACGCAGCATTTTGATAGCGATTCCATCGTGCCTTACCGAGCAGGATGAAGACGACATTGTGCACGCCTTCCGCAAAGTCTTAGGCAGGCAAGTATGACATCTCGTAAGCGACTCCGCGTGGCAATGATCGGCCAGGGCTTTATGGGACGAGCACACTCCAACGCCTTTCATCAGGTTGGCCATTTTTGTGAATCCTCCTACGACCTCATATTGAAGGTTATCTGCGGACGCAATCAACCGCAGCCTAAGGCGATGGCTACGCGCTGGAGCTGGGAGGGAATCTCAAGCGACTGGGAAGAAGTAGTAGAGCGGAAAGATATAGACATCGTCGACATTTGCACGCCCAATTATCTCCACGCACCAATTGCAATTGCCGCCGCCCGTGCAGGCAAGATTGTGCTGTGTGAAAAGCCGCTCGCCATGTCAGTAGAGGAAGCAGAGCGCATGACCAGCGCCGCGAAGAACGTCCCCACGCTGGTTTGGTTCAACTATCGCCGCGTACCGGCGATTGCTCTCGCTAAAAAACTGGTGGACGAGGGAAGATTGGGCCAAATCTACCATTACAGGGCCACCTATCTTCAGAGTTGGGGAGCGGACCCAGCCAGCCCGGATGCATGGAGATTCAAGCCGTCGGAAGCCGGATCTGGGGCGATGGGCGATCTTTTGTCGCACTCAATCGACCTGGCTTTGATGTTGAATGGGTCGGTAGATGAAGTTTCGTCCCTCGTTCACACTTTTACTGCGGGCCGGGAGGTAGACGACGCCGTCTTAATGCTTGCGCGCTTTGCTAATGGCAGCATCGGCAGCTTCGAGGCCACTCGTTTTGCAATCGGATGCCGCAACCAATTACTTGGAAATCCACGGGGCGAAGGGAGCTATTCGCTTTGATTTGGAGGATCTTAATCGGCTCCACGTGTTCGATGCCGGTGATGACGCGCAAGTGCAAGGTAATCACAACGTCTTGGTGACAGGCCCCGGGCATCCTTACACGTCTAATTTCTGGCCGCCCGGACACATCCTCGGTTATGAGCATACGTTCGTTCTGACCCTGGCGGATTTCCTGCAGTCACTTGAAAAGAATGAGATGTTTCATGCGAATTTCCAAGATGCTGTCAAGGTTCAAAGAGTACTGCACGCAGTCGAACAATCTGCCCAGGGCAGATCCTGGGCAAGGACAGCAATGCAGGTTGCCAACCATTGAAGACGTATGCATCGCTTAATTCACTCGCCGCGTCGGGATAATGCATCGGGCGGCATTTTACACATAAATCCCGTGAATGACTCAGATCGAAAAATAATCCTTGACAACGCCAGCCACGCTCCCTAACCTTCCACGATTATAGTAAGGTTGCACAACACTCGTGTTGGCTTGTTGGACTCTCTCGAGAGCGCGTAGCGCACAAGGGCGCCCTATGAGTTTCAAATGCTTCCGCGGCTGTGTTGTCGTTCACGGGCGGTCCTCGTCCTTTCAGCTCTTCCGTCTCTTCCTGGTATTTCAGCATTCATTAAGACCAACGTGTCCCCGGGAGGCCCGAATCGCGATGTTGCCTGCGACTGTTGCTTCGTTTCTTTCGTCCTGTTTGCGGCGGCGCGTTCTCACCCTGATTCTCGCCGCTTTGTTCTTCGGAGTCTCGGCCTTCGCTCAAAACACAAACGGGCGGGTGATCGGCACCGTTACCGATCAGCAAGGGGCCGCGGTTGCCGGCGCGAAAGTCACCGTGACCAACACCACGACGAACGGCCACTGGAACACCGTGACTGACAGTGCTGGAACTTACCAGGTTCTGGACGTTCCCATTGGCGGCTACTCGGTCACGGTCGAGGCTGCGGGCTTCAAGAAGGCGGTGACCGCAGCCCAGGAGCTTAGCATCAACCAGTCCATGCGCGTCGATGTGCGTCTGAACGTTGGCGCCATCAGTGAGATTGTCCAGGTGGAATCGGAAGCGGCGCAGGTTGAAACCGTGAATCCCACGGTCGGCGGCACCGTCGCGGGCGCGCCCATCCAGAATCTCCCGCTCAATGGCCGCGAGGTTCTTGACCTGGCGTTTACACAGCCCGGCGTGCTTCCGGCGCCCACCAACAGTTCTGCTTATGGCTCGGAAAAGTCTGGCGCGTTCCCTGAGGGCTTTACGGTGGCGGGGGGACGGCCGGATGCCGTGACTTACCTGCTGGATGGCGGCCTTAACAATTCGGTTACCAGCAACAATGTGGTATTCGATCCTAATCCCGATATGGTCGCCGAGTTTCGCATCCTTACGAACAACTACACCGCGGAATATGGGCGCAATGGCGGCGGCACGGTCACCGTGGTGATGAAATCCGGCGCCAACGCGTTGCACGGGAGTGCGTTTGACTACCTGCGAAACGAAGCTTTCGATGCCAACACTTTCATCAATAACGAGATTGGCCTACCGCGTCCCGTGCTGAAGCGCAACCAGTACGGCGCCACCTTCGGCGGTCCCATTCTGAGGGACCGTCTGTTCTACTTTCTTGGTTATCAAGGCCAACGGCAAACATCGATCCTGTTCGGAACGGAGATCACGACCTACACGCCGGCTGAACTCAACGGGGATTTTTCCCATGCGGTGAACGGCGGGCCAGATCCCAATGTCGCGGCCTATCTCTCCACCCATCCCTACTTCGTGCCCCCAGGCGGGAACCCGGCGAACGCGATCATCAATCCCAGCATGATCGATCCGGTGGCGCAAAACTTCATCAAGGCCGGCCTGGTTCCCACATCCCCTAACGGGCAGCTGTTTCCCCAAGGGACGGCCACCGACAATGTCAGCCAATACGCCGGCCGGCTGGATTTCTACGCTACAACCAATGACCGCCTCGCGCTCAGCATCGGCTCCAACCGGGAACCGACGGTAAACCCGCTGGTCGGCGCGACGGTCACCGGCTTTCCCGAAGACACTACTACGACCAATCAATTTGTGAATGTGGGTTACACCAAGACCTTTTCGCCTTATCTGCTCAACGAAGCTCACGCCACCGCGCAACGCTTTTACCAAACCGCCGTCGCGGGATCGCATCCGCCGAACCCTTCCCAGCTGGGAATTACCATCAACTCCGATCTTCCGTTTGCGCCTCCCATCATCACGATGTACAGCAGCAATCTGGTTCTTGGCTTCGATCCAAATCTGCCGCGCACGAAGGCGGACAATACGTACGCCGTGTCAGACGCTCTCACCTGGACAAGGGGACGCCACACCTTCAAGGCTGGCGGCAGGTTCGCGACCATGCAGGAAAACTCGATTTACGCTTACGCCACGAACGGCTGGTTCTTTTTTTACGGAGCCGGGACGTTTGTCGGTTCCGGCACGGATCTGGCCGACTTTCTGTTCGGAGCGCCCGACGAATATCAGCAGTATCCTCGAGCCAATAACAACGAGCATCAAAAGCAATACGCGTTGTTCGGCCAGGATGAGTGGAAAGTGACGCCACGCCTCGTGGTGACTCTGGGGCTGCGCTGGGAATACACCAGCCCAGAAACCGACATTCACGGGCACACCTTCGACATCATTCCAGGGCTGCAATCGACCCGGTTCCAGTACGCGCCGCCGGGGCTGGTGGTCCCCGGCGATCGGGGAGCGCCCACGGGCTGGTATTTCCCTGACCATAAGGATTTTGCCCCGCGCTTCGGCTTTGCCTGGGATGTTTTCGGCGACGGCAAGACCAGCATTCGCGGCGGCGGTGGCATGTTCTATGACACTTTGAATGGGTGGATGTCCGATTGGAACAATGGCGTTCTTCCCTGGTGGTCTTCGACCGATCTCTTCTTTCCTTCCTCGCCCACCAACGCTCAGAACACAAGCCTGGCGCTGCCTTACCAGACTGCAGTCGCTCCCGATCCGTTCCCCTCAACGATTCCCCCCTCCAACCTGAACTTCGCCGCTGCCGGTTATTTGCCCTTCGGCTACGGAGATCTGTTCGTAGATCCGCACCTGAAGACGCCGTATATCTACCAATACAACTTGAGCGTGCAACGACAGATAGGAAACGGGCTGATGGCGGAGGCGAGCTACGTGGGTAGTTCGTCCCACAAACTGCTCACCTGGGTCGACGTCAACCCCGTGATTCCCTCCACGTGCGGGCAGCCTCTGGGGTGTAACCGGCTGTTGAATGTCGATCTGGGACTGACGCCAGTCAACGGTTACGCACCGTTGCAGGACACCTTCGAAGGGTTGAACAACGCCAATTACAACGGCCTGCTGGCCAGCCTTATGAAACGAGCCGGCAACTGGCACAACCTCGGCGAGACGTATTTCACTGTTTCCTATACCTGGTCTCACAATCTCGACAACGGGTCCGGCTTCAACCAGCGCAGCGCGGAGATTCCGTACTTCGAACCACACCGCTTCTATGGCAGCTCTGATTTCGATATGAGAAATAGAATTGAGCTGAGCGCCGGTTGGGATCTGCCTTTCGATTATCTCTGGTCAAACGGTCCCAAACACCTGACCACCGGCTGGAGCCTCTATCCGATTACTTACTATCAGTCGGGCGTTCCTCTGGATTTTTACGCCGACCCGGTGAATCCCAGCGAAAGCCTTGCTGGCCCCTCTGGCTATGGGGATCCTCAGTTGATACGGCCTGACCAGCTCACGGCTTCGATACAGACGTATAACCCAAAGAAAGTTCAATCGATTTACAACCCATCGACGCAGATCACGACGACCGGAAACTTCTTTTTCAATCCCAACGACCTCGCCGCAAACCCCTGCATTAACGCCAACACCTGTCCTGTGGGTTTCTACGGAAGCTACCGGCGCAATTCCCTGGTGGGGCCGACCCGCTTCAATTTTGATTTAGCGCTGGAGAAGGCCACCGACCTCGGAGAACGCGTGAAGATGATGTTCCGCGTCGAGGCCTTCAATATTTTCAACCACGCGGAGTTTCAAAATCCGGGCAGCACGCAAGTGAGTGATCCGAACCTGGGTTTGGTTTCAACCACGTTCGATCCTCGCATTCTGCAGCTGGCTTTGCGATTTTCTTTCTGAGGTGCAGTAAACCGCAGCGAGCGGTGGCGACACCTGTTTTGCGTAACGATGATACGCGCGAAATCTATGTTCAATACTTCTAGACGCGAGTTTGTCCTGACGATGGGAGCATTTGCACTTTTCCCCTTCGAATTCGAACGCACCGAACCTGATCTAATCCTCTACAACGGAAATTTCTGGACGGTCGACCCCCGCAACCCGCGAGCCCAGGCCGTCGCGATCAGCGACAATCGGTTCCTCGCAATCGGCTCCAATGAAGATGTCCTGCGCCTCGCGTCCGGACGGAGCCGCAAGATCGACCTTGGTTGGAAGACAGTTCTTCCCGGCTTCATCGACGCGCACACCCACCCTGCCGAATCGGGGAGGCTTCATCTCCGCGGGGTCGATTGTGACCTCCGTTCCATTGCCGCGATTCAGGCGGCACTCCGGGAGCGTTCGGCCAAGACCCCTTCCGGCCAGTGGGTCTTGGGCTTCAAGTATGACGACACGAAAACATCGGACGTGCGCAAGCTTACGCTTCAGGATCTGGATGCGGCCGTTCCCGATCATCCCGTGCTGGTCACGCATCGCGGTGGACACGAAGCGTTCGGCAACTCGTTGGCTTTGAAGCTGGCGAAGGTCAACGAGCAGACGCCGGACCCCAGCGGTGGACAATTCGAACATGATCCTGCGGGACACCTCACTGGCCGCATCAACGAACGCGCTATCGAAGCTTTCAACCAGGTGATCCCATCCGCCTACAGCCGCGATGACTACCGGGAAGGCGTAAAACTCATCTCGAAGATGATGACCCGGACCGGTATCACTTCGGTCGGCGATGCGCTCGGCAGCCCGGCAGATTTACAGGCTTACCAGGATGCCCGGGACAGTGGCGATTTGTTATTTCGCGTGTACTGTTTTATTTACTCCTCTTCGATTGATCGCATGATCGCCGCCGGCGTGCGAACCGGCTTCGGCGACGAGTGGGTGCGAGTGGGTGGGATGAAGCAGATCGCCGATGGCGCCATCTCAGGACGCACAGCTCGCCTGTCCCAGCCGTACATCGGCCGCCCCAATGACTACGGAACTTTTTCAGCCAGCGAGGAGGAACTCTACGACTACGGTCGCAAAGCTCACGCGGCAGGCTGGCAACTCGGTACCCACGCCAACGGGGATGCGGCGATCGAAAGGGTATTAAACGTCTACGAACGCATCAATCGCGAGATGCCACGAAAGGACCCGCGCTTCCGCATCGAACATTGCACTCTGATCAACGACTCGATCATTCAACGCATGCAGGCGTTGAAGGTAATCCCCGTGCCGTTCTCGACCTACGTCTATTACCACGGCGAAAAGATGCAATACTACGGCGAGGAGCGGCTCAAGCACATGTTCGCCTTGCGCACATTCCTCGACGCAGGACTGCGGCCCACCCAGTCTTCCGACTATCCGCCGGGAGAGTTTCCTCCCATGATGGCGTTGCAGTCCGAAGTGACGCGTACCGATATGAATGGCCATGTCTGGGGCGCCAACCAGCGCATCAGCGTCGAAGAAGCAATCTACGTCGGTACCATGAACGGTGCTTATGCCTCGTATGAAGAGAATCTGAAGGGCTCGATCGAGCCCGGCAAGCTGGCGGATCTGGTCGTGCTCGGCCGTGATCCCTTCAAAGAAAATCCTTCCACACTGGTCACGATTCCAGTGGAGCGCACCATGGTCGGCGGTAAGTGGGTTTACGAATCCTGATTACCTGACAGCACGGGGAACTTATGAGCTGGAAAAAGCAAGATCGCGAACTGGGAATGGACCAGAAGATCACGCGCCGCGACTTTCTGAATGGCGTGAGCTTCGCGGTAGGCGCGTCGCTACTCGCCGCGAATCCACTGTGGCTGGAGGCCTTCGGCGTCCCGCAGTCGCCCTTCGCTCCGGAGAAGGATCCCAATTACTACCCGCCGGCTAAAACCGGGATGCGCGGGAGCCATGACGGTTCCTGGGAGGTTGCCCACGCCCTGCGTGACGGCACCGACTGGCCCGACCCCGTTGCCGACAACGAATCCTACGACCTGATCGTGGTCGGCGCCGGCATCAGCGGCCTGGCGGCAGCGTATTTTTACCGGAAATCGGCCGGCAATAACGCGCGCATCCTGCTGCTCGACAATCACGATGATTTCGGAGGACATGCCAAGCGCAACGAGTTCCAAGCGGGCAACCGCCTGCTGCTTGGTTACGGAGGAACTCAATCCATTGAAGCTCCGGCCAATTACAGCAAGGAGGCGATCGGCCTTCTCAAGGAACTAGGAATCGACGTGCAGCGCTTCTACAAGTACTACGACCAGAAGTTGTACGACTCGATGAAGCTGGGAGAATCCACGTTCTTCAACAAAGAAACGTTTGGCCTAGATCGGCTCGTGCCCGAAGCTGGCCTGCACTACTTCGGACTGACTTTTACGCCGGAGACTGCGACTCAATTACCCATTGCCGAAGCTGCGCAACGCGACATCATTCGTCTGCAGGAAACTGCGGTCGATTATTTTCCCGGACTCAACCCGGAGCAGAAGCGTTCCAAGCTAATCAAGCTCAGCTATAAAGATTTTCTGCTGCAATATGTCAAAGTGCATCCCGACGTGGCCAAGGTTTACCAAACTGCGCCCCACGATTTATACGGGGTCGGGATTGACGCCGTCTCGGCCTATGACTGTGCCAGATACGGTTATCCCGGCTTTAAGGGGATGACTCTTCCCAAGCGGCATCGCGACGAGGATCAAGAGGAAGAAGAGCCTTACATTTTTCATTTCCCGGACGGCAATGCTTCCATCGCACGAATGCTGGTTCGGGCTCTGGTGCCCGGCGTCCTTTCCGGCAACACCATGGAAGACATCGTGACCGCACGGGCAAACTATGCCCGGCTCGACGATGCCGCGTCCCGGATCCGCGTCCGCCTGAACAGCACCGCCGTCGGCGTGAAGCATATTGGTGATGCCGCTTCCGCCAAAGAAGTGGAAGTCACCTACGTTCGCGGTGGGCAGGCCCGCCGGGTTCGCGCCGCCAATTGTGTGCTCGCTTGCTACAACATGGTCATTCCGTATCTGTGTCCGGAGATGTCGGAGAAACAAAAGGAAGCTCTGGCCTACTGCGTAAAGATTCCGCTGGTTTACACCAACGTCCAAATCAGCAACTGGAAATCGTTCCAGAAACTCGGAATCAGCGGAGTCTACGCGCCGGGAGCCTACTTCAGCAATGTGACGCTGGATTTCCCGGTCTCCATGGGGGACTATCGCTTTCCGAGTTCGCCCGATGAATCTTGCCTGCTGCATCTGCTTCGGACTCCGTGCAAGCCCGGGCTGACCTGCAAAGAGCAATATCGAGCCGGGCGTTATGAACTGTTCAGCACAACCTTCGAAACCTTCGAGCGCAATGTTCGCGATCAGCTTGGCCGGATACTCTCCCCGGGTGGCTTCGATCCCGCCCGCGATATTCAAGCCATCACCGTGAACCGTTGGCCTCACGGATACGCCTATGAGTACAACGACCTGTTTGAGCCTCTCGACCGGCCCGCCTCCGAGCGCCCGTGCGTGTTTGGACGACAACCGTTCGGCCGTATACACATTGCAAATTCCGATGCCGATGGCCACGCTTATACCAACATCGCGATCGATCAAGGCTATCGCGCAGTTTCGGAAATTGTAGCCAGCCAAAAACAAGAAGCTCCGGGGATGTAGATCAATGACCGACAACGAAGTCAACCGCGCCCGTGACCGGGAACTCGGCATGGACCGCTCGATCACCCGCAGGGATTTTCTGAATGGAATAGCGGTCGGAGCCGGAGGAGCGCTCGCCAGCGCCTGGCTGCCAGGCCTCACCTTCGCAGCAGAGAGCGCCCACTTTGCCCAAGATGCACGCGGATACAACCCACCCGCTCTCACCGGCATGCGCGGAAGTCATGCGGGAGCCTTTGAGGTTGCGCACGCCCTCCGCGACGGCAACTTTTGGGAAACCGCAGGCGAACCCGTCGACACCCGCGAAAACTACGATCTCATCGTCGTCGGTGCGGGCATGAGTGGACTCGCAGCCGCCTACTCCTACCGCAAGCGTGCCGGTTCATCAGCTCGCATCCTCATTCTCGATAATCACGACGACTTTGGCGGCCATGCGAAGCGCAACGAGTTTCGCCCGGGGGGCCGTCTGCTTCTCGCCAATGGCGGAACCGTCGCGATTGAATCTCCGTTCCCCTACAGCAAGGAAGCGCGAGGCTTGCTCGCCGAACTGGGCATCGATCCTCCCGCGCTGGAAAAAAGGTGCATGGACCGCGACGTCTATCGCGGTCTCGGGTCCAGCTATTTTTTCGACAGAGAAACCTTCGGCGTCGATCGCCTCGTCACCGGTGTTCCCGGTGGTTTCTACGGTTCGCCAGCTGCGGCCGGAAGCCAGGCCTGGCCTGAGTTCCTAGCCAAAACTCCGTTCTCCGCCGAAGCGCAGCATGACATCGCCCGCATTCAGGAAGAAAAAATTGACTACATGCCAGGTCTGCTCCAAGGGGAGAAGAAGTCCCGGCTTGCGCAAATGAGCTACAAGGACTTCCTCCTGAAAGTTGTTAAAGCTCATCCCGACGTGGTCCCGTTCTACCAGACACGCACGCACGGGCTCTACGGCATCGGAATCGATGCCGTGCCGGCACTCGACTGCTGGGCTATCAACTTCCCCGGATTTCAGGGGCTGGGCCTCGACCGGGTCCCGTCGAAGGGTCTTACCTTCACGGCACTCGGCGAAGTGACGCCACAAGAGCGATATCACTTCCATTTCCCCGACGGCAACGCCTCCATTGCCCGCATGCTGGTGCGGTCGCTAATCCCCGGGTCGATTCCCGGCAGCACAGCAGAAGACATCGTCACGGCTAAGGTGGACTATGCCCGCCTCGACGGCGAGACTTCGCCCGTCCGCATGCGCCTCAGCAGCACGGTAGTGAGAGTGCGCCATGTGGGCGATTCTGCTACCGCGAAAGAAGTGGAGGTGACCTATGGTCGCGAGAAAAAGGCTTATGCAGTACGTGGTAAAGGGGTCGTCCTTGCATGCTGGAACATGGTGATCCCTTCCCTGTGCGAGGAGTTGCCGGCGAAACAGAAACAGGCGCTGCGCTACGGAGTGAAGGTACCGCTGGTCTACACTGTTGTGGCCATCAAGAACTGGACCTCGTTCCACAAGCTTGCCATTCGTGGCGCAACGTGCCCCGGCATGTTCCACTCATCAGTGAATCTCGATCAGCCCGTAAGTATCGGCGATTACAAATCTCCGCATTCGCCGGAAGAGCCGATACTGGTGCGAATGCTGCGCACTCCCTGCCAGCCAGGTTTGGCCGCCCGCGATCAGCAGCGCGCAGGACACTACGAATTGCTGGCCACTCCCTTTGACACCTTCGAGCGGAATGTCCGTGACCAGTTGGAACGTGTGCTCAGCGGAGGTGGATTTGACCCGGCACGCGACATCGAGGCTATTACCGTCAACCGCTGGCCCCACGGCTATGCCTACGAGTACAACCCGCTGTGGGACCCAGATTGGCCCGAAGGCCAGCGTCCCTGCGATATCGCGCGCCAGCGTCACGGAAGAATTACCATTGCCAACTCCGACGCTGCAGCAGCCGCTTACACCGACCAAGCCATCGACCAAGGCGATCGGGCGGTACAGGAACTAATCTCGTTGACCTGACGAATTCTACCCTTGGTAACAACCGTTGATTGATTGAATAAATGGTGGCGTGAAAGGCGAAGGAAGCTCGTAGGAAATCGCAGTTGAACTGAATTGCCGACTAACCGGAAGTTATCCAGAAACGGGCTTCGAGGAAGTTGAGCGGAATATGAACGCGAAGTCGGCTTGTAGAACGGGACCTGTGATTAAGACCTCCGCCACAGGATTAATCACGAATTGGGTGGCGTGGGAGGAGCGAGATTTCGCAGGTCTTCGGATCGTAGAATCACCCATGGCGATCACCCACGGTCCCGTCGTTTTTGTCGTACTTTCCAGTGTTTGGCAGTCCCACGGCAACCATTGAAGTTGTTGGAAACACTGGAAATCCGAGTTCTGAAAAGGCTGGCGGCGGCGGTTCAACTCCGTCCCTGGCCACCATCATTCCAAAGAACTTGAGCGACTCGACTCGGTGACCCTCCAGTCCGCTCTCAGTCCGCATCTGGAAAGTGGTGCAAGGAGGCAAGCGCATATGTCCATCTCCTTGAAGAACTTGCCTCAAACTGGTCTTCCAATTCAGTCCGCTCTCAGTCCGTTTTTGTCTGGCGCATGGCTGAGAATCGCAGTCAGCATTTTCCCGGCTGCGACCATACGATCCCGGCTGACTGCGTGAGTATAGAACTGAAGCGTCAACTTGACGTCGCTGTGGCGAAGCAGGGTTTGCACAGTCTTCGGATCGGTTCTGATCCGGATAAGAAATGAAGCGAGGCTGTGGCGCAGATTATGAAAACCGAATCGTCGCGGGTCGTCATCGACGACTTGTCCTCGGAGGTCCCGGTGAGATGATAAGATGCCGGCCTTCACAGCAGCTGGTCGCAGATAATCTTCGACCAGCATGTTGGCGACACGCGGCTGTGTGCCGTCTAGGCGAGTTGAGGGAAATACCCAGTCAGCGGCTTGGGAATATGTTGTCTTCTGTTTCCAGAGGTGCATGAATTCGGCGAGCAGCGGATGGAGCGGCGCCGGGCCCTTCGACGCTTTGCTCTTCGGCAAACCTACTTGGCCACACGTCCAAGTACGACGCACGTGAATCATTCCGTCAACAAAATTGACGTCCTGCCATTGCAAGCCCCGGCATTCGGATATACGGAGTCCTGTGCCTGCGGCCAGAAGCGTCAGAGTACGTTCTGGCCCTGAAGGACCGAGCCATCCACGATGGAAAAGAATCCCTTATGGCGAGGACATTCGAGCCGGTTGTTTTCCTGCGAATAATAGACAGCACAGGAAAGATGAGTGCATTTCTGGCTATAGCTGAGGTGCTCATTCTCAGACGTTCGCGGCACAGGGAAAAGTTGGCCGCTAATCTCTTTGCATGAGTCCCTTCCGGGGCCCTCACGGTGGGGGGATCACTGTCGGCGTCGTCACGTCGGGCACGATCCGTTCGTGACTCTCTTCCTCCATTAACCACCGGCGTAATTGCAGAATGTCGTTGGCGCGAACGATACCTACAGGTTTTGAGCTTTCGTGGGATTCGACCACGACTACGTTTTCGACATTTTTCAGAAGCATTTCCCGGTTCACAAGGTCGACCAGTTCGCCCGGGCAGGAGCGAACGTAGTCCTGCCGGGCCAACTCTCGCATAGTGAAATGGTGGTCTTGCGTGTCGACCTTTAATAGATCGTGGGGCTCGACGATGCCTAAAAGTGTTCCATCTTTTTCAACGACCGGCAGCAATTCGATGTTTTCGGGCGCGAACTTCGCCAGAATCGTGCGCAGTTCCACATCGGCCTGAATGGTAGAGAATTGCTTGCGCATGACTTCGTCAATCCGCGCCCGCATCAACACAGGCACGGAATAATCCTGAAGCACAATCAGACCTCGTTTTACAAGCTTTCCGGTCATGATCGAATCCCGGCTGAATAGACGCACGAATCCGTCGGCTATCATGACGCAGACGATTAATGGAAGTAGCGAGTTTGGATTGTGGCTGAGCTCGAAGAGGAACACGATGCTAGTGAATGGAGCGCGCGCAATCCCTCCAAACACGCCCGCCATTGCCGCCAATGCATAGAACGCCGGGTCGCTGACCAGATGCGGAAAGAAATGCTGGCAGCCGATGGCATAGGCTCCTCCAATACCGCCTCCCACGATCAGCGAAGGAGCAAAGACGCCACCAGTCGTTCCTGAGCCAAGAGAAATCACGAGCGCCGAGAATTTGGCTATGGATACGCCCAGCAGGTTTGCTGGTGTTAACCGATCATTCAACATGTCACGAATCGTGTCGTAACCAGTGCCGAACACTTGCGGGTAGAAGTATCCGATAACGCCCAAAATGGCCGCGCCGATAGCGGGCGACCATACGAGCGCGCGCTTGAACGGAAGATGATCGAAGAAATCTTCGATCCAGAAAAGCGCTCGGATCATCGCGATGCCGACAATACCCATCAGAATGCCCATTACGCCAAATAGCCACAGCTCATTCATGCCGGTCAGCTTGTAGGTTGGCATGGGGAATAGCGGCGCCCACCCCACAAAGTGAATACGAACTCCGGTAGCGACCGCGGCCGCCAGAGACACAGGAATGAACGAGCGGGCCCGAAGCTCAAATAGCAGCAGTTCGACCGCCACCAGAATCCCGGCTAGCGGAGCCGTAAATGTCGCAGCCATTCCAGCCGCCGCCCCCGAGGCGAGCAAAACTCGCCGGTAGTAAGGAGTGAGACCAACGGCCTGGCCAAAAAGCGACCCTACCGCTGCGCCCGTCTGGATGATGGGGCCTTCGGCCCCAAACGGTCCGCCGGTTCCGATAGCGAGAGCGGTCGCGAGGGGCTTCAAAAGCGCCACCCGCAACCGCATCCTGCTATGGCTGAATAACACCGCCTCCATTGCCTCAGGGATGCCGTGGCCTTTGAGCGTAGGCTCCCAGTAGTGGACCATGAGCCCCACGATCAATCCCCCCACCGTGGGGACCGCTATCACCCACAGACCCAGATGATTATGCTCAGGGCTGGTAATGGCGAACGAGAGTTTCCCGTAGAAGCACAAATTTGTAAAAAAATAAATGAGTTCGAGCAGGCCTTCGGCAACAAGGCCGCCAATCAGGCCAATCAGCAAGGCATAAACGGAGATCTTAATGACTTCAGGCTCCAGGGCAATTCCGAAGTTGCTCTTTTTCGGCAGCTTTGTTTGTCTGGCCTCGGTTTCCGAAAGTGGAGATTCAGCCATCAGACACCTCCTACAGCATCTTCAATCGAAGCTACACTGGTTAGCGAATGCGTTGACCGGGAGAAGGCCAGAGATCGGTCGGCCTCTCGGCGTGCTGGGGTTGCAACTTGACGAATATCCGGCAGTGCAATCAGATCGTTTCATCCGCAGAGTCCAATTCATCCTCGCCACGGGTCTTTAGAGCTTCGAGGATATCTGTCTTGGTGATGATGCCTTCCAATGTTTTGCTCGCCGACGTAACAAGAAGCATGGGTCGCGTTCGCTCGCTCAGCAGCAAGCGCAGTGCTTCCATGACGTCACAATCAGGAGGTATCCGGATGATTCCGCGGTCGGTGACGTCCGACACGGTGGTGTTGGTCCATCTTTCCGCACCGATTCGTGTCAGCGACCATGACGGAACTATTCCAACGACAGCATGACCCTCCATTACTGGAAAGCTGGTGTGACGATAATGGGGTGAGATGGCGTTGGCGAATTCGCGCAAACTCAGAGTAGCCTGTACAGAAACGACCTGCCGTTGCATGATTTCACTGACTCTGATGGCCCTGAGTTCGCGCACACGGACACCTTCGTGCAAGCGCTGGTCTCCGGAAACGGAAGCGTCGCCGGAAACCGCATACGCGACGGCAGATCCGATCAGCGCCGGTATGATAAAAGCGTGACCCCCGGTGGCTTCTGCCACGAAAACCACGGCGGCAAGAGGAGTCTTATAGCCAGCGGCGATGAACGAGGCCATGCCCACTGCTGCGTACAGTTCGAGCGAGGGACTGTGAACTACAAGCTGGCCAAAAGCGGTTCCAAAAGCTCCTCCGGTAAGGAACAGCGGCACGAACATGGCGCTTACTCCGCCCGAGGCAAGCGAGAATATGGTTGCTCCCAACTTGAGCACGCCGAAAGCGATGAGTTCCAATGCAGAATGTTGCGCGCTTAGAATCTGCCCCACGGCCTCGTAGTTCGGGCCAAGAGGCACCAGCGATCCGTTGAAAACCTCAACAAAGAGCAGCCCGCAACCACCAGTCAGTACACCCCCCACCAGAAGTTTCATCCAGTGCGGCCACGTCCGTTTCACTGCAAAGACGCGGGCGCGGCGGAAGGTAATGGCAAACGTCATCGCGATGAGACCTATCGCCAGTCCAAGCAGCGCGCACCAGATAAGATCCCTGCCGGTAAACGACACGGGGCTGGCAAAGTCAAAAATCGGGGTGGCCCCAAGAAAAAAAGCAAGTGTTACATAGGAGACCACAGAGGCAATGAGAGAAGGCAGTAGCGCTTCATGTGCGAGGTCGTCCCGGTACGGCATTTCAAGCGCAAAAACTAAGCCCGTCAACGGCGCGCGAAACACGGCGGCCATCCCCGCCGCGGCACCGCTGATGAGCATGATGCGCCGATCGCGCGGTTCCAGATTGAAACGTCGGAGCTTGGCCCACAACCATGAGCCAATTGCGCCCCCGCCATAGATGCTGGGCCCTTCGAGAGCGGCACTGCCTCCGAATCCCACGGTGGTGACCGCCGCGAGAAGTTTCGCAAAAAACGGCCGCATATCGACATCACCTTGATGATAGTGGTAGGAGCGAACAATCTCTTCTGTGGAATGTTCGTCGGGGTCGGGCGTCAGAAACTGCATAATAAGCCCGGTGATCAAGAATCCGAGCCCTACTCCTGGCACAATGGCCCAGTGGTGGTGGAGATAGTAGCTGAGCACTAGGGGCCACAATTTCCCCAAAATAATGACGACGATACCTGTGATCACCAGGCCGGTCGTCAAGCCGATTAACGGTGCGATGATGAGCCACTTACGGAGATCGCGCGCATAGACCGCCGTGAGATCCTCATGGACCAGCGGGAGATACTTACGAAGAGCGGGATGCCGCAAAAACCACTTCGCTCTCCGTCTTGGTTTTGTGGCGTCACTGCTCATGATTCGCGCTCCCTATATGATCGCTGCTGCAACTTCCGGGTCAGGGGTCCTGCCCGCACACGCTTTATCTCTTCCTTGTGAAGTAGGGTCAGCTTGGACAGTATCTTCTTGCCGCGCGGCGTCAGGGAAACCATTACCAACCGCCGGTCAGAGGTTGCGTTTCTCCGGCGTACGAGTCCGCTCTGCATCGCGCGTTCTACCAGCCCTACAACCGAGTTGTTCTTTTCTTGCAGAAATTCAGCCAGTTCCGAAATCGTAGCGGTACCGCACTCCGTAAATCCGGCAACCCCGAGCATCAATTGATGCTGCTGTGGAGTCACGCCGCAGTCTCGCGCTGCATTCTCACTAAAGCGGAGAAACCGGCGCAGGGTATAGCGAAACGAGGCAAGGTCCTGAATGGTCTCCTTATCAACAAACGGCTTCATGGTTTTCGGACTTTCGAAGGGAAATCACGTCACATGACAAGTAGATCGCATTGCGATCTAATATACATCCTACTACGATCTGTTTTCAAGTTGGAGGAGAGTGACCACCGGGTCGCTCCTATGTATGCTGACGTCGAACTTCTTGGCAGCTCTGGCCGGTAGACGGGCGGTTGGCTTCTTAGCAGCCCTGCCGCTTCGAGAGTTTGTGGCTGGTCTCGTCTCCATGTATCGCGCCATATTGAATTTGAGGCCCGTTCTGTTTCCGCTTGCCACGCGCCTTCTCTCCAGTGCAGATCAGTCGGAGATGGCGCGCAAGATGGCAGAACGACGGACGCCTGCAGCGTTTCTCACACGACCGACAGCTCCCAGATTCGGCCTCGAATGCGTTCCGGGTTCGTTCGCTACGTTGGCTCGTTAAAAAACAAATCGGCGCCCGCAGATGCCAGCACCCAATGTCCCTGCAGCATCCAGCATCTCGTCAAGGTGCGCCGTTCCCCAAGCAATCGAAGGCTGATCCGACGATGTAAGGAAATGATGTAAGGAAATCTTGACGCTTCGACCTCGTCGCCAACCGCATCTAATCCTTTGGAACGATCCGTGATTCGAATCATCACTATCGAGCGGGAATACGGCTCGGGAGCGGCTGAGATCGCCCAAAAGCTTGCTGAGAGACTGGGTTGGAAGCTTTGGGATCAACTGCTCACACAAGAGATCGCCCGCCTCGCGCACTGTAATAGGTCCGCAATTGAGAAGCGTGAAGAGCGCCGTGACCCGCTCTACTACCGTTTGCTCAAGTCCTTCGCGCAGGGAAGCTATGAGGGCAGCAGTACTAGCGTGCCTGTGGATGCGCTAGACGCCGACGCTATTGTTCGGCTCTCTTTGCGGGTGGTCGAACAAGCTGCGGCCTCGGGAAAATGTGTAATTGTGGGAAGAGGATCGCAGCACTTCCTTCGCGCCCGTCTCGACACTTTGCGTTTCTTTCTATACGCCTCTAGAGAGGAAAAAATGCGGCGCCTAGTTTCGCAGGGCTATAGCGAAGGCGATGCAGAAATGCTAGTGAATACGATTGACTGGGAGCGTGCTGCGTTCATCAAGCGATACTTTCACGCCGAGTGGCCCAACCGTTCGATATACCATGCCATGATCAATACTGACTTGGGAGACGAAACAGTGATTCAGGCGATCTTAAGCTTCCTCCAACAATCCCATGAAAACCTTGAATCATCGAGATCGGGCGTGCTGTGAGGCGGCGCACTGCTTCTTTCGCGACAGATCTTTGGAGAAATTGGGCAGGACAACGAGAGGGGGTATTTGGTCCGTTATGCTTCTCCTTCCAGTCCTCGTACGAAGTCATGCCGAGCCAGATGTACCGGTAATGAACCTCGTTTCTTGCTTTGCGCGATCCACATTGTCCTGCTTGACTTCCTCCTCGTATCCCAATATCGAGTAATATATGGCCCGATCGAAGAACTGATTGAGCATCTGCTGTACCTCCAGTTCTCCAAAGAGTTCAAAGATATTGTCGACAAACGATTCTTGTTGCAGGAAATGCCACAAATGATTGCGGCTGATTACCAAGACCCATACCAACTGATACAGGCGGACCCCCTGCGAGGCCCGGCGCGCAGCAAGCATTCGGAATCGCTTCCCGATATCTTCCTCCTTCTTTTGCAGTAACCACTCTTCCAAGTTGCGGTATACCTCAGCCGCTGCCAAGCGCAACTCATCGCGCGGGATCTCCTTGAAGTCAGAAGTACGTTCGGAATTCTGAACCTGTTGAGTTAGCCCAAGGGCTAACTCCTCGGAATGGCTCTCTATGAGACGTACCAGTCTAAGACTCAACATTTGCTTTGCTCCTTTGGCCTCTACTCGGGGGCGGCATGTTGCGAGATTTGTCGCGGATCGTCATTGCGTTGTTTACTGCCAGCGTTGACGCATGGGTTAGCGGTTGCGGCATCGCCCATATCGCCTCCTCGTTCCCCGCCATTGTGAAGACAAACGAGGGCCACTTTGTCTGTGTGTGATTCACGAACGAGCGTCATAGTCAAAGCGCACGGGGCGCAGAGCCAAAAACACTCGATCTCTCGTGATAACGTCTCGTGGTGCTTCGGCCCCGGCCCTTCGCCGGAAGACCCGTCGATTGTTTTCACTTCAAACTCGAAAAGCTTTCCTTCGTGCAAATACCGGAAAACCTCATGACACTTCGGATTGGCACATTTCGAAACCATAAGTTTCATGAACAATTCGACCATTCAATCTTGGAACAAGCACGAACACATTCTTCAGCGGCGATCACTTCGAAGCAAGCTTCACAGTCTTCCGCCTTCGACGAAGTGAAGGATTAGTAAAATCAACCCCAGGAGCACAATAGCCATTAAGACAACTGTCCACGGATACCTGGGCTCCGGCGGTTGTTGATCCTTTCCCGAAGGCATATAGCTACTGTCTCTCAGGGGACCAAGGTCCGAATCTTTATCCACTGTAGGCAGGACTACCTGTCCGCATCTCCTCGATGTCGGTTGGCGTAACCCACCGCCACCATTGATCAGTCGACTCGTGCTATGGTCTTCATCCGCAACTGCTCCGCCATTTCGCCTACGCCCAGTTGGTGCCCTCCGGGGTGGGTCTTTAAGGTAGGCGTCAACTGATGCTGCTGCGGCTGTACTGCCGTGGCGCCCGACACTCGCTCGCTAAAGCGGAGAAAGCAACGGATTTCATAAAGCCCACATAATCTTGCGCGGTGCGAGTTCTTCGCCTCAACGCAAGTTCTCCAACATCTATCGTAACACGATATATAGTGATACAGTGCTGGAAAAGTGGTTCTCTTCACACGCTCGGGAGAATAAGCCTTCCGTTTCGTGACGCCAGTAGAAGTCTGGCGCTTGCTATCTACCCTGACACCCACCGTCGTTCGTTCCGAAGTGCCGACAGCGGCAGCGACGCCTCCACATTCCGGGTCAGCTGCAATGAGCGCCACGATGTCCGCAACGCTCCCCCTCGCTAAAGAGCTTGTTGGCAATGACGAGGCAAGTAGGCGGCGCGCTTTTCACGCAGGGAAACGTAGGGCCGAGACGTCCGCCCGCTATCCTGTTCCCGTCACACTCAGGCACATCGCCCATTAGCAGTGATCATTTTCACCTTGCGGCGAGCAGCCATCTCGTCTGCAATGGCCGCCTTCTCGGCAGAGGACAAGAGCCGCGCCGCTAAAGGAAATACTAAGTCGTCCTCGATACTGATGTGCGCCTTGTATATGGAAATAAGGCTGGCAGTTGATTTTCGGAACGCTTCGACCCCACTGGATTCCAAAATTCCCGCTTCGAGATACTGCTGTCCTAAACTCTCCACTTCTACATGCAAAGATCCGGCCAACAGATGGTCGTGTTCGAGAAGATCAAGCCTCTCAATCGCGGCTTCCACGTCGGGAAGATGCACCTGACGCAGGCGCGGAAACAGAGACTCTTCTTCATCGGCAGTGTGCTTGGGCGCTGCCTCACGAAAGTAGCGCAAGGCGGACTTCAGTGCAGCGCGAGCTTCTTCGGTCAATGGGCGATCGATGACCAACGCAACTGCTTCGAGAGATCCGAGAAACATTTCTATCCGGCGGTGACAGTCTGACAAAAGGCCGGTTGGGTCGGAAAAGCTATGAGCCTTCGCTCCAATTTGAACGGGCATCTTCAGACTACCTCTGAAGCTCAGGATACATTCAATTACTTTCTGGTTCGTGCTGTCGAACGAGCTAAACATCATCCGCGTGTGAGTCGCTTGCTATGTCGCGCAGGATATACGCATTCACAATCACCCCACACTCTTCGTGGCACCGATGACAATATCGAGCCCCACACGGGAGCTTACCCCTAGTTGGATTCTCGCGAAGATCGTCGCTGCTCCGACTCTCTTCTGTCTCGATTTTATGTTCGGTGGTTTGCATCTAGCGCCTCTTGCATCCTCCTTGCGGCAACCCCGACAACAAGCCTGACAGAGTGGTCGGCGTTCGCATGTGACTAATGTCACGGAGGGATTTGAGGCAGAAACATTAAGAAACACGAAAAGATGGAGTTAACGACCGTTACCAGAACCACGAACTTCGGAATCGACGCGATCGACAAAAAGATACAGCCCCAGGCAGATCAAGAACATCACTCCAGAGAATATGGCTGCGGGAAGCGCACTTCGACGGTTTCCTGCGAGGAAGGACTCCAAAGCAGCGCTCAACAGCCAGATTTGCACGATCAGAAGAACGGCGATCAAAGACATCGCTCCCGAAATAGCCGTCAGGCCACGATTTTGCGGGGGCAGGTCGTTTGAATTTGGCATGTCGTTAACCTTTTACCTCAATCGCAACTAATTGTTCGCCTCGTGTTTCGAGAACAATACGCGGCAATGGGCGTGATGGTGGCCCTTGCAGAACAGTGCCATCCTTGATCGAGAAGAAACCTTTGTGGCACGGACATTCCAGCCTGTTTTCCGCCTGAGAGTAATAGACTGCGCAAGAAAGATGAGTGCATTTCTGGCTGTAGGCGACGTATTCGTCTTCGGCGATGCGAACCAGGATGCAGTGATCTTCTTTTGATGGATAGCTGAAAAGCTTCACTCCCCCAACCGGAATCTCTCCGAGTTGAGCCACGGGTTGTTGTGGGTGGACGGGAGCCTTGTAGAAAATGGACCGAACCAGAATCCACACGTTGCCCACGAACATGCCGAGGCTGGTCAGCACGAGGAATTTGGTGAGCTGCCGGCGTGTGACATAGCGCTCGTCTGCCGTGCGAACCGAGAATTCTTCTTTCCAGAGCGGTTCGCTACTGCCCCGTCGCAACCAATTCATTTTGCTCCTCCCACATGTAGTCCACGACATCGAGGGCGATAGCTTCACGCTCCGCCGGGGCCATCATGTAAACCTTGGTTGTGATCTTCTGGCTGCCAAAATAGAAAATATTCGTCGGCTTCTCGCGACGATGTGCGATCTCGTCGGGTCTAACGTACGACAGTGCCTGACTCGGACAGACGGTCGCGCACATCGGTCGCTTACCGATCGAAGTCCGGTCGTAGCACATGTCGCACTTCATCATCTGCTGCTCCGGAATCATCATCTTCGGGATTCCGAAGGGGCAGGCCAGTACACAGTTATTGCAGGCGATGCAGCGCGGTTTAAGCGAAGAGTGGACGATTCCATCCTCGCCCTTTTTGATGGCATCTGCGGGACAGACCTGAGCGCAGGTGGGCTCGTCGCAGTGCCAGCACACGTAGGCTGCGGATCGGATGCTCTCTTTCCGTTCGATAAAGTCGAAGTTGATCATCGATTTTCCACGATGGGTGTCACATTCCTCACACGCCTGCAGGCAAGAGCGACAACCAATGCAGCGCGAGGGATCGACATAGAACTCGTATCCGAACACTAGTCGCCTCCTCGCGTCGCGCCGTTTGTGTGTGCTGCCCGGTCATCGGGGGATCCATCAGGTCCGGTGGCCTTGGCGATGCGGCATGCCGAAACCTTGAATTCCGGAATTTTGCTGCGAGGATCAAGTGTTCGATGAGTAAGCCGATTTGCACTGCGAGTGCCAGCCCAGTGATACGGAATAAAGACGGTGTCGGGCCGAATTGTCTTCACTACCATGGCGCGAATCGTCAGGTCGTCGCGTCGTGTTGTTACCGTGATCCAGTCGCCGTCGTTGATGCCAAACTGTTCAGCCAGTCGCGGATGAATTTCTGCCCGAGGTTCAGGACTCTGATCCACTAATGCGCCTATGCGCCGGGTCTGAGTGCCTGACAAATACTGGCTGACGACACGGCCGGTAGTTAGGAATAAAGGATATTCATCGCCTACTGGATCGCCGCTGGGACGCCATTCCGTAACGTTGAAATGAGCTTTGCCATCGTGGGTATAGAACTTCTTGTCGACGAATAAACGGGGAGTGCCTGGATGATCGAGCGAAGGGCAGGGCCAGAAGATGCCCATTTGCTGATCCACTCTCTCGTAAGTGATGCCATAGTAGTCGGCTACACCTCCTCGCGACGCGATTCGCAGTTCCTCGAAAATATCGGCAGGATTCTTGAATGGAAAGAACTGCCCGCGACCGAGCCGGTGCGCCAAATCGATGATGATGTCAGAGTCCCGTCTGGCATCGCCCGGTGGGTCGATACTGTTCTTCCAATGAATGACGCGACCTTCGGCACTGCAACCAAGCCCATCCTCTTCCTCATGGAGACTGCCGGCCATAACCACGTCGGCGTGATGGGCGGTTTCGGAGAGAAAGAAATCGACTACCCCGAAGTATTCCAGTTTTGACAGTGCTTCGCGAGTGAAGTTCGCATCGGGAAGCGAAACCAGCGGATTGAAACACAGCGAGAGCAGTCCTTTAATTTCGCCACTGTGGATGGCGTTCATGATTTCTTGCGCGCTGTAGCCAGGCTGGGGCAGTTCTTCAGGTTTGATGCCCCAGACGCCGGCAATATACTCGCGGGCGGCGGGATCGGCGAGGGAACGCTGACCCGGAAGTTGATCGCACTTCTGCCCGTGCTCGCGTCCACCCTGGCCGTTTCCCTGGCCGGTAATCATCGTTGGTCCAGCGCCGTCGCGGCCAATGTTGCCGGTGGCAAGAGCGATGTTGAGCACCGCCAGACAGTTTTCGACGCCCTTGGACTGATGCTCCAATCCCCGAGCGTGCATCATGATGGCGCGCTTCGATTTGCCAATCCAGCGTGCGGCCTTCTCGATCGATTCGGGTGGCACGCCGGTCATTTCAGCAACTTTGCGAAGATCCCACTGCTTGGCGGATTCAGCCACCGCCTCGAACCCGGTTGTGTATTGCCTGATGAATTCGCGATCCTCCAGGCCATCACGCAGGATGACGTGCAGCATTCCCATCAAGAGTGCAAGATCGGTGCCGGGCCGTAATGGGAGATAGAGATCGGCATTTCGCGTGATAGGAGTCATCCGAGGATCGGCGACGATCAGTTTTCCGCCGTTGTCGCGGCAGCGCCAGATGTAGTCGGTTGTGATGGGAGCGCACTCGCCGATGTTTGCGCCAATTACGAACAATATTTCCGCTTTAGGGATCTCGCTCCATGGAAGCGTGCTGCGATCGATGCCGAAGGCGAGTTTGTAAGCGGTTCCGGCGGAGACCATACACAACCGCCCGTTGTAGTCGATGTGCCGAGTGCCTACCGCCACGCGCGCAAATTTCCCGAGGAGGTAGGATTTTTCGGTCGAAAGCGATGCGCCGCCGTAGATGGCGAAAGCGTCTTTGCCATACTTTTCCTGAATCTCACGCATCCGGCTGACAGTGAAATTTAGGGCCTCGTCCCATGACGCTGGATGAAATCCTTGCTCGCCTCGCATCAACGGAGTAAGCAAGCGGTCCGGGTGATTACCCTGCAGATATCGCTTCACGCCTTTGGGGCAAAGCATGCCGCGGTTAAACGGGAACTCTTCCCACGGCTCGAAGCCGATCACGCGATTGTCGCGGACTTTTAATTGGATTCCACATTGCTGACCGCAGAAGCAGCAATGCGTTTTGACCAACTTCTCCGCCGGATGGACGGATTCGTTGCTCCAACCGCCTGGCGGCTGGTAGTTGAGATGCGGCCCGAATTTGTCTTTGAGAATCTCTTCGGAGACCGGAGCCTTAGCCATTCGCTTCCTCTTTCAATCTCAATTGCGCGAGCGAAAGTGACTTGCGCCTGCAGGCAGGACACAACTCCTGCCAGTTGCCCACCGGCCCCGACATCGAATAGTTGAAACCGACTTGCGGCAGAACATATTTCAGATCGTCAACATGCATGAGGGATGCATAGCGCTCGCCACAGCGGGCACACATTGCCCCCTCGCTTTCGTCGCCAACACGCTGGTAGAGCTTTACTCCCAACTGCGCTGGTCGCTGGAAGATGTGAAAGAACTTTCCAAACGGAAGATAGAGCAAGGCGGCGATGACAGTGATGGCATGCAATATGGCAATGAAATCGTAGAAGCTGCCAGCAAGCCATTCTTGGGAAACCGTTAGGGCCAAGCCCGTGATCGAAATCGCAAAGAGTAAAATCAATGGCCAGAAATCCATAGCCAAGGTTTGAACTGCGCGTGCACCTTCATCCCGCATACGACGCCACAGCGAAAGCGCAATTCCACCCAGAACCAAAACGGCCGCAACATCAAGACCATGAAAAAGCATCAGCGCTGTGAACGTGTTCAGATGGAACCTGCCTGCCGGGAACCCGAAGAGATAGGTCACGTACGTCATCTGATCATTTGGAGCGCTGCTGAAATGAATCCATCCGAATACGAGCGGAAAGGTGATCATCACCGCCAGCACGCATCCCCAGAAGATCACCTGATGCATTGCCCAACGAAGTCTGGAGCGTTTTGCGATGAATGTTTGAGCTAGAAGATGAGTTCCGGCCAGCGCGGTGACGTGGCTGAGGCTTCGAAATATTCCTCGCTCCCTGAACAATTGCCATCCGCGCTTCCAGTACACATAGGTGGGAGGCTTCCGGATCCAGACGGAGTAGTGGTAAATGACGCCCCATGTCGCGAAGATGATGGCGAAGGTGTAGATGACCAGTGCGGCATCGAAGTTTTGCAGATTGCGTGAGCCCAGGACTATGGCGGCGATCAGAACTAGAGTCCATAACGTGGCCCAGGCCCCGGCGCGCACCTTATCCGCGGTCCGAATCAGATCTGGAGAAAGCTTGGCGGCAAGCGCTTCTTCACGCCTTAAGAAGGCCCGACCGTTTATCCACCAAAGAACCCCGGCAACCGCTGACAACAATAGAAACCCCGGCCAAACCACTCCGAGTCGGTCTCGGAACATTCCTAGAAGCAAAGGCGGAAAGAATCCACCCATGCCGCCCATCGCGCCCACGAGTCCAGTGACGGTAGCTCTCTGGGTTGGAAAATATCGGGGCACGAGCTGAAATACAGCGCCGTTGCCGATGCCCAGCAAAGCAGAGCAACCGAGCGCGCCAACCGTGAAGGGCAGCATCGACTGCACACCGAGCAGGAGCCCGAAAGCCGCCACAGCCGGCAAAATCCATGAAAGAACTCGTGCCCCGCCAATCTTGTCGGACAGCCAGCCACCGAGCGGTCGGCAAAGAGTAGCCAGCACCACAAATCCAGCAGTTCGGAAACCGGCATCGGCGGGCTTGAGACCGAATTGATCACGCAAGAGCGTTGGCAGATAGATTGAGAAGGCGACAAAGCCACCAAAGGTTAAAAAGTAGAATGCTGCGAGTGCCCACGCCAGAGGTTCGTGTGCGAGGACCCCGAGCATCTCCGAGAGACCCTTGGGACGCGCTGCGTGGGGAGCGTTTCGAGCAAAGACGACAAACACGCCTGCCCAAACCAAAAGGATGACCGACATTCCCCAATAGACAGTCCGAAATCCGTACGCGGCAGCTACAACCGGTCCCAGGAAGACAGCAGCAGACTGGCCAATATTTCCTAGTCCATAGACGCCGAGCGCGCTGCCCTGGCTCTCCATGGAGAACCAGCGGGAGACGTAGCCTACGCCAACAGCAAAGGAAGACCCCGCCATTCCGAGAAGAAACGCTGCAATGAGCAGATTCTGGTAGGTGGTTGCGTAGGGGACCAAGACCACTGGCAAAACGACAAAGAACATCAGGGCTGTGAAAACAGCACGACCCCCAAAGCGGTCGGCCAGCATTCCTATCGGTATGCGGGCCAGTGCGCCCAGAAAAACTGGAACTGCAACCAGAAAGGCCGTTTGGGTCGCTGAGAGATGAAACTGTTGTCGAAAACCGGGGGCGAAGGCACTGATGAGGCCCCATGCGGCGAAGCAGACGGTGAATGAGACGGTACCAAGGAGCAGATGCCGCTTTTGCGAATCCTGAGGATGCCCCACTGCTTACTCCCCACAAGTCTTTTTAGAAATTCTACTCTCACCACTGCGTACTGGGTTGTTGGCGATGAATCTGTCGCACGTTTCATGTCGGCGTCTAGGGCTGCGTGGACGGAGGCCGCCGCGAAAATGTAGTCAGCAAATTAATCGCAAAGAAGGTTACAGCCGTCATTTCGGTGATAGCGGAAACAGGAAGCCAAGTCCACGCCGATCGTGCCAGGCCTTGATAGGCGAGAATTTCTGAACTGACGCGCAACAGACATCCGACGGTGAGAAGGAAAATCGCGATGAACATGAGCTTCGTGCTGAACAGCAATCGCATCCCGGAGAAGGCCGGTAACACCCGCTGTCCGATTGCAAACACCATTGTGGCCAGAAAGCCCACTGTTAATGCGTGTCGTGACGCTCCCCAAATACCGTGCGAGTTCTCAGTTGAAGCCGCCCATATTCCTAGTGTGCCCGCAACCAAAGCCCAGATGTAGGCCAGTCGCACGAAGACTGGGAAGCTTGTGTGCACTCCTTTGACTTTCGCTGGGCGCTCGACCGGTTCGAACAACCGGAGCGCATAGACTGCGGTTGCCAAACCGACGACCAGAACTAGGCTTGCAGCTTTCATCCAACCTGCAAGAGCGAGTAAGACACCAGCAGAATTTAGAGCGACCGCCAGCAACAGAACACGTCCGCGCACTGAGCGAAGTCCTAGAAAAACAGGAAGCCACTTAGCACTGAACCCCCATACGAAAGGAACCAAGAATCCCCAGGTCTGAAGAACGAGAAAGCGTTGATCGAATTCGGCCGGTATTTCGGGAGATGTTCCTCGCATCGCGAGGGACAAGGTGATCCCAAAGTTGACCAGAAGGGCGAGAAGTAACCCCACCGATCCCGCGATGACCACAAATACCCATTCATCCAGTTTGCTCTTGTCGGAATCTTGAGGACGATGACCGGAAACAGTGCGGAAGAAAATCACAAAGGCAGCCAGTTCAAGGGCGGCCGATAGGGGCAGAAGAGTTCTCCAGTACCACTGATAGACGCTTGCGAGCCATCGCAAGGTAACCCCTGTAGTCCACAGCGCCCATGACGACCACACGGCCGACAGCGCAAAGGAGTTCAAGCGACGCAGCTTAGGAATGGAATAGAAACCAATTCCGAGGATGAATGTTCCGATCCAACCGAAGATCTGAGCATGGCCATGAGCCTGAATCCATGCGGCGGACACCGAATCCGCCGCTCGATGACTACTGATCGCCAAAAGATTCCATACCCCAAGAAAGGTTCCAGGAAGCAACATGAATAGCAGCCCAGTACTGATATAGAGCATCAGTAGGCGCGACAGTGTCGTTTCTCTCGCCGCTGTTATGTCGAAAATCTGCAGCGGCGTGAGGGGGCGTCCGGCTTCTTTCTCAATGCGCGTTGGAAGTGCAGACATGGCTGCTCTCTCTCGTTAGTGCGTCTTTTCCATCGCAATTGCTCGCGGGAACAGAATGTTGTTCTCCAGGTGAATGTGTTGGTGCAGATCGGCTTCAAAATCCGCGAGCGCCTTGTACAGTGTTTGGTAGCTGATACACGCGTCGCCCGGAGCCGTATAACCACAGCTAGCCTCGCGCATGGCACGCAATGCGTTGCCAGCGGAATCGTGCTCATGCTCCATCATTGACACGGGGTTTTGCACGCTGCCAAACGGTGGTGGCAGAACCGGTTCCTTCTGGATAACGGCCTCCTCCATCCTCACTATGTAGGGGAACAGAACCCGCTCTTCTTTCATCATGTGTGTCGTCAGTTCCTGGACCAAGCCGTGAAAGCTTGCGCGGACCTGTTGCAATTCAGGATGGTTCTTCCCGTGAACGGAGCAAACCTTTTCTAGGAGAGGAACAAGGCGAGCCATTTCCTCACCGGTGTACTTGTGGTGGGTGTTTTTGATGTGGGCGATCAAATCCGCTAGGGGCTCGGTTTGCCAGTTCCGGTCTTTCTGCGCAGCATGGGCCGCTTCCTCGGCCATCTCCAACGAATCGATCACCTCATCCATCGCAAGGTTCGACGCCCGACAGGCTTCTTCCAGTGACTTGTTGCCTCCGCAGCAGTAGTCGATGCCTAGCTTTTCAAAGACTCTCGTGGCAGTAGTATTCTCCAGTGCTAATTCACGGATGGTTTTTTCGGCGGTCATGCTCATTGCATTCTCCTCCCGACCCAGCTCGATGCTTATAGGCCGCGCTTGATGTTCTAAAGCTAGCGGAATGAAGAATGCCTGCCGATGACTTTTGTCACGAAAGACAAACTTGGATGAGACGAGTCAGAGCCGGAGAAACAGCAAGAAGATGAGCTCGCCGGGAGTCTCACCTCTATTCGGGTGAATCGGTTTCAGCTTCCAATGCTTTCAGATCTGAGATCGTTACCGTCCGCCCGTCGATCTGAAGCATCCCCTCTGCCTGCAGGCGAGAAAGATTGCGGGAAACGAGCTCGCGGACCGTGCCAATATGCGACGCTAATTCCTGATTGCTGGCCGGCAACGTGATTTCCACGCCTGCGGCGGAACGTTTGCCGTCCTTCTGCGCGAGACGCAACAAAAACGAAGCCAGCCGGTGACGCACTGTGCTGAAAGAGAGTTCTTCGATGATGCCAACCAGTCGGCGCAATCGCGCACCAACCACCCGCAAGACCTTTAGCGCCACCTGGGGATGGGCCAAACATAATGCCTGAAAATCCTGCTTACTGACAAACAGCAGCTTGGCCTCGTCGATCGCCGTCACGGACGCGGGATAGCTCCCGCCATCGAAGACGGGGAGTTCGGCGATGGAACTGCCCGGACCATCGATGCTGAGTACTTGTTCGCGTCCATTGGCCGAACTCTTAAAGATTCGTACATGGCCGGACTCGACAACATAGAGTCCAGAGCAAAATTCGCCTTCACCAAACACGCTCTGACCCGCTGAATAAGTGCGCGGCACAGACCGTTGCGCCAGAAAACTCAATTCGCTTTCCGTCAGCCCAGAGAAGATTGGGACTTTGGCAAGTGTCTTTTCAACGGCAGAGGTAGGATCAGGCACGATGGCTATTGTATCGGACGGTGGTGACGGAAGAGCGTGGGTTCGCCTCCGAGCAGATCCTTTCCACGCCGTGACAAAAGTCATCGTACGCCGCCATACCCACTCTTATCCTGTTTTCAGGAGGATGTGGCATGCCAACCGCGAACCGTGACAAGTCCGGATCGCCACTTCGCTTCTTTAATGCGCTCGATGAAGGTGTGCAGAACAACTCCAACTCCGCACCTATCTTGCTGGCGGAACGTGCGGAACACACTAGGCCCATTCGCAAGAAGTTGATCCGGCGAGATGACCGCGACCACTCGCAACCGCTACGCCTTACCGTGCAGATTCTCTTCGCGGCTTTAAACGTATGGATCGGCGTGCAGTTTTATCTTTGGGTGCGCTGGGCCGAAAGCGGGGGTCGGGCATTCGAAGTCTCCCGACCCGCCGGCGTTGAAGGCTGGCTACCCATTGAAGGCCTCATGCAATTGAAGTACTTTCTAATCACCGGGAAAGTGCCACACGTGCATGCTGCCGGTTTCTTCCTCTTCACCTCGTTCCTGGTTATTTCGTTCGTCTTCCGCAAGGCGTTTTGCAGCTGGATATGTCCGGTGGGTACCGTCTCGGAATATCTGTGGAAAGTTGGGCGATCAATCTTTGGTCGAAGCTTCCAGTTGCCACGCTGGGCTGACATCCCACTGCGCTCGCTGAAGTACCTTGTATTGAGCTTCTTCGCCTACGCCGTAATCGGCATGTCGGCAGCTTCCATCGCCGAATTTCTTCATAGCTCGTATGCTCTTATCGTCGACGTGCGCATGCTCAACTTCTTCCGGTACATGGTCGGAACGGCAGCATGGGTCGTTCTAGGGCTGGTAATTGCTTCGATCTTCGTGCAGAACTTCTGGTGCCGTTACCTTTGCCCGTACGGAAGTTTCCTCGGACTGGTCTCCCTGCTCAGTCCGATGCGGATCACTCGTAACGCAAGCACGTGTATTGATTGCGCCAAGTGCGCGAAGGCGTGCCCGTCGGCATTACCGGTCGACAAACTCCTCCAGATCCGGTCAGCCGAGTGCACCGGATGTCTGGAGTGCGTAGCCGTTTGTCCCGCCAAAGAAACCCTAATCATGAGCCTGCCGGTAAGTTTGCGAAAGCGCCGCGTAATTCCACCATGGAGCATCGCCGCGGGAATCGCGTTTTCGTTTCTGGCCATAGTGGGCTACGCGAAAATTACCGATCGCTGGAATACCAACCTCCCAAGGCAGGTGTATCTGGAGCTGGTGCCTAATGCGAGCGCGCAGGAACATCCCATTCCCGGCCGACAGTGATCGCCGCCACAAAAAATCCTCTTGGAATCACTGGACCCTGCTCCTGCGAGCAGGTGGACAGTTTTAGAGTTTTAGAATTCCACCACAGCTCCTAGATTCGTGACAAAAGTCATCTCCTCGTTCCTCTCATGTGCGTACGCTTGCAATTGATAGGAGACTGACATGAGCGAACTAATTGACAATCGAGCGCATCGAATTTCCAGGCTGAAAGAGATCATTCAGCATCTGCATGCCGGAGCCGCTCCTGAACTCGTAAAAGAACAGCTCCGAAAGATCGTTGGCGAAACGGACGCTACGGAGATCATGGCCATGGAACAGCAGTTGATGGCCGAGGGAATGCCAGTCGAAGAAGTACGCTCGATGTGCGATTTGCACTCTCAGGTCACGCGCGATGTGCTCGTCCGATTGGCGCCTCCGCCGGCCGCTGAACCCGGACACCCTCTCGACACCTTTCGCCGTGAGAACACTGCAGTCAAGCAAGTGATCGCGGCAACGCGCGCGACCCTGGCCGAAGCAACCGACTTGTCTCCGGATGGCGATGCTAAGGAAATCGTCTTTCGGCTGCGGCAATCAGCAAATGACCTGATGGACCTCGACAAGCACTATCAGCGCAAGGAGCACGCACTGTTTTCGTGCCTTGAGAGGCATGGAATCACCGGACCATCCAAGGTCATGTGGTCCAAAGATGACGAAGTGCGAAACCTGCTAAAGCAGATGAATCAGGCAGCGCACGACTGCGGTTCGACGGTCGCCGACGTAAGAGAGTTCTTCAGCCAGCACGCGCAAGCTACGCTGTCAGCAGTGGAAGAGATGATCTTCAAAGAGGAAAACATCCTGTTTCCGATGTCATTGCAAACCCTCACCCAAAACGAGTGGGCCGAGATATGGTCCGCGTCGCCACAATATGGTTGGTGTCTGGTCGAGCCCCAGAATGGATACCATCCTCCGGTGGCAACCGCTGTCGCGACGGGCACCGTGCCCAAAGACGGCACGATCATGATGCCGACTGGACATGTCAGCGTCGAACAACTAACCGCCGTGCTCTCGACCTTGCCGCTCGATCTGACATTCGTCGACGCCGAAGACCGGGTTGCCTTTTTCAGCGAAGGCCCGGACCGCATCTTCGCGCGGAGTAAGGCGATCATCGGACGTAAGGTTCAGCATTGCCACCCGCCGCGAAGCGCGGACACGGTCAATAAGATCCTCGACGACTTTCGCTCCGGCCGTCAGAACGTTGCCCAGTTCTGGATCAACTTTCAAAAGAAGTTCGTACACATCCGTTATTTCGCGGTTCGCGACGACAAAGGCAAGTACTTGGGCACGGTGGAACTCACCCAAGATGTGGCGCCGCTGCGTCAACTTTCCGGCGAGAGAAGACTGCTAGCGTATGAATCCAACGAGGGCCACTAAACCTCAATCCACCTTGCCGCCATTTCGATTCGATCCTTATACACTGTCAACCGACGCTATCTTTACGCCGGCGACGACCCCGTCGATCGAGTTGATCCATCTGGTAACGACTTCGACCTTGGCAGCCTTGCGATTGCGGGTTCCAACCTTAGTCGGCCCCCAAGCGCCCAGGGCTGCTTCCAGGGCTTACAATTTGCGCGTTGGAGCGATCCGGGGACTGTGGCTCGGAAAGGAAGGCTCAAGATGAAGGATCAACAAAAGAAGGAGCAGTGCTCTAAAGTGCGAGATCAAGAGATTCGTGCAGCACTGGATCAGCATTGGGGGGCGTCCGATGCCAACGATTTTGAAACGGAGCACCTCATCTATCACGAGGACGCGGTGCTGGACTACCCGCAGTCAGGCGAGCGAACCCGCGGTCGACGCAACATACAGAACCAACGCGCTAGCCAGCCGAGCAACAAGCGGTTTGCCGTCCGACGAATCGTTGGCAGCGGTGACCTTTGGGTCACCGAATTCATCTTGACATATGACGGCAAGCCGTCCTACACCGTGAGCATCATGGAGTTCAGGGACGGCAAAGTTGCGCGGGAAACACAGTACTTTGCGGATCCATTCGTGGCTCCGGCCTGGCGCGCTCAATGGGTCGAACGGATGGACACATAATCTCGAGGCGCGTGATGAACACGTTTACCAGAGATGTCGAACGGTATGGTTTGGGGGATCGCGACAGTACATCCCCCGATGGAGGAACGGGAGATGGATTGGAAAGGGTTCCTTGGTGACGGTGGGGTTTCTTTCGAGTCCGGCCTGCGTGGCTTTATTGGTCGATATGACTGTTGCCACACGCGGAGCGCGATTGTGAGGGGCGGCAGTTATTATCGTCCAGAAGGCTCGAAATGGTATTTCCGGCAGGCATATCAGAGCGATCAGCACGGCAAACTTCTGTTGATGGCACCCAGCATGGATCGCTCGAGAACGATCGGTTTTCGTTGCGCCGCCGATAGTCCCAAGACTCAACCCTAGCGAGAGATGCTGTTAGATTCCAGAGGGGCGGAAGAAAGATTCTGAAGCCCATATCTTGAAAACGAGGAGGGAAGACGGTGGAGAAGAGCTACATAGCCAATGAGAAGCGGTATGACAGAGCACAATTCCGGCGGTGCGGGCGATCAGGATTAAAACTGCCGCTGATCTCGCTGGGACTCTGGCAGAACTTCGGCGGCGCAGACGTATTCGAGACAGGCAGAGCGATGATCCGCCGTGCTTTCGACCGCGGCGTCACACACTTTGATCTGGCCAACAACTACGGCCCACCGTATGGATCTGCGGAAGAGAACTTCGGCAAGATTTTGCGCAAAGATTTTGCCCGCCTCCGCAATGAACTCGTAATCTCGACCAAAGCCGGATGGGATATGTGGCCGGGGCCCTACGGAATTGGCGGATCGCGCAAATATCTGCTCGCCTCGCTGGACGAGAGCTTGAAGCGCATGGGGCTGGAATATGTGGATATCTTCTACTCCCACCGGCCGTGGCAGGATGTGCCTCTTGAAGAAACTATGGGCGCGCTGGCGCAAGCAGTGCACCAGGGCAAGGCGTTGTATGTGGGCATCTCGTCGTACAGTCCAGAGCAAACTCGGGAAGCGGCACGCATTTTGGCGAGCATGGGTGTGCCGCTGCTGATACATCAACCGTCCTATTCGATGTTGAACCGCTGGGTGGAAGAAGGATTGTTGCAGACGCTGGATGAATTGGGTGTGGGCTGTATCGCGTTTTCTCCGCTTGCACAGGGGCTGCTCACCAAAAAATATCTGAATGGGATCCCCAAGAACTCGCGAGTGACGATGGAAGACTCCTTCCAGAAACAGTTCCTGAGCGAGGAAAATTTGAAGCGCGTGCGGGCGTTGGACGAAATTGCGCGCCGGCGCGGGCAGACTCTGGCGCAAATGGCCATTGCCTGGGTGTTGCGCGACAAGCGAGTGACGACGGCGCTGATCGGCGCGCGCAACGTGGAGCAACTGGACGACTCTCTGGATGCGGTGAAGCAACTCGATTTCTCGGATGAACAACGAAGAGAAATCGACCACTATGCACAAGACGTGGGCATTGACATTTGGAAAGACGCCCGTCTTGGCACGGATGGATAATCGGCGGTCGCCATCCCCATCAGAACTGTTTTCGTCCCGTTCCTAGTCGGAGGAGGCTTTTGTGTTTTCCTTTTCGGACCTACCGCGCAAACCATTCGAATGGAATCGTTGTCGCATCGAAGTCGCTAAACCGCATTTGGTCTAAAGGGGATAACTGTCGAAATGGTTTTGCCAGAGCCTGCAGTAGCTTAAATCGCGAATGGCACAAACAGGGGGTTACCTATGGTTACTAACATGTATTACTTACCATTACGCCCTTGCGATTGTGCGATTTCGGGGCGGGGGGTAGCCTTAAGACCATGAACTCTCGTACCTACAAAAAACTGTCAACTCAGCCCCTCCTCAAGTCGAAGGCAACCCGCGGAGGAACACCCTCAAAGTTCGCGATGTTCACCGCAGTGGCCGTGATCGCGCTGGCGACGGTCTCGCGGGCGGGGGAACTCCCCGAAGCCCCGAGCAGCAGCATCATGCGCATGAGCCCGGCGATGATCGAAGTCGCTGCCCCGGTCTCAACGCCGAGGATCGCTGAGAGCAACCCCGTAGTCGATAAGAAATTCATGAGCCTGGCCTTTATCTCTACCAGCAGCACGTTCGCTGATTCTTACACCACGCTGTTTGCCCGGCAGAATTGGTTGGCCGGCAAGAAGGGCGTTTGCAACGAGGAAGTTGAGTCCGCTTATCTGTATGGAACTCACCCGACGGTCGCACGTACTTATTCGGTTGCAGCGGCGAAGAGTGTAGGTTCAGCCTTCGCGGCTTACTATCTGCGCAAGCACCACAGCAAGTTCTGGTCTGCGCCGTTGATCGTGAACTCGGTCATCAGCCTGCAAGGCGTGACCCAGAACATGATTATGTGCAACTAGCGGATCATGCTTTACGAGAGTTTACTGAACGGTGAGAGTCACAGGTATCGAATGTTGCAGATTACCCGAGGTTCCTGTAACAGTGACGGTGTAAGTTCCCGGTGTAGTTCCGGTCTGAGGGGTCGTCGCGATGCCGGTTCCTCCGGCGCATCCAGTCATGGCGACCAACGCGATAATGATCAAAGCCATAGCTAAGAAGGCCGCCAGAATACGGCTGCGGCTGCGCATTTTCCGATTCCGGCCCTTCGACGTGACCAGCCCCACTCCAAACAAGCCAATCGTTTGCCACTGAATCCAGACGGCGTAAATCGGTGCGCTGCGGGAACTGCGCGGATTTACCTGCGCCACAGTCGCCACAGTGGTGATAGACAAGGTGGACGTGCCGCTACTCGAGCCCGGAATGACGGAGTTAGAGGACAAGCTGCACGAGGTGTTGGCCGGCAAACCGCCGCACGCCAGTTTGACTGGGCTGGAAAATGATCCACCGACGTGGGAGATCGTCAAGTTGTAGGTTGCGGCAGAGCCAGGCTGGACTGTGTCGCTGGCTGGGGCGCTAGCCAAGCTAAAATCCGCGCCGGTGCCGGAAAGATTCACCGCCTGCGGGCTACCCGCCGCGTTGTCACTGATCGTGAGACTCCCGCTGCGAGTACCGGAAACGGTAGGAGTGAATGTGATGTTGATCGTGCAAGTGGCGCTGGCGGCCAAACTGGCTGGACAGTTGTTAACCTGGGCAAAGTCTCCCGTGATCTGAATCGTGCCCAGGGTTAGCGCAGCGTTGCCAGTGTTCTTCAAGGTCACAGCTTGCGACGCGCTGGAAGTTGTCAGGGACTGGCTCGCGAAGGACACGCTCAAAGGACTTACAGAAGCGGTAGGTGCAGCGGCGGGTGAACCTGTTCCTGTAAGGTTCACGGTCTGCGGGCTATTCCAGGCGCTGTCGCTGACGGTGAGTGTGCCGTTGCGCGTTCCAGAAGCTGTAGGCGTAAATGTGACGTTGATGGTGCAACTGGAACTGGCTGCCAGGGTAGCGGGACAGTTGTTGACTTGAGCAAAGTCGCCCGTGGTCTGGACGGTGCCTACAGCCAGAGCTGCGTTGCCAGTGTTGGTGAGGGTTTCAGCTTGCGCTGCACTCGAGACGCCCAAGAGTTGAGCGGAAAAAGTCAGGCTGGCAGGGCTCAGCACCGCGACCGGTCCGGAGCCAAAGCCGCTCAGGGTAATCATATGGGGTGATCCCGCGGCGTTGTCCTGAATCACGATGGAACCGCTGCGAGACCCGGCCGCGGTGGGGGTAAAGGTCACGGACAAGGCGCAACTGCTTGCGGCAGATACACTGGGCGCGCAATTATCCGACTCAGCAAAGTCGCCGTTGGCCGTGATCGAGGAAATTTCCAGCGCCGAACTTCCCATGTTGCGAAGCAGAACGCTTTGCGCAGAAGTGGTTGAGCCGATCTGCTGCGAGGGATACTGCAGGGAATATGGATTCAGTGTAACGGATGGTGCTGAGTTCGATGCGATCTTCATCACAAATGCGTCGGTATTCCCACCGGCTACAGTCTGAAAAGCTGTTTCTGTTACTGGCAAGTCGGTTGAATCCGTAGAGCCGACCACGTAGACAGAATTACTGGGGTCAACTGCGATGCCGGCAGGATATTCATCCCCGCTCCCACCCAGGTAGGTGGCGAACAGCTCTGTACTGGCCTGGGGATCAATCTCCACCAACAAAATGTCGTTCCCGCTCGAATAACCTTCGATGCCGTTGACTATCCCGAATGACCCAGTCGAGGTTGATGCCAGCACATAGGCGTCATTATTGGCGTCGAGTGCGATCGATTGTGGACTAGCATTGTTGTTCAGGCCCAAGAAAGTCGAATACAACAGTGTTGAACCTGTGGGGTCGAATTTGGTGACGAACGCATAGTCGCAGGCATACGTGGAGACGGCAGGATCGCAGATGCTGTTGGACGTAACCGGAAATGTGCCGTCACTGAAAGCGGCGCCCGTAACATAGGCGGACGCAGAACTATCTACGGCAATGGCGTTAACGTTGGTCAGAATGCCACTGGATTCATAAAAGTATGTGGAGTAATCCAGAGCGCCGGCACTGCTGAACTTGCTCACGAATCCGACCAAGCCATTCTGTTGAATCGAGTTGGTCGTGAGATACGCGCCAGGTGTGGTCGGGAAATTGTTAGTGTTGGTCATGCCCGCAGTGTAGGTATTTCCATTGCCGTCGACAGCGATTCCGTTGACCACGCTATAAGGGGACGACCAACACTGGCTCCCGCCGCAGTTGTAAGGCGTATTTGAGTCACCAGCAAAATATGTGGAGTAGACCAATGAAGATCCATCTGGGCTGAACTTGGTCAGGAAGCCGTAGTTGCCGTACAGCATGCCCTGGTTAGGATTTGCTGTGGACTGGTAGGCGTTCGCCACAGGAAAATTCGTGGACGTCGTATTCCCGGCGACAGAGACGTCTCCCAGTGTGTCGATAGCAATGCTCGCCGGTTGGTCGGAACCATTCCCCCCAAGATAAGTCGAGTACAAGAGCGAAGAACCCTGAGCGGAAATCTTGGTCAGAAACGCATTGAAGGATCCCGGATACGTACCCTGATAGGGGTTCACTAAAGGGAAATCGCTTGATGCCGTACTGCCCGTCACATACACATCATTGCTGTTGTCGAGGACAAGAGCATAGCCATAATCCTGGCTGTTGCCGCCGATGTAGTCGGCGTAGATCAGGTTCGATCCAGTTAGGTCAAGCTTCGCAACAAAAACATGCATTGAGCCGGCAGGGAGAGATCCGAGCGTGGCCAACGGGAAGTCCGTTGAGTTGGTGTAGCCTGCCACGTACACATTGCCCGTGGCATCGACTGCGATGCCCGAAGGCTGATCGTCGCCGCTTCCACCAAGATAAGTGGAGTACACCAGCACCGGATCAATCACTAGCGGCTTGGTTGCATCATAGGCGGCGACATGGAAGGCAATATGCGTCGCGTCGTTCATTACATAACCGCCCGCCACCGGAGCGCGAGTGCCGTTCGTTTCCTGGTAGATTACGGGACTCTGGAAGTGGAGTTCTCCGTTGCTGGTCTGCAGCACCAGGTTGCCGGCGGCATCGATCGAAATCTGCTGTGCTCCGACGATTTGCAATTGAATCCGGCTCGGATCTGCCCCGGGCGAAACTGCGAAATCATACTCTAATTGCTGATGGCTTCCGTAGTAGACCAGATCAATGCCCGGGTAGACATTCTTGTAGCGGACTTGAGCGTAGGTTGGAACATTCGTGTGCCACTTAGCAGGATCTCTCCCGATAAAGTAATTTACTCTGCCGATTTGCGGATCCTCGCCTACGAGAGCGGGATTATGTGCGGCTCCCACCAGTTTGAATTGGAGGGTTGTGTTGAGAGGCTGCTGAGAGCCATTGGCGGCCGGTTGAACTCTCAAGGGTTGGTTCGGACGCAACGAAAGCACCATTCCACCGGCAGTCAGAAAGGCCATATATCCTCGCCCGCGGGACAAAAACCTGACCGGAGAACTGGTCTGACCCTGGTTCGCCTCAAAGGTGAGCGGCAGGGCGGCATAGTTCAAGGTTCGTGGACCCTGTGGCAAAGTGTTTTGGGGAACCATTGGACCTGAGTACTGCTGTGCCAAAGAGGCTACCGCTGTCAAGAAGAAAACCATCCGTGCGAGAATTGTGGATCGCATTGTTGTTACCTCAAGTCAGGCAGTTCCCAGCCGAGACCGGATATCCATTATTCCCGATCGCGACTCGCAACCGCAGAGTTCGTATTCCGTATGGCAAACGCGAGCTGGGGGAGGGCCTATGTTTGGGAAACGTCAGCCAATGTGAAGATTGCACGAGCAGCGCCAAACGTTAGGTGTCTCTTAGAAGGTGCGTAAAGTGAAGACTCGGAGTAACTTAGGAACGTAAGTCCGTTCAGTAAAGTTGATATATACAGGAAGCGCGCGTATTGTTCCCGGAATGTCGTCCAGCTTTCGGACAGCGCGCGCTATTTAATAAGGCAACGTCGTTCAATCCTGACGAAAGCGCTGGTCACTTGGGAACATCAGAGCTGTGGAACCTACTCCAAGGGTGTTGAGATGGATTAATTCGAAATCAGTGCACGGAGTCGACCGGCCAGCCGGACGGCGGTTTCTCCTCTCGTCCAAAACTCTCGTCAGTTTCGTTCGCCCTTGAGATCGTCAGTGGGCATCTCGGCCTTCTCCAGCTTAGCTAACTCGATCGCCAGCCAGTTCTCCAGGAGATTACGATCTTCCTCGGGAACGAACGAAAAACGTATTCCAGCCCTGCCGGTGGCATTGGCGTTTACAACCTTCCCGGTTGCGTGAATAACGCCCGTAGTACCGGGAAGCGAGAATTGCGTCAATACTTCCCAATTGATTTGTAGCGGTTGGTTGCAGTGAAGTGCCAACCCGCCGACGCTCAGGTCGCTGATCCTGGCCTGGATTTCTCCAAGTTCGGCAACTCTAGCCACGAGCGCAATGTCGACTGGGACCCGCGCGGCGCGGCGGCGATTTTGCAGCATGGTTCCGTAAGCTGCTCGCATACACCGCCTCGCCTGCTCGATGTCCGTGGGCTTGTGAATCATGAAGTTTGCGCCAACCAGCAGGGCATGCGTTTCGGAGCGCCCGCTCACCATGGCGACGATCGTCGAATTGCTATTTGGCGAGGATTTGCGTGTGGCTCTCACGATGCGCGTGGGATCGAAACTTTCTTCCCAATCCACGATCACGGCGTCAAGCCTGCGATGAGTGACCGCATCCAGAGCCGAATCCAGTTTGGTGCAAACCTCAGTTTCGATCGAAAAACTGTCCAGAATCTGATTCATTACAGACAGAACTTGCGTGTCATTGGTGAAGAGAAGACCGTCGAGTTGAACATGCTCTTTCATAAGATCACCCGAAAACATTCGCACGTGCATTACCAAAACAGCAAAACTGCGTAACCTGCACATGATCTTTCACTTGTGCCATCGGGATGTCGACTCACGAAGTCTGTCGTGGTATGGCTTCTGGAATAATGTCTGGGAGATAGACACTAGTTCCTTTGAGCGGTCGCTGCGATTCGTTTCTGTCGGCACTCCCGGCCTCTTATGCGGTTCCTCTTTCCTCTGACTGTTCGGAGTTCGTAACGACGTGGCTAACCGTGCGATTCCAGATTGCCGCCGCCGAATATTTGGCAGCCGGAATCTACATGTTTGAAAAATCGGATCAAGTATCTATCTCGAGATGATCATTCAATCGTCCAAAAGCTGTAAACGATTAGCGATAGCGGCCGTCTTGCCGGACGTTTTCCGAGGGCGCTCGTCACTGCTCCAGCCAATATCCTGCCGACTCGCCTGGAGGTTTCTCCTTCGTTTGCTTTTTCGTTTTGTTCGGATTTCGTAACAGAACCGCTCGAGGTCGCCTTCTGCGTTGGTGCCGTCCTATAGTTGGGAAGCTAGAGTTTTAGTCGCACTAGTGTCGCTAGCTGCCATGGAGTGTCTGTTCCAACTTGTTGGCAGCGCTATACAAACTGGAGGATTTGCATTTGCCCACAGGAAGTGCATAGTGGAGACGACATCTCGGATGCCTACTTAGTTAGCCAGTGTTTATGCGGTCTAACCATTGAACCATTGGTTTGAAGGTTGTGCACCACGACCCTGAAAACGTCAACTGTCTGTATTTGCGGCGCATCTTAGCGACACGGTTGCGTCCAACGCGCGAAGGAAGTAAATACGTCCACATCAAATAGGGAAGATGCCCGTGAGTTGGGCAGGGACCTGATGAGCAAGCTCAGTTCGTTCAAATTGTTAGCAATCGACAGCGATCCCCGAAACAGCGCGTTGATTCGTGACGCAATGTCACAGGATGGAATCGAGACACTAACCGCGAGCGACCCCGGGGCCGGTTTCGAACTCTTTTTGCAAGCTCGACCCAGGAACGTCGTAGTTGATCTTAATCTGCCCGAAGCCATGGGAATGGATTTGTTGGAGCGCATGGTTCGCATCGATCCTTCAGTGAACGTGATCATGGTTTCGGATCGCTACTCGCCGGATTCCGCGGTTGAAGCAATAAAAAAAGGCGCTTGCGATTATCTGACAAGGCCGCTCAATTTTCAGAAGCTTCACCAGCGAATTGCAGGCTTTCTGGCAGAGGCAGAGACACGGCACAAAACGCTAGGCCTGGACCATGAGTTGGTCCGAGCCTGTCAATTCCAGGGGATCGTCAGCCGTAGTCCGCTCATGCTGGAAGTATTCGCGAAGATGCGAAGGGTGGCACCGCACTTCAGAACTGCGCTGATTACGGGCGCGACTGGAACGGGCAAAGAACTGGTCGCGAGGGGGTTGCACACGCTTAGCCCAGCTTTGCCGGACCGTTTTGTGGTTTGCAATTGTTCCGCCTTGGTTGAAAGCCTCGTCGAGAGCGAACTGTTCGGATATGTAAAGGGTGCTTTCACGGGAGCGACGCAGGACAAGGCTGGTTTGTTTGAAAGCGCAGATGGGGGCGTCATTTTCCTCGACGAGATCGGGGAACTCTCGCCCGGTGCGCAGGCAAAGTTGCTCCGGGTATTGCAAGATCATAAAATTCGAAGGGTCGGCTCAACAATCCCACGAGAAGTAGATTTGCGCGTCATCGCGGCCACGAATCGCGATCTCCGCGCCATGGTACGAGAAGGGAAGTTTCGCGAGGATCTGTATTATCGGCTGGCTGTTGTCGAGATCTCCTTGCCTTCCCTGATCAATCGGCGTGAAGATCTGCCACTGCTCCAGAGATACTTCGTTGAGAAATTCGCGAAGGAATACGAGAAGTCTATCGCTGGCCTGACGCGACGGGCACAGAGCCGCATGGCAACTTATCCTTGGCCGGGTAACATTCGTGAACTTGAGAGCGTAATCGGGAACGCCTGCATGATGTCGGACAGCAAGTTTCTTGACATTGGCGACCTCCCCGAGAGAATCCAGGTCCAGTCTAGTGATCAATCATCTACCGATGAAACTCTTTTTTCCCTCGAAGAGGTTTCCAGGCGTCATGTCATGCGTGTGCTGGAGCGGGTGGGGGGTAATAAAGCTCGAGCGGCGGAGATACTCGGGGTTGGCCGTGCCACGATTTACCAATTGCTTTCCCGCATGAAGCTTGAGAAACGCGGGGAGAGCGCGTAGCCCCAGTTCTCTCGCCGATTCTGGCTGGCCGAAACCCACGCTTATGACTGAAATCTGGACCGAATTCCAGACTCTGGACACCCATCTTTCTTAACTCTCCCCACCGGGTTGGTTTCAATACAGTTGGCGCAAGGATCGATGGCAACGAAAATGCACTAAAAGCATTGACGGCAAGGCTTGTTTAGATAACTCCTCCCCTAGCTGGGTCCGGTCGTTTCTAACGATTGAACAGGTTAAGAACCTTTGCACAAACAAAGTCAACCCGCGCGCAACAGCGAGATTGTCGTACCCCGCCTGCGCCAAGTCGAGGGGCGGGAGTGGTGGCTCTGGGGATTTGCCGTCGCCGTCACCCTGGTTCTAACCTTCGGCATCCTTTCGCTGACGTTCCCCGGATTTCATCTAGCCAACGACCAAGTTTACGCGCTGAACCTCAGAGAGTGGGTTCGTGGCCTCGCGGCGCTGGTGCTGTTGTTCGACATATACACGGTCTATCAACACCGGCAACTCCAGCACACGCGCCGCCAACTGGCAGAACGCGACCGGCTTTTTCAACTGATCAGCGAAAATGCTGCGGACATGATTGCCGTGGTCGACAACAACGGGGAGCGCCTTTACAACAGCCCGGCATATCACAAAGTCCTCGGGTACAACCAGGAGGATCTAGCCGGACCGCCCCTGGAACAGATTCACCCCGACGACCGCACTCGCGTGCACGAAGCCGCGGAAAAGGCCCGCATCACCGGCCGCGGTGAGCGTCTCGAATATCGTATCCGCCACAAAGACGGCTCGTGGCGGGTCCTCGAGTCCACCGCCAGCGTCATTCGTGGGCCAGAAGGTGAAACTGAAGGACTGGTAATCGTGAATCGCGACATCACCGAGCGCAAGCGCGCCGAAGAGATGCTGGCGCACAATGCCTTCCATGATGGTTTAACCAATCTTGCCAATCGCACGCTCCTTCTCGATCGCCTCGGGCGCGCTCTGGTTACTTCTCGGCGACACGCTGATTTCAGATTCGCCGTGCTGTTCGTCGATATCGACGGATTCAAGGTTTTTAACGACAGCCTGGGCCACGCTGCCGGAGATGCTCTGCTGATTCAGATCGGCCAGCGCCTAACTGCCTGCCTTCGCCATGTGGACACAATTTCGCGCCCGCAACTGGAGGAAAATGGAGAGTCGCCTCTCGGTGACGATACGCTAGCCCGCCCGGGCGGCGACGAATTTGTGGTGTTGGCGGAAGAACTCCGGAGTCCCAGTGACGCAATTCGGGTCGCTGAACGCATCCAGGAAAGACTGGCCCTCCCGTTCGATGTGGATGGTCATGAGATCGTAATCACTGCGAGCATCGGCATTGCATTCAGCAGCAACAGCAGCGCTGAAGCCCAGGACGTTCTCCGCGACGCCGAAATCGCCATGTACCGGGCCAAACACACTGGCAAAGCGCGATGCGAGGTTTTCGACAATGCCATGCACGCCGGCGCTCTAAAACGTTTACAGCTTGAGACGGACATGCGTCGAGCCGTCGAGCAGGGCGAGTTCAAAGTCTATTACCAGCCGATCGTGTCGCTGCAGAACGAACGAATTGTTGGCTTCGAGGCTCTCACACGCTGGCACAGTCCTCGGGGTCTGGTGATGCCGAACGATTTCATCCCGGTCGCGGACGAGACGGGCATCATCCTCTCGATCAACCGTCAGTTGTTGCCGGAAGCTTGCCGGCAACTGCTTTCCTGGCAACAACTGTTCCCTTCGGACCCGCCTCTCTCTCTTAGTGTCAACGTCAGCCCCAAGCAGTTCGCACAGGCGGATCTCCCCGATCAGATTGGCCAGCTCCTTCAGGAGAGTGGCATGAATCCTGGCTGCGTGGATCTCGAGATTACTGAGACCATTGCCATGGCCGACGCGGAGAAGTCTGCCGGGATGCTTTCGGGGTTGAAGGCACTCGGGGTTGGGCTGGACATTGATGACTTCGGCACCGGGTACTCGTCGTTGAGCCGTTTGCAAAGCTTCCGCGTGGACACCCTGAAGATCGACCGAATTTTTGTCTCACGAATGGACAGCGACCGCGAGACCTTTGAAATCGTCCGCGTGATCATCAATCTCGCACACAGTCTGGGACTCAAGGTGGTTGCCGAAGGAGTGGAAACGCGGGCGCAACTTGAACTCCTCCGGGATCTTGGATGCGAGCGCGCGCAAGGTTATCTGTTCTCGAAACCGGTCGACCACGAGGCCATTCTTAAACTTCTAATGGCCAACCGCTCGCAAAGTGTCGGCCTTCTTTCCGCAGCTGCAGCGTCAGCTTCCGCTTGAGGCAAGACGGATTCACTCGGCAAAGACCGGCGGAACGCGAAATCAAGAAAGCCCCAGGCCGAACCCCTCCGTCACCCGGCTTCACTTTGGGTCCGCGCTGGTGTTAATCTTCTTGCGCCCATGAAAAATCTAACGCGTCGCCGATTTGGCAAGACTTTAGCTGGCACCGCTGCGGCAGCCTTTGCAACTTCCTCTTTCTCGCGCATCGCCCTTGCGCAGCTAGCCAAGGCAAGCTTGCTGCAGTTCCCGCCCAATTTTGTCTGGGGCTGTTCGACCGCTTCCTACCAAATTGAAGGCGCGGTGAATGAAGACGGACGGAAGCCGTCTGTCTGGGATACGTTCTCACACACGCCGGGCAAGACTTTTCAGGGAGAGACTGGCGACGTCGCCGACGATTCCTACCATCGATACAAAGAGGATGTGAAGCTGCTGAAGAACTTGGGAGTGGGCGGCTACCGCTTCTCTATTGCGTGGTCGCGCATCTTCCCCGACGGAACTGGCCAGCCCAATCCGAAAGGCCTCGATTATTACCAGCGAGTTGTTGATGAGCTTCTCAAGAACAACATCGCCCCCTACATCACTCTTTTTCATTGGGACCTGCCGCAGGCTTTGCCTGGAGGTTGGCAGTCTCGCGATACCTCCAAGGCATTTGCTGACTATGCCGCTTATATTTCCAAGCATCTTTCGGATCGCGTCGGACATTTTTTCACTACGAATGAGTTCGTCTGCTTCACGGACCTGAGCTACAAGACGGGGAAGTTTGCGCCCGGCCTGCAGTTGCCGGATGCGCAGGTAAATCAAATTCGACACCACGCCGTGCTTGCGCACGGAATGGCTGTACAAGCTATTCGAGCGAACGCGAAGCCCGGAACGCAAGTTGGTCTCGCGGAAAATGCCACGGTTTACGTGCCGGTGATCGAAGATCGCGAGCAGATCGAAGCGGCGCGCCGCGCCACTCGCGAAGAAAATGCTCCGTTCCTCACCGCACTCATGGAAGGGAAGTATACCGACGGCTATCTCCGGCGCGAGGGTGCGAACGCTCCTAAGGTGGAAGCCGGTGATATGAAAATCATCAGTAGTCCGCTCGATTTTGTCGGACTCAATGCCTACACCCCAGATTACGTACGCGCCGACTCTTCTCCAGCGGGTTACATTGTGGAGAAGCGGCAGTCATCTTATCCGCGCATGGCTTCGGATTGGCTCTACATTGGCCCTGAGGTAATGTATTGGGCAGTTCGCAACGTGAGCGATATCTGGAAGCCAAAGGCTCTGTACATTACGGAGAATGGTTGCTCCGCGGACGATGTGGTCACCGCGGACGGACGCATCGAGGATACCGATCGCGTCATGTACCTGCGCAATCATCTTACGCATTTGCATCGCGCCGCTTCTGAGGGCTATCCCATCAAGGGTTATTTCCTATGGAGTCTGATGGATAACTACGAGTGGGCAGACGGCTATAGCAAGCGATTCGGGCTGCACTACGTTGATTTCAAGACTCAAACGCGCACGCCAAAATTGAGCGCGGAATGGTACCGCGAAGTGATTTCGCGGAATGCGGTCGAATAAGGGTGTGGAGTAGGCATTTAGGACCATCCACGATTAATCGGCTTGAGAATAGAGTGCCCACGCGCTCGCCAGATCCTGAACAACGTGGCCGAGTGACTTGTAGACGGTGATCTCCTCCGCGGAGCGACGGCCTTCGACTTCTCCAGCCAAGACCTGACCAATCTCAGCCACGATATGTTCGTCCCCGATTAACCCCGCCTCTTTGGCGCGGAGAAATTCGGCACCTTGGTTGAGAACGCCCTCGCGACTGTCTGCGATAAAGCGGGAGCGCACGACCAAGTTGTTGTCGACCTCAACTGGACCCGCATGGCTTGAGCCCACAAGATTCAGATGCGTACCGGGACGCACCCAGTCTCCCTTCAGGATCGGCTCGGCGGACGAAGTGACGGTGCAGATAATGTCGGCCTCAGCGACTGCCTCTTCCACTGTGTGTGCCGAGGCGACCGGCACGGCCAGTTCCACTTGCATCCGCTCTGCCCATGCGCGGGCGCGTTCGGGCGAACGTCCCCACACCACGATGGCTTCAAGATTGCGCACATGCCTGATCGCCCGGGCGTGAGTGGCCGCCTGTTCTCCGTAACCCAGAATTGCAAGGCGGCGGGCGTCCTTGCACGCCAATGCGTCGGTGGCCACCGCACTCGCGGCTGCGGTGCGGATCGCAGTGATCTCTCCCGCATCAACAACGCAGACGGGCGCCCCGGTCTCGGGATCGAACAGAATGACGAGGCCCTGGTGTGAGGGTTTGCCCAGAGCGAAATTCTCTGCAAAGACGCTGATCAACTTCGCACCGAATGGAGCACTCGCGCCCATAGCGCCGGGCATGACGCCGAACAGCCGGCCCTCGGACAGGAAAATAATTGAGCGTAGAAGTTGCTTGGTTTCTCCCCGTGAAAATGCAATCATCGCTTGGCGCACGATCGGAATACACTTCTCATAGGTAAGCCGTTTCGCGACTTCTTCGCGATCGATGAATCGCATTAGACCTTTCTCGTTCTTTCAATCACGATCAATCGCCCGCTATTTCACGAAGAGTAACCCGTGCGGCACCGCTGACTTGAAAACATAAGCGTAGAGCAGCACGATGACTCCGACGATGGAACAGAGCGTGACCGAGTGCCAGGCCACAAAGCGAAAAATAATTCCCTCATTACCGACTTGCTCAGTGGCGGCAGTGGCGATCGTGATGGATTGAGCGTCCACCATTTTCCCCATGACTCCTCCGCAGCTGTTGGCCGCGCACATGAGGATCGGGTCAATGCCGAGTTGTTGGGAAGTAATTCTTTGCAGGCTGCCGAAAAGGGCATTGGAGGAGGTGTCGCTGCCCGTCAGCGCAACTCCCAGCCATCCGAGGAAGGTGCCGAAGAAGGGATACATCCATCCGGTACGTGTAAAGGCGAGGCCCAGCACGGCATCGAGACCCGAGTAGCGCGTCACGTAGCCGAGGCCGAGCATAAAGGAAATCGCAACCATGGCGAGGCGCATCCGCACCAGTGTTTGCCAAAAGATTTTCATCAATTGCAGAGGGCTCTGGCCGAGCAGGAATCCGGAAACGATCGCGGCGAAGAAGCACCCGGTCCCGGTAGCGGAGAGCCAGTTGAAATCATAACGCGCTGCCTCGGGAGTCGGCTTGGTCACCACTGGAGCGGCACGGAAGACGGCATTGTGGAGATAAGGTACATCCCATCCCGGCGGACCAGGGCGAACCTTGCCATTCGAAAGCATGACGCGAAAGGCTGGAGTAGTAGCTTGGTTCATGGCCAGTTTGATCGAGGGCAGTCCCCAGAGAAGCACGAACAATGACAGGATCGCAAAGGGCATCCACGCCTTCAGAACTTGTCCAGCGGTGTAGCTGCGCACCTGGACGAGTCCGTCGAACTTCTCTGCTGCCCAATCTGCACCCATGTCGTCCATGATCACCGCAGTCGCCTTATGAGGAACGGGCGCCTTGTCGTCATAATCGAATCGCCAGATTTTTTTGGGCTTCCAGAATCGCAGAAAAATCAGGGCCGCAATAATCGAAACCACGCCTCCCATGATGTCCACCAGATTGCCGTCCACATAGTTCGACCAGGAAAACTGGGTCAGCGCGAACGAGATGCCGACCACCAGGATGGCGGGAAGCACTTCGAAGGTCTCCCTCCAACTCACCATAGTTTTCACTAGCCAGAAAGGGACGAGGACGGCGGTAAAGGGAAGAATGCGACCGACCATCGCGTTGAGATCGGATTCCGGCAGAGCGGTCACAGCTGCCAGGGTGTGAATCGGGGTGCCGATGGCTCCCCAAGCTACGGGTGCCGTGTTGGCGATCAGATTCAACGCGGCGGCATGGAAGGGCTTGAAGCCAAGGCCGATCATGAATGCGCCCGCAATCGCGACCGGCGCGCCGAAGCCGGCCGCGCCCTCGATGAACGCGCCAAAACAAAAAGCGACGAGCAACACCTGGAGACGCCGGTCGGCGGTAATTCCAGCGACCGATTCCTTCATGATTTCGAATTGGCCGGTCTCGACGGAAATGTCATAGAGGTAAACCGCGGCCAGAACGATCCAGGCGATTTTTAATACTCCAAAAGCAACGCCATATCCAAAGCTGACGGCAGCCAACGCCGGCGGCATCTTAAAGAAGATGATGGCAACGACGACGGCGGTTGACGCGCCGGCAATGGCGCACCAGTGGGGCTTCACTTTCAGACCGGCCAGCAGTCCGAAAAGAATCATGATGGGCAGAGCCGCGACCAGCGTGGAGAGCCACCAATGGCCGAACGGATCGTAGATCTGGGTCCACTGCATAACTGTCCTCTGGCGAACGGAGTATGCTGCGCAATAGATCGACTTATCGGAATCGACCTTAGAGACAATATCTGACGGTAACTCAGTTTGATTCCCAACTTGGTGGCACATTCACATAGGAACGATCCAACTCCGCGATTGAAGGGCAGCCGAGCAACCGCAGCGTGCGGTCCAGATCGGTACGGAGAATTTCGATCGCGCGTTCGACCCCAGCTTCACCCGCCGCGGCCAAACCGTACGCGTAAGCGCGGCCGCACAGAACGGCCCGCGCCCCCATGGAGATGGCCTTGGCAATATCCGTGCCGCGGCGGATGCCCCCATCCATCAGCACTTCGACGCGGCCGTTTACCGCTTTCACCACTTCGGGCAAGGCCCGCAAAGAAGGAGGAACTCCGTCGAGTTGCCGGCCACCGTGGTTCGAAACGGAAATCGCCGCCGCGCCCTCATCGATCGATCGGCGCGCATCATCCCCGGTCAGCACACCTTTGACGACTATCGGTCCCTTCCAGAGTTCTCTGATCCATTTCAGATCGGCCCAGGTTACGGTGGATTCCGCCAACGCCGCAGCGACATCGACCAACGGCATTGGGCCCTTGCCCGGCACGACAACGTTCGGAAGCGGGGGCACGCCGCCGTCCGCCAGGAAGCTGAAGAGCCATCCGGGGCGCGAGAGTATTTGAGGAAGATAGGGAATTTTCTCCAGCGGGCCACCGCTGATGAGTTCCTTCATGCCATTGCGATAGTCGCGCTCGCGAATTCCGGAGACTGGAGTATCAATGGTGACGACCAACGCAGAAAACCCAGCAACGCGTGCTCTCTCGATCGCAGCCTCGGCTGCGCCGCGGCCGCCCATGAGGTAGAGCTGATAAAAAACCGGTCCCGTGGAGCCAGCCTTTACATCCTCCAGCTTGTGCCCGGAAATTGTGGACAGAATATAAGCAGTACCCGCCCTGCCGGCGGCTCGCGCGGCCACCACTTCGCCTCCCGGATGCATCAGGCGGCTGTATCCGACCGGTGCCAGCAAGAATGGAAGGGAAAGGTCGAAGCCCAAAACCCGCGTGCACAGGTTGCACTGCTCGACCGCGACCGCATGGCGTGGCCGAAATGTCACATCGCTAAAGATTCGGCAATTTTCCCTGAGCGTAACCTCGCCTTCCGCTCCGCCGTCGAGGTAATCAAATACCGGCTTGGGAATTCTTTGGCGGGCGATCGGGCGAAAGTCCTCGATGCACACCACGCGAGGGGACGCCACCGAGCGAGAGGAGATGGTCATTCTGTGATTCCGGGATTAATGAACCCGGAAACAGTCGGATATGGTACCACTCGGCGAAAGGGATGAGGAATGGAAAGTTAAGCGTGGAAATGCAATCGCGCCGTGAGTCTCTGTCTGGCCAATTTCCCCGCAGCGCGATCGCATCTTACGATTCAGCTGGCTCGGGGTAACGGCTTATCGCTTTTCTGCCAATCCGCCGAAGATTCGCCGGTCGAGGAGACGTCCTGTGCCCCGGTGCGTTCCAGGATCTGCTTTGCTTTGGCGGTCCAATTTCGATCATCACAGTGAACCGATAGCAGAATCCCACCATCTCTCACCCGACCTTCGTAGCGCTTCGCTTCGTACTCGGGAATGCCCATACCAATCAGGGCTCCCGCGATGCCTCCAACTGCGCCGCCCACACCTACACCCGCTAGCGCGGCTACGATGGGGCCCGCTGCAATAAGCGGTCCAACGCCAGGAATGGCAAGGGCGCCGATCCCCGCTAGCCATCCCAGCACTCCGCCGATCACGACGCCAGTGGTGGCACCTGCGGCAGTTCCTTCGGGAGCTTTTGTATTTTTTTCGACGGCAAAATCCTTTGTGCCCTGGTTATCCGAAAACAAGACGGACACGTCCGTATTGCGAAAGCCTTCGGCACGGAGGGCATCGACTGCATATTCAACTTCCGCCCGCGCCTGATAAATCCCAAATGCTGCCGTATTTTTTCCTGACATTAACAACTCCTTAATGACTTCAAGGTTGCTGTTCGATGGTGTTCGCACGACCTGAGGTTGCCATGAATCATGGGTGGCGACTTGGTAGTCCTTCTCGATGTGCCAAGCTGGCGTGAGTCCCCTAAAAGCGCCAGATGCGAATGGCCACGCCCCTTCGTAAGGTGAGCCGTCGGCGGAAAAGCCTGAATCTAGCTCGCGATGCTCATGTTTGATTCTCCCGGAGCCGATGTGGCCCTTGAATGGCAGGAACGAAACCGCGTTTCGCGCCAGATCAGTCGAATTCTGAGGAGAATCTTAATGTCCACTTCCGCCGTTTCCAGCAGTTCGTTGTACCAGCAAGTGCAGTCGTATTTCCAAACCAGGAGAAGCGATTTGACTCAACTCGGGGATGCGCTTAGCTCGGGCAACCTGGCGAACGCTCAAACTGCCTACAACAGCATCAACACACTTGGCCAGAGTGGTCCGTTCAAGGATGGGCAACCGTTTATCTCGCAGCAGCGGGAGCAGGATTTCAATGCGATTGGATCGGCTCTACAATCGGGAGACCTGGCGGGCGCGCAACAAGCGTTTGCCACGCTGCAAAGCACATTTCACCAGAGTGGACCGCTGGGCCCGGCACCGGCCCCAATTGTCCCCGTAAGCGGTCCCGAGATCGTGCTCAACCTGAGCAATGGCAGTAACGGTACGACCACAGCCACGCCGGTCGCTACCAGCAGCAGTACCACTGCAACGGCCCCGGTCGCTGGCGGCAGCAGCGGTCCGGAGATCGTGCTCAACCTGAACAACGCCAGCAACGGTGCGAGTCCGGAGCAGATCACGATTAACATCAGTAGTCCAAGCAGTGACGGAGCTGAACAGATCTCTCTCAGCGTGGGCAATCCGCAAGGATCATCCCAGCCTGAACAGATTACGTTCAATTTAAATCCGAACAGCAACGAACAAATTGTCGTTAACCTGTTGGATGGTACGTCCAGTACCGGCTCCTCGAGCGGCACAGCCTCGGCGAGCACCGCTACCAGCGGTGGCCTTAGCGTTTCAGCTTGAAACCGGCAATTGGATGGGTGCCGTGTGGAGAACTTCCCAGTACTCCCCATCTACACGGCACTACCGGGATTGCTCCCGAGAATGCGTTGACTGACCACCTTGCTGACTACGTAGTGCGGGCGTCCTTTCGCTTCTTCGTACACCCGCCCTACGTACTCTCCAATAATTCCGAGGAAGAACAGATTTACGCCAGAGAGGAATGTAATAACCAGAATCAAAGCCGTGAAACCTTGCGGCGAGTGTAACCAAAACCTCGCGTACAGGGAGTAAAGAGAAAACAGGGCGGACAGACCCGTCGCCACTGCCCCAAATATTGCCGCTGCGCGAAGTGGCACGATCGAGAAAGCAAAAATTCCGTCTGACGCCAGCGTGAGCAACCTCAGCGGGCTATATTTCGTACGGCCCTGGCGCCGGGCTGCCCGTTCAATGGGAATACCAATCTGACGGAACCCGACCCACGTTCTCATTCCCCGAAGGTAGCGATGGTGTTCCGGCATCCCCTTGATCTGTGCGACCACGCGGCGCGACATCAGCCCGAAATCACCAGCATCCAGTGGCAATTGAATCGAAGAGAGAGCTGCCAGCAGCCGGTAGAAAAGGTAGTAGCAGGCGCGCAGCCACCAGGATTCCTTGCGGTTCACCCGCTGCACATAAACCACGTCATAGCCCTGCTTATAGGTATCCACCAAAACTGGGATGGCCTCGGGAGGATCCTGCAAATCCCCGTCCATTAGTATGGTTACGTCGCCCGCAACAAAATCCAAGGCTGCCCCAAGTGCAGTCTGATGACCAAAATTGCGAGAGAGCGCAATTGCTGTGAGTCGAGGGTCTTTCTCGGCCGCCCGTGCCAGCACTTTCCAGGTGTGGTCTGAACTTCCGTCATCCACCACTACCATCTGATGCGGGCCGCCCGGAAGTTCGTCGAGGACGGCGAGTGTGCGGCGAAGTAATTCTGGTAGGACTGCTTCCTCGTTGTAAACCGGGATCGCGACGGAGACGCTGGGAGCCTCAGCCATTTCGTTCTAGGCCCGATTTTCCAAAACGGCCATAACCGACGTACCCAGGAAACTCTGCGGAATCGGCTCGCATCTCGCTAGCAGCGAGAGGAGAGCGTTCACGCTAGGTCCCCGAGAATCGAATCCAGCTTTGCCGTCGTTGCGCCGCAGGCTCATCGCCTTGCGGAGTAAGAGGAGAGGAACCATAGGCAGGCCCCAATATGTGCAAGCCTTCACCCTAAAACCATTCAGTTCGCAGACTTCCTTCAACCTAGCCATCGAGTAGCGTCGAAAATGCCCTTGAGCCATGTCATAGTCGGAGTGAAGAAACCTATGTGCGGGAACATTGACCAGAAGCACTCCAGACTCCGCCAAATGGAATTTAACGGATTGCAGGAACGTGGCTTCATCTTCGATATGCTCCAGAACATCGAACAGGAACAAGAGATCGAAATGGCCACGGAATTCCGAATTGCGCTGATGGATGTTGTAGTAATAGAGGGAGCTCTGGCGGCTCACGTTTTTCCGTAAGGCGACTTCGTTGAGTTCGAATCCAGCGATCGATATTCCGTAGTTATCCTCGAGGTCCCTTTGCAGCAAGCCATTTCCGCAGCCGATCTCCGCCACGCGCCTTGATCTCCGAATCAGCGAATCCGCGAGTCGCCTTGTCACTTCGAACCGCCGCCGGACCCAGAAATGATCGCTGGTGGCTATATCGAACCACCAATCACCCATATTGACCGGCATTGAGGGAGACAAAAAATTGATGCGAGGCTCCGCCGTAAGCGCAGGTGTTTCGCGGTGGATCGACTCGGCTCGATCTTCTGATTCAAACAATTCAGCGCGATGAGCTTTCAGGCGGTTTGCTTGTTCGGTCACGTTCTGGGCTTTCCTTTGAAATAGACCATATTCCACAGAGTCGTCCCCATCATGGTCAGAGGATAGAACTCGAAAAGCACCGGTTCGAAATGCTCGCTGAAGATTCTCCGCCACTCCTCGGGCGGACGGGCAAAATGACCGCGATCCCATCGTGCCAGCAGACGTGCAATCGATCGATCCTCTGGCATCACCAACTCCAGGGCGTGCACGTGGCCGTCGTCGGTTAGAAGAGTTCGCAAGTGCGAGAGGATTCCGAGCACATCCTCCGTGTTCAGATGATGCAGGAAACTGTTCGCCAGAATGAAATCGAATCTGTCGCTTTGAGTAGGGCGATAGTGGCGGACATCCGCGACCAGGAAATCCATCTTGTGCCTTCGGCGCGCGCTTTCGATATAACGCTCGTTGAAATCGATACCGAGATAGTCAACGTGACTGAAATGCCGGCTGTTTGTGCCGGGGCCACAGCCCACATCAAGCACGCGGCGCACTCGGTGCAAATCATTGTTGGCGCGAACCGGTGCGAACTTTTGTTCCGCAAATGGTGCTTGCCACAGCCGGTAAACGTAACTGTGCTCGAGTACACCCTCCACCAAAGTCATCGCCAGCCTCGCAACCGGCGGGATACTTGCTGATCTGAATTGTTACGGATGCAAATCGGAGTTTCTCCAAAACACTATAGCGGAAAATATGCTCGCTTTGCAGCAAAATCCCAGGGAACTGGCGCCTGAGGGTCAACCAACCTTCTGAATGAAAACGGAACATGCGAAATCTGTGGGCGGACTGATTACGCTGTGCTGCACAATCATCGCGGAATGTAATCGTTGAGCAGCGGAAATACCTTGGAAGTAAATGGAAGCACCCTCCGCTCAGCGGCCTCTGGTGCTTCATTGGATAACATGTCCGCCATGATGCGAACCAGCGCGCCGTCGCTGCGATTCATACGAATGGCATCTTTCACCAGGTAATACTTGGCCCAATACTCACTAGCCACTCCGCGGTCGTGGGCCCAGTACCAATACAACACTAGTTTGCGTGCGCCATCTCGGGAGACAACGTAACGGTTCGCCGGAAAAGGAATGTGGCCGGGAAACGAAAGCATGACTCGATCATTCTGGTCCGGAATCCATCCCGCTCCGGGCAGACAATGCTTGGGTGAATGGATGGTATCGCCGGTGCGTTGGCTGGGAAAGTAGGCCAGGAACAGATCGACTCGGGGCACATCGCTTTCCGGATCCGAGTAGCTGCGCGCCAGGAAATCGCCAGGTCCTAAAACCTCAAGAGTGTCTTTGTCCAGGGGGATATCTTTACCCTTCCAATTGCCGAGCTGCGAGGGAAAAGAGGAAAGGGATAAGTGCGCGGGAACGTCCTCGACACGTCTGCGTGCCTGGAGCAGAATTGCCGTCAGCGCTATGAAAGCGGCGGCGACAACAAAACGCAACCCGGGGAATGTTTTCATCACTTTTTCCAATCCTCTGGCCAGATCAGACGAAACGCGCGATGCAGAGCATAGAGCATGACCAGAGATGCGACAAACATAAGCCAGCCTTGGAACTCGTGGAAAAACCCTTGTGCTTTGTCAGCGTCCCAGTATTGTACGAGCAATCCCGTGATTACGATGCGCAGGCTATTTGCGGCGACGGCGATGGGAAGCGAGGCCAACGCCAACAGGGCTCGGACTAGGGTTCTGCGCTCCGTGAGGTAACCGTAAATCACTGCGAGCGTGGCGAGCGACATCAGGGAGCGAATGCCGCTGCAGGCCTCCGCTACCTCCAAGACCAGGTTTGGAAGGATGATTACATTGCCCTCTCGTAAAACCGGCACGCCGAACCAAGGGAGAATGGCGCTGGCGATTTTGGAGGCGAGGATTTGCAACGGGAATGTGATCTGGTTGAAAACAATGGCGGGGATGGGGATCATCAGCAGAAGGAGAGCCCAGGGGAAGAGAACAGCGCGAAAAAAATTCCAACCGAGGAAGAGGACAGTCAAGCCAGCCAATACGATGAGTAAGGATAAGCGCGAAAGGAAAATTTCGGCGCCCATCTGACCCAGCACGAGCATGCAAAGCCCGCTTCCAAGAATGAATAGACCCGCCCACGAAGGCTGGAGCTTGAGGCCGGCGAATCGGGATCGCTCCTGCCAAATCACAAAGGCGGCAAAGAGAGGAACAAAGAATCCATGGGAGAAGTTGGGGTCGTGCCACCATTGTCCAACTAAGCGCGTGAGCGTCGGTCCATACAGCCAGACCAACAATCCACACAGCGCGACGATTTGCCAAAGAGGGGGCACCGCCGTTTTGGCGGAAGGGGCCGGGTGCGCAACTGGTTCCTCAACTTGCAACACTGGGCTCAACGAAGCGGTGTCGATAACTTTTCTACCTCGGTGGACGCCCACAGCATATGCGAAGTGATAAGTGTCCGCAATGACCCGAGTGGGCGAGTAATCGGCGTCAGGGGAACCTTAAACCTTGACTTCGGCCCTTGTGTGAATATCTAGGCGACCGAAAAGGACACTGGGAGAAGCGTCGCCTGGCGCCCCGGGCCGCTTGACGTAGCATAACGACGCTGATGGGGCAACGAGTTTCCTTTTTATGCGGACCATCTGCGGCAGACGGAGTCTTTATTCCTTATGTACACTCCGCGTTATTGCCCGTAACATTATGAAAACATTGCTCGTAATGGCGATGAGCTGGACGGTTCATCCCGGCTGGAGGATGGCCCTCTCCCTGCAGGCCGATCTTGGGCTGAACGTCTCGAGTCTGGCCAACCCCAAGAAGATGCCGTAAGATGAGTTTATATTTCGTGTAAGCTCTCGGAGAATAGATCCTCGGTACGCCCCTTCCGGCTGGGGTTTCGCTGAAACAAGTGGCACGCGCTGCTTCCCGTGAAAGAGAGAAACATTGATCCTGGGGTCTCTTCCCCCAGTTGCAGTTGCGGAGGCGGCCATGGGCAAAAGTTACAAACACGTTACAAAGCTTTGCTGCACAAACCGAAACAGATAGGATGTTCACCGGACGTCTGAGTTCTATTTAGGAGAGTTAAGAGAGGCATGAAGAAAGTAGCCAAGCTTGCTTGCCTGATGCTGTTAGGTTTAATGGCGACCGGCATGCAAGCCCAGGACGATACGGACCGGCCCGCGCCAAAGCCTGCGCCAGCGGCTGTTCCCGAAGTGCGGACGCCTGCGCCGGAACCCCCCGCCGATTACGTGATCGGGGCAGACGATACCTTGCACATCTCGGTTTGGAAGGAACCTGATATTACGGCCACATTGCCGGTACGCCCCGACGGCAAGATTTCGCTTCCGCTGCTTAACGACGTTCCTGCGGCGGGCCTGACGCCCATGGAGCTGGCCGCTTCCATCACAGAGAAACTGAAGAAATACATTGCTGATCCGCGCGTCACTGTGGTGGTAACGGCGATGAATAGTCGTAGAATCTTCGCCACCGGCGAAGTGACACACCCTGGAGCGATGGCGCTGCTTCCGAATATGACTGTGCTCCAGGCCCTCTCCAGCGCAGGCTTTACGCAGTTTGCGGACCTCAAGCGGATTTACGTGCTGCGCACCGAAAACGGGCAACAGGTGAAGCTGCCGTTCAACTACAAGGAAGTCGTGAAGGGTAGGCATCCCGAGCAAAACATCAGGCTGCGACCCGGTGACACGGTAGTGGTGCCGTGAGGAAGCTATGATGAGTAAACGCCATGGCCTGTGGTTCCTCGGATTGCTGCTGCTGGCCTTTAGCACCGCCTGGGGACAGGACAGTGCAGGCCAGGAGCCTGCGGGCGCAACTCCTGGAGGGACTCCGCAACAGCCGGTTCCGGCCTACGGTCAGGATAATTCACCTCCCTTGGTCAGCGACAACCCTCCGATCTCAGGCTTGGATTTGCCCAACCTTCAGCCGCATGCCGCACCCCTTAGTTATTTGCAGGCCGGCGTGCACGCGAGTCAGTCTGTGGATTCCAATATCGCGAACAGTCTCGGCGGATCCAGCACTCAGTCCATCTCGCGGGCGGAAGGGAGCGTCGAGTTGCAACGGTTGTGGAGTCACTATGATCTCTCCCTCGACTATCTTGGCGGCGTGGGCTACTACAACGTGCGTGGCATTGGACTCAAACAAGTCGAGGAATTGGGTTTTTATCAAAAGACCACATGGAAGCGCGGAGAGCTCGGAATTCGTAACGCCTTCAGCTACCAACCCGAGGGTACTTTTGGTAGCGCATATGGGGCAGTGGGTGCGGAAGGGGCGGGTTTGGGCGAGGTTGCGAGTTTTTTCGGGGGGACCGCTTTCGGGGCTTTGGGGCAGGTTCCACGCATCATGGACGTCACCCTAGTGGACGGCGTTGAAAGTCTAAGTCCTAAGTCTTCCATAACCGTGACGGGAGGATACGGCTTCTTACACTTTCTTCAAAACGACCCCGAAACAAACACTTCGTTCATTGGCAGTAGTCAGGTCAGTGGCGAGTTGGGCTACAGCCGCGTGCTTGGGCCGCACGATCAAGGGGCTGTCGTGTACGGCTACCAGGGGTTCCATTTTTCTACGGGCGTCACCTTCCATGGCCACGTCGTGCAGTTGATGTGGGGACATCGCATTTCAGGACGAATGGATCTCCTGCTAGGAGCAGGACCGCAATTCACGCAATTGAACCACCTGCTTGTGCCGGTGAATCAGCCGAACTCCAGCGCCTGCGTCGGGAAAGGCTTAACGTTGGAGTGTCCTTCGAATGACCTTCGTATCTCTGCTGCCGGACAAGCGCGATTGCGCTATCAATTTCCGAAAGTCGGCTTCGCCGCCTCCTATAAGCACTTCCTCACAAGCGGATCGGGCTTCTTCGCCGGAGCCGAGAGCGACATTGTCACGTTGGACGCTACCCGGCCGTTGGGACGAGTCTGGAATGTTTTCACCGACATAGGATATACACACAACACCCGTGTCACCCCTTCAGCGTGCCTTTCTGCGAATTGCTCGGGAGTAAGCGCCAATACCTACCAGTATGGCTTTGTGGGAATCGGAGCGCACAGGAATTTCGGGCGCAATTTTCACTCTTACATCAGCTACCAGTTCAACGAACTGGCTTTTGACAGCTCTTTTTGCGGATTGGCAGGTGCTTGCAGCCGCACCTCGCAGCGACAAGTGGGAACGATTGGATTGGATTGGACTCCCCGGCCAATCCGGCTGGACTAAATTACTTCTCAGGCTGGCTGTGGGCCGGCGGAATAGGTACTGAAAATGGAAAACCGAGAGCTAACGATGGACGATTATCTGGCGATGGTACGCCGCCGGATGAAGGTGATCCTGGTTCCAGCCTTGCTGGCTCCGCTGACCGGATTTCTGGTGTCTTACTTTTTTCATCCTAAATTCACGTCACAGTCATTAGTGTTGGTGGAGGGACAGAAAGTACCCGAGGGTATTGTGCAGCCTGTGGTCACAGCCGATCTAACTGAGCGCATTGCCACTCTGCAGCAGTTGGTACTGAGTCAGAGCAGCTTGCGACCCATGCTGGAGCGCACCGGATTGGTGAAACCGGGAGAGAATGCGGATGACGTCATCGAATCTATTCGAGGCAACATGTCCGTCGAACCGGTGGAGACAGATCTGTCACAGGTCGGCAGCGCCAAGAAAAAGCCCGGCCCCCAGAGCAGCCCTGTTCCAGGCTTCACAGTCAATTACACGGCGACGGATCCGCACGAGGCGCAGCAGATCTGTAACGAATTGACTTCACTGATGCTGGAAGAGAATCTGAAATCCCGAGAAGACGTTGCCCGCGGCACCACTGACTTTCTGAGCAGGCAGGTTGAAGACACGAAACACAATTTGGATGACCTGGATAGCAAATTAGCCGCTTTCAAGAAGCAGTACATGGGACAACTGCCGGGTGACGAAGACAACAACCTTAAAATCCTGATGGGATTGAACTCGCAACTCGATGCCAATACGCAGACGCTGAACCGTGCTCAGCAGGACAAGTCCTACACGGAATCGCTTTTGGCCCAGCAGATTGCGGCATGGAAAGCTTCGCAGTCCGCGAACAATCCACAGACTCTGCAGCAGCAACTTGCCCAGCTGCAGACTCAACTGATTGACCTGCAAGCCCGCTACACCGCTGATCACCCTGATGTCATCAAGACTCAGGCCGATATTGCGCAGGTCAAGAAGAAGCTGAGCGAGATCAACAATCCTTCCGATGATCCGACCAGTACGACTCCCAATAAAGAGTCAGGTTCGGATCCCCCCGAAATACGACAGCTGCGCCTGCAAGTTCATCAGTACGAGGACCTGATTGCGCAGGCCTCGCGCGACCAGAAGAAATTGCAGGAGGAAATAGCGGTGTATCAGAGCCGCGTGGCGCTGAGCCCCGCTATCGAGGAGCAGTACAAGCAACTGGCCCGGGACTACGACAATACCCAGAAGGTGTATCAGGATCTGTTGGCGGACAAGAGTAAGTCGGATATCGCGCTGAAGATGGAGCAGCAGCAAGAGGGAGAGCAGATGCGCCTCTTGTATCCCGCTAGCGTGCCGGACGCGCCGAGTTTTCCCAACCGTCTTTTCTTTGCCGGAGGCGGGCTGGGCGCCGGCTTAGCGCTGGGCGCCAGCCTCGCGCTATGGCTGGAGTTTCGCGATAAGTCGATTCGCACCCAGGCGGATGCCGAGGCGGCGCTGGAATTGCCTATGCTGGTTTCTATGCCCTGGGTGGTAGAGAGCGCCCCCGCGATGGGAAACGGCAAGGGCCACTTTTGGAAGCGGAACAAGTCCCGGGAGGTAGAAGAGACTGCAAGATTCTAGACACCTCTTAAGAGAACGAAATGTATAAAGAATTTTACGGACTGCGGGCGAACCCGTTTAACGTCAACCCCGATCCGCGTTACCTTTTCCTGACGCGCCATACCGAGGAGGCGCTGGCCTGCCTTACTTACGGCATCCAGAGCCGCAAAGGCTTTGTGCTCTTGACCGGGGAAGTGGGTACAGGCAAGACCACGCTCATTAACAAACTGCTGGAGTGGCTCCGCCTGCAACAGGTGGCCACCGCCTTTGTCTTCAACTCGCGCCTGAATACGACGCAGTTCCTGGACTACATGATGGCGGACTTTGGCATTCCCTGTGATTCGAAGGCCAAGAGCCAGGTCCTGCTGCGCCTCTACAACTGGCTGCTGGATCGATATCGCGCGGGCGAGACCGCGGTGCTCATCGTCGATGAAGCGCAGAACCTTACCGATGAAGTGTTGGAAGAGATTCGAATGCTCACCAATCTCGAAACCTTCACCGAGAAGCTGCTCCAGATTGTGCTGGTGGGGCAACCAGAACTCGAACAGAAGCTAAAGCAACCGCACCTGCGTCAGTTGCGTCAGAGGTTGAGCTTGCGCGCCAAGACGCATCCTCTGACTTTGGAAGAAACGAAAGCTTACATTCAGCAACGTTTGCGGATCGCCGGTGCCAGCGGCCAGCAAATCTTCGATGCAGATTCGCTAGTGGAGATTCACCGCTATGCCAACGGCATTCCCCGCGTTATCAACCTGCTGTGCGAGCACTGTTTAGTCAGTGCGTTCGTGGATCAGCAGAAGGTGATCGTGTCCTCGGTTGTGGAAACTGTGGCGCGGGATTTCGACCTGAGCGAGAGCACCGTCGTGGGGGGCGTGACGTCAGCTCCTCCTGGGGTAGGGAACGAGAAGCCCGATTTGCTGGAAGCTCTCCGGTCTCTCGCGAGTCTCGCGGATCGGTTGCGTGAAGAGCAGGACCTCCCCAAAGAAAGGAAGTTATGAGCAGAATTCACGAAGCCCTGAAGAAGGCCGAACAGGAACGCTTGGCCTCGCAGGGAGGTCCCCATCAACCTACGTACGCGGCCGGAGTTCCGGCCGAGCCGTCCGCGATGCCGACGGCGGAGGAGCAGACTTTTGATGCTGCGAAGGACCATCCCTCAAATGGAGAGATGCCGCCAACCACAGCGATGCCGTCATTTGCCAGTCCGTTCAACCTCGATACCTTGATGGCGCGCTGTCCCCCGCGGTCATGGGCGCCGGAAGGCAGAACGATGCTGTTTTTTAATGGTGACGAAAGGGTGCGTGGCGCCGAAGAATTTCGTACGCTGCGTTCCCGTCTTTATTCCGTTCGAGAAAAGATGGAGCTGAAGAAGATCCTGGTAACCAGCGCTCTGCCCAAAGAAGGAAAGTCGTTCACGGCTGCGAACCTAGCTCAGGTACTGGCGCGCCAGCATGGGCGCCGAGTCTTGCTGATCGATGCGGATTTGCGCGGTCCCCGGTTGCACCTGATGCTAGGCACAACGTCGTCGCCGGGGCTCGCAGATTACTTGCAGCAGGAAAGCGACGAATTCTCAATCATGCAGCGAGGGCCGATGGAAAATCTGTTTTTCATTCCCAGCGGCCATGAAATTGCCGATCCCGCAGATCTAGTGGCCAACGGACGGTTGCAGATCCTGATGCGGAGGGTGGAGCCTTTGTTTGAGTGGATCATCGTCGACTCGCCCCCTGCGGTGCCAGTTTCCGATTCCAGCGTGCTGGCTAAGGCCTGCGATGGCGTCCTTATGGTTGTGCGTTCAAATGCGACCCCGGTGGATATGGCTCGGCGAGCCCGGCAAGAATTTCCGGAGGAGGCGCTCATCGGAATTGTCCTGAATGATGCACTTCCGGACGCACTGCCGTACACGCGCTATTACTACGATGAAGTTCAGATGACCACGATCGAATCCAAGACCCAGGGAAACAGGGAACCGTGATCCGGCTGTTCAAAGTCTATTATCCGCTTCGCTCGCTGGTCTTGCTGGTGGGTGAAGCGTTGATTGTTTGGGTTTCCTTCGTGCTCGGTACAATGCTACGCAGCCAGGATAGCTGGTTGCTGCTGAACGTCGAGGGTGGATACCTCAAGATTTTTATTGTCACCGCGATCGTATTGCTGCTTTCCCATTGGCTCGACCTCTATGACTCCTCCAGTCTCGATAAGAATTGGGAGCAAGGCCTTCGAATTTTGCTGGTGATCGGATTCGTGGCTCTCACACTCTCCGCCGTCGGCTTCCTGTTTCCAAGGTTGTTGCCGGGAAATGGTTCGGCTCTGCTGGGGCTTACCATCCTTACCTTCACTTTGTTTTGCTGGCGCGGAGCCTACAGTTGGATGGTGAAACAACCTTTCATGCGCGAGCGGGTGTACGTCCTGGGTACAGGCGAGCGCGCCGAGAGACTGGTCAACGGACTGCGGCGGCGCTCGGCGCTTGGTATCGAGGTTGTGGGTTGGACGGGAAACGTAGAGGGCGAACTGACTCGGGAATCGGTAGCGGCAGATCTCTTGGAGATGGCACGCGGACGGGGGTTACATCGCGTGATCGTTGCCATTCCGGACCGCCGCGGCACATTGCCGGTCGAAGAATTATTGGAGTTGCGGTTGGGAGGCGTGCGGGTCGAAGAGGCAACCTCGTGGCTGGAGAAAATCTCAGGCAGGATCGAGGTAGAACAGCTCTATCCGAGCTGGTTGATTTTTACTGAAGGATTCCGCTTCAGCGTGTTTTTCCGACTTGTGCGGCGGGTGCTGAACTTCTCAGTGGCTTTGCTGGCCCTTGTGGTTTCGCTCCCTTTGCTACCGTTCATTGTCCTCGCAATCAGGTTAGATTCGCCCGGCCCCGTGCTTTATCGTCAGCAGCGCGTGGGTCGGCGCGGCAAGATCTTTTATTGTTACAAATTTCGGACTATGCGTCAGGATGCGGAAGCTGACACTGGCGCAACCTGGGCCACCGATAACGATCCACGTATTACCCGCGCTGGTAAATTCCTGCGGGCATCCCGTCTCGATGAAATTCCGCAGTTGTGGTGCGTCCTCAAGGGCGACATGCATTTTGTGGGCCCCCGACCAGAGCGGCCTGAGTTTGTCGAGTGGCTCAGCAAAGAGATTCCCTACTATGGTGTGCGACACGTGGTTCGTCCCGGCATAACGGGGTGGGCGCAGGTTCAGTACAAATATGGAAACACCATGGAAGATGCGCGGGAAAAACTACAGTATGACTTGTTCTACATAAAGAACGCTTCTATCGGTCTGGATCTGCTCATTATGTTTCAGACCATCAAGATCGTCGCCCTGGGACGGGGGGCGCAATGAAATGGTTATTCTGGGGCGGAGGACTCACTATTCTTTACACCTACCTGGGGTACCCGGTCTGGCTCTGGCTGCGCGCCCGCTGGGTTCCTGCCACGGTTCTCCGTTCTGAGTGCACGCCATTTGTTTCCGTCGTGATGGTGGTGCGAAATGAAGAGAAAGTACTGCGCGAGAAGCTTCTAAATTTGCTGAGCCTCAACTATCCCGTGCAAAAGCTGGAGTTGATAGTGATTTCGGATGGTTCCACCGACGGTACGGAGCGCATTCTTGCGGGCTTTTCGTGGGAACCGCGCCTGCGCTGGATGGCGAAGTCTCGACCATACGGCAAAATCGCCGGTTTGAATGACGCCATTGCAATGGCGCGGACCGAGATTTTGGTTTTTACTGATGCGCGCCAGCAAATCGAGACGGACGCGCTCCGCTTCTTGCTGGAAAATTTCGCTGACCCCAATGTGGGTTGCGTTAGTGGGGAATTGATGCTGGGCAGTCAAGCTGCGGGAGAGAGCGCTCAGGGATTGGGATTATATTGGCGCGTCGAGAAAAAAATTCGCGAGCTTGAGTCCGTCTCCGGTTCGGTGATGGGAGCGACGGGTGCTTTTTATGCTGTGCGACGTGAATTGCTGTCGCTTCTGCCTCCCGAATTAATTCTGGACGATGTTTACATTCCATTAAACGTCTTGCGCCAAGGCCGCCGGGTCCTTTTTGATTCCAGAGCGCGTGCGTGGGACGTGCCCAATCTTGGAGCAAGCAGGGAATTCGCGCGCAAAGTCCGGACTCTCACTGGAAATTACCAACTGGTGCAACTTTCTCCCTGGCTGATGACCTCCGCTAATCCCGCGCGGTTTCAATTTATCAGCCACAAACTGATGCGGCTGTTGTCGCCATTCGCGCTGGTTGCGATATTGATTGCGTCGTTCTTCCTGCCGCAACCCATCTATCGTCTTGCGCTCATCTCGCAGATACTGCTTTATGGACTCAGCCTGATGGCCATTCGTTCGCTAGCGTTAGGCCCGCTGGCTCGCCTTGCTGATGCTTCCTTAACGTTCGTGATTTTGAATACTGCCGCCCTCGTCGCCTTCCTGAACTTTGTCACTGGCCGAAAGGTTGTTTGGACTCGATGACTACGAAAGCCTGCGAAGTTTGCGAAGTTGCTCCAAGTATTGGGAAGTCAGGACGGTCGGGACGTTCTTATGCTCTGCTCGTGTGCGTGTTAACTCTCAGTACAGTGGTTATCGTTCGTGGAATCCACACGGGAGAGTTCAGTTACAACGTCGACGAGACTCAGCATGCCATGACGGGTGTTTTCGTTTCGGACCTGGTACGCGATCATCCCCTTAGTCACCCGATCGACTACGCGTATCAGTACTACGCCCAATATCCGGCGCTCTCCGGAGTTATTCACTGGCCTCCGTTGTTCTACCTGGCCGAGGGGGTGTCGTTTCTTTTGTTGGGTCCTACTGTGGTAGCTGCGCGTCTTACAATTCTAGAATTTGCGCTATTAGGAATCACATTCTGGTACTTACTGGTGCGAGAGTTGCAGAACGAATGGATGGCGGCAGCCGCCTGCCTGCTTCTAGCCTGCTTGCCCTCCCTTCTGCTTTTTGAAAAGTCGGTGATGCTGGAGATTCCGTGCCTAGCTTTCAGTCTAGGGGCAATCTTTTACTGGACTCGCTATCTGCTCTATGAAAAGTCGATGGATGTATACGTTTTTTCGCTTTTGACGAGCGCTGCGCTCTTGACCAAGCAAAACGCAGTGTACCTAATCCCGTTCTGTGCTTTTTCCGGGATGATGGTACGAGGATGGCGCTTGTTGGTTCTCCCTCCGGTTTTGAGGGCGATCGCGATCGGGCTGATTCTCACGGCTCCGTTTTACTCTGTCGTCTACTTAGTGCACTGGAAAACCATCGCAATGGACCTGACCGAGAAGGCAACTTCAACGGGACATGAGGTTTGGTTCTACTGGAGGGCACTGCCGGATCAACTCGGTTGGACAATAATTCTGCTGGCCGTTCTGGGGATGGTTACGTGCCGGTGGTGGTCTCGCCCCAAAGTGCCCGTGATCATGTTGAGCTGGATCGTCGCTTGCTACGTCACATTTACGTTAATCGGCCATAAGGAAGCGCGGTATTCGATGTACTGGATTCCGCCCTTCATCTATTTTGCGTTAGGCCCATTGATCTGTTATTTCCGCAGGCCGGCTCTTCGAATTACCGGCGGCGCGGTCGCACTCCTGTTAGTTGGGACGAGCCTGGTCTCTGCGTGGTCCTTCCGGCGTCCTTATATTTCCGGGTATCGAACGGTGGCGGAACGGGTCACGCAGTTGAGCAACTCTGGGGTCATTCTTTACGATGCACCCTTGCCGGGCAACTTTATTTTTTTCCTACGTGCCAACGACCCGGGGCGCCGTTTCCTGGTTCTTCGCAAAGCCCTTTATGTCACCCGCTTGAAGATGAGCGGCGGGACAGTTGAACTGGTGCACAACCCCGAACAGATCGAAGAGTTGATTCGCGGCTACGGGGTTCGCTTTGTGGTTGTGTCTGCGGGCACTCCCCTGAAGTTCGATTCGCAAAAGATGCTGCGCGATTTGTTGAACACTCCGCGATTCCGCCAGGTCGGGAACTTTCACATCTCGGGAACAGACCTGGCTACTCCGAACATCGACTTGCTGGTGTATGAGAACACGGCGTGGGCGCCACCCTCAGAGAAATTCCTGCGAATCAAAATGTTAACGCTCAATCACGATATTGTCGTTCCTATGGACCGCTTTAACATCGGAGACGGGCAAGATGTTGGGGGTAAGGAGGGGAAGCCTGGGGTGAAGGCACAGTGAAAATCCTGTGGGTCAAAGCGGAACGCTTGCTTCCCGTCCAGAACGGCGGAAATATTCGTTCGTATCACACTGCTCGCTATCTGCAGAAGAATCATCATCTAACCTTCCTCTCGTACTATGGCGGCGCGAGAGACGCGGGCTACGAGGCCGAACTCAGCCGCGAGTTTCCGAACGCTGTGTGCTTGGGTACCGGGAAGCCCGAACTGGCCTCCTTCGGCCGGGTGGTTGACTATATGCGGCACCTCCCTGCCCCGACGCCTTATGCGATAAGCCGCTTCGCGTGCCCGACGGTCGAAAGGCAATTGGCTCAATCGTACGAAAAGCAAGCTTTCGAAATCGTGATCTGCGACTTTCTGGATGCTGCTGTGAATTTTCCCGCTGCCCTGACGATTCCCACCGTGCTGTTTCAGCACAACGTAGAGAGTGAAATCTGGAGACGCCACGCCAGCAACGACTCAGGATGGATGAAGAAAATGGCATACAGCCTCGAGTTTTCGAAGATGCTGCGCTATGAGCAACGAATGGTACGGCGTTTTCACCATGTAATCGCAGTTTCCGAGGATGACCGGAATCTTATGAGCGCTTGGGTAGACCGGTCACGCATCAGCGTAATCGCAACCGGGGTGGACCTTCGCCAATTCCGTCCAGATCTGACCCAGACCGCGGTGGATCCGCTGGTGATGTTCGTGGGTGCTATGGATTGGATGCCGAACGTGGATGCCGTGGAATATTTCTGCAGGGAGGTATGGCCCGCGATCGTGCGGCGCGTGCCGCGGGCGCGCTTTCGTATCGTAGGTCGAAATCCGGTCCCGCGGGTTCAGCGGCTCTCGTCCAGCGCTGTCGAGGTCACGGGTGTTGTCCCGTCCGTAGTTGAGCATTTGCGGGAGGCAGCAGTTGTGGTTGTGCCCCTGCGCGTGGGTGGAGGGACGCGCTTGAAGATCTATGAAGCGATGGCTATGGGCAGAGCCGTGGTGTCGACATCGGTAGGAGCCGAAGGTCTCGATGTCCGCAACGGCGAAGATATAGTTCTGACTGATGATCCGCCGAAGTTTTCCGAAGCGGTAGCCACTCTTCTCGAGGATATTCCGCAGCGGCGCAGGTATGAGCGAGCCGCGGCAGAATCGGCAGCGCGATTTGACTGGCCTGCCGTGGGAGCAAGATTCGAAGAAATTCTGGAGGCGCAGCTCGTTTCCCGCATGTCGGGAAATGGACAGCGGACCAGGGTGCTGGCATAAAGGTCATGTCCGATCTGAAACAAAAAGATTTTCCTTCTGCTCTCTCCAACCGCTCCCTGCGCGGTGTGGCGACTCTGCGGAAGCGCGAAGGATCGAGCATCGCATTTGGTTTCTTGAGCGCATTCTTTGTGGTTTATTGTAGCCGTCCGGAAGAATGGATTATTCTGTTGCACTACATCCCGGTTGCGAAGGTAACTGCGGGCGGCGCGATGCTTGCCCTCTTGATTGCAGGCAAAACCGAACGTAAGCTGAAGGATCTTCCCCGCGAGGCTCGTCTACTACTTGCGCTGATTATTGTTCTGTTCATTTCCGCCGTGCTTTCGCCGGTGTGGAGAGGCGGGGCGTTTGTTCACACCCTTGAGTTCTCCAAGATATTCATAATCTTCGTCCTGATGTTCTTGCTGGTCACCAACATGCATCGATTGCGGCGGCTTATTTTCGTGCAGGCAGCTTCGATGATGGTGGTGACTACAGTTTCTATTGCGAAGGGCTACGGTACCCCACGACTGGAAGGAGTTATCGGAGGTATTTACTGGAATTCCAACGATCTAGCCTTCGCCATCGTGCTCTCGATCCCATTCTGTCTGGCATTTCTGATCATCAGCAAGAGTATGCTCCGCAAGTGCAGCTGGGCGGTGGGGATCCTGGTCATGCTTGCTGCCTTGTTCCTGACCGCCTCACGTGCAGGATTCATCGACCTCGTGATTTCAGGTGCTGTTTGTCTCTGGCACTTCGGAGTCCGGGGCCGAAGGTATCGCCTGATCGCAATTACGGCAGTTCTGGGAGTACTTTTCCTTTTGACCTTCGGCAAGAAGCTGGTGCAACGATTCGAAGCGATTTCCTCCCAGACCCAGGGAGACAGCGCGTACGGCTCTTATGAAGCGCGAAAGTATCTGATGATTCGAGCCGTTCAAGGCATTGAACAGTATCCGATCTTGGGCGTTGGAGCGAACAACTTTCTAAGTTATTCCAGAACTTGGCATGAAGTGCACATGACATATCTGCAAATCGCGGTAGAGGGTGGGATTCCCGCGTTGATTCTTTATCTCATGATTTTTGGTTGTGGTTTCCGCAATTTGCGAGGACTGAGGAAACGCAGAGACTTGCCCGAGGAGTACGAAATTTTCGCCGGTGCGATACACAGTTCATTAGTTGGTTTCGCGGTGGGAGCCCTCTTCTCGCCGGAAGCTTATCACTTTTTCCCATACTTCGCGGTGGCGTACACCTCCGCGATGGTCGCCATGGTCGTGCAGGAGCACGGCAAAGCCGTGCCCGGAGCCGCTTTGAAGCGTCAGCGTAAAATGATATCGATTTACCGACCCAATGAAAAACGACAACCAATTCCACGCTGAACTAGCGGCTTTGCTCCGGTGCCTCACGTGCGGTCAGGCGCTGCGGATCGATGGCTCAGGAGGATACGTGTGCCCGGATTGCCGAAGAAGCTATCCGGAGAAAAATGGTGTCGCCTGCTTTGTTGAGAGCGGCGCATACGCCGACAGTTTTGGCTTTCAATGGCATGTCTACAGCCGGACGCAGTTGGACGATGACCAGTGCCACGAGACGGAGTCCGACTTCCGGAAAAGGACTGGTTTTAAGCCTGAAGATTTAAAGGGTAAGCTCGTGCTGGATGTTGGCTGCGGCATGGGACGCTTTGCCGAAGTGGCGACTCGATGGGGGGCGCGCGTCGTAGGAATCGACTTGAGCGCAGCTGCACAAGTGGCAGCGCGCAATCTGGCCGATCGCGAATTTATTGCTCTCCAAGCTGACGTTTTCGCTCTTCCTTTTACGCTAGAAGCGTTTGATTTTATCTATAGCATCGGCGTGCTCCACCATACCCCCAGCTGCGAACGGGCGGTTAAGGTACTGCCACAATATCTGAAACCGGGAGGGTACCTGAGCGTTTGGCTCTATAGTGGCTACAACAAGTGGTATCGCTTCAGTGATCTATACCGACGGATTACGCATCGCATGCCTCCTCGTCTTCTGCACGGGATTCTAAGCGTGGTCGTTCCTATCCTCAACGGCGTGGATCGCGGGTTGCGTTGGATTCCGGTCGTGGGCAAGCCGCTGGCTGGAGCCGTACACCACGTTTTCCCGGTCAATCGCCATCCCCGACGCGAGTGGAGAGTCCTGGATACATTTGACTGGTACTCGCCTCGGTACCAGTCGAAGCATACCTATGAGGAAGTGTTCCGATGGTTCGAGAGCTGTGGATTGGAAGATTTGCACGTGGTAGACGTACCCATAGCCGTTCGAGGCCGGAAGCCGGAGCGCCATGAGGAGAGCCAATCCTCGAGGGTATTTGAATCCCGGGATTCTCGGGCGCTCGTTTGAACTTCAGTTTCAGTCACGCTTACCTCCCGGTTAGACGCTTGCTGGCCGGACAAAAAACCAAGGATCTTGATCACGAGGGGCCGGAAGGAAACTTGCAGAATCCAAGGATAGACAATTCGCTGGGCGCGGTTCCAGTCCCTCGCTTCGCCCTAAGCAGCCGAGGTCTTCGCCAAAAACTTGCCTATGGCCTGCGGATCTTTCCGGCTTACAGCTGGCAAAGGTTTACGCGCCGGCCGCCCCGAGGGAAGGTTCATCTGATGCTCGCCCTAGCCGACCATTTTGAGCCGGCCATTGTGCCCGGTGACGGACAAGCGCGTGCGCCTTACGGCGAGCAGGAACGGCGGCTCGAGCGCTGGTGTTACCAATATCCGAAAGTCGTAGAGGCATGGCGCGACAGCGATGGACGCCCTTTCGTCCATACCTATTTTTATCCTGCCGAACAATATGACCGCGGGCTCATCGCCCGCCTCGCCGATCACTGTCAAGCGGGCTGGGGCGAGATCGAGGTCCACCTGCATCATGGTATTCCGTTCCCCGATACCGCCGCGAACCTGCGACACACTTTGGCCAGCTTCCGCGATGCGCTGGCTTTTGAACATGGCTGCCTCAGTTCGGTGGACGGCGAAGCTCGCCCACGCTTTGCTTTTGTGCATGGGAATTTCGCACTGGCAAACACGGCCGGTGGGTTTGGTTGCGGAGTTGACGAGGAAATGCAAGTCCTTGCTGAGACCGGGTGTTTTGCCGATTTGACGATGCCTACCGCCCCTTTTCATCCCTCGCAGGGAGCCAAGATCAATTCCTTGTACGAGTGCGGTCCTCCACTCAATGAGCCGGCTGCTTATCGCTCCGGCCCGGACCTCGCATGTGGGTGCGTTCCAACGAAATTCCCCTTGATGATTCAGGGTCCGCTGATGTTTTCTTTTTTTTCCTCGGGTAGACGTCGCGTTCGTATCGACAACGGTTCTTTTACCGCGTCCAATCCGCCCACTCTCGCACGGCTCCAAGTTTGGAAGCGCGCCACGATCTCGGTACAAGGCAGGCCGGACTGGTTGTTCATTAAATTGCATTGCCACGGTATCGATCCGACCCAGGAAGATGGCGTGCTGGGGGAGTCATTCCGCAATTTTCTTCAATCGCTAGTGAGCGGGGCGGACGAGCGAGGCGAGATTCTCCATTTTGTTTCCGCCCGGGAAATGGTCAACGTGATTCTAGCCGCTTGCGCGGGCAGGGAGGGCAACCCAGGAGACTATCGCGATTACTGCTTCAAGCCTCGGAGGCAGTCGGCCCGCTACGCGGCTGCGGACAACGTCTCGCGAGCTATGGGGAAGGCATAGCTATGTGCGGGATCGCAGGGATTGTCGGCGCAAGTCCGGAAGGCGTGGATTCGCAAACCATCCGCCGGATGTGCCAGTCTATTGTGCACCGCGGTCCCGACGATGAAGGAATTTTCGTGAAAGCCGGCGTAGGCCTCGGGATGCGCCGCCTGAGCATCATTGACCTGAGCGGCGGACACCAGCCGATTTTTAACGAAGATCGCAGCGTTTGGATCGTTTTTAACGGGGAGATTTACAACTTTCCCGAGTTGCGGCGCGAGCTTGAGCTGCGGGGCCATCGTTTCTATACCAATACCGATACTGAAGTCATCGTTCATCTTTATGAGGATTACGGGTCGGAGTGCGTCCAGAAACTGCGCGGGATGTTCGCCTTCGCGTTATACGACGAGCGCAAACATCGGTTGCTGCTGGCACGTGACCGCCTGGGCATAAAGCCGCTGCACTATGCCCTGGCGAATGGGCGGCTGTTGTTTGGGTCAGAAATCAAAGCCGTCCTGGCCGCGGCTCCGGAGTTAGCAGTCGTCGATCCCCATGCCCTGCTTCAATATTTCTATTTCGGATATGTACCTGATCCGGTTAGTGCATTTACTCCCATAAAAAAATTGCCTCCAGGACATCTCCTAGAGTTCGAACAGGGCAAGATAACGATCCGGCGATACTGGGATTTTCCAAAATTCAGCACCTATTCCCCCCGCAGCGAAGAGGAATGCCTGGAACAGCTGGAATCCATGCTGGCCGAGGCGGTCAGAATCCGTCTGATCTCCGATGTTCCCCTGGGCGCTCTGCTCAGTGGCGGGGCGGACTCTTCTCTGGTGGTTGCATTAATGGCGAGAGCGGCTTCGGGTCCAGTCAAGACTTTTTCGATCGGCTTCCGTCGAGCCGATTTTGATGAGACGCCCTATGCGCGCAAGGTGGCGGAGCGCTTTGCCACGGAGCACCACGAACTGATTCTCGAACCTGACATCGTGCAAACCGTCGGAGTTCTTACCAGTTTTATGGAAGAGCCATTCGGGGATTCCTCCATGCTTCCCACCTATTACGTGTGCCGAATGGCGCGGGAGCATGTCACTGTGGCTTTGTCGGGCGACGGGGGAGACGAAGCGTTTGCCGGATACGACCGGTATCGCATGCATCTGCGCGACCGCTCTTACACGTGGATCCCAAAACCAGGCCGCAGATTCTATCGCGAGTATATCCACGCCCACGTCCCGTACCGCGTGCCGGGCCGCAATTTTGCCTACAGCGTCTCGCTTCCATGGACCGAGCGCTATATCGAAGGAGTTACGCTGAAGCCGTTTCAGCGCGAGATGAAACTACTCGCGGAGGACTTTGCGGCCCTGGGTGAGGGAGCAGCCGATCCTTTGCAAGAGATGCGCGATTGTCTGAACGCCGCGCCAGCTGACGATCCGGTGGACCGCGTTCTGTACCTGGACAGCAAGACTTATCTTCCTGGCGACATTCTCACTAAGGTAGATCGCATGAGTATGGCGAACTCGCTCGAGGTACGCGTACCGATACTGGATCACGTGTTTCTAGAGTGGGTGACAGGGCTAGAGTCGAGTTGGAAGCTGCGCGGCCGAAGTCAGAAATACATTCTACGGAAACTTGCCGAACGAGCTGGAGTCCCCAGAGAGGTTCTCAATCGTCCGAAGCAGGGGTTCGCCTTACCGCTCGTGCACTGGATGCGTCACGAATTGAAGGACCTGATCTTCTCCGCCTTGACGGAGCCGCGGACCATGCAGCGCGGTTATTTCAACCCCAGAGGAGTGCACCGGATTCTGGACGAACATTTTCGTGGACGCCGCGACCATTCGCCTCGCATCTGGCGGTTGTTGATGTTGGAATTGTGGCATCGAAATTTTCTCGAGCCCCTTGCGACATCACATACAGAAGGCGTGACTTCCGCGGTGGGAGAAGTCGGTTGACTCGACCATCTCCCACTGACACGGAGACTCCGGCCACGGACGCGTTCACCGCTTCCGGGCAGGCGCCGCACGGTTCTCCTGCATTGCCTCCGTCTTTATTCCTCATGATCGACAGCCTGCAGACCGGTGGAAGCGAGCGCCAATTTGTAGCACTGAGCCACTCACTTAAGGACAGGCGGTTTCGGGTCAAACTGGGCTGCATACAAGCCAAAGGCGCATTTATCGACGGCCTGAACCTGGACTGTTTTCCCGTCGGGGGTAGCTTGTACGGAGTGCAATCCTGGAAAACTCGGTTGAATCTATGGCGCTATCTCCGCCGGCAGGGCGTCGCTATTGCCCATGCATTTGATTTTTATACGAACCTGACTCTTGTCCCGTGCGCCCGGCTCGCGGGGGTTCCGGTCGTCATCGGGAGCCAGCGTCAGCTTGGCGATCTGCTGACTCCCATGCAATCTCGCGCGCAGATGATTATGTTTCATCAGTGTGACGCGGTAGTGTGCAACTCCAGCGCGGCTGCGAAGCGACTGATCAACCATGGACTAACAGAAGGCAAGATCACCGTGATTTGGAATGGCCTTGCGCCGGAAGCCTTCAACGCGGCCGTTCCGACGCTCCCTCCGCGGCCCGGCTGGCGGCGGGTAGGAATAATTGCCCGCATGAACAGTAAAGTGAAAAATCATTCACTCTTTCTGCGCGCGGCTGCCCGTCTGCTGAGTAGAGACTTCAAGGTGGAATTTGTAGTTGTGGGGGATGGTCCCTTACGCTCGGATCTGGAGCAGGAAGCGGCCAACCTCGGAGTGGCGGGACACGTGCGCTTTCTCGGCGACCGGCGCGATATCCCGGCCATTTTGGCATCGCTCGACTTGACGGTCTTGCCATCGAATTCCGAAAGCCTTTCCAATGCCATCATTGAATCGATGGCCGCCGGCGTTCCGGTGGTCGCAACGAGTGTCGGCTCCAACCCTGAACTGATAACGGAGGACAGGGGAGCGCTTATACCGGTGGGAGACGAAAACGGTTTGGCGATGGAAATCGAGCGCTTGTTAAGGGAAGATCCTTTGAGAGTTCAGATGGGGCAGAAGTGCCGTGCCTTCGCTCAAAAGAACTTTACGCTGAAGGAAATGGGATCGCGTTATGAACAGCTCTACACTCAATTGCTGGCGCGCGAGGGGTCCGTCCGCCCCGAGATAAAGGCGTTCTGCTAGAGCAACCGAGTAATCGAAAATTTTGCTTTCATTCCAATAGGGGAAATAACTGGTGAACGTAAGCATTCTTGGGTTGGGTTATGTTGGTTCCGTGTCTGCCGCATGCTTTGCTTCGATGGGCCACAGTGTCATTGGGGTGGATGTAAGTGCAGCCAAGGTGGAAATGTTGAATTCGGGGCGCAGCCCCATCTTGGAAGCGCGCATGGGAGAAATTGTGGCGGAGCAGAGTCATGACGGCCGGCTAAAGGCCACGACCGACACCCTGGCGGCTGTACTCGAGTCGGATCTCTCCTTTGTGTGCGTGGGCACGCCCAGCCTCCGCAGCGGCAAACTTGACCTCGGCCATGTGGAGAAGGTCATGGGCGAGATTGGAGCAGCGCTTAAGCAAAAGAAAACTCATCACACCGTGGTCCTGCGCAGCACGGTCTTACCGGGCACCACGGATTCAATAGTGACCCCCATTCTCGAGCGAGCCAGTGGAAAACGGGCCGCTGCCGACTTTGCGATCTGCTATAACCCAGAATTCATGCGCGAGGGCAGCGCCGTCGCTGATTTTTTCAATCCGCCCTACACCGTCTTTGGAGCGAAACATCCCGACGAATTGGTGCTCTTGCGGGAACTCTACGAGAAAGTGCCGAGCCGCGTTTTCGAGGTGGAGATCGCGGTTGCGGAAATGGTGAAATATGTATCCAACCTTTTTCACGCGGTAAAGGTAGGATTCGCAAACGAAATCGGCACTCTGTGCCAGCGCTTCGGCATCGATACCGGGGCCGTTACCGAGATTTTTACTTCTGACAACAAGTTGAACATCTCACCGGCATACCTGAAACCAGGATTTGCCTTCGGAGGTTCGTGCCTCCCCAAAGATCTACGAGCCATCGTCCATCGTGCCAAAGAACTTGACTTGACTCTGCCATTGTTGGAATCGGTGATGCCGAGCAATTTCGAGCATATTACGCGCGCGGTTGAGGCCGTGTTGCATACCGGAAAAAGGAGAATCAGCATGCTTGGTCTCAGCTTCAAGGCCGGCACCGACGACCTGAGAGAAAGCCCGCAGGTGCAGCTTATCAAGAGGCTTCTCGGTGAGGGTTGCCAAGTGACTATTTGGGATGAAGATGTTTCCCTCGGACGGCTCGCGGGTTCGAATCGCCAGTACATTGAAGAAGTGATCCCCCATATCGGGTCTCTACTCTCCACTGATTTTGAGACCGTGGTGCGCTCCGGAGAGGTTGTCGTAATCGGAACTAAATTGCGAAGCTCCGAACGATTGTCGCGCTGCCTCTCTTCCGACCAGGTAGTGGTTGACTTGGTGAATCTGGAATCCTCGGGGCGTCCGCAAGGAAGCGCTTTTTACCAGGGGATTTGTTGGTAGCCATGAAGAATCCCATCATGGTCTCTTCCACTCAAGGGAGTGGCAGTCTCTCTCAGTCAGAAACCCGTGCGGCTTGGGCCCTGATTGCTGGGGGAGCCTTGCTTCGGATCGCTTCCTTCTACTTTTCGGATAATGCCGGTGGTGATGCGGGCGCTCATGCTGCTCTCGCGGCGGAGTGGCTAAGTCATCCAGGTTTGAAATTCGTTTTCGATAACTATCCTCCGGGCCATTTCTGGCTCATCGGTTTGGTTTCGCTTGCGGTGCACAACGTTGTGTTGGCTGCCCGTTTGCTGAGTCTGCTTTCCGGCATCGCCTCCTTGTACTTCGTTTGGCGACTGGCACATTCACTCTACGGAGCTTCGGCCGCTTTTTTTTCTTTAGCTGCATTCTTGCTCTATAGCTTGCATGTTGGCTACAGCGCCACTTCGTCCGCCGAGGTCCCCTATTTATTTTTCTTGCTGGCGGGAACGTCGTTTTTCTTTTCCAGCATTACCGGGACCGGCAAGGCTGGGCAGTTCGTTCTGTCGGGAGTCTGTTTCTCGATCTCCGAGTCGATCCGGTACGAGGCCTGGATATTCTTCTTTGGGTTGTTTGTTGTCACCGCACTGGCCTGGGTCTGGCGGAGCCAGTTCCGTTCGAGGATAAGGCTGCTGCCATTGCTGGCATGGGTCGCGGCAGCCGGTGCATGGCCGGCATTCATGATGGCCTATTGCCTGCGTACATTCGGCGATCCTATGCACCCGGTGACTTTGAACCGTGTCGCGGTTATTAAGAGTCTGGCCACCACTACGGTGTTCCATCAATTCGCGGTGATGCCCGTTGCGATCCTCTTAAGCGTCTCACCGCTGGCCGTTCTTGCTGCAGTGCTTGGGCTTGCGCTCTCATTCTTCTCGGACGAGGCCGGCATCTTCGCAGCCACAACGTTGTTCTTCGCGATGGTGGAAGTCTACGAGTTATTCTCGGGAGGGTTGCTGGCTACAGCTCGCTACACGATTACATCGGGTGCGATGCTCTGCGTTCTCTCCGGCCTCGGCTTTGAAAAAATACTTCAAAAGCTGACTCCGGCACGAGTGAACCTCGCACGTCTGGTCGTCGTCTCACTCCTGCTTTTGAACTGCGCCATGCTGTTGGCAACGAGCGCGACTTCAGGCCGTCTTGCGGATGAAGTTGCCTCGGTTTCGCCCCGCTTGCGCTACCAACCGCACATCGCCGATGTTGGAAACTACTTGCGTACCCACATGGGAGCTAACGACGCTGTCGTATTCGACGACTACAATGTCGAGTCCAATATTTTGGCGGAAGCCGCAGGTTTACCCGTCCCGCCGCGTCAGCGCGCATATCTGGCCAGCAAGAAGAACGAGATCACCGTTCTTCAGTATGTCGAAGCGGAACACCCCCGCTTTTTGGTGTATTCTGACCAAGGAACCTTGCGCCAGTGGCTAGACCTTCGTCCCGATTCTATTAGGACGCAACAGATCGGTCGGACTGAGTTCCGCTGTGTCTTCGTCGGCCAAGTTTATCGGGTTTATGAACTGAACTACCCTTGAGCTGAATCAATGAATTCCTAATGTGTCACTGAAGCCATGCCGCACTCGAAAACTGCCATTTTAATCCCCTGCTACAACGAAGAACTGACGATTGGGCAGGTGGTGCGCGATTTCCGGGCCGAGATTCCAGGAGCGGAGATTTATGTCTTCGATAATAATTCCACAGACCGAACTGCAGAACTGGCGCGTGAGGCGGGCGCGCAGGTTGTCTATGAACGACGCCAGGGCAAGGGATTCGTAGTTCAATCCATGTTTTGCCAGGTGGAAGCGGATGTCTACGTTATGGTGGATGGCGACGGGACTTATCCCGCCGGCGAAGTCCATAAGCTCATTCAGCCCATCCTTCTGGGCGAAGCTGAAATGGTAGTGGGTTCGCGTTTGATGGAGGCTTCGGATAGCGAATTCCGGCTTCTTAATAGATTGGGAAACGGGTTTTTTCTTGAAGTTATCAATTTCATTTTCAAGGTCAAGCTTTCCGATGTCCTTTCCGGCTATCGAGCGTTCAATCGCGAGTTTGTGAAGAGCATCCCAGTTTTCGGCGGCGGCTTTGAGACCGAGGTTGAATTGACGATCAAGGCCCTCGCTCGCGGTTATCGCATCACGGAAGTGCCCGTGCGGTTGACATCGCGGCCGGAAGGCAGTTTTTCAAAGATCCGCATTGTTCAGGACGGGTTGGTGATCCTGAATACGATTCTCACTCTGTTCCGCGACTACAAGCCCCTCACTTTTTTCGGGGGGATGGGCCTGTTTCTCATCGTCCTTGGTTTCGTGCCCGGAGTTGTTGTCATTGTGGAGTTTATAAAGACAGGCTTGGTCCCCAGATTGCCATCCGCAGTCCTGGCGGTTGGGTTGGTGCTGTCCGGCATGCTGCTCTTTGTTGTCGGGTTGGTGCTGCACACCATCACTCGCCGGTTCCAGGAATTGGAGCACCAATTGAAATTGCGAAACAAAGAGTCCGATCTCGATCGGGTTTTGGAGACCAGATGAGGTGGTCTGCATCCTTTCGGGTCCATCAAAGTCAAAGTTTCAGAGGTCCGTCGAAACACGGGAAGGGTTGGCGAATGTCAGCATTTTTTCCCGAGGACGGCCTGCCGTCTCAAACCGCCAGCACGTTGAGGAAGTGATCCCCAACGAATCCTTGCTCTCCGATTTGAGACCGTTGTGTGCTCTGAAGGTGTCGAAGAAATCGGAATCAAATTGCGGAACTCACAGCAATTGTCGAGCAGTCCTTCGTCGTGCCAAGTGGTTGTTGACTTGGGGGACATGGAATGCTCGTGGTCGCGAAGAACCGGTTCTTGTCAGGGGTGCCGGTGGCCATGAAGCCGCCTATCTTCATAGTGGGCTGTCCGAGATCCGGCACGAGCTTCCTGTATCACCTCCTGCTGTCGGCCGGAGGCTTTGCTGAATTCCACACGCAGATGAATGCCTATGATGTGCTGGGGCCCATATACGGCCCCTTGCACTCTGTCAACAACAAGACTCGAATGATGCGAGACTGGCTGCAGAGCAAGGCGTTTCGGGTTTCAGGGCTGGATGCTGCCCAAATCCGAGCCAAGGTGCTAGCCGAATGCCGCAACGTGAGTGACTTTCTAAGGATCGTAATGGGTGAAGTCGCGCGCGTCCAGGGCGTGGAGCGATGGGCGGATTCGACTCCGACCAACATCCCTCACATGCTACGTATCGCCTCAGACTTTCCAGAAGCCAAATTCTTGCATATCATCCGCGACCCCCGGGATATTGCTCTATCGCTTGAAAAACGAAAGTGGACTCGACCTCTTCCCTGGGATAAGGAGAGGCCGCTCCTCGCAGCCGGTCTGTATTGGGAGTGGATCGTGCGGAAAGGCAGGAAATACGGTGCGCTTTTATCGTCCCGATACCTGGAAGTGCGTTATGAGGAGCTTGTGCAGAAGCCTCGCGAGGTTCTAGGGCAGGTTGGAGATTTCATCGGGCACGATCTTGATTTCGACCGCATTCAGAAATCCAGCGTCGGTTCGGTGAAGATTCCCCTTACCTCGTTCAGTGAAGATCTGACCGATGGTAGGTTCAGCCCAATCGGACGCTGGAAAGAAAAATTTCCTCCAGAGCAACTGCGAGAGTTCGAGGATCTAATCGGCGACTATATGGCAGAACTCGGCTACCCTCGCTCAACCCCTTCTGGCCAGAGATGGTTTTTTGTAAGGCGAAACCGCTGGATCTACGGTTGGTTTTACCCACTCAAGCAGTGGGCAAAGGTCAACACACCGGTTTCGCGGTTGATGGTGAACTACTCGGAAATACTCATTGACAAGTAGGATTTTTCAACAAATTCGTTATGGGACCGCGGGAAACCTGAATGAAATGTCACATCCTCGACTTTGAGACCGCCGATCACGAGAAGCTCGACAAGTTTGCGGACCGAACCGTGTTTCAAACCCGCGGCTGGGTGCGTTTTATTGCGGAGTGCCAGAAGGCCTCCCCCGTTCTCGCTGAGTTGAGGGAAAACGGAAAGGTAGCGGGCTATTTCACCGGTCTTACGTTTGAACGCTTCGGAGTGAAGGTGCTGGGCAGTTCTTTCCCCGGTTGGACCACTCCCTACATGGGGTTCAATTTATTGCCTGGTTTCTCCCGCACAGCTGCGCTGGCGGCAGTTGAGCAGATGGCTTGGAGCGATTTGAAGTGCCTGCACATGGAAGTCTCCGATCCACTTTTTACGGTGGAAGACGGTCAGGCTTTGGGATTCAACTGCGATTTCTATCCCTCCTACCGCACCGATTTGACACGATCCGAAGAAGAAATTTTTCAGTCGATGGATAGTGCCTGCCGTCGCTGCATCCGCAAAGCAGAAAAGAGCGGGGTTACGATCGAAGAGGCCGATGATCCAGGATTTGCAGACGAGTACTACGAGCAATTGAAGGATGTTTTCTCCAAACAAGGTCTCGTTCCGACGTACGGACCGGATCGCGTTCGCGCTCTCATCAAACATGTCAAACCATCTAGGAATCTCTTACTCTTAAGGGCCCGGGATGCCGAGGGGAAGTGCATTGCCACCGGCATTTTCCCCGGCTTTAACCGGATTGCGGAATTTTGGGGAAACGCCAGTTTACGCTCCAGCCAGATTCTGCGGCCTAACGAAGCGATTCATTGGTACGTGATGAAATATTGGAAACGGCGGGGAGCAACCGTGTACGACTGGGGTGGGGGAGGCTCGTACAAGGAGAAGTACGGTTGCGTGGCGCACCAAGTCCCTTGGTTTGCAAAGTCTCGTTATCAATTTGTCTCAAGGCTGCGAGACGAAGCTAAGAAGATGTTTGATAGGAAGCAAAGATTTCTGGGATGGCTCACGACCCAGCGCGCGGGCACGGCTAACCCCGAATAACGAGATAACAAAATCCTGGCTACCATGGGGTGACTTGAGGATGGCTAGGAACCGGGTCTCCGAACTGCACTTCGTCGAAAGCCAGAGCTAGAATTACCCCTGCTCTTCCGCTTCGTTCAATTCGAGCGCAGACAAGTTCGAAAACCTCCCGGCAGGAGTCTTGGTCTTCAGCCACAGCTTGGCACCGAGAAGAGCCGGATAAACGCTTCGCATCCAAACCTGCCGCAGGTTCGGCTGTCGGTCCCGTTCGGGTATGCTCAACGTATAGCCCGATTGCTGCAAATAATCGCCGATTAGAGACTCGAGGCAAGCAACTTCTTCTGGGGTCAGCAGTTTCTTCCAGCGATTTATCGGATTGGACTCGGACGCAGTTGTCGACTCGCGGAAGGAGGAGTTTGACTCCTTGAGCCGACCCATCTTATTGGCTTGGATTTGAGCATAGTCTAAATCGCAACCCAAGAATCTCCCGATGTTCTGAAGCGCCTGTTCCGGGGCGGTAACGAGTTCTTCGTATCGCACCTCGAGGTAATCATCGGGAAACGAGCGGCCGTGCCTCCGGCCGTTCTCAACCAACCACCGCCAGTAGAGTGCGGTCGCCTGCAAACTGGCTGGTTTTCGGTTCCAGGGAACAGGCCGAAACTCTCCCATTTTCCTTAGCGATAGCGCGATATCCCGTCCGTCGCGGACGATATGAATGAAGAGAGCTTCCGGAATGTCGGTTTTGATCTCGGACATGTAGAGGACGTTGTCAGGATCGTAGACCGCCCAGCGCGGCGCTCCCTGTTGCCGGGCGACTCCATCCATCACGATGCGAATAAAGTCCCCTCCGCTCCGACAATCATTCATCAATTTTGCGGAAATCTCTCCCGCATCCAGGCCGGATCGTCGAAAGCCCTTGGAGTGAAGCCATGTGTCAACCAGTCTCCTCCGATTTTCCGGCACCTGGATGCTGCCGTAGCGGGGGATGAGCATCTTATAGATGGGGAGATATCCGCGATAGACCGCGAAACCGCCGGAGGAGAGCAGTATGTCATAGAGTAGATTGGTGCCGGAACGGTGGCAGCCTATGACGAATACCGGACATTTCGCTCGTGGGGGACTCGGAGCGCTCACGCAACAACTCCTTCGCAAAAGTGTTGTGCAAAGTCCTCATCCACCGCGGGGTGATGGGATATCGCCGAAAAATGATTGGAAATCAGAGGATGCCGCCCGTCGCCCGATCGATCGCGTCCAGATCGGCACCGATGTTGCGGCCGTCAGTAGCCGCGCTCAGAGCGGGAGAAGGTCCCTTACAGTCCGGCGAATCGCCCTTCTTCGTGCAAAGCCTGTAGTCGCCCCCTCGTCCGTCGTGGAAGTCCCGCAGGCCAGCTGCGCTGCCGCTGCTTACCTGCCGATTGCCAAACGGCCAAATTCCCGGCCCACCGATGATCAGGTTGTTTTTGAAAACCACATCTGCAAAGCAATTTTCCAGAACTGAGACCGGGTCTCGGGCGCCTTGCGTACAATTGGCCGCGCCCCCGCCCGCCCCGAACATTCCACGCTGACCCACGGTGACAATGCTGTTGGTGAAGGAGAAGTCCTTCAGTTTAGCGCCCTCGTTGTGAATCGTCATCAGCACCCGGGAAGGAAACGCGGTGATGTGATCGAAATGAACATGACCCAGAAGGGGAGCGTTAGAAATAATCAGAGCCAGCGAGCCAAATCCCTTGTAGATTTCGTTATCGATGTCGTCAAACACCAAATCGTGGAAGCTGTAGCGCTCTCCGGCAGAGGATGGAGCCTGAGCCGCTCCGGGCACATTGCCAATGTCCATTGCACCCGCGGAATGGCTGATTTTGTTGTACCGCAATGTGATGTCGGTGACGCGACATTCCGGACAATGGCCGCCCTGGTTCGCCGGGGTGATAACGATTGAGAATCCAGCCTGGCTAAATCCTCCCCAGGTGTTCTCCAGGAGATTCCCCTCAAATAGCACTCGCTGCGCATTCTTCAACTCGAGGCAATTCTTCACGATGAAAGGACTGCCGTCCGCGGCGCCTACAAAGCCATGCTGCCCCGGTTTCCAAAGCAAGGGCTTGAACAGATGGTTGTGCCGTATCTCAATGTCGGTAGGCGTCGTAGACCCGGGAGCTCCACCAAACATGATCGCCTCTCCCGAGGCCTCGAGAAAATTGTCGACGATTTTGTACGGCCCCCCCGCGTGATCGCCACCACCTCCGTTGATGGCCTGCGAGTCAATGCAGGATCCATGGCCGGCAATGCAGTGGAAATCGGTGAAAAAGGAATCGACGATGGCCACGTCGGTAGTTCCACTCAAGTGAATCCCACCTTTGGTTTCATTCTGTGCCGTACCGTGCAGCCAAAGGCGATCGAAGACCAGATGATCCGCAGTGTCTTCCAGATTTTCGGGCTGCACCAGGTTGCGCATTCGTAATTCGGATACGGGGCGGGTAATCTCCAAGCCGATAAACCGGTAATGGTTTGCGCCCTCCTGTAAAAGGATAGGTCCGTTTTCGGTATTGCGGTCGAGTTCCAACTTGGCCATCACGTTGTGCGATGAAGAACATCGGAAACCGGGCCTGCCCGGAAGAGACGCTACTCCGGCATAGCAGGGCGTAATCATCGTATTCTCTGGTGGGAGGACGTCATCGGGCGCGCTGGTGCGCACTACGATCCAGTGAGCATCGTCGCAGGGCTTCTTCGGAAAACGAAAAAGACCTTGAAACGTAGCGCCGGCCTGAAGCTCGATTGTGTCACCACACTTGGCGTCATTGATCGCCTGCTGCAGATCTTCGCCTGCCTTCACGACGTGCGCCCGCCCGGGAGCGGGGGTATCGGCCAGGGAAGCCTTTAAATACCTTCGGGGAAGCTCGGCGGGCCCGTCAAAATCGCCGGCTACAGCTTTCTGGTCATCGATTCCCTTCGTGTCTGCCGAAGATAGCAAACGGATTGGTGCCAAAAGAACCACGAAGATCAATACTGGGAAAAGGGTCCGCAAAACTATCACCAGCGCTGGGAAGTTGGACTCGGAGCGACTAGGAACGACGGGAAAGGACGATTCCTTGAGTCGAAAATACGTCCAACACGATCATAGCACGGCTTCAAGTGACCCGATGATCGAAGCTAGGTCTTACTCCACTCCAGCGATCGCGCTGTTCAGGCCGACGATATCAGCTCCGATATCGAGGCCGTCCGTTGCTTTGCCCTTGTACGGACTGGAAGCAGCTAAAGCGTAGTTACCAGCCGTGTAATCCACAAAGCCAACTGAATTGACGGACGCAACAAACATCTGCCCAGCAGGCCACGTCGACGCCGGATATCGGAAAAGGTCCCCGACCAGAAGATTTCCGGAGAACACGTATCCGGGGAAACAGTTTTGCGCAACGGTGAGCGGAACGTCAGAGGCAGCGCAATTGGTGCTACCTCCGCCTGCCGAGTTAACGGGATCGGGAGGGCTGACAATGAGGTTGTTGGCAAAAACAAACCCTGGCATTGGCGAAACGTCATCGACCACGGACAAGACATGTCCATTGGGGTCCGGAAACGCTGTGTTGTGCCGTATGCTTAGGTTGTTCAGCACCTCATTCGGGGAGGAGCTGAGTATGAGCGCCAACTGTCCATAACCGTTGAATTGCGTTTTGTTGACGTTTTCGAGCAAAACGTCATGGATGCTGTAGCGTTCGCCAGCCACTGCGAATGTCCCCACACCGTCATTCACGTTTCCAATGTCGAAGCCGCCGGCAACATTACTGATCTGGTTGTAGCGAACGGTGACATCGGTCACCTCACAAGGAACACAGACGCCATTCTGGGTTGCCGGGGTCAGAACAATTGAGAATCCGTGCTGCGTGAATCCGCCCCAAACGTTTTGCAGAATGTTTCCTTCCACCAAGACTCGCTGAGCATTCTTGAGTTCGAGGTTGTTCTTCACGACGAATGGGTCGCCAGTATAACCACCCACGAAACCAGGCGTTCCTTGCTGCCAGATCAACGGTTTGAACATATGGTTGAATCGTATTTCAATATCGGCCGGGGTTGTGGATCCGCCGCCTCCACCGAACAAAATCGACTGTCCGGAGGCTTCCAGGAAGTTGTCGTCGATCTTGTAGGGGCCTCCTGGGATGCTCCCTTCCCCGCCGTTGATAGCCTGCGAGTCGATGCAGCTGCCCGAACGGGATATGCAGTGGAAATCCGTGAAGTAGGAATCCACAATGGCAGCCCATGTGATCCCGCTGAGATGAATTCCGCCCTTGGTTTCGTCCGTCGCCGTCCCATGGACCCATACGCGGTCGAACACGAGATGATCAGCCGAGGAGACGTTCTCATCTTCCGTTACCACCAAATCCCAAAGGTGCGCTTTCGGCAATGCCCGAGTAATTTCAAGCCCGATGAATCGATAGTGGTTGGCTCCCTGGAGCAGCAGCAAAGGGCCAGATAAGCCGGGGCCGGTGAACAACAGTTTGGCCATGACGTTCTTTAAAGAAGGGCAAGTAAATGACGGCCGACCCGGTAGAGAGGCTACGCCCGCATAGCAGGGATTAATACGGGAGCCCTCTGGAGGAAGTGCGGAGTCCGGCGAACTGGTACGGACAATAATCCAATGCTGGTCATCGCAGGGTTTCGCTGGCAGCTCGAACTTTCCCGAAAAGACCGCTCCGGCTTGTAACAGAATCGTGTCGCCGCAGTTGGCGCTATTCAAAGCTGACTGCAGATCCCCTCCGGCATTTACCGAAATTGTAGAGCCGGGAGCTGGCGTGTCCGCCAAGCTGCTTTGCACGTAAACACGCGGAAGGGCCGCCGGCCCATCATAACCCGTGTAATTCAAATTGGAGCCTGCGTTTACTTGGAAACTCAAAGACATCGATTTGCTTTGAGAACCGGTGTCCGTGACTTTTATGGTGAGTGGGAAACTTCCAGACGGGATGGGTGTGCCAGTTATAACGCCCGTACTGTTCAGGGACAAACCCTGCGGGAGACTGCCGGAGGCGAGAGACCAAGTGTATGGAGGCGTTCCACCGGAGGCGAGCATGGATGTGCTGTAAGGAGTTCCGGTTTGCGCTGCAGGCAGCGAGGTCGACGAGATTGCGAGGTCAGCAAACGTCACGGTGGCAGACGCGGTGGCCGCAGGATTCGCGACACTGGTGGCAGTGATGCTGGCGCTTGTAGAGGATTTCGAGGCGGTAAACAGTCCGTCGGAGATCGTGCCTCCTGTGGCAGACCATAGAACGGCGACTTTGCTGGTGCCGCTTACCGTCGCGCTGAACCGAGCTGTCCCGCCAGGCGAAATCTGAGCGGTCGCAGGTGAAATCTGCACTTTGACTGCGGTTTGCGGTGCGCTCTCGCCATTGTTCTGACTATTATTCTGAGGAGAGATCGATGAACAAGATGCAATGACGAGGGTTGTCAGCAGAACAAGTGCCAGGATTGTTTCTCGTCTTGCCGTCGGGTAGCGGAGGTTGGGGGTTCTGACGGCAGCCTCGCGGCCAGCGAACAGGGACATGACAATTTTCCTCGAAACGAAATGGGGGGCTAACGTTCGAGCCTTGTAGGCACTCTAGGAGAAGGGACGTATCGGCGCTAATTACGGAAGGCTGAAGCTATTCGTGCCTACTAGTACATGACGGAAGGGCGCATTCAGCTTACTCCCCGGCAGAACTGAGCACCGCCGCTGGTTGTCCCGCAGGTGGGTTGGGTCCGTACCTCATACTTTGATTTCAGCTTGAGAAAGGGTTTCTCGATAACATAATAGGAAGCGCAGGCGAGGAGAAAGCCAGCCAGGAGTCCAGCGGGGGCCCGCAACACGGTGTGGCCCAGTGGGGAGTGATTGATCGCGTCGGGCCCGATCGCATTGTATAGATACCACGAATACGATATCGTTCCGATAAAACGCACCCATCCCCAGTTGATCCATTTCCATGGGATTTCAGGCCCCAGGACAACCATCTGCACAATGAGTATGGCCGACAACACCGACTCCACGGTGAAACCTTCCACATTCCAGTACGGAAAGCCATGTATCAACGAGGGTACGGCCATCGAGAGCGCAAACAGTGCGACCGTAACCATGGGTAACGCCCGGTGGCTGCATACACCCTGAACAAACCACATGGTCTTCCGAGTTCGAATCGAGATGGCAAGCAGGCAACCGATCGCGAGCGAATCCATCCGCGTATCGAAGGCAGAATAGAGATAAATTGGCGAGGCGTGCCACACGTAAGAAAGCAGAATTCTGTATACAAGCACGAATCCACATAGAACAGCGAGAACCAGCGAAACCAGACCTAGGTTGGCGCGGAATCGTTTGAAAATTGAGGGCCAGACAAGATAGAACTGTTCCTCGACTCCGAGCGACCAAGTGAGGAGCATTCCGCCTTCTCCTCCGCCACGGAGAGGCCAATAGTAATTGTTCACATAGACGAGGGCTGCGATGCAGTTTCCCCAGGAAATATGTTTGTGGGCCAGGAACGCCAGCCCCACATACACCATCCAGAAAAAATAAAAGCCGGGAAAAATCCGCAAGAATCGGCGAACATAAAAGTTCCAGAGCGAGATGTCTGCCGTGCGGTCGTTCTCCTTCAACAGGAGCCATGTGATTAGGAAACCGCTGAGTACGAAGAACAACGTGACGCCGGTGCGTCCAAGCGACTCTTCCCACCTGCGAATGGCGTGAAAGTGCAGGTGGAACACCACGACCAGGGAAATCGCGATTGCCCGTACGCCGTCGAGTCCGGGTATCTTCGATTCGGACAGGCGGGAAGCCAGTATGGCAAAAGAATCCTTAGGTGCGAGAGCGTTGTCCATTACTTTTACTTTGGGGAAGAAATTCTGGCGTGCCTCGGATTAAATTTTTCACGTTACGCGGGCGGGCGAAACTAGTCTATACTACGGGCCGCTCCTTGTAGCCAAGAACAAAGCTTCGGATCGAAGGTGTGTGGCCGCAGACTCGCTCTGCCTCCGAAAACAGCCTTCAGGAAGTCTGATCGCGGAGCAGGGCGGAACGCAAACGGTCATACGCCGAATTTCCCAGCAGCTTCCTGGATGCCGAGCGCAGTTGAACCTCGAAGTGCATCCTCCGCAAATTGCGGCCCTGATAAATCCTCTGGAACGATGCGAGCGAGGTCGTACGCATAATTGATACTCGTCCGAGGCACAATCGGTCGGAGGCTTCAGAATTCATCTCGATACGGCTTGTGGCGACAGTCTTATATCCCGCTTCCGCGGCCGCCAGGGACACTTGGCGGTTATAACGCCCTCCGGGACAGGAGAAATGTTCCACCTTCCTTCCCAGGATCTGTTCGAGCTGGACCTTGGCCTCCGCAACTTCCCGGTGAAGATCCTTCGCGCTCAAGTCGGTGAGATAGGCATGGCTCATGGAGTGACATCCAACCTCAAAACCCAACTCATCCAGTTCGCGCACTTGCGGATGATTAAGATGCCCCGGCTTTCCCAGAAATCCTGTCGTGATATAGAAGGTTCCGCCACAGTGGAATTCTCGCAAGAGAGGAGCGGCACAAAGGAGATCAGTTTCAGAGCCGTCGTCAAAAGTGATCGCCACCGTTTTATCGGCAAAGCAGCGAACTGCCTCGCCCACGCTCACGCCTTGCCATCCTGAACTCTTCAGCAGTTCCATGTGGGAGCGGAAGTCCGACATGCGCACGACATAACGGACATAGCCGGGCTCAGTCTGGCATAAGGGACGGCCGGGCAACTCCAGTTCGTGGTACATAAGGAAAACCACGCCAGCTGCGCCCATCAGCTAGTCCCCTGGGCAGCAAGTTGTGATGAAGAGTGGTTCAAGCTTTCAATTCCTCCCTATGATCGTACACGCGGTGCTGAAACCGTTGGTTAACTTTCAGTGACTCGGAAACCCTGACGCCAGAGAATAAATCAGGTAAGGTGTTAGTGGTGCCGTCCTTCCGGTGGTGTCCCCAAATATTTGCGTGAGGGCGTGACTCAGAATCCATGGTGTTGAATCGATGGCGACAAATCGGTAAGCGGCTGGCGCGAATGGATCGGGCAGAACTACGAGAGCGTTTGCGGCAGGAGTTCGCCAAGAGGCAAGACGCAAGTCTGGCGCGAGTTGGATACGATTTTAATCTTGTCTCACAGACACCGCCGGATGCCAAGGCGGGAAGGTTTTTCTTCGCTGATTCCGTGGATTCCATTCTTGCGCTCTTGTGCCAGCGTTTTCCCGGCTACGCAGAGCGAATCGCGGAGCAGGCGGAGCGCATTTGCCAGCACCAATTTGATTTGCTGGGATACACCGGCCTCGACTATGAGCGCTCCATTGACTGGCATCTCGATGCAGTTCATGGGAAGCGGGCCCCGAGGAAGGCGTTTTATCGAGTTCGCTACCTGGACTACGCCGAAGTGGGTGACAGCAAAGTCACCTGGGAACTGAATCGTCATCAGCATCTGGTGACGCTGGCTAAGGCCTATCGCCTTACCGGCGAGCCCCGCTACACGGACGAGATCCAGCGCCAGTGGCGGCACTGGCAGGCAGAGAACCCATATCCCCTGGGAATGAATTGGGCCAGCAGCCTGGAGGTCGCATTCCGCAGCCTCTCGTGGGTTTGGACGTATCATCTACTCCACGGCGCGCCCGGCGTGGCTGATTTCCGGGCCGAGTGGCTGCGTGGGTTGGCTCTGCACGGGCGCCATATCGAGCGCTATCTCTCGACCTACTTTTCGCCCAACACCCATCTACTCGGGGAAGGCGTGGCGCTGTTCTTTCTGGGTGTTCTCTTTCCCGAACTGGCCGCAGGGGAGCGCTGGAAAACGCTAGGCTGGGAGATCGTGCTGCGGGAGGCGGAGCGGCAAGTTCGAGCCGACGGATTTCACTTCGAACAATCCACCTACTACCACGTGTATGCCCTCGATTTCTTCTTGCATGCGGCTGTGCTGGCCAGCGTGAACGACATTCGAACACCGAAGAACCTCGAAGACACGCTGGAAAAGATGCTGACCGCCCTCTGCATCCTCGGACGTGACGGACCACCCCCACGCTTTGGCGATGACGACGGCGGGCGGCTGTTCGATCCGCGGCGTAATCGAGGTGAACATCTGTTGGATCCGCTGGCGACAGGGGCGATCTTGTTTCATCGGGGAGACTACAAGGCTGCTGCCGGAGTGCTGCGAGAAGAGACGGTATGGCTGCTCGGAGCAGAGGGCGTGCAGCAATGGGATGGGCTAGCGGCAACTGCTGTTCCGAGAGAATCTGTGGTTTTACCGGAGGCAGGATTTTATCTCTTAGGTGCGGAGAAAACGCACCTTGTGGTGGACGCGGGACCGCTCGGGACGGATGGAGGAGGACATGGTCACGCGGACGCGCTCGGCGTTACGCTGCAGAGCCATGGACATTGGTTGCTTATCGATCCCGGCACATGTGAATACATTGGCCCGGGCGGCGATCGCAACTTATTCCGCGGAACCTCAATGCACAACACTCTACGGGTGGACGGAACGAGCCAAGCCGATCCGGCTGGCCCTTTTTCTTGGCGGCGTCTGACGCAATCGCGTGCAGAGCAGTGGATGCGGGGCGAGAATTTCGACCTCCTCGTGGCGAGCCATGACGGTTACCTGCGACTGAAGGAACCGGTGACGCACCGCCGCTGGGTGATTTCGCTGAAGAATGGAATTTTCCTGGTGCGCGATTTAATAGAAGGACAGGGCAGGCACCGGCTCGACATTGCATGGCATTTGGGGCCGGACTTGAGATCAGAGGAAGAAGGCGTTTTTCGTGTGAAAGACAGCTCTACAGGGCTAGCGCTGCTTCCCGCGAACGGGCGGGAGTGGGCCAAAGAAGTTCGCCAGGAGTGGTGGTCGCCCGCGTACGGACAGAAGGCGTCCGCATCCGTACTAAATTTCAGCGCGAACGCCGCATTGCCGGCGGAATTTGCCGTTCTGCTTGTAACATTGGAAGAGGCTGGTCGCGGAATGAAGTCCTTCGCTCGGATAACAGACGCGGGGGATCCGGAACTCAGTGCATATGAGTACGTAGGGGATGAGGGTGAGTATTGTTTTGTATTCGGGCGACTGGGCAAGCCCTGGAGGAAGAATTCGTTGTCGAGCGACGGGGAGTTCGTATGCCGGAAGCGAGTGCGCGGTAGAGTTGAAGAGCATTTGATTCTGTGCAACGGAACCTATGCACAGAGTGACAGCGGCCCTGAACTGCGCTGCTCACGTCCGGTCGAATGGGCGGAGTGGATACTGAAAGACCGCGGCCGCACCGTATTCTCCTCAGACATGGCAGCGGTTCAGGCGCAACCTACAAGGACGCAACAGCCGGACACCGTGGCTCCGGGTTCTGAGTGAGGCCAGCCTGATATGTGTGGAATCTGCGGGATTTTCTTCTCCGATCGGGACCGGCGCGTGCAGGACGACACGCTGAAACGCATGAACCGCCGCATCGTGCACCGGGGACCCGACGACGAAGGATTTTTCATCGAAGAAAATGTCGGCCTAGCCATGCGGCGGCTGAGCATCATTGATGTCCGGACCGGGCACCAGCCCATCGCCAACGAACATCAGGATGTCTGGATCGTCTACAACGGTGAGATTTACAACCACGCGGAACTAAGGGTGGACCTCGAAGCGAAAGGGCATCGCTACAAGACCAACAGCGACACGGAAACCATCGTTCATCTGTACGAAGAATATGGCCGTGATTGTGTGAAGCATCTGCGGGGGATGTTCGCGTTCGTAATCTGGGACCGGCGCAAGCGAGTGCTTTTTGCTGCGCGAGACCGGCTGGGCATCAAACCTTTCTACTACCGCTGGGATGGCAAGGTCTTTCTCTTCGCCTCCGAGATTAAGGCAATTCTCGCGTATCCCGAAGTGCGACCGGAATTCAACCGCGGGACACTGGCCGAGTATCTTGCATTCGGTTATATCACCGGTCCGGAAACTATGTTTGGCGGAATCCGGAAGTTGATGCCGGGCCACCTTCTGGAGCTTTCCGAACAGGGCGACCCCAGGACTGAGCGTTACTGGGATCTAACAACAGAAGTGGACTGCGAGCCACGATCGCGCGAGTACTACGTCACGACGTACCGAGAAATGCTCGAAGGTGCGGTCGGCTCACATCTGATGAGCGATGTCCCGCTGGGAATGTTTCTCAGCGGCGGGCTGGACTCGAGCGCGGTTGCTGCATTGGCGACAAAAATTCGAGGTGATCGGATCCAGACTTTCGCGGTCGGATACGGTGAGGAAGCCTTCAGCGAGCTCAGCTACGCCCGGACGGTGGCCGAACATATCCGGTCGGAACACCATGAGGTTCGGCTGAATCGCAAGGAATTTTTCGAGAGCCTTCCCCGTTTGATATGGCATGAAGACGAGCCCATTGTGTGGCCCTCCAGTATTGCACTGTACTTCGTGGCACGCCTGGCGCGGGAGCGCGTGACGGTCGTCCTGACGGGGGAGGGAAGCGATGAGACCCTCGGAGGATATACTCGCTATGCCTGGACGCTGCTCAACGCGCGCATGGACCGTACTTATCGCGCCGTAACACCGGATGCGGTTCGAAGGTTCATCCGCAAAGCTATCCACGCCAGTCCGTTGAGTGCGGCACTGCATCGCAAGCTGGAACATACGTTTCTGCTGCGCGATGGGAAGTCGTGGTCGTCTTTCTACTATGATAATTTCTTCTCTGCGTTCTCGGCGGCCGAACAGACGGAACTTCTCACATCGGAAGCGCTGACAGGAGCTGGAAACGCATATGCGGGTTCGATGGCTGGATGGGAGCGTTCGCACGGTGACTTGCTGCACCGGTTGCTCTACGCTGACCTCAACAGCTACCTGATCGAACTGCTGATGAAGCAAGATCAGATGAGCATGGCGGCTTCTATCGAAAGCCGCGTGCCCTTTCTGGATCATGAGCTGGTGGAATTCACCGCCCGAATTCCGGCGCAGTACTCTATTGAAGGCATGGCGGGCAAGTTCATCCTGAAGCAAGCCGTGGCGGATCTTCTTCCCCGCTCGATCATATACCGGCAGAAGATGGGCTTTCCCACGCCCTGGGAGTATTGGCTCGCCGGACCACAGCTGGACGATCTGGAGTGCATGCTGCTGGAGCCGCGGAGCACAGAACGAGGCCTGATTCTGCCCGAAGTAGTGCGGCGCTTGTTCGCCGAGCATCGTGCAAAAATCCGCGACCACGGAAACCGCATCTGGCGCTTGCTCAATCTGGAACTGTGGCACCGGATCATGATTGATGGAGAACCACTCGAAGCTGTTTCAACGGGCCGTAGTACGCCGTAGAAGCAACGCGGCCAGTCGGCCCGCTTCGGATCTCAGATCAGGCGACGGTCGGTTGAGGCTGAAGCTTCGGCCCTCGGATCCTCTTCGCGATGAGAAGGAAATGCTTGACCCGGTCACGATGCAACAGGGTCAGCGTAACCAGGTACACAACGGCTCCGCCGCCTATCTCAGCAATCAAACATAGCCACGGAGAATGTCTTGATCGCAAGCTGTACTTGAGTGCATAGACCGCGATCGCCATCGCGACGGAGCCATCCAGCCCAGGCCGCAATGCGCGGATATAATCTCCCACGCTCATTTCGATCGTCTTGAGGACCTTCCAGCAATGAGGAAGTGCGATGATCGGATAAGCCAAAATCCAACCGAAGGCGATGCCCTTGATTCCCCAATGACTGCCGATCCAGAACGCTAGGGGCATCAGCACAAGTCCCGAAACCTCGACCCGCATGACGAATCGTGCATTGCCAACTGCCGTCAAAACTTTGGGCAGGAGCGCGATAATGGCACGAAACCCGGCGTAAAAGCTGAGCACTTGAAATGGAGCTATCATGCCGCCCCATTTCGCCCCCATCACCAACGGTACCGCTTGGCGGGCGACCAAGGCCAAACCGATGGTCGCAGGAAACATCGCCAGCGCGATCGCTTCCGTCAGAGACCGTACGTAGTGACGCAAAGCGGCCATATCGGTTTGTACTCGCGATAGATAGGCCGGCACCAGCGTGGTGACGAGAGAAACAATCTTCTCCAGCGGCATGTTGGCAAGGTTCCAGGCCATGCCGTAAAGTCCAAGGGCCGATTGCCCGAGAACTCGGCCCGCGGTCACATTATCGAGAGTGTTGTACGTCGACCAGGCAAAGCTTCCTAGCAGTATCCTCCAGCCAAACGTAAGCGGTTCACGTATGGTAGCCATTCGCGGCCACGCATACCGGTGGCGCTGCACGCTTAGAATGATCGCGCACCGGAAAATCTCCGATAACAAATTTCCCAGAACCAGGGCCCAGTAGTGAAAACCCAGCCATGCCAACAGGACGGTGACCAAAGCGCTCATGATGTCACGCAGTGCATCGAACAGCGAGAGCGACTTCAGCCGCATTCTCAGATTCATCAGTCCTTCGGGCACGCTGCGAAATCCGATCGGTATGAGGCCCAGGCAAGTGACTAGCGCAACCGGGACCATGCGGGGAGTCCGGAAAAACAAAGATGTCGGCCATGCAAACAGGCAGGCCAACAGGAACGATCCCACTCCAAAGACGACGCCCATGGTATTTAGCTGGGCAAGTGTTTCCTCGGTGAGTTCTCGATGACGAATTACTGTGGCTGTGATGCCAAACGAACCCAGGAATTTCAAATACCAAAAGAGCACGACGGACATTCCGACCAGCCCGAAGTCGGCAGGCGATAGCAGGCGAACCACAACCAGCAGAGCAGCCCACGAAACCAATTGGCTGGACCAATTCGCCAGGGCGCGCCAAGCGAGATTCGACGCCAGGGACACCTGTTTCGGAGGCAGTGCTACCGGCAATTCCCCTGTATTGGTCGTCTCGTTCGATCCTACAATTGGCGCCGGACTGTCCAAATTGGGTTCTCCTCGCGGCTCCGTTTTAGTAGTGACACACTCATCGCTTCGTGCAGTTTTGGGTTTTTCTTGAACTCTCGGTCGAACTGACCTGAACAGGTCTGGCAATTTGTTCAGCGGAGTTGCCGACTTACGGGTATCTTACAGCAACTCCATAATTTTACTGCACGGGGGCACGACCTGCTTCAGCGAGGGAATGCCGCACAACAATCGTGAGTCCGATCCGCCCGAGAGCGAACCGGTTGACAACCCCGGTTTCACAAGAGAACATAAAAATTACGGGCAGTCTCCACTTAAAAGAGCTTGTTAAATTTCACGGCTTCGACAGCCACCAATGACAATAGAACTCCTGGCGTATGTGATCGGTGCAGTGGTGGTGTGGTTGGTGGCGATGCGGCTCAGTTCGGTAACCGCCCGCCAATGGCTTTATCTGGTCGCAAGCTGGCTCTTTTATTTCAGCTGGGGATCGTGGCTGATCATTGTGTTGCTGTTCAGTTCGCTCATGAACTATGCCTTGGGCGAGTGGCTGAAAAAAAGGATTACATCAGGCCGGCTGTGGACAGGAATCATTCTCAATCTTTTGCTGTTGAGCGTTTTTAAGTACCTGCCTTTGCTCGGCACCGTCGTGCCGTCTGGCTCTTCGCTTTCGATACTTAAGCGGATCGTCTTGCCGTTAGGAGTTTCCTTCTGGACGTTTCAGGCCCTGAGTTATCTCTTCGAGTTGTATCGCGAAGAGGAGTTGAATCCGACGCTGCTTGAGTTTTGCGTCTACATGGCATTTTGGCCAACCGTGCTTCAAGGGCCGATCTGCCGGATGTCGAGCATGCTGCCGCAATTCCGCCAGGATTGGTCCGTAACCGAAGACGACCTCAAGACCGGAGTGCGCCGCGTTTGCATTGGCATTTTCATGGTGGTTCTCGGACAAGTGATGAGCGGTGGGCTGTACGCTGGAGCAGGCATTGACGCGGCTTTCAAGAATACCTCGGCTCGATTGAGCGGCATCGATGTTTGGTGCCTGATTATCGCCTACGCCTTCCAGCTGTACTTCAGCTTCTGCGGCTTCTGTCACATTGTGATCGGCGCCGCCCGCCTATTTGCTATCCGGTTGCACGAGAATTTCGATCGCCCCTATTTGTCCCAGACGATATCCGTCTTCTGGACGCGCTGGCATATGTCGCTCTCATTCTGGATTCGCGACTTTCTTTTCCTTCCGCTCGCAACCACGCGCAGGGAACTGTGGTGGCGCAACTTATCTCTTGTGATCGCAATGTTCATCTTTGGCCTGTGGCACGGAGGCAGTTTTCTGTTCATGATGTGGGGAATCTACCACGGCATTTTGATGGTCCTGCACCGTCAATGGCAGGAATTTCGCAAGCGCATCGGATTTGAGTGGTCCGGGGTTCTGGCGACGGCAGTCTCCTGGGTACTGACGTTTTCCGCAGTGTGCATTGGCTATATTTTCTTTCGTTCAGAGAGCGTTCCGCAGGCCTTCGCCATGTTGAAGGCTGTGGTTTCTCCACGCACTTATGGGTACTCGACTCTTGACCACAGTCTCTACTGGATGACGATTCTAGCGGCGGTCGGGTACTTTGCGATCATCGGCAGTGGAGAACTGCTGGATCGTATGGCAGACCTTGCCCGCGACAGCGCACAACCGACAGCGGGCACGCTGCGAACTCGACTTCGTACGGCGCTGGGTACTTTGGCCGACGAGCGCTGGGTATGGATTGCGCCGGTAGTACTGGTGTTAACCCTCTACTTGAGCGTGATCTTCCAACCGGGACATGCTGAGACCGGCCCTGTAATGTACGCTCTGTTCTAGACGAGGCGAGAGAGGCGCGCCCGCGGCGACCGACAACGATTCGGGAACCGCTATGGTACATTCAATCAAGTTTCAGGAGAAGCGAGGGTCGATTTTCGTGGCGTTAACGCAAGATGATCGAACCGTGGAGAGTCGCCAGACGCCCGCAATTCAGTACAAGTCCCTCCTGAAATACTTCGCCGTCCGAATCTGCGTGGCCGTGACCCTGGGTGTAATTCTACTGGCCGCCGTAGAATTTTATTCTTACACGCGGTACCGTCATTTTGGCGAGCGGGATGTGTTAGAGCCCGCGGTGAAGTTGGACTTGGCCGAGAACGGAAGGTCAGGAGACCAGGAATATTGGAACGAATTCGAACAGTCGAACAAGGTGATTTACCACCAGTACGTGCTCTGGCGCAGAGCCCCTTATCAGGGCGAAATGATTTCCATCAATGAAGACGGCGTCCGCCGGACATTGCACACGCAATGCGATGATAAGACCTTCACCATATGGATGTTTGGAGATTCGGTGATGTGGGGCGCTGGTACTGCGGACGCGGAGACCATCCCTTCACTCGTAGCGCAAGACTATGAGAAAACTGGCAAGCCGGTTTGTGTCGTGAACTATGGCGAAAAAGGCTGGTCCAACACCCAGGAGATGATCGGATTGATGGAGCAGCTTAAACACGCCACAAGAAAGCCGGACGTCGTGCTTTTTTACGACGGTGGAACTGAGGCCTTTGCCGCGTATCAGAGCGGTCGAGCGGACGTGCATAGCAACTTCAACTTATTCAGGAATTTTCTGGACAATTGGGGCGCCACGCAACGGGCAAGTTTTGCCTACCTGCGCCAGACCAACACCTATCGCCTTCTGGAGAAGATTGCCGCCAAAATGCCCTTTCACCGCGGGCCGGAGAAGGAATCCGCGGCAACCCTCGACACGGAAAGGCTTTCTGCCGCAGTTGTCGAAAACTACATTCAGAATATGGAGATCGTAGATCTGCTGGCTAAACAGTATGGCTTTCGAGCAGTTTTCGCCTGGTATCCTAATCTTGCGGTTGGACACAAGGAACTCACATACTACGAGCAACAGGTTTTGCGCTTTCAATATCAACAATTCCCGGACCTCGGGGTGATGTACCGCGCGGTCTATGACAGGGGTCGCGAAATAAAGCGTCCGGATTTCTATAATCTCGAGGACATCGTGGATGACCAGAAAGGTTCACTCTATGTGGGCATTTCACACATGAAGCCCGAGGGTGACCGGATCGTCGCCGACAGGCTCTTCGATATTCTGGAGCATACGGGCGGAATCCCTGTCGTCTCTTCGGCTGCAATACCGACTATTCACAGTAAATAACCGTTCGATTCAAACAAGCTTCTATTCCAACAAACTCCTCCAGCGTTATACAGGTGACTGATGGTTCCGCCGCAACAGCCAAGAAGTTTGATCAGCGGTTTCTTCCGTTCTCTACGGACCAATCCCGGCAGCCGAGCCCTCGAACTCGGCCAACTATTTCTGAGCTACGAGCAACTTTGGAACTATGCAGGGAGGGTTACAGCTTGTCTCAAAGAGATTCTGAATCCCTCCGAGAAGGTCGTTGCCGTACTGGCTGATCGAAGCGTTGCAGCGTATGGCGGAATTCTGGGAGTGCTGGGCAGCGGAAGGGGCTACGTTCCGCTCAATCCCAAGTTCCCGTTGGAGAGGACGCTGGTTATGCTGCGGGCGTCCGGTTGCAAGACCGCGGTTGTTGGACAAGAGTGTGCCGCGACGCTGGAGTCGTTGCTTCCACGGCTCGATCAACCGCTGACGATCATCACTCCTGACGCCAGTTGGGAGCCGGAGAGTACATTTTTGTCCTCGCACCGTGTAATCCCGGCACGACAGCTGTCGAAGATCGCGGATCCGTCTGATCCTACTGTCGACGGAGGTGATACGGCGTATCTGTTGTTCACCTCAGGCAGCACGGGAGTGCCAAAGGGAGTGGCCGTCAGCCAATCGAATGCCGTCGCGTACATGGAGTACGCCGCGAGGCGCTTTGGCATTCATGGCGAAGATCGCTGTTCGCAGAACTTCGATTTGACCTTCGATCTCAGTGTGCACGACTTGTTTACCTGCTGGGATGCGGGGGCAGCGCTTTGTCCCTACACCGAGAAGACCCTGACACCGGCGACGGTTGTGGATGAATTAGAGCTGACAGTCTGGTTCTCGGTGCCTTCTGTGGCGATGTTCGCATCGAAGCTAGGGCTCTTGGAGCCGGGAGCGTTCCCGACCTTGCGCTGGAGCCTCTTTTGTGGGGAGGCGCTTTCTTCGAGCCTTGCAGCGGCGTGGCAGGCAGCGGCCAATAATTCCATCCTGGAGAATCTGTACGGCCCGACCGAAGCGACCATTGCAATAACATACTATCGCTGGGATTCGGCAACCTCGCCAGCGGAGTGCGTACGCGGCCTGGTGCCTATCGGCTGGCCCTTTGACGGGCAACAAGTATGCGCCGTGAACGAGGATCTTGCGCCTGTGCCATCCGGTGAAACCGGGGAGCTGTGCCTCGGCGGATCTCAGGTCACGCGTGGGTACTGGAACGATCCCGAAAAGACGGCAAGAAATTTCATTCACCTGAAGCACACTGGGGACAAAGTCTGGTATCGCACCGGGGATTTGGTCCGTCAGGATGAACGGGGATGCCTGTTCTATCTTGGGCGCCGCGATTTTCAGGTTAAAGTAAACGGATACCGCATTGAGCTGCAGGAGATTGACCTGGTGTTGCGGGAAGCGGCCCGGACCGAACTAGCGGTCGCCATCCCGTGGCCGATTTCTGAAGGCTCGGCGTCGGGAATTGTGGGCGTGCTCTCGGGATCCGACCCGGCACACGACAAGCACATCATCGCCGCTTGCGAAACCAGGCTGCCACGCTACATGGTTCCCAACCGCATTTACCACTTCCCACAGATTCCACTGAACGTGAACGGCAAAGTTGATCGCGGGAAAATCGCCGAGATGTTGGCCAGCGCGGGCTAACGAATGACGCCTGAAGATCTTTTATTCAGCCCGATTCCAATTGTCCGTAATTTCAGTTCTTAACTGGCTTGCCAAATCTCTCTGCCGCCGCGAACATAAGGCGCACCGTGTCCATGTCTTTCGGTTGCACCTTGCTGGCCGGAACTTTGCGGCCCGCGATCCTTTGAAGTTCCAAGAAGATTTCGATCAGCGCGAACGAATCCACGAGACCGGAAGAAACCAGAGGTGTGTCCTCCGTGATTTCACTCTTTCCCTTGATGACTTTCTTGGCGATATAGCCGGTCAATTCCCTCATCATTTCGCCGCTATCCGCAAACTGCTCAACGCCCATGATTGATTATCCCAGAGGTTCTCTTTGACTGCTACTCCATCCGTTCCATCCGCTCTTGCGACCGTATCATTGCTTCGGATGAGCTGACAGGAACTGCCAGCGAGCGGTGTTATTGCCACCTACCCAGTCGTGGGCGAGATTCGGTTCCCAGATAAATTGGACTTCCACATTGCTCGATGAGCACCCAGTGGCAATGTTACCCGAAAGGCCTGAAGTGGCCGCTCCATCCGTACACAAAGTCTGCGACGTTTGCAGCGTGCTGCATTTATTCTGCTGAACCCAGTAGTTGAAAGTGTCATCGACCGTGTCAAGGTAGTAAGTGACATCTGAATAGACGGACGTGCCGTAATTGCAAGGCGGCAGTTCTGTATCGGCCGTGCCATGCCACTCCTGTACCGAAATTGGCGCAGCCACATTACCCGGCACGAGTACGGGTGGCGGAGCAGCCTGCTGACCCTCCATCTGCCCGGAAGTGGGGGCGATCGCAGCCACCAGATCGGAGATTTCAACCCCGACGCGTTCCGTCATTTGCGCACCGGAGGAGAACCCCGTGACGTAAACCATTTTGGGATTTACATTGTACTCAGATTTCAGGTTGACGATAAGCTGTCGCAGGAAGCCAGAGTCGTCGGGGGGCGTGCCCTGGAACGACGCATCCATGAAATAGGAGTTCCAGTTCCACTGTCCCGATTTCGAGTTATATGTAGAGGCGGGCTGAACCTCGATAAAACCATACTCGTTGGCAATGCTTTGCCAATACCAATCCACCGTACTTGGGTTCGCCGGTGGCTGTTGGTACTGCGTTCCATGAAGCATCACGAGCAGGGGCGGATTTGCCGGCAGAACGGTCGGTACAAAAAGCTGATAATAACGCGTGATGCCGTCCCAGACCATCGTGGAATTAATAGTTGTTCCGGTATCCACTGCTTGCACCACCGGGCTTGAGGTGCTGGTATTGAACGAACCTGTGCCGTTGAAAGATGCTGTAATCGAATTGTTTCCCGCGGCCAACCTTGTGGTCGTGTAGCTGCCCACACCGCCGGAGAGCAGTACGCCCGCGAGCTTCTTGGTGCCATTGTAAAAAGAGACGCGGCCCGTGACCGCCGCGCCGCTGAACTCCGGGGTCACCGTCGCCGTAAAAGTTATAGAGGCCCCGACATTTGCCGGATTCTGCGAGGAAACCAAAGTGGTCGTGGTCGAGGCTGCGTCTACCACTTGGGCCACGGCTTTCGATGTGCTGCCGGCGAAATTCGCGTCACCACCGTACACCGCCGAAATGCTGTCCGAGCCGCCCGTGGTCAATGTCGAGATCGTAAAAGTGGCCGAGCCTCCCTTCAACGTTCCCGTTCCCAAGGTGGTCTTGCCTTGCATGAAGGTAACGGTTTCTCCATTCGGAGGCGCGCCGAGCGTGGATGTAACCACGGCCGTAAAAGTCACTGCCTCCCCGTAGATGGACGGATTCAGCGAAGACGAGATCGTAGTCGTCGTAGACGTTAGCGCTGCGCTAAGGCTGGAGGCTGTTCCCAGCAACAGGACGAACACGATTCTAGCGATCTTCATGACGATTTTCTGCCTCCGTTTTTGATCCAGTGGGGTACTAAACAACGTTGACTTGATGACGGTTGAACTCGCTAAGCACGGCGGAACTTAATCCACGATCAGGACCGAATCTGCTGGTCCTTCGGGACGGGGGCGGAGGACTAACTGCTCCCAGAATACCGTGGTTGGGGCGGATGTCAAGGCCAAGTTTGTTCGTTTTAAATAGCTGCATGGCAGGGTGAAAAATTATTGCAACGTTAACAATCGGGTCACATTTGCGTAACGTGGTTAGTCCATAGTGACCGCGGCAAGAGATGGCGCGCGAGGCAAGTTCGTTCGACGAAGCGCGCAGAAAAATCTGGCAATTGCTTGTTGTTGATTCGCACACCACTTCTCGTTTCCCAACCTTTCGCCCCGTTAACTCTGAAGCTGAAGGAGCTCCTCATGAAGCCCGCCTACTTCGTCTCCCTGTGTCTGCTTATCGCCGCCCCTCTTTTTGGCCAATCGAATAACGTTCCTGTGATCAAGCGACAGAGTGGAAGCGTGTCATCTAGCGCAACCGCCCAGCCTAGCCCGAAAACTCAAGCCAAAATTCTGGACGGCTATGGCAAGTTGCCGTTGAGCTTTGAAGCCAATCAGGGACAGGCCGATGCGCGAGTGAAGTTTTTTTCGCGGGGCAATGGCTACTCGCTGTTCTTGACCCAGGACGAAGCCGTGTTCACGCTGGGTGGAGGGACAGCGGAGAAGGACTCACAGCAAAGGCTAAGGCGCGCCTCCCTGGCGGACTCGAAACTGGTTCGTCGCGATATTTCCAGAAGCCGACGGGAAGCTTTTGAGATGAATACGTCGGTGCTGCGTTTGAAGCTCCGTGACGCGAACCCCGCAGCCAAGGTAAGTGGAGTGGATGAGATGGCGGGGAAGGCGAACTACTTCGTAGGAAAGGACTCGGCGCAGTGGAGGACGAATGTTCCCACTTATGCGAAGGTGAAGTACGAGGGAGTTTATTCGGGCGTCGATCTGCTTTACTACGGCAACCAGAGGCAGTTGGAGTATGACTTCATCGTGGCGCCGGGAGCGGACCCACATCGCATCGCGTTTGACATTCGAGGAGCGAAACGGATTCGTCATGATGCGAATGGAGACCTGGTTTTCAAGATGGGCGGGGGGGAAGTCCGCTGGCACAAGCCGGTGGTGTATCAGGAGAAGAATGGGACGAGGGAGCTGGTGGCGGGAAGCTATGCTGTGACGGAAAAGAATCGCGTGGGATTTGTAGTCGGGAGCTACGATGCCAGCCGCAGGTTGTACATCGATCCGGTGGTGAACCCGCTAGTGTATTCCACGATTTTGAGCGGCGACAGCCAGAACAATACCACGGGTGCCGCGATCGCCGTTGACAGCGGGGGCAATGCTTATGTTACCGGCCGAACCTACTCAGCCGTCTTTCCAACCACATCTGGCGCTTTCCAGACCACCTGCGTCGGCGGCAAGGCAGACTGTTTCACATACCACGTCTTCGTGACCAAGTTTAACCCTACGGGAACTGGTTTACTTTATTCGACCTATCTGGGTGGAAACAATTACGACTCGGGTCACGGAATCGCGGTGGACAGCTCGGGCAATGCTTACGTCTCGGGGCGTTCCAGACATCTCGAAATGTCGGGAGAAATGCTTTCCCCGCCTTTGTGACGAAGATTTCCCCCTCGGGGTCGGCCCTGGTTTACTCCACGTTTCTCGGCGGCGTAGCGAGCAACGCGGGCGCTGAAATAGTGCTCGACAGCATGGGAGACGCTTACATTGTCGGCACTACTTACTCCTCGAACTTTCCCACGACCGCCGGGGCGTACAGGATCACCTGTAGCCCTGACTGCACATGGGGCCAAGCGTTTGTCACCAAAATGTATGTTCCCACAACCACGGGAACTTCGCTCAGTTCGTCGCCGAGTCCGTTCACCTATGGCCAGCCGATAACGCTTACGGCGGTGGTGACTTCCCCGCTGGGTACGCCGCCGGATGGACACGGTGACTTTCATGAACGGCAAAACAGTCCTGGGTATGAGCACTCTTAGCGGCGGGACGAGCAACCTCACAACCTCAGCTCTCGGAGTCGGGACCAGCGAAATCGACGCGGTGTATGCAGGCGATTCGACATTCCTTGGTAGCACGTCCGCGGCGGTGGGCCAGACTGTAAGCGAAGCTTCGACCACGACCACCTTCGTGTCCTCGCTGAATCCCTCGGGCTACGAACAGCCCGTGACCTTCACGGCAACGGTCTCTCCGCAGTTCAGCGGCACGCCCACGGGATCGGTGAAGTTCTACAACGGCACGGCGACGCTGGGAACGGCTACACTCAGCAACGGCGTGGCTCGTTATACAACCACAAAGTTGGCGGTGGGCACGAGATCAATCACCGCGGTGTACGAAGGCAAAACTCCGTTCAGCACCAGCGCATCCGCTGTGTTGGGTCAGGGAGTGAATCAAGCCGGTACCACCACCATGCTAACTTCGTCGCTTAACCCGTCGAACTCTGGGCAGTCGGTCACTTTCACAGCCACCGTCGCACCGCAGTTCGGCGGAACGGTCACGGGTTCGGTGACTTTCATGAACGGAACCACAGCGTTGAAAACGGTGACATTAAGCGGAGGCGTGGCAAGCTACACCACCTCCACGCTGGCCCCAGGAACCGACGACATCATCGCGACCTACAATGGCAGCACGAATTTCACCACCAGTTCTGCGTCAGTCACTCAAACGGTTCAATGAATGGTGATGTAGTTGATAGCCTCGGTTCCGGCTGCCGGAGGGGGGATTCAGCCTCGAGTCTCAAAAAGTAACGTGCGCGGGGCAGATATCGACGCCAGCTTTTTTCGCAGTTGACAGGCTGCAACGTAACTGAGAATCTCTTGTTGTTGTCCTCATAGCATCCCCCACGGTTAACAGCCCTCGGGCCGCGTTTAATTCCGAAACCGCAAGGAAGACTTCTTGTGAAGCCTGCGCACCTCGTCTTGCTTTATTTGTTCGCCGCCGCTCCGCTCTTTAGCCAGTCAACGCATTCGCAGCCGCCATGCACACCTGCTCCCAGCTGCGATACTGGACAACTCAGCGCTGTAGGGGCGGATGGATACACGCATTACTACGAAGCGTATGTTCCAGAGGGTCTTCCATCCCCCCCTTCAATGTTGATTTGGCTACCCGGCATGGGCGCGGGTAGCGGGGCAGCATGGAACCACCCACCGCAACTGCCTGCCAACGGGGGAGGGTCGTATCAGCTGAAGGCCTTCGCCGATGCCGAGAAGGTCATCGTTCTCTGGATCGCGCCCACCTGCCGCCAGAGCAACGCAACCCCAAGCCTGGCCTGTACGATCCTGAGCCCTGAGCTGGATTGGTACTTCGACATCAACTACTTCAGTTCGAGCATGAGTCCCATAGCTCAAGATTCAGCGTTCATTCATAGCCTGATCGGGACTGCAGTGAATACATGGGGAGTGGATCCCTCGCGCATCGCGATGTTTGGATTTTCCACCGGGGCCTTCATGGCGCACCGCTACCCACTGGATGAGCCGGGAGATGTAATGGGGATCGCGGCCTTCGAAGGCCAATTATGGGCACAACTTAGCAGCGGATGCACTGGATTGATTTGCCCGGAAACGCCGCCCTACGCTCCCGCCACAGCTGTCTATATAGCCCATGGAACAGCAGATGCGACTATCCCTGCGGTGGGGGGAACCTTCAACGGCTGGCACGGAACCGGCGCGCCAACCAACAAAAATACATTTCCAAGTGTAGATACGACCTTTGGGTATTGGATGAATTCTTCCTGTCCGAACGGGACGGTAACCACGAGTGGTGGCACCAATACCAATATCATCGTCGCTGCCATTTCCTCGATCAGCGGTAATGGCACGATGGCGATAGCGACCTGTGCCTCGACGTGCGGCGCGAATCCGACAGGGATTTATGCCATCGACGGCACGAGCAACAGCGGGTTTAACTCCAAGACGGTTGTGGTGGCAACGGATTCCGGTACGAGCTTCACGTTTCCCAGCCCCATAGTCGGAACGGGCACAGGCGGCTATCTCTATCTGACTTCCAAATTAGTCAGCGGCTGCACGGGTAACCGGGAGATTGAATACGTCACCAACGTAGGCGGTAAACACATACCTCCTGACCAGACAGCCATTACCAGAGCATGGCAGTTCCTGGCGCTATTCCCACTTACGAGCAAAGAATAGCGTCAGGACGATGGTGTGCGTTGGGTGACATCGCAATCTGGCGAGACGGCTTCCACACAGAGGAATTATCCGACGCGACCTTATCGCGGAGTGCTGATCATTCCCGAGTATTGAAAATCTTGCGCAGAAGCAGTTGGCGAGGTCAATTCATAGCCTAAATGCCGCATCAGCGGTCCCCATGCGCCCTCAATCCTTGCAGCCACAGGGGCGGGCAGTTCGGAGCGCCATCCACCTGAGCCGGCAGCGCGGACAAACGAAAGATCCTTTCGTGAGCCTTTGGTAAGTTCACATTGATCCGTCTGCGCCTCTTCGAGTTTTCTCATCCTACCGGCGGAGCTTCGTTCCACAGCCTGAGCAATTTGCTCCGAACTGGCGGAGATACCCAGAAACGTCACGATCTTCGTCAGTTCGCGGGCCGTATCTTCAACCATATCCTCGTAGCGCAGCAGCAAGAAGCGTGGATCTTGTTCACTGGTAGCCAGCCAGCTGGCGACATTTTGTCCCCACGATCCATGGGGACAGGTTTGGCCGGCAAGGAAACGCGTGACGAAGTGCTCGATCGGCGAATCGTCGCTGATCCGCATCAGCTTGCGATGATAGTGGTATTGCGAAACGGCGACGTCGCGAGGGTCGCGAACGATATAAATGACGCGCGGATAACGGGGATCGAAGCATTCGTGGCTCTTGATAATGCGCGGCCGGGGCATGCGGTCGAAGTCCCTTTTGGTGGTGCCCGTGGGATCTGGAATTAAGCGATGAATGTTGGAGAAGGTAGCAGGCTCCTCAGGATGCAGCAGGTTGGCCAGGAGGAATCGGCTCCAGGTGTTGCCGGATTTTGGAAACGAAACTAGAAAGATGTCATCCGGAAGGATGAGCAGAGTGCGGCCAGGACGGTGCAGCCTAAGTCCTTTTCTTATTCCGGCAATTAAATAGTCGATCATGTTCCGTTCTTTCTCGCTTCAAGGCCTAAGAAGAAGTCCTGGCCCGCCTAAACTTTCTCCATCCCAGCATGGACCAGGCTAGACACCGCCAATTCGTAGCCCATCTCGCGCATGAGTCCTCCCCACGCCGACTCAATTTCCCCAATGCTCGCTTCTGACAACTCCGCCTTCCATCCTCCCGCTTTTGCCGTTCGGACAAAGGGCTTGTCTTTCCGAGTCTCCCGGGTTGAGGACCACAGGTGCGACTGCTTCTTTTCGAGTTCGCGCATTCGATTCGCCGAACTTTGCTCGATCGCGAAAGCCAGTTGCTCCGGACCGGCCGAGATTCCGAGAAAACTTGCGATCCTGCCCATCTCCTTCATCGCCTCCGACTGAAGCGCTTCATATGTTATCAGCAGGAATCGAGGATCGCCGCGGCGCGTAAAAAACCAGCTCGCCGCATTTTCGCCCCAGGTTCCATAAGGATGGTTCAGTTCACCGCGCACAAAGCGAGACACAAACTGTTGCAACGGGTAATCCTCAGTGATGGCGCGCCGTTTTATATCGAAGTAATATTCCGACAGAACGACATCCCTGGGATCACGGACAATATAGATGACCTTCTGATAACGAGGGTCAAAGTATTGATGGCTTTTGAGAATACGGGGTCGGTGCGCGCGCTCCAGATCTCTCTTCGACATCGCTTCTGGATCGGGTAGCAAGTCATTGATATTGGAGAAATCGGGATTTTTTTCGGGGTAGACCAGATTGGCAATCAAGAACCGCGTCCAGGTGTTGCCGGACTTGGGATAGGAGACGAGAAAAACATCGTCCGGGTAAACTCCAACATTGCGGCCGGGGGCATGCAAGCCGAAAAAATGCCTTCCACCCGCAATTAGCCGCTTAATCATTCACGTGCTCACTCGTGATCATTCCGGCGCAAAAAGCTCAAACCGATGCTGCGTTGCGAATCCGGCTCCAGAAGGATATTAGCTTGCCGGTCGCGCTCGGTGCTATGCCCAAACCTAACACAGCCAGGCTCAGCGTGGATCGGTGCAAATAGCCGTTCGCCTCTGAAATCAGTTGGCGCGCTCTTTCAAACTGACGGTCCGCAAGTTGGCATTTACCCTCTTCGAGCAAATACAAGGCTCTAATCTCGTGTGCTCGTTTTTCAACCACCGCCCGATCACCCTCCTTCAGAGGGAGAGTCCGCTTGAACTTTTCCAGAATATTCCAATAGGCTTCCGCCATTCTGGCCCTCGACTGGCCAAGAGAGCCTGGGCGGCCAATAAACAGCCGGGCCTGAACCGTGCGGCGGTATCCAACTTTGGCCCCGCGAAAAACGGAGCGCACCCACATATCGTAATCGTCGCAACGGGGTAGTTTTTCATCAAACAATCCAGCATCGATCAAAGTCTGCCTACGGGCTACTACCGTTGAAATCGGAATCTGACAGCGTTCCACGATCAGAGCGTCGAAGGTCGCCTGCCCGCTGGATGGACATTTCTCCATGAACTCTGGCTCTCGCGCCGGGTCACCGACCATCAGAGCGTTCGAATAGACCAGATCGAGCGCCGGATCCTCGGCGAGCAACTGCATCTGCGACGCCAAGTGACTCGGCAGCCACGAGTCATCACTATCAAGGAACGCCACGAACTCCCCGCGTGCTTGCCGAATGGCATTATTTCTGGCTCCAGCGGCTCGCCTGTTCTCCTGTTTGATGTAAACAATCCGGTTCATATAAGGCTGCAGCACTTTTTCCAAGTCCGCAGTATCAGGGGAGCCGTCATTGACGACGAGTACCTCGAAATCCGAATAGGTCTGGGCCATGACGGAATCCAAGCATGCCGCAATTAAATCAGCGGTGTTGTAACTGGGAATAATCACGCTGACCTTCGGAGCTGCGTTGGATTGCGATGTTGGCATACTCTTGCGGATCGTCTTAACTAACTCTGAAAGACCAGTTCCTTCTCCCCGGCCAGGATGTGATTGACCGCCTCTACGCCCATCAAGACGGAGTGGTCCATGTTCCCAATTTCATAGCGCCACGCGCCGAAGCGTCCCCGGGAATAAATTCCTTTTTCCAGCAGCGCGGGTTGAAGAACCTCTAGGGCCCGATCGCGACCGAGCGTGGGAATCGGATAGGAGTATCCAACCATACGATGATAGCGGGAAACAACGCGGTTTCGATCGGACTCTTCCAGCAATTTGCCCCGGATCAGCCCCGACGTTACCTGATCGAGTATCCTCCGCGGATCGGGTGATTCTCCGACTCGCAATGATATTTCACACATCAGTGAACTATATTGCTCGGTATTTCCATTCGGAACGTTGAACGGCGAGTAGTGGGAAAAATAAGTGGCGCGATAACAGGGCATCTCCGGATCGGTGAAATAGATCCAGCACCTTCCGGTTTCGATCTTCTTCTTCAATCCCAGACCGACGACCAGCAGATTGTTATGCTCGAGACCTTGGGCAGCATCCAGGAGTCGATTGTCGGCCGGCTTGAGCATCTGCGTGAGCAAATCAAGGGGCGTTGTCGAGATTAGAAGATCGTAGTCATCGCCTGTGCCGTCCGCGAAAGAAATCCGGCGCCGCGCCACATCCACTTCCGCGAGCTGCTTCCCATTGTGTATCTTTTCCGGGAAGTAGGCAGCCATGCGACGGTAGATCTCGCCGGTTCCTCCATGAAGCGGAAACTTGAATTTGCTGTTGGGACCCCATCCCACATCATCCCGCTCGTAGAGAACGTTCTCCAAAAGCTTCTTGAAATCTACCACTGCGACGCGGTCGGAAATCCACGACTTGGACATCCGTTCGAGCGGAGTGGTCCACACCTTTGAGTTATAAGGGAACATGAAGGCTTCCGCGATGCCCTCACCAAATGTGCCGAGGATCCAGTCGCGAAAATTCGTGGCGTCGCGGCTGCCTCCGTTAGCCGAAGCCTTAGCGGCTCCTAGCAGGCAGCTAACCTGCACGTCCTTTGGCAAGTACCGCAGATTGCTTTGGAACGGATATGGGACCCACGATTCGCCTTTTACGATCCAGCTTTCGCGAATTCGCTCGTGAACTTCCTTGCCAAGAACCTTGTCGATGAGCTTATCGAAATACGGAAAATGCGAAAAGATGACGTGACCGCCTTCGTCCCATACAAATCCGTGTTCATCCACATGGGACGTGGCGTGGCCACCGACGTCATTTGATTTCTCGTAGAGAATCCAGTTCTCGTAGCCCAACTCCTGGAGCCGATAGGCCGCCCCTAGTCCGGTCGGTCCCGCTCCGATTATCACGATCTTCTTGCTCACCATAAATTTTAGTCGTGGGATTTGTTTATCTTTCGGAGGACTGGGCTCAAGCCATTGAAAGATAAAGAGTTAACTTCAATCGTATCGAGGATGGATTTTCAACTAAGCAATTCCAGCGTCCGAAAAATCCTCGAAGGACTAAATTGTACCATCTCGCTTTTCTCTGGAAATCCAAAGTTTTGGTGTCATCGCGGCCAATGCGGCGTTGGGCATAGCACTTTGACCCACCGCTACGTGGGACAGTAAAATGGGCAGACCTGCAGCACTAACCCACAACCTTCATAAACCAAACCTATGAACTTCAAGATTCTTCGGGGATTTCCCGCAACCGACTTAGAGGGGGCATGGCGCGATTACCTGACTCGCCTGGAATGCCCTTCGCATTATGAAGCCCCGGAGTTTTTTCTCGAACCGCTTTGGGAAGGAAGACAGCCTTTCGCAGTCCTGGCGATCGAAAACGACAGAGTTGTCGGCGTGCTCACGGGTCTCCAACCGGATAAGCATGTAATGTCTGGACTGCCATCCCGGCCGCAGATCAGTGTTGATCGGACGAGAGATATTGAGGCAACCTCGGAGACTCTGGCAGATGGCCTGATGGCTGCGGCGCCATCCGCTCACCTGGTGAGCGTTTATTCCTGGAGTTCGCTGGAGCTTCCTCGCTTTTCTGCTCATGGTTTCCGGCGCAGGGAGCTACCGGGAAACGTAGTGCTCGACCTTACTCTGGGTTCTGAAGCGCTGTTCAAGCAATTTACGAAAGATCGCCGCAGGAATATTCGCTTTGCCGAGAAGAACGGTGTCGAGGTAGCGGAAGCGGTAACCGTCCAGGACATCGCCGAAGCATATGAAGTCTACTCCGCCTGGCGCCAAAGACGCGGGAAAGAAGCGCGCGGACGTACGTTGAGTTTCGAGTTATACCAAAGGGCTGTAAGCCTTAAGGGGAACCGGCGTCTTTTTCTAGCGCGCGTATCCGGGAAAGTAGTTGCGACTAATATCTTCCGATTATTTCCTGGAGGGTTGTTTGAGTCCTCCGCGAATACCTCACTCGAAGAATTCATTCACCTTAAGCCGAATGACTTGCTGCAGTGGAAGGGAATTGAATGGGCATGCCGCAACGGGCTTCGTCGCCATTCGCTGGGAGGCTCCCACCAATTCTTGTTGCGCTTCGGAGGCACCGTAGTTCCGGTTCTACATTATCGCTTGGACCGGACATGGCTGCGCCGCAACGATCTCCATGACGCAGTTCAGGGAGCCGGTCGGCGGATTATCCGTAAGCTGCCTCCAGCGGTGGAAAGAAGTATTCGCAAGCTGGTTGGCAAAGAGAAAGAGAAGTTGCCGCGGACCTGAGAGCTCCACAGTTCAGGAGATTAAAAGATTAAAACCTGTTTTCCTTCTGAGACGGTTTCCTGCGTCTCCGTAAGGTTTGTGTAGATTGCGTACTTGGCGTTTGACTTGATCTTACGCAGTGCGAGGGGATTGCCGGATTCAAAAACATCATAGGTTGGGGTAACGTACAAAACCAACAGCTCACGAGGGTGCTCACGGAGTGACTGTGCAATGTTGCGGGCCAAGGCAGATGTTATTGCTTGAGACGAAGGATTGTAGAGAAAGACAAACAGGGGGTCCGGTGGAATTGGAAACTGTGTAAAGTCTGCGCAAATCGAAGTAATATCCCGGCATTTTTGCGTTGCGCTCTGATAATGCAGGATATTCTGTTCAGCGATCTCATGGAGTTCTCTAGAGAATTCGACTCCAATGATCTTGCGGAACGGAAACTCCGACGCCATGAGCAAGACCCGCCCTTTACCCGACCCAAAGTCGATAAAAACTAGATTCTCATGGTTGCTGTTCACGGCTGAAAGCGCGTCTTGAAAGACTTCCGGCGGAGTCGGCCAGTAACCGTCGGAGTAAATCCAGTTCGGACTCTCAACTTTCAGGTCGGTGAGGTGAACGCGCTTGCTGGTCTCAATCCCGTGTTGCCGGTCGAATTCATCCTGCACGCGGTAGTTTACGTAGTTCTTGCGGATTTTCAGGTAATGCCGGAGCAGGGTATAAGGTCCCAGGGCGCAGCGCCAAATCGTTGACGAGAGACCCCTGGTGCGGAGCGACTTCGTGATTCTCGGGAAGATTGTCTTCCCCAAGTTTGGCATCGGGAGACCTTTTCTGGATTGCTTACTGATGGTAGCGCCTAGCTAAAAATACATGAGGCGATGCGCATCGGGCAACGACCTCGCCAGCGTTTCTGGTCTGATCGGGAGGATCGGGAGTGAAATGAGTCTTGCAGTCGCGTGATATTCTGGCAAGTCTTATGCCGAACCTTGGGAATTCGCAAGTGCTCGTGACTGGCGCGGATGGCTTCATCGGCTCGCATCTCGCGGAGCAGCTCGTTGCGGCGGGAGCGCGGGTCCGGGTATTGAGCCAATATAACTCGTTCAATGACTGGGGCTGGTTGGAACAAGTTGAGTGCCTGAAGCAAATCGAAGTCGTGACCGGCGACATTCGCGATGCCCACCTCTGTGATGATTTGACTCGTGGCGTCGACATTGTCTTCCACTTGGCAGCCCTGATTCCAATCCCTTATTCGTATCGGGCTCCAGACAGTTTTGTGGACACGAATGTGAAGGGCACGTTGTATCTGTGCCAGGCCGCCCGGCGAAATGGGGTAAAGCGATTTATTCAGACTTCGACGAGCGAGGTCTACGGTACGGCACAGTACGTGCCAATCGATGAAAAACATCCCTTACAGCCTCAGTCTCCTTACAGCGCCACGAAAATCGCCTCCGACTGCATCGCGCTTAGCTTCCAGTATTCGTTTGATGTTCCTGTGGTGGTCGCGCGTCCATTCAACACCTACGGACCTCGGCAGTCGGCGCGCGCTGTGATCCCGAGCATTATCATTCAAATAGCCGAAGGCAAAACCACCATTTCCCTTGGCAACCTGACCGCTACGCGGGATTTCACTTACGTTGAGGATACGTGCCGCGGTTTCTTGGCGATTGCCGAGATGAAAGGCGGCGAGGGCGAAGTCTTTCACATCGGGTCAAACCATGAGATTGCCGTTGGCGACTTGGTCAAACTCATTGGTGACATCATGGGAACCAGCATTCAAGTGATCAGCGACCAGGAGAGATTTCGGCCGGAAAAAAGCGAGGTCCAACGCCTTAAGTGCGATAATTCTAAGCTTCGGAAGGCGAGCGCTTTTGTTCCCCGGATTCCACTGCGCGAAGGTCTAGAGCGCACCGTACGCTGGTTTCGCCAGCCGGAAAATCTGCGCCGGTATAAGGCCAACCTCTACAATGTCTAAGCGCGCAGTGGTTTTGGCTGGTGGCAAGGGCAGTCGGCTTCGCCCTTATACCGTCGTGTTGCCCAAGCCGCTGATGCCGATCGGCGAATATCCCATTCTTGAAGTAATACTTCGCCAATTGGCGAGTCAGGGGTTCGATCGCGTTACCTTAGCGGTGAACTACCAGGCGGAGATCGTGCGTGCATTCTGTGGCGACGGGTCGCGCTGGGGAATCAGTATCGATTATTCGCTCGAAACCGTTCCGCTCAGCACGATTGCTCCTTTGTGCCTGATCCGCGACTTGCCCGAAAACTTTTTGTTGATGAATGGAGACGTGCTCACCGATCTACCGATGCAGAAATTGTATGAGGAACACGTCAGCCAGAAGAGGCAATTCACCATCGCCGCCTCGGAGCGCACCAACATCGTGGACTACGGAGTGCTTCATGCCCGCGAGAATCAGCTCATCGGATTCGAGGAGAAACCAAAGTTTCAGTATCTGGTCAGCATGGGAGTGTACATCCTGAATCGATCCGTGCTCGATCGCGTGCCGGCCGGACAGAAGTATGGGTTCGATGACTTGATGCTGGACATGCTTGCGCACAAGGAATCCGTACACGTGGAGCGACACTCCGGTTATTGGCTGGATATTGGCCGTGTGGACGACTACATGCGGGCGGTAGACGAGTTTGACGACCGTCGCAAGCAACTCTTGCCGGATGAAAAATGAGATCCTGGTAACCGGAGCGACAGGCTTCCTGGGGCGCCATCTGGTGATGGCGTTGGAATCGCAAGGCCACGTGGTGCGGCAGCACTCGAGTGCCGCCGGAGACATTGCCAATTGCTCGCTGCCGCTGGAGGGTGTGAGCCACGTCTTTCATCTCGCGGCAAAGAGTTATGTGCCGGACAGCTGGCAGGATCCACGCGCTTTTTACAATACCAACCTGATGGGCACGGTGAATGTTCTCGAACACTGCCGCCAGAATCATGCCGCGCTAACCCTGATAAGTTCTTACGTGTACGGTCAGCCGCAGCGATTGCCAATCGCGGAGGACGATCCTCTGGTGGCTGCCAACCCATATGCCCATACAAAGATCCTCGCGGAAGATACCGCGCGATTTTATGAGAGGCGTTTTGGAATCTCCCTGTTGATCGTTCGCCCCTTTAATATTTATGGTCCGGGGCAGCGTGGTTCGTTTTTGATTCCTTCGATCGTGCGGCAAGTGCTGGATCCAGCCGTCGAAGTGGTGCGCGTCCAGGACCTGCGCCCCAAGCGAGATTATCTTTATATCGGAGACGCTATGGAGTTTCTCGTGGCTTCGCTGCGAGCAGACGCGCAGGGTATTTTCAATTTGGGAAGTGGTCATTCGGCGAGTGTGGCTGATGTGGTACAGCTAGTGCAGAGCGCCGCCGGGGTCTCCAAGCCTGTCATCAGCGCCAGCGAGCCCCGTCCGGAAGAGATCATGGATGTGGTTGCGGATACTTCTCACGCTGCCGCCGAACTTGGTTGGCGGCCGCGTACGTCATTAGCGGATGGAATTGCCGCCGTCGTGGCTGCGGAGCGGTTGGCCCGTGGCTAACCGTACCAGGTTGCTTTATCTGATCGGTCAATTCCCAGCCATCAATCACAGTTATCTGCTGTCTGAAATAAGACATCTTCGAAAGCTCGGCCAAGAAGTTTTCGTAGCGTCCGTGAGTCCACCCGATCGTCCGCTCGAAAAATTGAATCCGCATGAGCGTGAAGAGACGGCGCGCACTTTTTACGTCAAGGCCGCGCCGGGGTCGAAAGTTGTCTTGCTGAACCTGAGTGAGTTTCTACGGAGTCCGCTACGTTATTTGCGCGGATTAATCTTTGCTCTCCGATTAGGACGCGGCAGCCTCAGGCGGGCGATTTATCATCTGGCCTATTTTGCCGAAGCGATTCTGGTGGGCCAGCACATGCGTAAATGCCGTATCCATCATGTACACGCGAGTTTCTCCGCAACTGTGGCCCTGATCGCAGCGCAAACCTTCCCTGTGACCATGTCGTTTGGGGTATACGGTTTTGGAGAATTGCACAATCCGTCAGAGTCGCACCTGGCCGAGCTCATCGTGGGCGCTCAGTTCGTGCGTTCAATCAGCGGCCACGGGCGTGGCCAGTTGATGCTCTCCTGTGATCGGAGTGAGTGGGACAAATTAATCCATGTTCCCCTTGGCATTGATGCAACAGAGTTTGCTCCGGGACCGGCGCGACCGATCTCGCGGCCGCCGACCATCCTGAGTGTCGGCCGGTTGGCCCCGGAGAAAGGACAGGCATTGCTGCTTGAAGCGATCGCGGGCCTGAGTGTAGAAGATCGCCCGGTTCATTTGCGGTTGGTAGGGGATGGTCCCGACCGAACCTGGCTGGAGAATCGCGCTGTCGAACTCGGCATTTCATCCCACGTAGAATTCGCCGGCTGGGTCGATCAAGCTCGGCTCATGGCACTGTATCGCGAGACAGATCTGTTCGTATTGTCCAGCTTGGCGGAAGGTATTCCGATGGTGTTGATGGAAGCTATGGCCATGCAGATACCGTGCGTAGCGCCTTGCATCACTGGCATTCCGGAGTTGATCGAGCATGGTGTCGACGGAATGCTCTTCACCGTGGCCGATGTGGAGGATCTCAGTCTAAAGATTCGAAATCTCCTGAAGTCGCCGGAGCTCTGTGAGCAGATAGGCAGGCAAGCGCGGGCTCGTGTTGTGCGCGATTACGACATGGCGCGGAACACCGAACGATTTGCTGCGCTTCTGATGGAGAAACTGGGATAAGCGCGTCCGCTGAAATAGCACCGAGAATTATTTTGTGAAAGCAGCTAAGGAGACGTTCTGTTGATCCCTTCTCAAGCAAGACGGCTAAGAGTGCGGGCTCTGGTCTTCTTCGCTGTCGCGGCCATCATCTGTCCTTATCTTGCACGCGCACAAAACATGGGAACCGAAGTTTGTCCTCGGCCAGCCGCTGGAAGCATCGTCACAGCGCCCAAGGAAATCAGGAGCCAGAAGGGAATTTTGCGAGTTGCGATTGCACTTAGAAAATCCGTCGAGCCCACGGGTGAGCTCCGCTATTGCTACGTGGACGAGAGTGGAAACCAGGCGCCAACCCTGCGGCTGATGCCCGGTGACCTGCTCATCCTGCAGCTTAAGAACGAATTACCCAATACCTGGACCTCCATGAAACCTCCTGTACGCGCTGGACGAACTCCCTGTGCATCCTGGGAAGTGCAGGCCTCGTCGACCAATCTTCATTTTCATGGCCTGATGATCCCTCCTACCTGTCATGAAGACGATGTGCTTAATACGATCATCCAGCCGGCGGCGTCCTACGAATATCGCTTCCGAATTCCAAGAAGCCAACCGCCAGGTCTCTACTGGTACCATCCTCACGCCCATGGCCACGTGGAAGAGCAAGTGTTGGGCGGAGCCTCTGGCGCGCTCATCGTAGAGGGAATCGAAAATTTCAGCAGTCCGGTGGCGGGCTTGCCGGAGCGTCTTCTCGTAATCCGGGATCAGGCCAGACCGACCGCCAACCCTGCCGCTCCTAAATCTGAAACAACTCTGAGGCCGCCGTCCAAGGACTTATCGGTTAACTTTATTCCGGTACCTTATCCGGCGTATCCTCCCGCTATCGTCAAGACAAAGCCTTTGCAGCGCGAACTCTGGCGTGTGCTGAATGCATCGGCTGATACTTTCCTGGATTTGCACTTGCTGACGAACGGAAAATGGCAGTCCATGGGATTGGTGGCGCTCGATGGAGTACCGCTGGGTTACGAAGCCTACGAGAAAAACGGAGTGGTTAATCCGGTCCAATGGACACCCAGCATTCCCCTACCACCGGGCGGGCGAGCGGAATTTTTGTTCGACACTCCTGCCGAAGGCGTGCACTCACAGCTTCTGACTGCAGGAGTGGACACGGTCCCGTTCGTTGACGAGGATGACCCTGCCTTTATCCCCCCATCTGGCAGCAGCACTCCGATCCTGGACGATGACGACTACACTCCGCCACGGTGGCTGCTTACGATTGTTGCGGCAGTCGATGCTCCTGAGCCAGATTCAGTCGTTCCAGCGGCCTCAAACCATGTGGAAAGGCGGCCCGTTCCGCCTCTCAACAGTGTTCTCCCGAACCGTGAACGTAAGCTGTATTTTTCCGAGAAAATCCTGGACCCAAAGAATCCTCGTGCGTCTATCGTCTTTTATGTCACCGAAGAGGGAAAACGACCTTCGCCATTTGATCCCGCAGCCCCTCCAAACATCATTGCTCAACAGGGCGACGTGGAAGACTGGGTGATCGAGAACCGATCGCAGGAGGCCCACACTTTCCATATTCATCAGACTCATTTCATTGTGCTGGAGCGCGAGAGCAAGGCGGTACAAGAGAACTATTTACGCGATACCGTCGACCTGCCTTACTGGGACGGCGTTTCCCACCACTATCCCAGCGTCAAACTCAGGATTGACTTCCGCGACCCCACTATTGTCGGTACGTTTCCCTATCACTGCCATATTCTTCAACACGAAGATGGCGGGATGATGGGAACGATACGTGTGTTGAAACGAGCCGCGAGAAAAGCGAACCTACATTAAGCAGTTCGACCTGAATAGGTGCCAATGGCGGGCTTTTTGGGGCGATTAGGTTGGAATTGGTAATCTGTTGCCGAAATTTAACGCAAAATTCATATGGAAAGTGGCGACTGGCCGGTGCATGCGCGATATACTCCCTTTCGGTCAGTTCATATCGGGAGGAATTGCTCGATGCGGTTATTGCGTGGTACAGCAGTGATTTTCGCACTTTTTCTGGTCACTATTTTTCCGTTGTCTGCGCAACAACTCTACATCACCAACGAAGGCCATGGTGACATTGAGCTGTGGAATCTGAGCACCAATACGCTGTCCACCTTATACACCATAGGAGTCGGCGCAAATTTCAATCCCGACGACTTGATCCTGAACTCTGCCGGCCAACTCATTTACTCCATCCCGAAAACGGGAAACGTCAACCTGTACGACCCGGTCGCCGGAACAAACACGACGTTAGCGACTGGCATAGGGGCCGCCCGCGATTTAGCGATCGAGCCGGGTGGGCAGACGATGCTAATCGCCAAATATAGTGGTCCGGCTGAGATCGTGCGATATAACTTCGCCCTGGGTACGTGGTCAATCTTTGTTCCGAAGACTGCGAAACTCGGAACCTGCGACGGCATCGCCTACGACGAGTACGGGAATCTCTATGCATTCGCCAATCACAATACCATCGTGCAAATCAATCCCGCTACCGGGGCGATTATGGCAACACTTGTGCTTGAGCCACATAGCGGAATCAACGGCGGGGATGGCCTTACCTATGACAGCCCCACGAAGAGTCTGTGGGGCACACACAATGGCACACTGGGCGGCGGTGTGCTTCAGATCCCTGTTTCGCCCTCAGGATTTGCTTCGACCAACCCAGGATTCACGTTTTACCCTACGCCGGGCATCGGTAACCTGGATGGCATTAAGTCCGATGGCAAGGGCAACCTTTACATCGGTGCTATTTGGAGTGCGATTGTCTATAACATCCCTACCAATACCATCACGCACAGTATTACCGTCAAAGGCGCGGATGGAGTCTCACTTGTGCCCGGGACCTACTGAGGATCGATCTTTGCAGAGCAGTTAAGCGTGCAGCGGTATGTGCCTCGCTGAGGATGAGCTCAATTCTTTCTAATTCTAGCCAGAACATCACTCGCATTGGTGGATTCGTTCCGCAAAGCTTGATTCGACATCCACATGACCTACAGCATCGTAATTCCTGCTTACAACGAAAGTCAGCGCCTCGGATCAACCCTGGCTAAAGTGCTGGCTTACGTGCGAGAGCAGGCTTGGGAGGCGGAGGTCATTGTGGTGAATGATGGGTCCCAGGACGGAACGGCGGGAATCGTCCGAGAACTTGCGGCAAAAGATCCGATGGTACGTCTGCTGGAGAATCCAGGAAATCGTGGCAAGGGGTACAGTGTTCGCAACGGCATCTTGAACTCGCGCGGCGATGTTGTAGTGTTTACTGACGCGGATTTGTCTTCTCCGATAGAAGAGATGCCGAAGCTGCTAGAGTCGCTGGCAGGGGGCGCGGATGTTGCCATCGGATCGCGATGGCTGCGACCTGAATTGCAAACGCAGCGTCAGTCACTCCACCGGCAGCTTTTCGGAAGGATATTCAATCTGTTGATGCGGATTATTCTAGGGTTGCAATTCAAGGACACGCAGTGTGGTTTCAAGGGCTTCACGCGCCGAGCGGCGCAAACGATTTTTCCGCTGCAGAAAATTGAGCGATGGGGGTTCGACCCAGAGGTCCTCTTTCTGGCGCGCAAGTTTGGATTTCGCACGCAGGAAGTTCCGGTTCGCTGGGGACACAGCGGCGGCACGCGCATCAATCCTCTAATCGATGGAGCGCGGATGTTTCAGGAGATTCTCCGCATTCGTTGGTATGACTTGACGGGCAGGTATGATGGCGCGCCGGCGGTGCTCGCACAGCCTGCTGAAATCTCTGGCAGACCTACGCCGAGGCCCTAAGCCTCAGCCTTGAGGTACTTTTTCACCGTTCTCACAACGGCTCCAGCCTCGCGAGGCTTCGTATCGCCTACTCCAGAGGGTGCTGGCGTTGGGAGTGATCAAGCACAACGCGCTAAGCGGCGACGGATCATGCCCGCCATCGACAACAAAGCCGTGCCGACCAGCAGCAATGAATGCGGTTCTGGAACCTCGACTGGGTTCGAGCAACTGCTGGCGAGCAGGCAGGTAGCAGCACTAGGATGCGAAATATCACCCTTGAGATTAGGCAACGCGTGCGACTCAGTCGCGCGCAACTCAAACAGCGCATTCGCTACGCTCGAGGACTTGTCGGGGTTAGGTATCTGCCTCGAGAGTTGCCACTCTGCATTCTCTTTGATTGGAGTAGCGTGGAGAATTGCGCCAAATATTAGGAGAACGAGGAATAACCTTACAGCTGGCCTAGCCAAGCTCTGAAAGAACATCTGTTGCTCCCTGGGAAATGAGACCGCGTACTGGGCGCGGTCTCAGCTGGCTCTCAAGCTCTGGGGCGAAGCAGGACGATCCGATCCTGACCGGTGTTGTTACCAATGGCGATAATTTCCCCATGGTTGTTGATGCCCAAGGCTTGAAGAAGTTCCCATCCGGTTCCGGGGTCCAGAAACTCGTTCAAGTCGTGAAGCTGATTGTCGCGATAGAGGAAACCATGGAAGTTCTCATCGCCCTCGGTTAGAGATCCACCCACTACTTCTCCATGGTTGTTCAGGTCGTGGGCAATGCTGAAAGAGCCCCCCAGCGTTCCCAACATGCTGCGAGTTCCATCCGCTTGGCGGAAGGCCTCGATGCGGCCGGTTTCCGGATTCAAAGACACGCCTGCACATTGCGCAACATCGTTGAGCGCAAGTACATCGTTCCGGTTATTATCGAAAGGCCCGAGATCAATAACATCGAACCTCTCAGCGTTTTCGGCGACTCTCTGGGTGTCTTGAGCCGCTTGTACAGGTCGAGATGATTTCATAGGACGTAACTACTCCCTCGCGGCCAGTCCTTCTCCGGCAGACAAATAGCGGATATGGGCGCGCATAGTATCTAGAGCTTCGGCTCGGTCACCTGCCGCGCCGTCAAAGAGATGCTCGCCCGAATTTGCGCGCCAGAGGGAGTAGCGGTAAAAGCTATGGCGCGACTGCGAACTCAACTCGATGTTCCCGCGAAAGTTGCTGTCCTGAATAACACAACTCTGCATAAAAAGCTCCTTGACTTCTCGAAGATGATCGTCCAAGAGGAATGTCGTGTAATCCCCCAAATAGGGTATTGGGGTCTCTCATGAATGGATTTGCGTCTGGGGCGGGAGTGACTCCAATCGATCTAAGCGCATTTCCTGTGGCTCTGTCTGTGGAGAGAGCACACGTGGGATTGTTCGGATTGAGGAGCTTGCCGATCGCCAAAGGGCGACATTGCTTGGCGTCTTGAAGGAATAGCCCGCCGAGGTTTGATTTGCTGCCTGCGAGCAAAGCCCTGGACAAAAGCAAACGCAGCGCCGTATGCGGGAACCGGACTATTACCGGAAAATCCGCGGCGCTGCGCTAACTCTTAAGCGAGGACAGATTCAGGAGGAAACTCTCGCTCCGAAATCCGGATTGAGTTTTGATTGAATCTCTGCCCGCCCACATCCAAACGATACGACACCTGAAGCTTTTCCAACGCTACAGCCGGAGGCCCGATTCCGTAAAAGTACGACCGAACTCCTACAAACCTCTTACTAGGTCCTCTCCGCCCTTCATTTTGCGCCGCATAACAAATACCATCCCTAACAGCCCCGTTCCCATCAAGGCGAGTGATCCCGGTTCCGGCGTCCCCACGATAAGATCGGTGGTGCCTCCAGTGTCCTTGAGGAAAGAGTGCCCAAAGCCACCGGCGTAATAGGGGAGGTTGGTAGTTGAGCAGCCTCCAACTCCTATGGTGCAAGAGGCGCTGAGATAGAGTTGAACTGTCGCGCCGCTAACCGTGTGCCCCATGTAGGTCCCAGTGATTGAGCCGTTTAGACCGTAGTTGCACGATTCGACGCCCTTCGTGTCGTTACAGCCATCAAACGTCCAGGTAACCAGTGAGCCTGCCGTGAACGCCCCCGAGAATAGAGTCCCTCCGGTTGGCGTGGCTTCATGAATTGTGAACGAGCTGCCAGTTGCGTTCCAAGAGCCCCCGGTACCTAGGCTTCCCGTAAATGTGCTTCCGGTAGTGAACGAAATGGATCCGGTGATCGCCGAACCACCGATGGTGGCGGTCATCTCAGAACCTGACAAGCTGAAGGGCCCCACGGTACCTACGGCCGAGGTTCCCGCCATTCCGTCCTTGTTGTCGAATGTGAGCGTGGTGGCTTGAGCGAAAGCGGGGACGAGCAAAGTCAACACCGCAACCGCCAAGATTCGTTGAACAACAAGAGTTCGGGCGCGACTCATTCCTGACATTCTAAAATCCTCCTAGTAGCGTACTTTGAGGTAGGGGGCAACCTCTGTAATCCCCCAAATGAGGTATTTGTGGGGGCTCGCTCTGCGCCGCGAGATTCTTCGAAAAAAAATGGGTTTAATGCCAGGCCTTGAATCAAGAGAGCCTGAAAAATGCGGGGAAAAACCGAAAGCTGACTGAGCCGTGTTTGGCTGAAAATCATGCTACAAGACGGAGGAGAGAATCCGCACAACCAGCTCCGTCTGCCGGTGCGTGTCCGTCTTCATGAAGATTCGCTTAAGGTGAGTCCGAGCCGTATGAGGGCTGATGAAAAGTTCTTCTGATGCTTCTTCGATCGATTTGCCGCGCAAAAGGTGGGCTGCTAGCGCCGCCTCTCCGCGGGTGAGGCCGTACAACCTGGTGAGAATCGAGTCATCTACGTCCAAGTTTGAATCTTGGTCGTAGACGGTCATCAGAGCGACACGACTGTCCGTTCCGGGCCAGCAGCCCACGCCGGGTCCGGGAACTACTCGAACGATAAGAGCATTGTGCGTTGCCTTGCGCGGCAACGTGACAGGTGAGCCGTTCGGCTCTCCCCGTTCTGGAGACCGGATCGCCTCGTGCAGCAGTTGCTGAAGCAAGCGCGTGTCGGAGGCCCGGTCGGCTACTAATCCTGTTCTCGACAGCCAAAGCCCGTCTTTTTTCGCAAGGATGGCGAGCGCTGCTCGATTCGCCAAGTGAGGATGTGCTTTGGATCCGACGAGCATCGCGCCGTTCCGTACAAGTTCCAACCCATAGGTCAGCGCGATCAGAACGTCACGAGGCGCCGCCATTTCGTCGCTCGCAGACATCGTATGGCTACTGGCAAGAGCACTGCCTGTACCGTTGTTCCATGCTTCCGAAGCTGAAGATTGGTTGCTTTCGCCCGCACCACTCTTTGTATTTTCCATTCGAATTCGAAGTTGCGGCTCCAATAAATCGTCGCACTGTAGAAAATCGTGACCTCGGCTGGCTCTCGACCAGTAATCTCCTAATCTTTGGTCATAGCACTTTCGTGCCAGCAAGTATCGCGGTAGGTTGTTTCGGGGAGATTACTCGTGCATTAAGCGAATGTAAATTTAACGCCGAAATCGGCGATTCTGTGGAAATGAAGACAACAGAAAGCAAATGATTGCGTGTCTCAGCGTGAAGGATAAGTATAATCCGTGGGACTAAGTCGGTTGAGCTAGTTCGAATGAGAGGACAATGGCTTTTCAAGCTCAACGCATTTTGCGCAGCTACAGCGGTAGGAAGGCCGGTCAGGGATTACGACATGCGCGCAGTGCGCGCACAAAAACCAATGGCCATCCGCCCGCGGTGTCATCACGTTGAAATTGTCACCCTCGACGCAATAGGGACATTGGATGACTTGCAGCATATCGAATCCTCCAAGTGGGATCGCGACTTGGTGTGTTTATTGAACAGTCAGTTGTGCTGTGCTGGTAGCCGATCCCAGCGTGGCTGTGATTGTCGAAGTGCCGCCAGCAAGTCCCGAGACCAGTCCAGTTTGATAGCCAACGGTAGCGGCAGTTGGATTCGAAGACGACCAATTCACCAGCGTCGTGAAATCCTGGGTGGTACCATCGACAAAAGTGCCGGTGGCTGTGAGCTGGGTTGATACGCCGACTGCAACCGAGGCCGTTGCGGGCGTAACCGCCAGCGATATCTGTGTCGGAAGAGCGATGACAAGCGAAGCAGTTCCGCTGAGCCCGCCCACCTTCGCCGTGACCGTCGATTGCCCCACTCCTTGTCCTGTCACGATCGGTACTTTTGAGCTCGCGATGGTCGCCACATTCGGGGAGCCGGTCGACCAAGTGACGATAGAACTGATGTCCTGGGTGGAATCATCACTAAAGGTTCCGATTGCAGAAAAGGTAAGAGCTCCTCCCGGTGTCATGAAAGCGGTCGCTGGCATCACCGCGATCGGATTCTGCGCCGCCAGCGTGGCTGAAGTGACGGTAATCATCCCTGAACCTTCGACTGAACCTAGATTTTTCGGCGCGACAGCATTCACGGCTGTGGTTCCCGCGGATTCGCCGGTGAGTGTCGACTTCGAGAACTTGGCCGGAGGGTTTGTCGTGGACCACTTTACCAGGCTGGTGAGATCCTGCGTGCTGCCGTCGCTAAACGTCCCAGTCGCCGTGTAATTGATCTGCGTCGTGGGAGCGATGGTGGCGCTCGCTGGGGAAACGGCGATGGACTGCAAGGTCGCATCGCTCACCGTGAGAGTGGCGGGAGCGATTGGGGAGAAAGTGCCGATGGTCGCCGTTATCGTAGCCGTAGTCGGCAGTGGCACACCTGTGGCCGCAGCTGTGAATGCATTTGGTGACACGTTGTTCACCGCAACCGCACTATTCGAAGACGACCACTCAGTGACCAGGCTGGTGACATCGCGAGTGCTCCCGTCGTTGAATGTGCCGACTGCTGAGAATGTCACGTCCGTATTGTTGGCGATAGTGGGATTTGCTGGCTGAACGGCAACAGAAACGAGGTTTGACAGATCAACGGTCAACGTTGGGGGCGTGGTCAGCGATTGGGTGGACTGTCCGCCAAATGAAGCATTCACATCAAACATCGTTCCCACGCTGTTCCCGATAGCCAGTCCGCTGTAAGCCGTAATGAACGAGCCGGACGGGATTGTCCAATTCGCCAGGTTCGTCACATCTTGCGTGGACATATCGCTGAAGGTCGCTACCGCCTTGTACTGCTGCTGATTTTCAAATCCAATGGTCGTCGTCACCGGAGTGACAGCGAGAGAAGCTAAGGTAGCTCCGGTAATCGTCAGTTGCGCGCTGTTGGTGAAATTTCCTGAGGATGCGCTGATCACCACAGTCCCAGGCGATATACCGGTTGCCAGACCTTGCGTGGGTGAACTGTTGCTAACCATTGCCATATTCGGAAGCAGGCAAGACCACTGTGCTGTCGGGGTCAAATCCTTGGTGCTTCCATCTGAATAGTTTCCGGTTGCGGTGAATGCTTGCGTAGTGCCTTGCGCGATCGTGGCGATGCCGGGAGTGATCGTGATGGACTGCAAAGTTGCCGGCCCGCTCGGAGGGGCAGGCGAGTTCGTGCTTGAATTGGAACTTCCGCCGCAGCTCGCAAGTAGTAGCAAAGCCGCCAGCACCGGCAGGAGGAACAGCCTTCGCATCGTCTTTACCTCTGGAAACAGTGAAGCGCGGAGTATAGCGTGTGCCCGTTACTTCCACGATGAATCTTGGGTTAAAAATGAGGAGGGCCGCAACCGCGCCCCCGAGCGGTCGCAAAGATCATGCTTAATGCTCCGTTTGGGGGGGCAGCAAGCTCAAATTCATGCAGTTTTAACCTTCTCGTAACAACAGAGTCACAACCCAGCGGCTACACTACTCCACCAAACCAGAAGACGGAGAACTCGTGCTCATTACCGTCGGCGCGTGCACTATCGGTTTCTATCCTGGAACTTATCAAGCTGGGGGAGGTTTGTGAGAGCTCTTTCTATCGCTTTGTTCGCTCTTTTAATGATGATATTGACTGCCTGTGGCGGCTCTCCGTCGAGTCCGGCTCCCAGCGGCGCGCTTAGCGGCAATTGGCAGATCAATCTCCAACAGGAGTACCCCACTCAAACTCCGCTCTCCGCTTCCGGCTTCGTTGCGCAAGCAAACGATGCGCTCACCGGCAGCATCCAGGTTGCTCCCTTCGGCTCGAAGAGTTCTTGCGCCGGTGTCTCTGTGTTGACCGGCGTAATTAAAGGGCAAAATGTGACCTTCTCCTTGAATGGAGGCGGCACAGTGCTTAGCTTTACTGGAACTGCATCCACTAACGGCCAGACAATGTCCGGCGACTATCAAGCGGTAGGTGGTGGTTGTTCCACCGGGGGAATCTCCGGCACGTGGAACGCCGTGCTTGTTCCACCGCTGAACGGCAACTTCACTGGGACACTCTCAAATTCGCAGTACATGAGTTTACTCACTGGTGTGTCTCCGGCCAATCCGATTGCCGTATCTGGCTCCATGACGCAGAGCTCAAACGATGGGGGGAGCAACGCAACTGTCACTGGAACGATTAATGCGGTTGGGTATCCTTGTTTCACGACGGCTTCGTTGACCGGGACGATTAGCGGGCAAAATGTGGTTCTGTCCGTTTTTGGTTATGAAGGCTCTCAGATTGGGATTCTGGGTTCTGCACAGACACCGGCTCTCGTTTCAGCAGGTCCTAATAATGCGATTTCCCTGGTTACCCAACCCAACGGTGAAATGATGTTGGGGAAAGCGTCAGCCACGACAGTGGTGGGACCTTGTCCGCCGCTGGGAGTTGGTCCCACCATTGGTGACTCCACTGTCGTTGCCCTGACCTTTCCATAAGATTTCGCGGAGATGGACGATTCCTTGGCACGCACTCATCGAGTTCTCGTCTTCTCTTCCTTTCTCCTTGGAACCGCTGAGTCCCCTCGTTGGTGTGAGATGTTTCAGAGTCTTCGCTAGCACGCACGCCGGAATAAACGCCCTAAGGGTGAAATGTGCTTTCGCGCAAGCGTTGTCGATCGACCTAAGGAACAATTTCCAAGGCAGGGTGAAGGCCAACTTGTGGGTCTTCACGAGCAAGTCTGAGCGTCTCGATCTTCTGCTTAGAAACTGTATTTGAGCGCCAACTGCATAGTTCTTGCTCGGTGTGCATCCACAGGGTGGAGAAAAGAGTTGCCGGTGAGACAATCCGTTCCCCCTGGGAAGTAAGCTCCCGCCGAATAGTTCGAACCACCGTAACAACTTACGCTGTTGTCACCGGTGTTCCCGAAGTTGGGATCATAGATGCGGAATTGAGTGTGATTGAAAACGTTGAAAGCCTCTGCACGGAACTCCACTTCACTGCCTTCGTGAACCTGAAAGTGCTTCAGCAGAGACATGTCAAAGTTCAGGCGGCTTGGATTATTCAGAAAATTTCGGCCGGCATCGCCAAACGTCAGGCCACGCGGTGCAACGAATTCGTTGGGATTTCCGAGAAGCGGACCGAAGCTGCTGACATTCGATCTCAAAGCTACAGGGGCTGGGTTCGTTGACAGATCGGGATAAGAGTAAGCAGGAGTCCCGTTTAGCTTACTGTACCCATTCGCCACGCCGGCATTGTCCAGCACCCCGATGCCGCTACTTCCACCATTATTGATCACGCTGAAGGGCGTCCCCGACTGGTAAGTCGCAATTCCAGATAATTGCCAACCTTCGCCAATCCATCGCATGAGCCTCGAAGGCTCTCCTGAGGCTGGCACACTTTGTTCCTCGCCAGTCGTTTCGAGGGGCCCGAACAGGTCCCTCTGCATGGCGCGGCTGAAGTTCGGAAAACTGTACACGTAACTAACATTGACCAAGTGCCGCTGATCGAAATCGGAGCTGGCTTTGTTAGACCGTAAATCAAGAGAATTCACAAGAGTAGGATCAGTGCGGTCGGAGGAGTCGTCGATGGAGTGGCTGTAGGAGTATGCCAGCCCAGCCGTCAGAGGCCCCTTGGTTCGCCGAAATGTAGCCTGAAAGCCGTGGTAGGAAGAATCTGCGCCATTTTGCAGTGAGAAAATATCGCCCAATCCGGGGTAGGGCCGAAATGCGTTGGTCAGTGCGATCGCACCTACCGTCGATTCCCCCTGACATGCAAGTTGTAAGTTGATGGAGGCTGGATTCGATGACGTGACTGTCACTCCATTCTGCAACTGGAAAATCGGTTGACTGATGCTCTTGGCACCGGTGTTGTAATTTGTGCAGTCATTGGTTTGCGATAAGCTGTTCAAAATAATTGGCTCATGGAGGGCGAATGGATTAAGGTTAGTAGGCACCGGTGCTATTTGATTCAACTGCCTCTCGACCGTGAGGCGCGTGCCTTTGCTCCCCACATAAGCAAAACTCGCCGTAAAGTTCTTGGGGAGTTCGCGCTGCACGCTCAGGCTCCACTGCTGTGAGTAAGAGTACTTGGTATTGGTGGAAATAGACGTCACGTTGATAGGAAACGCCCCAGGAAGTGAGACGCCATTCGTGTTGCAGTTTGTTCCGTAGTTCCCAATGCAGGCATAGCCAGTTGGGAACGGCTGCGTCGCGCTAATGATGACGGGAGCACTTCCTTCCAACGATCCGGTATTAGCTTCGTCGCCAGTGCCGTGTTCGTAAAAAATGCCATACCCAGCCCGGATCGAGGTTTTCCCGTTGCCCTGCGGATCCCAAGCGAACCCTACTCTCGGTGCCGGGTTGAATATATGACTGGTCACACAGCCAAAGGGCACCCCGTGCTCGCCGCATTGTACGATTCCATTGATGATTCGCGGGTCCAAATTGTCAAGATTGAATGGAATTGGCTTAGTTCCCGGCAAGCTGATTAACTGTCCCGTATAAGGATTTACCGACGCCTGCGAAGCCAGACTCTGACTGAAGGCTTGCGGCTCCCAATTGTAAGCTTGTAGATATTTTTCGTGGTAGTTTCCATACAAGCTGAAGCGTACACCTAGATTCACTGTCAGCCGCGAAGTAAGCTTCCAATCATCCTGAATGTAGGGCTCAGCGGTCTCGTACCGATTGTAATAACGAGACTGCGTGCTGTCCTGAGTGTAGCTCTTGAGGGCATTGCCTCCGCCTGTGTTGAAGGAAAGGCCATCGTTATAAAGAAAATTTGCAAAGGCGTTTCCGGTACTGTTGACTCCGCCATTGACATTGCTAACCGACAACAAGCCCTGCGTGTCTCCCGTCGCTGCGCCCAACGCTCCATTCGTCTCATTTTTTTGAGCCACAATGTACTGCACTCCCAGTTGTATCGTATGTTTACCCAGCGCTTTGGTAAGGTCGTCGCGAAAATTGTAGGTTGGATTGGTATGCTCCCACGGCGTGTAGGACGTATCCACTGTAAACCCGGTTCCCCCGTACTCCTGATTGTTGCCTGCGAGCACAAGGCCGGGCGCTTTGCCCCCGAAACCGTTCTCAAACAAGTAGCCCATAGGACACTTCGAGACGCCGGTAGTGGGGGCCGCACAGCTGGCCAGATCAGCAGGAGTGGGATTCCCCAATCCGGCGGGTCGCTGATAATTTGCTCCGCCGGGACCGTTCACGTTAGCCAGGGTAATGTGTGAGTCTGTATAGCTAAAAACGGCTTCATTCAGCAGTGATGGCGTGACCGTCTGCGTCATGCGCACTAGCATATCGATTCCGGGCCCCACAAACTTGTTCTGCACGGTAGGGAAAGTGTTGGTTACCGTGCCCCAGTTCGGGGTAGGCGTCGTTGTACTCCAGGAATCATGGATATAGCGGAAGGTGCCGCGCACTTTGGAGTTGAAATTGTGGTCGATCCGGAACAACTCCTCCCGCCAGTGTGTAGGCGAGGAAATAACGGCGTCGTAGCAGGGCATTATTTGCTGCCCGGTGGTATGGTCGATCTGCCCTACCAGACTGGAGTTGCAACCTGTGTACGAGTTAGGGAGCGGGATCAGGTTGGAATTGAGGATCGCTAGCGCGTTTGGATCGAGCCCGGCATTATCGCTTCTTGAGTTGGTCGCGGTTGCAATATTGTTGAAGATGAAAGATCCATCAGGCTGGCGGGTGGAAAACAACAGGCCCACGCCTGCTGGCTCGTCCTCGAATGGCACGGCCGGACAATCCGGATAGGTTGCGGTCGGAAAGGTGTAGTTGCCAGGAGTTGTAAGCTTTAGCTTCTTGCTATCTTGCGGATCGTTCGGGTTCGGGCAGACGTCGCTGAAGTTTCCTTGCCGCTCCGCGATCGTTGGCACCGCCTGATTGAAGTCCGACCTTAATTCATTCGGCGACTTCTCAATGCGCGCTTCCTCGGAAAAAAAGATAAACGTCTTGTCCTTTTTCTGGTTGTAAACCCCTGGGATCCACAGCGGACCACCGATGGTGCCGCCAAAATCGTTTCTGCGGTACAGCGGCGCGTGCAGAGTTTGGTCGAAGTAGTTGCGGGCATTCAGGTCTTCGTTGCGAAAAAACTCATAAACGTTCCCATGCCACTGGTTACCGCCCGTCTTCGTCGTCACCTCTACTGTGCCCGAGGCAGTCCGGCCATACTGCGCCCCGTAGTTGGAGGTGAGAACTTTCACCTCCTGAATTGAGTCCAGACTTGGATAAACAACCAGAGTGCTCTCGGCGCCGCTCAGGCCCGCGTTCAGAACGTCGCTGCCGTCCACTTCGAAAGAGTTGTACTCCACGCGGCCGCCGTTCACGCTGTACTTGACGCTGCCTTGCACACCAACTTTCGCCTCGTCCTGGCCGGTTTGGTTGCTCACGCCAGGAGTCAACGTGATCAGCTGCGTGAAGTTGCGGCCGTTCAGCCCGAGGTTGGTGACTTCTTTCTGCGTGATCGTTCCGGAAACTTCTGCGTTTTCCGTTTCGACCTGCGCCGCGCCTCCGGCCGTTACGTTTACTTCCGTTTTCTCTCCTCCCGTCTCTAGCATCGCATCCATGGGGAGCGTGTCGCCCGCCTTCACCGTAAGCGCGGAAGTTTGAAAGGTTTTGAAGTTGGGCGCTGTTACCGACAGATCGTAGGTTCCCGGCGGTAATCCGCTCACGATATATACGCCTTTGTCGTTCGTGGTGGCGGTCTGTTTAAACCCCGAAGCGCTCGAGACGGTCACAGTTGCGGAGGCAAGAACGGCGCCGGTCTGGTCACTCACCGTGCCGGTGATGGTCGCGGTTGTTCCACCGTTGTTAACCACGCTGGCGGTCACCGTGGGTTCGACAGTTGCGGGCGTAACCCCGGGCGGTGGCGAAGGCATCGTCGGGCTGACATTCAGCCATGCCGGGGGTTCATTTTGTGGCTGCGCAGTTGGCGCAGGCGCGTTGGCGCCGGTACTCTGCGCGGGAGAAGCAGCGGGAGCGCCCGCCGGTTCATTCGAGGTGGCTGCTTCCCCGGGAGCTCCGACCTCCATAAGCACATCGAGTGGAACCGAGTCTCCCGCGGCCAAAGGAATTCCTGCTACTTCGAAAACCTTGAATCCCTTTGCCGTGACGGAAATCGTGTAGGTTCCCGCCGCCAACCCGCCGATCCAGTATTTTCCTTTGCTATCCGTCCTTGCGGTTCGCGTCACGCCGGCCGCATCCTTGATCGAAACCGTGGCCCCCGCGAGAGGTTTACTGGAACCATCGGCGACCGTACCGCTGACAGAAGCGATGTCCTCCTGCGGCATTGCCGCGGCCAGTGCCGCGCGGTTCTCGAAATTGCGATGAGCAGCGTGCAGCGGCGCACTTGCGACCGCCAGACTGCCGGTCAAAAGCAAAAGACAAAAAACAATCCTGGGAAATCTCACGATTTCTACATCCCTCCGGGCGAACCACTGCATTTAGCTTTTGGACTCGGGATACACGAAGCCCACTTGCGGCAACTTCGCAGCGTTTCCCACTGCAGATAAGCACAAATCCACACTGGGCGAGCTTTACTGAACCAGCTTCCAACGGGAAAGCAGACGCTCGTATTCAATTTCCAGTGGACCGCAACGATAACTGGTTCGTATCTGAAGTGCTGCGGCGATGCTGGAAAACAATGGAGTCCAATACACTTACACTGGCCTTGTTACGGAAGCATGACAGAATGATTAAATTCAGGTTACAGTTCCGCGACAGAAGAAAGACGAAATTTCATCGCGGCAATTTCGTTCGGCCTAGTCATTTCGCATTAATTCTTCGCTCTGTTTCGCACAACCGCTGCCCGAAAATTCTCACAACTTTAACAATTGAGTCACGCCTGCGTAACACGGCTCGTCCATAGTTGCTGCGACCAATAGAGCGGGCGCGCTGTTGGTCCCTCTGAGAAAACGCAAAAATCAACTGGTCCTGATGGGTTCTATTACTGGCGTGCGGGTTGAGTGTGATGTTCCCGCACCAGTGTAGCTCCCAACACCACGTCCACGCGGCACAAACCTTAAGTTCTAAGGAGATTAGAAATGACACGATTCAAATTACTGTTCGCGGCCGTCGTTGTCGCTGCGATCGTAGGAGTCACACCCTCCGCCCATGCGCAGGTTGCCTGCCTTGGCAGTGTGAACTCGCCCAATTGCTTTGTCCACTTCGTAGGGGCTGGCTCTTCGGCACAGTTCAACCCCGCTGCCATCGGTGCTGACGCTCTGGCGCTTACCAAAGTTGGAGCAGGCCAGTGCGTGTTTCACTGGTCGGCAAAGAACGCCGCTAACCTGGTCGACAACCGCGGCTCGGTCGCGATTCCGCTTGAGCCGGCCAACTCCTGGATCGTTTGGATCGCTAATCAGGATGGCGCCTCATGCCCCACTAACACCGGCAGCACGAGCATTGGCAATACCGCCATCACCGACATCTGGGTGGGTGAGAGCGTCGACTCCACTGTAGGCAACCGCGCATTCCTGGCCCAGAACACGGCCGCAAACGGCGGCTCCGGCGTCGCAGTGGAAACAATTCCCACGGCCGCTGGCAACCTTCTCGGATCGGGAGCCAAGAACACCTGGCCTGACAATGCAGCCGACGTATCGATTCTGCCTGGCGGGGCAACCAACATCCCAGTCGCCGTGGGCACGGATCAAGCCGGTATCAAGGATGTTCACGTCAACGCCGGCATGACTGATATCACTCCGGAAGATGCCTACTTCGCAACCACCCGCGCCATGGGTACCTACAACGCCAACACCACTGGATTGGGCTACAAAAACACGACCAACGTTGGCCTGTCCATTCTGACTTCCGAGGGTACCGGTACAAAGGCAACCCCGGTTAAATTCGCTCTCACCGGAAACGATCCGATCACCGCTCAGCCAGTCCGCAGCTTCTCCGTCTTCCCGATCGGCGCCGCTCCGGTGATTTTCGTCTACAACAATGCTGGTACCGATACGGTCCTGAACCTCACCACCGGAGTAACCGGCACTGGTTTGGCGAACGTGGCTGGCAGCTATCTCGCGGCCAATCTGTTCGATGGCACCACCAATTGCGAAGTCTCCAACCCCGCCCTCAACGGAACCTCAACCAACGGAGCGCAGGGTATTCATCTGTTCCTGCGCGAACCTCTCTCCGGCACTATGAACACCACCGAATTCAACACGTTCCGGACCACCGGCAACACCGACGATTCTCAGGAAAAGGGAGTCAACGGCGCAGTGACCAACCCGCTGTCAGGCTTGGCCTGCGGTCTTGGTGACCGCAACCGCGCCATCGGTACCGGCGAGGTCGTCGGCGGCGCTACCACCGGCGTGATCGGCACTCCGCACTCGCTCGGTTACATCTTCACCGGATTCACCAATTTGGCGAAGTTTGATGCAGGTACCGCCGGCGAGCCAGCTGCGGATTACAACTACCTCACCGTGGATGGCGTCGACCCGTTCGGTTTCGCGCCCGGCGTCTACGCTGGCGAGGCCAATCAGGAGTTCCCGAACTGCGGCGGCCCCTGCCCGGCGTCGACTTACTGGTCCGGCCCCTCCTACCCCAACCTCCGCAACGGTTCGTACAAGGTGTGGTCGATCTACCGTTGGGATGTTCCTAGTCCTGACACCGATCCATATGGCCCAACCGCGCTGGCTCAGGCCACCGAAGACAACATCAATAACGCTAACGCAGTGGCGGACTTTGTTCCGTTCCACACTTCAGATGGATCGGACGGTTTAGATGTTTATCGCTCACACCGTACCATCACTGGCACCGGCATCACCGCTTCTAACGGAACCGCAACGACGGAAACCCCGAATGGCAACACCCTTGGAATTGGCGAGGCGGGCGGCGACGTGGGCGGCCTGATCGAAGGAACGTTTGGCGCCTCCCCCACCACCGGCTACATTGACACCACAACCGTGTCCTGCGTTTCCCATAAAGGTTACGACCTGCACCATGAGGCTGGCGACGACTTCGCGGCTGGCACTGCATGGGATGGACAAACCATCACAGTCGGCGGAGTCGCCTACACGGTTTCTACGGGCGTGACTCAGACGACTACTAGTCTCTATGTTGGTGGCAGCAGCACCAGCACAACTTGCAGCGGTCCGGTACCTCCGGCCAACACCAAGTTCCTGTTCTATTCCATCAACGAGACCGCGCCTCAGGCAACTGGTTCAGGCGTGCTCAACAAGAAGGAGTAGTCTCTCGCTGGCGTGAATTGGGCTAAACAAGCTGTAGCAAACCTGAGGCAGGCTGGCTTTTCCAGCAGTCTGCCTCAATTTTCAATTTTAGGGTAAAGCGGCAGAGCACCGAAGAGGATGGAGAGCATGGCTGTAACAGACATGGCTGTAGAAAAAGAAAAGAAGATGTCCGGAATGCAAAAGGCAAACTCGATAATCGTATTGGCCGTAGGAGTGATGTTGCTGGTTGCGAATCTACCAGCGCAAGTTCTTACTCCGGCAGCGCCGAAACCCGCCGGGGATCTCTCCTCCGACGCTCTGATTCCCAAGGTTGAGTTCAAAGAGGATTGGTCTACCCCATCGCTGAAGGGCTCTAATCTCGTCGCGGCAGACCCTCTTGTAGGACAGGTGGATGAATTTAATGATTACACCTTCGAATTGACCCGGGTGCAGTGGCGATCCGCCGACCCCATTGATCTTTTCATCATGAAGCCCGCTGGCGTGAAAAAACCGCCGGTGATTCTCTATCTCTACAGCTACCCCTTTGATAACGATCGCTACAGAAAAGATGACTTTCGCAGATTTGTGACCAAGAATGGTTTTGCTGCCGTCGGCTTCGTCTCCGCCCTCACTGGGCAACGTTACCATAGCGGCCGGCCCATGAAGCAATGGTTTGTGAGCGAGTTGCGGGAATCATTGGCCACCTCTGCCCACGACGTGCAAATGCTTCTGAACTACTTGGAGAAGCGCGGAGATTTTGACATGGATCATGTGGGCATGTTCGGCGAGGGTTCCGGAGCGAGCATCGCCATCCTCGCGGCGGCCTCAGATCCAAGAATCAAGACTCTGGATCTGCTGAATCCTTGGTGTGACTGGCCAGACTGGATCGCGAAATCCACGCTGGTTCCGGAGAACGAGCGGCCTGGTTTTCTCAAGCCCGAATTTCTGGCTGGCGTGGCGCCTCTCGATCCGCTAAAGTGGCTGCCGGAATTAAAAACCCAAACCATACGGTTGCAGGAAGTGAAAAGCGTGACCGTCACGCCCGGCGAAGCCCGCCAAAAACTGGAAGCCGTCGCGCCGGCCAACGTGCAGATACTTCGCCACAACGACACCAAAGACTTCGCTGCTATGGTTGCGAACGGCACGGTGTTCGATTGGATCAAGCAGCAGACGCATGATCCGAACTCCCAGCAGTACCGGGCATCTGGCCAGGAGCGGTCCAAGGGACAAGCGAAATGATCGCCAGGTAGGCGCAACAGTAAGCTCCGCCGCTGCAGCCGCTTCGTGGCCGCGAGCGGCGGAGACAAATGATTGAGGAGAATCGATGCGGATCCCGAGAACAGTTCTTGGCAAGCTCTCGCTAAAGAGACAACGCAAGACTTTGATGCTGGCAGGAGTGCTCGCGGCGATCGCTTTACTTCAGGCTTGCGGAGGCAACTCCAATTCTTCTTCTTTCGCAGGGCCAACCTCGGTTAATCCCGCACAAGGGGTCAACCTGCAATCCATTAGCATCGCCCCATCGACGTCGATAATCTCGCTTGCCGAAACCCGCCAACTCACAGCCATCGGCAGCTACAGCGATGGCGGCATAAGCGATCTTACTTCTCAGGTCCAATGGCAGTCTTCTTCCCCTCACAGTACCGTCGATTACGTTAGCGTCAGTCCGTCCGGAATGGCCAAAGGCGTCTCCTTGGGAACCGCGAATGTTACCGCAACTCTCGGTTCCGTGACAGGCGTGCTTCAGTTGACCGTGGGCACCAGCGGATTTTCCTCAACCACCATCGGAATTCTGCCCGTCCCCTACAAGTCCACAGTAATCGACGCCGCTTATCTGCCGGAAGCGCAAAGCCTGATTCAGGGAGCGTATGCTGTCCAGGAAGTGAATTTGGATGCGGACCAGTTCTCGACCCAGGTGCCCGTGCAGGCTGCTCTCCTAGCCTCCATACCAATGCCTCCCGGCTTCAAACCGAACGCTACCGCTGCCAGTCCCAGCAGTTCACTGGTCGCAGTAATCAGCTACAGCTCGCCGGATATTCAGATCATCGATGCCAGCAATGTCGTCGGCGATGTTAACAATAACCTGATCATCAATACCTTCACCGCCCCGGTCACAAAGAAGGCCACTTTCTACGGGCCTGGCACTGCAGTGCCGGCCATCACCTGCATGATTTGCGCGGCCGTCGTGGATCCGGCGAATAACCAACTTCTGCTCAGTACTGCCCAAGGCTATTTCTACTTGAATCTGACGACTGGGAGTTTTACGGCGCTGCCACTCACTCCCTCGCCCCTACCGGCCGCTAGTTTCGCGCTGAATCCAAACGCTCAGGAGTCGTACATTGTCAGTCCCACTGGCACCGAAGTGCAGTTTATAAACCTCGCCACCAATGCGGTTATTTCCAACACCACCTTGGGTCCCACGAATCCCAGCACATCGGCAATCGACATCACCAATAACGACGTGGCGATCGGTGATGCTGGCGGAGATGACCAGAGTTTGGTGTATCTCGCCGATCTTCAAAATCCCTTGTTCACGCCGGTTCCGGGCCTCGGTGGCTGCACCAATTCCGGCCAGACCGCCAACATGAGTATGCTCGCGCTCGGTATCTCAGCAATTGCCAATGCGACCCAGGGCGCCACAGTACTTTATATGGCACAGCCGGGAGGAAGTTGTTTCGGTTTTGAGGCGGTTAGTACGTCTTTCTTCCTGGATCTTACGCAATCTGAATATGGATACGCGCCTATGCCCGATACGCCTGATGGGAGTGCGTTTCTGAATTACAGCGATCCCAACGCGATCACCAACTTTAACAGCGTGGTTGACAAAAAGAATTATGGAGTGCTCTTGGACGCAAGCGAAAACTGGATCGCTAAGGTTAATCCGCAAATTATTACTGGTTTCACTACTCCCGGGCCGTTGCCTTCTGGTTTGGATGTTTCGTCCTTTCTAGGGACCGCGGCGCCCTATAACTCCGTGATCTACTTACCCACTCCTGCCAGCATGCTCGCCTTGTCGCAGACCAACATCAACTTCGGCACCCAGGCAGTTGGAACCGCAAGCGCACTGAACACCGTCACTTTGACCAACATCGGAGCCAATCCGGTTTCGATCTCCAGCATTGCCCTGAAGGGAAGCAACGCCGCTGATTTCACGGAATCGGATGGCTGCGCTAACAGTCTGCTTTTTCCTCAGGCCAAATGCACCATCAATCTCACCTTCGCTCCCACCGCCGCCGGACCTGCGTCCGCCTCGGTTAGCATTACTGACGATGGTGGAACCGTCCTCGGCCCAGGTTGCTCCTCTTCTAATTCCAATGCGACCGGCCAGATCATCTGTCTCTCTGGCACTGGGCAGTAAACCGGTAATCGCTTCGGGAATGCATGCCTGATAAGGCTAAAAGCGCACGTATGATGTTTATATCCTGTTTTTAGCGGGAACAGGGCTCGTATCGATGACTGGAGAACTGAGACTGGAGAACTGGAAGTTATGGCGGTATCGGCTTGGGTAAAAGGTGCTGCCAGGATTCATCACGAATGGCTCAGGCACCATAATGTTGACGATGGAGTCCTCCTCGCGAGGAACCCATCGAGCGTGTTCATTCCAGTGAACGCTCCGACCTGAGTGCTGTCAGATTGCACCGCCATTCAGACAATACAGATCGTTGGTCCAAAGAAGTGTTGAATATTATTGCCCGGCTGCAATGGCCAATGTTACGGTACCAGTGCCATCCGAGGTGCACCCCTTGGTGCCCCCCTTACCCTGCCCCAAGTACTGGTAAGTTCCGGTGAGGGACGTGCCATCGAGCGAACTTGTTGCGATCGCTTGTCCGATTTGAGTGCCATCCGAGTCCACTAGGTTCATCACCACGGAAGTTCCGCTGATCGAACCCACGATGTTCGCCGTTGGGTAGCAGAAGCCGGCTGAGAAGGTGAGGCTTCCGGTGAGGGGTGTGGTGCTGCTGCCGCTATTCGCTCCTTGGCTAACCTGGCCCGTAACGGTGTAAGTTGAGCCCTTATTCGAGACAAAGGAGCCCGTGATGTTCCCGTTCAAGGGCGATATTAGGGTTGCGGTCCAAGTGCCCGTGGAGGGAATAGTTTTCGCGGCGGTGCAACCCATCGACAAAGTTGTGTAGGCCCCACCCATGCAGGCTTGCTTGCTGGAGCAACTCGAGTCGGAGCCCATCGTGCCGGTGAGATTGATCTCAGTTCCGGTGGGATTGACCGTTAGCGAGACTGCGTTTCCAGTGACCGATCCCTGAACACTGCCAACCCCTGAACAAGGGCTGTCTATGAAGATCAGGCTGCCGGTAACAACGTCGTTGTTCTGCAGAAGGGAGCCGGATTGCGTTATCGAAGCCTTGGTGTCGCCGGTGTCCGTCAAGCCGATGAGCCAGTTGCCCGAGATTGAGCCAGTCGACCCCGTGGACGCAGTATTGCTAGTGCCGCATGCACTCATCAACAGCGACAATGCGAACCATAAGATTGCGATTTTCCGTTGCATAAAATTCCCTCTTTCATTGCGGTCTTAAGCTAGTAGAGCGCTTACATATCGTCCGATTTGAAGAAGCCCAAAGACTCGTCGGTGGACGTGAACCATGCTTCGCAATGAGTACACAGAGAAACTTAGAGGGTAGCCCTTCCCGTATTACGCGGAAGTTATCGGGACGTTAATATTTCGTGAATTGTGTCTCACAAGTCGCGCGGCGATTCCCTCGTTTAGAACTACCGCGGAACGAAACTGGCGCAAAATGCTGAGCATCCGTATCCGGAAAGAGGCAGATTGTTGTTCCTCCCGTGACGGCGGCACTCCAATTACTTTCGCAGCCATTTCGCTAACCCCGCCGGTAGTGTCTGGACTTTTCAGACACTACCATCCCGCCGAATTAATCCTTTCTTAACAAATGGCTGCTAGGATTGCACTCCGCCCTGACGGGATAATTGACTGGCCCCAATCCATCCTGTCTGCTCGACGCCGAAAGGAAAGCTTGCTATGGATCACAAACCTTACGCAGTCGTCTTTTCATTTGTTTGCCTGCCTCTGGCTTTCCTAATGGGTTGCGGCAGCAGTGGTAGTTCCAGTTCGGCGTCTCCGGACACACCTTACTCTCAGGTCGTGGGGATTAAGGCAACCAGCGGTTCGTCACAAAGTGGAGCGAGCGGCAAAACATTTAACGGCCCCTTCATGGTGACCGTAACCCTAGGTGGAGCTAAAGTCAGTGGAGAAAAGGTGACATTCACGGCTCCAACTTCGGGCGCGAGCGGCACTTTCGCCAACGGAACCGCCACGGAAACTGACATCACCAATAACCTCGGCGTGGCCGTGTCTTCCGCATTTACGGCGAATACGGTAGGCGGCACCTACGCGGTGACTGCCACCGTCCCTGGTGCGCCATCCCCTGCCAGTTTCAGTCTCACCAACATCCCCGTGACTTCTTACTCTTTCTACATGAGCGGGCAAGACACCAGCTCGAACTATTACGCCCTCGCGGGGTCGGTGGTCATAGATGCTGGCGGTAATGTCCTCGGCGGCGAACAGGATTATAACGATGGTGGCGGTGGCTTTGCCTCGCCTGAGCCGAAGGGCGATCAGATCACCGGAGGAACGCTGACGTTTCCCTCTGGTGCCCCGCCTGGGCAGGGGACGCTCACCTTGAACACAAATAACAGCACCTTGGGTCTGAACGCGAACGGCATCGAAGTGTTCGGGGTTCAGTTTGTTAACCCCAGTCACGCGCTTCTCATGCAATTTGACGGGTTCGCCACTTCCAGCGGCAGCATGGATGTGCAGACTTTGCCAAGCACTTTGAGTGGGTCGTATGCTTTCGCCGTCTCTGGATTTGAGTCCTCCGATGCGCCCGTTGCCTACGGCGGAGTTTTTTCGATCAGTGGCGGCACGCTCTCGAACGGATTGGTCGATATCAACGATTCGTTCAATACTGGACTGACAACGGGAACGGCTTTCACTGGCACCGTCTCAGCTGCGGATTCGTATGGGCGGGGTACGATCAAAGGGCTTAAAGTTGCCGGTACCGCGGTTACGCTGAACTACTACATTGTTGGGCCCGAAGTAATGCGCCTTATTGATGTAGACGTTAAAACCGATTCTGCGCTGGGCTCCGCCTTCGGCCAGGGCTCGGGAACTTTCAGCAATTCGTCCATTGGGCCTTCTGTGCTTGCCATTGCAGGCAACGTACTTGACCAGTTTGGCGCCTTGGGCCAATTCACTACTAGCAACACGTCGTCGTCGCCAGCTGATTTCTCGGGAGTTGGGGATGATAGTGAACCGGTCAATGGGGTTATTTCTTCGCAGTCCTCCAAGATGAGCGGAACCTACTCCATCGGCAGCAACGGGTATGGAAACCTTGCCTTCAACACCACCAGCGGCAACTACCCCGGGCTCGGCGACGTTACCACTCTCGGGATTTACATGACCGATCCAACTCTGAATTTGAACGACCCCAATAGCCCGACTGGTGGAGGCGGCGCACTGGTGGTTGATCTGGACGCCGGATTAGTTGCCGGCGTCCCGCTTCCCGGCGGCACCGGCCTGATCATTCCACAAACCGATGCAGCCACCGCGACCATTGATTTCGCCGGTAACTACGCCGTTGGGTGGCAGAACTTCGATAATGAGGGCTGCGGTTGCGAGTTCGACATGATGGCGGAGGGGACCATGACCGCGAATGGATCCTTGAGCCTCACCGGACTCGTCAGCGATCCCTTCTTCTCTCTGGGAACGCCCGACGCGACGAGTTCCGCAGACACGTTTGCGGGAACTCCGCTTGCGGATACAAAAAATCCCGGGCGCTACACGATGCTGTCGGGAAAAGATTCGCTAGCGACTGTGATCGACGGCGCAACCGGACCAAAATTCGATATGGTCATCTATCAGGCCAGCGGCGGCCAATTGTTCTGGCTTGACTATGACAGCTCTGAAACAACGGTATCTCTCGGACCGATGGAGCAGCAAGGGTCGCTGACCGGCCTACCTGCGGCAAGAAAACCGGTGGCGAAGAGCCAGCCCAAACGGAAGCAATAGGTTGGTTGACCTTGATTACTTAGTGAAACTCTTAGCGGTATCGATCGGAGGTAAATGTCAGGAGGCGAGGAGCGCCGGCACGTCCCACAGCCAAGGTGAAGTTAACGGGCGGTCAACTTTCAATCGCGACCCAGGATGCATAGCGCCGTGTAGCCATGCGGCCTGGCCCCACCATGATCCTGCCAGCAGACATTGAGAGTTCTTTCCGACGGACAGCGGTCGCAAAGCGGTCGAGACGCTGAGGGTCAGAGTTACGAAACTACGAGAAGGAGTCAGATCTTCGTAGCGCACTACTTTTCTATCGCCGACTGGGCCAGCCTGATGTGCGGTTCCACCAAAGCCAGCAGTTTTTCTCTTAAGAAAGGTCCGCTCGCCAGAAGGCCGGATAGAAGTGGATCGCGGCGATTCGCGATCAGTTCGGTTTTCTCCAGCGTGCTCACGAAGCCTCCCGCACTCTTCACCAGAGCTGCTCCGGCGACTACGTCCCATTCGTTTTTCGGAGTGAGAGTAAACGTAATGTCTGCGAGCCCCGCCGACACCAGTGCCAGCTTGTAGGCCACCGAACCCATGGGGCGAATTGTGAAGCCGGCATTCTCAAAAGACTTCCACTCGCCGCGTTTCACTTCGCTGCGACTGGCAAGAATCAGCGCGCCTTCCAGGCTGGTACGCTGGCTGGGCTGGGAAGGCTTGCCATTATAGGTAACACCAGAATCGATCGATCCCAGAAAAGTCTCGTCGGTTGCGGGGTTATAGATTCCACCGGCGACAGGGCGTCCGTCTTCGACGAACCCGATCGAAACGCAGAACTCCGGGATTCCTTTGACGAATTCGCGTGTGCCGTCCAGAGGATCGACCACCCACACCCGCGAGCACTGCAAGCGGATGGGATCATCCACGCTCTCTTCCGAAAGCCAACCCTCGCCTTCACGAAGTAGCTCCCCGCGCAAAACCGCATCCAGCGCGCGATCTGCTTCCGTCACGGGATCATGTCCGACTTTGTATTCGGCTTCAATTGCTCCCGGAGTGAAGCGGGCAAAAACCGCGCGAGATGCTTCCAGCGCGGAATGGATGCGTTCCAGAATGTCAGCGTAAGAATTTGAGTGCATAGTGTCTCGTAACTCCAGTTCTCGGTTCTCAGTTCTCGGTCTCTGTCATGGGCACTTACTGAGAACTGAGAACTGGGAACTGAGACTTGTTTTCAAGCCATAAGCATGCGCGCGCCCGTTGCCAGTAACACTGCGCAAAGAATGCGTCTGAGCCACGGTACCGGAACCCGCGTACTCAAGTATGAACCGAGCAGCCCACCAGGAACTGAACCGAGCAACAGCGCCCCGACGAGGTGAGTGTCCACATTATGCATCCGAAAATGAAGAAGACTGGTGACTCCGGTGAGAATCAAGGCATGAACGATGTCAGTGCCGACCATGACTTTCGGCTGAAAGCTATAGAACAATAACAGCATCATCATGACGATGCTGCCCGAGCCGACGGAAGTAATGCCCACCAGAAAGCCTGCTACCAGGCCGATCAAGGACATCCATGCAAACGATTTCATGGTCGGCGGCTTCGCCGCTGCTCGATCCTCAATTTTCTTCTGAAAGAATAAGAAAGTCGGAATGCAAATCAGCAGGACTCCGACAGCAATCGTAATGAAGTGATTGACGCCGTTTCCATAAACGTTTCGCAAGTGAATCAGAAAACTGACGCCCAGATAAGATCCCGGAGCGCTGCCGGTGGCGAGCGCCAAAACAACTTTGCGTCGGACCGTTCCTTTGCGCAGATGAACAATGCTGGCGCCGATCTTGGTGAGGAAGTTGAACAGAGCGTCCGAGCCCACCGCGCGCAGCGGAGGCACGCCCAATCCGAAGATGAGAATCGGGAGCAGTAAAACACCGCCCCCGACTCCTGTCATTCCGATGAGAGTTCCGACTCCGAAACCCACCAGGCTCTTGATCAGCAGATCCATGACAATACCGGCTGCAGCCTCTAACCCGCAAGGCCTTCGCCAGAGTGCTTAGGCTGACTGCGCCGTTGTTCCAATGAAGCCTTCCCGTTCGAGGTGCAGAATAATTTCTTGCGCCGCTTCCTCGGGTGATAGTTCACCAGTGTTGATGGTGACCTCGGCGTCGGCGGGAGCTTCGTAAGGATCCGAGATGCCCGTGAACTCTTTGAGAATCCCCGCGCGCGCTTTGGCATACAAGCCTTTGCGGTCGCGTTGTTCGCAAACCTCCACGGAGGTAGCGATGTGCACAAGGATGAACCCTCCGTAGGGCTCAATCATCTGCCGGACGTGCTTGCGGGTGGCATCATAAGGAGCGATGGGCGCGCAAATGGCGATACCGCCATTCTTCGTGATTTCCGACGCGACGTAGCCGATGCGACGAATATTAATGTCGCGATGCTCCTTCGAGAAGCCGAGTTCGGAAGACAGGTGCTTTCGTACCAGATCGCCATCGAGAAGCGTGACCGGACGCCCACCAGTTTCCAGAAATTTCGTCAGCAGCACATTTGCAATCGTCGACTTACCCGAACCCGAAAGGCCGGTGAAGAAGATGGTCACGCCTTGCTTGTGACGCGGCGGGAAACTCTTGCGCAATTCCGCCACAACTTCCGGATAGGTAAACCACGCAGGAATTTCGCGGCCTTCGTTCAGGCGCTGACGCAGCTCGGTGCCGGAGATGTTCAGTACTCGGTCCCCATTCTTCACTTCGTCGTCAGGAACGTACTTATCCTGGTCCTCGAGGTAGACCATCATATTGAACGGCACCATGGTGACGCCGATATCGGCCTCGTGCTTCTTGAAAACTTCCTGCGCTTCATACGGGCCGTAGAAAGGCTTGCCGTCGGTGTCTTTGCCGGGACCTGCGTGATCGCGGCCAACGATGAAATGCGAGCAGCCGTGATTCTTGCGGATGATGGCGTGCCAGATGGCCTCACGCGGTCCGCCCATGCGCATAGCGAGCGGCAACAAGGAAAGCTTTGCCGTCGACTGTGGGAACTTCGAGAGCAACAGCTGGTAGCAGCGCACTCGCGTGTAATAATCCACGTCCCCGGGTTTGGTCATGCCCACGACCGGATGAATCAGCAGATTGGCCTCAACCTGCTTGGCGGCGCGGAATGCCAGTTCGACGTGGGCGCGATGCATGGGATTACGAGTCTGGAAGGCAACCACGCGGCGCCAGCCTTCGCGCGCAAACTCGGCGCGAACTTCGGCCGGCGTCAGGCGCAAGTTGCGAAAATCATAGTGCGAAGGATTCTGCGTCCCTTCGATCGTTCCGCCCACGTACCAGGGATTCGCCTTGTTGATAACGTAGTCGGCGCCAGGATGCGCTGCACTGGTGCTGGCGAAAACCGCTTGTGCTTCGGCTTTGCGATCGGGCTGCCACACATCCTCTACGTGAAGAACGGCAACCATCACGCCTTCGGGATCGCGCAATGCCACCTTGCTGGCGCCCGGGGTAAGTTTCTTGGCGAATTCCTCGGTGACGTCCAGAGTGATGGGCATCGGCCAGAGAACGCCACTCGCCAGACGCATGTTGTGGCAAACGCCTTCATAGTCGGCACGAATCATGAAGCCGCGAAGCGGAGAAAATCCGCCTGAGATGAGCAGCTCCAAATCGCAAAGCTGCCGTCCGGTTAAATCCCACGAAGGCCATTCCTTGGAATGAGCTTTTAGTTCGGCAACTTTTTCTGGTTGAGCGATGAGATTAATTAGTTCACCGCCGTGGGGCGGAATGAGATGGCTGGTCGAAGCGGTCAAGTGCGATAGCCTCCTGGGGTTTGTTGCTGGTCTTGTCTATTACCTTTATCGTCTTTGACTGGATACTTCCCAGTCTCCGGCGGCCGGAGCGAAATTGATTGCAGATGCTAAGGGAGAGGAAAGTCCCGAAAAACTTACTCAACAGAGTATCACTTTCTTGCTGTTGGAAGAAAGGTCGAGTTCGCGCTTTTGAATAACCCGAGAATGCAGCAATTAGCAGGCCTTATACGCCGGGGATCCTCCACGTAAGTCGCTGGCGCGGAATGGCTTCAGGGGTGTCTTTTCGCGGGAAGGGCGTCGTCATTCTCGAAAGTGAAAAGAATTGCGACAATGGACGAGCAACTTCCGCGAGCTGCTAGAATCGGTCCGAGGGGCGCTCCCCGCCACTCGGTCCAGCTTCCGGACCCGAGCGCGCAACTGCTGACCAGTCATTCAGTTTCCAATCTTGACCGCGGACGCAGAGAGCGGCAATGTAGCCAGTCCCCGCGGCTACCTCGCGTAGAAGCCAACGCTTAGCTTCCGCACTGTCGGGCCGGGTTGCCACCAGCGCGTCTGTGTTTCCCTCGCCGAGCGCGACATCAAATTGCGTTAGCGAAAGGGATAGACCATCCCCGGTAGCCTTGATATACGCTTCCTTCCGGGTCCAGCAGCGAAAAAACGCTTCAATCTTTTCCGGCGACGGTAAAGCAGCAAGTTGTTCCTGCTCGTGCGCAGAAAAGAATCGCCGGGCGATGGCCTCGACATCGAAATCGCCACGTATTTGTTCCACGTCGATCCCGAGTTCGCGGCGGCGCGCGAAAGCATACAACGCGACTCCGCCTGAATGGGAAAGGTTGAAAGTGATAGCTCGATCTGCACAAGCGGGGCCCAGAGAAGGCTTCTCCCTTTTTGAATAGACGAAGGTCACGTCCTTCGGACCGGTGGCGAGGTAGCCCGCTAGAATCATGCGCAAGAGAGCTCGCGCTGCGACAAACCGTTGCCGATCGATCGCAAAATGAAATCGGGAGGCACGCCTCGCTTCATCAGGGGAGAGCACTTCTTTCCAACGGGCTTCGTCTGAACGGATAGATTCCAGATCGACTCGCCAAAGTTGCACTTCGTCTTCGGACAGCACGAGAGGCGTCTCGATCTTGAACGCCGAATTCTCAATGTTCCTTGGCTCGCCCATGTCGTCTGAATTGGTAGTGCGTTACAGAGGCCCTTCAATTGCCTGGGCATCCTCTTACAAACATACTAAAGGCACGACGAACAAAGGATGCGTTCTTCCTGGCACGCTTTTTTGAGGATCGCCCGCCCTTCCTGGCGGCAATCCTTGCAATTTATTGCAGATCATTCTTGAGCGCTTCTTGAACGAAACCATGATCTAATAAAGGGATGCGTGGGGAACGGAGGAGCCGGATCGGAGATTCAAAATTATGAACTACTGCAGGGGTGGCGTCATTTTTGTAGCCATAGTCGCTTTCGTTAGTATCGCGACAGCCCAAAACCCGTATAGCCTCAAGAGCAGACCATCTTCTTCTCCGGCAACCAAGCCCCTGACTCCGAAATCCCCGCGCACGACGCAGCCGTTGACTCCGAAATCCGCGACCCCGAAACGCCGGGCATCGGTTCCACTGCCGAATGCCGCCAATAGTCGAAAAACAAATATAGAACTCGCTGGACTGGAGCAACAAAGTCTCAAGGCGGAAGGGTCGAAGGGCGGCAATGCCGGAACTGCGAAGTCCGCTTCGATCAAGCCCATAGGTACGCCTTCGCGGAGCGGTTCGGGAATTAATGCGTCCTATCAGAAGCCGCGTATCTCGCAAAACAAATAGACTTGGCCCTGCTTGCTTCACTAGTTAGCAGGCGGCACCTTGCCCGGCGTCGCCAGGGGGGCCGAATCAGCTGGCAGCGTCGCGTTGTGGCGCGCCACCGCTGGTTCGGTGATGGAATACTTTAGCAAGCACCACAGTGCGCGCACACCGTCTCTCCACTGAATTTTCTTGCCTTCTTCATAGGTGCGGCCCCAGTAGCTGATACCCACTTCGTAGATACGCAGCTTCCGCTTGGCGATCTTTACCGTAATCTCAGGCTCGAAGCCGAAACGTTTTTCCTGTAGCGGAATCGACTGGATAATCTCGCGACGAAATGCTTTATAACAGGTTTCCATATCACTAAGGTTGACGTTGGTCAGTGCGTTCGAAAGCAGCGTAAGAATCCAATTGCCTACCGAATGCCAGAAGTAGAGCACGCGGTGCGGGCGGGCGGAAAGAAAACGCGAGCCGTAAACCACATCGGCGCGCTCCTCAATCAAGGGCTCCAGCAGCACGGTGTACTCTGCCGGATCGTATTCGAGATCGGCATCCTGGATGACGACGAAATCGCCGGTAGCTTCCTGAATGCCGCGGTGCAGGGCCGCGCCCTTACCCATGTTTCTAGGCTGAAGAAGAACCCGAATCTGAGGGTGCTCAGTCTGCAACCGCGCCAGGATCTCCCGTGATGCGTCGCGTGAGCCATCATCCACACAAATCAGTTCGATCTGCAACGGAACCGCTAGAACCCTCTCCACCACCTGCCGCAGCGTGGCCTGTTCGTTGTATACCGGCATGACAACAGAGAGCTTCATTGTCTGAACGCTAGTGTAGTAGAAAAGTGTGTTCCAAATCCAAATCTTGCCTTTTTCTTATCGCTGGGGATCACAGTCGAGATGCTCGCGAATGATGGCGACAATCCGCGAAGCGGCTTTGCCATCCCACAGCGGAGGACGTCGCGATGGCCGCGCATCGCTGTGAAGGATGACTTGGGCGGCTGCGAGGATGCGAGCTGGGTCTACTCCGACAACTCGGTTCGTACCCTCTTCGACAGTTGCAGGCCGTTCTGTGTTCTCGCGCAACGTAAGACACGGCACGCCCAGAACCGTGGTTTCCTCTTGCACTCCACCCGAGTCCGTCAGCACGATACGCGCGCCGTCGTTGAGGCAAAGAAAATCGAGATAGCCCAGCGGCTCCAGAGGCACAATGCCAGTGCGCTCTCTGTTGTCTTCGCTGGCGAGATATCGCAGTAGTCCGAAGCTCTCGACATTTTTCCGAGTCCGAGGGTGAATGGGAAAGAATATTGGAAGCTCCGCCGCCACAGAGTTCACCGCCGCGAGAATGTCTTGCAGCGTCTTCGGATCATCCACGTTCGAGGGCCGGTGCAAGGTGAGCACCCCGTAGGGACGACAGCCGGCGCCATTCTTGCGCATGCCGAGTCTGTCCAGAATCGCTGAATTCCTCGCCAATTCGCGGTGCCGCAAAAGGCAATCAATCATGACATTGCCAACAAGAAAGATACGTTCCTTTGGTATGCCCTCGCGTCCTAGATTCTCGACCCCGCTCTTCTCGCTCACGAAGAGCAATGTGGAAATCACGTCCGTGAGCTTGCGGTTAACTTCCTCGGGCATCGTCATGTCGAAACTGCGCAACCCCGCTTCGATGTGCGCTACTTCGACTCCCAGTTTGACCGCGGTCAGAGCTGCGGCGATCGTAGAATTCACGTCGCCCACAACCAGGATCATGTCTGGACCGTAGTCGACTAACACGGGCTCGATGCGTTTCATGATTTCGGCAGTCTGCGCCGCATGGCTGCCGGAACCAACTTCAAGATTCACGTCGGGCTTAGGGAGGCCTAGATCCGAGAAAAAATTGCCGGAAAGGAGTTCGTCATAGTGCTGCCCGGAATGCACAAGACAGTGTTCGATGTCGGAAGAATTCTTCAGCGCCTCATTCTTCAACGCCTCAATGACAGGCGCGATTTTCATGAAGTTCGGGCGTGCCCCGACGACGCTCAGAAGCCGGATCATTGCATGGCTCCTTGGCCAATTCGCCTTGGGATGAGCAAATCTTGACCCAAGCACTCCAGCGCTGAACCCTCAAATCGTGACCAAGAAAATTTCATCAGGCCATATTGTAGAGTACACTCTCGGATTCAGTCCTCAAGCGCCGCCCTGGACCTTGAAAGCGGTTTGAGGATAAAAGCTCATCAGCGCGGATTTGAACTCAGGTATCATTAACTCCGAACTCTGCGTAATCTGATCGAAGATTATCGAGAATGATCAACGGCAAACGCATCGCGATCGTAATGCCCGCGTACAACGCGGAGAAGACTTTAGAGGCCACCGTGGGCGAATTGCCGGACCTCGTGGACATCCGCATTCTGGTGGATGACAGCAGCTCCGATGCCACCGTCGCACTGGCCAACCGTCTGGGTCTGCGGGTCTTTCAGCACGACCGTAATTACGGCTACGGACGCAACCAACAGACCTGCTACCGCGAAGCCTTAGCTGCGGGTGCTGACGTGGTTATCATGCTCCACCCTGATTATCAATACACACCGCTCTTGGTTACAGCCATGGCTAGCATGGTGGCTTACGGAATTTATGACGTTGTGCTGGGCTCGCGCATTATTGGCGGAACAGCTCTGCGCGGCGGCATGCCCATCTACAAATATATTGCCAACCGCCTGCTCACGGCCTTCGAAAATATTTTTCTCGGCATCAAGCTTTCCGAATATCACACCGGATACCGCGCCTTCAACCGCGAGGTCCTTACCCAATTGCCGCTGCTCGAGAATTCCGACGATTTCGTTTTCGATAACCAGATGCTGGCCCAGTGCGTCCACTTCGGCTTTCGCATTGGGGAAGTTTCGTGCCCTACGAAGTACTTCGCGGAAGCATCATCCATCAATTTTCGCCGCAGCGTGGAATATGGATTCGGCGTCCTCGCCACTACTTTGCAGTATGGGCTGCAAAGGATCGGGCTCGTTCACCTCGCTCGTTTCAGCGACAAAGGCCGCCGGCTCGAACCCGGCCAGCCTACATATTACGCACGTCGCACCGAGACTGCCCGTCCGGCCTAGCAAGTCCGTACAATTGATTTGCGGGCGCTGGAAAGTTAACCGAATGTTAAATTTTGCCAGGGCATGGATCCGCATTTTCGGATCATCGAGCTGATGTTTGGCCCTCAGAGTGCCAGGCATCCGCGCGGCATGGCGTGTTAAAACGCATCAAGATGCGTCAAAAGATGTAAATTCTTCTAGGTCCGCCCTAAGGTCACAGTAGTTTTCACCTAGGGGATTTACCTGAGATCGTAGCACCACTAAAGCCGTCCCGTTGGCACCCAAGCTTTCGCCAGTCAAAAACCCGCGGGCAATACCCGTAATAGTCCCTGTAGGATGCGCATACCCGACCCGACGAATGAAAAGTGACTCTCACACAGCCCGCTAGCCACGCGGGTTTCGGGGTTCTAGAGGATACTTCTCGAAGAGCCGGCAGGCCGAGTCTCGCCGCCACGTTTTGTCCATTTCAAACTTGGAATCACCTGTGGAAATGCGTGTTCTCTCATCACAGCAATTTCGGTCTCAAAGTGGCATGGTAGATGCTACCAAATATGGAAACAATCCAAATATGGAAACACTCCATTGGCAGTGGAGCGAAAGCTATTTTGACCAGGGGGCAGGGAATTGTGATGAACGAGCAGTCCGTTCGACTAGGACCGCGCGAAAAAGAAATTGTGGAATTACTTTTGCAAGGCTGCGATAACGCTGAAATTGCCAAACAACTCAAAATGGCTCGACGAACGGTGAAGGCTCACTTTAATAGGCTGTTTCTTCGTTTTGGAATCACCGACGGAATCAAGCGAGTCAAACTCGCAACACTTTTATATCGGAGGCAATCATGTTCCCCTATGAACGGTACGGAAATCGCATCCCCAGCGAGCGAGAACACCGTGTCATCGAGTTAGTGGCTCAAGGTTTGAAGAACCGCGACGTGGCCCAGGCGATCGGCACCACAGAGCACGTCGTTAAGAATTATCTCCGCGTGATCTACGACAAACTGGGACTCTGGAACAGAGTAGAACTGGCACTCTGGTATGAGTCACGACGAGAGGGCGCGGGATTGCCTTCCTGAATCCCTGAATCTCAAAGGCGCCGTCAAACACTCCGGCGCTCAGCTCTACTGACAACCGAAAGCGGGCAAGTTCCGAAGTCGTTCTGCGGCTCCTGGCACGCCTTTTCGGGCTGCAGCATCTAGGAGCAATCGAGCTTGATCGCAACTCTTGGTCACTCCGTCTCCCCGAAGATACAAATCGGATAGGAGCATAGTTGCGGTCAGATTCTTTTTTGCCACGGCTTTCCACAACCATGCGGCGGCCTGCTGGCTGTCACGAGCCGTGCCTGGGCCAGCGTTCAAGTATCTTTCCGCCGTGCTCAGTTCCTCGGAACCGCCTTGTCCTGCGGCACTCGCGGGGGAACTAGCAGTCACCGGCATCGCCGGAGATGTGGGACCGGTCTTCGGTCTTTCGGAGTTAACTTTTCCATTATTATCTGCCGTCTCACCAGCCTCGCTTGCATTTTGTGATGGCGGCGCAGTTGCGCCGCTCGCTGGCGCAGCATTGTTTGACGCGGGATTTTTCGGAGGAGCACTATTTCCTGAATTCTGCGGAACCGATGCATCCTGCTCCGGTTTGGCAGGCGCAGCCGCTTGGGACTGGTCTGACGAGCTCGGAATCGCCTGTGGCAGAGCGGCAGGGGCTTTACCGCTGCTCCAGAAAGTTGTATTGCTTCGCCACGTCACGTACACCAGTAAAGCAAGCAGTATCGCCACCGCTGCTCCCAGATAGACCCGGTAGTTACGGGGCGCGGGCTCAGGCTGATACTGCGACAGCATATGGAGTTCGGCCGGTCTCTCGTCCCTCCACGAAAGCGGTGGTCCTTCGTTCGCTTTATCGTCCTGCACGCGAAATACGAAGTCAGCAGGCGCTTCAGACTGGATGGGAATCACTGCGTCACTTGATGTTGCTTCCGGTTGGTCCCAACGTGCTTCGGGAAACGGCGCTACCTCCGCTGCGTCTTGCTCCGGTTCCGAACTCGGAAACGCTGCAAGAGGCACGCCGCACATTCCACAAAATCGATGAGCTTCTGAATTTCTGTGCCCGCAAGCTCCGCATACGACGGTCGGCTCCTCCACAAATGACATTCGACTCTCAACCTGTTTCGATTGTTCTGGTACAGTTGCGTGGACGGGTTCGTCGCTGCGTTGCGTGGAGACTTGCTGCGTCGCGGGATTGTTGGTCAACTCTCGGACTAGTTCGGAAACTGCTTGCGCGCGCTTCTCGGGAGGGTTGGTGAAATAGACCTCCGCCCAGCGTCCCATGTGCGCCGCCAAAAGAGGATTCAGGAGCGGATTTAGCTCCGGCTCGGGTAATATGCTGACTTTCGGCTCGTCGGTCGGTTGCGCCAATATAGTTCTCCAAGAGAGAGACGAATCAATATGATTGCACTCCCGGCGAACAAGGTTGTCAATTCCGCGCTGTGAAAAATACCTTAGGAACCCCCCGACTTAATCACATGCCCTGCGCGAAGCGGGCTCGAATTGATCCAACTGCGCATCGCGTTGGCTGGCGAACTTGCCTTTCGGGGTTTTGCCGTAAAGGTCCGAGCCCGGACAATAGTAAAGGGCGGTGTGCGTGTCAACCCAAACCTGGGTGTCGGGATTTCCTTTGTACTCCGGAGTCTCTGGCGCCTCGGCCAGTCCGAGACTGATCATGAGCTTATCGAACATGGAAAGATCCGCATCCGGAGTTGGCGTTTTATGGCGAATCGCGGTGCCGGAAATCGTAGCCCCACGGCCCGTGGCGCCCACCGAGTCTCCAGAAAGTATCCCCCACCGAATGACTGCAAGAACCAAAATGACGGCGACCGCTAGATAAACATCTCCTCGCCGGGCACGCCAGAAACGGGCAAGGGCGCTCGGGGTGCGGGTAGCCGCCAGTGTTTCGAGGAATTCTCGGGCTTTCGCCGCCGAACTCCAATTAACGTCTTTTTGCGGCGACTCTATCAGTTTGGTGGAAGAGGCTTGTAGAGCGCGCGCTCCTTCTCCGCGCTCCGACGCAAGGGACGAAGAGGAAGGAATCTTGATCGCATCCTCATCCGCACCCGCGACCGTGGTTTCCGCCCGCGACAACGTATTTTCATGCAGTCCCGCCGAGGCGAACAATCGAGCCAGTTGAATTTCTTCTTCTGAGGTGTATGGGAGGCTAGTGTCTCGAGGCAACCTGCTCCCGTTGGAATCGGCTGCGGCTTGATCGCCGTGCTCTTGGGTACGCAATGCCGATGCAATCTTGCTTTGCAGGTTGGATTGTTCGCTCTCCTCAAGGCGCGGAGCACCGCATTTTCCGCAAAACTGTTCTTCTGCGATGAGTTTGTTGCCGCACGTCCAACAGACGTAGCTTTCCGACACGCCCATTTCCCGGGCATGATTTGTGGCGGAGTTCCCGGAGGTCTGATCTCCCGCTAAGGCAGCAAGATTCGGCTTGAGTCTTTCGATCGCGGCCAGCATGGAGGAGCGCTCCGCAGCCATCGATTTCTTTAAGGCCGACTCGGTACCTCGACCAATCGCCTCCGTCACCAATCCCGCCATTAATTGGCAGGTATGTATGTCTTGTTCCGCGAAGCCTTGCAACCGGTCGAAATAGAGTTCCAGCGCGCCCACAATGTTGCCGTCGTGATAAACCGGCACTGCGCACAGCGATTCAATGTTCCGCTGGCGGCACAACTCCGGATCAAATAAGAATTCCGTGTTTACATCGGGGGTACGCAGCACCTGGCCGGTGCGCACGCAAGTAGCGCAAATGGCAGTCGCCAGCGGAACTTCGCTTCCCAAGGGCAGGGCCGGCGCTCCTGCTCCGGCGCGGTAGCGGATTGTTTTTCCATCGAGGATGCCAATCGCCGCACCGCTGGCGTTTGTAATTCGCGCGATTCTCTCCGCCACTACCGCCATCGCCTGGTCTGTTTCCAGATGGCGAATTTGAATCTGGTGCTGTGCTTCGACAATCTCGGCCAGAGTCAGCGTGTAATCACTGTTGGCAGGCGAGCTGTCTTCCGCGCCGGGCGTGCTCTTTTGCAGCGCAGCGTGGTTTTCGGCCTCTTGTTGCCGAAGCCGCTCACTCTGCAACTCCAGGCTTTCTTCCATCTGCCGCATCTCGCGGTTGTGCTCTTGCAGCACATAAGCAGCTTCCAGCAGCTTCTCGAAAGTCTGCTCGTCGAGGCTCAATTTGTTTTTCTGGTCGGTCACAATTTCTCTTTCGGCCTTACGGTCCGCCAGCGCGCACACAAATGCCAAGGCTATTCTAGTGCAATTCCTTCATCAAGGAAGCTGATTCCTCAGGCTTGTGCCGCTACTTCCATAGAGCCACCGCTGCGCTCTTCCCGGGTCGAAGCCAAGAGTCTTTCGACTCAACTAGGTCTTAGCTCAACGGTTTACGTGGGGCCAAGTTGGAAGAGCTTGGATTCCGGCGGCGAGAAAAGCACGTAGACATTACTTCCGTAAGGGCCGCTATTCGCAATGCCGACTATGGCGAGGATGAGGTCGGCGCGTCGTTTTCCGGCCGATCAGCCGGGTAGGATTTTGGCGGTAGCAGAAATTGAATGCCAAAATAACCGAGGAAATAAGCCTGGTTGCTGTGCGCGGGTTCGAGACTGCGTCCAGCCATGAAAAGGAGGATGACCGGACTATGGAGTTTATATCGACCGCCAATGTCGAGCGTGGGCTGGTTCTCGGAAGGATGGAACGTGCCCTGATTGTAGAACTCGATGTCGCCTTCGAGTTTTGGAGTGAAATCGTGACCGACGACGAGGCCGGTTAGCCAGCCGTTCGGCCCTTTGTGGACGAAGTCGTACCCGATTTCGTAATCCACATCCACAGGTCCAACTTTCTTCGAAAACTCGAATGGCAAAAGAAACGTGTCACTCGCGGGAGTGATTCCTCGCCGGACGGCGTCGTTGGGATTATTGACGAAGAGTTGCGGGAATACCGAGATCGCGAGCCCAGACTCCCCGGCGTCGTAAAAGCGCCACTTGATGCCGGGATTGGATTGGCCCAAACCAAACTTAGTCCTGGATGACGGATTCTGGACCCTGAGCCACGCATTCTCGTAGGTGAGTTGGATGCGATCGCCGATGCCGAAATTGATGTCGAGATCCGGAGTGTGGGAGACGGACTGATCGCTGTAGAAAAAAGGTATGTAGCCAACATTAATTTCCCAGTTGAGATGGCCGGGAGTTCCTGGATCATTGGTGTAATAAGGCGGCCCGCCCTGGCCAAACGCTGAAAAGAGCGGGAAAAGAATAAATAGGACCACGAGGACCAGGCTCCGCAACGCGGCTTGACGAGGATCTTCCGTTTTTGTCGGCAGTGGAGGTGTGGAAAGCGTAGCTCGAATTTCGGCACACCCCACAATGAAACAAGCTGATGCTCCTCCGCATCCATTTCGGGAAAGCAATGCCTTCCGCTTGAGAGTATGAATTAGTGCCGTTCTCACACCTTACCTCGAGCGTTCATCAACACCGTTATGAACCTGTGGGAAGCCTTATGAACCAGATGCTTTAGGTCTCTGGCCGAGTAATCTCGAGGCCTCCCGCTTTCGCAGACCTGCAGCCAGAAGAAACCCGGCAAATGTACCTTCGAAGTTGTGGGAAACGCGTTCTACGTAACTGTCCTTGGCCCCAATGTGGGATAAACCAGCCTAGCACGAACTTTCTGAACTTCATCTGAAACCCGCGGTTCTTGTCCATAAGTGCCCGCGCATGATGACGTTAGATCGCTGGAATCGTTCAGCGAAAGTTTGGCGAAAGATGTGCAATCGATAAAGGCCGAAGGCTATCGAAGAGCAATAAACCAAGGAGAACGGCGATGGTGGACCTCAACGAAATGAAAGTCACGCCAAGAGATCAGCAGGTACTCGACCTGCTGGTTCAAGGTTGCAGTAACAAAGAGATCGCGGGCCAGTTGAGCATTAGCCCGCGCACCGTCAAGCAGCACTTGCGAACGCTTTTTTTGCGCGCCGGGATCAGGGACGGCCGCAAGCGGGTGAAGCTCGCGATTGCAGCGTTCGATGATAAGGAGGAGGCGACTTTATGATGCCACGCGAGCGCCTTACTGAGAAAGAAATTCAAGTAGCAAGTCTGGTTTGGCAGGGTCTTACAAACCGTGAAATCGGCAAACTGATGGGCACAACGGAGCAGGTCATCAAGAATCACTTGCGGAGCACCTTTGACAAATTGGGGGTCTGGTCCCGTCTTGAATTGGCTATGTATATTGCCAGCCATGGTGGCAAGAGCTGGCAAGAGGCCTCCGAAGGCGCGGGTTTCCCGCTCGGCCGGGCGGCAACGGGCTAGAAATGCAAAGCACCGGTCAAACGACTTCAAGCGCTCTATCGGGCTTTTCTATCATGGCTAAAAGTCCCACGGGATAACTGCTGCAAAACATTTACGTTGGAACGATCCGGTTGCGTTCGAGCCCCAAAGTAACTCGTTGATAAGAAACGAGCTTTAGGAACTCTCGTTCGGTCTAGGAATTGCGCAGCTTAAATCGGTTTGATGCGCGAGCTCGCCAGCGGTTAGAAGCCGGCTTCGCAATCCCAGGGCGGGGCGGGAATGGCCTACAAAGAGACTTTCTGGATGGCGTGCGATTCCACCGAGCAATTACGGGCGGAGTTCGGGCCGTTTCACACTCGAGCTGAAGCGGAAACTGAGGCCCGCAAGCTTGGATTCGGCTACGTCCTCCGCTACGAACATCTGCTCGATGAGAACGAAGAGATTCAGGAGGTTCGTTGCGTGTTTCTGGAATTGGCCGGTGCACCTGCGATGGAATCCTCGACCGTTAGCCTGCATACTCGATGTGCCACGTGCGGAGCATCCGCTACTCACGAGAAGGCTTGGCAGGCTGAGGTATGGGCAGACATTCATGAGTTCGAACACGCGCGCCATCGCGTACGGCTCTTCGAACACGCGCGCGGCAAAGGCTTGAAAGAAATTGCTGGTTGGCGCGGATAGCTTCCGCTCTTGAAAGGCCTTATTACTGGGCTGCCGACAAAACACATCAGTCTGCGCACCTTGACCCTCGCGCTGATCAGGCCCCTGCCAAGACGGTGGCTCTTTTTGCAGCAGCACAGCGGGCCGCCCCCAGTAGTCCGGCCTTCTCGTTGGTGACAACTTGTACCGAGATGCTCTCCAGAAGCGGCCGGAGTCTGCCTTTTTCAAGAAATGACTGCATAAAGGTCGGCCCTGCGAGCCGGGGAAGAATCTTCGGCGAAATTCCTCCGCCGAGAAATATTCCTCCGGTGGCCATCGCCTTCAGCGCGAGATTGCCTGCTTCGGCGCCGTAAACCGAAATCCATAGGTCGAGCGCTTCCTCTGCCAGGCGATTCGCGCCGGTCAGAGCGGCATGAGAAATTGTCGCGGCCGCGTCTCCCTTGTTAAGCTGCGCAGCAAAGCCAGCGGGCTCCTCGCAAGAACCCTTTTTCTTCAGAAAGTCGTACACATTGACCAGCCCAGGTCCGGATAGGATGCGTTCATAGCTCACATGTCCGTATCGGCTCGCCAGAAATTGCAAAAGTTCGATTTGTAACTCGCCTTGAGGAGCGAAGTCCACGTGCCCGCCTTCGCAAGCGAAAACCTCATGCTGGCTTCCGTTCCAGAACAATCCTGCCTCTCCCAACCCCGTTCCTGGTGCGATGACCGCCTGATTACCGTCGGACAAAGCAACTGAATTAAGTGGCGTGAGATCTTGTGAGCGGAGACCACCAATCCCCCATGCGCTGGCTTCGAGATCGTTAATCAGCAGGATCGCGGGAACCTGAATTTTTTTGGCCAAGCGGGACTGCTCAATGATCCACGGCAAATTGGAGGTTTCAACGCGTCCGTTACGAACCGGCCCCGCAATACCGAAACAAGCGACCTCGGGTCGCGTAGGGGAGTCTTTCAGAAACTCAGAGACGATGTCGCCGAATTCGTTGTAGTCGCGGCTGGGAAATACGCGCTCGGAAACCAGACGAAGGTCGCCGTTCTGGGTTTGAAAATAGGCCAGTCGAGCGTTGGTTCCACCAATATCGCCGGCCAGAATCATTTCTCGAAGTTCCTCCAGCGCCGGCCGTCGCGCTCCAGGAGTTCATCGGCCTCTTTCGGTCCCCAGGTACCTGAAGCGTAATTCGGAAAATTCCTTGGGGGAAGCGCCTTCCAAAGATCCAGCATCGGATTGACCACAGTCCACCCCGCTTCTACCATGTCCGCCCGCTGAAACAATGTTTGATCGCCAATCATGCAATCGTGCAGCAGCCGCTCATAGCCGGTGCTGGGCTGCTTTCCAAAGTATTCCTGATATTCGAAGTTCATGTCCACTGTTCCCAGCCGCATTACCGGCCCGGGGACCTTGGCCGCGAATTGTAACGATATGCCTTCTTCCGGCTGGATGTGAAGCACCAATTGGTTTGGCATGAGATGTTCCACCGACGTATCGCGAAACAAAACGAACGGCGCACGTCGGAACTGGATCACGATATGAGTGTTGCGCGCCGGCATCCGCTTTCCGGTACGAAGATAAAAGGGAACGTCGGCCCAACGCCAGTTGTCGATGAGCAGCTTCATCGCCACGAAGGTTTCCGTACGCGAATCTGGCGCAACGTCGCTTTCCGAGCGGTATGCCGGAACATGCTGCCCGCCCAATGTTCCTTCGCCGTATTGCCCGCGTACCGAGCGGCTGAGAACCTCCTCGTCGCTGATGGGTTGGATGGCATGCAATATCTTGGCTTGCTCATCGCGCACGGCATTGGCGTCGAAGGAAATGGGCGGTTCCATTGCTGTCAGGCTGATGAGCTGCATGATGTGGTTAGGCACCATATCGCGCAGCGAGCCCGCATGATCGAAATAGCTGCCGCGGCCTTCCACGCCCACGGTTTCAGCCACTGAAATCTGAACGTGGTCGATATAGCGACGGTTCCAGATGGGTTCAAAGATTCCGTTGGCAAAACGGAATGCCATGATGTTCTGGACGGTCTCTTTCCCCAGATAGTGATCGATGCGGTATATCTGCTTTTCATCGGCGACTTTCAGAATTTGCTGGTTGAGCGCTTTCGCCGACTCCAGGTCGTGGCCGAAAGGCTTCTCGATGATCACGCGTCGCCAGTGATCGTTACTTTGCTCCATCAGTCCATTCGCCGCAAGCTTTTCGACGATGGGACCAAAGAAACTCGGAGCGGTCGCCAGATAGTAAAAGAAGTTTTGCTGGGTGGAGTGGTCGCGGTCGATCCGGTCCAGGCGCTCTTTAACCTGCGGATAAAGCTTGTCGTCTTTGAAATCGCCGGCAAAATAATAAAAGCGGCGCGAGAAGCCATCCCACAAAGACTCGTCGATGCAGTCGCCGCAATATTCCTTAACATCATCCAGGATTCTCTTGCGAAAATCCTCGTCGGACATCTGCGTGCGAGCCACGCCCAGCACCGCAAACTCCTTCGAGAGTAGATTTGCCCGAGCCAGGTTGTAGAGCGCGGGAATCAACATGCGCGCCGTCAGGTCGCCAGCCGCGCCGAAGATCACCATCACACAAGGATCTCCCTGCTTGCCGACGCGCGGTAGAGCCGCCGAGGGTTTTTCCGCCAATTGTGCCATCATAAAGTCCTTCAAGTTGCGCTGGGTCGTTATGCGGTTTTCTTAGTCTTCGTCGCAGCTCCGGCAGTCCCTTCGGCGGCTTCCACGTGCCCGCCGAATTTCTGCCGCATGGCAGAAAGCATTTTCTCGGCGAACGTATGTTGTTGCCGCGACCGGAAGCGTACATACAGCGCGGCGGTCAACACCTCCGCGGGGACCGCTTCTTCAATCGCCGCCTGGATCGTCCATCGCCCTTCGCCCGAATCCTGCACGTAGCCCTCATATTCAGAGAGCGTCGGATTTTCGGTCAATGCCATCGCCGTCAGATCCAGTAACCACGAACTGACAACGCTGCCTCGCCGCCAAACCTCAGCGATATCCGGCAGGTTCAAATCGTAGCGAATATTTTCCGGCAACTCTTTGCTGGTGGCATTCTTGAAGATGTCAAAGCCCTCGGCGTAAGCCTGCATAATGCCGTATTCAATCCCGTTATGCACCATCTTTACAAAGTGTCCGGAGCCGGACGGGCCGCAATGGATGTAGCCCTCTTCAGCCGTCCCGCCTAGCTTTTCGCGGCCGGGCGTGCGCGGAATGTCACCTTTTCCCGGTGCCAGCGTCTTGAAAATGGGATCGAGCCGCTGCACGGCTTCATCGGGTCCGCCGATCATCATGCAGTAACCACGCTCAAGTCCCCAAACTCCGCCGCTGGTTCCCACATCCACGTAGTGAATACCTTTGCTCTCGAGTTCACCGGCGCGGCGCACATCGTCCTTGAAATAAGAATTGCCGCCATCAATGATCGTGTCGCCGGCCTGCATGTGCTGCGCCAGCTTCTGCACGGTCTGCTCGGTTGGACTGCCCGACGGCACCATCACCCACACCGCGCGCGGCGTCTTCAGCTTTCCCACTAAGTCTTCCAACGACGATGCGCCGCCTGCGCCTTCTCCGGCGAGTTGTTTCACCGCGTCCGAACTCAGGTCTGAGACAACGAGTTGATGTCCACCGCGCATCAATCGTCGCGTCATATTCGAGCCCATGCGGCCCAGACCGACCATTCCCAACTGCATTTGGCTTGCTCCTTACGATGTAGGACTAGTAGCCGCCCGCACTTCGAAATATATAACCAAAGCTAGGCAAGTGTCTCTTGGACCGCGGTTGCCAATGTGGCAAGACCCTGTCAGCATTGCTCCCCAGACACACAGCTGGCACGCCGTTCGCGGCCAGCCAGCACAGTCGCCGCCGAACAGCGCGCCTCACACACCAAATGCTGATGGCTGTGTTTTTACTGGTCGGAAAGAGCTCCGGCCCGACCGATTTCAAAAAGCTCAAGCGGTCTTTCCTTTTTGTTCAATGCTCTTTTCTACTGCAGCCAGCAATTTGTGGAACGCATCCGCAAATAACTTCACCCCATCGGCCGTCAGCTTGGTCGTCACTTCCTTGATCGAGATGCCGCCCTTTGCGAGATCATCCATCACCTTTTGCGCGCCTGATACGTCCTCGGTGAGACTCTTGCGAAGCTTCCCATGATCGCGAAAGGCATCGATGGTCGCCGGAGGCATGGTGTTTACTGTGTCAGGCCCGATCAGTTCCTCCACGTACATGACGTCTCGATAAGCCGGATTCTTCGTGCTGGTGCTCGCCCAGAGCACGCGTTGGGTCTGCGCGCCCTTGGAAGCTAGCGCCTCCCATCGTGGTCCGCTGAAGATCTGCTCGTAGCGCTGGTAGGTAAGTTTTCCATTGGCAATTGCAACCTTCCCCTTCAGGCTGGCTAGTAGTGTCTGCTGTCCCGCATCCTTGGTGGCTTTCAACTTGTCGTCGATCATCGAATCCACCAGCGTGTCGATCCGACTGATGAAGAAGCTGGCCACCCCGGCCATCTTCTTGAGATCGCCACCGCGTTTTGCCAGGTCTTCCAGTCCGGCAATATAAGCGTCAGCTACTTGTTCGTATACCTCCTGCGCGAACAACAACGTCACGTTGACGTTGATGCCTTCGCTAATCGCTTGGCGAATCGCAGGAAGTCCTTCGGGCGTTCCGGGAATCTTGATCATTACATTCGGCCTATTCACGGCCTTCCACAGGCGGCGGGCTTCCTCGATCGTCTCCTGTGTCTTCAGCGCGAGCAGCGGAGATACTTCCAGGCTGACATATCCGTCTCGAAAATTCGAACTCTGATACACCGGGCGCAAAATATCGGCTGCGTCCTGAATATCTCGAATCGCGATCTGCTCATAACGGGCTGTCACGGTAAGGTCGCGCCGCGAGGCCAGCGAGTGCAACATGTCGTCGTACAGGTGACTGTCGGCGATCGCCTTCTCGAAGATAGATGGATTCGAAGTCATCCCGCGCAGCCCATCTTCCTCAATCATTGCCTTGAGCTTTCCGCTCGTAAGCAAGTCCCGCCGGATGTAATCGAGCCACATGGATTGCCCGTAGCTCAGTAAGGCCTTGAGAGGGTTCGTAGCTTTTGCCGTTTCCAAAATTCCAGTAGGTTGCATAGTGATTTCTCCTCATGAACTGACGGCGGACGTCGTTTACGGTGCTATGTTGAGCGACGCGATGAAGCGTTGAATCGCCGCTTATTTCTGCGCAATTGCTTTACGGGCTTCTTCCACTACTGCATCCGCAGTGAAGCCGAAAAACTTCAGCAAGTCTTTCAACGGGGCCGAAGCGCCGAAGCGGTGCATCCCAACTTTTCGTCCTTTCAATCCCACATACCGCTCCCAGCCAAATGTCGCGGCCATTTCCACGGAAACCCGCGCCGTGACGGAAGAGGGAAGAACGCTCTCCTTATAACCAGCGTCCTGCTGTTCAAAGATTTCCCACGACGGCATGCTCACCACGCGCGCATGAATACCTTCTGCCTTGAGCTTTTCGTAAGCCTCGACGCACAGCGAAACCTCGCTGCCGGTTCCCATCAGAATCACGTCAGGCTTGCCGCCGGGCGCGTCGGCTAGAACGTAGGCGCCTTTTGCTGTTCCGGAAGCCGAGGCAAACTTCGAGCGATCAAAGGTTGGAAGGTTTTGCCGGGTCAATGCCAGCGCTACCGGTTGATGCTGCAGGTTTGCGATGATCTTCCACGCTTCCACCACTTCGTTCGCATCGCCCGGACGCAGCACAATCAGGTTCGGCATGGCACGCAACGACGCCAGTTGCTCGATGGGTTGATGCGTAGGTCCGTCTTCGCCGACGCCGATCGAATCGTGAGTGAAGATGAAGATCGATGGAATTTCCATCAGCGCCGATAGTCGTATGCTGGCTCGCATGTAATCGCTGAAGTTAAAGAAAGTCGCGCCGAAGGCTCGAATTCCAGAAACCGTTAGTCCGTTCACACTCGCACCCATCACATGCTCGCGAATGCCGAAATGTAAATTGCGTCCATGGTAGTCGGTCGCGCTAAAGTCTCCGGCTCCTTCAAACTTCAATGTGGTCTTGTTCGAGGTAGCCAAGTCCGCCGACCCACCCATCAGCCAGGGAATATTTTGTGCCAGCGCATTCAGAACCTTGCCCGAGCTCTCCCGCGTTGCCATGCCTTTTGGATCTGCAGGAAATGTAGGCAGATTTTTGTCCCACTCGTCGGGCAATTCTCGTCTTTGCATGCGATGCAAGCGGTCGGCTAACTCCGGATACTTCTGCGAGTAATCCGCAAACATCCTCGACCATTGCGCGCGGGTTTCGTGTCCACGCTTTCCGACTCCATCCTTGAAATGCTCACGAACGCCTTCCGGCACCAGAAACTTGGCATCCTCCGGCCAGCCGTAAAACTTCTTTACCAGCCGAACTTCCTCCTCACCCAGTGGCTCCCCGTGAGCGGCATTCGTATCCTGCTTGTGCGGCGATCCATAGCCAATGTGGGTGTCTACGATAATCAGGGTTGGACGATCGGTTGTTTTCTTGAAGACTTCAAAGGCCCGTGCCAGCATGTCCAGATCGTTGGCATCCGTGACCCGGGTTACGTTCCATTCGTAGCCGATAAATCGTGTAGCCACATCTTCGCTGAAGGACCAACTTGCCGGTCCATCCAGCGTGACGTGGTTGTTGTCATAAATCCAGCAGAGATTCGAAAGCTTTAAATGGCCAGCCAGCGATGCGGCTTCGCCACCGATTCCTTCCATCAAATCGCCATCCGAACAGATGGCGTAGACGTTGTAATCGAAAATTTCGTAATCCGGCTGGTTAAAGTTCGCAGCCAGCCAACGGCTTGCGATCGCCATCCCCAGGCTGTTTCCAACGCCCTGTCCGAGCGGTCCCGTCGTGGTCTCGACGCCGGTAGTGATGTCCGATTCAGGATGCCCGGGAGTCCGGCTCCCGAGCTGCCGGAAGCGCTTGATCTCCTCCATGGGCACGGCCAGCTCTTTCAGCACTTGATGGTTCTCGTCGACTTGGCGGACGCCCGCAAGATGAAGCATCGCGTAAAGCAGCATGGAGGCGTGTCCATTCGACAAAACGAAGCGGTCGCGATTCAACCACGTCGGATCTTCCGGGTCGTAACGCAGGAATTCCTGCCACAAACAGTAAGCGACTGGCGCCAGACCCATGGGTGCGCCAGGATGCCCGCTGTTGGCTTGCTGCACGGCATCAATCGCCAAAGTACGAATCGTGTTGATTGACAGCGTGTCCAGTTGCTTGCCGGTTACCAACGCTTGTTCACTGGCTACCATGGGGCGGGTACTCCTCTCAGGAAAGACTCTGTGGTGCTGTCCTACTCGCTAGCCATATTAGAGTTCCGAGGACAGCAAAGGGTTACAGTTAAGCCACGAGTGTATCAATTTCTCGCGGAATAATGTCGGCTGAGCTGTGAAAATTGGAGGGGTTTGGGAGAAAAGCGCGGGCTGAAGCGGAATTGAAACGCTACTTTAACAGTTGCAGGTAACTACTCTCGCTGCTGGATGCGCGGGTGGTTTCCTGGACATATTTCAGAAACTGACGGAGGTTCTCTTTGCCGAGTGGGTCCATTCCAGCGAAGCGAATGCGCACGCCACTCGCGGGAGCGCTGCGAGTGACCACTCCATTCAGAGCCATACCTTTTACCCAAATCTTGCCACTGGCGACCCAAAGGCCGATTTCGACCTTGGCGCCGCCGCTAATCTGAGCCGCTGTTTCCACTTGGCATCCGCCCATGCTGGTGTTCGAAAGATTGCCCCAGATCGGAACGTCCCCGTCATTGACGCGCAACTCGACTGCTACAAAGCACTTGATTCTGGGATGCCGCCGTCGATCCTGTGCCCAGGTAGAACTGAAAAGATCAGGCTCAAACGGAGGGGTGGCGGAGGTTGCGGTGGGCAGAGGTTGCACCGATGGCGGGGTGACCTTGGCTGATGTTGCTTCGCCGCCGGCAGCTTGCTTGATCTCTCGCATGGCCGCCAGCAAAGCCTGTTCTCTGCGGTCGGGAGGCGCATCGCGATAAATCTGCAGCAGCTTCCCCAGGTTTCGTGCCAGATCGGGATCTGCCAGCAGTCCCGTCCAGTCCGTTCCGGCCGATGGCTTCGCCTTTGAGTCCGTCATGAGATACACGTACTGATTTCGTTACTGCAAACCTGTGTGACTTAAGCTTGAACCAGCGGTTACCTATTCACAAGATGACCTAAGTCATCACATCGGTCGCTGCGATCCGGTTTGAAATTTAGTCGGCAGGTTCTAGGCCCTTCAGACAATTCTCCAGCGTATCCCGCTGCTCTTGGCTGAGGGAGAGAAATTCAAAGCCGTATTGATATCCTCGACGATAACGAACCACAGCCCGCACATCCCACGCAGCCGCCGCTCCCGGAAGCTGGAAGTTTAAACTCACTACCTCGCCGCCGTTCAGGTCTGCAGCCAGAAGTATGCCGATTCCAGCAGCTGACAGATCCCGGCAGTGCCCCTCCACCTTCTGATATTCGTCCCCCAAGTGTCGAACCGAGACTCGGAAATCGCTGCGATATCGGGCATACCGTCGGCGCCGGCGGTCGAACGGCTTCATCGCTTGCTTCGGATCTGAAGATGGCATGTGTCCGGATACTCTTTGCGCCGACCGAGGGTCAGCGCGCCTCAAATGCAGTTTGCGAATCTGGGTTGTGTTTTTCGGTCGGGGGTTGAAGCTTCCCTTCGTGAACCGGAGCGGTAGTTGAGTCAAGCAATACCCGGTCAATTCTGGGGTGAAATTGGGGTTGCCGTCGTGTACAAAACATAACTTCGCTAATAGCGAGAGTATCCGAGCAAGAATTATGAGAACAATGCTTTCTCCACTTTACCCGCATTAACACGTCTCGGAAAGTGTCGAAGGTAAGGGTTTCCATTCAGCGAAATTGGTCTTTAGCGCCGCATACGCCGCGCCCGAAAGTTTGATCCAGCCGCTTTTTTGCATCTCTAGACGCGATAAGTGAATCAAAAGTCAGGCGTTATAGTTTCATTGCGATGAAAAAGACCATCCTGAACACTTATAATGGGATGCTGTCAGAAAAGAATGCACTGTCTTCTAGCCTTTCCAACCCGCAGATTTCTTGCCTGGACTCTTGTATCGCTCTTCGCCGTCACAGGCCTCATGGCTCAAAACTCCACGCCCGCGCCATCCATCACTTTGCCCGGATCGCAGAGTCCTTTCGTCGGGAGCGAACCGGAAGGCAAAGCCAGCCCGGAAGTGCTGCAGCTGAACTTCCAGGAAGCCATCGATCGTGGATTGCGTAACAATCTCGGTCTTCTGATTTCTGGCGATCAGGCCATCGCGGCGCGAGGCGAACGATGGAAGGAACTCAGCAATTTGTTGCCGAATCTGCAAGCGCAGATACAGGAGGACGCGCAAACTCTGAGCCTTACGGCCTTGGGCCTGAAGAGCAACGTGTTTCCGTTCCCGATTCCGCGCGTGATCGGTCCGTTTAATTATTTCGACGCGCGCGCCTCGGTGAGCCAGTCCGTCTTCAACTTCAGGAACTGGGAGCAGGAACGCGCCGCCACCGAGCGTCTGAAGTCCGCACAGTACAACTATAAAGATGCGCGGGAGCTGGTCGTGCTGGCGGTGGGGAACTCTTACCTGCTGGCCATCGCAGATGCCGCCCGGATCGAGACTGCGATAGCCCAGGTGACAAATGCTCAGGCTCTGTACGACAAAGCGGTCGACCAGCAAAAAGCTGGACTGAGTCCCGCTATCGACACCTTGCGCTCTCATGTGGAATTGCAAACTCGGCAACAACAATTAATTGCTGCCCGTAACGATTTTGCCAAGCAGAAGCTGGCCCTCGCTCGAATCATTGGCTTGCCTCCCGGTCAGGAATTTGTGTTGACTGAAAAAGCTCCGTATCAGGCGCTGACTCCATTGCCCCTCGAAGTTTACTTGCAGCGCGCCTATACTTCCCGCTCTGACTACCAGGCCGCCGAGGCGCAAGTCCGAGCCGCCGAACTTTCGCGCCGGGCCGCTACCGCCGGTCATTATCCCTCCCTGGACTTTGGCGCGAACTACGGCGACATTGGCGTCAATCCGGCTTCGTCCAACGGGACCTGGCAGGTCAACGGAGGCATCAACATCCCGATCTTCGCGGGCGGAAAAGTTCATAGTGACGTGCTCGAAGCCGAGGCCCAATTGAAGCAGGCGCGTTCTCAACTGGGCGATGTCCGCGGCCGCATTGACTATGAGGTCCGCGGCTCTTTGCTGGACTTAAACTCCGCCGCCGATCAGGTCGAGGTCGCCCGCAGTTCCGTCGACTTGGCAGAACAGGCGCTCGCTCAATCGCGTGATCGTTTTTCTGCGGGCGTGACCGACAATCTTGAGGTGGTCCAAGCACAGGAGGCCGTTGCCAGTGCGCATGAAAGTTACATCCAAAGTTTGTACGCGCACAATCTGGCAAAGGTGGAACTGGCCCGCGCCATCGGAGATGCTGAGCAGGGAGTCAAACGATATTTGAAAGGCGAACACTAAGCAAAATCTATGGAACCGACGACGCAAAGCCCGCCCGCCGCTCCGCCGGATCAGGCCGAAACTCGCAACAAGCCGTTGCCCGCGACGGAAAGAGATTTCCGTACTCGCCCTTCGCGCACGGCGAGCCCCGGCTTCCGCATCGCCCTCATCATCGGTGCCGTTGTGCTCCTGGTTGTGGGATTTTTTGTCTATCGCTACGTCTCCAGCTACGAAGATACCGACGATGCCGAAATCGACGGCCACATCAATTCCATCAGCGCACGGATTACGGGGCACGTTGCAAGGTTGGATATCGTCGACAACCAGTATGTGGAAGCGGGTACAGTCCTGGTGGAAATCGATCCCACCGACTACCAGGTAGCCTTCGACCGCGCCAAAGCCGATTACGAAGATGCCCGCGCGGCCGCTTCCGCCGCTGGCGTCAATGTACCGATTACCGACGTGAATACCACCAGTCAGGTTTCAGCCACCGAAGCGGATGTGGTCAGTGCCCGTGCCGGAATTGCCGCAGCCAAGCAGCAGTTCGACGCCGCTCAAGCCCAGCGTGTAGAAGCCGAAGCCAACGACGTCAAGGTGCAGAACGATCTGGTTCGGTATAAACAGCTGGTGGATAAAGAGGAGATTTCGCAGCAGCAATACGATCAGGCAGTAGCCGCTGCCAAAGCCAGCGCCGCTGCCGTCGTCGCCGCGCATGCCATGGCCGATGCGGCGCAGTCGCAGGTCACGCAAGCCCAGGGAAAATTGGTGCAGGCAGAAGCCAACTACCGCTATGCCCAGACGGCGCCCCGGCAAATGCAGATCAGTCGCTCGCGGGCTGAATCGGCAGAGGCTCAGGTGTTGCAAAAGAAGGCCGCCCTCGATCAAGCGCAACTGAACCTGCAGTACACCAAAATTATCGCTCCGGTCGCAGGCGTGGTCAGCGACCGTACCGTCGAAGTCGGACAAAACGTTGCTCCGGGCCAGGAATTGATGAAGATAATTCCTCTCAATGACATCTGGATCACGGCCAACTTCAAGGAGACCCAGCTTCGGTACATGAAAGTGGGACAGCCCGTCACCATTGAAGTCGACGCGAACGGACGGAAATATAACGGCAAGGTGAATAGCATCGCCGGTGCCAGTGGCGCCCGGTTCAGCCTGCTTCCTCCCGAGAACGCCACAGGCAATTATGTGAAAGTTGTGCAGCGTATTCCGGTGAAGATTGTTCTTGATCCAGGTGAGAACAAAGATCAGTCGCTGCGTCCCGGCATGTCCGTCGAACCCAAAGTTTGGATTCGACAATGAGTTCTGCTGCGCCGCCGCTGGAGAACGCTGACGTTTGGCGTCCGGCGATCAATCCCTGGATCATCGCCATAACGGTTACATTGGCGACTTTCATGGAGGTGCTCGACACCTCCATCGCCAACGTAGCCCTGCCGCATATCGCCGGCAGTCTCTCGGCCGGGCAGGACGAGAGCACGTGGGTCCTCACTTCTTATCTTGTCTCTAACGCAATAGTGCTTCCCTTGAGCGGCTGGCTCTCCTCCATCATGGGCCGCAAGAACTTCTACATGAGCTGTGTGGCGCTGTTCACCATCAGCTCATTCATGTGTGGGCTGGCTCCGAACCTGGCGACGCTTATCATTTGCCGCGTGCTGCAAGGAGCTGGCGGAGGTGGCTTGCAGCCCAGCGAACAGGCTATCCTCGCCGATACCTTTCCGCCCGCCAAGCGCGGCATGGCATTTGCCGTCTACGGTATTGCCGTAGTCACGGCTCCGGCCATCGGGCCTACGCTCGGGGGATGGATCACCGATAACTTCACCTGGCGCTGGATTTTTTTCATCAACATTCCCGTCGGAATCATTTCCATCCTGCTGACTTCGCGACTCATTCAGGATCCACCCTATTTCCGGCGCCGCAAGCTCAGCGAAACCAAAATCGATTACATCGGCCTCGGTTTCGTGGCCCTTGGCCTGGGGACCTTGCAGGTTGTCCTCGACAAGGGGCAGCGCGATGATTGGTTCGAGTCGCATTTCATTGTGATCCTCTCCTTGATCGCCGCCGTCTCCTTGATCTTCGTGATTTTCTGGGAGTGGAAGCACAAGGACCCCATCATCGATCTGCACTTGTTTCGCGATCGCACCTTCGGCATCTCCAACCTGCTGATGTTTATGTTGGGCTTTGCCTTGCTGGGCAGCACGCTGTTGCTGCCGCTATTCATGCAAACCTTGCTGGGCTACACCGCGGAGCGCTCGGGCTTTGCCCTGATGCCCGGCGGATTTACCATCATGCTTCTGCTGCCTTTGGTGGGATTCTTGCTTTCGCGCTACAGCCCGCGCTGGCTGCTGGTTTATGGTCTGGTCATGCTTTCCGCCTCTCTGTTCAACATGACCAGGTTCGATCTGCAAATCGACTTCCACACCGCGGCGATGGCTCGCGTTCTGCAGGCGGCGGGCATGGCATTCCTGTTCGTCCCCATTAATACAGCGGCCTATGCCTTTCTGCCCGGGGACAAGAACAACGCCGCTTCCGGCTTAATGAATTTAGCCCGCAACATCGGCGGCAGCGTGGGGATTTCCCTGGTCACCACAATGCTCGATCGCCGAACTCAGGTCCACTTGAACGATTTATCCCGCCACCTCAGCGCCAGCAATCCGGCGTTCCAATCCATGTTGCAAGGCACCAGTCAGGCCATGCGGACGCACGGCGCCAGCGCGGCGTTTGCCACCCAGCAGGCCTACGCCATGATTGAAGGTACGGTCCAACGGCAAGCCACTATGCTGGCCTATCTCGACGACTTCCGCTTTCTCGCGTGGGCCATCCTGGCAATGGTCCCACTGGTCTTCTTGATGAAAAAAAGCAAGCCCGGCGGCGGAATCGCGGTACACTAGTCCGCGTTAAAATGGAGGTAGCCATGTTCCGGCTCGTTACCATAGAGCGAGAGTACGGCTGCGGCGGTGGTGCTATCGCCTCGCAACTAGCCCAGCACCTCGGTTGGAATCTCTGGGATCAACGCCTCACCGAAGAGATCGCCCGCATGGCCAATGTTGACCCTTCCGCAGTCAAGCGCTGTGACGAGCGCATGGACAGCCGCTTCTACCGCTTGGCCAAAACTTTCTGGCGAGGCAGCTACGAGCCTAGTTCCCAACTCGCCAATCGTGCCTTCGACACCGATTGCATGATGTTCATGATGGAACAGATCACGGCGAAAATTGCTCAGGAAGGGAATGCTGTCGTTGTGGGCCGGGGCGCGCCTTACTTCCTGCGGGAGCAAGCCGACGCATTTCACGTCTTTCTTTATGCCCCGCGTGCCGAAAAAATTCGGCGCCTCCTGAACGACGGTTCCACGGAATCTGAGGCCGAAGAAAATGTCGATTCGGTCGACCGCCAGCGCATCGCCTTCGTCAAACATTACTTCGACGCCGACTGGCCCACGCGCTCCCTCTACCACGTGATGATCAACACCGCCATCGGAAATGAATCCGTCATCCAGACGATTCTTCATACCATGCAACTGGTCGAGGGCCGGCCCAGAGCGACGGACTACGAACATCACAAGGTTCCGATCTCGATCTAGCTTGCGTGCGGTCGGACGGGCCGTTGTTGTGGCCCCGGACAGCAATCTTCCGCACAAATATCTGGCCGCGCCCCCAGCACTCCCAGCGCTCGACGCTCCCCCGCCGGATTCATGCGCTCCAGAATCAACTCCCGAATCATGGCAATGAACTTCGGATGGACGCCCACCGTCTTCGCCCGCGTCATGGGCAAGCCGAGAGCATCGCAAAGCTGTTGCGCCTCGATATCCAGGTCGTACAGCACCTCCATGTGATCGGAAATGAAGCTGATCGGCGCAATCACGACAGCCGATACCTTATTTTCCGCCTTCACCTGACGCACGTATTCGAGAATGTCCGGTCCCAGCCACGGCTGCCCCGGGCCGCCGCTGCGGCTTTGATAGACGAGGACATCGTTCTTGTGCCCGATCGCCCCCGAGACCAGACGCCGAACTTCCTCTAATTGCTTCACATAGTCAGATGTGTTTGCCATCGATTCCGGAATGCTGTGCGCGGTGTACACAATCTGCACATTCTCGCGAACATTGCTTGGAACGGCTTCGAGAGCATCACGAACTCGCTCAACCGTAGCCTCGATGAAACCGGGATGGTTAAAGAATGCCCGCAGTTTGTCCACTTCCGGCGCGCCTGGCCCTACCTCGCGTTGCGCCCGCGCAATATCCTCCCGATACTGCCGGCATCCGGAGTAAGAACTGTACGCTGAAGTCACGAAAGCTACCGCCCGGCGGATGCCGTCCTGTTTCATTTTCTCCAGGGTCTCTGGCAGCAGAGGATGCCAGTTTCGGTTTCCCCAATAGACCGGGAGCTTAAGCCCATTTCGATCCATCTCAGCTTGCACGGCGGCAATCAGTTCCCGGGTTTGCTGGTTGATCGGGCTCTTGCCCTCGAAGTGATAATAGTGTTCGGCCACTGTCAGCATTCGCTCGCGGGGAACATTTCGTCCGCGTAGCACATTTTCCAGGAAGGGCATCACGTCTTCCTTCGACTCCGGCCCCCCGAAGGAAACCACTAAAATTGCGTCGTAAGTCATATCGAAATTGGTTTGTTCCACAGAGATCCGGCAGATGAGTATTCCCACATCCTTGAATCCGCCGTTGACATTCCCCCATCTACAACGTCTCATGAACTGCTGCCCGTTGCCAAATGAACGCAGTCGAGCTGACAAAGCCGCGTGGTACGCTTCTGCCAGAACCTCTGGAGACGCCTAGTTTGCTCGCCCGGGTCTTTAAAGCATTCCAATATCGCGACTTCCGCCTGATGTGGATCGGCGCCTGCACCTCCAGCATCGGCACCTGGATGCAAATCGTGGCGCAGGGGTGGTTAATCTACCGCCTGAGCCACTCCGCGCGGCTCTTGGCACTGGATCAGGTCCTCGGTGGGCTGCCGATTTTTCTTTTTTCTCTGTTCACCGGCGTGGTTGCCGATCGGGTGGAGCGTCGGAAAATTCTGCTGGCTTCGCAATATGTGCAGATGCTCAGCGCCAGCGTGCTCACCGTGCTGGTAGCCACCGGAGTGGTGCATGTGTGGCACATTCTCTGCCTTTCACTTCTGTCTGGCTGTGCCCAGGCGTTTGGAGCGCCAGCCTACCAGGCTCTCATCCCGACCCTGGTCGACAGGGAAGACATGCCCAACGCGATCGCACTGAATTCCATTCAGTTCAACGTGGCAGTTATGGTCGGGCCAGCATTGGCGGGGCAGGCCTTAGCGAAGCTGGGGGAAAAGTGGTGCTTCGGACTCAACGCACTTTCCTTTCTCGCTCCCATTGTTTCGCTCTCCATCATTAGCGCACGCTTTCTGCCGCTAAAGACGACCGAGTCGATGTTCGCCAGCCTGAAGCAGGGAATACAGTACGCGCGCAAGCAGAATTCCATGGAGGCGCTCATCCTCCTGGCTTTCTGCATGACTGCTTTAGGCATGCCCATGCGCACCTACATCCCGGTATTCGTAAAGGACATCTTCCATCGCGGTCCTGAAACCTATGGCAACCTGCTGGCGCTGATGGGGCTGGGGTCGATTTTTGGTTCGCTGACCATCGCGAGCGCGGGCAACTTCAAGAGGAAAGGCCTTGTGGCGCTCGGAGCGTTGATTTTGCTGGGCGCGAGCATTTCCGCCTTTGCCCTTTCGAAGTCGGTGCACCTCAGTGGAATGATCCTCGTGCTGGCAGGGGCATCGATGATGGCCGTCTTCGCCACGGTAAATTCGCTGGTGCAGCTGATCACCACCAACGAAATGCGTGGCCGAGTAATGAGCGTCTACAACGTCGCTTTCCGGGGCGGCATGCCGATGGGCAATCTGCTATCGGGATGGCTCGTCCCGGTTTTTACCGCGCCGGTCGTGCTGGGGGTAAATGGCTTTCTGCTGATTCTGGTTGCTCTCTATTTTCTGCTGCTGCAGCGGCGTCTCGCCACACTTTGAGATCGCAACTCCGAAGTTCGTAAATCGCCCGTAAGCCCAGAACTTATGTAGAATACGCGCTGGGCCACGCATCGGCGTGGGGTTCGCCGATCCTCTGTTCTCGTTGCTTGTTCCTTTGGAGAAATCGAGTGGCTGAGACCACAAAGATTCGAGAAGGCAACTCGCCTGCTTTGCCCTCGATTTCCGAAATCGACATCCTTTGGATCACCGCCGGCCTCGGCTGTGACGGCGATACGATTGCCATGACCGCAGCCACCCAGCCCAGTATCGAAGATATCGTCCTCGGGTCCATGCCCTGGACTCCAAAAGTGCATTTGCATAATCCCTTCCTTGCCATCGAGAACGGCGACGATTTTCTCAAGCACTTCTATGCCGCTGCCGAAGGCAAGTTGGCCCCTTTCATTCTGGTTATTGAAGGCTCGATCCCGGACGAGAGCAACAAAAAGGAAGGCTACTGGGCGTCGATGGGCACCGACCAGAAAACTGGCCAGCCCATCACCACTTGTGACTGGATCGATCGTCTTGCTCCGAAGGCCTGGGCGGTCGTCGCCGCGGGAACTTGTGCGACCTACGGCGGCATTCATGCCATGGAGGGCAATCCGACCGGTTTGTTCGTAGTATCCGCCTCGATCGCAGCCCTCATGGCCATTGGAATCTCCACTAGCGGTGGCTCTCGTAACATCATCGTCGCGCTGGAAGAAGCTCGCAAGCGGAACCTGTTGACGGTTGCCCTACTCGGTTGCGACGGTGGTGAGATTCGCCGGCGGCAGTTGGCCGATTTTCCGCTGGTCGTGCAGTGCGATTACATCCCGCGCATTCAGGAGGTGCAAGCCTCGATTTACCACATCATCCGCGAGACGCTGGAGGTGGTGACCCGTGACCAAGCTTGAACTCTTCGGGACGGCACGGTGCCCTCACACGCAGGAGATGCGAGAATGGCTGGAGTGGAAGGGCTCCAAATTTGTCGAGTATGATGTCGAGCTCGATCCAGCCGCTCGCCAACGTATGCGCGAGTTGGCAACTGGACAACGCAGCGTGCCGGTCCTGGTGGAAGACGACGATGTCATCCAGATCGGCTGGCAAGGCCGCAGCTGCTTCGTGGATGTGGAGTGAGAATGTCCAGTGCTTGTTCCATTCGAGTTCGCGGGGTGGTGCAGGGTGTCGGCTTTCGTCCCTTTGTGTATCGCCTGGCCCGCGCCAACACCCTTGCCGGATGGGTATTGAACGGCGAGGAAGGGGTCGAGATTTTTCTCGAGGGCGCTGAGAAAGGATTACTGGCCTTTATCCAGGATCTGAAAACGCAGTCTCCTCCCGCTTCCAGCATTACGGAAGTCGAAGTCCGTCGCGTGGCCCCGCTTGGCTTGAACGAATTTACGATTCGCGAAAGCCAGCGCAGCGAACGCCCCACGGTTCGTATCTCGCCAGATCTTCCAGTTTGCGATGCTTGTCTGAAAGAACTCTTCGATCCGGCGGACCGTCGTTATCACTATCCCTACATCAACTGCACGAATTGCGGTCCTCGCTACACAGTTGTCTTAAGTCTGCCCTATGACCGCGCCAACACGACCATGCAGCATTGGCCCCTGGACGATTACTGCGCGACTGAATATCAAGACCCGGCCAATCGCCGCTTTCACGCGCAGCCTGTTGCGTGCCCGGCCTGTGGACCGGGCTATTTTCTAAAACTAGGCGAAGCCGTCGAGCATGGTAGCGATCCGAGCATCCGCAAAGCGGCGCTGCTTCTCATCGCAGGCAGCATCCTCGCTGTGAAAGGACTGGGTGGCTATCATCTAGTCTGTGACGCCTCGAATCCCGCTGCCGTCGCGGCTTTGCGCGAGCGTAAATTCCGCAAGGAAAAGCCGTTTGCCATCATGGCCAAAAACTTGGATGTGGCTCGCCAGTTGGTCGAACTCTCACCGGAAGCCGAACAACTGCTCGCATCTAGCGCCCGTCCCATCGTGCTTGCCTCGGCGAAGCCTGAACTCGCGCGAGTGGATCCCGGAGTTGCGCCAGAAAATAACGAGCTCGGCGTGATGCTGCCTTACACGCCTCTGCATTCTTTGCTTTTCGCCGCGGGGGCGCCGGAAGTGTTGGTCATGACCAGCGCGAATCGCTCCAGTGAACCGATTGCCTATGAAGATGACGAAGCGCTCGATCGCCTTTCCGGAATTGCAGATGCTTTTCTGATCGGAGAACGCCCCATCGCCCGACGCGTGGATGACTCAGTGGCCCGGGACGGCGTGTTCGGGCCAGTTATTGTTCGTCGCGCGCGAGGTTACGCTCCGGGCGCCGTGGCGAAGTTGCCGACCACGCGTCCAATCTTGGCCGTCGGGGCCGACCTAAAGAACACAATCACGCTCGTGGTCGACGGTCAGGCCTTCATGAGCCAGCATATCGGGGACTTGAGCCATTACGAATCTCTACGCGCTTTCAAAGAAACAATTCAGGATCTGATCGCTATGTATGAGGTTCGTCCCGAAGAACTGCGGGTCGCATACGATTCCCATCCGCAGTATGCCAGCAGTTCTCATGCGCTGGCTCTGGGGATTCCGCAAAGATTGGCTGTCCAACATCACCGCGCCCACATTGCTTCTGTGTTGGCGGAGCGAGGTGAGTTCGAGAAGTGCATAGTTGGAGTCAGCTTCGATGGCACCGGTTACGGCGACGATGGAAGCATCTGGGGTGGCGAGATTTTTGTGGGTAGCATCAAAGGCGGCTTTGATCGCGTGGGTCATCTGCGCGGCGCTTCACTGCCGGGTGGTGACGCCGCGGCGCAGTATCCTGTGCAGGCTGCGGCTGGTTTCTTGGCGCAGGTCGAGGGCATGCCCGATCTTGCCGCTCCGCCGTTCTACTTTCCAAAGCGTTACCACCAATCTGTAGATCTGGTTCAGAAGCATGTCCGAACTTTTCCCACCACTTCAATCGGGCGGCTCTTCGATACGGCGGCGGCGCTGCTGGGCTTTACCCGCGAGGTCACCTTTGAAGGCCAGGCCGCAATGTGGCTGGAGCAACTCGCCCAAGGCGTAGATTCGACGGAACCATACCCTTTTCCGTGGTCGGAGCAGGAATTAGATTTTCGACCATCGCTGCAATGTATGCTGCGCGATCGACTGCGCGGAACTCCAATCGCTGAGATCGCGCGCGCATTCCAGCGCGGTCTGGCTCAAGGTCTGCGCGACGCCGTGGTAAGCGTCTGTGAAGCCCGAAATCTCCATGTCGTGGTTTTGTCAGGTGGTGTGTTCCAGAATGAGTTACTCTTGAAGGACCTGAAGTCGTTGTTTCGCGCGGCGGGCCTGGAGGTATGGACGAATCACGCCGTGCCGCCCAACGACGGCGGGATCAGCCTGGGACAGGCGGCTATCGTGGCCTTCGACCGATTCGATTGAAACTTACATTAGCGCTCCGCGCTCAGACCAGAAATATGCATGAACTTTCCATTGCGATGAGCATCATAGAACTGGTGCAGGAAGAATCGGATAAGCGCGGCGGCGCTCAAGTGAGTGCCGTGCATCTCAAACTTGGTCCGCTTTCTGGTGTGGTCAAAGAGGCGCTATTGGGTTCGTTTGAGATGGCCTGTGAAGACACTCCGCTGAAAGGAGCGCGGTTAGTCGTCGAAGACGTCCCTGTCCTCATTTTTTGTCGAAGCTGCCAGGCGAATCGCCCGGTCAGTTCCGTGCAATTATTTTGTTGTGCCGAGTGCGGAACTCCGTCCGCCGAGGTTGTGCAAGGAAAGGAACTCGAGGTGGTTGCATTGGAGATTGAGGAATGGGATCACAGCCCCGCTTAATTGAAGTCAGAAAAAATGTTCTCAAGCAGAACGATCTGACCGCGCGTGCATTGCGTGAGCAGTTCCGTGCGGCGGGAGTGTTTGTGGTGAGCCTGGTGTCAAGTCCCGGCTCGGGCAAAACCATGTTCCTGGAAAAGACCCTCACGCTGCTTCATCAGCGGTATCGAGTAGCCGCGCTTGTCGGCGATCTCGCTACGGAGAATGATGCGGTGAGGTTGGCGCGCAGTCAGGCTCCGGTGAAGCAAATCACCACCGGCACGCTTTGTCATCTGGAAGCCGCCATGGTTCAAAATGCTCTTAAGGACTGGGATCTCAACCGACTCGATTTTCTCTTCATCGAGAATGTAGGGAACCTGGTGTGTCCTTCGTCCTACGATCTCGGCGAAAATCTTCGTCTGGTGTTGATCTCGGTGACCGAAGGCGAAGACAAACCGCTCAAGTACCCGACAATTTTCAACAGTGCCGACGTGGCCGTCGTCACCAAAATGGACTTGGCCTCAGCCGTCGAGTTTGACTGGCAAGCTGCATACGGCAACATCCAGGCTGTACGTCCTGGCATGCAAGTGTTTAAACTCTCCGCAAAGAACGGGCAGGGAATGGATGAGTACGTGAGTTTCCTGAAGAAGCATTTGGATGAATCCCGCGTGGCCGCGACCATTTAACGAAGATCGCAAATCATGATCAGTTTTCTTTCTATTATCGCGGTCGGATTCTTTCTCGGAATGCGTCACGCCACCGATCCCGACCACGTGATCGCCGTGACCACGATCGTAAGCCGACAGCGCAAGCTGCTGAAGGCTGCGCTTACCGGAATTGTTTGGGGTATTGGGCATACGCTCACAATCTTCCTCGTGGGCTCCGCGATTATTCTCTTTGATGTGGTGATTCCCGCCCGCATCGGGCTATCCATGGAATTCTCCGTGGGGCTCATGCTGATCGTTTTGGGCGCGATGAATATTGCAGCCTTTATGCGAACAACGCGTGCCGTCGTTCCTTCTACGGAAGCATCCGAAGTTGTTCATTCGCACGCCCACATCCACGGCGACTACATTCACAGCCATGCTCACGGACACGCGCCCGAGGCGCATGCGCATAGTCATCAAACTCCGCTCACCTGGCTCGACCGAATCTTCGGCAGGATCGGCCTCTATCAGCAACTGCGTCCTTTGATCATTGGGATCGTTCACGGACTCGCGGGTTCCGCTGCAGTGGCGCTGCTGATTCTCACCACCATCCGAAACCCGCGCTGGGCGATGGTTTACCTGCTTGTCTTCGGAGCCGGAACGGTCGGCGGCATGATGCTGATCACCATGAGCATCGCCTCCGCCTTCAACTTCTTTGGGAGAAGGCATCAGAATTTTTCCCACTGGCTCGGGCTTGCCTCGGGCTTGGTGAGTTTAGCTTTTGGGCTTTTGCTGGCGTATCAGATCGGCTTCGCGAACGGACTGTTCTCCAGCCACCCGCAATGGACACCCCATTAAATCCAGTAAGTGCCCTCACATCTCAGAGTTTCGACCCGCCATCAAACGGGGATAGTCGTCGCCTCCTGTTCCGGAAATCGTCCAGTTCAGTCGCTCCTGTGCGCGCGCTGGTTAGGCGTTGGTGCCGCCATCAACGGTCAAGTTCGCGCCGGTGATGTACGCCGCTTCTGGCCCCGCCACGAAAGCGACCAGCGCCGCGACTTCGTCGACAGATCCGTAGCGGTCGAGCGCGGTGTTCGCCTTCTGGGGCGCGGCCCAATCGCCAGCGGCGGGATTCAAATCCGTGTCGATTGGCCCCGGCTGGACATTGTTGACCGTGATGCCCCGGTTCCCAACCTCTCTGGACAAGCCCTGAGTGAACATCTTGATGGCTCCCTTTGTAGCCGAGTACGGCACCAGCCCCGGCGTCATCAGGCGCTCCCCGACACAGGAGCCGATCATGATGATGCGTCCGCCGCTGTTCATTTGCTTCAGCGCCGCCTGCGTCGCGACGAAGACCCCGCGGACGTTGAGATTGAGCATGTGGTCAAGTTCTTCAAGCGTCGTGTCCTCGAATTTTTTGGGTATGGCTGTGCCAGCATTGTTCACCAGGATGTCAAGCTTGCCTAACGTCGCGGCGGCCTTTTCCACCGCAGCTTTAACGGCGCCGGCATCGGTGGAATCCGCCTGAATTGCGATCGCTTTTCGACCCGCGCGTTCAATCTCCTTGACTACTGACGCGGCCGCGTCGGCACCTTTCGTGTAGGTGATGGCCACATTCGCTCCATCCGCGGCCAGACGCTTGGCAATCGCAGCGCCAATACCGCGTGAGCCACCCGTGATGAGTGCAATCTTCCCTTCGAGTTTCTTGGACATGTTTTTCTCCGTTGTTGCTGATTATGAAACCGAATTTTCGTTCTTGTCCGATCCAATCGCTGATATCGCGCGAACAGTTGAGAAGAGTGATGCCTGAGTTCTTCCCAGGTCCCACGGAAAACGAACAGCCCACACGTCCACCGCCGCCGAAGACGGCATCTTGACGCCTCTCTGGACGCCTTGACGCTGACCGGCTAAGGACACCCCAGCCTTCCGTTGGATGTTCTTTGACCGGGATGGTTGCAGTGTGCTGTGTTTACGGCTGTGATATCAGTCTATGAGGAAGAGGCAGCCTCAGATCCTGTGCTTGGTTCACCGGGCAAGTCTGCCGCCGCGAGGTTACTCTTCAGTTTTGCAGGTTTCACACCAGCAGAAATGTCCGGAGCCAGGGAACTTCTGCCCGGGTAGAAACCTTCACCACCGAGCCAACACGCAGCTAGGCGGTGAAGATTGTGTTTGTAGGTTCGGGTAACGGTATACTCCCTCCCACCTCGAACTCGAAGCATGTATTCTCCTGTCGACCAAGGCTGAATTTCCTCAACCAAGGCTGCATTTACCAGCACCGACCTGTGGATTCGCACGAATCCGTAAGTACTGAAACGGTGTTCCATCATTGAAATCGACTCTCGCAGGAAGTGGGAGCTTGACGTGTGATGCAGCAAAACATAATTGCCTTTGGCTTCGATGGCCACGATATCCGCCAAAACGACAAACAAGAACTTGCCCTTGGCCTTGATTGCGATCCGCGCCGACTGCCTGCGAGCAAACGTTGTTAACTGCCCCAATGCGTCAGTCGAGGCTATGACCGGCGGTGACGACCTGCCGCGGGGATCGGCCTTCAAAGCGTCCCCTGCACGCCTTCCCGGGTGGAAGTTGAGAAGTTGCCTGTCGTTCATCATGGCAGGACGGAGGCGTTCGCTTGGGGCAACGGAACGTAGAGGGACCCACGATTGATTGCCCAGTTCTGAGTTTTCGGTTCTTTCAATGATCGGAAGCTGCGACATATTGATCTCAACATTCGAAGACTTGGTGCGTATACCCCGCGAGGAAATAGATGCCGGACGACTGGACTTTTTCGGACCTCGTCCCTGGACTCTGTGGCCTAACCCCCTTTTCCCCACGAGGCTTCATTCGCGATAGACGCAGCAAGCAGGAATACGAAAGCAATTCGATGCAGGAAAATGTTAATCCGATGTGTTATTCGGGTTTGTGTAGCCGCATTGTGTTGTGTCCGCGAACCAGAAAGAGAGCCAGCCATGCAGCATTCCGCGTGCTTCCCGCCTTGGCCATTTCTGACCGAAAAGAAATCAGTGAGGATCGAAATCGTGGCAGATTGCAAACTGATCGAGCGCCTCGATTCAGTTTGGTCGAAGCGCTCGGATTGTGTTCCTTTGTTCTTGACGGCTGTTGCTCTAGAAAATAATTTTCGCCCCGAATTGCAAGCGGCGTCTTCCTATCCCGTCGGTGATGATGTTTCCGGCAAAGGTATCGCCGCCATTCGGATTGAACGCAAGACTGCCAAACTGCGTGACGCCGTCCACACTGGCTGCCGCGGCGTTGGCGTTTACGTTCGGTATTCCCAGCCATTGGTGGTTGAAGAGGTTGAACGCCTCCGCCTGAAATTGGATCGTGAGACGCTCGGTCACTCGGGTGTTCTTAAACACGGCCATGTTGATCGTGTTTATGGGTTGGCCGCGCTCGGTGTTCCGACCCAGCGGTGAGAAAGGCGTGCCGAAGAATTTCTCAGCCGCCAGGTTGTTAATGATGAAATGGGCCTGGCTCAATGCAATTGGCGCATTGTTGTTGTTGAGGCTTTCGAGGCCGCAGTCGGACGCTGCTGGATTCGTGCACTCCCCAACCGAATCCAATGGCGCGCGCAGGTTCCCCGGAAAAGGCCTGCATGTATCAAAGCTCGGGCTGCCAGTAAAGTCAGTCGGATCGCACGATCCCTGACCAACCGTCTGCAACACCGTCCAAGGCTGGCCGCTGGTATAGCGATACGTTCCGTTGATCTGCCAGCCACCCATCAAGTGTCCCAAAAATCCCGATTGATCGTGCCGCAAGGGCAGGTCGTACACCCAGAGCAACCCAAACACGTTCGGATAATCGTAGCTGCTGTTGGCACGCTCCGCCTTGCTGATATCAAAGGGATTCTGGGCGAGGTCAAAAATAGTTCCCAGGCCTGAGTTTGCCGAGAACGCTTCGGAGGCGTTGTCAATTGTCTTGCTGTAAGTGTAGGAAGCTTCCCCCGTGAAGCCGTGCCAATTCTGCAGCCGGAATTGCGTTTGCAACCCGTTGTAGATGGAATAGCCCGTGTTGCTGTACTTGATCACCTTGCTGTAATTGCAGTTGGCATACGCCACGGGATTTCCGAACTCATCCAGCGCTGGCGGGTTTCCCGCGCCCGTGAATCCAACGCCCGGCGTGCCAGGAGTCGTGCACGGGGTTAGGCCGGCGGGAATCACACTGCTAAACCCATTGCTGATCAACGGCGCGAGATCCGGGTTCCCGTTGGTTTCCTGGAAATTAGCCAGCGTATGATTTCCTACATAGCGAACCTCCGCCGCCATCTTGCCGTTAAATTGGCGTTCGATACCGAGGTTCCACTGCTGAGAATAGGGATTGCGGAAGTTATTGCCGAATTGCGTCTCTGTGGCCACGCCCGGGTTTCCTTTCGGCGCCAGCGGGAACAACGCGGTCGTGACATTCGTTCCGTCGATGGGAGTGACGTTCGGCAACCCGGCTTGTATGGTTGCAAAGTTCGTGAAGGGCGAGCTTCCCTGTACATTGGTCGCAAGATTGTAGTAGATGAAATCGTAGGCAATGCGGAAGCCGCCTCGGATGACGGTAGCGTCATGCCCTAACAGATTCTCGAGGATGTGCGGCGTCCAGGCAAAACCCAGCACTGGACCAAAATTGTGGTACTGGTTTGGCAGATTAGGCACTGTGGTCAAACTGAGTGGAAGACTCGTACTCCATATGGGATTGGGCCCGGTCTGGGTGGCTATGCTTTCGTTGTGCAGGAGATTGGCAGCTTGCTGGTAAAAATCCCAGCGCAGCCCAAGATTGAAGGTGAGGTTATCCTTGATCCTCCAATCATCCTGGAAGTACAAACCCACGTCATTCTCTTTGAAGCGCAGCACCGACTGGCCGTAAGCGACCGAGGTGCTCGACGGCACTTCCAGGTTTGCCAGGAAGTTGCTGTAATCCGGGAATAAAAATTGACCATTCTGCGGGAAGAGCCCGTAGTTGGGTGAGCGCTGCTTATCGTATTCGCCACCCCACTTCATTACATGCCTGCCATGAATCATCGAGGCATTGTCTTGAACTTGGTAGACGTTGATGATGCGGCCCTGCGGGAAGACAAAACTTTGGCCGAGCGAAACGTCGTTGGTGTCCTGAAAACTGATCGAGGGTGGGCACAAACCGGCGCTCGCCAGAACGCAGGTGGGGAATCCACCACCATCGAACTCCGAACGTGAACGCGAGTAACTGAAACGTACCTGATTCAAAAATGAAGGGTTAAACGTGTGCGTCAGGTCCAGCCCAATTTGCTGGCTGCGGCCGGGAACATTCACGATTTGCCCGGCAGCGCCAGCCGCTGGTCCGAAGAAATCTTCATTGGTCGTGATGGTTTGCTGGAAGATGTACCGCGCAAAAAGTCGATCTTTGCTGGTTAGCTGGAAATCGACGCGTCCGGTGGCTTCTTCGTCGTTGAAAGGCTGCGAGAGGAATCGCGAAAGCGAGCCGACTTGGATGGCTGTGCAGCCATTCACACCTGCCACCGTGCAGACATATGCTGCCCCCGTCGACGGGTCGATCTGGTTCGTCATCAACTCGGTCTGAATGTTGTTGAACGTTGGATTTCCCAGCGGAACGGTCGCCGGACCGAACTCCGACAGCGCCGTAACCGCCGGGTTGTTCGGAAAAGCCGCTTGGAGCTGTTGAATTCCCGTCGCTGTAGGGGTCAGCGCTGGAGCCGTGGAAAGGGGAACACCGCCGGCGCGCGCGCGTTCGAAATTTGTAGAGCCGAAGAACCAAACCTTATCGCGTTTGATCGGTCCGCCGATCGTCCCGCCAAACTGGTTTTGCACGAATTGGGGCACGACTGGTGTTGTACATCCGGCCGAGGGGCCGACACCGGGAGGGCAAAAGCCATCGAGAGGATTTTTTTCCTGGTTCTGCAGGGAGTCAAAGTGGTCGCCCTGCCAAAATTCAAACCCCGTGCCATGGAAGGTGTTGGTTCCTCCCTTGGTAACGTAATTGACCACCCCGCCCAGGTTGCGGCCATACTCGGCGTCGTAGTTAGTCACTACTTGTAACTCCGCTATGCTGTCCTGGTTGCCAAAAAAGATGGATGGACCGCCAATGGTGTTGTCATTGTTATTTTGTCCATCCAACTCATAGTTATTTGAACGCCCGCGTTGGCCGTTGATAGACAGCTCCGCGCCGTTATTGTTCTCGAACCCTCCGCTGCCGGCTGTAGCCACGCCTGGAGAAAACAAGACGAAGGAATCGTACGTATTTCCCAAGGGCACGTTCGCGACTTCCTTGGCCTCAAAAGTTTGCGAGAGCTGGTCCGTCGTGCTCTCGACCAGCGGTGCGCTGCCTTCCACCGTCACTGTTTCTGCCGTGTTCCCGACTTTGAGATTGATCGGGCCAAGCGCCGTATCCTTGCCCACTGCTACGATGACGTTTTCTGCTCGGTATTCTGAGAATCCCTTGGCCTCCACGCGCACGCTATAGGTGCCGGCAGGCAGCGAAGGAAGTTCAATCACTCCCGCCCTGGAGCTCGTAGTGGCGAATACGCGGTTGGTCTCCAACTGCGTAGCCCGCACGCTGGCTCCTTCGACGACCGCACCCTGCGGATCCAGGGCGGTTCCTGAGATAGATCCAGTCACGATGCCTTGGCCAAAAACCGCGCCACTAGCCAGGAGCAACATAACAATAACAAGCAACACTTGCTCAATGTTGCGAAGTTTCGTCGTCATGGAAAAAATCCTCCGAGTCGAACTTTGTTGAACAGCCCCAGTCTTCCTTATTAGTTGCGCGAAAATAATCACGCGAACCGGAACTCATCGCGCTGCGTCGCACACAGGAATGCCCACGCAAGCGATCTAAGCAATTTGCAAACCACCCATACCCCACAATTTTTCAGGTGTTTACGTGAGCTTGTTGCTATGTCTTTTTGAAATGAGAGATAGGTTGAGCAGGTACTCGTAGCACAATCCTTTGGTATCAAATTCTTCGTTTGTAAGGCTGTCCCTCAGGATTGTTGAAATGCACCAAACGGAAGGTCGATTTTCAGAAACTCCGCATTTCTGGAGATTCCGAAGGAAGTTTGGGTAAGCGAAGAGTTCTCCGAATGCGCTTAGTCTGCGAGGAAAGTATCGATTCCGAGCCAGAATTCAGCCAGTGCCCTGAGATTTTTCTTGTAGGTGCGAGTAACAGTGTATTCCTCGCCGTTCCTGATGCGCAGCTCGTAATCCCCCGTCGGAACAGGCCGGATCTCTTCCACAAACGAAGCATTTACTAATACCGATCGATGGATCCGAATAAACCCGTACGACTCTAGCTTGCTGGCCACATCGGAAACAGAATCCCTCAGGAGATAGGAGCCTGACTCTTTCTTAAGGAGGACATAGTTGCCCTCCGCATGGACAGAAACGACTTCGCCGGGGTCTATGAAGAGGATTCTGCCCTTTGCCTTGATCGCAATCTTACGAGGCTGTGGTGGCGCGGCTCCCCGGAGCATTTGCAGAGTGTCGAACAAGTTGATCGTTCCTCACTTCTCGGTTTCGAAACTGATCCGGTTCCACTCCTGGTTATCGATGCCTCGAAGAGCGGGCAGGACCACCGTGGTTGCCACAATTCCATCAGCCTCACCGGCCAACGAAAAGAAGCTTGCTTCAAATACAGATGCTGCAAGCAGGCCTCCGTGTTGCGTAGTACGATCCCCTTTCCCAAAAAACATTTATTGCGGACACTATTTCGCACCCGGAGTTCGAAAACCTCATTCTCGCGGGCGGACTCTATCTCGGTAACTTGAGGACGCTTTGCTGGCGTAAGCATAGCGGGCGCCCGTACCCGAAATCCTGAGCCGGGGTTGGGCGAAGGTATAGGAAGGAATCTGGTGCGCCCGGAGAGATTCGAACTCCCGACCTATTGCTCCGGAGGCAATCGCTCTATCCATCTGAGCTACGGGCGCACGATGATATTCAGTTTACATGGGCCAGGCGAGTACCTTCAATTGAGCATTCTGCTTGGAACGCGCAAGGCTCCGAGAGCCCAAAGTTGAAGTAACGGCGCAGCTCCGGGCACAACTATAGGCGCGGAAGGTAGGGTACCTCTCGCAGTTGCGAAAAACATCACTCGGGTTCGTTTGGGTTGGAGATTCCTACCAGCGGCCTCGGCCACCGCCACCACCACCGCGGCCCCCACGATCCCCGCCGCGATCCCCGCCTCGGCCTCCGCGGTCTCGTCCACCGCCTCCACCATGCTCAGTCTTGGGTCGCGCCTCGTTGACATTGAGCGTGCGGCCTCCCACTTGCGTGCCGTTCAAGGCAGTGATGGCCTTCTCCCCATCTTCGTTGCTGGCCATTTCCACGAAGCCGAACCCGCGCGAGCGTCCAGTATCGCGGTCCGTCATGATGCTGACTCGATCCACCTGCCCAAACGGTTCAAACATCTGACGCAGTTCGTCTTCTGATGTGTTAAAGCTCAGATTCCCCACGAAAATATTCTTCACGCATCGGCCTCTGCATTGAGCTGTCGAAGTGCAAGCTCAATTCGGCAGGACTGGCAGGTCGGGGAAGCCTTCCTGAAAATCGAGGCCGGAGCTGGCGGCAGTCGAATGCGGCGAGAAGTATAGCAGGTTTGTCAAGCCGAGCATGTTAAATCGGGTGGATGGCCTGGCGAAGCTCGGCTAGCATTTATCCACTTGCCAGTACCCTTCGCGATGATAGCCCACTTGCAGTAGCCGGTTCTTGGGATCGTGCCGCTTGCCGCAACCCGGACAGATCATGTATCGACTCCAGGCTGTCCCGCGATGGTCATAGTCTTCGGTGACCGCAAACGTCGTGCCGCAACTACAGGGCACCAGAAACATTCGAAGCGGAGCCTCGGTCTTTGACTTTTCGATCTGCTCGCGAAACTTCACACTTCTTCCAGGGCCTCTTTTGCCCGCTTCTTTCGTCCGTTCGATTGCAAAATTTTCTTCCGCAACCTTAATGATTTCGGAGTGATCTCGACAAATTCGTCATCCGCAATGAATTCAATTGCCTGTTCCAGATTCAATTGCCGGAAGGGAACCAATCGAATGGCCTCATCCGCGGTCGAAGCCCGCATGTTGGTCAGTTTCTTTTCCCGCACCGCGTTGACTTCCAGATCATCGTCTTTCGCGTTCTCTCCGATAATCATTCCTTCATACAACTCAACCCCAGGCGCGACGAAGAGTTCTCCGCGCTCCTGCAGACCCCACAGCGCGTATGCGGTCGAAGTGCCGGCACGGTCCGCAATCAGCGCGCCCGTAAGTCGATGGGGAATTTCTCCCTGCCATTCCGTATATCCGTCAAACAACGAATTCATCACGATCGTCCCACGCGTGTCGGTGAGCAACTGGCTGCGCAGCCCAATCAGTCCGCGGCTGGGCACGCGAAACTCAATGCGCACGCGCCCGTAACCGTGGTTATGCATGTTGATGACCTCACCCTTGCGCGATCCCAACTGCTCCATCACCACGCCCACAAATGCTTCGGGAACATCCACCGTGAGATGTTCCACCGGTTCCATCAGCTTCCCGTCGATCCGCTTGGTGACGATCTCCGGTTTGCCCACCATCAGTTCGTAGCCCTCGCGCCGCATCATCTCAATGGTGATCGAAAGCTGAAGCTCGCCGCGCCCCAGCACCTTGAACGAATCGGTCGTGCCCATCTCCTCCACGCGCAAAGAAACGTTGGTGAGCAACTCCTTAGCCAGTCGCTCGCGAAGATTGCGCGATGTCACGTAAGTCCCTTCGCGTCCCGCGAACGGAGAAGTGTTCACTGTAAAGGTCATCGCGATGGTCGGCTCATCGATCACGATGGGCGGCAGCGGCGCGGGATTCACCGGATCCGTGATCGTCTCTCCGATGGTGATTCCCTCCACCCCCGCCACGGCAACAATATCGCCCAGCACTGTCTCCGTTATGTCCGTCCTCTTCAGTCCGGAGAAGGAAAACAGTTTCGTGATCTTGGTCTTGTGCATCGACCCGTCGCGCTTGGCGATGACCACGTCCTCGCCCGTGTACATGGTGCCGTTGAACACGCGCGCAATTGCCAGCCGTCCGAGAAAATCGCTGTAGTCAAGATTCGCAACCAGAATTTGCAACGGACCTGCCGGATCGCCCTGAGGCAAGGGAATCGTTTTTAGAATCGCGTCAAACAGCGGCCGCAGATTCTCGCCTGCGATTTTGACGTCTGTTGACGCCGTCCCTTCCTTCGCATTCGTGTACAACACCGGAAAGTCGAGCTGATCTTCCTTTGCATCCAGATCAATAAACAGGTCGTAGATTTCGTTGAGTACTTCCTGCGGCCGCGCATCGGGACGGTCGATCTTGTTGATCACCACGATGGGCGGCAACTTGGCCTCGAGCGCCTTGCTCAGCACATAACGCGTTTGCGGCAGCGGCCCTTCGCTGGCATCCACCAGCAGCATCACTCCATCCACCATCTTCAGGGCCCGTTCTACCTCGCCGCCAAAGTCGCTGTGGCCGGGAGTGTCCACGATGTTGATCTTCACGTCGTGATAGAAGATGGCCGTGTTCTTGGCAAGAATCGTGATACCGCGCTCGCGCTCCAATTCGTTCGAATCCATCACGCGTTCGACGTGGTGCTCGTTGGAGCGAAAAATGCCGCTCTGTTGCAGCATAGCGTCCACTAGCGTGGTCTTGCCGTGGTCGACGTGCGCGATGATGGCGATGTTGCGAATGCTCAAACTCAAAATATGGTTGTCCTTTGTTGTTAGACCGGTCGGCGGGAGCTGACGGCATCCGCCGCCAAAAGCCCTACCTATAACTTTACTATGGGTTGCCGCTTATCAGGAGGTTACGTAGGACTTTACTTTGGCCAATTCGGATCCGCAGGACAGTGAAAAGCGAAAACTGAAAACCACGTTAGCCTGCAACCGCTGTCTGTTTCGGCGCGGGCCTTCCGGCCAGCCGTGCTTCCGCTTGTTTCACGGCGCGCTGTGCTGCCAGGATTCCTCCATTGGTGGTCGATTCCGGGCCTTCTGAATCCGTGTTGGCAAAGAACACGCGATCCATGGGATGCCGCGCCAGCGGCTGAACCTGTGTGTACAGCCCAGGCGTTGTCATATATAAAGGATGCCCGCGCCGGTAAATGTGCACTTCAACCGGATCGACATTGAGTCCCGGCATCATCTTCTGAAAGTCGCTCAACACGTTGGCGGCGATCTGGCGCGCCCCCGCTTCAGTCAGCAACTGGCTGCGCTCCTCTTCTTTCAACGGTGTGTAGCAGCTGAGTATGTTGAATTTCTGCTGGTAGCCCGGCCGCTTCTGAATCACCCAATCGGCGACCAGCACGTCAGTAAAGCTATTACCGGGACACCACGTGTCGTAGCCGTGATTGAAGACCGGCTTGTCGAAAATCAGATTCACCACCGGATACGGAATGTAGCGAATCTGCTGCATGGCATCACTCTGCTTGTCGGGCAACCCCGCGACGATGCGCCGCGTGATGAACTTGGGCGTCGCCATGATTACGGCTTTCGCCGCCACGGTCTTCAATTCACCGCCCAGCATGTATGTGACGTGCACTTCGTCTTTTTCCGAGACCACCGCCACCGTCGTCGCGCCTGTCTGCATGCGGTCCTTGTATTTCGGTTGCAAAATGTCCGCCAGCTTCTTGGTCAGTGCGCCCAAGCCTCCCGGCCAGGTATAGCGATCGTCTGTTCGACTCTCTCCCACCATTTCTTGCAGGGAATCAATGGCGATGCCAGCCGCCGTGTCTCCACTGGTTGCGCCCCAGTTGGAGGGCCCGAAGCTATCCCACCATTGCCTGAGTTCTTCGGGATATCCTTTCAAGAAATCCGAAAACGGTTGATTGAAAAGTTCTTTGCCGCGCTTCTCTACGTCAATCGCCAGCATCTCCTTCTTGAACTTCTTGAAGCTCTCGCGTACCGGAGCCGCATAAGGCAACCTATCGACGCCTTCACCCCATGTATCGAGGACCAACTCACCATGAATGATGGTTCCGTCCGGGCTGTTGACGGGCAATGGTTCCAACCCAATCTCCTTGGCGAAATGGTAGGAGTATTCATCTTTCGTCAAGAACGCCGATCCCGTTCCATAAACGCTGCCTTCATATTCCATGGCATATGCGTTGCCACCCCAGTGCGGTTCTTTCTCTAACAACAAAAAATCGCGATGCTGTAGCCGATACGCTGCCGCTAACCCACTCACTCCTCCGCCGACAATCACCACGTCGTGCCGCGCGGAGGCCGGAGGCCGCGTGAAAACTTTGCCATCGCGCACCTGGTGGCAGATTCGATTGTCTTCGCTGTCCACATCAGCGGCATAACTTTTTCCTGCGCCGGCTGTCTGAGCCGCTACCAATGAAAGATCGATCGGGCATCCCGCCGTTACCGCACCGGCAACCACAAACTTGATGAAGTCTCTGCGATTCGCGCTCATCCCTGCCCCTCCGCAGCTTCCACAATCTCGGTTCCTGCAATCGACGCGCCTTCGCCACGCATGCGCAAGCGATACCACAGCACAATCGCCACCAGCGAAAACGCAAAGATAATCGTTGACACTGCGTTGATCTCCGGCGTGATCCCGCGCCGCAGCCGTCCCCATATTTCCAGCGGCAGCGTGTTGTCGCGTCCGATCAAAAAGAAGCTGACCGCAATCTCGTCCATCGACAGCGTGAAGATCAGCAATGCCGCACCGATAATCGGCAGCTTCAGGTTCGGCACTGTGATCCGCCAAAATGTTTGCCAGTAATTTGCGCCAAGATCGAGGGAAGCTTCTTCCTGCGCCCGATCCAGCTTTTGCAGGCCTGCGAATACTTCCGTCGTCGCCACAGAGATCAACGCGGTTCCATGTCCCAGGATGATCGTCATCAAGCTGAGCTTCGTTCCCATCACGTTGAACAGCATCAACAACGAAAGCCCAGTAATGATTCCCGGCAGGATCAACGGCAGCAAAACTAACCGCCGGAACACGGCCTTACCTGGAAACTGCGCGCGCTCCAGCGCCAACGCCGCCGGCACGCCGAACGCCAGTGAGATCATCATCGCCGCCAGAGCCACCTGCACGCTGTTGAGCACCGAATCCCAGATCGGCCCATCGGCGAATAGTGTTCGATACCAGTCGAGCGTCAGATGATGCGGCGGAAATCCGCCAACCCCCTCGCCGTTGAACGAATACAGAATAAGGATGGCGATGGGCAAGTATAGAAATCCGAATACGGCGATCGCATGAAAGAGCAACCAGCGTGAGCCGGAGGCAAATGATGGCTCGCTCATGAGAAGCTCCACTTCTTTTCCAGACGCTCAGAGAAAAACAGCAGGCTCACTACCAGCGCCAGCATGCAAAGCGAAATTGCTGCGCCTAGCGGCCAATTGAACGCCGCGCCAAACAAGCTGACTACGATGTTGGAAATCATGATGCCGCTTGGCCCGCCCAGCAGCAGCGGTGCAAGAAAATCACCCAGGCTCAAAACAAAAGCAAATGTCGCTCCCGCCAGCACTCCCGGAATCGAGAGCGGGAAAATCACCTTCCAGAATGTTTGGCCTGGAGTGGCTCCCAGATCATGCGAGGCCTCTACCAGATTGCGCGGAATATGTTCCAGCGCCGCATAAATTGGCAGAAACGTAAACGGAGTGTAGATGTGCGTCAGCGTCAGTACCACCGCAAACGGGCTGTACAGCAGAAATTCCAGCGGATGCTTCGTCAAATGCACATACTGCAGCAGAGTATTCAGCACGCCATCCGAGCCCAGGATTGTCTTCCAAGCGTAAGCGCGCACCAGGTAGCTAACCCACAGAGGAATAATCACCAGTTGATAAAGCAGATCCTTTTTCTTTCCCGCATAAAACGAAAGAAAGTATGCCAGCGGATATCCGAGAAGCAAGGAGAAGATGGTTACGCGTGCCGCGATCCACATGGAGCGCAGCAGAGTCTGCCAGTAAACGTCCACTCGCAGCAGTTGCCGGTAGTTATCAAGTGTCCACGAGTGCACGATCGTCTGCGACGCTGACACCGACCAGAAGCTATAGCAAAACATCAGGAGATACGGCATCAGTAAGAACACCGTCACCCAAACCAGTGGAGGCAACGTGACCGCCGCTTTGTAAGTTCGAGAGAACATCAGATTCTTTCCGGAGACTCGCGCACGAGCACAGCATCAGCGGGAGAGAATTCCAGTTCGACATCATCGAGCCTTCCGCCGCTGCCCGGAGTTCGCACCGCCAGCACCAGCCCGTCGCCGCATTCCACGCGAATCAACTCGGTCGCGCCATGAAACGCCTGATGCCGGACCTTCCCGCGAACGCGTACGTTTTCTGCCGCCAGCGGATTTCCCGAAGCCAATCGAACACTCTCCGGCCGCAATGAAAACAGAGCCGGACCATTTGGAAGTGCCGCCGACCATGTCAGGGAAGCGCAACGCACCACACTTCCTTGCACTTCGCCCTTCAGCAGATTCGTATGACCAATAAACTGCGCCGTATAGGCGGTAGCCGGCCGCTTGTAAATTTCACGAGGAGTTGCCACCTGCTCCAGATCTCCTGACCGCAGCAACGCGATCCGGTCCGACATCACCATCGCCTCTTCCTGGTCGTGAGTCACAAAGATGAACGAAATGCCGACTTCACGTTGCAATGATTTCAATTCCACTTGCATCTGCCGCCGCAGATTCGCGTCCAACGCCGAAAGCGGCTCATCGAGCAACAGCAGTCGCGGACGGTTCACCAATGCCCGCGCCAGAGCGATCCGCTGCTGCTGTCCTCCGCTGATCTTGGATGGCTTCGACTTCGCGTGCGCCGACATCTTCACTTTCTCCAGCGCTTCCGCAACTCGCGACGCGACCTCCGCTTCAGGCCTCTTCGCCACACGCAACCCATACGCCACGTTCTGTTCTACGGTGAGGTGTGGAAACAACGCATAATGCTGGAACACGGTGTTCACGCGACGCCGGTAGGGCGGTTGGCGGTCCAGTTGCTCCTCGCCCATCCACACTTCGCCGGAACTTGCGCTCTCGAAGCCCGCGATGATGCGCAGCAACGTGGTCTTTCCCGATCCGCTTTCACCGAGGATGGTGAGAAATTCACCCTCCGCCACATCCAGAGAAATGTCGCGCAGCACCACATTCTTGCCGAAGCTCTTGGCAACATTCTGAATCCGGAGCAGCGGGGCCTCGGCGGGAGTATCCCCAGACCTCGTAGCAGTTTCAGAAGTGATCATCAACCCCAACGTTCTCACCGATTCGTGACGAGCCAAAGTCTGACAGCCTTAGCCTCCGACTTGGCTCAGAGCAATTTCCTTCGAAGCCAGTTCTACTGCGCTGCCTTCACTTCGTTCCAGATCTCGTTGTACTTGGCGCGCCGCGGCACATTCTGCCAGAAATAAAGCCGCTTCTGGTAGTTGTCCACATCATCAAGATGCAAACTCTTTACCTCCACGGGCGTCATAAACTGTGCGGCCTGCGGATTCGCCGGGGTGTATCCCGTAACATCTGTCACCTTCTTCTGAGTTTGCGCTTCAATCATGTACTCCAGAAATTCCTCGGCCAGTTCCTTGTTCTCGCTGCCCGCCGTAATCATCAGGTGATCGATCCAGCCCGTGGTGTTTTCTTTCGGAATAGTCTCTCCCACCGGGAAGTTGATTTTGCGCAGTTGATTGGTCATCAGCGGCCATCCCATGGCGGCCACTATCTCGTGATTCTGAAAGAGGTTCGTCAACTCCCCGCCGGTCGACCACATCTTGCGGATATTTGGTTTCAATTCCAGCAACTTCTTCTTTACTGCCTCCAGCTGCTCATCGCTCAAGTTGTAAAGCTGCGACGGGTCGGGTTTGTCGTAGCCCAGTACCTGCGCTGCCATGTAAACCGTGGACAGATCGTCCCACACCGAAATTTTCCCGCGGTATTTCGGATCCCAAAGCACATTCCAGCTCTCGGGAGGCTGTGCAAATACCGTCGTGTCATAGAGCAGAGGATCCGGTCCCCACATGAACGGAACCCCGTACACCTGGCCATTCAGGCGCACCAGCGGCAGGGAAACCAGCTGCGGAGAAAGCTGCGCATATGAGGGGATCTTGGAAAGATCGAGCGGAGCGGCAAATCCCTTCATCGCAATCGCAGTGGCCACGTCGCTGGAGGGAGAGATGACGTCGTAATTTGACGCGGCCCCGCCGTTCAATTTGGTCGTCAGTTCGTCGCTCGATCCCATGTACGACGCCGACACTTTGCAATGGTGCTGTTCCTCGAAAGCCTTGACGAAGGAAGGATCGGCATAGCCTTCCCATACCAGCAAATTCAGCGAAGGAGTTTTCTTGGTGCACGATCCGGTGAACACCATGAACGTCAGCAGGAACGGCAAAACCATCCAGCGTCGCATCTTCCTTGTTCCTCCTTCTCTCCTCGAGCCGGCCAACAGCTGCGCCGCAAACGATTGCCCGTTCAGAACGTCGGCGGCGTATTCACCCACAGCACCCAAGTCTCTGCCCGCCCAGGATTTTTCCAGTGATGCGGTGTCGCACTCTCAAAATAAAAACTGTCTCCCGCCTTGAGCTGGTACTGTTCCTTTTCGAGCGTGATCATCAACTCGCCCTGCAAAACGTACAGGAACTCTTCTCCCTCGTGGGTGTAGGAATCGCCGCTGCCCGCTTCCGGCGCCACGCGAAACAGATGCGGCTCCATCACCGTATTTCCCCAGGCCAGCAATTCCATGCGAACGCCCGGACCAGCTTCCAGCACTTTTCTTTGTCCCGGCTGCACCCGCCGGCTGCTCGCCCCCGTCGCGTCGAAAAAATCCAGGATGTTGGTTTTATAAAATCGCGCCAGCTTGCGAAGCGTCCCCACCGAGCCGCTCATCTGCGAGCGCTCCAGCGCGCTCAGGAATCCCACCGAGATGCCAACCGCTCGCGCCACCTGCGCGAGAGACAGCTTCTTCTTCGACCGCAATTGACGCAAGTGCGAGCCGATCGCTCCAGCGCCTCCGTCCGGTGCTGGGTGCGCTCGTCCCTCCCGGCGCAGCAACTCCACAATCGCCGCTGCATTCAACCCGCGCACTTTCCGCAGAAAACGCGCCCGCTTCAGCAGCTTTACGTCGTCGGCCGTATACAGCCGGTACTTGCTTTCCGTGCGCCGGGGCCGCGTCAGGCCCAGGCTCTCCCATGACCGGATCACGGACGGAGAAACTCCCACGCGCCGAGCCACGTCTCCGATCTTTAAGTACGCTTTGGCGCTGGATGAGTTCATGGTTCGCTGGAAAGGGCATTCAAGTTTTCTATGCGAAAGAACGCGTTTTTATCCTTGACAGTACGCGTACCTCTTCTCTAACCTTGCGGGATTATAGCAAGGTTGTGGCTGGACACAAGCTGTCGTTTTCAAGAAAAAACAAACTCCCCAAGATGCTGGAGAAGATGCCTGGAGGTTCCATGCCGTCACCGCGAGCCCGCTGGACCATGATGTGTCTGGGAACGATTTGCCTTGTGTTCTCACTCCTGATCCCCACGCTGCTTAGCGCGCAAGGTGCGAACGGCCGCATTTTAGGCCGCGTCGCCGATCCTACCGGCGCCGTTTTGGCGGGCGCCAAGATTACTCTGATCAATGAGGCGACCGGCATCAGCCGCGACGCGCTTACCAATGAGAGCGGCGACTACAACCTGGTCAACGTCGTTCCCGGAACGTACACCATCCAGTTTGAGCTGACGGGATTCAAAAAGAACGTTCAGAAGGGTGTGATTGTCGATGTCAACCAGGTGGTAACCCTCAACTCCACTCTGCAAATTGGGGGCTCACAAGAGACGGTCGACGTAACTTCGGAAGCTCCTCAGGTGGATACCAGCAGCACGCAGCTGGGCGCCGTCATTAATGACCGCTCCGTGAATGAACTTCCGCTTAACACGCGCGATACCTATCAGTTCCTGCAGCTTCAGCCCGGCGTTCAGGCCCAGCTTGGATCGAGCGGCGCCTTGTTTGCCGGGACCAGTGACGCCGGTTCCGTTTCGGTGAACGGCGGCCGCACGCGTGCCAACAACTTCAGCGTCAATGGCGGCGATGCTAATGACCAGTTCGTAAATACGCCCACGATTCAGCCCACTCCCGATTCGGTCGAAGAATTTCGCGTCATCACCAATACCTTCGACGCCGAATACGGCCGCAACTCCGGCTCCGTCGTGAACGTCATCACAAAGTCCGGTGGCAATGCCTTCCACGGCAACGTTTACGAATACTTCCGCAACACGGATCTGGATGCGCGCGGCTATCCTGATACGACTAAGCCGCAGCTGAATCAGAACCAGTTCGGTGGCACATTCGGCGGTCCTATCAAGAAGGATCGCACCTTCTTTTTCCTCTCCTACGAAGGCCGCAGGATCCGCGACGGCGTTCCCGGCCAGTTGCTGAATGTACCGACCACTGCTCAGTTTGGTGGAGACTTCTCCGCGCAGGGGCCCTTCGCAGGAGGCATTGCGGCCGGAGGCTTTATAGCGAATGTGCTGGACGGTCGCCCTGGCTGTGACGCCGCGTTGGGCTACACGGTTGCAGGCCTTCCAGCTGACCCGCTCACAGGCCTTACAGATTGGAATTCTCAAACGCCGGGCGCGACACCTGGCTTTCCTTCGGTCTTTCCCAACAACAAAATTCCCACCGCTTGCCAGGATCCGGTAGCCGCCAACCTGCTTCAGCGTTTTGTTCCCGGAGGCAATAGCGGCCCTGGCCTGTATCAAGTCGTCCCTGTCGGCACCATCAACGCCGATCAATTTACCGTTCGCCTCGACCACCGGATCAATGATCACCAAAGCTTCACTGGCTACTACTATTTCAACGACGGCCGTGAACTCGATCCGTACAACACCTTCGAAGCGGCTGGCGCCACTCTCCCTGGCTTCGGAAGCTACAACAACGCCCGCGATCAGCAATGGAACTTCACCCATACCTGGACCGTCAGCAACGCTTTGGTCAACGAGGCCCACTTCACCTATATGCGTGAGGGCGAGCTGGGATATTTGAAGAATCAAACGTCCAATGCGGTCACAGCATCCTGCACGGGTTCGGCCGCCACGTACTGCTTTACTGGTGTTTCCGATTCTTCGTTCATCCAGAGTTCATTCGGCACCGCTGCCAATCTGGGTATAACACCGGGACTACCGGCAAATCTCACCGGAGTTCCCTTCGTAAACATCTCGGGCGGCGCGTCGTTTGGGAATAATTTCGAGGGTTTCCTGCCTCAGGTGGGGAACAGTTTTCAGTGGACCGACGAACTCAGTTGGGTGAAAGGCAACCATACCTTCAAGTTCGGCGTGGACGTCCGCCGGGCCCGCTTCGATCAGTTCTACTACTACAACGTGAATGGCGAATACACATTCAACAACAGCGGCCCGAATGCGATCATTCCAGGCGACGGCGACCAATACGCCGAATTTCTGCTGGGGCTGGCAGATAGCTATTCTCAAGGTTCTGGCCAGCGCGAGGATGTTCGTAGCACTGCCGTTTATCCATTCGCTCAGGACAGTTGGAAGATCAGGCCCAACCTGACCCTTAATTACGGCCTGCGCTGGGAATTTACCCCTCCCCCGACAGACATCAGCGGTCACGTCGAAACCTTCCGGCCCGGCCAGAATTCGACTGTCTACCCATGCGGAATTACGACCAGCGCTTCCTATTGGCAAGGCTTGGGCGTGGCGAATCCAACTTGCGCCAACACCGGAACGGAACCGACCGGCTTGGTCGTTCCAGGCGATCCCGGTGTCCCTGCCGGAATGACGTCAACTTACTACAAGGCCTTTGCACCGCGCGTCGGCCTCGCCTACAGCCCAAATTTTAGCAGCGGAGCGTTAGGCAAACTATTCGGCAGCAATGGCAAGACCAGTATTCGCACAGGCTGGGGTCTTTTCTATAACCCAATCGAAGAATTGGTGCTCGCTCAGTTCGGAGCTGAGCCACCGTTCGGCGGTAGCTCCTACTTTTCCGATACCTTTTTCAACACTCCGTTCGTAAATCAAGGCGATTTCACGAGTCCTAATCCTTTCAACGGCGTCATCACTCCGACAAAAGGTGCCGCCACTGATCTGTCGCTCTTTCGCCCTATCCTCCTCTATGGCGAATTCCAACCTCATCTGCGCTCGCAGTACACCAGCCAATACAATCTCACCATCCAGCGCGAGTTAACCAATAGCACGATGTTCCAGATCGGGTACGTCGGATCCGAGGGCCATCGCCTGCTCGCTTCGCACGACATTAATCCCTCCACACCGCAGACCTGTCTGGATATCATCAACATTGCGGCAGCGAATGCGGCGGCCGTGACGTCTTACGGAGCTCAGGCCACGTGCGGTCCGACAGTCGAAGACTCCCAATGGAGCGTGACTGTCCCGCAAGGATACGTGTTTCATCTGCCAAACGGTACTACCGTCACCGGTGCCTCGGGCGGCACTCCAGTGCAGGTGGTTGGGCTGCGACCCTATTCATCTCCTAATTGCGTGACGAACGGGCCGAACATTGGAACCGGTTGCCCGGTCGATGGCGTGCCAGTCTTCTCTAGTGTCTTCGCCGAGGACACAATCGCCAATTCTTCTTACAACGCTCTGGAGATGATGCTGCAGAAGCGCTTCTCTCACGGGTTGCAATTCCAGGCTGCTTACACCTTTAGCAAGTCGCTCGACGATGGGTCTACATTTGAAGAGACCCTAAATCCATTCAACTTTGGCGCCAGCCGCGCGCTCTCCATCTTCAATTCCAAACAGCGCTTCGTGGTTAGCTACGACTGGGAACTGCCGACCACCAGGTACCACGGTTTTGCCGGTCGCGTGCTTAATGATTGGGAAGTTTCCGGAATTACACAATTCCAGAGCGGTTTTCCAATCCGCCTGAACACCGAGGACGACAACGAACTGATCAATAGCGATTTTTTCCTGGGAACGGAAGCTCCCAGCTTGAACGGTCCATTGCAGATTTTGAATCCCAAGAAAAATGGAGGCTTTTACCTCAACTACAACCAGTTCTCCGATCCGCCGCTCGGCCAGTTCAACAACGGTACGCAACGTACGATCTGCTGCGGCCCCGGACTCGCGGATTGGGACTTTTCGGTTCACAAGAAGATTGCCTTTAGTGAAAACAGATATTTCCAGTTCCGCGCTGAAATTTTCAACGTTTTCAATCGAACCAATTTCTCGAACCCCGATGGCGGTTACTCGGATGGGCCAACGGGATTCGGCAAAATCACATCGGCCGGCGACCCGCGCTTGTTGCAGTTTGCTTTGAAGTACTTCTTTTAGCTTGAAGGACTAAACTTAACAGATGTCCCCGGGCGGTTCGCCGCCCGGCATTCTAATGGCCCGCTCACCAAGGTGACGTCGGCCTGAGTTATCCCGGAGCAATTCGATGTATCCCGATCTGCAGAAGGAACTCGACACGTTCGAGCGCCGCACACCTAAATCCGCCGAAGCCCACAAAAAAAATCTCAAACGCATCCCGCTCGGCGTGGCCAGCAACTATCGCCACTACGATCCCTGGCCCATCTTTGTGAAGGAAGCCAGCGGCAGCAAGTTCCGCGACCTCGATGGCAACGAGTACATCGATCACAACCTGACTTTCGGCGCTCTCATGGCTGGGCACTGCCATCCCGCAGTCATGAAGGCGGTCGAAAAACGTCTCTCCACTGGCACCATGTTCGGCATGCCGCACGATATGGAGTGGGAACTCGCAGAAGAAATCTGCAAGCGCTTTCCGATTGAGATGGTCCGCTTCGGCAATAGCGGCACCGAAGCTACAATGCATGCGATTCGCCTTGCCCGCGCCGCCACCGGCCGCGACAAGATCATCAAGTTCGAAGGCGCCTACCACGGTCTGCACGATTCCGCTCTGGTCAGCGTCAAGCCTCACGCTCCCGAATTCGGTGACATCGACAATCCCACGCCTGTGCCCGGCGGCTTAGGCGTACCCAAATCCGCAGTAGCCAACGTAAAAATTGCGACCTTCAACGATCTCGCCACGGTCGAGCGCCGCTTTAAGGAAAATCCCGACGAAATCGCCGCGATCATTCTCGAGCCCATACTGATGAATGTAGGTCTTTGCATGCCGCAACCCGGCTTCCTGAAGGGTCTCCGCGACCTCGCCACCAAATACGGCGCGCTTCTGATCTTCGACGAAGTAAAAACCGGCGCTAAACTAGGATGGGGCGGGGCCAGCGAATACTTCAACGTTCATCCTGACATGATCTGCCTCGCCAAGTCGATCGGCGGAGGCCTACCCTTAGCCGCATTCGGCGCGAGCAAGTCCGTGATGGACCTCATCTCGCAACACAAGGTCTTTCACGGCGGTACTTACAACACCAACCCGGTCTCGATGGCTGCAGGCCTCGCCACCTTCCGCGAAGTGCTTACCCGCGAGAACTACGCGCACGTGGACAAACTCGGCAAGAAACTTGCCGACGGATATCGCAAGACCATCGCGAAAGTCGGCCTGCAAGCCTACATCGCGCAAGCTGGAGCCAATGGCGCGCTTATGTTTTATCCGAAAGAAATTCGTAACTACCGCGATTGGACCACGATCGATATCGATCTCTGGCGCCACTACTGGTTCGCTATGGTCAATCGCGGCGTGATGGCGCAGCCCTACTGGTGGGATGAGCAGTGGACGATCTCGGTGCAGCACACCGAGGCAGACATCGATAAGCATCTATCTGCCTTCGATGACATCGCTGCCTCGCTCGCGAAAGCGCAACAAGAACGCGCAGGTCAGCCAGTGTTGGCCGCGCACTAAACCTGTAAGTCAGAACGCTCATGCGGGGACAGCCGCCCTTGGCTGTCCCTGCCGACATTGAATTGATATTTTTGTCATTCCGAACCGAGCTGAAAGCCCGATGAGGAACCTGCTGTTTTAGCAGTCAGCGACGCGACCGTGTCTACCACCACCCAACCCGCCACGCAGACTCACCTGATCCGCGCCCTCGGACGCCGCGATCTCGTCCTCCTCTTCGTCGTCGCTGTTTTCAACTTGAACGTCGTCCCCTCCATCGCCGCGAACGGCGGGGTCACCATCTGGCTCTGGATCGTCTCGCTCGTATTATTTTTCTGGCCGCAGGGCATCGCCGTCATCGAGCTCGCCCACCGCTATCCCGGTGAAGGCGGAGTCTATCTCTGGGCCAAAGAAGTTTTCGGTGACTTTCACGGGTTCCTCTCCGGCTGGTGTTACTGGACCAACAACATGCTCTACGTGCCGACCGTCATGCTCTATTTTGTCGGCGTCTCCGTCTACGTGCTCGGCCCGAGCCATCTCGGTCTCGCGGATAACAAAATCTTCGCCTCCACCACGTCGCTCTTCTTGCTCGCGCTGCTCACCGTTCTGAACATCGTCGGCCTCGGTGTCGGCAAATGGATTAACAACCTCGGCGCCATCGGCACCTTCATCGCTGCTGCTGTCCTGATCGGCCTGGGCATATTAATGTGGTCGCACTTCGGCACCACCATCACGGTCGCGGATTTCAAGATCCCTGCCAATCCGCGCTTCGTTTTGAATTCATTCGGCGTGATCTGCTTCGGTCTGGTGGGCCTCGAACTCGCTTCTGTCATGGGCGACGAAATTAAAGATCCAGCGCGCACGCTTCCTGGCGCCGTAGCGTGGGGCGGAGTACTTTCCGGCGCTCTCTATGTCGGCGCGACCCTCACTCTCCTCATCGCCGTCGGGAAAAACGTGAACGTTCTGCAGGGGATCGTTCAGGCCGTGAGTCAGATGGCAGGCCGCGTGGGCCTGGCGTGGATCATCGTGCCCTTCGCGCTCATGCTTAGCCTTTCCATCGCCGGCATCGGTTCCGCATGGATGGGTGGCTCCGCTCGCATCCCCTTCGTTGCCGGGCTCGATTCCTACATGCCCTCGTGGCTGGGTAAAGTTCACCCGCGCTATGCCACCCCGTACGCAGCGCTAATTGTTCAGGGAATCGTGTCCGCTGTTCTGGTTATTCTTAATTTTGCCGGCGCAGGTGTTCAGGAGACATTTCAAAAATTGCTTTCCCTCGCAGTCGTGTTGCAGCTCGTCCCGTTTCTTTATATGTTCGGCGCGCTCATCCGATTCGCCGTGAGGGAAACCACGCCGCAAGGCCAGTACAGCCGCGCCACGTTGTTCCTTGCGGGCACCAGCGGCTTACTTACAACCGTGCTCGGCATCGCACTTGTGTTCTTTCCCGCGCAGCAGATTACGTCACTATGGCAATACGAACTCTGGATGTTCGGCGGCACGCTGTTTTTTATCGGACTGGCCGCCTTTTTCTTTTTTGTCTATGGCCGGCACAAGGCGCCGCAGGAAATCCGGTAGGATACGACTTCAGTCGTGCCGATGGCGGCTGACAAACTCTGATTTTTGGTGACGCAGCGCTTAAGCGCTGCGAATCGATGTCACAAGGATGAGAGCGGCTTTAGCCGCTGACGTAAACAGGAGGTCGAACCAAATGCCCGGCGGAGTCAAAACCGACGTGAAGACATATCAGCTGTACATCAACGGCGAGTGGGTCACCAGCAAGTCTGCCAAGACCTTTCCCGTCTACGATCCCTCCACCGAAGAGGTCATCGCCCAAGTTCCTGATGCCGGCGCAGATGATGTGAACCGCGCCGTAGCCGCTGCGAAAGCCGCATTCGAAACCGGGCCATGGTCCACTTCAACCGCCCAGGAACGCGGCCGCGTCCTCTTCCGACTGGCAGAAAAAATCCGTGCCAACCTTCCCGCGCTCGCCGAACTCGAATGCCGCAACACCGGCAAGCCTATCGTCGAAGCCGAATTCGACATCAACGATGCCGCCACCTGCTTCGAGTACTACGGCGGCCTCGCCACCAAAGTTGTCGGCTACGTGAATCCCGTTCCCGACAACGCCATGTCCCTTTCGCTAAAAGAGCCGGTTGGCATCGCCGGACAAATCATTCCGTGGAATTATCCGCTGCTGATGGCCGCGTGGAAACTCGCTCCGGCGATTGCCGCCGGCTGCACTTGCGTCCTCAAGCCCGCCGAGCAAACTCCGCTGACCGCACTTGAATTCGCAAACTATTTCGCCGATAGCGGTCTGCCTCCGGGCGTCGTCAATATTGTGACCGGCTTTGGAGAAACTTGTGGCGCTCCTCTCGTTCAGCATCCTGACGTGAACAAGATTGCATTCACCGGCAGCGCCGCCGTGGGCAAGATCATCGTGAAGCAGGCTGCCGATACGGTAAAGCGCGTCACTCTCGAACTCGGCGGCAAGTCGCCAAACATTTTCTTTGCCGACGCCGATTTCGAAGCCGCCATCGACGGCGCGCTCTTCGGTGTCTTCATTAACCAGGGTGAAGTCTGCTCCGCGGGAAGCCGCATCCTAGTGCAGAAGTCGATCTACAAAAACTTTGTCGAGGCCATGACGGAGAAAGCTAAGAAAATCAAGCTCGGTCCTCCGCTCGACCGCGAAACGAAAATGGGTCCGCTGGTCAGCAAAGAACAATACGACCGCGTCAACTCCTACATCGAGATCGGCAAGAAAGAAGCCAAACTCGCGTCAGGCGGCGGACGTCCAGAAAAAATCGGCAGGGGCTATTACATTCAGCCCACGATTTTTTCCGACGTCTCAAATTCCGCCCGCATTGCCCGCGAAGAAATTTTCGGTCCGGTTGCGGCCGTGATTCCGTTTGACGATGAAAAGGACGCGCTCAAAATCGCCAACGATTCGCCTTATGGCTTGGCCGCCGCGGTCTGGACTCGCGATATTTTCAAAGCCATGCGCTCCGTGAAAGCTCTGCGCGCCGGAATCGTCTGGGTGAACCACATGCAGCCCACCTATGTCGAAGCTCCGTGGGGCGGCTACAAACAATCCGGCTTCGGCCGCGAACTCGGCCCTTGGGGTATCGAAGAATATCTCGAAACCAAGCAGGTCTACATCAATCTGAACGAAGCTCCGATCGGCTGGTACTAAGAACAAGTGGCCAGTGGTCAGTGACCAGTGGCCAGCAAGGCAGATCTTGAATTTACTGGCCACTGATCACTGACCACTGGCCACTTGGAAATCGCGATGTCTACCATTCAATTACGCACCCAAATCCCAGGCCCGAAGTCCAGAGCGCTCTCCGAGCGCCGCTCTCAAGCCGTGCCCCGCGGCCTCTCTCACGGCACGCCCATCTACGTAGCCAAAGCCGAAGATGCTTGGCTCGAAGACGTCGACGGTAACCGCTACATCGATTTCGCCGGCGGCATTGGCTGCGCCAACGCTGGTCATCGCCAGGAACCTGTGGTCGAAGCCATCCGCGCTCAGCTCGACAAATTTCTCCACACCTGCGTTCAGGTTACGCCCTACGAAGGCTACATTCGCCTCGCTGAGCGTATGAACCAAGTCACGCCGGGAAAGTTTCCCAAGAAAACTGTGTTCGTCAACAGCGGCGCGGAAGCTGTCGAAAACGCGGTCAAGATCGCCCGCGCCTATACCAAGCGCCACGCCATCATCGCCTTCGAAGACGCTTTCCACGGCCGCACCATGATGACGCTCGCTCTCACCAGCAAAACCCATCCCTACAAAGCTGGCTTCGCGCCTTTCCCCGGCGAGGTGTACCGCGTCCCGTTCGCCTACTGCTATCGCTGTTCGTATAACCTGAAGTACCCATCCTGCGATCTCTACTGCGCGCGCCATCTCGAGGATACCTTCAAGCGCGTCGTCGCCAACGAAGAAGTTGCCGCAGTCATCGCCGAACCGGTGCTGGGTGAAGGCGGATTCGTCGCTCCGCCGCCCGACTACTTCAAAACGCTGATCGATCTCTGCCACAAGCACGGCATTCTCTTCATTGCCGACGAAGTTCAATCCGGCTTCGGACGTACCGGCGCACTCTTCGCCAGCGAACGCTATGGCATCGAGCCTGATCTTCTCGTCACCGCGAAATCGCTGGGCGGTGGTTTGCCGCTTGCTGCCGTCACTGGGCGCGCAGAAATTATGGACGCTCCCGCTCCCGGTGGCCTCGGCGGAACCTTCGCCGGTAATCCGCTCTCCTGCGCCGCCGCACTCGCCGTGCTCGGTTTATTCGAAAGCACAAACTTGTTAGCTCGCGCCAACGAACTCGGTGATCGCTTCGAGCGTCGCGCCCGCGAGTGGCAACGCCGTTGGCCCATCGTCGGTGACGTGCGCGGCCTCGGCGGCATGCAGGCCATCGAACTGGTCAAGTCGCAGGAAACGAAAGCTCCCGCCTCCGACGAAACCAAACAGATCACGCAGTATTGTTACGAGCACGGCCTTATCACCATCACCGCAGGTTCGTACTCCAACGTGATTCGCGTCCTGGTTCCGCTAGTGGCGACCAACGAGCAGATGGACGAAGGCCTGGACGTGCTTGAATCCGCGCTCGCCACCGTGTGCGAGAAGAAAGGCGCGGTGGCGCAGTTGGTGTAATAATCTGAGTTACTCTTCGCGATAGCAGAGGCTTTGTTATGACCGTTGCCGCACCCCCTGTCATCAAGCTCACCAACTACATCAACGGTCGCTGGACCGACTCGCACGCCTCCGAATGGCGCGACGTTATCAATCCCGCGACCGGAGAAATTCTTGCCCAGGTTCCACTCGCCGAAGCGGCTGAGGTCAACCAGGCCGTGGAAGCGGCATCTGCGGCCTTTCCTGAATGGCGACGCACTCCGCCCGAAGACCGCATCCAGCCGCTTTTCAAGTTGAAGATGCTGCTCGAAGATCACATCGACGACATCGCCCGCATCATCACGCAGGAAAACGGCAAAACCTTCACCGAAGCCAAGGCCGAAATGCGCCGGGCGATTGAAAACGTTGAGGTCGCCTGCGGCATCCCGATGATGATGCAAGGCTACAATCTCGAAGACGTCGCCCGCGGCATTGATGAGATGATGATCCGCCAGCCCCTCGGCGTCACCGCCGCCATAGTGCCTTTCAACTTTCCTGGCATGATCGCGTTCTGGTACCTGCCTTACGCCATCGCCACCGGCAATACCTTTATCCTCAAACCCTCCGAGCGCGTCCCGCTCACTATGCGCTACGTCTACGAACTCCTCGAAAAAACTGGACTGCCCAAAGGTGTAGTTGGCCTGGTCAACGGCGGCAAAGCGGTTGTTGACGCGCTCATCGATCATCCCAAAGTTCGCGCTATCAGCTTCGTTGGGTCGACGCCGGTCGCGCGCTATATTTACGCCCGCTCTGGCGAAAAAGGGAAGCGTTGCCAGTGTCAGGGAGGCGCCAAGAATCACGTCATCGTTCTTCCCGACGCCGACATGCCGATGGCGACTCAAATCATCAGTGACAGCGCCTTTGGATGCGCCGGCCAGCGTTGCCTCGCCGTCTCCGTTGCGGTGACGATTGGCGAAGCGCAGAAGACCTTCCGTGATTCGATCGCCGACGCTGCTTCCAAGCTGAAAGTCGGCAACGGCCTCGACAAAGATGTGCAGATGGGACCCGTGATCACGCAACAGAGTAAAGAGCGCGTTGAATCGCTGATCGCCCTCGGTGAAAAGCAGGGCGCGAAGGTTCTTCTCGACGGCCGCAACTCGAAGATCCCGAAATACGAGTCCGGCAACTTCGTGAAGCCCACCATTCTCGACAACGTTCCCGCAACCAGCGATCTCGCCGATACCGAAATCTTCGGCCCGGTCCTTAGCCTCGTGCATGCGAATGATATGGACGACGCGCTCGCGTTTTTGGAGCGCAGCGCCTACGGCAATCAAGCCTCGCTCTTCACCTCAAGCGGATCGGCCGCGCGCCGTTTCCGCTATGAAGCCCCCGCGGGCAACATTGGCATCAACATCGGAGTAGCCGCGCCCATGGCCTACTTCCCCTTCAGCGGATGGAAGAACAGCTTCTTCGGCGATCTCCACGGCCAGGGTCGTGATGCGATCGAGTTCTATACGGATAAGAAAGTTGTCGTCGAGCGTTGGGCCAAAGAGCACAGCCGAAAGTTCTAAGTGCGATTCACCACAGAGTCACAGAGACAGGGAGAAACCGAAAACGAGCAAGATCCTCGAGCAGCTTTAATCGTTGAGGCAGCCGCGTCATTACTGACGAGTGGAATCATCCGAAGAGTTTCACGAAAGATTTTCTCTGTGTCTCTGTGACTCTGTGGTGAATGATTTGAAAAGGAAATTATGACTACTACTGTTGCAACTCCCGCGATGTCCGGCAAAGAAATCGTCGATCTCTCCCGCAAGCATACGCTCTACGAATGGTCCGCCCAGTCGAAGGTCGATCCGATTCCCGTTGCCAGCGCCAAAGGAATTTATTTCTACACGCCGGAAGGGAAGCGCTTCATCGACTTCAACAGCCAACTCATGTCCGTCAACATCGGACACGGCGACCCGCGCGTCATTCAGGCCATCAGCGAGCAGGCCGCGACGCTCGCTTATGCGAACCCATTCATGGCCACCGAAGTCCGCGCCCGCCTCGGCGCGAAGCTCGCCGAAATCACTCCCGGCGATATCGATACTTTCTTCTTCACCAACGGCGGAGCCGAAGCCAACGAGAACGCCATTAAGCTGGCGCGCTTTTTCACCGGACGCCACAAGATCATCGCGCGCTATCGCTCTTATCACGGCGCGACCGCGGGAGCGATGAGCCTTACCGGCGATCCCCGCCGATGGGCTGCGGAGCCTGGCATTCCGGGCGTGGTGCACGTGCTCGATCCTTATCATGGCATCGAGCGCGGATGGGAATCGGCGGAGTCCTCGCTCGCCATGATCGAGGAGACAATTCAGCTCGAAGGTCCGAACACCATCGCCGCATTCATCCTCGAGCCGGTTACTGGAACCAACGGCATTCTCGTTCCGCCGGATGGATATCTCGCAGGCGTGCGCAATCTCTGCGATAAATACGGAATCCTGATGATCGCCGATGAAGTGATGGCTGGCTTCGGACGAACCGGAGCGTGGTTCGCGGTCGATCACTGGAACGTGGTTCCCGATCTGCTTTGCATGGCGAAGGGACTGACTTCCAGTTATTTGCCGCTGGGCGCGGTTGGCATGCGTCATCACATCGCGCAGCATTTTCAGGACAAAGTTTTTTATGGAGGGCTGACATATAACAGCCATCCCATGGGCTGCGCGGCGGCGCTGGCGACCATTCGCGTGTATGAAGAAGATGGGCTGATCGACAACGCGAAAAAAATGGGTGCGGTCCTCAAAGAGCTGGGAGCGGATATGCAGGCCAAACATCCGTCGGTGGGCGCAGTGCGCTCGATTGGATTATTTGGCATCGTCGAACTGATTCGCAACCGCAAAACGCGCCACCCGATGGCGCCGTTCAATGGCACGTCGGAGGAAATGGCGGCGCTGGGGCGCTTCTTCCGCGAGCAAGGGCTTTACACCTTCGTGCGCTGGAACACTTTCTTCACCAATCCTCCGCTGTGCATCAACGAGCAGCAGATGCGCGAAGCCTTCGCCATCATCGATCGCGGGCTCGAGATCACGGATAAGGCCGTGGGCTAGGTCTCGGTTTCCAGGTTCCGGTTCTCAGTTCTCGGTTCTCAGTAAGTGCGGGTGCCCCATCCTGGTCGCGTTCTTGGCGACAGAGCCTGCCCTGAGCGGAGCCGAAGGGGTGGGGATTTTGATTTCGTGTCCGCTTCTTTCTGAAAAAAACAGATCGAATCCTATAAATTATCTGCTATCAGCGACTTGCGGGATCTTCGATCTGGCGAGCCTGGGTAAAATATTGCGTCGAAAGAACTTGCGCGCAAAATATTGAAACTACGGCGCTTACTGATGGACGATGGGGACGATGAAATCATAGCGCCATACTGCCTCCGCTCACATGATCGGTGGTTGGGGCTGTGGAGGGCAAGGGCAGATGTCACAACCGGGTTGAGAAAAGGGAACTCAGGATCTGCGGTCACAGGTGAGCGATTTCGACGTCGCCCCATTTCTCTCTAAGGTATTCTGCGACGAGCCGTCGGTGGCATTTGTTGGGCTTCTCCTCGCTGCACAGGAGGCACCCTCTCGCAAAGTGCGCGAGAAGGGTGGGGCACCCGGCGGTCGAGATGCGGGCAGGGATCCTTCGACTACGCCGAGGGATTCGCTTCGCGAATCTCTCAGCTTCGCTCAGGATGACAGCATAGAAAAAAGGCCACGGCGTTGCGGTGGCCCCCTCACAGTCCGGTTCCTTTTTACTCTTTGGTGGGAGGGGATGCCAAGTGTCTTTGTGGTAGCGGGTTCTCCGGGGGGCTGAAGGCCTGCGGTCACTGGAAGTCAAAATCCCCACCCTCTCGCAAAGTGCGCGAGAAGGGTGGGGCACCCGAGGCCCTATTTTTTGTTGGTCTAATCGCAGCGCTGAAGCGCTGCGCCACCCAAGGTCAAAATCCCCACCCTAGTCTCGGGAAAGGAGGGCGAGACTAGAGTGGGGCACCCTCAAATGGGCGACAACTGAAAGTCAAAATCCCACCCCTTCGGCTTAACCGCAGCGCTACCCAAGGTCAAAATCCCCACCCCTTCGGCTCCGCTCAGGGCAGGCTCTCTCGCTAGAGTGCGCGAGAAGGGTGGGGCACCCGAACGGTCGGGATGCGGGCAGGGGTCCTTCGACTACGCTGAGAGGTTCGCTTCGCGAATCTCTCAGCTTCGCTCAGGATGACAGCAAGGAAAAAACGCGCGGCTTCGCTCGGGATGACAATGGCCAGAAAGTGTCTCGGCTTCGGCCAGGATGACAAAAAAATGGGTCATGTCATGGCGAGCGGAGCGTTGAGGAGCGCGAAGCGATCGTCATCGCGTAGCCGAAGCATCCCTACCTTCACGGGTCTGCATCCGTGGGTACCACTCCGAAGCCAGGTCCTTCCACTCGGGATTGCGCCGCTCCAGCAGCGCAATTTTCTTACCCCGCGCCCACCCCTTGAGTTGCTTCTCCCGAGCCAGCGCCTTGTGCACGTCGTCATAGGATTCCCAGTAGAGCAGTCGAACCACTTCGTAACGAGCGGTGAATCCCTCATAGTGATGGAACTTGTGCTGGAACACGCGCTTGTGAAGATTGCCGCTCACTCCGATGTACAGAGTGCCGGTCAGGCTTCCCATGATGTAGACACAGTAGTACCGCTGATCGCGCATGAGCGAATGATTGGGGAAGTTCGGTTCAACCGGCAGTGATGACCGTCACAGCGTAGCGAAATGCCTTCCGCATTCGGAACGGCGGTAGGGATGCTTCGACTGCGGCGAGAGGACCTGACGGTCCTCTCGCCTCCGCTCACCATGACGATGCCTGCAACTTCTACTGCTGCTGTTGTTGTTCGTGGTCGATGCGGGGGGTGCGTACGTTTACGGGGCGGGATTGGATGACTAGGGTGGGCGGGAGTTGGATGGGCGGGGGAGCGTCGGAGGGGCTGACGGTGACGGAGACGCTGAGGGCGCTTTGGGCTTCGCCTTTGTGGACGCCGCGAGTGGGAGGGACGTCGGCGTAGTCGCGGCCGAGGGCGACGCGGATGTGGCGGTCGGCGCCGATCAGGTTGTTGGTGGGATCGAAGGCGATCCATCCGAGATTTGGAATGAAGGCTTCGATCCAGGCGTGGGACGCGCCTTCGAGCGAGCGATCCTTTTTCTCATCGGCGTCTTCGTTGTTGCGGTGGAACATGTATCCGCTGACGTAGCGGCAGGGAATGCGCAGAGGACGGACGAGGGCGATCATGATGTGGGCGAAATCCTGACAGACGCCCTGGCGGGAGATGAGGGCATCGTCGATGGGCGAGTCGACGCTGGTGCTGTTGGGAACGTAGGCGAAGGACTCGTAGATGGACTGGTTGAGCTCGGTGAGAAGCTGGAGGGGAGTGTCACGGCGGTGGCAGCGGAGATCGCGGGCGAGAGTTTCGAGACGCGGGTTGGGCTTGGCGAAGTGGCTGGGGAGAAGCATCTCCCAGTAGTCTTCGTTCGGAGCAGGAGCGGCGATGGCGCGGTCGAGGTCGTCCCAGGAGCCGGCGTCGGCGGAGTTGGGCGGAGCGGCGGGCTGGACTTCGACGGAGGAGCGGGCGGTGATTCGGATTTGAGAATGTTTTCCGGCGATATCGAAATGGTGGACGGTGTTGCCCGCGAAATCGCGGTACTGCATGATGTTGGCGGCAGGTGAGACTTCGAGTTCGAAGGTGAGGCAGTGCTGGGGTCCGTCGCTGCGGGGCTGCAGGCGGACTTCCATGACGCTCTCGCGGATGGCGGGCTGGTAGGTGAAGGTGGTGATGTGGACGACGGAATAGATCATGGAGGACTGCCTCAGGGGCTAAAGCCCGAATCTTTTTTGCACTTTACGCGGCGCTGAAGCGCCGCTCTACCACGGTGCTGCGTTGTTCCGTGGTATCGCGAATCTTGAGTCTGCGCGGATCACGCCACCAGTGCCGACTCGACGGAATAATCAAAATAAACTTGTTGGATGGCGGCGTGGGCCTGGGCGCACTGCCAGCGGATGCTATCGACGTAGGCGGTGGCGCCGGAGGCCAGGATCTCGTCGATCTGACTGAAGCTGAGAGTGGCGCGCAGGCGTCCGGCGATGCGGACTGGCTGCTCCGCCTTGCGCTCGGTAAGTTCGGCGATGGCGGTCAGCGCGGCGTGGAAGCGGTCGACTGAAAAAGCGACCGAGTGCGGAAAGCCGGGATTGAGCAAAAGAAATTCCGCGACGCGCAGAGGGCGAAGCTCGGCGGTGTGAGCTTTGCAGTAGGCCTGGAAGGCGGCGCAGGACTTGAGCAATCCGACCCATTCGAGATACTCCTCGCTTTCGACGGGCTGGTCGAGAGGATGAGGAAAGCGGCTGAAGTGAGCGCCGATCAGGCGGGCGACGGCTTCGGTGCGTTCGACGAAGCGTCCGAGCTGGATGTAATGCCAGCCCTCGCCATGCGACATGGTGGAGTCGGTGATGCCTTGAAACAGGTGCGCGCCATCCTGCACGGCGCGGAAGAAGCCGTGAGAATCGGCGAGGCCGGCGTCGCTGGAGGCGGTGCTCTTGACTTGTAGAAAGAGACGATTCAGTTGCTCCCACATTTCCGAGCTGCATTGCTCGCGGACCTGGCGAAGATTCTCTCGGGCGGCGGCGACGCAGGAAATAATTGACGACGGATTCACGCGATCTAGAGTGAGAAGGTGAGTGAGGATTTCCGCGTCGAGTGGAACATTCTCTGGAGCCGGAACTTGTAGTGCTTCGAGCAGGCCCAGCCAACGGTCGGAGCCGGCGGTGGGGGATTGGTCGAGGCGGAGTTGAAGGTCGACGTCGATGAGGCGAGCGGTGTGCTCGGCGCGCTCGAGGTAGCGGGACATCCAATACAGGTTGTCGGCGACGCGGGAGAGCATGGTGGTTTCGCGATGGTCGTTCATGCGGCGATCCTCATAGCGGCGACTCTCATGCGCGGAGCACCCAGGTGTCTTTACTGCCGCCGCCTTGCGAGGAGTTGACGACCAGCGATCCGCGGCGAAGAGCGACGCGGGTAAGGCCGCCGGGGACGAGAGTTACGTTTTCGCCGTAGAGAATGTAGGGGCGAAGATCGACGTGGCGGGCTTGGGCTTCGCCATCGAGGAAGCAGGGAGCGCGCGAGAGGCTCAGCGTGGGCTGAGCGATGTAGTTGCGAGGCTCGGCCTGGATGCGACAGCGGAAGTCTTCACGCTGCTCGGCAGTGCTTTGCGGACCGATCAACATTCCGTAGCCGCCGGATTCGCCTACGGCTTTTACGACGAGTTCGTCCAGATGGTCGAGCACGAAGTTTTGTTGCGTGCGATCGGTGAGCATGTAGGTGGGAATGTTGGCGAGGATGGGATCTTCGCCCAGGTAGTAACGGATGATGGCGGGAACGTAGGCGTAGACGGCTTTATCGTCGGCGACGCCGGTGCCGATGGCGTTGGCGAGGCTTACATTGCCGGCGCGGTAGGCGTTGAAGAGTCCGGGAACGCCGAGACTGGAATCACGCTGGAAGCAGAGCGGATCGAGGAAGTCGTCATCAACACGGCGATAGATGACGTCGACGCGGCGAAGTCCGGCGGTGGTGCGCATGTAGACGACATTATCGTGGACGAGGAGGTCGCGGCCTTCAACCAGTTCGATGCCCATCTGCTGCGCAAGAAATGTGTGCTCGAAATAAGCCGAGTTGAAAACGCCGGGAGTGAGCAGGACGACCGTGGGCTCGTGGCGGCTTGAGAAATTCGGCGGGATGAGAGCGCGCAGGGTCGCGAGCAAAGCTTGCGCGTAGTGGTCGACGGGGCAGACACCATAATCGCGGAAGAGCGTGGGGAAAACTCTTTTCAAAACTTTCCGGTTGGCCAGCATGTAGGAGACGCCGCTGGGGACGCGAAGATTATCCTCGAGCACGGCGAAGCTGCCATCGGGAAGGCGGACCAGGTCAGTACCGCAGATGCTGACGTAGATTCCGCGAGGGACATTCAGGCCACGCATCTCGCGGCGGAAGTGGCGGCAGGTGTAGACGAGTTCTTTCGGAACGATTCCGTCGGACAGGATTCTGCCGTTGTGGTAGATGTCTTCGAGAAACAGATTCAGAGCGGCAATGCGTTGCGTGAGTCCAGTCTCGATCTTCCGCCATTCGGCGTGAGGAATGATGCGGGGAAGAAGATCGTTGGGGAAAACTCGTTCGGTACCTTCCGAGTTGCCGTAAACGGTGAAGGTGATTCCTTGGTGGAGAAATGAAAGTTCGGCGGCTTGCTGGCTCTTGCGCAATTCCTCGGAAGGAAGATCGAGCAGGGTCTGAAACAGGGCGCGATAGTGCGGGCGTGGGGTGCCGGGTGCCTTGAACATTTCGTCGTAGGCGCTATCGAACTGGTAATTGCGGAAGGGCGGACGAAAGAGAACCTGGGCAGACTCCGGCAAGTTAATTCGCCGGAGTAGACCACGGGTTCTGGTACGACTAGGCTGCACGCAAGGACTTTAAGTGCGGGGCAACGGCAAGTCCAATCGAATTTGCCTATGGGCTGGATTCAGTTTTCGGCGCGGCGCAAGTTCTCCGGTCTCCTTGTATCGACGTTGGTATAAGTTCATCGCCAGCAACGGCGATTCATACTTGAAGCAGAGTTCGTGGGCTTGAAGCTGCGCTAACAAATTTGTCGGGAGCCTTGTCGAACATCTGCTTGTGCTCCTGCGAACAGAAATAATAGGTCTTACCTTTGTAAACGGACTTCAGCGAAGGATCGCCATCCATGTCGCATACTGGGCAGAGCGGATGTTCGTCGGTGGAGACGGGTGCTTTCGCGTAGGCCGAGTTCGAATTGGGATCCAGCCAACCTTGTCCCTGGTATTCCATCATGTCGGCTGTCTGCTGGGCTCGTGCGCGGCCACAATAGCGCTCGACAACGCGCAGGGCGAGATCGATGCCGGAGGAGAGTCCGCCCGCGGAGGCGAGGTTTCCAGCTTCCACGAACCTTGCTCCACGCTTTAGTTGAATATCCGGAAATTCTATGGCGAATTCTTTGTAGGCATTGTGATGCGTGGTCGCGGCTTTGCCTGACAACAGGCCGGTCTTCGCCAACACGGAGGCGCCGGTGCAAACTGACATCGTGACATCCGCGGTTTTTGCCGACTTGCGAATCCAGTCCAGCATCGCCGGGCTCTCACCATTCTGTGCCGGGATGACGATCACCTTGGGCGCAGGAGCGGTTTGGAAAGTGTAGTCAGGAACGATCTTCAAACCCGCGCTGGCAGTGACCGGTTTCGTTGTCTCGGCGACAGTATAAAGACGGAAGAATCCCACGCCTTCGGCGGAATGGACATCCTGGAAGACTTCCCACGGTCCCGTGAAGTCGATGACCACCGCGCCGTCAGAGACGACAAAGGCCACGGGGATGGCGCCCTGGGCAGGAGGTTGCAGCGGATTGGGTCTATCGGCCGTCGGGTTACTGTCTGCGTTGCTCTCCGCTCTGGCCGCGGTTGCGCTTTTATAAAGATTGATTGCTGCGAATGGTATTGCGGCGCCGAAGCTAAATACCGCCGATCTCTGGAGCCATTCTCTTCTGTTCATATCTCTTACTCCTTGGTTGGAATCAGTTTGTCGTGGAGTCCGTGAACCGGTGCCGGTACTCGTTCGGAGGAACGCGCAGCACGCGAAGAAACGAGCGGCGCAAAGTTTGAATTGAACCAAAACCACAATCGTTGGCAACTTTTTCCAGTTTGTCCCGCGACTCCTCCAGGCGCCGCCGCGCAGTTTCGACGCGCAGGCGCTCCACGAAATGGGCTGGAGTTGTACCTGTATCCTTGAGGAAGATGCGCGCAAAGTGGCGCGGGCTCATGCCTGCCTTGGCAGCAAGCTTCTCAACCGGTAAGTCCTGTTCAAGATTGTCGAGGATCCAGGAACGAGTCTCTTCAATCTGCTTCCGATCGGAGGCCTGAAGGGACAGAGCCGCACTGAACTGAGATTGACCCCCGGTGCGGCGCAAGTACAAAACCAGTTCGCGGGCAACCTTCAAAGCCATGGGCGATCCAAGATCTTCTTCGACCAGAGCCAACGCCAAGTCCATCCCAGCGGTAACGCCGGCGGTGGTATATGTGTTTCCGTCGCGTATATAAATTGGATCGGGGTCTACGGTGATTTGCTTGAACTTATTGGCCAACTTGGCCGCCCAATTCCAGTGGGTCGCGGCGCGTTTTCCGTCCAGCAGTCCGGCCTCGGCAAGGAGAAAGGCTCCGGTACAGATCGAACCAATGCGGCGCACCCTTTGAGCGGTCTTTCGCAGCCAAAGAACCAGTTCTTCATCTTGCGCGGCTTCTTCCACGCCGGTTCCGCCGGCCACCAGGAGCGTGTCGATGGGTCCGCGGAGGGTGCGGAAGGTTTCGGTTCCGGTTAGTGCTAATCCGCAGTTTGTAATAATGGATCGATGGCGAGTAGAACTTGCCAGCAGCACCTCGTAGGGCGGCTTGCTCTTCGGATGCTCCCGAACGAAGATCTCCGCGGCCCGAACAAATACTTGAAACGGGCCAGCCACGTCGAGGATCTGGGTGCTGGGCGCGGCAAGAAATACGATCGTTTTGGAGCGGCTCGCACCGGGGAGCGGTTTTCTCGGCTTCCTCATGACCCGATGCTAATGTCCGGGGAGCATGGCAGCAATGACAAAAGGGTATCATTTTCTGCCATCGCTAGCTTTTGCGAAAATGTCTTGAGGGAGTGAGGATTAGCCGGTTAGCCTCGCCGGATATGCTGCTGGGCGTCGAGGACAGGAAAACACGAAATTAAGTCCCACTTCTCGCGAACAAAAATGCGCGAGAAGTGGGATATACGCCAATTGCAAGGACAGGGCGAGGCGCTCCGCTTTACTGGCCGGCTGGCTTCTCGGCCGGCTTGGCGGAAGGCTTCTTGGTCTCGGCCATGGAAGCCTTGGGCTTCCAGAAATCCGGATCCGCTTTGATCCAGTCTTCCGAGACATAGCTCATTCGCGGGTTGAAGACGAACAGATTGGTCTCGGAAGAATCGATCGTACGAGCGGTCAATTCGTCCAGCTTCTTCATGCCGTCTTCTCCGAGAGCGTCAGAGAACCCTTTCATGTTTCCGATGTTGTGATCAATTTCAGCGGCGGATTTCATCGGATTAAAAATAATGTAGGTACCGTCTTCCAAACCGTACACCGACTGATACATGGCCCAGTGGCAGTCCGGCAGCTTCTCGCAGCCCTTTTGGTACAGCTTGGCCAGTGACTCAAAGTCTTTGTCGTGTCCAGGCCGGATGTGGATGCGGGAAATCTCGAAGTAGCGCATGTGGGCAATATCGACGCTTTCGCGCAAGCTCAGATCGGGACGCAGCATCAGTGCAGCCTGATCGGTGGACGCGAGCAAGTCGCCATCGGCGAGGTTGGCGCGATCCAGAGCAGCGGAAAGAGCGGCATTCTTTTGAACGGCCAATACGTCCTTTTCCCAGGCTTCGAAGGAGTCATAGGCAGTGAAGAAGAGCGCGCGTGGTTTGCCGGTGACCGATTCGACCGCGAGGTAATGAGTGGGCCACTTGGCGCGGGCCATGGCCTGAACGAAACCGCTCTCGGTTTTTTCGTGCGGCGTGCCGTTTCTGCCGGGTTTGGTGTATTCGCGAGTAACAGACAGGACCTTGGGCGGCTCCATTGCCGAAGGTTCCTGCGCAACAGCCACTGCACATCCTGCCAACAAACATGTTCCCAACAGCAGCCCCATTGGTTTCATTGGGAATCTCCTTGGTGGATTGAAATGCGGGGCAATTCTACGCCCAATCTAATTGTTTTTCTTTTTTTGCAGGGGTGGCAGAATCAGCTGCGCCAGATGTGCTGCCGGGCATCGAGCGAAGAGAACATGACGGGCTCGTGGTGGACGCTGGTGGCGTGCTGATTGATGGCGGTGGCGGCCTGGGTGCGGAGGTTGCCGTCGCGCGGGTCGAAGTCGAGCGTGCTGACGTTGTGGGCGCAGTGGGTGCAGGTGAACTTCATTCCGCCCTTGACGCGTCCGATGGTGTAGAGGCGTTTCACAAATTTGAGTGTAGTCCTTTCGCGGAAGAGTGGAAGGCACGGTGGTGGGGCAGCGAAGGTAATGAGGGGGTGGGGAAGTGGGGTTTCAAAATGGGAATGGGGATAGAGTTACGGAACTTCAAATCAAAATCCCCACCCTCGCTAAAAGCGCGAAGGGTGGGGCACCCGGTTCATCTTTGATCGACGATCGACTATTTTTCGAGGCGGTTGTATTTCTTTAATACTTCGCGGAGGCGGTCGTGAGGGAGGGCGATGACCTCGTGGTCGTCGATACCTTTCATGGTTTCGGCGGCGACCATGGCGTTGATCACGGCTTCTTCGGTGGCCTGGACGGTCGCGAGGAAAATCGGGTCGAGGGAATCGTTGGGGAGCATGGTGAGCTGATGGAGACCCTTGGGACTGACAGCGCCGGGGTTCGCGGTGGAGAAGGCAAGAAAGATATCGCCCGAGCCATCGCCGGAGTAGCTGCCGTCGCGGCCGAGGCCGAGAGAGACTTTCTTGGCGATGCGCTTGAGTTGCGTGGGGATGAGCGGCGCGTCGGTGGCAACGATGACGATGATGGAGCCGGTGTCGTCATCATTGCCGTAGGCGGGATGCTCGGGAATTTCTTTGCCGACGGGAACGCCGGCGATGCGGAGCTGATCGCGGCGTCCGTAGTTGCACTGCACGAGGACGCCGACGGTGTAGCCGCCCGCTTTGGCGTCGAGCACGCGCGACGAGGTGCCGATGCCGCCTTTGAATTCGTTGCAGACCATGCCCGTTCCGCCACCGACGTTGCCTTCCTCGACCGGGCCGGAGTGAGCCACGTCGAGGGCGTGCCAGGCGTCTTCGGGATGAACGTGGAATCCGTTGATGTCGTTGAGCCAGCCGTCCCAGGTTTCGGCGACGACAGGGAGCGACCACCAGTAGCCCTCCATATCGGGCGTGCCGTGCTTTACTTTCCAGGCGATCACGGCGTCGCGGACCACGCCGACGCTGTGCGTGTTGGTGATCATGACAGGGCCGTTCAAGAAGCCGGAATCGTCAACCCAGGTGGTACCGGTCATTTCGCCATTGCCGTTGAGGGTGAACCAGGCGGCGAAGACGGCGTCATTGCTGGCTTTGCCGCGCGGATGAATAGCGGTCACTCCGGTGCGGACCGGGCCTTTGCCGACTACGAGCTTGCCGCTACCGGAGATGAGCGTGGTATGCCCAACCTCGACACCTGTAACGTCTGTAATGGCATTGTTGGGACCGGGGGTGCCGTCGAAGGGGACGCCGAGGTCGCGGGCGCGGGGTCTGGATTGGGCAGAGGCGGCGGCGGCTAGGGCGAGGATCGCAAGGAGAAGAAGATGTTTCGTCCTTGGGGAATTTTCGGTGAAGTTGGGGGTGGCGTGTGAGATTGAGCGGCGCGACATGGGGCCTCCGACGAGAACGGGAAAGTATATATAAAGGATGGGCAGTGGGCGAATAACGGCGCTAGCGGAGCAGTCTACCCGCTGCAGAAATCACAACGCGGAGGAGGAAATAGGCATCGGAGAGAGGTGAGTAAATGTAAGTGAGCGGGGTACAATCGCGTGAAGAAAAGATTTCGTGAGGGAAACATGGAAAGCTGGAAGAAGGCGGTGGTGGCGGCTTCGGTTGGCGCGGCGACGGTTTTATTCGTGAAGAAAAGATATCCGGCAGGGGTGCTGGCGGGTGGAGTGGCGCTGGCGATGCTTGCAGCCGAGTATCCGGAGAAGTTTGAGAACGTGCGGAAGCAGTTGCCGGATTATTTTGACCGTGGGATGCATGTGATGGAGATGGCGGCGCGCGCCGGGAAGCGAATCACGGAAGCGGCCGGGCAGAGCGCGATGGATGCCTGGGAGGAGTTGTGAAAGAGCCTAATCGATGCCGAGCTGTTTCTTGGCGTCGGGGCTGAGGCGCTCGGGCGTCCACGGCGGAGTCCAGACAACATTGACGGCGGCGTTGCGGATGCCAGGCAACTGCTCGAGGCGAGATTTTACCTGGGCGCTGATATTGACGTGCTCGGGGCAACCGGGCGAAGTGAGGGTCATGTCGATGGTCACGTCCTGTTTGGCCTGCTCCGGCGTGTCGGCGGAGACGGGCGCGAAGTTCACGGTATAGATGAGGCCGAGGTCGACGATGTTGACAGGGATCTCGGGGTCGTAGCAACTCTTCAAGGCGCTGAGGACATCTTGTTCGGTGACTGGGGGCATAGGTTTCCAGTTTAACCCAACTCAATCTTCAGGGTTGCGGGGCCGAGATTGATTTACAAGCCTAGATCTGTCAATTCAGCCGCAGCCCTGATTCTTCCGCCGGAGCCGCTGCAGACCGGGCAAACGCCGCTTCCACTGCAGTTTCGACATTTTGGGTCCTCTTGGTTTAGATGGACATTGGTTCCGCTACCGAAGCACTCGGCACACTTACCGTCTCCATTACACGCTTGGCACCTTACACGACCAGGCATTTGCGCGAAAACTACCTCCTAAACGGAATCATTCTACAGATTTCGAGGTATCGCGACGAACTCGATCCGAGTTAGACAATCTGGTAGAGTTTTTCCGCATGATGACTGAAGACGCGAAGAAGTGGATTCAGGTTGCACTGGCGCTTGCCATTGCGGTGGCGGGAGCGCGCGCGGGATATATCCTTTATGAGCGGCATCAGGATTATGTTGCGGCGCAGAAGCAGCAGGCGGCGAGAAATGCCGGATACTCGAATCCCGACTATTACGTGACGCCGAAGAAGCTGTATCCCTACGATTTGAAGTCGGCGAAGCAGTTGACGCTGCAGCCGGTTTGGGTGAAGGAAGGATATCGCTATACGTATTACCGGTACGTGCCGGTGGCGAAGAGTGTCGATTTTTCGCATGATGCGGGACTCTTGGGGCCGATCGAGCGGCTCGAGATAACCGACGTGATGGTGGTACCGGCGCCCGGCGGCCGGAAGCAGGTAGTGGCGACTTTCGAGAAGGATCGACATGACTATGCAGTGCCGATTGGATTCGAGAGTGACGGGCAGTACAAGATTTATTCGGATGAGATGTTTTATGTGGAAGATCCGCATGATTTGTACAAGCACTGGCCGGCGGAGGTGTGGCAGGCGATTGCGCAGCACGAAGTGAAGCCGGGGATGGATGAGCTGCAGGCGGATTTTGCGGTGGGAATGGGAGTGCCGGATGCGGGGGCATCGTCGGATGAGAAGACGGTGCGGTATCCAAATGGGGGAAAGCCGCTGGTGGTGAATTACAGCGGCGGGAAAGCGACGGAGATTAAGGCGGGGGCTTAGGAAGTCAAAACCCCCACCCCTTCGACTTCGCTCGGGGCAGGCTCTCTCGCAAAAGCGCGAGAAGGGTGGGGCACCCTCGGGATTTATTTCACTGCAGCGAGCGCTTTAGCGACTTCGTCGATATCGGGGACGACGGGGATGTCGTAGTTTTTGTGCCAGGCGAGTTTGCCGTCGCGGTCGATGATGGAGATGGCGCGTCCGGTGATGCCTTTGTCCTCGAGATAAACGCCGTACTTGGCGGCGACGGCGCCGCGCGGGTGGAAGTCGGCGAGCAGGGGGTAGTGGATGCCCATTTTATCGGCGTACGCCTTGTGGGACCAGACGCTGTCAACGCTGAGGCCGAGGACCTGGGCGTCGAGTTGCTCGAATTGCTTCTTGTCGTTGACCATGCAGGCGTGCTCTTTAGTGCAGACCGGGCTCCAGTCGAGCGGATAAAAAACGAGCACGACGCGCTTCTTGCCGCGGTAGTCGCTGAGCTTTACTTCTTTCTGATCCTGATCTTTCAGTGTGAATTCGGGCGCGGGTGCGCCGATGGTGGCTGACATGATTCCTCCGTAAAAGGTTGTTCAATCCTACGATGAATTCTGATCCATCATAAATGAGTTCATTAATTCCGTGCGTGGGCGTTTTCACGAGCGCAGTGGAAACTCCCAGTCGGGCCGATACAGCTTTTCAAGTGCGAGGGATCCTTCGACTTCGTATGAACTTCGCATCCGCGAAGTTCATGCTTCGCTCGGGATGGCAGTTCGCAAAGATTGCTCAGACGATCACTTCACGATGGGAGAATCCGCGTCGGCGGGTTTTTCTTCGTCGGCGTGAATTTTGCCGTCGTCTTCGGCGTAGAAGGATCGGTGTTGCGCGTCGAGGTGCTGGGGCGTCATGACAAGGATGAAGCTGTCCTTCTTGCCTTTGAAGCCTGCAGTGTAATCTCCGCGATTGGGGTCGACCATGCGTTTGGTGAAGGAGCCGGAGTGAACGAGTTCGGTCAGCGAGGTGGCAAAGTGCCCGTACTGTTTTTCGAAGCGATGCTGGGCGCGGAGGACGACGCGCATGTAGGCGAGAGCGGCGGCTTCGGAATCCGAGCGAGCGGGGTCGCCGGGAAATTTGGGCTGATAGGTAGAGCCCGTATCTTGCGCGGCAACTGCTGGAGCTATCGTAAACAGGGTACCAATCGTGAATGCGATGCTGGCAATGACGGCTACAAAACGACGCGAACTAATCTTCATGCTGAATGTTCTCCGCGGGTGGCACGCAGAGAATTAGCGCGCCATTTCCGTTTTACCAGGGTTTCGTGACCCTTTTTTTCATGTTACTCCCGTAATTCGACTTCGGTCACCTTCTCTTTGCAGGGCAGGGAAATGCCGCTATGCTCTAGCTAAGAAACTACGCCCTACAGGGATACCTATGAAAGCAGCCGTAGCGAGAAAACCGATTATCAAAATTGCCGTGGTGGAGAGCGATCCACTGAGGTTTGTGGGATTTCGCGCCCTGTTCGATACCGAGCCCGAGTTCGAACTGATCTCCGCTGGATTGCCCGAGATTTCCACGTTGCAAGATGTGGACCTGATTCTTCTGGGCAATCGCTCCGGCCAAAACTTATTCGATGTAATGGCGAGCCTGAAGGCGACGCGCCCGGATCTACGCATCATCGTGACCGGCTCCGGAGTAGACGAAGAGACCATTCTGAAGGCGATCGCCTCGGGGGCCAAAGGGTATGTGGACGAAGCGGCCTCGCCTGCAGAATTTGCGCAAGCCATTCGCATCGTGAGTCAGGGATCGGTGTGGGCGCCACGCCGAGTGCTTTCCATGTTCATCGAGCGGGTATCGTCGGCGCCGGGCAGGATTTTCCCGGCGGGCCGTGTGACGTTTACCGATCGCGAAAAAGAAGTGCTGGAAATGTTGGTGGCCGGGCGGTCGAACAAAGAGATTGGCTCGCAACTAGGGATCGAAGAACGCACGGTGAAGGCTCACGTAGCAAAGCTGATGCGCAAGGTGGGCGTGCAGAACCGGATTGCGCTGTCCGTGCATGCGATTACCCATTCGCTGGTAGCGGCGAAGTAAGAGAGCAGGTCTCAGGCGTTAGGTCTTAGGGCTTTGGCCTATAACCGGATGCCCAAGACCCAAGACCCAAGACCTCCTTCGTTACCTTGGGACGATGACCTCGGTAATCTTGTCGAGAAAACCCCTACCGCGCATACTCGCCTCACCTACCACAGAACCTGGGAGACGGGGTTGAGAGTGGCGATTAGGGTCACTGCTTTCAGCCCCGATTTTTTTGTCCTCAAATCTCCTTTCTCGTTCCGGATTTCCTAGCGGACCTTTTCAGTTAAGCGCGTTCCTCATACAACAGCGGGCGCTTCGTTTACAATCCAAGTACCAGATCCCAGAAAAAATCTTTGTGTGGTGAGGAACCATGAAAAAGTTCTTGCTGTTGCTCTTAATGGTGTCTCTTTGTTCCTTCTCTTTTGCCGCCGATGAAGAAACGAAGGCTACGGAGCGGTCGCAGGCCGCGGCGGACGTGCTGAATGAGATTCAGGGAGCGCCGGATAAAGGTATCCCTCAGGAAGTGTTGGGGTCGGCGGAGTGCGTGGCCGTGGTGCCGTCGATGCTCAAGGGTGGATTTATTGTGGGCGCGAAGTACGGGCGCGGTTTAGCGAGTTGCCGCACTGAGAAGGGCTGGAGCGCTCCAGCATTTTTTGTGGTGACCGGTGGAAGCTTTGGTTTTCAGATCGGCGGCCAGGCGGTGGACCTGGTCATGCTGATCATGAATAAGGATGGGATGAAGCACCTGCTATCGAGCGAGTTCGCGCTGGGGGCGGATGCCTCGGTGGCAGCAGGTCCGGTGGGACGTCACGCAGAAGGGAATACGGATTGGAAGATGCGGGCCGAGGTGCTGACCTATTCGCGCGCGCGCGGGCTGTTTGCCGGCATCAGTCTGAACGGAGCCGTGATCAAACAAGATAAAGACAGCACGCGGGAGTTCTACGGACGTATGGTGCCGTTCCGGACGGCTCTGGTTGGGGAGATTGATCCGCCGGCGGGTGCGAATGCGTTTCTGTCGTCGCTGGCGCAGTGGGCGCAAGCGGCAGCGAAGTAAAGACTTTGGACTGCGGCCAAAATCTCTCACCGCGGGGGACACAGAGGTCCACAGGGTGGAACTTGGGTCTTTCGCGTTTCCTTATGTTTGCAAATAACTTTTGGCGGTGGTACCGTCACGCTTCCCCCGATGCGGCAGCGACTTGAGTACGCGGCAGCCTGGCCGTTCATCAAAATCCTCGGTAGTTTGCCGCGGCCCCTGGCTCGCGCGGCCGGCATTGGCTTGGCTTGGGCGGTTTATCTTCTTCACGTGCGATTGCGGCAGGTGGGGATGCGCAATCTCGCCATGGCGTTTCCAGAAAAAACTGAGGTGGAGCGGGCGCGGATTCTGCGCGGGGAGTTCGCCTCGCTCGGCCGTCAACTGGCCGAAGTTTGCCACTTTCCTAAATACACGCTGGAAAACGTTGAGCAGGTCATTGTGTATGACGGGCTGGAGAATTACACGCAGGCGTACGCGCGCGGCAAGGGAGTTCTGTTTCTAACCGCGCATTTTGGCGGCTGGGAGCTTTCGGCGTTTGCGCATTCCATGCACGGGCACTGGATGCATGTGGTTATGCGTCCTCTGGACAATGAATATCTCGACCGGTTGATCCGCGAGTATCGCACTATGCATGGCAACAAGACCGTAGACAAAGACGATTTTGTGCGCGGGCTGCTCTCGGCGATGCGCGCGGGAGAAGTGGTAGGCATGTTGATGGATACGAACATGACTCCGCCGCAGGGGATATTTGTTAATTTTTTCGGAATCCCGGCATGCACGGCGAGCGGGCTGGCGCGAATTGCGCTGCGCACTGATGCGGCCGTGGTGCCGACGTTCACGATCTGGGATGAGGAGCTGGGGAAATACCGGCTGCGCTTTGATCCGGCGGTAGAGCTTGTGCGTACGGGTGACCTCGAGGCCGACATCCAAGCCAACACGCAGAAATTCACATCGATCATTGAAGAGTACGTGCGGAAATATCCGGAGCAGTGGCTGTGGGTGCATCGGAGATGGAAGACGCGGCCGCCAGGGGAGAAGGGGCTTTACTGAGGGGCGTCAAAGTCCCCGCCCAAGCTGAGCTTGAACTGGGCACCTCAGGATTTTTGCTTCGGTCGAGCCACCCGCGAAATCCACAACTGCACTTCGTATTCATGTCCACCTATTCCGGTAGAATCAAATCTTCCTATGAAAACATTTGAACAAATCGCAGAGCTGGAAAAGAAATATTTGCTGGGAACTTACAACCGCTATCCCATCGTGTTGACGCGGGGGAAGGGCGTGTTTCTTTATGATCTCGACGACAAGCGCTATCTCGACTTTGTTTCCGGGCTGGGGGTGAATGCGCTGGGGCACGCGCATCCGCGGATCGTGAAGACGATTCGCGAGCAGGCGGCGAAGTTGATTCACGTCTCGAATCTTTATTACCACGAGTATCAGGGCGCGCTGGCGGAGAAGTTGTGCACGCTCGCGGGCGGCTCTTCGGGAGAAAAGTTCCGGGCGTTTTTTCAGAACTCGGGGACCGAGGCGATTGAGGGGTCAATCAAGCTGGCGCGGCTGGCGGGACATCGCGCGGGCGGGGAGGGGAAATCGCGGCTGGTGGCGCTCGAGGGGTCGTATCACGGGCGGACGTTCGGAGCACTGTCGCTGACCGGGCAGGAGAAGCATCGCAAAGGATTTGAGCCGATGCTGGAAGATGTGACGTTTGTTGCGCAGAATGATGTGGAAGGGTTGCGCTCGGCGGTGAATGACAATACGTGCGCGATTGTGCTGGAGCCGATTTTTGGCGAAGGCGGAATTTATGAATGTTCGGTGGAATTCTTGCAGGAGTGCCGGGCGGCGGCGGACCGGCATCGAGCAGCGCTGATCTTTGACGAGATCCAGTGCGGGCTGGGGCGCACAGGAACGATGTTTGCGTTCCAGAGCTTTGGCGTGACTCCGGACATTGTGGCGATTGCCAAGCCGCTTGCTGCGGGGCTTCCGCTGGGAGCGTTCATCGCGAAAGAAGAATTTGCCAATGCGATTTTGCCGGGGCAGCATGGGACGACGTTCGGGGGTGGTCCGCTGGCGTGCCGGGTGGCGCTGGAGTTTCTGGCGATTGTAGAAGAGGAGAAGCTGCTGGACAATGTGAACAAAGTTGGAGCGTACCTGCAGCAGGAGCTGAAGGCGGTTGCGGAAAAAAGTCCGGCCGCGAAGGAAGTGCGCGGGCGCGGATTTATACAGGGGATCAACCTGGAGATTCCGGCGCGGCCGATCGTAGATGAGGCTCTGGCCGAAGGCGTTCTATTTAACAGCACGCACGATACGGTGGTACGGTTCTTGCCTCCGTTTTTGCTGGAAGAGAAGCATGTGGATAAGGGGATTCGCGTGCTGAAGAAACTGTTGAGGAAGAAGCGGAAATAAAAGTGGCCAGTAGTCAGTGTCCAGTAGCCGTGATTCCGTCTTGCTGACCACTAGACACTGGCCACTGATCACTGCCGGAAAAAAACGGGGAGCCGAAGCTCCCCAAGTGAAGCGAACAGAGGCGATGTTCACTTAAATAGAATCCGGCGGCGGCGAAAGAGTTGTCTTCGGCGAGAAGATTCGGAGCGAGATGATTTGGCAGTGATGACGGCAGACCGGGGAACGCCAGCTGCGCCCTTTCCGGGATTCAGTCCGGGGGTAGAAGAATGCTGGATGGAGATGGATGGGGCGCGCATGCGGTATCTGCGGGCGGGTTCCGGGCCGGCGCTGATTCTGCTGCACGGGCTGCTGGGATATTCGTTTTCGTGGCGATTCACGATGCCGGCTCTGGCGCCATATGCCACGGTCTACGCGCCGGACCTGATGGGGGCGGGATTTTCGGATCGCCCGGTGGGAATCGACCATTCGGTGCGGGGGACGGCGCGGCGCGTTCTGCAGTTTATCGCAAGGCTGGGAATCACTTCTTTTGATTTGCTGGGGACTTCGCGCGGCGGCGCGGTGGCGATGATGGCGGCTGCGGAATGTTTGAGCGGGAACGCGGGCCTGCATCTGAAGCGCTTGATACTGGTTGCGCCGGTGAATCCGTATTCGGCGCACGGACAATGGCTGGCGCCGTTTGCCGGTAGCAATTTGGGTACGCCGTTATTCCGCTTCGGAATGGAGCGCATGACTTTTCTGTATCCCTATTTTCACGCCCGCCTCTATAGCACCCGCGATAGAATTCCGCCGGGAACGCTCGAGGGATATACGGCTCCGCTGGCGAAGCCGGGACTGTTCGAGCACGCGTTGAGCATTGTGAAGACGTGGACGCAGGATTTGCGCGAATTGGAAGCGACTCTTCCGAAGTTGGCAACTATTCCCACGCTTTTGATGTGGGGGAGCAAAGATCCGGCGGTGTACGCTTCGTCGGCGGAGCCGCTGGCAAAATATTTCCCGAATTCGAGGCTGATCGTTTTTCCTGGCATCGGACATTTGCCCTATGAAGAGTGTCCAGAGGAGTTCAATCGGGAGTTGATTGAATTCCTCACGCGTGAGAAGCTTCCAGCCTGAATAAGGAAGCGAGCCGGACGCGATGACTGCGGGGGAAGGGGTTCGCGCGCAGCTGGCTGAGAGCACCGTAAGTTCGCGGAAACTGAGAATGGCGGCCGAGCTTCGCTCGGCATGGACAGCCGAGGGCGGCTGTCCCCACACGAGCTTCTAATCATGCCCCACCACATTGTGAATCTGCTGCGCGACGCGCTGGTGCACTACGGGTACTGGGCGGTCGCGGCGATGTTGCTGTTGGAAAGCGCGGGGCTGCCGCTGCCGGGCGAGACGATATTGCTGCTGGCCAGCTTTCTGGCTTATTCCGAGCACGAGTTGCGATTTCCCTGGGTCATTGTGGTTGGCATTGTGGCCACAACGCTAGGTGGAGAACTCGGTTTTGCTTTTGGCCGCCACGGAGGCCGGCCGCTGATCGAACGTTACCAGCATGTCTTCTCCATTCGCGCGGAGAGCCTGGCGCGGGGAGAACGGCTTTTCGAGCGGTATGGAGCGCCTACCGTGTTCCTGGCGCGATTTCTTTTCGGGATGCGAGTGCTGGCGTCGCTACTGGCGGGAGCGCTCCATATGTCTTGGCGGAAGTTCACGCTGTTCAACTTCCTGGGAGCGGCGGTCTGGGTGACGCTGATTTGCGGCGCGGGATATTCCTTTGGCCGCCATTGGGGCCGGCTGGCCTATGATCTTCGGCGCTTCGATCTGGCGGTGAGTATTGTGGTAGTGATGGGAGCGTTGTTGTGGTGGTGGAGAAGCCGCAGGCCGCAACTTGGAAGCGCACCTTAACAGTCAACCATACTCAGGAGGATTCCAAGGAGCCGCAGCTTATACTGTGCGGGTGTCACGGGCAGGCGAGCCGTGGGCATTGATCTTACTGGCGGCGTCCGCGCCGGAATTCGGACGAGGAGGAAGCGAATGAAGAAAATCGGGTTCTTGACACTCTTGATTACGGCAATGCTCCTGTTGACGTTGGCCTTGACGGCGGCGGCAGCTGGACCGAAGGCGGCGGCGCCTGCAGTGGCGGCGGCTCCGGCCAGTCCCGCGGTAGCGGCTCCCGCGCCGATGCCTCCACACCCACGCGTGCATGAGGCGATCGAGGCCTTGCGAAACGCGCGGGAACATATGGCGCACGCCGAGGGCGAGTTCCACGGCCATCGCGACAAGGCGATTGAGCACATAGATGCAGCAATCCACGAAGCTGAGATCTGTGAGCGGGAACCGTAGAACTTAGCGGCAGCGTAAGGATAGGCAGCGTCAGAAGACGCTGCCTTTTTTATTCTTATGGAGAAGGGCGCGATTTACTCGGAGCCGAAGGTATAGCCAAGGGAGGCGCCGACGCGAAACAGGTTGGGGGAGTTGAACTCGACGTTGTTTTGGATGTGATAGTAGTGAACTTCGGGACGGACGTAGATGTGCGGCAAGCGGTGCCAAACATAATAACGCACGCCGCCGCCAAGGTCCTCCATGAAGTGGTTGCTGCTATTGAAGAACGTGCATCCCCCGGTTGGGATGCTGCAGGAAGTGGCTTCGGGAAGAGAGAAGCGGTAACTGGCAACTCCGATGCCGGCAAAGATATCGAGGCCAAACTTCTTGGTCAACTTGGGCTGGAAGAGAGCGTTAAAGTCGGTCAGGAAGGGACGCACGCTTTCGCCGTTGTCGGGATAGTCGCCGCGCTTATATCGCCAGGCGGTTTCCGCGTTAAAGCCAAGATGGTGCTTGAATTTGACGAGGTCGCCGCTGACGCTGAAATAGGTTCCACCCTTTTCTGACGGCGGCTGGAAATTCACCGAGTCGTTATTGATGGAGGGAGCCATGAGGATACCGCCGCCGAGCATGATATCCCCCTGCTGGGCAGCGGCGAAGTGAGTGAGCAAAAGAACCGCACACGCGAGTGCGAGCAGCGCGAATTTTCTCAATACATCCCCTTGTCAGTTCGTGCGGGTTTCTGGAATGCACCCACTCGATTGGTGGCGCACCGGCACGGCAGCCGCGAACGGCTGCGTAAACACAATGATCCCGGCAATCGGAAGTAGTTCGTCCCGATGATATCAAACCCGCCGTGCGCACGGCGGGGTCAAGAGCCTAGTCGTTGCCGATGGTGTATCCGATGGAAGCGCCCACGCGGAATACGTTGCCGGAGCTGAAACCCGCACCGCTGCTGCTACTGCTGGTGTTATTTTGGATGTGGTAGTAGTGGATCTCAGGACGTACAAAGAAGTGGTGCCACACGTAATAACGGATACCGCCGCCCAGATCTTCCATAAAGTGATCGCTCGTGGTGTAGTTACTGTACCCTGTATAAGGATTTCCGCCTGTAACGTAAGGGAAGTAGAAGCGCGTGCTGGCGATACCGATGCCGCCAAAGAGGTCCGCACCAATCCTCTTGCCTAGCTTTGGCTGGAAGAGCGCGTTGAAGTCGGTGAGGATAGGGCGGTAGTTTACGTCTTGATTGAGGTAGTTAGCCTGACTCGCTCTCCAGGAAGTTTCGATGTTAAAGCCGAGACGGTGCCCGAAGCCGACGACGTCCCCGCTCACGCCGAGGTAAGTGCCACCCTTCTCGGCGATGTTTCCCGAAAGCAAGTCACTTGCACTGGGCGAGGAGGATAACAAGGTTCCGCCGAAGAACATAATGTCGCCTTGTTGGGCGGCGGCGAAGTGGCAAGTAAACAACAGAGCGAAGATCGGTGCGAGAAGAGCTAACTTTCTCAAGAGAAGCCTCCAATCAGTTCGTGGTAAGCGGTAAGATGCGCTTACAAAATCCTTCGGATGTAACGAAGTTGTTCACAACCCATCATAATTTCACGTCGGGGACAGATTCAACTCAAGCCAAGTTCCTGTAAAGAAACGTCAAGAGAGTGGGCTTAGCCATGATTTCAGGCACTCTGCCTGCAAAGCCGCTCAAACCCGGAAGCCGACAAAAAGTTGCGGCTATTTGGATTTTCCGCCGCCCCCGGGGGCGCGAATGTGATCGAAAGCCATGGGGCCGCCGCCGAAGAAAATGAGCGCGAAGGCTAGGGTGGCCAGCGCTAAGGGGAACTCGTAGCCGTGCTCGCCCATCAATCCGTTGTGGAAGTGTACTTTCGCAATGGCCACCGACAGATCGATGCAGATGGCGAAGGCAGCGGCGCGAGTAAACAGGCCGAGCAGAATGAGCAGTCCGCCGAAAAACTCGGCGAAAGATGACAGATACGCGGTCCAGGCGGGCAGTCCAAGGCTGGCCACGAAGTGCGCATGCTGTTGAAGTCCACCGAAAACCTTATGGTATCCGTGGCCAACCATTACGGCGCCCAGGGTGAGTCGCATGCCGAAGAGCGCAAGAGGTTGCAGGCGATCGAGGTAGCGCAAGGAAATTCCTCCGGATAAAGACAGCATAGATTACAGCAGCGGAGGGGCGGAGGGAAGTCCTGCACACGCGCCGGAGATGGCTGCGACGCTGAAGCGGCAATGTGGAGAGACACGGAGGCTCCATATGGCACAGCCATGACCTAAAGGGTACCCACAGAATGATTGCGCGCATGGCGAAGTTCTGGTAACGTTTTTTCGCCCCACGATACAGGTTGCCGATGACATCCGGTGGCGACGGATCCTGCATCCTGCGGCCTTCCTCGGGGTCCTTGAAATTAATTTCAATTAACGCGCGCGGAATTGGCGAGTTTTGTGTTTATGGAGACAGGTTCCGGAGCCAGCTACTCAGGACGCACTCGAGGGCGTGTTTTCGGAACATAAACTGGCGGCACGAGTTTTGATGCTCAGGAGGCAGTAATGAATCGCACTTCGACGAGAGAAGAGATTTTGCAGAAGGGGCTGGTGCTTCTGCTTTCCTTAGTGGTTCCCGCATTCGCCTGGGGCCAGCACAAGCCGAGCGGGGGTGGAGGCGGTTCCCATCCCAGCGCACCAGCGAAGTCGGCACCGTCACATGCGGCGCCATCGCATTCCGCGCCATCGCATGGCGCAACCCAATCGCACGGTTCGACAGCTTCCCACGGAACGACAAGCCGCCCAAGCACGGCGGGTCACACGACGACGAGCCGCCCGAGTACGGCGGGTCACACCACGACGGGGAGCCGTCCGGGTGCAGCGGCGGCGGGCCACACGACGACGGGCCACACGACGACGGGCAGCCGTCCGGGGACGACGGCAGGGAGTCATGCGGGAACAGCAGCGGGCCACACCACGACGGGTAGTCGTCCCGGTGCAGCGGCGGGTCGTCCGGCGGCGGGTGGGCGTCCGGGTGCAACCGGAGGTCGTCCGGCGACAGCCAGCAGAGGCAATGTTGGCAGCCACACTCCTCCCGGCAGGACGGTTTCTTTGAGGGGCGGCGGAACGGCGAGCGTCCGTCCCAACGGATCGATTCGCTCCATCAATCGCAACGGGATGCAGATTAATCACGGGATCCACGGTGGGCGCACGGTTGTAAGTGAGCACAACGGAGCCCGCATTGTGACGACGGGACACGGGGGCTACGTACAGCGCGCCTACGTGACCCGCGGCGGGCATGCCTACTACTCGCGCACCTACTTCGCCGGCGGGCGCTATCACGTTGGAGTCTATCGCGGCTACTTCTGGGGCGGACACGCCTATTATGGTTGGCACCCAGGATTCTGGTTCCACCCGGGCTTCTATGGTTGGGGTTGGCATCCTTGGGGAGCGCCGCTTTACTGGGGCGTTGGACTCTGGGGCTGGGGAGGATCGCCGTGGTGGGGATTCTATGGAGGGTGGTGGAATCCTTATCCCTATTACGCCGCGCCGTACTACTGGCTGACAGATTATCTGATAGCGGAGCAACTGCAGGCGGCGTATGCGGCACGGCAAGAGGCCAATGCGGATGCGATGGCAGCAGATGCTCAGGCTAGCGCGGGGGATGGCGGAGGTGGTGGAGACGCGGCTCCGGCTCCGGCAGCCTCAGGCCAGGTGACACTGACTCCTGAGGTAAAGGAGGCAATCGCCGAGGAAATCAAAGCGCAATTGGCGGCGCAACAGGCGCAAGCCCAGCAGCAGAGTGGCGGCGGGGCGGCTCCAGCGCCAGCGCCGACGAACGCGAGCGCCAGCGGCGACCAAGCTCCTCCTCCGGCGTTGGATCCGGCCCAACGCACTTTCGTAGTGGACTCGGATGTCACGGTGGTGGCGAACGGTCAGGAGTGTGCGTTGACGTCGGGTGACGTGGTTACACGCTTGACCGATACTCCGGATGCCGACCAGACGGTCAACGCCAGCGTCTCGGCGACCAAGAAGGGGGATTGCCCTTCGGGACAAACCGTAGCCATCAAGGTGGATGACCTCCAAGAAATGTACAACCATTTCCAGGAGACGCTCACCAACGGCATGAGCGAAATGGCCAAGAAGCAGGGTACGAACGGTATGCCGGCGGCGCCAGACACAGGCACGACGCCGTCCGATGTGCCGGATCCACAGCCGGACACGAGCGTGGCAAAAACTCTGCAAGATCAGCAGCAGCAAGCTGATCAGACCGAGTCGCAGGTCAAGCAGGAAACTGCGTCTGGCGGAGGAAACTAGAACCGACGGTTGTAAGCAGCGGTTCTACAGATTGTCAACTATATTTTCAACCATGGGGGCGTCGGACCACGACGCTCCCTTTCTGCAATGAACGGTCCGAAAATCTCTGCTGAATTTAGGGGCGTGGTTCATCGGGATTAAGTCCAGAAAAAGCTAAATCGGAGGGGCGTAACATGTCACGGAAAGTCCGCAGTTTCATTCCAGGGATTGTTGTTCTGGCCGCCACAATCTATCCATTCTCATTGGCTAACTCTCAGGCTGTTTCTCTGCAGGAGCAACTAGCGGCCCAATACAAACTGGTGAAAATGGGATCGGACACGAGCGGATATTCCGTGGTGGAAAAGGGTACGCTGCTGGCGATCCAGAAGGGCGGAATCCTGGCTGTACCTTATGGAGACCAGAACGTTCTCTCCAGCAAGTACGAGAACGGATCGATCAAAGGACCGAACAGCCTTTCGTTGATGGGGCGCAAATCCATCATGGGAAAATTTGGCAAGGAACAGACGACGCATCTGTTCGCGGTGGGCGACAAAGTCTATCCCATGAAGATCGAGGTGAACGCGGCTAAGGATACGGTGACTCTGGAGATTGTGGCCTGCGACACATGCAACAAGACCGATCCGCCAACTTATAACAAGGCAAATGTGGTTTTTCAGTTCCCGAAAGGATCATTGGCCAGCGCAGCGGCGGGGGGAGTGGAAGATACCATCGGGCAGGTGCTCTCGATCAGCAGCGAGGACACGCAACAGGATCAGGGCGGCGGGCAACAGCAGGGTGGAGATCAGGGTGGTCAGCAACAAGGCGGCCAGCAAGCCGGTCAGGATCAAGGTCAAGCGCAGCAACCGGCTGCGCAACCGGCGCCTGCCGAACCGGCGAGCATCGAGAAGGGAATGACTCCAGATCAGGTCGAAGCGGCGATGGGCCAACCCGATAAGAAAGTGAATCTTGGGTCCAAGCAGATTTATGTGTACAAAGATCTGAAAGTGACTTTCCTGAACGGGAAAGTTTCGGACGTGCAGTAAAACGAGGGCGCGATCTCATCTGAATTCTGCGAGGAGAGGAGCATAGCAGTCACCACCTCCTCTCCATTGCGGCTCTCGAGTTTATCCAATAAAAGCAACAGGATGAGCCGATGGCTTAGTACTTCCGTACCGTCTCTAGTACTTCGGTTATCAGTACGCGGGTGACCTATCACCATATGCGTGACCACCACTGCTAATAGGTATCGAGTTTAGTTTGGCTACCACATATAGAAATCGATCCAGCGCATCGATTTCGTCGATCCCAGAAAACCCGCAAAAAACCCAGTAAAAACAGGAAACTCGCGTGAGCGCGGGGTTTTTCCGGGCTGATATATGCTCGGGACACCGAAACCCCTTTGAGAGGCATAGAGGGCAAGGGCGTCTCCCGAGATGAATCTTGAGTCGGAGACATTGGCGCAGGATGTTCGGAGACAGGGCAAAGGAAATATGGCCGACTCGCGGGAAGTGATGAATATTCGCCAGGCGTCGCAATATCTGGGAGTGAGTCCGGACACGCTTTACAAGTACGTCGGGGAACAAAGTATTCCGGCTTTCAAGCTGGGCAACCGCTGGCGCTTCAAGAAGTCGAGGCTGGATCAGTGGATGGAAGAGAAGTCGAGCCAGATGGAGTCGGGAGCGAAACGTAAACCGAAGGCGGCGATGAAAGCCGCCGGGTCACAGTAAGAAAAGGCGGGCACATGTTTGGAATGGGATCGAAGACGATTGTAGGTCTGGATGTGGGCTCTTCCAGCATCAAGGCAGTGGAGTTGAAGAAAAAGGGTGGGCAGATCGAAGTGGCGCACCTGGGACTGGAAGCCTTGGCCTCCGACATCGTAGTGGACTCGATGATTGTGGATTCGGGAACCGTCTCGAGCGCGATTTCGAAGTTGTTCGCTGATTGCCTGATCAAGACCAAGGCAGTGGCGACGGCGGTGAGCGGCCACTCGGTAATCGTCAAGAAGATCTCGCTGCCCTCGATGAGCGATCAGGAATTAGCGGAGACCATCGAGAAAGAAGCGGCTCAGCACATTCCTTTTGATCTGGCGGATGTGAGCCTCGACTACCAGATTCTCTCGGAAGAAGCGGGCAGCCCGCAGATGGATGTGCTTCTGGTAGCCGTCAAGAAGGACAAGATTTTGAACTACACCAACGTACTCTCGATGGCGGGTCGTACCCCCGCTATCGTGGACATCGATGCCCTGGCATTGCAGAACTGCTACGAGTACAACTACCAGCCGGCGCCGGGCCAGGTGGTGGCGCTCTTGAACCTCGGCGCCAGCGTGATGAACATCAACATTGTGAAAGGCACGACGCCGTTGTTTCCGCGCGACGTCAGCGTGGGCGGCCATCAGTACACGGATTCGCTGCAGAAGGAACTGGACTTGAACTTCGACGATGCCGAGAAGCTGAAGCTGGGCGAAAAAGTTGGCACCGTGAGCGAAGACGCGAAGGCGCCGATCCTGCAGCAGGTGACGGAAATCATCGTGCTCGAAATTCAGAAGACGTTTGACTTCTTCCGCGCTAGCGCGGCGGGCGAGCACATCGAGAAGATTTACCTGGCGGGCGGTTCGGCGAAAGTGCCCGGACTGATGGAAGCATTGCGGCAGGAATTTTCCATGCCGGTCGAGTTGTTGAATCCATTCCAGCGCGTGGTGCCACCGACAGACGGCCCGGGAGTGGAATTGGTGGAGCAGAATCCGGGCCAGCTGGCGGTCGCGGTGGGCTTGGCCTTGAGGAGCTTTGAATCCCTATGATCAAAATCAATCTACTGGAGTCCTCCAAGGGAAAAAATAAGCGCGGCGGCAGCAGCAGCCCAGTCATGCCCACGATGGAAATGGGCGACATGGGATCGCCCAAGCTGAAGGTGCTGGTGGTGCTGTTAGTGGCCGGGACGTTGAATTTCGGCTACTGGTACCGGCTGGACCGTCAGGGCAAATCAATTGCGATCCAAATGCAGGCCGCCGAGCAAAAGAACCGCGAACTCAGCGATGTGAAGGCAAAGTATCTGGAGCGGCAGAAGCAAGCCGACAACTACAAGCGGCGGGTCGATGTGATCGATTCGTTGCGCGCCGGACAAGCTGGCCCGGTCAACTTGCTGGCCATGCTGGGCGAGACGGTGAACGGAACCGAAGCCGTCTGGCTGCGCAGCATGGATGATACGGGCTCGAACATAAGTCTGGAAGGCACCGCGCTGAGCACTGACGCGGTAGCCACGCTGATCACCAATCTTCAGAAGACTGGTTTCTTCAAGACCGTAGAGATCAAAGAGACTTACCAAGACGAGACGATCAAGGACATGCAGGCGTTCCAGTTCACGCTGACCTGCGAGAAGGGAAAGTCGTAGAGGCGGACCTATGGCAATGAATTTCAATGAACTGTCAGGCCTGAAGCAGTGGGGAGCAGTGATTGCCGGCGGCCTTATCGTGACGGCGGCGCTGTACTTCACGGTGTTCAAAAGCCAGAGCGATAAGAATGCAGCGGCGCAACACACCCTGCAAGACAAGGTTCGGGAAAACAACGAGCTCGAGTCTTACCGGCCGAAATTGAAAGATATGGAACGACAGCTGGCGAATCTGAAGCAGCAATTGGAGATTGAAGCGCGCATCGTTCCCGACGACAAGCAGGTAGACAATTTCATCGAGACCCTGGATAGCGAAGCGGTGAAGGCGGGCGTGGAACTGCGGCGCTATACGGCGAAGGCGGTCACGTCAAAAGAGTACTACTCAGAACTTCCCTTCGACATGGAGTTGGACGGTCCGTATTACGCGATGCTGAACTTCTTTGACCGGGTGGGCAAGCTGGAGCGCATCGTCAACATCAGCGGCCTACTGGTCTCCAATACGAAAGATCCAAGCAAGGCGAAGGCAAAGCACACGTATCAGTACGCGCCGAATGAGAGCGTAGTGGCCACCTTTACGGCGACCACGTTCTTCAGTCACGACCTGGAACCGGCCGCAGCAGCACCGGGAGCGAAACCCGCTGTAGCTGGGGCGGGCGCGGGCAAATAGGAATCGCTATGAAGCTAACGACAGGCATTCTGGCAGTGGGACTGATGACGGGCGGACTCTGGGCACAGAACCCGAACGTCATCAATAACGTGCAGAACACCAGCCAAGCGGTGCAGCCAACGAAGACGACGCCTTCCGCGACGCCCGCGGCCAAACCGGCTCCGGGCGCCACGGCGAAACCAGTGGCGGTCATGCCAGTGGCTACGCCGGCGAAGGGGGCTGCGGCTCCGGCGGCTCCAGTTGCCAAGGCGGCCGCGAAAGCTGCGACCAAGCCAACTGCGAAGAAGAAGCCAGCAGTCGCTGCAAAAGCCACTGCGTCTAAGCCAGCAGCCAAGGCTGTGGCTCCAGCAGCCACAAAGATTTCAGCGGATGCCAAGGCCGCGGACGCGAGCAAGAGCGCCGAGGCGCCCAAGGCTCCGAAGCCGGAAGAAAAGAAGTGGGCGATGAGCGGCAAGCGCGACCCATTCTTCAGTCCCGTAGTACAACAGCCGACTGGTTCGGGATGCTCGACCGGGAAGAAGTGCCTGGAGATCGGACAGATTAATTTGCGCGGCGTGGTGAAGTCGGAGAACGGCTTTATCGCAGTGGTGACCAACAGCCTGAACAAGGCTTATTTCCTGCGGGAAAACGATCCAGTATTCAACGGGTACGTGATGAGAATTACCGGCGATACGGTGGTGTTCCAGGAAACGGTGCAGGATAAGTTGGGCAAACCGCTTACGCGGGAAGTGGTCAAGAGAATTTTCACGCCGGCGGTTTAGCGTGCGAAGTGAGCGCGCCGGAGAAACCGGAGCGCCAACAAAATCGAGTTCTAGCAAGGACACGCGGGGTTAGACCCGCGAGTTGGGGAGAGGCGAAATGCGAAAGCAACTGCTGAGTGTAATCCTACCGTTGCTGCTCCTGGGGCTGATGGCTTCAGCCGCAGAGACGCCGGCGCCACAAGCGGCGGGGCAACGAAACGAACTGCAGCGAGTGAACGTGGTTCGCGGCGCGGACGAAGTCCGGGTCGAGATCAGCGCTCGTGGCGCAGTGACGCCCAAGCTGAGCACGGCGGATTCGCCGGCGCGGCTCATCGTGGATTTGCCTGGGACCCTGATGGGGACGGGGCGGAGCCACATCGCCGTTGGCGGCGAGGGCGTGAAGGGAGTGCGCATCGGCATGAATGGACAGACGCCTCCGACCACCCGGATCGTGGTGGATCTGGAGCATTCTTGCCGTTACGAGCTGACTCCCTCGACGGGCGGAAAGCTGGTCTTGACGCTTCATACGCAGCCAACGACGGCCGCGAACATGAGCGCCCCTAAGACGACGGCGGAAGCTCCGGCAGCAGCGGTGAATAAGCCCACCTCTCCGTTTGCACCGCGAGTCATGGACGTCGCGGCAGCCAAGCCAGCAGAGACAGCTCCAACAGCTGTGAGCGACGCTCCCGCGAAGGTTGTGACGGCCAATGCGGCCCCGGCTTCTTCTGATTTTGTGGTCGTCGAGCCCACGTACACGGCGAAGGCGACTGCTTCGAACGCAACCGACGAACCTGCCGACCGCGCTCAGGAAGCGGCGGCAAAGTTTGCCGACAAGACGGCTGCGGAACTCCTGCCACCGAGCGAGCATGCAGCGCAGGCCACACAGAGCGTTTCTTCCAGCACCGGCATCCAGCCAGCGGTCAATCTGGCCGCCGAACAGAAAGCCCAAGCTGGACAGCAACCCGCTGCCGCCGGTCCCCGATACACGGGCGAACCGATTTCAGTGAATTTGAAGGACGTGGACCTGAAGGACTTCTTCCGCCTGATTCACGAAATCAGCGGGTTGAACGTAGTTCTGGATCCGAATGTTCATGGCACTCTGACGGTTGTGCTGGATGATGTGCCGTGGGATCAGGCACTGGACATCGTGCTCAAAAATAACGACCTGGCGCGGGAACTGGAAGGCAACGTCCTGCGCATCGCGACGGTCGATACTTTGAAGAAAGAAGCGGACGGCCGGCGAGCTCAGGTGGAAGCCGAAGCCATGGCCGTGGAGAAGGTTTCCGTCACCCGCTTCCTGAGCTACGCCCACGCGAAGGATGTGATGCTCACGGTAAAGAAGTTCCTCTCGCAGCGCGGCGAAGTGGTTGCGGATGAGCGAACCAACGCCGTGATCGTCAACGATATTCCGAAGGTGATTCCGATCATCGATCGCCTGCTGACGCAGCTTGATCGGAAGACGCAGGAAGTGGAAATCGAGGCGCGCGTAGTAGCGGCGACGCGGCAGTTTGCCCGCGACATCGGTACGCAGTTGGGCTTCGGTTGGGGCAATGGACACAGCGCGATCGGCGGAAATGCCTCAGCCGGCACTTCTCCGACCACGGTCAACGGTTTGACGCCTGGTTATATTACAGTCCCATCCACCGGTTCGACTTCAGGATCGACGATTCCGTTGTTCTCGAATTTGGGCTCGACCTCACCCACCAGCGGCTTGACCTTCCTGAACGCCAGCAACAACATCCGCATCGACGCGGTGCTTTCCATGGCTGAGTCGCGAGGATTGCTGAAAGTACTCTCGCGGCCACGAGTAGTCACGCAGAACAATATTCAGGCCCTGGTGAAGCAGGGCGTGCGTGTGCCGATCGTGACCCAGGCGCAGTTGGGCGGTCCTCCGACCGTGACCTACGTGGACGCTTTTCTGCGCTTGACCGTTACGCCGCAGATCACGTCGGAAAACACGATTTTCCTGAACGTCGACGTGGAAAACACCACGCCGAACTTCGGTCAGGAAGTGCAAGGCAACCCCGAATTGATCACGCAGCAAGCGACGACACAGGTACTGGTGACCGATGGCGGCACGGTGGTGATCGGCGGCGTTATCCAGACGCAAAACTCGATCAACATCACGCAGGTTCCGTTGCTGGGCAACCTTCCGATCCTGGGCAACCTATTCAAACATACTCAGGTGAACACCTCGAACCAGGAATTGATCTTCTTCATCACGCCGCGAATCATTCAAACATAGCAGCGGGCAGTTGAAGATTTGCCGCCGCCGGCCTGAAAAACCTGTCAGGCCGGCGGCTTTATTTTTAAGGAAAGAGTATCGAGTACCGAATACCTGGCTCCGAGCTGACTAACTCTCTCGATTGATCCTGGACTCGCGGTACTGGGTACTTCCCGCATCTCCCGCCTGTTAAACTCGACGGAAGTATGGATTTCCTTCTGCGCCAGAAAAGGTTGCGAGAACATCTTGCCACCACCCGGTTCGATGCATTGTTGATCAGTCATCTTCCGAACATTCGATACCTTTGCGGCTTCACCGGCAGCGCCGGCTTTCTGCTGGTGGAGGAAGCGGGAAGCGTCTTCTTCTCCGACGTTCGCTATGACACCCAGGGACGGGAAGAGGTGAAGGGCGCAAAAGTTGTCATCGCGAAGAAGTCTGTGCCGCAGGCAATCGGAGACTGGCTGAAAGCCCGCCGCAAGAGATCGGCAGGGTGGACGATTGGAGTGGAAGGCGAGCACATGACCGTGGCAGAAAAGACTAGGCTCACGGATCTGCTGCCCTCCGGCTGCCGGCTACGGAGTGCGCCCCCGGTGGTGGAGCGGGCGCGCATGGTGAAGGATTCGGATGAATTGGTGCTGATCCGCTCGGCGGTGCGGTTGGGAGCCAGGTTGTTCGACCGGGCGCTGGAAATGTTGCGGCCGGGGATAAAGGAAACGGAAGTTGCTGCGGAGATGGAGTATACGGCGCGGCTGGCGGGCGCGGAGGCGCTGTCATTCCCGACCATCATTGCCTCAGGGAAACGGTCAGCATTGCCGCACGGGAGAGCTACGGCTCAACCTATCGCTGCGGGTGGGTTCGTAGTGTGCGACTTCGGTGTTATACTCGCAGGTTATTGTTCAGACCAGACGCGCACAGTATGGGTGGGCGCGCCGTCGCAAGATGCGCAGCATGCGTATGAATCGGTGAGGGAAGCCCAGCAGTCGGCAATCGCAGCGGTTCGCCCCGGAATTACGACCGGAGAAGTGGACGAAGCGGCGCGTAAGGTGCTGCGTACGAGCGGGTTAGGGAGATATTTCACGCATTCGACCGGGCATGGTGTGGGACTGGAAATCCATGAGTCTCCGCGGGTCGCAGCGAGGCAAAAAGAAGTACTGCGGCCGGGTATGGTGATTACCATTGAGCCGGGAGTATACTTCCCCGGCAAATGGGGCGTGAGGATCGAGGACATGGTGGCCGTCAGCGAAAGTGGTTGTGAGGTGTTGACTCCGACGAGCAAGGATTTGCTGACAGTTTAGGTCTTCTCAAAATCAGGCAGGTTAGATTCAAGCAGGTTAAATCGAGTCGCTCCTGCGGAACGCCCGGCGGTTTCGCTGGGATCATTTTTGGCGCGCAGCGGCAAGCGGCCTACCTTCATACGAATGAATCAAAAAGAGCTGAAGGAACTCATCGAGTTCTTAATCGAAAAAGACATCGCCGAGTTTGAGCTTGAACGCGGCGACGTCAAAGTGAAAATCAGGCGCGGGGGACAAGCAAGCATCGTCCACGCGCACGGTGAGATGTCCTATCCAGCCTATGCGGCCGGGGTGGCTGGGGAGCAGAGGCCGCTCTCTGCGGTTCCACCTTCGATCGCGCCGGTGGCACCAGCCGCGCCGGTTCCGGAAGAAAACCTGCACATGGTGAAGTCTCCGATTGTAGGAACCTTCTATGAGGCTCCTTCGCCGGGCGCGCCGCCTTTCGTAAAGGTCGGGGATATGGTGGAAGTGGGGCAAGTGCTATGCATCGTAGAGGCGATGAAGCTGCTGAACGAGATTGAGTCGGACGTGGCCGGAGAGATTGTGAAAAAGATGGGAAGCAACGGCCAGCCGATTGAGTACGGGCAGGAGTTGTTCGCCATCCGGGCGAAAGAGTGAAATAGAACCAGAACCGAGGCGCGCATCTGGCGCGCCTTTTTGCGTCCGAGGAGGCGCGAGGAGAAAGCCGGGTTGGGTCCTACCAATCGGGCGAGGGGTCTCCATTCATCTGCAATGTTTAACAAGATATTGATTGCCAATCGCGGGGAGATTGCGCTGCGCGTGATTTGTGCGTGCAAGGAGCTGGGCATCCGCACGGTTGCCATTTATAGCGAGGCCGATCGGCACTCGCTGCCGGTGCGCTTTGCCGACGAAGCGATTTGTATTGGGCCGCCACAACTGGCGCTGAGTTACCTGAATATCCCCGCGGTGATCAGCGCGGCAGAGATTGCTAACGTGGATGCGGTGCATCCCGGCTACGGATTGCTGGCGGAGAATGCCAACTTTGCTGAAGTCTGTGAGACCAGCGGGATCAAGTTTATCGGGCCGAGGCCGGAAGTGACGCGGCTGATGGGGGAAAAGGAAAAGGCGCGCTCCGCCATGAAGCGAGCGGGCGTGCCGATTCTGCCGGGCTCGGATGGAATCATTGCTTCTGAAGGCGAAGCGGTGGAGTGGGCGCGGCAGGTGGGTTTTCCGGTGATTGTGAAGGCGTCGGCGGGCGGCGGCGGACGCGGCATGCGCATTGTGCGCAACGAAGAGGAGTTGCCAACTTTTTTCCGGGCGGCGCAGTCGGAGGCGGCGGGCGCATTCGGTAACGGTGACTTGTACATGGAAAAATACGTCGAGCATCCGCGCCACATCGAATTCCAGGTGCTGGCGGATGAGCACGGCAATGTGGTGAGCCTAGGGGAACGGGAATGTTCGATCCAGCGCCGGCATCAGAAGTTGCTGGAAGAATCGCCTTCGACGCAAGTCACGCCGGAGTTGCGCGACCAGATAGGCGCGATATTGTGCAAGTCGCTGGCGGAGATCGGTTACACGAATGCGGGGACAATCGAATTCCTGATGGACCAGGACCACAAGCTGCACTTCATCGAGATGAACACGCGCATTCAGGTGGAACATCCGGTAACGGAGATGGTCACCGACGTGGACCTGGTCAAGAGCCAGATCATGATCGCAGCGGGAGCGAACATGAGTGAGGTACTACACGGGCCGATCGTGCATCGCGGCCACGCCATCGAGTGCAGGATCAATGCGGAGCATCCCGAGAAATTCACGCCGTCGGCGGGAAGAATCACGGCGTTTCATCCGCCCGGAGGCACCGGCGTGCGCGTGGATACGGCGGCTTACGCCGAAGGCGTGATTCCTCCGTACTATGACTCGCTGATTGCCAAGTTGATTGTGCGCGGAAAAGATCGCGACGAAGCGATCTCGCGAATGACGCGGGCGCTGGAAATGTTTATCGTCGAAGGAGTATTCACAACAATTCCGCTGCACCGGAAGATTATGGCCGATCCGGACTTCCGCGCGGGGGAATTTGATACGGGATTCATTGAACGATTCCTGTCGGCCAGCAAGAAGGAATCGGCGGCGTGAGCGCGATTGCGCGTCTTTACCCTATCGTGGACGCAGCGTGCTTTTCTTCTACAGAAGACCTGGCAAATTTTGCAGAAGCGCTGGTTGCTGGCGGATGTACGCTGTTGCAATACCGCAATAAGACCGGAAACACACGCGTGATGCTCGAGCAGGCGCGGGAACTGAAGAAGCTTCTCGGCTCCCACCCTACCCTCGCAAAGAACGCGACGGTAGGATGGGGCACCCAAGGCCCTGTGCGGCTCATCATGAACGATCGTGCTGACCTGTGCCTGGCTGCGGAGTTCGATGGCGTACACGTGGGGCAGGATGATCTCTCGCCGCAAGCCGTGCGAAGGATAATTGGGCCTGACCGCTGGCTGGGGGTTTCGACACATAATCCCGAACAACTGCAGGAAGCGGATCGAACTTCCGCAGACTATCTTGCGATTGGCCCGGTTTTTTCAACCTCGAGCAAAGAGAAGCCTGATCCAGTGGTTGGCCTCGAAGGCGTGCGCCGGGCGCGGCGATTGACACGAAAACCCCTTGTGGCCATCGGCGGAATCACGCGAGCCAACGCCGTCTCCGTGATTGAAGCCGGGGCCGACTTCGTGGCGGTGATATCCGATTTGTTACGGGAGCCACGCAAATCAGCAGAGGAATTTTTCCGCATCTTGAGGTAAAGTCATTCCACCCTGATAGTGCCCGTGAGTGCGTAAGTTCGCGAGCATGCTTCAAGGAGGGGATCCTGAGCACACCGACAGCGCCGGCGGCCGGCAGCGATTGGGAGATTCATAGCCATCAAGATAAGGAGTTGGTCAAGGGACTGGGCCTGACCAGCGCCACCATGCTGGTCATGGGGTCGATGATCGGCTCGGGTATTTTTATTGTTTCGGCGGAGATTGCCCGCGAGGTGGATTCTCCCGCGTTACTGATTGGCGCGTGGGCAGTGGCGGGGTTCATGACCATTGTTGCCGCGCTGAGCTATGGCGAACTGGCTGCGATGATGCCGCGGGCTGGCGGACAGTATGTTTACCTCCGCGAAGCGCTGGGGCCGCTGTGGGGTTTTCTCTATGGCTGGACATTGTTCCTGGTAATTCAGACGGGGACGATTGCGGCCGTAGGCGTGGCTTTCGGTAAGTTCCTGGGAGTTTTCTTTCCCGCGATTTCTTCTTCTCATTGGATTCTGCATCTCTGGAAGGTGCCTCCGATCCCGATCGGGCCCATGGTTTTGGGAAACATGGACGTCGGAATTAATACGCAGAACCTGGTCGCAATGTTCCTCGTTGTATTCCTCTCGGTGGTAAATATCTTCGGAGTGAAAACCGGGGCGTTCATCCAGAATGTTTTTACGGCGGCCAAGGTCTCGGCGCTTTTGGGATTGGCCTTGTTCGGATTGGCGCTGGGACGAAACGCGGCGGCGCTGGCGGCGAACTTCAGAGGACACTTCTGGCAAAACGCGGGATTGGGCGCGCAGCACGCCGTTCAAGTTGGTGTGGGCGGGCCGGTGGTGATGGTGGGGACGCTGACGATTTTGGCGGTGGCGCAGGTGGGTTCACTTTTTTCCGCGGATGCGTGGAACAACGTGACCTTCACCGCGGGAGAAGTGAAGAATCCCAGCCGCAACTTACCGCTGTCGCTGGCGTTGGGCACGGGAGTGGTGATCGCGCTCTATATAGCATGCAACTTTATTTACCTGATGGCGCTGCCGCTTGGCGGAACGCCAGGCGCAGCAACGATTCTAGGGCGGGGTATTCAGTACGCCGCTGAGGATCGTGTAGGAACAGCGGTGATGACCCAGATGTTCGGGGCCGCGGGCGGACTGGCGATGGCGGGCGCTATCCTGATTTCCACTTTTGGTTGCGCTAATGGGCTGATTCTCTCCGGCGCGCGGGTCTACTATGCCATGGCGAAGGATAGCTTGTTTTTCAAAAGTGTCGCCAAGCTGCATCCCGCCTATAAGACGCCAGCGGTTTCTCTGATGGTGCAGATGGTGTGGGCCTGCTTACTCTGCGTTTCGGGCAGCTACGGACAACTTCTGGACTACATCATCTTCGCGGCGCTCTTCTTCTACATGTTGACGATTGTAGGATTATTTGTGCTGCGGCGCACGCATCCTGATGCCGATCGGCCTTATCGTGCGGTGGGCTATCCTGTGCTGCCGGCGATTTATATTGCGATGGCTTTATCTATTGATGTCGTACTATTGCGCTACAAACCGCAATTCACGTGGCCGGGATTGATTGTGGTGCTGTTGGGTATCCCGGTATATTACGCATGGTCAAAGGGCGCGGGAGCAAAGCGCGTATCGGCGTAGCCCTCTAAGGAGAAACGAGACGAATGGCGAATCTGCTGGCAACCAAGCCGCTGAACCTGTTGATGGAGGAAGCCCGCGAGACAGGCGAACACAGCCTGAAGCGCGCACTCGGTCCAACCAATCTGATCACACTGGGAATCGGAGCCATCATCGGTGCCGGAATTTTTGTGTTAACCGGGGCAGCCGCGGCCCAGTATGCGGGTCCCGCCATCGTGCTCTCGTTCATCCTGGCGGGCATTGCGTGCGCGTTTGCCGGTCTGTGCTATTCCGAGTTTGCCTCGCTGATTCCCATTGCCGGGTCCGCCTACACTTACGGCTACGCGACGCTAGGCGAGATCTTCGCTTGGATCATCGGCTGGGACTTGATTTTGGAGTATGCCTTCGGAGCGGCGACGGTGGCCTCTGGTTGGAGCGGATACTTCAACAGCTTCCTGCAGGATTTCGGGATTCATCTTCCACCGGCATGGACGGCTACGCCGGGAACAGATTTGGTGATGTACAACGGCCGCTGGGAACGATTGGCAACCATCCTGCCAACACTGCAGGCGCACGGGGTGGACCCATCCACCCTCCCACACGTGCAGGGGGTCTTTAACGTGCTGGCATTTCTGGCGATCACGGCCGTAACCGTGGTTCTTGTAGTCGGCATCAAAGAATCGGCAAACCTCAACTCTGGGATTGTGATCATCAAGCTTGCGATTGTGCTTACCTTCATCGGGATCGCCGGCATTTTTGTCAGTGAGCATCCCGGCATTGCCGCCGCCAATTGGCACCCGTTCATCCCACCGAATACCGGCGAATTTGGGCACTACGGTTGGTCGGGCGTGGCTCGCGGAGCGGGGGTGATTTTCTTTGCTTATATTGGCTTCGATGCGGTGTCCACCGCGGCGCAAGAAGCCAGGAACCCGAAGAGAGACATGCCCATCGGGATTTTGGGTTCGCTGGTGATCTGCACCATGCTCTATATTTTAGTGTCCGGACTGCTGACGGGAGTAGTTTCCTACACCACGCTTAACGTGCCCGATCCCGTCGCGGTAGGAATCGATCATACCGGCGTGCGCTGGGGCAGCATCCTAGTGAAACTTGGAGCGATTGCCGGCTTGGGCAGTGTGATGCTGGTGATGTTGTTGGGCCAGTCGCGCGTCTTCTTTTCCATGTCGCGGGACGGCTTGCTGCCGAAGTGGGCGGGCGCGGTTCATCCCAGGTTTCGCACGCCCTGGATCTCCAGCATCACGGTGGGAATTTTTGTGGCCTTTTTCGCCTCGGTCATCCCCATTGGGATTCTTGGAGAACTGGTTAGCATTGGCACACTGTTGGCTTTTGTTATCGTCTGTGCCGGAGTCTGGGTTTTGCGCCGCAAGCGTCCGGACCTCGAACGTCCCTTCAAGACCCCGTGGGTACCGTTCGTTCCGATTATGGGAGTTCTGGTTTCAACGGCTCTCATGGCTAGCCTTCCGGCGGCAACCTGGATCCGCCTGGTAGTCTGGTTGATCCTCGGGATGGCCGTGTACTTCGGTTACGGACAACACCACAGCCGGGTACAGGCTGCCGCCGCCAAGCCTAGGCCTGCTCCAACAATGGCGGACTGACGTTCTGCAGTGGAGCCCTCCGCACAGCGCGGAGGGCCTTTTTGTTTTATAGTCAGTGGCCAGTGGTCAGTGTTTAGTGGTCAGCAAAGTCCGCGGCAGGATTCGGGCGCAACTAATTATTGCTGGCCACTGGCCACTGATTACTGGTCCCTGACCACCGCATCTCCATGAAAGCTGTTTACAACCTACGAGTGATCGGGGTGCTGCTGCTGATCGTCATGGCAGTGGGAACCGCGGGATATCACTTCATCGAAGGATGGTCGTGGTTCGATGGCTTTTACATGGTGGTCACTACCCTGACCACCATTGGATATCAGGAAGTACATCCACTTTCCCACGCCGGCCGCGTTTTCAACGTGATTGTGATTCTGACCGGCGTGTCGCTGGCTTTGTTGGGCGTGGGAGCGCTAAGCCAGGCTTTGCTAGAATTCGAGTTGCAGAGCTTCTTTGGAAGGCGGCGCATGGAGCGCGACATTGGACGGCTCGACGGTCACTACATTATCTGCGGCATGGGACGAGTCGGGCGCAGTGTGGCGCGGGAGTTGGCGGGGAAACCGGCGCCGTTCGTAATGATTGAGAGCTCCGAAGCCAAGCTGCAGCGCTATCACGCTGAGAATTGGCTAGTGGTTACGGGAGACGCGACGCAAGAGCAGATCTTACGCAGTGCGCAGATCGAGCGGGCTCGCGGGCTGATTGCCGCGACCACCACAGATGCGACCAACCTGTATATTGTGCTGACGGCGCGAGGACTAAATCCGCACCTGAAGATCATTGCGCGAGCCAGTGAAGACAACGCAGAAAAACACTTGCTGGCGGCAGGTGCGGACTCCGTGGTCTCGCCGTATTCGTTCGCTGGGCGGCGCATAGCACAGTCGCTCTTGCGGCCGCACGTGGTCAGCTTTCTGGATACGGCGACGACCCATCTTGGCATGGATCTTGAGATTGGCGAGATCCACATCGCCGACAAGTCCAGGTTTGCGGGAACAACGATCGAGAGCTCGCGGATTCGCCAGGATCGCGGCGTAATTATTCTCGCTATCAAGCGGCACGCTGGCATGAGATTCAATCCTGCGCCCGACGAACGCATTGAGCCTGAAGACTGCCTGATCGCCATGGGCGAACCCTCACAGCTGCGGCAACTGGAATTGACAGCAGCCTCTCAGTCATGAAAATCGTTAGCGCAGCGGAAATGCGAGCGATTGACCGCGCCACCAGCGAGCGCTTCGGCGTGCCTTCGCTTACGCTCATGGAAAATGCGGGCGCGGCTGTGGCGGATTATGTGTTGTCGCACTATGCTTCCACGCAGCGCATCGTGGTTTTCTGCGGCAAAGGGAATAATGGCGGCGACGGTTTCGTCGCGGCTCGACGCTTGCACCAGCAAGGCAAGAAGGTCCAGGTGATCCTGCTGGCCGATCCTTCCGATCTGCGGGGCGATGCGGCGATCATGTTTGGCAAGTTGCCGAACGCGGCGATCGCTGTCCACTTTACCGAAGAGTTGAAGAGTGACCGGATGCGGCATTCGCTGCAGTCCGATCTTTACCTGGATGCGATTCTTGGGACCGGCTTCAAACCGCCGGTCACCGGGCTTTATGCTGACGCTATTGCGATCATGAATGCCAGTGCCGTACCAGTGATCGCCGTGGACATTCCTTCGGGCGCCGATGCGGACGCGATGGGGCCACAAGCCGGTGCCATCGCCAGAGCGGATGCAATCGTTACTTTTACCGCGCCCCGCCCGGCGCACGCGTTCAGCTTGATGACGACGGGGCCTTCTGTGGTAGCCGAGATCGGATCTCCGCAAGAAGCGATTGTTACGGGTTTGCAATTGAACGTCATCACCGCGCGCGACCTCGCCGCGCTGGTCGCGCCGCGTCCCGCAGAATCGAATAAGGGTAGCTACGGCCACGTTCTGGTGGTTGGAGGATCACTCGGGAAGGCGGGAGCGGCGGCGATGGCTGGGGCGGCCGCTCTGCGCGCGGGAGCCGGGCTTTCGACGGTTGCGATTCCGGGCTCGGTGCTGGCGACCGTCGCGGGATTTCATGCAGAGTTGATGACCGAGCCTTTGGCGGAGACGGATGCGGGTACGATCTCGGCGAAGGCGCAGGATCGTATCGAGGAGTTGGCGAAGGGAAAGAGCGTACTCGCGATTGGGCCGGGAATTTCGCGCAACCCGCAGACTTCTGAATTGATGCGAGCCCTGGTCGCAAAAGTTCAAACCCCGATGGTGCTGGATGCCGATGGCCTGAATGCGTTTGAAGGCCGCACGGAAGAGTTGAACGGCAAGAGCCGCACGCTGGTGATTACTCCCCATCCAGGCGAGATGGCGCGGCTGGCCGCATCCACGATCGCCGATGTGCAGAAAGATCGGCTCGGAGTGGCGCGGAAGTTCGCGCGCGAACACGATTTGATTGTCGTGCTGAAAGGGCATCGCACGCTGGTAGTGCGGCCAGACGGTGAAGCCTGGGTGAACATGACGGGCAATCCGGGCATGGCTACTGGCGGCACGGGAGATATTCTGACCGGCATGACCGCAGGGATGATTGCACAGAATGTCAAGAACCCTTTCGCTGCAGTGTTGGCAGCAGTTCATCTGCACGGACTTGCCGGCGATGCGATGCGTGAGAGGGTGGGCGAGCACTCGTTGATCGCGACGGATTTGCTGCGCGGACTACCTGAGGCTTTCCGACGCACGCAGAATGCCGCCAGGGAAAACTTGGTGGGGTGGGATGGATAAAGCTTGCAGTCCCAAGCTCACCTGGAAGCGGGCAAGTGAATCGTTTTTCCCGAAGCCGCAGAACGACGTGCAGCGTCCAGGATCTCCGTGACCGTGATATTGGTTTCGAGGGATGACAAGCCATCGGGTTTGATCCCCTTCAACACGACCGCTTTCAAAAGAGAAATTGAGTTGTCGTAAGGCGCGGGCAGAGCCGTAGCGGCGACTTGTTCTTCCTGGCCGCCGGCACGGCGCACGCGAATATCATCCCGCTTCACGGTGACGACATATCCCGTCTCCCCGTAGACTTCCATGTCTTTGCGGTCGAAGGGCCAATTCCAGGAGGCTTGCACGATGGCTTGCGCCTTGGGATACGTCAGAATAATGGTCGCCTCGTCATCGACTCGCGGATAGATTTCAGGCTTGATCTGCTGAGTGACGGCGGTGACGGTTTGCGGGCGTTGTCCATCCATCAACCATGTCATCAAGTCGGCGCCGTAGCAGCCGAAGTCGAAGAGCGCGCCTCCACCATTGAGCTTAGGATCGGTGAGCCAACTCAGGAACTCGGGACCGACGCCAATTTCTTTCGGGCCACTGTGGCCATCGTGAACGACGACTTTGCGTATGTCGCCGAGCGCATGCTCGTGGACCAGATCGTATGCGGCTCGGTTGCTGCGGTACCAAGTCGTCTCATAATTGACCAGGACGTGAATCTTGGCGGCGTCCGCCGCATGCTTGATGGCTAGTGCATCGGCCAGGCTGATGGCCAACGGCTTTTCCATCATGACGTGGACGCCTTGCTGGGCGCAGATTTCGACCACGTGGCGATGATCAAAGGTATTCGTGTAAACGAGCACGGCCTGCGGATGTTTTCGCGCGAGCATGCTTTCGAGGTCTGGAAACAGAAGGCTCGAATCTAAGTGATAGCGCGTCGCGTATGAAGAGGCGAGGGAGCGGTCAGGCTCCGCGAAGCCAACGATTTCAATCTCTGGATTGTGCAGCGAATGATCGAGAAATCCCTGGACGTGGCCGTGGACCAGGCCCACGATGCCAACCCGAAGCGGCGTGCCGTTTTCCGGACGCGTCTCCTGACCTTGGAAATGTGTGGTTGAAAACATGAGAAAAAGTACGCAAAAGCATACAGATGAGAAGCAACGCATTGAAGTGCTCCCTTGCGTGGACACTGAAGATGGTTCTCGCGGTCGCAAGCCCGATACGGTTCGGTCTGCCGGGACATTGTATCAATAGTAAATAGAGTGCCAAGCGCTTGCATGCAAGAGACTTGAGCCGGCTGGAACGGGCTAGCAGTGCGGGAATCCGGCCATTTGCTTCCGTAACCTGTTACCTGTACTGCTGGCGTGCCATAGTGAATCCACCTATGACCCACTTCCCCCAACCGCACCCTTCGAAGCGCGCGGCCCGGGTCCAGCTAGGAGATTCCGTCCTGGCTGCGATTCGTTTAGAAGATGGCCGGCGTACAAAAGCCAAACTCCAAAGCATTTCCGTGACTGGCGGACTGCTGCAATTGCAGCATCCTCTTGGAACCGGCTCCTTTGTGGAACTCGCGTTTCAGACGCAATCCGGGCCGGTTCACGGCATGGCCGAGCTCCTGACTCCGATGCGGAAGACGGCAACCGGTGTGCTGCAGCCGTTCCGCTTCGTTGCGTTTGAGGATGACGACCATCGTCGTTTGCGCACTTCGGTCGATCATGTGACCGACAGGAACTTGCTGGGACTGAAGTCGTCTGTTTTCGTGGTGCCAAAGACGATTTAGTCCTGACAAGCTTTGTGACGATGGCTGTCCCGGCGCTGGGTGCAACGCTCTCGCTATACTAGTCCTGGTCTGCGCGCGGGATTTCTCTGCGGCCAGACTCGGGATATGACGCGGGAGATCACTACACATTCGCCGGAGGAGACGATCGCCTTTGGGCGCACGTTGACGGAATTGCTGGCTCCGCCCAAGCTGGTGCTGCTGCGCGGAGATCTGGGCGCCGGGAAAACCACGCTGGTCAAGGGAATTGCGGCGGCGTTTGAGGCGGCTGCGGAACAGGATGTCACCAGTCCTACCTTCACGCTGGTTCACGAATATCGCGGATTGCGGGCCAATCTCTATCACATCGATCTTTACCGCATCGATACACAGCGGGAATTGGAGACGCTGGCACTGGACGATCTGCGATCCGATAACAGTATTTTGTTGATTGAATGGGGAGAGAAATTTCCGCAACTGGCGCGCGAGCGCGATGTGGAGATTTCTTTGGAGCGCGACGGGGAGAACGGTAGGCGAATCACGGTACGTGGAAGCGCCTAAATGGAATCTTCCTTACTGTGAACCGCCCATCCCGCGATGTTTTCATTTCATTGATGCGGTACAAAATTCTTGATTGCTTGCAGACCGTCTTTGCTTCCTGGAGTTAAGGCAAAATGGTCGCCGTCAAACTGAAAAACTAGATTCACGGTCTGCGCGGGTTCCATCGGGATTTCGGTTTCCCCGCATGATCCCTCAGCGGGCGGCGGCGCTAAGCCTCTGCTCTGTGTAACCCGGACCGTGAAGCCGCTGTCTGATGGCAGTTTTTCAAATTTGTTGATTTCCTGCTCATAACAATAACCTGCTGCCGGAAAGCCACCAGCCATGTTCGCTCCGATGTCCTGAAGCAGCGGGTCCACGTGCAAGGAATTGTCTTTGTATGACACCGCGTTGATCCAATAACCAGCAGTTCCGAAGTGAGCGTCACCCGCGAAGCAGGCTAGGCGGTCGAGGCCATCACGGCCCTTGAAAGATAAGCATTCCAACGGTTTGTCACCTTTAAAATAGGCTGACTTTTTCCAGATCGTCCTATCGCGGGTCAATAGGATGGAACCTCCCAAACCGGAGGCGTGAGACTCGCATCCCGCCATCACGAGCAAGAGTTGCTCAGCATTCTTGGCAGAAAAGTGTCCCTGATACACCGCCTGAAGATCGAATGATTCCCGATTGTTGCCTTGGAAATCTGTATACGAAGGACACACGGTACATTGAAAATTTCCCTTGGGATCAACTTTTATTGTGGCGTTGCTCTCACAAACCTCTTGCATGGCGCTGCGGTCTATCTGCCTGGCACCCGGGATCTCCTCGGTCGCTTGCGCATGAGATGACATCGTAAGTGCAACGATTGTGATAGTGACGCAGGCACTTACGTTTAGCAATGCAATCAGACCGCGCATAGGGCTTTCATAACCTCGATTTTCGGTGGTGCTTAGTGACGCCGAGCAAAAAAGAAGATTTGTCCGACTCGTTGTTTCTAACTTAATCCTGCGATAGGTTGAATAAATAGGAAAGGTCCCAGTCGCGACTAGAATCCCATGATGTTGTAGCCGCAGTCCACATAAATCACTTCGCCGGTGATGCCGCTGCTGGCGTCGGAGGCGAGGAAGACTCCGGTCGATCCGACTTCTTCGACTTCCACGCGGCGGCCCAGCGGCGCGCGCTCTTCGTGGCCCTTAAGCATGTCGCCGAAGCCAGCGATGCCGCGGGCAGCTAGCGTCTTGATCGGACCCGCAGAGATGGCATTCACGCGAATCCTTTTCTTGCCTAATTCATACGCGAGATAGCGCACCGAGCATTCAAGGCCGGCTTTGGCGACGGCCATCACGTTGTAGCGGGGTACGACTTTCTCCGATGCATAGTAAGTCATGGTGAGAATCGATCCACCATCCTCCATGAGCGGCGCGGCGGCGCGGGAAAGGGCGATCAGGGAATAGACGCTCACATCCAGCGCGATGCGAAAGCCTTCTCGCGTGGTGTTGAGGAAGTCTCCTTTGAGTTCGTCAGCGGGAGCGTAGGCCACGGAATGCACCAGCGCGTGCAGCTTGCCGTGGCGCTCTTTCAATGTGGCGAAGAGGCGGTCGATTTCTTCGTCTTTACTGACGTCGCACATGTAAGCTTCGGCGCCGGGTAGAGAGAGGATGAGGTCTTTGGCTTCCTGCTCCAGGCGCTCGTTCTGGTAGGTGATGGCGAGCTTCATGCCGGCGGAGTGCAATCCCTGAGCGATCGACCACGCGATCGAGCGTTTGTTAGCCACTCCGAAGACGACGCCGTTACGGCCTTGCAGGTCAGAGGACATGAGTGCTCCTTGGAATGGGAAAGAATAACAGCGAAGAGCGTGGGTTTACCACAGAGTCACAGAGACACGGAGAAAACCGAGTCCAAAACACAGTAGCTAATATTCTTTTTCCCTGTGTCTCCCTGGTGGACCAACTTCATTTTACTGCGCTGACCTCTTCGGCCGTGATCGTTCCGACGGGCCAACTCGCGGCTACGAACGACAACCCGTACACACAGGCCAGGATGGCGAAGGCTGCGACCAGGCTGACTTTGTGGGCGACTGCGCCAACGGCGATCGCGAGCACGAGTTGGAGAAATGTCCCGAAAAAATAGAACGTGTTCTGCACGCGTCCCATCAAGTGTTGCGGAACCATCTCCATCAGGCTGGTATTCATGGCAATACCGCCAACGCCACGCGCCGAACCCATCACTGCGTACAGCAGTATCGCTGCGACCAGCCAATGCGAGACCGGCGCGCAAACCACGCAGGCGGCGATGATCGCCATGGAGAACGCGACCGAGCGGCGGCCGCCCAGGTTGGCGATGATCGCAGGAGCATAGAGGGCGCTGAGGAATGCTCCGGTGCCCCATCCGGCGTTGAGCCATCCGTAACCGACTGCACCCGCGTGAAAAACGCGTTCGCTTAGCGATGGCGTAACGACGACTCCGGTGATCATAGCGCCGAGAAATAATGCCCAACTGATGCCGAGCAAGATGACGGCGCGACGTGCGCGGAGAAAGTGCAGGCCTTCGCGCATCTCGCGCCAGAAGCGCTCGAACTGGCTTTCCGCGGCTAGGATATCGGCGCGCAATTCTTCAGGGCGCAGAACGACATGGCGTCCCTTGCGCACGGCGAAATAACACAAGAACGAAACTACATAAGTGGAGACGTCGATCAGAAGCACGCCGCCGAGGCCGATGTGGTTGTACATGAAGCCGACCAGCGCTCCGGCGATGAGCCATCCTCCCTGCACTCCGGCTAAAAGGAAAGTATTCGACTGGACGAACTCGCCTTCGGGCGTGAGTTCCTGGATGAGTGCAGTGATGGTCGGCCAGAACATCCAGAAACCTGCGGCGACGAGGGTGTTCATCAAGTACAGTTCCCAGACCTGTACGCGGTGCCGAAACGCAAGGATGGCGACCGTCACAATGATCGCGGCGCGGACGGCGTCGAGCCACATGACGAGCAGACGACGATCTTCGCGATCGATAATGACCCCGGTGAAGGGAAGCATAAGCATTGCGGGAATGGTTTGCAGTACGGCGAAAGTGCCGAGAGCCATTTCCGAGTGGGTGGCTTCGAGGATGTACCAGGCGACCGCGGCCGAATTCATCCCGCTACCCAACATGGAGATCACGTTGGCGGCAAAGACGAAGCGCAGCGGGCGCTGGCCGAGGATGGTACGCATACTTTTACTTTAGCTGAAGTGCGCAAGAAAAGTTGCGCGAGGGGAGCTACGCGATCGCTGGTAATCGTTCCGCTTCCTCGCGAATTCTTCGCCATGCGCGCTCGACATGCCGAGTTTGTGTGTTCGTCTGTCCCACGCATAAGCGCAGAGTCATTTTTCCGTTCAGCTTGGTGTGCGTGAGGAAGAGATCTCCGCTTCGATTGAGGCGATCCATGATGGTTTGATTGGCATTGTCTCCGGCTTTATGGCGAAAACAGACCAAGTTTAACGGTGCAGGAGCGGCGAGTTCGAAGTTCTTGTCGTTGCGCACCCAGTTAGCGAACTGCTGAGCGAGTTCCACGTGGCGCCGAATGTGGTACTGCAGGCCTTCTACGCCGTAGTGGCGGATGACGAACCACAACTTCAGCGAGCGGAAACGCCGGCCGAGTTGAATGTGCCAGTCGCGGTAATCGATGACCGCGCCGGATTCCGTGGCTTGGTTACGAAGATATTCCGGCAAGATGCTCAGAGTTGTGATCAGCGCCTTGCGATCGGCGACCCAAAAGCAGTTGCAATCGAAGTTGGTGAACATCCATTTGTGCGGGTTGAAGTTGTAACTGTCGGCGAGTTCGACTCCGTTTTGCAGGTGGCGAAACTCCGGACAGAGCGCGGCCGTGCCGGACATGGCCGCGTCTACGTGCAACCACAAATTATGTTGATGCGCGACGCGTACGATTTCGACGATCGGGTCCATTGCATTCGACGACGTCGTTCCGACGGTGGCGCAAACAAAGCAGGGAATCAGTCCGGCGCGCTTGTCAGCGTTAATCTGGCGCGCGAGAGCATCGGGGCGCATGGCGAAATTGTCGTCGACTTCAATCAAGCGCAGGTTGTCGACTCCGATGCCCGAAATCATCGAGGCTTTTTCCAACGAGGAGTGCGTCTGCGTCGAGACATAAGCTGCGATGCGGCCGTCGCATCCTTTTTTATTGCTGCTGTAATTGGTAGCGCGTTCGCGGGCTGCCAAAAGCGCGCACAGCGCGGCGCTTGAAGCGGTATCTTGTATAACCCCGCCGCCGGCGTTGGACGAAAGAAACTTCTCCGGCAAGCCAAGCATAGACACGAGCCAGTCGAGCACATGCGTTTCCAGTTCTGTGCAGGCTGGACTGGTGGACCAGAGCATGCCCTGCACGCCGAGTCCGGAAGAGAGAAGATCGCCAAGAATTCCGGGGCCGGAAGCGTTGCACGGGAAGTATGCGAAAAAGTTTGGCGACTGCCAGTGCGTCACTCCGGGCAGAATGAGATTCTCGACGTCCTTGAGCAGCGCGTCGAAGGGCTCGCCGTGCATCGGAGGATTTGCTGGAAGCGAAGCGCGAATCTGTCCCGGTTTCGCCTGCGACAGCACCGGGAACGATTCGATGCGGGAGTGATAGTCGGCGATCCAGTCGACTACGGCATGGCCGTAGCGGCGGAATTCATCGGGCGTCATATGAAAAGATTTTTCTTCGGACACGGTGCCTAACCTCAGAGGATGAAACCAGAGCAGATCGTATCAGAGCATCTCGTTTTTTCTTTTAACCCAATCGTCCGAAATACAATCGAGTCTTGTATTCGAAGGTGGCTTGTCCGGACACAGAGTGCGTATCGAAGATACGACGCAACTCGCGAAGCATGGGCACGTGTTTCGGATGGTCTGGTCCCGGCGCATAGGACGACGAAAGCAGACGGCCCTCAATCCCGGTGTAGTCAAATTCCTGGCGCATCTCAAACATTCGTTCCTGATAGGGAACGGGATCGAAGAACTGATTTACCTCCGAGGTCGTCTTCTCGTGACGGATGTCCTGATAGTCGGTGCCGTAGGTCAGCAACAGTTGCTCATAGTCGCGCAAGAAAGCCGTCGCATCCGTCAGGCGCTCGTTCCACAGAAGCACCAACCAACCGCCGGGCTTGAGAATGCGAACGAATTCGCGTCGCGCATGCTCGCGGTGGAACCAGTGAGCAGCTTGCGCTGCGGTGACGAAATCCACGGCCTGAGACGGCAGAGTAGTAGCTTCGGCAGTTCCTGCGATGCTGGTAAACCTCGGAAATCCTGACAAGAGCCGTTCGCCGGCTTCGCGCATCTCGGCATTGGGCTCGACGCCAAAGACGGAATGTCCATTCTCCAGCATCACGCGCGACCAGATTCCAGTTCCGGAGGCCACATCAGCCACTACGTCAGCCGGCGTGAGACCACACTCGGTTTGCAGAGTCTGCAGCGCTTCGGGAGGATATCCGGGCCGGTAGAGAACATAGTTTTCGACGCGATCGGAAAATCGGCTTGTGGCATTGGAGGCTGGCATAGAACTCTAAAGCAGCAAGTTTTTTCATCTTGCCACACCGTCATTTTAATTGCACGATAGACACATTGTCCTTGCCCGCCGGACTCCCTGTACCCCCGCGCCGGGGGCTTCCGTAGAGAATCTAGAGAAGAAATAACGGAAATCTCATCTGGCGCTAAGTGCGATACCATTCCAAATGAGCCATGAGAGCGTGATGGAAGAATGAGAATCGTGATCAAAGTCGGCACCAGCCTGATCGCTCCCGGCGGTCAGATCGACGCGAATATCCTGCGCTCCATGGTCGACCAGTTCGACCTTCGAAAAAATGAGTATCTGATCGTCACCTCCGGCGCGATCGCCGCAGGCATGTCGGGACTTGGATTGGGCAAGCGGCCGAACGACGTACCTGGAATGCAGGCGTGCGCAGCGGTCGGGCAAAGCAAGCTGATGCATACGTACGAGCGGCTGTTTTTCGGCAAGAAGGTGGTCGCGCAACTCTTGCTTTCGAGTGATGACTTCACGTCGCCCGTGCGCTATCGCAACCTGCAGAACGCGCTGGCCGAGTTGCTTTCGCTGGGCGTGGTACCTATCGTGAATGAGAATGACAGCGTCAGTGTGCGCGAATTGGTGGGCGCTTTTGGCGACAATGACGAACTGAGTTCGTTGCTAGCCACGGCGGTGAAAGCGGACTGGCTCCTGCTGCTGACTGACGTGGACGGCTTTTACATGCCCGATCAAGGGAAAAGGTCAGGCAAGAAGCCGCGCCTGGTGCGGGTGGTACGCAAGCTGACCCCCGCGCTGGAAGCGCAATGCAATGGCAAGAGCACTCTGGGACGCGGAGGTATGATTTCCAAATTACGGGCGGCGAAGCTGGCTAGTGAGGCAGGCGTCCACGTGGCGATTGTAAATGGACGCCATCCGCAGGGGATCGCGATGGCCGTGGAACGCAAGATCGGAACCTATTTTCCTCCGTCAAAAGGGCGAAGCTAAATGGCGGTCACGGTTACTCAATCGATGTCTACGAAAGAGAAGCTGCTGCGCGCACGTGGAGCTGCCGCGAAGCTGGCTTTGCTCTCCACTGGCGAGAAGAATGCGTTGTTGCTGGCGATGGCGGATGCGATTGAAGCCGATATCCACATGATTCTCGCCGCGAACCGCGAGGACGTGGAAAGCTCCGGCCTCGACGGCGCGATGCGCGACCGTTTACTGCTGACGACTGAACGCATCAAGGAGATGGCGCAGGGTGTCCGCGACGTGGCGGCGCTGGGCGATCCGATTGACGAGACAATGGCGGAGTGGACGCGGCCGAATGGCCTGCGCATCCGCAAAGTGCGCGTGCCGCTGGGCGTGGTGGGAATCATCTATGAATCGCGGCCAAACGTGACAGTAGACACGGCGGTGCTCGCGCTGAAAACTGGCAATGCCATTGTGTTGCGAGGTGGCAAGGAAGCCGCGCGCAGTAATCAGCAACTGGTAGAAATTCTTGCGGCCGTGCCAGGAGTGCCAGAGGGAGCGATCGAACTCCTAGATTCGAGCACGCGAAAGTCTGTCGAGGAGCTGATCAAAGCGCGTGGGCTGGTCGATGTGATCATTCCGCGCGGCGGAGCCGGACTGATCACATTCGTCACTGAAAACTCGTCCGTCCCGGTGATTGAAACCGGAGCAGGGAATTGCCACATTTTCGTGGACGAATCCGCCGATCTCGACATGGCGGATGAGATTGTTATCAATGCCAAAACCCAGCGGCCGTCGGTGTGCAACGCGGCGGAGAAGCTGTTAGTGCATGAACGAATCGCGACTGAATATGTGCCGCGAATCGTGAGGAAGCTGAGCGATGCAGGCGTGGAAGTTCGCGGAGATGCGAAGTCGCTCAGCCTGGCGCCTGGAATGAATATAGTGCCAGCCGTCGAAGAAGACTGGTACGAAGAATATCTCCGACTGTGCATGGCAGTTTGCGTAGTCGCGAATGTAGATGAGGCAATCGCCCACATCAATCGTTACTCCACAAAGCACTCGGATTCGATCGTGACGCGCAATGAGGAGAATGCCCGCAAGTTTCTGCGCGGCGTGGATTCGGCCGCGGTGTACTGGAATGCCTCAACCCGCTTTACCGATGGCGCGGAGTTCGGCTTTGGCGCCGAGATGGGCATCAGCACGCAGAAGCTGCACTGTCGCGGGCCTTTCGCACTGGCGGAGTTGACGTCTTCCAAGTACGAAATTATTGGGACCGGGCAAGTGCGGTAATCTCCTGCCGCTCGGCCGATTTCGGCCCGGCTCGTCTGCATACTTCATAGCCGCTGTGCTACCTTACTTACTTTCCTGACGGGAGCATCATGCGATTCGTTTATTCGGCGATTTTTTGCTCAGTCGTCTTCCTCTGCTTTGTATTCGCCAGCGTCAGCGGCCATGCGCCAGAGGCCTCTGCTGCGGCTCAACCCATCTTTGGTTTTCGCGATGCCGCTGCGGAAAGCGCTATCGAGGCCCGCTTCCTCGCGGTACCTGATCCTAAACTGGCCGAGGAGCACCTGCGCACGCTGACGCAAGCTCCGCACATGGCCGGCACGCCTGAAGACAAGGCGACCGCGGACTACGTAGCGCAGAAGTTTCGCGCGGCTGGGCTCGATACCGAAATCGTCGAATACAAAGTGTGGATGAACTATCCGCAGGAAATCAGCGTCGATGTTATCGCTCCGGCTGGGGTCGAAATGCACGGGCCCACGCGCGAGCATGTGGATGGAGATCCCTATCAGGACGATCCGCGCGTGGTGATGCCGTTCAACGGCATGTCGCCCTCCGGAGATGCCGAGGCGGATGTGGTTTACGCCAACTACGGCACGCCTGAGGATTTCGAGAAGCTGGAAAAGTTGAAGGTCGATGTGCGCGGCAAGATTGTGATCGTACGGTATGGGCAGAATTTCCGTGGAGTGAAGGAATTCATTGCGCAGGAACAAGGAGCGGCGGGGGTCATCATCTACTCGGATCCGTTCGATGATGGATGGCGCCGGGGAGATAAATATCCGGATGGGCCTTGGCGACCGGATACCGGCGTGCAGCGTGGGTCGGTGGGATACATGTTCGAATTTCCCGGCGATCCAACCACGCCCGGGTTCGCGTCCGTGCCATTGTTGCCGGAAAGCAAGCGGATCTCTCCTGAACAGTCGGCGCAGATGCCGAAAATTCCCGTCACCCCACTTTCCTACCACGATGCCTGGCCGATTCTTCAACATCTGGGCGGAGCGGACTCGCCGCGAGAGTGGCAGGGGGCCCTGCCTTTCACTTATCACGTGGGACCGGGGCCGGTGCGGGTAAAGATGCACCTCAAGCAGGACTACCAGTTCCGCACTTTGTGGGATGTGATCGGCCGAGTGCGTGGCAGCGACGCATCGGATGAGTGGGTGGTCGCGGGGAATCATCGCGATGCGTGGGTATATGGGGCAGTCGATCCGAACAGCGGCACGGCGGCGATGCTCGAGGCGGTTCATGGCGTAGGCGAGTTGTTGAAGTCAGGTTGGAAGCCGAAGCGCACGATGATATTTGCGAGCTGGGACGGCGAAGAAGAAGGGCTGATGGGTTCGACCGAATGGGCCGAGCAACATGAATCCGAACTGGCCAATGCTCCAGCCTATTTCAATATGGACGTGGCTGTTTCAGGATCGAAGTTTGGAGCCTCGGCGGTGCCGAGTCTGAAACGATTTTTGCGCGATGTGACCAAGGCCGTGCCCAGCCCGAAGGGTGGAACGGTTTACGAAGCGTGGCAAAAGGCAGATCAGACGGGGGTTCCGTCGACGCAATCGCGTGCGGAAGCGGTTGGAGACGGCCGCCGCGCACCGGCTGCGCCAGTCAAGGGCGAGGTTCCGGTCGGGGATTTGGGTAGCGGTTCTGATTACAGCGCTTTTCAGCAGCATCTGGGCGTGCCTTCCAGCGACATCAGTTCTACCGGGCCATACGGCGTCTATCACTCGGTGTTCGATAATTTCGCGTGGTTCAAGAAATTTGGAGATCCGGATTTTGTGTATGAGCAGCAGATGGCGAGAATCTTCGGTCTGGAGGCGCTGCGCATGGCCGACGCCGACGTACTGCCCTACGATTACCAGGAATACGGCGAAGAAGTTTCAGCATACCTGGACGCGGCGGGAAAACGGGCAGAGAACAAATTTGGCGACCACGCACTCGATCTGGGCGCGGTAACCGCGGCGGCCAAGCACTTTCAAGATGCAGGAGCGAAGATTCTATCAAAGCAGAAAAATCCGCCGCGTGATACAGCGCGGCTGAATCGAGCGTTGCTCGGGGTGGAGCGGGCGTTGCTGGTGCCGGAAGGGCTGCCGCATCGTCCGTGGTTTCGCCATGCGATTTATGCTCCCGGTGAATATACCGGCTACGCAGCGGTGGTGATACCGGGAGTGAACGAAGCTCTCGACAAAGGGGACGCGGGACAGGCGAGGCAGCAGTTAGCGGTTCTGGCGGCAGCGCTTGAACGCGCTGCGAAGGTGTTGGAGGGATACCGGTAACGGCATGAACACTACGCAGGCTCTTGGGCAATTCCTGCGCACGCTGCCGCACTCCGCGGCGGCAACGTTTCTTGCGCTGTTTCCCATTGTCGATCCGTTCGGCGGCATTCCGATTTTCTTCTCGATGACTTCGTCGTGGACGGCTCAGGCTCGTCGGCGCACCGCGGTGAAGACCGGTTTGTGGGTGTTTGCCATCCTGGTGACATTTCTGTTCTTTGGGCGTTTTGTACTTTATTTCTTCGGCATCTCACTGCCGGTTTTGAAAATTGCCGGTGGATTGATTGTCGCCAACACGGCTTGGGGGATGGTTACCTCTCACTCGCGCATTACGCCGGAAGAAACTCATGAAGCCGAGGACAAAGAAGATATTTCGCTAACGCCGCTGGCGATGCCGCTGATGTCCGGGCCGGGAGCGATTGGCGTGGTGATGGCGCTGGCGGCGCACGTGGATAGTGCCGCTTCATACCTGGGGATGGTGATTGGAATTGCCGGGATCGCACTCTCGGTGTTGTTGTTTTTCTGGCTGGGAGGCCCGCTGGTGCGACGGCTGGGGCCGAGCGCGGTAGGAGCCATCAACAAGATTTTTGGCTTTCTGATTCTGGCGATTGCCGTCCAGTTAGTGTGGGACGGGGTGGCCGACTTCAAGAGCTAAAGTTTGCCAGGAGCCTATCCTCTCGCGAAGAAACCGAAAGGATAGGCTGCCAGCTAGTTTGAGAGTTATTTGTAGGTTGCATCGGTTCGCGCCAGATAGTCGCGGTGCTGACTGAAGTCCACCATGGAGACGAAAGCGGTGCCGCCCATGGGATTTGCCTTGACGGCATCGCGGACGGCCGCGTTGACCTTGTCGAGTCCTTCCGCATTGGCCGCGATGTAATCAATCCAGAAGGTTCCCGGAGCATCGGTGTGGATGGCTTCGGTATCGATCTCATACTCGTGGATGACGCCGTCGGCCAGCATTTTTTCCATGAGCGGGCCGACTAGATGCTTGGCAATCATATCCACTGCGTTGTCGGGGGCATCGGCTTTCAGTTTATACATCGACGCCTCGGAGTAGACGCCTTTCCATGATCCGGAATGCCAATTGTAGTAGCGGCTGACGAGCATGGCGTCGGAGTGTTTTGTGGCGCTCTCGTCCACCGGCGAAGTCGGCGAGCCCGACTTGTAAATTACATCGAGAAGGTTCAGCAGTCCGGCCATTGACGTGGCGGAGAACCAGTCATCGTGAGTGGGACCACCGTCCTGGTGAATTAAATTCGTGTCGTAGCCGTAGGCGATGATCTGTCCATCGGAGACGCCCTTGTCCATCATCTTCTGCTCCGCTGCGATCTCTTTGGCTTCGTCGGCCCATTGTGTACGGGGAAGCGTCCAGAAGGCTACGTAGGTGTACATGCGGGGTTTTTCTTTTATCTCAGTCGTTTGCGCCGGAGCGCAAACGGCTGACACGGCGAGCGTGCATCCCAGGGCAAGAACACTCCATAGTTTTCTGTTCATGTTTTATCCTCAGTGATTCAACAAGGGACTTCGATCTTGCTGTCCCAAGCGGCAGCAAGTGTACACCTTTGTTCGGGCGACGCCGAATCTGGGGTGAAAACTTGTGTTCGCGGCTTACGTAGCCACGGAGTTCTGATTTGGGCGGTTTTCGTGCGCCGTGGCGAAGGTGGAGAACCTCGATCGGTATGCTCTGTTCCGCCAGGAATTCGGGATCATGGTGTCTCCCGGCACGCATTCGCTACTTAAGCGTCACCAGCTTCTCCACCAGCTCCGAATAATCCTTCTTCTCGATGCCGTGGACTTCCTTGTTGTAGGCATCCACCTTCGAGGAATAATTCATCGAGCAGAATTTTGGGCCGCACATGGAGCAGAAAGCCGCCTCTTTGTAGTGATCGTCGGGGAGGGTTTCGTCGTGCATGGAGCGGGCGGTTTCGGGGTCGAGGGAGAGCTCGAACTGTTTTTCCCAGTCGAATTTGTAGCGGGCGTAGCTGAGGGCGTCGTCGCGGTCGCGGGCGCCGGGGCGTCCGCGGGCAATGTCGGCGGCGTGGGCGGAAATCTTGTAGGCGATGATGCCGTCTTTCACGTCTTTTTCGTTGGGCAGACCGAGATGCTCTTTGGGTGTCACGTAGCAGAGCATGGCGGCGCCGTACCATCCGATCATGGCCGCGCCGATGGCCGAGGTGATGTGGTCGTAGCCCGGAGCGATGTCGGTGACGAGCGGGCCGAGCGTGTAGAACGGAGCTTCGTAGCAGAGTTCGACTTCCTTTTCGACCTGCTCCTTGATCTTGTCCATGGAAACGTGGCCGGGACCTTCGATCATGACCTGCACGTCGTGCTGCCAGGCGATTTTCGTCAACTCGCCGAGAGTTTTCAGTTCGGCAAACTGAGCTTCGTCGCTGGCATCGGCGACGCAGCCGGGACGCAGGCCGTCGCCCAGTGAAAAGCTGACATCATACTTCTTGAAAATTTTGCAGATATCGTCGAAGCGCTCGTAGAGGAAATTCTGTTTGTGGTTGTAGGCCATCCATTGGGCGAGAATCGCGCCGCCGCGGCTCACAATGCCGGTGATGCGCTTCGAGATCAGCGGCAAATACTGGACCAGCACGCCGGCGTGAATCGTCATGTAATCGACACCTTGGGCGGCCTGCTCTTCGATCACCTCCAGCATTACTTCCGCATTCAGGTCTTCCACACGCTTCACGCGCGAGATGGCTTCATAAATTGGCACGGTGCCGATGGGGACGGGCGAGTGGCGGAGGATGGCTTCGCGAATGTTGTGAATGTCGCCGCCAGTGGATAGATCCATCACGGTATCTGCACCGTAATGAACGGCGGTGTGCAGCTTCTTCAATTCTTCTTTGACTTCTGACGTCACCGCCGAGTTGCCGATGTTGGCGTTGATCTTGCAAAGCGATGCCACGCCGATCGCCATCGGCTCGAGTTCTGGATGGTTGATGTTGGCGGGAATGATCATGCGGCCGCGCGCCACTTCCTCACGAACCAGTTCGGAGGTTAATTTTTCCCGGTGAGCGACATACGCCATTTCTTCCGTGATTACGCCCTGGCGAGCGTAGTGCATCTGGGAATAGTTGCCGGTGGTGTTCTCTTGCTTACGCCGCGCGAGCCACTCGGCGCGGGGCTGAGGAACGCTGTAATCATTACTACCGTTACCGTTGGAAGCATTGGGAGAGGTCATGACGGGCCATCCTTGCAGAAATCTGCGGCGATACTCTGAAGTTTGAATTATACCTTCGTAACAAGATGCGCGGAACAGCCTGTCCGGAGGGGTTTGGCCGAGTGTAATAGTTTCGTAATGTGTCAGTGGTCACGGCGCCGGCTGAGTTGGGACGTTAGGTTAGAAGCACAACCAAAATGAAAACTCATCCCAAAGGCAGTCATGCTCGCATCCTTCTGAGTTCAGTGTTTGGACCTTATGCGCAGGACGACGAATTTGGTAGCCGCGCGATCAATCCCATGGAGCTTTATCACAACCAGGTAACGCGGGCCCAGGGCAGTTTCTCGCTGCGCATGTTCCATCGCTCCTGGGGCATCATGATGATCCAGGAAAATATTTCCGCGCCGTGCAGCGTGCTGGATTTTCCCACGCGCGAGGCTTTTGCCCGTGAATTGACCACCAATCATTACGACATCGTCGGAATCTCTTCGATCATTGTGAATGTTTTGAAGGTGCGTGAGATGTGCCGCATGGTGCGGGAACTTTCGCCGGATTCCGTGATCGTGGTGGGCGGACACGTGGCGGCGATTCCCGGGCTGGACGCGATGATCGATGCCGACCACATCGTACGCGGGGAAGGAATTTCATGGATGCGCCGCTACCTGGGCGAAGACGAGAATGCGCCCATTCGCCATCCGGCGATTGTTTCAGGCCTGCAGACTCGCATCATGGGAGTGCGTCTGCCGCAGCGGAAGGGCGGGACGGCGGCGACTATCATTCCATCGGTGGGTTGCCCGATGGGGTGCAACTTTTGCACGACGTCCGCTTTTTTCGGTGGCAAAGGAAAGTTCATCAACTTCTACGAGACCGGAGATGAACTATTCGACGTGATGTGCAAGATCGAAGCGGAGCTTGCCGTGAAGTCGTTCTTTGTGATGGATGAGAACTTCCTGCTACACCGCGAGCGCGCCATGCGCCTGCTGGAGCGCATGAAAGAAGCCGGCAAGAGCTGGGAACTTTCGGTCTTTGCCTCCGCCAACGCGATTCGAAAATACACGATGGTGGAACTCGTGGAACTCGGCGTGTCGTGGATCTGGATGGGGCTGGAGTCTCCCAGATCGAGCTATGGCAAGTTGCAGGGGCACGATCTGACGCATCTCACGCGCGAGCTTCGCGAACACGGCATCCGGGTGCAAGGTTCGACGATCATCGGACTCGAACACCACACGCCGGACAATATTGTTCAGGAGATCGAATCGGCGGTTGATTACGAAACTGATTTCCACCAGTTCATGCTCTACACGCCGGTTCCGGGCACGCCGCTTTATCAAGAGATGGAGGAGCAGGGCAGACTACTCTCGAACATTGACTATGCGGACATTCATGGCCAATACAAATTCAACTTCAAGCATGGTGCAATTTCCCGAGAGGATTCGAAGCGATTCTTGGATTGGGCATTCTGGCGAGACTTTGAGCGAAATGGTCCGAGTCTTTACCGTCTGTGCCAGACCATGCTGCAAGGCTGGCAGCGTTACAAAGATTATCCGGATCCGCGCGTGCGCGAGCGGTTCACCCGGCAGGTGAAGAAGATGATTGGCGCCTACAACGCTGCCCTGTGGGCGATGGAGCGGGATTTCAAGAAAGTGAATCGCAGCGTGAGTGAGAAGATTCATAAGCTGCGCCGCGAAGTTGAAAAGGAGTTTCCGGTGATTGCCCGGCTGACGGCCGCGTCGCTTGGTCCCGTGTTGTTGTGGTCTACGCGCCGTGAGACGCGCCGGCTGGCGGCGGGACAGACCTACGAGCCTCCTACGTTCCTTGAACGCACTCATTGGATTCCGGCTTCGTAGGCTGACATCCTTGCTCCCGAGAACAAGCGGGGCTTAGAATCTCATCCGTTCCTATAAGGAGAGATTCACCCATGCGTGTGCTCCGATTCATGCCGGCTTTGTTGCTTGTCATCACCGCCAGCGGCTTCGCTCAAACATCTTCTTCCGTGAAGCCGGCTCCCGGCTTCAGCCTGGACAATATCGACAAGAGCGTTGATCCTTGCGTGGACTTTTACCAGTATGCCTGCGGCAACTGGATTAAGAATTCGGAGATCCCTCCTGACCAATCGCAGTGGGTCAGCTTCGTGGAACTTCGCGAGCGCAACCTCGACATTGAGCACGGCATTTTGGAAAAGGCCGCTGCGGGCGGGGCGAGCCGCGACGCAGTCGACCAACGAATTGGCGATCTTTACGGCTCCTGCATGGACGAGAAGGCGGTGAATGCCAAAGGCCTCGCGCCGCTCAAGCCGGAGCTCGACCGTGTGGCTGCCGTTCGGGACAAGGCTGCGCTGACCGATGAACTCGCTCATCTGTATCTGGTCGGAGGCACGTCACTGTTCAGCTTTTACGCTTCTCCCGATCTGCACAATGCCGATCAGGTGATTGCTTACATTGATCAGGGCGGGCTCACGTTGCCGGATCGTGACTACTACATCAAGGAAGACAATCCGAAGATGAAGGAGATGCGGCAGCATCTGATTGAGTATGTGACGCAGTCGTTCACACTCGTGGGCCAGACTCCGAAACAGGCAGCCGATTCCGCGCAGACTGTGCTGCGCATCGAAACTGCTCTAGCCAAGGCCTCGATGGACCGCACGGCACGCCGCGATCCGAAGAACCGCGATCATAAGATGAGCCGCGAGGAGGCTGTCGCCCTCGGGCCGGATTTTTATCTAAATCGATATTTTGCGGCAGTCGGTGCGCCCAGCTTCACCCAGCTCAACGTTACTAATCCTGATTTCTTCAAACAAGTGAATGGAGTTCTGGAATCCGAATCTCTGGATTCGTTGAAGACTTACGTGACTTGGCATGTGCTGAATGCGGCGGAGCCGTGGCTTTCGGACGCTTTCGTCGACGTCAACTTCAAGTTCCAGCAGAATCTGACCGGCCAGAAAGAGATTCAGGCGCGTTGGAAGCGCTGCGTCACCCTCACCGACCAGGAGCTTGGCGAAGCTTTAGGGCAAAGATATGTGGACGCGACGTTCGGCCCCGACGGCAAGCAGCGCATGCTCAAGATGGTGGATGCACTGGAGAAATCGCTCGCAGATGATATTCAGGGTCTGTCATGGATGAGCGACGAAACGAAAAAGCAGGCCAAAGTGAAGCTGGATGCCATTCGAAACAAGATTGGTTATCCTGATGTGTACCGCGACTACAGTTCGGTGGTGATCAAGCCGGACGATCTGCTGGGCAACATTGCTCGCGCCGATGAATTTGAATCGAAGCGCGACATTGCCAAGATCGACAAGCCGCTTGACCGCAAGGAGTGGGGCATGACTCCGCCGACGGTGAACGCCTATTACAGCGGTTCATTCAACGAAATCGTCTTTCCGGCGGGAATTTTGCAGCCGCCGTTCTTCGACAAGAGCATGGATGATGCGGTGAACTTTGGTGGCATCGGTCTGGTGATTGGTCATGAACTCACGCATGGTTTCGACGACCAGGGGCGAAAGTTCGATCCACAGGGCAATCTGCATGATTGGTGGACAGCGCAGGACGGCAAGGAGTTTGAGAAGCGAGTGAGCTGCGTCGCCGATGAATACTCAAACTTTGTGGCGGTTGACGACCTCAAGCTGAATGGCCGCCTCACGCTGGGAGAGAATACCGCCGACAACGGAGGAGCGCGCATCGCTTTGGCGGCGCTTGAGCATATGATCGCCGACGACAAGACGGGGAAAGAAGGCCAGAAGATCGATGGCTATACCCCTGAACAGCGTTTCTTCTTGGGATTCGGGCGGGTGTGGTGCGAGAAGCGGCGTCCGGAGATCGCGCGCACCCGGGTGCTCACCGATCCGCACTCACCCGGCAAATATCGTGTAGATGGCGTGGTGCAGAACATGCCGGAGTTTCAGAAGGCATGGGGATGCAAAGCGGGACAGCCGATGGTGGCTGAGAACGCTTGCCACGTCTGGTGATCCACACGCTATGACAATTTCAGAATGAAAGGCCCGGCATCTTGCCGGGCCTTTATTCTTGCAGCCAGGCCGCGCCGCGCACCGCAACGGAAACCTGATGACAAATCTCCGACGACAAAATGACTCACGTTTGACGATGCGGTGACAATCTCTTTTTCTGCGTCGCCTATGCTCGACTTGTCTGGAATAAAACCCCTGCGAACTGAATAAGTACATCAACCGCTGACCAGTGGTGACAGGCCGAGGGAGTTCCTCGTTCAGCCAGCGGAGTCGCGTCAGCGAAACGTAGAGGAGAAAAAATGAGCAAACTTTCTGCATACATGCTGGCGATTGCCGTCTCTCTGGGAACGACGGCGATGCTCGATAACAGCCGACTCTCCCATAGATCAAACGCAAGCGCCGAAGCACGACTGCAAGGGGATGGAGCTTTCCGCGACGGGCTGTACCTCGGAAAGCTAGCTGCCCAAAGCGGCCAGCCGCAGCATCCCGCCATTGCCCGCTGGTCCAGCGATCAGGACCGCGCCACGTTCACGGCGGGGTATCGCCGCGGATACAACGAATCGCTCGGTCGCATGGAGCCATAAACACAAATTTCGCGAAATGCGAATTCTGAATTTGAGGTGAAGTTGTATGCATGAAAGAAAGTTGCTTTCCCTATTCGCATTGAGTCTCTCTGTCTGCCTCTCGTTGGGAATGTGCGTCGTCGCTACTCGCTTGGCGAAGGCCAGCGGCGCACCTCCCAACGCGGCGGCAACGAGCGCGGCGAACCTGAAGGGCACCGTCCGATTTGAAGGTGTTGTGCCCAAGCCCAAGGTGATCAGCATGACTGCAGACCCGAGCTGCGCCAAACAGCATTCCTCACCTGTCTTTGCTCAGGACGTGCTGACGGATTCGAAGGGCGATCTGCAGAACGTAATCGTGTTCGTTGCGGACGGGTTGGGAGACCGCACGTTTGATCCACCCACTCAGCCCGCAGTTGTCGAACAGAAAGGCTGCATGTATATGCCGCATGTTCTGGCGGTGCGGGCAAATCAGCCATTGCACGTGGTGAATGATGATCCCACGTCGCACAACATTCATCCCACGCCGGCGAATAATCGCGAGTGGAACAAGGCTGAGCCGCCGGGGTCGAGCATGGACGAGTCGTTCGCGCGGGAAGAAATCGCGATTCCGGTGAAGTGCAATTTGCACCCGTGGATGCACGGTTACATCGCGGTGTTCAAACATCCATACTTTGCGGTGACCGGCAAGGACGGAACGTTCGACCTGAGCAGTTTGCCGCCGGGCACCTACACCATCAAAGCGTGGCACGAAAAACTTGGGACGTCCACGCAGACGATTACGATTGGGGCAAACGAAACCAAGGAGATCAGTTTCGTTTTCAAAGGAATGTAATTCGATTCAATGCTTCTCAGTAATCTTGAAGCCCTTGCGGCGTTGTTCGCTGTAGCGGTGCAGGGCGTCAAGGATGATGGGATACGCCTCTCCCGCGGGGCGTATCTCATCCACTTCAACGGCTTTGCCTTCCAGTTGCTTGTAGTCCTGAAAAAAGCGGCGCAGCATGAGCATGCGATGCGGCGGCATCTCCGCGGCCTCGCGGTAGGAGTTGAATTCAGGATCCTCGGTGGCAATAGCGATGATTTTGTGGTCGGGCTTGCCACCGTCGATCATGGTCATCAGGCCGATGGTGCGGGCGTGGATGATCGTGAGCGGCACTACGGGTTCCTGGCAAAGCACAAGAACATCGAGCGGATCATCGTCTTCCGCCAGAGTCTGCGGAATGAAGCCGTAGTTGGCAGGATAGTAAACGGCGGAATAGAGAATGCGATCGAGCTTGATCAGGCCGCTTGCTTTATCGAGTTCGTACTTGACGCTCGATCCGAAAGGGATTTCGATCACGCAGTCGAATTCCTGCGGAAGTTTGTCGCCGGGAGTTACGTCGTGCCAGGGATGAATCATAGGATTCTTCTAACCACTACCATTCTAACGGACGATTCTTCTGGTTTGAGTACGCTGGCCATCTCAAAAACGCTGGCTGGCATCCATGGCTCCAGACATCTTCGTTGCGGTGTCTAACCCCTGCAGGGCCGCATCGTCGCGCAAGAACGGGTCCCAGCGGCGTTCTATCTGGGATGAGCGGCCCCCAGCTCGACGGAGGAGCCATGCGTCCTTTGAGACTTTTTGTCTTGTGCGTTTTACTCGCCTCGTTTTCAGCGGTCCAGTTTGCATTTGGCCAGTCGTCATCCCAATCTTCAAATTCTTCAGCAGAGGACGATTCCGCAGCGCGTCTGCCGGTGACCCGGGTAGTTCTCTACAAGAATGGGGTTGGTTACTTCGAGCACGCAGGGCGCGTGCGTGACAGCCAAGACGTCAACGTGGATTTCACCACGGCGCAACTGAACGATGTTCTGAAGTCCCTGACTGTGCTCGATCTCGGCAAGGGACGCATCACCGGCGTCAGCTACAACTCCAACGCTCCTCTCGAGCGGCGTCTCGGCTCTTTGCATCTGCCTGTGGGCGAAAATCCGACCACGGCGCAGTTTCTCGACGCGTTGCGCGGGGCGCGACTGGAGGTGCACAGCGGATCGGAGAGCGCCTCTGGACGCCTGCTCAGCATTGATGAGCGGGAGATTCCCATCAAAGGGGATCAGAAAGTTACCGTCGATCAGATTTCCATCGTCAGCGATAGCGGAGAAGTTCGCGTCTTCGATCTGACTCCTTCCACCAGTGTTCGCGTGGCGGAAAAAGAAGTGAATGAGGAAGTTGGAAAATATCTCGGCCTCGTCGCCTCCACGCGCGATCAGGACCTGCGGCGCATGACCATTTCTACGGCGGGCGAGGGCGAGCGTAATCTGCTGGTCAGCTACATCAGTGAAGTGCCGGTATGGAAGAGCACGTACCGTATCGTGATCCCGAACGAAGGCAAGCCGCTTTTGCAAGGCTGGGCGATCGTGGATAACACGGTGGGCGAAGACTGGAAGAACGTGGAGTTGTCGCTGGTGGCGGGGGCGCCGCAGTCGTTTGTGCAGGAACTGTCGCAGCCCTATTACACGCGGCGTCCGGTGGTGGCGCTGCCGCAGAATGCCATGATTACGCCGCAGACGCATGAGGCAACGATGGAGCCTCAGACGGTGGTCATAAACGGAAATCCTTCCGGTGGCGTAGTCGGGGGCGTTCCGGGCGGAGTCGCCGGAGGCGTGATCGCAGAAAGTATGAGTGCTCCGAGGGCGCAGATGGGCATCGGATCAGGGAGCGGTGGTGGCTTTGGCGTTGGAGGTGGTGCGTACAAAAATTGGGCCGGTCGTCCCGATGCCACCGAAGTGGCCGAATCCCTCGAGTCCTCCACCACTACCGCGCAGGCTCGCGAACTCGGCGACCTTTTCGAATACAAGCTGCATGACCGCGTGACCATCCGCAAGAACCAGTCGGCGCTGGTGCCGATTCTGCAGTCGCGCATCGATGCAGAGAAAGTTTCCGTCTGGAATCCCTCGCAAAGTGCCGTGCTGCGCGCGCTTTGGGTCGACAATACCAGCGATCTCACGCTGGACGGCGGGAGCTTCAACGTGCTGGAAGGAGATGCTTTCGCTGGTGAAGGCCTGATGGACGCGATCAAGCCGGGCGAGAAGCGGTTGCTCTCCTACGCGGCCGATCTCGGCGTCCTGATCGATGGCAAGCAGAAGGCTGAGAATCAGCGCGTCACCAAAGTGATCATCGCCCATGGGGTAATGATGCAGTCTACGCAGGAACGCCAGGAAAATACTTACACCATCCGCAACCGTGACACATTGACGCGCACCATCGTGATCGAGCATCCAGCGCGGCCCGGATGGAAACTCAACGACGACGAGAAGCCGGTGGAGAGTTCCACGTCGTTCCACCGTTTTCGTCTTACCGTGGAGCCAAAGAAGACGGAGACCCTGCTGGTAAAGGAATACCGGCCGATCACCAACAGCTACCAACTGTCGAACGTGACTGACGACCAGATCAAGTTCTTTCTCAGTCAGAAGATGATCAGTCCCGAGATCGAGCAGGCTTTGCGGAAGGTGATGGCGCAGAAGGCCAGCGTTGCCGTGATCGATGGTGAAGTGGCGTCACGCAAGTCGAAGATTTCGGGGATCTCGGAGGATCAACAGCGAGTCCGCGAGAATATGAAAGCGCTGAAAGGCAGCGCGGAAGAAAAGGTGCTGATTGCTCGCTACGTCCGCGAGCTGAATGAGCAGGAGGACCGGGTGCAGGCGCTGCACCACGAAGTGGCCGATCTGCAACTGAAGCGCGACGCCGCGCAGAAGACGCTCAATGAAATGATCGAAGGCTTGCAGATGGAGGCTACGTTGTAGATGGGGCTTGCCGATCAAATCGCCCACTCTACTTCCAAGGGTCTCCTGTCTTGATTCTGAGCTTGGGGAAGATTAGAGTCATAGAACCTAGTTCTTGTGGGGTGGTTTGGCATATGTCCAGTCAAAGCAAGACCTATCTTAAGTTCGGCGGGGCTACCGTGTTGATCCTGCTTCTGCTGGGCTATCTCGCCTATACGGGAGTGCAGGACAGCAAGAGCTATTACGTCACCATCAGTGAACTGCACAAGATGGGGAACGGAGCTTACACGAAGCGCCTGCGCGTGGCGGGAAATGTGCAACCGGGGTCGATTAAGCGCACGGGCACTCACGTGCAGTTTGTGTTGATGGAGCAGGACCAGTTGCTCTCGGTCGACTACACCGGAACGGAAGCGCCTCCCGATACCTTCAAGGACGATTCGCAGGCGCTGGCCGATGGCAGCTTTGGACGGGACGGCGTCTTCCACGCCAAGGCGTTGCAGGCCAAATGCGCTTCGAAATATGCCCCGCAGCAACCCGGCAATCAGATGCAAGCAGAGCCGAGCAAGAGCGTCACGCAGGTGCAGAAACCTTCCTTGACGTCAAACTGATTCTTTGTCTTTGGTTTTTGGCCGGGCTCCTCCGCAAGGATGTCCCTGTGTTAATAGTTTTCCACAGCCCGGTAATCCGTTGACTTTGTCAGTGTCCGGATGTAAGTTCTCCGCGAAGTTCTTCCGCACGCGGGCCCTGCATCACCAACGTCTATTTCGATCTTCAGGAGAATCTCTATGAATTTCAATGTGCGTAGACAAGGTCTACGTCTAAGCGGATTAACCATGCGTTTAACGGCTTGGGTTCTAGCTGTAGGGGTTTTACTGGCTGTGGCACCAGCGGCTGCAACCGCTCAAACCCTCGGACTTGATTTTTCCGTGCCCCCCCAGGTCAGTAACAGTCAGACAGAAGTGCCCCTCCAATGGTACACGGACCGTTATGCCCCGGCCGGTTTTACCGCTGCCAGCGGTGTTCTGACGGAGACTGTCACCCCGGCAGGTTTTAATCCTACGGAGAGCTTCTACAACACGCAAGGTAACAAGTTCGACTTGTTAGCTGGCACCACCTCGGTATCGATCCAGGTCCGCGTTCCTATGGCTTGGGAAACGTCGAACGAGCGCTTGGCAGGATTTTGGGCCACCGCAATCGATACGACCTACGTCAACAACGGTGACGGTGACTTCCCAATCATCGAGTTCCAGGGGCCCATCACCAGCTGCATCCCAGGCCCCGGCTGCTACACCAATGGCGGTGTTGCTGGATTCTATGGCTGGAACAATACGGGCGCTGGCTCATGGGATTACATCGGCCTCCCCGCGGGCTTCAGATACAACGCCTATTACAAACTAACCATCACCCTGAACAACCCAACCCCGGCCCAATCCAACGGGTACTTCACGTACACTGTCTCTGATACCAACGGGGGAAACCCTGTGAGCATAAATAGCCCACTCTCCGATCCACTTGACTTGTTTCTAGGTAACGTGATCCTCGAGGGCTACAACTATGACAACACTGCAACCATCCAATGGAAACTTCTGAAGTTTTCCTTCGATTCAAACGGGCAAATAGTTTGGAATTGACGGACGGGCTGGAGAATCCAAAAATAAGTGCATGCCGCCCGATCTTTCGGGCGGTTTTTCTTTTGCACCACGCGGAAGGTTGATGCGGTAACTTCTGTTAGCAGGTGTGGATGTTGAAAAAGTCACATCGACTAGCCAGGATGAGATTCAGCAGAAGCATGTTAGAAGAAACTGATCCCGCGTGCTGTGTTGGATTTTCATCGTCGGAGGCCTGCTGATCATGATGGGGCAACGCGACCGCTCGGTTCGCTCGGGTGACACTTTGCCATGGCATGCAGCGCCTGGGCCGTTTCTTGGCGTCCTCGACTTCGCCGCGACCTTCCGCTATCTTCTACCTTTCACCTTAATCCAATTATCGTGAGCGCCTCTGAAATTCCGGACGCCGCTGGAATCGTCACCGTCAGCAACCTGATCAAGCAGTTCGGCCGCTTCGCTGCATTGCGCGGAGTGACTGCGGAGTTTGATGCAGGCAGGTTTTATGTGATTCTTGGCGACAACGGGGCAGGGAAGACGACTCTGCTGCGGGCCGTAGCCGGGCTAGCGCATCCCACACGAGGCACCATTTCGATTCTGGGCAAGAGTCCAAACGAGGCCTGCCGCGAGGTTGGTTACATGGCGCACCCCTCCTTGCTCTATGACGAGATGAGCGGGATGGAAAATCTGCGCTACTTCGCGCGACTGTACGGGATTGATGGAGACAAGCGCTGTCAGCAGGTGATTCGCTCGGTGCGGCTGGATCCGGAGCTGGCGCGTCCGGTGGGCCAGTATTCGCAAGGCATGCGGCAGCGCATATCGCTGGCGAGGGCGATTCTGCACAATCCTAAAATTCTTTTGCTGGATGAACCGTTTTCGAACGTGGACGTGCATTCGGCTCGAGAGATTGTGGGATTGCTGAAAGAGATGAGGGATGCCGGGAAGACGATTGTTCTGGTGACGCATCAGGCTTCGCTTCTCGAAGGTGTGGCCGACGAATTTGTGTGGATGCAATACGGCCAGATCGTGGAGCGCACTGCCAATCTGAATCCCGCGCGAGTAGGGCCGCAATGAGTTCGCTCCGCTCGATCACGTTGGCGACATTGACGAAAGACATTCGGCTGGAGTGGCGCTCGCGGGATGCGATCAACTCCATGTTGTTTTTCTCGCTGCTGGTGGTGGTGATCTTCAGCTTCTCGTTCGATCCGAATGCCGAGGAGTCGCGGGAAATTGCGGGAGGACTGATATGGGTTGCCTTCTTGTTCGCCGCCGTGGTTGCCTTGAATCAGACCTGGGCGCGCGAGCTGCGCAACCAGGTGCTTGATGCTTATCGCGTTTCTCCGGCTCCGGCGAATGCGTTGTTCCTGGCCAAGGCGCTGGGCAACTTCATTCTGGTCAGCGTGCTGGAGGCGGTGATGGCACCGCTTTTCATGATCTTTTACAACCTGCGCGCCCTTGGTCCGGCGTGGCAATTGATTCCCGTGGCAATCCTTGGGACATGGGCGCTGGTGGTGAATGGAACGTTTTTCGCGGCCATGTCATTGCGCACGCGCAGCCGTGAAATCATGCTGCCCCTATTGCTGTTTCCTATCTCGATTCCAGCCGTGCAATCGATGGTGGAGGCAACGCGCATTATTCTCGCCGGTGACGGCTCGGCGCGTTTCTGGATCGTATTGCTTCTCACCTACGATGTGGTGTTTACTACAGCTTGTCTGGCTTTGTTCGAGACCATCCTGCAGGCGGAATGAAACGGGCCTTCCCCATCCTCGCGGTTTTTACGGCGCTGTTGCTGGCTTACGCTTTCTACGAAGCGATCTGGGTGGCGCCGATGGAGCGGACGATGGGCGATGTGCAGCGCATCTTCTACTACCATGTGCCCTCGGCGTGGACGGCGTTCCTGCTATTCACCGTAAATCTGGTGGCTTCGGTGGTCTATCTGATAGAGCGAAGCCCGAAAGCGGATGCTGTCGCCCTGGTTTCGGCGGAAGTTGGCGTTGTGTTCTGCACGATTGTGCTGGTGACCGGCCCGATCTGGGCGCGGCCGGTGTGGGGCATCTGGTGGACTTGGGACCTGCGCCTTACCCTGACCCTCGTCTTGTGGCTGATTTACGTGAGTTATCTGGTTCTGCGACGGTTTTCTGACAGTTCGCAGACTCCGAAGCTGGCAGCGGTACTGGCGATTTTTGGCGCGCTTGATGTGCCGCTCGTGTATTTCTCGATATGGTTTTTCCGCACGCAGCATCCCCAGCCGGTGATTGGTGGCGGCGGTTCGATTGATCCGCGCATGTTGCATGTGCTCCTGATCAACTGGCTGGCATTCTCCTGCTTTGCCGTGGTGGTTTGCTGGTGGCGTTATCGCCTGGAAATGTTGCAGCGGGCGGTGGACGAGGCGGAAAGTCTGGAGTCGCTGATGGGAGTGCCGCAATGAACGCCGTCAAATATCTATGGGCTGCCTACATCGCCACCTGGCTGATCCATGGGATCTATCTGGGTAGCATCGCGCGCCGGTACGGACGTTTGCGGCAGCGCATGAAGGACTTGGGGAAAAGAGAGGAGTAAAATCCTCGCCGCTCAGTTTGCCGCTTTCCATTCTTTCTGCAACGCGCTGAGAAAATCGGTGCTTCCGCTGGAACGCAGAAATTCGTAGTCCTCAATCATGGCAGCGGTGCCCACACGCAAGGAGGGCAGCGGTGATTCCGAACGGACGACCCGGGCAGTGAAGCGGACGCGAACCGCATCGGTCAGCGTAATGTGGGGCGGGAAGGTGAGCGTGACTTCACAAGCGGTGCCCTCGGGGAGGGGCCGGTCCAGATAAAAAAAAACCCCACGCGCGCTCACATTCTGAGTTTCGGTTTGAAATTCACTTTGTCCCGTGAGACGGACTACCGCCGGAAGGCGCATATCAAAGCGCCGCATGGTCCGCCGTTCTTGAGAGCCGGTTTGCATCCGTGGCGTATTTTCCGAAAGCATTTATTCCCCAAGAAAACCACATCTGATGCAGAACGGAATCGACAGCCAAGGCTGGAAGACACAAGTCCTGCCCAGGTTCTCGGGGCGGGCTTGATAACTTCACTTTATAGAAACGCCCGTGGTTTGCAAGAGCAAAAAGACTCATGGAACTGAGTCGGTAAACGCCCAAGCGGCCCTGGAGGATATTTGGAGGAGCCGGTGGCCGCTTTGATTCCGGAGATAACGGAGCAATCCCGATGCCATCTGTCGTGCGACATGCTGGTTGATTGTTGAGAAGAATCAGAGCTTTTATCAGACCCACCGTCGTGTGGGAACACCTGCCTGCAACGCTTTGCAGAAATCGTCCTAGTTCGCTTCACCTGCAGATCTCTTCATTCCACTTTCGTGCCAGGTTGCGGCATCTTTCCTTGGTCACGGGCGCATCTGAGGGGTTGGAGCACGCTCGGGAGCGGGAGCCTCGCTTGACTTGGCTATCCGTCAGATGTTTAAGTAGTTGTTTATTTTCCGCCAGTTCCAAAGTGACATGTCAGCAGCGGGCGGTATCGCCGGCGCCGGGGTAAAAACTCGCGCTTCGGCTCTACTCTCTCCAGAATGATTAGTGTGCGTCGGAGGAAAAGCGTAATGGGAAATGGCCGTGAGGGGTTGATGGGGAAGACTTCGGGAAGCAGTCAGCAGCGGGTCCGGGTCGCGGGAGCGGTTTTTGTTTTGCTTGTAGCAGCCTGCGGGATACTGGGCTCGGGCTTCCGCCACAGCTCTCAGAAAGCCTCGGCAAAGGTTCCGGTTTCTCCGATTTCAGCTGCTCTCGGCAAGGCTCCTGCGAAAGCGAAGCCGGATGCACGCGCTCTCCTCAGCCAGCTCCCGATGATCTTCGAACCCAACCAGGGCCAGGCCCCTTCTGGTGTGAAATTCGTTTCGCGAGGGTCGGGATACAGTCTCTACCTGGACCCGACTGGAGCGGTGTTGGCCATGCAAACGGCGATGCCTGCGCCCCACGGTCACAGTGGCCTCCGTCGGAGAGTGCAGTCGGTGCGCATGAAGCTGGTCGGTGCTGGTCCGGCGACGACGGTTGCAGGAAGCGTACCGCTCCCCGGCAAAAGCAATTACTTCATCGGCAATGATCCGAAGAAGTGGCATACCGGCATTCCGCAGTTTGCCGGTGTTCACTATCAGAACGTTTATCCGGGAATCGATCTGGTTTTCTATGGCAGCCAGGGCCACCTGGAATACGACTTCAAGGTGGCGCCCGGTGCGGACCCGTCGCAAGCCGAGTTGCAGTTTGATGGCGTAAGCAAACTGCAATTGACCGGCGGAGATTTGATTCTCAAGGGCACTGACGCCGATGTGCGCCTGCAGGCTCCGCGGGTGTACCAGAGCTTCGCCGGCCGGCAGCAGCCAGTTGAAGGGGGCTTCGTTCTCCGGGCGGGCAATCGAGTCGGCTTTGAGATTGGCGCGTATGATCGCACACGCGAACTCGTGATCGATCCAACCATCAGCTACTCCACTTACTTTGGCGGCGCGAACGGCGCTGAAACCTCTCCGTCGATCGCGGTGAACGGTAACGTGATCTACATCGCAGGATCTACCACTTCCAATGATCTCCCGCTTCCCACCAGCGTGACGCCCTACCAAGCCACTCTGAACGGAGCACAGAACGTTTTCGTTGCGGAGCTTAGCCCGACGCAGGGCGTTGGCGGATTGGTCGCCATGACCTACCTGGGTGGGAACGGGACGGACACCATCGCCGGCAACCCCGGAGTTGGTGACTCTGCAGGGCTGGCAGTGGATAATGTGGGAAATGCCTACGTCGGCGGCACAACCACTTCGACGAACTTTCCCACGATCAACGGATACCAGAGCGGGCCTGAAGCCGGTAGCACGGGAACTTCCCACGTATTCGTCAGTCTGTTGAATCCCTCGCTTTCGGGACTCATTTATTCGACTTATCTTTCGGGTAATGGCACGGATGCGGCGAGCGCTTTGGCCATCGACAACAATGGCGACGCTTTTGTGCTGGGCACCACGAGTTCCACCGATGTGGCTACCGGCTTTCCCGCCACCTTGCTGCCTCCGGCGTATCAGAAGTCGTCCTTGGCGAGCCAGCAGTTCTTTGTAACCGAAATCAATACCAAAACCATCGGGACGGGAAGCCTGGCTTACTCGACATATTTCGGCGGTGGAAATCCCAGCACTGGCGCTGTAGTGGTTGGCGGGGGCATCGCGGTCGATACTACAGGAAACGTCTACTTCAGCGGCACCACGAATTTCTTCAACAGCGGCGAAGGCACCAATGGCCAAGGTGGGCTGACGACGGGAGATTTTCCCATCACGAACGCCTACCAGCCTTGCCTCAACACACCTCCTCCAGTCACGATCAGCTATCCTGTCAGTTGTGGGACTACTACCGCAGCGACTGATGCTTTTGTGGCAAAGCTGAATCCGAACAATGCCCAGACCGGCGCCACGCAACTGCTTTTTTCCACCTACTTCGGTGGTGCCAACAACGATTCCTCCACCGGGCTTACGATTGATACCACTGCGTCGGCCATCTACATTACCGGCGCAACCAACTCGACCGTTTTCAATGCGCCCACTGGAGCCGGGCAATTCCAGGCGTGCCTGAACGCGCCGACGGGTGTTCTCGGGGCATGTCCGGCGACGACTACGAATACGGATGCTTACGTAGCGAAGTTTACGAATCCCACCGTGACTTCCGGATCCACCACCACTACCAATGCAGTAGGTCTCAGCTATTTCTCCTACCTGGGTGGAGCTTTGAACGATAGCGGTTTGGCGATCGCGGTCGATACCGGCGCGGGAGCGCTGGTCACCGGCGAGACCAATTCAACAGATTTCCCGGCCTCGACGGGAGCCATTCAGACTACGCTCAACGGCACGCAGAACGCGTTCTTTGCGCACATTGATACGACCACCCTGACCGGAACGAACACTGTGGGTTCCTACGCCACTTATTTCGGCGGAAACGGAGTGGATCGCGGCACCAGCATTACGGTGGATCAGGCTCTCAATACTTACTTTGCGGGCGATACGACTTCAACGAATTTGCAGGTGCAAGGGCCGTTTCAGCCGACATTCCAGGGAACCACCATGGACGCGTTCGCGGTAGCGTTGCGACCGGTGAACGATTTGTGTATTACCTGCGTGCCGATTGTTTACTCGCCGGGCTCGCAAGTGGTGGGCGCTGGCAATCCGATCTCAATCACATTTACCGTCACCAACGAAGGGCCGGATCTGGCCACGAACGTTACCGTGGGTGCGCAGCTTTCCACCAACATCTCCGCTACTTTTACCGGCGTCTCAGGAGGGGCTGGCAGTATCTGCAGCGCGCCTGCAGGTACGAATGCGGCTTGCGTTATTCCAGTTCTGCAGGCGGGTTCGATCGCGACCGTGGAATTTTCGGTAACCCCGACTACGGCGGGGACTGGTTCGATGACTGTGACAGCCACCAATGCGAACAATACGAATCCGATCGTCACCAAGACGGCCTCGTTCACAGCTACCAATTTTTCCATCGCGATCAATCCTTCCAGCCAGACCGTGGTTGCGGGCAACACCGCAACCTACTTCCTGCAGGTCAATCCGGCCATCACGTTTGGAAACAACGTGTCGCTGACTTGCGGTTCTACCCCGGTAGGTGCGAGTTGCGGATTCACTCCCGCTACTCTTATGTTCAATGGCCCGGGTGCCCAATCGAGCACGCTCAACCTGACGACAACGGCCCGACCTCCCTCCGTGATCAGTTCTCTTCAGTGGGGAGGGCGGTTTTACGCTCTCTGGCTCATGGTTCCGGGGATGGCCGTGGTCGGATTGGGAGGCAAGAAACGCCGGCGGAATCGCCTTCTCGGCCTGCTTGTGATTCTGGCACTATTCTCATTCATCGTCCCGTTGCCGGCTTGCAGCAAGGCGAAGCAACAGCCAGTCGTGACCGGAACTCCTGCGGGCACATATTCGCTCACGGTGACGGCGACTTCGGGCTCCTACACGCAGACCGTCGGGTTCAGTTTGACGGTGCAGTAGAGCAGAAAAGAGTTTTTCGGACGGGGCAGTGTTCTGCCAGACCTTTCTTTGGGTGAGAGTGTTGGCGAAGATCAGGCGCCAGCTGAGAGTTTGTGGTGGCTCTTGGCTTCGGCAATTCCGTATTGCCGAATCTTATAAAGCAAAGCCTTGTAGCTGATCTGAAGAAGCCCGGCGGCCTGTTTGCGATTCCAGTTGGTTTGCTCGAGAGCCTGCCGGATGGCTTCGCCCTCGGCTTCGTCCTTGGCGGTGCGGGCCAGCGACTTCAATCCGCCACCTGCTTCTTTTACGGCTGGATCTGAGCCTCCAGCGCCTCCATTGCCGTCATGGCGCGGCTGCAATTCCGTGGCGGCTAAATTCTCGTCCCCCAGGATCAAGTATCGCTTCAGAAAATTGTTCAACTCCCGCAAGTTGCCGGGCCAGGAATATCTCTGGCACGCCTCCAGCAAAGGCGGCGAGAGTGGAAGCTGAGGCCGGGCATACTGTTCCGCCATATGCGTCATGAAATGCTTTAAGAGGATCGGAATTTCTTCCTTGCGATCCCGTAGCGGGGGCAATTGCAAGGTGAACGCGTTCAGCCGGTAGTAAAGATCTTCTCGCAGCCGCTTAGTGGCGAGTGCCTGAGGAATGTCGATGTTGGTGGCCGCCAGGATGCGCACGTCGACTTTGATCACAGAACGGCTTCCCAACCGAGAGAATTGCTGGTCCTGCAATACGTGCAACAATTTGGCTTGCAGGGCTGGCGGCATCTCGCCAATTTCATCCAGCAGAATCGTGCCCTTGTTGCAGAGCTCAAACTTGCCGGGCTTGGCGTGCGTCGCACCGGTGAAGGCGCCAGGCTCGTAGCCGAACAATTCGCTCTCCAGCAGGTCCGCGGGAACGGCAGCGCAGTTGACCTTCAAGAAAGTTCGATGCGCCCGCGGTGAGAGCTTGTGAATCAGGCGGGCGAGCACTTCCTTGCCGGTGCCACTCTCGCCCAGCAGCAATACCGGAATATCGACATGGGCGACCAGCGCCGCTTGCGAGCGTATTTTTCGCATGGCAGGACTAGCGGCGACGAAAAATACATCGTCGGCAACTTCCTCGACTTCGCCACCCACCGGACCTTTTCCGTGACCAAGGCACTGATGAATCACCGCATCGAGTTCTGACTTCTGAAAGGGTTTGGTCAGGTAGTCGTGTGCGCCCAGTTTCATGGCCTGCACGACCTTGCGCGTGTCGCTGACGCAGGAAAGCATCACCACCTTGGCGCCGGGACGCTTCTGGCGAAGTTGTTCCAGAGTCTCCAAGCCGTCGATACCGGGCATGAGCACGTCGAGCAGAACCAGATCCGGCTCCATGCCTTTTTCCACACGCTGCAACGCCTCTTCACCAGTCGAAGCCGTTTCTACTTTGTAGTCGTCGACTTCGAGCAGCGTCCGGATATAGCGGAGCATGGCGGGCTCATCATCGACCAGAAGAATCTTGGCGGTATCGCTCATCGACCCTTTCCTTTAACGGCGGGTGTGGAGGATGGTTTGAAGGGAATGAGAAATGAGAACTTGCAGCCAGCGCCGGGATCGCTTTCCAGCCAGACTTTTCCACCCATGCCCTGGACCAGGCGGCGGACGATCGCGAGACCCAGGCCCATGCCTTCCTGATTGTCATTGTTTGGCAGGCGGAAGAAATCATCGAAGACTTCCTGATGAAACTCCGCCGGAATTCCGGGACCGGTGTCGGATACGCTGACTTTCACGGAATTGGGTTGAGAATTCATCTGCCGGCGCCGTTCGCCGGTGGAGGCTGGCTGAGCAGCAGCGCGGCGCTCCCACATATAGGGCTCGGCGTGCAACCAAACCGTGCCGCCTTGAGGAACGAACTTGAAGGAATTCTCCAACAAATTCGAAATGACGCGCTCCAGCTTCGGAAGATCAAACTCGAATTCCGGCAGTTTGTCATTGGCCAGAAAATAAAGCGCTAATCCTTTTCCTTGAAATCGCGTCGACCACAGACGGCAGACCTCGGAGAGGCACTCGTTGATGTTGCCGACGGCAAACTGCATCTTCAGTCCGCCCGTCTCCAAGGCGCTGTAAGTGAGGAAATCCTGAATGAACTGCTGCAGCCGTTTACCGCTCGCCTCCATGTCGTGGAGCACTTCTCGCTGCCGCTCGCTGATCGGTCCCAGTTTTTCGCTCTGCAGCAATTCGACGTATCCATTCAGAATTGCGAGAGGTGTTTTGAGATCGTGCGCGGCCGATCCCAGGGCGTTAGTGGTGCGTTGGAATCGCTGTTGCAGCTCGGAATAAGCCTGTGGGAGATCCGCCGAGCTAGGCATCCCCGATCCGGAAGCCGAACGAGTCGACTCGTTCACTCTTCCTTTGCCAGCCTCGGGAGCGCACACATTCTTTTGCACGGTGACCATAAGGGGCACGGCGGTCTAGCACAGAGGGAGGATAACGGAGCGAATGATCTGAATCTATTAAGAAAATCGTAAGCCAGGTTACTTTTCATTGTCAACGAAAAATGCAACCTGATTACCCAAGAGTAGCAAAACCTTGCACTATACAAGGGTGCTGCGGAGACGCGTGCCATCCGAGGAAGTGAAGGGGCGCAAGGCTCGAAGCTGATGGAAACACAGTACTTTGCTTGGTTGTCGCGGTCCGGAGCGGGGATAAGGGTGGTTTCATCGGGTTTCATACGACTCGCTTCTTCAATGATCCGGTTAACCCCTAATTTGGCCCCAAAGCTGCTCCCTATTTTGGCGTAAATCGGATAAAGAAGGGGCGTGAGTGATCGCAAAGACTCCCATGGCAGAGCGCCGGCGGTGGCCGCGCTTGCCTCTGGCCATACCCGTCTTTGTCAGGATTCAGCTGGAGGAAGATAAGGAGTATTTGGAGTTCGCCACTGCCCTGAATGTATCTGCGGGCGGCATGTTGGTGGCGGTTCGACGTCCCCTCCCCGCGACGGCGGAAGTTTCCCTTGAAATTCCCAGCGCACCTTTAGCTGCTCAATCCGCTCTGCCGACGGCCTCGCGCACCTTACGTGCCAAGGTATTGCGAACCGAGCATGCCGAAGCCTACAACCTGGTTGGCGTGAAGTTCTTCCGGCCACTGGTGAGCGACCGCATCCCGATCAAAGTACTTCGCAGGAAACAGGCTTCCATGGTATGAGGTTTTGGGTATGGGGAGGCTTTTCTTTTATTGCCCATTCCGCTAACCTGTACATAACTCCCCCACCGATTATTAGACATCTCCTCCGAATAATCTTTAGTAAGTTGCTTTTCATCAATTACATAGGCTAGCGTTTACACTGAAGCAGCCCGCTCCTTCGTGTTTGGTTCTCCGGATGCACGCGTTCCGTAGCCTGTGCCGGAGAGCCGATAAAGCCCTATGAGTACTTCACATCTAGTCAGTTCCCTGGTGCAGCCTCTGGGAGAAATGCCTCCCGAGTCGATTGTTTTTGGGAACACCGATGCCATGCGGGCTTTGCGTGAACGGCTTGACAAATTGGCCAGCGCAAATGTTCCGGTGCTGATACAGGGAGAGAGTGGCACTGGCAAGGACATCATCGCACGCATGATCCACGCTGCTTCGCCGTGGAAGACTGGCCCGTGGGTGAAGGTGAATTGTCCGGCGATTCCTGGAACGCTGCTCGAGAGCGAGCTCTTTGGCTACGAAAAAGGGGCTTTCACTGGTGCCTTTGGCACAAAGCCTGGCCGCGTGGAGATGGCTCACCGTGGCACTTTGTTCCTGGATGAAATCTCCGAACTCGACATGAGTCTGCAGTCGAAACTGCTGCAGTTGCTGCAGGACGGACAGTTCTGCCGTATCGGCGCGCAGGAAGACAAGAAAGTTGAAGTCCGCGTGGTGTGCGCCACCAATCGAAAGCTGGAAGAGGAAATCGCCAACGGCACGTTTCGCGCGGATCTCTTCTATCGCATCAACGTCGTAAATCTTCACATGCCGCCGTTGCGCGAGCGGGCTTCCGATCTGCCGGATCTCATTGCTTATTTTCTCGATCGCTATAACCGGAAATTCAACTCGCGCGCCAAGCCGCTCTCCACCGAGTTGATGAACTCACTCAAAAAGTATCATTGGCCAGGGAACGTTCGCGAGTTGGAGAACCTGATCAAGCGCTACGTGATCCTGGGCACCGAGGAGGCGATCTCCGGCGACTTGCGCCCGCACCAACCGGATTTTTTCAGTGCAGATATTGCCGTCGATGGGCCGATCTCGCTGAAGAAGATTACTCGCCAGGCTGTGCATGAATTGGAACGCAAGATTATCCTGAAGGTGCTACAGCATCATCATTGGAATCGGAAACAGGCGGCTCGAGCGCTCAACATCAGCTATCGAGCGCTGCTATATAAAATCCGCGACGCCGGTCTGCCTTCGAACCGTACCGCTCGCCGTCCTAAGGAAGACCCGGATAAGCAGGACATCGTCGTTCTGGATTAAGTCCTCGGGTTCTAGATTAGGCCTTGGCGGATTTTCGAAAGAAATTCATCGGCATCGGCGCGCGCCTTCTCGATGAGCTTTGCATTGCCGCCCGATTCCGTAGCGACTTCGTGCAGCACAAGTTCCACCGCATCCTTCGGCTTGAAACCCCGCATAATCAAAATTCGCGCGCGGTTTGCGAAAGCGCTCCCGGTATCCGGTTTCTTGTTCGCCGCAGGAATGCTCACTTCAGCTGCGCACTGATGCTCGCGAAATTTCGCTGCGGCGAGGCGGTCATATGCTGCCATAGCTTCTTCCTCTCCACTTAACAGCGTCGGTACCGCGAATCGCCATCCACAGTTTGAACACGACCAGCCGGCCGCATCACCCTCGATCCAGATCAAAGAGCGTTCCATATCGCAACCTCATCGCGTTTCGCAAGGAAGGCGGGGTGGCGTTCACTGCAGGAGTTGCAGCGTCTTGCATAACTGAGTGATCGTGTCTCGCTGGTAAGCGGTCGGATTCATAAATTCCACTCCATAACTGAAACCGCTGCGGTTTCTAACCAATCCGCGAATCGCCATCACTCGTGAGTTGTAAGGCAGGGAAAACTCCATCAGAACGATGATGCCCGGCTCAAGATCGCGCGGCATGAACAGTCGCAGGCCGCCTTGGCTTACATCGCTGGCTTCTCCGTGGAAGCAGAGCGTTTCACCGTTCGTATTCAGAGTAATCTTGACACGAATCTTAACCTGGTAGCGGTCCCAGCGCCGCTGCTGCGGCCGTGTTGTCTCCATCGGTCCCATCACCCGTACTTCGCAAAGAACGTGTACGCGATGTAGTTATTCTCAACAAGCGGGAGAAATCAGCAATCCGGTTTACGCAATTGGCTCCACGTGTATTGGTCTCCAAGGTACACAGTCGGATGGATAAATCATAGTGAATCGTTTCACTAACAAAATTGCTCTTGAACTCCGCCATCCCGGAAGATAAGGTACATGGAACCGTACGACGAGGGGCGATGTTCTCAGAAGGCATTCACCAGTCTAATCAAAATCTGCTTACATATCCCTTGGTTCTCGAAACCACGGATGTGGAAGAGGCGGCGTCCGTGCTGGCCGAGTCCGCCGTCCCCTATCGCTCAGAATTGATCGGTGCCAGGCCGGCGTTTTCCACCCAGATTTTTGGGGCTCAAAGTCCGCGAATGCATTTGTCGACGGTTAAAACTACTGGGGCCATGAAGGTCCAAGCCCAGTTGCCCGACGATTCCTACGCCGTTGTTCTCTCCGTGTCCGGGGATGTGGAGCATCGCGTGGCCGACGAGATCGTGCCGGTGCGTTCGGGGTGGGGATTAGTGCAATCGCCATTGCAGGTGGTCGAAGCCCGGACTCCCGAGCGCTTCGAATTGCTTTTTCTAAGACTCAGCCGCGAGAATTTGGTTCAGGAATTGGAGAAGATGCTTCTGCGGCGGATTAACTCTCCCTTGGTCTTTTCTCCCGGTTTCAATCTGAGGACCGAGGCAGGACAGCGCTTTCGCCGCCTGGTGTTGAGTCTGTGCAGTCACCTCGAACGGATGCGTGCCGCCGGCAGCGATCCAGAAGGCGAGTCAGACAGTGAACAAGAAAAGCAATACGAGCTGGCTGCGCGCGCACTGGAGAATGATCTGGTGGCGCTCCTGCTAGAGGCGCAGCGCCATAACTATACACGGTTGCTGGTTCGCTTTCGCTATGCAGGTCCCTGGCAGGTGCGTGCCGCCGAAGAGTACATGAGCGCCAACGCACATCTGGCGCTGTCTCTGGGCGATATCTGCATGGCCGCAGGGGTGAGTTCGAGAACCCTGCAACACAGCTTCCAGCGAAAACGCGGATACACTCCCATGCAGTTTCTGCGCCGACTGCGCATGGAGCGCGTGCGTGACGATCTTGCCCAACCGAATCAGGTGACGACCGTGACCAAAGCCGCCTCGCGTTGGGGCTTCCTGCACTTCGGCCGCTTCGCCGCGGAGTACCAGGCGCGTTTCGGGGAGAAACCGTCCGAGACCCTGCAGCGCTCCCGAACGCAAAGTTAAAGCGGGTAGGTGATGTGAGGACTAGCCGCGTAGCTCGGATAGCGCCTTGCGCGCTTCGCTGTTATTCGGATTGATCCTCAAGGCGCGCTCCAGTTGCTGTCGCGCTTGCGCTGGCTGGTTCACTTTCTGATAGGCGAGCCCGAGATGAAGGTGAACGGTCGGATCGTCCAACTCGCCACGTTTCTCGTTGAGCCGCAGCGACTCCTGGAACAGATCAATCGCAGATTTGTACACACCCTTCTGGTAATAAGCCAAACCTAACGTGTCAGCGACATTCGAGGAGTTTGGCATCCCACGCCGCGCCGTCTGGGCCATCGCCAGCGCGACATCAACATTGCCGTCGCCGTTGCGGCTTATCTGCTGCAGGATCAAGTAGGCCAGATTGTTGGAGGCCAGGGGATTGTCAGGCTGAATTTCCAGCGCCTTCTGGTACATCGCTTTCGCGTTAGTCCAATCCTGTTGCGATTCGTACATCTCTCCCGCAAGGATGTAGAATCCGATGTCCCGGGGATGATCCTTGATCGATTGTTGATACGTGGCTAGCGCCTGGCTGACAGAGCCCTCTGCGGCCTGCACCTGCCCTAACTTCAAAAGCGCATCGGAATTATTTTTATCCAGTTCGATTGCCTTACGCAGCGCAGCCTCCGCGCCGCTCAAGTCTTTTTTCTGAGACAGCGCCGACCCTAAGAGATCGTAGAAACCGCTGCTGCCGGGCGACTTGGCGATCTGCGCCCGCGCTGCGGCGACGGCTTGATCAGGCTGCTTTTGAGTCAGATAGACGTTCATGATTCCCTGCAGGGCGTCGGTGGACGTCGCATCCTTATCGAGCGCCTGGTAGAAAAACTTAATTGCCTCCGGGTACTGTTTCTGCGCCTGATAAAGATCCCCCATGTATATGTAAGGAGCCGGGCTGCCGGGGGCGATTCCCATGGTTTTGGTGAGGTCTTGCTGGGCGTCGGAAAATTTCTGGCGATTCATCTCGACCAGAGCGCGCATCAGGTAGCCGTCGGGCGCGTAAGGCGCAACCGTAATGATCTGTTGCGCGGTTTGCATAAGAGCATCCAGATCGCCGCGGCTCCTTTCCAGTTCGGCCAGCGCGCGTTGCGCCTCCATGAGGTCGGGCCGCAGCCGCGCGGCCTCGCGCAATTCCGACTCGGCACGCGCATCGTTGTGCTGCATGTCAAAAGCGAGACCCAGTTGATAGTGAGCCACGGCGTTATCTGGTTCGTTATTGATCGCCTGCTGCAGTGAGTCCACTGCCCCGCCCGCATCGTTGCGGCGAAGCTGTATCTGCCCACGGTAGACCAGCACCTCCACATCATGCGGGTTTGCTTTCAGAACTTCGTCGTTTAGCTTGGTGGCTTCCTCCAGACGGTTTTTCAGGATCAGAAGCTGTATATAGTTCTTCTTCACCTGCATGTCCTTGGGATGGTCGTTATACAGCGACGAGTATTCAGCCGTAGCTTTGTCCAGGTCGCCGGTGGCGTAATAAAAGTCTCCCAGCATGCGGTAAGCTTCGGAATTATCGGAAAGATCGCTCTTAGCCTGCTTGAGCAACGTTTCAGCCTCAGCTTTCTTGCCTTGGGACATGTAAAGCCGCACCAGCGCCTCGCGAGGTGCGGGATCCTTGGGAGCAAGTTCAATCGCATGCTTGAATTGTTGTTCGGCCTCGGGCAAGCGATTGCGCTCCTGGTAGAAGCCTCCCAGAGCCAGTTGAGCGTTCGTGGCTTTGGGATCGAGTTGGGCGGCTTTCTTGAAATTAGCTTCGGCTTGATCGAGCAGATTCGAGCGCAACTGGAGAAGCGCCAGGTCTAGATAAGACTCCGAGCGGTTAGGATCGGCCGCGATAGCTTTCTGCAACTCTTGCAGCGCCGCTCCGACATTGCTCTCAGCTGCATAATAGTCAGCCCACGCCTGGAAAACTTTGGGGTTCTGGGTTTGTTTCTCGCGCAGGAGATCGAGGTGTGTGCGTGCCTGTTTCAATCGGTCATTGTTGATCGATCCGTCAGGGTTCCTCGAATTCCCAACCAAAAGATTGGCGAGATCGATGTGGGCCTGATAGTTGTCAGGAGTGACGTCTACCACTTGCGAGAGTTCCTGGAAGGCCTGGAAGCCATTGCCGAGTTTGAGATAAGTTTCTCCCAGTTTGAAACGTGCCTGGGCGAACCGGGGGTCCAATTTCAGTGCGTTGAGGTACTGGATTTTGGCTTCGTTGTACTTGCCTTTGTCAAAATAGCGGTCGCCACTCTCCAGATATTTTTGCTTGCGGATATTGGGATCGCGCGAACATCCAGTAAACAGAACGGTGATGACAAGCCCGACAACCAACAGACGGACGACCACAAAGCGGCTCATTTCTTCTCCACGAAAGACGCGAACGCGCATACGATTACAAACTCAAGGAATGCTACAACAAGCGACCGCAATAAACCCTAGATCATGCCTAGCGGACATTCATTGTACGTGAACGATTGCGCTCCAGTGTGAATTGAATGTAACAACTAAAGTGTTGCCTGGCCCATTTAGAGGGTCGCTGAAGGGCGCAAGTGGTTTGAAATCAATGGGTGAGAAGTGCGCAATCGAGGAACCTCCTCGATTGCGCACTTGGAGTTGCGGTGCCTAAGTGCCTGTCTTCCGGGCTGGCGGCTGAGCCGGCACCCCTAATGCTACGGCAACCTGGCTCCCGATCGGCGACCCCAGCCCGGAGCATGCATCCCAGCCCGGGCCGGCGGAATAGGCCCCATTGTTGCCGGAGGTGATGTCACTGAAATCGGCGGCCGTCCCCGTGTTCTGATAAAGCAATGGGTTGATAAATCCCGCTGATTTTCCGAGGCTCTCGTTGATCAGCGCGATCAATCCCGCCCAGAGCGGTGCTACAGCGCTCGTTCCTCCGATCACGTCAGGCTTTCCGTCAACGAGGGTAACGTATCCAGTGGTCGGATCGGCGTCTCCCGCAACGTCCGGAACCCCGCGTCCAACATGTCCACCGGGATTCGCCGAAGGCGGAACTCCCGCTGCACTCTGGTAGCTCGGAAGCGGAAACACATCGCTGATGCCTCCTCCGGTTGCACCTTCATTGTTGGCGAGTTCGTTCCACACCGTTTCGTTCGTGATGTTATTGCCCGACGCCACCAGCTGTGTGCCTCCACAGGCCAGTACATTGGGACTGGATGCTGGGAAATCCACGTGGTTTAGCCCATCGGTTACACCATCAGTCGAACCGTCATCTCCCGCCGCCACGCAAACCGTCACGCCCATTGCAGCTGCAGATTGGAAGGCCTCATCCATCGACGTCATGGCCTGCTGGGTCCAGGAAGATTCGGGACCACCCCAACTGATCGACACGATGGAAGGGTTGTTCGTGCTGTCGTGCACCGCAGTGGTGATCGCATTCAGGAAGCCAGCGTCCGTGTTCTCGGCAAAGTAGGCGACAATCTTTGCCCCCGGCGCAATCGCCCCGGATACCTCGATATCCAACATCACTTCGCCATCGGGCCCGTTCGGGTCTCCCGTAGGATTGTTGCTGCCGTTTCCTACCGAGACTGCAGAAACGCTAGGAGTTTTCGCCAGCTGGAGTTGACTCCAGTAGTTGCTCAGATCCGTTGGATTGAACCCACCTCCAAGTTCGATCAGGGCGATGCATTCTCCGGATCCATCCACGCCGGTGGGATAGTCGTAGAGAGTGGCGACTTGGATCGGCGTGTAGGAGAGGTTTACGACCGCGGCACGAGCGCCGGTTCGTCCGTGCCGTCTACGAAAATGCGGTTTGGCTTGGGGACGGTTATCCAGGCCAAAGACACCTTCGATCACATCCTGCAAATCCGCGGGAATATGGATTGGTCCAGTACGACCGCGATACCTTCCGGACGGATGATCATATTCTTTCAGTTCGACGCCAAATGCCTGGTTCATGGCTGTGACGGTCCCGGACAGGATGACCGTCCGTCGTGCCACGCTCTTTTCCTTCACTTTGAGTTTGTGTTCGCGGGCAAACGCCTCCACGCGGGCAATGCCCTCCGGATCAGCGCCGTGGTGTTTTTCGAACTCTCCGCGCGTAAAAATGGCGCGCTTCTCAATGGGCTTGGTAAATTCCTTCGGACTGACGGGCGGTTTTTTCCCGGCACGCGATCGCAAACGGATGGTCACGTCAACTGTCTCATTGGGATTCGCTGGGCCGACTTCGCGCGCTCCTTCTAACGGCGCTCGCTCACTACCGGCAAGTGGAAGACGATTCTTCGGAGTAGACATAGATCTCCTTTCGATTGGGCCGAGCCTGGAGTCGAACCGAAGCAGAGAAGCATTACCACAGGAGTATTTTCGCAAACCACCCAGGAAAAGGAGCCTAGCCCTCTGCCATCCCCGAGATCAGTGCTGGCCCATTAGTTGGTTGGAAAGTAGCAGTAGACCGGCACCGGCGCAAGTGGTTTCTCGTGCTTGTTACGAAAAACGAACAGCAAGTCCTAAGTTAGGACCAGAGATATCTGTCGTTAAACTGTGCCGAGATGGAACGCTAGGTGATGTCGGAATAATGCGGAGATGAGAAGAAATCCGGCCGCTGCCAGAATTTTGCGTAGCATTCAGTGCATACCCAGTGATGACCGTTGGTGTAGCCCGTGCCATGGTCGGCTTCATCCGGCGATTCAAATAACTCCCAGCGGCAGATAAAGCAGTGATCTTTTTTCCACCCGCCTTTGACGAGTTCGAAATGTTCCGCGTCTTCGGCGAGGCGCAGATCAAAAGAAACTTTGCCGGTCTTCCTTTCGATCACAATATCAGCGTTAGTCCAGGTGCGCTTGGCCCAGTGCCAGTTGTGAATGCGGCAACGCTGAACCGATTCGTGAATCCGGTCGGCGCTGCGGGCGATGCCATGAATGAGAATCGCACCTCCGGCGAGGGAACCGAAGCTGCGGGTGCGAATGGCTTCATAAATTCCCGGCATCGAGTGCTTCTCGGCATCCGCTGCGAGTTGCAGCCGAATGCTCGCAGCGTCGGCTCCGCCTTCGCGCAAGAGCGAGGCGGCAAAGCACTCCTCTTCGTCGAGCAAGCCAAGAAACAGGTGCTCGGTTCCGATGTGCCTGTGGGCCAGCCGGTCAGCTTCGTCGGCCGCGTGTTTCAGGACTCGCTTAGCGGCGCTGCTGAGCGGCAGATCGACATTGGTTGGGAGCGTAGGACGCGCTCTTGAAAGATCATCGATTCGCCGGCGGATGGTTTCAGGAGTTGACTGCGGTAGCCAACGGTGCAAGGCCTTGTTCTCGCGCAAAAGTCCGAGGAGCAGATGCTCGGTGTCGATTTCCTGCAAGCCATACTGGCAAGCTTCGTAGCGCGCGAAGAAGATTACTCGCCGCGCTTTCTCGGTGTATCGCTCGAACATGTTCTACTCCACGACTGTAGCCTTCCGAGCGTTGCGCTTCCAATACAAATATCCTGGCACGCCCACCAGTACGATGGCGGTGCCCCAGAAGGCTTCGGTAGGACGCGTGATGATCGTATTCAGCGTCCATGCGGCGCCGACCAGCACGTAGATTGCGGGGAGCCACGGATATCCCGTGCAGCGGTAGGGGCGCGGAATCTCAGGACGCTTCCAGCGCAGCAGAAACATTCCGATCACGGTCAGCGTGTAGGAAAGCACCATGCCGTAGATGACATAGGTGTAGAGCTGATCGTAGCGGCCGCTGATGGTGAGCAGCGCGGCCCAGATGCCCTGTCCAATCAGGCTGAATGCAGGCGTGCGCCATTTGGGATGGATGACGGCCATGCGCTTGAAGAAGACACCATCTTGCGCCATGGCAAGGTAGACGCGTGCTCCGGAGAGCGTGCAGGTGGCCGCGGCGCTGAAACATGAGATGGCAATCATCAGCGACAGCCACACCGCGGCATGCGGAGAAAACAACGCGGCTGCGGCAGCATGGGCGATGGTTTCATGTTGTGCGATCTCGCCCAGCGGCAACGCGTAAAGGTAAGTCACGTTCATCGCCATGTAGATGGCGCCCACCACGAGGACACCGAGCGCCATCGAGAGCGGCACATTGCGGCGTGGTTCCTTTACCTCGCCGGCAACCCAGGTGATGTAAACCCATCCGTCATAGGCCCAGAAAACTGCGATCAGCGCGATGCCCATGGCGGAGATCAATTGTGTTGGATGAAGTCCGATAGTGAGGCCGACGCCGTGCGAGTGGAAGTGCGACCAGTCGCCCTTGCCGATGGCGAACCCGAGAACGACGAAAGCGGCCATCGCTACGAACTTGGTCCACGTGGAGAGATTTTGCAGCAACGTGCCCCACCGGAGGCCGACGACGTTCACGTAAGTAAGGATGGCGATGAGCAGCAGGCCGAACAGGTGCGCGCGGGTGACGGTGATGCCCAGGAGAGAAACCACGACATGCTCCTGCGAGAGGATGGGAAAGACTTGCCCGCTATAGGCGGCCGCCGCCACCGAGAGTGCGGCGATCGATCCTCCATTGGCCACGCTGAACAGCATCCATCCGTAGAGGAAGGCGACGAGGTCGCCGTAGGCTTCCCGAAGATAAACGTACTGGCCCCCGGACTCTGGGAACATCGATCCGAGTTCGGCGAAGGCGACGCACCCGAAGAGTGAAATCACGCCGCCGATCACCCAGACCAGCAAAAACAGCATCGGCTGCGGCAGCGGCCCGGCGATGTCTTTCGCAGTGAGAAAAATCGAGGAGCCGATGATGCCGCTGACCAGCAGCAGCACGGAGTCGAGCAGGCCGAGTCCGCGAACCAGCGTAGGCTGCGAGGTGTCTGCAGGATTTTCGATCGCGGTGGCGGCGGTGGGCGTTTCCATTATCCGATTCCCAGTTCGTCGGGATATTCCAGTGGCGTCCCACAGCGGCGGCAGATGACGGCGGAGCAGTCGCCGCAAGTCAGAGGATCGTTCACTTCTTGCGCGCAATTCGGGCAGTAAAGTGATCCTGGGTCAGGCTTGGGTGGAGGGTCCTGAGGGCGTGTCGCCATGAGGAGGAAAACTGTACCACACAGGCACGGGGTTCATATGGCGATATTTTGCCAACAACCCCGCCCTCATCAAGACCGAAGTGATGCTTACTACAGCGACTCCGCGCGGAATCTAGTGTAATCTGTTATCCCGTCCGGTTGTGGAGGTGCTCGGTGAAGCGACGCTGGGTGATCGTGGCCATCACCGTCGTGGCTCTGATTGGAGCAGGCATCCTCGTTCGCACTGAGCGTAGGAATCGTCAATTCGCGAAGCGGGCGGCAGCGTACCGCATCCGCGCGGAACAGGGAGACGCGAAGTCGCAGTGGGCGCTGGGCGCGATGTATTACTACGGGAAGGGACTTCCTAAGGATTATGTCGAGGCCGCGCACTGGTACCTCAAAGCCGCGGAGCAAGGAGATGTCAACGGACAATCCTCCATCGCTTCTATGTATTTTGATGGTAAAGGGGTTCCACAGGACAGGTCCGAGTGCGCACGCTGGTGCCGAAAAGCTGCGGAGCAAGGTGACGCTCCGGCCCAGTACGGCCTTGGCATCTTCTATAGTCGAGGACAAGGAGTGCCACAGGACTACACAGAGGCTGTTCGCTGGTACCGCAAATCTGCTGATCAAGGTTATGCGAAGGCCCAATACGCCCTAGGCTTTATGCTTTACCACGGTTACGGCGTGCAACGGGATCGCGTTCAGGCAAACGACTTGTTTCAGCAAGCTGCCGCTCACGGGAACGAGGACGCTAAGCGGGCGATTGAGTGTTCCAGAAAGGGGATTTCAATCGACCCAGGTGCGGGCATTAGAGGCCTTCAATAAAGCCGCGAGTCTTCTGGTTTCCGAAACACCACTGGCCAACGCGATAAAATCCTACTCATGCCAGAAAAATCCCTCACTCCCGACGAGAAGTTGCAGCAGGAATTCAACCGCTGGGCCGCGGCTGGCGAAGGCGGGAAGATGGAGGGCCATCACTTCGACATCACCGCGAAGACGATTCGCCGCATGAACCTGCGTCCGGGCGAGCGGGTGCTGGACCTGGGTTGTGGCTCGGGATGGGCGACGCGGTTGCTGGCGCGGCTGGTGGGCGAGGGTCCGGATGGATTCGGCCAGGTGGTGGGTCTGGATGTCGCCGACGAAATGATTCGCGAGGCGCGCGCGGCTTCGAAGGATTTCGACAACGTGCTTTACGTTTGGGGATCGGCGCAGCAGATTCCGTGGGAAGAGAACTTCTTCGACAAAGTATTGTCTGTCGAATCTTTTTACTACTATGCCGATCAGGATCGCGCGCTGATGGAATTGTTTCGTGTGATGGCGCCGCGAGGAACGTTATTCATACTAATCAATCTATATAAGGACAATCCGTACTCCCTGCAGTGGGTAGACAAGCTGAAGGTTCCGGTGCATGTGCGATCGGCGGCGGAGTACGTCGAGTTGCTGAAGAAACATGCGTTCGAAAATGTAGAAGCCTGCAGAATTCCCGACGACACGCCGACTCCCGATGACTACCAGACAAAATCGTTTCATAGCCTCGACGATCTGCGGGCGTTCAAGCGAGAGGGCGCGTTGCTGCTGATGGCAACCAAGCCTGATTTCCGGACTCCCGCGCCGGGCTATACGATTTATTAGCTTGTTCAGATCGTGCTGTCGTCATCGTCATCGCTGTCGCGCTGCCCCAAGTCCTTGGCGGGGCTGAGAGTACGCCCGTCGGAAGCGTGATGGACTTCGATCCGGCCATTCACATTCTCCAATCTGATGTGCGTACCCCCGCTGCCGAGTTCGCCCCGCAGGTCATGCCCCACAAAGCTGCGTCGATTTACATGCAGCCCAAAGTCATTCTCGATCCCGCCAGAAACGGTGCTGGCCTCGATTTCCGCCTTGGAGTCGGATGGAATCGTGAGCTCGACCGATCCATTCACTGACTTTAGTTCGAGCGAGGAGCCGGGAAGCTGGTCGAACTTGGCGTCCAGATGGCCGTTGATGGTGGAGAGTTCGGCGCGCCCCGCGAGATTGTGCGCTTCCAGCCTGCCGTTAATGCAGGAGGCATGCACTTCGCCACTCACGCCCGCGACATCGAGGGAACCATTGATCAGCTTGATTTCGTCGAGGCGCGCACCCCGCGGCACCCTCAGCGTGTATTCGACGGTGGCGGGATTGTTGTGCGAACCCCAGTTGAAGGTCAGATCGTGGTCGGGATATTTGGTGCGAATCGATAGATGATCTTTGTCGGAGTCGATATCGATGTGCGCCTGATCGAGGCGCTCCTTCGAGTCGGCATACTTCACCGCATCGACCTTAACTTCGTTCTGGTCCCAGGTGGAGATGTGAACCGCGCCGTTGATGTTATCGAGTTCCACGCGTCCGTCGGGAGTGAAGGCGTAGGTTTGATGGAATTCCTCGCTGAAGGCGCCGTGGTGATCAGAGGCTTGCGCGGCGAGAGCGAGAAGGAACAGAGCGCAGGTGCTCAGAAAGATTCCGGTCGGGGCGGGGAATTGGCGTGGGCGGTTCATTGCATTCCTCCGTTTCAAGAAGTTAGACGCGGCGGTCGCAAATTCGTGAGAGCCAAAAGTGGACGGTTCTCTGCGTACAGGGTTATACGAAATACCTCTGGGCTATGTTCCGCATCATTTTGGGGCGGAAACGGGGTCCTTCTGACCTGCTTCGGTAAGAAGATAGACTCCAAGAATCGTCATCTCGGGCTCAATGGGATGGCGATAGCGCTGGCCGGGGTAGACCACGTAATAGATCGCGGGATATAGCAAAATCAGCCAGAACAGCAGCCATGCGCCTGGTTTGTGCTGACGTAGAGCGCGTCCCAGTCCCCAGAACATCAACACCGACGATGCCAGGAAGAGCGAATTCTTTACCTCGGCAAGCCACCAGATTTGGGAGAGTCGTGGTGGGCCCGCCCAGAAGTAGATGAAGCGTTTGAGGCAAAGGACAGCGAAGCGTGGGTAATCGGCCTTGATGTAGTCGACCGCCTGCTGTTTGCGCCTCTCGATATAGGCCAATTCGCCCATGGAAGTGTACTGGCGCATGGCGAAGATATCCTGCGTGGGATGCAGGTATTGCATCCAGGTGCCGTCGGCGCCGGGGCCGTTGCCGAGGCGCAGTTCCGCGCCCAGGTTATCGCGGATGAAGATGAACTTGCCGAAGGTTCGATAGTTGCGCACCGTCCACGGAGTGACGCAGGCGATGAAAACCAAAGAAGCCAGCACGACACCGGCCAGCGAAGGCTTTCCGCGTTTGGCGCGGTGATACCACGCCCACAATCCCGAGACCGGCAGGAAGGCGATCAGCACCGTGCTGTTCAGAGCTGCGATTCCCCAGAGCAGGCCGAATTCGATCCAAGGTTGAATTCCTTCGCGATCTTCCATCGTCAACGCCAGCCAGAAAATCACGGCTAACAACAGGGCCGAAAAACTTGTCTCCCACACCCAGCGTGTACACCAGAACATCACGTAGGGCAGAAGAGCCCACGTCCAAGCCGAACCGACGGCGACTTTTTCCGAGAAAATTCTGCGTGCGATGAGGAAAATCGGGATGCAGGTCAGGGCGGAAAAAATGCTGTTGATGGTGAGCAGAATGAATGCCGATGCTCTGGAATAGATTCCGAAGAAGTGAAACACGCCCGCAGTTAGATAGGGATAGAGCGGCGGTTCCCATGCGGTGGGCCCAGTGGGTGAGCCGAAAGCATCGCTGAATCCTCGCCCGGATGTGATGGCGGCGCCGATGCGTCCCATCTCCCAACCGAAGCCGAAATTATCTTCCGCGGGCTTGAACTTGTAGGTGTGGCCGACGATGATCCAGCCCACGCGCAGGAATAGGGCGATCGCGACCATCCAGAATTGCGAGGTGCGAATTCGGGCCCATGTAGCGAGAAGCTGAGCTACGATGGTCCTGCGGTGGGCGGCCACGCCGAGCGTTGAATCCATGTTGGATGTTTCTATTTGTAGCTGAGTCGCGATACGGCGGCAACCCGACGGCTCCGCTTTAAGTAATTGACACTCCTGCGTCCCAAACCTAGACTGAAGTGCTTCGCGCCATTTGCCGCGTGGTTGAACGTATAATCGTTTCGATACCTGGTACGAACCGAGGTGCCCGGATGGGCTGGCTGCAAAATAAATTCGAAAAGAATTTCATGATCAGCACGGTGGACTACGTCTTCAACTGGGCGCGGAAATCCGCCGTGTGGCCGATGACTTTTGGCCTGGCCTGCTGCGCGATCGAAATGATTGCGTCTTCCACCTCTCGGTTCGATATCGCGCGCTTCGGGTCGGAAGTGTTTCGTCCCAGCCCGCGGCAGAGCGACCTGATGATTGTGGCCGGCACCGTGACCCTGAAAATGGCGCCGGTGCTGAAGCGCATCTATGACCAGATGCCCGATCCGAAGTGGGTGATCTCGATGGGCGCGTGCTCGTCGGTGGGCGGGCCGTTCAATACGTATGCGGTGTTGCAAGGCGTTGATAAAATCGTGCCCACTGATGTGTATGTCACCGGTTGCCCGCCGCGACCCGAAAATCTTTTCTACGCTCTGCTCAAACTGCAGGACAAGATCGACACCATGACGCTGGCGAAGAAGCCCACGGAAGTCCGTCTCGATCTCAACATGATGGAGAACTTCAAGCGCCAGGTGATGATCGCGCAGACTTTGCAACCTAAATAGAGGCGTATGGGAACGGTCGCTTTCTTTCTTCTGGCCTTGCGCGTGTTCCAATCAATGCCCGGCTTGCCCCGTTAAAATGATTTTCTGCGCGTTTGGCTTCCCTGATTTGCAAAAGTCCTACCCGATACGAGAACATACAAGGTTTGCATATCCATACAGATTCTTACTGAGGAAGCGGCCAAAATATGGCGACACGGAATAAATCCGCGAAAGCGGCACGCGTTGAGGTGAAGTCCGAAGGGAAGGCTCAAAGCCGATCCAAGAATAACGGCACGATCGATCCCGCGAAAGGGAAGCTGGGGGTCATGATCCCGGGCATGGGCGCTGTGGCAACGACGTTTGTTGCCGGCGTGGAGGCGATCCGCAAGGGGCTGGCGAAGCCGATCGGATCACTGACGCAAATGGGCACCGTGCGGCTGGGCAAGCGTACGGACGGCCGCTCGCCGAAGATCAAGGAATTTGTGCCGCTGGCCGGACTCGACGATCTGGTCTTTACCGGCTGGGACATTTTCGAAGACAACATGTACGAGGCGGCTTCGAACGCGGGCGTGCTCGATCAGAGGCTGCTCGACCAGTTGAAACCTTTTCTTTCGTCGGTGACGCCGCGCGCGGCGGTGTTCGACCACAACTACGTGAAAAAGATTGATGGGCCCAACGTAAAAAAGGGCAAGACGAAGATGGATCTTGCCGAGCAGTTGCGCGACGATATCCGGCAATTCAAGAGAACCAGCGGGGCGAGCCGCCTGGTCACGATGTGGTGCGGATCGACAGAATCCTTCATCGAGGCGACCGAAGCACATCAGTCGGTGAAGTCGTTTGAAAAAGCACTGCGCGAAAACGACGAGATGATCGCGCCCTCGATGGTTTATGCGTACGCGTCCCTCATGGAAGGTGTGCCGTTCGCCAATGGAGCACCGAACTTGACCGTGGATTTGCCGGTGATGCTGGAATTGTCGCGGCAGAACGAAGCGCCTATCTGCGGAAAAGATTTTAAAACTGGCCAGACGCTGATGAAGACTATTCTTGCACCCGGGTTTAAGGCGCGCATGCTTGGGTTGAACGGATGGTTCTCCACCAACATTCTGGGCAACCGCGATGGCGAGGTGCTGGACGATCCGGGATCGTTCAAGACCAAGGAAGAGTCGAAGCTTTCGGTGCTGGAGCACATTCTGCAGCCCGAGCTTTACCCGGAGCTGTACGGCAATATGTGCCACAAGGTTCGTATTAACTACTACCCGCCACGTGGTGATAACAAAGAAGGTTGGGACAATATTGATATCTTCGGATGGCTGGGTTATCCGATGCAGATCAAGGTTGATTTTCTATGTCGCGACTCGATTCTGGCAGCGCCGATCGTGCTTGATCTGGTGCTGCTGACCGATCTGGCGAAACGGTGTTCGGAGCTGCGTGGGCTGGGAATTCAGGAGTGGTTAAGCTTTTACTTTAAGTCTCCGATGACGGTGCCGGGGCTCTATCCGGAGCACGATCTCTTCATTCAGTTGATGAAGCTGAAGAACACTCTACGGCATTTGAAGGGCGAAGAACTGATTACACATTTGGGGCTCGAGTATTACGACTGATTCGGGCGGCATCCGTCCTTTCTGTGAAACTTGGATAACCCAGGGAGAAAATGGGGCTTCTAACAAAACGGGGAAGTTCTGGCTTGGCGTGTGCGCGCCGGGCGTATAATCCGGGTTAGAGTTGGTCGTAAAGGAGTTCCTATGAAGTTGCGCGGGTTGGCAATCGCAGCGGGATTGGCGGCGTTCAGCGCGGTACCCTGGACGATAGCGCAAACACAGCAGCCTGCTCAGAACCCCGGTCAGACACAGAATCCGGGTCAAACTCAAACTCAGACTCAGACGCAAACTCCATCTCCGGTTCCAGATCAAGACAAAGGCCAACCAAAAGCAGGAGACGTGCAAAACACCCCCGCGCAGCCTCCGGCAACTCTGCCGACGCAGGATGATAGCCAGATCAAGCACGATGGCGGCAAGACCGACGTGGATGCGGTCGGGAACCGCAATGTGGGTTGTGGCCGCGGGGTGGGCAACTGGTACAGCATCGAGAAGCAAGTGGCCATGGGCCGCTCCTACGCGCAGCAGATCGAGTCGCAGATCAAACTGGTCAATGATCCGGTGGTAACGGAATACGTAAACCGGGTCGGACAGAATCTGGTGCGGAACTCCGACGCCCAGGTGCCGTTCACGATTAAAGTGATCGACTCCGATGTGGTGAACGCGATGGCGTTGCCGGGAGGATTCTTCTATGTGAACTCCGGGCTGATCCTCGCAGCCGACGAGGAAGCCGAGTTGGCGGGCGTTATGGCACACGAAATATCCCATGTGGCGGCTTGTCACGTGGCCCGCGAGCAGACGCGCTACACGCTGATGCAAATGGCAACAATTCCTCTGATCTTCGTTGGTGGCGGAATTGGCTATGGGGCCTATGAACTCGCCGGGCCGGCAGCGATGTTGGGTATTTTGAAGTTCTCGCGCGGCTTCGAAGCCGAAGCCGACTATCTCGGCGTCCAAACCATGTACCGTGCCGGCTACGACCCGTCGGCTTTTGTTTCCTTCTTCGAGAAGATTGAGGCGATGGAGAAGAAGAAGCCGGGGACGATCGCGAAGGCGTTTGAAACGCACCCACCCACGCAGGATCGCATCGAGAAGTCGCAGGAGGAAATCCGTAAGATTCTGCCGGCCAAGGCGCAGTACGTTGTTACTACGTCGGAATTCGACGATGTAAAAGCTAGGTTGGCTTCGATCGAGAATCGCCACAAGGTTCTGGATCAGAGGGACGAGAACAAGCCTAGCTTGCGGCGAACGTCCACCAGCGGCAGTGACAAGACGGGCGATAGCACGAACGACGATGATCGTCCAACCTTGAAACGGCGCGATGATTCGTCCTCGAACTAGCCTGTGCATTTTAACAACCGGCGGCCTTGGCCGCCGGTTTTGTGTTTTGAGCGACCGATAAGCAGGGATAGGGCCGTCCGGAGCGTAAGCTGCGTCACGGTTCGACGTGACCTCAGTCACAGCAAGGTGGTTGTCGAAGCTAGTAAAGGTAAGCTACGCTAGGCTTATAGCGCGACCGAGGAGCAGGAGATTCCATGCCACAAGACACACTCACCATCACCGACAATCGCACTGGCCAGACCTATACCGTCCCCATCGAGGATGGCACGATCCGGGCGATGAACCTGCGGCAGATCAAGACTGGTCCGGACGATTTTGGGCTGATGACCTACGATCCGGCCTTCATGAATACGGCATCGTGCCGCAGCAGCATTACCTACATTGATGGCGACAAGGGGATTCTGCGCTATCGCGGATATCCCATCGAGGTGTTGGCCGAGCGCTGTACTTTCCTGGAGGTCGCCTACCTGCTGCTCTTTGGAGAACTGCCGACCGAGGTTGAGCTCAAAAAATGGGTGTACGACATCACGCACCACACCATGCTTCACGAGAGCACAAAGAAGTTCATGGAGGGCTTTCGCTACGACGGTCATCCCATGGGAATGTTTGTCAGCACGGTGGCCGCGCTCTCCACCGTATACCCCGATGCCAAGCACGTGCACGATGGCAAGAACCGGCTGCTCCAGATCAAGCGATTGATCGGTAAAGTGCCGTCGATCGCGGCCATGTCCTACCGGCACAATGTGGGATTTCCCTATGTGTATCCGGATAATGATCTGAGCTATGCCGAGAATTTCATGAACATGCTCTGGAAGATGGTCGAGCCGAAATATGTGGCCAATCCGGCGATCGCGCGGGCTCTCGACATTCTGTTCATCTTGCATGCCGACCACGAGCAAAACTGCGGCACCAACGCCATGCGCTCGGTGAGCAGCGCGCAAACTGATCCCTATCTCTCAATGGCGTCGGCGGCGTCAGCCCTGGCGGGGCCCCTGCACGGTGGTGCCAATGAAGAGGTTCTGAAGATGCTGGATGAAATTGGTTCGAAGGACAAAGTTCCGGCCTACATCCAGAAGGTGAAGGAAGGTCATATCAAGCTGATGGGATTCGGACATCGCATTTACAAAAATTACGATCCGCGGGCGAAGATCATTCGTTGGTGTGCAGAGCAGGTCTTCGAGGTTACCGGGCGCAACCCGAAATTGGAGATCGCTCTTGAGTTGGAGCGAATCGCGCTGGAAGATGATTATTTTGTGAAGCGCAAACTCTATCCCAATGTCGATTTCTATTCCGGCATCATGTACCAGGCGATGGGCTTCCGGCCCGAAATGTTCACGGTGCTGTTTGCCATTCCGCGTACGGCGGGCTGGCTGGCGCAGTGGCAGGAATTGATCACGGACCCGGAGCAGAAGATCGCCCGCCCCCGGCAGATTTACACCGGGCATGAAGCGCGGGAATTTGTAGCGATGGAAAAACGGACATCGGCGGCCGTGGCGGCGACTAGTTTAAAAAGCTGAGATTCTTGCGGCAGCGGGATCTGTCAGAGAGATTGGTTCCGAACAACAAAAGCCGCGACCCGAGGCCGCGGCTTGGTGCTCCTTAGTTCTTTGGCAGTCAGCGCGGGCTGATTCGCCTAGGCCGGCGTCGATCAGGCAGCCTGCTTGGTGGCAAGCGAAGCGACATATTGTCGGCTTTCTGCTCGAGAAGTGATGACCCTCATCTCCTGCCAATCGTAGGGAAATTCTTTGCCGCAATCCAAACATGCGACATAAGTTCCGGTTAATGCACCGGCTTGCGGCCGGCGTGCCTTTCCACGAAGCGTCACCGGGAAACTGTAGCGGGAGTGCCTGCAACCAAAAACCGCATCAATCAATTTTGTCAGCATGAAGCACCTTCCACAGGCTCAATTCGCTTGGACTCTTTTGAACGGCGGTCCTTGCGTATTTAATACTGTACCTACACTCAATACCTTAGATTCAATAATGGGGGGAATGGTTTCGCATTCTTCCCGGCGTATTCCTGTTTTGGAACTAGCGCGCGCCAAGTGATTGCTTCGCAATAGCTTACGCCAACGCCAAAAGGATTAACCGGATTGGTGCTGAACCGCCGGATCAGGAAATAGCGTATTGCGAAAGGTTCGAAGGTGGAAGAATCGAATCCTCACGCCAAGTTGAAGGCTTTCTTGATGGTTCCACGTTCCTTCTGAATTTTTTCCTGGAGGAGGGTAATGCTGTAGATGAGTTGCTCGGGGCGCGGAGGGCAGCCGGGAACGTAGATATCGACGGGAATTACCTGATTCACACTCTGCACCAGCGCATAATTATTGAAGACGCCGCCGGAAGTAGCACACGCACCCATGGAAATCACCCACTTCGGCTCGGGCATTTGCTCCCATAACTGCCGGATCACCGGCGCCATCTTGTTCGAGACGCGCCCGGCGATAATCATCAGGTCGCTTTGCCGTGGGGACGGACGAAATACTTCTGCGCCGAAGCGTGCAATATCAAAGCGCGAAGCTCCCATCGACATCATCTCGATCGCGCAGCAGGCCAAGCCAAAGGTCATGGGCCAGATCGAGCCTTTGCGCATCCAGTTCACAGCGGAATCAAGCGTGGTGAGAACCACTCCTTCCGGCGTGGGGTTGCCGAAAGTAAGATCCTTGACTACTTTCTTTCCGTTTTCGAGATCGACGTAAGGGCCGAAGTTCAATTCGCGGGGCATCGTAGGTTTATTCTAAATGTTGTTGGGTGCAGAGTCCAAATGTTCACCCGGCAGAGTAGGATAGCGTTCGATTTGCGTTGAAACCGGATTGACAATGCGAGTTTTTGTTGTAAGCTCTTCTGCATCTTTCCCGTCCCTGCGTATCCGGCCCCATCTAACGAGTAGGAGATGTGTATGAGTTCTCTGCATTCCCTGAGCACCGGTAAGGGTGCTGGCCAGCGTCGCAGCCATACGCCGCCGGTTGCAGGTGGTAAGTTTCCCGTGCAAGCAACCAGCGCGCCACTTCCGCATTACCCCTTTCAACCGCTTCCTCCGCCACGTCCCTTGCCTTATCGCTTTGATTTATCGAAGTTACTTCCGGCGGCTGACGTCACAAAGATCAAAAACGATGGTGTGATGGTGTTTCACACGGTTGGAGATACCGGAGATTACCGCGACTCCGGGCCGCAGGATCTGGTGGCGCAAATCATGACGCAGGACGCGCAAAATTCGCCAGACGGCAAACAGCCGGCTTTTTACTACCATCTCGGCGACGTGGTCTATTTCGCCGGCGACATCGATAAGTACGGTGCGAACTTCTACGAAACCTACAAAGATTATCCGTGCTTCATCGTTTCCATCCCCGGGAATCATGATTGCCAGCCCGACGATCCGCAGGATGGTCCGGTCGATCCCAACAAAGTTCCGCTGGATGGCTGGGTGCAAAATTTCATGTCGACCAATCCAGCCCAGCTCGGCTCACTCAAGACTGGTTCGAATCGAACCCAGATGGATCTGCCGTATGTGTATTGGACCTTCACGACTCCGTTGGCAACCATCATCGGACTGTTCTCCAACGTCGGCGAGACCGAAGGCGAGATTCACCCGGATCAAATTAGCTGGTTCAAGGGAGAACTGACGGCAGCAGATCCCACCCTCGCCCTGATTGTGACAGTGCATCATCCGCCATTTTCCGGCGATGTGGAGCACTCGGGCAGCAGTGCCGTCGATCAGGTGCTCTCCAGCAGCTTCCAGGCGGTGAAGCGATATCCCGATCTGATTTTGTCCGGACACGTGCACAACTACCAGCGCTTCACAAATGTGGTTCAGGGACCGAAGGGCAAGCTTCAGATTCCCTACATCGTGGCTGGCGCTGGAGGTTATACCAAGCTCGGAACGCTTCACCAGATCAATGGCGCGGATCCGACGGTACCGCTGGCTCTAGGAAGCGGCCTCACCTTTGAACAGTACGACCAGAAGAACTTTGGTTTTCTCCGCCTGGAAGTGAGCAAGACGCAGATCGCGGGAACGTATCTGTCGGCGCCTTACGTTACCGGCAGTACGCCCGCCGCCAAGGTCGTCGACAGCTTTGTAGTGGACCTCACGAAGCACACCGTGACGACTACAGTTTCCGGCGCTGAGAGTCGGTCCACCAAGAGTAAGCCAGCGCAGAAGCCACCGAAGCGCGGAAAAAAGAGATGAGCGCCGTAAGGTATCCTTAGATGCTCAGCACTACCTTGCCGAACATCAGACTCTTTTCCAGGTGCTCGTGCGCCGCGCGAATATCACTGAGAGGAAAAACACCATCCACCACAGGTTTGAGCCGACCCGCAAACACATGCCGCAGCACGGCATGCAGTTCGCCCATGGTGCCCATATAGGAGCCCAGCAGCGACAATTGCCGCGCAAACAAATGCCGCAGATCGATGGCGACATTGGGCCCCGTGGTGGCCCCGCAGGTCACCAGCGTGCCTCCGCTCTTCAGCGACTTCACACTCTCGTCCCAGGTCGCCGCGCCCACGTGCTCAATCACGATGTCGACGCCTTCTTTATTCGTGATCTTTCGCACTTCCTCAGAGATTTTCTGTTTATAGTGATCGATGCCATAATCGGCGCCAAGTTCGCGGCCTTTGGCCAGCTTGGCTTCGTTGCCCGCGGTCGTAATCACGCGACAGTGGAAGAGCTTGGCGATCTGGATCGCAGCAATGCCCACACCGGAACTCGCACCCAGCACCAGCACAGTCTGACCCGGGCGCATGTTGGCTCGTCCCACGAGCATGTGCCAGGCGGTGACAAATACCAAAGGAACGCTCGCCGCCTGAATGAAATCAAGCGAGTCGGGAATCGGAATCACATTGGCGGCTGGTGCCGCGAAGAATTCGCAATTTCCGCCGTCCACAGCATTGCCGAGCACAGTGAAGATCCGGCACTGATTCTGCAGACCCTCGAGACACTTCTCGCAATGCCCGCAGAAATGCATGGGAGCCACCAGAACCCGCTGGCCGACTTTGACCCCGGTCACGTACTCGCCGACTTCAACTACATCGCCGGCAATATCGCTACCGAGAATGTGAGGCAGCTTCACGCCTGGCAATCCTTTGCGCACCCACACGTCCAGATGATTCAGCGAGCAGGCACGGACACGAACCATCGCTTGATCCTTGCGCAGTTGCGCTTCAGGAATATCCTCATAGGTCAAAACTTCCGGACCACCGAATTGATGAATGCGCGCCGCTTTCATAAGTCCTCCTGCAAAGGGTGAAACTAACACAAAACTCCTGCCGTTTGACTCGCCGCTGTTAACCGACTGATAATCAACATTGCAGGGTTCTGGCCGAATGGATATTTACGAACAGATCGTGCAACTCCGCCGCGAAGGGCGTCATGGCGCCGTGGCCACGATCGTGAACGTGCGCGGTTCGATTCCTTCGTTTCGTACGGCGAAGATGCTGGTTCGCGACGATGGCTCGATCGTTGGCACGATCGGCGGCGGCTGCGTTGAAGCCGACGTTTGGCAGGCGGCCCGTGAGGTGATGGAATCCGAAAAGCCGCGCACGTTGAGCTTCGATTTGAACCAGGATCCGAAGTACGATACTGGACTGGTTTGCGGGGGCACGCTCGAGGTATTCATTGAACCTCTATTACCTCCAGCACTACTTTATGTGTTCGGAGCAGGTCATGTAGCCGTAAACCTTTGTCGGGTAGCAGCGAATGCAGGTTTTGAACTCATCGTTACCGATGACCGGACTTCCTACGCCACCAAAGAACGCTTTCCCGCAGCTCGCGAAGTGCATGCGCTCGAGTTCGACGAGGCGATGCAGAAGCTCGACCCCAACGAGACTTCCTATATCGTGATCGTAACGCGAGGGCATCGCGACGACATGCGCATTCTGCGCTGGGCCGTGCAGACTCGCGCCCGCTATGTCGGCATGATCGGCTCCAAACGCAAAGTGATTGAAATTTCGAAGACGCTGCAGAAGGAAGGCGTGCCCGCGCATTTGTTCGAGCGCGTTCACGCGCCCATCGGCCTCGACATCGGCGCTATTACGCCCGAGGAGATTGCGGTGGCAATTACAGCCGAGTTGATCGCGATTCGCCGGCACGCCAACTCGAGCCTGCCTCACATGAGTTGGTTCCATCCTCAAGATTCTCAGCCCGATGCAAACCACGAGCCAGACAAGGCGCTCGACGAGCACGAATAGGCTGCGATTGCTTTCCTTTCGATCGTTCCTCAATCATAAAAAATAAACACTTTCCCCCGGTTCCTGCTATCTTCGCAGCATGATCCGAGCGCCCAGTTTCGCTGGCGTGATTCTCGCCGCGGGAGAATCTTCGCGCATGGGCCGGGATAAGGCTCTACTGCCGTGGCCTCCAGCAGTCCCGGGGCAAGCGCCTTCGAGTGAAACATTTCTCTCAGCTGCCATTCACTCGCTTTCGTTAGCCACGGAGTTCGTGGTGGTCGTGGTCGGAAAGAATGAAGAGGCGCTGGCGCCGATTATTTATGCCCAGGGTGCGTCACTGGTCGTGAACCCCGATCCGGATCGCGGCCAGTTCAGTTCATTGCAAGTGGGTCTGCACGAAGTGCTCGACCACGGCCGCGATGCGGCGATGGTTACGCTGGTTGACCGGCCTCCCATCGGCTCTGCGACGATTCAGACCTTGCGGGACGCTTTCGGGATCTCCGATCAGAATGTATGGGCGGTCATCCCTGAATTCTCCGGCAAGCACGGTCACCCATACCTGGTCGGCCGGGAAATGATCGAGGAATTCCTCCGCGTCCCGGCCACATCCACGGCGCGAGACGTTGAACACGCGCATCAGGATCACATTCAGTACGTGAAGGTCGACGATCCTCTGGTGGCGTTGAATATCAATACTCCTGAGGACTATGCGGCACTCTTGGCGCGCTCATCCTGATGGATCCCCGCGACGTTGCGCGTTTTCCCCGAAGCACGTTATCGTCGTTAGATGAGCACTGCAGAAGCGGAAACATTTCTTCCAGCCACCAACGAATTCCTCGACTCCATTCTTCGTCTTCAGCCGCGCGTCGCGGCATTCGACTGCGATGGCACGCTATGGTCCGGTGATGCAGGCGAACGATTCTTTGATTGGGAACTGAAGCAGGGCGACCTCGTGGATGCAGCGCTCGATGGTCCGCTGCGAGAACGTTATGCGGCCTATAAGCGCGGCGAGGTTGAGGAAACCACCATGTGTGGTGAGATGGTGACGATGCACCAGGGCGTCCCGGAGCGTAAGTTGATGGATGTCGCTGACCGTTTCTTCGATCAGTTCTTTGTCGTCCAGATTTTTCCCGAGATGCGCGAACTCGTGCGGCGTCTCCAGGAAAACGGCTGCGAGATCTGGGCCGTCTCTTCTTCCAATGAGTGGGTGATCCGCGCCGGGATGAAACATTTCGGCATACCCGAGAACCGGATTCTTGCCGCCAAGGTGGAACTTGATCGTGGCGTCGCCACCGACCGGTTGATCCGCGTACCCTCTGGCGCAGGGAAGCCGGAGGCGCTTCGCGAAAACGTCGGCAAAGAAATCGACGCCGCTTTTGGCAACTCGCGCTGGGATACCGAAATGCTGGCCATGGCGAAGAGTGCCATTGCGGTGAATCCAAATCCAGATCTTGAGACGATGGCCCGCGAACGCGAGTGGCGAATTTATTTTCCCGAGGGAACTCCTTCGCGGAGTTAGAAGTTGCGGCGCAGGTTTGCCAGTTACAATTGTCTTGCCCATGTATTCCGCGCAGTTACTCGATCATTTTCAGAATCCGCGCAATGCCGGCGAGATTGCCGACGCCGACGCCATGGCAGAAATTGAAAATCCCGCTTGTGGAGACGTGCTCCGCTTGACCTTGAAACAAAGAGCGGGGCGAATTGCCCAGATGCAATTCAAGGCGAAAGGATGCGTGGCGGCGATCGCCTGCGGTTCGGCTTTGACAGAATTAGTAGTAGGGAAGACGCTTGAGGAAGCTATGAAGTTGCGGCGCGAGGATGTGAATGCCGCCCTTGGGGGCCTGCCTCAGGCTTCAACCCACGCTGCTCAGTTGGCCGTAGAGGCTCTATCGCTCGCACTGAGCCGCATCCGACAATAGATTTTGATGCCAGACCACACGCCACTCCGCATCGCCAGCCTGCAACCCAGTGCCACCGTGATTCTCGCCGCAATTGGTGAACTGGATCGTGTGGTTGCATGCACGAAATATTGCGCGGAAGTGGTTCCGGAAATTAGATCCCATGCCCGCATCATCCTTGCCGACTCGTGGAGTGCGAACGCTGAGCAGATTATCGCGGCTCGTCCCGACCTCGTAATTGCCTCCGTTCCTTATCAAGAAAAGGCAGTCGTCGAGATACTCAAGGCTGGAGTGCGTTTTTTGGGCTTTGCGCCTAAGACGCTGGCTGATATTTACGCTGACATTGCAATCATCGCAGGTACAGTGGGAGCCTGCGATCGAGGTGAAGCTGCGGTCAGCCAAATGCAAGGACGTATTGAAGCGGTCCGTGATCGCACGGCTGGGCTGCCCCGGCCGAAAATATTTTGTGAAGAATGGGGCAAGCCGCTGATTGCGTCGCAGCCCTGGGTTGAGGAATTGGTAGAAGCTTCTGGAGGTGAGTTTCTAGGAGTACCCGGGCGGCAGATATCCGCCGAAGAAGTTGCCCGTATCGATCCAGACGTATGGATTGCGGCCTGGTGCGGAGCGGGCGACCGCGTCCCGCTGGAAAAAATTATGGCGGACCGCAACTGGCAAGGAACTCGCGCGGCTCAGGCTGGCCGCATCTACTGCATTCGCGACGAATATCTCAACACCCCGGCGCCTACGCTTCTCCGCGGGTTGGATGCATTGGCGTCTGCAATCCATCCCGAACTCTTTGAGAGTACGGAAGGAATCCGCCAGATTACCGGCGTTCCGTCTTCCACAGCTGCGAATCTGGCTCAGTGAGTTAAGATCTGCTCATGCATACCGCCACCAGAGTCGAAGAGGTCCGCCACGAAGTTGGAGCGCTCGCAAGTGCCGTAACCGCAGCCAACGTCTTCATGCAGGCAATCTGCAAACTTTTGCACGAGCGCATGCTGAAGTACAACTGGGTAGGTTTTTACATGCTGGAGCCTGGCACCCAACCGCCGGTGCTGGTGCTGGAAACATTCGTGGGGGCGATGACTCCGCACACGCGGATCCCGCTCAATCAGGGAATCTGTGGAGCCGCGGCCTCCAGCGGCAAAACAGTGGTGGTCGATGACGTCAGCAAGGATTCCCGCTACCTTGCCTGTTCCCTGGAGACGAAGTCGGAAATTGTTGTGCCCGTTTTTGTAAACGGAGAAGTCGCCGGCGAACTCGATATCGACAGTCATTTCCCGGCAGCATTCGGCGCCGAAGATCAACGGCTCGTACAATACTGTGCGGAACTCGTAGGAAAAAAGCTGGAGAGGCCGTGAGGGTTAAAAAGGGCAAAGCCCCTGTGCCTGCAATCGGACGGGTCTGGCTGAATTGTTCTCCAGTGTGTTTTGGCCAACTGCGCGGGCGCGTCCTGGCGGTGTTCGCGTTCTCCTTTATCGGTTGCGTGGATCCGGTGGCCAGTGCCATGCACGCCACTAGCAGTCCAGATTTATGAAACGGGTTGTAGCGGCGGTGATCGAGAAGAACGGCAAGCTGCTGGTTTGTCAGCGCACCCGGCATCAGACGATGCCGCTGAAGTGGGAGTTTCCCGGGGGAAAGATTGAAGAAGGCGAGCAGCCCCGCGATGCTCTGCGCCGGGAATTGGAAGAAGAATTAGGCATTCACGCCAAAGTCGGGGATGAGATCGCGCGCATCCAGCATACGTATCCAAATGGAGCTGCAGTCGAACTGCGTTTTTTTATCGTGCGGGAATACGACGGCGAACTGGAAAATCGAATTTTCCGAGATCTGCAATGGGCTGCCCCCAACACTCTGCCCTATTTCGATTTTCTCGAAGCCGATGCGTCCCTTGTGAAAGATCTGGCGGCAGGAAGACTGATCTAAATCGAGGCGCCCTGCTAACCTAGCCCCCGGCTTTTCCACCGACATAAGCGAATGCTAGCGCGAATGACAACCCGGCCACGATGATGGTTGTGGCCCAGGCCACGGCATTAAACAAATGCGAGTTCACATACTCGCCCATCAATTCTTTCTTGTTGATCAGCAGCAGCATGAAGATCAATACAAACGGCAGTACCACACCGTTCAGCACCTGCGACCAGAGGACGATTCTTACCAGTTGCGGCCCCGGGATCAGAAGCACGAGAATCCCGCCGGCCACGATCAGCAGCGTGTAAAGCCAGTAAAAAAATGGAGCATCGCTGAACTTCATATCGATGCCAGACTCAAAACCCAATCCTTCACACACCGTGTAAGCGGTGGAAAGCGGCAGAATCGATGCCGCGAACAGAGAAGCGTTGAACAATCCCACTGCAAACAGAATGTAGGCGTACTGCCCGGCCAGTGGCTTGAGAGCCTGGGCTGCGTCCGCGGCGTATTTAATGTCGCGAAATCCGTGCACGAACAAGGTTGCGGCGCAAGCCACGATGATGAACCAGGCCACCACATCAGTAAAAATGCAGCCGGTGATGACATCCCAGCGCGAGGCTTGTAGTCCCCGTCGAGTCACTCCCTTTTCCACGACGGAAGACTGGAGGTAGAACTGCATCCACGGAGCGATGGTCGTGCCCACCACGCCGATTACCATGAATAAATATGCCTGGTCACGGAATGCCTTGAGGGCAGGCAATTTGACGGTCGCGATGGTCGCATCCTTCCACAGCGGATGTGCCAGCGCCCCGGCAAAAATATAGGTGATGTAGAAGAACGAAGCGGCCAGAAAGACTTTTTCTACGCTCTTATACTGGCCTTTCACTACGATCAGCCAAACGATCACGCCGCACACAGGCACCGTCACGTATCGTGAAAGGCCAAACAACTCCAGGCTGGTGGCGATGCCAATAAACTCCGTGACTACGTTGCCGAAGTTGATGATCAAAATCCCAAGCATCATCAGGAACGTGATGCGCAGGCCAAACTCCTCCCGGATCAGATCGCTCAGGCCTTTGCCGGTGACGGCTCCCATGCGAGCGCTCATCTCCTGCACCACGATTAGCGCCAGAGTAATGGGAATCATGGTCCACAACAGAAGAAATCCGTATTGAGCCCCGGCCTGCGAATAGGTCAGGATGCCGCCCGCGTCGTTGTCGACGTTTGCGGTGATGATGCCCGGCCCTACTACCGCCAGGAACAGCAGAGTTCGACCCTTCCAACGTTTCAAGAGACGCATGAGGACATTTCACACACATAAAAATTAGAGCAACCCGTAGCGGGGCAGCGACCCGCGTTTCGCGGTGCACTCCAGCTTAAGGCGGCATCAGAATACATGGACAGCCTGTGCCGGGGATAGATGAAAATGGAGGAGAAATAGAAAAAGAACTGAAGTCGCCCGTGCGGAATCGAGCGGTGCTCGGCCGGAGCAGGGTAAGATATTTGCAGGCACTATGGGGATGACCAAAAACTCCGCGCGCGCCGTCTACCTGCTCATCATTGTGATCGTCGTCTTGCTGGATCGTTGGAGCAAGCATCTCGTGGCGCAGCGTATTCGTCTTTACTCGCACATTCAGGTGATCCCGGGTTTTTTTCGCCTGACCCACACGGAGAACACTGGCGCCGCTTTCAGCCTTTTTGCCGACTCGACCGCGCCGTGGAAAACAGGATTGCTGATCGCATTTTCGGTGATTGCGCTAATTGTGGTTTCAACCCTGCTCTGGAAAAATCACCAGGCTCATGTTGCCACCGGCGTGGGCTTGTCGCTAATTATGGGAGGAGCGCTGGGGAATCTGTGGGATCGGCTGGCCCGCGGCCGCGTCGTGGATTTTCTGCTGGTCTACGTCAAGCATTATCAGTGGCCGGTTTTCAACCTGGCAGATAGCGCGATTGTGATTGGCGCGGGATTATTGATTATCGAAATCCTTTTCGCGAAATCGAGCGCCCGGGAGAATGCACAGCCATCCTGAAGCTCTTCAGGGATGTTTCGATCCTCCGAAAGGTTCGGAAAACCAGACAGAGACAGTTTCTGGCAAAGTTTCAAGCCAACTCCACTGCAAACGGGCACCCTCAGTACGCAGCAAGTCGTATTCGTTGATAGGACGGTTGTCTTGCACAGCGGGGGCAGCGCTATATAGGGCGACCACTCTCGAGACGGGAACTTCCCGCTTCAACATGGCCGCGAACATCTTTTCAGCGGTTGGTACAGGCCCCCATTCTACCAAGTCCGCAGCAGCACTCGGCGGCATGCGTTTCGCCAGTTCAGACGCGGACCGAGAAGGTATCGGCTGGCGGCTGGCAAAGTAGTGGATGCCCACACCCTCGATCGAAATAAACGCGCGGACGTAGGGGAACGATTCCGTCAAGGCGCGAGCCACGGCGGCGGTGGTGACTAAATCTCCGCCGGGGTACCATTGCTGCAGGATGCCATCCGGCCGCAATCGCTTCTTGGCAGCGGAATAGAACTCGCGAGAATAAAGCAGGCTCGAGCCTGCTGCATCGATTGGCGGGGGCGGATCGATTAAGATCACATCGTACTGTCCCGTGGTTCGCTCCAGAAAACGCCGGCCGTCATCCACCACAACGTGTGAGCGTGGTGACTTCAGCAATTGCGCGGCGTCCGCATGGTAGTACCCGAAAAGAGCCGGCACGCTCGGAACCAGATCCACGACCGTGGAATCGATTCCCCAGGACAATGCCGTGCGGTGCGTCGTGCCCATGCCGAAGCAAATGACCAAGGCGTTCTGCGGAGGACGGTCGAGGAGGGCCAAGGACATGCTGGCCATCACTTTGGTGATGGGCGTCAGGTAGGTCATGCTCACACCGTTAACGTAAAGCCGCTTATCCGTTCCCTGGCCGGCCGCCATGACGGTGGCCGTGCTGTCACGGCGTACCTGCGCCCCCGGAAACTGTTCCACATATCCCTGCGTCTTGAAGATCAAGATCAAGGAAGCAAACAAAATCACGATGAAGATTCTCACCCGCCGAGCGGTGAAGCGTTTTGCCGAGCCAGGCTGTCGGGATAATGCGAGCAACAGCGCGACCAGCAACCAGGGAAGAGCAAGCGTCACTAAAGCGTAGCGCTCGTCGAGATAAGGCAACAAAATAAAACCCGCGACCAATGGACCCAGGATGCAGCCGGCAACGTTTACCGCGTAGCCGATTCCGGCTCGGTCCGGGTCTCCCTCCGAGAAACGGTCGACCAGCATCGGAGTCAGGAATCCCAGAAGACCGCTGAACGCCGCGATACCGATGGGCACACGCAGCCACGACGAAAGAATCGTCAGGCGCGGGTCAGCCGTAAGTAGAGGGAGCAAGGCCGCCAGCCAAACGAATAACCAGACGAGACTTCCCTCGCCACTGTGGCGACGGCTCCAGTCGCGGTACACCTTGGATCCGATAAACGTCGCGGCCAGATAAACGCCCAGGATGGATGCGAACGAATAGACGAGGTTGCCGACATAAATTGTGTATTCCCGGGTCCAGACCATCTCCATGCCCATGCTGGTGAGTCCGGTGGCGAATAGTAGCCAAAGCGTGCTGTTCCCGAACATCTGGCGCAAGGCGGGAAGGGCTTGGCCAAGGGCATCCGGTTCGATTTCGTCATGGCTGCTCGCTTGCGGAGTCCGCTTCTTCGCGATCTTAAGAGCAACGCCGCAAACCAGGAGATTGAGCACCATCCCTAACCGCAGAGAGGTGGTAAAGCCGAAGAGTTCGATCAACAGCAACGGAATCGATGCTCCCACTACGGCGCCAAGGACATTCGCGAGATAAAGAAAGCTGAAGGAGCGTCGCGATTCAAGGCTTTTGTCACTACGGATGGCAAACATGCCCAGGGGAATGGTTGCGCCCATGCACGCACACCACGGAACCAGACTGCACGCCACCCAGAAACCCGCAGCAACGTAATAACCCGATGACGATAGCGAGAGGCTGTTCCCCAAATGCTCCAACACCCAGCGGCCCAGCAGCAGTTCCAATGGCACGACTACGGCGGAACAACCAATGAACAACTCGGCCATAGCGTAAAGATGCAACGGAGGAGAGGTGAGACGTCGTGCGTACTTGCGCACCAGATGCCCCGCGGCCCATGAGCCGATGCCTAGTCCCGCCATGAAACTGGAGAGCACAATCGACACCATGGCCGTGGTAACACCAAATTGCGCCATGGCCAGGCGAAGCCAAATCAGTTCGTAGAGAATGCTGCAGAATCCGGAGATGAAGAAGAATGCAAAATACCAGGTCCAGCCCTTCGTCATCCGGCTGCTCGTGGTAAGGGCGATTTCTTCCCGGTGTTTCGCCCCAGCTTCAGGGGGAAGAGCTTCCACTGGTGTTGGCATCGTTTCAGTGCTCACAGGTTACTCATTAGTGTCGGGGAACTCAAATCCATCCGGGTTAGTGATCTTGGTGACGAACTGCTCGCTCAAGTCTCGCAGCCAATTACAGAGTGCAGGCAGAGATAACCTGCTGTCACGTAACGAAGGTCACCGGCTCCGACGAGCCTCGACCTCGTCGAATCCGCGCAGCGCCATCCGGTGAAGAAGCTCCCCTTCTAGATGGTATTGCTTTTCATCATTGTTGTCTTAAACGTGGCAGGCTGGTCTCTCCTCAAGCCGGAGAGCTATGGCGTCCCATACAGCTGCTTATACACGCTGGCATTCCTAAGAATGGCCTGCACATATTCCCGTGTCTCGGTGAAGGGAATCGATTCGACGAATTCCTGCGGATCGCGGTATTTCCCTTGGGCGAGCCACTCGTTCACTCGGTCCGATCCCGCGTTGTAAGCGGCGAGCGCGTACTCGAACGATCCACCAAATTTATCGACCATCCCTCGGAAATAGCGCGTACCCAATTGCATATTCACCGCCGGCGTGTACAACTGGCTGGCGTTATAGCGCTTCAGCTTCGATTCCTTCGCCACAAGTTTGCCGGTCTTAGGCAGCAACTGCATCAATCCAACCGCATTGGCTCGCGAAACTGCGACGGGATTGAACTCAGACTCTTGCCGGATCAGGGATGCGACAAGATACGGATCCAGCCCGTTGGCCGCCGAATATCGTTTCAGATCGGCCCAATAGGGTTTCGGAAAGAGCGCCTCCCAATATTTTCGCGGCAAATCCGGGATATCGAGGGCAAAGTAGTTGGGTGCGGAGTGCTTCATGTACTCGATGGCGCGGTCGTAGTGCCCAGTCTCCAAGTAGAGCTGAGCGGTCTCTGCAGGCGCCCAGCTTCCACCGTCGGTGGAAGCTGCGGCTTGCAATTCACGCACCGCAAAATCAACCAGCCCGCCATTCGCCAGCAGCTCTGCTTTCTGCACGTGCAGTTCGTCCGCCGGCGGTTCCGAATCCGTGACTTTGCCACTGCTGTCGAGCGGAGGGATGCGATCGAGCAGGGCATATTGTGTGGTTACCTCCCCGGCAGCAGGGAGACTCTTCAACCTCTGCCTGGCCAGTTCGGCATAATAGAAGTTGCGATAGCGATCCGAAAGCTTTTGATAGAACGCGCGTGCCAAGGCGAACTGATTGTCTTCCTCAGCCAGACGGGCACGCCAGTAGAGAGCCGCAGGAGTTTCGCCGCCGGAGGGATAGAGCGCGATTTGTTCTTCGAAAGCTTTCTTGGCATCCTCGTTGCGCCCCTGCCGCAGGGTCAGCCACGCGGCCTTCCAATGCACGTAGGAAGCCCGGGGACCATCGGGAAAACGCTGCTGTGCCTCACGAAATGCGTCGAGAGCCTGGTCATATTCGTGATGCACCAGATGTAAGTTGGCCGCCGAGAGAAGGGCTTGCTCCAGCCACAGGCTCGTCGGATCTGCCTGGCGCAACTCGTTGACCGTCCGGTAGAAGGTGTCGTTATCATTCGCGGCGAAGGCGACTTGGCCCAGAAGATACAACCGCTGTGCGTTCAGTTCGCCGCTCAAAGTGCCCAGCGAATCGAGCACCTGCTTGGCATCACGATTCCGGCCACCGCGGTGTAAAGCGTCGGCCAAGGCCAATTGCATTCTAGGCCGCTCGTCAGGGCTGGTGGCATTCACCAGGTTTCGATATTCCTCCGCCGCATCGGTATAGCGGTGCCTGCTGATCAGCGCCTCGGCTCGAGTTTTAAGTTGGGCAACAGTTGGCGGCGGAGCCGACGGCAGCTTTCTCAGCTCGGCGTACGCCGCGTCGGCCTCGGTAGCGGCGGGCATGGTGTAGTAAATATTTCCCAGCGTCTCGGCGGCTTTCGCAGTTTGCCCGGACGCGGCGTAAGCTCGCCCCAGCGCAAATTCCACATCCGAACGGATCGGCACGCGAATCCGTTCCAGCAAAGAGGTTGCCTCTGCTGCCTGCCCTTCAAGCAGCAGCGCATCGGCATAGCTCACCTCGGCATCACGTACCAGTAGAGAATCAGGATGCGCTTTGGCGAAGTCCGCCAAATTCGCCAAGGCTTCCGCCGTGTGTCCGGTTTCCAGGTAGGAAGTTCCGAGATAGTAAGCGACGTAATCGCCCAGATCTCCCGCGTGGAGCTTGGCGCGGTTCAGAGGGTCGATCGCTTTGCCATAGTCTTTATCCAACACATGCGCATAGCCGAGCACGAGCCAGGCCAACGCTCCCGCGTCTTCCTTGGCATGGGTAAGGGCGTACTCCTGCACTCCGGCATAGGCGGGTTTCGAACGATCCTGCAAGAGCTGTTCCGCCATGGGCCGCAAGCTGGTCGATTCCACGAAGGCCTGCCGCATGCGCCGGACGCGCGGAGAAACCGTGCGCGGCTTCCGGGCATTGACATAATGATGCTTGGTGCTTCTGGCGGAATTTTTCTTGCGGGAAGATGCTTTCTTGGGAGGATTCTTTTTCGGAGTGCTATCGGTTGCTGCGGCCGGCGCGGCTTGAGCCGGCTTTTCCGCAGAAGGGACCGCTTGTTCCTGAAGTGAAGCGGACAAAAAAGATGAAGGCACTTCTGCCGAAGCCGGCAGAGCGCCATATAAGCTACAGAGAACTGCAGCTACGATTACCCACCCAACCTTGGAACCTGATCGAACCACTTTTAACTTTTCGCGTAGACGAGACTGCCAGAGAAACTCAAAAATTAACGGCGGAAATTCGGACCCATGATGGAGACATCGTCTTCCGCTAGACTGCGCACCAGTTCGTTCTGAAAATAGTCGCCACTGGCCGCCACCGTGCTGCCATAACGCTTGTGGAAGGTTCCGCGGCTCTTATCGATATCTTCCTTCAAGCGGTCGTATAAATCCTTATTACGCCGGCCCTCTGCAACTTTTGCCTGGTTGTAAAGCTTGATTTCGTCCACCAGCAGGCGTGCGAAGCGTTGCGCTTTACGATGAATGTCGGCATCTGCGGGCGAGAGTCCAGCCAACGGATCAGTAGCGGCAGCCGGTGCAGCGGCGCTCGCCGCATGCGCCGAAGCCACTTCAACAACTTCGGCTGCAGGTTCGGGCTCCGGTACACGGTGAGCGGGAACATGCTTGGGAGCATGAGCGGCGAAAGGATCGGAAAAAGAAGAAACGGTTTGCACCGGCGGAGCAGATCTTTCGACCGCGACTCCCGCATCGCCATCTTCTCTGGCCGCGACTTGTTTGCGCAGTGAAATTACTTCCAGCCAGGCGCTGGTCGCGAGTACCAGCAATTCCAGGGAATCAGAACTCAGTTTGCCGGTGTCGCCGCCGTCGGCGTAAACCAGGGCAGCCACCTTATCCTTGAGCGCAAGCGGCAATACCAGTACCTGCTCATTCGCTGGAGCGCCAAATTGCCCTACGAATTGTCGGCCCATCTCCGCGATGTTGCCCGGCGTCGCCACGCGATTCTGATAAGTATGAGCCACCGGCCCGGCATTCAAGTCGAGCGGAAAATCTTTCACCGCCTCCTCATCGCCAAAGCCGCGAGACTGCCAGCCGGAAGCCGCTCCCGCTTTCACCACGAATAGTGCGATGCGTGAACAGTGCTCACTGCCCGCATCCAACAAAGCTCGCAGAATTTCTTTTTGCGTGGACCCCGCGTGAATACTTGCGACTGCATGAACCAGCGTGCCAGAGCTTTCTCGCGGAGCGCCGGGAGCTTCGCCTTCGGAAGCGGGCAAGGCCTCCAGCACCCGCTGCGCAATCTGTTCCTGCAATTTTGGAATCTGATCCTGAAGGGTTTGAGACACGGCGCGCGCCACAACCTGTTCGATCTCTTGTCCCTGATTCTGGTTCCGTTCCGCCATGCTGAAGACCGTTTTTCCCTTAAGAATTGCGCCTGTCTGTTACCCGCAGCCGTAGGACGGCCCTAAATGCTGATTATACGGCACTTGTGGGACGAGCCCAGAGTACTTCGGTACCTGTTCGACCGCGCGACCGCGAACTTCGACTCTAACGCAAATCTCTCGGCGGTAAAAGCCCGATCACGGTTGCAGGATTAGTATCTTGACACCGGTACGATGCGTGGGATGTTCGCTGTTCCAAACGGAACGAGTGCGGCGGGCGTACGGTTCCCGGTCACGCCGCAATCGAAGCGCGCAAGTAACCCTGGGTCAGCCTGAACGGGCGATTGGGCAAATCCACACCTTCCCAAGTAGAATGATCATTACCTTGGTGTGCCGCAATTTTGTGAGTCGCAATCAAAATACTGCATCGTCGAGAGAATGGGAGCCATCCAAAACAAACTAGAGGGGCCTGTCAGTGATGAGTTGACACTGGTGCGGGCCGCCAAGCAAGGCGACGACTCAGCATTTGAAGAGTTGGTGCGCAGGTACGATCGCAACGTTTTTCGGATCGCACAACACATCACGCAAAACCGCGAAGATGCGGAAGATGTGGTGCAGGAAGCGTTTCTGAAGGCGTACAGCAACCTGGCGAAATTCCAGGAGCAGTCGAAGTTTTATACCTGGCTGGTGCGCATCGCCGTCAACGAAGCCTTGATGAAGTTGCGCCGGAAGAAGCCCGAGCGCACCGTATCGCTGGATGAGGACATCAAAACGGAAGACGACTCGCTTCCGCGCGAGATTGCGGACTGGAGCCCAAATCCGGAGCAGCAGTATACGCAGGGCGAGTTGCAGGAGATTTTGAGTAAGACGATCCAGGGCCTTCCCCCGGGCTTTCGGACCGTGTTCGTACTGAGGGACGTGGAAGGATTGTCCACCGAGGAGACCGCAGCGGCGCTGGAATTGAGCGTCCCCGCGGTCAAGTCGCGGCTGCTGCGTGCGCGACTGCAGCTTCGGGAGCGGTTAGGACGGTACTTCCAGAAACGCGAGAGTGGAGATGGCAAACAGTGAAATGCTCTGAATTTTTGCACGAGCTGACCAATTACTTGGACGGCGTCCTCGACGAACCTACAAAAGTCGAGTTGGAGAACCACCTTTCTTGGTGCCACAACTGCTATGTAGTCTGTGACACTACCAAGAAGACCATCGAGATCTATCGCGATTCCCAGCTTTACGAGTTGCCCGAAGACCTTCGCAGCCGGCTCCGCTCGGCCATCATGAAGAAATGCCAGCAACACAAAAAGCGCGGTCCGGAGAGCGCCTGAGCGATGTCTCCGGAGCCAGTGCTCCCAAAGCCCTCAACATTTCCACATCCCGGCTTCCCGTCATCGAAGCTTGAAGTCGACCGTGATCTCCTTCTGTACTGCGATCGGCTTCCCATTCAGCAAAGGTGGCGTGTAGCGCCATTGGCGGACCGCTGTCACTGCGGCCTCAGCTAACAGCGGTTGTCCGCGAAGAACCTTCACTGATGCAATCGATCCATCCTCGGCGATCGAGACCTCCAAATTTACCGCACCTTCGATACGCCGGGCCAAGGCTCCCGGCGGATATACCGGCGGAACTTGGTGGACGATATTCGCTTCCTTCACGCCTTGGGAGATCTTGATCTCAAGTCTGGGCAAAGGGGTGGGCGCGGAAACTATATTTGCCAACGGTTCGTCATTCCCGGTCGTACCTGCAATCACTACGGGGGGTTCAACCGGCGAGATGGCAGCCAAGGATCGTGGTGGCGATTCCCCGGATGCGGCCGGGAGAACAATATTTTTCGGCGGGGCACTCAGCCCGCGCGTGACATCTGAGTCTTCCACGGGTTGAATGCTGGCCGCATTCCTCACCACCCCATTCGTCCGTGCCCTGTCACCCTTCTCAGTCCGAGTTGTGGGTGAAGGTTTCAACGGAAGCATGACTGCTCCATCAATGCCAGATGTATCCCTCTGCGTGGTGTGCGCCTGCGCCTTCGGCCGGCTCGCGGCAAAGTCCCCGACCGGTTCATGCCAAGTCCACCAGACGACGGCGGAAACCAACGCCACTACCACCACGGCTATAGCCCCGACCAGAATCCAGGAACGGCGTTTCGTCTTCGGAATCCATTCTTCTTTGAGCAGAGCAGGCGAAGGTCTTTCTGGGCGCGCGATCGGAGCCGCCAGGACTTCACGGAGGCCCGCTGGCTTGGTGGCTTGAGCGGGTGCTGAAGTCTCTGTCTTGGCTTCCTGCAGACACGCAGTTTCGGCAATCTCGCCCAAGCTCTTAAGAGAGTTGATGTGTTCGTGGGCAAACGCGCCAGCCTGACTGGAGAACGCTTCGATGATCCCGAACGTTCCCTCGGCACCGCGCAGGGGCAGGGCAACGATCGAGCGTATTCCGAGAGTGCGGCAAACCTCCGGTTCCACGCGGTTGTCGCTTTCCGTATCGTCACAGCAAAGCACCATGGACAAACGGAAGCATTCTCCGGAGATCCCTGAGTTCACATTTAAGACAGCGCCCAATTCCGGGGCGATGTTGCCGCTTCGTGCCCTGCACAGTACCTCTCCGTTGCTCCGCAGCGCGATCGCAGTTCCGTTCGCTCCAGTTAGAATTCGTGCCGTGTCGGCAATCGCGCGCAGTATGGTTTCCGGAGAGTATCCTCCTGTCGCCAAAGCGTTGCGCAAGACAGTCAGGAGCGCCGTCGCGCTGCAGTCCTGGTTCGCTTCAAGACCAGCCGAACTGTGGGATGCAAACGGCAGACGCCCATGGAGATCGGGTTCGGAGGCAGGTGGAGGCGGCAACTGGCTAATCTCACTCGAGTCGTAAGGAATTCAGAATCCCGGATCAAAAACCCGGCAATGGACAAACGTGGCGTAAAAGCGAGTGCCGAAAAGTTTGCCCCAAACAGATGTTGATGTCAATTCAAAATTCAGCTAAACCCGCGCCAGAAGGTCGATTTGCGAGGAGGTTCGCCGGCGATGCATTTTGCCTCCAGAGTCCTCGTCCGGCGCTATAATGAGCTTAATTATTCGGCCTGGGGTAGGTTATGGACCGTATTCTTGGCAGAGCGCTTCTTGCGGTTTTCCTCGTTGTTGCGGCCGCGGTTATCCTTTCCAGCGAAAGCAGCAGAGCGCAGACTGCGACTCCCTCTTCTCAACCGCACTCTCCCGAGGCCGTTCAACGCGCCGAATCCTCTCCAGCGCAACCCCCCGCCCAGCCCATCGATCCGAATGCCCCGCGTATATCGAAACAAACGCGTTATGAAATCATCCGCGATTTTGAAACCCAGCTGGTGTATGCGCGAACCTCTTTCCCCATGGGCACGAAAGGCCTGCAACTGAAGCAGGGCGTCGTCACCCCGAACGGCGAAGAATTGCAGCAGGCGCTCAATCTTTGGGGGCCAGCGGTGAAGCCGGGAGATCCCGCGCGTATCTCTTTTGTTCAGATCAAGAACGATCACATTCATTTCGAGCTTAACGGCGGCCCGATTCGCAGACAGAAGTGGTACCAAAGAGTGGAGATTTCCGGTGCAAATGGACCACTCACCACGGGACCGAACGAACCACAATCGAATCCTCATGGCTCCTATCTGGACGTTTATTTCGATAAATACGTTCCCGAGATGACAGCGGCGCAGTTGCGCGGTCTGCTGTATCCAGCGCTCGACTTCAACGCACGCAACAAAGAACAAGCATATCTCGATACCGTTCCGCCAAAGGTGAAGGAGGCGATCCAGGCGCATCACGTGCTGGTGGGCATGAATCAGGAGATGGTGCTCCATGCCAAAGGCAAGCCCCCGAAAAAAGTGCGGGAGCGTGCCGGCGAAACGGACTACGAAGAATGGATTTACGGCGAAGCTCCAGCCGATGTGGATTTTGTTCGCTTCGTGGGTGATGAGGTAGTCCGCGTCGAGACCATGAAAGTGGACGGTGAAAAGATCGTACGCACCGACAGAGAAGTTGTTTTGCAGCCCGACAAGGATAAAGAAGCGAAGAAAGAGAAAGAACCTGAACAACGTCCGGCGAATGCTCCAAGCCTCAGGCGTCCGGGCGAGGATCAACAGGACGTGCCCAAGCCGGCAAACGGAGCCGCGCCCCCACCGATGATGCCGCCGCCAGACTTACCCGAACCGCCCAGCGGGCCGAACGAAATTATGGCGACGCGCTAAGCCGCAGGCACAGGGATCAATCCTTTAGAATGCCTGCGTGGCTGTAGCCATCCAATGTCGCGATCTGCGGAAGACCTACGACGGTAAGGTCGAGGCGGTGCGCGGCTTGAACCTCGAGATTCAGATCGGAGAATGTTTCGGCCTCCTCGGGCCGAACGGAGCAGGGAAGACGACGACGATCGAAATTCTCGAAGGGTTGCTCGAACCGACTTCTGGCGAGGTGTCGATCTTTGGCCGCTCCTGGCGAGAGAACGCGCGCGAAATGCGCGAATGGCTGGGCATCTCGCTGCAGGAGACGAGGCTTTCCGAGAAGCTCTCCGTGCGTGAAACTATAGAATTGTTTGCCAGCTTCTATCGCGAGCCCCGCTCGTCTGATGAAGTACTCGAGGAGTTGCAGCTCACGGAAAAAGCCGATGCCTGGGTAGGAAAGCTTTCTGGCGGGCAGAGGCAGCGTCTGGCGGTAGCGACGGCTCTCGTGTGCAATCCGAAAATTCTTTTTCTGGACGAGCCGACCACGGGCCTGGATCCGCAGAGCCGGAGGCAACTATGGGATATTATTCGCGAGTTTCAACGCCAAGGCGGCACTGTCCTTCTTACCACGCATTACATGGATGAGGCCGAGCGCCTGTGCGACCGGCTGGCCATCGTTGATCACGGTCAGATCATCGCCGAAGGTTCGCCCGCAAATTTGATCGAGCGGCTGGGCGGCCATCACGTTGTGGAGTTTGCCGTCAGCGGAAATTCGGACGGTGCAGCTCTCGACATCTGGCGTGCGCTGCCCAGTGTCGAGTCGGTGCGCGAGGATGATGGCATGCTGTCACTAAATGTGAAGGAGCCGCATTTGGCGATTCCGGCATTATTGGAAGCGGTCGGGAAGCAGGGAAGTCAGTTGCAGCACCTGACCACGCGTCAGGCCAGTCTGGAGGATGTATTCGTACGGCTTACGGGACGGCACTTGCGCGAAGAGTAAGTTGCAGAAATAAGCTATGGCGATTGCACAGCAAACTCCAGAGACAAAAGCGCCCGCCTCGCGCAATCGTCCGCCGAAGCGGAATGGGCGTTGGTCCGGTTACCTCCATCTTTTGATGGCGCGCATGCTCGAGTTGAAGCGCGAGCCGGAGGTCGTCTTCTGGGTATTCGTATTTCCGCTCCTGCTGGCGCTTGGGCTCGGCATCGCGTTCCGCAACAAGCCGGCAGACGCGTCTTCCGTCGCAATTGTTGCGGGAACGGGAGCACAGGAGGCGGAAGCCTTGTTGCAAAGCTCCCCGCAACATGCGTCGTTCAAAGTTGACGTGCAAGACGAGGCGACTGCCCGGAAGGGATTTCGGTTGGGAAAATATGATCTGGTGATCGAACCCGACGGAACGGGCGGACTTCAGTATCGCTACGATCCGGCGCGGCCCGAGAGTGTTCTCGCAAAAACTGAGGCCGACAATGCGCTGCAGAACGCAGCCGGCCGCAAAGATGTGGTCGCAACGACCGTCATAACTTCTTCCGAGCCAGGTTCGCGTTACATCGACTTTCTGATTCCCGGATTACTAGGGATGAATCTGATGAACTCCGGCATGTGGGGCATCGGATTCGCGCTGGTCGATATGCGGCAACGCAAGCTCCTAAAGCGCTTCGTCGGCACGCCCATGCGCCGCGGAGATTTCTTGCTCGCGCTCATGTCGAGCCGTCTGGCGTTGATGATTATCGAAATCGGATTGCTCTTGACGCTGGGCGTGATTGTGTTTCACATGAAGGTGTTGGGATCGGTTCTGGCGATCGTCTTTCTCGGCGCCGTCGGGGCCATGTGCTTTGGCGGAGTTGGATTGCTGACCGCGAGCCGGGCACAAAAAATTGAAAGCGTCAGTGGGCTCATGAATCTGGTCATGATGCCCATGTGGATTTTTTCGGGAGTGTTTTTCTCCTACGAGCGCTTCCCCGCGGCCATTCAACCCTTGATTAAGGCGCTTCCACTTACCGCGCTAAACGATGCCTTACGCGCCAGCATTCTGGAAGGCACACCATTAATCCATCAGTGGCCGCGATTATTAGTCATGTTTCTTTGGGGTGGAGTTTCTTTCGTTCTGGCTCTGAGGTGGTTCCGCTGGACTTAGTTCTGGAGCTGGAGAGCTCGTAAGATTCTCAATCAAGGATGGAGTTCCGAAGCTTGGGCCTCGTCCGCAAGCCTTAGAAGAAGTTACGAACGAGGCCGGCTGCGGTGCTTGCGAAAGCACTACGGCAACCTACGACTTCGCTAGCTTGGCGGCAGCCTTTCGGACTTTCGCCCAGCGTAGTCTTTGCGCTTCGGCAATTCTCCTGCGGGCATCCTTGCTCAAGGTACGGCCCGTCTTCTTGAGCTTTCTCCCGCCGGCGTGACCGAGCGCATCGAGCGCTTTCCCTACCTGTCCCATCTCTTTTTCGAGACGAGAGTATTCTTTCTGCAGGGAAGCAACTACTTTGTTGATCATCATTAGTACCCCCTGTGTCAGTTAGGCTAACACGGCTGCACAGCAGAGTAAGTCATTAAACCCGACTTTTGGTCGAAATAATTTTGGCCCGCTTTCCCGATCGGGAGGCTTATGCCTAATTGCGGATTCCGGCTATCCGGCTCCTACGGTGGATAAGAAGCGCGGAGACTGGCGGGCTTTGGTAGCTTGCTCAAAAGCGAAGGCCAGGCGGATTAGAGTGGGTTCGCTCCACGCCCGACCGAAGAAAGAGATTCCGACTGGCAGTCCGGAGATGAAACCTGCCGTGACGTTAATATTCGGATAACCCGCGACCGCCGCGGCATTCGAACTCCCACCGGCGACGTGATCGCCGTTCACCAGGTCCGTGATCCACGCGGGACCACCCGTAGGTGCGACCATAGCGTCGAGATGATACTTATCCATGGTGGCGTCGATGCCCTCGATGCGGGCGAGTTGATGATTCTTCTCCAGCGAGTCGAGATACGCCTTTTCCGTGAGCGGCCCCTTGGCTTCGGCCTTCAGAAATAGATCCTGCCCGAAATATGGCATTTCTTTTTCTCGATTGCGATCGTTGAAATCGATGATCTCTTTCAACGTCTTCACCGGAGAGTTCGGTCCCAAGTCCGCCAGGTAGGCGTTCAAGTCGGCCTTCAGTTCATACATAAAAACCAGCAACTCGCTCTCATCGAACTTACCTAGAGTCTCCACGTCCGCCGGATCGATCAGCGTGGCTCCCTGCTTCTTCATGACATCGAGCGATTGCTCCATGAGCACATCGACCGCATCATTGAAGCCGAAGTATTTTCTCGCCACGCCGATTCGCGCGCCCTTCAGTCCACTGGGATTGCAGAACTGAGCATAATCCGTGAACGACTTGCCCTGGCTTGCATTAGTAGCGGGGTCTCGGGGATCGATTCCCGTAAGCGCGCCCAACAGAATCGCGGCGTCGCGCACCGTCCGGCACATAGGGCCGGCGCCATCCTGGCTGTGAGAAATTGGAATGATGCCCCCGCGGCTTACCAGGCCGACTGAGGGCTTGATGCCAGCAATGCCATTTGACGAGGAAGGACAAACGATGGACCCGTCCGTCTCCGTACCGATGGCAGCGGCGCACAGATTGGCCGACACTCCCGCGCCAGAACCTGAACTCGAGCCACAAGGATTGCGATCGAGCGCGTAGGGATTCTTAGTCAGTCCGCCGCGACCGCTCCATCCGCTGGTCGAGTGACTGGATCGGATGTTGGCCCACTCGCTGAGATTGGTTTTACCGAGGATGACAGCGCCCGCAGCCCGTAGTCTTTCCGCGACGAAAGAATCTCTCGGTGGCTTGGAGCCGACCAGGGCAAGCGAGCCGGCCGTGGTCATCATCCGGTCCGCGGTATCAATATTGTCTTTGATCAGTACAGGAATGCCGTGCAGCGGTCCGCGCGGGCCCTTCGATTTTCGCTCCTGATCGAGCGCGTCGGCGATTGAGAGAGCGTCTGGATTCATCTCGAGGACGCTGTTGATAGAAGGGCCGTGCTTGTCGATTTCGTCAATACGGGCGGAGTATTTTTCCACCAGTGAGCGGGCCGTGAACCGGCCGGACTTCATGCCCTCCTGTAGATCGGAGATGGTCATCTCATCCAGCTCGAAAGACTTGATTTCAGGCTTTGGTTCGAGCCTCGTGGTTTCGTGGGCCGCACCTAACGCAGGATAAAGAGGAGCCAGGGTCGCAGCCGCACCGCCGATGACGGTGGTTTTCAGAAATGAGCGGCGGCTCGCGCCACTGATCGTGACATTGTTCCTTTGACCCATAAGTCAGAGTCCTCGATGCGGTTGGAAGAACGACAAACGACAACGAACATAGTAATGCAGAGGGCGAGAAACTGCTGGCCTCAGCAACAAGTCGGTAGACGATCCCAACGCGACGGGGCCGGCAGAATAGCCCTAAGTATGCTGAGGATCTGGGTCTGATTCGGCAACCTTTGTAACTTTTATTGGAGGTTTGATGACCGAGGCCAGAAGATTTCGATGGTCATCGTAGGGATTGTAGACCTCGTCCGGAAACCATGTGCCAGCAAAGAGATCCTCTTGCCGGGCGACCGTGCAACGTTGCACGTGGACGCTGTCGATGAAGCTGTGCCTAATATGAGGCGCTCCCCAATCCCCGCCCCAGATCAGGCCGCTGCTCTGGGCGAGCTGTCCCAGAAAGGAAAAATCTCCTTTCCACGAAGGCTCCCCATTTACAACTCGCAAGATGTCACAGGCCAGTCCATAGTGGTGCACTCCCACGGTTCGAAGTCTTGTGGCGCCCTGGTTGAACAGTTCCTGCTGGCGCTCCTGGCTGCGATAAGTCTCATAAATCATCAGTTCGATTCCCCTGCGGGAGGCGGCGGAAACTATATCCTCCACGAGTTGGCGCGTCGCCGACTCCAGCAGGGAAGGGTCGCCAATGCGATTGACCGAGTTAAAGCGCGCATCCCGCGAAATTACGTCCATATAGAAGTTTCCCATAACAACTATCCAACCTCTGAGCTATAGCATCTAATGTCCATTATCACTCAGAGATAGTAAAGGTCAGCTGAACTCCGACGCCCGGAAAGCTGTGGAAAGCTCCTCCTGAAGCTGGATAAGCTGTAGTCGGACCACTATAGGCCTTGGCTTCCGAGAGCAACCCAAGTTTTTGTGTGCAATTTTCGGACATTGTGTATAATGAAGTTCAGCTAAGTTTGACTCACAAGCAATTGAAGGTCGGTATCGCCAACCAGCGTCGCCCCTCACTAGCAGCGAATCTTCCATAGCACATTTCAAGAAACAGGAATAGGACTATCAATGGCAGAACAAGGAACAGTGAAGTGGTTTAACGACGCCAAGGGCTATGGCTTTATCAGCCGTCAGAATGGCGAAGACGTTTTCGTGCATTTCTCAGCGATTCAGGCGGGCGGCTTCCGCAGCCTGCAAGAAGGCCAAACCGTGCAGTTCGACGTGACCAAGGGCCCCAAGGGCTGGCAAGCCGAGAACGTTCAGGCTGTCTGAGCTCTCGAAGCGATCAAAAATGCCCGTCAATCCCTAGGGATGACGGGCATTTTCATTTGCCCTAAGAATTCCTCGGCGCGGACTTCAAGGCTGCTCACGCGCCTTTTGCACCATCTCGACCAGTACTTTCCTGGCCTCGTTCCCATTCGCCACTTCCCGAAGAAAGCCAATGCGCGCTCCCCGCATCCCGTCCCGAGTTTTCAAGCGTACGTGAAATCCAAGCCGGTCCACTGAAGTCATAGAAGCTTCCTGCGACTCGATCCTCGCGCACGTCTTTGCCAGCAAAACAAGCGCATCTTTGTGGTCGGCGTTCATGTGTTCAATAATTCCCGCCGCTAAATCGGCGAGAGGATCGGGATGCGCGTCGTTATAATCACCCGCTTGCACCCATCCCATGACTCCGAAGCCGCCCACGTAGTAAACGTCCAGCACATCCATTCGATAAAAAGAAAAATCGTCGAAGTTTACCCAGTACTTGCTATTGGCGTAGCGCTCCACATAGAGCTTGCGGGCATTGGCCACCTCTGCGTCGGGAACGGTCACAACATTGCCAATCAACGTCACCCGCGACGCTCCCAGCGGATCGCCATCTCCAGCGGGCTGCGTGACCAGCAAACTGGCGCGCGGATCACTCTGCAGATTCTGCGTATGCATCGCCATCGTGCTGATCAGGAAGATCGGTCGTCCGCGCTCATCCAGCCCGTAGGGCATCACGGATCCGAAAGGAAAGCCGGGTTGCTTGCGCGAGATGGTGGAGAGGCTGCCGATCCGGCCCAAATACACCAGCGTGCGCGCCCGCTCCGAAAACGACGGTTCGGGCGCCTGCGGTTGATCGCTGGCAACGCCTGTGCCCCCGTGTTTACGATTCGACGTGGAGTTCGTCATGGTTTCCTACTAGGGTTTCCTGTTTGCAGTGTAAACGAAACGGATGTTGCGAGAGTCGCCGCCATCGCATCTAATGATTTAGGGCCTTTGCAATCCAGACGGAGTTACGTGCGCGCCCATGGCGAAGGAGGAGATCTTGATGAAGAAAGCCAACTACAGGATCGCAGTGATACTCGGCTTGGCTTTATGGATACCTGTCGCCGGCAGGCTTCTGGCGCAGAATTCGCCTCCGCCGGGTACCCCAGCCCACTTACTTGTTACCGTCGAAGCTCGTCACGGTACTGATGTGCCGGACATCGGCCGTCGCGACGTGATGGTATACGAGGGGCACGATCGTGACGAAGTCACCGATTGGGTGCCCGCGCAGGGAGACAATGCGGCGCTCGAGCTGTTTGTTCTTCTCGACGACGGCTCCAGTATCAGTCTTGGCAGACAACTGGAGAGCCTCCGTCAATTCATCAAGTCGCAGCCGGCTTCCACGAAAGTCGCGGTTGGATACATGCAGAACGGCACCGCGAAAGTGCAGCAGAAGCTAACCAGCGATCACGCTCTGGCGGCGCAATCTTTGCGGCTTCCAGTGGGAGAGAGCGGTATCAACGGCAGCCCTTATTTCTCTCTCAGCGACCTGGTCAAGCACTGGCCGGAGAGTTCTGCCCGCCGGGAGGTGCTGATGGTAACCGATGGAATTGATCGTTACTACGGAAGCGGAGATCCCCAGGATCCGTATCTAAGTGCGGCAATCGAAGATGCACAGCGTGCCGGAATCGTGGTCTACGCGATCTACACGCCCGGCATGGGTCACTTCGGGCATAGTTACTGGCGAACCTACTGGGGTCAGATTTATCTTTCGCGGCTCGCGGACGAGACGGGTGGTGAATCGTATTCCATTGGTTTCACTGGCTCGCCGGTAAACTTCGATCCTTATCTGGACGATATGGAACGTCACTTGGCCCATCAGTACTTGCTGACGTTTATTGCCAAGCCTCAGAACAAAAGTGGGTGGCAAAGAGTAAAGGTCACGACCGAGGTATCCAACGCGGAACTGGTTTCCCCCGCGAAGGTCTACGTGCCGGCCGCGCCACGTTGACGATCGGCAAACGAAGTCTAGATTCGGTGGCAAGGATCAACCGGGAAATGAGCTCGGTGATTTGGAGGGATGAGAGCACAACCGTTTCCGAGGCGACGAGCGATGACTTAATGTGTGAGAGGTAATTTCTATGAAAACGATACTGGGGATCACTCTAATTCTGTTTGCAACGCAGGTGTTGGGGCAAAGCTCGATTCCCCCTGGAACTATCCTTCCAGTGCAATTGAATTCTTCCTTGAATTCGCGAAAGCTCAGACCTGGGCAGGTCATCAAGGCTCGCGTGATGCAGGATGTTCCGCTGTTGTCCGGGTCGAAGCTCCATGCTGGCGCAAAAGTAATCGGTCACGTGACCGACGTAAAGCGCGCGAACGGTGTGCAATTGTCCCTCCGGTTTGACACTCTAGAGGCTGGCCACCGCCAGATACCGATGACAACCGATTTGAGGGCGGTGGCATCCATGATGGCCGTGGAGGAGGCGCAGATTCCGGCGTTTGGTCCCGACCGTGGAACTTCAGAGAACGCATGGACCACCGAACAAATCGGAGGCGAGGTGGTCTACCGTGGGGGCGGACCCGTCGCGAACGGCCTGCGGTTTGTCGGCAGGCCGGCGCCCAATGGCGTGTTGGTCCAGGTTTCCAGCAAGCCGGGAAGCGAGTGCCGTGGCGATATCGGCGGCGATGACAGGATGCAAGCGCTCTGGGTATTTTCCTCCGATGCCTGCGGCGCGTATGGTTTCGCGAATCTGGTTATAACCCACGCCGGACGCACGAATCCGGCTGGCGAGATCATCCTGGCCGCAAACCACGGTGACCTGAATGTGAGGGGTGGCAGTGGAATGTTGTTGCGTGTGATCGGCGAGAGGAATGAGTAGAGGCGTCAAGGCGCGCCCTAACCATGATCTAGGGTTCGGAGGTCAGACAATGCCACGGGCAATCCACCGTATGCGGGATCGCCCGTGGCGTAGTCCGGATCACGGAGGAACCTAAGCCTCCGACTTCTGCTAACCGCCCCTGTAGGATTGATGTAACGCGCCTGCAATTTTTGGCATCTGTACCTATGTATCTGAATTTATAGTGTTCGAGTTACCGATGCTGGGTCTTGGGACAAGCAAGCAGGAGCGTGTATGAAATGGAAATTGCTTATTAAGTCCGCTGGTGGCTCTTTTATGGCTTGCGCACTCGCGTTAACGATCTTCGCGGGAGCATTTCTCGCTACTTCCGCCTGGGCGCAAGATCAACCCCCGGCACAAGATCAACCGCCGCAGTCTCCTCCCCCAGCCGCCGTCCCGGGTCAGCCGCCGACGGCGCCCTTGTCTCCTGAACAGTTGCAAGACTTGGTGGCTCCCATCGCACTGTATCCCGATGCTCTGGTGGCGCAGATTCTTGCTGCGTCCGCCTACCCCACACAAATTGTCGAAGCGGAACGATTCCTTCAAGAAAACCCGAATCTGAAGGATAAGGAATTAGGCGATGCTGTCGATCAGCAGGACTGGGATCCCAGCGTGAAAGCTCTCACCCAGTTTCCCTCTGTGCTGGCGAACCTGGACAAGAACCTGTCTTGGACCTCCGAACTTGGCGATGCCAATCTCAACCAGCAAGCCGATGTCATGCAGGCCATCCAGTACATGCGGAAGAAAGCCAAGGATGCGGGCAACTTAAAAACTACGCCGCAGCAGAAAGTGGAGGACCATGGTTCCGACATTGACATTGAGCCGGCGGATCCCGAGGTCGTCTACGTCCCGGAGTACGATCCCGAACTAATCTACGGCTACCCAGTTGCACTGTGGCCGGGCTTCTATCCTTGGTGGGGTGTAGGAGGGCCGTATCTCTCCTTCGGAATTGGTTTCGGCATCGGTCCCTTCTTCGGATTCGGTTGGGGCTGGGGAGGCTGGGGACTCGATTGGCACCACGGATACGTCCGTTTCGGAGGTGGCCCTTACGCGTTTCACAGCCACGCGTTCTATGACCGCAACGCCTACTTCCACGGAAACTACCGGGGCTTCGCGCCTTATGGGCGAGGCGACCGCGCAGCTCGTGGTTTTGCCGGAAACGGCGGCCGAGGTTTCACTGGCACTCGTTCGGGCGCCTTTGGTGGAGTTCGCCGCGGCGGGGAAGCGCGCGGCTTTTCCTCGCGGGGACGGTCCAGCTTTGGCGGCGGAGGGTTTCACGGTGGCGGTGGAGGATTTCACGGTGGTGGCGGAGGAGGCAGGCGCTAGCGGCGGGGTGAGTTGAAGCCGCTTGGGTTTGAAGCGCGCGAGGAACGAGGAAAAGGATATGAAAGGTATGACATCGCAAAAAGTCTGTTCAAGAGGCCATTGGATTGGCGCTAGTCGCGTAATTGCCGTTACCACTCTCACAGTTCTGGGATTTTCTGCAAGCTTCGCGGCAGGGCAATCCAGCGCGCAGGGAACTTCGTCCAGCGCCCCGGCCTCGATGAAGCGGAAGTTCGACCCTCCGCAAGCCGGCCAGGAGAAATTTCCTTCTGCTGCGGAAGCGACTCAGGCATTGGTTGCAGCCCTCAAGGACGGCGACCAGGCATCATTGTTGAAGATCTTGGGATCGAATGCGAAGAGCATCATATCCTCGGGCGACGATGCCGAGGACAAGAGTGATCGAGATCAGTTCGTCCAAAAGTACCAGCAGATGCATCGCCTCGTGATGGAACCCGATGGAACCACTACTCTCTACATCGGCGCGGAAAACTGGCCCACTCCAATCCCGCTGGTGCATCAAGGCAACTCGTGGTATTTCGATACCGCAGCTGGGAAGCAGGAAATCCTCTATCGGAGGATCGGGAAAAACGAACTCGCGACCATACAAGTCTGCAGCGGACTCGTCGACGCGGAGAAGGAATATTACGGGCAGTCGCACGATGGCGACTCGAACCCTCAGTATGCACAGAAATTCTTGAGTGATCCCGGCAAGCATAACGGCCTCTACTGGGAGACGTCTGCCGGAGAAGCCGCCAGCCCAATCGGTCCTCTCCTTGCCTCGGCCGCGATTGAGGATAACCGGCAACAAGCAGATAAAACGCCTCAACCCTTCCAGGGCTACTATTTTCGAATCCTGAAAGCCGAAGGAACAAAGGCGCACGGCAGTGAGCGCAGCTTTATTGTGGACGGAAAAATGACGCGCGGCTTCGCGTTTCTCGCCTACCCTGCGGAGTACCGTTCCTCGGGAGTGATGACCTTCATCGTGGATCAAGACGGAATCGTGTATGAAAAGGATCTCGGCCCCAAGACAGCCCAGATCGCAAAAACTCTAACCCGCTACGACCGAGACGCAACTTGGCGCAAGGCCGATTGAGCCGCGTCTAAAGTTAGCTTCGCTCATCGGCTAAGCTTTACAGCTGTGGTTGACGCGTTTGCTTCGCGCTACCAGCGAATATCCTCACCTGTTCTTCCCCATCGTCGTACAATCTGAAGCTGAATTGACCCGGGGAAACGCGCTCTGGATGGAACACTCGCGCGTACGCCGGCATCCAAATGCACACAACCATTCTCGTCACATTTCTGGGGATCCCTGGCATCGTGGTTTCGATGTGCAGCGCTGGCATCCTGATTTTTCTGATTGCGCTGTGGGCCGCGAAGACCAAAATCGCGCAGGCCCGTGGGCTCGACAAGATCGTAGCCTTGAGCAATTTGTGTTTCGCCGTTCCCCTGGCGGTCTTCGGAGCGGAGCATTTCTCGGCCGCCAAAGGCATCATGCAGTTGGTGCCCAAGTTTATGCCCTGGCCCCTGTTCTGGACGTACTTCGTCGGCGTTGCATTGCTCGCCGCGTCCTTGAGCGTTGCCACGAGAATTCAGGTGCGCTGGTCCGGCCTGCTGTTCGGGATCATGATGTTTCTCTTCGTGGCCATGATGGATCTTCCCGGAACGCTCGCGGAGCACCATAACCGGTTTAACTGGATCCTTATGTTGCGCGAGATGTCGTTCGGTGGCGGCGGTTGGGTTCTTGCGGGACACGCAATGGCCAAGCGGGACGGGCATTGGGAAAAGTTAATCACGGTGGGCCGCGTAGTAATCGGTATCGTGTCTATGTTTTACGGCGTCGAGCATTTTCTGCACCCAGCCAACGTCCCCGGAGTTCCGCTCGAAAAACTGATGCCCGCGTGGATTCCGGGCCACCTGCTCATCAGCTATCTGACGGGTGCAATTCTTCTCGTCGCTGGCGCGAGCATTCTGCTCGCCAGGAAAACGCAGATGGCGGCAACTTATCTCGGTACCTGGATCATGCTGCTGGTCTTGTTCATCTATGGGCCGATCCTGATCGCTTCGCTGCTTGACCCGAGCACCGACGTCAAAGTTGAGGGAATCAACTATTTTGCGGACACGATGCTTTTCGCCGGAGCGATTCTCGCCCTCGGCAGCGCGACTCCGCGCACCGATTAAAATGCTGCTCGCGAACTTGTGACGAAACGGGAGCGGCGGTCAACCGCTAGTGCATCGGCACCGTGTATGCGGCACGCAGGAACAAAGACAAGCCCCCGCCAAGGTCCTGGAGGTTTATCCTCAACCGACCGGCTGACCGGAATAAGCGGGTTGCGCGCATGCAGTTTCGACGGTCTCAGAATCCACCAGTCCGGCAGCCCCATAAAGTACCGGCAGCAGTTGGCTCGGCTGATATTTGCGGCGCAGTTCTGCGACTTTTTCTGTGCCCCGCCGGTAAGCCGGCAGGTACATGCGTCCCAGGAGCGGATGGCGTCCCCAAGCGCCGGAGAGTTTGTCGGCACGCTCCTCGGTAACCAGATAATCCCGCCGCAGAATCCTAGCCACTTCTTCTTTCTGCATCTTTTCGCCCCAGGTGAGATACGAAGCTTCGTTCTTGGCGTCATCTTGCAGGAGCGCGAGCAGCACGCCAATCTGCAGGTCTTCATCTGGAAGCTGGTCCACTTCCGTGACGCCATGGGCGATCAATATTGCGTTGTTAGCGATGCCTTCAAAAAGCGTGGCGGCACGTGTATTCATGGTGAGCACGGTGGCTTCGAATCCGACTAACCCGCGCACGTACAGATCCTGAAGGTAAGCGAATGTGGTCACGTGTCCCGGCACCACTTCATGGCTGACGAGCTGTTCGAACTCAGGAAACGACATTTGTAGAGAAGCGTTGATCTCGTAAGTCGCTTCGTACTTCGGAGAGCCGTCTGCATTGCGCGCGCGCCCGATGTAGTTCATCGAACCGGAGAACCAGGCCTCTTTGATGGGCAGGAAATCGATGTTGGCACGGGGTACGCGCGCGAGTTCATGCGGAAGATGCGGTACCAGATTCTTCTCGCACAGCTCGTTCATTTGCGCGATGACCGCCGCACTGATCGCGCGAACCGAGGCCATAGGGACGATGCGATCGCGGCGCCATGCATCGACAGCGTTCAAAACGCCCGCCGGACCCGAAGTATGATACCCACCGCGCGCGAGCAATTCGGCGACACGTTCGCGCTTGGCTTCCGGCCGCGACGGCTCGGGCGCGAGGCCGGTGGATGCCATAACGCTCTTCTCATAAGGCACCCGGTTGCCTTTGCCGATAGTTTCCATGGCAAGCTCCCACATGGTTGTCAGGCAGATGTTCAGGCCTTCAAGAAAAGTGCCGCGCAGGCCACCCACTCGACGGGCCTCGACGTTAATGGCGTCCATCGACCGGATGATCTCGGTGCTCATTTCACGCAGGTAGTCCTCGACGGCCACGCTGTCTTTGCCAGTAACGCCGCCAGCCTCTCGCAGGCGTGCTGCGGTGGGATGGGTGTATGTTGCGGGCAACGGCTCGTCTGAAAACCAGCAGTCGGCGATAAAGCGGCCCGTGCCTGAGGGGCACATGACATCGCCTCCCCAAACAGTATCGATACCGAGAATTGCGTTGGCGATGGAAAGATCGGCTTGATTCATAGGAAGCCTCCGTTGAAATCGTTCATATCACAGCATGCCGGCTGTGGCGCGTGGTTTATTGTGGGTCGCGTTCCCATCCGTCTATTCGTTTTCGGACTTTTGCTTCTTCATCGAGTTCAAATAGGTGTACACGCAGAGCGCCACGAACCCGAGCGCGGAGAGCATCTGTGAAACCGGGATGTTGTCGTAGAACGGCGTCTGGATCCACTCTTCTTTGAAGTGCGGCAGCACGCGCAGGGCTGCCCCAATCACGCCGCCGAGCGCTCCGCCCGCCATCAAGCCGCCGGCAATGATGATACCTCGCTCACGAATCGTCTTACCGCGCTCTCCGCCGGTTTTTTCGGCGCGCTTGTTCACAAGGTGCGAGAGGAATCCGCCGGTCAAAATCGGCGTAGTCAGTTGCAGCGGTAGATAGATTCCGAGCGCGAAGACCATGGAGGAAAGCCCAAGCATCTCCATCACCACGGTGACCATGGCGCCGATTCCGAACAAGATGTAGGGGGCGGGCTGGCCACTCATAAAGCCCGCGACCACGGCCTTCAGCGCAGAAGCCTGCGGTGCGACCAGGACTTGCCGCGGATCGCCGGGCATCGCTTCTCCGAACTGAAATGCCTTGGCCAGCAGGATGATGGTGAAACCCGCAGTGATCGCCGAGGCGATGATCGCGATGAACTTCACCTTCTCCTGTGCTGCGGGCGTGGAGCCGATCCAATAGCCGGCCTTCAGGTCGGTGATGAACTGTCCCGAGGAGCATAGAGCAACGCAGACCATGCCAGCGAGGGCCATCACAAAAAACATGCCGGTGGCTCCGGACAGCCCGAACCTCAATAGCACGACGGCCGAGACGATCACCGTTAGCAATGTCATGCCGCTGGCTGGATTATTGGCTGTTGTGGCAATGGCGTTCGCAGCCACCGTAGTGAAGAAGAATGAGAACAGGAGCGTCAGTCCCAAGCCTAATCCAACCACGGTCCAGGAAACATGAAGCTGTCCAAAGAAGGCGGCCACCGCGATCGCGCCCAGTACAACTCCGAGCAGGATGCTGATGATGGGAATGTCACGATCCGTACGTTCCGTTTGTGGCGCTTCACCGCGGCGGAAGGCGCGCAGGGCGATGCGGAACGATCCCGCAACCACGCGCAGGGACTTGAGAATTCCAACCAATCCCGCGCTGGCGATCGCGCCCACGCCGATGAAGCGCACGTAGTAGCGGTAAATGTCCGCAGCCGTCATGTGAGAAATAGGGATAGCGGCGGGGTACACGGTGACATTACCCAGGTGGCTGCCTACGAACCAGATCATCGGCACCAGCACGAAGTTCACCAGTACTCCGCCGGCACAAAAGATAAGAGCAACGCGCAAGCCCATCACGTATCCGAGGCCGAGAATGAAGCCGACCGCATCGAAATTGAAGACCATGCGGCCGCGATCGGCGAGCGACCGCATTATCGGCAGAAACTGGAAGTTCAGGTACTCCTTCCAGACATGAAATGTGGTGACAAAAAAATCGTAGATCGCGGCGACGACTGTGGCCTGCAGAAGCAGCTTGGCTTGCGAACCCCCTTTTTCGCCCGTCACCAGGACTTCGGTGATGGCCGTGGCCTCCGGGAAGGGGAACTTGCCGTGCATCTCGCGGACGAAGTAGCGCCGCAGGGGGATAAGAAAGAGGATGCCAAGGCACCCGCCGGCCAGACAGATAAAGATGGTCTGCACCGGATGCGGATCGAGGTGGAGCGCATAAAGCGCCGGCAGCGTGAAGACAGCACCTGAGACGACGGCGGCCGAGGCGCCACCCATGCCGGTGATGATCACGTTCTCCAGCAGCGAGGAGCGTCGCCGGTACAGGCGTGCCAGGCCGATGGCGAGAATGGAGATGGGAATCGCCGCCTCCATTCCTTGGCCGACCTTCAGGGTCGAATAGGCCGACGCCACCGTGAAGATCACGCAAAACAGGACGCCCCAGAGGAGGGAACGCCAGGTGAGTTCTGGCAATTCACCGGAAGCCGGAACGATGGGCAGATACAGTTCGCCGTCATGCAGAGGTTTATAAGCATTTTCAGGAAGAGTTTTGGTGTCGATCAATTCAGCCGACATTTGCTGTACCCTCACTCGTTGCCAGTGGACCACTCCGGCCCACATCGATCAATGACGCAGATCACAGTGCTTTGGCCCGCGACCGGTCACAATGAAAGCTGAAATACCCCCGCGGGAAAGACCGGGGAATCCAGTGGTTAGCCTCCAGGCCTTCGGCGAAGTAGAAGGCGTTAAGGCTATCTTGAGAAGAGGACGCAATGGAACCATTTCGCTTTCATCTCTTCATCTGCACGCAACAAAAGCCCGAAGGTGTCCCATCCTGCCCCGCCAGTGGCTCGCTGGCTGTGCTCGAAAGCCTGGATCGGGAGCTGCAAAAACGCGGCCTCAGTCCTGACGTACAGCTCACAACCTGCGGCTGCATGGGGCTGTGCGACGAAGGTCCCGTCATGGTCGTTTATCCAGAGGGCGTGTGGTATAGGCACGTGCAGTCGTCGGACGTAAGCGAAATTGTTGATGCACATCTGCTCCACGATAAGCCCCTCAATCGTCTCGTTTGGAACGACGCTCCGGCGATGAGAGCCATGTCAACCGAACACGGAGAGAAATTCCGCGCTGCCATGGCGGCTCGAGAAAAAGCGGGCACCCTGCCCGACCGCCTGGATCAGATGATCCGCGGGTACATGCCGAGTCGCTGTATTCTTACCGCGCTCGAGCTCGACATCTTTACGGCCATCGGCGGAGGGGCCAATGCGGAACAAATCGGAACGACGATCCACGCCAACGCTCGTGCCGCAGAGATGCTGCTGAATGCACTGGTGGCTCTCGGATTGGTCACCAAGAGCGGTGGCATCTACAGTAACACCGCCGACTCCGCGCGCTTTTTTGTCCGGGACTCGAAAGACAATCATCGCAACGGCCTGCTCCACACAGCAAACATTTGGCATCGCTGGAGCACACTGACTGACGCAGTGCGCCATGGCACTTGCATTCCAATCGATCGTGAGAGCACGTCCGAATGGACGGTCAACTTCATTGCCGGCATGGATCGCAACGCCAGGGCTCGTGCTCCACTTGTGGTCCAGGCTCTGGGCACCGCCGGCGTTCACCGCGTCCTCGATCTAGGCGGCGGCTCCGGCGCATACTCCATCGCGTTTGCAAAGGCGTCGCCTGATGTGCGATGCGAAATACTCGATGTGCCAGAGGTCGTGCCGTTGACCACTGAATACGTAAATAAAGCCGGCGTTTCAGCCCAAGTCAGCCTTCGCCCTGGAGACATGCTCACGGACGATCTTGGTTCGGGCTACGACATCATCATGCTGAACGCGATCTGTCACATGTTTTCCGGGGAACAGAACCAGCAATTGTTTCGCCGCGCTCGCCAGGCGCTCGCACCGAACGGCCGCTTGGTCGTGCAAGACTTCATCCTCAATAGCGATAAAACAGGGCCGCTACACGCCGCGCTATTTTCCCTGAACATGCTTGTCGCCACTGACCACGGCGCCAGTTACAACGAAAACGAATATTCCAGCTGGATGAAAAACGCCGGATTCGCGGACATATCCCGGATCAAGCTACCCGGCCCCAGCGATCTGATTGTCGCTGTGGCGAAATAGATCTCGATGCTTTGCCTCACGGCGTAAGTGTCGCAGCCATCTGGCGACGGAAACCAGAGGCCGAGTATGAAGCTCGGTCCTAAAGGGCGTTCGAGATTTTCCAAACCGTATCGAGCACCGTCCCATCCACCCATTTCACTATGGCCACCGGATGGTCACCCCGTTTGGGCCGCGCGGGCTTTCCACCACAAATGCGCTCGACCTCAGCCTTAATGTCCTGAATGGAACGAATCGGCAAGCCCGATCCCTTCACCGCATCAATCAAGTCTTGCCGTCGAGGATTGATTGCGATGCCTCGCTCCGTGACAACCACATCAATCAGTTCTCCGGGGCCGGTGAGAGTTGTTACTTCATCCACGATAACTGGAATACGGTCCCGAAACGAGGGGACGGCAAGGATGGTGCAACCAGCAGCAAGGCAGTTCTGCCAACCCCCGATCCCATGCAGCAATCTTCCGTCCGAATGCGTGACTACATTTCCGTTAAAGTTCACATCCACTTCGGTTGCGCCCAGTACAACCGCATCGACCATCGAGGCGAAGTTGCCCTTGCCGTGATAGTTGTAGGAGGTGAAAGGCGAAGTTGCCAAATGGCGAGGATTGCCCGCGATTGACAGCACTGCATCGAGATCGAAGGTCTGGCCATCGAGAATGTAATCGGTTAGCCCTTCCTGCAGAAGTTCGACCAGATATTTCGTTGAGCCGCCGCGCACAAATCGGGCCTTGACGCCAGCTTCCTTCATCATCCGCTTCAGGTAGTCAACAAAGGCCAGCGCGATTCCACCCGAGCCAGCCTGGAAAGAAAATCCTTCGCGCATGATGCCGGCAGCGCGCATGAACTTCGCAACATACTCAGCGATGAGCAAACGATCGGGCGAGCGGGTCATGCGTGTGGTGCCGGAAACGATTTTCGCGGGGTCGCCAATCGAGTCCACCTGCACTACGTAATCCACGTTGTTTCCCTGGATCTGCCATGGAACGCAAGGGAAAGGGACCAGATTATCGGTCACTGCGATTACGCGGTCGGCGTAGACCGAATCAGCCAGCGCAAATCCAAGTGAGCCGCAAGCGGATTTGCCGTGCGAACCATCAGCGTTACCGAAGGCATCGGCCGTGGGCGCGGCAATCACCGCAATATCGATGTGAATCTCGCCATCCTGCACTGCCTGCCAGCGCCCTCCATGGGAGCGCAACACGCCCATACCCCGCATTTTTCCCTGCGTACAATAATCGCCAAGCGGGCCGTTCATGCTGCCTTCAATATGATGAATCGTGCCGTTCTCCATCAATTCGATTGCACTCGCTTGCGAGGGGAAGGACGCGCTGGGAAACCATGTCAGATCTTTGACACCCAGTCGCGCCGCCGCCCGCAGAGCCATCAGTGCGACGCTGTCCCCATCGCGCAGATGGTGATGGTTGGAAATGACCATGCCATCGCGCAGGCCGCAGCAATGGAGCGCAGTTTCAAGATCCGGAACACGCTTGTCGCCGTTCTCCGGGTAATCTACCGCAGTACGGATTGGAGGTGCCGCTTTGAATCCAGCGGGTTTGTATTTTGCGACGCCCAAATAAGGAATCTGCACGCGCCCGTTTACCTTCGCCGGAACGAAGCGGCCTGCTGCATTCTCTTCCAGTCGGAGCTTATCTTCCACATCCTGCATCGGCATAACTCAGCTCATCCCTCTCGTGGCACAACTCCCATGGCCTTGGCGCGGCTCACCAACTTCAGTGCCCGTTCAACCACCGGGGCATCGATCATCTTCGATCCCAGGCTCACAACTCCCAGGCCTTTCTGCTGCGCTTCATCGAATGCGGCGACGATCATCAGTGCCTTCTCGATTTCCAGCGCTGTCGGCGCGAAGGCTTCGTGTATCACTGGCACCTGCAGCGGATGTACGCAGCCCATGCCTTCAAATCCCATCGCGCGTGCATTCTTTCCCCACTGCTCCAGGCCCTCCAAGTTGCCCACATCGCCATAAGCCGAGTCGATTGCCTGCACGCCAGCAGCACGAGCAGCATTTACCAGGCGCTGGCGGGCGAACAGAGACTCGGTGCCCGTCGCGGTCTTCGCCACTCCAAGATCGACGGTGTAATCCTCCAGACCGATCGTCAGGGCCACGATATCCGCGTTTGCGGTGGCAATCGCATAGGCGTTCTCGATTCCGAGCGCCGATTCCAATATCGGCATCAGCCAAATCGGACGGTCAACCCCGCACATGCTCTTGACGCGCTCAATCTGGTCGGCGACCTGCAGTACTTGCTCTGGCCGCTCGACTTTTGGAATGAGCACGAGATCTGGCAAGCCAGGAACTATCTCTTCGAGATCGGCAATGCCAAGCGGCAGTTGATTGATGCGCACCATACGTTCGCATGCGCTGAAATCGACCGCACGCAGTGCATTGCGTACCAGCAACCGTGCGGCATCCTTTTCCCGCGGATGTACCGAGTCTTCCAAGTCGAGGATGATGGCATCCGGATTGCGCAGCGCGGCATTGACGAAATACTTAGGCTCGTTTCCCGGAATATAGAGTCGCGATCGACGCAGCCGGTCCCGCGCCGAAGCCGGCGGAACATCCATTCTTTCCGGTAGCGCGCGCCGGTCGCCGCCGAGACCTGCTCGCCTTACGGCCGTCTCAATTCGCGCCGAGATCACAAAAGGCAGCGCGCCTTCATCGCGAATGGCAACGTAGGCATGCTCAACCTGCAGCTGTTCGAGGACTCGCCGGGCTTGCACCAGAATTGATTCGCCATAATACGGTTCGACTCTGGACTGCAACGCGATCTCGATGCCGTCGCGATCGCGTGGCTCGATTCGCACATGCGTGTCCGAGCGAGTGTCACCGCCCCAATTGCCAGCCTCTGCTGGCCCCGGCAGAGTTACTCCCATCAGCGTAGTTCTCATTTCTAATTACCTTAAAGCTCCTGCCAGCTTTGGCTCAGCAATCTTAGCCAAACTTGCCAGTACGGCATCCGTCATCTGGGTTGTGCTCGCCGCGCCTCGGTGAATGGCATCGCGACCGCCAGGAATGCGCATCATGTCGTACGTGCGAGTTTTACCTTCGCTTACCACATGCTCGATCGCATCTCGAATCAACTTGGCCTTCTCGAGTTCCCCAACATGCTCCAGCATCATCACCGCCGAAAGAAACATGGCGATCGGGTTCGCGATCGGCGGGTTAAGTTCCGCGTACTTCGGCGCGGAGCCATGCGTCGGCTCGAAGACCGCCACTTCGTCGCCAATGTTGCCGGAGGCCGCGAAGCCCAGTCCGCCGACCAGCCCGGCGAATGCGTCGGAGATCACATCGCCGAAAAGGTTGGAAGCTACGATCACGCCATAATCCTCGGGATTCTTCGTCAGCCACATCGTTTGGGCATCGATGTTCGTCGACCACAACGCAATTTCCGGATATTCCTTCGCGACGGCTCTGGCTTCTTCTTCCATCATTCCGGAAGTCTCGCGCAGTACGTTTGGTTTCTCACAGACGGTGACCGATCGGTACCCGAACTTGTTTGCCCACTCAAAGGCAGCCTTTGCAATCTTACGGGCCGCCTTCCGAGTAATGATCCGCACCGAAATCGCCAGATCAGCGCCGGCTGTGCCACCAAACGGCGCGAACTTAGGATGAGTCGCAAGTGCGTTGCGCACCTGCTCTGGCGGATTCGTCCACTCCACGCCAGCGTAAAGACCTTCAGTGTTCTGCCGGAAGATCACGGCATTGACGAAGGGTTCTTCGAAGCCACCGCCGGCTTTCTTGCGAATAAAATTGAGCGGGTTGCCGCGAAACGAAATGCAAGGCCGGATACAGGTATCGAGGTTGAAGCGCTGCCGCATGCTAACGATCGGACTGAAGTACGAATAACCCTTGCGGCGCAATTCCGGCTTCAGCTCGGCCTCGGCTTCTTTCTTCGGTTTTGACGTGATCGCCCCGAACAGCCCGATCTTATGCCTGGCCAGAAGTTCGACCGTGCGCTCAGGCATGGCATTTCCTTCGTTTCGCCAACACTCCCAGCCAATGTCGGCATGAACGTACTCCGCATCGAATTCGACTGCATCCAACAGCCGTAGAGCTTCGGGCAGAACTTGATTGCCAATGCCATCTCCGGGCATCGTTACGACTGTGTATTTCGCCATGCGATCTCTCCTAGACATTAGTCAACACTTCGGTTTCGATTTGTCCAAAATTCCGCAGTCCCAACCGTTTGGCAACCAGATTCTCAACACCCCCGGCAACGACCAGCGATTGCGGCACGCTTCCGAGCGCTGGAAAACTGAAGCTTTCCCCACACCACTGAACCGTGCTCGACTTGAAATCGATGTCGATCTCATCGCCGGGAATAATTGTTCTTTCTGCATCCGATAGCTTTCCGCAAAATCGCTCGCGTAGTCGGGAAACGAATTGTGGAACCTCGATGCACAAAAAGCCGTTGTTATATGCATTGCGCAAATAAGTCTGAGAAAAACTCGCGCCGATCACAAGCGGAATGCCTTTCGCCTTCAGGCAAGTGACCGCCTGTTCGCGGCTGGAACCTGTGCCGAAGTTAAAGCCGCCCACAATCACATCACCCGGATTGCTGCGCGAGGCGAACTCCGGATCGTAATTCTGCATCACGACTTTCGCCATCATCTCGGGCGTCATGTCATCGCGATAGGTGTAGTCCTTGCCGTAGATCGCGTCCGTATTCAGATTGTTCTGCGGGAGAAATACCAGTCGGCCCGTAATGCGTTCGGGAAACCCGGGCAAGATCCCAACTTCCTCAGTAGCGCGCGCCCCACTCCCAAATTCCTCGTACTCGCGAGCTGGCAACTTGGCGGAAGCGCCATTGGGTCCACATATATAACCTGCTATTGCAGACGCGGCCACGACCGCGGGGCTGGCCAGATAACATTGTGCGTCGCGCGCCCCCATTCGCCCCTTGAAGTTCCGGTTGGTCGCTGAAATTCCAACTTCCCCTTTTTCGAGCAGGCCAGTACCAAGGCCGATGCACGGCCCACAGCTAGGCGGTAATGAAATAGCTCCTGCCTTAAGCAATGTCGCCCAAACTCCTCGCCGTTCCGCTTCTTCTTGCACCCAACTGCTGGCGGCGCCCACATAAAACTTCACGGTCGGGGCCACGTGCTTGCCTTTGAGCACCTTTGCAGCCTCGGTCAAATCCTCCAGACGCGAGTTGACGCACGAGACGAGGTACGCCTTTTGGATCGCCAGTGTCTTGGCCTTAATCTCAGCAACCGACTGCATCACCTGCACGGTATCCGGGCCCGAGACATGCGGTGAGACTTCGCCGAGATCGAACTCAATGCGCGCGGAATAGACAGCGTCCGGATCTGCCTGAGGTGGATTCTCGGCCCATTGTTCGATTTCCGCCTCGCGAAAGCGTTCGATCCCAATCGCTTTCAGGCGTTGATGAACGCTCCGCAGATAATTGATGGTTACCGTGTCCACGGGGAACCATGCGACGAGCGGCCCCCATTCGGTACTCATGTTAGAGATGGTGAAGCGCGCATCCATCGAAAGGCTGCTGACGCCCGGGCCGGCGAACTCAATCGCCGCATTCAATACTTCGTCGTGATTGTACAAACCGCAGAGCGTAATGATGACGTCCTTGCCGGTCACGCCCTCCGGTAATTCTCCCTTGAGCACCACCTGAACCGACCGCGGAATATTCCACCAGAACTCCCCCATAGCCCAGACGGCAGCCGCGTCTGTGCGCACGATCGGCGTTCCTACAGCTCCCAGGGCGCCATACATATTGGAATGAGAATCCGAGGCGACCACGAAGGATCCTGGCACAACGTATCCGCGTTCCAGCATGATCTGATGACCAATGCCAGTTCCGGCAGGATAGAAGTCGACCTCATGCTCCCTGGCGAACGCCTCAATAGCGCGATATTTGTTCTGGTTCGCTTCCTCCTGATTCTGAATGTCGTGATCGAGCGCGAAGACAAGTTGCGCCGCGTTGTAAATCTTCTTCGCGCCGATACTCTTGAACTTGCTCATCACCGCCGAAGTGTTGTCGTGCGTCATCACATGGCGCGGGCGGATGGAGACAAAATCCCCCGTCCGCAGCGGCCGGTTGGGACCTTCAGCGAGATGAACTTGCGCAACTTTTTCAACGATGGTTTGTCCCATGGTTTAGCCGGCAAATGCCGGTTCCTCCTGCTCGACCTTCTTTTCGCCGCTCTCGACCTTTCCGCCGGACGCCTTCCGTCGTCGAACGTTTGACTTGAGCAATGCCATCAATCGGCTGACAGAATCCAACGTGTCCAGACTCCAGACGGCATCCCGAACTTTTGTCTGCGCGCTCTTCGACAAAACTCCTGCCGCGAGTGCTGAAAATTTCTCCTCGATTTCCGCATCGGTAAGCGGGTTGCGCGGGTCACCCTTAGGAAAGTCCAGTTGCTTAGTGAAAGACTGTCCATCGACGGTGACGATGTGCACGACCGCGCGTTGCAGCTCGGGAAACACTTTCTCGATCTCCGGGTCAGCGATTACTTCGATTTTTCTCAGTTGCGCCCGCACCTCCGGATCCATAATCCGTTCCATCGTGAACTGCGCCGGCGTGACCTGGCGGTCTACCAATGCCGCAGCGATCACATAGGGCAGCGAGTGGTCCGCCGTTTCTTTCGTTCGCGGATCGTATTTACTCGCATCAGAAAGAATGTCCGCCGCCCGCGCCAGGGAACGAATCTGGATTTTCTCCACCTGCTCAGGCTTAAGATCATTGGTCTTTACTAAGTCGAGCATGGCTGAAATGGGTGTGTGCGTGAGCGCCTCGGTAGGAAAACCCTTCATGCCGCACTGCGTGATGCGCCATGAATCACCCAGCCCCTCGGTAAGAATGTTCAGCTTCCATTCCGGACCAAAGCACTGAATCAGTCCCTCCTTGCCGTCAATCACGTGCTCCGGTCCCGAATATCCCTTCTCCGCCAGCAAAGCAGCGAACACACCGTTCTGCGTAGCGAGCGGGTCCACCGTGTTTTTCATCATGGTGAGCTTGCCCGCGGTCACTGCTCCTAATGTGCAATGCCGGCTTGCTGAAATGCCGATGGCATGTTGGATCTGTTCCCAACCGAGGCGCAAAGCCCGCCCCGCCACGATTGGCGAGACAAATGCGGTCAACGTGGCATGATGCCAGCCGCGCTCCCGAATGCCGGGGAATGCCGCTTCGCAAAACCGCATTTCGAACTCATGGCCCAGGACCAAGCCAACGATCAGTTCCTTGCCATCGCTGTTTGCGCGTTCGCAACACGCCAGCGCCGCTGGAAAAATATCGGTGGGATGTGAAGGATCCTGCTTCCAATAGATGTCGTTGAAGTCCATGCAGCGGATCATCAGCGCATTCGCTAACGAAGCCGAAACGGGATCGATCTTTTTCCCAGTTCCGATCACCGTCGCCGGGCCGCGCCCTGCGATCTCATCCAGCACATGGAGAGTAATCCTTACGTCGTGCTGCCGATATCCGCCTAGAGCGCAGCCGATGGAGTCGAACAAAAACCGCTTCGCCTGATAAACCGCTTCTGGAGAAAGATCTTCGAATCGCAACCTGGCCGCCCATCGCGCCATCGTCGCGCTCACGGTCTCTCCGCTTTCGAATGGTGCTCTTCCTGTGAACACTCTCGTCTCCTCCTACCTTATTTGGATATTCTTCGGATTCTTGAAGGGCAAGAACGCCATGAAATCGGCATGATGCACGATGAAAGCCTCGGTCGTGCGCTTCACCAAATCGCCCTCGGCAGCGTGTGCGGCGATGATGTGGCAAATACCATCAGGTACGCCGCATTCCAGCGCCAGCGCGACGCCGGTAAACGGGTGGCGTAGAGCCTCTCCGCGCTCGCTCTGCCGTGCCTTGCCATCGGGCCCCAATTCGTATTCGAGCAATTTGCCGACGTCCGCAAGAATCGCACCCGCAATCACCACGTCGAGGTTGACTGCGAGCGCACGTCCCATGAACTGTTGCATCGCCATGGCGCTCGCGCGCGCAATGTGCACCACGCATCGCTTGTGTTCCATAAATGTGATCGGGCAATTCGGCACCAGCAGCGTAAAAGGGATCCGATTGAGATCGCCCGCCGTAAGCGCGCTCCGCTGAAGTGCAAGTTCCCAGGTCTGCGCCACTTGCTCCCGCAACCGCGCGTCTTCAATCCACTCGATTTCCGGCCATAGTTGCTTGATCGTATCGCGCATGCTGCACTCGATTGCGGACATATCACCACCAAAGATCGGAGAAATCCTGCTCTCCGGCCTTCTCGACTTCGAGCCTTTGCAGGATGCTCTCGAGCAGCGTTTCCTTTTTCTTCAGATCCTTCTTAAGAGCATCCCGTCTGGTATGCGAAATTTCGTTCAACAGAGCACGGTCGCGCTCTTCCAGAATTTCTACCAATGCATCGCTTTCTTCCGAAGTGAGTCTTACCTCCATGGCGTCCTCCTTCCCCGGTAGTTGGTCAGCGTCCCCCTGGTCAGCGAGCATGCCTGTCTCTCACAGGTTTACGGCTTATCTCATTCTCCCCGTTGCCAAGGGAATAGAAAGGACATACAGCACAAGTGCATGTGATTATTTACCGAAGGGGACTGGTTTCGGACGGAATCAAAGACGCGTGATTCACGTCACTGACAACTCGCGTTAACTGAAGAGCAGATCTGGATGATGGACTACCGCTACTGTGACTTTGCACACTGACAAAAGTCTTTGCGCGACTATCCTTGCACTCGTCCTAAGAATGCGCAGTCTGTTCTGCTTTGCATTCTGAAAAGCAGCCGCAATGGGAGTCGCTCATCGCCAAAACCGCAAATCTTACCAATGTGACTTCCTCGATGGGGAAGACGGTCGGATGGTCTATGCAGGCTAATCAAAAGTCCGTGCCCCTTTCTGAGGACATCGTTGCGCAGTATCTAGCAGTTTTGGAAGTCGCGCGAGCAGACTCCAGCTTGGCGGCGCTTCGGGAATTGCTGACGGCGCACATGACTCGAATTCCTTTCGAAAATATTTCCAAGCTTTATTACCGCAGGCATCTGGGGTTGATGAACCTCCCCGAGGTTCAACTCTATCTGGAGGGAATCAAGAGATACCATTTTGGGGGCACCTGCTACTCAAACAACTACTACTTTCACCTGCTGCTGCGAAGCCTCGGTTACGAAGCAAAGTTGTGCGCAGCAGACATGAGGACTCCAGAAGTTCACGCTGTAAACATGATCACGATTGAGGGACGGGAGTACTTGGCAGATACGGGGTACGCTGCTCCGTTGCTGGACCCAATCCCTCGCGATCTGGATACCGATTACGAAATCACCCTGGGCCGAGATCGTTATGTGCTGAAACCGCAGGATGAGAATGGCTGTTCACGCCTCGAACTTTATCGTGATGGAGTTTTGCGCCACGGGTACCTGGCGAGACCTGCGGCGAGGAAGCTTGAGGATTTCAGCAACGTAATCGCGGGGTCGTTCTCTGCGGATGCTACTTTTCTGAATTGTTTATTGCTGGCGCGATTCACTCGTAATGGATCAACGGTCATCCACAATTTCGCGCTGATTCAATCGGACCAGCGTAGATCAAGCGTGCATACATTGGCGAATCGTGACGAGTTAATAGCTGCAATTGAACACCACTTTTGTATGCCCCCGGAAATTGTCGCTGAGGCGGTGGGCGAACTCGCCAATTTACAGGACCCGTGGAGTTAACTATTGATAAGCCGCTATCTCACCCGTTGACCCCGGTCGACCAATTCTGATGTGGAGATCTGCCGAGCCTTTCTTCCCCGTCTTATGCCGTGAGATCTAACGATTGGCCGTGATCAAGCTCACAGGTTCAGGAGGCGCGCAAACATCGGGCTCGAGGTTCGCCGCAGTATTACTGCACCTCTCTGGCGAAGATGGGCATGCTCCTGTGCACTTCGTCACAGACAGGAGTTCGAGAATCGGGTAAACAATCTTTCAGAAGATCGACGCGGGACGAGACAACTTCGGTCCGCGGGAGGTGTGTATGGGAAAAAGAAATATTCTTTTCTTCCTTCCACTGGCTGTCTTCTGCTGGTTAGGAGCGGCGGCGGGTTCCCCACAGGAAAAGTCCAACATCACCGTAACAAGCAGTGAAGTAAATAATGGAGTCGTGATCCTCCACGTCTTGAAAGGCGACAAGACCTATCAGCTGCAGTGCAACGCAGATCTGCCGGGCTGCACAACGCACAAGAACGGCAGCTACCAAATGATTGAACTTCCCAAAGGTTTTGGAATGTACGAATGCAGGAATGTGGAAATCTATCCGGACGCCAACTCGCCGGATAAAGATAAGAAGATCGGCGCGTATTGCCTGGAGGAAAAGTGATTGTGCGGCTCTACCGATTCATGGAGTCACACTTTTTGTTGGGATGATTGCGGAGTAGGACGGCGCGCACGCTGGATCGCCACCAACTCCGGGAGTGGCCCAGATGACCGGCTACGCCGAAATATTCAGCGTCGGTAAACTCTGGGGTCGCGAGTAGTTCCTGAAGAACCTCTAAAGGGCGTCGCCGATGGGCCATCACTTTGGCCATTGCGGCATTGGCGCGCACCACCACGATCTTCACCGTCTGTGCGCCGATATTCACTCCGATGCAGGACACCGCGGTTTATCTCGTCTGAAAGACGCGTTGGCATGCGCTGTCACCTTACGTGGATAGGGCACAGCTACGCGTATCACCTTATTCAGGAGTCGCGTTTGTCCGGATAGCCTTTGTCGCCTACCCTAGGCGGCCGTCTTGGTGGCTTTCGTCTTTGTGATCTGGATGATCCTGGGTTCTACAAGTCTTACCAAATCGACCCAATCCATCCTTAGGAGCTCGCGATGCGTGCCAGCATTGAAGGTGATTTCCCTATTTCTGGTCAGACTCTCATCCGCATAGACGGCTATCCCGTAGAGGTTCCCGAACGGAGGCATAGCGCCAGCCTCACAATCCGGAAACCTGTCCTTGAACTCCTGTTCCGAAGCAAGCGTCACCTCCCGCGCGCCGGCAGCTTGTTTCAGCAGTGGAAGATCGACATGGCACGACGCAGGAACCACGGCCATCGCCAGATCTCCGTCGATTCTTACGATCACCGTCTTGGCCAATTCTTTTCCTGAGATATGCGTGAGAGCAGCGATGCCCTGCGCCGTGTAGGCGAGTGAGTGAGAGAAAATCATGTACTTGATGTTATGAGCGTCGAGAAACTCCCGCAGCTTATTGAGCGGCATGGCAACCTCCTTACTATTCGAGACACGAGAATGTTGAGGGCCCACTTACTCAGCTCTTCCTGCTAGGCCACATCTTATTCGCAATAAGTCCCGATTCGCAGTGACCATCATCACGACCGTTCAACCGAATCCAGCGTTCTTGCGCACCTTACCCACCGCGGAGCGTTGACAGTCGTATTCTTGGGCTGTATGTTGGTTGCAGAAAAGCTCAATTCGGAGCAATCTCAGGAATCTGGATGTTGCTGAGAGTTTTCTGTTCCGAAACTGGACGTGCTACGGGCGATCCTTCTAAATTGCAGATTTCATTTATGTTACGAGCGGGAGTAGTTCAGCGGTAGAACGCCAGCTTCCCAAGCTGGATGTCGCCGGTTCGATCCCGGTCTCCCGCTCCATCCTTCTAACAACCGCAAAAGAATCGGCCCGTCCTTTTCTTGCTATCAATAAAAAAGACCTGGATTAACCCGCGCGCAACTGTACATGTCCGCCGGACCGGCGAGCAGTACCGCGGTTACGTTGTTATCTGCGAACACGAAAGTAAGCTCCTTTTATAGTGCCGCGTACCGGCACTAGGGTGGAGGAGCTACGCTTGATTCGGCGAACCAGAGGAACCTACCTGCAGCGGGCGCTTTTTCTTGCCTTGATGTCGGCATTCGTGCTGCTCGCAACTACTTCGATGTGCCACGCACAGGGGGAGGATGATGATGACGATGCCAACCCCGGCCAGCACTCAGCCTCGCTCAACCTGACGTTCGACAGCCAAGGCAACGCCCAAGTTCATCTGCTGCTCGACCAATCCCCCGGCAACTGGCAACCGATTCAAGCTGCTCTGTCTCTGGCTCTGCGTTGCCCCTCGCAAGCATTCACGCACCCTTCAACCGCGCCTTCATTTCGTGGGTGGGCGCGCATGAAGCCGGAGCAGCAGGCGCAATACGAAAAGTTTCTCGCCGACGCCAACCAGCGGCAGCTTCAGGCAAGTTGCAGCCATGTGTTGAGCGCGAGCGGTTGGACAGTGAAGGGCACACTGCCGTTGCACCCACTCGCCGAAGCGCTGGCCGCGTCGGGAGAGCAGTTGTTGTTCGTCAGCGTGCAGCGCCCTCGATCAGGTTTTGAGGAACAAAGTTCTCAGGGCTTGCAGTTGAATCGCTTTGCTAGCCAACACGAGACCGCCCGATTCCTCTTCTACAGCTACCCGCTCGGGACCTCGACGTCCGTCCCGCCGCTTCGCCTGGCCTACGGCTACCGCAATTCTGACCTCCTGCGGCAATGCGCCCTGTCGGCGGGATTTCTGCTGCTTCCGCTTCTACTGATTCTCTGGATGCGGCGCGCCGCGCTCAGAGACGCTCTCCAGGATCCAACCGCGGCATGGTTTAGCTATTTCAAGACCCTGCAGTGGTGCGTAAACGGCACCATGCTCCTCTGGATGGTCGCGCGTACCAGCTTCCGGCAGGGTGTACAGGATCTGGTCGCCTTCCGGCTGCCCGACAGCGGATGGCAATCCACCATCGCCCACACGCTGGTGGTCATCGTTCCACCGTGGGTCGTCTATCTGCTCTGTCTTTTCCTTTCTTACAAGGTGTTCGTGCAGTTCCGCGGCAATCAATGGACGCGCCGCCAGTTTATGCTTGAGCGCTCGCTGGAGGTGGGCGCGCAATTTCTTCCCCTCATGTTCTTCTGCTGCGCACTGGATTTTCTCGGCACATCACCCAAGCTGCTGGTAGTTCTTATGTTGGCCGCCTATGTCTCGCGCGTGGTGTGCCTGCGCGTCAAGATTAAAGTGTCGGGTGCTGGCCCCGAGGCTCTCACCACCGGCGAATTGCGTGACCGGGTTTTCGAGATGGCGAAACTAGCCAGCGTCAAAATTAAACAGGTATTTGTGCTGAGCTCCGGCCGCATGCAAGTCGCCAACGCCTATGCTACCGGCGCGCAAACCGTAATGTTCACCGACTATCTGCTGCAGAGACTGACCAAGCGCGAAGTCGATGCCATCGCGGGTCATGAACTAACCCACCTTCGTCATAGGCATCCTAAGAAGCTCGGATTGACCTTGATCGGTGTGATCCTCTTTCCCTCCATCTTCCGAGGAACTTGGACCATCTTTACTGTTTGGATCAGCGAACTGCTCACGACCATTAGCGGTGGCGATCGCGATGTGCTGATGCAGTGGTATCGCTGGAGCCCGAAGCTCGTGGCCTGGTCGCAACTGGATTTGGTTCTGATCCTTGCTGGCTTCGGCGTGTTTTATCTCCTGGCCCGGCGCTTCGAGCGTATTGCCGACGAGGGCTCGGTGCAGCTGTCCGGCGATCCGGAAGCCATGATCACCGCTTTGCTCAAAGTGAGCCGCCTTAATCTCACTCCCATCCAGTGGGGAAAAGTTACGGGATCGCTTTTGACGCATCCCACAACCTTGAAGCGAATTGAGCACATCGCCAAGGTGGGCAACGTGCCTGAGGCGCGGGTGCAGGAACTTCTGGCGCACCACGCGCAGGAGGAGCAGACGCGGCGTGCTGTCTTTGCACCAGCCTCCGATTCAGTCTTCAGCGCAGAATCGAACGAGGAGCACTACGCGGTCCCCTCCGTTGGTAAGAGCGTTGTGACCACCATGACCGCGCTCCGTCGCGCCAGCAATAACCGGTGGCTGCTGATCGCTGCAAATGTGCTGCCGCCCGCACTCGTAGCGTGGCTCGTCCACCGGCTCAACCTGCAAGGGCAAATGTCTCTGATCGCATACCTGGCGGGAGCTCTGCTTATTGTCGCGGGCTACTCGTTGTTGGGATTGCACCTCGGTCTGCGCGGTCGTGCGGAAATTCGCAGGCAGTTCGCGGCCAAGTTCGACGCGGAAGGGATTCAGATTCGCGGCCGGAACGCCATTCTGGCGGGCTTTGCCCCCGGAGCAGCCCTGCGCATCTATCTTCTGGGTTATGACTGGGACAAGGGATTCGTTTGGCTCTTGCAGGGCCGCATGGCTTACCTAGGCGACAAAATTCGCTTCGCCCTGAAGCCGGAGCAGGTGCTGAACGTCCGCATTGGCGAGAGCGCTCCTGGCTGGTGGAACAGTGAGCGCGTCTATATCGACTGGCGCGACGCCGAACACGGCCGCGAGGGCACGTTCAGTCTTTATCCCAGCGAGCCGAGCTCGGCAGGAAAGATCAAGAATGAGGGCAAAGCGTTATGCGAGGCCGTGCAACGCTGGCGCAGTCGGACCGGCGAATATCCCGTGGCACCCCAGGCCGTGCAATCGCTGGAGTCCCCGGTACTGGGCGAGGTCACCAGCCATGAAATCAAAGATCGCCTCAGCCGAGGCAAGCGCCTGAACTTGCTGATCCTTCTCTTGCTTCTGAGCTATGGTGCGTCCCTACTGGTGGGAGTCTCCAGTTGGTATGGGTTTGCCGTGGTGCTCCTGCTGCGGGTCTACGAGCGCATTCCGCACTGGCGCCACCGTGTGCCGCCAGCAACGCCCCCACTGCAGCAGTCTCAGGCGGTACGCGCACAAGCCACAGGGGCGCGATAGAGGCAAGCGCGAAAACGTTCTCGACTACAGCATTCCGCCTGTCTTCACGGCCAGAATGTTCAGCGCCATCTCAAGCTTGGTAATGGCCGCCCCCAGTTCGGGATGTTTTCCAATCTTCTCTTGCAGCGTCTTCAGAATCTGGTGAGCGCTTTCCACTTGCGCTGCCGCCCGGGTCCGATCTTGCTCGGGATTGCCTTCACTCCGCGTTTCCATGGCCACTGGCTCCGTGTTCCTCTCAAATTCTATACCTGAATCTCGCGCGACCTACTCTTGGAGGGTGGCTGTTCTCCTAGCGACGGGATTCACCACTTGATGTGACCGGCATCACGGCAGGGTTCGAGCAAACTTGTAACCGTAGTAGTGGACGACAAGCTGTGCAGGGCAAGTTACAGGGATCAGCTCAACTAGAGCTGATTGCTTGCCCTGCACAGCCATAAGGGAGTCACAGATGTCGTCAACATCGCACGCTGTCGAAGTGGCCATTAGTCGGGTTCTGGTCGGAATCGATTTCTCGGACTGTTCTGAAAAGGCCCTTCATCATGCCATTGCGATCTCCCGCAGCTACGGCGCCAAGTTTTACTTCGCCCATGTAGTCTCCTCGCTCGGTTTTGTGATGGCGGGTCCAGAGGTTACGGCCATGGCCGCCGACGCGACCGCCCGGGATGTTCAAAAGCTGGAAACCTATCTTTTGCAAACTGGCGCACTAACCGGGATTTCCTACGAAGCCATGGTTCTTCAAGGGGGCGACGTCTGGCAAGAACTGGAGCGCGTCGCCGAGGAGCAAAATGTCGACTTGATCGTGGTGGGTACTCACGCGCGAACCGGGCTGCGCAAGATTGCGCTGGGCTCGGTTGCGGAAGCAGTTTTTCGGCATGCCAGGTGTCCGGTGCTTACGCTGGGCCCGCGCGCTCCGGACGAGGCACCGCCCAATGCAAGACTACGGCACATCCTGTGCCCGTCGGACCTGTCGCCTGATTCCGCACACGCGGCCGCCTATGCTGCGTCTTTGGCGAGACAGCACGAGGCTCGGCTGACCATCGTCCACGTCGCGGAGCGCATGGAAGACGCTAAGACCGACGATCAAGAGCACGACTTCGAGGCGCGCTTTCGAGCCTATCTGCCAGGTGAGTTGCCGCATAACTGGACATTCCGAACTCAACTCGGTCCGATCGACCAGACCATCCTTGACCTCGCCGACGAAGGGAGAGTCGACCTGATTGTCCTGGGTGTGCGCGCCCCGCATTCCTTCTCACATCCTCATGGCTGGCCCCACGCCTACAAGGTTGCATGTGAGGCCGCCTGTCCCGTGTTGACATTGAGGTGTGGCAAAGAACTCCATTCATAACGCAGACCAGCTTAGAGGATCAGACATAAGGTGCCTCAGGCCGTGCGTTGTGTGACTGGGAATATGCAGCTCTGTGTTTGATGTCACTGACATTTCAGCATTTTCGACCAACATTGATTTGTTGCTGTTGTATGCGGGGACGAGCCTTCCGGGGGAAAGACCGCCCCCGCACTTTCCGGAGCCCACGCTATGGTCACAAGCGACCCTTAGACAAGGCGAGAGAAGGAACGGAGATTGCTATATCGGAAAGCGTTCGTCGAAACGAACCAGAGTGCGATTGCGCAGGAAGTTTCTGATGCGGAAGCCGCAGTCGCCGGGCGCGCGTGTGAGCTCTTTCAGAAAACTGGAATCGAGGTCGAAATAGAAAGAGAAGCCTTGAATGACACCATGTACGCCTTGGAAGCGCTCAAAACATCCTTGGAGCACAGTGCCGACGCAGCCTGAGTTAGCTCATTCGTGGTGAGCAGTTTTCTGCTATCCTTTGCAAAATACGAAGCATCTCATAGTGGACGTAATGGGTTGTTGTGAGGTGATACGTGGCTGGATTAAAGGCGCTCGTTCTGTCAGTCGCGCTGTTTGCGCTTTCCAGTCTGCTTGGTGGATGCGGAGGCAGTTCCCCTTCGGGTTCTCCGCCCGGTCCGGCCGCTACTTATGAGGTGGCTATCTCTCCCCCTCCTCCTGGCGCGGGAGTCGTTACCAGCAATCCACCCGGGATCCACTGTCCCAAAACCTGTAGCGCCCGTTTCCCCCTGAACGCTCAAGTCAAGCTAAGCGCAACTCCCTATGGTGGTTATTTCTTCGGAGGCTGGAGGGGAGGTTGTTCGGGCACGAGTCCTTGTAGTCTGCTTGTCGATTCGGCCGAGAATGTTACCGCTATCTTCGCGCCCGCCAGCACCGGAACAAGTATTGTGGCCTATGTTCTTACGCCCGATGCTGTCTTGTTCAAGTCTTTGGAATTCGCCCTTCTTGCCGATGGAGAGCTGAAGGCGACCACATTCACCGCGCAATCCTTGCTGATGACCGGCACGGCTCACGGCGTAGTTATGGATCTGCCGACGGCCAGCAGTTACTCCAGGCGAACTTTGCAGTCCTATGCCGTGGAAGGCAATGGATTACTGCTGCCGCAGGGTCGCCCCGTAACCGTTGCCATGGATCAGTCCATAAATCTCGCCAGCGATCAGACCTACGTCTACGCCGCAACCGATGAAGGACTATTTGGGTTCGTGGACGAAGTCAGTGGCTTGATTCCTTTGCCGCCAATCCAGCAGACTGTGCCGCCTCCGGCTCCCTGCACTCCGGCCGAGGAGAACGCGTCTGAATGTCGCAACACTGGAACTTTGATGCTAAGCAATAGCGGCGCATTCCTCTTGCAGACCTCAACCTCGCAGTCCGGGCCCCCGCTTTATGAGTTGAGCAGCTTCGCGCGATTACAGGGGCAATTGACCGCCGAGCAGGCATTCGCCGGAAACGAATTGACTACGAGCATCTTCGCGCCCACCCCCGACGGCAACTTCGTATACGCCTTAGACCTGACCAGCAGCCGAGTCGTCCGGTACGCGAAGGATGGAAACGGTTCCTATGAAACCAACATTCTCTCCAACGGCCAGCAACTGGCAGACGGTTTTGTGCAACTCCTCATCAGCAGCGACGGATCGTTTCTTTTCGGCCCCGTGTCGGAAGCGGCCGAATCACCTCGCATCCGTGTCTTCCGAATTGATCCGACTTCCGGCGACCTCAGTGAAGTGGCTGGCTCTCCCTTCCTTACCGGCGAGTACTACCTTGTAGGAGCTACGCTCGACCCGACCGGCCATTTTTTGCTTGCCATACACTCTTATTGTGACGGCTCTCCGCCTTGCTTTGGTCCTGGCAAACTCGTCGCCATGAGCTTGGATTCGTCAACCGGAGCTCTGTCAGTCACCAGCGATGTCGAGGACGGTCAGGATCCCTTCTCGTTGACTGCTGTTCCGATTTCCCATTAGCAGACGAGAATTACGATGTCATTGGGCAATCTCGTCGCGCAACTGCCCGTCGGCGTCCACTAACTGGATTCGCAGCGCTATCTGCCCCAGAGCGTGGGTGGAGCAACTCAAGCAGGGATCGTACGCCCGCACCACCGCCGAGACTCGGTTCAGCATGCCTTCCTGCAGCTTGTTGCCATCGATGTAATGCTCGCTAACCTGCTGCACGCTGCGGCCGATGGCAAGATTGTTATGGCCCGTTGCCACAATCAGGTTGGCCCATGTGATGCCACCTTGTTCATTCACTTTGTAGTGGTGAATGAGCGTGCCCCGTGGTGCCTCGATCATTCCCACGCCTTCCAGGGAATTTACGCCGCCAGTGGCGCGAACGTGTTTTTCCAGAATCTGCGGATCAGCCAACAACTGTTCGATTTTTTCTAGCGCGTAAACCATCTCAATCAGCCGCGCATAGTGGTATAGAAACGCGCTGTGCGCGGGCGCTCCAAAACGCTGGTGGAATTCCACGAATTCAGCGTCTGCCAGGGGAGTGCCGCACTGATCGGCGGCATTGATTCTCGCCAACGGGCCAACCCGGTAAGCTCCTTCGGGAAAACCCTGCGGTTTGAAATACGGCGCTTTCAAATAAGAGTCGCGCAGGCTGGCTTCGGCGATCCAATCCACGTACTCCTCGGCCACGATTTCATCCTCTACAATTTCTCCGCTCTTGCCCCGGAAGCGCAGCACGCCGTCGTAAAACTGCAAATTTCCTTTTCGATCGACCAGTCCGGCATGCATGGTCGGCGCGGAACCGAAACTTTCGATCTCACTCTTGTAGTTATCGAGCGCATTCTTGAAGAACTGCAGAGTGCGGTCTGCAATCGCCTTAGCCGATGGCAGGTCAGAAAGGATGCGCTCCCGTACTCCGGCGGACAGTGGAGCGGCCACGCCTCCGGGCACGATCCACGCGGGGTGAACTCTTTCCTGCGCCAGGCCCTCAATGATCTGGAGACCGAATTTGCGCAACTCGATGCCATGGCGCGCCATCTCGGGATGAGCCGCGATCACGCCGAGCACGTTCCGGCTGGCGACATCGGAGTCCATGCCGAGAAGCAGATCGGGCGAGGATAAATAGAAGAAGCTCAAGGCATGCGATTGGACAATCTGTGCGAAGTGCACCAACTCGCGCAGCTTCTTTGCTGCCGGCGGGATGCGCACTCCCATAATCGCGTCGCACGCCTTCGCCGAAGCCAGCAGATGGCTGATCGGACAAATCCCGCAGATGCGGGAAGTGATCGCCGGCATCTCGTAGAACGGTCGCCCCTCGGTGAATTTCTCGAATCCCCGTACCTGGGTCACGTGAAACTCGGTCCCCGCAACCTTACCGCTGTCATCTAGTTGAATGACGATCTTCGCGTGACCTTCGATGCGCGTCACCGGATCAATCGTGATGCGTTTCATCCGACGCTCCTCATCATCCGAATTTCACCGCGAGGGCAGTCTCGCGCTTTTTCCCGTCCACCAGATCGGAAATCACGGCGGCGATGGTTTTGGCGGGTGGCGGACACCCCGGCAGGCACATATCCACCTTCACGAACTCCCGCAGTGGCCGCGCCTGCTTCAACAACGCAGGCACTCCGTCCGTCGGAACCACTTTGCCTTCCTGCGCTCCTTCCACATAAATCCGCTGCAGCAGTTTGTTTACCGGGATGGAATTCCGCATAGCCGGCACATTTCCCGTCACCGCACAATCGCCAAACGAGATCAGCAACTGCGTTCGCTGGCGAATCTTCTGCAGCTTGTTGACGTCGTCCTGTGAGCTGACCGCTCCTTCCACCAGGGTCACATCGACATCCTCCGGGAACTCCTGCGCATCGACCAGTGGCCCGTAAACCAGATCGATCTTTTGCGCCAGGGAGATGATTCCGGCGTCCATATCGAGAAGCGACATGTGGCAACCCGAGCAACCGTCCAGCCAAATCGTCGCCACCTTCACCTTCTTCATGCCTGTACCTCTCTGCGCTGGATGAGCGAACTGATGTTGTCGGTGCGCTTGACCATCTCTTCTACGGCGCAGCCTTTCTCGGCGAGCGCTCCCGTGGGACAAGCCTGTACGCACTTTCCGCAATTGGTGCAACTGCGGGAGTCGCCCCACTTCTGGTTCAGGTCGCTAACAATCCTGGCGTGGATGCCTCGCGACGTCATCTCCCACACATGCGCCCCTTCCAGGTCCGCGCACACGCGCACACATCGGGTACAGAGGACACAGCGGTTGTGGTCGAGCACGAAGCGCGGATGGGAGAGATCAACTCCTAGCTTAGGGTAGTTGTATGCAAAGCGCACCGTGCTGATGCCCATCGCGGTGGCCAGCGACTGCAATTCGCAATGTCCGTTCGACACGCAGACCGCACATACATGGTTGCGTTCTACAAACAGCAGTTCGAGAGAAATGCGGCGGTTATGCGTTAGCCGGGCAGAAGTAGTAGTCACCGACATGCCATCTTGAATGGGAGTGGTGCAAGCGGGAATGAGCCGGTCAATGCCTGAGACCTCCACGATGCAAAGACGGCATGCTCCGACCGGTGTCAGCCCTTCCAGATCGCAGAGCGTAGGAATGTATTTGCCATTCGCCTTCGCCGCTTGAAGAATCGTCTGGCCCTCCACGGCGCTGATCAGTTCGCCATCGATTCGGATTGACAGTTTTCTGGGCAAGACCTCACTCCTTCCTCAACTCACGTTCGCGACCTTCACATCGCAGCGCAGACAGCGGCAAGATTCGTCCAGCGTTTCTTCGTGCGTAAATCCCGTGACCACTTCGGCGTTCGATCGTACTCGCGCATTCGCAGCCAGGATGTGCCCGTGATGCCGGTGGTTCGGGCTGGATTCTTCGGGTACTTCTTTCCCGTAGTCGATCTCGGGAAGGATCTTGGTCCAGCGGTTCGTTTCCATCAGTTGCACATCGATGTTGCGGGCCGCCTGTTTGCCGTATGCCATCGCGTTCGATACGTTGGATGCGCCTGTAACCACGTCGCCACCGCCGTAGAACCTTGGGCGGCTGGTCTCCAGCGTGAAGCGGTTCACTTCAATGGTCCCGCTCTCCTTCAAGCTGAGTCCTGAAGCCCGCGCAAAATCGAGGTCCACGCTTTCACCCACCGCGAAGATCACGGAATCGCATTCATACCGCCGGATCTCATCGGTCGAGATGGGTCTTCGCCTTCCCGATGCATCGTATTCGCCGAGCCGTGTCTTCACGATTTCAATCGACTTCACCTTGCCCGCCGCGTCACCAATCACACGGTGGGGCGCAGCCAGGAATACGAACTTCGCACCTTCGTCCTGCGCCGCCTTTGTTTCCTCCTCGATCGCCGGCATGTCTTTGCGCTCCCGGCGATAAAAGACCGTGACGTCTGCGCCCTTGCGCAGTGCCGTACGCGCCGAGTCGATGGCGGCGTTCCCGCCGCCGATCACTGCCACCTTCCTGCCGATCGGGACGTCGTCGCCTCGCGCCGAAGCTTCCAGGAATATCAGCGCCGGGTACACGCCCTTCAGTTCGGTACCAGGTTGATAGACCCAGGATTCTTTCCACGTTCCGATGGAGATGAAAACTGCATCGAATCGATCATCGAGTTCATTGAGTGGAATATCGAAGCCGATTCGCGTGTTGAAGACGAACTTCACCCCGAGCTTCTCGATCAGCTCAATCTCGCGTTCGAGAGCACTCTTGGGAAGGCGATATTCCGGCAATGCAAACCGAAGCATGCCCCCGGCTGCGGGCTTGGCATCGTAGACGGTAACGTCGTGGCCGAGCAGGGCCAAATAGAATGCCGCAGTTAATCCCGCCGGACCTGCACCCGCAATCGCAATCTTTCGTCCCGTGGGTTCGAGTCTGCGCACCAAAATCCGCTTGACCATGTGCTCATAACGGTTGGAGAGCAGGATCGAATCCGCTATAAAACGATGCACCTCCCGCATGTTCACTGCTTCGTCCACCGTCTGCCGCCGGCAGCGGCTGTCGCACGGATGCTGGCACACTCGCCCGGTCGAGGACGGCAGCGGGTTGTCCATGATCACGGCTTCAAATGCATCCTCCAATCGATCTTCTTTGTATAGCTGCAAGAAGCGCGGAATGTTCATGTGCAGCGGACAGCTGTTTTCACAGGGAGAGAGCGCGAGTTCTTCGCATACTCCGGCCTGGCATCGTCGTGAAACAATATGGTCTTCGAATTCCGTGCGGAAGTGGCGCAATGTAGTCAACACTGGGTTCGGCGCAGTCTGCCCCAGGCCGCACAGCGAGCACTCGCGGATGTAACGGCTCAGCTCATCCAGCAGCTCCAGATGGTGCATCGTGCCGGCGCCCTCGGTCACCCGGTTCAGAATCCGTAGAGACTTATTCAATCCCACCCGGCAGGGAATACACTTGCCGCACGATTCTGAATGGGTGAACTCAACGAAGTATCGCGCGACGTCTACCATGCAGTTGTCTTCGTCCATCACCACCATGCCGCCGGATCCCATGATGGAGCCCAGCTGCGCCAGGCTTTCGTAGTCGACCAGCGTGTCAAACATTTCAGGGGGAATACACCCACCCGATGGCCCGCCAGTTTGCACTGCCTTGATCTGCCGCCCGCCTATGCCACCTTCGCCGATGTCATAGATAAAGGTCTTGAGTGGTGTGCCCAGCGGCATCTCGACCAGACCAGTGCTGGTGACTTTGCCCACCAGCGAAAATACTTTCGTTCCCGAACTCTTCGGACTCCCGGTCTCGCTGAACCACGCCGGACCTTTGGTCACGATGGGCGCGACGTTATACCAAGTCTCAACATTGTTAATGTTGGTGGGAAATCCCCACAGACCTTTCTGCGCGGGGAATGGAGGCCGCGGGCGCGGCCGTCCCGCCTGGCCCTCGAGCGAAGCAATCAGCGCGGTTTCTTCCCCGCAAACAAACGCACCCGCGCCTTCTACAACTTCGATATCAAACTTGAATCCACGGCCGAGGATATTCTCGCCGAGCAATCCATATTCACGTGCCTGTTCGATGGCCCGATGCAGACGATGCACCGCCAGCGGATATTCAGCGCGTATATAAATGATTCCTTCGCTCGCGCCCATCACATATCCGCCAATGATCATGCCCTCCAGCAGCGAGTGTGGATCACTCTCAATTTCATTGCGGTTCATGTAGGCCCCGGGATCGCCCTCATCCGCGTTGCAGATGATAAATTTGCGATCCGCCTTGGCTTTGGTCATGAACTCCCATTTATTGCCGGTCAGGTAGCCGGCCCCACCCCGACCGCGCAGCTTCGATGCTTTGATCTGCTCGATCACGTTCTCGGGCCTTCCGTCGATCAGCACTTTGTACAGCGCCTGGTATCCCCCGATCGCGATGTATTCCTCAATGTCATCGGGATTCAGGAAGCCGCAGTTCCGCAGCACGATCTTCTTCTGCCCTTTGAAGAAGGGAACCTCGTTCCAGAGCGGAATCTCCGGATAGCCGCGCCCGTACTTGATGGACGCTGTAATGTGATCCCACTCTTCCACTTTGCAGTAAATGAGATCGGGAGGAAGATTCCCGTTGGCTACATCATTCAGAATGCGTTCCGCATCATTGGCCTGCACCCGGCGCAGGATCACGAGGGGAAAGCCCGGCAGTCGTATGTTTGCCAGTGGCTCCTGAAAACATGCTCCAAAGCATCCCACACCCGCCAGAACCGCGTTGATGCCGCTGCGTTCAATAGCCTCCGCGAACGCGTGATACAAACCTTCCGCACCGTTGCCTCGACCGCACGTGCCCATTCCGATCCCGATTCGCGGCACCGCAGGAACCAGTTTCGCCAGCCCGGCTTCCCGCACAGCACTGAAAGCGCCAATGTCCTGTATTCGAGGCATCAGTAACTCTCCCGCTCCAGCGTGCTGATTTCCCGTTGGAGAGTTCGTTCGTTCACATGGCCGCAGATGCGGTGATTCACTTCCACCACCGGCGCCAACGCACACTGTCCAAAACAGGCCACGGTGCGAACCGTGAATTTGTGATCCGCAGTCGTCAGCAAAGCCTTGTCCTCTTCGCTGGCTTCGCTTGCATCCTCAAGGCCCAGTCCCAGCGTCAGACGGACGCTCTGCAATAGATTGCGCGAACCTCGGGTGTGGCAGGCCGTTCCCCGGCAGATGCAGATGCTGTTGTCTCCCTGCGGCTGCAGGTTGAACAGCGCATAAAACGTCGCCACGCTGTAGATACGCGAGAGCGCTATCTTCGTCTGCGCCGCGATGTACTCCAGAGTTTCCCCGGGAAGATATTTATTGGGCTGGTGCTCCTGAACCGCTTCCAGAATGCCGAGCAGCGCACCCGGATGGCCGGTTCGGTGACTGATGATCTGATCGATGAAAGCCCGCTCGCCCGCGCTGAGGCGTTCCGGAGACGCTGTGTGCATGGCCGCTCCTTCCGCAGAACCAGCACTCTTTTGCGACGGCTCCAAGAACGATGCCGCGCATAAGCGAGAAACCAGTACTCGCGCTTTTATACTAGGTAGATGGCAACAAAGCTGCCGTGACTCGGGTCACGAAAGTGAGTGATAGCGGAGCCCTTAACCCCTTCCGTTCGATTGTCTGGAGCTCACTTTTCCTCTGACGGGCTGCGGGATCGGTACTCTCATTTGAGGTCAGGCATACGTCATCGCCACATGCCTTGCGCCCTTCGCCATCTTTGCGATTCTTGCCCCAAATCTCGCTCGCCGGCCTTTTCGGCTCACATCAATGGGTGATCAAGATCACTGACCCGACCCACGCGTTCAAGCGATAACCAATTGCGTCGGCCGGGATCGCTGCAAGCCGGGCGGCAAATGCTGGAGCCTTAGGTTGCAGGTGCAGATACGAGACCGTGTCGTCGCGCATTCATGCATGGCATTCTTTCTTGAATAATAAGTAGACGGCAGCGCGCATAACATCGGCCTCTTCCTGAACCTGCCGTTCTCTTCGACTCCGGAGATCGAATTCAATTCAGTTCGCGAGTATCGCCGGCGCGATCCATGGGGAACGCCGAAGGCAGGAAGGCCCTATGTCCAAACATCCAACCATCGCAGAACATCTGAAAGCGAGCGGAGTCTCCCGCAGAAGCTTCCTTCAACTATGCGGCACGCTCATGGCAACCGCGCCATTTGGCCTGGCGCTCACCGGCAAGAAGTCGGTTCTGCAGATTGCCGACGCCATCGGCAAGACCAAGCGGCCGTCGGTAATCTGGCTGCACTTCCAGGACTGCACAGGATGCACTGAAACCCTGTTGCGTACTTCCGCCCCCGATGTTGCTCATCTCATCCTCGACGTTATCTCTCTCGACTACCACGAAACTCTGATGGCTGCATCCGGCGCGCAAGCCGAAGCCGCGTTGCACTCCGCCATTGCGGAAAACGCCGGCAAGTATGTCCTGGTAGTAGAAGGCGCGATTCCGACCAAGGACGATGGAATCTACTACGAGATGGGCGGCAGGCCGGGCGTTCAGGTTTTAAGAGAAGTGGCATCCCAGGCCGCTGCCGTCATCGCCATCGGCTCCTGCGCCTCATGGGGCGGTGTGCCGTCGGCCGACCCGAATCCCACCGGCGCCATGGGCGTAAGTTCGGTTGTATCCGGCAAGCCAATCGTGAATTTGCCCGGCTGCCCTCCCAATCCTTACAACCTGCTGGCCGTGGTTCTGGAATACGTCACCATGGGCAAGCTTCCGGCGATGGACGAATTTGGCCGTCCGCTCTTTGCCTACGAGCGTGTGATTCACGAGAATTGCCCCCGGCGAGCGCACTTTGACGCTGGCCGCTTCGCCTACGCCTTCGGCGACGAAGGCCATCGCAAAGGCTGGTGCCTTTACAAGCTCGGGTGCAAGGGACCAGTCACTCACGCCGCCTGCTCCACGCGCCACTTCAATGAGATTCCCGGCGTGTGGCCGATCGGTCTTGGAATCCCCTGCGTGGGTTGCACCGAAAAGAGTGTGGTGTGGCGGATGAGTACGGTCGAAACTGTTCCCATTCACCTGGCCACTCCGCCCGATACCTATCCGCCGATTTACAGCAGCGCCGGTCAGTTGAAGGTTGGCGCAGCCGCTTTGGTAGGCGTAATCGCCGGAGCCGTTGGTGGCGCCACCTGGGTTGCATCGCAACGTTTCCAAAGCAGCCAGGAAGCAGGCGTCGCCCGGGTGATTGCGGATCGAGCGCACGAGGAAAAACTCAAGCTGTCGTCCGAGAACCAAACTCCGAAGAAAGAGGACTGACGTGGCCATCACTCGGCGAGAATTGTTTACCACCGTCGCCAAGGCCGGAGTGCCGGCGGCCGTAGCCCTTACCGTCGGCTCGAAGGCCCTGCAGGCGGAAGAAATCCCTGTCCCCAGCGCCGCCGTCGGATTGCTCTACGACGCCAGCATCTGCATCGGCTGCAAGGCCTGCGAGGCAGCCTGCGCCGAGGCCAACAACACTCCCGAGGATATTAGCGGCGACCAGCTGCACCAGGCGCCCACCGATCTCAATGAACTCACCCGCAACATCATCAAGCTTTATAAGCCAGAAGATGGGTCTGCATTTTCTTTTGTGAAGCGCCAGTGCATGCAATGCCTCGATCCCGCATGCGCCGCAGGCTGTCCCTTCCAGGCTCTGCACAAAAATCCGGAGACCGGCATCGTCAGCTGGACCGCCGACAAATGCATCGGCTGCCGCTACTGCACCATCACCTGCCCGTATCACATCCCACGTTTTCAATGGCAGGGATACAACCCGCGGGTCACGAAATGCGAGTTGTGCAGCGAGCGTCTGGAGAAAGGCCTCAAGCCCGGATGCACCAGCGTGTGCCCCACTGGCGCCGTAATTTACGGTCCGCGCACGGTTCTGCTCGCGGAAGCCAAACAGCGCATCAAGAATCATCCTGGCCGCTACTATCAGGAGCGCATTTATGGAGAAACCGATAACGGCGGCACGCAGGCCCTGTATCTCTCCCGCGTTCCCTTCGAAAAACTGGGTCTGCCCGAACTAGGGACGGAGTCGGTTCCCGCTAGAACTCTGCGTTGGCAGCGACGGCTCTATCAATACTTTGCCTTACCCGCGCTGCTGTATGCCGGCTTGGTGCAAGTGATTCGTACGAGTTTGAAAGGCCATGAGGATGAAGCTCATGAGCGGGAGAAAGAGACTGGATTAAGGGCGCAACTCTGAGGTCACAAATATGAGCAGCACAACCATCACCAACGCGTCCGCCGATCAAAGCCGCTGGGAGCGGGCCGTGCCGGTCTATGGATTTCCCGTGGTGAACCGCTTCTTTCTCGGATTGGTCGCCATGACTTTGCTGGCATTCATTTTGACTGCCTACCGCGAACTCGCGGGCCTCGGTCCGGTCAGCGGCATGAACGACGCGTTTGGCTGGGGGATCTGGAAAACCTTCAACGTGATGGTGCTGACCGCGCTGGGCTCCGGTGCATTCGCTGTAGGAATCGCCGCCTGGGTGTTTCGCCGCAAGCGCCTGCATTCGCTGATGCGCATGGCCCTCCTCACCAGTTTTCTGGCTTACGCCTGCGGTCTTCTCCTGCTTGGTATCGACGCTGGTCGTCCCTGGAACTTCTACTGGATCGTCTTCCCGTGGAAATGGAATATGCACTCGCCGCTCGCCGAAGTCGCGATCTGCATGTCGATCTACGCCATGGTTCCGCTAGCCATCGAAAACATTCCGCCAGTCCTTGAGAGGCTCTGGTATTTCGATTCCCGCCTGCGGCCCGGCGTGGAGAAGTTCGAACGCCGGCTGCACTATTTCTTCCCGTGGATCATTGCCGCCGCCTACTTGTTGCCGGGCATGCACCAATCGTCACTGGGAGCGTTGATGCTGCTGGCTGGCGAGCGCGTCCATCCCTTGTGGCAGACCCCTTGGCTGCCGTTCCTGTACCTGGGCGCAGCCACCTTCATGTCATTCGGATGTGTTGCCGGTACCACTATGCTGTGTTGTGTCGTCTGGAAACGCGCCATGGACATGGAGGTTCTCGACGAGGCCGCTCGCATCACCGCCTGGCTGATCTTCGGCTGGATGGGATGGAGGCTTCTGGACATCTTCTTCCGGGGCGCCCTGGGAACGGCCTTCCACTTCGATCGTTTTGCAGGCGTATTCTGGCTGGAGATGATTCTGATCGGGGTGGGTGGCTGGATGCTGCGCCGTTCGCTGCGAACCCACGAAACCCGAATCATGTTCCTGGGCTACATTTTCAGTTCGCTGGGTGGCATGATTTATCGCTTCAGCCCGACCACTCTGGCTTTTCGCCCCAACCCAGAGTCGCTCTATTTCCCGAGCACCATCGAGATCCTGGTGTCGCTGGGTTTCATCTCCATGGGCATTGCGGGTTTTCTCCTGATCGTCAAACGATTCGCCATCCTTCCCGCTCCGCTTTACGAGTGGCACGACATGGCGAGCTACTTCCGGTTCCGCCGTCCCTATATTCGCTGGACCGGATATTTCAAGTATGGACATTTCGGCGAAAACGAATCTGAAACAACCGACTCTCACTAACAGCAGGTCTTATGGCAAAACGAATCACGATCGACCCGATCACCAGAATTGAAGGTCACCTCCGCATCGATGTCGAGGTGGACAATAACGCGGTCAGCAATGCATGGGCTTCGTGCACCATGTGGCGTGGCATCGAGAAGATTCTCCGCGGCCGCGATCCACGCGATGCCTGGCTCTTCACCCAGCGCTTCTGCGGTGTGTGCACCACGGTGCACGCCATGGCCAGCGTGCGCTCGGTGGAAGACGCCTTAAAGCTCGAGGTTCCCCTAAACGCCCAGTACATCCGCAATCTGATTCTGATTGCCCATGCTTTGCACGATCACATCGTCCACTTCTACCAGTTGTCCGCGCTCGACTGGGTCGACATTCTCCAGATTCCGAAAGCCGATCCCGCGGCAACCCAAAAATTGGCCGAGAGCATTTCTCCCTGGACCCGCAACTCCCGCAATGAGTTCAAAGCCGCGCAAGATCGCGTCAACGCCGTCGCCGCCAGCGGTCAGCTGGGAATCTTCATGAACGGGTACTGGGGCCATCCTGCCATGCGGCTCTCGCCGGACGTGAACCTGCTCGCCTTTACCCATTACATCCAGGCCCTTGAGTATCAGCGCAAAGCTCTGCAGGTGGTAGGACTTCTTGGATCCAAGACACCGCACATTCAGAACCTGACAGTCGGCGGCGTGGCGAACGCAATCGATCTCGACAGCGCCAACGCCCTCAACATGGATCGTCTGGAGATGATCCGCGTTCTGCTCGACGAAGTGGTGCAGTTCATCCATCAGGTTTATTTTGTCGATGTGTGTGCCGTCGCAGCCATGTATCCCGAATGGTTCAAGATCGGTAGCGGTGTTCGCAACTACCTCGCCGTTCCTGATCTACCGCTGGATAGCGCCGGTAGCAGCTACGACCTTCCCGGCGGATACATCATGGATGGAAACATCGCTGGCACGCGTCCGTTCAAGACCGCGTCCGACAAAGTATTTCGTGATTCTGTCAGCGAAGATGTTACCCACGCCTATTATCAGGGCAAGCCCCTCCATCCCTGGTCCGGAGAAACGGAGCCCCAATTCACCGGCTGGGACGGCGAGCAGAAATACTCCTGGGTCAAGGCGCCACGCTTCAACGGACAGCCCATGCAGGTCGGCCCACTGGCGCAAGTGCTGGTCGGCTTCGCCCAAGGCCATCCCCTGACGGTAAAGTACGCCACGCAGGCGATCAGCAATGTCCAGGCTGTCGGCGGAGTTCGCGTAACTCCCGACATGTTGCACTCGACTCTTGGCCGTCACGCCGCGCGCGCCATTCGCGCCTCCATGTTGGCGGAGCTCGCGCAAAAGCACTTGCAGCTTCTCACCGATAACATCGCCAAGGGCGACTACACAGTCCACAACCAACCGGTATTTCCCAGCCACGAAGTTGAAGGCGTCGGAACCCATGAAGCGCCGCGTGGCACCTTGTCCCACTGGATCGTCATCAAGGACGAGAAGATCAAGAACTACCAGGCAGTCGTACCCTCCACCTGGAACGCCAGTCCGCGCGACGCCTCCGGTGCTCACGGCCCTTACGAAGCCTCACTGCTGCATACGCCGCTCGCACGTCCCGAAGAACCGCTGGAGGTCTTGCGCACCGTGCACTCGTTCGATCCCTGCATGGCCTGCGCCTGCCACGCCTTCGATCCCTCGGGCAAGCAGATCGCCAAAGCCAAAGTGCTATGAAGAAGGTCCTGATTGGCGGAATCGGCAATGTGTTGCTTGGCGACGATGGCGTTGGCCCTTACCTCGTGCAGCTTCTGTTGTCACGCTATGAGTTCGACGACAGAGTCGAAGTTCTCGACCTGGGAACCCCCGCGCTCGATCTGATCGATCAGATCTCCGGAAAAGATGTCGTCGTTCTGATCGACTCCGTCGATACCGACGTGGATCCGGGAACAGTGCTTCTTTATCGTAAAGACGAGATCCTGCAACACCGTCCTTCGGTGCGCATGGACCCGCACTCTCCCGCGCTAGTCGATACGCTGCTCAGCGCCGAACTGTTCGGAGTCGCACCCGCAAACTTACTTCTTGTGGGAATTGCTGCTGAGTCTTACGAACCATCCTGCAGCTTGAGCAAGCCGGTAGAAGCTTCTCTCGATCCGGCGATCGTCGAGATATTGCATGAACTGGATCGCAACCGCGTCGCGTACCGCTTGCGCGAACATCCGGTCGCACTCGAAGCTTGGTGGAGAGAATCGAGAGTCGAATCCACGCTGGCCATCTAGCCCCGCAGACGTTTTCTCAGGTTTTCAACCACACGACGGGGAATCCGTGACCGAGCTTGCGGAAATCTGAATCGCTAGTTACCAGCGTAGCCTTATATTCGATTGCGAGAGCTGCCGCGAAGCTGTCCACGTAGTAAAGCTTGTACTTTGCCTTCAGGTCCGCAGCTCTGAATGCCCTCTCCGGAGTGGCGTCCAACATCTCAATAGGTAGCGGGCTTACCGCATACGCAGCAGCGTGCGCCTGTTCCGGTCCGAAATCGCGAAGAATCCTACCGTACACTTCCCCGTAATTGACCGCCGACATCAGCACTTTGGCGCGCCCGATTCTCGCCTCTTTCAGAAGCTCATTCACCTTCAGACCGCCAGGCCTCCTTTGCAGGAATGCGAACAACGCGCTGGCATCGAACACATACGTTTTCACTTATCGCGTTCGCCCTCTTCGCGGTGTTCTTTTTCCCAAAGCGCCAGCAGGTCCGGCCCGTCTGCAAACATGCCCATGACGCGATCGATGTAGTCATCGGTGATGGGCTGTAGTACGATGCGGCCGAATTGATCCTCAAAGACCTTAGCCTTGGTGCCAGCCTGGATATTGTGCTTGCGGCGAAGCTCCGCTGGAATGACAAGTTGGCCCTTGGAGGTAAACGTCACACACATATCTTTCATGGCTTACATCATATCATAGGTAAGACAAGGAATAACAATGTGTGTTGCCTAGCAGATCCGTGGCAACTGATCCCCCGCCAGCATGTCCACCACCCGGGTTGTTCCCAGGGGCGTTCGCATCGTCACCAGTCCAGGATTCTTTTTCGTCACTGTACCGATGATCTGTGCCTCTCCGCCAAGCGGATGGCGTCGCATTGTCTCCAGCAGCACGTCAGCAACTTCAGCCGGCACGATTGCGATCAGCTTTCCCTCGTTGGCCACGTAGAGCGGATCAAGCCCGAGCAACTCGCACGCGCCCTTAACCTGTTCATGAATCGGAAGGGAACTTTCCTGCAATTCGATTCCCACCCCGGACTGCTGCGCGATCTCATTCAATGTGCTGGAAACGCCGCCCCGCGTCGGGTCGCGCATGCAGCGAATCTCGCGCGTCACGCTCAGCATCTCACTCACCAGTCCATGCAAGGCGGCACTGTCGCTCACAATCTGGGTTTCGAACTCCAATCCTTCGCGTTGTGCCAAAATCGCAATCCCATGATCGCCGACCGAACCGCTCAGCAATACCTTGTCGCCGGCCTGCGCCTGGTCCGCGGAAAAATCGACTCCCTCCGGCACAACTCCAATCCCCGTGGTGTTAATGAACAGCCCGTCCCCTTTGCCTTTTTCTACGACCTTGGTATCGCCCGTAACAATCTGCACGCCCGCCGCGGTCGCGGCCTGGCGCATCGAAGCAACCACGCGCCGGAGTTCTTCCATCGCGAAGCCTTCTTCGATAATGAAGGCGACACTCAAGAACAGAGGCGTCGCGCCTCCCATAGCCAGATCATTCACTGTGCCATGAACCGCGAGCGAGCCGATATCCCCGCCAGGAAAGAACAGAGGCTTCACCACAAAAGAATCTGTGGTTATGGCCAGACGCTGGCCATTCACGCTCACAACGCCCTGATCGTCCATGTGCGCCAGCACAGGATTCTGAAAGGCCGGCAGGAAGATATCGCGAATCAATTCTGCGCTGAGCTTGCCCCCGCTCCCGTGCCCCAGAAGAATTGTGTCCTTTACCGCAATCGGCGCCGGGCAGCTGAGATCAAGGTTTATATCGGCGACGCTTTTCGGTGACACACGCTCTCCTAATTTTCAATCGCATGCCGCCGGTAGTGATAATAGGCGGCACACGCTCCTTCACTCGATACCATCGGAGCCCCCAGCGGATTCTCCGGCGTACATCGCATGCCAAACGCGGCGCAGTCTGTAGGTTTTTTCAATCCCTGTAAAACCTGGGCGCTGATGCACTCAGCGGGCTCGTCCACGGTGAACTCACCCAGTTCGAAGACCCGGTTTGCGTCGTAAGCCGCGTATTCCTCGCGCAAACGTAGCCCGCTCTGCGGGATCGGGCCGATTCCGCGCCACTTCTGGTCTGCCACTTCAAATACTTCGGCCATGATCTCTTGTGCCGGAACGTTTCCCTTGTAGCTCACCGAGCGCGCGTACTGATTTTCCAGTCTCGCCTCACCTGCCTCAAGTTGGCGGACCAGCAGAAGCACTGCTTCCAGGATGTCAACCGGCTCGAACCCTCCCACCACAATGGGTATTCGAAAATCGCGAACCAGAGTTTCGTACTCTCTGCACCCCACCACAGTGCACACATGTCCCGGCGCAATGAAGCCCTGCACCCGGTTGTTGCTGGAAGTCATCAACGCGCGAATCGCTGGCGGCACCAGCACATGTGAAACCAGCATGGAAAAATTCGTGAGCCCTTCGCGCTTGGCCTGCCAGGCAGCCATCGCATTGGCTGGAGCCGTGGTCTCGAAACCGATTGCCAGAAATACTACCTTACGCTCCGGATTCGAGCGTGCGATTTTTACCGCCTCAGTCGGAGAATAGGCGATGCGAACGTCCGCGCCCTGCGCTTTCGCTCGAAGCAGGTCAGAGCTCGATCCCGGCACCCGTAGCATGTCTCCGTAGGAAACCAGAGTGACATCCGGCCGCAGCGCCAACTCAATCGCTTTGTCGACGGTTTCCAGCGGCGTAACGCACACGGGGCACCCCGGCCCATGGACGAGTTCGATCCCGCGCGGCAGCAGTTCATCCAGGCCGTAGCGCATGATGGTATGAGTCTGGCCGCCGCAAATTTCCATCAGCACCCAGGGCTGCGTCGTTCGCTGCGTGATCTCAGACGCCAGAGCCCGCGCAATGCGCTGGTCGCGGTATTCGTCAAGATATTTCATATCCAAAATTCGGGCCGAAACTACTCTTCCACGACGGGCAATTCCGCTTCCAGCGCTCCCATCTCTTCCAGAAGCTTGTAGGTACGTTCGGCTTCTTCCGAATCCACGCGGCTGATCGCGAAGCCCACGTGAACCATCACATAATCGCCCAATCCGGCCTCAGGGACGAAGCTCAACGACACCTGCCGCACGATCCCGCCGAATTGTACACGCGCCGCCCGCATAGGGCCCATCTCTTGAATTTCAAGGATCTTCCCAGGTATCGCCAGGCACATGGCAGGTTTCTCCAGAGTTTAGTACAGCACTGCTTGTCCGCGCCCACTGTGATGGACGTCACAACGCAAAGTGATAAGCGGCACGCCGCAAGCGCCATTCCAATCAGCGAACAAGCCGCTAGCCGATGGAATCCGCCACAGGTGGAGGAAAGCGCAGCCAACTGTTAGCATATTTTCTTGATACGAATCAGAGTTGGTAGAAAGCGCCAGCTCAGTATAGAGGGTATATTCCGATTATGTTAGTCAATGAAATGAGCGAAAAAGACTGCCGCGATCTGCTGACGCGCAGTTCGATCGGCAGGCTCGGATGCTCCCTGGACGGCCAGCCCTACGTGGTTCCGATTTATTTCGCCTACGAGTCCGACTTTTTTTATATTCTCTCCACCATCGGTCAAAAAATCGAATGGATGCGCGCCAATCCCAAGGTCTGTATCGAGATTGATGAAATCGCGAGCGAGTCCCAATGGGTGAGTGTCATCGTCAACGGCCATTATCAGGAACTGCCCGAGCCCCAATTTGCTGACGAGCGCGCCCATGCGCGGAAGCTGCTGGAGAAGCGTTATTTGTGGTGGCAGAATGCCTTGGGCGAGCGCCAACTCAAATCGGGCAAGGAATTGATTACGCCCACCTTCTTCCGCATTCGCGTCGTTTCCATGACCGGCCTGCGTGCGGTCGCCGAAGGCAAGTAGTCGGTCTAGACATCGCGGTCGCCGGGCCAGAAGCCTTTGTCGCCTCTCACCATCTTCGGGCTGTTCGCTGTCACGGCGATGCTCGTTTGCTATGCCTTGGAGGCGCGGAGTCGCTGGTTCATTCTGGCCTTTGCCGGAGCCTGTGCGCTCGGCTCGGTGTATGGCTTTTTGCAGGGGGCATGGCCGTTTGGACTGGTTGAAGCCGTGTGGACCGTGGTCGCCATACGTCGTTGGGCGATTGCGCCGCGATCAAAATGACCGGCTATCGCGCGGAAGAAGTTTGCTGCCCGTGCCGTATTTCTTCCAGCATCTCAGGCTCGATATTGCCCCCGCTAATGATGGCCACACTCGGATTCCCGGCGGGCAGTTGACGTGCGTGGAAAATGAAGCCGGCCACCGCGACCGCCCCGCTGGGCTCGGCCACTGTGGCGGGATTGCCGCTCAGATACCCAACAGCCTGGCGGATTTCGTCCTCGGTCACGGTGACGATATCGTCCACATAGCGGCGGATGTGCTCAAAATTGATCGGACCGACGCTCTGGGTTCGAAGACCGTCGGCGATAGTGCGTGAAACTTGTTCGGCAGGGAATTGCACAATCTTTCCCGTACGCAAGCTGGCCTGTGCATCTCCCGCCAGCTCCGGTTCCACGCCAATTACGTTGACTGAAGGTTTGCTCAACTTGATCGCCGCCGCCACGCCGCTGATCATACCTCCGCCGCCAACCGGTACCAGAACGGTTTCGACCTCCGGCAAGTCCTCGAGAATTTCCAATCCCATCGTGCCTTGGCCGGCGATGATCTGCTCGTCATTGTACGGAGGCACGATCACATAGCCATGCTGCGCCGCTAGTTCTTCGGCCTTACGCTGACGCTCGGCGCTGCCTGGGCCCACTATGACGATTTCCGCGCCCAGTGCCGACGTAGCCTTGCGCTTGATCGCCGGAGCATTGTCCGGCATCACGATGACGGCGTTCACGCCCAACGCCCGCGCTGCGTAAGCCACGCCTTGCGCGTGATTGCCGCTGGAATAGGAAATTACGCCGCGCTTTCGCTCTTCTTCCGACAGGGAAGCAATCTTGTTGTAGGCCCCCCGCAGTTTGAAGGCGCCAATGGGTTGCTGGTTTTCCGGCTTGACGAAGAGCCGTCGCGGATCCGCCTCGCACAGCTTGAATTCGATCAGGTGCGTTCGGACCGCGATACCGCGAAGGCGGACCTGAGCGGACACGATGTCGGGGAGAGCGACCATTTCTCACTATTATCTACCACCCGGGCGGTTTCACACGAAACGCGAGTCGGTTGACATCATGATGTCTAATGAAGTATCATCATGATGTGAGAACCACACTTACTCTCGATGACGACGTTGCCAGCTTATTGAATAAAGAAGTCCGCAAGTCGGGCCAGCCGTTCAAGCAGGTGGTAAATCGCTTTCTGCGCCTGGGATTGACGCAAGCCAGGCAGCCTGCGCGAAAGCCCTTTGTGGTTAAGCCGAGAAAGCTGGGCTTGCCGCCGGGACTGAGTTACGACAACGTGGAGGAACTGCTCGACGTCTTGGAAGGGCCAAACCGCCGGTGATCCTGCTCGATGCGAATATCCTCCTCTACGCATACGATGCGGCATCCTCTCAACATGCCAAGGCGCGTGCCTGGCTGGAGACAGTTTTCTCGGATGTTGAGCCCGTCGGGTTGCCGTGGCAAACGCTGTCGGCTTTCCTCCGCATCATGACTGATTTGCGCCTTCCGGGGAACCGATTCACGGTAGTGGAAGCTGCGGAATTTGTGAGTGATTGGTTGGAGCAGCCCAACGTCCGAGTGCTCTCCCCCGGCGATGAGCACTGGCATATTTTTCGCAGGATGATCGTGGAGGGCCAGGCCTCAGGCCCGTTGGTCAGCGACGCACATTTGGCTGCCCTCACCCTGGAGTATGGCGGGGTGCTTTACACCACAGACCGCGATTTCGCGCGCTTTCCGGGCTTACGCTGGAAAAACCCACTCGCCTAAATTTCCAGAATCACCGGCATAATCAAGGGCCGCTTCTGCGTCTGCTTCGAAATATAGCGCTTCAAATCCGCGCGGATCTTTTCCTTGATCACGCCATAGTCCGCTTTTTCTTCTTCGCTGGAGTGCGCGAGCGTGTCTTCCACAATGCGACGGGCGCCATCCAGTAAGCCATTTTCGCCGGGATTAAAGCCGCGCGTCACAATTTCCGGCGCGGTCTCCACACGTCCCGTCAGCTTGTTGATGGCGATGATGGGTAGCACGATCCCGTCTTCGCTCAAATGCCGACGGTCTTTGATAATCAAATCCTCAACCACATCGGTCCGCGAGCCGGAATCGATGCAGACGCGGCCCACGTTGACTCGTCCGGTCTTGCGCGCGCCGTGTTCGTCGAATTCCAGAACATCGCCGCTCTCGATCAGCATCACCTTGCCCACGGAGCTGTGCATCGCTCCGGCCATTTCGGCGTGCAGTTTCAGCTGCCGGTACTCGCCATGAATGGGAATGAAGTACTTCGGCCTCACCAGATTGATGATCAGCTTGAGTTCTTCCTGGCTGGCGTGTCCGCTGACATGAATCGGTGGCGAAGTGCCGTCCTCGTAAATGACGTATGCCTCGCGGCGGAACAGGTGATCGATCATCCGGTAAATGGTCTTTTCATTGCCCGGAATAATGCGCGAAGAAAGCACTACCGTGTCGCCCTTCTCGATCTTGGCATGCTTGTGATTGTCCACCGCCGCTCGCGACAGCGCGGACATGGGCTCGCCCTGCGTGCCGCTGATCATCACGCAAACTTTCTCCGGCGCAAAATTCTTCATGTCGCCGGGATTGATCACCAGCCCATCGGGGATTTCAAGGTAGCCCAAATCTTCGGCAATTTCCGCGGAATTATTCATCGATCGTCCGATGAACGCCACCTTACGTCCGTGCTGATGCGCCAGCTCCACTGCCAAACGAATGCGGTGTATCGAAGAAGAAAAACATGAAATGAACAACCGCCGCTTGGTGTGCGCGAACACTTCGTCAAACTTCCGCCGTACGGCGCGCTCGCTGGGCGTATAACCCTTGCGCTCAACGTTGGTCGAATCCTGAAACAGCGCCAGCACGCCCTGTTTGCCATACTCCGCGAAGGAGTGCAGATCGAAAAGATGATTATCCGTGGGCGTGGGATCGACTTTGAAATCGCCGGTATGAATGATCACACCCAGCGGCGTGTGAATCGCCAGCGCAACGCAATCCACCAGACTATGCGTCACTCGAATCGGATGAACCGTGAACACGCCGGCCTTGAAGCGCTCGCCAGCACGTATTTCGCGCAGATCAGCGTCTTCCAGCAGCCCATGCTCGTCCAGCTTATCTTCCACGTAGGCCAGCGTGAACTCGGTTCCCCACACCGGCACATTGAGTTCGGAGAGAATCCACGGCAGCGCGCCAATGTGGTCCTCGTGGCCGTGCGTAAGGATGATGCCGCGCACCCGCTCGCGGTTCTCGGTGAGATAAGAAATATCCGGAACCACAATGTCCACGCCGAGCAGTTCAGCTTCGGGGAACATCAGGCCGGCATCGATCACAATAATATCGTCGCCCCAGCGGACCGCCATGCAGTTCATACCGAACTCGCCGAGGCCCCCCAAGGGGACAATTTGCAATTTTCCAGTTGGCATGGAGTACTGATGATGCTAGCAGAGTGTGTAACATACCGTACAGAGCGATTCTGTCGTCTCTACGCTGTGCGACGGATGGCATTCTGTTTCTCTCTGCATTAAGGTTGAAGGAATGGCAAGTGCGGAATCCAAGTCGTGGCTTCGGGGTCGCGCCGAGAAGGCGCTAATCAAGGGACTTACTCGCGCCTACTCTACAGTCCAGGTCAATCCGGAAAAATTCTTGGTTCAACTTCGAACCGCCTACCGTCTGCCCGTCAGCGGGTATCACGGTGTCTACTCGCTCGAGATCGGTGAGCTCGACGCGGTGGCCGACGACGTGATTCGCGGTGGAATGAAACTCGCTGCCGCCGAAGGCGCCGGTTTTGGATTGGGGGGCTTGATTACGATCATTCCCGATCTCGGCATCCTCTCCGCCATTACCATGCGAACCATTCAGAAGCTGAGTCTGGTCTACGGCTTCCAATTCAATACTGACAACGAGATTGCTGAACTCTGGATCGCCGCTGCCAGCGCGGCGGGTGTCGATATCAGCCGCGAACTCTTGGAGAAGGAGGTCGTCAACAAGTTCGTCCCCCGCGTGATTCAGCGCATCGCTGCCACCGCGAGCGGCGAGGTGGTCGAAAAGTGGGCGGGACGCATGATTCCATTGGTGAGTTCTGCCATCGGTGCCGGTCTCAACTATTGGTTCGTGCGCGCCTGGGGCGCTCGCGCTAAGGCACATTTCCGCAACCGGCATTTCCAAATGCGCCAGCAGGCCGAGCAACAGGCGCTATTATCGGGCGCCGCGCCGCTGATTTTGCCCTCTGCGATCAGCTGATTCCATCCGTGTCAGAAAAATCTGTGTTAGAAAAAAGAATGCCCACTTTGCACTGCTCCGCAATTCTATTCGACCTCGACGGAGTTCTCGTCGATTCCACCGGCTCTGTCGACCGCCAGTGGCGCATCTGGGCTCGCGAGCGCGGAATTGACGAGGAGAAAGTGATGGCCATCGCTCACGGTGTCCGCGCCGTCGAAGTGGTTCGCGCCGTCGCTCCTCATCTCGATGCGGAAGAGGAAGTCGGGAAGCTGGAGCGCCGCGAGGCGGCGGATCGCGAGGGTGTTGCCGTGATGCCCGGCGCCATCGATCTCATCCGTGCAATTCCTGCCGGCCACTGGGGAGTGGTCACATCCGGAAGGCGTCATCTGGCAACTGGACGTCTGCAGCTTGCGCACATACCGCTTCCGCAAGTGATGGTCGCCGCCGACGATGTTTCGAACGGCAAACCTCATCCCGAGCCTTATCTAAAGGGTGCTGAATTATTGGGCGTGAATCCTGCCGAGTGTCTAGTGATCGAAGACGCTCCCGCGGGAATCCGTGCCGCGCACGCGGGCGGCATGAAAGTGATCGCACTTACCAGCACCTACCCCGCATCTGCCTTGAGCGAAGCGGATCTCGTAATTCGAAAACTGGATCAGATTCAGATCAGTCTCGACGGCGCGCGCAGGCTTGCTATCAACGTTGCTTAGCCGTCGCAAAAATGCTTGTCATTCCGAGTGCCGACGAAGCCGCGCCCAGGCGCGGCGAGACAAGAGAGGAATCTCCTGTTCGGAACTACCGCAGCCAATCTTCCAACTCGATCCCGCGATCCGTTTTCTCGTCGCGGTATTTCACGATCACCGGCGTATACAGAGAAACTCCGAGCTCCGCCGCCGCACCCTTTTTTACTGCACGCGATCCCGGCACAACCACAGCGCCTTCCGGAACTTCTAGCGGCGCCTCCGCTGTCGCGCGATAAACTTCGCCACGCACCAGGTCATAGAGTGGTGTCGATCGCGTCAAAATCGTTCCTGCGCCCAGCACGGCTCTCGCGCGCACCAACGTGCCCTCATAAACTCCACAGTTGCCACCCACCAGCACGTCGTCTTCAATAATTACCGGTGCAGCGTTTATCGGTTCAAGCACGCCGCCAATTTGCGCTGCCGCGCTCAGATGCACGCGCTTTCCCACCTGTGCGCATGATCCCACCAGCGCATGGGAATCGACCATCGTGCCTTCATCAACGTAGGCGCCGACGTTGATAAACATCGGTGGCATGCAAATCACCGACGGCGCCACATATGCACCCACGCGCACCGAGGAGCCACCCGGCACCATGCGCACTCGGTCGCCGATAGAAAACTTGCGGGCAGGGAAGGTGTCCTTATCCACGAAGCTCAATCCCGCTCCGCTCATCTCAGCCAGTTCTCCAAGCCGGAAGCCCAGCAGGATGCCGTGTTTCACCCACGTGTTCACAACCCAATGGCCGTCAACCTTCTCAGCGGCACGAATTTTCCCTTGCGTGAGGGCATCGCGGAACTCGAGAAACACCGGCCGCGCCTCAGGATTGTGTTCGACCTCGCCCAGCGCGGCCAGACGCTCGATGGAAGTTTTCAGGGATTGCATGCGGGGAAAGTATAAAGGAAATGCAGAAGTAAGAAGTTAGAAGTCAGAAGCAAAGTCGTAGAGAGGGCACCACTACTTCTGCATTATCACTCCTACTTCTGCCTTCAAACGCACTTGCATTCGCTGCGAATCAGCACGCCAGTCATCCCATGCGCGACCTCGCGCCCCTGGGCCAGCGTCGCATACGGCCCGTGCCAGCGCGCGTGATTCGCATCGTGTCCGGCGGGCCTCCCTTTGCCCTGGTTGCATTGCCCGCAGGATCCGCGATGCAGCACGATCTTGTGCGGACCGGCTGCCCAGTTTTCGTAAATGTAAAATTCCAGCGTCTCCGGGGCGGACGCTGCAGGTTTCGCAATCAGCCCAACTTCCGTGACCACCTTCTGCAGCTTTGATCTCGTATCGCGTCGCATCGGCAACAATGGCAGTCGATAGTTTTCTTCAATCTTCCCCATCATGGCCAGCACAGCCTTTACCGGAAGAGGGCTGGATTCAATGAAGTTCGCCTGCATCAATGCGAGATATTTGCGTTGGATACTGCGCGCCGTCGCCCAATCATTAGTCAGCGCAGCCCGCGTCATGGCCGCCATCTCGTGTGGAATCTCGTTTGAGGCCACCGAAACCACGCCCACACCACCGAGGGCAATCACCGGCAACGTGACCGCGTCATCGCCGGACAAAACAAGAAAATGTTCCGGCACGGCGTTGATCGCCTCCGCCACCTGCGTCATGCTGCCGCTTGCTTCCTTGATCCCAACAATGTTCGGAATCTCTGCCAGGCGCGCTAGGGTCGCCGGTTCGAGGTTCGCTCCCGTGCGTCCGGGAACGTTGTACAGAACCACCGGCTTATCGCTAACCGCCTCCGCAATCGCTTTGAAGTGCCGGTACTGTCCCTCCTGCGTCGGCTTGTTGTAATAAGGAGAAGCGGTGAGAATGGCGTCCACCCCGGCGTGCGCGGCAACTTCCTTCGCTTTCTCTACGGCATCGTGCGTCGAGTTCGAAGTCGCGCCCGCCATGATGGGCACGCGCCCCGCAACTACCTCGATGGTCGTATCGATGACGTGCAGCCATTCATCGTGGGTGAGCGTGGGCGTTTCGCCGGTAGTTCCGCAAGGCACAAGAAAATCTATGCCGGACTCAACCTGCCACGCCACCAGGTTGCGCAGCGCAGCGTCGTCAATCGAACCATCCTGATGAAAAGGGGTGACCAGTGCCGTACCACATCCACGGAGTTGCATGGTAATAAGATAGCGCGAATAAGCCTGTGTGGAAACGGTGGCCGAACTACAAGCCTCGCCACACGTCCTTGAAATCGTAGAAGCCCTTCTTGCCGGCGATCCATCCCGCCGCTCGCACCGCGCCATCGGCGAAGCCCCGGCGGGACTTGGCGTCGTGGCATAGATAAATGCTGTCTACGGAGGACTCAAGCACGAGCTCGTGCATGCCCACCACCTCGCCCTCACGGAAGGAAGTGATCTCAAGGCATTCTTTTCCGCCGCTTGCTTCGCGGACGACATTCTGCATGGCAATCGCTGTCCCCGACGGCGCGTCTTTCTTGTGCGCGTAGTGCCGCTCGAATATCTGTCCCGAATATTCGTGCTGCAAAGCTGCAGCGGCCGTCCGCGCGACCTCGAGAAACAGATTCACTCCCAGCGAGAAGTTTGCCGCGTAAACGAATCCAGTGCCACGGCTCTCCACCAGTTTCTTGATCCGATCGATCTCGCCATACCAGCCCGTCGTGCCGACAACCATGTTCTTACCTGCTTTGATACAGGCTTCGATATTGCAGACTACGCAGGAAGGAGTCGTGAAATCGATCACGACATCAATTCCACGAAGCTTTTCGGTGCTGAGTGCCTCGCCATGAGCGTTTTCCGCCGTGCCCACCACCCGAACCACATGTCCACGCTGACGCGCTATCTCCGCCACCAGCGATCCCGTTTTGCCGCGGCCAAGAAGAAGAATGTTCATTGCAGTTGTGGTTAAAGTTTAGGATGTCTGGCCCGTCGGTAGGATGCATTTTCGCCGTGAACCGAGAGTCCCGGCGGCAACTCCTACGCAAATACTTCCGGATCCAAATCCCGAAAGAACGTGCTATGCAAGCGCTGAATCACTTCCGGCACTTTGTCTTCTTCAATCACAAACGTCAGGTTAATTTCGGAAGCGCCCTGCGAGATCATGCGAATATTGGTCCTCGCCATTTCCCCAAAAACAGCCGCGGCTACGCCCGGCGTATCGCGAAGGTTTTCCCCCACGAGACAGATAATCGCCTTTCGGCCTTCATACTTCACGTCGGCTAGCTTCGCCAGATCAGCTGCCAGCGCGGGAATTGCCTGGTTGGAATCCACCGTAAGTGAAACGCTCACCTCCGAAGTCGAAACTACATCCACCGCAACTTTATGCCGGTCAAACGCCTCAAAAATCGTTCGCAGAAATCCATGTGCCAGCAGCATGCGCGGTGCGGCCACATCCACGATCGTGATCCGCTTCTTCACCGCAATTGCCTTGAAAATATTTTTCCCTTGCGGCGCCTGGGTTGTGATCTTCGTCCCTTCGCAACCCGGGTTCAGCGAATTGAGCACGTAGACAGGAATGTTCTTATGAATAGCGGGCAGCACCGTGGCCGGATGGAGTACTTTGGCGCCGAAATATGCCAGCTCTGCCGCTTCATCGAAGCTGATCACTTTGATGCGTCGCGCTTCCTTGCAAATCCGCGGATCGGTGGTGAGGATTCCATCCACATCCGTCCAGATCTCGATGCGCTCCGCCCCCAGCCCGGCGCCCACAATGGCGGCGGAAAAATCAGAGCCGCCGCGTCCAATCGTCGTCGTAATTCCCGCGCGGTTTGCTCCGACGAATCCGCCCATCACCGGAACCTGCCCCGCATCCAGCAGCGGCTTCACTTTGTTCTGTAGCCGTTCGTTGGTTTCTTCTTCTTGCGGAACCGCCTGCATATAGCTGCTGTCGGTCACCAGCACTTCGCGCGCGTCCACGTGCGCGCTGTTCAAACCGTGAGCCGAGAATGCCGCCGCTACAATCTTGCTGGAAAGAATCTCCCCGAATGCGGCCACATGATCGGTCGTCCGCGGCGTAACCTCGCCCACCGCGGAGATGCCGCGCAGCAATTCATCCAACAATTCGAAGTCAGCGCCCAGTTCGGAATGAAAATCGGTGAAGAGCGCCGTTCCCAGCAGCTCGCTCGCGGTATTGTAATGGCGTTCCTGCAGTGAGCGGCAGAGTTTGAGAGCCGTCTTCCGCTCGCCCGCTCCGGCGGCGCGCGCCATGGTCAGCAACGTGTCGGTAACCCGCGCCATCGCACTGACCACCACCACCGGCCGCTGCTCCACGCGGCCCTTCACGATCGCAGCCACGCGTTCAATGGCCTTGGCATCTTCCACGGAAGTGCCGCCAAACTTCATCACGATCATCGGCGTGACTTCCCGGCAGGATTAAGCGAGAGCGATTTCAATCCAGGTAACCCTTCGCCTTGAGCAGTTCGGCATTCAATACGGCCGCCCCGGCGGCTCCGCGGATGGTGTTGTGCGAGAGAACAGTGAACTTCCAATCCAGCACGCCGCACGGCCGCAGTCGCCCCACCGCCGTGGTCATCCCCGCGCCCAGGTCTACGTCGAATCTCGGCTGCGGACGATCGCTCGCCTCCATGTACACCACCGGACGCGCCGGCGCACTGGGCAGTTTCAGTTCCTGCGGAGCGCTGCGGTACGCATTCCATGCCGCAATAATTTCCGCCGGCTGGGCCTTCTTCTTCAACCTCACCGAAATCGACTCCGTGTGCCCGTCCTCCACCGCAACCCGGTTGCACTGCGCGCTCATGGCAAACGCGGCCGGAATAATTTTCGTTCCGTTCATCTGCCCTAGCAGCTTCAGCGTCTCTTCCTCCATCTTTTCTTCTTCATTGCGGATGTAAGGAATCACATTGCCCAGTATGTCGAGCGACGCCACGCCGGGATAGCCCGCGCCGCTGACCGCCTGCATCGTCACGGCCATCACTGCTTCCAGTCCAAAGCGCTCCTGCAAAGGCGCCAACGCCAACACCAATCCGATAGCCGAGCAATTCGGATTCGTCACCACGTACCCGCCGGATTTCTTTCGCCACGCCTGCCCATCAATCAACTTGATGTGGCCCGCATTCACCTCGGGGATGACCAACGGCACGTCCGATTTCATGCGCAGCGCGCTGGAATTCGAAACCACGAAGCAGCCCGCCTCGGCAAAGCGCGGCTCCATCTCCGCAGCAATCGAAGCATCGAGCGCCGCAAAAATAATTTTGGGCGCGCCTTCGGGTGTGGCTGGCGAAACTTTGATCGCCGCCACCTTCGCCGGAATCGCTGTCTTCAGCCGCCAGCGCGCGGCCTCGGAGTAATTTTTTCCCTCAGAACGATCCGAAGCTGCCAGCCACGCAACTTCAAACCACGGATGGCTCTCCAACATCTGGATGAACCTCTGCCCCACCACGCCAGTAGCGCCCAGAATCCCGATCGGAAGTTTGCTGCTCATAAGTTGAAGGCCATAAATGCAGTAGCTTGGATTCTACAACAGCCATCCCTTGGAAATAATTTACCGAAGGTAACCGGCATCGACGGCGCGTCTTCAGTAGACGCGCAAACCGCAGGAATTAAGCCTACTGCCTCTCCCGAAAGCCGAAACTCTTCCGTCACTGCAGGATATCGTCCGTGCGCCGATAGGCAAGGTAGAGGATCATCATGCCCGAACTGCGACAGAACTTCTTTACCAAAGAATGGGTCATCATCGCCACCGAACGCGCCAAACGGCCGGAGGAGCTAGCCACGCACCGCCCCGCGCAAAATGCACCTGCCTTTTTGGAAACTTGTCCATTTTGCGCCGGGAACGAAAACAAGACTCCCCCCGAAGTGGCACGCTTTCCGCCAGATATGAGCAAGCCCTGGGCGGTGCGCGTCATTCCCAACAAGTTCGCTGCGCTTTCCAGCGACGTCCAGCCCACGCGCAGCTTGCAACATCTGCGCCGCCGCATCGATGGTTTCGGATTTCACGAGGTCATCATCGATAGTCCGGACCATTCTTGTTGCATGGCCATGCTGCCCGACGAGCACGTCGCCAAGATCCTGGGTGTGTTTAAGGAGCGATATAACTCGCTAAGCGCAGATCAGCGCGTCAACCACGTTACGATTTTCAAGAATCACGGCGCCGATGCCGGTGCCAGCCTGCAGCATCCGCACTCCCAGATCATCGCGACTCCCGTCATTCCCAGCCAGGTGCGTCACCGCCTGCACGAGGCGCTGCGCCATTTTGATGACGCCGGAGAGTGCATGTTCTGTCACATGGTCGAGCGCGAAGTCGAAGATCAGACTCGGATCGTCCTCAAGAGCGAGATGTTCGTGGCCATGGAGGTTTTTGCGTCGCCAACTCCGTTTGCCACCCACATCTTTCCTCTTCGCCACATGGCGAGCTTCGGCGAGATTACCGCTGCCGAGATCTTTGACCTGGCGCGTGTTCTGCGAACCTTACTGGCCAAGATCTATATCGGGCTGGAGAATCCCGACCTCAATTTCACGGTACGCAGCGGACCCTCGGATTACGTTGGCGCCCGACATTTTCATTGGTACGTAAGCGTGATCCCGCGTCTCACTCGCGTAGCTGGCTTTGAACTGGGCTCCGGCATGTTCATCAATACCGTCCTGCCGGAGGCCGCGGCTGAATTTCTTCGCAAGGTCGCCGTAGGAAAAGCTGTAGGAGCCACTGGCTCCGCCGGATAGCATCAGAAGGGAAGCCCGAACCCCGGAAGCGAGTTTAGAAACTGGAAACCAGAAACTGGAAACCAGAAACGGAGAACCGAGAACTGAGAACTGAGAACTGAGAACCGAGAACTATTTCTTAATTCCGGCCTTGCTGCCCAGCACGTATTCATCCAGCGGCCCAAACTTCCGCTTCTCGGCGTAGAGCCGCGATCGACGGAAAACAATGCGCAAGCTTGCCATCACCGGAATCGAAAGAAAAATACCCAGAATGCCGGCTACCTCTCCGCCCGCCATCACCCCGAAAATGGCCGCGAGCGGATGCAGTTCCATGCTATGGCCCATGATGCGCGGCGAATTTACATAATCCTGAATCAGGCGCCAGACGCCGAGAAAAACGATCAGCGCGAGCCAGTGTGGATAGCTCACCAACAGCGATACACTCACGATAATCACCGCGGCCACCAGTGGCCCGACTACTGGAATAAATTCGAGCAGGCCGCCCAAGGTCCCGAGCACCAGGGCGTAAGGCATCCGCATCAAGCCTAGAACTACCGAATACATTACTAGCGTGAGAGCCGCCAGGCTGAGTTGGGCGCGGATAAAGTGTGCCAGCATCTGATTCAGGTCGCTGAGCACGCCTTGCAGCAGTTCCCGCTGCGGTCGCGACTGTACCAGATCAATCAGAATCTGGCTGAAGCTATGGCCGTCTTTCAGGAAAAAAATCGAGAGCAGCGGAACCACCACCAGCAGCCACGCTTGCTTGGCCACATCCGCCACGCGCAATCCCACCGCTTGCGCCATTTTCTCGATTTCATCACTATGGCTGGCAATATAGTCGCGGAGCAGGTCGACAATACGCTGGTTCCAGCCGTGTTCCTGTCCTAGTTGTTCCGCGATCTGTCCGGAACTCAGTCTGGAAAGCGCCGGCAGCGATTGCCCTAAACGGGCACTCTCGTGGGCGATCCGCGGCCCCGTCGAAACGAAAAACAATACCACCAAACCCAGTAGCAACACGTAAATCACTGCGATGGCGCGTCCCCTGCCACGCAGCAGTTTCTCCAGGTAAGAAACCAGCGGGCTCATCAGGTAGGCGAAAAAAATCGCAAACAGGAACGCCACCAGGGTTTGTCGCGCAGCGTAGAGAAAGCCCAACCCCAGCGCGAACAAAAGCACTGTGATAATGACCCGGGCCGTACGTGCATCCGCCAGCTGCAAACCTCGCTCCAGGCAACGCTAAGTCAAAACTTTGGGAGACGCCCTCGATCCCCTCTAGTCCCGCAACACTATCGTCTTATCGTCTGGGATCTCGACTCGCATGAGCTTGAACTGATCTTTCTCATCCACCCAAAGGGTCCAGGCGAAGCTTTCGCCTTGCAGGTTCAGGCGCAACAACTCGCGTTCCGTTCCACGGACCATTACTTTTTCTCGTCCCGCCAGCTCCAGACGCACCCGCATGGACGTCCGGTCCTGCGGCACCAGCACCCCGAATTCCAGCGGTCCCTGCTGGCACTTTAGACTACCGCTCACGCTCTGGCAGTTGGTTGCCAGGTAACGCCATGCCAGCACCTCGCGGTGAATGAAAAAATTATTATCCAGGATGGCCGAAGTGTTCGGCATCAGAAACGGCTGCTCCGCCGGCTTGGAAGAACCCGGGGCTGTGATCTTTTCCAGCAAAAATTCATCCTTCGGAGTTACCACCAGCGAGCCGCTGCCATCGCTCCATTCATAGCGAAGCAACTCGCCGCTGGCGGTCATCTGCAATTCCATTTTCTGGACAGGCCCGCCCGAAGTGCCGGCTTCCTGCAGCCGCGCCTTCACCACGCTGTTGCCGTTTTCCTGCTGCACGGTGAAACTCTCCGTCATCACGCGCTGGCCCTTGATGAAGACGCCGAACGATCCCGAATCCACGGTCTGGTTGCCCGTTTTCGGATCCTTCTTGTCTCGCGCGTAGCTTCCAACCGCGCACGCCAGCACTGCGATCGTTCCCCATTTTAGGTACGCGCTCAGATTCACTCGTTTCGTCCTCGGTTTCCCCCGCGGCGACTCAGCCCCAAAGTTTGGACCAACTCCGCCGCGATCTGCTCAATCGCCTTCCCGTCCGTTTCCTGTCTTGACGAAGCTCGCAAATAATATGGACGCCGTTTTTCGTAGAGCTCTCGGAAGCCTTCCGCCCCCGTCAGCAACGGTCGCTCCATACCTAACTCAGGCTGCTGCTGCATGCAGCGCCGCCATAACTCATCGATCGGAGCGTCCAGGAAGACACTGGGAATCTTCTTTGCTTCGATTAACTTGACATTGGATTCGTGGATAAATGCGCCCCCGCCCAGGGCGATTACTTTCTCACCGCTGCTGCCCAGTTGTTGCAGCAGTTCCTTCAGGGCCTCGTGCTCCATCCGTCGGAACTCTGCCTCTCCGCTTTCGCGGAATATCTCCGCTACCGTCCTGTCGTTGCGCCGCTCAATCCGTTGGTCGAGATCTTCAAAGCTCCAGTCCAGCTGCGAGGCGAGAGCCCGGCCCACACTGCTTTTGCCAGCCCCCATGTAGCCGACCAAAACGACTGCCCGTATCCCATGAGCACCAGTCTCCGGACGCCGTTTTCGCGGATTCAGTTTTTTCTTCTTTATTGTTTTTCGGAGCGTTTTCTGAGATGGATTTTACCACTGAAGGTTCGCAGGACCACGGTGGATGAGACCGCGACGCGGCCTACGGTACCTGCGAAGGCACGGCCCTTGTCGAGCGGGAAATAGGTGTGGGTCTTGGGCTGCAACGGGATATCGTCGTGTACTTCGCCGCGAACCGAGCGAGCGCTGACGTCGGCGGAGGTCCACTCCGGAATGGTGGCATCGATGTCGCCGCTGTGACTGGTCAGCCGGTATTCGCCGCTATTGCCGAAGTCCCCGATGTAGTTGATCCGGCCGCTGGTCGAAACCACCTGCACCAGCGATCCATTCACGCTGTTCAGAGTCACTTCGCCGCTGAGCGAATCGACCTCCACGTGCCCATTCTGAATATTGTCCAGATTCACGGCGCCGTTCATCGTCTTCACGTGCACGTGAGCGTCCGATATGTCCCGCACATCCACGGCCGCTCCCGGACCTTCCAGGTTCACATCGCCGTGCAGTTTCTCCGCGTGCAGTGATCCAGTGCTCGAATGCAAGGTGATGCTCGCATCCGCCGGAACCAGAATTTCGTAGTCCACGCGCCCGGACTCGGCATCCGCTCCCGGCAAAAGGTGAGATTGAATATCCACCCGGTTTCCGCTCTGGTTGTTGTCCACCTCGACTCGGTCCGAATGCAGAATCGCGTTCACGATCACGGTGTTGTTCGGCGAAGGCTTGACCGAAATCGAGCCGTAGGGATTCATCACCGACACGCCCGCTCGCGGCCCCACCGTGAAGCGGAGCTCCTTCTTACTTTCCGCTACCAGCGTGCCCGCCAGAATCACTGTAACCGTGACCAGCGTCGCCGCGTGTTTCCTCAACATAGCCACTCCCCCGAGCCTGCTGCTATCGACCGCGCCGCAAGAATTTTCCTGAAGAAGTTTCACCACGACAACTCTTTACTATGGCATCGGCTGATCCATCGCCATCTCAAACAACATGGATTTCTGCTGGTACGCATCCATCAGCGCCCGCCGCGCGTCTTCGTCATTCGGATTCTCGTTCACCATGCTCTGCGCATCGCGGATCGATTCATTCACCCGCCGCAGGTTCTCTTCATACTGCCCCTGCATCGCCGGCGCGTTGGCCGCAACTTCTTGGATAAAGTCGTCATCGTTCAGCCCCGACAGATTCACAGCGGGCGTAACCACGGCGGCCTCCTGCCGGACTTGATTCGGCAAGCTCCCGTGGCGTTCATAGATTCCCACGGCCAGCAACAGCATCGCCGCTGCCGGTACCAGCCAGCGCGCCGCTCCCCAGCGCGCGCTGAAGGAAGGCACAGGCCGCCTCCGCCCGGGATTCTGCGGGCGAATCAACCCTTCCTGCCGCAACGCAATCTCAATGGAATTCCACACCCGTGGACTGGGTTCGTCGCTAGCTTGCAGTTCGCCAGCCGTCTCCACAATCAGATTTAATTCTTCCAGCAGCTCTGAGCATTCTGGACACGTTCTTAGGTGGGTACGCTGCTCCAGCGTGCTGCCGTCTTCTACTTCCGCCAAGCTTTCCCGCAGCTCAACGCAATTCATACGACCTCTCCCCGAGTCTACTGCGATTCCAGCCAATCACCGCAGTTCTTACGCCCCTGCCGAGGTTACGGTGCCCTCGTATGCTTTAATTCCAACTCTTCCTAACCTGCTCGAGACTTCCCGGCCTTTTCGGCTCTATTCATCTTGAGCAGGTCGCGCAACTTCATGCGCGCCTTGTGCAATTGCGACTTGCTGTTGCCGATCGAGCATCCCACGAGACCGGCGATTTCATTATGCTCGTAACCTTCCACGTCGTGAAGAACAAAAATCGTTCGATAGCCAGGCGGCAGGTCGTTCACCGCCCTCTGCAGCTGCAGCCGGTCAATCGACCCGGATAACGCCACATCGTCCGCCCCGAAGTCTTTCCTCGGAGAATCTTCTTCGGTACTCTGCGTGGTCTCTTCCAGCGAAACCACCGGAAGGCTCTTCTTCCTGAGATGCATGAGTACTACGTTCACCGATAGACGATGCAGCCAGGTCGAAAAAGCCGATTCTCCGCGAAACGTCCCGATCTTGCGGTAAAGCTGTAGAAACGCCTCCTGCGCAAGATCTTCCGCCTCGGCGGTGTTTGCCGTCATTCGCAAGCATAGCGAATACACACGTCTCTTATGCTTGTCATAGATCACCTGAAACGCTTCCGCGTCCCCGAGCTTAGCCCGTTCGATGGCTTCCGCTTCACTGAGTTCAGTGGCTTTATTTTGTCGTGGCTCGGTCAACTAGTCTTTTTCCGGCCGCACTCATTCGGATGCGGCATAAGTAGTTTGTGTTGTATTGTTTGCGTGCCCTTGCCGAACCTTGGTACTGCGTCTTAAGTTCCAGAATATCAGAGGATTTCTACCGAACTCCGGATGCTTTTTCCGGCTGTGATTGGTCCTCCGATCGCCTTTGGAACCCCTTTGCCTGTTGTGAGTTGGAGAGTCAGTCTATCCCTTAACCTTAAACCCGGACGGAGACGAAGAGTCGCAAATCTTCGGAAATCGGTAGCCTGCAGCTCCAATTAGCCCTTGGCGCTGGCCGTGGTAATCGTCTCAAGACCGTGCCCATGCGGCCCCAGCTCCCGCTGCCGCAGCAGAAAGGCGAAGACAACTCCCAGGATTCCAAGGATCGAGAAGATCCACATTCCCAGGTTGTAGCCCGCCGGATTCGTGGCATCAGCATGGCCATAGCTGTTGGCCCATCCCACCAGCAAGTTCAGTCCAAACAGCCCGATGTTCTGGATCATGGTCATCAACCCGTACGCCGTCCCCAGCTTCGATTGATCCACAATGTAGGCCACCGACGGCCACATCACCGCCGGAATCAGCGAGAACGCGACCCCCATCATGGCCATCGGCACATATAAATTGATGTGCGTGTAAGCCATCATCAGGTAGACCGGAATCAACAGCAGCGATCCCAGCATCATCAGCAGCGCGCGCTTGCCTACCCGATCCACCCACAGCCCGAACAGCGGCGTTGCGATCATGGCAAACAGCGTCAGCATGCTCGACAAAAACCCGCCAAACTCGCGCGAAGTCCCATGCGCCTCCATAAAGAACTTCACCGCGAAAGTCTGGAAAGGGAAGATGGCGGAGTAGAAAACAATGCACAGCGCGACGATCAGCCAGTAACTGACGCCAAACTTCCACAGGTCGCTGAACACCACTTTGTCGGTCGAAACGTCTCCGAGGTGGTAGTTCTTCTCCGCGTAGACCTCCAGCATCCAGTAAATAATCGAACCCACCACGCACATCGAGGTGAATGCCAGCGCGATGAGGAACGGAGTTCGCCAACTGGCATAGGCCGCACGCGCCCAAGTCGGAGAATTGAGAGCCGCGAACGTGCCCAGGCGTGACGCGGTCAAGTTCAGCCCAAAGGCGAAGCTCAGTTCCTTGCCCCGGAACCAGCGCGCCAATGCCGCGGTGACCGCAACGTTGAGCGACTCTGCCCCCATCCCGAAAATCAGCCGCCCCGCCGCCATGACCGGCAGGTGTCCGGTGGCCACGGTGATCGCCGGACCAATGAAGCAAAGCACGCCGAAGATCATCAGCGACTTGCGCAGTCCAATGCGGTCAATGATGAAGCCGCCGATCACCACGGTGAAAATGTTGGGAAAGCTGTAGATCGCCTGCAGAAATCCGATGTCCAGATCGGTGAAATGCAGTTGCTGCTTCAGAACATCGGCGAGGGGACTCAGCGCGTCGTATGCGTAGTAACTGCCAAACATCGCCAGACTGACAAAAATCAGAACCAGCCACCGGAACAGAGCACTCGGCTCAGGACGCACAGTTTCCGTCATCCACGCTCTTTTCTTAGAGCAGAATTAATACCAAGGATTGCGAGCAGAGCAGATTAGCAGATCAAGCGAGCAGTTCACATTGCTCATCTAGGGACGGCGTATGGAGGACACCTCATGTGGGGACAGCAGCCCTCGGCTGTCCAGCCGGGCAAAGCCCGGCATCCTTTCATCGTTTGTCATTGCGACCGGAGCCTGAGCGCCAGCGACGGCGTAGTGGAGAGCCTGCCCTGAGCGAAGCCGAAGGGAACCCGCTTTCTCCGCTGCGATCTCGAACTCTAATACTTCACAATCGCCGCAAATGACTTGGCCTCGAGTGACGCCCCGCCCACCAGCGCTCCATCAATTTCCTCCTGCGCCATGAGCGCCGAGGCGTTGTCCGGCTTCACCGACCCTCCGTATAAAATGCGCAGCGTCGCAGCAAATTCCGCGCCGAATATTTCGGTCGCCTCCCGCCGGATCACCGCATGCGCCTCGGCAGCCAGCTCCGGCGTCGCCGTTTTTCCCGTCCCGATCGCCCACACCGGCTCGTAGGCCACTACGAGGTGCGCGGCCTTCTTAGCCGAGATTGCATGGAACGCCCGCACACACTGCCGCCGCAGAACATCGTCGGTCAGACCCGCTTCGCGCTCTTGCAGCACCTCGCCCACGCAACAGATGGCTACCAGACCGGCCTCCAGCGCGGCCTTCAGCCGCAAGTTCACCGTGTCGTCGGTCTCGCCAAAGTACTGCCGCCGCTCCGAGTGTCCGATGATCACGTGTGTCACGCCCAGCGCCAGCAGCATCGCGGCGGAAGTTTCACCTGTGAACGCGCCTTCCGTTTTCCAATGCACATTCTGGCCGCCAATGGCCACCTTCGACCCTTTCACTGACTCCACCGCCGTCGCCAAATCAATATCCGGCGGGCACACTACGATTTCATCACGGTCGTGCCCCGCAACCAGCGGCAGGAAGTCGCGAAAAAACTCGCGGGTCTGATCGGGCGTTTTATACATCTTCCAATTGGCGGCAATCACTTTTTTTCTCATGAGGAGGCCTTTTCCATTCGAAGTGGATAAGCGGTATTAGAGGAACAAAATTTTTCGGCGGCTCGTTCGTACGCTCTTAGAGTGGAGAAATCAAAGAGAACAAACCGGACCTTCGTGACGTGTCGAGCAGACACCAAAGCTTCAACCGTCGCGGCAATCGCAATCGGCGCCGCTTCTGCCACCGGATATCCGTAAGCTCCCGTTGAAATCGCAGGGAATGCTAAAGATTCGAGCGCGTGTTCATCGGCAATGCGAACACACTCGCGATGACAGCTCGCCAGCTTCTCCGCTTCTCCCTGATCTCCGTCGTGATAGATCGGTCCAACCGTGTGGATCACTTTCTTGGCGGCCAGCCGCCCGCCTGTAGTAATGACGGCCTTTCCCGCTGCCAAACTTCCAATCTTGCTCACAATCTGCCGGCATTCGGCGAGAATGGCAGGGCCGCCGGCGCGGTGAATGGCTCCATCCACTCCCCCTCCGCCCAGCAGCGATGAGTTCGCCGCATTTACGATGGCATCGGTCGTTTCGCGAGTAATGTCGCCTGGACCGAAGAACTCAATAACCTTGTCGTCCTCCAGCACGAGTCGAATTGTGAAATCCTGTGTGCTCGTATCCAGACCGATCACTTCTTGTCCGTCAGTGCCTCAACTCCGGGCAGCTTTTTCCCTTCCAGAAATTCCAGCGACGCTCCGCCGCCCGTGGAAATGTGCGTCATCTTGTCCGCGACTTCCGCCCCGTGCACCGCCGCTACCGTATCGCCGCCGCCCACAATCGAAATCGCGCCTACGTTCTCCGCCACGGCATGGGCAATCCGGAACGTCCCGCGCGAGAATCCCGGAACCTCAAAAACTCCCATCGGCCCGTTCCAAACAATCGTGCGTGCCCGCGAGATTTCCTCCGAAAACAATTCAATCGTCTTCGGACCAATGTCCAGCGCCATGCGGTCCGCCGGAATCGGCTGCCCTTCGCCGATCTGCTGCACCACCGCGTTCGCCTCCGGCTTCATCGCCACCACGTGATCGATCGGCAACAGGAACTTCACATTTCGTTGCTTGGCTTCATCCAGCAGTTGCCGCGCCAGCTCTACTTTGTCGGCCTCCAGCAGCGATTTGCCGATCTCTTGTCCCTGCGCTTTCAGGAAGGTGTAAGCCATGCCTCCGCCAATGATCAGCGAGTCGACCTTGGTCATCAGATTCCGAATCACACCAATCTTGTCGCTGACCTTCGCTCCGCCCAGGATGGCCACAAACGGCGCTTCGGGATGCTCCAGCGCCTTGCCCAGATACTGCAGCTCTTTCTCCATGAGCAGTCCCGCCGCCGATTTCGACAGGAACTTTGTAATGCCGACGGTTGAGGCGTGCGCCCGGTGCGCAGTGCCGAACGCATCGTTGATGTAGAAATCCGCCAGGCTCGCCAGCTGCTTTGAGAATTTTTCGTCGTTCGCTTCTTCCTCCGCATAAAAACGAAGATTCTCCAGAAGCAGGGTCTGGCCTTTTTCCAATTGCAAAGCCACTTCTTCCGCCTCGGGCCCAACGCAGTCCGGGCAGAAGCCCACGTTCTCGCCGCGCGCCAGTTCCTTGTCCAGAACCATGCGCAGCCGCTCTGCCACCGGCTTCAGACTCATCTTGGGATTGGGCTTGCCCTTGGGCCTTCCCAGATGCGAGGCCAGAATCAGCCGCGCCCCATGCCGCAGGGCATATTCAATCGAGGGCAAAGTTTCGCGGATGCGCGTGTCATCCATGACGCGCCCATCTTCCAGCGGAACATTGAAGTCGACGCGCATGAAGATACGGTTACCATTGAGGGGGAGATCACGGATGGAAAGCTTGGACATTGGCTGGTCGTCCTTTGGCAGCGTTATTTAAAGGTAAGCATGATTTAAAGGTGCCACGACGCAAAGATATGCTCGATTCAAAAGTAAGCGAGCAGCGCGGAGCCACCCAACGCACCATGGCTAAGGTGGCTCCGCAACATCGTTACAGGCCCTTGCTGGCCATATAGTGAATCAGGTCGCGCACGCGGCAGGAGTATCCCCACTCGTTGTCATACCAGGAGATCACCTTGACGCAATTGCCGCCTACCACCAGGGTCGAGGGCGCATCGACAATCGATGACCGTGGATCGCCTTTGAAATCCGACGATACCAACTCGTTCTCTTCGTAGCCGAGATACCCCTTCAGCGGCCCGCTCTCCGACGCCTTTTTCAGCGCCGCATTCACTTCTTCCTTGGTCGTCTTCTTTTCTACCCACACCACCAGGTCCACCACGGAAACATTCGGCGTAGGCACGCGCATGGAGAATCCGTCCAGCTTGCCTGCAAGCTCCGGCAGCACCAGCTTCAGCGCCTTGGCCGCGCCCGTGGATGTAGGAATCATCGACAACGCCGCCGCTCGCGCCCTCCGCAAGTCTTTATGCGGAAAATCGAGAATCACCTGATCATTCGTGTAGGAGTGAATCGTCGTCATCGTGCCGCTGATGATCTTGAACTCGTCGTTGATCACCTTGGCGATCGGCGCCAGGCAATTCGTGGTGCACGACGCATTTGAAATGATGTGATGCTTCGCGCCATCGTACTTCTCATGGTTCACGCCCAGCACCACCGTAATGTCCTCATTCTTCGCCGGAGCCGAAATGATCACCTTCTTCACCGACCCGCGCAGGTGCTTCTTGGCTTCATTCGCGTCGGTAAAGCGACCAGTCGATTCGATCACCACCTGCGCGCCGACTGATTCCCAGGGCAGCGCCGCCGGATCTTTCTCTTTGAATACTTTGATTACCTTCCCGTCCACCGTAATGCTGTCCGCGCCCGCGCTAACCTTGTTCGGAAGATTGCCCAGGACGGAATCGTATTTCAGCAGGTGCGCCAGCGTCTTCGGATCGGTGAGATCGTTGACCGCCACGAATTCCAGATTTGGATCCTTGAGCGACGTGCGCAAAACGTTGCGCCCGATGCGTCCAAAACCGTTGATGCCAACTTTAATTGCCATGTTTTCTCCTCTATGAATGCCGTCACAAGAATCTTGTTTTATACGACAGATGATGGTAGCAGGACAGGGAACTGACGTAAATGATCGCAGGCGGCGATCGCGAACGGTTGTATTCCCATCACGGAACTTTGTGCGTTTGGTCCTTGACAGCGACGATGAAAAAGAGACTAAAGGAAAGCTAGCTCGATGTACGTATCGGTCCTGTACCAGACCAGCGGCAGCCGCGCCGCCCAATACTTCCGGTTGATAATTTGCCTCGCCCGGGCTTGATCTTCCTTCGGCAGGACGCGGGCCGACGCGTCGAACTCAGCTCCGGTCACCTTTCCACGAATCGTGCAGGGAGCGATCCGCACCCGCGGATTATTCCGGACGCGCTTTGTCTTGCCCATATCACTGCGCGTCATCACATACAACTTGTCGCCCTCTTCTCCGAACCATACCGGAGTCGCAACTCCCACGCCGTTTTTCCGGAAGGTAGTCAGAGAAATGTATTTCTGACCACGGATCTCGGAGGGGATCGCAGATGGAACTGCCTCGGGCATCACCGCCATTGTAATCGGTCCTTTCCGTCGGGTCGGGCACGAATACTTTCGCCCGCTGTCAGGGATGGTTCGCAGGCCCCGAGCGCATTGATCCGGCACTCTCATCTGTGTTAAAAGCCTTGCATGCGCAAATGGATGCGCGAGCGCTTGCAGCGCCGCAAAAAAACTCCCGCCGGGCCCTCCGATCAGCCCGCTCCTCCCCCTCTTCAGCCGGCATATTTTGACGCGGAACAGGCTACCGGTGCGGCTTCCGATGCCGAGAGCGAGGAACCGGAAGTTTCCTCGCCCTCTGATTCTCAAGATCGGCCCATTGAAGATAGGCCCACCGAAGCTCGGTCCAGCGCCGACGATGCTCCATCTGAAGCTCAGCCTTCCGTTTCCCGCAGTCCCGCCGCTTCCTCAGCAGGCCGAAACCGTAGACGCCGCGGAGGTCGCGGCCGAGGCGGTCGTGGGCGCGAGCAGGCAGTGGCCCAAGCCTTTACTCCCGCCGCGGTCAAAGGATCAATTCCTGTACTTCCGGTCGAACCGGTGGAAGAGGAAATGCCGGATGCGGACCCGGATGCCGACGGCCAAACGCCTGAACCAGTCGCCGTCGCAATTCCCAGGCCTCCCGCACCTGCCGCCGTCGCGCCGCGTCCGCCGAAAGGCGTGGTCGTGCTGGCCATCGGCCTGCCCGGCTCCGGAAAAAGTTCATGGTTCAAGCGCCACAACGTCGTTCCGCTTTCCAGTGACATGGTCCGTTCGTTGCTCTTCGACGACGTTCGCGAACAACGCTTTCAAGACCTCGTCTTTTCGAATCTCCGTTCCATGCTCAAGGCGCGCCTCATCGCCAAGCGCCCCATGAACTACGTCGACGCGACCAATCTCACGCCGCAAGAGCGCCAACACTGGATCAAGCTGGCCAAGGATTACAACTACGAAGTCCACGCCGTCTTCTTCGACGTTCCGCTGGAAGTTTGCATCGAGCGCCACGAACGCCGCGATCGCGTCGTTCCCCAGGATGTGATGCGCCGCATGGCGGCCAAGCTGAAACCCCCTGCATTCGAAGAGGGCTTCGCGAAAATCACAGTGGTGCGAGTCAAGAAGAAAGAAGATATAGCATCGGCCTAGGCTTTCAGGATGCCGCCATCCTAAGCATGAGCAGATTGCGCAAGAATGGAAAATGGCACGTCCACAAGATGGCGGACCTTTTCCTCTTTGTCCCGCAATATGCGTGAATATTCACTTTGTATCCAGAAGCCGGCAAGCGTGCTCAGGCCCGCGGCGGCCACTAGCTCCATGATCCGGAACTTGGTTTTGAGGGACATGCGTCAGACCGTATCATCGGCATTTCCCTAAAAAACATGAGAGGCACGGGAATCAGTCCGCGAGGAATAGAGCCGCCGCATTAACCTTCATCAGCCCGCCGAACGGCGACGCGAAGGCTTAGCCCTTGAGATAGGGCAGCATCTCTTTAAACGCCGGAGACGCCGAAGATCGCATCAGTTCGTAGATCATCATTTCGGTCGAAGAGATCAGTGCCCCCGCGCTGCGCATCCGCTCCAGTCCAATTTTCCAGTTCCACTCGCTTCGCGAGCTCACCGCATCCGAAGCGACATGCACGATATATCCGTCCCGCAGCGCTGCCAGCGCCGTCTGCGTCACGCAGATGTGACTCTCCATTCCGCACAACAATAAGGTATTGCGGTTCCCCGGTAGCCGCTTGAGCAGCGTGCAGAAAACTTCGCTGCCGAAACAGGAAAACAGATTCTTATCGATCGCCTCGGTTTCCGGCAGCAGGGAAGCGACCTCCGGCACCGTCCCGCCCAACCCCTTCGCGTATTGCGTGCTCACAATCGCAGGAATCTTCAGCACGCTGGCCGCGCGAATCAGCAGCTTCGCGTTGCGCACCAGTTGCTCCTTCTGAAAAATTGGCGGCAACAGCTTTTCCTGAATATCCACCACCAGCAGCGCGCACCGCTCCGCTTCCAGCGCCCGGCGCGCCACTTCGGCGTAGTCGGCAACCGGCGCGGCAATATTTTCAAAACTGGCAGACATGGATATTCTCCTTCCGGCGAGTCTCAATGCCGATTCTACTGCCTGCGGAAGAAGCTGGTGTGGGGACAGCCGCCCTCGGCTGTCCGCTCGAGCACAGCTCGAAGGTTTCTCCTTTACACGCCAAACTGAAACACCATCTCGCGCTCGATTTTGTTGACCGCGCTCCGCCTCAAACCATAGAATCAAAGTGAGCTGAGAACAAATTAGCTCCGTCCGCTGCCCCCTCGTTCAACGGCTAGGACACCTGCCTCTGGAGCAGGCTATCGGGGTTCGAATCCCTGGGGGGCAGCCAATTTTTCCTACTTCACCGGCGCATTCAGCGCAGCCACCAGCTCCACAAAACTTCCTGCATGCACCGCTTGGTCCACCGCTTCTTTGTGGCTGAATATTTCGCTCGCATCTCCCAGCAAATCGTGTTGCGACTGGTTGTCACCGGTCAGGATCATGATAATCAGCCGCGCCGGTTTGCCATCTCGCGCATCGAAATCAATCCCTGGGGTTTTCGCCGCGATCACCAGCGGCCTGGTCAACCCGTTTACCCGCGCATAGGGCACCGCCAGTTCATTCTCCCAGCCGCTGGGGACGATGCTCTCCCGCTCCGATACCAGCCGAAACAGCCTCTCCGGCGCGTTGCTCACCGCTTCCGCCGCTACCTCACACATCTCCCGCAACGCTCCCAGCCGGGTAGTTGCCGTCAAGTTCGGCAGGAAAAGCTTGGCAGTCACCGTGTCCTTCAAGGTCAGGGCCTGTCTCCGGTGCACCAGGAAATGAATCGCTGGCGCGGATAGCAACGAGGTAAGCAGCGCCATCACTACCAGCGCCACGAACATCGATTCACGAATCAACCCCGCTTGCAGCGCCAGAATTCCCAGGATGATCTCCATCGCTCCGCGCGCGTTCATCGCCAGCCCCACCACCAGTGACGATGTCCGGTCCATGCCGCCCAGCCGAGCACCCCACCCTGCACCCAGAAGTTTTCCTATGCAAGCCACTCCAATCACCGTGGCCGTCAGTTTCCAGTCGAACTTCGAGACAAAATCCGTTCGCAATCCGATGCTGGCGAAGAAAAATGGAGCGAACACGTTGGTGACGACCTGGTGAATCTGCTCGGACGTCCGCTTGCGCAGGTGTCCCGACTCCCCAATCGCAATCCCAATCACGAACGCGCCAAACACCGCATGAATCCCGGCATACTCCGTGAACGCCGCTCCCGCCATCGTCAGCGTGAAGATAAATCCCAGCACCCCGCCCGGCCACGTGGTGTGCGCCTGCACAAAAGGCAAAATCTTATCGAACAACCAGCGCCCAAGCGTCAGCGTGAGTCCCACAAACAGCACCACCAGCACGATGGTGTGCTTAACCGCATCGGTTACGCTCGCGCCCGCCTGCGGACGCAGCATTCCCAGCACCATCGAAAACAGAATCCATCCCACCAGATCATCGAACATCGCCGACGAGATGATGACCGTCCCGACCTCGGTTCGCAGCAGGTTCAGGTCCATCAGAATTTTTGCGATCACCGGCAGAGCTGAGATCGCCAGTGCCGTTCCCACGAACAGCGCGAAGATCAGCGGGTTCGCTCCTTCCTGCGCGCCCAGATATTCCGGAAAAATGCTGGCCGCCAGGAATCCAGCTCCCAGTGGAAACGCCACTCCGAAAATACTCACCAGCAGTGCGCTCTTGCCTTGCCGGAAGATGCTGCGGAGATCGATTTCCAGACCCGCCGTCAGCAAAAAGAAAACCACTCCCAGCGTGGTGACGGTATCGAGCACAATTGGCATCGGCCCGGTGGTTGGAAACAAGGTCTGGTAGAGGTGCGGTCGGAAGCGGCCCAGAACCGTTGGCCCCAGAAATATTCCGACGGAAATCTCTCCCAGGATCGAGGGCTGGCCAATCTTCTGCATCAACTCCGCCGCCAGCTTGGCGCAGCCCAGCAATACAGCCAGCGCCATGAACATCGTCATCACGTCATGCGGGGTCAAATGCTGCATGGCCAACCATACTCTCCAGAAAATTCACCACAGGATAAATCCTTCGGAGCGTTTAAATACCAACTCCCAGCGATTCTTTGGTTATGCCGCGATGTTCATGTCGGTGACGAGTTAGGCCAAACCCTCTGGCGGCCGCATTCGCTAGGAAGGGGTCTACCCCAGTGCCCGCCCTGGTGCGGAGTGCTTCCCGGTAATGCTTCTCCGTCACTCCCGTAGGACAGAAACCTCCCCATCGTCCAGCGATCACCCTATGGTGAAGCGCACTGCTTGCAGATAAAACAGACTGTGGGGGATGAATTCAAAGTTTTAAAAGTCTATTGATTGAGGCAACGAATCTTTATGGCAAACCGAGCAATTCCCAACCCCGTCGATCAGAAGCGTTGGAGAGACCTTTTTGAGGGATCTTTAACTAGCCTGAACGGTGGCACCGCTCCCATTTCGCAGCAGCCGATTTTTCGGCTCAAAACTCACGCGCTCGAAACCGATTCCAAAGCTGCGCTCAGCACCGCGGCAGCTTCCTTAGCAGCGTTGTGGCAGATTTCGCCCAATCGCCCCCACCGAAGCGAGTAGGCGCAGGAGGAAACAAACATGGCGGCAAAGAAAAAAGCTTCGCGAAAAGAATCATCCGGCCGGAAATATGGAGAAGCTGCGAGCAGGAGCGTCGAGAGCGCCCTCCACCGCGAGAAAAAAGGCACGTTGAAGTCCGGTCGAGGCGGCAAGGGCGGCACCGTCAAGAGCCGCAAACAGGCCATCGCAATCGGACTGTCCGAAGCCCGCAAGAAGGGCGCCAAAGTTCCCAGGAGAAAGACAGCCGCCTAGGCTCCTAGCTGCCCACATACCGCGCATACAAACTTCGCGCCACCCCGGTATCGGTCGTTCCCTTGATGATCGCGCGCCCATCGGGAAACAGCGTCATCTCATAAGGTTCGCGCCAGAACTTCAACACGAACTCGTTGTGCCGCACCACCCCCAGCGTCTCCAGCCGCCGCCGCATTTCTGCAAAATCAATGGGCCGCGCCTGCTCGTGGATCTGCACCGAATTCCGCCCGCACATCGTGATATGCGGACGTCCCTCCCCCGCCAGATGCACAAAGTTCCGCTCACCGCACGCCCGGCAGCCCGCGCGCGGTCTTCCTGCCGCAATCTCCGCTAGTTCATTCGTCCACACGTCCAGCGACCACAATGTCTTCCGCAATTTCTCCAGTGCCGCACCGCCCAACAATAATTTCACCGCTTCCGTCGCTGCCACCGACGCCACCACGTTCACCGCAGAATTCAATATCCCGGAAGTTTCACAAGTCTCCACCATCCCCCGTGGCGTATCAGGGAAAATGCAAGCCAGGCACGCAGTTTTCTCCGGCAACACATTCAAAGTCACCCCATAGCTGCCCACCGCCGCGGCATAAATCCACGGCAACAAAGCTTTCACCGCGAAATCGTTCACCAGGTACCGCGTCTCAAAATTATCCGTCCCATCGAGAATTACATCCATTCCCTCAAGCAAAACCTGAATATTGCCGGGAACCACATCCTCCACTCGCGCCTCAACCGTAATCTCCGAATTAAAGCTGGCAATCTTTCGCGCCGCCGCAATCGCCTTCGGCAGCGATTCGGCCGCATCCTTTTCGTCAAACAGCGACTGTCGTTGCAGATTGCTCGGCTCTACATAGTCGCGATCAATAATCCGCAGCGTTCCCACGCCCGCGCGAGCCAGCAGTGAAGCCAACGCCGATCCGGTTGCTCCGCATCCCACAATCGCCACGCGACCTGCAGACAGCCGCCGCTGGCCCTCCGCTCCGATCCCGCGAAACAGAATCTGCCGCGAGTACCGTTCCTCAATCTTTTCTTTATCCACAATCCACGCCCTGCCTCAAGGAGGTCATCAATGGTCAACCTCAAACCCTTTATTATAAGGTGATCACCAAACTGTCGAGATGTTGGACAACGAGGGCGCTGCGCACTTCATCGAAGCAAGAAAACGGGCCCAAGGAATTTATCTGCTGAGAACGTACGCATCTCTTATCATTTTTATGTCGGCCTTGCTCGCTCCGGTTGCCCGTGCCGGTTCGTCCGCATCCGTCTCTTCGTCGTCCGCCCAGGATTCCCAAGCTACGTCGACGCAAGCGCCCACGCCCTCCCCTCTGGCCTCCATGTCCGCCTACGTCGGACGCACCGTCAAGTCCATCGACCTTCCCGGCGTCTCCAGTGTCGATCATTTTCTTCCCTTGCTCGCGCAAAAAGCCGGCCAGCCCTTAGACCGCGATCAGGTTCGTGACAGCATTCGGATCCTCTTCGCCACCGGTCGCTTCGCTGATATCCAGGCGGAAGTCACTCCCTCCGGCCCGGATGTTTTGCTCAGCTTCGTGACTTCGCCCAACTTTTTCGTGGGAGCCGTTGACGTCGAAGGGTCAACCAGCCGTCCCAGCTACAACCAGATCGTGAACGCCTCAAAGTTCGAACTCGGTGAACTGTATACCCGCGACAAACGCGACCGTGCCGTGCAGAACATCCGCCAGCTTCTGCAGGAGAACGGCTACTACCGTGCCCGGGTTTCCGTCGAAAGCGTTTCCAATGCCGATACCCAGCAAGTCAATCTTTTGTTTCACATTACTTCGGGTGAACCTGCGCACATCGGCGCCATCAACGTCACTGGCCATTCCCAATTTTCCCAGATCCAGGTCGAAGACATTGCTCGGATGCATCCCGGCGAACGCATCACGGCCAGCCGCGTCACCAATTCTCTTCAGCATCTGCGCAAGAAACTGCAAAAGCAGGAGCGCGTTCTCGCCCAGGTTTCCATCGCCGAACAGAAATACCGTCCGGAATCGAACGCCGTCGACTATACCTTCCTGATCGAACCCGGCCCGGTCGTCGTGATCTATACCCAGGGATTTCACGTCAGCCGCGGTGTGCTGAAAAAAGAAGTTCCCGTCTATCAGGAGAACGCAATCGACGATGATCTGCTGAACGAAGGTAAGCGCAACCTGCTCGACTATCTCCAGAGCCGCGGTCACTTTGACGCCACGGTCAATTTTCAAAAGGACAGCGCTCCAGATCTTCTCCGGGTCGTCTACCGTATCGATCCCGGCCCCGTGCACAAGCTCGAGCGTATCGAGATCACCGGGAATAAATATTTCCCCACCCGCATGCTGCGGCAGCGCCTGCAGATTCAGCCCGCCAGCACTTTTTCTCCCGGCCGCTACAGTGACGCCTGGCTCAAGAACGATGTCGCTGGTTTTCAAGCCCTATATGTTTCCAACGGATTCCGCCAAGCCAAAATTCAAACCAAAGTCGACGACGATTACCACGGCAGCGATAACCATCTCGCGGTCCACATTCAAATTGACGAAGGCCCGCAGACCCTGGTTGGCGCATTCCACATCGTCGGCAATCAAAAAGTCGACGCCAAAGCTTTCCCCGAGCTCAACACCCGCACCGGTCAGCCTTATTCCGAACAGAATCTCGCAACCGACCGCGAACTTATCCTTAACCACTATTTCAATCACGGTTTTCCCAACGCTCTTCTCGATATCACCACCAACCCTTCCCCCGGCGCCCCGAATCGTGAGGACGTTACCTACACCATCCAGGAAGGCGAACAGTTCGCCGTCAATCGTGTGCTGGTTGCAGGGCTCGATCACACCCGCGACTACGTTGTCGAGCGCGAAGTGAAGGTTGTGGCCGGCCAACCCCTCAGCCAGCAGGACCTTCTCGATACTCAGACCAGACTGTACGATCTAGGCATCTTCAGCCAGGTCGATACCGCCGTCCAGAATCCCAATGGCACCGACCCCGAGAAAAATGTTCTAGTCCAGGTGCAGGAGGCAAAGCGCTATACCTTCACCTATGGCCTCGGCTTGGAATTCGAAACCGGACTGCCTTCCGGTACCACCGCTCCCGCTGGCTCAACCGGCGTCAGCCCTCGTGTTGGATTGGATATAACCCGTCTCAACGTCGCCGGACGCGATCAAACTCTCACCTTCCAGTCCCACGTTGGACGCCTCCAGCAGCGCGGCCTGGCCAGTTACGAAATTCCAAAAATCCTCAACAACGACCGCCTCAAACTTATCTTTACCGCTTTCTATGACAACAGTCTCAACGTTGCTACTTTCACCTCACAGCGCTTCGAGGGTAAGGTCGATCTTCGCCAGCAAATCGGCAAGCAGCTAGCCAATCATTCCACCTCCATCACGTATCGCTTCGACTACCGCCGGGTTAAGGCCAGCGACTTCGCGTCGGACTTTTCTCCCGTCGAATTTAGCCTGTTTTCTCTCCCGGCTCACGTGGGTGGTCCCGGCTTCACCTTCATCCGCGACAAGCGGGATAATCCGCTCGAAAGCACCAAGGGCCAATACTTTACCCTCGATGGTTTTGGTGCCTCCAGCTATGTCGGCTCTCAGTCAGACTATGGCCGCGCCCTCGCCCAGGATTCCACTTATTACGCCTTCGGTCGGCCCAATCACAAATTCGTCTTCGCTCGCTCCACCACCCTCGGCCTGGAGCAGGTCTATAGCGGCACCAGGGTCCTACCCCCCGGAAGCTGTCCCCTGAACAACCTGCAGACGGCCTGTCAATCGAATATTTCCATCATCCCGCTGCCCGAACTTTTTTTTGCCGGGGGTGGCAACTCCCATCGTGGTTTTGGGTTAAATCAGGCAGGGCCCCGCGATCCCGATTCCGGCTTCCCCGTTGGTGGCTCCGCGCTGTTCGTCAACAGTGAGGAACTCCGCTTTCCCTCGGTCAGCCTGCCCTACCTCGGGGAAGGCTTCGGCTTCGCTCTCTTTCACGATATGGGAAACGTGTTCACCGCCGGTCACGACATGCTCAAGGGTGTCCTGCGCTGGCACCAGCCCGATCCCTCTCAGTGTTTGGGAGCACTTGGAGCGCCTGACTCTGCCTGTATGACCTCTTTTAATAACAGTGGTTACGACTATACTTCGCACGCGATGGGAGTTGGTTTACGATATAAAACACCAATCGGTCCCCTGCGCTTTGACTTCGGGTACAATCTGAATCCGACGTCCTATTTCCAGGGCATCGTCGATCCCACTACCGGAAAATTGACCGGAGACTTCGAGACGCAGCGTTTGCGCCACTTCAACGTTTTTTTCAGCATAGGGCAGCCATTTTAATGAGATTTCGTAACCATACTTCGATTTCCGCGACGCTCGCGCTTTCACTCGCTCTCCTTTTTCTCGCCCTTCCGCGCGCCGCCGCCGCTCCCGCTCCTCAGGTCATCGATCGCATTGTCGCCACGGTAAACGGCCGCGTCGTTCTGCAATCCGATTGGGATGAAGCTCTGTGCTACGAAGCGCTCCTCAGCAACCGCCCCCTTGCCAGTTTCACCGACGATGATCGCCGCGCGGCTCTCGACCGCCTCATCGACCTGGAATTGCTGCGTGAGCAGATGAAGTCTGCCGACTTCCGCCACGCCACCGACGCCGAAGTCTCCGCCCGCATCGCCGATGCTCGCAAACAATATCCTCAGGTCAACTCCGACAACGCATGGCAGTCCCTGCTTGCTTCCTATCATCTCGCGGAAAAAGATCTCTTCGCCCACGTGCAGCAGGAGATTGATGTGATGCGGCTGGTCGATGCTCGCCTCCGCCCCGCCGTGCAAATCGACTCCAAATCCATCGAGGCCTACTATCGCGATCAGTTTGTCCCCAAGCTGAAACAGGCCGGGGCATCCGAAGTCCCGCTCACTGAGGTTTCCGGCAAGATCCGCGAACTGCTCACCCAGGAGAAAGTCAGCGAGATGCTCGTCTCCTGGCTGCAAACCTTGCGCTCGGAAGGTCAGGTCCACATCCCCGGCGACGCGTCCTCCTCCAGCGATTCAGGGGTCCAATCGCAGTGACTGAGGCCGTAACCAAACCAGCCCGCCGCTGGTGGAAATACCTGCTGATCGTCATTGGCGCGCTGGCTGCCATCGCGATCGCCCTCACCATCTACATGAATACGGAATCCTTTCAGGCGCTGGTTCGCCGTCGCCTCGTCGCCGAAGTCGAGCGTATTACCGGCGGCCGCGCCGAAATCGGCAGCTTCCACACCATCCCATTTCGCTTGCAGGTCGAGGTGCGGAATATCACGGTGCATGGCCGCGAGTCCGCCACCGACGTTCCCTTGGCCCATGCGGAAAACGTCGTTGCCCGTTTGAAGGTCAGCTCTCTGATTCGTTCCGAGCTCGCCTTTCACGAAGTGATTCTCGATCAGCCCGTCATCCACGTCATCTTTTATCCTGACGGCACCACGAACTTTCCTGGGCGGACCAGCTCCTTTTCTACCCAGGCTTCGATCGAACAACTCTTCTCCCTCTCCATCACTCGGCTGGAATTTCGTCAGGGCCGTCTGCTCTGGGACGACCAGGCCATTCCCCTCGATTTCGCCGCTCGCAACATGTCCCTGCAGATGGATTATTCCTACCTCCACGCCCGCTACCATGGCCGTCTCCTGCTTGGCATGGTCGATACCAAGCTTCCCGATTGCCGGCCCTTCGCCTGGATGAGTTCCGTGGACTTCAGCCTGGCATCGGATTCCGCAACCTTCTCTTCGCTCAAATGGAATTCCGGCCATTCCAATCTATCCGCAAGCGGCCAGGTCACGAACTTCCGCCGCCCGCAAGTCCAAGCCGCCTATGATGCCCACATCGATCTCACAGAAGCTGCTTCCGTCGCCCGGCATCGCGAGCTTCGCAGCGGCCTCCTCGAACTCAAAGGCGACGGCAACTGGTCCCTCGACCAGTTCGACTCCAATGGCCTGCTCACCCTTCGCGATCTCGCCTGGCAGTCGGATGACGTCTCTTTCTCCAAGGCATCGGTGACTACCGGCTACTCGATCAGCGATCAGCAACTCAAATTGTCCCGGCTGGATGGCAAGATCTTTGGCGGAAGCGTCACCGGCGATGCCGAAATCAACCAGTGGCTCGCCGCCGAGCAACATCTCTCACCCACGGCCAGAAAAAATCTGGAGACCGCAACCATCTCCGCTGCACCTCCTCTAACCAAATTCCGCCAGCCGGCAGCCAAGCCCAAAGCGGCCGCGATCCAAACCGCATTGATCGTTCTTCGCCTTCGCGATATCTCCGCCCAGGATCTCGCCGTCGCCCTGAATGCGCCGGAGCACCCCATTCAGACGTTGCATCCCGCCGGACTTGCCTCCGGTACCCTTGAAACTCGCTGGAGAGGAACTCGTCGCGATGCCGAAGTCCAGTTCGCTCTCGACGTCAAACCCCCCGACCGCCTCGCTCCCGCCCAGCTGCCGCTCACCGCTCACGCCACCGGGGTCTACCATGCGGCCAATGACACGCTTGATCTCCCGCAATTCAGCCTGACCACCCCCACCAGCCGCGTGCAAGCCTCCGGCACACTTTCTTCTTCGTCCGCGCTGCACCTGTCGGTTTCCACATCCAGCCTCGCCGATTGGCTTCCCTTCGCTGCCGTAGTGCGTGGCCCCGCGCTCTTCCCCGTGGTGCTGAATGGCCGCGCCACTTTTAACGGCAATATGGCTGGATCAATCTCTTCTCCGCAACTTGTCGGGAGTCTCCAGGTCGACGATTTCGAAGTCAACGTCCCCGCCACTGCCAGCACGCCGCCACTCAAAACCCAGTGGGACTCTCTTTCTGCCTCCATCTTGCTTTCTTTCCAGTCGGTCTCTCTGCATAGTGCGACCATCGAGCGCGGCGACACCTCCGCCGAATTCGATGCCTCCGCCACTCTTCAACATGGCCACCTCACCAGCGACAGCGTCTTAGCGCTTCGCGCCAATCTTCACAATGCTGACCTGGCCTCATTGCAATCTTTAGCCGGCTACAACTATCCCCTTACCGGCACAGCCGATCTCTTTCTGCAAGCCGGAGGCACCCGCTCCGACCCTCACGGTGAAGGACAACTCCATCTCAACCACGCCTCGGCTTACGGCGAAGCCATCCAGCAATTCGATTCCGCCTTCCACTTCGCTCACGGCGAACTTGCTTTCGATAACTTGCACTTGTTCCACGACGATTCCGTCATCACCGGGAACGCTTCCTTCAACCCCGCGAGCCGTGTCTTTCATCTCGACATCAACGGAAATAATCTCGATCTCGCGCGCGACTTCCAGTTCCGCACCCGCCGGCTCTCCGTCGAAGGCCATGCCGATTTCAAACTCAAAGCCTCGGGCACGCCGGAAGCTCCCACCCTCAACGCTGACGTTCACATTCGTAAACTCACACTCGATCGCAAACTCGAAGGCGAGTTCGACCTGCAGGCCGTGACCCAGGGCAACCAGCTTCATCTCACCGGCAACTCCCAGCTGCAGCAGGGTTCGTTGCTGGTCAGCGGCAACGTCCAGCTGCGCGATGGCTATCCCGCCGACCTTTCTTTCCATGCCGATCAGCTCGATCTCGTTCCTCTATGGCACGCTTACCTCGGCACTCAACTTACCGGATACTCTTCTGTCGGCGGCAACCTCGACTTCCACGGCGAACTGCTCCAGCCCTCACGTTGGAGGGTCAACGGCGACCTCACTGCTGTCTCCCTTGACCTGGAACAGGTCAAACTTAACAATCAGGCCCCCATTCGTTTCGTGGTCGCGAACCGATCCCTCAACATTCAGCAATTCCATATGCTGGGGGAGGGCACTGACTTGGCGGTCCACGGCTCCATTCAACTCTCCGGTAGTCGCGCCCTCGATCTGGCCGCCGAGGGCCATCTCGATCTCAAACTGCTCTCCGGTTTTGCCCCCGACCTCACCGGCTCCGGCGTCGCAACCTTGAATATGACGGTCGGCGGAACCCTCACCGATCCCTTCCCCCAAGGACGTCTGCAATTTGCCGATATCTCGCTTTCTTACGCGAACCTTCCCAGTGGCCTCAGCGGAGTCAACGGCTCTCTGATCTTTACTCGCGATCGCGCCCACATCGAGTCGCTCACCGCCCACACCGGGGGCGGCATACTAACTTTTGAGGGCGATGCCACTTATCTCAATCAACAGTTGAATTTCAACCTCACCGCTTCCGCCAAAGATGTGCGCCTCCGCTATCCCCCGGGCGTCAGTTCCACGGCGGACGCTCAACTTCACTGGGTAGGCACACGCTCCGCCTCTTCCGTCTCCGGCGACATCACCATCAATAAGATCGCCGTCACTCCCGGCTTCGATTTCAGCTCCTACCTCGAGCGTGGCCGCCAGGGTGCGACCGTCACCGTCGCCAACTCCCCCCTCAACAACATCAAGCTCGATATCCACGTGCAGACCGCGCCCGAACTCCAGATGCGTACCGCCATCGCGCGTCTCTCGGGCGACGCCGATCTTCGCCTCCGCGGCTCCGTCGCCCGCCCCGCCGTTCTCGGCCGCGTCGACATCCTCGAAGGCCAAGCCACTTTCCACGGCACCCGTTATACCCTCGAGCGCGGCGACATCAGTTTCGCCAACCCGGTTTCCATCGAGCCGCAACTGAATCTCCAGGCCTCCACTCACGTCCGCAACTACGATCTCAATATCACCGTCACCGGCACGCCTGATCGCGGCCTCAACCTGAACTACCGCTCCGAGCCCCCTCTGCCAAAATCCGATATCATCGCGCTGCTCGCTCTCGGCCGCACCGGCAATGAGTCCAGTCAGCTTCAGGAGCAGTCCGGCCAGAGCGCATTTTCCGATCAGGCTACCGCCCTGATTCTCAGTCAGGCCCTGAACACCACCGTCAGTAATCGCCTGCAGCGCCTGTTCGGTGCCAGCAACATCAAAATCGATCCTCAAGGACTCACCACCGAAAACAATCCCATCAGCAACGGCCCGCAAATCACGATCGAGCAGGAATTTGCCAATAACGTGTCTTTGACTTATTCCACCAACGTCTCCCAAAGCTCGGAACAGATCATCCAGGGCGAGTACTATTTCAATCGCAACCTTTCGGTCGTCGGTACCCGCGATCAGAACGGTGTCGTCAGCTTCGATGTACGCGTCCGCCGCCGCAAGAAGTGAGAGGAGTGGCCAGTGGCCGGTGATCAGCACTCGAATGGCTTTCTTCACTGACCACTGACCACTGACTACCGAGAGGCATTTCTTAAATGGGGTCTGGAAGGGCACGACTTCAGTCGTGCCGCCCAGGCCCAATAAGGACGCGGGCTTTAGCCCCTGAAGGAGCCGGAGGTTCGCCTCTTCGGTTCATGATGAGATGCTCACTGACCACTAGCCACTGCCCATGACCGATCCCCTCACCGCCCGCCAGCGCATGATCGACTCCCAACTCCGCGCCCGCGGCATCTCCGACCCGCGCGTCCTCGACGCCATGCTGCGAGTTCCCCGTGAAGCCTTCGTTCCCGGACCCTATCGCTCCGAAGCCTACGAGGACCACCCGCTGCCCATCGGCGAAGACCAAACCATTTCCCAGCCCTACGTCGTCGCCGTCATGCTCGAGTATTTGCAACTCGCCCCCACCGATATCGTCCTCGAAATCGGTACAGGCTCCGGCTACGTCACCGCTTTGCTCGCGGAACTCGCCGCACAAGTTTTTTCCATCGAGCGTCACCCCGCCCTCGCAGCCAGTGCTCGCGCCGTCATCGCCGCGCTCGGGTATAGCAATGTCTATATATTTACCGGCGACGGTACCCTCGGCCTTCCCACTGAAGCTCCCTTCGACGCCATCCTCGTCTCCGCCGCCGCTCTCGATATCCCACCCGCCCTTATCTCTCAACTCCGCGAAGGCGGACGCATGATTGTTCCCGTCGGTCCGCCCGACTCCCAGCAACTCCACTTCATCCGCATGCATGACGGCCATCCCGTCACTTCCCTCCGTGACCCCGTCCGCTTCGTTCCCCTCATCTCCGAACAGTGATTTCGAGCTGTGAATCAGTTCGCCGGACTCCTTACGCCACAGACATGTCTCCACTGGCTTGACGGATGCTCCCCCGAACCTCCATTCTTCTTGCCATGGACCCGCACAAATTTGTAGCCGAAGTCTATCGCCGCATGGACCTGCGAAGACCGGCTACTAGCCACGTTCCACCCAGCAGCCAGAGAATTGCCGAGGTCGCCGACGAGTACCGCAGCTACCTACCGGACAACAAAAACGCCGCAATCCTGGACATCGGCTTCGGCGATGGTTGGTTCATGGCCGCCTGCCTGAAGCTGGGTTACACCAATATTTCGGGAGCCGAGTACGCCCCGGAGAACAAAGCGTACTTAAAGGATTGGAACGTCCGGGTGCATAAGATCGAGAGCAACGTCGGGGAATTTCTTGCACCGCATCCGGATGAATACGATTTCATCCACCTCTCGCACGTTATTGAGCACATCCCCAAATATTCGTTGCTGTGGGTCGTCGATGCGCTCTACCGTGCCTTGAAGAAAGACGGCATCTTGTTTCTGCGCACGCCGAACATGGAAGGGCCGTGCGCGAATTCCTCCTACTATGTGACCCTCGCTCATGAGTACGGTTTCAGCGGCTCCAACCTGAGGTCCCTTCTGTCAATCTGCGGATTTGACGATATCCGCCTTCATCTGCCGCATCCCCCCAAAGGTCCAAAACAGCAACTCGGAGCATTGCTGCGTTGGCCCTACCTTCAGGAACGTCGAATTCGCAATCGCTTTTTTGGAGCGAACTTCGGCGGCCAATTTGGCGCCGAACTCGTCGCCACCGGCCGTCGCGGCGATTTTCCTCCCTTGTTCGATGAAAGATACCGCTAGTCCACCACAAAGTCTGCTGGGAACGAGAACCGAAAACTGATAACTGAGAACCGAGAACTGAGAACTGGAAACTGAGAACCGAGAACGTGCCTTACAATCTTCCTGTGCCCGTCCTTCACAACCTCCGCGTCACTCTCGAAATGATCAAGTGGGAGCACTCCATCTTTGCTCTCCCGTTTGCTCTCTGCGGAGCCATGCTCGCTGCCTCAGGCTTTCCCACCGCCCATCAACTTCTTTGGATCGTAGTCGCCATGCTCTCGGCCCGCTCCGCCGCCATGGCCTTCAACCGCCTCGCCGATTCCGCCATCGATGCCGCCAATCCCCGCACTCTCACCCGCGCCCTTCCCGCCGGCCACCTGTCTCCCGCTTTTGTCGGCACCTTCGTCGTCGTCTCCTGCGCCATCTTCATTCTGGCCGCTTCCCAACTGAATCGCCTCACCCTGTGGCTCTCTCCGGTCGCGCTCGCCGTCCTTCTGCTCTACTCCTACACCAAGCGCTTCACTCGCCTTTCTCATCTCGTCCTCGGCTTCGCTCTCGGCATCGCACCAGCCGCCGCCTGGATCGCCGTTCGCGGCTCCCTCGACCCGCGCATTTTATTGCTCACTGCTGCCGTCACCTTCTGGGTCGCTGGCTTCGACGTCCTCTATGCCTGCCAGGATTTCGAATTCGACCGCAACACCGGACTGCACTCTATCCCTCGCCACATCGGCATCGGCCCCGCCCTCTGGATCGCGCGCGCCTTTCACCTCGTCATGCTGATCTTTCTCCTCGCGCTCCTGCCCGCATTTGCGCTGGGAAAACTCGCAGTGGCCGGCGTCATCGCCGTCACCCTTCTCCTGCTGTACGAACATTCTCTGGTCAAGCCCAACGACCTCTCGCGCCTCAACGCCGCCTTCTTCACCATGAACGGTGTCATCTCCGTAGTATTCGCCGTGTTCGTAGCCGCCGACCTGCTCCTGCGAAAGTAGATTCAGGTGGAGGCCCGCTTCATGAAGCCGACCTACGCTGAGCGGCGTCGGACGATTCGGCCAAGCGAAAGGTGGAGTGTACTTTTGGGTGGTGCAGCGCTTCCAGCGCTGCGATAAGGCGTAGCACTGAACAAGGGCTTTAGCCCCTGAGATTCTCTCCCGCAAATAAAAACAGGCGTTCTCACCCCCTGCGGTGAAAACACCTGTTTCCCCATTCCCTCAAATTCCTCCGAGGGCTTGAAGATCGCGCTACCGGTCTTTTATTCCCGGTCGCACCCCCATCATGCCCTTAGACGCCTCAGCGTTTGTCACCAATCTGTCACCGTTTGTAAAATCCGCGCTCGGCCTGCCCGGCGTTTCCTTGGTAACTCCAGCCCTGATTGTCGAAGCTGGTAGCATAAAGATTCCCCACGCCAACCGTGCGCTCATTTTTCCACTTCGCCATCCTTTTCCTCGCGCTCCCACTCCTGGCGCAGAGCAATACCGGAGAGCTTCGCCTCAAAATCACCGGCCCCGATGGCCAGCCCATCAAGGCTTCCATCGATCTCTCCAGTGACGCTCTCCAGTTCCATCGCACCTTCTCCGCCGACGATTCCGGCCTCTTCGTCGTCCGCAATCTCCCTTTCGCCCAGTATCGCCTTCAGGTCCACGAACCAGATTTCGCTCCCTACGACGGCCCCATCGAGATCCATTCCGCTCTTCCCACTGAGTACGCCGTCCGGCTCAACATCGCCGCCCTGAGCACCGCCGTTCAAGTCGTCGCGCAAAATACTCTTCTCGATCCCGAGCGCGCCGGTGCCGTCAACCATCTCGATCAGCAAGCCATCGCCACTCGCCCCGCATCCCTCCCCGGTCGCTCGCTCCCCGATCTCATCAACTCGCAGCCCGGCTGGCTCTACGAAGGCAACGCTGTTCTCCACCCCCGCGGCTCTGAATATCAAACTCAATTCGTCGTCGACGGCATCCCGCTCACCGACAACCGCTCTCCCGGCTTCGGCCCCGAAATCGAGGCCGACGACGTCGATTCCCTTACCATCTACACCGCCGGCATTCCCGCCGAGTACGGCCGCAAAATGGGCGGCGTCGTCGAAGTCAACACTCTGCACGATTCCCAGCCCGGCCTCCACGGCCAAGCCCTTCTCTCCGGCGGCAGCTTCGATACAGCTGGCGCCTTCGCCCGCCTGCAGGATTCCTTCGGCAAAAACACTGTCGGCCTCAGCGCCTCCGGCAACATGACTGCCCACTACCTCAATCCCGTCGTTCCAGAAAACTTCACCAACCGCGGTACGACCGGCGACTTTTCTTTAAGCTATGAGCGCGATTTCACTCCCAAAGATCGCCTCACCCTCAGCGTCCGCCACGAACTCGCGCGTTACGAAATTCCCAACGAGCAAGTCCAGCAAGATCTGCAACTCCTGCCCGACCTCGGCCAGCCCGCGCCTCCGCCCAGCACTCCCCCGCAGCTCCAGACCGCCGACGATTTCGAGACCATCGGCATCGCTTCCTATCAGCACATTTTCTCCCCCAACTTTCTTCTCGATCTCCGCGGCATGGTTCGCAACAACTCCAACGACTTCTACTCCAATCCTTCCTCCTGGCCCGTCATCGTTTCTCAGCACAACTACTTCAACGAAGGATATTTCAATAGCTCCGTCTCGATTCACCGTGGCCATCAGGAATGGAAAGCCGGCCTCGAATCCGACAATCTCTTTCTCCACGAAAACTTCACCGACACTATCACTGCAAATCCAAGTTACCCCGGCTATCCCTTTGACCCCGGCACGACAAGCCGTTTCGCATTTTCCGGCAACCGTCCCGATCTCGAACAGGCTGCCTTCGTTCAAGATCTCATTCACTTCGACAACTGGACCATCAACGCCGGCCTGCGCTGGGACCACTATCAATTACTCGCCAATCAAAATGCCGTCAGCCCTCGTCTTGCCATTGCGCGCTATCTTCCCGCAGCCAAATTGATCCTCCACGTCTCCTACGACCGCGTTTTTCAAACTCCCTCGTTTGAAAACATTCTGCTCTCCAGTTCTCCTCAGGTGCAGTCCTTCGAACCCGCCGTTCTCCGCTTGCCGGTCGAACCTTCCCACGGCAACTATTTTGAATTCGGCGCTACCAAAAGTTTCCTGAACCAGTTCCGCTTCGACGCCAATTATTTCCGTCGCTACGTCAACAACTACGCCGACGACGATCAAATCCTCAACACCGCCGTCAGCTTTCCTATAGCTTTCCGCAAATCAATAATCTACGGCGCCGAAGGCAAGCTCGAATTCCCGCACTGGAACCGCTTCTCCGGTTTTCTCAGCTACTCCTACATCGTCGGCAGCGCCTGGTTCCCGGTCACCGGCGGCCTGTTCCTAGGCTCCGACGCCGTGAGCGCAACCACTCAGCTCACCGGACATTTCCCCGATTCGCAAGACCAGCGCAACACCGTCCGAGCCCGCCTTCGCTATCAATTAATTTCTCGTGTGTGGATTGCCGCCGGCTCCGAATATGGCAGTGGCCTGCCCTTTGACTTCGACGGAACCTACCAGCAAGCGCTCGCCGAGTACGGCCCATCGGTCGTCGATCGCATCAACCTCGCGAGCGGACGCATCAAGCCCACCCTCGCCGTCGACGCCTCCCTCGGTGCCCAAATTTATAAAACCGACAAACTCGCCCTCAACTTTCAAGCCGACGGCGAGAACCTGAACAACCGCCTGAACATCATCGATTTCGGCGGCCTCTTCTCCGGCAACGCCATCGGCCCACCCCGCAGCTACGCCCTTCGCCTCGCCGCGACCTTCTGATTCGAAGTGTCATCCTGAGCGAAACATGATTGTCCGAAGGACAATCATGAGAAGTCGAAGGATCCCTACCGTCATCGTGCCTATCCCGCCCGCTTAAAGTACTGCACGGCGCGCTCATGCTTTTTCGCCGCCGCCATAGAAGAAAACGTCCCCAGATTCTTGCGCCTTCCAGTCTTGGCATCCTTCTTGCGCGAATACAAACGATACTCCCCGGATTGTAGTTTGCGAATCATGCAAGAAGAAGATGCCGCCTCGCAGCCGGAAGTTGGCATAAAAAAAGGGACGCTCTCGCGTCCCTCATCTACGTTGTCATCCTGAGCGAAGCGTGATTCGTCCGAAGGGCGATCACGCGCAGTCGAAGGATCCCTTTCACGGCGACGCTGCCCTAAACCTTGGTCTCCCTCACACCACGAAATACTTCGCCCCCGGATGATGCACCACCAGCGCCGACGTACTCTGCTCCGGCTCCAGCAAAAACCCCGAAGTCAGCCGCACCCCCACATTCTCCTCCGGCTTCAACAGCACAAACAATTTCGTCTGATCCTCCAGATTCGGGCACGCGGGATACCCAAACGAATACCTCGACCCACGATATTTCTGATGGAACAAATCGCGAATCGCCGCCGCATCCTCGCCCGCAATCCCCAGCTCCTCCCGCATCGTCTTATGATGCAGCTCGGCCAGTGCCTCCGCCGTCTCCACGCTCAACCCGTGCAGATACAAATATTTTGTATACTCCCCGCCCTCAAACAGTTTCTGCGTCTCCACCGAAGCCTTCGCCCCGATCGTCACCAGCGAAAATCCAATCACATCCACCTTCCCCGACGCCTTGCTCGCAAAGAAGTCAGAGATACACAGCCGCCGCCCCTCCCGCTGCCGCGGAAAAGTAAACCGTAGTAGTTCACCCTGTGCGCCCCCGTGTCCCCCGTGTTTAAGATCTTGAGTTCCGCTCGCCACTCGCGACTCGGTACTCGGTACTTCATACACCACCACGTCGTTGCCATCACTCTGGCACGGAAAATACCCGTACACCACTTTCGGATCGAACAGCCCTGACTCCGCCACCTCCTCTTCAATCTTCTTCTTGATCGGCCGGAACTTTTCCTCCACCAGTCGCACGTAATCCGCCTGCGATGCCGTCTTCAACTGCCACTGATTCTTGAACAGTGCCGTCTCGTTAATGTACGGAAAAACGTCGCGCACATCGTAACGCTTCACCCGCACTCCCCAGAACGGAGGCCGTGGTATGTCCGGCGCGTCCGTCACCACCGCGCTCCGCTCTGAAAACACCGGACCAGTCTCCTCATCCACCGCCGCCGCTTTCGCGTACTCCTTCACCGTTCGCCCGTCTTTCAGCCGCGACTCCCGCGCTCCATCTTCCGTCACCAAATCTTCCATCACGTGCAATCCGGCAAACGCATCCTCTGCGTAAAACACGGCATTCTCATACTCCCGCCGCAAATCGTCTTCCACATACTTGCGCGTCAAAGCCGCGCCGCCGCAAATCACCGGAAACTCCAGCTTCTGCCGCTGCAAGTCCTGGATCACATACTTCATCTCCAGGGTTGATTTCACCAGCAGCCCGCTCAGTCCAATCGCATCCGCCCCATGCTCCTGCGCCGCGCTGATAATCTTGTCCCCCGGCTGCTTGATTCCCAGGTTCACCACCTTGAATCCGTTGTTCGACAAAATAATGTCGACCAGATTCTTTCCAATATCGTGCACATCTCCCTTCACCGTCGCGAGCACGATCGTCCCCTTCTGCGACCCCCCGACCTTTTTCTCCATCTTCGGCTCCAGATAAGCCACGGCCTGCTTCATCACGCCCGCTGAATCGAGCACGGAGGGCAGTTGCATCTTGCGCGCGCCAAACAAATCGCCCACCGTCTTCATCCCGTCGAGCAAAACGGTGTTGATCAGCTCCAGTGCGGAATATGACCCCAGCGCCTCTTCCAGCAACTCCTCCAGAGATTTCTTATGCGCGCCCTCGCCCACCGACTTCTCGCCGTTGATGATGGCGAACTTCAGCTTGTCTTCCACCGACAGCGTATCCACATGCGCCGTCGTCGAAGCCGCCGGCCTGCCCTTCAGCCCGGCAAAGTGATTCATGTATTTCTGCAGCGGATCGCCATCCGATTCGTCGCGGAAAATCAGCTTTCGCGCCAGATCCACTTCTTCCTGCGGAATCTTGTACAGCGGATAGATCTTCGTATAGTTCACGATGGCCATATCCAGCCCACGGTTCACCGCCTCGTGCATGAACACCGAATTCAACACTCGCCGGGGATAAGCATCCAGCCCAAACGAGATATTGCTCACGCCCAATATCGTCTTCACATCGGGTAGTTCCTTCTTGATCCGCTCCACCGCCTTCAGCGTCTCAATCCCGGCGCTTCGATACTCCTCCTGCCCCGTAGAAATCGGCAACGTCAGCGCATCGAAAATCAGATCCGTTCCGTCCAGTCCATACTTCTTCGTCGCCAGATCGAAAATCCGGTGCGCAATGGCCGTCTTCTTTTCCGCGGTCAGCGCCATTCCGTCTTCATCAATGGTCAGCGCAATCACCGCGGCGCCGTACCGCTTCGCCATCGGCAGCACCAGCGACGTTCGCTTCTCCCCATCCTCCAGATTGATCGAGTTGATAATCGCGCGCCCCGGAATCCTCTTCAGCGCCTCTTCCACCACATCCGCCTCTGTCGAATCCACCAGAATCGGTGCCGGAACCCGCGTCGCAATCCTCTCCAGAATCGAAGTGATGTATCCCTTTTCATCTTCGCCGACGATCGCGCAGCACAAATCCAGCATGTGCGACCCGTCATTCACCAGTTTCTTCGCCAGCGCCAGAATGTCGTCGTACTTCTTCCCCCGCACAAGATTCCGAAAGTGTTCCACGCGGGTCGTCGTATTCATTTCTTCGGCAACGATCAGCGGCTTCGGCTCCAGATCGAGAGGAACCGACGTGTACGCGCTCGAAGCCGCGCCTACCCGCTTCACCTCACGTTTTGCCGGCTCCACCCCGGAAACCGCGTCCACCACGGCTTTCAAGTGCGCCGGAGTCGTTCCGCAACATCCGCCAACAATGCGCACGCCGTAATCCACCACAAAGTGCTTGTGATAGTCAGCGAGTTCCTGCGGCGTCAGTTTGTAGACCGCGTGTCCGCCTTCGTTGTGCGGCAGCCCGGCATTCGGAAGAACGGATATTTCCTTCGTCGAATTCAGCGCGAGGTGGCGCACTGCGTCGTTCATCTCCTTCGGTCCCGTCGCGCAATTCAGTCCGAGGATATCCACATCAAATGGCTCCAGCGCCGTCAGCGCTGCGCCAATTTCCGTGCCTAACAGCATCGTGCCGGTTTCCTGAAGCGTAACTTGCACCGCGACCGGCAATCGCTTGCCCGCCTTCCGCATCGCCTCCAGCACGCCGATGGCTGCAATCTTCGCCTGCAACAAATCCTGGCAAGTCTCGATCAATAACAAGTCGACCCCGCCCTCGATCAGCGCCGCCGACTGCTCTTCATAGGCGACCACCATCGCATCGAAGCTGATATGTCCAAGCGACGGTAGCTTCGTCGTCGGCCCCATCGATCCCGCCACAAATCGCGGCCGATCTTTCGTCGAGAACTGTTGCGCCACTTCCCGCGCCAGTTGCGCCGCCTTCACGTTAATCTCGCGCACTCGATCCGCCAGCTCGAACTCGCCCAGGACGATCCGCGATCCACCAAACGTATTCGTCTCGACAATGTCACAGCCCACTCGGAAAAAGTCCGCGTGAATCTCCCGAATGATGTCGGGGCGGCTCAGCACCAGCACCTCGCTGCAATTTTCCTTGCCCCAGTAATCGTCCAGCGTAGGATTGCGCGTCTGTATGTTCGTGCCCATCGCGCCGTCATAGACGACGACGCGCTCTTTCACGGTCTTTAAGAATTCAGTCATTGGCAAGTACCATTGTCATTCCGACACGCGAGCGAAGCGAGCAAAGAGGAATCCGTTTTCCTCACGCGCCCGCCCAAACCCGCAATATACAAACGCCGGCCCTCGCGGACCGGCGTGAGTGCTTCGCACTTGAAAATTCTAACTCCCCGCAACCATCTCCTTGGGAGCCCCACCGTCCACATCGGCTTGATTGAACACAACGTTCGCTCCCATGTGTGCTGGCCGGGGGGCCAGCATTTGCTCCTTGCGGTAAACCAGATTGCTGGCATTGAACGTCGCCAGTTCGAATCCATGCCCATGCGTAATCGCATCCGTCGGGCAAGCCTCCACGCAATATCCACAAAAAATACACCGGTTGTAATCGATGTTGTAGATTTTGGCGTAGCGTTCGGCGCCGCTTACGCGGTGTTCGGCGGTGTTGTCGGCGGCTTCGATGTAGATGCAATTCGAGGGACAATTGGCCGCGCACAAAAAGCAGGCTACACATTTCTCCAGGCCATTTTCGTCGCGCTGCAGAACGTGAGCGCCACGGAAGCGGGCTTCGATGCGCGCGCCGCGCAGCGGACCTTTGCCGTCGGGATAATTTTCTACCGTCGTGGGCTGGAACATCTCCATGAAGGTGATGCTCATTCCTTTGGCGATGGCAGCGATGTTTTTCAGAACCGGCATACTTATCTAGTATACCGAAAGAGTGGAATTCAGGCCGCTTCCCAGCTGCGAGCTGGTTCCTGCTCTATAACCAGACGCCAATCTGCGAAGACAATCTTTCCTGCGTGTCGAATGAACCTCAGCGAAACACTTGTTCCGCCTGCTTTCCGGGCGTATACTCCCGGCCTGCGGGAAGACAGGTCCGAGCAAGAGGGAAAGCGAGGTCCAACACCCATGAACTGGAAAAGCAAACTGATCCTCGGTGTGCTGACGGCTCTGGCGATGATGTTGCTTACGTTTGCGCTCCCCCGAGGAGGTGCGTTGCGCGATGAGGCGGTGGTGCAGTTTCCGCTTACCGTGGGAGTGTGGGCAATTTACGTTTTGCTTTTCGTAAAGCTGAAATAGGGGTTCATGAAGTCCTTCACCCTGCTGGTCGCGCTGCCGTTGTTGCTCTCGGTTTTCGCTACGCCGTTATCGAGAGCTGCGAACGGCGGCAACAAGCCGCTCGACATCGGTCCTCAGGTACGTTTCTCAGCCGACAACTTCGACTGGCGCGAGATGGTTCCGTACCTTTCCGCGGCCGCCGCTCTGCCTGAAGAGCAAGGCATCAAAGCGATCCTGGAAAATTCCCAGGCGCTTCGCGTTTTTGTTGCGAATGAAATTCGCGCGGAGTGCCGTCCGGATAAAGGCCGCTGCGTCGCCATGCGCGAAGGCTTTACGCTGGAAGGGGAAGTGGATAAAAGGATCGAAGGCATCGTGCGGGAAGGGATGGTCCACGGGCACAAGACGGCGAGCGTAGACTACCCGCTGCAAGGCCAGCCTTTTCCATTCTCCGAAATTGCCGCACTCAAAAGCGAAAAGCCGCAGGACGCCTACCTCATCCTCCGACTCGCCGACCGCAACTATACCGCCGCGCAGCTACAGGCCAAGTACGGCACACCGTATGACACCAATATTTTTCAGTCGTACAGCGCTTTCACCTACCGACTGGACAGCGCAGCTTACACGAGCAAAGCAGTGTTCGAGGTTGATCCTGTGGATGGAGCCGTGATGAAGATTGCGATCAGTTTGAAGGCGAAGAAAAGCAAGAAGCGGGAGTAGGCGTCTTTTATGTCGCATCTCAGGTACGGAAGCCTTTTTTCCGTCTGCTCCCACCAGAACGTCTTGTGGCTTTTCCCCCGTCCCCATCGGGGCGTGGCGGGGCAACTGTTCTTTGCTCGTAAGTTCATGTTGGCTTAAACGGCGTCAGGCAACTTGCGACGTAGAGGGTTTGAATCTTGGGCCGACGTATGCATGCTGCTTCATACCGGCAAGAGGGTGTGGGTTTTGCATCATCCCGAAAAATTGGCAGTCATCGCGTATTTCGTCCTCGTGGGAATGGGGGTCATGGTTCATCTTTCCGAACGAAAGTGGATGCGTCGATTTCTGTCCAATGTCGTGCATCCTGAACTGCCAGGCCGTCAGGTCAATCAGTCTGCATTCTTATCCTTCCTTTTCGCGGCGGTGGCCATGGTGGTGGCAGCTGTCGTCGAGGGGGAAGGCGGGCACTACAAAAGCGCGTCGATTTTCTTTGCGGTCGCTTGGCTTTTTGGGTCGATTTCTACGTGGCTGGCCTTAACTATCTATTCGAGACTACCAAGGATAGTGTGGACTTCGATTGTTGCATTGTTTTGGGGTGGAATTATGTTGGCAGTTTATTTATGGGCTTGTCCGACTTTCAAGATTTCTCCGAGCAGTCCCACGTATCAGACATGGGCTGGGCAGTCCTACGAATTTAGGATAGACAACATGAGTGACCGTGACGAATACATGGCATCGTTCATTTTTGAGATAACGTCGTCGGTCTATTCGATTAATGATTTCACGTTTACTATTCCGTCTGAATCGGTAAGGGCTTTAGATCAGGAGCCTACACAAACCGACAGAAATGCAGACATCTTTGGACTCTTCGGTCCTTGGTCAGATTCACACCACTTTTTTCTTCTGTACGTATACCACTTTGCTCCGCACGAATCGCGCAAGGTCACAATCACCTTAGATCAACACGTTATGTCAACGGAAAGAGAGTTTCAGATACTTACTAGAACCATGTCTTACTCTCATAGCCCCCTTCCTATCAGCAAGAGTGACGATTATGTACTGATTCCGATTCGCTTGGATCGCGGTCTGACAGTGACAAATTTCTTGCCGTGCTTTGTGAGCGGAAATCCTCCCTGCTATTCACATCCACAGTTAGGAAAGCGTGCTGAGTTTCCAGAAGGGTGTAATTATTGGATGATTTCTGATTCACCTCACCCTCAGCCTATACATGTTCGTTTCCCAGAACGCTGCGATTAGATGGTGTGAAACAAACCGGATATGTCGAAGGCGAGGAAGCTACGGAAAACTTTGAGGGGGGTATGAAGGCCCTATTCCAAGGTTTCCAAAGACGAAATTGTAAAGGCCGAGAAGAAGAGGAAGGGGAAGGCTTCTTCCCGCGGTCAGAGTGTACGTAAACCGAAGCTTTCCGGCAAGGACTAGAGCGGGATTGGAGGTCAAAATCCCCACCCTCCCGCGAAGAACGCGGGAAGGGTGGGGCACCCGCGGACGAGGTTGTTGGGGCCGAGGAACGGAAGAAGCGGAGGGCTTGTCGCGTTCGGAGTGTAGGTAAACCTAATCTTTCCGACAAAGGACTAGAGCGGGATTGGAGGTCAAAATCCCCACCCTCCCGCAAGGAACGCGGGAAGGGTGGGGCACCCGCGGACGAAATTGTTGGGGCCGAGGAACGGAGGAAGCAGAGAGCTTCTCGCGTTCAGGGTGTACGTACACCGGATCTTTCCGACAGGGACTGGAGAGGGATTGGAGGTCAAAATCCCCACCCCTTCGGCAGGCTCAGGGCAGGCTCTCCCGCGAAGAACGCGGGAAGGGTGGGGCACCCGCGGACGAGATTGTTGAGGCCGAGGAACGGAAGAAGCGGAGGGCTTGTCGCGTTCGGAGTGTAGGTAAACCTAATCTTTCCGACAAAGGACTAGAACTGGATCGAGAGGTCAAAATCCCCACCCCTTCGGCAGGCTCGGGGCAGGCTCTCCCGCGAAGAACGCGGGAAGGGTGGGGCACCCGCGGACGAGATTGTTGGGGCCGAGGAACGGAAGAAGCGGAGGGCTTGTCGCGTTCAGGGTGTAGGCAACCTAATCTTTCCGACAAGGACTAGAACTGGATTGAGAGGTCAAAATCCCCACCCTCCCGCGAAGAACGCGGGAAGGGTGGGGCACCCGCGGACGAGATTGTTGGGGCCGAGGAACGGAAGAAGCGGAGGGCCTGTCGCGTTCGGAGTGTAGGTAAACCTAATCTTTCCGACAAGGACTAGAACTGGATTGAGAGGTCAAAATCCCCACCCTCCCGCGAAGAACGCGGGAAGGGTGGGGCACCCCGCGGACGAGATTGTTGGGGCCGAGGAACGGAAGAAGCGGAGGGCTTGTCGCGTTCACTGTGTAGGTAAACCTAATCTTTCCGACAAGGACTAGAACTGGATTGGAGGTCAAAACCCCACCCCTTCGGCAGGCTCAGGGCAGGCTCTCCCGCAAAGGACGCGGGAAGGGTGGGGCACCCTGGTTGTTCCTAACCTTGGGGAGCTCTATCGATGAGGGTGCCCCGTCCTTGTCCCTGCGTTTTCGGCAGGGACAGGGCGGGGACTTTGATCTTCGGGCAGCAGCTGCGGCGTGATGCCGAGTTGCTCTCTCCTGCGCGCCGTCCACTGCGATTCAATTTCCACGACGCCTTCGACTCCTGAGACATAGTGACGAAAGCTGCTCCACGTCCACTGCTCAGGGCTCGTCACCAATCCTCTGGTTACCGGATTACGATGGATGTAGCGCAGCTTCTCGACGCGTTTGGGCTCGCTCCAGACATTGAAATCATAATAACGAGAGAGCCAGAACGACCCACCCTCAGGCTCGCGCAGCTTCCGAGCCACGTTCTGCTTGAGCATTTGGAGCGCGACCGATAATTTCGCCCGCTCCGGCTCGGTTATGAGCAGGTGAACGTGCTCGGGCATGACGACGTATCCGGCGACGTGGAATCCGTACCGCTGGCGGACGTTTTCCAGCGTTTGTTCGAAGAAATCGCGGGAGCGGGGAGTGCCCAGACGAGGCTCGCGATTACAGCAACTGAAAGTGATGAAGTGCAGACAGCGCGCTTGCTGAAATCGTTGGAGACTCCAAGGCATACGGGATCATCGTATGCCCGACTGGAGGAGACGAGTTCAGGTCGAGGGAATCATATTCTCCGGTTTTCCGGGAATAGGAAAAGGTGGGACGTCAAAATCCCCACCCCTTCGGCAGGCTCAGGGCAGGCTTTCCCGCAAAGGACGCGGGAAGGGTGGGGCACCCTAAGACGAAGTTGTAAGGTATATCTCAGAGGAAACACGGTTGAGAGACTCGTATCGCGATAGTTCAAGCGGGTATGCAGGCAAATGCCCGCGCGCATGGTGCCGTGGCTGCCTGCCTGAAACCCAGCATAAAGGACACTCTTAGGGATCGGGAGAGTCGCGATTGTAGGACTTGGAAGGCAGCAGAAGTTGAATGCCGAAATAACCGAGGAAATAGGGTTGATCGCTGCGCGTGGGTTCGAGGCTGCGTCCGGCCATGAAAAGAAGAATCACCGGTTTGTGAAGCTTGTAGCGGCCTCCGAAGTCGATCGTCGGCTGGTACTCGGAAGGATGGAACGTGCCCACGGAATACAGTTCCATGTCGAGTTCGAATTTGCGGGTGAATTCGTGGCCGAGGACGAGGCCAGTGATCCAGCCGTCCGGTCCCTTGTGGACGGCCTGATAACCGATCTCGTAATCCACATCGACCGGGCCGAACTTCTTGGAGAATTCGACGGGCAGGAGAAAGGAGCTGTTGGGTGAAGTGATGCCGCGGCGGACGGCATCGTTGGGATTGTTGAGAAATGCCTGGGGAAAAAACGAGACGGCGAGGCCATCTTCGCCGGCGTCGTAGAAACGCCATTTGACGCCGGGATTGGATTGGCCCAATCCAAATCGAGCCGACACGAAAGAGGAATGTTGGACGCGTAACCATGCGTTTTCGTAGGTGAGCTGGATGCGGTCGCCGATGCCGAAATTGATGTCGACGTCGGGAGTGTGGGAAACCGACTGATCGCTGTAGAAAAAGGGCATGTAGCCGAGATTGATTTCCCAGTTGAGATGGCCGGGGGTACCCGGATCATTCGTGTAATAGGGCGGCCCGCCTTGAGCCAATGCCCACGTCCCGGCAGAAAAAAAGAAGAAACCGAGGGTCAAACTCCACAGAATAGCCACGGGGCCCGGGGAGAACAGCGGAGAGCGAGAGGCTTTCTTGCCGCAGGAGTGCATCTTTGCATTTTCCGTGTGGTGCGCCACAGGTGAGAAGGCAATCGGGAGCTTGTTCATGCCCTTAAGAGCCCGAGTAAGAACTTAGCAGATAGATCTCCCTAGCGACCTGCCGCTTGTGCGGCGGTGGGAACTCCAATGGTGACCACGTCTGGCTGCGTCCAAACGGTTTTGCCACTGGTAAGGTCCAAGCGGTTCATCGTGATCTTCAGTTGCTTGTGATCCACCGCGAGGAGCAGGTAATGATAGTTGATTTCCTTGCTCTGAAAGGGATCGTCAGGGGCGCGCTCAATCGGATACGCGTGGGCTCCTCCCCCGCCGGTGACGAAGTAGGTCACGCCACCATGTTCGTGGCGCTCGTAGTTGTGAACGTGCCCTGAGAAAACGACGATGCGAAAAGGAGCGTGGGCCTGGCGCTCTTCCAGCATCCTGGCCAGCGCCTGCTCCGTCTTACGCGCAGAGTGGCCACCGCCAAACATCTTTGTGTCTGAAGAACTGGTATAGGGAGGGTGGTGGTCCATGACGAAGAGGAAATCCACGTCCGCGGGGACGCGGTCGAGTTTATCGGCCAGCCACTGGCCCTGTGGTCCGGAAACTTCCTCCAGGGAGCTGTCGAGCACCAGGATCAGCGTGTTCGCCGCGCGGACCGAATAGTAGCGGCTATTCTTCAGATCGGGGAAGCGCCGAAAGTAATTGCCGAGCGCAACTTCTTCTTTCCCATGCAGGTCGTGGTTGCCCAGGGCCGGGTAGATGGGAATCTTCTTCTCGCGCCAGATACTGGTTTCCGTGTCCCACACCTTCCAGTCGTCTGTATCGTAGCCGTTGTAAACGATGTCGCCGGTAAAGCAGACGAAGGCGGGATTGGCGTCTGCAATGGCCTGCACCAGCGCGACGCGGACTGGAGGATTGGCTGCGTCGGTATCTTTGGGATCATGAAAACGAGTATCGCCGTAAGCTACGAAGCGGAACGGGACGGTTACCTTAGCCTGCAAATCCACGGAGGTTTGTGCCGCCGACTTTTTCGTGCATGCGGTCAATCCAAAAAGCAGCGTCAGGCAAAGAAAAGCTGAGAGTCTATTTGCGAGTGATATGCGTGGAGACATAGGATAAGTTCACGTTTCTAAAGACCGACTACGGAAGCTGCAGCGTTTCGATTATGGGGTCGATTCGTGCTTTGAAGTCATCGAGCTGTTCAGCAGGCAGCCTGGTGTAGAACAACGCATTCGCGTTTTCGCTCCGCAGCCGGGTGAAATATTCTGCCATGTTACGGCCATTCTGAGTATAATCGGCGACCCAACTCAAGGCAGATCGGCCGTTTATTGCTTTCAGCTGGCAACTATTTTCGCGAAGACGATAATTTTCGTAGCCTTCTTTCGTTCGTTGCTCGACCTTCCGTTTTGCCTGCTTCAGGAGCCGCCGGTTCATCTTTTCCGCAGGCATCATATTTTCCGGAGGTTGCAAAACTTTTACGTACAGGCGGACTATCTGGAGCGTTCCCGGCTCTTTCAAAAAGAGGATGCTTTCCTGATCTCCCAAGCGCTCCGGCCGACTCCATTTCCAACCGGGAGGCAACGAGAGCGACACTCCAGATTCGCTGTCTCGATACTCATTCGTCTGCGAGTACGCCAGAGTTGAGGTAGTCAAACAAATCAGGACCGCGCTAAGAATCTTGGCAAAAAGAGCGCGCATAACGACCTCCCGCTATTGCCTACCGATTTTATTCCACAGCCGAGCCTCAGCTACTTTCCCACAACCAAGACTTCAAACTGTCCGTTTTCCGCCGTCGAGAGAAAAAGCCGGTGCGTTTTGGGATCAAGCGCCATCGTCTTCGCTCGCGGCAGGGTCTTCACGGTCTCGACCGGGGAATATTTGTCCGCGTCCTCCTGCCGGATGACGGTCACGGTGCCTTCTCCGTTGGAGTTGAAGATCAGTTTGGTCTGTGGATCGAATGCGGTCGCGTCGACATGATCGCCGATGGGCAGCGTAGTTATGACTTTGCCGGTGTCAGCGTTCATGACTGCCATCACTTTACTGCGGCAGCCGAGAAAAAGACGATGATTGGCGCGATCGATGGCCATACTGCTGGGAGAAGAACAGGGAGCCGTGGGCCAGCGCTGTTCAACTTTGAGCGTGCGGGAATTGATCTTGAGAACCTCACTCTGGTCTTCCAGATTATTGAAGACGTAACCATTGCCGTCGGCCGCCGCATACTCGGGTCCGCCGCCCAGGTCGACTGTGCCGGCGACCTGACCGGTCGGGGCATCGATGACGGTTGCGCTGTTGCTTTGTCCATTGAACGCGAACACGCGCGCCGTGGCTGGATCGTAGATTATGGCGTCGGGTTTCTGTCCGGTGGGAACGTCGGCGATCGGCTTCAGGGTTTTCAGATCGAAGATCGTCACAGTCGAAGCTTGGCCGTTGCTAACGAATCCGCGGCCAGACTCGGGAGCGATGGCGATGCCATGAACTCCGGGCGTTTTCGGAACGTTGCCAACTACTGTTAGCGTGTCGATGTCGAGAACTTCGACCTGCGTGCCGTGCGAAACATAGGCGCGGCGCGCCGCCTCATCGACGGTGAGGTAGTCGAAGCTTCCCTGGCCGGGGATGGGAATTTTCTTGACCACGGAATAGCCGCCAGCGGCAGCGAGCGAGATCGCAGCAGTGGTGAGTGTGATTGCGAAGCCGGCGATGAGAATGAGAAGCCTTCCGGCAAACGACCGAATCCCCTTGAGCATATGCTGTGTTCCTTCCTTAGAATCTGTTTATGGGATAAACATTTATTGTAGATAGCGAGTTTGAAGGTCCCCTGAAATTCAGGAGACCTTCAGAATTGCGAGAGCATTACTCTCGGCGCGGCTCCCAGCGCAAGCCGAAGGAATAAGTCGGCCGATAGTACTCGCGCTGAATGACATACCACGGGCTGCCGTTGTAAAACCCGAAAACCTCATCGGTCAAATTGAGCCCCTGTACCAGCACAGTTAGGGTCTTCTGCACGCGATAGCTGGCTTGTGCGTCAAGCTGCAAGTGCGGCAACAAATAAATGTCGCCCGCCGGGCCCTTCGGACCGAGGCTAGAGGGGTCCTCGCAACCCGCGCCCGCTGCGGCTGCAGCGGTGCACTGCTCCCACTGGTATTGAAAAATACTCTTACTGTTATAGGTAGCGCCCAGACGCGCCGAAAATCGTCCCTTATCGTAAGTCGGGCTGAGATTCCAAGTAACTGGCGCCTGGCGCTGTAGAGAAGGATCGTCGTTGCGCAGCGGCAGTGTGCCTGCGCTTGACCCGGTCCAACTGAAGTTTGCCGAAATCCCGAAGCCGTTCAGCCCTCCCGGCAAAAAGCCCAGATGCTGAATGTAAGCGGCTTCCATGCCGTACAACTTCGCGTTCGCTCCGTTGATGATGTAATCGAGATGATCTTTCGGATAAGTGTTGTAGTAAGGATCTCCAGGGCTGAGGTTTGGATTATCGATGTAATAAATGGGAGCGCTTAGCTGCTTGTAGAAGAAACCCGCCTGTATCTCGCCAAACGGTTTCAAGTAATGTTCATACAACAGGTCATAACTGTTAGCGTGCTCAGGCTTGAGGTTCGGGTTGCCGACGCTGACGTTCGGCGGGCTTCCCGACTGATCGAGCGTGACATACGGAATCGTATCGTAAGGATCGGGCCTTGATATTCCTCTGCCATAAACTGCGCGGATGTCGGAATCATCGGTGATGCGGTAGCGCAACTGCACGCTCGGCATCGGGTCCCAGTACCAGTTGCTGGCAATCGCAGGCGCGGTCGAAATGTAATTTCCATTCGCATCATTCGTCACGATGTATCCACGCGTGTCCAGTTGCGTGGCCTCAATACGCAGCCCGGTCTGCAAGCGGAAGCGGCCAAACTCGATCGTGTTCATGGCGTATCCGGCGGATACCCGCTCGGTAAGGTCATAGTTGCTAGGATCGGAACCAATGCGAGTCATGCTGTTGTCGTAAGTGAGTATTCCCTGACTCAGCAGGTTATTCAGGTCGCCGGTGATCTTGCCGAACGAAGTGAATGGGCCAATCGTATACGCTTTGAAGTAGTAGTTAGGATCTGACAGCCCCGTCAGAAACTGGGTCATCAGGGGCGTGCAGTTTGCCTGGTTCGGTGCGGTACAGGGCGGAGGTGGCTGACTAAGAGCGAGTTGGTCGTAGGTAGGCGAATAGGCATCCTGCCCCTTGTGCGCGTTCCGCACCTTAAAACCAAACTCAAAGGTCGAAAAATGCTTGGCCACATGGTAGTTTCTCGCGTACGACACGGCCCCCTGCAAGTTAACCTGCGATGTGTTCCCGGAGGTAAGGCTGAGATCTAAGAGGCTCCACTGGCTGGGATCGAAGGTAGGCGATCCAAAGCAAGAGGGAGACCATTTCGGCAGGTGAATATCAGGGCTCGGCAAGCTAGTACAGGAAGTGAGATTGCTCAGGGCGCTGCCGGGATTTGGTTGAAAGTCATCTCCAGGGTTCCCCGCCGCTGCCGTCTGCCGGGCGCGCGAAACCGACGCTTCCCAGCTTAGCCATGAATTGGTGTAGACGTGTTTGCCGCCGATGGCCAGATTGCCGATGCCATAGTCGGGCAAGCGACTTGAGTTCGAGAATGTGGGCGCTCCTCCATTATTCAACGTGTAGACCCACTTATCCCCGTAGTCTTTAAAGTCAGAGTAGAAATAGTGGAGATAAACTCCCGAACCTTCGCTTAGCTTGTAATCCAGCGAACCGCCAAAGCCGTACCGCGTGCGCTTGTACCGGTATTCACGCAGGTCGATGCTGTCGTAAAGGGGGACCTCGGAGCTAAGAGTGGGACTAGGTTCAATGTCGTTGATGCCGCGCCCGTTGTAGTCGTAACTTCCAGAAAATAGCGCTCCGAAGCGCTTGGCCGCACCGAAACGCTGCCCTATGGTTCCATTCGCTTGGTCGATCCAACGAGTATTTAGAATCGGAGTGAAGCCCCCAATTCCCTCCAACACCAGAGTTGGCAAATCCCCGGCCGTTTTGGTTACCAGATTCACGGTCCCGCCAATGGCATCGCCATCCTGATTGGCAGACAGCGTCTTGCTGACTTCCACCGACTCCACGATATCCGCCGGGATCGTATCCAATTTCACCTGCCGCACCCCAGCCTCCGGTGAAGGCACGTTGACCCCATCGATCGTTGTGTTATTCAACCGCGGCTCGGTCCCGCGAATCTGCACGTACTTGCCCTCGCCCTCGTCGCGCTCCAGAGTTACGCTGGGCAGCCGGCCCACCGCGTCGGCTATGTTGGCGTTGGGAAGGCTGGTAATCACGTCAGCCGGGAGGACTTGGAGAATATTGTCAGAGGTCCGCTCCCGGTTGATGGCCTCAGCCTCGCCGTGCGGGCGGTTGCCAGTCACAGTCACCTCTTCGTTCCGGGCGGAGACCTTCATGCTGGCTTCGACGTGGCTGACCTGCCCAGCAACGACCTTCACCTGCTGGGTGAAGGGGGAAAAACCAATGTACGAAATTGTGAGGGTAAAGGTGCCGGGTGCGAGTCCGGTGATGTTGAATTCCCCCTGGCCGTCAGTGGCAAGCACGACGTCACCGGGCTGCAATTTCACCTGTGCGCCGGGCAGAACGGCAGCCTCTCTGTCTGCCACACGTCCGCTGATGGTACCGTGCCCGGCCTGGGCGAAGGCCGAGTGAGCCAGGACAGCGCAAAGGGTCAATAAAACTGGGGTCCTCAGGAGGGAGAAGGTAGTGCAGTATGATTGCTTTGTCTTCATGATTCTAACTCCTTTACAGCAGTCACTCGATTTGGGGCTGGAGGAGGAGCTCCAGAAAGGAAATTCCCTCGATTGGAGTGAAGGAGGATAGTAGGTTCTTGATGTGAAGTCATTATTAAAGGACGGTTAAAGTTTTATCAGATTCAGTGCACCAGGCTTTTCGCGGGTTACCCTAACGTCAGCTTATGCGACCCGTCAGAGTCAGATCAGGTTTTGTTCAATGAAACTGCTGGTGGTAGAAGACGAACGGAGAATGTTGGAATTGCTCCGCCAGGGACTGAGTGAAGAAGGACACATGGTTTCGTGTGCCGCCGATGGTAGTGAAGGACTGCAGTTGGTTCGAGAGCAAGATTTCGACGCGGTCATCCTCGATGTAATGATGCCCAAAATGGACGGATTCGATCTGGCCAAGAGCATGCGAATCGAGAACAATTACACGCCAGTGTTGATGCTGACCGCGAGAGACTCCGTCCCCGACATCGTGCACGGCCTCGATCTCGGCGCCGATGACTACATGACCAAGCCGTTCTCCTTTAACGAGCTGCTGCTGCGACTGAAGGCCGTACGTCGGGCTGCGGCTGCTCCGCGGACAACTCAGCTTCAGGTTGGCGATCTTTGGCTGGATGTCTCCACGCGGGAAGTGAGGCGCGATGGCGTGCGAATAAGCCTGACCCGCACCGAATACCAGTTATTGGAACGGCTGATGCTCCACGCGGGGGAAGTTGTGCCCCGGGAGATGCTTATTGCGTCTTCTGGACGCGAGATGGGAAGCAATTCCCTGGATGCATTCGTACGGCTGCTGCGACACAAAATTGATTGTGATCGACGGCGAAAGCTGATTCATACCGTGCGTGGAGTCGGCTACGTTGTTGATTCAGATTGGCAGTCATGAAAAAACTCTCCATCGGCTCCCGGCTCAGCCTTTGGTATCTGGCAATATTTGCTGTCGCGCAGCTTTTCTTCGGCGTGGCTATGTGGGTTGTTCTGCGCCAGGAACTCTATAGTGTTGCCGACAATACATTGAAAGCGCAGATCGAAGACCTCACAAATTTCCTGAACTCTCAGAAAAAGAAAAATATGACGGTAACAAAGCTTCGGGAAGAAGCCTCCGAGGCATACGATCTGGAGCACTCTGGCGACTTTTTGCAAATTTACGATGAGGATGGGAACTGGATCTTTCGCGCTCCCTGGGTGGAGAGAAACAAGTTTGCCCTGCAAACACCCGCAGCTATGAAAGGCCGGTCGTTTCAAAATGTGTGGATCGCGAAGCAGCCTTTTCGTTTCATTACGCAGAGGATTGAGGTGAACGGCCGCTTCTATACGGTACAGACAGGCGTTCCTGCCGTTCAGATTGTTGCTACCCTGTCTTTGTTCAGACGTTATCTCGTGATGTTGGCTCCGCTTTTGCTCCTTGCCGCCGCTTCCGGAGGATATTGGCTCAGCCATAAAGCTCTGTCTCCGGTGGATGTAATTACTCGGAGGGCGCGAAACATCGGCGGCAACAATCTAAGCGACCGCCTGGAAAAACTCAGCACCGGCGATGAGCTACAACGCCTCTCAGACACGTTGAATGAAATGCTGGCTCGCATTGAAAGCGCCTTTCTCCGCGTGAACCAGTTCACGGCGGATGCTTCGCACGAGTTGCGCACGCCGATTTCGTTGATTCGCACCGAAGCGGAAATCGCACTCCGGAAGATGAGAGGAAATGAGGAATATCGGGAGGCGTTGCGCCACATTCTGCTGGAGGCGGAAAGGACCTCGTCGCTGGTGGAAGAGCTGCTATCGCTCGCCCGCTCCGATTCCGGCCGCGAAAGCTTGCACCTCGCACCGCTCGACCTGCGTCCGGCGGTCGCGGAGACGGCGAACGAATGGCGCCAAATGGTGGAGTCCCGCAATCTGCAATTCACGCAAGCGATCGTGGATTGCCAATTTCCGGTGCTGGCGGACCGAAAGGCCGTGCAGCGACTGCTGGCCATTCTGCTCGACAACGCCGTCAAGTACACTGCGCCGCCCGGGGCCATCGAACTTCGCCTTCAGGAGCAGAATGGCAATGCAATCATTTCTGTGTGTGACTCGGGAATTGGAATTGCGAAGGAAGATCAGGAAAGAATCTTCGAGCGCTTCTACCGTGTAGACAAGGCGAGAAGCCGCGAGCTTGGCGGAGCTGGCATTGGCCTCGCCATTGCCGATTGGATTGTGCAGCAGCACCGTGGATCAATCGCGGTTCATAGCTCGATTGGCAGCGGATCTACTTTTGTCGTCGAGCTTCCAATGCAGCCGGGATCGGCGGTTTTGGATGTGTCGCAGACCAAGGGGTTTGCAGACATGCCGGCAAGCCGCCAGAAAGGCCTCGCGGTCGACTGATCAGTCTCGGGCTTCGAGCTTTCATTCCATTGCGGCAGGAGTAGGAAAACCCAAACCCTCGAACACAGGCGGTGGGCTTCGAGTCTAACGTCAGACGATCCTCCGCAGCGTGTGCCGGTTTTCCTGCCTGGTTGCAGTACCGAAGACTTTTCGTGCCCGTGGCCGTCTTTTGCAAAGACACTGGAGCAGGCTATCGATCTGCATTACGTGAGCTCCCGGTAAGGGAGTTGAGATTCTGTGCTCGATGCTGCACTCCTTGCGACACGGGAAGAGGAAAGGTAGGCATCGGAAATCAAAATCCCCACGCTGTCGCAAAGAACGCGACAAGGGTGGGGCACCCTGGGGGCGAAATCTTGTCAAGAGGGCAAATGTGAGCTTTTTGGGCTAAGTCGGTGATTAGCGGGGAGATATAAATGTGGGTTTCATGTCCCATTTACCCCCTGCGGTTTGGTATTCTGAATATATAGGGTAAAAACAAGCGGCACAGGCCTACCGGGTCTGTGCCATTCGTGTTTTTAGACGGGAACAGAGTGTTTGAGCGTTGAGAAAAGTGGGTGGGAGCAATGAAGGTGAGCAGGAGCGGGGCGAAACGGTTGGCTGGCGGTTCGGCGGTGAAATCAAAGTCAAAGGCCAACGAACGGGCGCGTTCTGCGCAGTGGGCCGAAGATTTGATTTTCGCCAAGTTAACGAGCAAGCAGCGAGGAGAGCTGGCGGAAATGATGTTTATGGTGAAGGCGGCGCAGAAGGGATTTGCAACGGCGAAGCCTTATGGAGACAGCCGGCGGTATGACTTTGTTCTGGATGTGGGGAGGAAGTTGTGGAGGGTGCAGGTGAAGTCCTCAAGCGCGAAGCAGTATGGGAGCTACATGCTGAATTTGCAGAGGAATGAGAATGGCGTGGTGGTGCCTTACGACGCGACGGAAATTGATTTTGTGGTGGGGTATGTGATGCCGTGCCGGGCGTGGTTTGTGATTCCGGTGGAGGCGATTGCGGGGCGGACGACGGCGAAGATGTGCGCGAGGGAGAATCCGAGGAGCGGGACGATGGGGAAGTATTGGGAGGCTTGGGGGTTGATGACGATGAGGTGGATGGAGGGAGGGTGAGAGTTAGCCGTCAGGGAGATCAAAATCCCCACCCCTTCGGCAGGCTCAGGGCAGGCTCTCCCGCAAAGGGACGCGGCAAGGGTGGGGCGCCCTGTTTGTTCTAACCGCGGGGGCGTCTATCGATTAGGGTGCCCCGTCCTTGTCCCTGCGTTTTCGGCAGGGACAGGGCGGGGACTTTGATCTTGGGGCAGCAGCTGCGGCGTGATGCCGAGTTGCTCTCTTCTGCGTGACGTCCATTGCGATTCAATTTCCACGACGCCTTCGACTCCCGAGACATAGTGACGAAAGCTGCTCCACGTCCACTGCTCAGGGCTCGTCACCAATCCTCTGGTTACCGGATTACGATGGATGTAGCGCAGCTTCTCGATGCGTTTGGGCTCGCTCCAGACATTGAAATCATAATAACGAGAGAGCCAGAACGACCCACCCTCAGGCTCGCGCAGCTTCCGAGCCACGTTCTGCTTGAGCATTTGGAGCGCGACCGATAATTTCGCCCGCTTCGGCTCGGTTATGAGCAGGTGAACGTGCTCGGGCATGACGACGTATCCGGCGACGTGGAATCCGTACCACTGGCGGACGTTTTCCAGCGTTTGTTCGAAGATATCGCGGGAGCGGGGAGTGCCCAGACGAGGCTCGCGATTACTGCAACTGAAAGTGATGAAGTGCAGACAGCGCGCTTGCTGAAATCGTTGGAGGCTCCAAGGCATACGGGATCATCGTATGCCCGACTGGAGGAGACGAGTTCAGGTCGAGGGAATCATATTCTCCGGTTTTCCGGGAATAGGAAAAGGTCGGACGTCAAAATCCCCACCCTCCCGCAAAGAACGCGGGAAGGGTGGGGCACCCGGGATCGATATATGCCGCGGGTGCCCCGTCCTTGTCCCTGCGTTTTTGCAGGGACTGGGCGGGGACTTTGACGTTCGTCCCACACCGGATCACTCGATTCCTAACTCTTTCGCCAGCGCTTTCCATTTGCTATCGACTAAGGCTTTCGTCTTCGCATCCATCACAATTTCATCGGGCCAGGGGCGAATGAAGCCTTCGGTAGGCCATTTGCGGGTAGCGTCGATGCCCATCTTGGAGCCGTAGTTGGCCAATCGGCTGGCGTGGTCGAGCGAGTCGACGGGGCCGAGAGTGAACTGGATGTCGCGTTCGGGATCGATGTGGTTGAGAACTTTCAGGGTGACGTCAGGAATGTTCTGTACGTCGACGTCTTCATCGACCACGATGATGACCTTGGTGAACATGGCCTGGCCGAGCGACCAGATGGCGTTCATCACTTTGCGCGCCTGGCCGGGATAGGACTTGCGGATGGAGACGATCATCAGATTGTGGAAGACGCCTTCGATGGGAAGATTGATGTCGATCAATTCAGGAATGGTGAGGCGCATCAGCGGAAGAAAAACGCGCTCGACGGCCTTGCCCATGTAGGCGTCCTCCATGGGCGGCTTGCCGACGATAGTGGTGGCGTAGATGGGATCCTTGCGATGCGTGATGCATTGCACGTGGAAGACAGGGTAGAGATCGGCGAGAGAGTAGAAGCCGGTGTGGTCGCCGAAGGGGCCTTCGGTACGGAGTTCGTCGAGGTTGACGTAGCCTTCGAGAACGATTTCGCTGGAGGCGGGGACTTCGAGGTCGACGGTTTCGCATTTGACGAGTTCGACCGGCGCGGCACGGAGGAAGCCGGCGATTAAATATTCTTCGACGTCGGGAGGAGCGGGAACGATGGCGGAGAAAGTTACTGCGGGATCGGTGCCGATGGCGACAGCGACTTCCATGCGGCCGGAAGGATTGTCTGCGAGGACCTGGCCGCCGGAAGTGCGGGCCATGAGATCGACGGCGGAGGAGCTCCCACCCGCTTTTTTGATAGGGGAGGGAAGATCAGAATCCCCACCCTGTCGCGAAGAACGCGACAAGGGTTGGGCACCCGCTTCTGATGGAGCGCTCGCGTTGCGCATGCGCTGACGGTAGTGTTCGGCGGCGACTTTTTGGCGCTGCCAGTGGGCGCCGGTGGTGGTGGCGTCATAGACCTGGAGGCGATACATGCCGACGTTGCGCTTGCCGGACTTGGGGTCGCGGGTGACGACGCAGGGGAGAGTGATGAAACGTCCGGCGTCTTGCGGCCAGCATTGCAGGATGGGGAAGTCGAGGAGGGAGAAGTTGTCGCGCTTGATGACTTCCTTGCAGGGGCCGGTGGGAACGGTCTTGGGGAAAAACTTTCCGGCTTCGGTGAGGAGCGGGAGCATTTTGAGTTTGTCGAGGAAGCCTTGCGGGGATTTGAGGTCCATGAAGACGCGGATGCGGTCGGCGAATTCATCGAAGGAGTTCACGCCGAGGGCGAGCTTCATGCGGGCTTCGGAGCCGAACTGGTTGATGAGGACCTGGGAGTTGGGATGGTTCTTTATGTTTTGAAAGAGTAGAGCGGGGCCACCAGGTTTGCCGGTTTTCGATTTACTGACGCGGTCGGTGATCTCGGCGATTTCGAGGATGGGGTCGACTTCGGTTTGGATGCGTTTGAGTTCGCCGGCGCGGTCGAGAGCGGCGATCCACTGGCGAAGGTCATCGAAGGGCAAAGGGGGTCTCCTGGGAACGAATGATTATAAACAGTTGGAAGATGATTGTTGGGTTGAGAAACTCCGCTGAGAGTTAGTCGCTCGTGAGGTCACCCAGCGGCTAAAGCCGCGATCAATTTGTCAGCGCTGACGGCACGACTGAAGTCGTGCCCTTCCCGATCTGTGCCGACGGCACGACTAAGGTTGTACCCCGCGCGATCTGTGCTGACGGCGGCGATCCCTTACAGTTTGGAGCGGAGCATGGTGATTACGTCGTCGGAGGTGATGACGCCGACGAGTTTGCTGTGTTCGTCGATGACGGGGAGGGTGACGAGATTGTATTTGTCGAAGAGTTCGGCGACTTCGTTGTCGCTGGTGGCTTCGTGGGTGGAGATGAGGGGCTCGGAGGTGAGGGAGAGGAGCGGAGTGGTGGACTGGGCGAGAACCAGTTTGGCGAGAGGGACTGCGCCGGCGAGCGTGCCTTTGGAATCGACGAGGTAGATAGTGCCGACGGTTTCGACGCCGCCTTCGAATTCGCGGAGGACGCCGATGGCGTTCTCGACGGTGGCCGCGACGGGGAGCGCGAGAAATTCGGTGGTCATGCGGCCGGCGGCGGTCTCTTCGCGATGTTCGAGAAGCTCGACGACTTCCTGGCTTGCTTCAGGCTCCATCTCGACGAGGATTTGCTCGGTGTGATCCTGGGATAGATCTGCGAGAAGGTCGGCGGCGGCGTCGGGATCCATCTCCTCGACGATCTCGGCGGCGCGCTCGGAGTCGAGGGACTCGACGATCGACTTCTGAATATTGGGCTCGACTTCTTCGAGCGTTTCGGCGGCAACATCTTCGTCGAGGGTGCGGAAGACGGCTTCGCGTTCGTCGGGCGCGAGGTCCTCGACGATATCGGCGATATCGGCGGGGTGAAGCTTGGCCAAGCCTTCGTGGGAGATCTTCAGCTTGACGCGGCGGGCAGGATCGGTTTCGATGAGATCGACGAAGGTCCAGGGAATGGTGCGGGGAGGAATCTTCTCGACGAGGAGATGCAAAGCGGCTCGGGGTGCGAGGCCGCGCAGGAGGCGGCGTACGGCGCCACGGGCACCGATATCGATGGAGCTAACGCGCAATATGGTATGGGTAGCTCCGCCATCGATTACGGAGTCAATCTGCAGATCAACGTCGTTCACGCGAACGACCTTGCGGCCGTTGATATCGATCACTTGCTGATCGAGTAGATCGCGATCGAGGAGGAATAATCCTTCGGAACCGTTGGCGGCGGGCCAGTCCGCGGGACCAGTAGAGGCGTGAACATTATCGTCGATGGTTGAGACAGCGGAGAAGGGAAGAACGCGACTACCGGATCTTGTTTTAACAATGAAAGAGGCGATGCGGGTGCGGTCTTCCTGAGGGGCGAGAGTGACTTCGCGCACGCGGCCGGACGGCGCGCCGGACGGATCATATACCGTGGCGCCGAGAAGCTCGGAAAGAGGCAGCATGTTCATCCCGGGTAGAGCATAACGGAGTTTTGCGGGAGAGAGAAATAATTTATGGCGGCGCGCGAAATAATTTTCACGGCTTGGCGGGGTCGGTGGGAGGAGCCTTCGGGGTCAACCTGCGGATGACAAATTCCTGGAGGAGATTTGCGACGGCGCCGGAGGCGACACCGATGGCACCGTTTTCCAGGGTTAAACTCGCGCCATTGCGATCTTGATCCGGATAGTAGAGGTTGGAGATACCACCCGAAGCCAGGTTTCCGAGGATGTTCGAGTAGTTGGGCTGCCAGCGACCATTGTCGCCCTTGCAAATCACGGAGGCGGCAAGCGCGTAGAGAAACCGCGAGCGGAAGCTGCCGGTTGCCTTGTAGAAAAAGCGGGGATCCTGTTTCAGAAGCGAGGGCAGGATGGCGCCGCCGATGAATATGCCGGAAAACGTGTCGGCATAGCCGGCGCCGTAGCGCTTGGCATAACCTTCAGTGCCCTGGCCATATCCGCGGAAGTGGTTTTGTGCCTGCTCGACCCCGGCTGCGGCCCCCACAATGACGAAGGTGACTGGATCGATGGACGTTCTCCAGGCGAGCTTGAACTTTTGCGTGGAAGTGAGCGGAGCTGCATTGGGGGTGTAGCTGACATAGAAATTCGGGACGATGCCAAGCACGCGCTGCGTCTCTTCCACCTTGATCTGTTCTTCTGCCACTTCGACTCGAGAGAGACCGACATTCACCTCCGACACATTGGCAGCTACCGTCAGCGCGATCTGCGGGACCAGGAACATTTCTCCGGAATGCAGGGTTCCGGAAGAGGTTTGTGGGGCGAAGCCCGGGGACGAAATGATTAGATGGAAACCGCCCGGGGCGATGTTCGTAAAGGAGAATTCCCCATTAGTTCCGGATTGTGCCTCTTGATTCAGGGATTGATTGTCCCCGGTGAGCTTTATGCGAGCTCCAGTGACGACAGCTCCGCTTTGATCGACCACCGTTCCGCTGATGCTTCCGGGGAGAGGTGGGTTTGGCGTCGTCGCGCCGTCGGTTGATGTTTGGGACTCTCCCGGAGCGTGCTGTTCTGCAGGCGGCACAGGTTGAGGGGACTGCGCCAAGCAGGACGAGCTCAATCCGACCGTGACAAACGCACAAATTATGAGAGCAGACTTGAATTGGAGCGACATGAACAAACTTAACTTTATCCTCTTCCCGGACTTTCTATCTTAATTACCTTTCTATCCAAATTACTGAAGATCATCGATTGCTGCTTTGGGCGTTGGGACGATTGCCGCGGGTGCGAGGTAGAGCTCGGCTGACAATTCAAAATGCTGGTTTTTTTGGATTTCGGATCCCGCCCGCGAACCCGCTCTGCCAACTGTGATGCTGAATCTGGGCAGACGTTTGCATCGGGAGCCGTCAATGAGTGTAAAGCAGGGCGTCAGTAAATAAGCTTGGTTTTGACGACATAGGTACGATAGCCGGAATAGAGATGTTGCTCGCGAAACATCTGGCCGCTGACATCGACATTGATCACCACTTTTTGGGGCAGCCATAAAGGCTCGGTCTGCGCGACCTGGGTTAGGCCAAAATCGATGGTGGCGGTGAGCCTTTCCAGGTGAACGGCGGGAATGGGAGCGAGGAGATCGGTGCGCAGGCGCACAATGTGGAAGTTCGACTCTTCAACCCAGGCGATGCCCTGGTAATAGATGGGAAGCGTCTGTCCTTCAAAACGAAGTTCTCCGGGAGATTGCACCGAAGCCGGTACTTGCGCAAAGGCAATTACGAAGTTGTTATGTCCGTTGACGCGCTGTTGTCCCAGGTAGCGAAAAGCAGCTTGAGAGCGATTGGAAGGATAGAAATACACCCAGCCGTTGGCAAAACCCTGGCTCAGAGGAAGAGGTCCTTTATTGTGTGTGTTGGCCTCAAGATTCAGGCGCTCGAGGTCGGCCATTGATACGCCGCCGGAGATGACCGCCGCAGGGTTATAAGAATCACCCAACGTTTGTGATGCGGTGTGTAAATCGACGCGATACTCATCGAGAGTGACATCCTTTTCAGTGTGGTGAGAGAGGATGAGATATTCGAAGTTTTGCCGGGTGGGCTTGGCGTTGCCTCGCGCCTGAAGGACCTCTTCGTGCGCGATGAGACTTGGCATTTTGTGAAAGAGGGCTTCGGCCGTGGCGCCCACTTTATCGAGGAGAGTGGGGAGTTCGTCCTGGTTCTGTGCGGGCTCGAGGCCTCGGAGTTCTGGAATGGATTTTAAAAGTTGCGGAAACGAGAGATCGATGACGGTGGGAGAAGTTTCAGCGGGCTGGCTCGCGAGCGGAGTAGCTGGCGGTGCGACAACTTGGCCGTACGCTACAGCCAAAAGCCAAAGCAGCAAGAGACACGCCTTGGCAGCGCATTTCATAGTGTGATCATAGCTCACCGGGAGGGATGGGGCACAAGATTTGGAGACCGTATAATCGGTTGGGATGCGGCTGCTGTTCGATATCTTCGGGCAAACCTTGCGAACGCTGTGGGGACACAAACTGCGGTCGTTTCTGACCATGTTTGGAATTGCCTGGGGAGTGTTTTCACTGTTGCTGTTGGTAGGGCTGGGGGAGGGATTTCGATCGGGAAACAAAAAACAGTTCGACACGCTGGGCGAGAACGTGATGTTCATATGGTCGGGGCGGGCTCCGGCGGTGCAGGGGAGCTTTACGGCGCTGCGGCAGTATTACCTGACCTACCGGGATTACCTGGACATTCTGCGAGAGTGCCGAAGCGTGGGAGCGGCCGCGCCGGTGATTTCGCGAAACGACATCCGGGCGGTCAGCGATTTCTACCAGGCCAGCGGGCAGATCAATGGCGTGCTGGCGATGTTTAACCAGATCCGCTACCTGCCGATTCAGGATGGGCGCTGGCTGGACGCGATGGACGACGCGCAGAAGCGTCCGGTGATTGTGCTGGGCGACGAGGCGCGGCGGACGTTGTTTTCCGGGCGGCCGGCGGTGGGCAGCACGATTCTGTTGAACGGAGTGCGGTTTCAGGTGGTGGGGACGCTGCAGCGCATTGGACATGGGGACAACAATAATCAAAATCTGAAATGCTTTGTGCCCTACAACACGATGCGCGAGTATTTTCCGCCGACGAATGTGGGTGAGGCGGAAGGTGTGATCTCGCTGATCGAGTACCAGCCGAAGTCACGGGCACTGCATGAAACGGCGATGGAGGAAGTGCACCGGGTGATTGCGCGGAACCATGGATTTGATCCTAACAATCCGGATTCCTTCGACGAGTGGGATACGGTGAATACAGTGGATCAGGTGGGAAAGATTTTTGACGCGATGAATGTTTTTCTGGGAAGCGTGGGTCTGGTGACGCTGGGGCTGGGAGCGATTGGGATCATCAACATTATGCTGGTCGCGGTGGCGGACCGGACGCAGGAGATTGGACTGCGGAAGGCGCTGGGAGCGACGAATGCGAGCATCATGTTTCAGTTTTTTGTGGAGGGAGCGTTTCTGACGTTGCTGAGCGGGATAACGGGAATTGCTGCGGCGGCGGGGGTGATGGCGATGTTGTCGTCGGTGTCGCTGGGGGAGGGATTCGATCCGCCGAAGCTGGTGGCGCGGACGGCGGCGCTGGCAGTGTTCTCGCTGGCAATTGCGGGAGTGGCGGCGGGGCTGTATCCGGCGAGGAGAGCGGCGTTGCTGCAGCCGGTGGAGGCGTTGAGGAAAGAGTAGAGCAGTGGCCAGTGGACGGTGATCAGTGGCCAGCGAAGAAGCCGGTTTTCGGTGCGGGCGCAGGGCAGGCAGAAAAATCTTAACCACAGAGGGCACTGGGGCACACAGGGTAGAGAAAGAAATCTATGCATCGGGATTTGTTGGGACAGGCATTTGCGGCGATGCGGCATGACTTGCGCAAGACCACGCTCACCATGGCGGGAATGGCGTGGGGAATTGCGACGGTGGTGTTGCTGTTGGCCTATGGGAACGGGTTTGGGCGGGCGATTGAGAATATTTTTCAAAGTTTCGGGGCGACGGCGGTGGGGATATTTCCGGGACGGACGTCGCAACAGGCGGGGGGGAATAAAGCGGGAGTGCAGGTGCGCTTCACGAACGACGATATCGAACTGCTGAGGAATAATGTGCCGCTGTGCAAACACGTGGTGCGGATGTCGCAGAAGGATTCGTCGGTGCAGAAAGGGAACCGGACATTCACGATGCCGGTGATGGGGCTGGACGCGGCGATTGAGGAGATTTGGAATCTGGACATGGCCGAGGGACGGTTTCTCGATGACGAAGATAACGATCGGCATCGACTGCTGGCGGTGATTGGGTCGGAGGCGAAGGATAAGTTGTTCTCGGGGATGCCAGCGGTAGGGGACGATATACGGATCAATGGGGTGGAATTTCAGGTGGTGGGAGTGGTGAAGCCGCGCATGCAGGAGGGCGACGACGACGATAACCGGACGATTTACATTCCGTACAACGCGATGAATGTTCTGAAGGACAACCATTATCTGGATGGGATCTGGATGGATTCGCAGGGGCTGGATCACGACCGGCTGGACAAGACGGTGCGGGATACGCTGGCGGCGGCGCACAACTTCAAGGCGGATGATAAGCGGGCGATTTCCGTGTTCGACGCGCAAAAGCAGCTCTCGCAGTTCGGGATTATTTCGTTGGCGCTGAAGGTGCTGCTGGGATTTATCGGTTCGCTGACGCTGGGGATTGGCGGGGTGGGGCTGATGAATATGATGCTGGTTTCGGTGACGCAGCGGACGCGTGAAATAGGAGTGGAGAAGGCGCTGGGCGCGCGGCGGCGGGACATTTTGTTTCAGTTTCTGGCGGAGGCGATGGCGATTACGGCGGTAGGCGGAGCGCTGGGGATTGCGCTGTCGTATGTGGTGTCGGTATCGCTGGGACGGATCACGTTTTATAGCGCGATGGCGAAACATGCGGAGGCGGGCGACATACGGCTGATTGTGTCGCCGATGATTCTGCTGGTGGCGGTGGGGATATTGGCCGTGGTGGGCGTGGTCAGCGGCATGGTACCGGCGATGCGGGCGGCGGGGCTGGATCCGATTGAGGCGTTGCGATACGAGTAGCAGGAAAATGATTTGCCACGGATTTGCACGGATTAACAGCGACTGCAAAAGAGCTAAACACAGAGGGCACAGAGCGCACGGGGTAGACCAGATTGGGCGATGACATTTTGAGTTTGGCTCCGCCGAAGGCGGATGCGCGAGTGGCTTACGGCAGCGATGCGAATCAGTTTATTGATTTGCGAATGCCTAAGGCGAGGGGAGCGCATCCTCTGGCGATTTGCATTCATGGGGGGTTCTGGAGAGCGAAGTATGATCTGGAATACTTGGGGCATTTGTGTGCGGTGTTGAAGGCGAGAGGCATTGCGACGGCGAATTTGGAATACCGGCGAGTGGGGAACGCGGGAGGGGGATGGCCGGGGACGTTTGAGGATATTCGAACGGCGCATCGATTCTTGTTGCAGAATGCGCAGCGGTATGGGTTCGACACGCGGCGGGTGATCGTGCTCGGACATTCGGCGGGAGGTCAACTGGCACTTTGTTTAGCGGCGCATGAGTCGGGATTGGCCACGGCGGTTTCGCTGGCGGGAGTGGTGAATTTGGAGCGGGCTTACGAATTGCATTTGAGCAACGACGCAGTGGTGGAGTTTCTGGGCGGGAAGCCGGCAGAGGTGCCGGAGCATTATCGGGAGGCGGATCCGATGAAGCTCGCGATTCGCACGCGGCAGTGGCTGGTGCATGGTACGGAGGATGACATTGTGCCGCCGGCTCTCAGCAAGAATTATGTGGATGCGAAAGTGAAGAGTAAGGAAGATGCGCAGCTGGTGGCGATTGCGGGTGCGGAGCACTTTGATGTGGTGGATCCGCGGTCGGAGGCTTGGGCGCAGGTGGAGAAAGTTTTGGTAGACGGCGTGGGAAAGACTTAAACACAGAGGGAGCACAGGGTAAGGCTGGTCTCACACGCGCCGCGATATCAGGCGACTTTTGGTTTGCGTTTCTTTGTGGTGGGCCGAGGGCGGCCGGAGGAGTGTTCGGGATTGCTGCCGGGCTCGGGGAAGTCGGAGTCCGCGTCTTTCAGGATTGGATCTTGATCGCGGTGGCCAAGTTGGCCGGCTAGGCCGGTGTTGCCATCGTGATGGTGCTGTTCGTCGTCGGTGGCACCTTTGGCGCGGTCGGGATCGTTGTCAGAAATTTTGGTCATGGGAAACTCCTTATCAAGTGTGAGTGTTGTTACCTCAGCGGCTAAGGCCGCTTTCGGGCGGCGCTGTTTATCGCAGCGCTGAAGCGCTGCGCCACCCAAAATCTTGCCCAACTAAAAGCTGGCCATCTGAACTCCAGCCTGCCGAGAATCCAGTCGGGGTAATGGATTCTGGCGTAATCGAGTAGGGCGAAAACGTATCGCGATTATTCGCCGGAGCGTCCGGTGGAAGAGACTCCGAGTTTGCGCAGGCGCTCACGGGCTTGTAGAGCTTCGGGCGAGCGCGGGTAGCGCTGGATGACGTGGCGGAGTTCTGCGACTCCGTCATCCTGTTTGCCGAGTTCGATCAGCGAAAAGCCTTTTTTCAATTGAGCGGAAGCGACTTTGCTTCCGGTGGGAAAATTCTGTAGGACTTGGTCGTAATTCTGCGCGGCTTGCTGATAGTTTCCCTGACGGAATTGAATTTCGCCGAGATAGAAATAGCAATTTCCGGCGAGATCGGTGTTGGGATAGAACTTGATGTAATCGGAAAATTCCTGGATGGCGAGATCGTTCTTGGCGCCGTTGTAATCGCGCAGGGCGTTGTTATAGAGAACATCCGGCGGTGGGGCCTGGGCCAGAGCCTGCTGCTGGGCTTGTTGCTGGGCCACTGTGGCTGCCGTGCTCTGCTGCGAAGCCTGCATGTCTTCGAGTTGCTTGCTGACTTTGGCGAGGCGAGCCTTAAGTTCGTCGAGACTGTCGTTGAGCGATTGGATCTGGCCGGAGAGTTGATCGACGTGCGAGGCAGAATCGCCCTGTTGTTTCTGCAGAGTGGATTGCAGCAGAGTGACAGCGGCGGCAACCTTGTTGACGGCGTCGGTATCACGTTCGACCAGATTGTTCATGACGCCCATGCGCTCATCGAAGCTGCGCTGCATGGCGGTCATCTGCTCCTGCAGTTGCTGAACCTGGGTTTGCAGTTGAACCATTTCTTTGCTGACGCCCCACGCCGGCATGGTGGCGAGCGAGAGGGTAGCGAGCAGGGCGAAGCGGGTGCAGCAGCGTCGTAGTTTCATAAGCAAAGGTTTCCTGAAACCATTTTAGATGGATCGGGCGCGGCGTGGGTTGTGAAGAGTTGGCCGGGAACAAGGAAAGTCAGGGGCGAAGAGATCTCCGCCCCTGACCGGGAACGGCCAACTACTTCTGATAGACGAAGTGACCGCGGCGGTTCTGCTGCCAGCAGGCTTCGTTTTCTTCCATACAGAACGGCTTCTCTTTGCCGTAGCTGATGGTTTTAATACGACTGGCGCTGACTCCGGCGGCTACCAGCGCGTTCTTTACCGAGGAGGCGCGCTGATCGCCGAGGGCCAGGTTGTATTCGGTTGAGCCGCGGGAATCGCAGTGTCCCTCGACCGTGAAGTTAATGCCGGGATGCTGGTTGAGGAACTGAGCATCAGCCTGGATACCACCCTGCTGATCGACGCGGATATCAGACTTGTCGTAATCGAAGTAGATATCCTTCACGTTCTGGCCGAAGAGATCTTCGTCCGTGGGCGATGGGGCTGGGGCGGGCGGCGGTGGCGGCTGAGTGACCGTGAGGCGCGTGGTCGCCTCTTGCGATCCGCCGGAACCTTTGGCCGTCAGGTGATACGTAGTGGAAGCAGTCGGGCTGACCGACTGCGATCCGCTGGCCTGAACCGCGCCGATGCCATCGATGGAAACGTCGGTGGCGTTGGTGGTCTGCCAGGTCAGAGTGGCGGACTGGCCCGTCTGAATGGTATTGGGACTGACAGAGATGGAGGCCGTTGGTGAAGGCGGCGGTGGTGGCGGTGGCGGCGGTGGCGGAGCTGCTTTCTTTTTGCAGGCTCCGAGCATGAGTATGGCGCTCAGTGCGATGACGGTGGCGACAGATTTGAAAAGTTGACGTTTCATGTTGATCCCCTTCACGTTAAATCCTCCTGCGAGCCCGAAATCGGTTTCGAACTCAGACGAAGTGTTTATTTCCAACTCCAATTCGGTTGCGAATTACGTCCAGTAAAGGTCAGTTGATGGAGCTTGGTGCCATCGGCCAGCATCTCCCAGATTTCTTCCTTCCCGGAGCGACTGGATTGGAAGACGATATGGCGGCCGTCCGGAGACCACCAGGGAAAATCATTGCGGCCGCCATCGTGGGTGAGTTGAACCCACTGCTTGCTGGCGATATCCATCAAATAAATATCAGAAGAGCCGGGTTCGCCGGGACCATATTTGCGCGTCCAGGCGAGAGTGAGAAATTGTCCGTTGGGCGACCAGTTTGGCGAGACGGCATAACCTTGATCGGTCATGCGCTGCTGGTTGGTGCCATCAGCTTCCATGGTGTAGACCTGAGGCAATCCGGTGCCGCCGCCGACGAAGGCGATTTGCGCGCCCGTCTTGCGATTCCAGGTAGGCGAAACGTCGGGGCCGTGGCCGGTGGTCATGGGATGAAGATTGGCGCCGGAAGAGTCACAAACATAGATTTCCGAATGACCGCCGCGGGAGGACGAGAGCGCCAGACGAGCGCCATCGGGAGACCATGAGGGCGAGAGATTGGTGCCGCCGAAATGAGGAAAGCTGACCAAGCGGTTGAGATCGATGGAGTACATCAGGATTTCCCATCCCGACTTGGTGAGAGAACTGAAGGCGAGGCGGGAACCGTCGGGCGAGATGCGGGGCGAGAGCGAGATCGAGCTCTGGCGAGTCAGTTGACGCTGGTTGGAGCCGTCATAATCCATGACCCAGATTTCTTTGTGGCCGGAGCGATCGCTGACAAAATAGATTTTGCTTTCGGCGATTCCGGGAATGCCGCCGCCGAGACGGAAGATGATCTCATCGGCAAATTTATGGGCGATGAGACGGGCTGCGTCGTCGGTGGGAACGTCGGTATATTGCTTGCCGAGGACCAGCGGGGATGCCGTGTTCTTGACGTCGTAGAGCCAGCCCTGGACGGTGAGTTTGCCAGCGGCGACGGCGAGGTTGCCGAAGGCGAGCATAGCGGCATTGGGAGGCGGAGAATTCCAGACGCCGAAGGTGACCTCGGGAGGCTGGCCGGGGATCTCCAAGGGATAAAAGCTTTTGGAAATTAGTTCGACGACACCGGAGTTATCGAGATCACCCCAGAAAGTATCGTTGAAAGTCTTGAGCAGCGCGGTGTTCTGCGGATCGCTGGAGGAGGGCTTGAAATCGGGAACCGCGAGGCGAACTTTTTCGACGCCTACGCCGGTTCCGGTGCGCACCCAATCCTGAGCGAACGATGGGGAAGCAAACAAAAGAACTAGCACGAGGAGGGAAGTCAACCTGGCGAGAGGTTTGGCGGAAGGAACTGAAGGCGGAGATTTTCTATGGCTATCGTCCATCCGTTTGGAGCCGTGACGCAGGGCCGGGCAAAAGGATACTGTGTACGACAATATCGTACTCCGATATGTTCTCATTGGCAAGTTATGAACCATCATAGTCATGAAACTGGAACCTGAAGAATAATCAAGCGAATGCGACCGGCTTTTGTCCATCGGATTGGAAATTCAAAGCATACCAATTATGGATGTCCGTGACCGGATCGTGGGTACGTGGGCACGAAAATTTATCTCTTGTAGTCGAACCAAAACTCCACGGAGACCTTGTTCCCGGAATAATCCGAGGGCAGCGGACCGAAAGTGTCGATGCGCTGAACCGCACGGACGGCGGAGATATCGAGCGAAGGAACGCCGCTGGATTGCTCCACCTGCACATTGAAGGGATGGCCGTCCCGAGCGATATCGAACGTGACGTAGACCCGCTGCGCCGAGGTGATTCCGGGGTCGATCTCATACCTTAGCCAGTTCTCAGAAGCTTTCTGCTGGATGATGCGCACGTAATAACCATACTTGGTGCCGAAGTCGCCTCCGCTGCCCGTAACGCCGAAGCCGCCCTTGGCGCCCCCGGCAGCGAAGCTGCCGTAGGGTCCGCTGACCGGGCCCCCTTCACCGAATGCGACCTGATTCGTCTCTTCTTCAGGCTCGGGCTGAGGTTTGGCCTTGGTCGAAGTGGGAGGCTTCTTCGGTTTGACCTTGGCGTTCTTGCCCTGGATCTCGATGGCGTCGGGTTCTTTCTCTTCGATCTTGGGCTCGGATTTGGTGACGCCTTTGGATTCGTTGGCGAGAACGTTTTGGGTCTGGGCGGGCGTGGTGGGTAAGGGAACTGAACTGACCAGGGTCACGCCCATGGCGTCGCCACCACCGCCGGTACCCCAACCTTGGCCGTTGGGTCCGGTGAAGAAAACGGAGTAAATCACGATGAAAGCGGTGACGGCGATGTGGAATCCGGCGGACCAAGCCAGGGCGCGCGGCCAACTATCGTGTTCGAAAAAAATCTCAGCGTTTTGCGCCATTTTGTTCTATCGGCTGAGTGACGATGCTTACGTTGGTGATGCCTGATTGTTTGACCGCGTCCATGACGGTGGCGAAGGCGCCGAAGGGAACATTTTCATCGGCGCGGATGAAAATGAACTGGTTGTGAGGGTCGCGAATTTTCTGGCGAAGCTTGGCAGCAATCTGATTGATGTTGATGGCGTCGTTGCCGAGGAATACGCGCTGGTCTTTATTAATAGTGATGACGGTGCGTTCTTCCGTGATCTCTTTGACGGTGCGGGTTTTGGGAACGCTTACTTCGATGCCCGACTGGAGAATGGGAGCGGTCACCATAAAGATGATGAGCAGGACGAGGACAACGTCGACCAGCGGCGTGATGTTGATATCGGCGAGGGCGGACTGAGTGCGGCCGTTGGAGGAAGTGAAAGCCATCAGCGCCTCACTTCAGCTGCAGCTTGCGGCTGGATGCTCTCGATGGCGTTCAGGACTTCAAGAGAAAAATCATCGCCACGGGCGGCGAAGACGCGAATGGAGTTGCCGATCAGGTTGTAGGCGATAACGGCGGGGATGGCGGCCGCGAGTCCGGCAGCGGTGGTGATGAGGGCTTCGGAGATGCCGGGGGCGACGGCGCGAAGCGTGGCTCCGCCGGCGGTGCCGAGGCCGTGAAAAGCGTCAATGATGCCCCACACCGTGCCGAATAATCCGATGAACGGCGTGACGGCGGCGGTGATTGCGAGCCAGGGAACGTTGCGCTCCAGGCGGGTGATTTCTTCGGAGGCGCCGATCTGCATGCCGCGCTGCACGGCGGTGAGGCTGCGCAGGGTTGCACTGGGAGTGGAGAGCTGGCGTTTGTATTCCTGGTAGCCACCCTCGAAAACTCCGACCAGAGGGCTGGGACGGAACTGATCGGCAACGGTGGCAAGATCCTGCATGCGTTGAGCTTTGCGGAAGGCGCGCAAGAATCGTCCGCTTTGGACCCGGGCGCGGCGCAGCAGGCTCCATTTGGTAAGGATGATGGCCCAGGAAATGAGGCTGAAAGCCAGCAAGGTGATCAGGACGAACTTGGCGACGGGACCGGTGCTCGAAACAAGGTCGAGAATTTCGCCGCCGACGAAAAAGGCAGAGTATGGGAGCAGTTGCATCGTGGTTTGGAGGATACCTTGATGAGATTATAGATGATTCGAGTGGCGGGCTTGCCGGGGACGTATCCTAAACATAACCCTCTGAAGTTGGGAGCGACGCGTTTCCGCGCGGCTCGCGGCTTCGAATCTGCTTAGTTTGCTATTTTTCACCGCGCATCTCCATTCTCTATTTTCTTTATTCTTCGATTGGCAAAATAAATTTCCCTGATATACGCGTGGCGCATGAGTGACATCCAAGCAAAGCGCTGGCTAGAAATTTTGCGGAGGAAGAATTTATGGCGAATTACGGAATGCTGAGAGATTATCGCTTCACGGATGCATCGGAAGACATACGGGGAGCGAAGTTGTATGGCTTGGATGACGAGAAACTGGGCAAGATTGACGATGTAATTTTCGACTACTCCACGGGATTGATTCGCTATGTGGTGGTCGACACCGGAGGATGGCTGACGACGAAGAGATTTATCGTGCCAGCGGAGCGGCTGCGGGCTTCGGCCAAGCACGATGACGACTTCAGGGTGGATTTGACCAAGGCGCAGGTGGAGAGTTTTCCTCCGTATGAGGAGACAGACCTGGAATCGGACGACCAATGGAAGGATTATGAAGGACGCTACCGCTCCAAGTGGGAGGCTGATCCGGTGATGCACCGGGCTGAAACAGATCGGAATATCACCCCGACAACGCAGCAGATGCCGGGGAATTCGCCTTCGGCACGGGCGGCGGGTGCTGCAGATGCGTTTAGAGGCGAATCTGTACAAGATGCGGAGATTGAGGATGCTGAATCGATTGAGCCTGGCTTTGCCGGGGGGACGAGCACGGTGGACATTGATGTGAGCGCGGTGGGCATTGGACCACGCTGGGACACGTTCCAGGATCGCTTGCGCGAACGGCGGAAGGAAGTGATTGGTACGGGAGGGCGCGAGGACGAATATCGAAAAGCGGGTTAACTAGAATGCTCGCTCGGAAGCCACGGCTGCGGCCGTGGCTTTTTATTAGCGCGCAATCTCATGGTCCGAATGTCACATGGATAAGAGTTCGATGTCACCTCTACCTTGCAGTGACGGCACTCACACCGGAGCCGGATTGATAGTTGTGACATCCCATTACGCTCATCGACCGCAGGGGAGGATTTTGTGTTGGTTCACAGTACGTAAATCCGAAGCATCCACCAGACAAGGAATATCGCAACGATGGCGCCCGCGATGTGAACTATCCAGTCGCTAGCTGTTTTCGGTTTCCCAAAATTGAACATTGGCGATCGTAGCAGGTCGGCGTACAGTATTTCGGCTAGCCAACAGAATGTGCAAGAATTGTCTTGATTGGGAGCCGATGGAAGCTTGTTTTCGTTAAGGGTAACGCATGTTGACCAGACTCTGTTTCGCAGTTCTTGTCTCGGGACTGGTTCCGCTGTGCATCGTTCCCCGCCTCGCCGCAACCTGGGGTGCGGTATTTGCATCTCCCTTGCAAACGGCGCAAAAAAATCTCCAGCAAGCTTCAGAGAGCCTCACTTTTGTGCGTGTCTTTTCCTCGGCGGATGATATTCGACCGTCTCACCCTATTCTGGAGCGGTCGTTGGACATCATCGCAGGAGCGGCGGACCCCGTGACTCGCGTGAGTGCGTTGCAATCGCCCTCCGCAGTGACGACAGACTCAAACCACCGTGTCTTCGTGGCCGATCCCGATGCCAAAGCCGTGCACATCTTTGACTTTATTCACTCGAAATACGGCCGTGTGGACGGACGCGGTAATCTTCTGCAGCATCCCGTCTCGCTCGCCGTAGACGGTCAAGACAATCTATACGTAGGCGACCAGCACAACGGAAATGTACTCGTCTACGATTCGGCAGGAAAGTTCCGCCGGTACTTCGGAAGACTGCGAGGAGGAGAATCGTACTTCGATAGCCCAACCGGGATCGCGATCGATCGAGCCACAGAACGCATTTATGTGTGCGATAGGCCAAGGCACATGATCATTGTTATGGACGAGCGAGGAAAACTCATTCGCAAGCTGGGGATCCGCGGAGGTGGCGACCATCCTGGCGAGTTCAGATTGCCTACCCAGGTGGTGATCTCAGGCAGTGAACTGTTCGTTCTGGATGTGGGCAACTCACGAATCCAGATTCTGGATACAGGAGGGCATTTCCTGCGCGCCATCAATCTGGCCTACGCAGATAGCCGTACCGGATTGGCTGTTGACCGCCAGCACAATATTTACGTCAGTGATCCAATTCTTAATAAAGTGCAGGTGTTCCGTGACGATGGGCAGACGCTATACACATTTGATATGAGCACCGTCGAAGACGGGAACTTTAGCCGCCCAACGTCGATGTGGGTTGACGGAGGCCGTTCGCTTTATATCGTGGACTCTCAGAGCAATCGTATCGGTCTGTTTCAAATCAACGGACAGAATACGTCGAAGTAACCAGGAGCGGTGCTTACAGCGTCTGCTGGTTGAATGGCGAACATCGCTGTTTGGCTCAATGGTATTGGCGGAGCGAAACCGTCGCCGCCATCATCAAATCCTCACAGGAGGGTAACGAAAGATGTATCGCGTGCGCCAAGAGAACCTGCCCTTTGTTGGTAGTTCGCATGAGTTTGTGGGAGCTGAGCAGGGCAACACCAATGTTTCGGTCTTTCTATTCCAGGGGAAGCCCGGTTCGGGACCGGGTCCGCATCGACATCCTTACGACGAGATCCAGTTCATCCGTGAAGGCCGGGGGGTTTGGACAGTAAGCGGCAAGACCTTCGAGGGCGGCGCTGGAGACATTTTTGTCATCAAGGCCGGCGAGATCCACAGCTTCAAGGCGGTGGGTGATTCACCACTCGTACAACTCGACGTTCACCTCAGTCCGCGGTTCATCCAAGAGAATCTATAGAGCAGTGAGTTGCAAATGGCTGAGCTCGTAGCCTCGGCAATACGCAAGCGTTTAGGTCGAATTACCGTCGCCTGAAGTGATTGGTGGAAATCACCATTACACTCATGGACCTCGTCTTCAGGTTTGGAGTGCTAACCCCGGTTATCGTCAATCAAGAGCTAAAATATCGAGCTGATTTCCAAGGCTACTGGCCGCCGCGTTAGAATCCGCGGAACTGCGATTGGAAGCGTGCGGCTTTCTGAGTCCGGCGGACCGAAGGAGTTGAAATCATATTATGGCGAAATTTCTGCTTGCGCTCGTGGTTCTATCCCTCAGCTCGGCGAGTGCTCAGAATCCGCCGGTTGTGTTAGACCGCGACGGCAGCACCGTTGCATTGGAACCCTACGCAGCCAACATCATTCGTGTGACGCTCAGCATGGACAAAGGTCAGAGCGTGGCCGCGCCCGGATATGGCTTTACGGCGACTCCTGCGACGGAAGGGTGGTCCCAGCAGCACAGCGACGGAGGAGATATTTACCGCTCGGCTCGCTTGATGGTGACGGTCGCGGCAAATCGTCTCCGGAAACCGGTGGCGACTCAGATCGATATCGGCAAATTCTTCAACGGTTCCACGCCAGGAGTAAACATTCTTGTGCAGACGCCGGAGGGAAAGACGCTGCTGAGAATGACGAACTGGTCGATGTCCGAGCCCAACCACAAGGACGGCAACGCGGGAGTTTTGAATGACAAGCGGGCGTCCGATTCGGCCTTCTATCAGGTTAGCGCCACGTTTGCCTCGCCCGATGACGAACACTATTACGGCCTCGGCCAGAATCAGGAGGGGTTTCTCGATCATCGCGGACACCGCGTCGAATGCTGGCACAACTACACGGCGACGGCGGCTCCGAGCGTGTGTGTTCCCTTCATGGTGACGAATTATGGTTACGGAATCATCTGGGATAATCCCTCGAAGACCGTGATCGAGCCCGGATTCAACGAGCGAACCAGCTGGACATCGGAGGTCGGAAATCGGGTGTCGTTCTTCGTGATCGCGGGCGGCACGTTGAACGAGATCTACGCGGGCTACCGGCTGTTGACGGGAGTCACTCCCATGCTGCCGAAAGCGGCTTACGGCTACATCCAATGCAAGCAGCGTTATAGCTCGCAGGACGAAGTGCTGGCCGTAGCCAAGGGATACCGCGAGCGGCATCTTCCGGCTGACATGCTGGTGGTGGACTGGTTCTATTACTCAAAGATGGGCGAGATGGACTTTGTTCCGGACAAATGGCAGGACCCAGCGGCGATGAACCGGCAGCTGCACGAGATGGGTTTTCAAACGATGATCAGCGTGTGGCCCCGGTTTACCAAGGGATCGCGGTACTACGATTTTCTGATGAAGAAAGGCTGGTTGGAGCACCTGGCTGACGGCACACCGACGGACGGTCTGCCCTATGACCGGGCTGGGTCCGACATCGATACGACGAATCCGGAGGCGGCGCGATGGTTCTGGGAGATAATTCGCGACAACATCCTCAGCAGAGGCTTCGATGCGATCTGGGCCGATGAAACCGAGCCCGACTTGCCGCCGAATGGCAGTTACTTTTCGGTGGGGCCGGGCACGCGCTATTTCAACATCTATCCTTTGGTTCACACGGCTGCTCTCTATGATGGTTTTCGCCGAGATGTCAACCATCGCGCGCTGATTCTTTCTCGCGATGCTTATCTGGGAGCGCAGCGCAACGGAAGCATGTTCTGGTCGTCGGACATTTCCCCGACGTGGGACACGCTGCGGCGCCAGATCCCGACGGGGCTCGATTTTACGGCTTCCGGCATTGCGTATTGGACGCAGGACATCGGCGGCTGGCAATATTTGCCGAGCGAGCATCATCCGGCGCATCTGCCGTTACTCGATCCTTCCGACGCTCGAGAGAATGTCGGCGGCTACGACGACTATCCCGAGCTCTACACCCGCTGGTTCGAATACGGGGCCTTTCTTCCTATTTTCCGGGCGCACGGGAGCCGACTGTATAACGAAGTCTGGTCATACGGAAAACAGGCTGAGCCGATTCTGGAGAAATATCTGAGGCTTCGCTACCAACTCCTGCCATACATCTATTCGCTCGGCTACCAAACCTACCAGACAGGTGCTCCGTTCATGCGCGCTCTATTCATGGATTTTCCCGACGACGCGAAAGTCGCCGACTTGCGCGATGAATACATGTTTGGTCCTGCATTCCTGGTGGCCCCAATAACGGAACAAGGCGCAACCAGCCGCACTGTTTACCTTCCTGCGGGCAGCGACTGGTACAACTATTGGACGAACGAACGCGTGCATGGTGGAGAGGCGATTCAGGTTGACGCCCCCATTGACACACTACCTCTGTTTGTTCGCGCAGGGTCGGTCGTGCCTCTGGGAGAGGCGATTGAGAGTAGCGATCAGCCACAGAAGATTGTACGGGTGCGGATTTATCCAGGAGCAGACGCCGAATTCACGCTCTATCAGGATGATGGCAAGACCTATGCCTACGAGAAGGGAGACAGCCGGATTACTCGTCTGCATTGGAACGACGCTGCGCAACATCTGACCCACCAAGGTGCAGAGGCGTGGACGGAGCCGGACTCGGAGATAGTTGAGATCATCGGCCGCAGATAGGGGAAGCCTGAGCCCCCGACTGCCGTGTACGGAGAAATTAGTTCGGCAAGGCTTTTGATGGATCGGTGAGGGCAATCAATTTGCCGACGGGATAGTCTTCCTGAGAAATGGGAAATTCAGGCTCAGGATTCAAAATGGTTAGGACATCGCCACTATGAACTCCGCGCAGGCGGAGCCGATCATTCTCGACGCCAACGACTCGATATTTTTCGTCGAAAATTGACATAATCCCCAATCGTGCTGAATTGATAATTGGATGCTCGACGGTGGTCGTACGATGCCGATGAAATTGCAGTTGGATGCAATCGAAGGTTCTATATCGGGAAAGGCAGAGGGGGAGTAGAAGCCATCTCAGAATGGCCGAAGAAGGGAACGTGCGGCACCTGAAGGGCTAAAGCCGCGTCCTTGTTTAAGATTGGGCGGCACGACTGAGGTCACGCCCTTCCCAAGACTATTTAACGGAAGTCGTGCCGTTTCCACAACCATTTATCGGATAACTTCTCGGAGATTTTGGAAAAATAGAGAGCTTACGCCGGACGGCCAGTCATCTCTTGTTCCGCGCCTCGGAATAAGGCGCGCAGAGCCTGGATGACGATTCGGATTAGCAAGAGAATGATTGCGACCAGAATTGCGACGATGGTCGCGGCAGCATAGGGATGGCGAGTGGCGAGCCAGGTCAGAGCGACGGCGAGAATGTCTTCTCCCAAACTCAACGTGATATTCGAGACAGGTTCTGGAGACGGTGTTACGGCGGCACGCAGCGCCGTTTTGCCTCCGTGAGCGGCGAGAGCGATGGCCGCGCTTAAAAAAGCTGCTAGAAGCTGATCGCCGGGACTAAGTTGTGCCGTGGCTCCGTAGGCGAGCAAAGCCGCGATGGGCACACGAACGAAGGTGTGGAGAGCGCTCCAGATTAAATCGAAGGCTGGAATCTTGTCGGCGAAAAATTCGATGACGAAGAGGACGGCGCTGGCGGTGATGACCGGCCAGCTCTCGAGTAAATGCAGCGAAGGCGGCAGGGGCAGGTGGGAGAAGCGAGCCAGCAAGCCCAGGGCTGCGACGGTGGCATAGACATTCAGGCCAGCAGCGAAGGCGACGGCTGCCAGCACGGCGAACAATTCCGGGAGCGGGATGTGCAACCAGTCGAGCACAAAAAAGAAGGGCCGCGATCAGCGACCCTTGGAAAATATTCTCGAGTTCACGCTTTAGAGCGTGGACTCTATCTCGAAGCCCCAAGCTTCCAGAAGAGGCTCAGGGATGTACTTGGAATTCTTGTTGCGGCGCGCCCACTCCCGCAAACGGGTGGAGCGTAGATATTGGTCGGGGGTGAGCTTGTATTCACGCACTACCTGTTCAAACTCAGTAATAGTGGGGACGACCGGCCCTATCGGCTCCGGCTTGCCCCAGTTTGGATTTCCGCGTCGCTTCGCCATGAACGAATGCCTTTCGTACAAATGGGGGATTCTAGCAACCCTTAAAAAGTACTCTAACTATATGATTCTCCGAGAGCTCCTTGGATTCAAGGAAACGAAGCCGTATCTCAGGCTTACTAGACAGAGCTAGAGTCCATGGGGCCCTTAAAGCTAGTCGGAGACTGAATATAGTAGGGCAAGATGCGGTGGAAGTCAATGACGATTTGCGAGGAATTAACTTTACAAATCCTCTATAAGTTGTTGGATAGTTGTGAGTTGGCATGACATTTCCGAGACGATGGCACGCTCGGGCTTGACCTTTGGAATTTGCATGATGGTGGCTACGAGCGCGGGAAGAGCAGGATCGGGAAATCGGCGAGGGTTACAAGGGTAACCTACGAAGCTAAGACATCAATTGCCTGAGCTTCGCAGGCGGGCTTAGAGTTGAGGGTATTCCTCGCAGGTGTCGGAATACCCTGAAATGGAAGAGTTTTAAGAGCGGGCTATGACTCTGAAGTCACTGTTGCTGTGTTCGGACGATAAGATCGTGCGCGTACTACGCCGCACCCTGGGCGACCTCGATATTGGGGTTGAACATTGCACGAACTCGGAGACCGCCTTGCGACATCTGACCCGGGACCGGTTTGAGGCGATTATTGTGGATTGCGCGGGTCCGGGAGCAGCCGATGTGCTGCGGGGAGCCCGGACGGCTCCGTGCAACAAACGCGCCGTGGCCGTGGCCATTCTGGATCCGGAGATCGGGCTGCGATCGGCATTCGAGATTGGGGCTCACTTTACGCTGTACAAGCCAGTTTCCGCGGAGCGGGCCAAATCAAGTTTTCGCGCGGCGCGAGCCCTGATGAAGAGGGAACGGCGGCGCAATTCGAGAGTGTCGGTACGTTTCCCGGTGGAGATGGTGAGTGCTCAGTCGGGAAACCGCTTCAAAGTGAACACAACCGACGTGGGCGAAGGAGGGTTGGCGATCACGCTTCCGCGCCGCAGCAAGCCACAAGGTAAGTGGGATTTATCATTCACGCTTCCGGGCTCGACCACCAAGCTGGAGTTGCCGGCTGAGTTCGCGTGGGAGGGAAGCGGGACGCAGGTGGGGTTGCGTTTTTTGGACCTATCTCCGGAAGTTGCGCGTCAATTGCGCGAGTGGCTTGGCCGCAACACCCCAGACGCAGAAAAAGACGATCCTCCGGTCCGTTGCCAACTTACGGATTTGAGTTTGGGTGGTTGTTACCTCGAGATCAGTTCGCCATTTCCGGTTTCCACCCGAGTAACGCTCTCGATGCGCGCCGCCGGGGTAGAGTTGCGATCGGAAGGTGTGGTTCGGGTGATGCATCCGGAAAAAGGGATGGGCGTGGAGTTTACCCAGACCACGGTGGAGCATCGTGCTTTGCTGGAAAAATTTCTCAGCCGGCTGACGGAAACTCCCGACGCGATGCCGGAACTTCTGGTTGAGCCGGAAGGTTTGGAAAACGAGATCGGTCAAAGATCGAAGGCCGCCTTCGAACCTGATGGAGATGATCCGTTGCTCGGTCTTTTCCGCAATCATGCCGAACTGCCGGCCGAACCGTTTGTGGAGATGCTGCGCAAGCAGCGCGGGCTCAGCGCCACTGCGTCTTGATCGCTCAGCGTTGACGGATAATTCCGCTATTGCGGCAGAGGCGTTCCTTCCGCTGGTCCACCTTTTACCAGATCAGTCTTCACCGTCGATTTCTGATTGGCGACCAGGTCGATATCGGTCTCGAAAGTTTGATAACCCGGCAGGCTGATGGTGACCTTGCGCTTGCCTGGCGCGACCAGCAGAGCCCTACCCATCCCTCCGAACTCGGCAACGTGGCCGACGAAGACACCGTCCACAAATACAGCGGCGCGATTGGGGTTTACCTCCAGCTTGATTTCAGCGGTGATTTTAGGTAGTTGAACCCGCGTGTCTTTCTCCAGCTTTACGGCGACCGTTTGGGTTTCTCCGGCGCGCAGCGTTACCTTCTGGGCGAAGTCGATGTATCCGCCCTGGCGGACGATGATTTCGTGCTCACCCGGAAGAAGCAGGATTTTTTTCGATCCCTTGAGTTCGCGCAGATAGCCGACGTATTGGCCGTCGACCCAGACGCCGGCGTCCTTCTCTACTTTGGTTGCGCCTTCGAGATCGATTTGCCCGAGCACATCGTTTCCGGCGTGCAGCGGCGCAGCCAACCACGGAGACAATAAAAGAGCGAGCAGGCACACAACTCCCGACGATTTCAAAGGAACCTTCATGCGACCTCCACAGCGTTGTTGAGATGCCGGCGTATGAAGAAGGGTAGCCCGTGAGAATGGTCAAGTAAATGACACTACGGGCACATGGGAGGGATGGCCGTCCGGGGCAAAAGAGGCAGGCTGGTAGGCTAGAATGAACGCGAGCCGGGATGGCGAAATTGGCAGACGCAGCGGACTTAAAATCCGCAGGTCCGAAAGGACTGTGGGGGTTCGATTCCCCCTCCCGGCACCAGCTTTCCCTTGTGTTTTGGATGGTCTGCGGTCTCTGTGAAGGTTTTGAAGTGGTGTCAATCTCCTATTGAAAAGTGCCGACTGTAGTAAAACTGTAGCAATCCTGAGCAGGATCGCATCACCCTCATGATCGGCGGGGGGCTGGCCAATGCTCAATGAGTGCTAACGCCTGCTTTCGCCAGCGACCAGGACAAACCCGCCCAAGCGTCCCCGAAATCGGAGCCGCAACAGCTGTCATTCACCTAATTACAACCTCTCTTATCAACTTCTCTTGCGCACACGCTCGAGAGTTCCCTGCGCTCAATAATGTAGCCTGGTAGTCCCATTGGATTTTGAAGGCAAACGCCCTATTCTGGCTAGTCGAATGTCGAGTCGCGCCCCCCGCAATTGAAGTCAAATGCCAAAGGGAAAGAAAGCTAAAACCGACAGGCAAGACCCTCCACGTCGAACAACGCTCCAGTGGCTGCGCGCGGAGCGGTTGCCTCTGGCCGCTTGCGGCGTGGCCTTTCTCGTTTATTCGCGTTCGCTGTTTTGCGGGTTTAAAGGTGATGATTTTCCGCAAATTGTGAACAACCGACAGGTGCAGTCGTGGGAGTACTTGCCACAACTTCTGGGCTCCAATCTTTGGAGTCAATTGAGCGACCGGCCCGGTCAGTTTTATCGTCCAATATTTTCTGTGTGGATGTTGTTGGTGCACACGTGCGGCGGACTTGCTCCCTGGTTTTGGCATCTTTCGAGCATCTTGCTGCATGTTGCGGCGACGTGGTTGGTGTTCCAGATTTGCCGGCGGCTGACGGGGAACGATGCCGGCGCGACCGCAGCGGCCGCGATTTTTGCCGTCAACCCGATTCACGTCGACGCCGTCAGCTGGGTTTCTGCAAGTTGCGAGCTTCTCTTTGCGATCTCCGCGCTGGCAGCGATGCTGACATTGCTCGACCCGCTATTGCTGGACACAGACAAAGACGAGAAAAACGACCGTGCAGAAGCCGGTCGTGACAATCGCCTCTACCCCCGGGTGTGGCTCAGCGCGGTGTGGTTCGGCGCCAGTCTCTTTGCCAAGGAAACAGGAATGGCGATGCTGGCGATTCTGCCGGCGATTGCCTGGATACAACTGAAAGACCGTGTCGCCGGCAGTCAGAGGCTCTGGAGAGCTGCCTTCCCTTATGGCGTGGTGACCGCAGGCTATTTGGTGGTGAGGTGGGCCGTGATGGGCCGCGTGCGCGCCGCAACAGCGGAGCATAGCTGGGCGAATGTCGTCTTCAGTGCTCCCTCGATCCTGCTTTTTTATCTGAAGAAATTATTTTTCCCGTGGAACCTGGGCGGCACCTACGTCAACCCGTTAGCGGCATCGCCCACTACACTCTTCTGGCTGCAGTTGTCTGCGGTCGTAATTGGTGCTGCCGTTATCGCGTGGCTTGCGATTCGTTACCGGTCGGTTTTCGGCCTTGCCGCCGCTCTGATCGTGATCCCTGTGCTGCCGGCGTTGGCCGTGATCCGGATCTACGAGCAGGGGTACACGACGAATGACCGCTATTTGTACCTGCCGTCGGCGGGGGCTTCGCTGTTGGTTGCACTGATTATCCAGAAAGTTTGGTCTCACGAGAGGCCAGCCAAAGTGACGGCAATCGTTGTTGTGAGTCTCGTCTTTATGACGTTTTCTGTCATGACGATTTCCCAGCAGAAGTATTACCAGGACGACATCGCCTTCTATTCTCGCGTGATTGAAGTCAGCCCGTCAGACGCGTTTGTGATGGATCTGCTCGGCAATGTCTACCTGGATCAAGGGCGCCAAGACCTTGCGCTTGAACAATTCCAGAAAGCAAGCCAGATTGCTCCGGAGGACCAGAAGGCTAAGGCCGCTCTTGCCCGTGGACTGTTTGCGGCAGGAAAATACGGCGAAGCTGAAACCGTGCTGAAGGGTGAGTTGCAGTCTCCGCAACTGACCCCGGACTGGCGGGAGTCGACGCTGCTATGGTTGGCCAACACAGAGATCAGCATGGGAAACCTGACCGGCGCGCAACAACTCCTGGAACAGGCCGAACACAGCGACGACCGGTTTCCCCAACTCCATTGGATGTGGGGAATGCTCTACCAACGACAAGGCCTGCTTCCGCAGGCGCTGGCAGAATACGAAAAAGAATTCCAGATCACGGGAGACGAACTGGCGCGGCAGCGGGCGGCGTCAGTGAAGAGGCTGATTCAATCTGGTTCGGCGGGGCGATCCTTGACAAACCAACCGTCGACTGCAATCGGCAGCCGCTAAACCTACCATCCTGGGTTTGCAGTAAAACCGACCAGCAAGAAAAAAGGCCGACGAGGCACTTTGCTAAGCAAGGCCGAAACCCTGTAGTCAAACTGTAGTAGTTCAATGTTCAAAACGGATCAATTTGGCTCGAAGCGATGCAACAAGCTGATACGGCAACTCGTTGAGAAATACAGTAGCGTAGAGAATTTTCGTACCGGTGCAGAACTCGCTGTGGAGCTTAAAATCCGCAGGGGCGAAAGCTCTGTGAGGCTTCGATTCCCCCTCCCGGCACCGAGGGCTACTGAAAAAGCGAGGAGCAAACCTGGCAAGTTCTGGCGAGGTTTGCTCCTGATCTCAGATCACTCTTCCGTTCCGAATTTCTTCAAGTCTTCGGGTCCGTCGGCCAGCGCTACTGCGTCTTTGCCCTGGACCAGCTCGCGGACTTTTTCGACCACGTCAGGATTGGCCAAGGTAGTGATATCGCCAGTGTTCATGTTGTTGGAAAGAGCTGCGAGAACACGCCGCATCAGTTTTCCGGATCGAGTCTTCGGCATATCCGGAACAATAAGGATGCGACGCGGACGAGCAATCTTGCCAATCATGGTTTCAATTGCTTTGTTGACCTTGTCTACAATTGCCGGGCTGGCTTGCACGCCCGGCTGGAGAGCGATGTAGACTTCGGGCACGCGGCCTTTGATCTCATCTACGACCGGCACGACTGCGGCTTCCGCCACTTCCGGAACGGTAAGGCACGCCGACTCGATCTCTTTCGTTCCCAAACGGTGTCCAGCCACGTTGATAACGTCATCGACGCGACCGAGGATGCGGAAATAGCCGTCCACAGCGAGCACTGCTCCGTCTGCGGCAAAATAGGGCCAGTCATGCCAGTCCTTACTATTACGATCCTTGCAGTACTTGCTGTAGTACTGGTTCACGAAGCGCTCGCGATCACCCCAGATCGTCTGCATGATTCCGGGCCAGGGATTGCGGATGCAGATGTTGCCTGCTTTGCCTGATCCAGCTGAAATCGGCTCATTGTTTTCGTCCATGATCACGGGATAGATTCCGGGCATGCCGGGGCCTGCGCTACCTGGTTTCATGGGATCGAGCGCGGGCTTGGTGCTGCAGAGAAATCCGCCGTTTTCGGTTTGCCACCATGTATCCACGATTACTGCCTCACCCTTGCCCACAACATCGTGATACCAGCGCCAAACCTCCGGCTCGATCGGCTCTCCGACGGTGGTCATGTGTTTGAAATGGTAGTTGTACTTGGTGGGTTCATCGGGACCGGACTTGCGCAACATGCGAATAGCCGTGGGCGATGTATGGAAGATGTTGACATCGAGACGTTCGGCGATTCTCCATACTCTGCCGGCGTCGGGGAAAGTGGGGACACCTTCGTAGAGGACGCTGGTAGCAGCCAGGGCCAGCGGACCATACACAATATACGAGTGGCCGGTGATCCAGCCGATATCGGCCATGCACCAATAGACATCCTCGGGGTGAATGTCCTGAATGTACTTGGAAGTTCCCGCCACATAAGAAAGATAGCCGCCGGTCCGGTGTTGGCATCCCTTGGGCTTTCCGGTACTGCCGCTGGTGTACATAAGAAAGAGAGGCGCTTCCGCATCCATGGGGACCGGAGGGATGATTGTGCCCGAGTAGTTGGGAAGAATTTCGTCGACGAAGAAGTCGCGCTCTTTCACAAACGGTGAGGCGGAGGCGTTCTTACCTGGGTGTCGTCGCCAGACCAGAACCTTGTCGACGATCTGGCCTTCCTTCTTGGCTATCTCCAGAGCGATGTCAGCACCCGCTTTGTGGTCGATCATTTTGCCATTGCGGTAGTAGCCGTCCATGGTGATTAGGACGCGGCTGCCGGAATCGGCAGCGCGCATGCCGCAGGCCTCACCGCTGAAACCACCGAACACAACGGAGTGGATGACTCCGAGGCGGGCGCAGGCCAGCATCGTGACCGGCAGCTCGGGCACCATGGGCATGTGAATGGTGACGCGGTCTCCGCTCTTCAGGCCGCAGAAATCGCGCAGCAGGGCGGCGAATTCATTCACCCGGACATAGAGTTCGCGGTAGGTGACGGAAACGGGCGCTTCCGACTCCGGCTCGGGGACAAAGATCAACGCGGCTTTGTTTTTGTATTTGGCGAGGTGACGGTCGACGCAATTGTAGGAGGCGTTGATTTTGCCGCCGACGAACCATTTCCAGAAGGGCGGATCACTGGTATCGAGCGTGGTATGCCAGTACTGGTCCCAACTCAAAAGATCGGCGTACTCGCGGAAACATTCCGGGAAATGTTTCTCGCTGAAGCGTTCGAGGACGTTGGGATCGGTCAGATTGGCCTGGCCGACGAACTTTGCGGAGGGATAATAGTATTCTTCCTCCCGCCAATGAACTGCGATCTGAGCTTCAGTGGTTTCGCTGACCACTGGTTGCTTCTGAAGAATCTGTGCCATATCGATCACCCCTTTTGATTGCTGAATTTGTAATGCATCAGGCGCTTTTCCGCCAGCAATTTTTCCTCGACAGAGTCAATCAGGGCCGCACGCCGTTCGCGTGGAACGCGCTCCGAGTTTGGCGTACCGCCCGGAGCGAATTCATGGACAACAATTTCTTACGCACGGCCCGACTTTCGCAAGCTAGGCCGCCGACGAAGCATGCCTTTCGGCCAGCCCGCCTTGCGGCACGGTCGGACGTTTGGCGGCAAATTCGCACACGAGAGCGACCGCCGCCAGAATTGCCGCGGTATAGAACGCCATCTGGTAGTTGTGGTACTTGTCGAACATCCAACCACCGATGCGGCCACCCAGCAGCCCGGCCACGCCCCAGGCAGTGAAGAGCAGGCCGTAGTTGATGCCCACATTCTTGGTGCCCCAGAAATCGGCTGCGGTAGAGGCGTTGACCGAAAGTTGCGTGCCGTAACACCAGTAAACGATGAACAACATCACGAACAGTGCAACGACGTTGCCGCCTACGTGATAGAGGATGGGCATGGCAATCATGGAGATGCCGATCATCAGACGGAGTACATTGATGCGGCCCAGGTGGTCTGACATCCAACCCGACAAGATGCGGCCCATCGCATTTCCTGTAGCGCCCACGACCAAGCCAAAGGAAGCCAGGGTGGTGCTGGGTATACCAACGCTCTTGGCGAAGGGCACCAACTGGCTGATGACCATGAGGCCGGCCGCGCAGCCAAAGGCGTATCCAATCCACAGCAGGTAGAAGGAAGGCGTAGCCAGCACTTCGCCCGGAGTGAAGTCATAGGTAGTGGCCACGACCTTAGAAGCGGGAGCGGGAGTCCAACCGGCGGGTTTGTAACCGGCGGGCGGATTCTTCAGCAGGAACGCGCCGAAGACGGTCATCGCAAAGAAGACCACGCCCAGGACCTGGAAAGTCGTGCGCCAGCCAAAGTGTGGGATCAGATAGCTGGCGGCCAAGGGGCCAAAGATTGCGGAGCCGCCGCCGTATCCGCCAACGGCGAGTCCAATGGCGAGACCACGCTTGTCCGGGAACCATTTTGACATGACCGGAATTGGAGTCGCGTAGCCAAAGCCGTTGCCTAATCCCCCAAGAACACCGAAGAAGATGAAGAACTTGGTCAGGCTGTCGGCATGGGAGCAGAGAAAAAAGCCCAAGCTGACCAAAACAGCGCCAGCCAGGGAAATTTTGAACGGACCGAGCTTATCCTGCAGGCGCCCAGCGACGATGAATGTGAGCGCGAAGACGACTACGGCGATGGTGAAAACCATCGAGGTCTCGGCGCGTTTCCAATGGAATTCTTTTTCGAGCGGTGCCACAAATACGCTCCAACCGTAAAGCGAACCCAGCGCAATGTTCATGGACAACCCGCCGACAACCCGCCACCAACGATTGATGCCAGTGGTATCCGAAGTAAGTGCAACGTTTGCATTCGCCACAGTTTTTCTCCTTTACAGCTTGTGAAATGAGAACCGGGAGCCCAGTTTTTTTTCCACCAACACCGCGGCACCCGCAAGGCACGTGCGTGCTGACTGCTCGAACCGGTCACAATTTTCGCGCGTCATGTTCAGGGACCAACTTCTTTACGCGGAAGCTCAAAATTCTCCATACAAAGCGATCGGGCTAAGGCTGTGTCTTTTGCAGGCCAGCCGTCACGTTGACTGCGACTGAACCGGCTACGATTGTAAGCTCCCTCTTCCACTCAACAAAGCCGGGCAAAGAAAGTGCGACAGTATGGATCCCAGGAGTAAGAGCGATTTCCGAGGGCGTGTTCCCTACGTACTTTCCGTCCAGAGTGATATCCGCGCCGGATGGTGCCGAACTGAAATTACAATTAATCTTCTCCGTAGGAGTTGGCTGTACGGAGCCAGTTGGCGGGCCGGGCGCGGGTATCTGCGGACTTGGCCTTGATGCAGCAGCAGCAGCGGGCGGGACCGGCTGAGCTGCAACTGCAGTCGAAGTCGCCAGCGGACTGGGCTTTCCGGCCGTATCTACCAGGGTGTACAACTGTTTTCGCGCCTTGCCATTGTCATCCTGGTAATAGACGGTGATGCCGTGTTTTTCTCTTTTGGCATCGAAACTTTCGCCCTTGGGCAACGGTGTACACCTGGAATACCTTGAATCAATGGTGCAAGCGATATGGAATGGAGGCTCGTTGCCTTCCTGCACGAGCAGAGTATTCGTGAGTATGGCGCCTTTACTGTTATTGCAATAGGCGTCAAAATTGACCTGGTCGCAATTCTTGGGAACGTCGTTGCCGCCAAGGCTCACTGATCGCGTTTCGGAATCCAGAACCTTGATCCGTATGGCGTTGTTCCGCGAAGTGGCATTCGCGAACATGGCCACCAACAGAAGGCCAACTTGCAAAGCCGCTATTCTGCATCGATTCATAAAAGAGTCCTAATCGTGCCAATCCAGCCATGCCATGGCGGTTTGCAGAGAAGACGCTGAAACCAGCACGACTCCGAAGACCGCTCACGCAACAGGTTCTGCCACTTCTCAAAGCGGGGAGGACGAACTCGGCTCGGGTTATCCCGCGAACGGAGTCCGCCTCCAATCCCGCAACGTACAGTTCATCAGTCAACCGTCTCGATCGTCGGTCCAGTCTAGAATGTGAAAATCGGGCCGAATTCCGAACGGTGATCTTGCCACTCGTTGCTAGGGGTTCCAGCAATCGTATAGTCCACGCCATTCTTGAGACGAGTGGCGTAGATCGACTGCTCAAAGCCGAAGGTGACGTACGGGTTAAGTTTGTAGTACAAGGTGGCCGCCGCCATCTTTCCGTTCAAGAGCGGCAGAACCCCTTCGGCATTGACGTTGTATAGGTCCTTATGCACGACTTGGTCCTTCCCCAAGTCAAAATACAATTGCCAGCCCGCGTTGCGGCCCTTCGGATTGGCGTTAAACCAGCGCGAGAGCGGCAGTCCGAGATTGATGAATCCGCCAAACGCACGGATCGGCCGCTCGGGAGCAACGACGACATTGCCGGTGGGGCAGGCTGTCGTGAGGGTGACCGCGACAGTGCAGCCCAGTTGCGGGGTGCCGGAAGCGGCGACTACACCGTCGACAGGGGTGAACGTGGTTGGGTTACTAAGCCCTCCCGCGTCGGTGAAAAAGGTGTTGACTTGCCCACCGAAGAAGAACCGCAGGTCTCCGCCGAAATAGGCGCTACCCACCAGGGTGAACCAGCGAGTGGGCAATTGGATGCCAACTTGGTTGCCGTACATTTTGCTGGAGGTAGTAAAGCCATTCGGGAAGGCGTCCTGATAGGAGCAGATCAACGGGTTCGCAGCACAGTACGCCACTGTGGTGGTGTACGCGCTGTTGGTAACGATGGAGGTTCGCCTGGACCGGAAACCGCTCCAGAATATCTGAGCCGGCGCAACCGCCGGCGCTTTGTCGAGCTGGAACTGCAAGGCCAATCTGCCTTCGAACTCGGGACGGCCGGAGTCGGCGCCTTCGCGCTCGGCTTGCGCGATTTGGCCCTGAAGGCCCAGGCTCCCGAGCTTTTCGATCTGCCCGGTAGATGGCATCATGATCGCAAAGGTGGGAGCAAGCTTGAAATTGCGCGATCCACCCAGTCCTTGCACCAGCCCGAACTGGAATTGCGGAGAACGCTCGTAGATGTCGCCGTACCAGTAGCCCAGGGCCGTGGTTTCCAGAATACTGGGCAGCGCAGTGGATCCGAACAGCGTCCAGTCCTGTCCGCCCTCGAAGTAAATGTCCGTCTTGTCGCTGGCGGCATAGTCCAAACGAGCCCAAGCCAGGCGCAAGGAGAACATGCTGCTGCGAATGGACGAAACGTCGCGGTTGTCCACCTCGCTAAAATTGCCCTCATAATCGCCTTCGATGCGCCCCGTGAGGATCATCTTGCTCGATATGTCTGGCCATTCGATGTTGCCTCCGATACGGCTGGAGCGTGCCTTCAAATGGAATTCGGGATCCTCCGTAGGGCCAGTATTTAAGACCGAGGTTGACGACAGAAACAAGCCTGGAAAAGGCATGTCATCGCCATTCGGATTACTGCTATCGTGAACCGCTGTTGCCTTAATAAAGCCATAAGGTGTCATCTTGACCGGGCCCATCTTGAAGGCGGCATTCAGACCGTCCTTCGTGGGAGGATTGACCGGCAGTACGCGCAAGGGCACGATTGCCGGCACCACCGCCGGTGCGGCGGGCGGCGTTGGCTTGGCCGTCTGAGGAGCAGTAGCAGCTTCCAGCGAGGACTCGGTTTCCGGGCTCGCGAGGGATTTTGAGATGGCTTCGCGAACCGCACCGGGCGACGCTGCTGGTGCGGCGGGCTGTGGCGACGAGTTCGTCGCCGCCGACAGATCGGCAGCGGTCAGCAAGCCTTTGCGGCTGAGCGCTTCCACCAAAAGCTGAAATTCAGCGTCGGGAGCGGCATTCCGAATGGAGTTGGCTTCCGCCGGATTGAGCACTCCTTTCATGACCAGAACGCCCAGCAAGGCTGTGACGTTGGCGTTTCCAACCGCAGGAGTGGGACTTGGGCTGGGGTTAGGACTGGCTGTGGCGTCGGCATTCGCGGTATTGGCTGAGGGAGTATTTTTCGGGTCTGCGGCATCATTCGTTCCGGCAAAAACGAAGACGGGCGCGACCGAGACGGCTGCTAGCAGAGAACTGCAAAGCCATTTCTTCAGGGTCATAGACGGTGTTGTTCTCCTAACCGGGAGCCTTTCATTGAAATAGGCAAGCACAACCATGGCTTGCCGTCGGGCCTGGGTGCACAACATTCCGATCTGAATCGCGATTCTGATTGAACTTGCCTGTGGCTCTGGCTTTCGAAAACGACGAACTGCAGATACGAAGGTAGTTGGGGTACCGAGTGAGGTAGGTGGATGAGACGGGTACGAATGGACGAAGCAGCGGAACGTTAACCGAATGTTCAGCAGCAACTTTGTCATCGTCGACATGGACGGTGGCTCCGTTCCGGCCCAAAAAGTGGCCGAGGACATAGTGCGAGAACTTACGGGGTGGTCTGAATTGCCGCTGTGATGGCGGTCACTGATCTAGGTGATTTGAAACATCAAGCGGAGCGAGTGTAGATCAAGTTGCGAGGCAGTTGAGTTGATCCTGAGGTGCGTTTTGTCGTGGTCGAGACACGCTCTATTGTGATTTGCGTCACTGCGGAGGGTACATGCCCAGAGCAGAATCCACGGCAGTCCGTCAGTAAATCGCCGCCTTCGCGGAGGTCCGCATGAATGTTCTAAGCATTGACAAGCCAGAAAACATCTCCAACCTTTTAGCTCTGGACCAGGAATACGCGGCGCCGGAAATTGTGGCGCGCAACGTTGTGCAGAAAAACTGGCGGGGAGAATGTGCGCGCGCGCAAAAATACCCGGAAGTCTTCTGGGCGGACTACGCCAGCCGCTTTGTGTGGTCGCAGAAATGGGATCGCGTGCTGGAGTGGGACGGCGTACATCACAAGTGGTTCACGGGCGCCAAGACCAACATCACGATCAACGCGCTGGACCGGCATGCGAACTCGGATCGGCGTAATCGCGCCGCTTTCATTTGGCTGGGCGAGGATGGCAGCGAACGGATTGTTACGTATGGGCAACTACATCGCATGGTCTGCCGCTTTGCCAACGGCCTGAAATCGCTGGGCGTGGTGAAGGGCGACCGAGTGGTTATTTATATGCCCTTGACGATTGAAGGCGCAGTCGCGATGCTGGCGTGCGCACGAATCGGAGCGATCCATTCGGTCGTGTATGCGGGCTTGGGGCACACTGCTTTGCAGGATCGGATTGTTGATGCCGAGGCGAAGGTAGTGATTGTGGGCGACGTGGGATTCCGGCGCGGGAAGACGGTTGCGCTGAAGGCGATCGTCGATGAAGCGGTGGAGAAGCTGGAGTTTGTCGAAAAAGTTGTGGTGTACTCGCGGAGCAAGGCTGAGCTTTCTGGTCCGCGCGAAGTTGACTTTAATGACTTGTTGAAGTTTTCTCCGGAGTGCCCGGCTGAAGAAATGGACGCGGAGGATCCGCTCTTCTTGCTCTACACCTCGGGCTCAACCGGCAAGCCGAAAGGCGTTCTGCACGTGCATGGCGGCTACATGGTGGGGACTACGTATCATTTGGAAAATTATTTCGACGTCGGTGACCGTGACATTTTTTGGTGTACATCGGATATCGGCTGGGTGGTCGGTCATTCTTATATCGTCTATGCGCCGCTGTGCGCGGGTGTGACCACGTTGTTTCGCGAAGGGGCAATCGATTATCCGAATCCGGGAACGGCCTGGGAGATCGTAGAGCGCTACGGCGTCACCAAAATGTTTACGGCACCCACGGCGTTGAGAATGTTCATGCGCTACGGCGAGAGTTATCCGGCGGCACACGATCTGACCAGTTTGCGCGTGATCGCGTGCGCGGGAGAGCCGTTGAATCCAGAGGCCTGGCGGTGGGCGCAGACGCATCTGGCCGGCGACGGGAAGTGGGGATACGTGATCGATAATTGGTGGCAAACGGAGTTGGGAGGCCCCACATTGGGGACGCCGCCGTCGATGGCGATGCGTCCGGGAAAAGTTGGCGTGGCCGTGCCGGGAGCCGAGGCGGATGTGCTGGACGAAAACGGAAAGTCCGCGCCTCCGGGAGTGGGCGGACGTTTGGTGCTGAAGCGGCCGTTTCCTCATATGCTGCGCAGTGTTTGGCGTGATCCGGCGCGCTATGAACGTGACTGGCAGGTGATTCCCGGTTGTTATGTGACGGGCGACGTTGCCATGAAAGACAAAGATGGATACATCGCGGTGTTGGGCCGCTATGATGACGTGCTCAACGTGGCTGGGCACCGCATCGGCACGGCTGAGGTGGAAAGCGCGCTGGTATCGCATCCCGCGGTGGCGGAAGCTGCGGCCATCGGAGTGCCGGATGTGATGAAAGGCGAAACGATCAAAGTGTTTGTGCAGGTTCGCAGCGATCACGTGGCTTCCGATGCGCTGGCGGCGGCGTTGATCGAACATGTACGGAGAGAGCTGGGGCCGATCGCGACGCCATCATCGTTGGAGTTTGTGGCATCGTTGCCGAAGACGAGATCGGGGAAGATCCTGCGGCGTTTTCTGAAGGCGAAAGAAGCGGGAGTCGACGCCGGAGACGTATCGACGATGGAGGGATGATCCCGGCCTCCTCCCGAACGAGTCTCCCGCCGCGGAAACTATCAGAAGGTGAAACGGCCACCGACTGTCGGAGCACAGTTGTTGTTGCTCAAATAGGGGACGCCGGGTTTATGAGGGATAGCGATGGCCAGACCGCCGCTCACCCAGGAATACGCAATTCCGGCAAAACCGTCGAAGCGCTTGGTGAAGTGATGATCCGCATAGAGTGACCCCTCGTTGAGGGTGCCCGCGCAGGAGCTGCGGAAACCGGCTGAAGGCGAGCAGGTCTGCGGAACACGGAAGTCGTTCTGCCGCTGTTGATACCAGGCGAAGGTGAAGTCGGTTTTGCTGCGGTAGGTGTACTTCACGCCCGTCCACCAGATATTCACCAACTTCTCAGAATCAAGATTGTTGTCTTCGACCCCGCTCATGAAATAACCGCCCTGGTCCGAGGCTCCAACGCCCAACGGGTTCTTCGGATTGTTCTGCCAGATGTATTCATACCCGGCAAAAAACTTGAACGGCTCCCAGGCATACTTGGCAGCGACCATGATTGCGTAGTTGTCGGTCACGATGCCATAGACTGTTTCGTTCGGGTCGATCAGATTGACCCCGCCGTTGATGGGGTTGGTATTGATACTGTCCGTGGTTGACTGATATGACGCCGACAGACTCTGTGGCCCCAGCAGGGGGTTCAGGACGCTGATCGCCTGGTTGTAATGTTGGGGGACGATGTCTGCGGAGAATTTGCCGTAGTTTGCGCCGAGGTCGAATCCATAGGCGTTGTTATGCGCTGATTCCGGCGTGCAGGTGGTGGCAGTCCAGTTTGCAGAGGCCGAGTAGCAGCCGGCAGAACCGTCGGCGAATTTATACATCGCACCGAAATGGACCGGGCCATAGGCAATGCGATACTTCACGGCGTCATCCCAACGGCTGTTTTCGGTGTCGCCTCCGCCGGCCATGGTGCCGTTATACCCGATGTAGGAAAAGGCATAGCTGCCGCCAGCCGGATCGTAAAGCAGCATCGCGTCGGTGCCGAGAGAGCGCTGACGACCGAAGGTCAGCGTGCCGAAATGCGTGGACAATATCCCGGCATAATATTCGTCGTTGAAGGGTTGGCCCGCGCGGGCGCCGTCAATGGCGTACGAATAGCTGTTCCTGGGAAGGCCGTTGTTGATGATGTCAGTCTTTGAAGCGTTGGCGAGCAGGCCGGACTGCGGATTGATGCCAGTGGAAGCGTTGAACACAACCGACCAGCCATGCGCAAACTCTTCCTTGCCCCTGATGCCCAGACCCGTCTGTTGCAGGTTGTCGGGCGCGACGAGGAATCGATGTTGAAAGCCGTTCCGGTTCACCAGGGATGCGCCTTCATAGTTGTAGCCGTTCTCCGGTAGTCCGTGGCTGACCCAGCCGACGCCGACGTCATAGGCACCGTACACCGTGATACCGTGCCAGGTCAGCGTGCAATCGGTGGTGGCGAACTCGCGGCCGTTGGCGCAGGCGTCGGGAGTGCTTCGCTGCATCTTGATGTCGATGGTGGTGTCCTGGCCAACTGCCAAGCTGATTCCCGTGCGCGTTTCATCGGCGAACCCTGCTTTTGCTGCTCGAATCTCGAAGCGCCCCGGAGGCAAGCTGGAGGCCTGAAAGTGTCCCCTGCCGTCGGTTGTGATCGTGCGCGTCGAACCTGTGTCAACGTTCTTGATTGTCACGGCGACATCGCGAAGGGCCGTGCCGGTTTGGTCCGTCGCCACGCCAGAAAGGCTCGCTCCCGTTTGGGTCCACGCCGGGGATGACGAAAGCAAAAAACCAACCGCTGCGATAAACAGACAAGCCTTGCACATTTTCGACCTCGAAAAATCACTCGTTTGCGACAGAAGTCGAAAGTGTACAGGAGATACGAGTTTAATGTCCAGAAGTGTACGGTATAGTCTTGTTTGTGCAATGAGCTATAGGCCAGCTCATGCGGATGCGACTGAGTTGACCGCGAACGTCGTTGTCGCTACGATTGCGTTCCGATGCCGAGGAACCGCAAATCCGAGGATAAGAATGATGTATTGCTGAAGCTGCGGGATGCGGCTTTGCAACTGGGGATCAGCTTTCCTACGATCAAGCAGTGGATTTACAAGAAGAAGATTCGCAGTCTCCAGACCGCCGGAGGACACCACCGTATCCCGCAAGGTGAACTGGACCGGTTGCTTTTCCGTACGCGAGGGCGCACGGAGAAGGAACGCAAGGAAGTCATTCGGCACGTCAGCGGGCGGAATCAATTAATCGGGCGAATCGATGAGGTTCGCATCAGCGGCCTGATGGCGGAGGTCCGGATTTCTATCGGCGATCAGCAGATCACATCGATTATTACATCGCGGTCTGCGCGAGAGATGCAGCTGAAGCCAGGCCAGACTGCGGCGGCCCTGATAAAAGCTACTGAAGTGATGATTCTGCGGGTGTGAGAAGTTGCGCCTGCGCTATCGACAGGAAGCAAAGGTTGTAAGCGGCACTGGCAACCCGGAGTGCGTGTAGACTTTCTACAGCGATTGATCCGGAGCCGACCACGAATGAAAACTGCTAAACTGGCAAAATCCTACCGCATCGATAATGGCAAACACTTCCAGCTAAAAGACTACGATCCGGCTGACACTGGACGCTGGCACTCCGTCGACCAAGCCAAAGAGCAGTTGCAGAAGGATGTTGCGCGCATGGAAGACTTACAGGCCAAGCTTTACGCGCAGGATCGCTGGGCGCTGTTGCTGATCTTTCAGGCCATGGACGCGGCGGGGAAAGATGGGACGATCAAACACGTGATGTCCGGGGTGAATCCGGAGGGATGCCAGGTCACTTCATTTAAGACGCCATCCGATACCGAACTGCAGCATGATTTTTTGTGGCGGACGACCCGGCACCTGCCGGAGCGGGGACACATCGGGATTTTCAACCGCTCTTATTATGAGGAGGTGCTGGTGGTGCGAGTACATCCTGAGGTGCTCAAGAGCGAGAAAGTACCGCCTGCGCTGGTGACGAAGGACATCTGGAAAGAGCGCTTCGAAGACATTCGGAGTTTTGAACGATACATGGCGCGGAACGGGACGGTGATCCGGAAGTTCTTTCTTCATCTTTCCAAGAAGGAACAGAAGAAAAGATTTCTAGCGCGATTGGATGAGCCGGAAAAACATTGGAAGTTTTCCGAAGCAGATATTCACGAGCGCGATTACTGGGACGACTATCAGGATGCCTACGAGGATATGATCCGCCACACGACGAGCGACCATGCTCCGTGGTATGTGGTGCCTGCTGATAACAAATGGTTCACGCACCTGGTAGTTTCGGCGGCGATTGTGGAGACTCTGGAAGAGCTTGATCTTGCGTATCCGAAAGTTGACGCGGCGAAAGAGAAGGAAATTCAGGCTGCGCGACGGATATTGTCGAAGAAATAGGGCGGCGGTTTTGCATTCCGCGCCAGCAGCAGTACGATAGACCATCCGTAATAAGGATCTGTACGATTCTCCTGGGGGAGCAATCCGAACATGGCCAGTCAAGGGACTTTTCCTGGTAGCAAATCTTTAAAGCATTCAATCCTGTGGATACCGTTAATTGTGATTTTGACGGTACTCGGAACAGATCGCGCAGTTTTCGCGCAGACCAAACCCGAGCGGCAATCGAAGGCGGCCAAGGCCACCGAATCTGCAGCGACGTCAAGCACAACCGCGTCGAATGCGAACGGCTCCGCCGAAAGCGAATCGGGCAAGCCGGAAGACAAGCTTTTCAAAGGAATGAAATATCGCATGATCGGCCCTTTCCGCGGCGGTCGGTCGCTGACTGCGGCCGGAATCCCGGGTGACCCCACGACTTATTATTTCGGCGCGACGGGAGGCGGGGTCTGGAAGTCAACCGACGGCGCGATGACCTGGACTTCGGTCTTCGATAAGGAAGGGAGTGGGTCGATTGGCAGCCTGGCAGTGGCCAATTCGGATCACAACACGATTTATGTGGGCACAGGAGAGGCTTGCATACGCGGCAATATTTCTCACGGCGATGGAGTTTACAAGTCTCTGGATGGCGGGAAGACGTGGAAGAACGTTGGCCTGCACGATAGCCGAGCCATCGGCAAAGTCATTATCAATCCGAACAATCCGGATATCGTTTTCGTGGCGGCGCTCGGCCATCCCTTCGGACCGAACACGGAGCGTGGCATCTTCCGCACGATGGATGGCGGCAAGACTTGGGAGAAGGTTCTTTATAAAGATGAGAACACCGGCGGCATCGACGTAGCTTTCGATCCACACAATCCGAATATTTTGTTCGCAGCGCTCTGGCAGGCGCGCCGGACTTCGTGGAGCATGACCAGCGGCGGACCGGGAAGCGGGCTCTATCGCTCGAGTGACGGCGGCACGACCTGGAAGCGGCTGGAAGAGCATGGCCTGCCCAAGGGACCGTATGGGCGCATCGGGATTGCGGTGGCTGCCAACTCTGATCGCGTTTACGCCTTGATCGAGGCGCACAATCCGGATGGCGGTTTGTATCGTTCCGACGATGGCGGCGAAAGCTGGGACTTTGTGAATCCCAGTCACAGCCTGTGGCAACGGCCCTGGTATTACATGCACATCATCGCCGACCCGAGAGACGAAAACGTTGTCTACATTATGGATGTGGAGGCGTACAAGTCGACCGATGGCGGGCACCTGTTCAATCGCATCCATGTTCCGCACGGAGATAATCACGGATTGTGGATTGATCCACGGGATACGCGGCGGATGATCGCATCGAACGACGGTGGAGTGACCGTGACTTTGGATGGAGGTAAGAACTGGACGCTGGAGGACAATCAACCAACAGCGCAGTTCTACCACGTGATTACGGACTCGGCCACGCCTTACCGCGTGTATGGTGCGCAGCAGGATAGCGGAACGGTGGCTATTGCCAGCCGCAGCGATGACGGTTCCATCGACCGCACGGATTGGTATGACGTGGGCGGAGGAGAGGCTGGGTACATCGCGCCGTACCCGCCGGATCCGAACATTGTTTACGCGGCAGACTATCAAGGGAACATCACGCGCTACGACCGGCACATCGGACAGGTGAAATCGATCACGGAGCAGCCGGAACTTTCCGACGCTCACGGTGCGGCCAACCTGGAACACAGATTCCAATGGACGGCGCCGGTGCTGATCTCATTGCACGACCCCAACACGCTGTATCACGGGGGAGAGCGGCTGTTCAAAACTACCGACGGTGGCGTGCACTGGCAGGCGATCAGTCCGGACCTGACGCGTAATGACAAGAGCAAGCAGAGTGTTTCGGGAGGCGACATTACCCTGGATGATTCGGGAACGGAGTACTACGACACGATCTTTGCCGTGGCGGAGTCGCCGATCACGAAAGGTTTGCTATGGGTTGGGACCGACGATGGTCTGATCCAGTTGACGCGCAATGAAGGAAAGAGCTGGACAAACATTACGCCGAAGGATTTGCCGGAGTGGAGCCGGATTAGCCAGATCGACGCGTCGCCGCATGAGGCGGGCACGGCTTATGTGGCCGTGGACCGGCATCAGAATGACGATCTGAAACCGTATATCTACAAGACGAGCGATTACGGCCAAACCTGGACGAAGTTGACGAATGGGATTCCCGAGGGCTCATTCGTTCGAGCCGTGCGAGAGGATCCGAAGAAACGCGGCCTGCTTTACGCGGGGACGGAAAATGGAGTCTACGTTTCGTTCAACGATGGCGCGGATTGGAAATCGCTAAAGTTAAATCTTCCGACTACGCCGGTGCATGACCTTGTGATTAAGGATAACGATCTGGTGGTGGCGACGCATGGGCGGGCGTTCTGGATTCTGGATGACGTGAGTCCGTTGCGGCAATTCACAGATGACGTGGCGAAACAGGATGTCCATCTCTACATGCCGGGAGCAGCTTACCGGATTCAGGCGGGAGAGTCTGGGGAACATCATCCCTCCAAGCGGACCGGGCAGAATCCGCCTGCCGGGGCTGTGATTTATTACTACCTGAAAGATGCTCCGAAAACTGGGACGGAGACGAAGCTGGAAATTCTCGACGCATCGGGGAAGGTGATTCGGAAATATTCCAGTGCGGAAGCACAACTGCCCGACGAACCTCTGGGACCGGACGACAAGAAGCCGGAAAAAGAAATCAAGCCGGACGCGGGCTTGAATCGTTTCGTGTGGGATTTGCGCTATGAGGAAGCTCATCGGGTTCCCGGCTATTATCTCTGGGAATACAACGGCGGCGCGAAAGGCGCTGTGGCTGTGCCGGGTGAGTATCAGGTGAAGCTGACGGTAGGCAGCGTGAGCCAGACTGCGCCTTTGGAAGTGAAGTTGGATCCGCGAGTGAAGGTAAGTGAGGCGGATCTGGCGGCGCAATTCAGCCTGCTGACGCAAATTCACGAGGAACTTAACAAGGTGTATGACACCGTCAATCAGATTCAGGACGTGCGCGCGCAGGTAGCTGGGCTGAAACGGCGGCTACCGGAGAATGCCAGCACGAAGGCGATTGTGTCCTCGGCGGACGATCTGGAGAAGAAACTGGTTGGGGTGCGCGATCTGCTAATCAATCTGACGATCAGCGCCAATGAAGATTCACTGGCCTACCCGCCGCAGCTGGATGCCAAGTGGGCGTTCCTGGCGATGGATGTTGGCAGCGCGGACTCAGCGCCCACCGAGGCTGAACAGCTTGAGTTCGAGAAATTGAAGCGGCAGAGCGGAGAATTGCTGAGCCGATGGGACGACCTGCAACGCCGCGATCTCGCCGCTTTCCAGAAACTGACGGCGGAAGGGAGCCTCTCCACGGTCGTGGTGCCACCTGCGGGCCGAGCGAGCGAGGTGGAAAACATCGATGCTCATTAGGCACAGTGTTTCCTAGTGTTTCGCGAGTGACCAACGTATTACTTCCGTGCCACTTCGATGGCACCGATGTGCCTTGTACACACTGTTGCGGGCTGCTAACTTGCCGATAGTGATGCTGATCCTCCCCTAATGTGGTAGCCGACTGGGATGTCTCGGGGGTGTGTATGAGGTTCATGCATCTGTGTTATGCGGCGGTAGGCTTCGCGGTGGCACGTTGGATCTTCAAACGGCAACCTGTTGCAGATCCAGTGGTTCGGTTACGTTCTTCTGGCTTGCTGTAGAAGTTGGGGTTTAGAGTTTGGGCGCGCGCCCCGTTGCGCCTCCATTTCGTCTAGCGCGCGCCCACTAACTTTCCGGTCCACCCGGAAGGTCTAGTACTAAGGTTTGCCTAAGTTATCTCTGTTTCGCAGGCCACTCTCACTACAATCTTGGCAGGACTGCTTGAGTTCGCAGCAGGATCACGCTCCGCCGCACTTTGTGCGGGCGAGTTATGGTGGTCCCGGATGACCCTGGTGAGAACACCGTTATCGTTATTAACACGTTGGACGATGGCCCTTCTAGTCGTGGGCATACTTGTGCTGGCCCTGCCGCAGCGGGTTCGCGCGCAAGAGGATCCGGATGAGACACCGCTGGGAGACGTAGCGCGGAGCTTTCGCAGCAAGTCCGCTCCATCCGACTTAGTGATTGATAACGATAACCTTTCGAAGGTTGTCGAAGACGCCGAAAAGCGGCGCGCCGCCGGTTCGACGATGGTGTTCTCTTTCGATCCGGGCGCAAAGGATTTCCACGTCTCCTCACCGGACGTGAGTTGCAGTCTTAGCTTCAGTGCAAAGACCAGCTCGCTGCTCGCCGATCCCGTCCCGTTGAACGAACTGCCGCAAAACGAACTGGCGAAGTTAGAAGGACCGGCGACCATCGATGGGGACTCGTTGCAAGTGTCGGTGCACAATGGAAGTTCCTGGGAGTTGCGCGAGGTGGTGATTGGCCTCACCATTGTGAGGCGTCCAGAGCCAGGCGATGCCGCTTCGTACTACGGCCGCGCGCGAATTGTTCCGGCGGTTGCTGGCGCAGCTTCTCGTCCAGTGCAAGATTCGTCGCAGAAGCTGCCGGATGTCACAATGTTGTTGAAAGTGAAAGGATCGGCCGCGCCGTCCGCGACGGCATTGTTTCGCACTCAGCTGAACTTTGCTCTTTTTCCGGACCAGGAATGGCACTGGGCGATCGTAAAAGCCAAAGGGGTGCCACCGCCGCCTTCTCCAGAAGCGATGACGATGACAGATCCGAACCCAGGGCCCGTCCAATCTCCTGCAGTGCAGCCGGAGGCCGGTTCGCTGAGCCTGCCCGCCACTCTGCCTTCGTCCAATCTGAATGTTGCAGTTCACCAGAAATAATAGCGAACCCATGCCTCCGGGAGATCTACCGGATCGCGCGTGTTAAACTGGCCACAAATCCCACATCAAGGAACTGAAGATGAAATTTGGAGTCATCATCTTTCCCGGGTCGAACTGTGACCACGATGCTTACTGGACCATCCAGCAGGTGGCGAAGCAGCCGGTATGCTTTCTATGGCACGAATCGCACGATCTGGAAAATTGCGACGCCATCATTGTTCCTGGAGGATTTGCTTTCGGGGATTACTTGCGGACCGGAGCGATCGCGAAGTTCTCTCCCGTGATGGAATCGGTGCGCCGGTTTGCGGATGGGGGAGGGTTGGTGCTGGGGATTTGTAATGGGTTTCAAATTCTGTGTGAAGCGGGACTGTTGCCGGGCGCTCTCATGCGGAACACCGGGCTGAAGTACATTTGCAAACCGGTGCAGGTACGGGTTGAAAATGCTGCCACTCCATTCACGAATGCGTCCACGCAAGGAGAGGTGTTGACCATTCCGATTGGCCACATGGAAGGGAACTACTTCTGCGATGCTGAAACGCTAGACGAACTGCAGCGCAAAAACCGCATTGTGTTTCGTTATTGCACTCCCGGCGGTGAGATCACGGCTTCGGCGAATCCCAATGGCTCGCTGGAAAACATTGCGGGCATTTGCAGCGCGGGGGGAAACGTTGTGGGCATGATGCCTCATCCGGAGCGGTCCGCTGAACCTGAACTTGGCGGGACCGATGGAATGAAAATCTTTCAGTCCATGGTGGGAGCGATGGCGAACCGCTAGAATCCCCAGGTAAATGTAAAGAGATGTAAAGTTTCTACGCCGGAAACAAAATTCTGTTTGAAAGTCCACTGATCTCCTGCTAGTGTAACCGCGAAGCGCTTCCCATTCACGCCCCACTGGAACTAAATGCCTAGAAGAAATCTAGGGAGGAGTGTGCTTGATGACGTCGAAACAGATTCTTGACGCCTTTTCTGAAACGTTGATGCAAGATGAACGGATACTGAGCCCACGCGAGCGGGAGTTGCTGATGAGCCTGCTGCAAAACGCGAGGGACGCATCCAGCAATCCCGAAACTCAATCCGCTGTGACTGCTGCGATCGCGCGATCGGTGGGTGAAACGGTGGCGCAACGGGCTTTTACCCTGTTGGGGAGCAGCATCGTGGAGCAGATTGTGGCGCGTGGCGCGGCTTCCGGTGGCTCCGAAGAACCTATGCCTGCAACGGTGTTTGCCGGACCGAAACCGCCGGGTCCCGGGGGACCGCAGCCGCCTTCCGGCCCGCATGACATTCCTGGACCGCACCCGCCAGGCCCCGGACCGCAACCCCCGAGCGGACCACCGGGCATTGATCTGCGGCACGCGACCGCAGTCGGGCGACAGGAAGCACAGAAGAGTCAGCCGGCTTCCAACAGCGGTATTGCTGTGCTGGAAACGCCGGCAGAGGTTCGGGCGCGGTGCGTAGTGCTGGATGAGTTCCTGGCTCCGCAAGAAGTGGAGGAACTGGTTCGCTATACGCTGGAGCATGAAACGGAGTTCCGGAACAGCGAAGTGATTTCGCCGAACGGGGAGTCGGGTGAAACTGACTATAGCCACCGTCGCTCGCGCGTTCTGATGCAGTTGGGAGCGCACGAGCAAGTAATACTCAATCGAATCCGCGGAGTATTGCCAAAGGTTTTGCAACAACTCGGGATCGAGGAGTTTCCCATTACGCGGACGGAGGTGCAAATCACCGCGAGCAATGATGGGGACTTCTTCCATGCGCATTGTGACGATGCGCAAGAACGGATCGCATCGCGGCGGATGACGTTCGTGTATTTTTTCCATCGCGAACCGAGTCAGTTCGAGGGTGGAGAGCTGCGGCTGTATGATTCCAGGAAGAAGGGCGGCTATCCGCTCGGCACGGGGAGCTACGAGACCATTGTGCCGCAGCAGAACCAGATCGTCTTTTTTCCGTGCTCGATACTGCACGAAATTACGCCGGTGCAATGCCGCTCGCGGGCCTTCGCCGACAGTCGGTTCACGGTGAACGGATGGCTGCACCAGTAAAAGAAACGGCGTGGCTTGAGTGGATCGCAGGCCTCATGGGGGCGGCATCGCGGCAACGACACAGCGCGATGCTGCCGCCGAACCAGTTCCATTGTCTGCTGGACGAGTTACCGCTGCACCTGATTCCGCGATGCTTTCTCAATCGGCAGAACTCGCAGAGCGACGCGGCCCAAGAATTATTTTTTAACCCTGCTTGTGTGATCTTGCCCGCGGGAGAAGTTCCGGAGGAACTACAAGCGCATCGTGACTTGCTCGACGGTTTTTACTTGCAGGGCCCAGTGGCGTGGGTGCGTGATACGGCTATCGGCACGCTGCAGCCCTTCTGGCTGGGACCGCGACTCGACGCTGCGGTTTCGCGGCTCCGCGCGGGCGAACCCGCGCTCTCTCTACCCGGCGGAGTAAGGCTCTTGCTGGCACAGGCTGGTATCTTGACTCCAGCCAATCACGCTGAGCGGCGCGCAGCGGAGTGGTCGAAAATTGTGGCCAGAGGTGCTGCTGAATTTCGGGAGCGGAACTATGCACCTCTTCGCAACTTGATTCATCCGCTCAATCTTGCTGCTTTGCGACGTTACTATCGGTATGCGATTCGGAGGGGTGCGATACGTCTAGGAGACCAGCAGAGTGGTCGGCGCTATGTAGCCCACAATGAGCCGGTCGCGCGCTACTTCCACCATGCGATCGCCAATGTAGTGAGCAGCATCGTAGGAGAGCCGGTCAAGCCTTCGTATGTTTATCTGGCGTCCTACTTGAGCGGTGCCGAGCTGAAGAAGCACACGGACCGCCAGCAGTGCGAGTTTAGCGTCACGTTATGCCTGGATTTTTCTCCCGAACCTGGGCTGGCAACTTCGTGGCCGATTCGTCTTGATACTTCTGAAGGCGAGGTTACGGTTTACCAAGCACCGGGAGATGGTTTGGTCTATCGCGGGACGAAGGTTCCACACTACCGGGATGCCCTTGGTGAGGGATACACGTCGACCTCCATTTTCTTCCATTATGTTGCGGCGGATTTTTCGGGATCGCTCGACTAGAAACGCCGCGGGGCTCAGTGCAGTCCGGAAATCACGTAGAGGACAGAGAAAACCTGGTAGTAACTGTAGGCGAAGCGTGAAGCGTCGCGACTGACAACTACTGGAGCGATGAAAACGATGCCGACAGGCGTTGCGGGCTGCAAGTCCTGGACGAGGGTTTTTTCGCCGGTGAGTAAGTTGACTTTGTAAACCCCTGTGGGAACCTGACCGGGGCGATATCCATAAATAGCCGAAATATCCTCCGACCATTGGATCGGAACGAAGCCTGGTTCGAGACCGGGGATGGGATGCGGAGCGCCCCCAGCAACGGGGTACACCGCCGCGGTTGGACCGTTATTGGCAATAATGGATTGTCCGTCGGGAGAGACCAATCCGCCCGTAATTCCTTCCGGCGTGACAGGCGTTAGTTTTCCCGTATCCAGATCGACGAAGTAGCAGCGCACTCCATGGCCCGGTTCATTGCCATTGATGGTGATTCGTTTCCCGTCGGCAAGAAAATGAGAAGAGCCATTATGGATGCGTTCCAATCCTGTGACCGGAATAGTATGGGGTTGACCGGCGCCAATGGGGTACAGGGTGACCCGGCCTGGGCTGCCCACGAGAATTGAAATCGCCCATTTTCCGTCCGGGGAAAGGCTGCCTGCGCTCCCGTCACCCAGCAGTATCGGTGGTGTTCCGTCGATTTTGCGAATCGCGACAGAATAGCTGGGAGGCGCGGCCTCGCTCGCGTCCTCGAACAAAACGGACTGCCCGTCACTCGAGATATCTTTCGCAACATCCCAGTCGTGCCAGGAAAGGTTGATGGAGTCGCCTTTGGTTGTGGAAGTGGCCATAGCAAGGCGCTCTGCATCCAGACTTACCATTACGCGGCCGTCCGGTGCTGCATCCTGCAAGGTCATTCCCGCTGGGATTTTGAGAACGGTTCGAACTTTACCCGAGGTATTTACGGCGAGCAAAGCGCGGGTATAGCCATTTTGGGCGGCCGTAAACCAGATTTCTTTTCCGCCGGAATTCCAGGCTAGCCCGTCGGCGGAGTCCCACTCCTGAGTAAGTATCTTCACTTTCCCGGCGAGATCCATGAGGCAAACAAGACCGCGATCGTCCCACAGCGAGGGATGGTTGATGAAAGCCATTTTTTCGCCCTGCGGAGAAAGACGGATGTGACTGATCCAGCCGTTGCTCTGATACAAGACGTGGCCCAGAGGATACTCAATTCGATCCCGTCCGTCGGCGTGGTGTACAACCGCCAACTGACCGTCCGGTCCCCAGTCGGCCCAACGGACATCCTCTAAAAGTTCTCGAGGAGATCCGCCAGCCAGAGGTGCACGCGCCAACATGCCTTGTTCAATTTGAAGGTGCGCCATGTGAGCGCCGTGAAGCAACAGTGCTAATTCACCGGACTTGGAAATCGCCAGCAAGTTTGCATCGGCAAGATTGAGTGGTTGGCTTAAGAGGGAATCGCCCACGGTGGAGAAGAGTTGAAGCGGTTTGCCGTTCCAGGCGGCGCCGTACACCACCGAGCGATAGTCGGGGGCAAACCGGGCCGAATAAAGTGTGCCCTGGTCAAAGGTCAGGCGCCGGTATGTAAGAGACGAAGTGGTAGCCGGCGTCTGGCGGATGGCGATCGACAGCGTTGTAATGAGAAGTGCTGCTGCGATTGCCCAAGGGAGTATCTTCGTCTGCAACTTCGGAGGCTTTGAAATGGGTGCTCGTCCGCCGGAAGCGATGGCCAAGGTTTCCAAAGCGAAGCCTAAATCGCGAGCCGATTGAAAGCGCTTTTCTGGTTCTTTCTCCAGGCAATGGCGGACGATCTGTTGGACCGAGACGGGAACTCCTGGCTGACTCAGATCGATGTCGGGCGGATCCTCGCGCAGTACAGCCGTGATCGTGTCGACCTCGGTCTCGCCGCGAAATGCCCGTCGACCGGTAAGCATCTCGTAGAGAATCGCTCCCACGCTGAAGATATCGCTGCGATGATCGACCCCCTTGGCTCGCAGCTGTTCCGGCGACATATAGGCGACGGTACCGATTACGGCGCCAGTTTTCGTCACTGTGGTGAGGTTCTCTGGAGTTCGGCCGGATTCCTCGGGCGCGGATTGCAGCTTGGCTACGCCGAAATCGAGAATTTTGATCCGGCCGTCAGTAGTCACAAACAGGTTTTCGGGCTTGAGGTCGCGATGAATGATGCGACGATCGTGCGCCGCGACCAGGCCTTGTACGATCTGGAGGGTAAAGTCGATGGCTTGCCGGGTGGGCAATGGACCTTCGGAGAGTCGCTGCCGGAGAGTTTTACCCTCCAGCAACTCGCAGACAATGTAAGGAGATCCCTCGTCGAGACCGACGTCATAGACGGCGACAATATTGGGATGATTGAGTGCGGCAGCGGCGCGGGCTTCCAACTCGAAGCGCCGGAGATGATCGGCATTGCCGCTGGAACTCTGCCGGATTAGTTTCAGAGCGACGTCGCGGCCGAGCCTTTCGTCGCGTGCCCGGTAGACCTCGCCCATGGCTCCCGCGCCGATTTTTTCGATAACCCGGTAGTGACCTATAACTCGGCCAATCATGACCAAAACACGCCCCGCAGGCATGTTAGGGTGCATATTCATTGCAGTCAATGACCCGTTCGTGAGTGAAGTATCGGGCGAGTGCTTGCTCTGGTTCGCGGTGGTGTTTATTATCGGAGTAGTGCGGTGGCCGGAGAAACGGGTCGTGGTATAATTCCGGTTCGCCTGCAGATTTATCGAGGCAGCCTGTGATTCCCTCTACGGGCGAATCCCGCGCCAATCAGGATCATTAGATACGAGGTCTAGCCATGTCTGGCCATTCAAAATGGGCCACAATCAAGCATAAGAAGGGCGCGCTCGACGCCAAGCGCGGCAAGATTTTTACCCGTCTCATTAAGGAAATCAGCATCGCCGCGAAGAACGGCGGCGGCGATCCTGATTCCAATCCCCGCCTGCGCGGCGCCATTCTCGCGGCGAAGTCCGAGAATATGCCGGCCGATAACATCAAGCGGGCGATTCAGCGTGGTACTGGCGAACTGCCCGGCGCTACCTACGAAGAGTTTTCTCTCGAGGGTTACGGTCCGGGTGGGGTTGCGATCCTGCTCGATATCAATACTGACAACCGCAACCGCACCGTGAGTGAAATTCGCCACGTCTTCGGAAAGAACGGTGGCAACATGGCGGAAGCTGGGGCAGTCTCCTGGATGTTCCATAAGAAAGGTGACATCATTATTCCCAAGAGTGCGGCGAAAGAGGACGACCTGATGAACATTGTCCTCGAAGCGGGCGGTGAAGACTTGAATGACGATGGTGAGAATTGGGAGATCTTAACCGAGCCCTCGGCTTTTGAAGCAGTGCTCGAAGCGGTAAAGAAAGCGGGGATTGAACCCGCGTCTTCGAGCGTTGCTATGATTCCGCAGAACTACATCAAGCTGGAAGGCCAGGCGGCCAACACCATGATCCGGCTGATGGAAGCGCTGGAAGATCAGGACGACGTGCAGAACGTGCACTCCAACTTTGACATCGATCAAAAGTTGCTGGAAGAAGTTGCTGGCTGATTGGTGCGCGAGAAGGTTTGAGAGCCGCCCGGGTGGGCGGCTCTTAATTTTTCCAGATGCGATCAAAAAAGTTTTCAACACAAACGTGGAAAATTCTGTGGAAAAGCACAGCAGTATCTTTGTAAGTGATTCAACGGGAGATGGTTCAGCACTTTGCACCGGAGCGAGTGCTGGCACTTTCGTGGTAAGTGCACCACGCTACGCGACACGGATCGACGCAACGTGGGTGGAGCGACGGTGAAACTGAGGCTCGACAGATTGCTGGTCGATCGTGGGCTCGTTGCCTCGCGGGATCGCGCGCAGGCGCTGATTATCGCGGGAAAAGTGTTGGTTAACGAGCAGAAGTTCGATAAGGCTGGCACTCAAGTTGCATTCGACGCCGCTGTTCGCCTGCTCGGGGACGATCTGAAGTATGTGAGTCGAGGCGGACTAAAGCTGGAGCGTGCTCTTGAACATTGGAAGATTAGCGTTGAAGGCAGGACTTGTCTTGATGTGGGAGCTTCCACCGGAGGATTCACCGATTGCCTGCTGCAATATGGAGCCGTGCGCGTGATCGCAATCGATACCGGCTATGGGCAGATGGATTTCAAGCTCCGTCAGGATCCTCGGGTTCGACTGCTGGAAAAGACGAATGCACGTTACGTGACGAGTGAGAGTATCGGAGAAATGGTGGACTTGATCGCGGTGGACGTAGCGTTTATTTCCGCGACCTTGGTGCTGCCACCGGCGGTGAACGCGGTCTTCCCCCAGTCTATCAGCGAGCGTCGCGGCAGAAAGGTGATCGTTCTGGTCAAACCTCAATTCGAAGCGGGGAGGGAATTCGTTGGGAAGGGAGGGATTGTGCGCGACGAAGCGGCGCAACTTGGATCCGTAGAAAAAGTTAAAAGAACACTGGAGGGTCTTGGCTGCTCAAGTCTGGACGTGATCGATTCGCCGATCCTTGGCGCAGAAGGGAATCGCGAATTCCTGCTGCGGGGGGTCTTCTAGAAGGGTGCTGAAAAAGGAGCCGATTCAGACATAGCCTGTCGTCACTGAATGTGGGTGGGATGACAGACCTAGCTATTGTGAAAAAAGGCCAACGCATTGCTGCTTCCTTACGTGTTTCCTCGTGAGGTCAACCGAATAGCATCGCGACTTCTCATCTCGGACAAAAAGGGAGTTGTGCGAGATTTTCAAGTCAGTAATGTAGACCCACTGTATGTCTTCCTCCCACCAGATCTTGATGTGGGTATGGAACACCTTCACTCTCCACAACACGCTGCCGGTTGAGGCATCCGCCGCGACGACGTATTGGTCTCTTCCGTCGCCTTCTGCTGAGTACCGGATTCCGCCGGAAGTAACCGGAGTGACGGGTTTTGGCGATAGCCGTTTTGCCAATGCAGATTCCGCGAGGAAAGCGAGAACGACGCATGTAATGACGAACTTCCGACGGAATGCGGCCATTGCTCCAGCCAGTTTACGACACCCGATGGCGGGAGATCCTCAGTTTTTCCGCAAGCTTCTAGTCCTCAGGACGGTCGGTTAAGGATTTTCACGCGGATTCTGTACAATCTTTCTTTCGCTCTTTCATCATGGCAATCTCGCCCTCATCTTCCCAACCCAAGGTAGCGGCCATCATCTCTCGCCCGGCGCGGACCGAGGTGGCTGATACTGTCCCAAAACTCCTGGCTTGGCTCCATGCTCACGGCTACAGCGTGATCGTTGACCCGGAGACTGCCCGGTATTCCAACGGCGAAGAGGAAGTGGCGCGGTCGCAAATGTCGTCGCGGCCCCTCGATCTAGTGGTGGTGCTGGGCGGGGATGGTACTTTGCTCTCCGCGGCCCGGGCCACTGCTCCCATTGATGTACCGTTGCTCGGGGTGAACCTGGGTTCTCTCGGCTTCCTTACAGACGTTCCGCTCTCGTCGCTTTTTCCCATGCTCGATAAGATTGCGCAGGGGCGAGCCGCCGTGGAGCATCGTTCGCTGATGCAGTGCGACTTGCTGCGCGGCGAACAGATACTGGGAAGCTATCTGGTTTTCAACGACGCGGTAGTCAACAAGACCGCTTTGGCTCGTCTGAATAATTACGATCTCTTCGTCGATTCGGTTTTCGTCTCGAGCTACCGGGCGGACGGAATGATTGTGGCAACGCCTACGGGATCGACCGCCTACTCACTCTCCGCCGGGGGCCCGGTATTGATGCCCACGGTCAATGCTTTCGTGATCACCCCGGTGGCGCCGCATTCGCTTACGCACCGGCCGCTCGTTGTGCCGGATTCGGCGGTGGTTGAACTTTTACTGCGTAGTGACGAAGAGGTGGCATACCTCAGTCTGGACGGGCAGCCGGGGCTTGATCTGTGCGATGGGGATAGAGTTCGGTGTCGCCGGTCTGAGCACAGTGTCAGCCTGTTTCGCACCGACCATGATTTCTTCCACGTGCTGCGAACGAAGTTGAAGTGGGGAGAAAGGTAGGTCAGGTCGCGAGCTATCGGGTGCAGTTACAACTCCGCGGCATACAGGTCGCGGACGTTTTCCCGACGACGAATAATCTTGGCAGACTTTCCCCGAACCAGAATTTCCGCGGGTCGCGGGCGCGAGTTATAGTTTGAGGCGAGCGCCATTCCGTAGGCCCCGGCATCAAGAATCGCAAGCAAGTCGCCTTCTTCGACGCGCGGCAACTCACGATCCCGAGCGAAGAAGTCTCCTGACTCGCACACAGGACCGACTACATCGATAGTTTCGTTCTTGGCAGAAGACTGCTTAGTCTGCATGACGGGAACGATCTCGTGATACGCGCCATAGAGCGCAGGCCGAATCAGATCGTTCATCGCGGCATCTACCACCAGGAAATGTTTGCTGTCGTTTTCTTTTCTGTAAAGGACCGAAGTAAGCAGAATGCCCGCGGGGCCAATGATTGAGCGTCCCGGCTCGAGCAGCAAACGGACGTTCAGTCCGCGCAGAGGCGTGGTTACGGCCCGCGCATACCGGGCAACGCAATCGGAAAATTCCAAGGCGGGATCGTGATATTCAATGCCGAGTCCGCCGCCGATGTCGACGAAGTCGATGGTGTGGCCATCCGCGCGCAACTCCCGAACCAGATCGGCCACACGATCGACGGCCTCGCCAAAAGGGGCAACATCGGTAATCTGGGAACCGATGTGGACGCTGACGCCAGCAACCTTCAGGTACTTTGCCTCAGAGGCTTCGGCGTAAAGCTCGCGTGCGCTGCCGATGGGCACGCCGAATTTGTGCTTGTGCAATCCCGTTGAAATGTAGGGATGGGTGTCGGCGGCGACGTCGGGATTCACGCGCAGAGCCACTTGCGCGACCGTCCGGCGGCGGGCTGCGCACTCGGCCAATGCCCGTAGTTCCGATTCACTCTCGACATTGAAGAGGAGGATGCCGGCCTGCAGGGCTGCGGTCAATTCTTTTCGAGATTTTCCAACTCCGGAAAACACAACTTTTCTTGCTGCCCGGTGATCGGCAACTTGCACCCGTTCCAGTTCTCCGCCAGAAACCACGTCGAAGCCGCAGCCCTTGCGGGCGAGCAGGCGGAGGATGCTCAGGTTGGAATTTGATTTTACGGAGTAGCAAATGGTGTAAGGAAAATGGCTGAACGCCTTCTCGAAAGCGGCCAGCCGGTTGAGGATGGCGGTTGCGGAATAAACGTAAAGAGGTGTTCCGCAACGCTCTGCAAGCTTGGTAAGAGGAATATCCTCACAGTGCAGAGCGGAGGTTATATCGCCGAGCGATGGTTGCAGGTGCTTGCGAAAAACGAAACCTGGCGCACGCTCGTTGTTAGATCGTCGATTACGCCGGTTCATTTTCGTTTCGAGGAAGTGGAAGGCGAAGAATCCTTCACTTTAATGGCAACTACGGTTTGGTCGTCAAAGGTCTCGACGCCGGCGGAATGCTCGGCCACGGCTTTAAACAAAATATCGACAACGCAATCCGCCGAGCTACCTCCGCACTCCGCGATCAGTTTTTCTACCCGCCCCCGGCCAAACATTTCGCCGTTCCGGTTGCGGGCATCCAGAATGCCATCACTGAAGAAAACAAACATGTCGCCGGGCTTCATTTTGAAGCGGAATTCGTCGTAGTTCGCATCGTCGAAAAGTCCCAGCGGCAATCCCGTCGCTTCGATAACGTGGTTCTTCCCGGAATGCACGTGAATCGGGCGCGGCAAGCCGGAGTTGGCGACCAAGAGCGTCCGGTGCTGATCGTCCCAAACGGCATAGGTGAGGGAGACGAATTGCGCTTCAATGCGGCGCTCTGCCAGGGACAGGTTCACCGCTCGGAGCATCTCGGAGGGGCCAGGTTCGATGGGAGCATGCGAGCGCAGAATTCCGCTGACCAGGGCCGCATAAATAGCGGCAGGCGCTCCCTTGCCACTCACATCGCCGATCACGATGCCGAGGCGCGAAAGCGAATAGGGAATGAAGTCGTAAAGATCGCCACCTATGGCGCGAGCAGGAACAAATTTAGCGGCCAATTCCAGATTCGCGAGCTTGGGAAGAGTCTGCGGCAACAAACGCATCTGCAGTTCTCGCGCGAGCGCGAGATCCCGCTCCAGACGGCGTTCCTGCCGCGCGATCTCCTCGTAAAGGCGCGCGTTTTCGATGGCAATGGCGACCTGCGCCGCGAGTGTCATCATGGTGCGGCGGTGATCGTCGGTAAAAAAACCGCGGCGCGTGTGCTCCAAATCGAGCACTCCGATCACCTTGTCTTTGTAGATCAGCGGTACAGCGAGTTCGGAGCGCGTTTCCGGGTTGGCCTCGATGTAGCGAGCATCCTTGCTCACATCGGGCACCAGGATCGCCTGTTTGGTTTCGGCGGCCTGCCCTACGAGGCCGCGTCCCAGCGGCACCTCGTGCTTCAGGTGAATGTTCTCATGGAAGCGCAGCGAGAAACGATGCTGCAGCTTCTCGCCGGTGGAATCCAGCAACAGAATGCTGAACATCTGGTAATCAATCAGCCGCCGGAGCAGTTCCGCGACTCGGCTCAGTAGTTCATCGAGATTCAGGATGGACGATAACTCGCGGGCAATTTCATTGAGCAATAAGAGAATGCGGGCCTGTCGCGTGGTGCGCGTGTAGAGTTGGGCATTCTCGATGCCGCCGGCGATTCGGGATGCGACCAAAGTCAGCAGGCGGCTGTGTTCTTCGTTGAAATAGCCGGGCTTCTGCGCCTCCAGATCGATGACGCCAATGACTCGATTCTTGGTGATGAGGGGCACGGCTAATTCCGAGCGCACATTCGGTATGGCGGCGATGTAAGTTGGATCCTTGGTGACGTCATCCACCAGAACCGCCTGCCGGAGCTGTGCGGCCTGCCCGGTGACTCCCTCACCCACCTTGACGCGAGCCCGCTCGGCAAATTCGGGCGGGTAGCCTGTCTGAAAGCGAAAGCGCAATTCCTGAGTCTTCTCGTTCAGCAGAAGAATCGCGAAGATCTCATAGTCGATGACTTTGCGCACCACTTCGGCGACGCGGCGCAGCGTGGTATCGAGGTCGAGCGAGGTCGCAAGAACATCAGCAACTTCCAGCAATAGTGGCTCAACTGGTAAATGATCTACAGGCTTGCTCAGAGGAGATCCCATGTTTTTTCTATGATAGCAGCCGTTTCTTTGAGTACCGAGCATCCGAGATTGGCTACTCCCAAGCGGGACTGACTTCTACTCCCGCGGTACGACGCAGATATCGGCCAGATTTCGATAGCGTTCGGCGTAATCGAGGCCATAGCCCACCACGAACTCGTCGGGAATGGTGAAGCCGACATAATCACCTTGCAGCGGGAGCTTGCGGCGGGAGGGCTTATCGAGCAGAGCGGCAATCTTCAGCGATCGAGGCTGGTGTGCCAGCAAGAGCTTCTTCAGCACGGTGAGGGTCAATCCGGTATCCAGGATGTCCTCCACGACGATTACGTTCTTATCTTTCATGGATTGGTCGACATCCTTCGTCAGCTTCACTTCGCCAGTGGAGTCCCAACCGCTTTTCAGCTCTTGAGTCGGGCTAGGGCGGTTGCCGTAACTGGAGACGCCGACGAAATCAAAAGTTGCATCCAGGTTCACCTGCCGCGCCAGATCGGCGAGAAAAATCGCGGAGCCCTTCAAGACACCGACGAGAATTATTGGCTGGCCCGCAAAGTCGCGCGTGATGTCTGCGCCCAGTTCCGCGACGCGTTTTGTGATCTGCTCCCGCGAAATTAGCACCTTGAGTTCAGTCATGGCGTTTCATATTAAACTAATTTCGGCCGCAGTCCATTGCCGGGGCGTATGACGAATTAATTGCATAAGGGCTGCGGGGGAGCGATCGTCCATGAATTTGAAAGGTATTCAACTTACTTGGCTGGGCCACGCGACATTTCGTATTGAAACGCCGGGAGGGCAAACGATAATCATCGATCCGTGGATCATGAACAATCCCGCCTGTCCACCGTCCGAGAAGAAGGTGAAGAAAGTCGACACACTATTGGTGACGCACGGGCATGGCGACCACATTGGCGATGCGGTGGAGGTTATCAGGGATCACAATCCGCAGGTGGTCGGCATTCCCGAGATGTGCGGGTGGCTGGAGAAAAAGGGTGCCAGGAAAACCGCCATGATGAACAAGGGCGGCACACAGAAGATTGGCGATATCAAAGTCACCATGGTGCATGCCGATCATTCCTGCGGTATACAGGATGGCGACCAGATTATTTATGGCGGCGAAGCTTGTGGGTATGTGATCGAATTCGAGAACGGCGTTAAGATTTATCACGCCGGCGACACGAACGTATTCGGAGATATGGCGATCATTCGCGAGCTTTACGCGCCGGAGATTGTCATGCTGCCGATCGGTGATCACTTCACCATGGGGCCGCGCGAAGCGGCGTACGCCTGCAACCTGCTCAAGCCGAAAACGGTAATTCCCATGCACTTCGGCACCTTTCCGGTGCTCACGGGAAGTCCTGGGGAATTGAAAAAGCTGGTGACCGGAGTTGAAATTCTGACGATGAAGCCGGGCATCGCTCTGCGCAATTGAAAGCTCGTAAAGGATCACACAATCACGAATCCAGAGGTCATAAATTGCCTGCAAACAAAACGAAAAAAGAAAGTAAACCCCGCTGGCGGCACTACAGCTTCACCACCACCGGCCCGGTCGACGATTATCTCTACTCGATGCTACCTAAGCGCGACCCAGTGCTGGTGGAGATGGAGGAGTACGCCAGTGAGCATAACGTTCCCATCGTTGGTCCGGCGGTGGCGCGCGTGCTGCAGCAGCTTGCCTTGACGATCAGCGCCAAAACGGTTTTCGAGTTGGGGTCTGCCATCGGATATTCGACCATTTGGTGGGCGCAGGCGGTAGGGGGACAGGGCCGCGTCATCTATACGGATGGAGACGCGAAGAACGCGGAGCGGGCGCGCGGTTATTTCGACCGGGCCGGCGTTTCCGACCGCATTACGTTGCATACCGGGGATGCGCTGGAAGTGCTCTCCGAGCAGAAGCAGGAGTTCGACATCATTTTCAACGATGTGGATAAGGAAGATTACCCGCGCGTGCTGAGGATGGTTTCGCCGCGTCTGCGCAAGGGAGGGTTGTTTATCACCGACAACGTTTTGTGGAGTGGGCGGGTCGCGGAGAAAAATCCCAAAGAGTCTCGAACTAAAGCGATCCTGGAGTTCAATCGACTGCTCTATGCCTCGGCCGACTTCTACACAACGATTTTGCCCATTCGAGACGGCTTGGCGGTCGCGTGGAAGAAGTGATTCTTATCGCAGGTCAAATCGACTTCACCGGAATCACCAGCAAGTCTTCTACCAGCCCAACCTCCTTTTGAAGAAAAGGTTCGGCATACGTGACGCCGCCCAGAGCGCCGTAGTAGCGCGCCATCGATTCCACGCGGGCATGGATTTCGTTGTGGGCGGGAAAGAGATCCTTGCCAGCCTCCTTATCGCTGAACTGCGACTTATAGGCCAGGATGGAGGCGAACTTTTGCTCGAACTGCTGGCTAATGTCGACCACGAAGGTGGGCCGCACATCATAGTAAAGCGTGGCGTAGATTATTTTGAACGGACGATGAGGAGCGAGCAGCTGAGAGCTGAGAGGTAGCTTCGCGAGTCCGGCAAGAAAACAGGCTTCGTATCCAAGCACAGAGCAGGTGTAGTGATCGGGATGACGTCCCTTCCAGTAGGGCAGAATCACTACGCGGGGGCGAGTCTCACGGATTACGCTCGCAACTTTCAGCCGATTCTCCCACGTATTTTCGACGCGGCCGTCGGGGATATCGAGAGCCCTGCGCCAACCTACGCCAAGAATCTTCGCCGCATCCGCGGCTTCCCGGGCGCGGTCTTCGGCGCTGCCGCGGGTGCCCATTTCGCCTTGCGTCAGATCGAGGATGCCGGTGCGCTGGCCGCGTTGCGCGGCCTTCAACAGCGTCCCACCGCAGGTCTGCTCTACGTCATCACGGTGCGCGGCGATCGCCAGAATGTCGAGCGGAGTCGCGGACATGTCAATCGAGATTGCCTTGCTCCAGCACCACGTTTTCCCGCACGATCAGCCGGTGCGAAGCCATTTCTTTCAGCGTGGGCAACACGCGATTCACATGCTCATCGGTATCCACGAAAATGATGATCACGGGCAATTTGCCGCCAGCTTCGATCAGGTGAGATGTTTCCACACGATGCCGGCCCAGAAATCCAGCTACAGCATGGATCGTAGTCGCGGCAAAGACATTTTCCTTGCGCAGGTAGTTGAGAATCTCCAGATGCAGCGGGCGGTGGTGCCACTGGTCGGCTTCGTTCAAATAGATTGTGACTTGCACTGCCATTGCGTTCGCCATTCTACAGCACCCGCGCTAGTGCCATGCCCGCCAATGCTCCACCCAGGCACAGGATGTTATTGCTGAGAATGTTGCCGAGCATCAGGGCCCATTGTCCCTGCTCGAAATAAGACATGGTTTCGAACGCGTAGCTGGAAAACGTGGTGAACGAACCACAGAAGCCAATGACTACCAGCAGGCGCCAGCGCGGATCGACCAGGACACGCTCGGTGGTCCAGATGACGAAGAAGCCTACGATGAAGCTGCCCACGATGTTGATAAAGAGCGTGCCGTAAGGGAAGACAGGCCCGAGTTCCCGGGCGGCGAAGCGACTCAAAAGGTAGCGGAGATTGGCGCCGACGATGGCGGCGACAGAGATAGCGAGGAAATCTTTCACGACGGAGTTCTCTCCCTACAAATCGGTTTTGGATTTTGCAGGAGTTATCAGCCGCAAGCCAAATAGGCGCCGCAGGCGGTTATGGCGAACTCCATCGCCCTCATCACTTTTTTAACACAGAGGACACCGGAGAACCCAGCGTTTATTGATCCTGTGAAGGTTGAGGCCATTGGATTAGGCTATTTCTTGCGCTCGACCAAATAACGCGCCAGTTCCTTCAGCGTATCAGCTCGTTCCCCGAAGCTATCCAGCTCAGCGAAGGCTGCGTTTACCAGCGCATCCGCCCGGTGCAAGGATTCTTCCACCCCGAACAGCGACGGGTAGGTCACTTTCTGAGCGGCTGTATCTTTGCCAGCAGTTTTGCCGAGTTGCTCGGAGCTCTGGGTCACATCCAAGACGTCATCAACGATCTGAAAAGCCAGACCAATCGCCTGACCAAAAGCGCGCAGCTTCTCGACTTCGCTGTTTCTTGCTTCGGCATAAAGACCTCCGCTGACCAGGCTGGCCGTAATCAGCGCAGCGGTTTTGGCGCGGTGGATATACTCCAGCATTTCGGCGGTGGGCTGGGTATGCTCGGCCTCCAGATCCACGACCTGGCCGCCAATCATGCCGTTGAGCGTCCCGGTGGCGCGCGCGATTTCCTCGATAATCCGCACTCTTGCTTCGGCGGGACATGGCAGCCGCGCCAGAACTTCATAGGCCTGGGTCTGCAGGGCATCGCCGGCGAGGATGGCGATGGCATCGCCGAACACTTTGTGGCAGGTGGCACGACCGCGACGGAGATCGTCGTTGTCGAGCGCGGGAAGATCGTCGTGGATCAGCGAATAAGTGTGTAGCATTTCGAGCGCCGCGCCCAGTTCCTCGATTTTCGGCGGCAATGATCCTGCGATCATGCGCCCAGCTTCCATACAGAGCACCGGCCGGAGCCGCTTGCCGCCAGCAAAAACACTGTGGCGCATGGCCTTGTGAATGGAAATGGGATGTTGAGTTTCCAGCGGAATCAGTCGATCCAGCGCGGCGTCGGTTTGCGTCCGTCCTTGCTCGAGAGTTTCTTGCAGCATTGAGCAGTGAGTATAGCAAGCCGCAGGTGGGTGGAGCATCCTGCGGGAAGAGAAAAGAGATGCGACTGCCAGCTCTAAAGATTCCGATAAAACTGGCCGATAAACTCATCACCACGATCGCGAGATTGGGCAAGGGTTTCCGCGAGCCGAATAGTGGGAGAGGACAACAAGAGAAGAAATGAAACTTACACTTGGAAAGAAACTGGGTCTGGGTTTTGGAGTGATTCTCAGCCTGATGGTGTTTAGCGCCACGGCGGCCTTTCTGGAGGCCGGCAAGATCAAGCGCACCCAGGACGCGGCTTTCGACGTGCGTGTGCCATCACTTAAAGCCGCGATCAGGCTGCAACGGGATCTGAATCAGACCCAGGTCAAAGGTCGCCAAGCTATTCTTGCTGGAACACAGCCAGTCCGGCTGGCGGAGACGAAAAAGCTGTTTGATGGAACCTGGACCGACATCGAAAAAGACATTTCCGGGATGGACCAGTTGGCTCCGAAGTGGGAGCAGGAGAATCGACAGCGGCTGAACGAGATGAGGCAGCAGCTTCCCCTGCTTCGCGCGGTTCAGGAGGCCGCGATCAAGCGTGCCGCAGGGCGTGAGCACGGAGCTGTAGTCAAGGCGGGCAATGACTCAGCCGAGGGGGCGACACCGATCAACATCGGATTGAAGAAATCGCTCGGGACGATGGCGGAATCGTTTGACCGATTAGTGGACCAGAGCAGGGATGAACTGAATGCAGACAACCGCTCCCTCAACCTGACGATGGGCTTGATTACATTAGCGGGATTGGGCGTGGGAATTTTCGTGGCCATTTTCTTGAGCCACAGTATTGGTGGAGCGATCCGATCTGTACTGATTCAGGCGGAGGCCATTGCAGCGGGCGACTTGACCCATGACGATCTGAAAGTGTCCAGCCAGGACGAACTGGGGGAACTGACGGCAGCGATCAATGGGATGAGTGGCAGTCTGAAACGCATGATCGTGGCCATTATGGACCATTCTGCTCACGTAGCCAGCGCCAGCGAGGAACTTTCCTCGTCGGCTACGGTGCAGGCGCAGGGAGCGGATACGCAGAAAGACCAAACCACACAGGTTGCGACCGCTATGCAGGAGATGTCCGCCACGGTCCATGAGGTCTCTGAGAACTCGCTGAAGGCTGCGAATGCATCTCACAACGCTGCCCAAGCAGCCCGCCAGGGTGGTCAGACTGTGCAGGAGACGCTGGCTACCATGCGCAGCATTGCCGATTCCACGTGCAAGGTCGCGATGCGAATTACCGAGCTGGGCAAGAGTTCAGAGAAGATCGGCAAAATTGTTGCTGTCATCGACGACATTGCCGATCAGACCAACCTGCTGGCTTTGAACGCTGCGATTGAAGCGGCACGCGCAGGGGAACAAGGCCGCGGTTTTGCCGTAGTAGCGGATGAAGTTCGAAAGCTGGCCGAACGCACCGCCCAAGCCACAAAAGAAATTGCCGGGATGATCGAGTCGATTCAGGTCGAAACCAAGAGCGCGGTCGAGGCAATGGAATTGGGCAACCGTGAAGTGGAAAGCGGCGTTAAGAAAACGTCGGCTTCGGGCGCGGCACTCGAAGAAATTATCAAAATGTCAGAGGACGTGGGTGGCATGATTGCCCAGATTGCGACGGCAGCCACCGAGCAATCCAGCGCCACCGAACAGATCAATGCCAACGTAGCTCAGATCTCGAGCGCCACTCAGGAATCATCGGTTGCCGCTGGGCAGACGGCGAAGGCATGCAGTGATCTTTCCGGGATGGCTCTCGATCTGCAGAACATCGTGAGCCAATTCAAGCTGGATTCCGGCGCCGGCCGGAAAGCTGCTGCCGCGGCAAACGCAAGGTAGGAGGGATGGTTCACTCCAAACGAAAAACGAGGACGCCGTGAAGCGCCCTCATTTCAAAAATGGAGTCGATCTATGCTGCGGCGGTCTGAGCGATTGCTACGCTTCGCAAGACCGATGTGAGAACATTCTGAACGTCGTCGGAACCGCACACGTCGCTGGCCCCCGCTTCCAGCGCGTCGATCCACAATTGCTCATCCGGTATGCGATGAGTACACACAATCGGAAGCGATGGAAAATCATGGTGCAGGCTGCGTACGTCGGTGAGACGCGAGTATTCCATATCGAGAACCACGACTTCCGGACGGTTCTTGGCGACGCGCTCGCGGAGTTCGTCACCAGAGTGGGTGAGGTGAACAGCGTGAAAATGGGAGGAGAGTTTACCCGCCAGACACTGCGCGATCCTGGGATCACTTTCCAGAACTACCACATTAAAGCCCATAGATCCTCCTGACTTAACACCGTCAGAAACGGCGGACTAGGGCTGCGGGGAAGGGTTTAAGACCACGACTCCACAGACATTTACAATCAAGCTCCGAATGCGGATCGCCTGCCTACCTGCGGGCGGGCGCTTTCTCCGCCAAGGGCTCAAACGGCTCGGCCTGGAGCTTCCCATTTTTCTTGAGCAAAATCTCAACCTTGCCTTCCGCCTGCTCCAGTTCCTTGCGGCAAGCGGAGGAAAGATTCATACCCTCTTCAAAGAGGGTGAGAGACGTCTCCAGAGCCACATCTCCCTTTTCCAGTTCCTGGACAATTTTTTCCAGTCGCTGGAGGCATTCTTCAAACTTGGCCAACGGGGTTTCGCTCCACCTCTATTGTAATGCTCCGAATCGCTGAGGATGTCCAGTCTTTTATTGTGAATAGTTAGAGAAAATAGACCTTCGTGCAACCAGAAGGGGAAATCTAGGCTGAAGCCGGAGCTTTTGCTCCGAGAGCTTCGAGAACGTCCACCGCCGAGCTGTAGCGCCCCTGGGGTGCGCTGATTTGTGCTCCTTGCACGGTATGGCGGACAGCAAGCAGCATCTCACGGGCAATAGCCACGCCTTCGGCTCTCGCAGCCTCCGGGGTTTGAGCCTTGGCCATGCGTTCCAGGATGGAATCTGGGACGGAAACGCGCAGCTCGTTTTTCATGAACTCGGCGTTGCGGACGCTGACCAGCGGCCAAATCCCGGCGATGACCGGGATTCGACAGTGCTCGATGCGGCGCAGAAAGTTTTCCAGCAGTCGAATATCGAATACCGGCTGGGTCACCGCATACTCGGCGCCGGCAGCCACTTTGTATTCAAAGCGCCGGATTTCTTCGTCGAGGTCCGTGAGACCGGGATTCGCGCCTACGCCAATCACAAATCCCGTACCCGCCCCAATTGGATTGCCACCGAGGTCCAGACCACGGTTTAGGTTGTGGACGATGTTTACCAACCCGATGGCATCGACATCAAATACCGCCGTTGCATCGGGGTAATTGCCCATCTTCGGTGGGTCGCCCGTGATGCAGATCAAGTTCTTGATGCCCACGGCGGCTGCTCCCAGAAGATCGCTCTGGATGCAGAGCACATTCCGGTCGCGGCAGGTGTAATGCAGAATCGCGTCGATTCCCGTCTCCCGCTGCACCAGCAATGAGAGCGCCTGATTGCTCATGCGTGCCGAAGCCCGCGGGCTGTCGGGAATGTTTACGGCATCGACTCCTACGGATTTGAGAAAACGTGAACCCTCCAACTCCTTGCTGATGTCCGTTCCCTTGGGAGGAACCACCTCGACCATGGTCACGAACTCGCCACGGGCAAGCTTGTTCCCTAAGAGAGATCGCTCCTCCAAAGATTGCGCCGGAGTGGCCACCGGCGAAGCTGTGCCCCCCGCGGCGTGACCCGGGTTTGACTTCCCTCTGGCCTCACCGACTCGAAGCGCGGACTTCATCACCCGGATATGATCGGGAGTGGTTCCGCAGCAGCCTCCGACAATGCGGACCCCGGCGGCGACAAATTTGCGGGCGTAACTTGCCATGTACTCCGGAGAGCACAAGTAGATGTTTCTGCCCTCCACCGAGCGCGGAATGCCAGCGTTCGGTTGGGCGGCCAGCGGAAGGGAAGTGACGGCTCGCACGCGCTCGATGGCGTCCAGCATCGCCACCGGACCCACGCTGCAGTTGCAACCGATCACGTCCGCTCCCCATTCTTCGAGGCGAGGAGCGAATGTTTCCGGATCAGAGCCATCCAGGCAGTTGCCATCTTCATCAATCGTAACCTGCACGACCAGAGGCAATTTTGCTCCAACGTCTTTTGCGGCCAGTATGGCCTGATGAAGTTCTTCGAGATATCCGAAAGTTTCCAGTATCAGGAGGTCAACGCCGCCCTCGGCCAGGGCCGCGATCTGCTCGCGGAAGGCGTGACGAGCTTCCTCAAACGAAGTTTTTCCCAAGGGCTCAATTCTTGTACCTAATGGGCCAACTGATCCCGCTACCCACACATCGAAGCTTTTGGCGGCTTCCCGCGCCAGCTTCGCACCCATCCGGTTCATGTCACGTACTTTGTCGGCCAGGCTATGCCGTGCGAGCCGGAAGGAATTCGCACCAAAAGTATTGGTTTCAATAATTTCAGCCCCAGCTTGCAGATATTCGTGATGAATGGCACGAATCAGGTCGGGTTGCGACAGATTCAGCTCGTCATAGCAGCGGTTGATGAAGACGCCCTTGGAATAAAGTAGCGTGCCCATCGCGCCATCGCAGAGAGCCGGGGATTGTTTGATGCGTGCAAGAATATCTTCCGCCATATTGAAAGCATACAAGATGAACACAAAATCTTGCATCTGAAGGGAAGAGTACGAATAGGGCGGGGGCAATGAGGTGTTGTGCATGGGGGCTCTGCTATAATCCGCTATTTCGCACTTAAATCTCTGGTTTTCCTGTAGTTAGGAGCCTGACGTTTGAAGAAATCCGCGCTTTTGTTGGTTATACTCGTCGTCGCCACTACCGCTCTGGTCTCCTGCGGCAACGCATCGACGGCGGGGTCCAAGCCTCCGAGTAATTTGACCCAACGCGTTCTCGCTTCACAGAGCGTCTCCAGCGCCACCGCGTCGGGAGGATTGGTAGTCATCGACGGCCAATACGATACGCTGGGAAGAGGCGAGATCAGCGCCGGCACCTCGCCCGGTCTGATGGCCATTTCTGCCGACCGGGCGACCTTACTGGCCTTTGATTCTTCGACAAACAAGGTCGAGGTCGTCAACACGATAAAGGAGACGCTGACCGGCAGCATCCAGCTTCCGGGTTCGACGATGAGCATGGTCGTACCGCAGCCCGGCGCCGGCTACGCAGCTGTGCCTTCAGCTCCGTTGACCGGCACGTCGCCCGGCGCGCTGGTGGCGATGAACCTCACGTCCGGCGGCATCACGGCTACCATTGGGGTGCCGAACGCGCAGACCGTAGTATCAAACCCCAGCGGAACCGAGCTTCTGGTTTTCAGCAACGACTCGGATTCGGTGACGGTGGTTTCGCCGGCGCTGTTGAACACCGCCAGTCCAGTCACGCTCACGGTGCCGCTGTGCACGGGATGCCGTCCGGTCAATGCGGTATTCAGTAGCGACGGCAGCACCGCCTACGTATTGAATTGTGGCGCCGAGTGCGGTGGCACGCAAGCCAGCGTGCAGATTGTGGACATGACCACTACACCGCCGACACCGGGGGCATCGGTTCCCGTGGACGGCGCGACGATCGCGTTTCTGAGCGGCTCAACCCTCTACGTGGCGGGCAATTCGCTGACGAATTCCGCGTGCACCGGCGAGACCACGGCTGCTACCACTTGCGGGCGCCTCGATCTGGTGAACCTCAATTCGATGACCGTGACGAGCAGCGCCGTGATTACCGACGGCTACCACGACCGCATCGACATGGGCAACGGCGGCCAGCTTTTCATCGGCTCGATGAATTGCACCAACATCGGAAATGTCAATAATGTCGCTGGTGAAGTGCGTGGTTGTCTCTCGATTTACAACACGACGAACGGGAGTGTAGTGATTCCCCCGGACAATGGTGATGTTACCGGGTTGCAGAGCTTTAACAGCCGCTATGTGGAGTACGTGGCCGAGGGCGGCAACCTGCGTGTCTACGATTTATTCACCGATGCTTTGCTTCCTCCCAACCAATACATTGAGACCGGAACCATCATCATCACCGGCTACATCACCGATGTGAAAGCTATCGACTTTTTCTGACGCAGCGCCGGAGTTACTTGGCAGGTTGCAGAAGCAAGCGATGTACGCCGGAGTTCTCGACCGCTTGCGTCGTGAAAGGTAACTGGAACGTCGAGCCTTCATACCAGGCATTCCATTGATCCATGTAGAAGGGGCTGAGGAAATTTCCGCCCTGGCCGGTTACCGTGTTCAAGGTGGATTGATCGAGGTCTGCCAGATTCGCGGTAAAGCGTTCGGAGGGCCCGTGATGGCGAGTCACGGCCTTGACCGTGTAGCCGCTGCCTGATTGTTCCCTGATGCCCGGTGCTGCCCAGCGCTGCAGCAGAGGGATCTTGCTGAGAATCGGGTGCTCAATTTCAACTGCGTTGACCGCGCCCCAATGCCAAGACGACAAGTCCTTTGGGGCATCCGGAGTGTCTACCGCAGCTTCTACCGCGGCCGCCAGCAGTTCTTCATAGTTGGGATATTTTTCCGGCAGCCAGCGCTTGGGTTGGTGCAGCATGACGTTCTGCAACCAGACGGTTCGCATCTCCCAGGCGTAGCTCTTCCAGTTCAAAGTTTCTTTTTGCTGTTTTGGATCCTCTGGGGCAGGCCCTAGGCGGGGCTCGAGCAACAACCGCGTCAGTTCCTGGGCAGAGCGCACAGCAATGGTCGGAGCGGCGGCAGAGGCGAGCATGCGCCCGTCCCAGTTGCGCATCAGGTCAGCAGCCTGCTTGGCTCGAGCCGAGGGCCTGGCTGCGTGGTCGACGGCATACACAAAGCGTTCTGCTGCGAACAGATCATTTTCCGACTGAACATCGTTTTCCAGTGCGAGCATGTCGGAGGGCGCGAACTTTCTTCCAGACTCCAGCACATGATAAATGCGGGCGGTGCGCCACGGCGCCTCCCACTCCACGCTGATGGAATAGGGGTAGCCATCCGGCGTGATGCGGCCGTTTGCGGTTGCAATAACTCCGGAGGGAGGATTGTAAACGTTCGGCAACTTGTCGAAGGGAATGTAACCTGTCCACTCGTGAGCGTCGTCCGCGCCGCTGACGGGGAGACTGCCATCGCCGGAGGCGCGAATCGGGACATGTCCGGTGGTCTGGTAACCGATGTTGCCGTCGACATCGGCATAAACTACATTCTGCCCGGGCGCATCGAGTTGCGAAAATGCTTTGCGAAATTCCTCCCAGTTCTGCGCAGTGTCAACATCGAAAAAGGGCATGCGAAGCCCATCGTAGAGCGTCCAGCGCAGTGCCACTTGCCGCGTCTCGCCGGGAATCAATTCGCTGATAATAGGCCCGTGCCGCGTAATCTCTACTTCCACGGTTACATCCGGCTTTCCTTTGACGTGAATCACCTCTTGGCGGCGCTCCGGCTGCTTCCAGCCTTGTGGGGTCTGATAGGCACCTTCCTTTTCGTTGAAGGTCTCGATGAATGCATCGGTCACGGTGGGGCCGACGTTGGTGAATCCCCAGGCGATGCGCTGGTTGTGTCCGACGATCACATAGGGCATTCCGGGCAACGTCACGCCGGCTACGTCCAGGTTACCGGATTTCAGATGCGCTTCGTACCAGAGGTTCGGCATCTGATGGCCGAGATGCATATCGTTCGAGAGTAGCGGCTTGCCAGTGACGGTATGCTCTCCTGAAACTACCCAGTCATTTGATCCGTTCACCGCTTCGGGAGCGTGCTGGGCCCACACTTCGAGCGCACGATTACGCTGGGTGACGGCGTTATCCGGGCCTGAGTCGTCATCGTCGTCGTCATCGTCATCATCGGAGTCGCCCTGGTTCTGCTGATTCTCGTTGATGTCCTGGCGCATCACGGTGGGCGGACGATCATGCCACGAGCGGTTTACGTATAAATCGGCAGTCAACTCCGGCCCCAGCTTCGCGAGGATTTTTTCTCGCGTTAGCGAGTCCTCGAAGGTGTAGAAGTTGAGGTCCTTCACCATCTGGTTCGCAATGACGATGGAGTCCTCCGCCTGCCACGGCTTCGGCCGGTACTTTAGAATGCGGAACTCGATGGGGAGGGATTTTTCGTGGGCTTCGATGAAGGCATTCACGCCGCGCGCGTAGGCATCAAAGTAAGAGCGGTCGCGCGGGGTAGCCAGGGCGAGTGATTTCTTCGCTGCCGCCCGCAGTCCCAGAATGCGCTGTTCGCGATCGATCTTGAGCGTGTCCTCACCGAGAATCTCGGATAATTCTCCCGCGGCGAAGCGACGCATCACATCCATCTGCCAAAGCCGATCCTGCGCCGTCACGTAGCCTTGGGCGAAAAATAAATCCTCCAGGGTTGCCGCTTCGATGGCGGGCACGCCGTGGCCGTCGCGCGTCACCTTCACCGGAGCCGATAAACCCCTTGCCGGAAGATTGCCGTCGAGCTGGGGTAAGGCAGAGCGGGCTACGAAATAGGCGTAGGCGAGCATGGCCGCAACCGTTAGCAGCAGGATCGCGAGCAGCCAGAGGAAAATGCGTAGTCCGGTCGAACGCCGGGATGCAGGGGCGCCAGTTGCGGTGAAGGTACTCATGGGCAACTCGATTCTAGGGGGAGACGGGCATGCGGCACAAATGAGGCTGTAATTCGCGCGGGAGCTCGCCCTTCAAAATGAATTTTATTTGCAAGATGCACGGATGCTATCCTGAGCTTTCATGCTGCAGAAGCGCATCGATGACCAGCCTTCGATCTCGCGCGAGATGGTGCGCGAGGCGCAGGGCATTCTGCATCAGCATCTCAAGCGGGTTGGCCTGAAGCAGACGGCGCAGCGCGATACGATTTTGCGCACATTTCTGGAAACCCGCGATCATCTCTCTACTGACGAGCTGCACCGCCTTGTGCAGAAAAAAGACGCAGGCATCGGCTACACCACGGTGTATCGCACGCTCAAGTTGTTGGCCGAATGCGGACTGGCCAGCGAAGTCGCCTTCCACGACGGGATTGCCCGTTACGAGCACCAGTACAACCGGCGCAGCCATCATCATATGGTCTGCACGGAGTGCGGCAGTTCGGTGGAATTCTTTTCCCGCGAAGTGGATTTGCTGGAGCAGGAGATCGGACGCCGCCACAACTACGCCACAACCCGCCATACCTTTCAGATCTACGGGGTCTGTGAAGACTGCCGGAAGAAACAGCAACGGGCCTGAGTCTCTGCCTAGCTCACCGCGACGCTGAGCCGTTAATCATGCAATGCCGGCGCGAGCCCGTCACGTCAGTCTTGACGAGACCAGTTTCGTCGGAGCAAAACGATTCGCTGCCAGTGCGGTCGCGAATGATAGGGTAGGCCAACACCAAGTAGTGCACGTTCGCGCCGCCTGCGGCGTCTGCGCGACAGCCTGACAACTCAAATACATATCCGTTCTTTTGCCCACTTGACAATTGCGTGTCGATCGATCCGGCTGCAACCAGGTCGGACGGCCTGCAAGTGTAGCCGGCATCGGGATGCGATGCAGAGTAACTGGTCTCAGCGGCGACGAGTTGCCGAACCGAAAAGAGTGCCGATGATTCATTCGCTGCCATGCGTGCGCGCAGGATATTGGGAATCGCAATCGCGGCAATGATTAGGATGAGCGGAATAATCGCCAATCCAACGTAGCCTAAGATCAGTCCTGCGATCGCGATGCCTTCGCCTTTCAAGCGGCCTGCGCTCTTGCGGATCTTCGAGACTGAGAGATGGCCGAATATTATCGCCAGGATCGACAACGGAAACGCAAACAGGAAAAGGCCGCAGATAAGGCTGGCAATGGCCATACCGCTGGTCTGCGCTGGAAAAATCGTGCCTTCGGCTGGCGGTCCAACCGCGGGTGGTGACGTTGGGGCCGCAGAAACATCGGTCCCACACATCTTGCAGAATCTCTCACCCACCGGCACATGGTTTCCGCAGGCCGAACAGAACACGCGTGTCTCCGATCCTGAATTGGGAAAACACAGTACGCCGAGAGGCCATCAAGGTCAATCTGGTGATCGCACGGCCTTCCCTCAACAGGAAGGCTTTTACTCTTTGCCAGCAATTATTAGGTATTCCTAGTCTTCGAAGGCGTATGCTTTTCAGTGGCGGCTTGAGTCGTCCCGACTCAATTGTGAGCCGCTGCACTTCGCGAGACGTCTCCTATGCGAAGCGACTCTGGTTGTAACCGTATGATTCAAAAAGCCAATAACTGCGGTGACAAGGATCACCCCCGCGGGTGTTCCGGGTCATTGCTTGTGGCGTGGATGAGAGCAAAATGAAGAGTTTCATAATTCACACACTTACGGAGGTAGGACCATGACGTCTGGCACTCTGACATCGCCCGGAATCAAGGCTCCGGGCGACTACATTGACGATGTGATGATGAGCGTAAAGGCGAAGAATCCAGCCGAGCCTGAATTCCATCAGGCGGTTCGGGAAGTGTTCGATTCCCTACGGTTAGTGCTGGCAAAACATCCGGAGTATCAATCCAACCGCATCCTCGACAGGGTGGTGGAGCCGGAGCGCGTATTGATGTTCCGCGTGCCCTGGGTCGACGACCAAGGCGCGGTGCAGGTGAACCGCGGTTTCCGCATTGAGATGAACAGTGCGATCGGACCTTACAAGGGCGGCCTGCGCTTCCATCCGTCGGTGAACCTCGGGATTCTGAAATTCTTGGCGTTCGAGCAGGTATTCAAGAATTCGCTCACCACGCTGCCGATGGGCGGTGGCAAGGGCGGCTCGGATTTCGATCCTAAGGGCAAGAGTGATAACGAAGTAATGCGCTTCTGCCAGAGCTTTATGACGGAATTGCAGCGGCACATTGGTCCAGACACGGATGTTCCGGCTGGCGACATCGGCGTGGGCGGAAGAGAAATCGGCTATCTATTTGGCCAGTACAAGCGGCTGCGCAATGAGTTCACCGGCGTGCTTACGGGCAAAGGGTTGGGATGGGGAGGCTCTTTAATTCGTCCAGAGGCGACCGGCTATGGCTGCGTATATTTTGCGGAGGAAATGCTGAAGAGCCGCAAGGATAAGCTGGAAGGGAAGCTCTGCCTGGTTTCGGGCAGCGGCAACGTCTGCCAGTACACGATCGAGAAGCTGCTCGACCTGGGTGCGAAGCCGCTGACCGTGTCCGATTCGAACGGCGTGATCTACGATCCGGATGGAATTGATCGCGAAAAGCTGGCTTACATTCTGGAACTGAAGAACGTGAAGCGCGGACGCATCCGCGATTATTCGGAGCGCTACAAGAAGGCGATCTTCATGCCGACGGATGTGAAGCTGGAGCACAACCCGCTATGGAACATCAAAGCGGATTGCGCGTTCCCCAGCGCCACGCAGAATGAAATCACCGCGAAGGATGCGGCGAACCTGCTGAAGAATGGCATCAAACTGGTGGCCGAAGGCGCCAACATGCCAAGCACGCTGGAGGCAACCAAGATGTTCCTGGATGCCAAGATCCTGTACGGTCCGGCGAAGGCGGCGAATGCGGGTGGCGTGGCTACCTCTGGTTTAGAAATGGCGCAGAACAGCGCTCGGTTGAATTGGACGCGCGAGGAAGTGGATGACAGATTGCACAAGATCATGATCTCCATCCACCGCAACTGCTACGAGACGGCCGAGAAATACGGCACGCCCGGCAACCTCGTGAACGGCGCCAACATTGCCGGATTCCTCAAAGTCGCCGATGCAATGCTGGATCAGGGCTTGGTGTAAGTGGTCAAGCTGCTGGAATGACTGGGTGCCCCACTCTTGTCCCTGCGTTTTCTGCAGGGACAGGGTGGGGATTTTGAGTCTCAAGCTATCGGTGCGAGGGAGAAAACTCGGTCTTCAAATCTCTGAATCAAAGTCCCCACCCTGTCGCCAAAAACGCGACAAGGATGGGCACCCTTCCCTCCTTTCGTCCGAGATTTCGCGTAGGATACTGCCACATGTCTGTTCGCTCCATGACAGAGCCGTTTCTGGATGCCGAAGCGCGCCTCGAAGGCTTCGACAATCTGATGCCCTTCAAGGTGCAGAACATCCTGCTGGTCTCCAGTCTCTACGATTCTTTTATTCTGCGCGAAGACGGACGGCTTAACGAGCTGCTGATCGACGAATCGCTCGAACTGAACCTGCGGCAGATTCCCGGCATCACGCATGTTTCGAGTTGCGCCGAGGCGCTGGAGATGGCGCGCTCGCAGCCGCGCTTCAATCTGATCGTGACCAACCTGGCGGTAGCCGATATGACGGCCGCGCAGTTGGCGCATGAAGTGAAGCGCAGTGGCCTCGATGTCCCAGTGGTTGTGCTCGCTTACGACTATCGGGAAGTGAAGAACTTTATCAGCCGGAATCCGGTCACCGACATCGAGCGAATTTTTCTGTGGCAGGGAAATGCGCGCATCCTGATTGCCATCGTCAAGTACATCGAGGACAAGCGGAACGTGCTGCACGATACGCGGGCCATGGGAGTGCCGGTGTTGCTGGTGGTGGAAGACAACATCCGCTATTACTCGTCGTTCCTCCCGGTGATCTACACCGAGCTGATCAAGCAATCGCGACGGGTGATTCAGGAAGGCATTAATGTTGCTCATAAGCTGGTGCGGATGCAGGCGCGCCCGAAGATTTTGCTGAGCTCGAACTTTGAAGATGCGGCGCAGCTGGTGCAGGAGTATCGCGATTACCTGATTGGTTTGGTATCGGATGTTGAATTTCCCTGGGAGGGCAAACTCAGCCCGGAGGCTGGCTTTGAGCTCGCTCGATTGATGAAAGCATTGGTGCCGGATGTGCCGGTTGTGCTGCAGACAAGCCGCACGGAGTTTCGTCCCCGGGCTCTGGCTGCAGGATACTCGTTTCTGCGAAAGCGCTCGCCGACGTTGCTGAAAGATCTGCGGCGAATTCTTACCGAACAAGTTGGCTTCGGCGATTTCGTATTTCGTCTGCCTGATCTGAGGGAAGTGGGCCGTGCGAAAGATCTGAACGAGCTCGAGGAGCAGTTAGGGACAGTTCCTGCCGAGAGCCTGATCTACCACGCGCAGAGCAATCACTTCTCCCACTGGCTGATGGCGCGAACCGAATTTGCTCTGGCCGCCAAGTTGCGACCGCGGAAGGTCTCAGATTTTAACGGTCCGGAGCATTTGCGGCGCGATGTAATCGAATCGATCAAGGACTACCGGCGCGAACAAAGTGAGCTGCTGATCGGCGACTTCAACGCCGAGACCTTCAAACCCTCCGAATCAGGGTTCTTGCGCATTGGTTCGGGATCATTGGGAGGTAAGGCCCGCGGTCTCGCTTTCGTGCGTCATCTCTTGCGGAAGAACCGCATCACGCGCCGCTTTCCTAACATTCGCATCGCGGTGCCGGCGGCTCTTGTGCTGGCGACGGACGCCTTTGACCAGTTCATGGCCGAGAATAATCTGTTGGACTTCGCGTTGGGATGCGACGATGACGATGAAATCCTGCAGAGATTTCTCGCCGCTCCGCTCCCCGAGAAGTTGCAAGAGGACCTGCAGGCCTACCTCGAACAAGTTAACTATCCACTCGCCGTACGATCTTCGAGTCTGCTCGAAGACTCACAGTACCAGCCGTTCACCGGAGTGTATGAGACGTTCATGCTGGGCAACCAGCAACCCGATCCCGCACTACGCCTCGCGGAGTTGATTGACGCTATCAAACGCGTCTATGCCTCTACCTTTAGCCGGCATGCCAAGGCTTACGTGCGGGCCACTCCGTATCGGCTGGAAGAAGAAAAGATGGCTGTGATTGTGCAACAGCTTGTGGGAGCGGGGCATGGCCGGCGCTTTTATCCGGATTTCTCTGGTGTGGTGCGCTCGCACAATTTCTATCCCGTGCCGCCGATGAAGTTTGCCGATGGAATCGCAGCGGTGGCGCTTGGTCTGGGGCGGTCGGTGGTGGACGGAGGAAAGTGTCTGACGTTCTGCCCGCGGTATCCGCAGAATCTGGTGCAATTCTCGTCAGTGGAAGATATTCTCGCGAACTCGCAAACGGAATTCTGGGCGCTCTCATTGAACGGCGTTCCCGAGGGACGCGCCGGCCATCTGCACGAGATGCGTTTCGGCCTGGATGCGGCCGAGGCCGACGGCACGTTGCCTCCAATTGGTTCCACCTATTCCGACGACAATGAGGCTGTGTATGACGGTGTAAGCCGCCCCGGTGTACGCATCGTGAGCTTCGCGCCCATGCTCAAGCACAATCTATTTCCTCTCCCAACGATTCTTGAGACCCTGGTTAAAGCGGGGGAAAGCGCGTTGGGCATTCCCGTGGAGATCGAGTTTGCGGTTCGGCTGCCGCGGAAAACAGGCGAAGCTGCGGAGTTCGGGTTCCTGCAAATCCGTCCACTGACTCTTTCGCGCGATCACCAGGATTTGTCGGTCGGCGATGCTGATCCGGAGCAACTCCTCTGCCAGAGCAACAAAGTGCTGGGCAACGGGCGCATCGAGAACCTTTTTGACGTGGTGGTCGTCGATTCGCAGCGCTTCGAGCGCAGCCGCAGCCAGGAAGTGGCTAAAGCCGTGGCACATTTTAATGGTCTGCTGAGCGCTGACAATCGTCCATATCTATTGATTGGAGTCGGTCGCTGGGGGTCAAATGATCCGTGGCTGGGAATTCCGGTGGAGTGGGATGAAATCTCCGGCGCCCGCGTGATTGTTGAGGCTGGATTTCGCGATTTTCGCGTGACGCCCTCGCAAGGCAGCCATTTCTTCCAGAATCTCACCGCATTCCAGATCGGCTACTTCACGGTGAATCCGGATGCGGGAGAGGGATCGGCCGATTGGGAGTGGCTGACCGAGCAACCATCTGTGGATGAAGACGGATGCGTTCGCCACCTGCGTTTCGACACGCCCATACGAGTGATTATGAACAGTCGAACCAGCCAGGGTGTTATTTTCAAGCCCGCAGGGGAAAAACCAGGGCAGTGACTCTCCAGCCGTAGGTGCGACCATCCTCGAAAATTGCCCGAAACCGGTTGTCAGAGCACACGCTGAACAGCCTTTACCGCGTCGATACCCTGCGAGACCTGAAAACAATGGGCCTGGACGGCCCGCTCGCCCCTAACTGCATCCTACTGGTAAAGTGGGAGAGGCGTTCCCTGGCTTGCGACGTGATCCGAGGGTGGATTTATCCTGGAACATGTGGGGGAAACCTGACCGCAGAATCACAGACGACTCGTTATAGCGGAATTTCATAAGGTCGGCACACTGGCGGGATTGTGAAGGTTGTCTGCGCAGAATGGACTGCCAACAGTGGACGGCCAACATTGCCTCGGCGACACCATAATCAACTGGACCTGGAGCCATCATTAATTTGAAACTGAGCCATTCAGCGCGTATACGCCTACTAATCGTTTCAATCTTATCCTCTATGGCTTTTTGCGCAGGTCAAAGCGCCCCGCAAACTCAAACCTCGGACCCTGCCCAATCGCCAGCGACCAGTTCTTCGAGGCAGGATAAACCCGGAGACCCATCGTCTGCCCGGGGTGACTCTCCGGACCCAAGCAGTCCGGTCCAACAAGACACAAAGAAGAGCAAAGACGACCGCATGTTTTACGTGATGCCGAATTATCTGACGGTCGATAGTCAGTCGCAAGTAAAGCCAATCTCATGGAAAGAGAAGTTCGCCATCTCGGCGAAGGGCTCTTTCGATCCCTACGAATTCACCGTGGTGGGCATTGTTGCGGGAATTCGCCAAGAGGAGAATGCCTTTCCGGCGTTCGGGCAGGGAATGTCGGGATACGCGAAGCGGTATGGAACGGCTTTCGCCGATCAGGTGGACGGCAACGTTATGGTGGGCGGCGTTTTCCCCACGATCCTGAAGGTTGATCCTCGGTATTTTCAACTAGGCAGGGGTTCGTTCATGTATCGCTTTAGCTACGCCATTAGCCGTATTTTCGTCGCTCGAACAGACTCCGGGAAGCGGATGTTTAACGTTCCGGAGTTTGCCGGCAACGCAACGGCGATTGCTATTTCCAACGTCTATTATCCTGCCGCCGACCGCGGTTTTTCGTCGAGTTTGTCAGACTGGGGAACGCAGATGGGCCTCGACGCCTTTGGAAATGAGCTGAAGGAGTTTTGGCCCGATATTCACCGCTACGTGCAGAGGAGAGAGGAGCGTTACCACGAGAGAAAGCTGCAGAAAATGCACACGGCTAACCCTTCCAATCCGGATTCCCCCTAACCGTTTTCCTCCGCTCCGTGCATCCAAACGCCGCTGCGAACAATCCAAACGTGGGTGACTGGAAGGAATCGTCTGAAAGCACAGCAGATAGAACCCGAACGGGAAAATATTAACGCGGGGGAGATTTGATAGCGATTCGATTATTTTGCATGGCGGTAGCGCTGACCGGAATGTTCGCAGCGGCGCCTCTTCAAGCTCAGGAAGCAGCGAGCGCGCGAGATCAATCCACAGGGGGAACGGTACCGTCGGGGCCGGTCGATGTTGCGCTGATGACCAATGTTGCGCTCGCCGATGTCGCGCAAGACCAGGTTTCACAAAACCAGGACCCACCGCGAGCAGCCCCAACGGATGGAAAGTCCACCCTACCCGACGCACCGACGCCGGCGGTCAGTCGTTCAACTTCAACTAACCCAACCGAAGAGTACGGTCACCAGAACAAGAGAATCCTGTGGGTCATCCCCAATTACCGGGCGGTCAGTGCCAACATGCATTTGCCTCCGTTGGATTTCAAGGGTGAACTCTGGCTGGCGACCCAGGATACGTTCGACTACTCCGATTTTATTTTCGTGGGAGCGCTCGCGGGAATTTCGATGGCCGGCAAGTCGCAGCCGACCTTTGGGCAAGGCGCTGAGGGCTTCGGCAAGTACTACTGGCATGTCTTTGTTGATGGTGCCGTAGAGAACTACATGACGGAAGCGATCGTTCCAGCGGCGACGAAAGAAGACCCGCGATACTACACCATGGGGAGGGGCGGGTTCATTAAGCGGACCGGTTATGCGGTAAGTCGGCTTTTCATCACCAGAACCAACTCTGGAGGCAGCACCTTCAATCTCTCGGAGGTCGTGGGGGCCGGAGCGGCCGCCGGCATCGGCAATGCGTATTACCCGGCACAGAACAACCAGTGGGTGAAAACGTACCAACGTTGGGGAACGCAAGTGGGTTTGGACGGCCTGTTCAACGTGCTAAAAGAGTTCTGGCCAGACGTTGATCAAGCGGTATTTCACGGAAAATATTGATTCCGTCTTTAGCGATGCGGCTAATGCTTTGCCACGCCGTCATTGCCTGCCGGCACGTGTTCTTAAAGCGCGTATCCTGATCCGCATCTCGGAGTGCGCGATTCGTCCTGGAAAGTTGTCCGGCGTGGATAACCCGTGGGCAAGTTACTGTAGAATCATCCAGCAAACTTCATCGACGAGGAACCTGCATGACAGAGCCGACTTACGAAGAGTTGAAAGCCCGATTGTCCCAGTTGGAGAAAGAAGTGGAGACCAAGAAGCGCAGTGGAGACCTGATATTCAAAGTGGGGGAAAAAGGCGGTGTCAGTGTCTACGGGCTGGGGCGTTTTCCGGTCACGCTGTACTACGAGCAGTGGAACCGGCTATTGGGAGCGGCCAACGACATCAAAGCTTTCATGGAAGAAAATAAGTCGCGATTGAAACTTAAGGAGCAGGGCTGAGGTCATACTCCGGTTCCTTGGGGTTTCCAAAGTTTGGAAGTGCGAGAAGAAATTGATCGTGAACCCGGAACAGTTCAGGCTATAATAAAAAGACTGTGCCCAAATATTCCATCGTCGTTCCGCTGCACAACGAGCAAGAGAACGTCACCGATCTCTACGACCGCCTGAAGGTGGTGATGGAGACGGCTGGCGAAAGCTTCGAAATCGTGCTGGTGGATGACGGTTCCAGCGACCACACCTTCGCCATGCTACGGGAAATCGCGGCGGTGGATAGCCGGGTCACCGTAGTTAAGCTTCGCCGGAATTTCGGGCAAACCGCTGGACTGGCCGCGGGTTTCGACCATGCCCGTGGCGAGTACATCATCGCCATGGATGGCGATCTGCAACATGATCCCGCCGACATCCCGGTTTTTCTGGAGAGGATTGCGGCCGGCTACGACATTGTGAGCGGCTGGCGCAAGGTGCGCGTGGATAATTTCTGGATGCGCCGTATCCCGTCTCGCATGGCGAATTGGCTGATGGCGAAGTTGAGCGGTGTGGATATCCACGACTTCGGCACCACGTTCAAAGCCTACCGCCGGGAGATCCTGGAACAGGTTCCGCTCTACGGCGAGCTGCACCGCTTCATTCCGGCGCTGGCGTCGTGGTACGGTGCGTCGATTTGCGAGGTGCCGATTCGCAATGTCAATCGCGAGCGCGGCGCTTCTCACTACGGTATTTCGCGTACCTTCCGGGTGTTTTTTGATCTCATCACGATTCGTTTCTTGCTCCGCTATCTTTCCCGTCCCTTGCACTTCTTCGGAACCTTCGGCCTCTTGAGCGTATTTGGTGGGAGCGCCGTCGTCGCCTGGCTCGGTGTAGAAAAGTTTCTGCGCCATGTTCCCGTCATGGCCTCTCACGGCCCGCTGATGATGCTGGCTCTCGGCTTGCTGCTCGGCGGCTTGAATCTGCTCGCCATCGGCCTGCTCGGCGAGATGCAGGTCCGCCACTATCACGAACCACGCCATCGGGCTCCGTATTCTGTGGACCGGGTGCTTCGTTCGCAAAACGAAGAGCACAGCGTCTCAGAGTAGAACCATCTCATAGCCAAATCAGTTTGAGCGACGTCAACGCGCGAACCGTCCGGGCAGTTGTACGCGATTCAATCAACACGCGCGTTTATCGGTACTCATCCACGGCAAAACCGAGAACTTCCGCTTGCCCGTCCCTTGGGCGCTTCAACATACCCCACGCGGCTCGGGGCGCGACGAACTGCTCACTCCAAATGGGAGTGGTCAGGAACCGCTAGCTGCTCGTGATTGGATTAAGGCTGTTCCTTGGAAAGATCGATCATAACGACCTGCGAGTTTTCGCGTAAGCGGTCGAAGACGATTTGTTTCCCGTCGGTTGTGACGTCGAAGGTCCGCATGGCGGCGCGGTTTTGCAGCCTGGTGAGGGGGCGCGACTTCATCGAGGCGAGATCAAGCAGCCAGAAGTCCTGTGATGCGAGCAGTCCCTGCATGTAGATCAGACTCTTGCCATCAGGCGAGAAGCGCACGTGCTCGCCCAAGCGCCGCAAGCTGATGTGGGGTAATTCGACGCCCGTTCCGTCCGGACGTACTGCTAAAAGCGGGGCGAACGTGCTCACATTCGTGCCCGCGTATACGATGAGGGTTCCATCCGGCGACCAGACTGGATTGAGTGCCGGGCCGCTGACCAAGCGAACTGGCGATCCGCCATCTAACGAAATCTTGAAAAGCCCGAGACCGGTGGCGTCGCTGCCACCAGTGACGATCCATCTGCCATCCGGCGACCAGCAACTCGAACCCTGGGCGACAATTCCCTCCGCGATGGGCTGGAGTTCGGCGCCGTCTGAAGAGAGAATATTCAGTTGGCGTTTGCCGCTCCGCCGCAGCACAATGGCCACGCGACGTCCATCCGGCGAAACAGCGGGAGTCTCCAGCAGAGCGCCATCGGCGCCCTTCCAGACTTCAGTCACCTGTCCGTCCCGGAGGCGCCACAGTCCGTCGCCCGTCCCGAGGGACGATAAATAAAACAGCGACGAGCCACCAAACCGGGGCGCCAGCGCCCGGACGGTCGGCACTGAGAACGGTTTTACGTCGTGTTCTTCGGCTACGCGTTTGAGAATCGGAACAGTCCAAAGCCCGGCGATGGGATTGCTGATGGTGGCCACCAGCTTACGGCCGTCCGCGCTGGCTTGCACGGACGTATATTGTTCGAGACCGACGCTCGCGCGCCGCGAATCCCTGCGTTTCAGATCAAACGCCCATAGCCACGGCCCTGAACCGTCCTCGTCCCGCGCCACGTAGAACACTGTGCGGCTGCCGACTGGCGTGGGATAGGCAATGTCTGCATTGCGTTGCGTGAGGCGCTCTGGATTCCCTCCGGCGGGGTCGATGCGCCACAAGTCCATTTCCCTGGTTGCCGGTGTCCCATGCACGAAATAGATCCAACGGCCGTCAGGCGACCAAGTTGGAAAATGGTTGTGAAGTCCTGGCCGGTCGCCGAATATTCGCCGCGCATTGGCGCCACTGCGGTCCGCCACAAACATGGGATCGCCATTAGTGAAGGTGTGATAGACGATCCGCTCTCCGTCCGGAGACCAAGCCAGGTTGGCGGTCTCCTCGCCGAGGAAATTACGGGTCGTACCGCCCGTCAGGGGCATCAGCCGCAGCCGCAACCCCACATCACCACCGCCGATCCAGATTTCCGAGCCGTCGCCAGAAAACCCCACGCTTCGTAAAGGCCCAGGTAAAGGGCCAGCCTTCCCCCGTGTGAGATTAGTCAGATGTCCGGTACCCACCTGGGTGAGCCATACATCGAAGGGGCCGTCATGATCGGAGATAAAAGCCACGAACCTGCCGTCCGGCGAGATCGCCGCTTCCACGCTCTCAAAGTCGGTGACGCGCGTGAAATGCGCTTTTTCGAGCGGGTTGGCCGGTGCAGTCGCCGGCCGGCCCATTTCCCAGACCGCAGTTCCCATCAGCAGCGCAGCTGCTATGACCCACGGGATCCACGCTCGCCTTGACCTCGGCTGCGGCACACTCTTCGTGGTCGACGAGGTTCCCCTCAGCGATTCAATGGCAAACGCCAGATCACTGGCCGACTGGAATCGTCGCGCGACATCCTTTTCCAGGCATCGCGTAAGAATCCGTTGTAGTTCCAGCGGACCTTGCCAGCCGGTGTCGCTCAGCGGCTGTGGCTCTTCGCGCAAAATTGCGGTCATCGTTTCTGCTGACGTCTCGTGTTTGAAAGCGCGTTTGCCGGTGAGCATCTCGTACAACACTGCACCGAAACTGAAGATGTCCGATCGAGCGTCGATCGCTTCGCCCCGCACCTGCTCCGGCGACATGTAGCCAACGGTGCCCATCACCATACCCGGCAAAGTCGGCGGGTTGGTTAGTGTCACTGCAGTTTCGTGGTTTTCCTCCGGCCGAACCAGCTTCGCCAGCCCGAAATCGAGCACTTTAATCCGTCCGTCACGAGTGACAAACACGTTCTCCGGTTTCAGATCCCGGTGCACGATTCCTTTCGCGTGTGCTGCCGCGAGTCCCTCCGCAATGCCGAGCGCGTATTCGATCGCGCGCCGCACCGGCAGCGGCCCTGACAGGAGCTTCTCCCACAGCGTTTGTCCTTCAAGAAATTCGCTGACCAGAAACGGCGCGCCGTCGTGCGTACCAATGTCATGGATTCCCAGGATGTTCGGATGGTTCAGCGCCGCAATCGTGCGCGCTTCCTGTTCGAAACGCCGCAGTCGGTCGACATCATTAGCTAGCGCCTCTGGCAGCACTTTGATCGCGACATCACGCCCGAGCCGTGTGTCGCGCGCGCGGTACACCTCGCCCATACCGCCCGCTCCTACTGGCGATATGATTTCGTACGGCCCGAGTTTGGTGCCCGAGGTAAGCGCCATCGATGCGCGCAATTATAGCCCGTGCTGCATTGCGGAAGATGCGTGCCGACTCCGGACGGTTGGTCGGCTAGTCGGAGGCTTCCGCAGCTACTACAGAGGATCATCGTGAGTTAATGATCCCTATCGGGCGGACAGTCAGAACTCCACCATCAAACAGGTCCTGCCCTCTGGTTACTTGTCAGGGGTCGCGATTCGAGGTCCAATTGCCTATGGGAGGAGTACATGGGCCGCGCGTTCGGATTTCTCAGCGTCGTAATCGTATTAGCCGTTGGCATGTACATTTATTCCAGGCAGGCACAGAGCTCCTCTGCTGCCGCAGGAGCCAATAGCCCCAAGGCCGCCATCAACATCACCGGCGTGAGGGCGGATCTGATCAGCATCGCCACGGCGGAGCGCCAGTACTACGCCAGCGAAGCGAAGTATGCATCCCTCGACGAACTGGTTTCGAACCACTATGTGACTGTCGCCCGGCAGCGTCCTCCTTATAGCTATGAGGTCGAGACCAGCTCCAGTGGCTTTCGTGTGGTCGCAACCCGCTCCGGGGACGATAACTCGGGCACGCCTGCCCAGCTTTGGATTGACGAGAATATGGAAGTACAAATTTCCCAATAGGGCAATCGGGTCGCCGCTTATCTTTCCGCTGATCGTTGTAGTAACCCGGTTTGTACTAAGATCCTCCGAATCCCCCCTCCACCCCCGGCGTATAATGTGCCGTTTAGCATAGCGAGGTTCTTCAATCATGCCAACCACACAATATGAATTACAGCTGGCGCGGCGCATGTCGCGGCTGGGCACGGAAACTGCTTTCGAGGTTCTGAACAAGGCGCGGGCGCTGGAACGGCAAGGGAAGAGCATCATCCATTTGGAAATCGGTGAGCCGGACTTCGATACTCCCGCGAACGTGATCGAGGCCGCCGTCGACGCGCTGCATAAGGGTTGGACTCACTATGGTCCGTCGGCCGGCTTGCCGGAACTGCGCCAGACCATCGCCGACTATGTAACTCGCACGCGTGGAGTGAAAGTTTCCGCGGAGGAAGTCGTCGTCGTACCCGGCGGTAAGCCGATCATTTTCTTCACAATTCTCGCATTAATTAATGAAGGGGATGAAGTTATCTATCCCAATCCAGGCTTCCCCATCTACGAATCGATGATTCATTACGTGGACGGCAAAGCGATCCCGATTCGGCTTCGCGAGGACCATGATTTTTCGCTGGATGTAAACGAACTCACTGCGCTCATCACCGACCGTACAAGACTGATCATCCTAAATTCACCGCAAAATCCTACGGGCGGCGTGATGCAGCGGAAAGACGTTGAGCAGGTCGCGAAGATCATTGGTGACCGCAACATTCTGGTCTTATCGGATGAGATCTATAGCCGGCTGCTCTTCGAAGGCGAGCATTTCTCTATCATGTCTGTGCCGGGGATGCAGGAGCGCACGATCTTACTCGATGGCTTCTCGAAGACCTACGCCATGACGGGATGGCGCATGGGTTACGGCGTCATGCGGCCTGATCTAGCGGCGCACATCACTCGGCTCATGACGAATTCCAGTTCGTGCACCGCCAGCTTTACGCAAATCGCTGGGATTGAGGCGCTGCGCGGAGATCAGAGTTCGGTCGATCATATGTGTGGTGAGTTCAAGCGGCGTCGCGACGTATTCGTTGCCGGCTTGAATAAGATCAAAGGCTTTTCTTGCCGTATGCCCAAGGGTGCGTTCTACGTCTTTCCCAACGTTACGAAAACTGGATGGAAGTCGAAGCCGCTGGCGGATGCGCTTCTCGAACAAGCTGGAGTAGCAGCTCTCTCGGGAACCGCGTTTGGCGCCTTCGGGGAAGGTTACCTGCGCTTCAGCGTAGCAAATTCGCTGGAGAACCTGCAGCAGGCGCTCGAGCGCATGGATCAGTGGACGAGGAAGAATCTGTAAGTTCGTTTGTACCGATCAGATTCATGCCGGGGAAAAAGATTCCATCGCGAACTACAAGGCCGATGGCCAGCCGTCCGCACGCGCCCGGTTATGGCTTGCCCACGGGCAACAAGGGCTTGCTCCCCTGGAGTTGGGCGGAACAGCGCCTCAAGAAATCGCACAATTACTGGGTCACCACGGTCAAGGCAGATGGTTCCCCTCACACGATGGTGGTCTGGGGCTTATGGCAGGAGGGCCGTTTTCTGTTCAGCACCGGCAGCAAGTCACGCAAGGCCCGCAATCTAGCACACAACAATAAGTGTGTCGTCTGCACCGAGCACGCGCAGGAAGCGGTCATCGTGGAAGGCGTCGCCGAGATCGCCGATGTTCCGGCACGCCGCAAGTTCCTTCCCAAATACGAGCGCAAGTACAAATTCGACATGAAGGGAATGAAACAGGACATCCTCTCCATGAAGGAGCCAGTTTTCGCGGTTCGCCCCCGCGTCGTATTCGGCTTGTGGGAGAAGGAATTCGTGGGCAAATCCACACGCTGGAAGTTTGAGTAACGAAGCGCTTTCGCGTCACATAACGTCGTGATTTCCATCACAGCCGGCCTCACCTCATCCCACTAAGCTCGGCGTAGCACCGTGCGTTTTCTTTTCTTCCGGCGCGAAGGGGAAGGCCATGGCCCTCACAAATTCCACTACTGGCGAAGTTATCCGAGAGTATTCCATCGAACAGCTGAAGGACGCTGCCAATCTGATGCGCGGCTACGATCTGATCGCGCTGTGCGCGGCGGGTTCGGGTCACGCGGGCGGCACGCTTTCGATCATGGATATTACCGCTGCGCTCTATCTCAAGATCGCCAATCACGATCCTAAAAATCCTTCCTGGCCTAACCGTGACCGGATCATCTGGTCTACTGGGCACAAAGCTCCCAGCCTGTATCTCGGGCTGGCGGTCGCAGGCTTCTGCCCCGTCGAGGACGTGATGACGCTGCGAAAGCTTGGCTCCGCGTACCAAGGCCATCCGCATTGGCTCAAACTGCCAGGCGTTGAAGTCTCGACCGGTTCGCTGGGACAAGGCTTGAGCATCGCGGTAGGCATCGCATTGGCAGCGAAACTTGATGACAAGCGTCACAAAACGTTCTGTTTGATGGGCGACGGAGAGCAGCAGGAGGGACAGATTTGGGAAGCGGCCATGGAGGCTGGGCACTTTCACCTCGATAATCTGATCGGCATCATCGACTGTAATCGTCTGCAGATTGATGGCTGGGTGAAAGACGTGATGGACGTTGAGCCGCTTTGCGCCAAGTATGGCAGCTTTGGCTGGGACGTCATGCGGATCGACGGACACGATATGGATCAGGTAGTGGACGCGCTTCAGCAGGCGAAGGAGTCGGAAGGGAAGCCGGTCCTTATTCTCGCCAATACGGTCAAAGGCAAGGGCGTCAGCTTCATGGAGGATCAGGCAGGATGGCATGGTAAGGCGCCGAACTATGAAGAGCTGACCAAGGCTCTAAAGGAACTTGGCCTCGGCGAACGCATTCCCGTGCAGCAACTGCTCGAGAAAGCGAAGCAATATCAAACGGAAGTGGAGCACAGACTCGACTCGCAACTGCCGAAGTTCTCGCGGGATTACTGGTGGAATGCCGGGGACACAATGAAGGTCAAGATGGAGCCCACGCGCAAAGGCTTCGGCCGTTCGCTGGCAGAAAATGGGGGCGATGAGCGCGTGGTTTGCCTCGGACTGGATATTTCCGGATCGATTACCATCAGCGATTTCTACGCCAATAAGCCCGAGCGCAAGAAGCGCTGGATCAGCCTGGGGATCGCGGAGCAATCGGCCACGTCGGCGGCCGCGGGTTTGGCCAAGGAAGGCAAGCTGCCGGTGCTGGGAACTTATGCGACGTTTGCCGCGGCCCGCAATCTGGACCAGATTCGCACCTCGGTGTGTTACGGAAATTTCAATGTCCTGATCGCAGGCGCTCATGGTGGAGTGTCGGTTGGCCCCGACGGCGCAACCCATCAGGCGCTGGAAGATCTGTTCGCCATGCAAGGCCTGCCGAACATGTCAGTGGTTGTGCCCTGCGATGTGGAAGAGACGCGCAAGGCCACGAATTACCTGCTGCTCCTGCATGTTGGGCCGAAATATATTCGCTTTGCTCGCGAAGCCACGCCAGTGGTTACGAATGAGAAGACGCCGTTTGTATTTGGCAAAGCGAACGTCATTCGCCTCCGTGGCGAGGTAACAAATTTCGCCGATGCCTTTGAAACGCGGCTGGAATCGGAGTATGAAAGTGAGCGGGAGGATCTGAGCATCATTGCCTGCGGGCCGATGGTTCCGGAAGCCATGCGCGCGGCCTACATCCTGAAGCGCGATTACGGCTACGAAACTCGTGTGCTCAACCTGCACACACTCAAACCAATCGACACGGAAGCCGTAATTCGCGCGGCTCAAGATACGGGCGTCGTGATTACGGCTGAAGAGCATCAGATCGGGGCTCTGGCTTGGCGGGTCAGCGCGATTCTCACCGAGAGTCCAAAACTGTATGGGCTTCCAATAATTACGGGCGCCATTGGGGTGAAGGACCGCTTTGGCGACTCGGGCGCGCCCTGGGAGTTAATCAAGGAATTCGAAGTCAGTGCCGAGCACATCGCGCACAAAGCAGCGGAGTTGATGGCTTTCAAGAAGAAGCGCGCGGACGAGAAGCGGGAAGAGCGCGAGCATCTGTTTTACGCGGGCATGCGGTAAACGGAGCTACTTCCAGAAAATCGCGCGTTATTTTAGACCATCGACCACGTAGAGGTCGGAGAGCACGCGGAATGTCGAATAGGCGTATGACTTTCCATCTGCGCTAAACCTGATGGTGGGGATTCCTTGGGCACCCGCGGGATCGGCGGGAGCGATCTCCTTCCAAGGCTCGCGGTGACCGGAGGCGAGATCCAATCGGAAAAGTTTCAGAGGGATACCGCGACTCGCCACCAGCAAGCTCTTGCCATCTCCGGAAAGGCCGACAGAAAACTCTTCGGCACCCAAAGTTAAGTCGAGTTGCCGTGGACTCCCGCCAGCCAAGGGGTAGAGCCAGATCTGGCGTTTCACGTCGAACGCAAGAAGGTACTTGCCGTCTCGTGTGACGAGCCCACCGGAGGTGCCCTCGGGAGTCAGGGCGCGTGGCGTGCCACCCTGAATATCTAATAGATACGTGCGAGCGCCATGTCCGGGCTCGGAGGCAGAGAAAACGATCGACTTGCTATCCGGCAGCCAACCGGTGTCGAAGTGGTCGAGCTTGTCGTCGGTAAGCTGCCTCGGTTCTCCCACACCGGTGGGCAGCAGTACCAACTTTGCCGGTGCACCTACGATCGACACCACCCATTGCCCATCGGGAGAAAGTGAGCCAAAGCCACCGTCGCCGAGCCGTATCGATGGCGATCCATCGGTTTTACGCAGAAAAATACTATAGTTTGAACCCTCGGCTTCGCCGGTCTCGGAGAAGATGACGGTCTTGCCGTCACCGGATATATCAGCGAGGAGAGACCAGTCAAACCAGGTCAGGCTACGTTCTCGCGTTTCACCGGGAGCGAGGGCCGAAAGGCTCATACGAGATTTATCTGCGGTCAGGAGAACCAGGCCAGTGCGGCTGATGTCGTGTATGGTCAGGCCGCCGGGCGCACGGTAGATGAGGCGTTCCTTGCCGGAGAAATCCAGCGCGTAGACGGCACGTTCCGATCCGGCGGGGACCGCGGAGAACCATACTTCCTTCCCGCCCGGAGCCCAGGCCAGCCCTTCGACGCTCGAGTAAAAAGAAGAACTGGCTTTGGGATTTCCGTGCGCATCGAGGATGACGACGCGACCGTCGTCGCCGCCGGGCACATGGTCGGCGATCGCCAAAAAATCTCCCTTGGGCGAGAAACGCACATGGCTGACCCAGCCGCGAGGCTCGTAGATCACATTCCCGACCGGAAATTCCAAGTGCAGGATTCCGATCGTGCTGGGGCGGATAGCGGCAAGGGACTGGCCATCGGGTGTCCAGTCTGCCCAAGCCACTTTGTCGAGCACCTCGCGTGGCGCGCCTCCGGCAAGCGGAACTCGTGCCAGAGTTCCGTTCTGAACGAAAGCCCCAGTGTTCGTGGGATGTAAGGAGATCGCCATCTCGCCTTTTGAGGAAATGGATAGAATCTGCGCGGACGGCAGACCTACGGTGCGGGAGTCGCTACTGTCGAAGCGGGTGGAGAAAATTTCCTGCGGCTGGCCTTCCCAGGCTGCGCCGTAAACAATGGTCTGTCCGTCGGGTGCGAAGCGGGCATCCCAGACGGTACCGTTGCGGAAGGTGACTTCGTGGAACGTTGGATTCGCCGTGGCCGCGGCTCCGCGATGAGCGAAGTAGTAGATGGCCACCCACGATCCGAGCAGGAGTAATCCACCGAGCGAGGGCAGCAGCCACCGGCGAGTGGGCGGTTCCTCCGGAATGGCACGCACGCCTCCACGGCTGGACGTCGAGATATCAGTGAGAGCCCCGAGGTTGAAGGCCACATCGCGCGCGGACTGAAAGCGCTCCGCAGGATTTTTCTCGAGGCAGTGCCGTACGATCCGTTCAAGCGCAGGCGAGACGTTGCGATTGGTCTCGCTAAGGTCGGGAGGCTCCTCCTTAAGGATCGCGCTCATCGTATCGACGGGAGAATCGCCGTGGAAGGCGCGCTTGCCGGAAAGCATCTCGTAAAGGATGGCGCCAAATGCAAAGATGTCGGCACGTGCGTCGGCGGGTTTGCCCCGGACTTGTTCGGGCGACATATAACCGACGGTGCCCATGACGGTTCCTGCGTCTGTGCCAATGACTTGCTGCGTGGGTGCTTCGCCCGAAGCATCGGCTTCTGGGCGAGTGAATTTGGCCAAGCCGAAATCCAGAATCTTGGCGCGCCCGTCGCGCGTGATAAAAATGTTCTCCGGCTTCAGGTCGCGATGGACGATGCCTTTATCGTGGGCGGCGGCGAGGCCGCTTGCGATCTGCTGCGCGTAGTCGATGGCCTTGCGGGAAGGGAGTGCGGATTCGCGCAGGCGGTCGCGGAGAGTTTCGCCTTCGAGCAGTTCAGAAACTACGTACGGTGCGCCATGATCCTCACCGATGTCATAGATCGAAAGAATGTTGGGATGGTTAAGTGCGGCGGCGGCGCGGGATTCCTGTGCGAAACGCTGCAGGCGGTCGGCATCAGCGGAGAACGAGGAGGGCAAAATCTTGATGGCGACGTCGCGGTTGAGGCGGGCGTCGCGCGCACGGTACACCTCGCCCATTCCGCCAGCGCCTAGCGGAGATTGAATTTCATATGGGCCGAGCTTCGTGCCAGCGGCGAGTGGCATGGGTGCGCCATTATAGCCCAAGGCTACGCTTCGCAGCATGACCGTGACGAAGAGGCGGCTTCTCGAACGTGGTCGGCTTGCCACGTATGATATTTTCGATGTTTTGCAGTGTGGGTGCGGGCTGAGTCAAAATTCAATCTCAGTCGTTCTGAAAGTGGCATGAATAAGAAACCGCGTATTTTTGCAACCTGCGATATTGGAGAAGCGCTCGACCTGCTGCGTAACCGGGGATACGAAGTGGAAGTCTATCCCCAGCCGGAAGCTCCGCCGAAGAGCCTAATCATCGACAAGGTCAAGTCCGGTATCGATGGCTTGATCACCACGCTTCGCGATCCGATCGACGCCCAGGTCTTCGAAGCCGGCAAAAACACGCTGAAAGTTGTGGCCCAGATTGCAGTTGGCTTTGACAATATCAATCGCGCCGATGCCAATCGCTTTAGGATTCCTTTCACTCACACCGCAGATGTTCTGACTGAAGCTACCGCTGAGTTTGCCTTCTTCATGCTGGGCGTGCTCGCGCGCAAGATGTGGCCGGCCGAGCACCTCACGCGAGATAACCAGTGGGGATATTGGCATCCTTATTTGCCATTTCTCGGTGATGAGGTGACGGGCAAGACGATTGCCATCATCGGCACGGGACGCATTGGGCTGGCGCTGATTAAGAAGTGCGCCGGCTTCGATATGAACATGCTGTGCTACGACCCGGCCTACGAAAATCACGATTACATCAAAGCAATTCAAGAGACGATGGACTTACGCCACGCGCGCGGTATTTCGAAAGAAAGAAACTGGATCAAGTACGTGTCGTTTGAAGACGCGCTGCGCCAGGCCGATTTTGTGAGCGTGCACGTGCCTCTGTTGCGCCCCAGCGAAAGCGCAACGCCCACTTACCATCTGTTTAACGAGCAGACGTTAAAGCTGATGAAGCCAACGGCATTTCTGGTGAACGACTCCCGTGGGCCCGTAGTGGACGAGGCGGCTCTCGTGCGTGCTCTGCGTGAGAACTGGATCGCGGGCGCAGCTCTCGATGTTTACGAAAAAGAACCATTACCAGCCGACTCGCCGCTTCGCGACCCTGCAATTGCCGACCGCTGCCGCTTATTCCCCCACTTCGCCAGCGCAGCCCGCATCACGCGGCTCGACGTCGATCCCAACAAAGGCATGGCCGGACGATGTGTCCAGGGATTGATCGACGTGCTTGAAGCGAACTACGGCGGCGACATCACAAAAATGCCTTATGTGGTAAATAAAGAGGCGTTCCGAAAGTCTTAGCCGATTCTGCCGTCCGTCGCCTTTGGTTGCCGCTAGAATAGAGGCCAGACCGTTTTGTCCCAAGGATCCGAATGAAAAGAGCCGCTCTGATTTTTCCGGTCGTTCTACTTTTGATTTCAATAGCCTTCTCAGAAACTCCCGAGCCTCACAATCCACTGAAGTTGATTCCTCAGCCGAAGGAAGTGCAACTGCATGCCGGCAGCTTTCGCGTAAAGCCCACCACCCGAATCCTCATCGAGTTTGGGCACCAGGCCGAAGATCGCATCGCGGCGGAAACGCTGGCGGAGGAGATTCACGACCGTTCTGGTTTGAAAGTGAGCATTACTGGTGAAAAGCCAGACGCAAAACAGGAGCGCAGCACCATAGTCCTCGCACGCTTGCAGGACCAAAGGGTCAAGAAGTTCCTGGCGGCGAGGGGCCTGAAGGCCGATTCGATTGGCGACCAGGGCTACCTGCTGTTCTCGGACAAAGCTCATCTCATCGTCGCGGCGAACACTGGCCAGGGACTTTTCTACGGCGTGCAGACGTTGCGCCAACTACTTCGCGAGGATGGCGGAAGTCTGGTTTGCCCGGCGGTTTCGATTCGCGATTGGCCCAGCATGGAGTGGCGCGGCGTGCAAGACGACATCAGCCGAGGTCCGATTCCGACGGAAGAATTTATGAAGCGCCAGATCCGCACCCTGGCCGGATACAAAGTAAATCTGTTTGCTCTTTATATGGAGCATGTGTTCGATTTCGCCAGCCAGCCATTGATCGCGCCAAAAGAAGCTGCGCTTACGCCTGAGGAAATCAAGGCGCTGGTGGTTTATGCAAAGAATCTTTACGTTACCATTCTTCCCGAGCAGCAAACCTTCGGGCACCTCCATCACATGCTGAAGTATGAAATCTACGCCGATGTGGCGGAGCGGCCGCATGGCCACGTGCTCACGCCAACCAAAGATCGGTCCTATGAACTGATCAAGGCAATGTATGCGGACCTGGTGCCGCTTTTTCCCGGACCCTTTTTGCACGTAGGCGGCGACGAGACATTTGAACTAGGTCATGGACAAACCGCGGCACGTGCCAGCGAAATCGGCCTGGGCCGCGTGTATCTCGAGCACATGCAGAAAGTGAGCGGCATTCTTCAGCCCTATCACAAACAACTCATGTTCTGGGGAGACATCGCGGTAAAGTATCCGCAACTTCTCACCATTCTGCCCAAGGACATGATTGCTGTTCCCTGGGACTATGATGCGAAGCCCAGTTACGAGAACATTATCAAACCGTATCGTGACGCCGGACTTCGCGTGGTGGTCGCTCCGGGCGCAAACAACTGGAATCAGGTCTGGCCCGACTTGGATGTCGCCTTCGTGAACATTCGCAACTTTGTGCGTGACGGTCAAGAGCTGGGCGCGATGGGCATGCTGAATACAACGTGGAATGACGATGGAGAGTCGATTTACGGGATGGCATGGCCGGCACTGGTTTTTGGCGCGGCGGCAGGATGGCAAGCGGGCGAATCTAATATCGACGATTTCAAGAATGACTATGATTGGGCCTTCTATCGGAACGAGGATTCCACTTTCCGCGATGTGCTGGAGAATCTGGACAGCGGGCATCAGGTGCTGGCGAAGAATCATATTGTCTTGGAGACGGATGAGTTGTTCTGGTCCGACCCCTTCACGCAGGAAGGCGCTGCACTGATGCAGAAGATTCTACCAGCCGCCTCTGACGTACGCCTGGGTGCGGAGCACGCGCTGGAATCGCTTTACCGCAACTCTGACAAGGCTCGCGCGAACCAGACCACTCTGGCAGATATGACGCTGGGCGCGTGGCGTTGGGACCTTCTGGGGATGAAGGCCGAATTTACCCAGGAGATCAACAGGTTTTACTGGGACGCTTTCCAGAACCAGACCGATGCGGAGCGCGTGGACAATGATTTGGCGGAAATCACGGACACGAATGCGCGGCTGGAAGATCTGCGCGATGCGACCACCCGTTTGAGCCAGATGTACCGGGAAGCGTGGTTGCGGGAGTATAGCCCGTTCTGGCTGGATAATGTCTTGGTGCGCTACGACACCCTGGCTCGCGAGTTTCAGCAAAAGATCGTCGCGGTGCGGCAGGTGCGCCGGCAATATGACCTCACCAAGACTCTTGCGCCCCCGCAGGATCTAGGTTTTTATATGCAGCCATAAACTAGACGCATCCCTCGATGTTTTCTGACCTTACCAACTGGAAGCTCACGCGCAATCGTTTAACGGACGCGCTCGAAGAAGTGAAATCGAGCGGCGCTCACCTATTGGACTTGACGGTCTCGAATCCGACAAGAATCGGGCTGCACTTCGACGATGCACGGATTCTTGAATCGTTGTCTTCGCCGAAGGCGATGGATTACGATCCTCAGCCCAAGGGCTTGCCCAGCGCGCGGGCAGCGATTGCGAACTACTACCGGGCACAACATGCAATTGACGGCCTCAACGCGGAGCGGCTGATTCTCACGACCAGCACCAGTGAAGGGTATTCGTTCGTGTTTCGCTTGCTCTGCAATCCGGGCGATGAGTTGCTGGTTCCGAAGCCCAGCTATCCTTTGTTTGAGTTTCTGGCTGATTTGCAGGATGTGAAGCTTATCCCGTATCCCTTGATTTATGACCACGGCTGGCAAATGGATTTCCCGTCCCTGGAGAAAGTGGTTACGCGACGTACGTGCGGCGTGGTGGTTGTTCATCCCAACAATCCGACAGGTTCGTATGTGCACGCGCACGAGCAGGAATCGCTCAACATTTTTTGCGCGGAACACGGGCTCGTGATCATCGCGGACGAAGTGTTTCTCGACTATGCTCACAACGGAGTGCCGCAACGAAGCTTTGTCGCGAATCAAGAGGTGCTTAGCTTTACCCTGAGCGGAGTTTCTAAAATCTCCGCGCTGCCGCAAATGAAATTGGCATGGATTGTCAGCAGCGGCCCCGCTACGCAAAGAGGCGCGGCCGAGGAGCGACTTGAGGTGATTGCCGACACCTACCTTTCCATGAATGCCCCTATCCAGTGGGCAACGCCGGCGCTGCTTGAGCAGCGGCAAAGCGTTCAGCGGCAATTGCTGGCTCGAGTGCTCGCCAACCTCGGTGAACTCGACCGCCTGTTGGCGACTCAGAAGATGTGCCAGCGTCTAAATGTGGAAGGCGGATGGTACGCAGTTTTGCGCGTCCCGGTAACGCAGACGGATGAGGAACTGGCGGTGGATCTGCTACGCCGAAAATCTGTACTGGTACATCCCGGGCACTTCTATGATTTTCCGAGCGACGGATATCTGGTGCTCAGCTTGATCGCCGCGGAGAGCGAATTCGCGGAAGGGATCAAGCGACTCTTGGAACTAATAGCTGCCGATTAAGTGCTTGGATTCGGGTATGATCGACATCCCAGCAAGCTCTATCTTTTCACCAGAAAAGGATTGCTCTCCCGTTCTTCTCCGATCGTGGTCAGTGGGCCATGGCCGGGCACGACCATGGTATCGTCCGGCAAAGCGAGAACCGTTCCGTGCAGCGATTCCATGATTTTCTGCATCGATCCGCCGGGCAGGTCGGTGCGTCCAATGGAGCCAGCGAATAGCGTGTCGCCCGCGATCAACGTCTTTTCGGCAGGAAAGTACAGGCAGATGCTGCCTTCGGTATGACCCGGCGTCTGTAGAATGCTGGCGGTGTGGGTTCCAGCTTTCACGGTGTCGCCGCTGCTTACACTCTGGTCGATCTCGACTGCACCCGGCGCGGCCATGCCCACCCACGCGGCTTGCACATCGAGCATTTTGAGCAGGGCGTAGTCATTCTGGTTAAGCAGGATGGGGGCTCCTGTGGCAGCGCGTAGCTTCATTGCGCCCCCCACATGATCGATGTGGGCATGGGTAATGATGATCTGCTTGACTTGCAGGTTATGCTTGCGGATAAGCGCGAGAACGTCTTCAATGTCATCGCCGGGGTCGATGACCATTGCTTCGCGTGTCGTTTCGTCGCCGATAATCGAGCAGTTGCATTGCAGCGGTCCGACGGGGAAGATTTCGTGGATCATGCTTCCATTGTAGCGAAGCGAGTTCTGGGTACCGAGCAGCAATCTGTGGAGTCAATAAAAAATCAGACTTCAGACTTGTCGTAAACCGCGACTGGCGCGACAATACGCCAGCATCTTGGGGAGGCTTTGTGGCCGCTAAATACCGTCAGCACGGATATCAGGATCGCGATCGCGAGGAAAAGCCGCGCAGGGAGTCTGTAGAAAAGCCGCCAGCGGTCCCTCCGGCGAGGCGCGATTACAGCATGGGGCCGAAGCCGGTGAATTTGCCCGGAACCCGTAACGTCTCCCGATGCACGCAGTGTGGAACCGTCTTGCAAGGGATGCCGCCCACCGGGCTTTGTCCGAAGTGCGGCTTCGAGCTGCACTCCTGCAAACAGTGCGCGTACTTCGATCCCGGCAGCCGGTTCGAATGCATGCAACCAGTGCCGAAGCGCATCGAAAAAAAAGATGCCCGCAACGATTGCACATTCTACGAACTGCGTGTGAGTCGAGAAAAAGAAACTTCAACACCGGCCGCTCTGCGGCCGAACGACGCCCGGCAGGCGTTTGAGAATCTATTCAAGAAGTGACGGGGATCTGCGTACCTTCACGGTCGAAAGCATCAGCCGCTTGCTTACGGTTTCTGCGTAGGGCGCAGAAGAATCTCACTTACAAACGACTGCGCACTCTGCGTCACGAGCATGTCCACCGCGTGCGCCACGTCCTCCGGTTGCAGCATTTTCGCAGGGTCTTTACCGGCGTGCGGGCTGAATTTTGTGTTAGTCGAGCCGGGACAGATCACACTCACGCGAATGTTGTAGGGGCGCAGTTCCTCCGCCACCGAATACGTCAGGCCGTTCAGTCCCCACTTGGACGCTGCGTAGGCGGCGCCATTGGGTAGCGCATTCTTTCCTGCGAGCGAAGAAATGTTGATGATGTGCCCGGAGCGGGCGCGAATCATCAAGGGAGCGAAGGCGTGGATGGCATAATAAACGCCGCGCAAATTGGTATTCAAAATCTGCTCCCACGCATCAGGGGGAAGCTGATGCAGCGCACCGCCGGATCCTGCTATGCCTGTGTTGTTGACCAGAACATCCACACGCCCGAAAGACTCGGTTACGTGTTTGGACGCCGCTTCCACCGATTCGAAGCTGGTCACGTCGCAGGGAACGATCTCGGCTTTTCCGCCCTCGTCGGAAATAGCTTTGGCCGTGGATTCGAGCACGTGCCGATTTCGTCCGCACAGCACCCCAATCGCGCCGAGCCGGGCGAGCGAGATCGCAATAGCGGCTCCGATGCCTCGCCCGGCGCCGGTAATGACAGCTACTTGCCCTGCGAGGGAACGAGCCTTATCGTTGGAGAACGCATTCATAGGTTAAAGTCTCGAGTTGGCAACAGTGGCGACGCGCCGCGGGTGCTAGCATGGCTTCCCCCGGGAACCACTTGTGCATCTTAGTACAATGGCGGGGGGAAACTGGGAAGTTGCTTGCCTTCGGAAGAAGAGGTACTTATAATCCGGCCAACCGGGAAAGAAGGGTATTCGCCTTAACCCCCAGTTCGCCCCGATTTCGCGAGGCCTGCCCGGACGCGACTTGGATTTCCAGACAGGATGCGGAGCGCGTAAACGGTCCAAGCAAAGTGCCTACAATTCAGCAAGAAAGCTTATTCACGACATTATCGATTCCCAAAGGTGCAAGGAGCCAATACTGATGAAAAAGATTCTGGTCACGGTTGTGCTTGGGGTAGCTGCAACCGCAGCGGCCCAGAGCGCCGCGCAGCCCGCGCAACAACCATCACAGCCAGCGGCACAACAACCGGCAGCGTCTGCCGCGCCAGTCATTAAGGACCCCGCCGAGTACAACGCCTACGTGGGAGCGATCAAGCAGACCGACCCCGCGGCCCAGATCAGCGGGCTGGAAGCATTCATGACGCAATATCCGAATAGCGTGATGAAGGTGGCCGCGCTCGAAACTCTGATGCAGGATTACCAGCGCACCAATAATTCACAGAAGACCATCGAGACTGCCACGAAGCTGGTCGCCGCCGATCCCAACAATGTTCGCGGGATGGCGTTGCTGGCCTACTTTGATCGCCTGAAGGCTCAGGGCGGCGACTCTGCGGCTCAGCAGGACCTGGCGGATGCCAAGAAATACGGGCAAATGGGATTGGACGCGCTGCCGAAGTTCACCAAGCCCGAGGGCACTTCTGACGCCGATTTTCAGAAGATGAAAGATCAGATGACCGCTATTTTCAACGCGGCCATCGGCATCGCCGACCTAACCGACAAGGACTATGACGATGCGCGGAAAGCGCTTCGTGTCGCAGCTGATGCTAATCCCACAGACTTTAGCGTGGTTTATCCGTTAGCTCTGGCCTATGCCGGCCCCACTCCTCCGGACCCCAAAATTCCACCCGATTCGATCAACGCGATCTGGTACGCCGCCCGCGCTTCGATTGTGGCCCCAACGCCGCAGTATCAGCAGCAGATCGAGAAATACGCGAGGAATCAGTACATCAAGTATCACGGTGGAGACGATGGCTGGACCGATCTTCTGGCTCAGGCGAAGGCAAACCCGGCTGAACCTGCTGGATTTACGATCAAGCCCGCACCCACCCCACCGGAACAAGCTCACAACATGGTTGTAGCCACGCCGCCGGACAAGATGGACTTTGCGACCTGGGAGTTCGTTCTCTCCAACGGCAAACAGGAAGATCAGGATGCCGTGTGGAACGCCATCAAGGGTAAGCCGGTACAGATGAACGGAACCGTCATCAAAGCTACTGCGACTGAGTTCGACATCGCGGGCAGTGAGGATGATATCGAGGCCAAGAAGGCTGACATCACGCTCACGTTTGAGGAGAAGGTTCCGCTGAAGCTCATTCCCAAAGAAGGAGCCAGTCTCGACTTCCAAGGCGAGCCTGCATCGTATACCCCCAGTCCGTTCATGATGGTGATGGAGAAAGGCAAGCTGCTGAAAGCTGCAGCCCCAACCCCGACTAAGCCTACGGCTCACCACAAGGCAGCTTCTTCCCAGTAGTCGTAAGGGATTTGGCAAGAAAAGGCAGCCCGTAAGGGCTGCCTTAATTTTTGGACTACGCGAAAGGATGCGCTAGCGGATCGCTTTCTTTTCTAGGGTGACCGGACGCGCACTGCGCGGCGGGCGCTTCGCGCCATCTCGCAGTTGCCGTACATCGATTTTGAGCTCATCGATGGTCCGGCTGAGAGTATTGCGATGCATGCCAAGTTCGCGAGCGGCACGGCACTGGTTGCCCTTGTTTTCCTGAAGGACGGTGAGAATGAAGCGTTTCTTGAACTCGCGCACGCCCTCGGAGTAGAGGATGTTGCTTTTGTACATCTGCAGGATGAGTGCTTCCAATTGATCTTTCACGGTAGGTCTCTCTCTTCGTTTTAAGGCGTCGTTTTGATGTCTTCGCTCGAACAGCCAACAGCACTTATTTCTTAGAAGCGGCAGGAGTTCCCGTCAAATCCTTCGGGGCTCGATGCAAGAAATCGAGTCCTTCGTAAAACCTGGCCCGTAATGCCGATGGTGCCACCCAGATCGCCGCTCGTCCGGCCACCAAAAAATAAGGGGCCAATTCCGACTTCTCTAATAGCGAAGAGGTCGGAGTGAATGCCGTCATCCCCATCAGGATGACGGCTACCACCAGCGCGCCCTTTACTACGCCCAGTAACGCGCCCAGAACGCGATCGAAACTGCTTAACCCGGCTTCCTTCATCAGCCTTCTCGCGATCCGTCCACTGATGCTGAACACGGTCAGGATCGCGAAAAATATCATCAGGAAACCGAAAATCTCTGCCAGTAACTCCGAATTCAGAAATCTCAACAACCAGTCGGCGAGCCTTTGATATTGCCAGGCCGCTACGACGTAGCCTACTACCAGTCCCGCCAAGCTGAGGGCTTCGGCGAAGAACCCATGCATGGCGGCTAACAAAACATTCAGAGCGATCAGCGCAACAATCGCCCAATCCGCCGGGGTCATGTCGCGCTCCGGCGAACCCGGACGCCACGAAAAATCCTGCGCTCACACATCCAGTTTCTTTCCCGTGATCTGGTGATAGGCATCAAGATACTTTTCGCTGGTGTGTTGCGCAACCTCGGCCGGCAAAGCGGGCGCGGGGGGTTGCTTGTTCCAGCGAATCTCCTCCAGGTAGTCGCGGACATATTGCTTGTCGTAGGACTCCTGCGGCCGGCCCGGTTCGTACTTGTCAGCCGGCCAGAAGCGGGATGAATCCGGAGTAAGGACCTCATCGGCCAGTGTGATTCCCTTGGCCGTACGGCCAAATTCAAATTTCGTGTCGGCGATGATGATGCCGCGCTGACTTGCGTAATCGGCCGCCTTCTTGTAAACGCGCAACGTGAGGTCGCGTAGAGTGCTGGCCGTCTCCGTTCCCACGATATCGCACATCTGGGCAAAGGAAATGTTTTCGTCATGGCCGCTGGTGGCCTTGGTGGATGGCGTGAAGATCGGCTCGGGGAATGCTTGCGATTCGCGAAGACCGGCGGGCAACTCGATGCCGCACACCTTACCGGTCGCCTTGTACTCCTTCCAGGCGGATCCTGAGATATAGCCGCGAACTACGCACTCTACGGGAAACATCTGCGCGCGCCGGACCACCATGGAGCGGCCGCGCAACTGATCGGCATACTTCCGCAACATCTCTGGATATTGCTCCACATCCGCAGTGATCAAATGGTTGGATACGATATCTGAGAGGAAGTCGAACCAGAACAGCGATATCTGGCTCAGCACACGTCCCTTATGCGGTATGCCGGTGGCGAGCACATAGTCGAAAGCGGAGATACGGTCCGTCGCGACGAAGAGCAACCGGTCAGAATCGAGCTGGTAAACGTCGCGCACCTTACCGCTGGCGTGAAGTTGAAGATCTGGAAAGTCTGTTTGTAAGAGAACGGGATCGAGAAGTTCAGAAGTCATATTGAAATACTAAGGCAGGAGCGAGCCGTATTTTAGCTCCTCAGAAAGTTTTGTCAACGTCCGAGATCACTGCCTAAGGGTAAAGACCTATCCTGTTGAGTAGGAAAACGTTGGCTGCATTGCACAGACCAAACCTCACAAGAACTAAGAGCTGCGCGAGCGTGTGCTTGTGGAAAAGCTGAGGACGAAAGTGGATATCGTGGCCCTTTACCATGACCTCTGGTCCGCCAAATCCTCGCTTGTGGGCTATTGCGCCGCGCCGAAGCGAACCGATACTAGTTTCGACACTCCGGGCTCCTGCATGGTAACGCCGTAAAGCACAGGCGCGATGCTCATCGTCTTCTTGCTATGGGTGATGAGGACGAACTGGGTTTGGACGCTCATCTCTTTCACAAGCTCGGTGAAGCGGCCGATATTGGCTTCGTCGAGGGGTGCATCGACCTCGTCGAGGATGCAGAATGGGCTTGGCGTGTACTGGAAAATGCCGACCAGCAGGGCGAGCGCGGTGAGGGCCTTCTCGCCGCCGGAAAGCAGCAGAACGCTCTGCAGACGCTTGCCGGGAGGGGAAGCCACCACGTCGATGCCGCTTTCGGCGGAATTTTCCTCGTCGGTGAGCTTCATGAAGGCCGTTCCGCCACCGAAGAGTTTCTTGAATGTACTCTGGAAGTTTTCGTTGATTTTGGCGAAGGCTTCGTGGAACTTCTGCCGTGAAACTTCGTCGATTTCGCGGATCGTTGCCGTGGTGTTTTCGATGGAAGAGATGAGGTCCTTGCGCTGAGCGTCGAGGAAGGCGTGCCGCTCGGCGGTCTCGCGATACTCTTCAAGCGCCATCATGTTGACCGGACCCATGGCTTCGAGCTTGGCACGCATCTCGCGATAAGACTGGTCGCGGGTCGCGAGTTCTTCACCGGTGACGAGGGCCAGTGTGGTATCAGCCATCAGAGCCGGCCTCTCAATGCCAAGTTCGTTGAGGCAGGTTTCTGCCATGTACATAGCGTCGGCTTGCAACTTAGCAGCGGCCGCTTGGATTTCACCACGACGGTCGCGAGCCTGGTCGAGAAGTTGGCGCGCGCTGCGAAGCAACTCGTCGATTTCCGAGAGCCGGGCGCGCAGCTGGTCCTTTTCAAATTGCAGCAAACCCTCACGGGCCTGGCCCGCGTTTCGCTCCGCTTCGAAGTCAGCGACTTGTTGCTCGAGTTGGAGATTTTCCGTTTCGCGCTGCAGCTTTTCAGCTACGGCGGCTTCGATTTGTGAGACGAGGGCATGGACGCGTTCTTTCATTTCGACAAATAGAGAATCGATTCGTCCCAGAACAGCCGTGGCTGAGCGATGACGTTCTTCCAGCGCCGCAACCCGTGCCACGCGCTGCGAACTGGTCTGGGCCGCGTCTTCACGGCGCTGGCGCAAAGCGCCAAGCGACTCCTGGGCAGCCGCGATTTGCTGCTCGAGTCCAGCGCGAGTCTGTTCGAGTGTGGCTATCTCCGCTTGCCGGGCGCCGATGACCGATTCCTGCTCGGCACGTTCGGACGCCAGCCGTTGCAACTCCGCACGCGAAACGCTGATGCGCTCGGTCACGCGGGACATTTCGGAGTCGAGCTGCTGCAGCATGTGGCCGGAGGTCATCGACTGATGCTCGGCCTCGCGTTTTTCCCCTTCCAGACGCTCCAGCAGGGAAGTGAACTCTTTAATCTCTCTGCCCAAAGTTAGAACGCGCATTTCTTCGTCGCGCAGAGCGCGTTCCAGATCTTCAAGCTGCCGCAAAACTTCGCGGAGCTCGCGCTTCATCGAAAGCGGGCCTTCAGCGCGCTGTTTGCCGCCCGTGACTGTAACGTTGTGGAAGCATTCTCCGGACTGCGCCAGGAAGAATGCATCGGGATTTTCCAGCGCCAGACCCCGCGCCGTATCGGAGCCGGGAACGATGTAGCCGTCGCGTAGCTTCGGCAGAATGACTTCCAGCGACTTGCCGAAGCCATCAAGAACCCGAATCGTATTCTTCAGTGGCACGATGGAAGCCGTGGGTGGTGCGCAATGCGCAGCTTCGTCGAGCACAAACGAGAACTTGGCTTGCGAGTCTTCAGGATGAACCAGGAACGTGGCGCGGCCGTCGACATCACTACGCAGCAGGCGAAGGCCTTCATCGGCAGCGTCCCAGGATTTGACCACGATGTAGTTCAACTCGTCTCGCAGGAAATCTTCCACGACGCGCTCGAAGCGCGGCTCGACTTCGAGAAAATCGGCGAGGACGCCGACCGGCGCTAGCCCACTTTGCATCACTCCCGATTGGAAGAGGCGCCGAACCGATTCGGTGGAGTAGCCATGTTCCGCGATGACCGCTTCCAGGGATCCTTTCTTTCCGAGAGCTGTGGCAAACTCGGCGCGAAGCACGTCGAGATTGGCTTTGGCGCGCGTCTCTTCGAGACGCTTGGTTTCGATCAGGCGTCGAAGCTGGCTGATTTCCTCTGCAATTCCAGTGACACGCTGCGTTATCGTCTCGAACTCGAGAGCCAGCTGTCCGCGCTGCCCGCCAAAGGCTTCAATTTGTAGATTCGCATTGCTGAGTTCCGTTTCCAGACGCCGTGCTTCACGGTCCGCACCCGCCAGGCGCTCTTCGGCTTGCGCGAGTTGGTTGCGAAGCCGCGAGACCGAAGAGACCGTGTCAAAGATCGCAACGCGTGATTGTTCCTGCTGGTGTTCGAGTTCCGCCAGCGCGGTTGCCGCGGCTGCGGCTTCCTGTTGCGACAACGAAAGTTCATGCTGCGCCGCAGCCAGATCGGCGGCGGCCGATTCCAGCAGCTTCCGGTTGGAATCGCGCTCGGCTTCAAGGGCACTAAGGCGGTGACGGGCCTGAGCAAGTTCAGCTTCCGCCGAAGCTGAGCGAACCACTAGTTCCGCGCAGCGCTCCTCGTTGTGGCGCCGGCGGGCGTGGGCGCGATCGATCTCCATGGCAAGCTGGCTGATGCGGTCGCGATTCTCACGCAGCTCGGTTTCAATCGAGTAGCCGCGTTCAGTAGCTTCGCTGTGCTCGGCTTCCAGCTGCTGCACGGCTTCAGAACGGTGCTGCATGTCTTCGGCGAGCGCGTTGAGTTGCGCGTCAAGTTCAGTGCTTTCCTGTTCGATCGCGGCGAACTTGCTGGCCAGGACCACGCGCAACTGGGCCCGCATCTCCTCGCGCAGCTTGGCGAAACGCTCAGCCTTTGACGCCTGACGCTTCAGCGAGTTCATCTGCCGCGTGACTTCTTCAAAAATGTCGTTGACGCGGGCAAGATTCAGCTTGGCATCTTCCAGACGCGCTTCCGCGAGACGCTTCTTGGTTTTGAATTTCGTGATTCCAGCGGCTTCTTCAAGGATCGCCCGGCGATCCGTGGGTCGACTGCTGAGAATCTGCCCAATGCGTCCCTGCTCGATCAGCGCGTAGGTCTCCGGTCCAAGGCCGGTGCCCATGAAAAGATCCTGAATGTCGCGCAGCCGGCAGAGTTTGCCATTCAATAGGTATTCGCTGTCGCCCGAGCGAAATAATCGTCGGGTAACCACGATCTCTCCGGTGTGAAACTGCTGCTGATTGAATTTCCGGCGGCGGATCTTGAGCACAACCTGTGGCGCGCCAGCAATGGCGGCGGAAGATGCGATGGGAGCGACATTATGCGCCGGCAACGCGAAGACCGGCTCGTCGTCGGGGAAGGCGACGGCCAAGGTACTCACTTTCGAGCGTGGAATTTCTACTTCTTCGGTTCTGCCGGGCTGCGCTTCTTCCACGGCGGCTTCCGTTTCGGCGGCAGTGCGAGCGCGGATGGCCGCTTCGTCCCAATCGTCAGCGTGTTTCGACGACAGCGGATTGACCGGAACATCGTCCTGAATGTCGATCTCAGTGGGCGCGTTGGCGTCAGCGCCGGGATACTCCTGCGGATCGATCAGAGTAAGCGAAACCTCGGCCATGCCAGTGGCCTTGCGGTCGCGTGTGCCCGCAAAGATTACGTCTTCCATGCGCGATCCGCGCAGGGTCTTCGCCGACTGCTCGCCCAGCACCCAGGAGATGGCGTCGGCGATATTCGACTTGCCGCAGCCGTTTGGCCCGATGATCGCGGCGATACCGTCCCCGTGGAATTTGAGGTCAGTGCGATCGCAAAATGATTTGAAGCCGAGAATCTGAAGCCGCTTCAATTTAAGCAACGTGAACTCCTTGGGAGAAACAGTGGCCGGTTATCAGTGGCCAGTTGCCAGTTGTGCTGCGTCGCGAGCTGTTAACCAGACGGATACCCTTGCTCCGAATTAAGATGCGAGTTCGGCTCAGTCTCGTCCGCGGCTGGTAGGGCCACCACAAATTTAAGCAACTGTAACGGTGAAATGGGGGCGGGGTCAAGCAATATAACACTATATATTGTATGGCCTTATCGATCAGCGCTCTGGGTTGCACACACATTGCAGCAATTGAGTAGTTTACGGGTGAGGGAAGGGCGAGGTGGGAAGAATCGCGAGAGCAAAGTTATCGTATCGCAGCCACCAAGGATAAACAATCCAGAGTTGGATCCGCCCACAGACGCGGAGGGTAGATATTCCGGAATCACTTCATCGTATCGAATGACTCTAAAGCGCGCTTGGCGATCTCCGCCGGCAGAGGCGCATAACCCAAGGCGGAACATTCCCGCTGGCCCGAGGTCAGCACCCAGCGAAGAAGTTCTCTCAGAGCTTCCCTGCGACTCTTGTCCGTGATTTCCTCAGGAAGCAAGAGCCACGTGTACGTAGCGATCGGATAGGCATCCTTGCCGTTTGCGTTCGTGATCGATACACGAAAATCATGGGGTTGACTCTCGGCCGCCGCCGCAGCGGCTGCGGTCACGCTAGAAATGCTCGCCTTGACAAACTCCCCCGCCGAATTCCTGACCGCCGCAAAGCTGAGTTCATGCTGAATTGCGTAGATGAATTCAACGTAGCCGATTGAATTGGGCGTCTGTTGTACGGCGGAAGCCACGCCCTCGTTGCGCTCCGCCCCGATTCCCACCGGCCATGGTACGGATGCGCCAGCGCCGACTGCTGCTTTCCACTGCGAACTGACCTTCGACAAATAATCAGTCCAGACAAAACTGGTGCCGCTGCCATCCGAGCGATGCACGACAACAATGTCGGTATTCGGGAGAGATGCGCCGCGATTCGACTTCCGGATCTCCGGGTCATTCCACTTCCTGATCTTTCCCAGAAAAATTCCGGAGAGAGTTTCAGGCGTGAAGTTGAGGTTCTGGCGAAGGCCCTTCACATTGTAGATCGCGACCACGGCACCGAGCACCGCTGGAAGATGAACGAAGCGTTGATGAGCCTGCGACATGGCTTCGTCTGCCAACGGCATCTCCGAACCAGCGAAGTCAGCCTTCTGTTCCCGAAGCCGCTGAACACCCTCGGCGGACCCGACAGCGTCATAACTGATGTGCACATTAGGATGCGACTCCTGGAACAACTCGAACCAGCGCTGGTACAACGGGGCAGGGAAGGTTGCTCCGGCGCCTTTCAGCGTTGCTTCGAGATGCGGCGTCGGACCTGCAACACCGGGTGCGGGTTGATCTTCTCCCTTAAGAGCCGCCAGTAGTTTGCTCACAAGCTGGCGAGCGAGGTCATCCGCAATACCGTTCCAGGGAAACTTGCTGGGACTCACCAGATAAGACCACAGTGTGTCGCCACTCTTGCTAACCACTTCCACGGACAGAAATCCTTCGAATGTAGGATGGCTGAGGCTATTGGAATGGGGACTGAGCGTAACGTGGCCGGTGGTCCAGACCCGGCCGGTGCCTTTAACTACCGCGTCCGCTTGCCCCGGATCGGAAACCACTTGAACTTCGTGACTCTTTCGCAGACGCTGGACCATCTGCTCTCGAATCGCGGCTGCGTGTCTGTCGCTCCCAAGAGAATCGACATACAACTTCTTTACTTGCGAGAGCTGCTCCGCATTTTGGCCATGACAGATCGTAGCGCTGGCGGACAGCACTAGCAGGGCGCAGACCGAAGACGCGAGCCTGAAGGCACGAAGCAAGAACTGGAGCCTCCCCCGAAACGGAAGTTCATTCTAAGCCGTCGGCGTTACATTTTGGTTAAATCGCCTAAGCCTATGCCTGAAGCTCGCGGGGAAGATACCGACTCAGTCGTGATTTGCGTCGGAAATAGTCGTTTTTTTTCTCTTTCCTTTTCGATCTCGCTGCGATGACGTGGCCAGTCGCCCAGGGGGATTGAAGTAGGCATCGCTGAAAATAACGTTACCCTGAAAGCTCTTCATGCTGTCGCGATAGCGCTGAGCGGAAATAATGGCGTGGATCTCCGGTTTTGCATCTTCCAGCGTCAAGGTCTGCTTGCTTATCATTTTGTAGATGAAGTGGGCGCCGCCGGGATCGGAGAACACTTCGGAAACTTCTCCGGGTTTGAGGTCCATGACTGCCTCATGTTGCGGAGGCAAGTTTTTGCGGCGTACCTTCTCCATCTTCGTGTTGGGAGTGACTCCCGGGAGGCCGGCTGCACTATAGGCCGCTATTTGTAACTTGTCAGGATCCTCGCCGGTGACGGCGCGGGCGCGTAGCTCAACTGCAAGTTTTGCCATGACTTCTTCGGCGGCTTCGCTTTGGGCCTCGGCCGGCCTCGTCGCGCTCGTCTTCTCCTCTGCTTGCGCCGGTTCGGTAGATTTATCCCGGGGAACAAAAATCCGCGCAAGGGTAGCTTGTTCATAAGAGGACTGATTCTTCTTGTAGTAGTCCTCGAGATCGGCCTCGGTAATTTGGTTAGCTTCCGCCTGCAAAGCGCGGCTCAGGTCCTGGGCAAGAAGTTGCATGCGTGCAAAGTGCATCTCTTCCTGGAACTCCGGAGTCTTGTCGAGACCTCGTTTTTCCGCGGCGGCCGACATTCTGAGATTGCTCGCGTACGCGTTGGCCACTTTGAGGCGCTGCGGCAGCGACATGCCCGGCTGCAGCGCATCGGCTAGCTTTTCGAATTGTGCGCGGGTGATCACGGTTTTGCAGGCGTTGCCCTGTTGGAGGGCATCGGCACAGAAATCGTTAACCGTAATTACAGGATCGTCCGGCGCAACTTTGACTTCGTGGATCTGATCGCTCGTGGCGGGAGCGAGTTCTTCCACCTTTCCTCCGGCGGGAGGCATAGCAGCCTGTCCATGAGCCAAGCTGACCAGCAGGAGATACACGAGACACTCGAGATACTGGAGCCGCATGGGTATATATCCTCGATGGCGATGTTGTCGGGGAAATAGTGCGGGCACGCAGCTTTGCCGCGTGCCCGGATTGAAGCTACTTTTCAAACGCTCCCATGTTGATTTGTCCGTTGGCATTCACGCGCGGATTGCCGTTGAAGTCCACCCTCCCGAAATCGCCCGAGCCCAGGCTCGCGTTGCCCGTATTCTCGGCCGGTGAACTGGTCGGGATATCAAAATTCGGTGTCGGTGAGCAGGCGGTGATCGGGGTCGGAGGCCCGCTTTCCTTGGTCGAAGTGCAGGTGGGTACAGTGAGGTAGGCGGGATTCGCGAATACCGAATTCGCATCTTCTTCAGTGCCCGACTTGTAGGACGCGAAAGAGGAGTAGCTCTTCCCGTTCAGCTCGAACGTAGTCGTCGAACTGGTCGTGTAGAAGTCGTTGTAGTTAGAGGTGACTCCGCTGCCCGATACGTAACCGTAAATGAACAGGCCCTCCGCGCCGGTATAGACAATGTTGTTCTCGAACAAAATCCCCGTTGCCCGGTACTGGATCTGAAACTCACCGCTGCCGGTTTTCTGCGTGTCGTTATCGTACAGGCTATTGTTCACGATGGTGATATCCGTGCTCCCACCCGTGCCCGATTTAGCGTAGCCGCCCACTGAGATTCCGCAAGAGTTTGCGGCGTAGACCAGATTGTTGCGGATGATCACGTTGCTCGAAACCTCGCCCGAAGTTTCGCTGGCAGCCTCGATATTCAAGTCGTTGCCGTAAAGCGTGTTGCGCTCGAAGGTCACGTCTGTACAGCCATCACAGTACAGGCCGTCTTCATCATAGGAATTACCTTCACCGGGATTCTTGAAGGCGCTGTTGTTGTAGATGAGATTGCCGTAGACGTCTCCGTTCTTGGCCTGATCGTAACCCGTCGGACCGACGCCCTCGAAGCCGATGGCGTCCATGCCAATGTTGTCGTTGTCGTAAATAACGTTGTTCGAGACGACGAAGTTCTGAACGTTACCGTTGTAGGTAGTGGTCTCGCTTTCTCCGGTCAGGCATCCGGTCACGGTGTTGCCGCTTACGGTCACGCTGAGGGGAGTCGCACTGGTACCAAAAACGCCGACACCGTACGCGTTGCCGTTCTTCCCCGCCGATGTTTGTATGTTCTTCACCGTGTTGTTGAGGATATTGATCCCGCTTCCGCTGCCGGCAATAAGGATCCCGGCGGGAACGTCGTTCTTGCTCGAAGTTTTGTAGTTTTGGATGGTGAACCCTTCGATGGTCAAGTAGCTCACGCCACTCGTAGCTCCGATGGTGAACAGTCCCTGTGTGTTGCAGCACAGGAAGCTGTTGCTGGAGGCGAAGGTGGGTGTGGTACAGCAGGCGACGCCGGTGCCATCCACGATGGCCACGCCCTGTCCATTGAAAACAATGGGCTCGGAGGCCGTTCCCGAATTGGCGAACAAATCGCTCTCGTTATAGGTTCCAGCTCCAACATAAACGGTGGCGCCCGCCTTAGCTTCCAGAGCCGCGTGTCCGATGGTGAGCCAGGGCGCGCTCGCACTGCCGCTATTCGAGTCGCTTCCGCTCTTGGACACGTAGAAGGTTGCTCCAGATTGCGCGAGAAGTGAGGTCGAGAGGAATACGACAAAGACAAAATGCAGTTTCCAAAGGGATGTCATTTCGGAATCTCCTTAAGTGGGTGAGGCGTGTTTTGTTTGAAACGATTGAGGCAAAGGCTTCTTGCCGGTCCTTGGGGCCCGAATCGGCAAAGCTTAGGTCTGTTACGAGTTCTTGTCAATAGTTATGTTTGCTTTCGATTAAGAATGTAGGGGCTTTCGCTTTATTGCTTTCCGAAATGGGGAGCTCGAAGGATTCTAAGCGCCTATGGGTAGCGTTCCCGGCGGGCGAGAAGGGGAGGGTCCAATGGGCGATCCGCCCGATTGGCACCGAGGGACAAGCTAGGCTCGTCCCTCGGCAAGGAAATATCGGAAGCTACTTTGCTCCTAGCTTCTCGAAGAACAAACAGATGGTTTCGATCCCGTGGTGGAAGTTCGGGATGTGGAACTTCTCGTTGGGAGCGTGCAGGTTGTCGTCTGGAAGGCCGAAGCCCATCATGACAGTAGGAATCTTTAATCCCTCGTAGAAATCGTTGACGATAGGAATGGAACCGCCGCTTCGGATGAACACCGTTTCTTTCTTGAATGTATCGTGTAGCGCTTCGGTCGCGGCCTTGATGTAAGGATTGTCGGTACCAACCACGGAGGCCGGACCTTTGCTCCACACTTTAATTTTCGTCTCAATCCCCTTGGGCGTGAGCTTCTTCACGAAGGCGGTGTAGCGCTTGAGGATGTCATCGGGATCCTGATTGGGCACCAACCGCATGGACACTTTCGCCGCGGCTTTGGCGGGAATCACAGTCTTTGCCCCTGCCGCAACGAAGCCGCCGGGCATGCCGTGAACTTCGAGCGTAGGCCGGGCCCAGGTTCGATATAGAACGGAATAACCTGGCTCGCCGGTGAGGACCTTAGAGCCGACTTCCGTTTTGCGGTATGTCTCTTCGTTAAAGGGCAGGCGCTTCCATGCCTTCAGTTCGTCCTTGCTGGGAGCTTTCACGTTCTTGTAAAAGCCAGGGATCAGTACGTGGCCCTTGGAATCCTTCAATTTGCTGATGATTTCGATCAGCGCAAAGAAGGGATTGGGAGCCGCGCCGCCGTAGACTCCAGAATGCAAGTCGGTCTTGGCGCCGTAGGCTTCGATCTCTGTATAAACCAAGCCACGCAGTCCGACGCACAGCGTAGGAAGATTGGGCGCGAAAAGTTCGGTGTCGCAGACCAGAGCGAAATCCGCCTTCAGCTTGGCCTTCTGCTTGCGAACATACTCGGCAATGGATTCGCCGCCGACTTCCTCTTCGCCTTCAAAAATCACTTTCACGTTGATGGGCAGCTTGCCGTCTCCGGACTTCATCATCGATTCCAGGGCCTTCACTTCCATCCAGAGCTGGCCTTTGTCGTCGACTGCGCCGCGGGCATAAATATTGTTGTTGCGCTCGGTGGGCTCGAAGGGCGGCGTATGCCACTCATCCAGCGGATCAGGCGGTTGCACGTCATAGTGCGCGTAGCACAGGACGGTCGGCTTGCCGCCCGCGTGCAGCCAGTCGGCGTAAATGAGCGGATGGCCTTTGGTGGGGATGACCTCGACATTCTCCATGCCGATGCGGCGCAGTTCGTTGGCGACGAAGTCAGCCGCTTTTTGAACGTCCGGCTTATGCTCATCAAGCGTGCTAACGCTGGGGATGCGAAGGAGATCTTTTAGTTCGCTGAGGAAACGCTGCTGATTATTGCGAGCAAAATCGACTGCCGGGGAAGCCATAGATTGGTCCTTTCTCGAGCGAGACGCAACAGTGTGGACTGCTGCGGTTGCGGAAACGCTCTAGTATATACCCGAAGGAATCCGGGAAGGGCAGCGCGCTGGGCACAATGCCTCGAAGCTTATTGTGGAAACCTTCCAGGTGAAAAAGCCGCGAGATCATGGTCGGGGCGCTTGCCCTCGATGACTTGCGTCATGAGGTGAGCGGTGATGGGGGCCAGGAGAATGCCGTCGCGAAAATGTCCGGTCGCGACATAGTAGCCGGGCGTGGTCGTTGCGCCGAGAATTGGCAACGAGTCAGGAGTGCCGGGACGCAGGCCAGCCCAGTCTTCCAGAATCTTCGCATTCCCCAGTTCTGGGACGAGGGCGACCGCGGCGCGATGCAGACGCTGAACGGTGGCAATATCAGTGCGTTTGTCGAATCCGGCTTCCTCCACTGTAGTGCCAACGATGATTCGTCCATCGCTGCGGGGGATTAGATATACGTCGGGCGATCGAATCACGTGCTTCAGCAGTTCGCGAGTAGGCGAAAGCAGGCAGAGCATCTGTCCCTTCACCGGACGGGTAGGAAATGTATGGGGAGCGATTTGGCCGGACCAGGCTCCCGCGCAGTTGACGACTTTCGCGGCGAGAAACGAAGTTTTATTGGTGGTGACTCCAGTCGCCCGCTCATCGGACAGATCGACGGAGATAACCGTATCGCCGGATGAAAAATCGACACCGTGGTGTTTAGCGGCGGCGAGTGCCGCTGCGGTGAGGGCTCGAGGATCGACACTGCGCTCTGGCAAATAAAATGCCGCGCGAATGGGTTCTGCGATGACCGGCTCAAACTCAGCCAGCGGCACGGGCAAGGTGAATGCCGGATGCTCCTGGGCATGTTCCGGCAAAGGAAACACGATCGCTCCCTGATCACGCAGGTCCACGAAGACTCCGGATGCGTCCTGCAACTCATGCACGAACTCTGGATACATGCGGGCACTGGCCGAGGCTAGAGGCTGCAAGGCAGCGGGAGTTTCAATGATGGAATCGGCCAGCATGCCACCGGCGGCGTAGGAAGCTTCCCGCCCGGGCTCACCGCGCTCGACCACCAACACGCTCGCGCCCTTCTTGCGGAGTTCGAGGGCGAGAGAAAGTCCAATAATGCCCCCACCAATGACAACGACGTCCCAACTCTTCATCTCCGCATTGTAGAAGACAGTCCCAGTCCATTACTTTCGTTACCCTCGCAGGATACATCTGGTTAAGTAGTGTTACCTTTCTGGCCCCTATAATCCGGACAAACCGCAAGCATCGCAGGTCAGAATGCCGCTCTTTCTTCCAGTTTAGGAGCAGCCAACGCCTCGATGAATGGCTGAAAAAAAAGAATTAGATTTCGAACAATAAGGCGATCGTGAAATCAAAACACAACGTGAGCGAGCGAGCGGTTCCAGCGTCAACCTGGATCTACAATCCGTGGCTCGATCTGATCGTGGGATGCGGAGCCTGGTCCGCGCCGCTTTTGCTGTTCTCGTACCTCTCAGTTGCGTCGAGCGTTCGAGCATGGTCGGTGGTTTTCTACGCGCTGGCGCTGTTTTTCAACTACCCCCACTTCATGGCGACGATCTATCGCGCCTATCATCGCGCGGAAGATTTTCACAAGTACCGCATCTTCACCGTTCACGTTACGGCTCTGCTTGCACTGACGCTGATCCTGTCACATTCCTGGGTTCGCATTCTGCCGTGGATTTTCACGATTTACTTGACCTGGAGTCCGTGGCATTACAGCGGCCAAAACTACGGTTTGTTCATGATGTTCGCTCGCCGCGCCGGAGCGACCCCGAGCGACTCTACCCGCCGCGCGCTCTACGGCGCTTTCATTGTTTCCTACTTGATCCTGTTCCTAGGTTTCCACACCGGGCCTTCCACTGATCCTCTTTTTATTTCCATCGGAATTCCGGCGGCCGTAAGCCGTTGGGAGCAAATCCTTCTTGCCGTGGCGTTTGTTGCGCTGGCGTCTTTTGGACTTTTGCGGCTGGCTCGGGAAACCGGCTGGCGCAAGTTGCTGCCTTCGCTCACGTTGTTCTCATCGCAGTGCCTATGGTTTCTCTTGCCCGCGGCGATTTCCTTGATCAAAGGTATAGACATCCCGCAGAGCCGTTACAGTTCCGGAGTGCTGGCGGTGATGCATTCGGCGCAATACCTCTGGATTACAAGCTACTATGCCCGGCGCGAGGCCTCGGGCGAGACAGGTCGGGACTGGCGCCCGTGGGCTTACTTCGGAGTGCTGATCGCCGGGGGAATCGCTTTGTTTGTTCCGGGACCGTGGCTGGCAAGCCGGCTGTTCCACCACGACTTCACGCGTAGCTTTCTGATCTTCACTTCGCTCGTGAACATTCACCACTTTATTCTGGACGGCGCGATCTGGAAGCTGCGGGATGGAAGGATCGCGTCCCTTCTACTGAACTCGCGAGTTCGGATTTCCGATGCTGCTTCAGAAACCAGCAGCCGGTTATCCTCCGCGTGGCGTTGGCTTACTGGTGGTACCACGGGCGCCCGCCAATTGCGAGTCGGCGCCGCTCTCGTGCTGCTGCTGTGGGCAACGATCGATCAGGTGCGCTACTATCTGGCGCTTCACGCCGACAATCTGAAAGACCTGCAGCGCGCCGCCGCACTCGATTCGTTCGACAGTTCATTGCAAATGCGGCTGGCTCGCCAAGAACTAAACCTAGGTCAGGCGCAGCAAGCGGAAACTGCGTGGCAAAAGGCGACACAAGTGAATCCGGCCGATCCCGGCCCGCGCCAGGCGCTGCTCCGGTTCCTGATCGAGCAAAATCGCCTTGATGAAGCATTCCATTTGACGGAAGCCTCGCTTCTTTACACCCCCAAAGATGTAAATCTTCTCATAGATCGCGGTCTGTTGGCGCAACGTCGCGGCTATCCCGATCTGGCGGTGGAGAGTTGGAACCAGGCGCTCGCCATCGATCCCGGGCATGCTTCGGCACATCTTTATCTGGCCGACCAACTTGATCGCGAGGGCAAGCCGAAGGAGGCGGCGGCGCATTACAGGGCGTTTCTTGAAATCACCACGCGGCAATCGGCACGGCAGGAGCCGTCAAACCGTCCGGAGCCGCAGAAGATAATCGCCGTTTTGCTTCGCATGGCCGATTGCCAGGTGCGCGCATCTCAAAAGCCGCAAGCTCTTCAGTCTTACCAATTGGCGGCAAAAATCGCGACCCAAACCAAACAGGACAAACTCGAGAGCGTTGCGGACGTGAACGAAGCAGCCATTCAGGGAGAAGCCGGTAAATTGGATGAAGCTCTGCAGCTTTATCAGCACGCCCTGCAGTTGGATGATTCAATTGCTGATCGGACCGCAAGCGCCGAAGACTGGTTCGCCTACGGACGTTTTCTTGAGGACGCTGGATTCCCCGCCCGGATGGCTTACGCATGCCTGGTCAAATCCGAGATGCTGCAGGACCCTCTGCCAAACCCTTCGCAGCAGCAGTTGCGCGCCGATGCTCTCGGGTCGACGGCAAAACAGGCTGGGCCTGAAGCTGCCGCCATACGCCGTAATCCCGGCCTGAGTTTGAATGAGGCGTTAACGTTACGCCGTTAAGACATATCGAACGATCTCCAGCGCACATTGACAGCGCTGCTCTTGTGCTAAACAATTGGAGCGAGCCCACAAAACAGGGGAGTCTCACTTTTGGAGGAACGATGCCGGACGAAGGCGAAGAACTACACGTGGAACATCAATCGACCGCAGGGAAATGGATCCTGATTATTTTAGCGCTCGCCTTTGTCGCGGCGTCTGTCTATGGATATGTGACAACACAGCAGCACGTGGATAAGTTAACGAAAGATTTGAGCGACAGCCAGATTCAGGTCGCCGAACTGAAGAACCGAATGCAGACCGCCGAAGCATCAGAGGAAACACTAGCGCACCAGGTAGGTCTGACGAAGAAAGAATTAGCGCAACGCGCCGCCCAACTGCAGGAAGAGCAGAGGGCTGCGGAATCCCGCCTGGAAAAAGAACAGAAGGAACAAATCGGCCAGGTGAGCGGGGAAGTGGCCGGCGTGAAGAGCGATGTAGGTGGCGTCAAGACGGACGTAGCCTCCACCAAGGCCGACCTGGAAGCCACAAAAGCCAAGCTGCAAAGTGCGGTGGGCGACCTTGGAGTGCAGAGCGGATTGATTGCTAATACGCGTAGTGATCTGGAAGTGCTCAAGCACAAGGGCGATCGCAACTATTACGAATTCACTTTGCTCAAGGGTGCCAAGCCGCAACCGGTGGCCACGGTCAGTCTGCAACTCAAGAAGACGGATGCCAAGCACGGCAAGTTCACGCTGAATGTGAGCTCTGACGATAAAACCATCGAGAAGAAAGATCGGAACATCGCCGAACCGATTCAGTTTTACTCCGGTCGCGAGCACCTGCTGTTTGAGTTGGTGGTCTGGACGGTCGACAAGAATAAAGCTACGGGTTACTTGAGCACGCCGAAGAATGCGCCCGTTCCGGTGACGGCCAATTGAACGGAGTGCTTTTCCCTGCAGGTGCGCATGTCGCGCTGCAGATCGCTCTGCGGACCGTAGTCATTTATCTTGTCGTACTGATCGGGGTACGTCTCAGCGGCAAACGTGAAGTCGGACAGATGACTCCGTTCGATCTGACGTTGCTGCTGCTTCTTTCCAATTCCGTGCAGAATGCCATGACGGGGCCGGACACCTCGCTGCTCGGCGGCGTAATCGCCGCTTCCACACTGTTGTTGTTGAACTATTTTGTAGGCACTCTTTCCGGCGTCAACCGCGGCTTTCGCCGCGTAGTTCAGGGCGAGCCCAGTCTTCTGATTCACGATGGAAAGACCATCCAGTCGCATATGGCGAGAGAGCACGTCAGCATGGACGAACTGGAGCGGGCGCTGCGCGAGCACGGCATCGCTCACGTGCATGACGTTGCATTAGCTGTGCTCGAAGTCGATGGCTCGATCAGTTGCATGAAATACGATGAGATTAAACCGGACGCCAATACCCATCTTGCCCGGCGTAGATTCATTCAGAAAAAACCGTAGCGCCTTATTCGATCGGCACGAATTTCACACATACTGGCTGCGATATATCCAGCACTTTGCCGCTTGGCGTCAAGCCGCCAGTTTGCTGGTTGATTTGAAAAAGGACGATGTTGTCTGACTTTTCGTTCTCGGCAAAGATCAGCGTGCCGGATGGATCGATCGCGAAATTGCGTGGGCTCTTCCCCTTCGTGGGAGCGTACTCCAGGAGCGTCAAAGTTCCTTTGCTCGGGTCGATGGCAAATACCGCAATGCTGTCATGCCCACGGTTTGAGGCATAGAGGAACTTGCCGGAAGGATGCACCGCAATTTCAGCGGACTCGTCGAGGGCAGTAAAGTCCTTGGGAATCGTTGAAATCGTCTGCAGCGGACGCAAGACACCAGCCTTGTCGTAACCAAAGACCGAAACGCTCGACCCCATTTCGTTGATCACATATCCAAACTTGCCGTCGGGACGGAACGCGAAGTGCCGAGGGCCTGCTCCGGGAGGGGCCTTGGCAAACGGAGGATCGTTTGGCGTGAGCGAGCCCTTCACGCTATCAAATTTGTAGACGAGCGTCTCGTCAAGGCCGAGATCATCCACGATCGCAAAACGATTGTCAGGCGAGAGGTCAATGGAGTGCGCGTGGGGACCTTCCTGGCGCTGCGGATTCGTGCCATGGCCGGAGTGCTGAACGAAGGCCGACGCCTCGCCCAATCGGCCATCCGCCAGGATCGGAAATGCGGCAATGCTTCCACCAGTGTAGTTTGCGACCAGAACATATTTCCCAGTGTTGTCGACCACGATGTAGCAAGGATCGGCGCCGCCAGACGCTACCTCATTCAACAGCGTTAGCTTGCCGGTACTGCGATCAATCGCGAAGGCGCTGACCGCTCCGCTCTTTTTGCCCCCGTAGTTTCCGACCTCGTTGACGGCATAAAGGAATTTGTGGTTGGGGTGCACGGCGAGGAAGGAAGGATTGATCGTTTGCGCCGCCAGGCCGATGGGAGTCAGCTTCGCGCCATCGAGATCGAATCGGTAGGCGTAGATGCCTTTGCTGGTGCTGCCTTCCTGGGTATAGGTTCCGACATACACGAAATATTTGTCTTTGGCCGCAGCGGCGGCAGGCATCGCAAGACACGCTATTAAACAGAGGACCACGAGAATCCTAGGACAGAACGGAGTTCGATTCATCACTCTATAAAACCGCATTTGATACTGATGACGCAAGGGAGGGCATTATTTGGTTAGCGTAACGGGCACAGGCTGGTCATAGGGATGGATCACCACGCTCACCGACTTGCGCTGATTGAAGGCGTCCAGTGTAACCGGAAAACCGACTATCACCGTGCGCTTGAGCTCTTGACCCGGCTGCAACTTATCTTCGGGAGCTAAGGCGGGCTGAACATTTTCTTTCAGAGCAGGGAAGGCCTGGTAATAGCGGTCGAAGTCAACCGCGGAGACCGCGTCGCTGGTCAGTTCTCCGGTCGAAGTCACGATTTTCCCCTGAATGTGATGAACCCAGAGCGGCTTCTCACCCGAGTTGTGGAGAGTAAACGTCAGGGCTACGAGCGAGGCATTTTGATTGGGAATCTGCACTGCGGTTACGAAGTCGAGCGATCCTGCACCTTGCGGTTTGGCACGTTGCAAGAAAGATACGATGCCCGCGAGTACGAGGACTCCTGCCAATGCGATCAGCAGGATTCTCACGGGCGGCAGGTTGCGTTTGGCCGTACCGAATTCGTCCCCTATGCGGATAGTAGGACCGCGTTGTGGAGTCGGAGACGCGCTAACCGCGGCGGCGCTTGGAGATTCTGGCGGTACCGACATCGGATTCGGGGTCTGATCAGGCATGGCGTTTCGCGTATTCCGATTCTACTCTCGGGGCTTTCATATTCGAGCACTGAGCTAATTCCATCCGTGTTTCATCGCTTTCGCGAATCTTTCTGCAGGAAGAGTGTTGAGCACATCGCCCTTCGTCAGCCACGCGCGCCGGGCTTGCAGGATGCCGTAGTGGATTTTGTCCAGGTGCGAGGTGTGATGGGAGTCGGTGTTGATGACGATTTTCACACCGCGTAGCTTGGCCCGGCGGAGATGAACATCGTTCAGATCGAGCCGGTCGGGATAGGAGTTCAACTCCATGGCCACTTTATGTTTTGCCGCGGCGGTGAGAATTGCGTCCATGTCAAACTGATAAGCATCGCGCCGAAGCTGCAGACGGCCCGTGGGATGGCCGATGATGGAAGTGTTCGGATTCTCGACCGCTTTGAGCAGGCGCTCGGTCATCTTCGCCGGCTCCTGATTAAAAACGGAGTGCACGCTGGCGATGACCACATCCATTTGCGCGAGTACATCGTCGGAAAGATCGAGATCGCCGTCAGCGAGGATATCGACTTCGATGCCGGCGAAAATCTTGATGCCGTCGATTTTTCTGCCGGCATCGCGGATGCGCTGGATGTGGGCCACGGCTCGCGCGTCATCCAGGCCGTTGGCGAAAGCCAGGTTCTTGGAATGGTCCGTGATAGCCATGTATTTGTAGCCGCGCGCGCGGGCAGCCTCGGCCATTTCTTCAGTCGTGTTTTTGCCATCGGTTTCGACCGTGTGCATGTGCACGTCACCCTGCAAGTCTTCCAGAGTGATGAGAGTGGGCAACGTGTGCTTTTCCGCGGCATCAATCTCGCCCAGGTTTTCGCGCAGCTCCGGCGGAATGTAGTCGAGATTGAGCTTGGCGTAAATCTCCTCTTCCGTCTTGCCGGCCACGGGAGTTTCGGTCTTCAAATCCGCGAGGCTGTATTCATTGAGGGTGTACCCCATTTTGAGGGCGCGCTGGCGCAGGGCGACGTTGTGAGCCTTCGATCCGGTGAAATATTGCATGGCCGCGCCAAACGACTCCGGAGGAAGCAGGCGAACGTCCACTTGCAGATCGTTGCGCAGGCGGAAGCTGATTTTGTTGTCGCCCTGGGCGATGATGTTCATGAGCGGCGGATATTTTGCGACGTATTGCACTGACTTCTCCCGCTCCTCGGGGCTGCAGCAGGCAGTGCCCGTAACCAGGATGTCGAGATCCCCCACGGTTTCGCGGCCGCGGCGCAACGAGCCGGCAGGAGTGATCTTGTCGAAGCCAGGAAACTTCGCGAGATAAGCGGTAAGTTTTTGCGCCTCGGTTTCGGCAACGTCGATCAGAAACCGTCCGGAGATTCGGCGATAGTCTTCGATGGCTTTCAGCAATTTCTGTTCATGTTTCTCGCCCATGCGCGGCAGTTCGCGGATCTTGCCTTCGCGCGCAAGCTTTTCCACGCCATCAACGTCGCAGACCTTATAGGCGCTCCAAATCAGCGCAATCGTCTTCGGCCCTAGGCCCTGAATCTTCAACAACTGGAGCATCGACGGGTGATACTTCTTGAGCAGTTCGGCTTGCACGCTAAGTTGGCCGTCCTTGAAGAGTTCCTGCAGGTTCACCAGCATTCCCTTTCCGACGCCGGGAATAGCCAGAACTTGCTTCGGTTCGCTGATGATGTCTTTGATCTGCTCGGTGTGATTTTCTATGGCTTGGGCAGCATTGCGGTAGGAGCGGATGCGGAAAGAATCCTGGCCGTCGATTTCGAGCAAGTCGGCAGTTTCATAGAGAACCGTGGCGATGGATTTATTGTCCACGGCTTAAAGATAAACAAGAATAGAGTGCGGCGCCAGAGCGTGGACAGAATACAGACTCAACCTGACGGTAAGGGATTAGCTGGAGTAGACGAAGACCCGGTCGCGGTGCCGCGACGGCGGGTTCGAGGATCTGCCCCAGAGATTGAGTTAGGCAGGCTTGCTTACGTTCGCCGCCTGCGGGCCCTTCTGACCTTCGGTGATTTCGAACTCGACCTCATCACCCTCTTGCAGGCTCTTGTATCCCTCGGATGTGATCGCGCTGTAGTGAACGAAAACATCGGGACCATCTGCACGTCCGATGAACCCGTAGCCTTTCGCATTATTGAACCATTTCACCGTGCCTTTCAGACGTTCCACGCGTAACCCCGCTTTCTGCACGTCCAGTCGGGGAACCCAAAGACGTGACCAGCTTTAGGATGCATTTTGGAGCGATTAGGATGGAGTGTCAAGGCGAAAGAGGCCGCGAAGACATGCCCTGAGCGGAGAAATTTACAATGCAAAAAGCCTGTCAACACAACAGTCGTCCAGCGCGGCTAGCACCAGACTTGGGGGAATGTAGCTTTCGACCGTTCCTGATCTGATGATCTAGCCAAAGAACGGATGAGATTGTTTTGGCGTCGCGAATGTTTCCCGTCAGCACCATTCGAACGACTCTTGAAAGCGGGACTAGGCGCTTGACGATGACTTCATCGGCCTCGGGTTGCGCTTTGCCGGCCCTAAGTCCAGTGGCCAGAAACACGGACATGGTTTCGTCCACGAATCCAGGGCTCGCGAAAAAATTAAAGATAAGCTGCCAGTGCGCGGCCGTGTAGCCCGTTTCTTCGTGCAGTTCGCGCTGGGCCGCGGGTAAGGCTTTTTCTCCGGGATCGATGCGCCCGGCGGGAAGCTCCCACAGAAAATCATTTGCGGCATGACGATACTGACGCTCGAGCAGGACCCGCGGCGTCGCAGTGGATTCATCGACCGCCAGAATGACGACCGAGCCGGTGTGATGAATCACGTCGCGACGGGCGCGGATACCCCCAGGCTCCTGTACTTCGTCGGTCGTTACCCAAAAAACGGGACCACGATACACCGTGCGCGAGGACAATATCCGAGCTTTCGGGCGGGACTTCTTGGTCGATTTTGACGGCTTGGATTCTTCTGAGTGAGCAGGCTTTCGCATCACAACAATATAAAGCACGGCATCCCCGGCGTATCCGGACGCAACACGAGAACGAGGGACGCACGGTCAAGTCTGCTATCCTGCCGGGCATGCCGACAGAGCGATCCACAAAGCCTCGTAAGCCACGGGTTGCAATCGTCGGTGCTGGGAATCTGGCCAGTGCTCTGGCGGTAGCCTTGCACCGAGCGGGATACAGGATTGACCAAATCCTCTCGCGTGACCAGCCCGCGTCCTTGCGACGAGCCCGGCGACTGGCAGGCGACGTAGGTGCATCCGTCGTCGTGACGGGGAAGGCTCACATTCAGTCAGAGGTGGTTTGGTTCTGTGTTCCGGATGGAGCGATTGCCGGCGCGGCGATGACGCTGCAAGCTGCGGCGGATTGGAGTGGCAAAGTTGCGGTGCATTCCAGCGGCGCGCTTACCAGTCAAGAACTTACCCGATTGAGGCAGCGCGGGGCAGTGGTGGCTTCGGTTCATCCGATGATGACATTTGTACGCGGCTCACGCCCGCCGCTGACGGGCGTTCCCTTCGCCATCGAGGGAGACTTCGCGGCAGTTCGCATGGCGCGCCGCATCGTAAAGAACCTCGGCGGTCGTGCGTATTCCATTCGAAAAGAAGATAAGGCGGCTTACCACGCCTGGGGAACTTTTGCGTCGCCGTTGCTCACAGCACTGTTCGCGACCACCGAGCATGTGGCCACTGCTGCCGGTGTGCAACCCAGAGAGGCAAAACGAAGGATGCTGCCGATACTCATACAAACCTTGGCAAACTACGCCGAGTCCGATGCGGCGCGAGCATTTAGCGGGCCCATGATCCGCGGCGATATCGATACGGTGAAGCGCCACCTCAAGATGTTGCGCAGAACGCCTGTCGAGAAAGGAGTCTACGCATCTCTCGCTCAAGCAGCGCTGGTTTATCTGCCGGGGAAGAACAAGCCGTCGCTTGAAAAGGCGTTGAACTCACGGCCCAGAGGCAGGAGCGGAAGCTAGCTCGCCGGGCCCCACGACATCCGGCGCAAAGCCAGTGCAAGCAACCCCAGTACGACAAAGGGAAACCCAGCAGCGGTGCGCAGAGGCAGGAGAAACACTCCCTCGGAGTAAAGCTGTTGCGGGCTGAGGAATGGACGCACCACGATCAGGCCCAGCGCCGCCACCCAAGGCCATAACAGAACTGTCATCCCGATGACGAGGAGCGCACGAAAGAATGAACTTGATCTCCCCGATTGTTTGCGGCTGGCAAGCAAGAAGATGCCCGGGAGAAGAATCACGTGATCGAAGACGGACTGGCCAGGAAGGACGGTTATCGTGGTGATGGCAAGTAAGAGGCTCAACGTGAGCCAGAATTCGTACGAGCCGGCTGCTGCCGTACGGCCATGCCAGGCAAGCATCAGGGCCGCAATCAAAGCAACGGCGATTAGAACTATGCCGCAGTACTCTCCAAGACTCGACCCGGGCAGCAAACTGGCCAGCGGAGGTGTGGCGTAGCGGTGGTAGCCCAGAACCACGCGCCCCCAGGACTGGATCCAGCGCGGCCAGACCGCCAGCGACGCGCCGACCAGCAGGAGCATTGTGGCAAAGAACGCCACGGTAAATCGGCCCCGGTGGCGCCAGTCATGCATGCTCCAAATGAGCAGATACAAGATCACGAGTAAGGTCATCTGCGGCTTGATCGTGGTCAGCGCCATCAGCGTTCCAGAGAGCAGCAAGCGCCCCCGTATTAGCGCAAGCAGGGACGCGGCCAGCAGAAATCCCACGAGCACTCCCAACTGCCCCGCGTAAAGGCCCTCGAGTTCGGGGTAGCTGCACAATGTCAATAGGAGAATGATTGTCAGCCACGTCTGGCTCACGCGCCAGGACAACGCTTGAGTCCAGAAAAATACACTAGCCGCAATCAAAGCAACAAGCAGCATGGCCCATGCGACGCGGAGGGGCGCAAACGGCAGTTTGCTTGCCGGCCACAGCAAAAGGTCCGTGTAGGCGGGATAGGCAAACGTTCTGTAGTCGTCTGGGGGATCGGTGGGGAATTGGCCTTCGAGTGGGCGGCCAAACAATCCGATCTGGATCTCCCGCGTTACCGCTGGGCTGTAAGGATCGCTGCGCTTCCAAAGCCATTCTCGCGAGGTTAGCCAAATGGGGAAAAAGTCATCGCCAAAACTGTATCCGCCACCTAGATGCTCGGCGGTGCGCATTTCTCGCACCCGTGGCATAAACAAGCCAAACTGGTAATAAAGCATGGAGGCCGCGCCCACGAGCGCGAGTCCGAGAGCGAGAGCGGCCGTGCGCGACCGGCGGTTTCCGGAGTCAGGGATTGGCATTCGCGAGATTGGCGGACGCGCTAGCTCGAAGTGAAAATGTGACCGAGCTTTTCTTTCTTGGTCTTCAGATACTCTTCCGCGTGCGGACTCGGCGTGACTTCGCAAGGGACGCGCTCAACTACCTCAATACCAGCTCGCTCGAGCGCCTCTACCTTCTCCGGGTTGTTGGAAAGTAGTCGCACTTTTGTGACGCCCAGCGCGTTAAGAATCTGTGCGGGCAAGGCGAAGTCCCGGTGATCGGCTTTGAAGCCCAGTCGCTCGTTGGCCTCGACCGTGTCCAGACCTGCATCCTGCAACTCATAAGCCTGCAACTTGGCCATGAGGCCGATGCCGCGGCCCTCCTGCTGTTCGTAAATGAGTATGCCGACGCCGAGGTCGCGAATCATCGAGAGGGCCATCTCCAGTTGCTGACGGCAGTCACAACGCAAGGAATGAAAAACGTCCCCAGTCAGACATTGCGAGTGAACTCGAACCAGAGGAGGCTTGGACTTTACGTCACCCATCACCAGGGCGACAGCCTCCTCAGTTCGGCGGTTTCCGTCGGAACCAAATTCAGCCCGAAAGCCGTGAATCCGGAACTTGCCCCAACGCGTGGGAAAATCCGCGGATGCGAGCTGCTGCACGTCGTTAGCGGTCACACTTCGATTATAGCGGTTGTGGAGGGAAACAGAATCCTTCACCATGCCGGCGCGGGGACGCGGAGATAATCTCGATCGATTCGGATCAGCCTCTGGCGCGGAAATGGAAGATAGCGTCTTGCTTGGAAGCGATGGCGACGCCGTTGCGCATGGCAGGTTGAAAGCGCCAATTCTCCAGCGCGGCAAGAAACTTTTCGTCGAGCTTCGCGCCCATGCTGTGGAGAACGGTTTTTCGAACAATCTCTCCGCGCTCGTCAATGGTGATCTCCACCACCACATTTCCTTCCGACTCGGGAAGCTCCCACGGATAGACCACGGGATCCACCGTGGCAACCGGCAGAGCCGGACGAATCTCGTCGCCAAACACCGGTCCACCGGGCAAAGTTCCATACGGCTGTCCGGCTGGTGCGCCATGGCCCACCTTTGAAAGTGTTGCCGTCTTTGATTTGTCTTCCGCCGTAGATGGCGCCAGGGGAGTCTGAGGCAAGGGCAACTTCGCCAGCGCAACGTTCCGTTTTAAAATCAGTTTCTCGTGGCCTAGCCGCTGGTGGCGATAGAACTCATTGGTGCGGTCCGGTGAACTGGTCGCGCTATCGTCGGGCGAATCCGCAGGAAAGTAGATTGGCGTAAGCAGCTTGCCGTTTCGTCCGAGCGCGACGGAAGACGGATTCAATAGTCGAGGTTCGGGCGCATGCAGCAGCCAAGCGAACAATAGACCGTGCATCGCGAGCGACACCGTCAGCATCCGAGCCTGAGTTTTCGACTCACCGGCATTGAGCAGCGTAAACATGAAGAAGAAAACCTCCCCACGAAGCTCCGTTTAGGTTAGACGCGGCGCAGGGGCGTTCGTCAAGCACCGTTGGTGTAGATAAAGGAACGCTGCTAAAATAAGCGGGAAACTAGAAATCCATCCGGTACGGGGCTATAGCTCAGTTGGGAGAGCGCGTCGTTCGCAACGACGAGGCCGTCGGTTCGAGCCCGACTAGCTCCACCAAATCTTTCAACAACTTGCCGCGTTGCGATCATCAAAAACTCAGTTGATTTGGAACGCGAATTGGAACGTACATCGGGTTCCCCATTGCCAATTCACTATGGACGCGGGGGACGACCGCCTGCGCCTTAACGCGGAGGTGCGCGCCTTTCACTCCTAACGACTCTTCTCGCAGACTACTAAGGAACCAGCGCGAACGCTTTCAAGTGGCCAAGCAACTGTGCCGTGTCGACGGGCTTGAACACGTAGGCGTCACACAATGCCCGGAACGAGTCGACAACATTCTTGACATCGTCGAGGGCGGTAATCATTATGACCTTTACTCCCGAACTCGATAGCGTGCCGCCGGCTTCCTCCAGTCCGCGAATTTCCGCGAGCGCCGCCTTCCCATCCTTCTCGGGCATCATGATATCCATACAGATCAAGTCGTACGCTCGCCCATTCTGCTTGGCCAAGCGGAAAGCCTCGAGGGCTTCTTTGCCATTGACCGCAACGTGACATTCGCCGTAGCGGGCGAGAAACGTTTGCAGCAACAGCCGGCTGGTAAAGTCGTCCTCAACGATAAGCGTATACATCGCCGCCACCCTTCCTTCCTGATGCTGGGTTAAGCCCAGCCACACTGGCTCAGAGCAGCCGCGAGCCGCCCGAATTCTTTCTCCACTGACTCCAGCAGCGCGGCCGCGCGCCACAGCTCTCCGCTGGTTGCTGCTCGCTGGATCTGGGTAGTGAGTTCAAGCAAGCCTGGAGCCGAGACGGTGGCGGACGCGCCCTTTAGCGTATGTGCTTGCGCACCTGCACCGTTGGCATCGCCCTGCTCGATCAGTTGTCTCAATTTCTGCAGCTGTCCCGGCGCATCGCTCAGAAATCCCGCCACGACTGTTCGGGCCAGGACCTGATCGCCCGAAAGACGAGCCACCAGTTCCTTCTCTCGAAAGACTTCTAGAACGGGTTCAGAATCGCTGTCCGCCAGAAGCAGCGATTCACGCTCGGCGGGCAGCCGCAACCATTTCGGCAAGACTTCCCCTAATTGTCTGGGCTCGATTGGTTTGGCAAGATAGTCGTTCATACCCGCCGCGAGACATTTCTCGCGGTCTCCCACCAGCGCGTGGGCAGTCAAGGCAATGATTGGAATGGCAGGATTGCGCATACCGCACGAGGGGCATCGGATGCGCCGGGCGGTCTCGCAACCGTCCATATCTGGCATTTCACAATCCATCAGGACGATGTCGTAGTCGGCGGACCGCAGTGCGTCAAGGGCCTCCACCCCGTTTCCCACCGCATCCGCCTGGTGCCCGAGCTTGGTCAGAATGGCTAAAGCGACCTGCTGGTTGGTCGGGTTGTCCTCGACCACCAGAATTCGGGCTACAGGGTTGCCGCGAGACGTGCTCGGTGGAGTCGTGGAGATTTCCGTCAAGGTTGCAGCTTCGGGTTTTCTGACTCGCAATGCCAGCGCCAACGCTTCATGCAGGGAGGACTCCCATATGGGTTTTGCCAATCGCCCAGCGAATGCAGACGTTTTCAGGAGGTCGAGGTCGCTTTCTTGGCCCAGCGGAGACATGAGCACGAGCGCAATCGCATTCAACTCCGGATCCGCCGCTATGCGCTTCCCAACTTCCATTCCATCGTTTTCAGGCATCTTCCCATCGAGCAGCGCAACCCGGAACGGATCGGAGGCCCGGACCGCACATTGCAGTGCGGCCAGGGCTGAATCTGCGTCTCCGGCCTCTTCGCTACGACAACCACACCTCGTCAGAAGCGTATGCAGGAGCCCGCGGTTGGTAGGGTTGTCATCGACGACGAGCACTCTGGGCGCCTGCAGACTCAAATCGAATTTCGTCAGTTGTGCGGCCGCCTCGGGTTGCTTCTCTAAGGCAATCGTGAACCAGAATGTGGACCCTTTCCCGGGGGCGCTATGAGCGCCGATTCGCCCTCCCATCATCTCGACCAGTTGCTTGGAGATTGTCAGCCCTAAGCCCGTCCCGCCGTACTTGCGCGTCGTGGAGCCGTCGGCCTGCACGAAGGGCTCAAACAGAAACGGAGCCTGATCCTCGGGGAAGCCGACACCCGTGTCTTTCACTCGGAAACGCAAGATCGCGGCGCCCTTGTATTCAGCCTCGAATTCCACGGTAAGGTAGATCTCACCCTCATGCGTAAACTTGACGGAATTGGCCAGCAGGTTGACCAGAATCTGACGCAAACGGCCGGGGTCGCCCTTAAGCCGCCAAGGAACTTCATGAACGATCTGGCAAATCAGTTCGAGGTCCTTGCGATGCGCCTCGACTGCCACCATCTCCACTGCTTCCCGCAGCGGAACATGTAAATCAAAATCCGTTATCTCCAGTGGTAGCTTGCGGGCTTCGATTTTGGAGAAGTCAAGAATGTCGTTAATGACCCTCAGCAGAGTCTGGCCGCTGGAGTTCGCGATCTCGGCATACTGCCGCTGCTCGGGAGTGAGCGGCGTGCCTAGCAGGAGCGAGGTCATACCGATCACTCCATTCATCGGGGTGCGGATTTCATGACTCATGTTGGCCAGGAATTGGCTCTTGGCGCGGTTGGCCGATTCCGCGGCATCTTTGGCTTTCCTGATTTCCTGCTCGATGCGCTTGCGCTCTGTGATCTCGATGCAGAAGCCTTCGACCAGGGGTGGGCCAGCCTGGTTCGCCACCCAAATTAAGTTTGCCAGCACCCACACGCCTTCCCCATCTTTGCGCTTGATACACACCTCGTGATTGGCAAGAATTTTGTCTCGCTTCAAGCGTTCCCACGCACGTTCGGCTTCGCTGGGGTCAAAAAAGAAGTCGGCTCGCCGAAGACCCACGAGTTCATTGCGCGAGGAATAGCCGAGCAGGCTGGCGCACGCGTCATTGGCGTCGATGAGGATGCCGTCCTGCGAATAACGGAAAACTCCCGCCAGGTTGCGCTCAAACATCAGGCGGTAGCGCTGCTCCGAAGCCCGCAGAGCTTTTTCCGTCCGCTTGCGGGACGTGATGTCGAGCATCGATGCAATGATGCCCGCCACCTCCCCGGTTTCAGACTTAAGGGGAAAATAGCTGCAGAGCCAATCCTGCTCGCTGGTGCCCGGAAGAGTTTTACCGTGAATTTCCGTATCGAGGATGGGCTCTCCCCGCTCGAAAACGTGCTCCCAGACCGCGATCAAGGAGTCGGCCAGGCCGGGCAGTAAGTCGTGTACGCTTCGGTCGATCGCTTGCTCCACGGACAAACCACTGGCGGCCGCCAAACGTTCGTTGATTCGTCTCACGCGACGCTCTCGATCCAGAAAAGCGAGGCCCACGGGAGCATGCTTGTAAATCTGCTCAATCTCAGCCATGTGCTTCCGCACTTCGTGTTCCTGATTGCGCAGCGCCTCCTCGGCAGCCCGTCGATCGCTCACGTCTTCCTTGATCGCGATGTAGTCGGTGATGGCGTTGTCCCGGTTTCGTACCGGCGCGATCGTCATCTTCTCCGTGTAGTACGTGCCATCCTTTCGCCGATTGATAAGTTCGCCCCGCCAGATGTTTCCAGCAGTGATGGCGACCCACAGATCCCGGTAGTATTCAAGGTCCTGCCGCTCGGACTTCAGAATGTTCGGTTTCTGACCAATTACTTCGCGGGCGGTGTAGCCGGTCATCCTGGTAAACGCAGGATTGACGTATTGGATCCGAGCGCCGGCATCGGTAATCATGATGGCTTCCCCGGCTTGCTCAATCGCAGTAATCAAGAGGGGCAAATTGGCCTGGCTAAGGCAGGTGGGCGCTGCGTGGTTTGCAGCGACCCCCTCATTGTTCTGCGCAGTATTCATGGGTCTTCCCAAGTCTGAATGCTTTACTTGACCAGCTTGCGGATCACCGCAATCAGCTGTTCTGCATTAAAAGGCTTCACGATCCAACCCGTTGCCCCGGCCTTGCGTCCCTCATCTTTCTTTTGCGCTTGCGATTCCGTCGTCAGCATAAGGATGGGAATAAAAGTGTATCCGGGCAGCTTGCGCGCGCCAGTAATGAGCCCAATGCCATCGAGGTTCGGCATGTTGAGATCGGTGATGATCATGTCGAACTTGTCGATTCCGGCCTTGGCCAGGCCGTCCTTGCCATCGACCGCGTCCACCACTTCATATCCGGCGTTGCGCAAGGTGAAACCGACCATTTGGCGAATGCTCGCGGAGTCATCCACGGCCAGGATTTTTTTCATCGCATCCTCCTCGCTAAGAAAGGGACGCCAGCTCGTTCTGAGCGAACCTGTCTTGTCTTAAAACAGTTCCACCGCATTGCCCACAAACGATTGCTGCACAACCGGCAAAGCCGTCCCGTGAAGCGCGGCGCTCATTACGCTGCGCTCGATCTCGGTCGTGTAAAACGCAGACAGCCAGCGCTCGACTTCCGCCGGATCGCATGGCCCCGCCGCCCGCGGATCATGGCTTTCCCACTCGCGGGCCAGACCCTCCATTTGACCCAGCACGGAATCGAGATAGCCAAAGCAGAGATCCAGCCGCGTTCCGGTGGCAGCGACGTCGGCCAGATTGGCATGCATGTTCTCGGTGATGGTTTGCATCTGCGTGGCCTCATTCGCCACAACCGCGGCCGTGCTTCGCACGCTGTCCAGAGCGGCCCTGGTCTGGGCTTGGTCCTCGCGCAGCTTTCGACAACTAGATTCGGAGAACACCTCCATCAGCGCCGTCGTACGCTGGACTAGACCTAGGATTTCGCTGAGGGCAAGCTCGGATTGGTTCCCGATCGCGATCCACTCCTCCGATCTTTCTTCGATCAGTCTGGCAATCGCTGAAACCACAGCTCCCCGTCCGCCCAGTCGCTGTGCCTCAATCAGCGAGTTGAACATGAGAATCTGCAGGCGGTCGCGAATCATCTGGGAGCGCTTCAGGTGGACATTGACCAAGTCCACCAGGCTGGAGAGTCCGCTCAGCGTGCCTTGCATTCGTCCGCTATACTCCTGGCTTTTCTGTTGCAGCAGTTCGATGCGCGCCAGTTCAGCGGAAAGTTCCTGTTCCTGACGGAGCACGGTGGGGCCGATGCCGGCAACGCCTGAGGCGCTGAGCTGCTGAATGCCTTCCATGCACCTGCGAACCTGGGAAGTCCAGTTGGCCACCGTCTCTTGAATGGTTTTCAATTGCAAGATCTGAACCTTCAGGCCGGCGTGAGCGAGCGGAAGATCATCGTCGCGCGCATCGTCCCCGGAGCTGATTCGGCATGCGATCAGCTGAAGCGCCTGCTGCACGTGCTCGATTTGCTGGCGGGTGATATCGTGGGCCTGGATGGCGGCCACGACGCCGGCAGTTTCCTGGGCGGTCTGTTCTGCGCACCGCCGGAATTGTATGGGAACGTCGGCCTGCTGGCTGAGACCCGCGTGGATCACCCGCAACGCTTTCCCAATCCCGTCTTCCATGCGGGTCATTTCGCTGCGCAGCTGTGGCAGGCTCGAGGCCAGCTCATTTCTGGTTTCCGCAATCGTCTGCTGGCGGCTTTTGGTATCACAAGCAAGTTCCATCGTCTGTTGCGTTAAAGATTTCGAAAAGGAAGATAATTCCTCTGCCAGAAGCTGGAAGTTCCCGCCGCTGCTGCCCAGACGCGCGACCTCTACATTCGTCAGCACGCTGAGCGCGCGCAGATGGCGGGCGATGGCTTCCTGACCCTGAGTGACGCGGATCAGTTGCAGCAGCGACTTTTCTTCTTCCTGCAGCGTCCCGAGGATGGTGGTGGCCGCCTCCAGCCGCTGTCCCAGAAAGTCCTTCACCGTCAGGCATAACGACTGCACGCTTGCGAGAACGCTTCCCATGCTCTCCTTCTCGATACAACCGACAATGGCGGCCGCCTGTTGCAAGATCGTGTCCGCCTGAGCGGCAAGGCCCTTGAAGGCATGCGAGACCGACTCGATCTCGCTCTCGCTGGAGCGCGCCAGGCGCTCCAGTTCGGCCCCGGCGCCGGCCAGTAGCGCGAGAAACTCCGCTTTGCGATCCGCCTTCAGAGCGATGGGTAGTGCCGCCTGCATTCGTGTTGCTCTCCCTCAGTTGGCATGCGCCAGAATGGCCCGGCAGATGGCAGGCAAGGGCAGCACCTCGTCCACCGCCTCCCGTTTGATCGCCTCATGCGGCATTCCGAAGACCACGCAGGTTTCCTCATCCTGGGCGATCGTGACCGCTCCCGCCTCTTTCATCTCCAGCATGCCGTTGGCTCCGTCGTCGCCCATTCCAGTCATGATCACGCCCACGGCATTTTGTCCTGCATAACGCGCCGCCGAGCGAAACAGCACGTCGACCGAGGGACGGTGGCGGCAGACCAGCGGCCCGTCTTTGATGTCGACGTAGTAACGGGCGCCGCTGCGCTTCAGCAGCATGTGGTGATTGCCGGGAGCAACCAGCGCGCGCCCGCGCAACACGGTGTCGTTGGGCTCCGCCTCCTTGACGGAAATTTCGCACAGACTATCCAGCCGCTTGGCGAAAGCCCGGGTGAACATCTCCGGCATGTGCTGCACGATGACCATGCCGGGAGCATCCGGCGGAAGAGCCTCGAGCAGAACGCGGAGGGCTTCGGTTCCCCCCGTCGAGGCTCCGATGGCCACGATCTTTTCCGTCGTCGCAATCATGGCTCCGGTGGCGCGGGAGAGCACCGAATCGGCGGTCAACTTTGGTTCGACGGTTTGACTGGAATGCGGCCGCATGCGGGCCTGTGCCGCCGCTTTCACCGCCTGGCAGAGCATGACTTGCGATTCCTCGAGGAACTGCTTGCTGCCCAAATGCGGTTTCGTAATGATTTCTACCGCCCCGTACTCCAGCGCTTTGAGCGTGCTTTGCGCGCCCTCTTCTGCCAGACTCGAACAAATCACTACGGGAATCGGGTGCTGGGCCATGATCTTCTGCAGAAATGTCAGACCATCCATGCGTGGCATCTCGATGTCGAGCGTGATGACATCAGGCAGTTGCTCGGCAATGCGCTCGGCCGCCACGAACGGATCGCCAGCGGTCCCGATGACTTCGATGTCCGGGTCGGAGGAGAGCACATCGGTCAAGGTCTGGCGAACCAGCGCCGAGTCGTCGACGATCAGGACTTTAATTTTCGCTGTGCTCATGACTCAGCCCTTATCCTGGCCTCACGGCCTCTGATCTTCCGGCGTCAAATGGGAGAGCCGGCGAAGCAGCACTTCGCCGGTTCCGGTATGGAATTGAATGGTGCGGCCGACCGAGCCTCCCAGGTCGGAGGCCCACACGGTGAAGTTCTGTTCGTGCAGAACCTCGAGCGCGGTGTGCCAATTCTGGTGGCCCACCGTCGCCTTCCAGGAAAGATCGGAGTTCACCGGAAGCACGTCCGCTCCGCCAAACACCTTGATCTGCACCTCGCCGCGAAGGGCGCCGAAGCTTTCGAATTGTCGGGCCAGATCGTTGATGGCGAAATCGACATAGCGGTAGCCTTCCGCGTCCCGTACTCCCGGCGGACATCGCGGCAGTACTCCGTGACAGAGCGCGCCGATGCCCAGGCGCGGGCTCCAGAAGGTGACTCCGACGCAGGAACCGAGAACCGTCTTCAGGATCGCGGGGCTGCGGGCCAGATGGATCTCGCCAGGCTGCAGGTAAAATTCCGAAACTTCAGTTTCGATTTCGGCCATCGGCTTTCCTGTAGAGTGCGGGAGCGACCGGCACCAAAGGCAGATCCATATGGTGCAGGCTCTCCGAGTGGCCCACGAACATGTAGCCGCCCTCCACCAGTTGGCGGCTGAATTTGTGAAAGAGCCGCTCCTGGGTGGGCCGGTCGAAATAAATGATCACGTTGCGGCAGAAAATGGCATCGGCCAATTCCGACATGCCGAATTCCTCCATCAGATTCAGGCGGCGAAATTCGATCATCTCGCGCAATTCCGGAACCACTCGCAGCAGGTTGGACTCGCGCTTGCGGCTGCGCATGAAGTATTTGCGCTGCAGGTTGGCTGGCACCGGATGCACCACTTCGGCAGGGAAGACGCCCATTTCAGCTTTATGCAGGGCCGCGGTCGAGATGTCGGTTGCCAGAATGCGGAAACGCAAGGCGGGATGCGACAGTCTGTACTCGCTCAACACAATGGCCAAAGTGTAGGGCTCTTCGCCGGTTGAGCAGCCTGCACTCCAGATCATCACTTCCCGGGCATTCTTATCTCCCGCGGTGAGTTCCGGGAGTGCGCGGGCGATCAGAAAGTCGAAATGCGTCTTCTCGCGGAAGAAGTCGGTCTTGTTGGTGCTGACGGCATCGATCAGGTGGATCATCTCCTCGACGTCGTGACCATTTCCCTCGAAGAGGTAGTCGCAATAATCCCGGTAAGAAGACAGGTGGAGAGTGCTGATACGCCGCTTCAACCGGCCTTCGAGCATGATCTTTTTTTCCGCGCCGAGGGTAATGCCCGATTGCTCGTGGATCAGGCGGCAGAGCCGGTCCAGATCGCGGCTCGAAAGGCTGTCGGCGTGAGTGGTCATAAGCAAATCGTCATCAACGCGGCTGGTAAAAAGAAGGCGGGGGAACCAGGAGGGATTCCCCGCCTCGCCCGTCAGGCGGTCGCTTCCGCCAGCGCTGCGGTCCCTTCTGCGTTTCGTACCGCCGACAACTCCTCGGCGGAAAAGACCCGGTCGATATCGAGGATCATGATGAACTGGGCTTCGCGTTTGCCCATCCCCTTGATGAAGTCGGTGCGGATCTGAGTACCGATTCTGGGCGCAGGCTGAATCTGGTCGGGCTCGAGATCAATGACTTCCTCGACCGAATCGGCCAGCGCACCGATCACCGTGGATTCCCCCTCGAGCAATACTTCGACCACCACGATGCAGGTATTGCGGGTGCGCTCGGTTTTCGACATCTGGAAACAGAGCCGAAGGTCCACCACCGGAACCACGCTTCCCCGCAGGTTGATTACGCCGCTCATAAAGTCGGGCGTCCTGGGGATCTCGGTGATCGTAGTGAAGTCGAGCACCTCACGCACCTTCGCTACATCGATCCCAAAGACCTCGTTGCCCAGCTTAAAAGTGAGATACTGCCGCGTCTCGGTAATTTCGTTGCCACTCATTGTTGTCTCCTTTCGAGGCTCAAGGCCGGCGCTCACCCCTGGCGGACGAGCGCCGTAACCCTAGAAGCGCTCGAACTCCTTGTCGAGGTTGTCGCCTTTGTCCTTCAGTTTGAGGGCGACGCCGGACTTGGCAGTGGTTTTGCCGCTGACCGCGGGCGAGCTGTGCCCGTCCGTCTTGGGTGACTTGGTGGACGTGGGCTCGGCGGCTCGAGCCGCCTTGGCTGCCGCCGGACGGGCAGCGTGCGCCGCCGCATCGTTTCCGGTGCGGAAGAATCCCAGCGCGCTCACCAGTTGGTCGGACTGGCCCGTCAGCTCTTCGGTGGTGGATGCCATCTCTTCGGAGGCGGAGGCATTCTGCTGGATGACCTTTTCCAGTTGCTGCAGCGCCTTGTTGATCTGCTCGGCGCCGGTATCCTGCTCCTTGCTGGCGGCCGTGATCTCCTGCACCAGTTCCGCCGTCTTCTGGATGTCAGGCACCAGCTTCTCGAGCATCTCTCCCGCCTTCTCCGAGACCTTCACGGTGGTGCCAGAGAGCTGATTGATCTCGCCCGCGGCCTTCTGGCTGCGTTCGGCGAGCTTGCGCACCTCCGCCGCCACCACGGCGAATCCCTTGCCGTGTTCCCCCGCCCGGGCCGCTTCGATCGCCGCGTTCAGCGCCAGCAGGTTGGTCTGGCGGGCGATCTCCTCGATGATGGAAATCTTGCTGGCAATCTCCTTCATCGCGGTCACCGCTTCCACCACCGCCCGGCCGCTTTCCTGCGCATCCTTGGCCGACTTGTTGGCGATCTTGTCGGTTTGCTGCGCGTTGTCGGCGTTCTGCTTGATGTTGGAAACCATCTCCTCCATCGAGCTCGAGGCCTCTTCCGCGGAAGCTGCCTGCGTGGTTGCACCATTCGAAATCTGCACCGAGGCGGTCGAGATCGACTGGCTGGCAGCGCTTACTTCTCCGGCAATATTGCGAATTTCGCTCACCGTGCGTGTCAGGTCATGAACCATGGCGGCCAGGGCCTGCATGAGCTTGTCCTGCGGAGACCGTTCCTGGATGCTGACGGTCAGATTGCCGTGAGAGATCTCGTCGGCGGCATGGGTGATTTCATTCATGGCATTGATCAGCGTGTTGAGGTTGTTCTTGATCAGGTTGAAGTCGCCGTGATAGGTGTCGGTGATCTGCGGCGGGACGTCCCCTTTGCTGATGCGGTCCACATAATTGGCGGACACATTCAGGGGGACAATCACCGCATCGAGCACGCCGTTGACCCCGCGCACGATCTCGGCATAGGCGCCGCGGAACTGGTCATGACGACCGCGTTCGGACAATTGCCCGGCACTGGCCGCCTCACTGAGGCGCAGCAATTCTTTCTGCAGCCCCTGCAACACCAGGGCGACGTTGTTGATCGCCTGCTTCATCTTTTCGTGGTCGCCCTTGTAGGTCTGGGCGATCAGTTCGTCGATCTTGCCCCCGGAAACTTGCGCCAGGATGCGGTTGCCTTCTCCGATGGGCAGCAGGATCGCGTCCAGCATGGCGTTGACGCCGCGCACGATTTCGGCATAGGCGCCCTGGAACTGTTCCGGCTTGCCGCGGTCGCTGAGTTGTCCTTCTTTCGAGGCGTCGGTCAACCGCACCAGTTCTTTCTGCAGGCTCTGCAGCACGAGTGCGACATTGTTCACCGCCTGTTTCATCTTTTCGTGATCGCCTTTGTAGGTCTGGGCAATCAGTTCGTCGATCTTGCCCCCGGAAATCTGCGCCAGGATGCGGTTGCCTTCTCCGATGGGCAGCAGGATCGCGTCCAGCATGGCGTTGACGCCGCGCACGATCTCGGCATAAGCTCCCTGAAACTGTTCGGCTTTGCCGCGCTCGCTCAACTGTCCTTGCTTCGAGGCGTCATCCAAGCGGACCAACTCCTTTTGCAGGCGCTGCAGCACCATTGCGACATTGTTCACCGCCAGCTTCATCTTTTCGTGATCGCCTTTGTAGGTCTGGGCGATCAGTTCGTCGATCTTGCCCCCGGATATCTGCGCCAGGATGCGGTTGCCTTCTCCGATGGGCAGCAGGATCGCGTCCAGCATGGCGTTGACGCCGCGCACGATCTCGGCATAAGCCCCCTGAAACTGTTCCGGCTTGCCGCGGTCGCTGAGTTGTCCTTCTTTCGAGGCGTCGGTCAGCCGCACCAGTTCTTTCTGCAGGCTCTGCAGCACGAGGCCCACGTTGTTGACCGCCAGCTTCATCTTTTCGTGATCGCCTTTGTAGGTCTGGGCAATCAGTTCGTCGATCTTGCCCCCGGATATTTGCGCCAGGATGCGGTTGCCTTCTCCAATCGGAAGTAAGATCGCGTCCAGCATGGCGTTCAGCCCCTGCATCATCTCGCCGTAGACGCCTTCAAATTTCTCGACCCGCGCTCGCTCACTGAGGCGTCCTTCTTGCGATGCTTCGACTAATCGCATGATTTCCTGCGAGACCAGAAGCAGTTGCGTGTCCTCGCCCTGTGCGGTGCCTTTGGGGTGGGTCTGCTTGCCCTGCCCATCGGCGCCACGCTGCACTTTCTGTTTGCTGACTGCGGTTGCACTTGCCATGACTTCGTCTCCTTTGAATTTGAACTCCAGGAACCCTTGCCGATCCCTGCTGAAAGCCATCACCTCATCCCCTGCGCGCACGAGGCGCGATCCTGCCGATGCGGGGTGATGGAACTGTTGCGAATCACGTTCTGAGCTAGGCGGTGTAAGTCGAGAATGAGGGCAACCGTGCCGTCCCCGAGAATGGTTGCGCCCGACACCACCTGGACATTGCGATAGAGCCGGCCCAGATTCTTGATCACCGTCTGGTGGTCCCCGAGCACCTGGTCGACGACAAAGCCGAAGCGCCCGTGCTCGGTTTCCGCCACCATGATCTGCTCGCGTTCGGGCCGCTCGGTGCGCATCTGCAGGTACTCGCTCAGCCGGATGTAGGGAATGATCTCGCCGCGGATATTTGCCAGGTGCTTGCCGTTGGCGTTCGCGATGTCCTGGCGAGTGAGTTCGACGCATTCGACGGTGTTGCCCAGCGGCATGACGAAACGAGCTTCGCCGACGCGCACCAGCAGTCCGTCGATAATGGCCAGTGTGAGCGGAAGACGCAGGGTGACCGTGGATCCAGCACCGGGCTGGCTTGCAATCTCGATGCTTCCCCGCAAGGCCTCCACATTCCGCCGCACCACGTCCATGCCGACTCCGCGTCCGGAAACATCGGAGACCTCCCGCGCCGTGGAAAAACCCGGGGCCAGGATGAAGGAGAAAATTTCGGATTCGCTGAGCCGGGTATCCGCCGCGACCAGTCCCTTCTCGATGGCGCGGGCGCGCACCGCTTCCCGGTCAATGCCCTTGCCGTCGTCGGAGATCGAGATCAGAACCTGAGCGCCGGCATGGCGAGCGGAGAGACGGATGGTCCCGACGGCGGCTTTCCCGGCAGCGCGACGAACTTCCGGCGCCTCAATTCCGTGGTCCATGCTGTTGCGGATCAAATGCATCAGCGGATCGTTCAACTGGTCGATGACCGTCTTGTCCAGTTCGGTGTCGCCGCCATCACAGGCGAGCTCGACTTCTTTATGCAGATTGCGATTGAGGTCGTAGACCAGGCGTTTGAACCGTTCGAAGGTGGATCGCAGGGGCAGGGTGCGCATGCCCATCGAGGTCTCGCGAAGCTCTGTGGTCAAGGCCTCAATCTCTTCTGCCACTGCCTGCATATCGCGATCCTCGCGGCGGGCTGCGACCTCGATCAACCGCGCCTGGACGGTTACCAGCTGGCCCACCAGGTCAACCAGTTGGTCGAGTTTGGCGGCGGCGACGCGAATACTGGATGCCTGCGCTTCCTTGTCCGAGGAGCGGCGGCCCTCGCCGACACGCTTCTCGGGCGGCGTCGTGGGGGCTGCCCCCGTGCCCTGGGACGAAGACGGGGCGGGCTCGACGGCCAGCTCGCAGCTGTCTTCCACGAAAATGAAGACATCGCGGATCGCGTCGGCTCCTGCGGGGGTAGTCAGAACCATGTCCCAGGCGAGGTAGCAGCGCTCGGGATCCATTTCGCCGAAGGCCGGGATCGCCGAAGTGTCCGCCTTGACCTGGAGCGTTCCCAGTTGGCGGAGTTCGCGCAACAGCAACAGCGGATTGGCCCCGGTGCGCAGCAGATCGGCTCCCGGACGAAAGCAGATGTGCCAGTCGTGGGTTGTACCGGCGAGGACTGGCGCGCCCGTTACTGCTGCGGCTGGCGTCGGCATGACCGGCGCCTCGGACGCTCCGGTCAACCCACGCAATTTCTCCAGGATTTGCGCCGTGGTGGCGGCGCTCCCACTATCGTGTCCGGAGGCTTCCTCCAGCATGGCTTTGATTTGATCGACTGCGGCCAAGGAAAGGCCGATCAGCTCCGGCGTGGCTCGCAGGCGGCCATTCCTTATTTGGTCAAAAGCATTCTCGATGTTGTGGGTAAAGGCGGCGATGGCGTCAAATCCGAACATCGCCCCGGAGCCCTTGATCGTATGCAGCGCACGAAAGACTCGTCCGACGAGTTCGGTGTCGTCGCGATTCTCGTTGAGGTCCAGCAGGGCTGATTCCAAGTCCAGCAGAATCTCCCGGGCTTCCTCCCGGAACGCCTGTTTATACTTGTCGATCATCCGCAGTTTCCGCGGGCGCAGCCGCCGAGCTCGGTTGTGCAATCTTTGGACTCATTGCCGCCGGAAAGTTCTCAAAACCTGCTTCGCAAACCGCCCGGCCGATGTTCTCGGGCACACCCCCGGAAACCGCGAAAGACGCGCCTGCCTTTTCCGCTTCCCGGCTCGCTGCCCACAACAACTGGACTGCGGTCACGTCGAGATCGCTGGCCGGCGCCAGGTCCACCTGCACTTCTTTCCCGGACGCGATGGCCTCGATCAGCATCCGCTTCAGCTCCGCGGAGCATGTGATGTCGATCTCGCCTTCCAGCCGGAGGACGCAACCCGCCGCACTATCGTCAAACGCTATCGACAAAATCCGCCCCATTTACCGAAAAGAGGTCAAAGTCAGACAGAGATGGTGAAGCTAACTCGCAGTACACACCACACATCGGCACATGCCACAGGAACGTGAACCCTCTGCTGCGCTTTGTGAGGGCTTCTTAACGAAAGCGTATTGCCATCGCTTTCCCGATTACCCCATAGCAAGCCAACGGCCAGAAGCACATCCACCATTTCACTTTCTGAATAACGCAGGCTCTGCACGGTCCATCCGCACCCAATCCGGGCGCACCTACCTTCGACTTCGTAATCTCCGCAGCAATTGATGCGAATTCGCGGAAACCCCAACACTCGCAGTCCTCATCCATGTACCGTCAACAAGCCGGCAGAATCGATCTAGTGAGAAATCGGTCTAGCGAGAAAAGGAGAAATGAGGTTGGCTAAAAACCGAGGCAGGACAATGCCGTGAGCGATACGACGCAAGCAGAGCCCGGGAACATGCAGGCGCTCGAGTGGCTGAACTTCTTTCTCGCCGAACGTGCAGACTGGCCTCGGGCCTTTCCTGGCTGCGTATCTGGCTTCGAACGGATGGAATCCTGCGCGCGTTGGCTATGTCCTGACCTTTGGCGGGTTGGTCGGGGTCGCCATGCATAACAAGAAAGAGAGCCTGGTTAGTTGATATCGTCCGCGCACCTGCTACTGTTTCTGATCGTGGCTATCAGCATTGTGCTGATGCTCATCCGCCCGCGCAATATTCCAGAGGTCTACTGGATTAGTGCCGGGGTCCTAGCATTACTCATCTTCCGCTTGGTGCCTCTGCAACTTGCTGCTCACGCGGTCACAAAAGCAATGGACGTTTGTCTTTTCCTCATTGGCATGATGTTGCTTTCTGAACTTGCGCGCGAGCATGGAGTCTTTGATTGGCTTTCATCGGTCACGGTGAGGAATGCGAACGGCTCTTGCTCTAGGCTGTTTGCGCTGGTGTATGCCGCTGGAACACTGGTCACCGTCTTCCTGTCGAATGATGCGACCGCGGTGGTTCTAACCCCGGCGATCCTCGCGGCAGTCCGCAAGGCCAAGGTCCAGCCTCTGCCATACCTCTTCGTTTGTGCTCTTATTGCGAATGCGGCGTCGTTTCTTCTGCCGATCTCTAATCCGGCGAATCTGGTCGTCTTTCACAATAAAATGCCTCCGCTGGGGCGATGGCTGGTTTCCTTCGCAGTTCCTTGTCTGCTTTCCGTTGCCGCGACTTTTTTAGTGATGCGCTGGCTCTTCCGGAATGATTTACGCGCCCCCATTGAAGGCGAAGTAGAGGCTAAGCCGCTCACACAGGACGGCAAATTGGTGCTGCGTGGGCTGGCAGTAATGGTGGCTGTGTTGTTAGGCGCCTCATCGATGGGCAAAGACCTGGGTCTGCCGACCTGCCTGGCCGCTCTTGCAGTCACAGCCGTGGTTTCCATACATGCACGATGCAACCCGCTGCGGCTTGCCCGCGAAATCAGTTGGGCGACCCTGGCGCTGGTGGCAGGGCTTTTCGTCATGGTGGACGCTGTGGAAAGTGTCGGTGCGATGGACCATACGAAGGCGTGGTTCGTCTGGGTGGAAAATCTCGGCCCTACCGCGGCTACGTTAATCACGGGATCGTTCGTTGGAATCGCGAACAATCTGGTCAACAATCTGCCGCTTGGCCTTATCGCAGGAAGTACTCTCCAGGCCGCGCACGCGAAAGGTTTACTCGCCGGAGCGGTCCTTATCGGTGTCGACGTGGGACCGAATCTCTCCGTTACAGGCTCGCTGGCGACCATCCTTTGGTTGATTGCGTTGCGTAAGCAGAAAATCGATGTAAGTTTCTGGGATTTCCTCAAGGTCGGCGTCGTAGCAATGCCCGTCGCCTTGCTGGCTTCGCTGACCGGCGTTCTCCTGATGCAGATTTGGTTTCAAACCTCCTGGTAGCCGGTTTGCAGACCCGAAGGACGGCCACAACTTGGGTAAGTTCCTGAGTTGGCGGCGCGTACGAAATCCTGCCACCGAGCACTACGTCTCCCAATCTTGAAACCCGAGCATGGGTTTACCGATCTGGGAACCAGCTATAGAAGTCCGGATCATAATGTGTGCAAAGCATTTCTCTTTCTGCTAGCATGATCGCCAAAAGGACGCGGATCTTCTTTACTATCTTAGATCTGCGACCCTGTGGTATGGCACTTAAACTGCCGCAGTTTTCCGGTGGTGTAGTGCGTCCAATCCGGAGCCCAGGACGATTACCGCAGGTAGGAGCGGTTTTGTGAGCGATCCCGTAGGGGGAAACGTCCCGGTTGTCAGGCGGCGGCGCAGCCGTCGTCACCGTCGTAATCGTCTCATTCGTCGATGCTTAGCATTCGCCACCGTAATTCTTTTCAGCGTCGGTGCGTCCACGCTGGCGCTGCGCTATCTCAGTCCGTCCCTGTTCCGCGCCCACCAGTCTTCAGTTCCCGACTTCCACCAGGTAGAGTTGAGCCGTGAACGGGTGATCTCGCTCAACCAGCTTCTTATCCACACAGAGCCATCGCCCGATCGCCCGGTTTATCCATATTCCGTTGTGCCCGGCGGAGTGGAGGATGCAAAGGAATTGAAGTGGGTCGCGGAGCACGATCCGATTGTTGCGGCGCACTATGCCGGCTTTGATTACGACCATGCCAGGATCGTACGGCTTACCTTGGATCGAACCGTGTACCTTTCTTTTCGCATCGGACGCCACATTTATTGGACCCGTCACCGGGTCACTCTCCACAAAGGCGAAAAGCTTCTTACCGACGGACGAATGACGGCGCGCACCCGTTGCGCCAACCGTGTTGAAGAAGTTCCGCAGCAGGCGGCGGCGCCGGTTGAGCCTCCAGCTGTAAAGTTCGATCAGCCGATTCGCTTCCCGGTCGGCACCGCCATGCATACTCAGCCGGTTCCCTTCGACTCAGCGCTTCTGAATGGGCCTAGTCTAGGGTCGACGGGGCCGCTCAGTTTGTACGATCCACTTCCTGGGGGAACGTTGCTCTCAATTTCACCTCCGCCGTTGCCACTGACGCTCTGCGGTCCGAACCGGAAAAGAGGCACGCACGAGAGTGGTTGTTGCCCGGGCGAGGAAGGCGTCGGCAAGAATAAAAAAGGAGGAGGTCCCTGCGGCGGCGGGATCGGAACCGTGCCCGAACCCTCAACCTGGGTAATGTTCCTCTCCGGCCTGGCTGCCATCTACTGGCAAGCCCGGCGTAAGCTGAGTCGTGCGTAAAGCGCTGTCCTGGTAAGCCAGAGTTTTGTCCGTTGCTTGCTAACCGATCTTCTCTTCCGATAGTCTCATTCCCTCAACTTCAGAGCTTAGGATTGTTGGAGGCCGATGTGCGTTCGTCGGGTCGACGTGATTACTGTCTTTCTTTTCTCTTGGTCTTAGGATCGCTAGTCTCAGGCTCATCTGTCTTCGCACAATCCATCCGGCTGCACGTCGACCTCACAGATGCTCCGCAAAATATCTATCATGCGAAGCTAACCCTCCCTGTGAAGCCGGGCGCCATGACCCTGGTCTTTCCACAGTGGATCCCCGGCAATCATCGTCCCAGCGGTCCGATCGCCGGTCTCACCGGAATACACATGGAAGCCGGAGGCAAGCCGATAGCCTGGCAGCGTGACAACGTCGATATGTACGCGTTTCATGTGGTCGTGCCCGACGCCACACAGGAATTGATCGTTTTCTTGGATGCAATTACGTCCAATAACAGCGCGGGTGGCGGAGGGCCAGCAGCCTCTAGTAACTTGCTCGATTTGAACTGGAATGCAGTTGTGCTCTATCCGCAGGGCGCCGCTTCTGACTCGGTCGAGTTTATTCCGTCCGTCACACTTCCATTGGGGTGGAAGTTCGGAACGGCGCTGATTCCTGCTCACATATCCGGCGAAGAGGTCGAGTTCGCCCCCGTCTCGCTCACCACACTCGTGGATTCGCCGTTGATCGCTGGCAAACATTACCGCCGCATTGATCTGACTAAAGGTTCCGAGACTCCCGCTCATCAGATGGATCTGGTGGCCGACAGCGAAGCAGATCTAGCCATGAAGCCCGAAGATTTGACTGCCTATCACAAGCTCGTCGCCGAAACCGGAGCGCTGTTTGGGGCGCGACACTATCGCCAGTATCACTTTTTGTATACGCTCAGCGGTGATGTGGGCCGGCACGGGCTGGAGCATCACGAATCCAACGACAGCGCTGCCGCCGAACGTACGCTGCTCGATCCCGATCTGCACCTGCTTTACGCAGACTTAATTCCTCACGAGTTCGTGCACTCCTGGAATGGGAAGTATCGTCGACCCGTTGGGCTGGCCACGGAAAATTATCAGGAGCCCATGGTCGGCGATCTGCTCTGGGTTTATGAAGGACTCACGGAATACCTGGGCAACCTGCTGGCGGAGCGCAGTGGATTGCGATCGGCGGAGCAATATCGGGAAGGCTTGGCCTTGACCGCCGCAAATCTTGATCACCGTCCGGGCCGTACCTGGCGTCCGCTGGAAGATACGGCGCGCTCCGTGCAGACGTTACGAATGCTCGGACAACCATGGTCAAGCTGGCGTCGCGGACTCGATTACTATCCCGAAGGGGAGCTGATCTGGCTCGAGGTCGACTCGATCATTCGCCAGCAGACGCACGGCCAGCTCTCTCTCGATGATTTTTGCCGCCGCTTTCATGGTGGACAGAGCGGACCTCCGATGGTTGTGCCGTATACCTTTGATGACGTGGTTCGCACGCTGAATGATGTTTCTCCTTACGACTGGGCGAGCCTGCTGCGGGAGCGCGTCGCTTCAACCAGTGCTCACGCCCCGCTGGGCGGCATTGAACGGGAGGGCTGGAAGTTGGTCTACAACGACCGGCTCAACGCTTTCACGCAAGCGGCGGAAAGGCGCTTCAAGTTTGCAGACTTCTCCTACTCCCTCGGCTTCACCATCACTGAGGGCGGTAAATTGGAGGATGTAATCGTGGGTTCTCCCGCTTATCAATCCGGCATCGGTCCGGGGATGAAGCTGATCGCAGTGAATGGCCGGAAGTGGACGACAGAGGTTCTTCGTGCCGCAATCAAAGCGGCACAGGGCAACACAGCGCCGATCGAACTTCTCGTCGAAAACGGCCAGTTCTTCCAGACTTATTCCGTCTCGTACCATGACGGTGACAGGAACCCGCATCTGGAGCGAGCTTCCGGCCAACCCGATCTTCTGGACGAGATGCTCACTCCGCTCACCAAGTAGGTCCAAATTGACACTGCGACGCAAGAGCGATCCAAGGTTTTAATCCTTTGGTAAGGGGGATGGCGTGCAATCCCTGCTAGAATCGCCCTAGCGCGCCGCATACAACTCAAGGATGTTTATGAACCGCTCTGCCAGAGCTGCCGCCGGAGTATTGGTGTGGGCAGTAATATTGGCTTCCGCGACGCTTCCTGTGCGAGCGCAAAACGCGCCCACAGTGCGGCGGGTGCAGGTGCTCGGGAACCGGAATCCCATCGAGATCGAGATTGAAGGCAGCGAACCTCTGGTTCCCGAGGCCCAAGTCTTGACCGGCCCCGATAGGCTGGTGGTCGATTTTGCGAACACAGCTCCCGCCGCTCAATTGCACAATCAGATATTGAATCGCACCGACGTGAAAAGCGTGCGCGTGGGCCTGTTCGCGGCGAAGCCACCGGTAACGCGAGTGGTGTTCGATTTGAATGGTCCGCAGGCTTATCAGGTTTTTCCTTCCGGCCGAACTGTGATCATCAAGGTTGGGAACGGTGGAACGAAAGCCGGAGCGACTTCGTCCCCGGGACCACGGCTGGTGAATACGAATTTTCCCGCGCAGTCGATGAAGATCACGCCGCCCCCGCCTCCGCCTCCCTTGATCGTCTCGTTCCAGTCAGGAATGCTCACCATCACGGCGAACAAGGCTAGTCTGTCGGAAGTTCTCTTCGCGGTGCACCAGCACACCGGGGCTGAGATCGCCATACCGGCTGGAGCTGAGCAGGAGCAAGTGGTCGCGCAGATTGGTCCAGCATCCGCTCCGGAAGTTTTAGCTCACTTGCTGAACGGATCAAGATTTAATTTCCTGATTTTAAGTTCAGCCAGTAATCCAGCGACTCTGGACCGCGTCATTCTGAGCGCGCGTCCGGACGGTCCGGCGCCAGCGTTCCAGCCTTTGCAGCAGGTGGTTCAAGCCAACGACGACCCCGAACCCGAAGTTCCGACCAGAACTCAGGCTCCTCCGCCCGCAGCGCCCAATCCAGGCGCGCAAGCAAATCCGCAGCCGGATAACGTCCCAGACTAGCCTTTTGCATTTCTTGGATTGCAGTTTTCTTACGGCGGCGTAATCAAGCGGATCGGCACGGGGGAAGTACCGTTAACAGCGGTGCTCGCGGCGCTGTTGCCGCATCCGGAGACGTTCATCACGGTTACGTTTATGTTTCCAGTAGTGCTGTCGACGCTGTTAATGAAAACCTGCAAGAAACCTACGACCGTAACCAGAGTCGTTCCGGTTCCGCTGAGGAGTGCCGGGGCGGTGTTATCGTAAATGGGTAGGCTGACGATGGAGGGACTGCTCGTGATCTGGCTGCCGCTCGCTATCCCTGTGGTCAGCAGGGCGCTATTGCTGCCGGCGAGGATCTGGAAAGGATAAGCGTAGGTGGGAGGCGGAGAATTGGATGTCGATAGATAGTCCTGCCCGTTGCCCAGGAAATTTGCGCTTGCGTTAATCAAGCATGCCGCCGCATTCACACTATCGTTCCGCCGCGGCCCTGGATCTTCCGATAGATCCACCGTGTTCGCCAGAGCAGTTCCGCAGGCGTATACGGTAGATTGATCGCAGCCGGCGATAGCCTCGGAATAGTCGTTGCGGCGTGCGTCCGCGCAGGCGTTAATCGTGGAGTTGGCGGCGATCGCGATTGAGGCATTTGAGACTTGTCCCGGAACGTAGTCCAGACTATTGGCAAGGCCTGCACCGTTTGCTACTGGAGGGTTGTCCGTCAGCGCGCACACCCGTGGTCCGCGTCCTCGAGTTGTCGCGCAATCTGCAAACAGGTTAAAGGTTTCGCCAATAACGCCCGCTGTAGCGACTCCTCCACTCTGGATTGCTCCGGTAGTCGGATCAACGAACTTCTTGCAAGCATTGCCCGCGCAAGTTCCAGCAGCACCCGGATCTAGGTTAGGTACAACCCATGGTTTCACACAGCGAGGATTCACCGGAACCATCGGGCTCGAGCCTGAAGGATTGAACACCTCCGCCGTCGCAGTCGCCTTCACGGTGGTGCTCGCGTAGCTACTTCCAAACAAGGAAAAAACGCGGGCGAAGAAGATTGGCAGCTTTGCGCTTTGCACCGTCACCGCAACCACCGGGTTCACGGCGAAGGCTGCTCCCGCGCTCGTGCAATCGGTGCTCGACGCTCCAGCGCTGCCTGCACCGTAATTCACGGTTACAGAAGCAGTGGGGACCGCGAGGCCACTGATTAGATTCTGTTGAGCCACGGTTATCGCGGCCAATGTGGCGGCGCTACTCCCGCCGCCGCACGCCGGCTGCCAGGAGTTCGAAGTATTGCTCGGGTCGCCCGTGATACCTGAAATCGAAATCACTCTTGCCGCCGCCAACGCTGCCGCATCGGCGGTGCGCTGGGCCTCGTCCTTCGCCTGATACAACGTCCCTACGTCGATCGAGAGCGCGGCCATGGCTATGATGGAAACCATGGCTAGGGCGACCAACGCCATGGTCACGCCGCGCTCCCGCGAGCGGGGAGTGGCTTTCTGTCGCGGACGGCGAATTAGCGGTGGCAGCACGCTCGATTCCTCAATTCTCGTTGAACGCTACGGCCGTCGTCGTGATGGTGCTCGGAGGGGTAAACGTTCCACCCAGCAGGCTTTCCACACCACCGAATTTCCAGCTATAGGCGTAGACAATAGTGACACACGTATTCACAAGATAGATGGTCGTCGAGCCTGTCGTTTGCGGCGTTATGCAACCCCGGTTGATGGTGAGCGTGATTCCGCTGCCCGAACAACCGGAACTAGTAGCACTGGCCGTCCACCTAAGGCCCGCGCTCAGCGCTGGCGTAGTTTTTCCCAGACTGCAGTCGTTCACTTTCGCCGATAGCAGGTCGAGATCAACTGCCTGGAATGCATCGCTCACCGAGGCCGGCACGGTAGCCGACAAATCACTTGCGGGATCGGCCGCAGCCACCCGGGCGCCGTCGCGCGCGGCATTCGTCAGCTTCTGCTTCAGGGAAAGCGCTCCGCTGAAGTCAAAAATTCCTACCACGAACAGCATGAGCAAAGGCAGCGAAAGCGCGAACTCCACAATCTGCGCAGCTCGGTCGTCTCGGAAAATCCGGCATGTCTTGGCGACGCGAAACAGAAGATGGAGAAGCCGTGTCATTGCGTCTCCAGCCGCATCTCGGCTTGTCCCGTAAGCGTCATTTTGCTGAGGTCCATCGACGCGCAGGGCGCCGGCCAACACGGCAGGGTGAAGGGAATCGAATATTTGTAGCCCATGCTGACCGAGGTACCGCACGTGCCTGCCGCGCCCAGCACCGAGTTGTAGGAAAGCTGTACGTTAGGCTGAACGCAAACGTTGTTGCCACTGACGCTCCCGTCGCACGCGACCGTAGTACCGCCGCTACAGGAAGAACTCGTGCTTCCACAGGAGCACAGCGTGGGCGGATTCCAGGTTGACCCCCAAGGCTGCAGCTGCGCGGTGCTCATATGTGCCGCAGCCATAGCGCTGGTGACCGCGTTAATGGCATTTTGCGTTGGAGTGGTTGCAGTGCACGTCGTACAAGCTGGAGCCACCGCGGCCCGTGCTCCTTCCCGGGCGGCGCGCGTAAGCGTGCCATAGATGCGGAACGCTTGCCCGAACCAGAAGATCGCCATCAGCACCAGGAAGAGCAAAGGCAGAACCATGGCGGCTTCGGCAATTTCAGTACCGCCTGTGCCGCCTGCCAGGCGACGCCAAATTGTCCGCACCGATTTCTGCATGGCTAGCCGGCTCTCCCCATTTTCAAGTTCAGAATCCCGTAAAGCAAAGTCGTCAAAGCCAGGGCCACTCCGTAAGGAATCTTCAGCGACTGCGGATTATCCAGCGAAACTTCGGGCCCGGGCATGCGAAAGGTTCCCATCGATGCCAACAGCCGTCCCATGTTACGCAGCGTTTCCTTGAATCGCCGCTTGTAGATCACCAGCCCCAGGGCCATGATCCCCGCCACAAAAACCGATACCATCAGCAAATCGGCCAGCACTCCCGGTCCTACGATCGCACCCAGGGCCCCCGCCAGCTTCCAATCTCCTGCGCCCAAGGCTCGTACGACGACGAATGGCAACAACACCAGCAGTCCCAAACCAGCGCCCAGCAGGGAAGTCTTCAGTCCGCTCCACCCCCCGAGCACCGCGTTGGCCAACACCCCGAGGAGTAATCCCGGAACCGTCAGCCAATTAGGAATTCGCCGGCTCCGCCAATCGGTATAACCAGCAGCTACCGCCAGCGCCACCGCCAATCCCAATACAACCGGCTTCAAGGCAACTCCGCCTGCGTTGGAAGCCGCCTGTCTCCTGATACGGCCAGCGGACGTTTGAGAACGAATTCCATCTTTTGACGGCGGGCAACTTGCAAGGAGATGAAGCGCTGCTGCCACTCAAGCCGCCAAGCCCCTGCTGTCGCGGATTCTCACATAGCCCGGTAGCGAAGTCAATGAACAGGATGGTGATGGGCGTGACGATCATCACCTAAGCTATTGAGTCTGCAATGACAAGTTAGCTCACGAGTATTGACGTGACAAAAGCAGCCATGCAAGGCATACTGGCTTACATGGAAGCTATTGGTCATCCTTTCTTGGATTTAGCGGCAGAAGCGGAGGGCCGCATTGCCTTCCGCAAATCCCGCTTAATACTGGCCAGCAATTTCCTAGTTGGAACCCTTTTCAGTTCATCGCGCTTCTGTTTCGCGTCCATGAGGCCTCTATGACTCTAGTTGACGTTATAAACCTGTTTGATACCGACGAAAAGTGCCGTGAACTGCTTGTCCGTTTGCGCTGGCCGATTGGCGTCGAATGCCCACGCTGCAAGATGGCCGCCACGGAACTCGAAACTGCCAAGCAGCTGTTCTACTGCAAGGATTGTGACTACCAATTCACGGTCACCGCTGGCACGATCTTTAACGACTCTCATCTTCCCTTGCAGAAGTGGTTTCTCGCGACCCTGTTGCTCTGTGAGGCCCGTAAGGGGTTCTCTGCGAACCAAATGAAGCGCACCTTGGGAGTCAGCTACAAGACCGCATGGTATCTCTGCCACCGCATCCGGGCCGCCATGAAGGAAGCGGACCAGCCTTTGCTGGATGGCACTATCGAGATGGATGAAACCTACGTTGGCGGAAAGAAGAAAGGGACTGGTTACCGTGGTGGCCCCGGTCCCCATGCCGACAAGCAGATCGTAATCGGCATCCGTCAGCGTCAAGGAACGCTGCGATTCTTCCGCGCCAACGATGTTAAGTCTGGCACGCTGGCGCAGTACATCCGGGAGAACGTCAGCCAAGATGCCGATGTCATCATCACCGACGAACTCCCGGCCTACGTAGGCGCAGTCATCAAATTCAAGCCCGATATGCCACACAAACAGATCAAACATCGCGCTAGGGTCTACGTCGAGGGAGACATCTACACGAACACAGTTGAATCGGCATTCTCGCTGCTCAAGCGCGGCATCATGGGAACGTGGCACAACGTCAGCGCCAAGCATCTCCCGGCCTATCTGGAAGAGATGAGTTTCCGCTTCAATCGCCGGAAGAACGCCAATCTGTTCTTGGATGCGCTGCGCCATATGATCACCGCGCCTACTTTGACGTTTGAGAATCTGACGAGCTAGTCCCATCCCCCAGGGCCAGCGCTGCCAGTGAATTGCGTCGCCCACCTTTCATCTGCTGGCGGCGAGTACGGGCTCTTTTCATTAAGCCGTCGTATTTGGTAAGTTCTGCTCTTATTTCTTCGGCAGCACCGTCTGGGATGCGCGGCAGGTTGCGCCATTTGTCCCGCACGCTATCTATCGTTGCACCAATAACGAATGACTGAAGTTCCTCTCCCGGAGCTTGTACATGTAAGTAGGTCTCTTTTCCTACTCCTTCCGCCGCTTCTGCGGCAAACTTTGCTGCCAGTAGGCAATAGGCGGCTTCCGCCATGCCAAGACTCGATGTGTACGGATACGTCGCCAAAGCGATATGCGCGGCCCACCCGCCGCTGCCGATTGCGGCGAAACCAGCAGTGTCGCAATACTGGATTTTCCCGCGCCCGGAAATCACAAACAAGTGGGGCTTTCGCTTGCTGTCGAATCCGCCAAAAAGGAGATGCCATCCTTCTTCCGCTTCGCTTATCTTCGTTCCGATTGCATCAAAGAGATCGGGGTCACTAGTCTTTAGGGCTGAATATTCCGCATAGGTTGACAAATCATAGTCAGGCAATACCTCATCTTCAATGATTCGCTTGCGCTCTTCGCGATAGGCACTTGCGCACAGCCTAGCGAACTGTCGCAAGCCTTTTTCTCTCGACTTCTTTCCCGCCTCCTCGATAGCATCCAGCATCGGCGTGAGTGTTGATATATCGCCGGAAAACATAACCTGCCATTGGTTATTAATCTTTCGTTGTTTCCACAAAATGCCTTCGGAAGATATTGAGCCGCCGAAGTACGACAACTTCGTGTCTTTCACGGCGATGATCTTGCCGGAATTTATGACAGCTGCGCATATGGTCACGGCTTTCCTCCTGACCGGAAGCCGCTTTTGTAAAGGGGATATGTATTGGAGCGGCTTAGGGTACATTTAACACCACCCTGCCGCTTTTGTGAAGTAAACAATCGTGAGTTAGCTTGACATCGAGACTGTGCTGGGCATATTATTGCATGGAAAGTTAACTTGACATGGCAAACCAGGTACTAAACCGGATCAAAGAGCTGCGCAACGCCCGGGGATGGACCCAGGAACAGCTTGCGGCAGCTGCGGGCGTGTCTCGCCAGAGCATCAATTCCATCGAGCGCGACCGTTACGTTCCCAGCTTGGTGCTGGCCCTCACCTTCGCGCGGATCTTTGGCTGTTCCACCGATCAGATCTTTACCTTGGAGAACGAACCATGAATCTTCCTATTCTTGGCAGTGCGATCGATGAACGTTTCCTGAACCACCGGCTGCGCGCCACAAGTCTCGCGGGAATCATTGGCGGCATTGTGGCCATTCTTCTCTTTGGCTACCACTACTACGTGAATCACGTCTGGAGTTGGGATCTCTTCACCGTGGCCATCACGATCGTCACCGTGAAGTTGACGGTGATGCTGTGGTACCGCTTAACCGACTGACAAGAAAGGTGCGCGAATCATGAGTTTCAGAAAACGGCTGTATGAATCGAAAATGTTGATGCCGATCACAAACGCGTGCATGATCGCCGGCATTATGTGGCCGTATATCTTTCATCCGGCCACTCAACTGGGTAAGAATTCAAGCCACGCCTTGTGCGGATTTCTGCTCGGCTTCTCGATTACCGTCAACCTTGCAGTAGCGTGGACGAAAGGCCGTCAACGCGGTTGCGACGGCAAAGATGCGACAGGGCAATGACGCGGGCGAACTCGCATCAAAAAATAAAGGCCCGATTATCTCCGGGCCTTCATTCGTAACTGGGAAGTCTATCGGTTGAATGCTCCCACGCTGTTGTGCTCGGCCACAATGCGCTTGGCGTTGTCGGCCAGCGCTTTGGCTTGCGGCAGAAGCTCCAGAGCCTTCACCACTTCCGGATCCGATTCCGCCCGCACTTTCAGGCCTTCATCTTGACCGAAAGCATCCACGAAGATTTCGGCTTTGATGTTGGATTTGATCCAGTCGTTGTTATCCACCAGATCGGCCTGGGTGTAGGGAATATTCGCTTCGTCCAGCGATTTGCGGAATTCCTGCAGGATGGCATCATCCACTTCAAAACTTTTGCTCGGATGATGGCTTACCACGTAGCGCTTCGCATAGTTGAAGAATGCATAGTGCTGCAAGAGCGTGTCCTGAAAGTGGTTGCCCTTGACCGGAGGAATCACTACATCTGGAGTGATTCCGCCGCCGCCATAAACCGTGCGGCCGCTGTCCGTAAGCTTCACTTCACGATTGGCGTTGCTGCCCGACTCGGCATCGCGGTTGTAATAATAATCGTAGAGCGAAATGTTGCTGTAGTCGCGTTGAATCAGCCGTCCGCTGGGCGTGTAATAGTGTGCCGTGGTAAGCGCCAGGCCGGTGTTTTCCGAAAGCGGATACACGGTCTGAACCAGCCCCTTGCCGAACGTGACTTCGCCTGCAATCAATCCGCGGTCATGATCCTGAATCGCTCCCGAAACAATCTCCGCCGCCGAAGCAGTCAGCCGGTTTACCAGAACCACGAGAGGATAATCTTTTCCGCCATTGCCATGCTGTGCCACATAACGCTTTTCGGCAGAAGCGCGGCCGTGATGGGAAACGATGAGCTGGCCCTTCTTCAGGAACTTGTCGGCCACGCCAACGCCTTCGCTCAGCAGGCCGCCGGGATTTCCGCGCAGATCCAAAATCAAACCCTTGAGATCGCCAAACTCGTCCAGAGCTTTTGAGACTTCTTCTTCCGTGGTCTCATTGAAACCAGTCACGTGCAAGTATCCAATGCCGGGCCGGATGAGGAAATGCACGTCCACGCTGTAGCGCGGAATCTCGTCGCGAATCAGCGTGAACTCCATCGGCTTCTCCACGCCTTCGCGCGAGATGCTGATGTGTACGGTCGTCCCCTTCGGTCCTTTCAGCAGATCGGCAACGTCTCCCGTGCTCATGTTTTCGGTGGACTTGCCGTCGACCGCAATGATCACGTCGCCGGGATGAATGCCGGCTTTATAGGCGGGCGTGCCGGTGAACGGAAAGATGACGATAACTTTATTGTTACGCGGCCCCACCGTCATTCCGACGCCGTAGTACTTGCCGCGCTGGTCTTCGCGCATCAGCGCGTATGACTTCGGATCGAAGAAATTCGAATGCGGATCGAGCGCGTGCAGCATCCCCGGGATGGCGCCGTTATAGATCGCCTTGTCGGGATTGACCGGCTCCGCGTAATTATCCTCGATAACGGCATAGACATCCGCGAACTGCTTCAGGCTGTCTTTGACATCAGAGTCGCTGGAGGTCGAGGAGGCCTGCTGTCCGGTGCGCTGGGCAAACAGAATTCCCAGAAAGCCGCATACAAGAAGAAAAAAAACCACCAGAAAGAGTGATCGGCGAGAACTACGTGCCATTTTGAACTTTTCCTTCGGTTGAGGGATCTCGAGCTTCCCCACCTACCGCGCTGAATATAGGCAGTATATCACTACATTAGACTGCCCCGGACCGGGATAGTCACCAGGGTAACTGTCCCCGCCCAGTTCTGTTTCTTAAGATGCCGCTGGAGGCCATTGAGGTCCTTCGGCCCACAAAAACAGCTTTCGAAAAACGCTATTGACGCGCAGGGAATACCGCTATATCGTGTGCAGTCACCGAACGCGCGGGGGCCCGCTCCGGTGAAAGCGAACGCTCGGGAGTCGGACCGTGTTACTTCGTCGAGTATTTTCCTCGGGTTGCTGTGCTGTGTCCCTGCTTCTGGCCGCGGCTAATTTTGTTCCCGTTCCAGTCTTTGCATCTGCCGGCTTTCAGCCGCCCAATCCTGACGAACTCAAGATGACGAGCGAGCCCCTCGCCCCAGGCGCGCCCGCCATCATCCTATACCGCCAAGTTGACCGCGACGATAACGGTCAGACTACTCACGAAGATGACTACATCCGGATCAAGATTTTCACCGAGGAGGGCAGACAGCGCGGAAGTGTAGAAATTCCGTTTTTCAAGGAAACCGAGGACATCGTTAACGTCCGAGCTCGAACCATCAAACCCGACGGCTCCATCGCGGAATTTGACGGCAGGGTCTTTGAGAAACCCCTGGTGAAGGAGAGGGGGTCGCGGTTAATGGCGAAGAGCTTCACCCTTCCCGATGTCCAGGTGGGAAGCGTGATCGAGTATTACTTCACTCACGATTTCAGAGAGGACTCGATCTACCAACACATGGTCATGCTTTACGGTTCACAGTGGATTCTTAGCTCCGACCTCTTCACCAAGAGCGCCAGGTTCTCGTTGAAGCCGTACGTCGCCAGTTACGGGACGATGCATCTCCGTTGGACCTGGCACGACCTACCCGTGGGATCCGTTCCAAAGGAGGGCCCAGACCACGTCGTCCGGATGGAGGCGAGCAACATTCCTGCTTTTCAAACGGAGGACTTCATGCCTCCGGTCAACGAACTGAAGTCCCGCGTGGATTTTATCTACACCGACGAGCTCCCGGAAAATAACCCGGACAAGTTCTGGAAAAACGTCGGGAAGAAACGAAACGGACGATTGGAAAGCTTTGTGGGAAAGCATAAGACCATGGACGAGGCAGTGGCGCAGATCGTTTCTCCCAGTGACCCTCCGGAGGTGAAGCTAAGAAAAATCTACGATCGCGTTCAGCAGATCAGAAATAAATCGTATGAGCTGCGAAAGACCGAGCAAGAAGTAAAGCGCGAGAAAGAAAAACCGGTAGAGAACGTCGAGGATCTTTGGAAGCGCGGCTATGGCGACGGCGTGCAGTTGACGTGGCTGTATCTCGCGCTGGTGCGTGCCGCGGGTTTTGAGGCCTACGGATGTTGGGTCTCGGGCCGGGGGCAGTATTTCTTTTCGCCAAACAGCATGGAGCCCGGCAAGCTGGATTCGAATGTTGTGCTGGTGAAGCTAAACGGCAAAGATCTTTATTTTGATCCGGGCGCGGAGTTTACCCCTTTTGGCCTATTAACGTGGTTTGAAACAGGGGTCGTAGGGTTGCGTCTCGATAAAGACGGTGGTACCTGGATCCAGACCACGCTTCCTGCCGCTTCTGAATCTCGCATGGAACGCAAGGCGAACCTAAAGCTTACCGATGCAGGCGACCTGGAAGGCAAGCTTACGGTCACCTACACCGGCCTCGAAGCGATGTATCACCGGCTAGACGTGCGGCACTCCGATGACGTCGCGCGGAAGAAATTCCTGGAGGAGCGCGTCAAGGCTCAGATTCCCGCCGCATCGGAAGCAGAGTTGGTGAACCAGCCTGATTGGACGGGCTCGGAAACTCCTCTGGTGGCCGAGTTTGATGTGAAAATCCCCGGCTGGGCTTCCAATGCGGGGAGGCGCGCGATTATGCCCGCCGCCGTTTTTACGCAAGTTGAGAAGCACATCTTCGAACACACCAACCGCGTCCACCCCATCTATTTTGAGTATCCCTACGAGAAAATTGACGACATAACCCTCGAATTACCGCCAGGATGGGCGGTGAGCAGCGTGCCGGCAGCCCGAACCCAAGATGGCCACATCGTGACCTATAGCATCAAAGTTGAGAATGGCAAGGACACCTTGCACTTGACCAGGAAGCTGACGGTGGACTTTCTAATCCTCGAGCCAAAGTACTACATGGCGCTGCGCAACTTTTTCCAGGCGGTGAGGACCGGCGATGAAGAGCAAATTGTGTTGCAGCCCGGAGCGGCCAGTGCCAGCAACTAGGTCAAGGACGTGGCTGTCTTTGGTGTGGCTGACCGGCTGCATTCTGGGCTTCGTACCGAACGCCCTCGCGGGAGGGGATGCGCCCGCGTGGATGCACGCATTGGTCAACGTTCCGCTTCCGGCCTACGATGAGAAGACGGACGCCGTCCTGCTTTATTCCGAGACGAACGTCACCGTCCTTTCGACGGACAAGATCAGAACACAGGTTCGCGAAGCCTACAAGATTCTGCGCCTCAATGGCCGCGAACACGGTACAGTGAAAGTCCCGTTCGCCGCTCACAGCAAGATCAATAGTCTTCGTGGCTGGTGCATTCCGGCACAGGGGAAGGATTACGAAGTTAAGGAAAAGGACGCTGTTGAGCAGGCTTATGCGCCGGAGTTCGTGCTTGCATCAGACGCGAAGGTGAAAATACTGCGGATCCCGGCACCTGATGTTGGCAACTTCGTGGGCTATGAGTACGAAGTCGAGGAGCAACCCTTCTTCTTACAAGATATTTGGGATTTTCAAAAGGAAGATCCTGTGCGAGAGAGCCATTATTCGCTCCAGCTTCCGGCAGGTTGGGAATATAAGGTTTCCTGGCTCAACCATCCGGAAGTCAAACCAACCGAAGCCGGAAATAATGCCTGGCGGTGGACGGTGAGCGACCTACGTGAAATTCGGAAAGAGCCTGAAATGCCGCCCTTTGGTGGTGTCGCAGGTCAAATGGTGGTCTCCTTCTTCACCGCATCCGGCAGGGCGCTGAACGCCAACATCGACTGGGATTCGATGGGGAAGTGGTATTCCGATCTTGTGGGAGAGCGCGTGGATGCGTCTCCGGAAATAAAGCAGCAGGTAGCCACACTCACCCCTTCAAAAATCACCACGCTCCAGAAGATGCAAGCGATAGCCGGATTCGTTCAGCACGATATCCGCTACGTGGCCATTGAACTGGGCATTGGGGGTTTTCAACCGCATACCGCGCCAGATATATTCTCCCACCACTACGGGGACTGCAAAGACAAGGCAACTTTGATGCGCTCCATGCTGCACGAGATGGGTATTAGCTCCTACTACGTGCTGATCAACCATGAACGTGGATCTGTCACTGGCGAGATGCCCGCGCACAATGGATTCGATCATGCAATCATCGCCATCAAGCTGCCTGATGGCCTGTCCGATCCCTCTTTGATTGCCACCATCCAGCACCCTAAGCTGGGCAAAATCCTTTTCTTCGATCCCACGAACGAGTTGATCCCGTTTGGCCAGATTGGCGGCTATCTTCAAGCCAACTACGGTCTGCTCGTAACGCCATCCGGCGGCGAACTCATCGAACTACCGCAGCAGCCATCGATGATGAACAGCATCCAGCGCACAGCGAAGCTGACTCTTGACCCGACCGGGACTTTAAGGGGCGACGTCAAAGAGGTGCGGCTGGGCGAGCGGGCATCCTCTGAGCGCTGGCGACTTCGGACGGTGACCAAGGATGCCGACCGCATCAAACCCATCGAAGAGCTTCTCGGCAACTCGCTCGCAAGTTTCCGCCTGACACACGCCAGCTTGGTCAACTTTCAACAAACCGACCAGCCTTTCGGTTTCAACTATTCGTTTGAGTCCCCAAACTACGCTAAGAACGCGGGGAACCTGCTCCTGGTGCGGCCTCGCGTGATTGGGAATAAAGCTTCGGGATTGCTTGAAACCAAAGAGCCGCGCAGGTTTCCCATTGAGTTCGACGAACCGACGCGCGATACGGACACTTTCGAAATTACAATTCCCTCCGGATATGTCGTTGATGACATTCCTCCCCCGGTGGACGCGGACTATGGTTTTGCCAGTTATCATTCAAAGACCGTAGTGAACGGCAATGTGGTCGACTACACGCGAACCTTCGAGGTCAAAGAATTGAGCGTGCCGGTCAGCCGTGCGGAAGAGCTCAGAAGGTTCTACCGGATCATCGCGAGTGATGAACGTAATACTATGGTGCTCAAGCCTTCCCCTTAGCCACCGCACGCGCCCGCGCTCAGGAATTCGAGGCTCGTGCAATTGGCCAGCATTGCCGCCTGCCCAACTCCGCATTATGATGAATCCATGAGCTTTTCCGAGACGATCTTTCTGTTCTTTCTGGCCCTCATCATCTTTGGGCCGAAGAAATTGCCGGAGATCGCCAAGCAAGCCGGACGTCTGCTCGCGGAACTTCGTCGTGCTTCGAATGAGTTTCGCTCGCAGATTGAAACCGAAATCGCGCATTTGGAAGTCGAGAAGAAGGCTCAGGCGATTCTCCCTCCCAGCGGTCCGCCGCCGGGCGCAGTGGCCAGTTTGAGCCTGAATCCCGCCTCCAGCGAAGCGGTAGTAAACGAAACGCGCGGCACTCTGGCTGCTCCCGCAGGTCCTACCCCCGCCGTTTCCAATTCCACCGATTTGCATTCGACTGTCGCGACTTCTGTCGCCGAGAGTCCACAGACCGCACCAGGCGAGCCTTCCCAGGCCGTTGCTGCAGAGACTGTTTCCACGCCGCAGGACACGCATGTTTGAAAGCCAGACCGCGGCCACCGGCGACGACCCGAAGCGCGACGCCATGCCCACCATGGGCTTCCTCGATCACCTTGAGGAATTGCGCAACCGCCTTGTGTACTCCATCGCCGCTGTTGCCGTGGGATTCTTCGCCTGCTGGGGGTTCCGCGAGAATATCTATGCGGTCATGCAGAAGCCCATAATGGGTGCGCTCAAAGCTCACGGCATGTCAGAGAAGCTCGTTTATCTGAATCCCGTGGAACCCTTCAATCTTTACTTGAAGATCGCCGCGCTCGCCGGATTATTCCTCACGTCGCCTTTTGTGCTTTATCAGGTTTGGATGTTCATTTCGCCCGGTCTGTACCGCAACGAGAAGCGCTACGTGGTCCCGTTCATGGTTTCCACCATCGCGCTATTCACGGCTGGCGGATACTTTGGCTACAAGTTTGTTTATCCCCGAGCCTTAGACTTCCTGATCGGTTTCGGAAGTCAGTTCCAGCCCATGATCACTATCGGCGAATACACGTCGCTGTTTCTGAGCATTGTCCTGGGCATGGGCTTGATCTTCGAGATGCCTATTCTCATTTTCTTTCTTGCGCTTATGGGAATCGTCAGCGCTGGCTTCATGACGAAGAATTTTCGCTACGCCATTCTGCTTATCTTTATTGTTGCGGCCATCGTTACGCCGACACCAGACATCGTGAATATGCTCATCTTTGCCTCGCCCATGATTGTCTTGTACGGGCTCAGCATCGGAATCGCCTGGGCCGTGCATCCCAAGCAGCGCAAGGCACGCAAGGAAAAAAAGGCAGCATAATTGTTGGTGGTGTCTGCTGCCTCCATTTAGGCTTGTTCAAAATGATCAGCAAGAGAATCGCGATTCCAACTCTGATCCTTTCGATCGCCGCGTGGCTCGGCTGCGACCATGGCCAAAATACCAATTCCGTAAAAGCGCAGGCGCCGCCTCCAGTCGAAACATCTGCTCCCAAACTTTCACTTCCTCCGGACACCGGCTCCGCTCCAACCATCGATTCCAAGCGTGCCATGCAGTATGTGAAGGAGATCGTAAAGTTGGGTCCGCGCCCCATCGGCAGTGCGAATCACAAGAAGGTCGAGGAGTACATCACCTCTCATCTGAAGGGTGACGTGGTTGAAGACGATGCGTTCACGGCCGATACGACGGAAGGGAAGTTTCCGGTGCGGAATATCATCGCCAAGTTTCCCGGGATGCGCGACGGCATCATCGTGATCGCCAGCCACTACGATACGAACTATCCGTTACGCAACACTTCCTACATCGGCGCCAATGACGGCGCTTCCTCCAGCGCGCTTCTCCTCGAAATCGCGGATCAACTGCGCGCCAAAAAGCGTGACGGCTACAGTATCTGGCTGGTATGGGACGATGCCGAGGAAGCCATGAAGTCGTGGACCGACGCCGACAGCTTATACGGGATCCGCCACCTGGCGCAGAAATGGCAGGGTGACGGCACCTTGAAGAAGATGAAGGCGTTTCTGTTGGCCGATATGATCGGTGACGCCGACCTCAATATCGATCGTGACCAGAACTCAACTCCGTGGCTGGAAGAGGTCGTATATCAGGCGGCCACTCGCCTGGGCTATCAATCTCATTTCTTCGCGCGCGAGAATCAGGTCTCCGACGACCATCTTCCGTTTATGCAGCGAGGTGTCCCCTCTGCGGATCTGATCGATTTTGACTACGGATATGACAATGTCTTCTGGCACACGCCGCAGGACACCGTAGACAAGCTCAGCCCCAAGAGCCTGGAGATTGTGGGCAGCACGATTCTGGAGACGGTCAATATTCTCGATCGCATGGACCCGCTACCCCCAAAGTAATATCCACCTTTTGCTCTTTTCCCTGAATTCATTTCTAATTCACCGGATATGCGAACCCGGAAAGCCTTTTGTCTTTGCTTTATCCTCTCTGTAGTTTGCCTTGCTGCAACTCCTCCAACTGAAAACGACGATGCGGCCCGCATTATCCAGACTGCTCTCCAACCATCTCCGATACAGAGCAACCTGCGCCAACTCACGGACGAGATCGGCGGTCGCGTGCCCGGGACGCCCGCCATGCAACGCGCGGTGGAGTGGGGCGTGCAGATGTTTAAGGCCGCTGGCGCCGATAGCGTCCACACGGAAGCTTTCACCATTCCGCATTCCTGGGCCGAAGGCGCAACTGAGATGACGGTTAGCGCCACGGGGACTGCTCTCGACCCCACGCTGAAGCAAATTCCTAAAGTCGAATTCCGTGTACGCTGTGTCTCCATTGCATGGGCCCCTGCGCTCGCTCCGGTGAAGCATGTGCCAGTTGTGGATGTCGGCAACGGCAGTGCAGACGAATTCAAGAAGGCCGGGGATATCTCAGGGAAAATTGTCCTCGTCCATTCCACCGTCCTCAAGACCTGGGACGATCTCTTCGCCGAATACACCAACGCGCCGCCCGTGATCACGGCTGCCCTGCACGGCAAGGCGAAAGCCGTGGCCTTCATCGCTACCCGCGAGCACGACATTCTCTACCGGCACACCAATTCTTTTGCCGGAGAAATTGATCGTATCCCCCAAGTATTAGTAGCCCGTGAGGATGGAGAGCGCATTGGACGGCTGCTGGCGTCCGGCCATCCGGTGTGGGCTGATCTCAGCATTCCAAGTCAGCTCGGCGGTCCAATCAAAGCCGCAAACGTGATTGGCGAACTCAAAGGAAGCGAGAAGCCCGACGAATTCGTGATCGTCGGTGCGCACCTCGATTCCTGGGAACTCGGCACGGGAGCGCTCGATAACGGCTGTAATGCCGCGCTCGTGATCGACGCCCTGCGCGCGATCAAAATCTCTGGATTGAAGCCGCGCCGCTCCATCCGCTTCATATTATTTTCCGGCGAAGAGGAAGGTCTGCTCGGCTCGCGCGCATACTCCAAGGCCCACCGGCCAGAACTCGATAAAGCTGCCGGAGTCATCATCTACGATTCAGGCACTGGCAAGACGACAGGTTTCGCCACGGGCGGCCGTAAAGACGTATTGGAGACCGCCAAACGCATCCTTGCCCCGCTTCGGCAGTTCGGCGTCACCGATCTGAAGACCGATATGGAATGGGGCACCGACCATTTTGATTTCATGTTGGAAGGCGTGCCTACATTCGTCGCCGACCAAGAGGAGGCGAACTATCTGGAAAACTACCACGCCGTCTCCGACACGTATGACAAAGTTGACTTCGCTCAACTCAAAAAGCACGTAGCCGAAGCGGCTGAATTTTCCTTTGCCTTGGCGAACCTCCCGGAGAAGATCGGCCCGCGATTTACGCGGCCGCAGATTGAACAGTCGATGCACGAAACCGGCTCTGACCAGATGTTCAAGGCCGCAGGTATGTGGGATGCCTGGGAGAGCGGAAGCATTGGCCGCCAGAAGTGATCAAATTCGCAATTCCCGATTTCCAATTGAAAATTGGCAATCGACAATCGGCAATCCGACTTGCTCTATTTCTGGATCATCTTCAACCTTTTCGCGCTTGGCATGCTGGTGCTGGACCTTCGTGTGTTTCATCGCCGTGGCCGCGTCCGCTCGCGCGAGGCCCTGGCTCGAAGCGCGATGTGGATTGGCCTCGCAGCAGCGTTTGCCGGCCTGGTTTTTTTCTGGCAAGGCCGCCAGGTCGCCATCGAATTCATCACCGGTTACGTTCTTGAGCTTTCTCTCAGCGTCGACAATCTTTTCATCTTCCTGGTAATCTTCCGTTACTTCGCCGTACCCGAAGAGCACCAGCACCGCGTGTTGTTTTGGGGAATTCTCGGTGCCATGCTCATGCGCGGCTGCTTCATCCTGGCCGGGGTCGGCCTCATCCAGCGCTTCCACTGGATTTTCTATCTCCTCGGCGCGTTGCTGATTTACAGCGGTATCCGCCTTGGCTTTGCCGGCGAACATCAAGTCGATCCATCTAAAAATCCTGCAGTGAAGGCCTTGCGCCGCCTGATGCCGGTGACGGATACCTACCAGGGTGGCCGCTTCTTTGTGCGCGGTTGGCAAGGGAAGGCTGGGCTCTACGCCACCCCGTTACTAGTCGTTCTTGCCGTCATCGAAACTACAGACCTGCTGTTCGCGCTCGATTCCATCCCCGCAGTCTTGGCGATCACGCTCAATGCTTTCATCGTCTACGCCTCCAATGTTTTCGCGATCATGGGACTGCGCTCGTTGTTCTTCGCCGTCTCGGGATTGATGAAAGCTTTCCGCTTTCTTCATACTGGCCTCGCGTTGATCCTCGTCCTGGTCGGCCTGAAGATGATTGCAGCCGATTACTTCAAGGTACCGACGCTGGCGATGCTGGGAGTAGTGGCAGTGATACTAACCGTTTCGATCGTGGCTTCAATCCTCATTCCGGCCCCGGAGCGGAGCTAGAACTTTATTCCTCTCCAATCGCGCCTCTCCAAGCCACGATGGCCCATAGGCTATTATGGAAGTCCATGGCGCAAGTTACCATCCATGTCCCGCCGCGGCCCTATCAGGCTCGCATCGAGAACGGCTTACTATCGCGGGCAGGAGCGTTGTTGGCGGAGTTGTTGCCGCAATCGAGCAAATTGTTTGTAGTCACAGCTCCTCCCATCCGCCGGCGTTGGGGTGCGAAGCTCCTGGCCTCGCTGACCTCCGCGGGGTTCAAACCTCAAGTGCTGCAGATTCCCGATGGCGAGCCGGTCAAGAAGCTGGCCACCATTGAAACCATGGCCGAGAGATTGGTCCGGCTGGGCGCGGACCGCAAAGCCGTTCTCATCGCGCTGGGCGGGGGCGTGGTCGGCGACGTCACCGGACTATTGGCTTCTCTCTACATGCGTGGCGTGGATTTCGTTCAGATTCCAACCACGGTTCTGGCGCAGGTTGATGCGTCCGTCGGCGGCAAGACCGGCGTGAACCTCGGGGCAGGGAAGAATCTGCTGGGGACTTATCATCACCCGCGCGTCGTCCTGATCGACCCGGAGGTTCTGCACACCCTCTCGGATCGCGCCTATCGTGCAGGCCTTTATGAAGCTCTCAAGTGCGGCATTATTGGCGATCTCGATCTTTTCCTGCGCTTCGAGCAGAAGCGCGCCCAGATCCTGAAGCGCGATCCCATTGAAGTGGAGGGTCTGATTGCTCAAAGCGTCAAGCTGAAGGCGGAAATCGTTTCGGCGGACGAACAAGAGGGCGGCTTACGGCGTGTGCTGAACTTGGGCCATACTATCGGACACGCGCTGGAGACAGAAACAGGTTACCGCGGCCTCCTACACGGCGAGGCCGTCGCGTGGGGATTGATCGCCGCGACCAACATCGCTCTTACAGTTGGCCGCACCGACAGCGTCACCGCCGGCCGCATCGCCGACGCTGTGTTAAGTCTCGGCCGCTTACCGGAACTAAAAGTAAGCGCCCGCAAGATTCTCGCTCGCCTGCAGGCCGACAAGAAAACGCAAAACGGCGCAGTCCATTTTGTTTTGCCTCGAGAAATTGGGAAAGTCGAAATCGCCTCGGATGTGCGGGACAAAGTCGTGCTCGATTCGGTGGAAGAATTGCGCCGCTTGTCGCACGGCGGCTGGGTATGGAAGAAGTAAAGTTTGGAAGAAATGAGTCGATGGCTGAGGCTGAACGGCCCGCAGTTATCGGTGCCGCGCCGGAAGGCGCAACCGACGCGCATTCCGCTGCGCGCGCTGTACGCGAGATGTTCACCTCGATTGCCCCGCGCTACGACCTGCTGAATCACGTATTGTCCTGCAATGTGGACCGCCTCTGGTGGCGGCGTACCGCTTCCACTTTCGCGCATATCTTCGCGCAACCCGACTGCCGTGTTCTTGATTTGTGCTGCGGGACGGGCGACATGACCTTCGCGTTACGCAAGCAGGCAGCGAACCGGGATGGGCAGCTCGATCCGCGCATTCTAGGTGCGGATTTCTCTCATGCCATGCTGCAGCGCGCGCAGTCCAAATCGCTCGGACGAACCGCGTCAGCTATGCCGCGCTGGATCGAGGCCGATGCCCTCTGTCTTCCATTTCCTGACCTGCACTTCAACCTGGTGACTTCGGCCTTTGGTTTTCGCAATCTCGCAGATTACGATGCCGGCCTGCGCGAAATCGTCCGCGTCCTCAAGCCGGGAGGCGAGTGCGGAATTCTCGACTTCAGCGAGCCTGAAGGACTGATGGGCCGCCTCTATCGGATTTACTTTAAGCAAGTGCTTCCACGCGTGGGTACGATCCTTTCGGGCGTCCGCGGCCCGTACGCATATCTGCCGAATTCAGTCGAACGTTTTCCCGAACCACAAGAAATGCTCGACCGCATGCGCGCCGCCGGATTTCGCGAAGCCAGTTGGACCCCCTACACTCTTGGAATTGCCGGCTTGTACTGCGGGAAGAAGTGAATCTTGGTCCTGATCTACTACCCCGCATCCCGCAGCAACTTGCTCAATGCCCGCATGTCCTGTTCGCTTGTATCTCCGACTACAAAATACCGCAGGCCGTTCTGCGTCCAGCTTTCCATTCGGAACGAGAGTCGATTCGCTGTTCCCGACGGAAGGCTCTTAATCTCCGCCGCGCGATCCGGCAAAATAAAAACGGAGATGTAGTGTTTCCGCACCTGATAAATCAGATGTGCGCTCGGAATCTGTTCAAGATAGGCCACCCGCCCTCCGACTAAAGTAAACTCCGATCCCGCCAACTCGGGCAAGTTGAACGTGAAGGGAATTCGTCCCTGGAACCACGGCTTCACCGTATGACGATCGGAGGAAACCACGTCCACGGGCGTGCTGCTAGCCAGGGTGGCGACATGCAGGTCGACTAACTCTCCATAAACCCGCTGCCGCGCAGTCCGCTGTTGCCCCACGTAGACTGTCAGCACAAGTGCCGCAACCACCAAGACCAGCGCCGGAACGAAAGCGACTCTCCACTGCTGGGCAATTCCACTCTTCGACTTCGCCGCAACGCTCTTGGTGATCCTGTTTCGCAGTTCCGCGCTCGCCTTGTATCGCGTCCCCGCCATCTGTATCGATCGTTTCAGTTGCACCCGCTCCAAAACTTCGGCCGCGCAAGCCGCACAGGTTCGAAGATGCGCAGCTAACGCTCCGGCCTCTGCCGTCGCGAGTTCACCATCAAGGTAACGGTCAAGATCTCCCCGCCACTGCTCACATGCCATGCCGTCCTCCGATCTTGGCTCGCAGAGCAGTGCGCAGCGCCTGACGGGCGCGATACAGCCGGGACATCACCGTGCCCATCGGAACCGCCAAGGTTTCCGAAATCTCCTGGTACGACATCTCTTCCACTTCACAGAGCAACAATATCTCCCGAAATTGCACGGGCAATTCTTCCAAAGCCTCCCGCACCATTTCGCGGTTAGCTTGTTCGAGGAGCAGTACTTCGGGCGTAGCGTTTTCTGTCGGCAGACTCTCTCCGCTCTCCTCATCCAGGACAACCATGGTTTTCAATCCCGTCCGCGAGCTGAGAAAGGAATTTCGCAGGATGCGGTACATCCATGCGCGAAAATTTGTGCCGGCCTGAAATGACGAGAATCCGCGCAGCGCCTTGGCGTACGTCTCCTGAACCAAATCCTCGGCCTCAGCTTTGTCCTGCGTCAACCAGTGTGCGAAGTTATAGAGCTGATCGAACAGGGGCAGTGCGAGATCCTCAAACGACGCCGCGCTGATCCGCTCTTCAGGCACTCGCATAGAGTAAACCAGCCATTTTCGGATTTATTCCATCTGCCCGAGAAAATATTTCGTGAGGTTTGCAGAAATCCTTCGACGAGCTTTCTAGCTCGCGTTTGCCTCGCGCGGACTAGCGGCGACGTTTTTGAAGCTGTCGGCGAACGCGTCCGCGATCTTGTATTGCATTACGCTTTCGTATTCTGTACCCAGAAACTTGCGCAGCCGATCGGTATTCATAACGTACTCGCCGCTCATGTAGGGCAGCGCCTCCGGCGGAATCGCGGAGATTTGCCGCTTCCATAGGAACTCCAACACCAGCCGCATTGCCCATCTTCCAGGAACGCGCACCAGCTTCGCCTGCGCCATCTCAATGCATCGGCCAAAAGTGAGCGGCTCTCCGCGTCCCGCGACATTCAGAATTGTCAGCCGCTGTGGCTCCGGATCCCGATGCAGGATGTGCGTAACCAGCCGCGCCATATCGTCCACGTGGATGAACTGGATCTTATTGTCGAGATATTGTTGGCCGCGCGGAAGCAGGCAAGGCAGTCGCTTGCCTTCCTTACGCATTTTTTCCGCTCGCGCACTCTTGCCGTTGGGAGTTCCGCGAAACGCTCCCAGCAGGTAGTTGCTTACAGTTGCCCCGGCAAAAATATGTGGACGCAAAATGTAAACGCTGCATCCGCGTAACGCGGATGACCGCTGCTGCACCACTTCGTCACACTGTTTCTTGTGGATCGCGTAAGGCAGCGTGTGCGCGGCCATCGGAGATTCTTCCGTCGCTGGTGCCGTAAGGCTGGGACCATAGACGGAAACACTGCTGGGGAAGATGAACTGCTTGATCCCAGAATCGGCGGTGCGGTTGGCCTCGGTGATCGCCTCCATCACCCGGGCAGTGCCGGCCACGTTGATCTGCCACATGCGTTCCGCGTCGAGCACCCCCGAGCGCACCGGGTCGATGACAAAGGCCAGATGTACTACCGAAACCGGTCGCGTGTCGCGCAGCAATTCGTAGAGGACCCGGGTCGAGGATTCTTCGCCCAGATCCAGACGCTCAAATTGCAGCGGTAAATCAGTTTGGGGTGAACTCACGTCCACCCCAATCACTGAAAACTCGCCCAGCAGCGGGAGCAACCGGGATCCCAGGTTGCCCGCAACGCCGGTGACGACGACGACAGGTTTATCGCTTACCATCAGTTCGGATTAGACGGAGGCGCCTGTTGCGCCGGAGGCTGCGCTGGCGGAGCCGCTTGCGGCTTTGGTTGCGAGCCATAAGGCGGCATGTTAGGACGCATGTGGGGTGGCATCGGCCTTCCCATTTGCGTACTCGGTCCCGCGGGACCAAAATATGCTTCATTGGTTTCCGCGTGATAGGAGTTCGTGTACGCCTCCATCGTGTCCTTCATCTTCTGATTCTTCAGGGTATTGCGAATTTCGTCCTTAACCTGATCGAGGGGAAGGACCTCCTTGCTCTCCACTTTGTAGATGTAGTGTCCGCCGTTGTCGGTGATCACCGCGGAAACTTCTCCCGCTTTCAAATCGAACACCGCAGCATGCGCTGGGGGCAATCCAGTGCGCCGCACTTTGGGCATGGTCACTGTCGGCGAATCCATTTTCATCCCTGCAGCTTCGAATGCCTCTTTCTGCAGCTTGGCGAAGTCTTCGCCGGCCGCGGCCCGCGCTCGCAGGTTCTCGGCCAATTTGGTCAGCTCCTGCTCGCCCGCTTCCTGCTTGGCCTTGTCCGCCGCTTCCTTGGCTTTCTGTTGTTCCTCGGTCAGCTTCTCCTCATTATTTTTCTCCGCGACTTCCGCTTGCTTGAAACGGGGAACGAAGAGCCGGTCCAAAGAAAATTGCTCGTACGCCTCAGGATTCTTCTTGTAGTAGCCCTCAATCTCTTCAGGGGATACCTTCTCCGCTTCCTCCTGCACCGAGCGCTGCAGTTGCTGGGTCAGAATTTGCATTTTCACAACTTTCAGCGTCTCCTCATATTGCGGAGTCTTATCCAGGCCTTTGGCCTTCGCTGCTGCTGACATTGCCATGAACTTCGGGAGGGCCGCCGCCAACTGACGCTTCAACTGCGGCGTCACCGCCGGCGCAAGCCCGCTGGCGATCTTCTCAAATTCTTTCCGGGTGATCTCCGTTTTGCAATCGGCTGACTTCTTCGCAACGGCCGGCTTTGCCGCAGCAGTGGCTGTCTTGCTGCCAGCGACGGTCTTAGCCCCAGCAGTGGTCGAGGTAGCCGGGCAAACGCCAAAAACCGTCAACACGACAGCGTTCTCCGGCACTTCCGCGGCGGGCGGCGTGCCCGCGGGCGCCGCACTATTCGGAGTCTGAGCGGGACTTGGCGACGGGGCGCTTCCGGCCGGCGCTTGCCCCCAAGCCATTGCGCCCAACAACACACACAGCAGCCAACTCTTACGCATACAAAAAATCCTCCAGGATTGGTAAATCGGGAAGTTGGAATAACTTGAACTTAGCATCCTAGCATAGGAGCCGCGATGCGCAGTAGAGGTGGAGTTTCTGTTAGTTGTTGCTTTCAATTTCTCCGCCGCGATTCTCTTGGCGCATTTCCGACTTATCGCAGATAATCCCATCATGTCCGGGACGCCGGCCCTCTACTCACCCAGTGCCATGCGCGCCGAGAAGCGCGCGGTGGCCGGAAACTCGGTTCTCGCCGCTCTGCTCATCACCGGCGGAAAAATCGTGGTAGGTGTTACCACCGGCAGCCTGGGCATTCTCTCTGAGGCGGCGCACTCCGCGCTGGATCTCATCGCCGCCTCGCTCACCTATCTGTCCGTTGGAGTTTCCGACAAGCCCGCCGACGCGGACCATCAGTACGGTCACGGCAAAGTGGAAAACTTCTCTGCGTTCGTCGAGACCGGCCTGCTGTTGCTGACCTGTGTCTGGGTTATTTACGAGGCGATTGTGCGCCTGTTTTTCCGCCGCGTTGATGTCGAGCCGTCAGTCTCGGCCTTTGCCGTTATGCTGATCTCGATGGCGGTGGACTACTGGCGCTCTCGCGCCCTGGGCCGCATCGCCACGAAATACAATAGCCAGGCGCTCGAAGCCGATGCACTTCACTTTTCTACCGACGTCTGGTCTGCGGGGGCAGTAGTCCTCGGTCTTGTTCTCATCCTTGCGGGACGCACCTATCATCTCGATTGGCTTCGCTTGGCCGATCCCATCGCTGCTCTTTTCGTCGCGGGCGTGATTGTTTCGGTGAGTTGGCGGCTGGCGCGGCGAACGATCGACGCACTGCTCGACGCAGCTCCGGCCGGTGTTCGTGCCAAGATCACCGATGAAGTTTCGCGTGTGGATGGCGTTCTCGAAATCGGCCGGGTCCGGATACGCCGCGCCGGCAATCGCTACTTTGCCGATCTCGCCGTCGGCTTCGCCCGAACCGTTACCTTCCAGCGCTCCGAACAGTTGGTCGCAGCGGTCACCGCCGCGGTTCAAGGTATTCTTCCCGACGCCGACGTCACGGTTCAACCGCTCCCCCGCGCCCAGCGTTCGGAAAATACCTTCGACCGCATCCGCGCCGTCGCCACTCGCCACAATCTCAACGTCCACGACATCACGGTGCAGGATTTCGACGGCCAGCTTCATGTCGAGCAGCACGTCGAGCTCGACGAACGCATGACCCTCAAGGCTGCTCACGATCAAGTCACTGAACTCGAAACCGACATCCGCCATGATGTGCCGGAAATTGCAGCCATCCTCACCCACATCGAGAGCGAGCCCGCCACAATCGAGAAGCCGGAAGAACAGGTGCACGATGCGCAACTAGAGCGTCGCCTCAAAGTTGTCGCCACGGAATTCCCCGACATCCTGGATGTTCACGAGTTCATCATCACGCGCGTCCGCGGACGGCTTTACGTTTCCTGTCACTGCACCATCGCCGATCATCTCTCTCTGGTGCGCGTCCACGACATCCAGACCGAACTCGAACTCCGCTTCAAGCAAGCCGCGCCCGAGTTGTTCCGCGTGTTGATTCATCCCGAGCCCAGCACGGATAATCGCAGGTAGAATTTAAGAGATTGGAGATCGTATGACGAACGCGCGCGCGACATGGATCGAAAAACACTGTTTCAACGCAGTATCGGACAGCGGCCACACTGTCGTCGTCGATGGAGGCAAGACCACCGGCAACAGTCCCATGGAACTTGTTCTCATCGGCTTGTGCGGTTGTACCGGCTACGACGTCGTTTCTATCCTGCAGAAGAAGCGCGAGCCCTTCACCAGCCTCGAAGTCCGCGCGGAAGCCGAACGCGCGCCCAATCCTCCCTCGGTCTACACGGCAATCAAGTTGATCTACCGCGTCGGTGGAAAAGTGTCGCGTAAGGCCGTCGAGGATACAGTCCGGCTCTCGGAAGAGAAATACTGTTCGGTCTCAGCCATGCTCGAGAAGACCGCGAAAATCACCACCACGATCGAATACGTAGACGCGTAGAATTGCATAGACCCATGCCGCCTAGAATCTTCCTCTTCACCCAGCCCGGATGCCTCTCCTGCGAGATGATGAAGATTTTTCTCGAAGCCAAAGAAATCGTCTTTGAAGAACGGGACATGAATCTCGATGCCGCTGCCCGCGTCGAGTTGCTCGAGAGTTACCACAGCAACACCGCGCCGACCCTGGTAATTCTGACTGCATCCGGCGCCGAGGTGATCGAAGGGTTCGATCCCGACCGCCTTGACCGCTTCCTTTCGGCTGCCTGATCATCAAATCGATTCACGAGGCCGCCATTCCAAACCAAAGTCAGCCAAGCTCGCCCCCGCATCCTCTGCGCGGATATTTCTTTATTGCCTCCGCCGCTTTTCTATGGGGCATCTCCGCCGCTTTAGGCCGCGCCGTCTTTACCGGAAAGGTGCCGCTGGGTGCATTAGCCCTGCGTCCGATCGATCCACTGATTCTTTCGCAGACCCGCACCACTTTCTCTCTGCTGGTCTTGCTTCCGATCCTCATCGCATCGCAGGGCTGGCAGCGCGTCAGGCTTCCCGCACGTGATCTCGCCTACTGCTTCGTGCTTGGAATACTCGGTGTCGCCGTCTCGAACTATTTCTATTACGTCGCCATCCAACGAACCAACGTGGCCACTGCCATCATCGTGCAATACACCGCACCGGTCTGGGTTCTGCTGTACGTCGTCGCTCGTGGCCAGCAAAAATTGACCGCGCAAAAAGTCATCGCCGTCGCTCTCGCCGTCACCGGAATCGCCTTGGTGATCGATCTCCTCGGAGCCACATCTGGCACCTCGCTCCACCTCGATCCCTACGGCGTCATTGCGGCCTTGCTAGCCTCTTTCTCCTTCGTGTTCTATAACGTCGCGGGGCACCGCATCCTCGCCCGCCACGACCGCTGGCGCGTCCTCGTCTGGACGCTCACCGCGGCCACTGCTTTCTGGCTCGTCGTCAATCCTCCGTGGAAAATTGTTGACGCCCACTACGCGCCTGCCCAATGGTTGTTTCTGTTCGTTTTCTCGATGATCTCAGTGCTGGGAGCGTTTTCTCTTTACTTCCTCGGTCTGCAATATCTGGAGCCAACCCGCGCCATCATCGCCAGCTGCCTTGAGCCGGTTTTCTCTATTCTTCTCGCGGCCTTGCTGCTCGGCGAGGTTCTCCGTCCGATTCAAACTTTCGGAATTGCTCTGGTACTCTCCGCTATCGTGATCGTGCAGCGCCCCAGTCGCAGCATTGCTGATGATCAAGTCGTAGTCGAGCCGATGGAGTAACGGAGTCCGTGATGAACCTATTGTCAATTTCCGATTTTCGAGCCGATCCAGCCGAGATTCCCGCGTGGATCTACATATTTTCTTCCGTCTTTTTCCTCGTTTTGTCCCTGTTTTCTTCCTGGATACCCTCACCGTGATTTGACAATGTTTTTACTACTCCGGACGAGGTTCTCGGTTAGCCTGAATGTAGAGTTCCGCGGTAATCGTTCGATCTGGATGCACCTATGAGATTCCACCGAGTTGCTGTGCTTGTCGTTTTTCTGGTGACATTCCTCACTCCTTGTTTCGCCCACCACATGGCGGTTGTGGTCGATAAGGACAACAACGTTGGCAATGTCACCGCCGTTCATCTGTCAAAAATTGTTCGCGGTGAGATCAAGAAGTGGCCGGACGGCAAGACCATCGTTCTTGTATTGCACAAGGATTCTACCGGCGAAACCGAAACGCTGGATCGCCTGATCAAGATGAGTCCTGTCGAACTGAAGGGGCTCATCGCAGCTCACAAAGATTCCATCCAGATCGTTGACTCCGATGCCGAAGTGCTCAGAATTGTGCAGTCCACCCCCGGCGCTATCGGCTTGGTGGACGTCCGCTCTGTTGACAACAGCATCAATGTGATTCGCGTTGACGGCAAATTGCCTATGGAGTCAGGCTATTTGCCGCATTAGCGATTGTGCTCCGTCACGGCACAAGGTTTTCTTCCCATCGCTCCACGACTGGAGGCACGGAGCCTGTAAGCAATGCCGCAAACCCTTCGAGGCTCTTGTGTGCGTCACCAATCAAGTAATAGAAGGCCTCCCAGTGGTCGCTGTCCTCGCCGTCATGATTCGGAATCACATATTGAAAGTGCCACGCTTCTCTCAGTTCGCGGTAAGCACTGGAGCCGCGGGTCTCAATATTCTCCAGGTCTGTTAGCGAGAGCTCGCCTTTCTGTCGCCGCGTTCGCCGCAAGAGTTTCCGCCGCATAACATCGGTAAGAAAGTCGTGAAGGGACAAATTGCGCTCGGGAGCCTTGAGGTAAGTGATTTCGTCCTTCGAAAGCGGCGAGAGAAAAATACTCAGCCGCTCCACTTCCGCCAGGCGGGGGTGCTTCTGCAACGCCCGCCCCACATAGGGATTGCCCTCGAACAAGACATCGCCTCGTTGAAGTAGAGTCTCGAGCTCCGGAATGTCCACCGCCTGCAGATCATCCCGCGCCTCTAGCACGGCGTAGCGCTGATCCGCTCGCAACGCGTCCACCTGAGCCCGTGTCCGGAAGTGATAGTCCACTCCATCCACTTCGCCAGGCCGCGGTGCGCGGCTGTTCACTAACACTAGCTTCTGAAGCTGGGCATGAAGTTCCGGATAGAACTTGGCAAGTGCCCTGCAGAGCGGACTCTTGCCCACGCACGAAGGCCCGCTGAGAATTACAAGACGTCCACTCTTGTCGGGGTTCATGCTTTGCTACCTTTGAATCTAGAAGAACACACATTTCGTGGAAATGTTCAGTGACCGGAGGCACAGAGCCGCAGCAAATGGAAATATCTTCTCGCCTTCTTTACATCTCTCGCGATCTGCTCGCGCAAGGCCTCGACAGACGGAAATTTGATTTCATCGCGCAACCGGTCGAGGAAGCAGATCCCCACTTCGCTCTCCGGCGTCAGTTCAAGCGGATGAAAGTTCAGCAAGTGCGTCTCAATCGCGAATGAATCCGCCCCAAAGGTCGGACGATTGCCCACATTCGTAACTGAATCAAAGCGTTCGGCGCCCACCCGCGTCCACGTTATGTAAACACCATCCTTCGGGACGAGTTCTTCATACCGCGCCAGATTGATGGTCGGCACGGTGTACTTCGATCCATAACCGCGCCCGCGTCCCGGCGCGCCCAGAATGCAGAACGGACGCGCCAGCAAATGCCGCGCCCGGCTTACTCGTCCTTCGCCCAACAACTTGCGAATATGACTGCTTGAAACCGGCTCGCCACGCAACTTCTGCTCCGGGTAGACTTTCACCTCAAAGCCCATCTCTAGGCCGAATTGCGCCAGCATATTGGTGTCACCCGCGGCCTTGTGTCCGAAATGAAAGTTGTAGCCTTCGTGCACCTCGAGCGCGTGCAGCTTCTTTTTGAGGATGCGTTCGGCAAACTGTCGCGGCGTCATCAGCGATAGGTCACGGCCAAAAGGCAGCATCAGCACGGCATCGATCCCCGTTGCTTCGAGCAGGCGCAGTTTTTCCGGTACTGGAGTCAACAGCTTCAATCCTGAGTCTGGTCGCAGAATGCGCGTCGGATGCGGCTCAAATGTCACAGCCATGGCCTTCGCCCCTCTGGTCCGCGCGCGCCGCACAATCTCTCGCAACACATGCGCGTGTGCCCGGTGTACGCCGTCGAAATTCCCCACGCTCACCAGAGACGGCCCAAACCCCGCCGGAACGTCTTCGAGTTTATGAAAAACTTGCATAAGCAGTGATCAGTGGCGAGTGGCCAGCGGTCAGCAGTCAGCCTAAGAATTCACTGACCACTGATCACTGGCCACTGACTACTGCACTTCAGATCTCAAACTCCAACTTCATCCCGTCATAGGCCAGCCGCACATGCGCCGGCAGCGTTGCATTAGTTGCCTCATGCGCCAGATCATGACAAATGTGCGTGAAGAAGCCGCGCTTTGCTTTTACCCGCTCCACCACCCGCAGCGAATTCTCCACCGTTGAGTGTGTGGGATGCGGTTTGTGCCGCAGCGCATCCAGAAAGAGAACGTCCAATCCTTCAAGCTGACGAAACGATGCTTCGGGAATTTCACTGTGATCCGTTAGATAGGCCGCCTTGCCAAAGCGAAATCCGTAGATCTCCGTCTCTCCATGAATCAATCGCACCGGCTCGAAGCATGCGCCAAAAATTTCCACCGGCCCGTCGATCGGTCGAAGTTCGAGTCGCGGCAAACCCCCAAATTTGTAATCGCCGTCGAAGATGTAGCTGAACATTCTGCGCAGGAAAGCGGCCGCGTCCGGACGCGCGTAGAGCGGCAGCCTGTCTGGCTTGTGGGAATAACTCAACGGCCGCAGATCGTCGATGCCGAGGATGTGATCGGCGTGCGTGTGAGTGTAGAAAACAGCGTCTACGCGCGTGATGTGCTCGCGAATGGCTTGCGTATAAAAATCTGGAGTCGTATCGATCAGAACTACCTTACCCGCAAATTCCAGCATGATCGAAGGGCGTGTCCGCCGGTCACGCGGATCGCTTGAGTTGCAGACCGCGCAGTCGCAACCCAGCGTCGGAACGCCCATGGACGTGCCGCTGCCCAGCACGGTCAGCGTGGCCTTCATGTTTTCACCTTCATCCTGTAACTGGTTGGAACCGTCATGCTGGCACGATCAGCGCCCCGTGGTTCCCGTGGTTGCTCCGGGTTGCGGAGGCCGGGACAGCGCGTTGGTCACTTCAACGTAAGCCATTCGCACTTCGTAAAGGCTGTTCTGCAGAAAGTTTTCTTCCGTGGGAGTGAGATTGCCTTTGGTTTTTTCCGCCAGCAGCGCCAGCGTATCAATCGTTTGCCGGGCTCCGATAATGTCCATGCGCGGCTGCTCGCCCTGCTGATGCATCAATCCAAGCTGCAGCATCGCCGTCATGTACAGCGATGCCATGAAGCGCTCGAAGGTCATCTCGAATTCTTTGGCGGAGTGTCCGCTAAGTTCCACGCGCGAGTTCAGCGCATCAGAGGATTTCCGGTAAGCATCCGCCTGCGCCTGTTGCTCGGCCGCCGTCGGCATCGGAGGTACCTCGGGCTCGCCCGCGGCAGGGTCCGTCGCAGCAGGGGAGGCTTGGGGAGGCGCCACCGGTGCCGTTTTGCGCGGCTCTGCTTCCTGGCGAACCTCTTGCCGCAACTCTCCATCTTCCGTGAACAAACGACGGTCGGTTACTGTGAAACCTGATTCCTGTCTCTTCTCAGCCATAGCGTATGTCCTCATCTGCGTGTTTCAAAATCTGCGGCGTTCAAAATTGTGCGGCTCAAAATTGTGATGAAAATCCTCGGTCGCATTCTTCGCTAGACTTTATGCAGTACCTCATCTTGCGGTTTCTCCGACGCAATGTTTTCCAGTGGCAATTGGGCCACAGTCGCGTTGACTTCGCCAATCTTGACCTCGCGTCCCGGCACTCCTACTTCGCGCCGAATGTATCCTAGCGCGACCGTTCGTTCGGCAGAAGGACGGCGCAGAACCGTAACGCTGGTGATCTCGCCCACCTCTTTGTCACCAGAACTGATCTTGTCGCCCGCCGCGGTCACCGCCACGCCGTCTATCTGAAAGCCAGCGAACTTCCGGTGTACATTGCCCCGCGATCGAATGCGCTCCACAATTTCCTGGCCCACATAGCAGCCCTTGTTAAAGTTGAGCGCCCGCATCTGTTCGGTTTCCTGCGGCAGGTCGCGCTCCCGAATATCCACTCCATAGAGCGGGACGCCCGAAACAATGCGCTGCATCTCCAGTGCTTCGCTGCCGACCGGTGTCGCCCCACCGGCAATCAGAGCCTGCCAGGTGGCGTAAACATCTTTGGGCGCAAGCCAGACTTCATAAGATTCCTGCGACGCATCCTCGCCACGCACCACCGTGCAATGTACGCAGCCGCAATCGCAACTGCATCGCGCAATATGCGTCTGTAACGGGTCCAGTTCCGGGACTTCAATGCCCGCCGCATTCAGGATGGCTCGCGACTTCGGTCCCGCCAACCCCAGTGCTGTCCAACTCTCACTGATATCCTTCACTTCCACGTCATCCATGATGATGAAGTGGTCGAAGGTCGCAATAATCTTTTCGATCTGGCTGCGATCCGTCTCGACCGTCAGCGCCTCGCCCTCGTTGTAAACCACCATATCGCCCAGGATGCGTCCTTGCGGATTCAGCAGGAAAGCATATACGCCCCGCCCCGCGGCCAGATCGCGAATGTTGTTCGTGACCATGCCGTTTGCCCAGCGCGCTCGATCGCCACCGGTCACCGAAATTCTGCCGCGATAGCCGAGATCGTAAACTCCGGAGGAACTCCGCAGCGCCTCGAACTCCACCTGCGGATCGGAAAACCTAGTCCCAGTCTCCGCTCCCCGGTATTCGCCCGAGCGCACTGCCGCTGACTGATTCGCCCCTGCCGCGCGAAGAGCCTCTTGGAGTGGTGTAGAAAACATGGAATATTGATTATAGCGAACAGCTTCGTGATTCAGCGCCCGGCGGCTTCACGCCCGCCTCGCGGGAGCATGGCGTTTCTGTCAAACCGGTCAATCTACTCATTCGACCTGCCTTGTGTTAAGTTCTCTGCCGTGGACCCGCAAAAGCCTCCCAAAAAGCGCATCGCCGTTATTCCCGGAGACGGAATTGGCCAGGAAGTTATTCCGCAAGCTCTCAAGGTGATCCACGCCTCCGGAGCCGATGTCGAGATCAGCGAATTTGACTGGGGTGCCGATCGCTATCTCCGCGACGGGATGACCGTTCCTCCGGATGGCTTCGCCATGCTGGCCCGTGACTTCGACGCCATCCTCGCCGGTGCCTTCGGCGATCCCCGCGTCAAGACCAATATTCATGCCAAAGAAATTCTGCTCGGCATGCGCTTCAAAATGGATCTCTACGCCAACGTGCGCCCAGTGCGTCTGCTCAATGCAGCGTTGTGTCCACTGAAAGGCGTCGAGCCCCAGGATGTGGATTTTGTCGTCATTCGCGAGAACACCGAAGGCGTCTACACCGATGCCGGCGGTGTTTTCAAACAAGGCACGCCAGATGAAATCGCCATTCAGGAAGACATCAACACGCGCAAGGGCGTCGAGCGCATCATTCGCTACGCGTTTGAATATTGCGAGGAGCATCCCAAGATCGATGGCTCGCCGCGCGGACGCGTACTCATGGTCGACAAATCCAATGCCATGACTCACGCCGGAGGCCTCTGGCAGCGCGTGTTCAAGGAAGTAAGCGGCGAGCATCCGCAAATCGCGGCGCAGCACATGTACGTCGACGCGCTCTGCATGCAGATGGTGCGCGATCCTCGTCTCTTCGATGTGATCGTGACCAATAACATGTTCGGCGATATCATTACCGACCTCGCAGCCGGCTTGCAGGGCGGTCTCGGCATGGCCGCCAGCGGCAATATTCATCCCGGAAAAACTTCGATGTTCGAGCCGGTCCACGGCTCCGCGCCGCAGATCGCCGGAAAAAATATCGCGAATCCGTTTGGAGCAATTTTGACCGCTGCGATGATGCTGGCGCATTTAGGATTAGCTCGTGAAGCCGAGAAGATCGAATCTGCAGTGCTGGAAGCCGTAAAGCAGAAGAAGACTACGCAGGACCTTGGGGGAACACTCGGAACGCGGGAAGCGGGCGAGTGGATCGCAGAGGGTACCAACCGTAAGTGAGGAGAATCAGATGTACGAGGTCGACGAACTGGATCGCGTCATTGAACTAAGAGACCTGCCACCGTCGGATTCTGGGGCGCCCGGTCCCCACCTCCTGGGTCATGAGCGGAGCGTCATCCTCGCTTATTACATCAGACAGAAGGGGATTTGGCAGATGCCAAGTGCCGAACTGGCGCGGATGCAAGATTTTCGCGAAGAAGCGGCGATCATAAAATTCAATATGTGCTTCGCGCAGATGTTCGGCCCGCCTAACGACGAGGCATTTGCCGGGCATCCTTTGGCATCGCGTGGTCTCGCACCGTACGGCATATTTCGCATCGAAAGCTCCTCCTGGATACGCAAACTGGAGCGCATGAACTCAGTCCATCCCAGTCATAAACCTGAGAGGTACGCGCAGTTGCAGCACCTAGTCTTTGCCTTCCACGATTCCACCTTCGAATGTGTGTGTAAGGCTTACGACGTGGCAGTCAGACGGGGACCGATCAGTAGCCTTGTTCCAGAAATGGCAAAGCTCCTCAACTAGCACTCATTACCAACGCCTCACAACGTCACGCCCTTCGCCCCACCAGCAGCGCCAACTCCCGCCACTTCCAATGGCAATCCACATCCATAAATCCAATCTCACGCAGCCATCGCAGCTGCGTTTCGAGATCCAACAATTTGTTTGATGGATCTTCGCTCTCGACCGTATAGCCGATGCTGTGCAGGAATTCTTCGTGCAGGCGCGCCGTCGGTGAGGCGACATGCTCCAGATTGCAGAAGACCCCGCCCGGATTAAGCATCCCATAGATTTCGCCATAAAGCTCGCGTTTCCGCTCGTGCGCCAGATGATGAATCGCGAAGCTCGAAACAACCGCATCGAACTTGCCCAACGCCGGCAGCGGATGGTCGAGGTTGTGAGTCACAATCGTGACGCTGGAATCCCCCGCGAAGCGCTTGCCAACGGCCTCAAGCATGGCCGGCGAAAAATCAACGGCAACCGCTTCCGTCTTGGAGGCGCTGTCCCGGCCAAGCGCGGATTTCACCCGCGCAAGCAGCCGCCCATCGCCGGTGCCGAGATCGAGCACCCGCCGTGTGTTCGCAGAAATGAATTCAAGTAGCGTCACTTCGCCTTCGCTGCGATGCGGAATGGAATCGGCACGCTCCAGGTAGTCGCTGGCATGGCCGGTGGAACTCCATAAATTGACGGAAGCATTTGCGGGCATGTTTTGTCCTTTGGAGAAATTATAGGGAAACAGGGTAGACTCGTTCCTAATGAATACCGTCAAGCTGCTGGACGCGAGGCTTCTGAGGTTATTGTTTGCGGTTGTTCTAGTGGTGGGATTGAGCGGTGCGTCCGCAGCCCAGACACAGGATCAGGCCGCACCGGGGTCGCAAGATCAGAGTCAGAGCCAGTCAGAGAAGAGCATCCGCCCTTCGCCAACTTCCCCCGCCCAAGCTCCTCCCGCGCAATCGCCCGCCGCACAAAAGCCCGAGGTAAAGATCACGCCCCACGAGGCGGAAGAGCTGTTTCACTCCGTCGATGAAATTCTGGCATTCGACAGCAAACAGACTGGATTGCCGATCAAGAAGCAGGTCAAGCGCCGTTTGACCAGCCGCGACGAGGTGGAATCGTACCTGACCAAGCACATGAAGGACGAAGACGTGAAGCGGCTGCAGCGCTCGGAACTCGTGTTGAAAAAATTCGGCTTGCTGCCGCGCGACTTCGACCTGGAAAAACTTCTGCTCTCGTTGCTGCGCGAGCAAGTGGCCGGCTATTACGACCCGAAAACCAAGACCGTAAATCTCCTAGACTGGGTCCCGATGGAAGAGCAGGAGCCGGTGATGGCGCATGAGTTGACGCACGCTCTCCAGGATCAGGCCGTCGGTCTCGATAAATGGATGAAGCGAGGCGACAAAGACTTGGGCGAAATCCGGAAGGATCCCACTCCCGCCGACATTGAGAACGATGAGATCGACGATGCTCGCGAGGCCGTGGTCGAAGGGCAGGCCGAGACCGTGATGTTGCAATACGAACTCGCGCCGGTGGGCCGCTCGATTCTCGACTCCCCGGACCTGGTGGACTCGATGGAATCGCAGATGGCCAATGGCACCGACGATTCAACCGTGTTCAAGGATGCTCCCATCTTTCTCCGGGAGTCGCTCACCTTCCCGTACAGCTATGGGTTGAAGTTCGAGGTGCAATTGCTAGAGAAGGGCGGCAAGGAGAAGGCCTTCGAGGGAGTTCTCGCGAATCCTCCGCACACCACGCGGCAGATCATGCAGCCCGAAACTTACCTTTCGGGCGAGGAGATTCCACCCATGCCTGTGGTGGAATTCAAACACGACTTCAAGGATTACGTGAAGTTCGATATCGGAGCCATGGGCGAATTCGATGTCGCTGTACTGATCGAGCAGTACGCCGGAAAGAAATTGTCGGAGCGGCTATATCCGGAGTGGCGCGGTGGCTACTATTACGCAGCGCATCCCAAAGCCGACTCGTCCGCGTCGCTCGCATTGTTTTATGTCTCGCGCTGGTCCGACGCGGAGAAAGCGGCGGAGTTTGCCGATATTTATGCGCGCTCGCTAGCAAAGAGATATCAGAAGGCCGAAGAAGTGGGGAACCCTTCAAACGGCCAAGCCGTTGCCCAGCATTCCAAGTATAAAATCAACCTTCTGCAGGGCCGCCACGCATGGAACACCGAAGAGGGCACGGTCGTGATTGAACAACACGGCGATACCGTGTTGGTAAGCGAGAGCCTGGATCCGACCACCACCACAACGCTCGAGAAGGAAGTATTCAACAAGTAATCGACCGCTCTCGAATCCAATTATTTTTTGCCAGATTTTTTCTGCGATCGATTTTCTTCCGCCTCCCCCAAGAAATGCTGCACCTTAGCGGTGACGGTAAATTGTTTGCCGCTTCGCTCGATGGTGAGCTTGCGTTCCTGGCCGGGCGTTCCTTCGAGCAGAGACCAGACTTGTCCTATGGTGGAATCGGGCACCGGAATGCCATCCACGGCGATCAGATGGTCGCCCGCAACAACCTCCGGCACGCTAGGCTTGCCATCGAAATCGGCAACGCCGAGGATCGTGAATCGAGTGTCCTCTTCGGGGCGAAGAATTAGGCCTACGACGTCAAACTCGGGAAACTTGAAGGTATTCCCGAGATCGAAATAAGCCATGGAGTGGGCATAGTCGAGTCCGATGCGGTAGTTCAGCAGTGCATTCGCGCCGACCAACCCGGCGATGGCCCCGCCCGCGTCCTTCTCGAAAAACGCGCTAAAACTCTTGTCGAATTCAGCTACCGGTATCTCGGTGAGATAAAGCGGCCCGTACTGCAATCGGTCCATACGCATCAGTCTCCACTTCGGTTCATCGTCGCCGAATTCTCCCACGTTCGCGGCACCCACCGCTCCCGTCATGTGCGGCCAGTCCGGATGCGCAGCCGCGAGCTTGCCGAATAATTCTTCCGACAGAAAACTGATCGACGAGCCCACGTCGAGGCCGATGTTGTAGTTCTTGTTTTCAATTTTGCTCGGAATCTGGATGAAGCCGGTGTTCGCGTTCACCAGCATCTTGCTCTTGACACCTTTGAAATCGAGACTCCCGGGTGGGCCAATGCTGAACTCTCGGTCCGGAAAATTAATGAGTACATCGTAATTTCGAAGAACGGTGGATGGAATCTTAATCTCGGCGCTCATGCCGGGAACCATGACGGTTGCGGCAGCCTCCGGTCTGAGCGGGATTTTAATGTCCTTCGACGCACCGAGAGAGATTTTCATCGTCCCGACCATGACTTCGCTCGGCTGTGAGGCGGAGCAGTCGCTTGCGCCGCAGGTAACGGCAAGCCCCATCACTTTGGCCGCACGCGGGGACATTTGCAGTTCAGAGTCGCCCGTATCGACCCAGCCGCGAACGCGTTTGGTCGTTCCGTCAGGCAGCGGCAGATAGACATCAATGATGACGCGGTTCTGGTCAAGCGTGATGGGAACAGTAACGAACTTCGGCGCAGCCTCATTTTTCGCAGCGGTTTGCGCCGCAGCAATGGAGGTTAGCGCGGCCAACACGATAAGGACTTTAGGGAGTCGCATGAACATGGAAAGGATTGTAACGGGTCGGGATCGCCTGAGCAGTAGGCGCGTATCGACTTGGTATAATCACGAGTTTGGTCCATACGCGTGGAGTACTTCTGTGGACGCGCGGACTTTGGAGGATGGGTGGCGCAAGCGGAGATCGGAATCATCGGCGGCAGCGGTCTGTATTCCATTCCAGGGTTGAGCAAAGTGAAAGAGGTGCGCGTGAAAACACCATTTGGCGCGCCTTCCGACGCTTATATCTGCGGCATGCTGGAGGGTCGCAAGGTCGCCTTCTTGGCTCGCCACGGCCGCGGCCACCGCATCTCTCCGAGCGAACTCAATTTCCGGGCGAACATACACGGCTTCAAACAGCTGGGTGTGGAGAGAATCGTTTCCGTTTCCGCCGTAGGCTCGTTGAAGGAAGAACATAAGCCACTGGACTTCGTAATTCCCGATCAGTTCTTCGATCGCACCCGCCATCGCGTAGATACTTTTTTCGGCGCCGGCGTCGTAGCACATGTTGCTTTCGCCGATCCTGTATGTGGACAGCTTGCGGCTGTGGTCGAAAACGCGTGCGAGAAGGTCGGCGTGACCGGTCGGCACGGCGGCACATATCTGTGCATGGAAGGCCCGCAGTTTTCCACCAAAGCCGAGTCGAATGTTTATCGCGGCCTGGGCATGGACGTGATTGGCATGACCAATCTGCAGGAGGCGAAACTGGCTCGCGAAGCCGAGATTTGTTATGTCACCGTAGCCATGGTCACGGACTACGACTGCTGGCATCCGCATCACGATTCCGTCACCGTGGATCAGATCCTTGCAGTGCTGCTGAAGAACGCAGAGAACGCGGCCAAAGTTGTGCGCGAAACTGTAGCAGCAATGCCAAAAGAGCGATCATGCAAGTGCGGTTCCGCATTGGCTCACGCGATTCTGACGGATCACAAAAAGATTCCAGCAGCGACGCGGAAGAAGTTGAAGCTCATTCTGGGAAAGTACTTGAAGGCAAAGTAGCAACACAGTCGTAACACACAAAGGGAGACGAGGTTCGCGAATGAGCATTGTGGTTGTGGGATCGGTGGCGTTTGATGACATCGCCTCGCCGTCGGGCAGCGTGAAGGGGATTCTAGGCGGTGCGGCAACGTATTTTTCGTTGGCCGCCAGCTACTTTACTCAAGTGCGCATGGTTGCGGTGGTGGGCGAGGATTTTGCCGCGGAGCATGAGAATGTTCTGAAGAAGCGTGGGGTAGACACGCGCGGCATCGAGCGTGCGGCTGGCAAAACGTTTCGCTGGGGCGGATCCTATGCGGATAACCTCAACGAGGCCAAGACGACCTTCACCGACCTGAACGTATTTGAGAAATTCCATCCCCAGATTCCGAAAGAGTATGAGGATACGGAGTTTCTTTTTCTAGCCAACATTCAGCCCACGTTGCAGGCAAACGTCCGGCGACGAATGAACGGTGTGCGCCTCACCGGATGCGACACCATGAATTATTGGATCAAGGGTGCGCCTCAGGAACTGGCCGAGACTTTGAAACTGGTGAATGTGCTGCTGATCAACGATACCGAAACCAAGATGCTGGCGCAGGAACCAAACCTGCCGCGCGCCGCGCAGAAGGTCCTGGCCATGGGCCCGCAGGCTTTGGTGATCAAGCACGGCGAATACGGCGCTACAATTTTCTTTCGAGAGGGCGCGTTCGGCATCGGTCGTCATCCCTTCCGTGCGCCTACCTTACCCCTCGATGAAGTGAAGGATCCAACCGGCGCGGGCGATTCCTTCGCCGGAGGGTTCATGGGCTATGTAGCGTCGCAAGCCGAGTTGAATCGCGAAGTGTTGAAGCGCGCACTTTTCTATGGAGGCGTGATGGGATCGTTCGCCGTGGAAAGTTTTGGCACCGAGCGGCTGCAATCACTTACCCGCGATGAAATCGACGCCCGCTTTCAGATTTTCCGCGAGCTTACCCACCTCGAATGAAGCCGAAATCTCCCCCCGCGAAGGCGCACGCCGAAATCGAGATTGTCCGGTTGTTGTGGCTCGCCATCTTCGTCTCGGTATTTTCTTTTTTCTACTATTACCGGCATGGAGATATGCTCCTCTACGGCGATGCCGTGGCTCACATCAACATCGCGCGCCGTGTGTTTGATTCAAAAACTTCCGGACTGTTGCAGTTAGGCACCGTCTGGCTGCCCCTTCCGCATCTGCTGATCCTCCCCTTCATTGTGTCGAATCAGATGTGGCAAAGCGGAGCGGGCGGTTCGGTGCCATCCATGGCCGCGTTTGCCTTGGGCGTGATCGGAATCTTCCGTCTGGTACGGACGATACTCGGCCCGGACGGGGAAGGACAATACGCGGCAAAGTTGAGTGCATGGGCGGCAGCAATTCTCTACGTCGCCAACCCGAATTTGATTTTCATGCAAGCCACGGCGATGGGCGAGGCGCTGTATCTGGCTTTCTTTATTTGGGCGGTAGCGTTGTTCGCGGAATTTGTTCGCGGAAACCCGAAAGCGCTTACCCGATGCGGGCTGTGTCTGGCGGCCGCGTGTTTAACCCGCTATGACGGATGGTTTCTCGCGGGAATCCTGGTGCTCGCGGCAATAGCCTTCCATCTTCGCAACGAATTCAAGAACGATCCGGCCGAAGCCGCGTCTCCATCCTCGCGAGCCGCAATTCTGAAGTTCATCCTGATCGCAGCCGCCGCCCCGGTTCTCTGGCTCGCCTACAACGCAGCCGTCTACCGGAATCCGCTCGAGTTCGCCAACGGCCCCTACTCGGCGAGAGCCATCGAGCAGAAAACTGCAACCGTGAATCCAGCGAAGGAGAATCTTGTGGCGGCGGGATCGTATTTCCTTAAGGCCGCAGAGCTGAATGTTGGCGAGTCAGGATGGATGGGACGCCTGTGGCTCGCTCTGGCATTGCTGGGAAGTCTGTCAACGTTGTTAAACCGGCGCGGCCGCGCCGCATTGTTTCTTTGGATTCCACTCCCTTTCTACGCACTTTCGGTGGCCTATGCCAGTGTGCCGATCTTTGTTCCCCCCTGGTGGCCATTTTCCACCTACAACGTCCGTTACGGATTGCAGTTGCTTCCTGCATTTGCTGTGTTCGTCCCCATGGGAGTTTCTTTTCTGGTTCAATCCGCAATGAAGTTTCCCAGTTTCGAAACTGCGCGATCCCGCTGGTCGATTGCGGCAACCGTGCTGGGAATCCTATTGTTGGCGGTATCGAGCTATGCCGCAATTTGGCGCGCCGATCCCATCTGCTATCGCGAGGCCGAGGTCAACATGAAATCCCGCTTCGCCCTCGATCGCCAACTCGGGGAGTGGATCAAGAACTTTCCCCCGAATTCCACGCTGCTAATGTATCTGGGCGAGCACGTCGGCGCGCTGGAGCAAGCCGGGATTCCGTTGCGGCGCACCATCAACGAAGGCAATCATCGCGTATGGAAACGCCCCTCCGATCCGGAAGGCTTGTGGGAGCGGGCGCTCGCTGATCCCGCCGCCTACGCAGATTATGTCGTCGGTTTCCAGGGCGATCCGGTTTGGACTGCGGCGCGTGATCAGCATCTAACAGCGCTGGTCGAGATTCATACCACCGGACAGCCTCCGGCCGTCATCTTCCAGGGTCGAGCTCAAGGTCGAACTCAAGCTCCAACCGAGCTATCCTCGCCGGGCGCACGGTAATCAGGCCGGTTAACGTTACACGCCTCGGACGCATCAGCCAGCGGTGATAAAATCCGGCCATCGCAAACCTTTCCGGCTAAAGAGAACATCGATGGACTGGCAACATATTTCCGACTTGCTGCACCGAGAGATGGCGAGTGGAATTGTCGTCACATCGTTAGCGCGGCTCGTGTTGGCGGCCTTGCTGGGCGGCATTATCGGCCTGGAGCGGGAACTGAGACACCGGCCGGCCGGACTGCGCACCAATATGTTCATCTGTTTCGGCGCAGCCCTATTCACAATCCTCTCGGATGCCCTGGCGGTAAAGTACCTCGGCGACCACACCCGCATTTCCGCCCAGATCATCCCCGGCATCGGGTTTATCGGTGCGGGCTCGATTCTCCATACCCGCGGCCTGACTACGGGCTTAACCACGGCGTCGACTCTATTTGTGGTGGCCTCAGTCGGCATGGCCACGGGTGGCGGACTTTACCTGACGGCAATTTTTGCTACAGGCTTGGTTCTAGTCGCGCTGTTTTCCCTGGGCCACTTGGAACTGACCTTTAACCTGAAGACGTTGTTGACCAGCTATGAAGTGACCGGCGGCAGCGTGGAAGAGATCACGCTGGAGGTGAATCGCATTCTGGAACATCGGCATCGCATGATGCAAAATGTTTTGAGCGGCAACACCGGCGCGCATGTTCGTTTGCAGTTTGATGTGTCCGGATGCAATCGTGACCAGAAAGAGGTGCTGCGCGAGCTTCAGGCCTCGACTGTGTTGGGAAGTGCCACGTCACTCGGCCCGGTGGAGTTGGAGTGAGCTTATCGCCTGTGGTCATTCCTTTTGTGAAAGCCAGCGCCTGTGGCAACGATTTCCTACTGATCGATTCCGGAATCCTCAAAGACGGTCTGGCTCCGGCGGATATTTCGGTGCTCACCCGGAAAATCTGCAACCGGCACGAGGGTGTGGGTGCGGACGGAGTGGAGTGGATGTATCCGCACGCATCGGCTGACTTGGAGATTCGCCTGATCAACGCAGACGGCTCCGAGGCCGAGATCTCCGGCAACGGCACCAGGTGCGTGGCCGCATACGTTTGCGCTTCGCAACAGAAAGAGCGAATTACAATCTGGACCGGGACCGGGCTGAAGATCTGCAAGCTGACTGGGCGAAGCGACTCCGAATACGAGTTTGAGGTTGAGATGGGAAAGGCTGCGATCGCAGACGAAATCACCGTGAAGCTACCCACCAGCAAAGTGTCCGGCATCCCGGTTTCTATGGGCAATCCTCATTATGTCGTGTTTGTTCCTGCATTTGAAGAACACTGGCAATCGAGGGCGGCGGAAATTCAGCGCAGCAACGGTTTCCCGCGCGGCGTCAACGTCGAAATCGTTGTGGTCGACGGAAAGCACGATGTGACCGTACGCTTTTTCGAGCGCGGCGTAGGAGAGACGCAATCGTCCGGGACCGGCTCCTGCGCGTCGGCTGTGGCGTCGATCGCCGCGGGTAAAGCCGAATCTCCGGTTCGCGTGCATGCCCCCGGTGGTACGCAGACAGTACGCCAGGAAGGCGGCACAGTGTTTCTTCGCGGCACCGCGCGCTTGGTGTGTGGCGGCGAATTCTTTCTGAGTTGATGGGTTCGCCTTGCAGACGAACGCAGGGATTAAGTTCTTAATATCTCGCGGCGTTGAACGGCGCTGTATCCACAAGCTGTTTCTGATTGCATGTCTTCATCGCCAATTTCGCGTGTCAAACCGCCCGCACTGGCCGCGGGAGACACCGTCGGTCTTGTTGCGCCCGCTAGTAATCTCAAGCGCGCCGATCTCGAAGCCGGATGCGATGCCCTACGTCGGGCAGGCTACCGGCTGTTTTATTTTGACTCTATCTTTGATCAGGATCTCTACTTCGCTGGATCTGTCGATCGCCGAGCGCGTGAGCTCGAAGCAATGTTTCTTCGCGACGATGTGAAGGCCATTGTCTGCGCGCGCGGAGGCTACGGCGCAAACTATCTGCTGGAATCTCTGGATTTGGAAAAGATCAAGGTGCACCCGAAGATTTTCGTGGGTTATAGCGACGTCACAGCCCTGCTCACATATTTGTGCGACGCCGCGGGCTTAATAACTTTCCACGGACCCATGGCGGCGAAAGATTGGGCCCATGACGATGGCGTCGATATGCATTCCTGGCAGGCAGCACTCGCCGGCATATCACCTTGGGAACCCAATCTGGGGGCGGGTTTCGGAGCGACTGGACTAGTGGAGGGCACGGCCGAAGGCATTCTTTATGGCGGATGCCTGTCAATTCTGGTGGCGTCACTTGGTACGCCTTACGAGATCAAGACCTCAGGTACGATCCTGCTTATCGAGGATGTGGCGGCGAAGCCTTACCAGATCGATCGTATGCTGATGCAGTTGAAACTCGCAGGGAAATTCGAAGGCGTGCGCGGTATCGTTTTTGGCGAAATGCGCGACTGCCTGCAAACTGCGAATCAAGGCTACTCTCTGCAAGATGTAATTCAGCGGATCGTTAGCCCACTTGGGATTCCCGTGGGTTACGGAGTGCGTTCGGGACATGTGACGGCAGAAAATATCACTCTACCGATCGGCGTCAGGGCTCGTTTGACAGTGTGCGGCAGCAAGGTGAGTCTGAGAATTCTGGAGGCCAGCGTGACTACCGCCGGAAACGGTTAGACCAGGAGAACATGGAAGACACCAGACACATACATCTGATTGGCATCTGCGGAACTGCCATGGCCTCGCTGGCGGGAATGCTGAAGCAGCGCGGGTTTCGCGTGACCGGCTCGGACGCGGCGGCATATCCGCCCATGTCTGATTTTCTGGCGGAACTCGGGATTCCCGTCGCGCAGCCGTTTGACGCGCGCAACCTGCAGCCGGCTCCCGATCTTGTCGTCGTGGGCAACGCGATCTCGCGGGGCAATGCGGAACTGGAATATATCCTCGATCAACGCATCCCGTTCAGCTCGCTGCCCCAACTCCTGCACGACGAATTCCTGCGCGGCAAGGAAGTTCTGGTCGTGGCGGGTACCCATGGAAAGACCACTACCACGTCCATGCTGGCGTGGATCTTCCACACCGCTGGAATGCAACCCTCGTTCCTGATTGGAGGCATCGCGGAAAACTTTGGCTCCAGTTTTCATCTGGGGCAGGGCAAGCATTTCATTCTGGAAGGCGATGAGTACGACACTGCATTTTTCGACAAGGGACCGAAGTTTCTGCATTATTTTCCCGATTCAGTGATTCTCACGTCGGTAGAGTTCGATCATGCAGACATCTACAAAGATCTCGACGCCGTGGAAACCGCGTTCAAGCGTCTAGTGAATCTGATTCCACGTCGCGGCCGGATCATCGCCTTCGACGGAAGCGCCGACGAGGCCGCGGAGGGCGCGAGCCTAGAGCGCTGCCTGAGCAAAGCGTTCAGTCCGGTGGAACGTTATGGGACGGGTGCGCGCGCGGATTGGAAGATCTCGAACCTTACACTAGGAGCAGGGAAAACTTCCTGGACCGTGTCGCATGAAGGCCGCTCGTGGGCGGACCTCGAATTTCCAATGGCCGGTGAATACAACGTGTGGAACGCAACCGCGGCGGCCGCTCTGGCTGCAACCTACGGCATCTCAAAGAACGAAATCGCAGCGGCACTGAAAACTTTCAAGAGCGTGAAGCGGCGGCTGGAAGTGAAGGCGCAGGTGAACGGAATCACCATCATCGATGATTTCGCGCATCATCCCACCGCCATTGCCGGAACGCTGAAAGCATTGCGGGCGCGTTACGCAGGCGCGCGTCTCTGGGCAATTCTCGAACCGCGCTCAAACACGCTACGCCGTCGCGTCCTGCAAGTTGATTTAGCGCGCAGCCTCGCCGTAGCCGACGAAATAATCGTCGCGGCGGTCTTCCGTTCCGATGCGGTCCCGGAGAATGAGCGATTGGATCTGCCCGCGCTGGCCGCTGATATTCAGAAGCACGGCAGGCGCGCTCGCTTGATCAAAGACGCAGATGAAATCGTTGCCAGTATCGCTCCGGAAATGCGCAACGGTGATGTGGTCGCAATTCTTTCCAACGGTGGCTTTGGCGGAATCTACGAAAAACTACCTGCACGCTTGAAAATACTTGCGGGCGAAGCAGCTATCACGAATTCGGCGAATGCGGCAGGGAAGCAATGATCGACTTCGATTCGAGACGGAACGCGCTGCGTCCCATTTTTCGTCTCGTGCTGATTTTAGTCGCTACTCTAGCACCTTCTTACGGCGCAACTGACTACATAATTTCTCTGGCCAATCCTCAGCAGCATCTGGTGGAAGTACAACTGCAGCTCTCAGAAGGTCCCGCGCAGCGTGAGCTTCAGCTTCCAGTGTGGAACGCGCTGTATCAGGTTCGCGACTTCGCGCAATACATCAACTGGGTGCGCGCACAAGACCGCGCCGGCCGTCCGATCCCGGTGCGCGCGCTGGACAAAAGTCGCTGGCAGATTTTCGGAGCCGAAGCTGGTGCGGTAGTCGAGTATCAGATCTACATCGATTCCTTCGGCCCGTTCGGAGCGCAACTCAGCTCACGTCACGCCTTCTTCAATCTTGCACAGCTTCTCATGTATCCCGTGGACGCTCGAAATGCCCCAATGATCGTGCGTTTCAACCAGATTCCGGAAGGATGGCACATCGCTACGCCCCTGTTGTCCTTACCAGACGGCAGATTCAGCGCCGAGAGTTATGATCGGCTGGTCGACTCGCCCGTCGAGATCGGCAACTTCAAAGAATCGGATTTCGACGAGGACGGCGGACACTATCGGGTAGTCGTGGATGCGGATTCCGGCGATTACGACATGGGAAAAATCGACGCCATGTTACAAAAAATTGTCGCATCGGCAACCAGTTGGATGGCCGATCGGCCCTTCGATACCTACATGTTTCTCTACCACTTTCCGCGCGACCCCGCGGGTGGCGGCATGGAGCATTCCTACGCCACCGCGATTGATGTAAACGCCGACGTGCTCTCACGCTCCCCGGACGTGTTGACCTCAGTGACGGCGCATGAGTTTTTTCATCTCTGGAATGTAAAGCGCATTCGTCCTCAAGCGCTTGAGCCAGTCGACTACACAAAAGAAAATTACACCCGGGCCCTCTGGTTCAGCGAAGGTTGCACCAGCACCGCAGCGGATATTATCCAACTCCGCACCGGACTCATGGATGAGCATCAGTTCGAGCGAGCGATTGCTTCCGGGATCGCAGAACTCGAGCGCCGCCCAGCCCACCTGACCCAATCGGCCGAAGATTCAAGCCTCGATGCTTGGCTCGAAGGCTATGCCTACTACCGCCGCCCGGAGCGCAGCATTTCCTATTACAACAAAGGCGAACTCCTTGGAATTCTCTTAGATCTTGCCGTGCGCGAGGCCAGTCATGGCCAGACGTCGCTCCGCGAAGTCTTTCAATGGATGAATCGAAATTACGCGAAGAAGGGAAGATTCTTCCCCGACTCCGAGGGTGTCCGCGAAGCGGCCGAGGCAGTGAGCCACTCGGATTTTGGCTGGTTCTTCGCAAAATATGTCTCGGGTACGGAAGAGATTCCGTGGAATGATTTTTTCCGCAGCGTTGGCCTGCATCTGATGGAGGGAAAGAACACGACAGCGGACGCAGGCTTCGTCGCCTCGCGCAACTTCGACGGACCCATGATGGTTGGTGCGGTCACAGCCGCTAGCGAAGCCGAACGAGCCGGTCTGCAAACAGGCGACACGATTCTCGCCATCAACGGCAATCCGCCGGGCCAGGAGTTTTCGGAGGAAGCAACCGGGCTCGCCGCGGGAGATACGATCACAGTTAAAGTACGCAGCCGGGGAAGTGAACGCGAATTGAAATGGAAGGTGGGCGCTCGCGAGGAGATCACATACGAACTCAAAGATATGGACAAAGTGAGCGCGGAGCAACAGGCGCGTCGCACTGCGTGGCTTCAAGGAGAGGCGCAGGCTCCGTAAGCCCCAGCCTCACACTAAACTCCGCTTCACGCTCGAGGCACATCGACTCATGATCCGCACCATCGCGATGCTCGTCTTCTGGGGACTGGCAGCACCGGTCGCGGCTCTGATCGGTTTCCCTTGGACGTTTATCACCGGCGACATTCGCCTGCTGTATCGCATGTTCATGACCGGTGCGTGGACTGGCGTTCGCCTCACCGGCGTTCGAGTCCAAACCGTTGGACTCGATACTCTGGATCCGGCCCGCACCTATATCTTCATGTCGAATCACGTTTCGAATCTAGATCCGCCCATTACCATTCCCCTGATCCCGAAGCGCACCTCCGTTATGGTGAAAAAAGAACTGTTTGCCTTTCCCATTCTCGGGCGGGCCATGCGCATGGGATCGCTCCTCCCCGTCGATCGTGGCAACCGCGATGCCGGCATCGAGTCCGTGCGCGCAGCCAAGCAAGTCGTGCAGCAAGGCCTCAACATGGCAATCTACGTCGAGGGCAAGCGCTCGTTCGATGGCAAACTCCTGCCGTTTAAGAAAGGACCCTTCTATCTCGCGATGGAGTGCGGAGTGCCCGTTGTTCCCATCACCATTACAGGCACGCACGCCGTCATGCCGAAAGGAAGGTTCGCCATCAAGCCCGGTATGGTGACCGTGAACTTTCATCCGCCAATTGAGCCTGAAGACTTCGGCAGCCGCGAATGTCTGATGGAGAAAGTGCGAGCGGTAATCGAAAGCGGATTGCCGGAAGAATGCCGCGAAAACGCCGCAGTCACGAAGCTCACAGCATCTCACGGAAAATAGCGGTTAAGTCCCTGGATTCCTTCTGATCATTCTTTCTGTGTCTTCCCCCGCAGCGCCCGCGCCATCTCCGGCAACCTCGAGAGCAGCGCAGAGTACTTCAGCCACAATTTGTGATCGACGGCAGGGGCGCCACTCACCAGCGCGCCAGTAGCAACGTCGTGAGCCACACCGCTCTGCGGCGTCACAATCGCATCGTCTCCAACTTTACAGTGTCCAACCACTCCGACCTGTCCCGTTAAGATCACCCGCTTACCAATTTCTGTCGAACCCGCAAGACCCACCTGCGAGCACAGCAGCGCATCCTCACCGACCTGCGATCCGTGCCCGACCTGAACCAGGTTGTCAATCTTAACCCCGCGTCCAACGTGAGTTTCTCCCACACTCGCGCGATCGATGCAGGAATTTGCCTGCACCTCCACGTCATCTTCGATCACCACCGGCGCGGGCTGTGGAATCTTGTGCCAATGCGCGTCGGGAGCCTTGGCAAAACCGAACCCGTCGGATCCAATCACGACTCCATTCTGCAGCAGGACGTTGTTGCCGATGCGGCAATTCTCCCGCACCACCGCATGAGCGTGCGCAAAGAAATTGTCGCCAATCCTCACTCCGCGATAGATCACCACATGCGCCAGCAACACCGCATCGTCGCCAATTTCCGCATTCTCGTCGACCACCACATACGGACCCAGATGCGCATTCCTCCCGATCTTCGCGGAGGCATGTACAACCGCTGTAGGATGCACTCCCGGCGCGTATCGTAGCGGCCGATGAAACAGTTCCAGTGCGAGCGCGAACGCGAGATAGGGATTCTTCGCCCGCAGCATCGGCGCCGCGATAGCAGGGAAGTCCTCGGCGACGATTACGGCAGAAGCCTTCGTGGAACGTGCCGCTGCCGCATATTTTGGATTGGACACGAACGTTAGTTCGCCCGGCTCCGCCTGTTCAATGCCGTTGAGCCCGGTAATCTCGATATCAGGCGAACCGTTCTCAAGTCGTGCATCCAGCGCGCACACAATGGCAGATAGTTTCATAGGGTCTGTGAAGAGAGTGTCAGCGCGATTGTAACGGACCGACACCTGAGACGACGAGGCTTCACTATTATGTCGCTGCGTCTCACAGCAATGACGGGCCAGTCGCGTTATTGCACCGTCAAAACAAAGCTTCCTTGCTCAGAAAGCGATCCCGCCGTAGCAGTCACCGTCACGGTTGAGGTGCCCGCCGGTGTCCCGGGATCTTGCTTCTGCTGACTTCCCCCACCGCCCCCGCTTCCGCCGCCACCACACGCAGGGATTGTCACCAGCATCGCAAGCAGCATCATCAGGCCAAGCATGAGGATCCAGCGCTTTCGTCGAGAGGAGCTTAGCAGGAAAATTCCACCCAACGGCAATGCGCCTGCGAAAAGCGTCGCCAGAAAATAAGTGCGCTGCTTGGTCCGGAGCATGGTGATGTGTGGCGCCGTGGTGGTAACCGTAATAGTGGTGGTCACCACTGTGGTCGGCCCCTGCCCGGTCGCGGGCGAAGAAGAGCAGGTGGTTTCGGCGGGCAGACCACTACAAGTGAAGGTGATCGCCGTGGTGAAACCGGTCGACGCGATGATGCCTACGGTAGTACTGCCTGTACCGCCAGGAGCCGAGATGCTTACCGGTGCCAGACCGGAGACCGCAGTGAAGCCGGGCTGAATCGTGAAGGTGACTGGGCTGTTGCTGCTGCTGGCGGTGAAACTGGGATCACCCGAGTAGCTCGCCGAAATGCTGTGGTTGCCGGCATCGAAGCTGATGATCCCATCACCGATCGAGGTGTTGCCTTGGCTGTTGAGCGCCGGGTAGCTGACCACTGGAACCGGAGGGCTTACCTGAGGATTCGTCGTGGGAAGGGCGCCGAAGGTGTCCGTGAAAGTGACGCTCCCAGTCGGGCAGCCAGCATAAGAAGGGCTCTGGCACACTGTCGTGCTGTGGGCGGCACTGGCAACATCAGCCCGCACAAACACAAGACTGCCGAATGGAAACGGGCTGGTGAGCGAATTTCCACTCAAACTGGATCCTTGCAAGCTCAAAGTGGTAGTGCTCGACTCCGCGTTCACGGTGACCATTGAACTACTGGAATTGCTGGATGCGTATGTTGCATCGCCAGCATAGTGAGCCCAGACACAATAGGGGCCTCCGCCCGGCAAGAAAATGGTAGAGAACGACACTGATCCTGACCCACCTGGCAGCATCCGACTGTCCGTCGCCTCCGTCGTACCAAAACAGGAGGGGTTTGCCGCCAACAAGGAAACGCCGCCCGTGGGCGTGCCGCTTCCGCTGCTGGGCGCGACAGTAATGGTCACACTAACAGGAGTGCCGTGTGTAATGTTAGTGGTCGAACCCAGTGACAAAGTCGTTGTCGTCGCGTTGAATGTGACGCTGTTCCAGTTGTTGACCAGGTTCGCGACATTGACTGAGCCCAGTCCCGTGGTCAGGTCGTATCCGGGCCCGGCCTGATAATCGGATCCAACTTCGCCGGGCACGACGTTGTTCCCAACCGTCACGTCATGGAAGATGCACGTGCTGGCGGGAGGGCTGGAGGTGTTTGATCCATTACACTGCGAAGGATAAATGCTTTGCGTCGCCTGCGCCGCGGCCAGAGGATACAGCACATAGTTTGCCTGTCCCTGCCGGCCACCCGCCATTTGATCGATCAGCGCCATGATGCCGGCGAAGGAGGGCGCTGCGGCTGACGTGCCGCTAACGCCCGCCAGGTAGATATATCCTTGCCCGTCTGGGATGCAAGATCCTTCCAGGCAGAGCAGGTAAAAGTCATGCCCGGCAGCGGTTAACGAGACGTCTGGCAGATCGCGCACCCCATCCGCGGGTATGTTCAACCCAGAGACGCTTTGCCAGGAAGGTTTTGGCACGCCATTCGTTGTGCCAGGTGGAGAGATCTGATTGTCTCCGATATTTCCAGCGCTGGCCCCGCCGCTGCCGGACCAAAGTCCGTTGGTCGGGCTGCTCTCGTTCCACGCGTCCTCTGGAATATAGGAGAGCGCTGTCTCGGAAATCGGCGCGGTGGGAGCCCAGTACTTGCTGGTATCGCCGTTTTCATTGAACATGGTTCCACCCACCGCGATATTGCACGGCGTCGAAGCCAGCGCGTTCACAGAGACCGGCCCGGTAGCTGGAGGATTACTCGGATCATCGCAGCCCTCGGCCCCGGAATCGCCCGTGGAAACGAAATAGGTGATTCCCTGAGCTGCGGCCTGTTCTGCCACGGCGTTGATCCCGGTAAGTCGAGCATCGGTGGCAAAATACTCACAAGCGCCGAAACTCTCCGTCATGATGTCGGCGAGATTGTTCTCCACGATGTAGAGCTCTGAGAGGTCGATGCCATCTGTAGTATTGGTTGAGCCAGAGACGACGAAATCGATGTTTGCACTAGGAGCAATGGCGCCGGACCAGGTTGCGTCCAGAGTGGCTTCGAGTTCCTCATCGCCGCCTGAGTCACCCGGGTCGGGACCATCCTCGATGATAGTGAGACTGCCCTCGCCGGAGGTACCGATCGCCGTTCCGATCGTGTAGCGGAAGTTCTGTACGTCTTGGCCGCCGTTGTAAAGATCGTTGCGGCCAACCACGCCAATCGTCACGCTGGTCCCCAGATCAAGGTTGTTGTACACCGGATTGATGTTATAGATCACCGCATAGTCCTGCGGCTCAAGGGCGTTGAACGCGGGCTGGCCCTTCTGAGCAGGAAAAGTGACCTGCGGCTTATTGCCTTTTCCCGGAACCAGCTGAGCCACAACCGGTGATTTCACTAAATGGCTTTGCGGCGCGCTTAGGAAATTATGCAGCGTTAACACACCGGCCACCGCTGGTGTCAGCGCCGTCGGAAGCGACGGATCGCTGGAGTTCGCCCAGTGCTGTTCTCCCTTCACCACGTACTTGTGAATCGACGTGTGGAATGCTTCTTTCACCTGGCCGGCGGACCCCGAAAACTCAAGCACAGTGCGCCCTTTGGTCGATCCGACCTGAAACCCATGGGACTGGAGCCATGAAGTGATCGTTAGCATGTCGCCATCGGTGGGTCCAAACTGCTGACCGAATTGTTCAGGCGTCAGCCATTTGTGATAACTGGGCGAAGCCTTATCCTGCTGGTCGTCCAGAAGTTTCCGCAGTGCGGCTTCCTGCTCCGGGCTCCGCCTCAAGACTAAAAGCATTCGCTCCATGGGTAGCGTGGCTGGCGCGGTTCCCAAGTCGAATTCCGGGCGCGCCAAACGATGCGTGTTTCCTTTCAGCACGGTCAATTGTGTTTCGTCGACAGGTTGGGTAATCAGCGGATGCGGACCTAGGCTCCCACTTGGACTCGAACTGGCCTCCTGCCCGAAGAATGCCACCGGAAAAATAAACGCCACGAATATCAGGATTACGACGACGATCAGACGAGACGATAAGCGGCAGAATGCTCTCATGACTTCGGCACCTTGGAGTGAGACATACCTACGCCTGCGGAGAACGGACTGGGGTAGGAGGAAGGAAGTGGCCCGATCCATCTCGCCACACCAACAGGGTCCTGTTCGTGTGGGACCAGCCTTTTTATCCCAACTTTCTCAGGATTGCAAGTGCATTTCGGCACCGCCACTGGCCTTCAGTGGCCGGCTTCGGGAGTTTTCGCAGCAGAAGAACCAGCAAGGAAATCGGGAGCGTTTTGGGCCTCAGACAGTGAGAAGCCTTTACTCCTCGAACATGGGTACCTGCCGCTGATCCTCCACCGCCCCGCGCCGCGGTCGGCGCGTAGCCCCGATTACGGCGAGTACGGTGAGCGACTCCAGCGCAGTGCGGGGCACGAAGATGCGCTGCGTGTTCGAACGCTGGTCCGGAGGATTAATCAGAAAGCCTTCGGGCGTCGTCTGCGTAAGGTCGGCGGGCATCAGGCCTTCCAGGATTTCATTGTCCTTAAACCGCAGCCGAACCCACAAGCCTTCGGACCGCGGACGCGACGTAAAAGTCTTGCGGGTCAGCGATTCCGAATCGCCGAACTCCCGCACGAAGTACACGCCCTTGATCTCCCGCAGATCCATCGCCACCACATTCCCCGCGGTGTTCAGCAACTCGAGTTTGCCCTCATGAACGAACTGCTCGGGCGACACGTAACCCGAGACCGAATCCCGGTCCATCTTCCGGACGATAACTTTCTTGTGGGTCGAGGGCATGGGGTATCGGGTTTCGATGGTCGGGCTGCGGTCTTCGGCCAGAAGACCACTGCAAAGCCTGTGTAGCCGAGGCCGGAAGTCCGACTCGTGATTCTCGCACTATTTAGCGAGGAATCGCAGGAATCGACGTTGGCAGTAGCCAAATTGTAAACGTTGTGTTATTCCTTTAAGTTGCTTTAGTGCGACTCAAGTCTTCATAAGTGTTTTGTATTGAACGGCTTGTGCATTGCCAGGAGCCCAACTGTCGGGCTTTGGCCTCCGCAGGCTGTGGAAATCGTGTGGAAAAAGTGCTGGCGCAGGCGCGATCGTGCCCGGAATTAGCGCTCAACCGTCGCCTCACTGGCTTGTGGTAGATCGTTCGAAGACGAATGGCTGATTACATTTACACCATGGAAATCCGGTTGACGCCGGATCAGATGAAGGGCGTCAATCTGGTGCAAGAAGTGGCCCGCACGGCGGGAATCACCCTCTATCTTACCGGTGGCGCGATCCGCGACATTATTAGCGGCTTCACCATCCGCGACCTCGATTTCACCGTCCAGGGCAATCCCCTCAAGTTGCAAAAGGATTTCGAACGGGCGGGTGCGCAAATCGCCGGCCACGAGGAAGAGGTCCGCGCCCTTTTTCTGGTGCTGCCCGGCAACGTCCGTGCCGAGATCGGGATGGCCCGCACCGAGCACTACGAGAAAGTGGGCAAGCCCCCGGTCGTCACCCCCGCCAGTATTCAGGAAGACCTCCGCCGCCGCGACTTCACCGTGAACGCCATGGCTCTCTCGCTGAATGATGGATCGCGCGGCCTCCTGCTCGATCCGTTCAACGGCGTGGCCGATATCGAGGCGAAAGTCCTGCGCATTCTGCACAATTATTCCTTCGTCGAGGATCCTTCGCGGCTGATTCGCGCCACCCGCTTTTCCGCGCGCTTCCACTGGCCGCTGGAAGAGCGCACTCAGCAGCGTTATGACTCGGCCAAAGAAAATAAATATATCGAGCACATTTCCAGAAGCGCAATCGGACACGAAATCGCTCAATTGGCGCACGAAGACGATCCGCTGGCCGTGGTACGCGCTCTGGAAAAAGAAGAATTCCTGAAAGTGCTGCATCCGCACTGGACCGTCGCCAAGGTCGATACCAACGGCCTCAGCCAGTTGATGAAAACGCGTCAGCAAATTGTGGATCTGGGTTACACGGTCGACCCTTCGGCCGCTGTCATGCATTTCCTCACTGCGCACCTTTCCGAGAAGGATGTCTCCGATCTGCGCCGCCAGATTCCGCGCAAGGATTTAGTCGAGGCATGGCGCGATATCGAAGACCACGCTAAGGATCTGGCAAAACGCCTGATGGGCAAGGAAGCGGCGACCCCTTCGCGAACCTGGAATCTACTCTCCTCCGCCCGTCCGGAGATGGTTCTGTTTCTCGCCGTGACCGCGAAGCAGCAGGCTGTTGCGCAGAAGATCAAGAATTTCTTCACCAAGTGGCGTGACGTTCAAAAGCGGATTCCGCTGCCTGAAATGACGGAGTTGCTGATCACGCCGCAATTGCCGGAATATCCGAAAATTGCCCGCGACGTATTCATGCTTCTGCTCGATGGCAAGCTCCGTTCGCGCACAGAAACTCTCAAATTCCTGAAGCCCTTCGCTCCGCCACCGCCCCCGCCTCCGCCCCCGCCCAGACGTGGTCGCGGACCGAAAGCAGCGGCGCCAGCCGCACCGGCAGCAGAAATTCCCGGTAAGCCGGGAAAAGGCAAGGGTAAGAAAACAGCAGCAGCGGTTGCGGTTGTTGTCCCGACCGCTCCCCCTGCAGCGCCCAAGGCGAAACCAGAACCGCCTAAGCCCGCGCCCAAGGCAAAACAGGCGAAGCCCGCGCACAAACCCGCAAAGCACTCCGGCAAAGCCCCCGCTGCCAAACACTCCGGCAAAAAATCGCCGGCAAAAAAGGCTAAAAGCAAGAAACGTTAGAAGTTCCGCGCGTCGGAATTTGTCGCTCGGGCGGCCTCAAATCGGGCATATAATATGCCCATGCGGCGCCTCATCGCAGTTGCGGCGTTCCTGGTACTCGCGGCATCGGTGCCGCTTGCGGCGCAACGCGGGGGTGGTGGTCACGCCTCCGGTGGAAGGCACGGCGGATTCGCCTCACACGGCAGCTTTGGCGGCGGACACTCCTTCAGCGGTATGCACTCTGGCTCAGGCTTTGCCTCGCGTGGCTTCGCACGCGGATCTTCCTCTTTCCATTCTCCTCACATTTCCCGCGGCTTCAGCTCCCGCTACAACCGCTACAACGGTTCCCGATTCCGCACTTACGGCTACGGAAATAATTGCTATGGATACGGCTGCGGCTATGGCTACGGATATCCCTACCTCTATGGCGGAGTTGATCCTTACTGGTGGTGGGATGGTTCGTCCTACGATCAGGATCAGGAAGAGCAAACTGGTTTGGCAAACGAGATGAACCAGCAGAGCCTCTACGAGCAAAGAATGCGCCGGCAAGCCGATCAAGATGTATATGCTCGCTCGGCCCCTCCACCGCCGCGTCAATCAGAGCGTACGGAAGCGGTCGAGCCCACAGTGCTCATCTTCCGCGATCAGCACCAGCAGGAAATTCAGAACTACGCCATCGTTGGCCAGACCGTGTGGGTGTTTGCTCCGCAACATACCCAAAAAATTCCGCTCTCTGACCTGGACATCCCCGCCACGACAAGAATCAACGACGAACGCGGTGTCGATTTCCGCATACCCGGCGCGAACGAAGGTCAATAGATTCGCTCGCATCTCCCACTGTGCGCCTCATCGCTGTGGATAACTATCCGCTTACCCGTGCTCGTTTCCCATTAGAATGAGCCCAACGTAAAATCATATTGAGCCCCATGTCCCAATTCGTTCACCTGCATCTCCATACTGATTACTCCCTGCTCGATGGCGCCTGCGACGTCGATAAACTCTGCCAGCGGGTAAGTGAACTCGGCATGCCCGCGGTCGCCATGACGGACCACGGCAACATCTTCGGCGCCGTACACTTCGTCAACGCCGCGCATAAGTATGGCGTGAAGCCCATCATCGGCTGCGAGCTCTACATCTGCAAGAAAGACGATCACAACATCGTGCGCACGCCGCCCGATGGCGATACCTACAACCATCTTCTGGTCCTGGCCCAGAACGAAGAGGGCTATCGAAACCTGGTGAAGATCACCTCCGAGGCCTCTCTGCACGGTTTTTACTACAAGCCGCGCGTGAGCAAGAGTTTTTTGGCCGAGCACTCGCGCGGCCTGATTGGCCTCTCCGGATGCCTAAAAGGCGAGGTCGCCGAGCGCCTCACGGAAGGGAAGTACGACGCAGCGCTCGCCGCAGCCGGAACCTACCGCGACATTTTCGGTAAAGAAAATTTCTATCTCGAAATTCAGGATCAAGGTTTAGCGATGGAGCACAAAATCCATCCCGGCCTGTTCCAGCTGGAAAAAGATCTCGGCCTGCCTCTCGTCGCCACCAACGACAGCCACTATCTCTGCGAAGATGACGCCCACGCGCAGGATGTGATGCTCTGCATTCAGACCGGCAAGTCGATCCATGACACCGCGCGCATGAAGTTCGATGGCACCCAGTTCTTCGTCAAGAATCACGACGAGATGTACCGCGTCTTTAAAGACTCACCCGAAGTTGTGTCACGCACTCTCGATATCGCCGCGCGCTGCAGCCTTCGCCTCGAAAAAGTCGCAACCCCATTCCCGCAATTCGATGTCCCGCCCGGCTACACCATCGACAGCTACTTTGAGCACGTATCCCGCGAAGGCTTCGCCCGCCGCTTGGCCGCTCTACGCCCGCTGCACGAGCAAGGCAAGCTCAAGCACTCGATCGCCGATTATGAACAGCGCCTCGAGCGCGAACTCGCCATCATCCAGCAGATGAAGTTTCCCGGATATTTCCTCATCGTCTGGGACTTCATCCGCTACGCCAAAGAGCACGATATTCCCGTCGGTCCGGGCCGCGGTTCAGCCGCCGGATCGCTCGTCTCTTACGCTCTAGGCATCACCGATATCGACCCGCTCCAGCATGAGTTGCTGTTCGAGCGCTTTCTGAATCCCGAGCGCGTGTCCATGCCCGATATCGATATCGATTTCTGCATGAACCGTCGCGGCGAAGTCATCAACTACGTCACGCAAAAGTACGGCCGCGACAACGTCGCCCAGATCATCACCTTCGGCACCATGGCCGCCAAGGCTGCCATCAAAGATGTCGGCCGCGCCATGGACATCCCTTATGCCGATGTCGATCGCATCGCCAAGATGGTGCCCACGCAGCTCAACATCACCCTCGATCAGGCGATTGAAGACTCCCCGCAACTGCGCGAGGCCATGGAAAAAGACGGCCAGATTCGCGAGTTGATGCAGACTGCCAAGAAGCTCGAGGGCATGGTCCGCAACTCCGGTGTTCACGCCGCCGGTGTAGTAATTTCGCCGAAGCCTCTCACTGAGTTAGTTCCGCTGCACAAGACCAAGAACGACGAAATCGTCACCGCCTTCGATATGGTCGCCATCGAAAAGATGGGCCTGCTGAAGATGGATTTTCTCGGCCTCACCACGCTGACCATTCTCACTGATGCCCTGAAGCTCATCGTGCAGACGCGCGGCACTCCGATCACTCTAGAAACCGTTCCGCTGGACGACGCGGAAACCTACGAAAAGGTTTTTCACAAGGGATTAACTTCTGGCGTCTTCCAGTTTGAATCGCATGGCATGCGCGATGTCCTGCGCAAGTACCAGCCGGACTCAATCGAAGATCTCACTGCACTTAATGCACTGTACCGCCCCGGCCCCATCCAGGGCGGCATGATCGATGACTTCATCGACCGCAAACATGGCCGCAAGAAAGTTGAATACGAACTGCCGGAGCTGAAAGAAATTCTCCAGGAGACGCTCGGCGTCATCGTCTATCAGGAACAGGTGATGCAGATCGCCAACCGCCTCGCCGGCTACTCTCTGGGTGAAGCCGATCTGCTCCGCCGCGCCATGGGCAAGAAAAAAGCCGAGGAGATGGCGCAGCAGCGCGAGCGCTTTGTCGAAGGCGCGGCCCAGCGCAAGTTCCCGCCGAAAAAGATCGAGAAGATTTTCGACCTCATGGCCCAGTTTGCGGGATACGGTTTCAACAAGTCGCACTCCGCCGCCTACGCCCTGCTCGCCTATCACACCGCCTATCTAAAGACGCACTATCCCGTCGAGTTCATGGCCGCTCTGCTGACCTCCGTCACCGGCAGCACCGACGACGTCGTGAAGTACATCAACGAATGCCGCGAGATGGGAATCTCCGTCGAAGCTCCCGATATCAATGTTTCCGATGCGAACTTCACGCCCCACGGCGAAGCCATCCGCTTCGGCCTTGCCGCCGTGAAGAACGTTGGCGGCAACGCCATCGAATCGATCGTCGCTGCGCGCAAGAAACTCGGCCAATTCAAATCGATCTACGAGTTCTGCGAAAACGTCGACCTCCGCCTGCTCAACAAGCGCGTACTGGAATCGCTCATCAAAAGCGGTGCCATGGATTCGCTCGGCCGTCGCGCACAGTTAATGACCGTGCTCGACCGCGCCATGGAGCGCGCCCAGAAAGCGCAGCGTGACGTGGAATCCGGCCAGCACGGCCTGTTTGGCGTCTTCGAACAGGAGGCGTCCGCCGCCGACAACGACAAGCTCCCCAACATTCCCGACTGGGACGAGCAGGCACGCCTTGCCGCGGAAAAAGAAATCCTCGGATTTTTCATCAGCGGTCATCCCCTCGAAAAATACAAAGACAAGCTGCAGGATCTACAGGCACTTACCATCCTCGAAATCGGGGCGATGATCAAATCCACGGGCAAGGACGAGACTATCGCGACAGCCGGTATCATCGGCAACGTGCGCGTGCTTAAGTCCAAACGCGGAGACTTTTACGCGCAGGCGACGCTCGAGGACATGTCCGGCTCGATCGATATGATCGTCTTTCCCGAAGCCTACAAACGCCTGGGCGACAAAGTGAAGCTCGAAGTCCCAGTGCTGGTGCGGGCCGGCGTCCGCATCGAAGAAGGCGCGAATCCCAAAATAACCGCCGCCGAAATCATGCCGCTGGAGGACGCCAAAGTTCCTCTTCCGCGCGCGCTTCGCATTCGCATCCCGCTCGAAACCGCCGCCGAGTCGACCGTAGACGATCTCCACGCGCTTTTCCGCGAGCGCAAAGGCGAAGCTCGGGTATTGTTCGACGTGGAACGCGCTGGAGATTTTATGGTGGTCATGGAAGCGGAAGGCTATAATGTCCTGCCAGATCGCAACTTTATTGCGCGCGTGGAGCAATTATGCGGGCGCGGCAGTGTGCGAGTGATTTCTTAGCTTGATCTCCTTGACGACGATCGGCTGATTTCCATGGAAGCAAACGACAAAGCGCAGCAGGAATTGGATCAGATCGAGCGCGAGGTTGCGCTTCTCGAGGCCAGCACAGGACAGAACGACGAAACTCATCGCCAGTTGGCCCTGCTTCAGGAGCGCGTCCATACCCTGAGGGAAGAGATGAAGACGCCCCAGACCGCTTGGCAGAAAACCGAACTGGCCCGCCATCCGCAGCGTCCCCAGACCCTCGACTATATCGAACGCGTGTTTACCGACTTCAGCGAGATCCACGGCGACCGCACCTTCGGCGACGATGCCGCCATCATTTGTGGCATGGCTCGCTTCCACGGCGAGGAAATTCTGATCGTCGGCACCCAAAAGGGCCGCGACATGAAGCAGCGTGTCTACCGCAACTTCGGCACGCCGCATCCCGAGGGTTACCGCAAAGCTCTGCGTGTGATGCAGATCGCGGAAAAATATCGCCGGCCCATCTTCACCCTCGTCGATACCGATGGCGCCTATCCCGGCATTCACGCCGAAGAGCGGGGACAGGCTGAGGCCATCGCTCACAACTTGCGTGAGATGGCTCGTCTCGAAGTTCCTATCATCGCGACCGTGATCGGCGTTGGTGGCAGTGGCGGAGCTTTGGCTATTGCCGTCGCCGACCGCGTGCTCATGATGGAGAACTCGATCTACTCGGTGATTTCTCCCGAAGGCTGCGCCGCCATCATGTGGCGCGATGCCACCAAGAAAGAATTAGCTGCCGAAGCCATGCGCATCACCGCCACCGATCTCAGTGAATTGGGCTGTATCGACGATATCGTTCCGGAGCCCGAAGGCGGAGCGCACCGCGACTACGAAGCCGCTGCCAACCTGCTCGATGTCAGCCTGCAGAAGCACTTCGCCGAAATAAAAAAACTCTCCCCAGACGAATTACTCGTGTCACGATATAATAAGTTCCGCAACATGGCTCAGTTCTTCAAAATCGCGTCCTGAGCCCGGAGTGTTCTCTGTTTCTCGTTTTCAACCAGATTCCCCCCGGCTCCACGCGGGCGATTTGGCGTGCTGGGAGCGCGCCCTCGCCGTATAATCATCTGTTCCCCTCAACTAGAACCCGGGCGGACGACTCTGCCCCGTATCAATAAGGAAGGTGTTGGGATGGCCACTATGGATGTTGCGCCCCAAGGTGCGGGCGGGCAGGTAGGGCGCAAGCGCATCGTCAATGACATGAGCATTCAGGTCGCTACTGTGAATGGCTCAGGCTCGCAGAGTTCCAATACAGTTCTGTTACGTGCCATCTTTCAGATGGGCGTTCCGATTTCGGGCAAGAATCTTTTCCCTTCGAACATCGCCGGCCTTCCTACCTGGTACACCATTCGTGCCAATAAAGATGGCTACATTGGCCGCAAAAAGGAAATCGATTTTCTGGTCGCGATGAACGCCGAAACCGCCCAGGACGACGTCATGTCCCTGGATCCCGGCGCCTCCGTGCTCTACGACGAACCGCTCGCCTTGGACAAGCTGCGCAACGATCTGATTTTCTACTCGGTTCCCTACGACAAAATTGTGGCCACAGTTTGCCCGGAAGCAAAGCTGCGCAAGCTGGTAAAGAACATGGTCTACGTCGGAGTGGTTGCTAGCCTGCTCGAAATCGAGATGGGCGAAGTGGAAAAGGCAATCCGCAAGCAATTCGCGAAGAAAGTCAAAGCCGCCAACCTGAACCTGGCCGCTGCCCAAGCTGGATTCGACTACGCCAAAGCCAGCCTGCAGAAGCGCGGCGCCTTTTACATCGAGCGCATGGACAAGACTGCGGGCAAAATCATCATTGACGGCAACTCAGCGGCGGCTCTTGGCTGCATGTTTGCCGGATGTACCGTGGTCACCTGGTACCCGATTACGCCCTCGTCTTCGCTCGTCGAGACCATGATCGAGTACATGAAGGAGTACCGCATCGGCCCCGACGGCAAAGCTACCTTCGCCATCGTTCAGGCCGAAGACGAGTTGGCCGCCATCGGCATGGTCATCGGCGCTGGCTGGGCGGGCGCCCGCAGCATGACCGCCACCGCTGGCCCCGGGATTTCGTTGATGTCAGAATTCTCCGGCTTGGCTTACTACGCGGAAATTCCCGGCGTCATCTGGGACATCCAGCGCGTCGGCCCTTCCACCGGCCTGCCCACGCGTACTTCGCAGGGCGATATTCTTTCCACCGCATTTCTTTCCCACGGCGATACCAAGCACATCATGCTGATTCCGTCTTCCGTCGCGGAGTGTTTCAGCATGGCTTCGGACGCTTTCAATCTCGCCGAGCAATTTCAGACGCTGGTCTTCGTTATGTCCGATCTCGATCTCGGCATGAACAACTGGATGTCGGATCCATTCGAATATCCCACCACGCCGATCAAGCGTGGCAAAGTGCTCGCCAAGGAAGAATTAGATAAGCTCGGCGGCTTCGCCCGCTACAAAGATCTGGATGGCGATGGTGTGGGCTACCGCACTCTGCCCGGAACCGACCATCCTGCCGCCGCCTACTTCACGCGCGGCAGCGGACACAACGATAAATCGAACTACAGCGAGCGGCCCGACGATTACGAAAACAACATGGAGCGCCTCAATCGCAAATTCGAAACCGCGCGCTCCTTCGTTCCGCGCCCAGAAATTCTCAAGGGCGCGAACGCGAAAATCGGGATCATCGCCTACGGAACTTCCCATTGGGGTGTCACCGAAAGTCGCGATCAGCTCCGCACCGAGTACGGAATTGAAACCGATTATCTGCGCCTCCGGGCTTATCCCTTCACCCGCGAGGTCCACGAATTTATCGAGCAGCATGATCGCGTCTATGTTGTCGAGCAAAACCGCGACGCCCAGATGCTGAGCCTGCTCAAACTCGATCTGAAACCGGAGCTCACTACGCGCCTGCGCAGCATCAGCCATCTCGATGGCCTGCCGCTCGACGCCCGCTCCGTCACCGACGAACTCAGCACCATGGAGGGTAAGTAAATGGCGACCACGCCCGCAGAACCGAAAACCAACCACATCGGACTGAGTGTCCTCGACTACAAGGGCGGCAAAACCACGCTGTGCGCTGGCTGCGGCCACAACGCCATCTCCGAGCGCATCATCGAAGCCATGTATGACATGGGCGTGCAGCCCGAGCGCGTGGTGAAATTGAGCGGCATCGGATGTTCCTCCAAGAGCCCCGCTTACTTCATGAACCGCTCGCACAGCTTCAACTCCGTGCACGGGCGCATGCCCTCCGTAGCTTCCGGCGCGCTGCTGGCAAATCGCAATCTGATCGCTCTCGGCGTCAGCGGCGATGGCGACACCGCTTCCATCGGCATCGGCCAGTTCGTGCACCTCATGCGCCGCAATCTTCCCCTCATCTACATCATCGAAGATAACGGCGTCTACGGCCTTACCAAAGGCCAGTTCTCCGCAACGGCCGATCTCGGATCGAAATTGAAATCAGGCGTGATCAATGATCTTCCGCCGATCGATACCTGCGGCCTGGCCATCGAACTGGGCGCAACCTTTGTCGGCCGCTCGTTCTCCGGTGACAAGCGCCAGCTCAGCACCATGCTGAAAGCCGCCATCGCCCACCACGGCACCGTGATGCTCGACGTGGTCTCGCCCTGCGTCACCTTCAATGATCACGAAGGCTCAACCAAATCCTACAAATATGTAAAGGATCATGACGAAGCTTTGCAGGAGCTGAGTTTCGTTCCTCACTTCGAAGAGATCGATGTGGAATACGATCCCGGCACCACCGCCAACGTCACCATGCACGATGGTTCCAGCCTGCGCCTGCGCAAGCTCGAAGAAGACTACGATCCGACCGACCGAATCGCCGCCATGACCCGCCTCAGCGAAGCTCATGACAAGGGTGAAGTGTTGACCGGAGTTTTTTACGTAAACACGAAAGCGCCCAGCTTCCTCGAAATGCTGAATATGGTCGACGAACCGCTGGCCACATTGCCGGAATCCATGACCCGTCCGGGCCGGGAAGCTCTCGAAGCCGCGATGGAAGAATTGCGCTAGGAGTTAGGAAGGACACGGCTTCACCCACTGCAAACCTCGGCTTGGTTTTGGGTCGTAGTCGCGCTTTGATTTTGGGCGGCGCAGCGCTTCAGCGCTGCGATCACGGCGTTGCTTGAATGCGGCTTTAGCCGCTGAGGTCAGGGCCTCTGTTTCTCGGCTACTTCGCGCTCCCCGGCTGCAGCCCAAGCCCCGATCCGTAATACTCTGCCAGCGCGTGCCTTTCATCATCCGTCAGCAAAATCGAGATAGTCCGCATCGGCATGTTGATATCGTTTTCACGCCTCCCGCTCGCGAATGCTTCCAGCTGGCTCAAAACATAATCGGCATTCTGATTTGCCAGCGGCGGCACTCCTGGCCGATACGCCACGGGACCGTGACAAGCCTGGCAAGGCGGAATTCCGCGCTCGCCGTCTCCAAACGCAATCAGATGCGAAGCAATCCCCGCATGTTTCGAATCAGGCATGATCTGCGGAAAGCTTCGGTTGTCCTGTGGGTCGGCGAAGGCGGGCACCTTCGAGTAATAGGCCACCACATCCGCTACATCCCGCGCCGAAAGCGACTCCGCAATCGGCCCCATCGCCCGTGACATCCGTTTGTGACTGCGGAAATCTTGCAGCTCTTTCCAGATGGACAGCTTGTCTAACCCTGCCAGGTTCGGTGTGGCAGCCTCGGCACTAAATCCCTCCGAACCATGGCAATGCTCACAACGCTTGGCCAGCAGCATTCCGCGAAACGCATCTCCAGAGGAAGCCGCAGCGACCGTCTCCGCCGTCCACGACACGTTCGAGGGGACGCGCTCCGGCGCGTTGTCGCTCGCCATCAAGACCAGTGAGCTTGCCATCAGAATGCCAGCCGCTCGCCAAACCAGGCTGATGCCGCGCCCCCGGCTTGATTCATTGCGCCGCACAGTTTCCCCTTTCTCCCGGCTGCAAGGCAGGGAACTGCTCTCGTGGCACAACCTTTACTTCGGATCGCATGGCGTAATGTCCCGCCCCGCAGAATTCGCGGCACACCGTCTTATATTCGCCCGGATTGGAAAACTGAAGCTGTGCCTCGCTGATCGTCCCCGGCAAAACCTTCACGTTGTAGTCCGTGCCGTTGATGGCGAGGGCGTGCACCGCATCGGCGCTGGTGATGCGAAGATGAACCGGAACCCCTGCCGGAACCACAACACAGTGCGGAACAAATAAATATTGCTGCGCGATCATACGCACCGTCACCGAGCCATCTGCATTCTGCTCGGTTCCCAGATTGTTCTCGACAAACTCTCCGGCCAGATGCAGCGACAAGGGATCCACTTCGCGCGAGCCCGCAAAATAATGCAGCAGGGGCACGTCAATCTGGTTGTAGCGCATGGCTGGGATGAGACATAGGACCAGCACCGTCAGTACGAACGTTCGCAGCTTTCGCCAGTTCACAGGTCGCTCGAGCGAGGCAATTTATACCATCGTCATAAGGATGCACAGAATCGGCGCACGGCAGCAAGCCTTTGCTAATTTAGGGTAGTCCGATCGGGGTATGCAGTTCTCAATCTTGATGCTTAAGCGGGTGCCCCACCCTTGTCGCGTCCTTCTCGACAGGGTGGGGATTTTGACTTCCTCTCCTGTCTCTCAGTCCATGAAGGACTCACGCCGCTTAACTCACTACTCCAACTCCTTCAGCACCGCGCTGCAGCGCTCACACACCGTCGGATATGTCTTATCTTCACCCACATGGATCGAATAATTCCAGCAACGCTCGCACTTCAATCCGTCCGCCTTCTTCACCTCGACGTGCACGCCCCCTGTGCCATTGCCCGAACCCTGTGTAATACTTACAGCTGACACAACGAACACATAGCGCAACTGATCTTGATAGCGTTGCAGCAGCGAATACGCTGGTTCAGACGCTGCGATGACCAGCTGCGCATCCAGTGGTTTGCCGATCATTTTATTGTTGCGGGCAGTATCCAGTGCCTTCATCACGTCGTCGCGAATCGCTAACAGAGCAGTCCAGTCCTGCCGCTGCGCGGGATCATCAGGCGCCACGCCTTCGCCCAGCAACTCCGTGGCAGACGGAAATAGTGTTAAGTGAACGCTCTCCAGTCGATCCGGGAGCTTGGGCAAATATCCCCAAACCTCCTCTGCGGTAAATGTCGTAATAGGCGCAAGCAATCGGGTTAAAGCCTCTCCGATGCGCCAGATTGCCGTCTGCGCCGACCGTCGAGCCTGCGACTTCGGCGCAGAGACATACAGCCGATCCTTCAGCACATCGAAATAAAATGCGCTAAGTTCCGTCACGCAGTAATAATTCACCCGGTGATAGATTCGATGGAAAGCGAATTCGTCGTACCACTTCTTCACATCTTCGACTAACACACTGGTCAGTCGAAGCATGTACTGGTCGATGTTTTCCAACTTGTCAAACGAGAGAGCGTCGGCTTGCGGATTGAAGTCATAGAGATTGCTGAGCACGAAGCGAAATAGATTGTTCCGGATCGTCCGATAAGTTTCCCCCACCCTCTGCATCAGCTGCTCCGACCCCACCACATCTTCCCGGAAGTCCACCGATGCTACCCACAACCGCACCACTTCCGCGCCTAGCCGATCCGATATATCCACCGGATCCACGTCGTTCCCCCGCGACTTCGACATGGCCTGGCCTTTTTCATCCAGCGTCCATCCCGGCGTGACCACGCCCTTGTAAGGCGGCGTCCCATGCGTGCCCATGGCACACAAAAGAGAAGATTGAAACCAACCCCGATACTGATCTCCGCCTTCCAGATAAAGATCAGACGGCCACGGATACTTCGGCTCATCGTCAATCAGCGCCAGATAGCTCGCACCCGATTCCAGCCACACATCAAAAATGTCGGTTTCTTTTTCGAACTTCCCGCCGCCGCAGTGCGGACACTTCGTTCCCGCCGGAAGAATCGTGTCCGACTCGGCCGTAAACCACGCATCCGCTCCCGATCGCGCAAACAATTCCACCACCTTACGGTTCACCGCATGATCGTTCAGCGGCTTGCCGCAACTCTCGCAAAGAAATACCGCGATCGGCACGCCCCACACCCTCTGTCGCGAGATGCACCAGTCGGGCCGCGTCGCGATCATGTTTGAGAGCCGCTCTTCACCCCACGCCGGATCCCACTTCACACGTTTGATCTCTTCCAGCGTTCGCGTGCGCAGCGTGTCGTCTTTCGACTTCCCGCCCGGCATCGCTGCTTCCATCGAGATGAACCACTGCTCCGTAGCGCGAAAAATCACCGGATTATGGCAGCGCCAGCAGTGCGGGTACGAGTGCTCCGTCTTCTCCGTATGCAGCAACGCACCACGGCTCTTCAGCAAATCGATGATCGGCTGGTTCGCCTCCCACACTCGCTTTCCGGTATATTCCGGCAGCCCGTTCCGCAGGATTCCTTTTTCATCCACATTGCTGGTGGCGTCGAGCCCGTACTTCATGCCCGTGATGAAGTCCTCCGCTCCGTGTGACGGCGCCGTGTGCACCACGCCCGTTCCTGTGTCCATCGTGACGTAGTCGGCGAGCACGCCCAGAATCTTGCGATCCAGAAATGGATGCTGGAAGTTGAGCCGCTCCAGCTTGCGCCCCGGGAAGTGCGCGAGTTCGCGGGGATTTGAAAGCTTGCATTTTTCTTCCACATCCTTCGCCAGTTTCGCCGCCACCACGTAAACTTCACCGCCGGATTCCAGCGCAACATATTCCTCATCCGGATGGAAAGCCACTGCCATCGACGCCGGCAGCGTCCAAGGAGTCGTCGTCCAGATAATCGTGGAAACTCTCTTTCCCGCCAAAGCCGCACCGATCTCCGCAGGAAAGATCCTGGCCGGATCATCGAGCAGCCCGTACTTCACCCACACCGTCGAACTCGTGTGGTTCTCGTACTCCACCTCCGCCTCGGCCAACGCTGTCTCATCGTGCATGCACCAATACACGGCGCGCAGACCCTTGTAGACGAATCCATTTTCATAAAACGAAAAAAACGTCGAGAGCACTACCGATTCATACTGCGGATTCATCGTGGCATATGGCCGGTCAAAACGCCCGAACACCCCGATCCGCTTGAACTGTTGCCGCTGCAAATCAAGAAACTTCTGCGCATATTTCCGGCACTCTGCCCGCACGTCCGTAGGCCGCATCTGCAGTTTCTTGCCGCCCAGTTCCTTGTCTACCTTGATTTCAATGGGCAGCCCGTGGCAATCCCACCCGGGCACGTACGGCGCATCGAATCCCGCCATGGTTTTGGACTTCACGATGAAATCTTTCAGGCACTTGTTCAACGCCGTCCCCATGTGGATCGGCCCACTCGTGTAGGGCGGTCCATCGTGCAAAATGTAGGTCGGCGCACCCTTACGCGCCTCCCGGATGCGCTCGTAGATTCCCGCCTGCTCCCAGCGGGCCAGCATTTTGGGCTCATTCTGCGGCAGGTTGGCCTTCATCGGGAAGGCGGTTTTAGGTAGATTAATGGTCGCTTTCAGTTCGAGCGGCACTCGGTTGGCTTCTCCCAATGGATTGAATCTTCTCATTATAGGGAGCCCCGCCGGGAACGTCCATGCGACCCGAAGCGCGGGACAAAGCTCGTGCTAACGACCGCGAAGCCAACCATTTAACAGCCCCGACACTAAGAGGTAATCTCCGGCGTCAGCACTCGGAAATACACTTCGTAAACCAAGCCAAGAAGAGGTACAATTTTATGCATAGTCGACATGGACGAGCGATCCGGTCGCCGGGTGGCGATCTGGGTTATGCACGAAATAAGACAAACCAAAAAAGGCAACTCGTTGCAAAGACTATTCATCTGTGTACAGCAGGGCGTCGGGCGAGGATTGGTCCTTTCGCTATCCGACCCGGGAAAGCCGAATCGGGGAACATGTCATCTGTAGAAGTGAATCCGCCATCCGGCCAGGAGCCGGAACTCCATCTCCTCCTAGCTCCCGATACCTTCGAGCCGCTGTGGAAATCCCTTTTTCGCGGCCTGGACGAATTCTTCTTTCCCAAAAAGCTTCCGCCCCTCAAGCTCGAATCGAAGCCCATCCCGGTCAAGGATATCTGGGGTTTCTATAACTACAAGAAGAACGGTGCTCTCGGTTCCACGGTAGCGCACGTAATAGTCATCGCTCTGATTATCGGCGGCACCATCATGGGACGCCGCATCGTTACCAAGGTTGAAGCCAAACCGCAGAGCACCACCGAGTTGATCGATCCCGGCGATTACTCGCTGAAGCCCGCCAAGACGCAAGCCGGCGGTGGTGGAGGCGGTGGCGACCGCGATGTGCTGCAAGCCTCCCGGGGTCGTTTGCCCAAGTTCTCCATGCAGCAGATCACTCCGCCAACTGCAGTGATCCGAAATTTCAATCCCAAGCTCGCAGTTGAGCCAACGGTCGTTGTTCCACCTGACATCAAGGTGGCCATGAATAACCTTCCCAACCTTGGCGATCCCAAATCTTCCGCTATCATCCCTTCCAACGGCACAGGTTACGGTTCTGGCATCGGCTCAGGGAGCGGCGGCGGCGTCGGCTCCGGTACGGGGCCTGGCGTGGGCCCTGGTGAAGGCGGTGGCATCGGCGGCGGCGTTTTCCGTCCCGGCCGCGGAGTCACTCCGCCCCGTCCAATCTATTCGCCCGAGCCCGAGTTCTCTGAAGAAGCTCGCAAAGCCAAGTATCAAGGTACGTGCACCCTGATGATCGTTGTGGATACCGACGGCAAGCCCACCAACCTTCGCGTGGTGAGCTCCCTCGGCATGGGCCTGGACGAAAAAGCCCTCGAGACGGTCCGCACCTGGCGCTTTGAGCCCGGACAAAAAGATGGGCACCCCGTCAAGGTCGAAATGGCCGTCGAAGTCGACTTCCACCTGTACTGAGACGCTCGGTTTTATTCTTTCCTGATCACCGCCAAATGCCGCAGCACGCGCCGTCGAAACCCTAGCCTCTCGTAGAGCTCGATCGCGCGCGCATTACCTTCCCTGACATGTAGAAACGGAATCTCTCCACGCTGCCGGATGCCCTGCATCACATCGGTCATCAGCAATCGTGCATAGCCATGCCCGGTATGCTCCGGATGCGTACAGACGGCGCTCACCTCCGTATAGCCTGGAACCTTCAGCCGCTCGCCCGCCATCGCCACGAGTTTCCCCTCCCGAAAGATTCCAATGTATCGCCCCAACTCATGCGTGCGTTTGTCGAACGGTCCGGGCTTGGTGAGCGCCGTCAGCTCCATCATCTCAGTCGCGTGTGCGGCATTGAGTTCGACGATCTCCTGCCCGGACGCGGCTTCAGATGAAGCTCGCGAATCGTTCAGAGCATGGCCGTTTTCCCAAACCATCTGCAGCAGCGGCGCACGGGCGAGGAGAGTCCATCCCATCCTCTCCTCATACGGAGAGTCCAGGAATACCCTGATCGTTCCCCGCGACCCCACCAATCCCTCTAAAGATTGATAGCCTTCCGGCGAGGCCTCTCGAAAACCGCCGAGAGAACTCACCTCCGGTGTGAATCTGCAAGACTGCCCCAACGATTCGGCAAACTCACTCTGCCGCGTGGTCAGCGCCTGCCATATGACATTGTCGAGCGAATGCATTTTGCTTTCTGATTGGAGTGACGGAGCCGCTACTAGGTCACAGTAATTGTGTCAGGCTGGAAGAACCTATCCGAACCTTGCGCGCAAACGCCTATCAGTTCTGTCTTGTAAGCAGTTCGGGAAGGGCACGGCTTCAGCCGTGCCGATGCGGATGGCCGAAGACGGAGGCCTTCCGCTCCTTGAGCCTTTTCGTTGCAATGTTTCCTTGATTTTGGGTGCCGCAGCGCTTTTAGCGCCGCGATAAAAGCCTGATCTCACAAACGGCTTTAGCCGCTGAGGTAAGACTGCCGACTGAACTGCGGGTCGTCTCCTCGATCGATCCCTTATTCCTTCAAATCCACATGCTGCACATCTTCAATCGAATGTCCCAAAAACCGCTGGCCCAGCCGCCGGAATTTCTCCACCGAATCCGTGGCGAAGAACTTGAGCCGCGGCTTCACCCGCCGTTCCTCATGGATCGCCGAAGTAACCGGCAGTAGCTTCTCCAACCGGCTCGCTACCACCCGCGCCGTAGATTCTGCCGAGTCCACAATGCTGACATGCTCCGGCGCTACGCGACGCAGCAGCGCCTTCAGCAGCGGATAGTGCGTGCAGCCCAGCACCAGCGCATCCGCGTCGTGGAAACCGTCCCCAAAAGCCTCACCCAGATAAATCCGCGCCACCTCTTCGGTAACGGCGTGATCCACCCATCCCTCCTCCACTAGCGGCACCAGCAGCGGACACGCCTTCTCCCGCGCTTCCAACCCGCGCGCCTCAAGCGCCTTCCGGTAAGCATGGCTGCTTACCGTGGCTTCGGTCCCGATGACGACGACCTTCTTATTCTTGCTCACCGCCGCGGCAGCTTCCGCCCCCGGTTCCACCACGCCCACGACTGGCACGTGAGCTGCCGCAGTGATCCGGTCGAGTGCCAGCGCCGTCGCCGTGTTGCAGGCAATCACCAGCACCTCCGCTCCCCGGTCCTCCAGATAATGGGCAGCCTCAACCGCATAGCGCGCCACCGTTTCCACCGACTTCGAGCCGTAAGGAAGCCGTGCCGTATCGCCGAAATAGATGTAATCAGCCCCGGGAATGAGTTCAAGTAACGCTTTAAGGACGGTCAGCCCTCCAAAGCCCGAGTCAAATACGCCGATCGTAGGACGTCGCGTCATAATTTTGGCAGAACTTGCTAGTCGATGATAGCAGCGCAGAGCGCGCAAATCGGGTGATCAGATTTGTTCGGGTCACCAGAGTCATCTCCCCGCGATTGCACCAGTTCGAAAAGGAATTGCCGGGTTGAAGAAGACCGCGACCGGTCAAGAGGGCCACACGGATCGGGAAGACACGAAACGAATCGGGAAGACATGAAACAGATCGGGAAGGGCACGGCTTCAGCCGTGCCGCCTAAGAGCGAAAATACGTGGGGCTTTAGCCCCTGAGGTCCGCCGGTTAAACGTCGCTCCGCTAAGGATGCTCACGGGCAACGCCACTCACGACTTGTCCCGCAAACTCCGAGCCTTTGCCGCAGCACGCCCCCGGAGGAATCGGCGCTCCATGCGGGCAGGTTCGCGGATGTCCCAGGAACGCGCAAATCTTGTCAGTCGCTTCCGGCGAAAGAATGTGCTCGAACTTGCAAGCCTGCTGCTCGATTTCCGACTCGCTGTCCATGGCCAAGCTGTCAGTAAACAGCCGCTCCGCCAGCCGGTGACGCCGGATGATGCTGCCTGCTCGTTCGCGCCCCCGAGGCGTGAGTTCCACAATCAGCGTCCCGTCGCCCACCGATGCCGACACGGGTTTGAGCGCGTCATGGCAAGGATTCACGAACGGCTTGTGCCCATGCGCCAGCGGCGGATGCGGCGCGGAAACCACCAGCCCCATCTGCATCATCTTCTCAATCGCCAGGCTCACCGGCAGCGCCCCATGCACTTCCATCCGCTCAACCTCGGCAATCTCGCCATGCTCCGCCAACACCCACAGCTCTTCCAAAACCTCGTCGAACTGTTCCTCATCGGCCATCGCAAAAACTTCTTGCGACTCAATCTTGCCGTGATGGAACTCAATCCGCCGGTCCGCCAGCCGCGCCACCACCGGATCGTGCGTGACCATCACAATCGTCCGTCCCTGCTGGTGAAACTCACGCAACAGCCGCAACACGAGCTCTTCATTCAGCGCATCCAGATTTCCCGTCGGCTCATCGGCCAAAATAATCTTCGGATCATTAATCAGCGCCCGCGCGATGCAAACCCGCTGCTGCTCTCCCCCGGAAAGCTGTGAAGGCAAATGATGCGCCCGGTCGCCCAGCCCAACCCGGGTCAGCGCCTCAACCGCTTCTTTCTCATCCGTCATGCTGTGAAAATATTGCGCCAGCATGACGTTCTCCACCGCCGTCAGAAACGGAATCAGATGGAACTGCTGGAAAATAAATCCAATTTTCTCTGCCCGCACGCGGTTCAACTCGCTTGCAGAAATCCCCGCAACATTCTGCCCGTCCAGCCAGATCTCTCCTGAAGTCGGTCGATCCAGGCACCCAATCAAATTCACCAGTGTCGATTTTCCGGACCCCGAGGGCCCCATGATCGACAGCCATTCGCCCTGCGCCACGTGCAGGGAAATGTGGTCGAGCGCATGAATGGCGCCATTCTGACTGCCGTTTCCATTCTCGTTTCCCGCAGCCTTCGCCGGGTAGAGCTTGGTCACGTCTTTGATCTGGATCATTTCACTCTCCCCTCAGGATGACTGCCGGCTGCACCCGTCGCAGCAGAGAAATCGGCAAGATCGCCGAAAGCAGCGTCACCACTATGCTACCAGCCAGCACAAACGGCAGAACGCTGATCCGTGGCACCACCGGAGCATGAAAATTCGCTCGCCCAATCCACGCCGCAATCCCGATCCCGAAAATAAAGCCGACAACCGCGCCAATCGCTCCCAACGCCGCCGCCTCCGCCGCAAAGAATCCGTTCAGCAGCCGGTCGGAAGCGCCCAGCGCTTTCATGATGGCAAAGTCTCGCCGCCGGTCGAACACCCATCCCATCAGCGTAGAGAGCACGCACAGTGCCGCAGTTAGAATGATCAGCGCAGCCGCCGCCAGCAGCGTCGCCCGCGTTTTGCCCAGCACCCGCGCTTCACCTTCCATAATCTGCCGTACCGGCTTCACATCCGCCTCCGGAATCGCCTGCTCTAGTTGTCGCATGATGCCCGCAATCTCTTCCGGCGATCCCGTTGCCGCGACCTCAATAGTCGAAGGCTGCACTCCTGTCCACGCCACAAAATCCGGCAACGAAAGATAGACCCGGCTATCTTCCGCCGCCCCTGTCTGCACCGTTCCTGCTGAAGTGAGATGAATTGTATGTCCCTGAAATTCCAGATCAAACGGCTGGTTCTTTGGCGAGACCACCGCAAGCGCCCGCACTCCCACCAGCGCCTGCTCCGGAGCCGAAGGCCAGTTACTCACCGACCACCACCGATCCAGCTGCCGCACACGCTCGAAATCCGCGCCTGCCACAACAATCGGCTGACCATCGCTGGTTCTCGCCACCACGAGCGCGAAAGGCGCCACCACGCCACGTCCAGCGACCACACTCTCCGCCTGCGTCACCGCATTCGCGGGAAGGGAAGCGCCGTCTTTTCCCACCACGATGATGTTCGCCCCATAATTCCGAAACTCGCGCCGCAGCTTGGCCTGCACGTCCACATAGAGATTCAACATCGCCGTCGCCACTGCTGCAGCTACCACCATCGCAAACAATGCCGACGCAGCCCGTCCCCGCCGCAGCACCGCTGCCCGCACCAGCATCCGCACAAACATCGAAGTATGCGGAGCGTTCGCGCGCCCGGCGGCAACATCCTTAGCCGAATGCTGCTGCTCTGAAGTGAATCCGCTCACAGTTCACCTCGCAGCGCGAACACCGGATCCAATCCCACCGCCTTCCGAATCGCGGCCGCGCTTCCCGCGAATGTGACGATCACCGCAATCGCCAGAATCACCGGAAACAGTACCGGTGAAATCGTAATCTCCGAATTGAAGATCGATCGCCCGATCTGCTGCGCCAGCATCCCGCCCGCCGCGAAGCCCAGCAGACCGCCGAACAAAGCCAGCAGAGTCGCCTCCGCAAAGAAAATTGACGCAACCGCAAACCGCCCCGCTCCCAGAGCCTTCATCAATCCGACTTCCGCCCGCCGCTCAAAAATCGCGGTCGCCATCGCGGCCGAAACTGCCAGCGCCGAGGCAAACAGTGCCGCCAGCGTCACTAAGAAGATCAGGCCCTCAATCCGCGTCAGCACCGCCCCTTCATTCTGCGCCACCTGCCGAATCTGCTCCGCATGTGAGTGCGGAATCGCCTCCTGCAACTGGTACGCAATCGACTGCGGATACGGCGAGCAGTACCAGCGGTCATACACTGGCCCGGACATGCTCTTCGGATCGCGCCGCCCCAGCGCATCTTCGGGCTTGGTCAGCGCACTCACATAAACTCGCCGAACTGCTCCCGGCTTCCCAAGAATCTCCTGGGCCAGCGCGATCGGCCCCACCACTTCAATATCTTCCGCGCCACCAGTCGAAAGAATTCCGCTCACATGTACCGACCGGCCAGAAAGCGCGATCTCATCCCCCGTCTTCGCGGAAAGTCGCGCCGCCAACCGCTCTCCCAGCAGAACATCTTGCGAGCTATCCCCCGGCCAGGCGCCCGAAACCTTCCACCAAGGATGCGTCGACCGCACGCCCGTCGTGAACTCTTCTTTTCCGAACGAAATTTCTTTCGCGAAGTACGTCCCCACCAGTGTCAGGTTTTCCGTCTTTCCGTCTCGCTCCAGCGTCACATTCACCGGCAGCACCGGCGCAAATCCCGTGATGTTGTTGTGCCAGAATGTTCCCTTGATCTTGGGCAGGTCGGCTTCGTTCAGAAATGCGCCATCGCTCGGCGGCTTCAGGTTGACGCCGCCAATTTCCACGTCCAGAGTATCTTCTTGGGGGGTGATCAGCAGGTTTGCGCCAATCGTGCGGAGCTCACGATTCATCTTGTCGCCAATATCGGTAGCGACTGCAATCATCGCCGTGGCAACTGTCACGCCCAGAGTAATCGCCGCGCCGGCCAGTAATTTGCGGCGCTTCTGGCGCCGAAAAGACTCGTAAACGAGGCGGACGAACATCCCTTACTGTTTCTCGAACATGCGGCTGCCCGCCGCGATGTCCGCCTCCTGAATAATCACCGCATCCGCCGTCTGCGTCGCCTTCAGAGGAATCGGATTGCACCCGCCTGCCGTCCCCACCGACTGCGGATTAATCGGCGCCGCGCAGTTCTTGCAAACCACTCCATTCGCCGTCTTGTAAAACCCCACCGCGCCGCAGATCTCGCATGCATCCAGAACCGTCGCCATCTTCCCATCCGGCTTTTGATAGAGCCAGAACCGCACCTCAACCCCGTTTTCCTTCGCCTGGAAGCGATGCAAATCGCCATCGGAAACCTGCGCCAGCGGAATCGTTACCTGGCCATTCGTGAAGCTCACTTCCGCCGCCGGCGAGAGCGCGCTCACGCTCTTGGTGTATATAAACTCCGCCGTTACCAGAGCGATAAACACGAACGAGAAGCCATACACCGATGCCATCCACAAGCGTTCCTTGCGGGCCGTCCACAGCGCCTTGCGCCGCTCCGCCGCCGAGGGAGAGTCCAGCACCGGTTCGCGCCGCTTGGCATCAAACAAGACCATCAGCGCTGCCAACGCGAAGATCGTCACGAAGAAGAACAGGTCATTGCGCACAATCGGCCCAATGATCGCCATCTCCGTCTTCGACGAAGGAATAACCCCGCTCTCTGAAAGCTCGTGCAGCCCCGCAATCACCAATTGCGCCGCCACCAGGAAAAGAATGGCCGTCGTCACCCGGAAGAATTTCTGCAGGTTGATCCGCACGCTGCCCTTCACAAACATCACGCCGAAGGCGATCGCGCACAGAACTCCCAACAGCGTTCCCAGAAAACTCATTAGCTCCGTGGAATTCAGCGACACCGCGGAAAGAATCAGCACCGTCTCCGCGCCTTCGCGCAGCACCATCAGGAACACAAAGAAGAACAGTCCGATCCACGCGTCGTTGCCCGCCAGCAACCCGACCTTGCCCTCAATCTGGCCCTTCAGCTTGCGTCCCGTCTTCATCATGAAAATCACCATGGTGATGACGAAGAAGGCGGCCACCAGCATGACCCAGCCTTCAAACGCGTCTTCGTTCAGATTCAGGCGCGACATCAATACCGCGACGCCGATGCTTCCAACGAAAGCGGCAACCAGCGCGGCATAGACTGCCTTGCGCAAGTCATTGCGCCCAATCTTCGCAAGATAGGCCAGCGTAATCCCAACGATCAGGGCGGCCTCGACCCCCTCGCGCAGCGTGATAATAAAAGCCTGAAGCATTTTAGATAGTCCGTATGATGTTGAAAATGAATTTCAATTTCAACTTCAAGGATATTCCGTTCGCCGCAGGCCAGTCAATGTGCGATCTCACAAACAGCTGTGATTCGCATCACACGGAGAAAACTAGGGAGCGAATGGATTTTCGCAGGTTTACGCGCACCCAACCCCCTATCGAAGCTGTAGGTGGGTATCAGCGCGGCCCACGTGCAAATCCTTTCATATTGACGGGAGCAAACGCCAGCGGCACAATCGTCAGTTCTTAACGGACAAGGGAATTTCCTCCCTCGTCCAAAAGTCCAAGCAAATTGAGGAGTTGGCGATGTTCAAGACACACGCACTTCTATATCTGAAAGCTCTTTGCATCTTGATGCTCGTAGTACCTCAAGCGATCAACTCCTCAGCTCAAAGCGAGAAAATTCTTCACTCCTTCGTTGCCGGACAGGTCGGCGACGGATACTTCCCTCAGGCTGGGTTGATACTTGATAGCAAGGGGAACCTCTATGGCACGACCTACTACGGGGGAACCGCCAGCAACTACTGTTCTAACTGCGGCACCGTGTTCGAGCTGAGTCTCGGTGCAAACGCAACGTGGACGGAACAAGTTATATACAGTTTTGGGGTCAGCAGCAGTGACGGCGAAAATCCAGTTGGCGGTGTCACCTTGGATAGGAAGGGAAACCTCTATGGCACAACTCAGGCGGGCGGCACCGAATTTTCCGGTACTGTATATCAACTGATTCCCGGTCAGAGCGGAACCTGGACAGAGAATGTACTCTATAACTTCAAGGGCAGCAGCGACGGCTGCTTTCCCAGTGGTGGCTTGGTCCTTGATAGCGGGGGCAATATCTATGGCATGGCCGAAGAATGCGGAGCGCTTGGGTATGGAGTCGTTTTCGAGCTTGTTCCGGGGCAGGGTGGTACATGGACCGAGAAGGTCCTACACAGCTTCACCGGCGGAAACGACGGCGAACTTCCGTACGCAATCACGCTGACGCTCGACGGGCAGGGGAATTTGTACGGGGTGAGCCGCTTAGCTGGTTCTCATGACTACGGTGTCGTTTTCGAGTTGATGCACGGCACGTGGACTGAAAAGATTCTTTATGCATTCACCGGTGGCGGAACCGGAATCGCCCCTATCGGTGGATTGGCCATCGATAGCGTCGGTAACCTCTACGGGGTAACACAATATCTCGCCTTTGAACTCTCTCCGAGTCCGAAAGGTGCCTGGACCGAGACAGTGCTTCATAATTTCACCGGGGGCAGCGACGGCGCATATCCATCGGCGCAGCTCGTTTTCGACAAGGCCGGCAGCCTCTACGGTACTACCTTCACGGGCGGCCACCATCTTGGTACGGTATTCAAATTAAAGCCTGGCGTAAACGGCGTCTGGACGGAAAAAGTCCTGTACGCGTTCCAGCCGAACGGAGGCGATGGAGCTTCCCCTGAGTATGGCACCTTGGCCATTGATGCCACCGGAAATCTGTACGGCACAACGCAGAACGGCGGAGCATCAAACTTCGGAACAGTGTTCGAACTCACTCAATAGTCTCAGCGATCTCACAAACAGCTGTGATTCGCATCACACGGAGAAATATTAAACGGGCCTTCGGGGGCCGAAGCCCTTACTACTCACGATCCGCGTAGTGCACCTCACTGGCCTCTCGCAGCCTATCGGCCGCCGCTTCCGGCGTGAAGTCACGCTGCGGAGCAGCCAGCATTTCATATCCCACCATGAACTTGCGCACGCTAGCCGAGCGCAGTAGTGGTGGATAGAAGTGGGCATGAAGATGCCACTCGGGATGAGGCTTCCCATCGGTGGGCGCCTGGTGGAAGCCCATGGAATACGGAAATGGAATGTCGAAGAGATTGTCGTAGCGCGTGGTGATTCGCTTGAGAAGGTCGGCTAATCCATTTCGCAGCGGGCCATCCAGAGCGACAAGGTCGCGGGCATGACTCTTCGAGACCAAAAGAATTTCAAACGGCCACACCGCCCAGAAGGGAACCAGCGCCACGAAAAACTCGTTTTCGCACACCACGCGGCTCCCCGCTTTTCGCTCCAGTGCCAGGTAATCGCAAAGCAGACAGGAACCTTTTTCCGCGGCGTACGCGGCCTGCGAATCTTGCTCCCTGCGAGGTTCGTTCGGGATCGTATGGTTCGCCCATATCTGGCAATGCGGATGCGCATTGCTGCATCCCATAATTTCGCCGCGGTTCTCAAATATCTGGACATAATCAATGTAAGGCAGCGATCCCAGTTGCTTGTACTCATCCGTCCAGACGTCGACGACCGCCGCAATCTCACCCAAACTCATGCGCGACAGAGTTAAGTCGTGCCTTGGCGAAAGGCACACGACCTTGCAGGTCCCGGCTTCGCTTTCAGAAACCAGCAATCCGCGCCCGCCCTGATCGATTCTCACGTCCGGCGCATCGGGCCGCAGAGCCGCAAAATCGTTGGTGAAGACAAAAGTCGACTGATACGCAGGATTCCGCACGCCGCCCGCGCGTTCATTGCCGGGGCACAGATAGCAGCCGGGTTCATACTGCGGAGCCTTCGCTACGCCGTTTTTCTCAACATGGCCTTGCCATGGCCGCTCCGCGCGATGTGGCGAAACCAGCACCCACTCCCGATTGAGCGGGTTGAAGCGCCGGTGCGGCATCTGATTCAAATCGTCGATCACCATCCGTCCAATTTTCCTTCCGATCGCTAAGCCGCGCCGCCCGGCCAGAGAACGCTCACTCTCTCATCGATACTCACCAGGCGCCTGCTCCCTGCGCCGCCGCGCTCACGAAAATATCCAGCGCCTTGCCTGTCGCTTTCCCGTACGCCTCTGTAATCCGATTCTTGAAGCGATCGACCGCGTCAGACCGGACTAGGTTAACGGTGCACCCGCCGAATCCTCCGCCCGTCATGCGCGCACCATGGACGCCCTCACAAGTCGACGCCACTTCGACCAGCAGATCGAGCTCCCTGCAACTGACTTCGTAATCGTCATGCAGGCTGGCGTGAGACTCGTACATCAACTGTCCAAACCGCGCGAGATCGCCACCCTGCAGCGCATCCGCCGCAGCAAGCACACGCTCGTTCTCGCGAATCACATGACGGCACCGCCGATAAACCACCTCCGGCAATTCATTCCCATACCTATCCAGATCGGCAAGCGCGAGATCGCGCAGCGCAACAACGTTGGGCAGATGCTGTCGTAATATCCTCACGCCACTCTCGCAGTCTGCCCGGCGCCGGTTGTATTCGCCAGCCGCAAGTTCGTGCTTCACCATGCTGTTGCACATCACCAGGCGAACACCAGCAGGTATGGGCAGCATCTTGTGTTCGAGCGAACGACAATCGAGCATCAGAGCGTGCCCCGAGCGGCCAAACGTAGCGATGAACTGGTCCATGATGCCGCAGCGCGTGCCCGCGTACTCATGCTCGGCCCGCTGGCAGATTTTCGCCAGTTCCAGCGGCGGCAATTCAAGGCCTGCCGCCCACAGGAGCGCGAGCGCGGTTGAGACCTCGAGCGACGCCGACGAACTCAATCCCGCGCCGATCGGCACCTGCCCGTCGACCACCAGATTCGCGCCCTTCAACCCATGCCCGGCCGCTTGTATCGTCGCGGCCACGCCGCGGATGAAGTCGCTCCAATGTTTTCGTGGCGGACCGGCAAGCGCATCCAGCGACAGATCAACCGTTTCGGCAAACTGGTCTGATTGCACCTGCACGAGGCGGTCGCTTCGCTGGCTCGCGGCAACCCAGGTATACAAGTCGATGGCGGCCGGCATCACGAATCCGTCGTTGTAGTCGGTGTGTTCACCAATCAGATTCACCCGGCCCGGCGCCCGAAAAATCTGTGGACGTGTTCCGTACGATCGCACGAATCGCTCGGCCAGCGAATCCGCAATCGATTCGGCGCGAACCACCGAACTCGGCATCAGACGGGTCCCCGGACCATTGTAGGAAGAAAGCGCGCTTCGATTTCACTCACAATTTCTTCAGAAATGCATTTGCCTGATCCAGCTGCGGAAACAATTGTTCTTCCGCATGGAACTCCGCCGAGTGCACACACCTTCGGCTCCCGCGTAGCCTCACCGGGTGCTTCAGGTGCAGCATCTCGTGGTACACAATGTATTCCACGGCATAACGCGGAATCGACGCATGGTCGAAGATGCGGCTGATGACGATCGCATTGTGCGCCGGGTCGTAGTGCCCCAGGATGCGCCTGGTCTTGCCTGGGCTCCAACTCATTCGCGGCCGCCCCAACAATCCATGAAAAAACTGCCGGTTCAAATCCTCAAAAATAGCATCGAGATCATAAACGTGCCCCTGCGGAGAATGCAGCCGCTTGCGCCCACGCATTTGGCGCACCAGGTGTGCCTTGTTCACCACCTCATGGCTGCCGATATATTTTCGATAGCGCGCCGCATGCCCGCGATCAATCGGCTTGCGATACATCTTCGCGAGCAGAATGTGCGCGATGGCCCGCACCACGGCCTCCGGCGCGCCTTCCAGCAGATCGGAAAGCCTTACCAGAAGCCTACCCTCGCGCAAGCGAATCGTATTATTCACGTTCGCAAACGCGAAGAACTCAATCTTTAATTCAGGGAGCGCAGCGCTGGGACGCAGCTGCCGGTGTTCCTGATGGAAGATATCGAGCAATCCCTCGCGCACGGTGAGCCCAGATTAGCATGGACGGGATTGATAAGCATCGGAGTAACCAGACCAGATACGCACCGCCTCTTCACTCCGACCTGCTGCCCGATGGTCCGGCTGTCGTTTTCTTTCTATGCTTCGCCGCCTCTTCTTGATCCGCGAGAAGGCTGCGGTGGTCCTCTGCCGAACTATCGACCGTATCCAGCGCGTTGCTCAGAATAAACTCGTATTGCTTGGCTTCTTCCGGCGGGACGTTTGCGGCATCTCGCAGCGCCAGGAGCTTCGCCTGGAACTCCGTATCGGCGTCGATAATCACCTTCAGCGGCTTGCGAATGTCGTTCTTGCGATCGATATATGTATCGATGTTGTCGTTCAATTCGTCATAAATCAGCAGAAAGTCATCCAGCCGGTCATGCGTCTGCTGCGCTCGGTCCTTGGTTTTCGGATCGTTGCGCATCTGCTCCATGCCAACCAGCCGGGCCCGTGCAAATTTCACATAGAGGCCGAGCCGCAGTTGAGGCTCCCAGCTGGTATCGCGGATCTGGTCGATTTCCGGTGGCGTGAATGGATCGCGCCGCTGCTGCGCGGACGCCGTTCCCGTCCCAATCAGCAACATCAGGCAGAAGCCCGTGCTCGTTGCCAGCCAATGACCTTTCATTTCCTGACTCCATTCGTAAACATGGCCGCCAGCAGATCGTCGCGAATCTTTTCCAGCTGGTCGATCGTGTCTTGAATCTGCTTTTGGTCTTCGCGCAGCAAATCGTGCTTAAGATTCGACAATTTCCGAGCCATCTTGCGGATCGCAATTTCGCTTTGCTTCTCGTGCTTGCGGGACTGAATCGCGTAGTCGCGGGCCAATTCAGAGAATGCCGCTACGTCCACCAGCGCCGCCGCCGCTTTATCGATGTCGCCCGCACCATACAGCCTGCCTGCCGCTTCTTCTTGCCGCTCTGCGATCTCAATGCACAAGGGAGGCCGATCCGCGACCGAAGCGCCAGCCACGCGTTCCTTCAATTCCTCAAGCGTCAGTTCCTTGGCCCAGCCGCGCGCGCTCAACCCAACCGTCAAGAGAAGTGCGAAAGCCACTGCCGCTCGCTCCCACCGCAAATCTCCCATCCCCAGTTTCATTTGCTTCCGCCAAACTCATTTCTTAGGCTCAATGGCAATCAGGCGATGTTCTGCCTTCCACTCATAATCAGGATACTTCCCCTTGGCCGTGTTGAGAAAGAGGTGATAATTAACCGCCGCAGTCTTAAAGTCGCGCAGATGATCGCACGCCGAGGCTCGCAGGAAATAAGTGATCGGCGTCTCCGGCAGCAGCTTGACCCGAACATCCAGCGCACGAATCACCAGCGCATAGCTCTGAGTCTCACCCGCCGCGAATGCCAGATCGCCGTAAGCCTCTCCAAAATCCGGTTTAAGCTTCACCGTGGTGAGAAATTCCTGCTGCGCTTCAGGAAACTTCTTCTGCCGCAGCAACGCCTGCCCCAGGCTGCGATGCAACTCCGCATCATTTGGATGGGCTGCAACCAGCTCACGATATTTCGACTCCGCCAGATCATTCTTCCCGGCCGTCACATACACCTCGGCCAGATCGCGCCTCGCCGCTTCATCTCCCGGAGCCAGCTTGATTCCCGCATTCATCGCGGCAATCGCCTCGTCATCCTTGCCCTCGGCAGCCAGCACTCGCCCCAATTGGATCTCAACCGCTGCTGCCTCCGAACCCGCGTAAGCATGTTCGGCAAGCAGCTTGCGCAGATACTCCTCCGCCTCGGGAAACCGCCGTCCGCGCATGGAAAGATTTGCCAGTGCGATCGCGGCATCGGACGATCCCGGATCCAACGCGAGTGCCCGCTTGTATTCCTGCTCGGCATCGGCAAATCTATTTTCCTGCTCCAGCAGCATTCCCGCAGCGAAGTGCGGCTCGGTCTCTTTCGGTTGCAGGGAAGCGGCATGTTGGAAAGCTGCAACTGCTTCCTCCGGCTTCGACTTTTCCAGCGTGTGCCCCAGAGCAAGCCACGCCCGGTATTGCCCCTCGGCAACGTGGCTTGTTGGCTTCAGATGGGTCGCAGCCCGCAGAAATTCCTCCGCTCCTGGCTGCCCGCTCTTGGCCAGTTGCAACCCCAGGTTCAGGTTCGATTCGAAAACATCCGGCTTCGCCGCCACCGACTTGCGATACGCCGCAATCGACGCCTCCTCGTTTCCCAACGCATTTTCCACAAAGCCTAAATCGAACCACCCCACGTAGCTTGTCGCATCCCGCTCCACCAACTTTTGCAGCAGAGATTCAGCTGCTGCGTAATTCTGTTTTTCGATCGCCGCCTCCGCCTCAGTGAGCTCTGCCGGTTGCGCCGAAGCATCATCATCCGGAACTCGAATGCGATGACCAGATCGATGCGTACTCGAGGATTGTGAAGCAGAAGATGAAGTCCCGCCTGATGGCGTGGAAGACGACGGTGTACTAGACGCTGATGTGGAAGAAGAAGGTGTAGAAGAAGCAGGTGCCGAAGATTGCGTCGGTGGCTGGTTCGAATTCTGCGCCACTGCCGTACACGCGCCTACCGCCAAAGCCAGCAGCACGCTCGCGATAGATTTACTTGCTGCCATCGGGAGTCGATACTCTGTTGCCATGGCCATTCAGCAGGCGAGCCAGATACTTCCCCGTGTAGGAACCCGGCAAATTCGCAATCATCTCCGGCGCGCCTGCTCCCACAATCCGGCCGCCTCGCGCTCCGCCCTCCGGACCCAGGTCAATCACCCAGTCCGCAGTCTTGATTACTTCCAGATTATGCTCGATCACCAGAATCGAGCCCCCTGCATCGATAAGACGGCGGAATGCCGCCAGAAGTTTGCTGACGTCGTCAAAATGCAAACCCGTCGTGGGCTCGTCGAAAATATAAAGTACTCGCCGCCTCCGCCGGCCTTCGTCCTGCCGCCCCGCGCTGGGCCGTCCAATCTCGCGCCCGGCCGGCTGCAAGTGCGCCGCTAACTTCATGCGTTGCGCCTCGCCTCCCGATAACGTAGTCGCCGATTGCCCCAGCCGCAAATATCCCAGCCCCACTTCCTCCAGCACTCGGAGCTTCTCCGTAATCTTAGGCACCTCCGCCAGAAATTTCAGCGCCTCTTTCACCGTCAGGTCCAGCACTTCATGAATATTCTTGCCGCGGTAGCGAACCTCAAGCACCTGCGCCTTATATCGCGTCCCTTTGCACTCCTCGCAAATCAGTTCCACATCCGCGAGAAACTGCATTTCCACCGTGACCGTTCCGTCGCCCTGACAAGTCTCGCACCGTCCGCCCGGGATGTTAAAAGAAAAATGTCCCGCGCCGAAGCCTCGCTTCTTCGCTTCGGGCAGGGAAGCAAACAGCTCCCGGATGGCATCGAATGCCTTGATATAAGTCACCGGATTCGAGCGCGGCGTCCGCCCAATCGGCGACTGATCCACGAGCACGACCTCGTCGATAAACTGTTCGCCCTCCAGCCTCTCCCAGGTCGCGGCTCCCCGCGTCCCACCCGTGATCGGCTGCTGCTTGGCCTCCGCCAGCGCCTGATAAAGAACCTGATGCAGCAACGTAGATTTTCCCGAGCCCGAAACTCCCGTGATCGCCACCAGCATCCCCAGCGGAATGCACACGTCGATCCTCTTAAGATTGTTGGCCCGCACACTCTTGATTCTGATCTGCTGCGTGCCCGGTTGCCGCCGCACCGCCGGAACCTGAATACGCAGCTCATCCGCCAGATAACGCCCCGTCAGCGATGCCGGATTCTTCAGAATCTCTTCGTAGCTTCCCGCCGCCACCAGCCTGCCGCCGTTTTCTCCCGCTCCCGGTCCCAGATCGAGGATTCGGTCCGCCGTCCGCATGATGTCAGGATCATGCTCCACCACCAGAATCGTATTTCCCAGATCCCGCAGATCGTGCAGGATCTTGATTAGCCGGTGCGTGTCCCGGCTATGCAGCCCAATCGAAGGTTCGTCCAGCACATACAGAGTTCCCACCAGCCGCGACCCCAGCGACGTTGCCAGCTGAATCCGCTGCGCCTCGCCTCCCGAAAGCGTCGACGCCAGCCGGTCCAGCGTCAAATACTCCAGCCCCACGTCGTTCAGAAAACGCAGCCGCTCACGGATTTCCTCCAGCAACCTCTCCGCAATCTCCGCCTCTTCCGCACTCAACTGCACGCCGGCGAAAAATGTCGCCGCATCCTCCACCGTCATTCCGCATACATCACAAATATTTCGCCCGCTGATTTTGACTTGCCTTGCCTCCAGCCGCAGCCGGTTTCCCTGACACTCCGGGCAAGTCGAATACCCGCGATACCGGCTCAGAAATACCCGTATGTGCAACTTGTACTTTTTCCGCTCCAGGTATTGAAAAAATCCCCGCACCCCCAGAAAATCGCCATCTCCATTCAGGATGAGCTCTTGCTGCTCCGCTTCCAGTTCGCCCCACGGCACATCCAGCGGAATCTCCGCCTGCTTGGCAAAGCGCTTCATCTCCGTAAACAGCGGCTTATACTTCGGTTTGTTCCACGGATCAATCGCGCCTTCTCCCAGAGATTTCCCTTTATCAGGAATCACCAGGTCCAAATCGAAATCAATTGTGTTCCCGAATCCCTGGCAGCGCGGGCATGCCCCATACGGGTTGTTGAAAGAAAACAGCCGCGGCTCCGGCTCCTCGTACCGCAGATTGCACTGTTTACATTCGAAGCGCTGCGAGAAGCGCAACGTCCCTGTGGAACGGACACTCTTGTCCGTTGCCTTTGACCTTTCCTCATTCCCCGCAATCTCCAGCTGAGGAATCTCAAAAATCACTTCCCCGGATTCCCGGTACGCCGTCTCCACCGCATCCACAATCCGCGACCGCGCCTCCGCCGAGACTGCCAGCCGGTCCACCAGAATGAATACCGGCTGGCTGAAGTCGACGTCCAGCAACGATTCCGGTGTGGAAAACTCAAACACCTGCCCCGCCTGATACAACCGGTTAAATCCCGCCTTACGCAAATCAAACAACCGAGCCTTCACCTGCTCCGTCAATCCCGAATCTGCCGCCGCAACTTTCTTTCCACCCTTGCGTCCACGCCCACCCTTCTTCGCTGGTTCCGCTTGCACCGGCGCCGCCCCCCGCAACGGAAACACAACCTGCACCCTGGTCCCCGGATCCAGGCCCAGAATCGTATCTGCGATCTCGTCAACCGTATCCTTCTTTACTTCGCGTCCGCAGTTCACACAGTAGGTTCGCCCCACCCGCGCAAACAGCAGCCGCAGATAGTCATAAATCTCGGTCGCGGTTCCTACCGTCGACCGCGGATTGCGCGTCGTATTCTTCTGCCGGATCGCCACCGCCGGCGCGATTCCATCAATCGAATCCGCATCCGGCTTCTCAATCCGCTCCAGAAACTGCCGCGCATAGGCCGAGAGCGACTCCACATACCGTCGCTGCCCCTCCGCATAAATCGTGTCGAATGCCAGCGACGATTTCCCCGACCCCGAAACCCCCGTCACCACCGTCAGGGTATTGTGCGGCACCTCAAAGTCGATATTCTTGAGGTTGTGCACGCGCGCTCCGCGCACCACAATATTGTCCGTAGCTGTTGTAGGAGACATCGGGCAAGTTGGCCGACAACCGCACCCCTGGCCCACCGGAATGCTCCCCAGCGGCCTCAGCAGGTGGTGTCGAACCTTTTATTATAAAGCAGGCTTACTGCGTGGCGCGTTGCGTCGCGCCGGAGGGAATCAGCATCGCTTTCTCGAAGCGCGACGCGAACAGCAGAGTCAGGATCGATCCCAGCCCCAGCCCAGCAATGAGGAACGTAACTGCAGTCGGAATGTCGTATTCGTACTGAGGACGGGTTAGAATTTCGCTAGCCATATTGGTTGATCTCGCCTCAAAACTGTGGGACCAGTTGGATGTTCTCGATCCGGATCGTGTTGCTGTCCATGTCCAGTTTGCCGGTAACCTTCACCCGTTTGCCCATATATTGTTTCGCCTTCGCCGCGTCATCCAGCCGGTAGGTGACTTTTGTGACGGTATCTTGCAGTACCATCTCACCATTTTCCTTCACGATCCTGCCAGTAAAGGACTTAGCCTCCTCCGTGGTCGCTTCGCCAGAGGCCGGCATCTGGCCTTCGTTCGCACGTTGGGGGCTCGGCACCGCACCCGGATCGGCCTTCTGCGGCGCAGTCGGCGCCGCGTCCTGATCGGCCTGTTGTGCGCGAACCGGCGGAGCCAGCACCACCGCTACCAACGTAATTGCGGTCGCGAACAACAGGCGCATCAGGAACTGTTTCATGGTTAACCTATGCAAAGGCTTCGCCCATCCCCGGTTGCAAAGTCCTTGCCAATCCCATCCCATGCAAACAAACGCTCTTTGTATCCGCCTGGAGCGTCACCATGAAATTTCCGCCAATCCATCGGAATCTCTTACCGCTTCCAGCGTCGCGGGGCGGGAAATTCATCAGGGCTCCATAATTCCTCAGGAAAAATCGGACCCTACATGATTTACCCGAGTTTCAATTCCGCTCCGGAAGCGTAGTTTGAGTCAATCCAGACGCTCGGGTTGAGTGGAGACCGTCTGTACTTTCGGTTCGCACTTTACTTCATTCGCAAACTCGCTGGAGCCCAAGGTTCAGTCTCACCGGTCGTTGTTGTCAGCAGTACTAATTCGTATTCGCCGATGTGGAGAGTTCGCTATGGCACTACACGCCGCTGCCTACGGAATGTATTCCCAGAATGTCCCCCTGAACGATGTCGTCCACACCCTGAATCAAGCTGGATTCGACAACGAAAATATTTGCATGATGTTGTCGCCCACCCATCCCATTGCACAACTGGTTCGCGATGCCAGCCTCTTCAGCTCTGAACGCGAGGCCAATGCCGCGACCGCCGGGCTCATCGGATGGCTCTCCGAATTTGGCGCCGTCATGATTCCCACCGTCGGCTTCTTCATCCGCTCGCAGGCTTTCTTCCATGCTCTCATGGTTGCCCGCGACACTCCCGCCTTCTGCGGGAACTCCAACACTCTGGTGGGTCTCGGTTTTTCCGATGACGAAGCGGATCGCTTCGAGGACGAACTGCGGCACTTGGGCGTTCTGGTCTACGTCTCTTGCTCGGAAAGCGCAAAGATATCTTGGGCCTGCGAAGTGCTGCGCCACACCGGCGCCCGCGAAGCCTCCACCTTGCGTGAGACCACCAGCCTGAGCGCCACTGCCGCAGCCTAAGAGCTCACGTGGGACGGACGCTCTTGTCCGTCGCCTTTGATTTTGTGGCTTGGTGATTGTGCATGAACCGTAACGCCGCGAACCCGCGCGTCAGGTGTCGACTTACTCTTCGCCGCGATCCTGCTCTTCGTCCCGCCGTTTCCCGTAGCGGAACGCAAACCCCACCCCAAACACCATAATGCTGAGCGGTGGCACCAGCATCACCAGAATCGCCCGGTTCAGTGCCCGCTGACCTTCCTTGGGCGTGCTCCTCGCTACCGCATTGCACATTGCGCACCCTTGCGCCAGCGCCGGCAAAGTCAGTAGTCCGAGGATCGCCGTCAACCCCACCGCCCGAATTTTCGCCCCCGCACTGCTCATGGACTCTAATGAACTCCCAGCCTCAAAATCCGCCCCGCATCCGGAAAGAAGAAGAAATACATGATCACAAAACACCCAGTAACCGCAATCACCAGCAACCAGCGCATCAGCGGCTTTTCAAACTTCAGGTGCATGAAGTAGGCAATGATCAAAGCCGACTTGATCACCGACAGCACCAGCAGCGCTTCCAGCATTCGCACCGGCTCGAAAATCTGTCGATAGCCGAGCCAGACCTCAATAGCGGTCAAAAACAGCAGCGCGCCCCACACCCAGAAATACTGTCCCTTACTGTCGTGCGAAGTAAATTCTTCTGTCGCCACATCGTGCATCGTCTTTTCCTCTCAACTCCCTTTGATTTTGGAGCTGCCATCGACGGCTCTTGATGTTCCTTCGGGTATGTTGCTTCTAACGCCTTTGGGTGGCGCAGCGCTTTAGCGCTGCGATCACGCCCTCCTCCCCTTTGCGGCTTTAGCTGCTGAGGTCACGCCCTTCCTGGCCTTAAACTTTGGTCGACATCAAATACACCAGCGGAAAAATAAACATCCACACCAGATCCACAAAGTGCCAATACAATCCCGATACCTCAACATCGTGCGCGTCATAATCTTTCGGCTTCAGAAAAAGAATGACGCTCGCCACGACCAGCCCGATCAGCAGCGCATGCACCCCGTAATGAAAAACGTTGTCCGACGGAATCAGGAAAAATCCCGCCAGCCATAGCGCCGCCAGAATCGGCAGGAACCACTTCCGCAGCGCCACCACGCCCAAGTAGATCACCCCGATCGTCACGTGAAGCATGTGCATCGCCGTCAACCCAAAAAAAGTCGCGGCAAATTGCGGCACGCCCGTTGAGATCTTCGCGAACTCGCCCTCGCTCTGCCCCGCTGGCTTGGGAAATCCGGGCAACGTCAGCCCTTCATGGATCAGTTTCGTCCACTCCATCCCGTGCAACACGATGAACGCCGTGCCGAACGCCATCGTTGCCAGCAGCCAATTCCGCGTCCACGACCGGTCATGCCGCTGCGCGGCAAACACCGCCATCACCATGGTCAGCGAACTCGAAAGCAGGCAAGCCGTCATCACCGTCGCATTGATGATGCTGTCTTTGCCAAACGGGGTCGGCCACGCCGTGTATATGCGGTTGTAGCTGAAGGCAAACAGCAGTGCCCCGAACGTCAGCGAGTCCGACGCCAGAAACAGCCACATGCCAACTTTCTTCGAGTAGGCCCCAAACAGCGGCGCTTCGTATTCGCCCGCAAGTTCGTGCACCGCGACCGCGTCATGTTGCAGCGTGGCGTCAGCCATTCCCCAGTTTCCCCTTTCCGTTGTCATCAAGCGGGCGCCTTTTGCCCGCTGAAGGATCCGGGCGAGCCGCGCGAAGCAGCCTGCCCTGAGCGAAGTCGAACGGGTCGCGCTTTTTGCGACGCAATAACCGCCTGTCTGGCTCGCTTCCTTATTTGCTTATCGCGCTAACCCCAGCAACGCAAAAACATAAATCCACAGCACCGCCATGAAATGCCAATACCATGCCGTCACATCAACCACAATCCTCCGGCCCTCAATCGGCCGGTGGAGCAGGGAAGTGACCGATGCCCAAATCAATGCCACGATCCCACCCGCCAGATGCACCGCGTGCGCCGCCGTCAGCAGATAAACAAATGAACTGTTGGGATTGGTGTCGACGAAAAATCCGCGGGCCTTCAATTCTCCCCACGCCATCCACTGCCCCACCAGAAATCCAAAGCCCAGCAGCACCGTCACGCCCAGCCAGGGAAAGCTTTTCTCTTCGCCCAGCGAAATCCCCGGCATCGATTGCAGCGGAGCCAGCGCCGCCCGCCGTTTAATCTCCCGCCGTGCAAATTCCATGGTCACGCTGCTGATCAGCAACAACACGGTATTAATGCCCAGCAGCAGCCAGGGCAACTGCACCCGCCCCCAGTCGCGCACGTAAGAATTCGTCGCGCCATCAAACGTCGGCAGCCCTTGCCGCACCACGTACGCGCTGGTCAGCGAAATAAAAACCATGCTGACCGTCGCGATCCCGCAAATCAGCCCCAGTCGTGCCCGCCGCAACCGCGCCCCATAATTCGGAAAATTTGACCCCTGTGAGTTATCGCCTCCATCCCCACCGCTCGGCGGCACGGGAATATCCCCGCCGCGGCCTAGCTTATTTACCGGAGTAGTTGGACTATACGTTGCCATAATCACTTCAGATGCTTAAGTGCACCGCCAGAGCTAGCAAAGTTCTTGGGTAGCGCCGCACTTTCATTAGTTAACAAGTTTTTGGGTGGCGCAGCGCTTCAGCGCTGCGATAACCCTCTTCCCACTGAGACGCGGGCTTTAGCCCCTGAGGTGCCCGCGCTTCAGTGTGCCGCCGTCGTTGCTGGATCCGTCTGCATCACGTAGTCCCGCGCCGCCCCCGGAACTCCATACTCATATGGCCCGTGATTCACCACCGGAGTCCTTCCACCAAAGTTGTCGTGCGGCGGAGGTGTTGTCGTCGTCCACTCCAGCGTCGTCGCCTCCCAGGGATTGTCACTCGCCTTCGGCCCCTTGAACATGCTCCAGAAAAGATTGATCACAAAAATAAACTGCGCCGCGATCGTGATGATCGCCGCATAGGTCATGAACTGGTGAATCGGCATCAGCTTCTGCAGATACGCCACTTCTGTATATTGCGAGTAACGCCGCGTTCCTCCGGCGATGCCCAGATAATGCATCGGCATGAAAATCGCATACGTTCCCGCGAGCGTGATGAAGAAATGCACTCGTCCCCAAGTCTCATTCATCATCCGCCCAAACATCTTCGGGAACCAGTAATAGGTCGCCGCAAACATCCCGAAGATCGCCGCAACGCCCATGATCAGGTGAAAGTGGCCGACCACGAAATAGGTATCATGCAGTTGAATATCGAGCACCGGCTGCGCCAGGAAAGGCCCGCTCAGTCCACCGGAAACAAAAAGGGAAACGAATCCGATCGCATACAGCATCGGCGTTTGAAACCGGATATGCCCCTTCCACATCGTCCCTAGCCAGTTAAAAGTCTTGATCGCCGAAGGCACTCCGATGCACATGGTCAGAATGGAAAAGGCAAACGCCGAGTACGGACTCATGCCGCTCATGAACATGTGGTGGCCCCACACCATGAATCCGAAAAAGCCGATCGCCATCATCGCGTAAACCATCGCCTTATATCCAAAGATTGGTTTCCGCGAAAACGTCGAAAGAATCTGCGAGGCCACGCCCATCCCCGGCAGGATCGCGATATAGACCTCGGGATGCCCGAAGAACCAGAACAGATGCTGCCACAGCAGCGGCGATCCGCCCTTGTGCCCCATGATCTGTCCGTTCACCACCACCAGCGGCACATAAAAACTCGTACCCAGGTTCCGATCCATCAGCAGCAAAATCCCTGCAGAAAGCAGCACCCCGAACGCCAGCAGTCCCAGAATCGCCGTGATGAACCACGACCATACGGTCAGCGGCATGCGCATCAACGTCATGCCCTTCGCCCGCAGATCCAGCGTCGTCGTAATAAAATTCAGCGCGCCCATCAACGATGCAACACAAAAGATCGCAATGCTCGTGATCCACAAATCCGCCCCGAGTTGCTCGCCTGGTCCAGCCGAGGGCAACGCACTCAGCGGCGCATATCCCGTCCATCCATGCAGCGGTGCCCCGCCCGTCACAAAAAATGCGGCGATGATGGTCACGAACGCCACGAACGTCGTCCAGAACGAAAGCATATTCAGCACTGGAAACGCCATGTCCGGTGCCCCAATCTGAATCGGCAGAAAATAATTTCCGAACCCGCCCTGCGGCGCCGTCGTCAGCACGAAAAACACCATGATCGTTCCATGCATGGTCAGCAGGCTGAGATAAGTTTCCGGCTTGATCTCCCCCACCAGCGGCAGCACCGCATTCGGCCAAACCAGATGCAGCCTCATCAGCAACGACAAGAACATCCCCACCCACACCGCTGTGAGCGCCAAAAAGAAATACTGAATGCCAATGACTTTGTGATCCAGGCTGAAAATATATTTCCGGATAAAGCCCTGAGGAGCAGCGTGCGCATGAATCGCAACCGGGGTCGCCATGTTATTGTTTCTCCGCCTCCCGTGCCGCCAGCCACTTATCAAAATCTTCCTGGCTGACCACGTGCACCATCCCGTGCATCTTGTAATGTCCTAAGCCGCATAGCTCCGCGCATGCGATTTCATACTCGCCAATCGCGGTCGGCTTGAAGTGCATGTGAATATTCAGTCCCGGCACCGCGTCCTGTTTGAATCGCAGCGATGGCACAAAGAAAGAATGAATCACGTCCACCGATCGCAAGCTGATATCCACCTGGCGATCCACCGGCAAATACATCGTGCCTGTAACCACATCGTCCTTCGAGGCCGGATCAGAAGTGTTCAATCCCACCGCCGCCTCGCCGCCCGACGAAGGATCCATCAGCTTCGGACTCGTCGCCCCATACTTTCCGTCCGGTCCCGGATAGCGGAAGTACCAGGCAAACTGCATCCCGGTTACCTCCACCTGCACCGCACCCGCTCCCGCCGGATCCCAGCGTTGGCTCGCCCACACCGGACCGCCCATCAGATTTAATCCGATGAACAAAATCGTCGTAAGCACCGTCCAGATAATCTCCAGCTTGGTATTGCCGTGCGAATACAGCACCGGTGGCGAGGAAGGTTTCTGCTGATATCGCCAGACGATATAACCGAGCGAGAGTTGCGCCGCCAGAAAAACAATTCCCATCAACACAAATGTCAGGGCAAATTGTCCGTCAATGAAGTGTGCGGCTTCGGCAGCCCCGGCGGGCAACCACCATGTCTTGGCGACGAAGAAGTAAGTGCTGGCGAGCGTGATCACCCAGATCACTGCCATTAACGCGAGGCCCATTCCCCAGTCCTCCGGAAAGAAAGACGAAGCGAGACGATCTCCCCACGGCCGTTGCCACGCCCCACAGCGCTAAGCAACAGTCGGCGGCGAGTTTACCACACCCAGCCAGCAAAAAAGCAAGCGACTTGTAGAAGAAACTTTTATGGACGAACCACAAAACTTTGTGCAGATAAAAAAGTTTGTCCACCCAAACAAACCTTTGTCATTCCTCGCGAAGCGAGGAACTTGCTGTCGCCGGCAGTACCCAAGACCTGCGAAACACGCGCGCCACCGCCTTAGAGATCGTTCTTGATCCGTGTGAATCCGTGGAAATCCGCGGCCAACTTTTTATTTCTCACTCCACTCCGGCACCCTCCCCGGTGTCCAGGGCGCACCCGCAGCCTCCATATCTTTCTCCAGCTTGGCCAAATCAACCTCAACCAGCGTATGAAGTTTGCTCAACTGCCCCGCGAACTCCGCCGCCGCAATGTTGTAATCCTCAACATGGCTCTGCGTCGGCCTCGCCAGCGAGAATCTCTCACCCTCCATGATGGCCTCGATCCGGTCATTGATCGACGACGCTACCGGCTCATTCCGCTTCTGCATTTCTGAATCCCCGCTCAGAGCTCGTAGGATCGCTCGATTATTCCGCTCGATCACATCCGCCTCCGCATCCAATTGTTTCTCCGCCGCCGGAGTATCATTCAGCGCTTCGCGAATCAACTTCAACCGATCTTCCACCTCATGCGCCGTATGCGTAGCTCCGGACACCGCCCGGTAAAGCCGCGCCACCTTGCGATGAAATTCCTCCCGCGCCGCCAGATCCCCCGCACTCATCGAACTCTGCCCATCCGTTACGACCTTGAAATTCTGCGCCGCCCCCAGCTCCGTCACCACTCCATCTACATCCTGGAAACACTTCACCGAGTACGATCCCGGCAGCACCAGCGTTCCATTTGCCGAAGCCGGAGGGAAATCCTCTTCGTCAGCGTCCTCCTCATGCTTTGGAAGCGCCACCACCGGATACCTCAAATCCCACGCCGCCCGCTGAAATCCTGCCTCGATGCCACCTTCCACCCGCCGAATCGCCGTCCCCGATTCGTCGTAAACCATAAAGTAAACCTCAGGCTTCTTCTCCTCAGCCTCCGCCCGCAACTCATCATTCGAGGGATAGGGCAGCGTCTGATTTTTCTTCGCCGCTTCCTTTTCTGCCTCCTGCCGCTTCTCTTTCTTCGTCTTCAATTTGTCTTTCAAGTAAGCCGTGAACACCGCACCGTAAGGCGGATTCTCCGCTGTATAAAACGCGTCCCCCTGAAACCCTTTCTTCGGTTCGCCCAGCGGATGCCGCTCGATGTACAGCAAAGCATCCTTCAGCGGATACGTCGCCGCCGTTTGCTCCAACGATTCTGCCTTCACCTGCCGCAGCGCCGATACATCGTCAAGCACGTAGAACCCGCGCCCAAAGGTCGCAATCACCAGATCGCTCTCCCGCGCCTGCAGCACCATATCGCGCACCGCAATCGGCGGGAGTCCGCCTTTCAACTGCACCCAGTGCGCGCCGCTGTCAACGGTAAAGAACGCTCCAAACTCCGTTCCTGCGAACAGCAGATTTCCATTCACCGCATCTTCTGCGAACGCCAGCACCGACCCGTTCTCCGGCAAGTTCCCCGCAATCGATGTCCACGTCTTTCCCGCGTCCGTCGACTTCAACAAATAAGGTTTGAAATCCTCATTCTTGTGATTGTCAAACGCCGCGTACACCGTATTCACATCATGCTGCGAAGCCGCTAGCCGGCTCACGTACGTCATATCTGGCACGCCCGCAAATTTTTCATATTTCGTCCACGTCTGTCCGCCATCGCCCGTCACCTGAATCAGCCCGTCATCGGTTCCCACATAAATCAATCCTTCTTTTTTCGGCGACTCCGCCAGCGCCACAATGTTTCCGTAGAACGACGTCGAAGCATTCTTCGCGACCGCATCCGGCTCCCACACTTTCCCCATCACCGGCAACTTATTCCGATCAATCTGCCGCGTTAGATCTCCGCTGATTGCCTTCCATGTATCCCCGCGATCATCGCTGCGAAACAATTTATTCGCCGCAAAATACAGCCGCGTATGCGAGTGCGGCGAGATAATCACCGGCGAATCCCAGTTCCACCGCAGCGGAGGCTCTCCCTTACCCTCCTGCGGTTGCAGTACCAGCTCCTGTCCCGTGGGCTTGTCATACCGCACCAGCACGCCATACTGCGACTCCGAATAAATCGTGTTCGGATCCGCCGGATCCACCACCGACCGGAATCCATCCCCGCCCGTGGTCACAAACCAATCTGAATTCATAATTCCGTTGACGTTTCGCGTGCGCGACGGCCCGCACCAGGAAAAATTATCCTGCGTCCCGCCGCACACGTTATAGAAGGGAAGCGCGTTATCCACCGCCACGTCGTAAAACTGCACCGTCGGCAGGTTCGCCTTGAACTCCCAGCTCTTCGCGTCATCCCAGGTCTCATACATCCCGCCATCCGACCCCAGCAGCCAATGCTTCGTATCGTCCGGATCAATCCAGATCGCATGATTGTCCCCGTGATGATTCGCCTCCTGAACTTTATGCAGTGTCTTGCCGCCGTCGAGCGACTCGCGCAAATTCACGTTCATCACGAAAATGCGATCCACATTCTTCGGATCACATACCACGTGCGCGTAGTACATCGCGCCCACATCGAATTCATTCTTCCGCTCCCACGTCGCCCCGCGATCATTCGACCGGAAAATTCCGCCCTTGCCATCCGCCGCTTCAATCGTGGCGTACACCACATTCGGATCCGCTGGCGAAACCGCCAGCCCGATCCTTCCCATATCCACCGTCGGCAATCCGGATTTCAATTTGTTCCAGGTCGCGCCCGCGTCCGTCGATTTATAAATCGCACTCTCCGGCCCGCCATCGATCAAAGTAAAAACATGCCGCCGCCGCTGATAAGCCGCCGCATAAACAATGTCTGGATTCGATGGATCCAGCGCCACATCCACCACGCCCGTGTTCTCGCTGATGGTCAGCACCGCCTTCCAATTCTTTCCTCCGTCCACCGACTTATACAGCCCTCGATCGCCGCCCGCTCCCCACAGCGGACCCTCCGCCGCCACGTACACCACCTTTGAATCCTTCGGATCGATCACCACCCGCCCAATATGATCCGACTTCTTCAATCCCAGATTCTGCCAATCCTTACCTCCATCATCCGACCGGTAAATTCCATCTCCATACGCCACGCTGCGCTGCGAATTGCTTTCGCCCGTGCCCACCCACACCACCGCCGGATCATTCGGATCGAGCGCCACCCATCCGATCGAATACGACGCCTCCTTATCAAACACCGGAGTCCACGTCGTCCCATCATTCACCGTCTTCCACACACCGCCCGACGCCACACCCACGTAGTACTCAAACTTATCCTTCGGATTCACCGCAATCGACATCACTCGCCCCGAAGCCACCGCCGGCCCCAGAGACCGAAACTTCAGCCCGGAAAAAGTATCGGCCGTCATCCCGCCCTTTTTCTCTTCGTCTTTTTTCTCTGAGTCTGAAGCTTCCTTTTTTTGATCCTTCTTCTGACTTTTCTTCGCCGACGGCGCCGCCGCCGGCTTGTCCGCATCCTTATCCTGAGCGAAAGTAGCCGAACCGATCAGCAGGAAAGCAAGCACGAACATCCAGCAGCTTGCGATCGAAGAATGCTTTTGGGTGGCGCAGCGCTTCAGCGCTGCGATGAAAGCACTTTTGCAGGCGCGGGCTTTAGCCCCGGAGGTATTCAGTGCAAGACTCTCAATATTCGGTCGACTCGATTTCACGAAGCGCTCCAATCCAAAGATTTCCAAAACCGATATGTATACAGGATTCCGCCCCCGGTTAGAAGCGATATCTCGACAGCTCTGTCATCCTGAGCGGAGGTCGCGCTTCGCGAACGCGAAGCACACCGCAGTCGAAGGAACCCTACCGCTACGACCCTGCGTAGTTCCGGAAGAGTGCGGGTGCCCCACCCTTGCGCGCCCTTCGCGCAGAGCCTGCCCTGAGCTTGTCGAAGGGGCGGGGATTTTGACTTTCGACAAGTATCACAAAATTAAGCAGTGCGTCTGGGTTCTGACTCTTAACCCACCTCGCAGAATCACGTTAAAATCATCCGATGCCCCGCAAGCCCGAAATCCACGGCCACGAAACCCGCTACCTCAAACTCCAGAAGAACAACTGCTTCGTCTGCGGCCAGAACAATCCCGACGGCATGCGCCTCAAATTCATCCTCGACGAAGAACGCCAAACCTTCATCTGCCACTTCCGCCTCAGCAAACGCTACACCGGACCTCCCGGCCACTGCCACGGCGGCGTCATCGCCTGCATCCTCGACGACGCCATGGGCAAGGTCAACAAGCTTCACCACGTCGTCGCCCTCACCAAAGAGATGACCGTCGAATATTTCAAGCCCGTCCCGCTGCATAAGCCGCTGCGCGTCGAGGGCAGGGAAGTCAGCGTCCACGGCCGTCAGCACATCAACACCGCCGAGATCCTCAACGAAAAAAACGAAGTCCTCGCCCGCAGCCGCGGCATCTTCGTCGCCATCGACCCCGAAAAAATGTTCGCCAAGTATGCAGAACGCTAGCCCCCCGGCTCTGTCATCCTGAGCGGAGGGATTCGGGCCGTCGCGGCCCGAACTACGAAGTCGAAGGACCCCTGTCTTCTTACCTTGACGGCGGCGATGCGAGGCATTTCTTCCCCGACCCTGCGCCACACCCGGGGGTACCGCGAATTATGAATGCCCTGTAAAATAGAAACAGCCGGTAGCCGCGCGCCACCAGCCAATCCTTCGCGCTTGCGAAAAGGTACCCACGGTATCCCCACATGCCTAGCAACAACGGTAGCTCCACCAGCCTCCGCCTTAAGACCGGCCTCGCCGAAATGTTAAAAGGCGGCGTCATTATGGACGTCACCACCGCCGAGCAGGCCGCCATCGCCGAAAAAGCCGGAGCCGTCGCCGTCATGGCCCTCGAGCGCGTCCCCGCGCAAATCCGCGCCGAAGGCGGCGTCGCCCGCATGGCCTCACCGAAAAAAATCCGCGAGATCATGGCCACCGTTTCCATCCCCGTGATGGCCAAGTGCCGCATCGGACATTTCGCCGAAGCCCAAATCCTGCAAGAACTGGGCGTCGACTACATCGACGAGTCCGAAGTCCTCACTCCCGCCGACGAAGCTCACCACGTCGATAAGCACGCCTTCAAGGTTCCATTCGTCTGCGGCGCGCGCAATCTCGGCGAAGCCCTCCGCCGCATCGCCGAAGGCGCAGCCATGATCCGCACCAAGGGTGAGGCCGGCACCGGAGACGTAGTCCACGCCGTCAAGCACATTCGCCAGATCGTGCAGGAGATGCGTATCCTCACCGTCCTCGGAGAAGAAGAGCTCTACGCCAAGGCCAAAGAGCACGCCGCGCCCTACGAACTGGTCAAGATGGTCGCCAAAACCGGCAAGCTCCCCGTCCCCAACTTCTCCGCCGGAGGCATCGCCACCCCCGCCGACGCCAGCCTCGTCATGCAGCTCGGCGCCGAAGCCGTCTTCGTCGGCAGCGGCATCTTCATGAAGGATTCCACCACCTTCGCCGACCCCGCCGAAGCCGAAAAGCGCGCCCGCGCCATCGTCAAAGCCGCCACCCACTTCAACGACCCTAAGGTATTACTCGAAGTCAGCGAGGACCTGACGGGAGCGATGAAAGGCCTGGCTATCGCAGGAATGGATGAAGCGCACATGCTGCAGACCAGAGGATGGTAGGCTAACTTGTGTGGCGAACGCTGGGCACACGAAAGACGGATTAATTCCGCGTGTTTCGCGATGGTACCGTTACGATTGGCAGTACGCTGCTGACCTAAATAAAGTGCCGCTTGTGCAGGAGGCGGCGCTGCTCATCTCACTCACCCCAATTCTTGTCTTTCTGTCAAGCGCCACTTTTCCAAAGGTAGACGCGCCAGGGAATTCTTCACTGCCTCTCTGGATGCTGTGGGCAGCCGCGACTGCATTCGTTTTCGCACGCCTACTGTACTACTTTGCATGCCCTAAGTTCATTTGGGAGTATCGCGACTTCGGCCAATATGCAGCCCGGCAGCATTCGCATCGATGGATCGTCTGGGAGTTCTACCATAGCCTGAAGAGCCTTTCGGGATGGCAGCAGATTGTGAAGGAGATTTCCCCCAAAGGACTCACGGCCGATGTCGCTCAACTTCCCGCAGAAGTGGGGCAGCGTCTGGGTGCCGCATTCGGCGACACGCCAACGGAAGAGCTAAAAGTCCTGGACCCTGTGAACATTGATCGGGATATTTATCTCCCTATTATTGTGGATGGCAAGCGGTTGGCGCTTCCCATGCGAGAGGCTGATCCAGATTTATCTAAGAAAGAGAAGGAACTGTTCTGGATACTCTACAGCCAGGCTGCTAAAGAGCGACCGATCTTTCGTGGTATCTATTGGATCCTTGTCGGAGCTGCGGTGCTTCTCGTCTTTCTAACAGCAGTAATGAAGATCTATTTGGTTTTTAGCAACTTCAAGGCATGAACAGCTATAAACACTTCGCTACAGTATCCAGTCAGGTTTATTTTTGTTCGTCTCCGATCCGTTTAGATAGCTATAATCGCTGCCAGTTTGGCTGCACCTACTGCTTTTCGCGAAATCGCTCTCTTGATACTTCGATACCGGGCCTGAAGATCGCCAACCCCGAAGCCTTCGGAGACCGTCTATCAAGAGTAGCCCGCGGCACCATTCAGAGCGCATTCGACGAGTTCCTAGCATCGCGAGTTCCAATCCAGCTTGGAGGAATGCAGGACCCCTTTAGCGGCCTCGAAGTAAAACATCGCACAACCCTCGAGCTATTGAAGATACTGCATCGACACAATTACCCGACGATAATCAGCACAAAGTCTGTCCTCATCGTCGAAGAGCCATATGCGTCGCTCCTCAAGGCTATGAATGTTTTGGTCCGGTTTTCTGCAGCCGGGGTCCAAGAAGAGTGCCGAAGGAAACTTGAGGTCGGTTGCCCTGAAATTAGCGAGATGTTAGCCGCCGTTAAATTCCTTTCGAAGCAAGGAACGGCGATTTCTCTACGAATCCAACCAGTTATACCGGGCCACGAGAGGGCAGCCCTACGACTCGCGAGGAGGGGAGCGCGCGCCGGCGCGAAACACATTTCCTTTGAATACTTAAAGATTGGCACGGAAGGAAAGGAACAGACTATTAAGCGGGTTTCGGACGCAATTGGAGCGGACGTCTGGAGCGCGATGGAGCGGCAAGGCATCGTACGCGTCGGCAGGGATTACACGCTAAAGGCAACCGCGAAGTCTGACTTCATAAAAAGAGCAAAACAGTTATGCAAGCAGGCGCGTGTGAAATTCGGTGCTGGCGACACTGAGTTTATCCACCTGAGCGACGGAACGGGGTGCTGCAACGGATCAGAATATTTTCTTCAGGGTTCTACCCAATTTCGGTCCAACTTCGTGGGCATACTTTCCAATCGCAGGAAGGGGGACAAGATTTACTTTTCAGACCTTGAACAGCATTGGCAGCCTCAGCGCAACGTCCACCGCTACCTCACCACCGACTCCAGGGGGAGAAGCTCGAATAAGAAGCTATCCAGTTGGATGTCGTTGCTCGCTCGTCGCTGGAATGGCGGGAAGAGCCCCTACTCGCCGTCGTTTTTCTTTGGCATTAGATGGAGCGGAAAACTGGACAATAGGGGCTATAAAATCTACGAAGTTGAAGACATCTTCTGAAGGCGGGTGGCCCGCTCTTCGCTCTTTTCGGAGGGTGGGGATTTCCAATCGCCCAAAGCTAGAGATAATCTCCCCAACTAACTTGACACTGTCCCGCGTCTCACCAATACTGAAATCGACAGAGTGCTTTACACCACGTGATTTGCCTAATGGCTCCGGACTCCGGAGCCATTTCTCTTTGGGCGGGTGCCCCATCCTTGTCGCGTCTTTTGCGACAGGGTGGGGTTTTCGACTTCGCGTCCGCCCACACTTGTCTCGGGGAGCCAGGGGCCTGGGCCCAGCCTAATTGAATTCGAGGTGCCCCGCTCAAGCTCTGCTTGGGCGGGGATTTTGACATCAGCGCCGGTTGCCCAGGTCTGGGGCGTCTACTCGCATGTACTGGAAAAGCATCCCCGCGTCACACTCCCCTCTTCAGCAGCACGGCGAGACTGCGCGGAACAGATGGATGCTCCGTCGGCAACAGCCCAACCCTGCTCGCAGCCTCCATTTCAGACTGAAAATACGCCTGCTTCACGTGGCCGGCCGGCTCAACCACTAAACACTCTGCTCCTGGTTTCGAAGCCTGCGCCACCTCGGCAAAGAAGCGGTTAGCGTCCGGCAGTTCGTGCACTACGGCAAACGCGAGCGTAAAGTCCACCTTTCCCTTCAGGTCGGCGACGCCAAGAGTGTCAGATGAGATCAAACGTGCATCCACGCGATTGAGAAGTCCAGCCTTGGCCACGCGGCGTTTCAGCCCCGCCAGCATCTTGGGCTGGATATCTAGCGCAACCACCCGCCCCGACGCCCCAACTAGCCGAGCCAGTTCTACCGTGAAGAATCCCATCCCGGGCCCAGGCTCAAGCACCGTCATCCCTTCACGAACGAATGGGAGCAGCAACTTATGCGGGTCAAGCATAAGTCGGCGCAGCGGGCTGGCCAAAAAGTAGCCCAGCCACCACGGACAGACTCGATGAGCCATCACCACGTCCTTCGAAGCCACGCTACTCTTGTAGACGAATAAGTGGGTGTGAATATTGCGTCAGGATGGTAGCCGGTGAGCATTGTCACTGCTAACAAGGACTGGGCTAGCCTTACCGAACCAGTTCGGCCATGATGGCCTTCAGGTGAACGCGAGCGCCATCCACGTGCGGAAAATCCGTGTTCTCCGGATTGAAGACGAAAGCCAGATCGGTCCCGGCAAGAATAATCGCATCCAGCTTCTCGCGCTCGATCAGCGTGTGCGCCAGCGAACGCAACGTCTCGTAATCCTCAGCCGAGGCGCGCCCCTCTTCCACCACGCGAACGTAGATAGCGGCGATCTGATCCACTTCTTCCGGCCTCGCTGGGATCACGTCCACATCCCCATCTTCGAGCGTGCCAAACAGCTGCGTCTCCATCGTCAGCCGCGCTCCAAACAGGGCTACGCGGTGAAGCTCCCGTCGCTTTACCTCGTCAGAAATGGCACCGAGAAGGCTAACCAGTGGAAGGGGCGTAATGGCCGCCAATTCGGCGGCACACACTTGCGGTGAAAATGCCGGAATCGCCGCAATCTCCGCTCCGGCGCGAGCAAGCTGCCCGAGCAATGCCGCAAGGTAGTTCGCCAACTGGTCCGCCTCGCGGGCGGCGGCGTGGCTCATCACGCGGCGCACATCCGCATGCACCATTACGATCCGCGGGGTGAGACCCAGCCCAAGATGCGCCGCCACCAGCTCCTTGTAATAGAAGATCCCGGCGCCCACGCCGAGCCCCGCAACCAAGCCGAACGTCCGAGGCTGCGACAGCCCTGCGTTCTCACGCACTTCTGGCACCTTCGCCCGCGAGATAGTAATCCATGGGACTGTTCGGAGGCGGCTGGTGACCCAACATACGCATCATGCCAACCACCTGCCCACGATGCAGCGTGGAGTGATGAAGCACATGCCGCAGAATTTTCCAGCGGGGCAGGCGCTTCTCAACTTCGCCCGGAAGCCGCAGGTTTAGCTCGACCGTCAAGCTGCTCTCGGACCGCTCATCCAGCCAATGATCGTACCCGTCCCAGAGTTCCGGCCACTTCTGTCGAAGCTGTTCCAACGAAAGTCTCGGCCCCGGAGCTATCGGCAGCCGCCATGTTCCCATATCTGCCGTTGTCCGCAAGCAATCGAGCCACACTCTTTCGCCGTCGTAGATATGAAAAAGAGTGGCAAGAATACTCTTGTGCGAAATGCCCAAGTCGCGCCCAAGTTCCTCCGCCGTCAGAGCCGCACACCCGTCCAGCAATCCCTGATTGGCCCACGCGCTCTGGCGCACGTCGGTGATGAGCACTTGTTTAGCGAGCGACACGAGAAAAGTATATATGGCACGAAAAGCTTTTTGGGTGGCGCAGCGCTTCCAGCGCATCCCCATAAACGAACCGGCTTCAGCCGCTGAAGGACTTACTTTCCTGCTAACAAAGACTTCGTGCTAACAAAGACGCGTACCCTACGTCTACCTCCACAGTAGTCCTCACTGCGAACCTCAGGAGCAATCTCGATGAAGCATCTTCTTGTGCTTACTCTGCTGACAGTCGTCGCCACCAGCGCCTTTGCTCAATCTCAATCTCAGGACCAAGCTCCGCTTCCTGCGCGCTCCCGATCCGATGAGATGTTGGATCGATGGAACGCCATCGGCAACAAACTCGTCGCCATGGCCCAGGATTTTCCCGAGGACAAATACGATTACAAGCTGCAGAAAGACGAGCGCACCTTGGCCCTGAATCTTCTCCACGCTGCCGCACTGGATTTCGTCCTCATCCGGGCGGTTGCCGGTTCCAATATCGGGCCCGACTTCGGCGAAGGCGACAACCCGTCGCGAGATGCTTTCAAGACCAAAGCCGACGTCGTGAAATTCGTTCAGGAGGCAGTTGCGGACGGAGCGGACGTGATCAAACAGCAGGGCGATGCGGGGCTGGATAAAACCACGAAGCTTGGGAAGAAGCTGCACCACAATTCCGACATCTGGATCTTCGCTATCGAGCATAGTGCGGAGCACTACGGCCAGCTTGTGGTCTACTACCGCGCCAACAATATGGTTCCGCCGGATTCGCGGCGATGATTGATGATGATGACGACGATGATAAAGATGACGATGATAAGGATGGTCACTCCCATGAAACATATACGAATCCTTCTCCTGGTGGCTGCACTAGTCTCTACTGCGACCGCCGCCGGCCACGGCGCGCCAAGCTCCGCACCCGCCACACCGCAAGCGCAACCATCGCAGCCGCTGCCCACCATCGCCTCCACCGCGGACCGCGAGATCAGCGCCATCGAAAAACAAATTGTCGAGGTGGCCGAAGCTATGCCGGAAGAGAAATTCAATTTCTCTCCCGAAGGCTTGAACATTCCAGGCAGCGACTATAAAGGAGTGCGCACTTTCGCCGTGCAGCTGAAGCATGTGGCCGCCTCCAACTATTTCTTATGGTCCCCGCTTACCGGCGAGAAGATTCCGGAAAACATTAAGGACGGGAACGGCCCCGCAGAATTGAAAACCAAAGCCGAGATCATTAAGTTTCTGAAGGATTCTTTTGCCCTGGGTCATAGGGCGGCGGCTACGTTGACCAGCGAGAATATTTTGCAGACCCCGGAGCACAGCAAATCCTCCCGCCTTCGCCTGGCCACATTCGGTGTCGCCCACGCCTATGATCATTATGGGCAGATGGTCGAGTATTTGCGGATGAACGGAATCGTGCCGCCAGCCAGCCGAGCAAAGTCGGACTGACCGGCGGAACGGCTCAAATCTGCAGCCGGCACGGACTCGGGCATCACCGCGTACTCAAGCGCTCATTGCCTCGCGCGAGGGCAGGAATTTTTCCAGCGTGTCGTAGCTCATGGCCATGCCGTACTGCATCGGCGATTTCAGCACCGCATCGCGCGTCTCGCGCGAGTTATACAAAATCGTCTGGGTCAGCGTAGTCTTGCCATCGCGCTCCGTCAGCACGATCGTGTCTACGGCCTCCCCCGGATACCATGCCTCGTCAAATACTTCCGTAGCAACAATCCGCTCCGGCGCCACCACCTCGCGATAAACGCCACCCATCCCCATCTCGCGTCCGTTGCTGTCGTTGCGCCATACGTACCGATACTTGCCGCCTGCCCTCAGGTCGACCTCGCACACCGGCATCGACCAGCCATCCGGTCCCAGCAACCACTTCTTCAGCAGCTCGGGCTGGGTGTAGGCGTCAAATACCAGCCGTCGCGGTGCATCGAAGATGCGGGTAACCACAATCTCGCGGTCACCATGGGCTGTGATGCTGAACGTCCCACTATTTTTCATTGCTTTCTCCTTGAGTATGGACTCGTCATTAGCATGGGCTTGTCGTTTCGCACGAGCTTGTCATTAGTATGGTCTTGTCATTCCGAACCGGGCGCCTAGCCCGGTGAGGAACCTGCTTTAATGCTCGCGCGCCTCCCCCGCTTCTTTCCCCCACTGGTTTGCAAGTCATGCAGAAGTGCATCCAGACGGCCGAACTGCGCCTCCCAGAACCGGCGGTAGTTCTCCAGCCATTGCGTGGCTTCCCGGAGAGGCCGCGCTTCTAATCTCCGCGGACGGCGTTGCGCATCGCGTCCGCGGGAAATCAGTCCAGCGCGCTCCAGCACTTTCAGGTGCTTGGAAATCGCCGGTTGGCTCATCGCGAACGGTTCCGCCAGGTCGGTGACCGAAGCCTCGCCCTTGGCTAGCCGGGACAGGATTGCTCGCCGCGTGGGATCGGCCAGGGCCGCGAAGGTCGCGTCTAAGCGAGCCGCCGACCGTGCATAACCATACTGTTCCATAACCGAATGGTAATGTATAGAACGCGCCCTTTCCTGTCAAGCGAATTTTCCGCCCACGATACAATCCTCCTCTATGCCTCACTGGGCGGAGCAGTTCGGAATTCCCCGCGCAGCACTTATCCATTCCGTGCGCACGGCTGTGGCTTCTGTCGTTTCGCTGCTATTGGCTCGCGCCCTCAAGCTGCCGGAGTTTTATTGGGCTCCTATTTCCACCATCGTCGTTGTTCTCTCCACCTTGAATCCCCGGACCGTCGCATGGCAGCGTTTTGCGGGTACGGCGTCGGGCGCGGCTCTGGGTGCGCTGATTGCAACGTATTTTCGTCCGACCTGGATCGTCTATGGCTTGGGGATTTTGCTTTGCGGCATTTTTTCGGCACTCTTGCGGATCAGAAGCGCCTATCGCTTCGCCGCCATTACGCTGAGCATCGTCTTGCTCATCACACACACTCGGCCGCCCTGGATCGTCGCAGTGCACCGTTTTGTCGAAGTGTCCTTGGGGATCGCGGTGGCCTTGGTGATCACCGTCATATGGCCGGTGCCTGCAAGCTAGCCCGGAAAGAGTGATCCGGTAAAATCAACTCAGCATGAAAATAGGAGTCTTGGCGCTGCAAGGCGATTTCGATGCTCACCGCCGCCGCCTCGAGGAGCTGGGCGCTGACGTTGTACTCGTCAAGAGGCCCGAGCAACTCGATGAAATCGACGGCCTCGTGATCCCCGGAGGCGAATCGGGCACGTTCCTGAAATTGCTGGGCGAAGACGGCTTCGAAAAGCTGAAACAGTTCGTGCGCGTGAAGCCCACCTTCGGCACCTGCGCCGGCGCAATCTTGCTGGCGGCAGAAGTCGAAAATCCCAAGCAAGCCGGCCTCGGCGCCATCGACATCGGCATCCGCCGCAACGCCTATGGACGCCAGCTCGACAGCTCCATACGGCAAGGCAACTTGATTCAGGGAAAGCTGGGAAGCTCGCCGCTCGAAATGGTCTTCATCCGCGCCCCAAAAATTGAGCGCGTCGGCCCCAGCGTGGAAGTCCTCGCCACCGAAGGCAAAGATCCGGTAGCCGTCCGGCAGGGAAGAGTCATGGCCGCCACCTTCCACCCCGAACTCTCCGAGGACACGCGGGTTCATCAGGCCTTCCTCGACCTGTGTGGAACGGAAACACCGGTCCGCTGACGTTCGGCTTCGAGGTTGGTTTCCTCGCGCGCGGATTTTCCCAAAACTTTTTTCTTGACATGTTCATCGCGTAACTGTAAGGTTACGCATTATGCGGAACCGTTCGGTTACATATTCCTCGGAGGCGACCTTTCAGGCCCTCGCCGATCCCACCCGCCGCGCCGTCCTCGATTTACTGCGTCGCGGCAGCCAGCCTGCCGGAGAAATCGCTGGAGCTTTCCCCGTCTCGCGTCCGGCCATCTCCAAACATCTTCGGCTGCTGCGCCGGGCCCACCTCGTGCGCGAGCACCGCGAAGGCCGTCACCGCGTCTACCATCTCAATCCCGAGCCGCTCCGCGCCGTGGATTCCTGGCTCGATCAATACCGCACCTTCTGGAAGATGAATCTGAACAATCTGAAGACATTTGTCGAATCCGAGTACGCCAAAGAAACCAGGCAGAAGCCTGCATCAAAACCGACTCACAAAAACTTAAAAGGAGAGGTCTAACATGAAAACACTTCGCTTCACCCTTTCACTCCTGCTGCTCCTCGCCGCAACTGCTGCGCTCTCGCAGACCGCCACCCAGAAGTCATTCGACCAGCTCAAGACTCTTACCGGGTCTTGGGCAGGGAAGAATTCCCAAGGCAAGCCACTACAAGTCGTCTTCCGAGACACGGCCGGCGGCTCCGCTCTGATGAGCGAGATTATCGGCGAGGGGCACGAGGATATGATTTCCATGATCCATCTCGATGGTCCCAACCGCCTGCTGTTGACGCACTACTGCGGCACCGGCAACCAGCCTCGCATGGAAGCCACGGTTTCGCCCGACGGCAAAACCTACACCTTTAATTTCTTCGACGGCACCAATCTTGCCTCTCCCGATGCCGGCCACATGCAGCGCGTCGTCTTTACCATCCTCGATGCCAACCATCACACCGAAGACTGGACCTTCAACGCCGGTGCAGGCAAAGAGATGAAGGAATTCTTTGACCTGAAGCGAAACGAAGTCGCTCAGAAATAATCTGCGTAACGGGTGCCCCATTTCTCGCTCCGTTTGCGAGAAGTGGGGAGCGCCGGGGTACTCCAAAGGACACCATCATGACCGCTCCCAAATCCGCCGTCACTTCCAACAACGATGCTGTCGTTACCGAAATCCAAGTCTCCGCGCCGCCCCAGCGAGTCTTCCAGGCCTTAACCGATCAGCGCGAGCTCATCCGCTGGTTCAACGACCCAAGTTGCCCGATCAAATTCTGGCAGATGGACGCGCGCGCCGGCGGCCACTACAGCTATGCCACGCAGAAGGGAAGCGTTGTCGTCAACGGAGTCAACGAGTTCGAGTGCCACGGCGAGATCCTCGGATTCGATCCTCCGCGTCTGCTCGTCTACACCTGGTATGGCAACTGGCACGAGAATAAATCGCTGCGCACGCTCGTCCGCTGGGAATTAACTCCCGTCGCTGCTGGCACGCATGTAAAAGTCACGCACAGCGGCCTGGCGCAAGAAGCGGCTGCCCGCAAGGATTACAGCGGCGGCTGGCCCGGTGTGCTCGAAAACCTGAAAAAGTTCACCGAACACTGACGTGTGGAACGGACACTCTTGTCCGTTGCTTTTGATTTTGCATTTGCTTTGACTTTCGATCTGAAAAACGCTAGGAGAGCACCATGGCGAACGCTGCAATCCCCCCCGATCAAGATGTTGTCACCTGCGAGATATTCATTGCCGCGCCGCCGGCCCGCGTCTTTGACGCCATCACCGACCCTCGCCAACTCCCACAGTGGTGGGGACAAACAGAAATGTATCGCGTCACCAACTTCGAATCCGACCTGCGCGTCCACGGCAAATGGAAGAGCACCGGCGTCGGCGCCAATGGTGACACCTTCTGGGTCAGCGGCGAGTACCTCGAAGTCGATCCGCCGCGTCTCCTGGTGCAGACCTGGACCTCCAGCTACGCGGGCGATCTGAAAACCGTGGTTCGATGGGAGCTCGAGCCGCAGAGCGTGCATGGCCTGCACCCAAGCGGGCCGCAACGCGCGGGCACCGGGACACTGGTGAAGATTCATCACAGCGGCTTCGCCGGCCACCCCGAGCAAGCCAAGAGCCATGCCCAGGGTTGGGCACGTGTTCTGGCTTGGGCCCAGCTCTTCATCGAGAAAGGACAGACGATCGACACGCGCCATTGACCGCGCGCACAACCTCACGCGACAATGCAGGCGTGATCCCGCGATCGTCGAAGCATCGATCTCTCATCGCCGCCTGCATCGTCGCGCTGTTGCTCGTCGTTCACATCGCCGCCCAGACCACCCCAGCTCAGAAGGGAACTCCCATGTCTGCCCACGCCACCGGACCGTTCGAAGTCAAACTCGTCCCGCAGGACGACAAAATCGATTCCACCCTCGGCCGCATGACCATCGACAAAACTTTCCACGGCGATCTCGAAGGCACCAGCAAAGGCCAGATGCTCACCGCCTCTACCGACGTGAAAGGTTCTGCCGGTTATGTCGCCATCGAACGCTTCACCGGAACGCTTCGCACTTCCGCCGGCGGCCCACGCGCCGGTTCTTTCGCCCTTCAGCACATCGGCACGCTCACGCGCGGCACTCCTGAACTAAGCGTCACCGTTGTCCCCGATTCCGGAACCGGCCAGCTCGTGGGCCTCACTGGCAAGCTGAACATCCACATCGCTGACGGAAAACATTCCTACGACTTCGAATACACCTTGCCCGATGCCCCGTAGCCATCATTGTGAATAATTGCGAACTGCGGCTGATCAATCTGAACCAGAGGTTGAAAAGCTGTTTCGCCTTACCAAGCTGGCTTCCGTCTTCGAAGGCCACGAAAATTTGTTGGGGATGACCCCGGACTAGAAGTGATGTCATTAAATGGTTTTGGTAGGGCACGGCTTTGCGCAGGGCACAGGTCTGGCAAGGGATCGGTTCAGGCAGGGCATAGGTTTGGCAAGGGCATGGGCTCGGGAAGGGCACGACTTCAGTCGTGCCACTCAAAATTGCCTTTGGGTGGCGCAGCGCTTCAGCGCTGCGATATGAATTTGTTTTTTCAATGCGGGCTTCAGCCCCTGAGGACGAAGGCCGCCGTGCCTGCGCGCTAGCCCGCCACCGTCTGTTGTACTCCGACCATTGACCTCACCTCCGGCTCCGACGGAACAATGATCCATGCCAGCAAGTACGTGATGATGCCCGGGCACACTCCCGACGCGAATGTGATAAAGAGGCATACGATGCGCACCAGGGTTACGTCCACATCGAAATAGTGAGCCAGCCCGGCGCAAACCCCCGCGATCTTTTTCTCGCTGCGGGAGCGCATCAGTTTCCTCGGTGTCGACAACATGCCCACCATCTTGCCGCACCCAGAGCACGCCCGGTCCCCCTCCGCGATGGCCTTACCGCAAGCATTGCAGTACATATCGTGCCTCCCTTACATCCTTGGATACGACGAATGCGCGGGAAATGTTCCTTGATCCGTCTTCCCGCCCGGGGTCGGGATTACCGTTGCTCCTGATCCCACTCCCGCCCAATCCTTGTCAAGACCCTAAACCTCAGCAATTTCCCTCAACCCACTGATTCACTGCCAGATATAATTTCCCCAAAATGTCCCAATCACCCCCTCCAACCTGCTATTCTGAATATATAGAGTAAAAACCACGGCGCAGCCCCTATCGGAGCAGCGCCGTTTTCGTTTTTGCCATTAAATCTTAAGGAGTTCACCCTGCGCAGCCGCCTGCTGCGCTTTTTATTATGTCGAACATCATCCACAGCCCGCGCCCCCAAACTCATCCTCAAAAAGTCATCACCATCCACGCCGTCGCCGTCCCCACTCGCAAACGTCGCGGAGAAGCCGCCGAGGCCGCCTTCCTCGCCCGCGCCACCCATATCGGCTTCAGCGTCTGCCTTCCCTGGGGAGACAGCAACCGCTACGATTCGGTCGTCGAACTCGACCGCGGCTTCCTCCGCGTGCAAGTCAAATCCGCCACCCGCTACGCCGAGACCCGCTACCGCGTCAAAACTACCGGAGCCAACGGCCAGGTCTACACCTCCGCCGAAATCGATTTCTTCGTCGCCTATATCGTCCCCGAAAACCTCTGGTACATCATCCCCATCCAGGCCATCGGACACCGCAAAGGCGTCCGCTTCTAGCTTCTGTGTTGAAATGCGAAGTCGTGGGGGAGGTCTACTATTTCTATATACTACTCATCATGTCCGCTGTTCCCCAGAAGACGTTTTACCTCGAAACCTTCGGCTGCCAGATGAACGTCCATGACTCCGAAAAGGTTATTGGCACGCTCGTCCACGAGGGATACCAGCAGGTGCAAACGGTCGAGCAGGCGGACCTGATTCTCTACAACACCTGCTCCATCCGTGATAAGGCGGAACAGAAAGTTTTCCATCGTCTGGCGGATTACAAGAAGTTGTTGGCCCAGGGCAAAAAATTTGGCGTGCTGGGCTGCGTGGCGCAGCAGGAAGGCGAAAAAATTTTCGAGCGTGCGCCGCATGTATCGATGGTATGTGGCTCGGCCTCGTATAGAAATCTGCCGCAGATGCTGATCCAACTCGAAACAGGAAAGCCTGAAGCAGGGAAGCCTTTGCGCGTCACCGGACTCGACGATCGCGAGACCGACGAATGCTTCGAGACCGAATTCACCGCCCGCACCAATCCCCATCGCGGATACATCACCATCATCGAAGGCTGCGACAAATTCTGCGCCTACTGCGTAGTGCCCTTCACGCGCGGAAAGGAACGCAGCCGCACCTCCGAGTCGGTACTCGCCGAAGCCCGCCAGATGGCCGATCTCGGCTATACCGAAATCCAGTTGCTGGGCCAGAACGTGAATTCCTATAAAGATCCGGACTGCGGGTCTTCCGGAAAAAAGAGAACCTTCGCCGAATTGCTGGCTGCCGTAGGAGAAGTTCCCGGGATTCGGCGAGTTCGCTTCACTACTTCGCACCCGCGCGATTTTGGACGCGACATCATCGAAGCTATCGACGCCGTCCCTACACTCTGCGACCATGTGCATCTGCCCGTGCAGAGTGGCTCCGACCACGTGCTCAACGCGATGCAGCGGCTTTATACTCGCGAGCAATATCTCGAACGCATCGCCTGGATGAAGTCGGCCAAACGGTCGATCAGCATCACCAGCGACGTGATCGTCGGCTTTCCTGGAGAGACCGAGGAAGACTTCGCCCAGACTTTATCGCTGCTGGACGAAGTGGGCTACGACGCGGTGTTCACCTTCAAATATTCGCCGCGTCCCAATACGCCATCGCTGGCGTTGGAAGATGCGATCCCGGATCAAGAAAAGTCACGCCGCCTCGAAGTCTTGATGGCACGCCAGAAAGAAATACAAATCGCAAGCTATAAGAAATACATAGGAGAAATACTGGAAGTAATGGTGGAAGGCAAAAATGAAGCCCGGAAGCAATGGGTCGGCCGAACCAGTCATAATAAAACCCTGAACTTCACCGCACCCGAAACATCCGCTCTTCAACCGGGATCGTATGTAAACGTAAGGACGACCCACAGCTTTCCTAACAGTCTGGCGGGAGAATTGGTGGTATAAAGGCGAAAGACGCAGAGTTTCCAGGAGTTCCGATGGAAGTAGAGATGACAATCCGCGGCCTTTTAATGGATCCGGTGACGAATACGCCTATTGTGATTTTGAAAGATGTGGCGGGAGAGTCGGTGTTGCCGATCTGGGTGGGAGTTTATGAGGCGAATGCGATCGCGCTGGAGATGGAGAAGGTAAACACTCCGCGTCCGATGACGCATGACCTCATCAAGAATGTGCTGACGGGATTAGAAACGCAGGTTCACAAAGTTGTGGTGACGGAGCTGCGCGAAGATACGTTTTATGCGGTAATCTGGCTGGAGCGCGGAGGCGAGGTGGTCAGCATTGATTCGCGGCCGTCGGATGCGCTGGCCTTGGCGTTGCGGGTGGATTGTCCGATCTTCGTGGATGAGATCGTGCTGAAGAATTCGAAGCAGGCGGCGAATATGTCGGACCGCGTGAGCGCGGAAGAGTTGCGGAAATATCTGGAAGGGCTGAACGACGAAGACCTGGGGAAGTACAAGATGTAGGAGTAGCCTCGCAGGGCAGGCTCGCCGGCACGCGGTCTAAATTCCTTGGACAACTTATCGGAGCGGGCGCGAGCCTGGGCTCAGCTGTTTAACTTTACATAATACCTGTTATCGGACATTGCTACCCCGCTGTTTTATCCGTGCAATACTCAATCCTGCAAACGAACCTGCCCCAGGGGCTAAAGCGCTTTTTTACAGTGGACCTAGGCGGCACGACTGAAGGTCGTGCCCTTCCCAAAACCAATGGTCGAGTTACTCTGTTGCAAAGCCGCTCCTTCCCAAAGTCATCCCAAACCGTTTATTGCGATAGTTGCTAGTCGGATGGGAATACGATTTTAGGATGGAACAAGGTGCCGGCGACGCGGGTGGCGATGGCGAGCAAGTCGTTTTGGTTGGCGAACACTTTCACTTGGCGGGCACGGGAGAGTTCAGGGAGATTGACGGGACGGCCACTGCGGATGCGGGCGGCGGTGGCTTCGTCGGCAGTAACCGACGGAAAGAGCGGGAGCAGCTGGCGGGGGTGGATGAAAAAAGATTGGATGGTTCGAGTTTCAGTTGCGCTCGCGTTGTCGAGCACGTCCACGGTGTCGCCTACAGGTGAGGCCGGGGTAGGGATTCTTCGACTCGCGCTCGCATCCACTCGCACTCGCTCAGAATGACAGAGTTCGTTTTCAGGCATCGCCATCTTCCCTGCTTCGCCCGCAGAATGAGCGCCGGTGAGTGGCAAGACGCTGCAGGCTTCGATCGCCTCGAGGGTGTGGGCTTGGGTGATGTCGAACTCAGCGACGGAGGTGCGTCGGAGGGATTCGAGATGGGCTCCGCAGCCAAGGCGCTGGCCCATTTCGTGAGCGATGGAGCGCATGTAGGTTCCCGAAGAGACACGCGCGCGGAAGTGGGCACGGTCGGCCTCGACCGCGGTGATAACGAATTCTTTGATCTCTACCTGAACGGGTTTCAGGATGACCTCTTTCTGTTTTCGCGCCAATTTATATGCAGGGACGCCATGAATTTTCTTGGCGGAAAAAGGTGGAGGGATCTGCGAAATGAGGCCGTGGAATCCGGCAGCTAGTTTCTGGAGATCATCCAGAGCCAGACAGCCGAGGGCGGCTGTCCCCACATGAGACCCTGCGGGAAACAGTTCATTTAATGGTTCACCATCGGCATCGTAAGTATTAGTAGCAAAGCCGAAACGGATTATGCCTTCGTAGGTTTTTTCGGAAGCGATGTAGAACTGCGCCAGGCGGGTGAGAGATCCGGTGACGAGCGGGAGTACGCCCGTGGCGAGAGGATCGAGCGTGCCAAGATGGCCGACAGAGCGCTGCTGAAGAATGCGGCGCATGCGATTGACCACGTCGTGAGAGGTCCAGCCAGCGGGCTTGTCGATGACGATGACGCCATTCATAGAGGAATTTGGTAATTTGGTGATTGAGTAATTTGCTACTTTGGTCAGGCTGGCTCGCGGCCATTTTCAAAGCAAATCACCCATTCACCAAGTTACCAGATTTCTTATGCTTCCTATTCGCGACGATCAGCCTCGGTATAGCACGCCGTTTGTGACGTGGTTCTTGATTGGGCTGAACCTGGTTATTTTTTTATTTGAATTTACGCTGGATCAGCAGAGTCTGAACTCACTGATTCATCAGTTCGGTGTGGTGCCGTATCACCTGGCCGTATTTCTGGGAGGCTCGCACCGGTATCCGCTGGCGGCGATCGTGGTTCCCCTCTTCACATCGCTTTTTCTGCACGGATCGTGGATGCATGTGATCGGCAATATGTGGTTTCTGTTCATTTTTGGCGACAACGTTGAAGACTACCTGGGACACTTCAAGTACCTGGTGTTTTACCTGCTCACCGGGGTGATCGCGATGGGGACGCATATAGCCATGAATTTGCATTCGACCGCGCCTGCAGTTGGAGCCAGCGGTGCGATTGCTGGAGTACTGGGGGCTTATTTCGTTTTGTATCCCCGGGCGCGGGTGCTGACGTGGTTCTTTATATTTGTGCTATGGGTACCGGCTTGGATCATCCTGGGATACTGGTTTGTGCTGAATTTTCTAAGCGGCACGGCAACGGCGCTGGCGGTGCAACGGGGGAACATGGGTGGAGTAGCCTTCTGGGCGCACGTGGGCGGATTTGTCTCGGGGGCGCTGCTGGTGAAAGTTTTCGGCGAGCGGCAGTTGAGGCATCCCTACGCGCTAGGATGACGCGGTTTTCGGCCCGGAATTAAAAACAAAGTCAAAAGCGACGAACAAGAGTGTCCGTCCCACATGTGCAGTTATTTCTTGGGGCGCGATTCCGGAGGGACGAGACCGGAGAGCCGATAGTAGACGACGAGCTGACCGTAATGTTCGCCGCAGTGTTCGATGAAACCGTACGCCATATCCAGAACGCGAACCTTCTGGTTGGCGAAGGGGTCGATGAGCAGGTCGGACATTCCCTTGTCGCCTTTGGCCTTGATGGCAGCGGCGCCGTCGGCAAAAGACTTTTTCACGAACGCGACGATGTCAGCCTTGGTCTTGTAATCGGACCGCTTGGGATCTTCTTCCGCTGGCATCTTCTTACCCATCGCGGGATCGGTAAAAAAATAATTTGCGTTGGCGGCGTGGAGCAGCTGCTCGGCGAAGCTGCGCTGGGCGGGCGTGGGCTTGAAGTCGTATTTGTCCTCGGGAAAATCTTCGGCCATGGCGATGAGCTTGCGGCCAATGTCGTTCCAGGAGTCGAGCACAACTTTCGACGGGCTATCGGGCGGCTTCACTTCTTTCTTGGTGTCCTGTGCGTGGGCGGGGAAAGCAAGGATCGCTAAGGAGAACACGGCTGCGATCAGAAACGGCGCCTTTCTCATGGCTGGCTCCTGCGGAGAATTTGGACGCGCGTATCTTAGCTGGAAATGTGACACAAGTAAACTTGAGTCAAGATCAAGTGCAAAGTCAAAGGCGACGGACAGGAGTGTCCGTCTCACACGGTTTACACAATCAGATTCCGTTAGGGCGCTGTCGGATTAGCGACAGGAACTCGGAGCGCGTTTCGTTCGAATCGCGGAAGCAGCCGAGCATGGAGGAAGTGACGGCTTCCGAATGTTGCTTCTCGACGCCACGCATCATCATGCACAGGTGGCGGGCTTCGATGACCACGCCGACGCCTTGCGGCTCGATTACTTTCTGAATGGTTTCGGCGATCTGGGTGGTGAGGCGCTCCTGTATCTGCAGGCGGCGGGAGAAAAGTTCGATGAGGCGCGGAACTTTGCTGAGGCCGATGACTTTGCCGTTGGGAATGTAGGCGACGTGCACTTTGCCGAAGAACGGCAGCATGTGGTGCTCGCAGAGGCTAAACATTTCTATGTCCTTGACGATGACCATTTCATCGTAAGAGACGGTGAAGAGCGCGCCCTTGAGCAAGGCTTCGGCGTCTTCAGTGTAGCCGCGGGTGAGAAACTGCATGGACTTGCGAACGCGCTCGGGAGTCTGCAGAAGACCTTCGCGGTGAGGGTCTTCCCCGAGGCGGACGAGCATTTCCTGGATGAGGTCTTCAAAGCTGGCGCTGGTGAGGGTGGCGGATTCGGTTGTGGGTTTCATAGTGATAACGATTTGTAATTTTGTAATCGTGTAATTGGGCAATTTGAAAACAACAACACAGCTCGGTGTTCGCTTTAGCCTTCGTATTCGAAAGAATTCATCATCGTTTCTTCTAAGCGTACTCTCTCAAGATGCGCGTGGAGGAAGCCACGCTGCACTATTTCGTAGATCTGAATACAGAGATTTTCCGTGGTGGGCACTTTCTGGGCGAATTCTTTCACCGTATTCAAATTCTCGTGATCGAAGCGAGAGAGCACTTCCCTTTCGATGAAGCCGTCGAGATCGGTGAGGTTGCAGACCATTCCGGTTCTTTGATCGACTTGGCCGCTGACGGTTATTTCGAGGATGTAGTTGTGTCCGTGACCGTAGGGATTGTTGCACTTTCCGTAGACCGTCTGATTCTCGGCGTCGGACATCGCTTCGCTGTGGAGGCGGTGCGACGCGGAGAACAGGTAGCGGCGGGAGAGATGAGCTTTCATAATCAGCTTCTGGCGTCTGCTTCTAGCTCCTAAGCTCGGGTTTCATTTTTCTCCGTAGAAATCGACAAAGAGATCTGGAGTCTCGTAAACCCGCACCCGGTGCAGCTTGGCGTGTTCGAGTTTGGTGACCAGGCGCTGCCAGATGGCGATGGCGATGTTCTCCGTGGTGGGGATTTGGTGCAGGAATTCGGGGACTTCTTTGTTGAGAAAGCGATGATCCATGGCGTCGAGGACCTCGCGGTGCATGATGTCTTTGAGTTGCTTGAGGTCGACGACGAAACCGGAGCGGGGATCGACTTCGCCTTTCACCGTGACTTCGAGCGTGTAGTTGTGGCCGTGGCCGTTGGGATTGTTGCATTTGCCGAAGACACGGCGGTTCTCTTCCGGAGTGAACTCCGGGTTGTGGTAGTAGTGCGATGCGGCGAATTCAGCTTTGCGCGTGAGATAGACCATAGGAGAAAAGTTGCCAGTGATCAGTGGCCAGTTGCCAGTAAGTGCGTTTCGTGCGAATACTCGCGGCCCTTCCAAGGGACACTACCTTTGGCGTGCGCCCTGGCCGAGCGCCGCAAGAGATAGAAGAACAGAGGAAGGCCGAAGACGGCGAGAAGGTTTGCGTCCCAGGAAAAATGGGCGCGGCGGATTCGCGCCAGAAAAAACGCGTACAAGATCACGGTCAGCATGGCTGCCGCAATTGCGGGGCGCCAATGTCCACGAATAGCGGTGGTGACGGCGATCGCGAAGCTGGCGAGGATCAGGACAAATTCGATTGCACGAAGCGCAGCCAGGCGAAGCGGCGAGGGGAACAGGAGCGCGAGATTCTTGGTCCAGCCTTCGCGGAGTTGGGCGAATGTGCGATACATGCGGGTGCGGACAGCATCGCCGCCGAAGCGGAAGAATATTTTCCTGCCGGAACTTTTCACAGCGCGAGCCAAGGCGACGTCCTCGAGCAGGTCGCCGGCGATGGAGGCGTGTCCGCCGACGGCGTCATAGGCCTCGCGCGTGATCAGGATGTATTGACCGTTGGCGGCCGCGGCGGGAGAAGCAGGATCGCTCACCTGGGAGGGGCGAAAAGTTGCGGCCAGTTCGGCGAAGATCACCGGCATCACAGCCTTCTCCCAGAAGCTTTCCACAATTTGTTCGGGAGAATAGGAGAGCATGGCCGCGCCATGGCGCTGGGCCTCTGCGAGGCTGCGCGCAAGGGATCCGGGAAGATGGATGGTATCGGCATCGGTGAACAGGAGCCATTCTCCCTGTGCTGTTCTGGAGCCGGCGACGACGGCGTTGTTCTTGCCAGTCCAGCCTGGGGGGAGCGGCCCGGGGTTGATGACGCGGACTGGGGATTGATTGGGCGAACTCGAAAAAGCGGAGGCGATTTCGCGGGTGCGGTCGGTGGAATGGTCGTCGACCACGATGATTTCGAAGGCGACTCCGGCTTGCGCGACCAGGGATTCGAGACACGCGCCGAGGCAGGCCTCTTCGTTGCGGGCCGGGATGATCACCGACACGACTGGTTGACGAGTTGCTGTGTCTGTCGCGGGCATACGCCGAATCTATTATTATAGCGGGGTGCGACGCATCCTTCGTTTTCTCAGCAGTGCTGCCCTAGGTTTCATTCTGTTTTCTCTTTCTGGCTGCTATAGCGGCACGAGGCCGCCGCGAATTGGTTCGGCGGCGCCGGATTTCACGGTGCATGATGCTGACCACACGGTGACGCTCAGTCAACTTAAGGGCCAGGTTGTGGTACTGAATTTCTGGGCGACTTGGTGCCCGCCGTGTATCGAGGAAATGCCGTCGCTGGTGCAGATGCAGCAACGGATGAAATCCAAGGGCGTAACCGTGCTGGCGGTCAGCGTGGATGTAGATCAGGACAATTACCAGCGATTCCTGAAAGATCACAATGTGAATTTACTTTCGGTGCGTGATGGCGATCAGAAAAGCAATGCGCTCTATGGGACGTTCAAGTTTCCGGAGACTTACGTGATCGATCGCAACGGGGTGGTGCGGCGCAAGTTCATCGGAGCAGTGGATTGGACGGAGCCGGATGTGATTGAGTATTTGGGGAAGCTGTAGGGCAAGCACCTCACGGGCTGAAGCCCAGAATCTAAGCTAGGATTTAATCGCAGCGCTGAAGCGCTGGGCCACCCAAAATCCTACTCTCGAAACAAAGATTCCATGGGCAATACCACTCTCCGGAACAAAGGATTCAGGGGGCAACGCCGCGGCAAATCCATCACAACTTTGCGTGGCGGAGACGGAGGGCGTTGGTAATCACGGAGACGGAACTGAAGCTCATGGCAGCGGCGGCGAAGATGGGGCTGAGCAGCAGGCCGAAAAAGGGATAGAGCACACCGGCCGCGATGGGCACACCGATGGCGTTGTAGACGAAGGCGAAGAAAAGATTCTGGCGGATGTTGCGCATGGTGGCGCGGCTCAGGTTGCGGGCGCGCAGAATTCCGATGAGATCGCCTTTGACCAGCGTGATGCCGCCGCTTTCCATGGCGACGTCGGTGCCAGTGCCCATGGCGATCCCAACATCGGCTTGCGCGAGCGCGGGGGCGTCATTGATGCCGTCGCCCGCCATTGCGACCACTCTTCCCTGCCCTTGCAGTTTGCGGATGATTTCTAATTTGCCTTCGGGTAAGACTTCGGCTTCGAATTCGTCGATGCCAAGCGCCTGGGCGAGATTTGCCGCAGTGGCGCGGTTGTCGCCGGTGAGCATGACGAGGCGGATGCCTTGATCTTTTATCGTACGGACGGCATTGGCGGTGGTGGGCTTCAGGGGATCGGCGACGGAGAGCGTTCGAATGAACTTGCCGTCGATGGCGACATAGAGCGTGGCGCCAATGCTGTTGGCATCGTGGAATTCCGCGTTCGCGGGGACGACGGCGCCCAACTCCGCCATCAGCGCGGCGTTACCGACGGCGACTTCTCTGCCATCGACGGTTCCGGTGATTCCCTTCCCGGGGATATTTTTGAAATCCTGCGGCTGTGAGAGCGAGAGGCCTTGTCTTTGCGCAGCGGTGACAATTGCACTGGCTAGAGGATGCTCGCTGGCGCGCTCGAGGCTGGCAGCGAGGCGAAGGGCTTCCGCGGTTTCGACCTCGGCTTCGGCTTCATTCTGCGAGACAGTAACTCCGAGCAGTTGCGGCTTGCCTTCGGTGAGCGTGCCGGTTTTGTCAACGACCAAGGTGTCGACCTTTTCCAGAATTTCCAGAGCTTCGGCGTTCTTGATGAGTACACCGGCGCGCGCGCCACGGCCGACGCCGACCATGATCGCCATTGGAGTTGCGAGGCCCAAGGCGCAGGGGCAGGCGATGATGAGCACGGCGACCGCGTTCACGAGGGCGTGCGCGAAGCGAGGTTGCGGACCAAAGAGCAGCCACGCGACGAAAGTGATGACGGCAACCGCGACGACGATGGGGACGAACCACTTCGCGACGCGATCGGCGAGACGCTGGATGGGAGCGCGACTGCGTTGCGCCTGACCGACGAGTTGCACGATGCGCGCCAGCAAAGTTTCGCTGCCCACGCGCTCGGCGCGCATGATGAACGAGCCTGTGCCATTGATGGTTGCGCCGATTACCTGGCTGTTGGGAGATTTCTCGACCGGCATGGATTCGCCGGTGATCATCGATTCGTCGACGGAACCACGGCCTTCCAGGAGCGTGCCATCTACCGGGATTTTTTCTCCGGGGCGCACACGCAGACGATCTCCGGGTTGCACTTGCTCGAGTGGAATATCCTTCTCGGTGTCATCGGCGTTGAGACGACGCGCAGTACGTGGACTGAGATCGAGGAGGGCGCGAATGGCGGCGCTGGTGCGGCTGCGGGCGCGGAGCTCCATGACCTGGCCCAGCAACACGAGCGTGGTGATGGCGGCGGCGGCTTCGAAGTAGACGTCGGGATAACCGCCCATATTGCCTGCCCCAGCGCGCACCGATGCGGGAAAAATCTGGGGCGAGAGAGTGGCGATCACGCTGTATCCGTAGGCAACGCCGGTGCCCATGCCGATCAGCGTGAACATGTTCGGGCTGCGGTTGACCAGGGATGTCCAGAAACGTTGGAAGAAGGGCCATCCAGCCCAGACAACTACGGGGGTCGCCAAAACCAGTTCGAGCCAAGGCAGATTGAGCGGCACGCCGTCCAGGTTCAGATCGATGTGAAGCCGATACCCGAACATCGCTCCCATTGCAACGGTGAGCAACGGCACGGTCAGGGCGAGGCTGACCCAGAAACGGCGGGTCATATCGCGGAGCTCAGGATTTTCCTCAGCCGCGGCGGCGACGGTGCGCGGCTCAAGCGCCATCCCGCAGATAGGACAAGATCCGGGGCCGGGCCGGACGATCTCCGGATGCATGGGGCAGGTGTACTCAGTACGCGTGGAGGCGACCGGGACATCTGGTTCGAGCGCCATGCCGCAGGATGGGCAGGCTCCGGGCTTGGTTTCGCGAACCTCCGGGCACATGGGGCAAACGTAGGCCGTAGATACAGAGGCTTGACGAGTGCCGGACTGAGGCTTCGTCAAATGCAAGTGACTATGAGAAGCGCCTTCCGGGGCGGGAAGCCTGGGCTTGACTGCACCCAGCATCACCAATCCTGCGGCTCTTGCCGGTGGAGGAGGGTTCAGATATTTTTTTGGATCGGCCTGGAATTTTTCCACGCAGGAGGCGCAGCAGAAAAAGTATTTCTTGCCGCCATGGTCAGATACGTGTTTGGTCTTGGCGGGATCTACATTCATCCCGCAGACAGGATCGCGCTCCAGGGTTGCCGATTGATCGGATGGCTTGGTCGACATAGTTCCAGGTAAGGATGTTCGATGGGCGATGCTTTATATTGGATTCAGCCCGAACCACTTGGGCGTCACTATCCTACGCTGAAGAGGACGCTTTCATGACGTATCTGGACATTGTTTTCCGCTACGGCGCAGTGCCGGGCGAAACTGCATTGCGGGCCATCGATGGGATGCGCGAAGTTTATGGAATTCGCGGAGTGAGTTTCAACGAAGCGGATCGCACGGTGCGGGTGGGCTATGATGCCTCGCGCCTGAAGGCAGACGCGGTGGCGCGACTGCTGCGCCAAGCCGGAGTCGACGTGAGAGAACAACTGGCGCTAGCCTAGGAAATTGGGGGGAGGGCCAACGCTTCGCTGCTTGCTAATGCAAGGGGCGCCCAAGAGAACCTCTGGCCGAAGTCATCCTTGGAACGCCCCGTTGCGCGCCACTTCGTCTGTTATGGTTATATGCACACGTCGTGCCGTTCCGTAAGCTACTCAAAATACAAGTGTCGTGCTGAGGAAGGTTTGTAGGAATTGCTCTGGGCGTGGAAAGATTTACTTTTGGACGGGAACGGGCTGCAATGGCGCAACCGAAGGGCTGTTGAAAAGGCCGGTGGGCGGCGTCTATCGTCGTACAGCAAACACCTTACATGGCTTCGAAAAAAGGCCTCTAGAAGTTATCGCGGACCTAGGATCGTCCGCAGAATCAAGACAGCTCAAGCAATGAAGGACCGGTCGTTGTTTTGTTTTTGCGGACGGAACTTTTCAGCCATGGGCCAGTTTCCGTTATAATTTGTGTGCGCGTTCACTAGCCCACCACAAACCTGCGCCCTTAGCTCAGCTGGATAGAGCGTCTGGCTACGAACCAGAAGGTCGGGAGTTCGAATCTCTCAGGGCGCACCATCTTATCACCCGCGTAAACATTGGCGATTGTGAGTGTCACCATCCTGCATGAGGCCGAATCGCTTGGCAAGAAGGACCCAGCTTGCTCCACCTTCAATGCTCGGTACGCATTAACAGCGTTTCCTGCGTCCGGCCACAGAAGGTGCTTTACTCTTGGGACCAGCGTGCTCTTCGATAACTGCTGATGATCCTTGTGGGTCAACTCAGGGTTCTTGCGCTATCGTCTTGTTCATCGCGCCGCACGAACGCCATCATTCTGCCTGCTCCAATTGAAGAAAAACGACACCCGCCGAAGGCGCTTCTGACTCTCCCCGATAGTTTCCGGCAACGCGGCGAACAGACCTATTCACTTCCGCCCCAGGCCGAGGCCCTGAAAGTGGCTGGAGTCCGAAACACAGCGAACAAGCTTTGGAGGAAGCCAATATTTGAGGACGTACGCCCACAGAAAGGTTAATATCGCTGTGAACAGTACCCAATACAACATAACCAACCAAAATGTGTCCCTCCCCAGAATATAGGCGACCAATAGCGCCACGGCCCAACTGGCTATCCGCAGTGTCCTTTGGTATAAAGTGGACACGCGAATTTCCTCCTGACAGGCTGGACACGAAAAGGTTGGCGTAAATCTTACATCTTCTAGCCTGACTTTCACATTACATGCAGGGCATTTTGTGCGTTCTGAGTAAGACATTGAGAAAGCCTCGCGGTGCTTGGATCGGAACTAGCAAGGGCCGTAGGTCTGGCATTGCTGGGACAGCCAGTTCCATATCTTAAACAAGTTAGCCGCGTTCGAGTCTTGCAGTAGCCAGATCGCGGCGGCGGTGGCCGGTATGCCATAGGTTTCGGCGGCCGCAATAGCACCCACGCTGGCCTCCGGTAACGCCACAACTGCATCCCAACTGCTACACGGCGTCCTCTTGCCGCGAGTGTCACAAGAGCGGGAATAACTGTGGTGGATTTTGTGGGTGCTCAGCTTGTATCAGGCCATATCAGGCTGAACTGCGGTCGGCGTCGGTTCGTTGATTTGATAGGTATTTAGCGGTTGTAATCTACCCTGCTATATGCCCCTGAGATGGCTACGAACCAGAAGGTCGGGAGTTCGAATCTCTCAGGGCGCACCACTTCAAGCAGATCCGTCTCCTTCAGATCCTTCGCCGAGAACCGGCTCAGGATTTCGGCTGCGGGCTCCCGCTTCGCTCACGCCCGCAAAGCGCCTCTAGTTCGAATCTCTCAGGGCGCACCATTTCAAGCAGATTCGTCTCCTTCAGATCCTTCGCCGAAAACCGGCTCAGGATTTCGGCTGCGGGCTCCCGCTTCGCTCACGCCCGCAAAGCGCCTCTAGTTCGAATCTCTCAGGGCGCACCATCATTATCGTTGTCGATGTTATTCGATTCGGCGACCGGAATAAGCCCGGAAAATGTTCTCCGTCGCATCGGCGCCCCGGCATCTCACTTTGGGAACGAAGTACCCCGGCCACCGCGGATTCCGGCCTGTGCAGTTGAAGTGGCGGCTAATTTTATGTCTGCTCATATTCGCTGAGAGATTTTGTTCCCTCTCGGGCAATTATCGCTCCGTCGCCGGAGCCGCGCGCCCGACAGGTTACGGTACTTCGGTGCATAGCGGAGAGGCAGACGGATTTCTATGAAGTGGGTTTTCTGCTAGTCTTAACCCTACCCTGTTGTTTCTGTCGAAGCTGTTCAGTCATCCGCCGGAGCGAATCTCCGGAGCTCGGGTCAGACGAACGATGCCCAAGGTTATCGAACAGGAAGTGTCTGTACTTTCCGCGTCGAAGAACGGACTGGTTTATCTCACGCCCAACGATTGGACGCTGGTGGCCGACAAGGCTACCCGGGTGAGCTTCCGTAAAGGGCAGACACTGATTCATAAGGGTAAGAGATCAAACGGCGTGTATCTGCTGCTGAAGGGGACGGCCCGAGTGCAGATTCCGCCGCGCACCACGTCTCCGGAAATCAGGCCAGGCGAGATTTGCGGGGAGATGTCGTTTCTGGAAGACATGCCCGCGAGCGCGAACGTGGTCGCACATGAGGATGTAGAGGCCTACCATTTGGACCGTCCGGCGCTGGAAAGTCTATTCGAGCTTTTTCCCCATCTCGCATCGCGGTTTTACCGGTCGTTGGCTACTAATCTTTCCCGCCGGCTGCGGGAGATGATAGAGCCCAGCGCGATCCGCGAGGACCTTTCGATCCCAAGAAAAAAAAATTAAGAGCGCTCCGCAGCTCGTTTCGGGGTTCCGGAGCGCCCGAACAGCCCTCCCCCAAGAGCTGCTCACAGCCACAATATCTGCAGAGGATCCGACCGTAAATTCCACCGCCGCGCCATTGGAATGGCACGACCCGCCTAGGGTTTCGGATGTATTTTCACGATCCTGAGGCTTATCGATGCCGGTATGAGCCGGTGGCCGTTGGCCGGGCAAACGCAAGAGGAAAGTACTTAGTGTGCACCGCTTTGCAACTTCAGATGAGCCGCTTGTACCGTCGGTTGCAACAAGCCTTTGGTAATCAACCGCTTGGCGTTGGGGATGGTTTGGCAGACAGGTTGCACCACAAGGGGTAGGAGAGTTAGGTCTCTCCCCCAACGGAGGCGCGGGCCTCTAAGTCAACACTCACAGGGTCTCTTAACAGGTTCAGGAGGAAGATAGTTATGAAGCGGATGGTGTTGCTGGCTCTCCTTGCTCTGGCTTTGCCCTTAGCGGCCTTTGCCGATGCTTCGGTGGACTTTACCAACAGTGGTGGAATGCTTTCTGGCAGTTCTGTAGGTCTCTCGCTGGCCGGTTCTGAGTTGATTGCGGTTAACGGCTTCGGTGGAGGGGGGTTGATCACCGGTGCTTTGGGCACTATGAGTTTTTCGACAGGAAGCATGGCAAGTGGCAGTTTGGCCATGGGAGCCGTCTTCAACACTGGAGGCAGCTTTACTATTACCAGCAACGGCAGCTTTGGCCTTCCCAGCGGCACTCTTTTCCAGGGCACGTTCTCTGGACCGGTGACCTGGACCATGATTACTTTAGCCAATGGCACTCACGACTACACCTTGTCGGGGTCGGTCTCGGGTACTTGGTATAACGGATCGATTGCGAATGGCGCCACCGTTCAGTTGACGATCAACACGGGTAAGGGATTCTTTAACGGGAAGAAGAGAATCTCCAGCGGCGATTCCAATATTGTGACTGCGGTTCCGGAGCCGGGCACCCTGGGTTTGCTTGGAACAGGTCTCATCGGTTTGGCCGGAGCGTTACATCGCAAGCTAAGGGTCTGAGCTCTCTCTGAATCCGCCTCTCAAAAGCCTCGCACACAGCGGGGCTTTTGCTTTTGTCACTCGCACTGGGCTCGCTCGCGAATTCTCAACGGCGGACCTTTCAAATTACCCCAGTAACCTGCAGCAGGGGATTACCGTTGACGCCTGCCGTACCCCATCCTTACATTCGCCACAGGGGGTCGTATGAAAGATATCCATGAAGTGTTGCGGCAGAAGCAGACCAAGTATGCCCAACTGGGGAAACAGATTGAGATGCTCCAGCAGGCGGCGGAGAAACTCCGCGAGGTGGCTCCCCTGCTGGCAGAAAATGATGATGACGATAATGCGGTCTTGATGGAAGTCGACGAAGCCTTGACCGGCGCTGAGGCTGCGAGCTCGAAGGCAGCCGCAGCAGGTTCGGGAGCAGGCTCCAAAGCAGCTCGACCCACTGCGCCGCGGTGGCCATAGTCTCGCCCAGTAGGCGGGGATTCCAGTTATGACCCTTCTGGCATTGCTGATTTCTACAGACGATTCCGCAGCCGAGATCCTAGGCCGGGTGCTTCCGGCCTCGGGGATCGCGGTGGAGCGTTTCAGCGATCTGGCGAGTGCCATGGCGCGGCTTCAGCAGCAGCGCTTCGATGCGCTCGTGCTCGACTACGAGAACGCGCCGGCTGCGGAGGAAATTTTCGAAGAGGGCCGCAGACTGAATTCCGGAAGCGCTCCGGTCACCGTGGCGTTGGTGGCGGAGCGAGCCAAAACCCGCGATATTCTGAGTGGCGGGGCGCACTTCGTACTCTATAAGCCGCTCTCCGAAGAAAGCGCCAGAGCGGGTTTGCGTGCGGTCAGCGCTTTGTTGAATCGCGAACGGCGCCGCGCTTATCGCGTGCCCGTACAAGCTCCCGTAGAACTGAGCTTGCCCGATACTCGCAAGGCAGAGGGGATTCTTCTGGATCTCAGCGAGACGGGAATGGATGTTCTGACAGCCGAGCCGCAGGTTCCTGGGGCCCTGATGAATTTCCGTTTCGAACTGCCTGACGGTGCTCTTGAAATCAACGCTCACGGGCAAGTGGCATGGGCGAAGCCCAACGGACAAACCGGAGTTCACTTCCTGGATTTAGATGAATCGACGAAGACGGAGATGCGTGCCTGGCTGCAGGCAGCCGCAGCGGCGCACGGTGCGGGTCCGGAAGAAACAGTTCCTCATTGCAAGCTCACGGACTTGAGTCTGGGCGGATGCTACGTTGAAACCGACTCACCGTTTCCCGAACATTCCCTGGTGGACCTTTGCCTCAAAACCGATGAGATGGCGGTGCATACGGAAGGAATGGTACGGGTTGCGCATCCCGGTCACGGCATGGGGGTAGAGTTCCCTTCCCGCACGCCAGAGCAGCGGGCGCAGGTGGGCAATCTCATTAGCTTCCTGCGCGGATGTCCGGAATCGATGCTGGAGATGAGCGTTTCTCCGCGCGCTCTGACCGCTGATTTGAGCCAATTTGAATGCGCTCCAGAGGCGGCGGGCGAGGCTGCGCAGAACGAGGAATTGGAAGATCCCCTGCTCGAACTATTACTTCACGCCACCACGATGCAGCAAGATGATTTTCTCGAGGAACTTCGCCGCCAGCGCTCCGGAGAGAGCGTCGCCACCTAACTACGGTCGCAGTCTTTAGTTCCCTAGAGTTTCCTAGTTCAGTAATGTGGTCCCACCGAAATCCCTTCAATAAGCAAACAACAGCCTCTCGCGGCTATTGACTGGCAGAAGTTACAGGGAATACCAGAAGGCAGGACAGAAGCAGGCAGCGAGGACAGCGGAGTGCGCGAGAGGCCTGCGATGGAACGTTTCCGGAGGCGAAGGATCCGACACCCCGTCTCTGGCGCGGATCCTTCGATTCTCCGTGGTCTGTTCCACCCCTATGGCAGCTACCGTAGCCGATCCCTGTTGCGCGGTGGTTTCAGCAATATTAAATGTGGATGAATTAAGGATTCCCTGGGAACCGGCATGCGCACCGCCATCGGGATCTCGCGCGGCCGTGCGTGGTTATAGCCGTTGTGCGAACATGTACATCGTCATCAGGAAGTCTGGACGCGGAGCCGGGTGGGAACGAAACTGTCGGCAATCACGAAATCGGGGCAGGCTGGCGGAGTCCGCCCGGCGTGCGGGAGCCTGATCTGGGGCCCGTTGGCAACGATTGCGGCGGCGGCCTTTGCGGTTGAGCTTCCCTTCTTTTTTCTGGGGACGCCTTCTGGGCACGATGTGGAATTCCATTTGTACTCGTGGCTGGAAGTTCTTTCGCAGTGGAAGCATGGGACCATCTATCCGCGCTGGGCGGCCTTGGCGCACTTCGCCTACGGCGAACCTCGCTTTATTTTTTATCCACCAGCGTCGTGGACTTTGGGAGGGCTGCTTAGCGCGATCTTTCCCTGGGTTGTGGTTTCCGATATTTACATCTGGCTGGTGCTGGTGGCTGCGGGCGCGTCGATGTTTCTGCTGGCACGGCAGTGGCTGGACCGCCGCGACGCAACCTACGCCGCCGTGTTGTATGCCGTCAATCCCTATCATCTGGTGATCGTGTACTGGCGCAGCGCGTTCGCGGAATTGCTGGCTAGTTCGTTGCTGCCGCTGCTGCTGTTACTGCTGTTGCGGACTGAGGAAAAAGGCCGGCGCGTAACTATTTTTTTGGCTTTCGTTCTGGCTGGCTCATGGCTGGTCAACGCGCCCGCCGCGGTGATGATCCATTATTCTCTGGCGCTTCTGATCGTGGTGATCGCGTGGCTGCGGCGCTCGCCGCGAGTTCTGCTGACCGGATTGGCCGCGGTAGTTCTCGGCGCAGCGCTCGCTGCATTCTATTTGCTGCCGGCCGTCTACGAACAGAAGTGGGTCAACATTGCGCAGGCGGTTTCCGCCGGCTCGCGGCCGCTGGATAACTTTCTTTTCACACACACGACCGACGCAGATCATGACGCTTTCAACCACATCATCTCCTGGGTTGCGGTCACCGAGATTCTCATGACGTTGTTGGCCGCCTGGGCCGCGCGACGCTGGCGAAGCCGTAGTTCAGAGCTCTGGTATTACTTGGCGGTCTGGGCCGGACTGTGTGCGTTGCTCATGCTGTCGATCTCCAATCCGCTATGGAGCGTTTTGCCCAAGCTGCGCTTTATGCAGTTTCCCTGGCGCTGGATGCTTTGCCTGGGCATTCCGTTCACCATGTTCACGGCGCTAGGCGTACGCCGATGGTGGACGCGCGCCGCTCTCTATTTCGCAATGCTGGCCGTGATCGCGTTCGGCTGGCAACTCTTTCAAGCACCATGGTGGGACAACAACGCCGATCTGCGCGAGATGCAGGACAATATGGCCGCGGACGGTGAGGGATATGAGGGCGTGGACGAATATACGCCCACGGGAGCTGATCCCTCCGCTGTGGATAAGGATGCTCGGCGCGTGACCGTGGATGGAGCTGCGCACGCGGCCATTCGCGTCTCGGAATGGAGCGCCGAACGCAAACTATTTACGGCGGAGATGTCCGCGCCGGATGAACTGGTATTACATCTGTTCAATTATCCGGCGTGGCGCGTGGAAGTGAATGGACGAGAAGTGCAGGGTAATTCGCGCGAGGGAACGGGGCAGATGCTGATCCCGGTGGAAACGGGAGAGAATCGGGTGCAGATTATTTTCATTCGTACCTGGGATCGCACGGTCGGCGGATGGATCTCGGTGCTCGCGGTTATTCTGGCGATCTGGCTGCTGTGGCGAAAACCTAGTTCAGCCGCCTGACAGGCTGTCGAATTCAGAATGAGAAGAATACTGATTGCAACTTCGAATCCGGGCAAGCTGCGCGATTTCGCGGGTGCGGCGGTGCGGCATGGTGTTGAAATCGCCGGCGTGCCCGGCTTCTCTTCCCTGCCCACGGTTGTGGAGGATGGCGAGACGTTCGAAGCCAATGCGCGGAAAAAAGCGGAAGAATATAGCCGATATGTTCCGGGAGAGATGGTGGTTGCCGATGACTCGGGGCTGGAGATTGATGCGCTGAATGGCGCGCCCGGCGTGCACTCCGCGCGCTATGCTGCGCCTGATCTGCATAACAAAGAGCCGCACGAGGCGGATGCTAATACCGACGACGATGCCAATAATGCGCGGGTTCTGCGGGAGCTGAAGAATGTTTCTGCCGCCGAACGCACTGGCAGGTTTGTATGCGTGCTGGCCGTGGCGCGTGACGGTAAAACGCTGGCGACATTTCGCGGGACGGCCGAGGGGATTATTCTTGATGAGCCGCGGGGCACGAATGGGTTCGGTTACGATCCGCTGTTTTATTTTCCGCAGATTGGGAAAACATTTGCGGAGCTGACGGCGGAAGAGAAATCGAAGTACAGCCATCGAGGCGCAGCGTTTCGGCTGTTTCTAGATTGGTGCGACGGGTCGGCTTTGGAGCGTAGAGGATTTGGTAGCCCTCTAGGAAGCCTACGGGCAGCGGACGGCGGAAAGAGCGACATATTGAGCGCCAGGGCGCGGAAAATATTAAAAATATTGATCTGGACGGCTGGAATGGCTTTTGTGGGTTTCCTTATTGGAAGTGAAACCACCTCAACAGGCTGGGACCTTTGGCGAGACGAGCTACCTCCGACTCTATTCCTAGCCTGCATCGGTCTATTGCTTGGCTGGATTTTCTCGCGCAAAATTTCAAAGTAGCCCACCGCCCCCGCACCTACTTTCTTGACTTCGCTTCTCCCTTCCCCCGATAATGAAAAGTTATTTTGCCGTCACCGAACGAACCAGTACATAACCGGTAGATGAATCAGGAATCATAAGGAGCGATTCGTGGCTTCAGCGGCCAGTTCCAGTGCTCCAGTTATTGCGAAGGGCGCAGTGCACGGCGTGGCTCCATTACGCGCTGGGCAGGGTACGACGTTTCTGTTGCGCCGGTTGCATTCTCTCTCGGGCATCGTTCCCGTGGGCGCGTTTCTCTTCGAACACATTCTGATTTCCAACTCCACCGCGATCACTGGCCCTGACGCCTATGCGCGCCAGGTGAGCTTTCTCGCGAACCTTCCGCTGGTGTTCTTCCTCGAGTTATTTGGGATCTGGCTACCGATCGCCTTCCACGCGCTCTACGGCTTCTACATATGGTACCGGGGCGACGGAAATACGATGGAGTATCCCTGGAGCGGAAACTGGATGTACACGGCGCAGCGCTGGACTGGCGGCATCGCCTTCGCTTACATCCTCTGGCATACGTACACGATGCGTTTTACAGGCACGGACCTTCACGCCTATCCCAACGCTTCTTTCGGCAAAGTGCAGGCGGAGTTGATGAACCCTGCGCTGCTGGCGTTTTATATTGTCGGGCTGATCGCGGCGTGCTGGCATTTTTGCTACGGAATCTGGCTGTTCGCCGCCAAGTGGGGCATCACCTCGGGCGAGAAGGCGCGGCAAAGATTTCTGGCGGTCTGCCTTACATTGTTTGCACTCATGACACTAGTGGGGCTGGTGAGCCTATATACGTTCCGAGAACGCTTTCCGCAGTCGACCGCCGAACCTGGCACATCGGTAATGCAGTCAAGTCCCGCGGCTCAGCAGAATAATCGAGCAACAGCTTACGGAAAGCCGGTGGAGTGAAGATGGCAGCTCCGAAAATTATTGTTATTGGTGGCGGCCTCGCCGGTCTCTCCGCGGTTATCAAGATCGCCGAGATGGGCGCGAGTGTCGATCTGTTCTCGATTGTCCCGGTGAAGCGCTCGCACTCGGTATGCGCGCAGGGCGGCATCAATGCGGCGAAGAACCTGAAGGGTGAGGGCGATTCAACCTGGATTCACTTCGACGACACGGTGTACGGCGGCGATTTTCTGGCGAACCAGCCGCCGGTGAAAGATATGTGCGAGGCGGCGCCGGGCATCATCGACCTGCTGGATCGCATGGGGGTTCCGTTTAACCGCACGCCGGAAGGACTGCTCGACTTTCGCCGCTTCGGTGGGACTCTGTACAACCGGACCGCGTTTGCCGGTGCAACGACTGGCCAGCAACTGCTCTATGCGCTCGACGAGCAGGTGCGACGGTATGAATCCGAAGGCAAAGTAAAGAAGTACGAGCACTGGGAGTTTCTATCGGCGGTGCTCGATGGAAGCCGCGTCTGCCGCGGCATCTGCGCCATGGATTTGCGCAGCATGGAAGTCCGCGTCTTCCCGGCGGACGCGATCATTATTGCTACCGGCGGTATCGGCGCGATCTTTGGCAAGTCGACAAATTCCGTGGTGTGCACGGGTTCGGCGCAATCCGCGCTCTACCAGCAGGGATGCTACTACGCGAACGGCGAGTTCATCCAGGTGCATCCTACGTCGATTCCAGGAAATGACAAGCTGCGGCTAATGTCGGAATCGGCGCGCGGCGAGGGCGGGCGCGTGTGGGTTCCCAAGACGGCGGGCGACAAGCGCGATCCGAAATCGATTCCGCAGAGCGAGCGCTGGTACTTCCTGGAAGAGTGGTATCCCAAGTACGGCAACCTGGTGCCGCGCGATGTGGCTACGCGGGCAATTTTTAAAGTTGTGTACGAGTACAACCTCGGCATCGATGGCAAGCCGATGGTCTACCTTGACCTGACGCATATCGACCGCAAGATTCTCGACCGCAAGCTGGAAGGCATTCTCGAAATCTACGAAAAGTTTGTGGGTGATGACCCGCGCGATACGCCCATGAAGATTTTCCCCGGCATGCACTACACCATGGGCGGGTTGTGGGTTGACTTCAAGCAGGCTACTAATATTCCCGGCATTTTCGCAGCGGGAGAGTGCGAGTATCAATATCACGGCGCGAACCGGCTGGGCGCGAACTCGCTGGTCTCGTGCATTTACGGCGGAGGCATCGCGGGACCGAACGCGGTGAAGTATGCGCGTGGGTTGCAACCGCTTTCGGATGGCAACGCATTTTTTGACGCCGAGAAGAAGAAACAGGAAGAGAGCAATTCCCTGCTCATGAATAATACGGGCACGGAGAATCCATTCCGGTTGTGGCAGGAGCTGGGGGAGCTGATGACCAAGGATTGCACCGTCATCCGCTACAACAAGAATTTGCAGCAGACCGATGCCAAGCTGGTGGAGTTGCTGGAACGATTCCGCAAGGTGAATTTGAGCGACCGGACGCAGTGGGCGAACACCAGCGTGGTCTTCACCCGCCAGCTTTATAACATGCTGCAGTTGGCGAGGGTGATTGCACAGGGCGCGCGGTTGCGTGACGAATCGCGCGGGGCACATTACAAGCCGGACTTTCCCGACCGCGACGACAAAAATTTCCTGAAGACGACGAAGGCTTATTTCGCGCCGGATGCAGACGAACCGAAGTTTGAGTTCGAGCCAGTGGATGTATCGTTGATTCCGCCGCGGCCGAGGAAGTATGACGCGGCGAAGTGAGATACAACCATGATCGGGCGAACGAATGAAAGCAAGTGGTTCGAAATCGTTCGAGCATGTGTTTTCGTTGGTTTGTTCATCTGGCTACGATGGTTTAGCGGTTTCTGGCTGCATCGTTGGACGGGCCTTTGCTTTGGCATCGCTCTCGTCTTGAGCGCGCTGCCGACAGCTGCCAGGATGCAGCGACAAGTCGAGTTTCAAGAACGCTACGATATCCCGAGAAGAGTTTCCGTGCTGGGAGCTATTACGTCGCTGGCGTTAGGCACAATAGTTATGAAGAGTTTTTTCTTCGGACCTAGCTTCTTTTCTGGCAGCCGAGGACGAGGTCACGACGGATTCATCGGAGTGGTCGTGCTCGCTGCTGCGGTCGACGGAGCGTACTTGTTCTGGCGCCGCACCCGGAGCGCGTCGAACACTAACATCAACAATCCTAGAACGACACTAAATCATGGCTAATAAATCCGTCATCATCAAGATCAAGCGGCAGAATGACCCGACTTCCAAGTCGTACTGGGAAGAGTTCGAACTCGCCTGGCACCCGGGGATGAATGTGATCTCTTCGCTCATGGAGATCGCCGCCAACCCCGTCACGCGCGAGGGCAAGGCGACCACTCCGATCACTTACGATTCCAATTGCCTGGAGGAAGTCTGCGGCTCCTGCGCCATGCTGATCAACGGACGCGCGCGCATGGCTTGCTCCGCGCTGATCGACAATCTCGAACAACCGGTTCGCCTCGAACCGTTTTCCAAGTTCCCCATCGTGCGTGATCTGGCCACCGATCGCAGCGTGATTTTCGAAAATCTCAAAGCCGTGAAAGCCTGGGTTCCGATCGACGGCACTTACGACCTTGGTCCCGGACCGCGCATGACGGCGGAAGAGCAAGAGGTCGCCTATCCTATTTCGCGCTGCATCTCCTGCACCTGCTGCATGGAGGCTTGCCCGCAGTTCAATGAAGATACCGGATTTGTGGGAGCGGCCACCATCGCGCAAGTGCGGCTGTTCAACACACACCCCACGGGGAAGGCGCTGGAACGCGAGCGGCTGGCGGCGCTGATGGGCGACGGCGGCATACAGGAATGCGGCTACGCGCAGAATTGCGTGGAGGTCTGCCCCAAGGATATCCCGCTGACCCGCTCGATTTCCGAGGTAGGCGGCGCAGTCATGAAACAGGCCATCGGTGACCTTTTCCGGCGCTGATTTTTGTCACTCCTGCCACAACAGAGCATAGCCGTTGCGTATCTAACTAGCGCTAACTGGCTGCTGCGAGAGCACATGAGCCGGCCGCAATGGGCCGCCGGATATGGCGTTCCGCGTGCTTCTATTTATGAGGGAGCGTTGCGCGACCGGAGCAGAGTAACCAGAGGTAACTGCGCCGGAATGCGGCCCCGGTAACCCTGGTAACGGTTACTTTGCGGTCGATGGTTGGACGACTTGACAGCATAGCTTAGAATGTCCGGACAGTTGCAGGGAGAGCTCCTGCGGCCGGCTACGAGATTGATTCTTGAGATCAAGACTACAGCGCCACGTAATCGTACTTTTCTTTCTGGCCTGCGCGAGCAGCCCGCTCTATGCGGCAACTGCCACCACGCTGCACAAGCCGGTTCATCATGCACGCCGGCACCGGCTGCACTGGACGCTGTGGAATCCGATGTTCCGTCCGTCACACGAATCTCTTTTGCTGCAGAATGCAGAAGTGGACCGGCTGGAATTGCCGCGCATTCAGGATGACGATGAACTGGAAGCCCTGAAGGCCAGCGGAGCGCTGCAGCCCATCATCTCTGGTGATTCGCTGCGCTTCGATCCCCGGCTCGATCCTTCGCGACGGTATTGCCGTCCTTGGACTCGCGATTTTGTGCAGGATATTGCGCAGGCTTACTACAACCGTTTTCACCAGCAGATTCAAGTGAACTCAGCGGTGCGCACGGTGAAGGTGCAGAAAAAACTTCGGCGGCACAATCGCAATGCCGCACCTGCAGAAGGCGATACTGCGTCTTCGCATCTGGCCGGCCTCACGGTCGACCTGCAACGCCGCGGCATGACCCAGGAGCAGATTCACTGGATGGAGCATTACCTCTTCTACATGAAGGCTCTCGGTCTGGTTGAGCCCGAGGAAGAGCGACGGCAGTGGGTCTTCCACATCATGGTTTCGGGCCGCTATGCGGATTGGCGCGAGACGCAGGACATCGTTCCCATGGAGCGGCCAGAACCCGCTGCCACCCTCGCCGCTAGCAGCACGGAGTAGTTAATCACGCCGTATATTGCGCTTCGCCGTTGCCAAACGACCAGTTCTCCCACGCCACTTCCACCAGGTTGATCATCAAATCTTGCGGGCGCAGTCCGGGATTTTCTTGCAGGATCTCCGCCATGCGCTTCATCAGCTTGCGCTTCTGCGCCAGTTTGCGTCCGGTCGACAACGTAATTTGCACCATGACAATGTCGTCTGAGCGCTGTATTCCGAGATAGTTGGGATCGTAAATCAGGCCGCTGGCGGAGTGCTCGGTAATAATCTGGAAGCGATCCTGCAACGGCACGTCTGCACCCTCCACAATTGCGCGGTGCACTCCATCTGCCAGCGCCTTCTTGTATTCTTCGGACTTGCCTTGGCGTAAAGAAATTCGAACTAGCGGCATTCTTTCCTCCGAGGGATTGAGCCATCAAGGGTCTTTACCGAATGGATGAATCTCTGGCTCAGTGCGATTCAAACGCGGGAGGTGTTCTAATACGTAGATGATCGTCCTCATGGCGGGCCTTCCCGGCAGCGGCAAAACTACACTTGCCCGCGAACTGGCTTCGCGCGCCGGCGGACGCCTGCTCAGCAAAGATGAGATCCGCCATGCGCTTTTCATGCCGGAGGAAATTGAGTACTCGTCGCGGCAGGATGACTTTTGTGTGCACATTATGCTGGAAACTGCGGGCCAGTTGCTCGACAGGAATCCCAGTCAGATTATCTTTCTCGACGGCCGGCCGTTCTCGCGGCGGTACCAGATCGAGAATGTGGTGAGCACCGCGGCTTCCCTGCACCAAAGCTGGCGCATCCTCGAATGCGTCTGCCCGGAAGAAATCTGCAGGCAGCGTCTGGAGGATCAATCGGCCGCGGGCTCGCATCCGGCGGAAAATCGTGACTTCCGGCTTTATCTGGAAGTGAAATCTCGATTCGAAGAGATTACTTTGCCGAAGACCGTGATCGACACCAGCCAGCCGCTGGAAGCCTGCATCGAGCAGGCGCTGGCGGTTCTCCGTTGAATCGGTTGGTTTCATCGCGCTCGCGCCTATACAATCGTGCTCGCATCCAGTGGACCTTCGTTCCACACACGAAACTATGACTCGCTTCCGCGTTCTCCTGCTCTCTTGCCTGCTGCTAGCCACCACCTTAACGACCGCTCAGTCCTCGAACCCATCCGGCCCTACCGTGAGCGCCCGGGCGCACGCGATTCAAGAATCGGCGATCGTCATTGATACGCATGCTGATACGCCGCAGCGGTTTCTGGATGAAGGCTTCGACATTGGCTCAACCGATCCGAACGATGTTGGCCACATCAGCCTCGATAAAGTCCGGCGCGGGAATCTGGGCGCGGAGTTCTTTTCCATCTGGGTGGATCCGGAAACCAATCAGGGGCACTTTGCGCAGCATACGTTCGATCTGATCGACTCCGTGTACGAGCAGGCAGCGCATCATCCGGACCGGATGATGATGGCGTTTTCGGTGGCCGATATCGAACGCGCGCACCACGAACACAAACTGGCCGCGCTGATGGGCATCGAAGGCGGCCACTCGATCGAAAACGACATGCATCTGCTGCGCGATTATTATCGTCTCGGCGTGCGCTACATGACGCTCTCCTGGTCGAATACGAACGAGTGGGCTGATTCCTCGGGCGATATGAACGATCCGAAAGTTCAGCACCACAACGGGCTTACTGATTTCGGCAAGCAGGTTGTGCTGGAAATGAACCGCCTCGGCATGATGGTCGATATTTCCCACGTCGCCGACAAAACTTTCTGGGACACGATCGCCATCACGAAAGCTCCGGTGATTGCTTCGCACTCGTCGGCTCGCGCCCTGGTCGATGCCCCGCGAAATATGACGGACGACATGCTGCGCGCAGTCGCCAAGAACGGCGGCGTGGTGCAGGTAAACTTCTTCTCGGGCTTTGTCGATGAGGACTATCGCAAGGCGATGCTCGCTCAGGAAAAAGATCAGGCGGCCGCGATTCAGAAGTATGTCGACTCATTGAAGGCGCAGGGCAAGCCGATCAGCTACATCGAGGTCGATCGCATGGAGCGCGAGTGGACAGCGAAGATTCCACGTCCGCCGTTCAACTCTCTGATTGACCACATCGGTCACATCGCGAAAGTCGCGGGAGTGGATCATGTGGGCCTGGGCTCCGATTTCGATGGTGTGAGCGGTGCCACGCCTCAAGGGATAGACTCCGCCGCTGACTTGCCGAAGATCACGCAGGCGCTGCTGGATCGCGGCTACAGCGCCGACGACATCAAGAAAATTCTCGGCGGCAACCTGCTGCGAGTTTTTCGCCAGGTCGAGGCGGTGAGCCGCGAAATGCAGGCTCACCCAAATTGAGTTTCAGCTGTCGTACAATATCGGGTCGCATTCAGACTATTTTGATTCCTATGTGAGGAGTTCTTATGCGTAGCATATTTGCGGTTGTGGCCTTGTGTTTTTTTACGGCGATGGCGAGTTGGGCGCAAGACTCGTCCAGCACGCAAGCTCCCGCCAAACCTGCGGTCAAGCCTGCAACTCATCCTGCGGCCCATGCTGCGGCAACGAGTGAGCCGACGGCCATCATTGAGACCAGCGTCGGAAATATGACCTGCACTCTATTTCCCGATAAAGCGCCGATCGGTGTGCAGAATTTTATTGGCCTCGCGACGGGCACAAAAGATTGGAAGACGGTGAAGGGGGTTACCAAGCATGGCGTGCCGCTCTACGACGGGACCATTTTTCATCGCGTGATTCCTAATTTCATGATTCAGGGCGGCGATCCAGCGGGCGATGGGACGGGCGATCCGGGGTACAAATTCAAGAACGAAGTTTCCTCCGACCTGACGTTCGATAAACCGGGGCGTTTGGCTTATGCGAATGCCGGCCCAAATACCAACGGCTCGCAGTTCTTTATCACCGAGGTGGCCACACCGCACCTCAACGGGGGCTATACCATCTTCGGCCAATGTGACGAGGCAACGGTTACGCTCGTCAAGCAGATTGCGCGCATGGCCAGTGACCCCAGCAACAATCGTCCATTTCGGCCGGTGAAGATCATCCATATCAAGATTGTTCACGGCGATGCGGCTGCGGGTCCGGCAAAGAAGCCGGCATCTACTGCCGCTAAGCCGCCAGCTGGTTCGAACTAACAACCCATTACGAGCAACAACCAAAACCACCTGAAAGGATCTCATGACTCGCCAACCCGGACTGTATGCGACGTTTGAAACCAGCGAAGGCAGCATCGTTTGCCGCCTCTTCGAAAAAGATGCGCCGAAAACTGTAGCCAACTTTGTGGAACTCGCCGAAGGCAAGCGCGAGTGGACACATCCCTCGACGCACAAAAAATCGAAAGACCGCCTCTACGACGGGACGATTTTTCATCGCGTCATTCCCGATTTCATGATTCAGGGTGGCGATCCGCAAGGCACCGGCATGGGAGGCCCCGGCTACCAGTTCGAGGACGAAACCAAAGGCTCGCCGCACAAACTCGACAAGCCGGGAATCCTGGCCATGGCCAACGCCGGTCCAAACACAAACGGCTCGCAGTTCTTTATCACGGTCGCGCCCACGACCTGGCTGACGGGCAAGCACACCATCTTCGGTGAAGTGGTCGAGGGTCAGGATATCGTCGTGAAGATTTCCGAAGTCCCGCGCAACCGGCAGGATCGTCCAGCAAAGGACGTGGTGGTGAAGAAGGTAACGATTGAGAAGGCGTAGTGCTCAGCGATTCAGCAGCACAATGATATCCGTCAACTTGGCAAGTTGTTCGTCGGCGGTTACTAGCGTGAGGCCGAATATCTTCGCCGTGGCAGCGATAAAGCCATCTGCCGGATCGTTGTGAGGCAGGTTCAAAGAGGATACGGCGAGCGCTACCTCAAACGTGAGCGGGGCCTCACGAATTCTCAGGCGAGTAAGATTGTCACTGATCCAGCTAGCCGTATCCGGGATCAACCTCACTCGGCCTTTGTCATGCAGCAGGCGCAGCTCCCAAATGCTGATCGGAGATAACCAAAGTTCATTTTCTGGTTTGGTCAGCTGCCGGGCTACGCGTGCGGAGAGACGCTTGGGCTCTAAAGTCCCCCAAACCCAGATGTGGGTGTCGAGAAGCAGCTTCAATCGCGACCGGCTTCCCAGTCCTGTAGGCTACCGGAAGGACCGACAATATCGCCCAGAATCTCTCCGGTGCCCGCCATGCAACCGAGCCAACTTTTTGGCTTTTCTTCCGGAGCAGGTGGCACCACTTCGGCCACCGGCTTACCGAAGCGGGTGATGCGAATCGGCTTGCGTGTCTTGCGAACCTCTTCGAGGATGCCGAGGCACTTGGCTTTGAACTCGGAGATGGCGATTTCCTTCATTCCCAAATCGTACCATGGTCAATGACCATGGTCAATCCAGGCGCTACATGGGGGAAGGCCTAATCCAGGAACTACACCCCAATCACTCCCACGAGCTCCTTCACCGCAGCCGCGCTTTTGTCGAGGCCTGCCTTCTCTTCTGGGGTGAGCTTGATCTCGATGATCTGCTCGATTCCCTTTGCGCCCAGCTTTACGGGCACGCCAACGTAGAGGCCGTTGATCCCGTACTCGCCCTGCAGGTATGCGGCGCAGGGCAGGATCTTTTTCTTGTCCTTGAGGATTGCCTCGACCATTTCTGTCGCGGCGGCTGACGGCGCGTAATAGGCCGAGCCGGTCTTCAGATATTTAACGATTTCCGCGCCGCCGTCGCGGGTGCGCTGCACCAAGGCTTCGAGACGGGACTTCTCGATCAACTCCGTAATCGGAATGCCGGCCACTGTGGAATAGCGGGGCAGCGGAACCATTGTGTCGCCGTGGCCGCCGAGGACGAACGCGGTGACGTTCTCCACGCTGACTTTTAATTCGTCGGCGATGAAGGCGCGGAAGCGGGCGGAATCCAGAACGCCAGCCATGCCGACGACGCGCTCGCGAGGAAATCCGCTGAGCTTGTAAGCCGCCTGGGCCATGGCATCCAGAGGATTCGAAACAATGATCAGAATACAGTTTGGCGAATTCTTTACCACCTCGCCCACGACGGCCTTCATGATGCCGTAGTTGGTGTTGAGCAAATCGTCGCGGCTCATTCCCGGCTTGCGTGGAATGCCGGCGGTGATGACGACGATGTCGGAATTCGCGGTGTCTTTGTAGTCGTTGGTGCCGGTGATGTAGGAGTCGCGTTTCTCGATGGGCATGGCTTCGAGCAAATCCAACCCCTTGCCCTGCGGGACGCCTTCAATGATGTCGATCAGCACGACATCGGCGAGCTCTTTCGAGGCGATCCAGTGGGCAGCTGTGGCACCTACGTTTCCTGATCCTACGATGGTGACTTTCTTGCGCATATGATTCCTTTCAAAATTAAGCTATTAGCAGCGAGCCGTTAGCAACTAGCTCTGCAGCAGTTTGCTTCGCGTCAAGCGAAAAGCAGTTTCCTCGATTCGCTCGGAATGACAACAGTCGCCACGACAAACAGTTGGGCGCTGGATGCCGAGCGCTAGTTGCTAATTGCCAATTGCTGATCCTACACCAGCACGGCCGCGCCCATGTTCTCAATGATGCAGTCGGCGAACTGGCTGGTCCTTACCTTGGTTGCGCCTTCCATCAGGCGCTCGAAGTCATAGGTGACTTTTTTCTGAAGGATGGTGTGTTCCATGGCGTGCTCAATGAGGTCGGCGGCTTCATTCCATCCCAGAAAGCGGAACATCATCACACCCGAGAGCATCACTGAACCGGGATTGATTACATCTTTATCGGCATACTTCGGAGCGGTGCCGTGCGTCGCCTCAAAGATTGCGTAGCCATCACCGATGTTGGCTCCGGGAGCGATGCCGAGTCCGCCTACCTGGGCCGCGCAAGCGTCGGAAATGTAATCGCCATTCAGGTTCGGCGTGGCCAGCACCGAATACTCGTCCGCGCGCGTGACCACTTGCTGGAAGATCGAATCGGCGATGCGGTCGTTGATCATGATCTTCTTCTTCCACTGGCTTTTGCCGTGGGTGGCGTAAATGCGATCGAGGACTTCTTTCACTTCCTGCTCGACAGCCTGGCGAAAGTCGGGTTGAGCAAACTCCATCCCCGGTTCAACCAGCTCCGCATTCTGGGCCACGGAGAGATTTGGATTCTTGTCTTTGTTGTCGAGGATCCAGCTCTCGCGCTCAGTCACGACCTTGTCACGAAATTCTTCGGTGGCCAGTTCATATCCCCACTTGCGGAAGGCGCCTTCGGTAAACTTCTGAATGTTTCCTTTGTGCACCAGCGTCACGCTCTTGCGGCCACTCTCAAGCGCGTGCTGAATTGCCATGCGCACCAAGCGCCTGGTTCCGGTGATAGAAATCGGTTTGATGCCAACACCGGAGTCCAGACGAATTTGCTTCTTGCCGCCCTTCAGCATGTCTTTGTTGAGGAACTCGATCAGCTTCTTGCACTCTGCAGTTCCCTCTTCCCACTCGATGCCGATGTAGACGTCCTCGGTATTCTCGCGGAAGATGACCAGGTCCATGCGCTCTGGATGCTTCACCGGCGACGGTACGCCTTTGTAGTACTTCACCGGGCGCACGCAGCCGAAGAGATCGAGGGTTTGGCGCAGCGCCACGTTGAGTGAACGGATACCGCCGCCGACTGGCGTGGTGAGCGGACCTTTGATGGCGACGCGGAACTCGCGGATCGCGTCGACGGTGTCATCGGGCAGCCAGGTACCGAACTTGGCTTTGGCTTTTTCGCCAGCGAAGACTTCATACCAAGCGACGCGACGCTTGCCTTTGTAGGCTTTCTCAACTGCCGCATCGAACACTCGCAGCGACGCTTTCCATATATCGCGTCCCGTTCCGTCGCCTTCGATAAATGGAACGACCGGATTATCCGGCACATCATACTTGCCGTTCGCGTAGCCAATCTTCTTTCCATTCGACGGAACATTCACACCGTTATAAGAACCTGCCATTCCTGCCTCCCATAGAGTTTCGCGGCAACAAAATTGTCAATTTGTAGAGAATACCTCTTTGGCCCGCACTCGAACCAATTCTTGCGTCACAGCCTTGTGTGATTTACGTCACCAGCGTCTTGTTCCGAACGATTTGCGTACGCCCACCGTCGCATATCGTCCCCATGGGCCGTTATTACCGAGATCAGCCACCCCCAAATAAGTGTCACGCGCGCCCAAGCGATCGAAGAGGAAGTGCTGGGTCACGCGAAACTCGAATCCTTTGGCGATAAAGATACCCACTCCCCAGGAGTGCTCGATGCCGATAGCATCCGGCGACCAGGTGTAGAGCGTTTGGGGGATCGTCTTGCCGAAGAGGAAGGACGGCGCGCCGAAAACCATGAAGCGGCGCAACTGCCCTCGCCCAAAGGGACGAACCTCCAGCATTCCTGACAACATATAGCGGGCAAACATGCTGCAAGGCGCGTTCACCCCGCCGTATTGTCCCGCGTTGCCAGCGCAGATGTTGGGATCGATTTCGTTGTGCGGGGGCGCCAGATCGAATTGCGCCCATCCCCAAAACATGTCGCGGGGAAAGAACATCTTTTCCTCGGGGGCAGAGCTTTGGATCCCGGAGTCCTGAGTAGCGGTTGGAGCCGGCGAACTCTGCGCCCAGCTTAACGCGCAAATTAGTAGAGGAAATACAAGAATCCACGTCAGCGTTTTCATCCCACCTCCGAAAGTGAGTACATCCTTAAGAAATTGATCGCTCTCATCGACGCCATGACTAGCAATGGTCGACCATTGTACGGATCAAGGGACGGGGAGCGGAACATTGTAACCTGTTGCGCGTGTGGAGTTTGCAGATTCGTCCCTGACCGCAAGTCAGCTGGTGGGAGGTGCCCGTTAGGCGAGTTTGGGTGCGTAGCGCTTCCAGAATCCATATTCAGCATTCGGATTTATTCCATTCATAGAATTGATTGGAGGCCGCAACGTTGCAAGAGCTTGCAATCTCAATCATCTAGGGTTTGGATGGCCGATTGCTAGTGTTTAAGTACTAGAAACCCTGGAGCCACATGCCACAGGAAGTATCGGTTTCCTATCAGGCTATCAAGAGCAAGGTATATCGGCTGATCGACACCCTCGTCGTGGGCGAAAAGTCGGAGGTCGAGGTTCAGGAGTCAATTCGTCGGTGGTGGGAACTGATTCATCCAGCCGACCGTCCGATTGCCCAGAAGTACCTCCTTCTGGTTCTCGGAAGATCGTGCCAAGCATTAGACGCGATTGAAGAGGGCTTGACGGACGCTACGAACCACGACGCATTCCGACCGGATCCAGCCAAGGCGTTCAAACTGGTCGAGAGAGTAGTCAAACAAACCAGCAAATCTGCCGCTTTCAGCAGTTCGATGTAAGCCAATCCTGACCTTTCCGTTGTTTCCCGAACAAACGACGTAGATTTTACAATTGCACGATTGCGTCATCGTCTTTCATCCCGCTATTCTGAACTCCGATAGCCACAAATCGGGAGCGTACCGTTGCAATTTTCATGTCTTCAGTCTTTTTTCGCGGTTCGCGCGTATCTCATGGCCGGAGCCTTGCTGGTAATGGCAGGATCGTTATTTGCGGCGGCGTCGGGATTCTACACATTTACGCTCAACTCCATCGATGGCAAACCCACTCCTCTCGCCGACTACAAGGGAAAAGTAGTTCTGGTGGTCAATGTGGCCAGCCAGTGCGGCTACACTCCGCAATACAGCGCTTTGGAATCGATTTACGAGAAGTACAAGGATCAGGGATTCGTCATCCTCGGCTTCCCTGCTAACAATTTCGGCGCCCAGGAACCGGGAACGAATGAGGAGATAAAGAGCTTCTGCACCCGCAAGTACAGCGTAACGTTCCCTATCTACGCCAAGATTTCGGTCAAAGGCTCAGACCAGGCCCCGCTCTATGCTTACCTGACCAAAGACACTGAGCCCGGCATCCGCGGCGACATTAAATGGAATTTCACCAAGTTTCTGATTGATCGCAACGGCCATGTAGTGCAGCGCTTCGAGCCGGCCGTCACTCCGGATTCGAAAGAAGTGGTTTCAGCGATCGAAAAGCAGTTGAAGCCGTAGACTGCGCTTCGCCTCTGGTTGCACACCGCCGCCTGCCGTAACATAGATGCAGCGATGCGTTCATCCCTGCAGACGAAGACAGTCCGTCCAATTTCTCCGACGAGACTCCCGCTCGATCGATTTCTGTTCACGCTGCTCCTGCTAGTTCTCTTCTTCGCATTGCCTCGCGCGGCCACAGCGATGCAGATTCGGTCCTCCGGCGGTAGCGCTGCCCGGCAGATTCCGCCTTCCGATTCGAAGCTCATCGAGGTGAAGGTGACGGGAAGCAAGCGCTTCACATCCGAAGAGGTGGCCGCCGCCAGCGGGCTTCCCCTGGGAACAACCGTGGACGAAGAAGCCTTCCGCAAAGCCGCCCGCCAGCTGGGTGAGAGTGGGGTTTTTGATGATATCTCCTACAGTTACTCCTACTCGTCGGCGGGAACCAAGCTGGTTTTCAAAGTCACCGACGCCGACAAGTTTGTTCCCGCACACTTCCTCGATTTCGTATGGTTTACGGACCAGGAGTTGACTCAGAAGGTGCATGAACACGCTCCGCTTTTCAAAGGAGAGTTGCCTATCAACGGACGCCTGCCCGACCAGGTCTCTGACATTCTCCAGGCCCTGCTGGTGGAAGACGGCATTCCTGGGCAGGTGGAATATTCAAAGAGCCCCGGACCGAACGGCCAACTCGCGTCGGTCGAGTATGGCGTCTATAACGTCGTGATCCGAATCCATCACGTAGGGTTCACCGGCGCAGGAGCTAGTGAACTGCCGCTGCTTCAGGCCGCTGCGGAGAAGCTTTCCGGGCGGGATTACTACCGCGCGCTCCTGAAAGGGTTTGACGAGCACGTGGTACTGCCTCTGTATCATGAGCGAGGCTACCTGAAGGCGTCGTGCGCTCCGCAACAACCGAAGATCGTGAAGGACGCCGCTCCGGAAAGCGTCCCGGACACCGCCGATGATAAGCAGGCAGTGACACTGTTGGACGTCACGATCGCCGTCACTCCTGGAAGTCAGTACAAGGCCACGGGATGGAACTGGTCCGGGAATGAAAATGTTCCGACGGCGGATCTGCAGCCGCTCCTGCATGTCAAGTCCGGGGAGCCTGCCAATACCGTTCAACTGGAGGACGATTTACGCGCGGTGCAGCTGTTGTATAGTTCGCGTGGCTACGTCACGGCTACCATTAAGGCCAACGCGGAATTTGATGAAGGTGCCAGCACGGTCAGGTATGACCTTGTTGTCACCGAAGGTCCCGTCTATCACATGGGAGAACTGGAATTTCGCGGCATCGACAACAGTTTGACCGCCAAATTGAGGGCGGCCTGGAAGATTCGTCCCGGCGATGTCTATGATGCCACGTATCTCAAGGAATACCTGCCGCAAGCCCGAAGGCTGTTGCCTCGTGCCATCGACTGGGATGTTGCCCCGCACGTGACCGCGATCGCGAAAGACAAGACGGTCGACGTGGATCTGGAGTATACGGCTAAGGCACCGAAGTGAGGGAGATCGGAAATGTTGCCGTCTTCGCTCTTGTAGGTCTGCGATCAGCTCCCGGGCATAAACTAAGATGTAGTATGTCGTCTCGGCACGCGGTGGCGGGGACGGAATGAGAAAACAATTTAGGAGAATCTGAATGAATCGTAGCTCCAGGTGGTTCGTGGTGGTGGCAGCAGTTATTTTCTCGACGACTGCAGTGGTTAACGTCTATGCGCTGGCTGGCGGCAAACAGCGCACCTTCACCGGCGAAGTTGGCGACGCCATGTGCGGCAGAAAACACATGGAAGGCTCCACCGCGGCGGAATGTACCCGCGCCTGCGTGGCCCACGGTTCCAAGTTTGCGCTGGTCGTAGGCGAGAAAATCTACTCCCTGGACACCAGCGACAAAGCCGCTCTGGCCACATTGGACAAGCAGGCTGGCAAGACTGCCACGGTCATCGGTACTCTGGATGGCGATACCATCGAAGTGAGCTCGGTCGCGGCGAAATAAGGTTGGCCTTTCTCACGCACTTGCTGACGAAACTGTCGCCTCCATGACCGGGAGTTCTTGTTCGGAAAACCGAAAGCAAAAAAGTCTCTTGCATAATTTCGCCACACTTGTGATACATTGAGTCGCGTTTTGCCCGGGGCCCTCCCCCCAAATGCGACCGGGCTTAAGAGCGGGGCCGCGCCAGCGCGTCCCGCTTTTTTTGGTTCCCCCTTCTAAATTCACACTTTCTTTACAACTCATTGTGTTAAATTGTGCATTCTCACTCTCATAATTTTGCGTTGCCGGAGGCTACAGAGTTGGGCAAAGACATGGTTCCCAAGCGGATGTTCTTCACCAAGGGAGTCGGGAAGCACCGCGAGCGGTTGACATCGTTCGAATTGGCCTTGCGTGACGCCGGCATCGCTGCTCAGAATCTGGTTCGCGTCTCTTCCATCTTCCCCCCGAATTGCAAAATGCTGGCCCGTAAAGAGGGCGTGAAATATCTCAACCCCGGCGAAGTGGTCTTTGCTGTGGTCGCTGAAAACTCGACTCACGAAGCCCATCGCCTGCTGGCTTCGTCCATCGGTGTGGCTATTCCTGCCGACAAAAACACCTATGGGTACTTGAGTGAGCATCACTCCTTTGGCGAGACCGAGGACGCCGCCGGGGAATACGCCGAAGAGCTCGCCGCCGAAATGCTGGCCACCACTCTGAACGTGGAGTTCGATCCCGACCGCTCCTGGGACGAGAAAAAGCAGATCTACCGGCTGTCGAATAAGATCGTGCGCACGGCCAACGTAACCCAGTCTGCCGTGGGTGATAAGCGCGGCTTATGGACCACTGTCATCGCCTCAGCAGTGCTGATTTTCGACTAGAGCCAGAAGCCGACTACCACAAACGCGGAACGAGGCGGAAACGGGTGCGGAGGCAATATTCGGCATAGCCCGGCAGTTCCTGGCGCAGCACTTTTTCTTCGTTGAGCAGGCGAAAAACGATGACGGGGATGAAGAGAACAACCGCAGGCCAGGCAACGTAGGAGCCCAGCGCCAGGGGTGTAAAAAGAAACATCGTGGTCATTCCCAAGTACATGGGATGGCGAACCATGCGGTACGGCCCTCCAGAAATGACGCGCTGACCGGGCTCAACTTGAATTGTGCTGGCAGCGAAGCTATTGGCCTTCATGACCCAAAAGATCATCAGATAACCCCCGAGAACCAATGCTTGCGCAAGGACCGTCAACCACACGGGTGGATGAGACCAGCCAAAGCGGCGATCGAAGCCAGGGAGAATGTAAATGGCCGCCAGGGGAACATAGATCAGTTTCATGATGATCTTTTGTTCGCGGACGGTTTCCTCCCGCCGCAGTCTGCGCTCGACTAACGCTGGATCGTGTTTGTAGAAGTAGGCAAAAGCAGCGACCGTGGGCACAACCCAAAGGGCGAGAACAATCCAGCCCTGCCAAAATCTCAAGGAGCCTGCGGGAAGGAACAGAAAAGCTCCGAACCCAACTGTCGCCATTGAACAACGAATCAGCAATTTCGACTTGAGGCTCATCGGGTGAGACTCCCGTCGTTCGGGAAGCTTCGGCCATGGCGATTCTCGCGCTGACGCAAACGGCGAGCAGTGACACCAATCACCCGATAGGGAGCTTTCTTGGCTAGGGCGCCCGTCACGAAGCCGTGCTACAATAATACTTTAGTAACCCCTCAGCCCTCCCCGATGTAATCTTCCGTTAACAGTCTTCCCGTATCATGGAAATGTAACCAAAACCTATTTAGGCAAGAGGAGTAGTTGTGGATAACGAAACCCGCAGAAAGAAACAGCAAGCGCTCATGACTGAATTGCTGGAAAGGAAGATTCGCATGCACGCGCAGCATCTTTACGATCAGCGCGGCCAGACGGAAGGCCTTGCCCTGCAAGATTGGGTGGAAGCCGAGTCGCGAGTGCTCGGAAACAGCATTCTGGCGCCGCTCTACCGCAGAAGCCGCTCGGAAAATGTCTCAGCCGAAGAGCTCAAGGATTCGAAAAACGCGCAGTTTGCAACACCCGATTCATCCGCCTCAGAGGCCGGAGCCAACTAAGCCGGCCTCTGCAGGCTTCCTCAACCTTCATTTTTTTGCTACGGCAGTCTTCGGCTTGCTCGCCTTCCCACCTTTCTTATCAAGCCGCTCGAGCACCGCGGCCACAATCAGCGGCAATCCAACCGTGGCGTCGACAAAGACTTCCCCAAACCTGCCACCTTCCGCCGGCGGCACAAACTTGCCCCAGGACACCGCCTCACTGTAGGGACTGCCCGACAGTCCTCCCCAATAGACAGGCTCCGGACAAATCCGCAGGCCATAGTGATAACGCTTGAGGGGAACATTCTCACCCAATCGCCGGTGCCGCAGCTCGCAGAATGGACCAAACTGCTGTGACCAGTTGCGGGGGACACCGCCGCCGATAGTAACGATGCCTAGCTTTTTCTGCCGCAGCAGCGTGGCCGCAAAGTGCTCCAGGTCCAGGAAGGGATCAAAGCGAATCTTGTGCCTTCCAGTCGACTCCCGTAGACGATTGTTCAGCGCCGTATCCAATCCCATCTCCGAATCGCTGAAGGCCGGCACAAATACAGGTACAGCATGTTCATGCGCGGATTTCAAAATCCCGCGCTGATCTCCCGAGTGCTTTGCGAGATAAGCTCCAATCGCATGATTCAGCTTGTAGGAGCACATCACCTCGTTATGATCCCAGCCTTCGAGCACCGCCGACATCACTTCCTCCACGTCATCCAGGTTCTGCTCAGGCTCCAGCGTGTCATAGACACGGTTATAGCCCTGCTCGTAGAGCTCTTCGTCGGAGACCTCGGGGTTGGCCCGGAAGTGTGCACGGCCCGTGGCTTCCACGAGCCCGTGCGCCATCAGCGCCCCGGTTGAGACTACGGCGTTCACGATGCCACGATCGATCAACTCGGTCACGATCAGTCCCTGCTTGGCCACGGTCATCGCGCCGGAGAGGGTCATCACCACGAAGCAATCCTCGTCGCGCGCCATTGCTTCGAGTACGTCGGCGGCCTCGCCAAGCTGACGGCCGGTAAACGCCGTCTTCGACATGGCCCGCACCAGATCGTCGATGGTCTTCACCTTCGCGAGATCGAGCGGCTCCAGCGGAATCAACCGGTCCTCGATCGGATTGTGCAGGCGACGATCCTTCCCCTCGCCCTGATGCCCCGCGGTGGCATGCGACGTCTCTGCCGAATGTCCGACCTTGTTGTGATGATTGCCGTTTTTCAAGATGACTGCCTCCAAACGAATCTCGCGACCGTCACAATCAACTACTTTACAGGATCAATGTTAAAGGATGCCACGCCTCTTCATACAGAGGCGATCTGATCCTCGTGCGTAAATACGCATAGCAGGTTGACGGTCGCTGCCAGCCCGAGGAGAATGATCGGGTGCTTTCTAATACCTCGAAAATTCTCCTCCTAATCCTGCTCGTCTGCTTAGCCTCCGGCGCAGATTCTCCAAAGCAACCGATCCTCGGCCACCGTTCCGCTCCTTTGCTGAAAGTGGACGGACTCATGTTCAAGGATCTTAACCGAAACGGAAAGCTAGATCCTTACGAGGACTGGCGATTGCCCTCGGAGGTGCGAGCCGCAGACCTGGTTCAAAGCATGAGCCTTGAGGAGTTGGCGGGACTGATGGTCCACGGCACTCTGCCCAGCGTTGGACCGATGGCGCAGCTGGGTGTGGGCGCGGAATATGACCTCGCGAAGGTGCGTGAGTTCATCAACCACGACCACGTCAACACCTTCATTACACGACTCAATGGAAGCGCTGTGGGCTTTGCGAGACAGAATAACGAAGTGCAGGCCATTGCGGAGTCCTCGGGGTGGGGTATTCCAATCACCATTTCTACCGATCCCCGCCATCACTTTGATCAAGTCCTGGGAGCGGGTACACAGGACAAGGCATTCTCGATGTGGCCGGGGTCTTTGGGTTTTGCGGCCTTGAACGATCCTAAGCTAACGCGCCGATTCGGCGACGTTGTGCGCCGAGAGTACGAAGCCGTTGGCATTCGCGAGTCCCTCGCACCGCAGGCCGATCTGGCTACAGAACCGCGATGGGCTCGCGTCAATGGAACCTTTGGAGAAGATCCCGAAATTGCAAAACGCATGGTCGAAGCCTACGTCACCGGCGTACAGAACGGGGCCGATGGTCTGAACTCGGGCAGCGTAACCGCGGTCGTGAAGCACTGGGCAGGCTATGGCGCGGCAAAAGACGGTTGGGACAGTCATAACTACTACGGCCGCTATGCCGAGTTTCCCGGAAACGCCTTCGCACAACATCTGATTCCCTTCACCGGAGCTTTTGAAGCTCATGTCGGAGCCGTGATGCCGACTTATTCAATTTTGCAAAATCTCACTCTCGATGGAAATGCGGTAGAGCAGGTAGGAGCGGGATTCAATCACCAACTGCTGAGTGATTTGCTGCGAGGAAAATACGGATTTAGCGGCGTCATTCTCAGCGACTGGGGAATTACCCACGATTGTTCTGCCGCTTGCCGCAACGGGGCGGGCGACGGGAACAAGCCCACGCCTGACGATATCGGCATGCCCTGGGGAGTGGAGGAGTTAACGGTTGAGCAGCGCTTTGCCAAGGCGATCAATGCGGGAGTGGATCAGGTTGGCGGCACCGAGCGGTCCGACGCCATTGTTGAGGCTGTACATAACGGGTCCATTTCAGAAGCGCGCGTCCGGGAGGCTGCGATCCGGATTCTTCTGCAGAAGTTTCAGCTTGGTCTGTTTGAACAGCCCTATGTAGACGAGACCCAGGCCGCCGCGGTTGTCGGCAGCAAAGAATTTGTGAGCGAGGGAGAAGCCGCGCAAGCCAGGGCGGTGGTTTTGTTGGAGAATAAGCAGGCTGCTTCAACCGGCAAGCCTCTACTTCCGATTGCCCCAAAGAATAAGAAGATCTATTTGTATGGCATAGCGGGCAAGGGCGCGGAGGCCGCGGGATTTACCGTGGTGGCCGAGCCTGCGCGGGCAGACCTCGCGATCATTCGGGCACCAGCTCCCTACCAGAGCGAACATCCTAATTTTTTCTTCGGATTGAGGCAGCATGAGGGAAGGCTTACGTTCCTCGAAACAGATGCAGCTTACGCAGAACTTCTTCACGTCAGTGCAAGCGTTCCCACTGTGTTCGTGACAACGCTTGAACGTCCCCTGATCCTGACCAATGTTCGCCCGCATTGCACGGCGTTGCTTGGGGATTTCGGTATCTCCGACGAAGCTTTGATGGCGCTGGTCACCGGCAAAGTATCGCCTGAGGGACGTCTCCCCTTCGAGCTTCCCTCTTCCGTCGAGGCAGTCCAACAGCAGAAGAGCGATCTACCGCACGATTCTGCCTCTCCGCTTTTTCCGTTTGGGTTCGGGTTGCATTACTGAGAATTGCGTGGCTCGGGCTCGCACTACAACTTGAACGGAGCCGCCCACAGTTCGCTGGGTGGGACTCTTTTTTCACGAATGCTATATTGATCGACAGAGGAATGAACCGCGTGCCCCCTGATAAATTTCGTGTAGCCCTGGTGCAAATGTCTTGTGGACCGGAGCCCGAACAAAATCTTGCCAAAGCTCTCGAACGCATCACCGATGCAGCCGGGCGCGGCGCCGAAGTCGTGTGCTTGCCCGAACTTTTTCAGACGCAATATTTCTGCCAGCGCGAAGATCATGCGCTCTTCGACCTCGCGGAGCCGATTCCCGGGCCAGTCAGCGAAAAACTCGCCGCCGCGGCGCGACAACACCATGTGGTGGTAGTCGCATCGTTGTTTGAGAAACGCGCTCCCGGCATCTATCACAACACGGCCGCTATCTTTGATTCCGATGGTTCCCTGAGCGGTCTCTACCGGAAAATGCACATCCCGGACGACCCGCTTTACTACGAGAAGTTCTACTTCACGCCCGGCGATCTTGGATTCCGGGCTTTGGACACCAGCGCCGGCCGCCTCGGCACGCTTGTGTGCTGGGATCAGTGGTTTCCGGAAGGCGCGCGCCTCACGGCGCTGCAGGGCGCGACGGTGCTCTTTTATCCCACCGCCATCGGCTGGCATCCTGCTGAGAAGGCCGAGTTCGGCGTGGTTCAGCACGACGCCTGGCGGACTATTCAGCGCGCCCACGCCATCGCCAACGGCGTTTATGTCGGCGTCGTCAACCGGGTGGGCTTTGAGACCGGCAACATCCGCGGCAAGTCCACACCCGGCCAGGGACTGGAATTCTGGGGCGCGTCGTTTTTCTGCGATCCTTTCGGTCGCATCATCGCCGAAGCCTCGCATGACCGCGAAGAAATCCTGATGGGTGATGTCGACCTGAAAGCTCTGGAAGATATCCGCCGCAACTGGCCCTTCCTGCGCGACCGGAGAATCGACGCCTACGCGCCGATCTCTAACCGCCTGCTGGATGGTCGGTAAAAAGGGTCAATGAGTGTAATCGCCTGGTTACAACACTTATCGGTTAAGGGGCGAGCGCGCCTGGCGCGAAAAGTTCCTTGTGAAATCTATTACTGACAGCGACAAGCATAGCGGGATCGCAGACCACATCCTCACCGCGCGCCAGAGATACTCCTTCGCCACATCGCTCGATATGCTGAACGTGCTGCCTTCGATTTCGTAACCCAGCCTCCCGCCTCGGGGTAAACGTAGGTATGAGGGCTGAACATTACTAGCAAGAAGCAGACGACGCAAATGATCTTCAGAACTCGCGAAGTCCAGCCAGAGACCATCACGTTCGTGAGCGTGGGGGCTGCGCCGAGGAATGCAAATCCTGAAATCAGATAGCTACCGAGGAGACAGAAGCCCGCCGTGCGAGTCAGACTCGCGATTCGGTAAAGCGCATGCAGATCCAAGGTGGGCTTGATGAAAGAGGCTGCCAGACCAGTGCAGCCTGCGATCGCAACTAGCAGCGAGATCGCAAATCCCACGGTTACAACACGTCGAAGCATGTCCGTTGAGGCATTCATTGGCGCTGCCTGCCGACCAATCGTTTGAAGTCACCAATTTCAGCAGCACTGGCCTCACGCACTCCTTTCCAATTCTGACAACTCACAAAGAAGAAATTTGATCCCGCCCCAATAGTACCCACAAAAATAGTTCCGTCGTAAAACGCAGCATCCGTAACTGGCGCTGGCATCGTGTACAGCGACGGCCTGGACGCGCCTCGACGCGCATTCGCAAACGCAATCAAGTCGTGAACGCGCCCTGGATCTGTAATGACATAGTCCACACGCGGAGTTCCCTGTGACCACGAGTGCACTACTATACGCGTCGCACCGCCGATTGGAGCGCATGTCCCTGAATGCTCGGTAGGATGGCATCCACCCATCACAATCATGAAGCCCGCGAGCGTAAGAAGGCTGAGCTTATGCATCCGGGCATCATAACCCGTTCACTTGCGCACGGCATCAAGACCGGTATTTATGAGACCAGTTCCCATTGACCACCCAGGCAGATTCTCAATGAGTGCTAACGCCCGATTTCGGAAGTTACGCGGGTAATCATCGTTAACACCAGCCCCCGGTGTCTAATGCAAGCATGAGAAAAGGCACGCTTGTCTGTGTTGCCATAGCGTTGTCACTGGGCTGCAGCAGCCCTCTCCGAACACCTAGCAGCGACAAGACGAACCCGCAACTGGGTAGTGCAGCAATCGACGTAAAGCGCGAAGAGACCGATCACGTCCGGCTGTCAACGCCAGTGGTTAAGGCTTGGCGCGCAATCCCCGTTGGGAGTCCGGTCTGCGCGCTCGATGATGTGGTACGAGAAAAAGACTGGCTGGAGCGATCGTTGATTCAACGCGTCGATATCCAGACAGGGGTATGGCACATCTCGGCCGAGGATGGGTATTCGGTATTTAGAATCTATCCATACCTGTCTAAGGGGAGCCCGCAGCCGAGCGTCTATCAGGGAATCGTTCTGAAGGTGAACGGAAACCTTTCTGTAGAAGACCTGCTCGCGGCCATTCGGCACCGCACTCCGAAAACCAAAATCGACGAGTATGACGTCTTTGGCGCCAATGGCGTGGGTGTTCAAAGATACTCGCGACGGCACTTCTGGGGCGAGCTCATGCGTTAGGGCTGTTTCCGAGTAGGGGACACGGCCTCTTTTCCGGGCGCAATTGTTGATAAATCTCGATTACACTCATTGAGCAGAAATCGGTTCTGTCAAGATCAATGTTAGTCTCAGGATTCACCCCACGGTTTATCTTTCCGTGCAATAAACTACCTCCATGCCCCGATCCAATCATTCAAGTAACACTTTAAGTGCGTCCCCGGCAACCCAACGATTTCGTATGCCTGCCGAGTGGGAGTCACATGCCGCAACCTGGCTGGCATGGCCGCATTATCACGGCGATTGGCCGGGCAAGTTCGAGCCGATTCCGTGGGTCTATACGGAGATCATTCGCAATCTAGCTCGCCATGAGCGCATCGAGTTGATCGTCAACGACGCTGCGACGGAGCGTCGGGTGCGCAAGTTGCTCGACAAAGCAGATGCACTGTCGAAGAACATACGGTTCCATTGCTGGGCCACCAACCGCGTCTGGCTGCGCGATTCGGGGTGCATATTCTTGACTGCGGCCAAGTTCCCCACCCTAGCCGCAAAGAACGCGGCTAGGATGGGCCACCCGCCGAATAGCTTGCTGGCCACAAAGTTCCGCTTTAATGCGTGGGCAAAGTATTCCAACTGGCGCCACGACGAGAAGATTGGCGCCCTTATGGCGGAAACCGTGGGCGCTGAAGAAATCCGTCCGCTATCTCACGACACCCGCGTTGTGCTCGAAGGCGGCTCGATTGATGTCAACGGGCGCGGCACCATCCTCACCACCGAAGAATGCCTGCTCAGCAAGGTGCAGCAACGCAATCCCGGCATGTCGCGCAAAGATTACGAGAAAGTTTTCGCCGGCTATCTGGGCGCGCCGCACACGATCTGGCTCGGCTGTGGCATCTTCGGCGACGACACCCACGGCCATGTCGACGATCTCACGCGCTTCGTCGCGCCCGACACGGTCGTTACCATGGTCGAAAATAATCTGAAAGATGTGAATCACAAACCGCTGCGCGAGAATCTTCGCCGTCTCCGCTCCGCGCGTGATCAGGACGGCAAGCCACTCAATATTGTCGAGCTTCCCATGCCCGGTCCGGTGGTCTTCGAGCAGCGACGCCTGCCCGCCAGCTATGCGAATTTTTATATCGCGAACGACATCGTACTTGTTCCTGTCTTCAACGATGCCAACGACCGCGTGGCGCTGAACACGCTGGCTACGCTGTTCCCCACTCGCGAGATCGTCCCCATTTATTCCGGCGATCTCGTCTGGGGACTCGGCACCATGCACTGCATGACCCAGCAGCAGCCGTCAGCTGACAGTTCCCGGTAGGCACACAGAAAATGCGAGCCCTCATCGGGCTCGCAGATTAAGAAAATTGCAATTGCTAGTCCGACCTGCATTATTGCGGCGAGGTGCCGCTGCTGGGAGGCGGATTCCCCGCCGGCGGATTCGGAGAAGTTGGGTTCGTCGACCCTGGATTATTCGAACCCGGATTGGAACCGGGATTCGAAGTGCCGGGATTGGAGCCTGGGTTCGAGGTGCCAGGATTTGTCGAGCCCGGATTCGAAGGCGATCCCGGCGTGTTGGGGTTTGCGTTCGGACTTGTGCTCGGGTTATCGGGGCTCGCGTTCGGATTATTCGGATTCGGCGAGGAAGGTTGCGTCCCAGGTGTGTTCGGATTTGTCGGATTCGATCCCGGCGCAGTCGAAGGTGCGGTTGAGCCGGTCGGCGGCGGAGTGGTGCTGCCGGTGGGCGGCTGACCGGTGTTTCCGGTTGGCGGTGCCGATGGGGATGTTTGCCCCGGGGTTGCGGAGCCCGAGGGCGCGCTTCCTCCGGCCGGCGCATGCTGCGCCACCACCCAGGTGGCACAGAATAGAAGCACAGATAACAAAGTGAGTCTTCTGCCTGACATGATGAGTCCTCCAGCTTGGAATTTTCCGCGCATCCCGATCAGTGGCCGAAGAACGCGCTGGTGTGTCGAAGTCATGGGGTGAGTCTGCGCGAAGAGCGCCGCCACGAATATCCGGCGGATGCCGTAACTTGCGCCGAGGGAGTCTGTAGCAGGAGGAGAGTGAGGATGTGGCGCGTTGTACCGTGGCCACGGAAAACGGCCTGCGCACAAGCACTGGGCTAGTTCAGAACCACCGAGCCCCTGCCGAGCGCAGAAATGGTATGAGGAACATCCGGTTGTACGGATTTGCCTTCAGGTTGCGAGGCCACACTCCAGGCTTTCGCGAAAGTCTCTCCGGCTTGCATCTTGGCCAGCAGACTATCGAGGAAGAGTGAAGTGTTTGAGCCCAGGCGGCGAAGCGTCAACACGACATTGATCTTCAGGCCTTTGGTCTTGAAACCGGCGTCGTAAGCTTCCTGCGGATTATCGTTGCCGATCCACAAGAGCTTTACGCCGGAATCAACCGCCGCTTTAAGCAACTCCGTGCCAGTGATACGGTCCCCGGATGCATCAGTGATGACGCCGCTCGGGTCTACATCGCAGAATAGGTGGAGGACGTCATAGTTGTGGCTCGCAGCGCCACGCAGCTCGGCCACCGACATAAACGTTGCGCCGCTGGCAGCCGGATAAAAGCGCTTGTAGACGCGGAGATCGGACTTGAAGTGCTCCTCGAATTTCGGGAAGAGCTGGCCGACCAGAACCCTGGTCCCGGTGACTTCTTCTTTGCGGAAAGAATCGAAAATGCCCATGGTTTTGCGGTCGACTGCTGAACTACTGGAAAGATTGGGTGAAAACTATTTCTGGTATTGCGTAGGCTGCGGACCTTTTTCCAGCATCTCGCGATCCCAGATGGCGCCCTCGCGAGTGTAGGCAGCGAGTTCGAAATCCTGCGTGAGTTCGAGTGCATCCACGGGACAGGCGTCCTCGCAGAGACCGCAGAACATGCAGCGGCTCAGGTCATAGGTGAAATTGGTTAGTTCCTTGCGGCGGGTCTGCTCGTTGCGCGCGCTCGAGACCACGATGAGATGCTCGGGGCAAGCCAGCGCACACAGGTCGCAGGCAATGCACATGGTCTCGTCCGTATCAGGATTCACATTAAGCCGGGGCGCGCCACGGTAGCGCTCGGCCACTTGCGGCCGCTCCATGGGATATTGCTCGGTATAAATTTCTTTCGGATCCTGATAGCGGAAGGTGACCTTCAATCCCGTGAAAAGGTCGACAAGAAAAACTTTGCGGAGCAGGCTTGGCATGCCCATATGTGGGTAAGCATATCACCCGCCAGTGGGCCGTTGCCAGTGATCCGTTGGGGGTGCGCGACACGGAACTTTTGCCGCCTTGCTTTCGTACATCAATCCAAGAGGATGCCATGCGAGCCTATCTCGCCAAGTTGCCGCCGAAGGCGCAAATGTTGCTGGCCATTCCACTGATCGCCGTTGCGTATCCGGTAGTGATGATTCTGCTACCGGCGATCATTCGAGCCATTGTTCCGGAGGTCGTGCGCTCGGTGCTAAGTTTGCTCTAATCGGCATGCCGGCGGCCGTGCGTCTTCCCGCTGGATTGCTTCGCGTCAGTGGTACTCTCCCTCCTAGGACTTTCTGTGACGATTGCCCACGACGAACTCTGGATGGAAGAAGCGTTGCGTTCTGCCCAGCGCGCGCTGGAGACGGGCGAGGTCCCGGTCGGCGCCGTGGTCGTGTGCGAAGGGCGCATCGTCGGCCGGGGATGGAATCGCAACATCAGCGACTTCGATCCTACAGCCCACGCCGAGATCGTCGCTTTGCGCGAGGCCGGTGCTACCGTTGGTAACCATCGTCTATCGGAGTGCGGGCTGTTTGTTACAATTGAGCCTTGCGTGATGTGCGCCGGAGCCATGGTGCATGCCCGAATCAAGCGCTTAGTCTATGGTGCCGACGATTCCAAGGCGGGCGCAGTTCAGTCGGTGATGCAAGTGCTGAACCATCCGCGATTGAACCATAAAGTGGAAGTTCGCAGTGGAGTTCTGGCAGGCCGCTGTGCGGAATTGCTGCAAACGTTCTTTAAAAATCGTCGTTAGCCATGACGTTGGGTAACGAGCCCAGGCATTCCGAGTGACGCGAGCGATCTCGGCTTATCTTCGAGCTGACGGCTACCGGGTTTTCATGCGGAGAGGTGCGTGAGCGGTTGAAACGATCCGCCTCGAAAGCGGACATACCTTAACGGGTATCGTGGGTTCAAATCCCACCCTCTCCGCCATATTTTCAATAGCTTAGCCGGTTTACCTGCCGTTGAGTGCTAAACCATTATTTTGCTATGGGTTGCGCTCATTTCTGCCGTGGCTACATCACCGTAGTGGTCCATCGTCGTGGTGATCGACGCATGCCGCATAAGCTTCTGCTGTAGACCGACATGGGTACCTACGGAATCCATCCATGACCGGAAGGTGTGCCGCATGGTATGCGTTGCGACGCAGCCGACTCCTGCCCCAGTGGCGTTTGTTACACTTCCCTAGCCATGTCCCACGATTTCATTCCATTGTTAACCGCATTGGTCTGGCCCTTCACAGTTCTGATTCTTGCTTTTGCATTTCGCAATCGCATAGGAGCAATCACGGAAGCGAAATTCGGTGACAAGCTAACTGTTAAGTGGGGAGATGCGCCATCTGATCGCAAAATAGAACAAGCTACTGGCGAACCGCCGCTAGGCGCTGCCACCAAGCAACTTGGGGCATCGCCATCTGGCGTGCGGTGGGAGAATGTGGGGAATCTGTTTTGGCTAGGCGGTGATCTCATCTGGACTGCTCAAACGGCGCTGCGTGGTGCGCCAAAAGGGAAAATTCTTCACGGACTCAAACAGTCCTATCACCACATTTCTGACTTGGGGCTAGCTGAAAGTGTGCCAGCGAAGCAGCTCCTTTCGCTAAAATCCGAAACAGAGAGTCGGCCAGAAGCAAGTTTGGATCGCGTATGGAGAAGTAATTTCTCTGAGAGAGTTTACGACGTGACACGTATGATGAACCAAGTGATGGCGGAGAAGCAACCGCGGTTCCGCCCTAACCCGTAAGACTGAAAGTACCTGCCACTTCCCTGCTGGTTCCCGTCTACTGAAATCGTCTTACATGCCGTCCACTGCGCTGTAAGTGGTTGAATCTGGGTTTCGCGGTACTTTCAAATCCCACCCTCTCCGCCATATCCAAACAGTTACGCGTTGTATTTTCGCTTCTTGGCGTGGAGTTCCGACGCACGTTCGTATGCGTCCCGGCGTGCCAGGCGGGTACGTTCCCTCTCGCGCAGGTTTACTTCCAGTTGGTCTCTGACTTTTCTCGCGTCGCTTGTTTTCCGCAGACAGAGAATGACGTCTCGGTCCGCCGCAGTCCAAGCCTGGCCTCCGGCTTTAGTTTCGTTTCGGCCAGTGCGTGCAGAGAACAGTTCTGGGAGAGAATCGATGGCGACGCTCCGATCCTGCGAGTCGATGAAGTTCTTCAGCAGTTGCTGTGTGTAGGGGAGGGTTATTTCCGTGCCGGTCTGCGAGGAATAGGTGATGAGACGGGTGAACGCGTTTTCCAATGCGCTCGCATTAGACTGGAAACTTCGCGCCAGGTAGAGCGCCACTTCCCTGGAGAGAGCTATCTCTTGCTGCCTCGCTCTCTTCTGCAGAAAAGCGATCGTTATTTCGAGGGTGCAGGCTTTAGCCACGTCGGGAACACTCTTCCCGCCCACCGTCCGCATCATTTCAGGTAGATAGGTGTCCCACTGGTCCACGTGGCCTCTTTTCGGCTGCTGGAGACTATCGCGCGTGGGCGGTATTATACCGCGGGAAGTGCTAAACGCTCAGCGAGTAGCGCCTGCTCAATTCTTGGTGCGACGATGACTTCCTACTCAATGGGAGGGTGCCAGAAGAGGGCGATCAAAACAAAAATAGTTCCAACCAATGCAGCGATCGCGATCGAAAGGAGGATTCCGTGAAGGGTAGTAAAGGACGACTGCTTCTTTTTACTTCTTTTCATGAATGCCGCCATCGGCACAACCATCTCAGGCACATTCGGCGGTCAGGGCTGCGTGCCGATCTCAAAATTCAAGGTTGAGAGAGACAGCCGATACTGGTATTGAGCGTTGACATAGCCGATGGCGGCATCGGTTTGTTGCAACTGCGCCTGGCTCAGTTCAACGATTGAGCCCAATCCAAGCTGGTAACGTCCCTGGGCGAGAGTTAGCCCAAGGTCCGCTTCCTTGGCGAGTTCCGCTTCCACGCCCACGCGCTGAAAGGCTGTATTCGCGGCCAGCCATGCTGTGCGAACATCGCGCACTACGCGGTCGCGCAGGTCCCGAGTGTTTTCAGTAGCAGCTTTAGCACGGTAATTTGCCTCCGAAGCTTCCGCGGCGAAAAGAAAACCATTGAAGATCGGGATATTCATATTGACGCCAATGGCGCCATACCAGCTAGAAATGAAATAGTTCGGAAAGCAGCCGCCGAAGCAGTCCGGACGTACCGGCGTCACTCCCGTAATCCCGAGTGCGCTGATGGTAGGCAAGAGCTGATCGCGCTGGGCGCGGCGGAATTTCTCCGCCGCTTGTTGATTGAAGGTAAGCGATTGCAGGTCGGGACGTTGCTGGATCGCCGTGCTGATCAGCACGTCCACGTCCGGCGGCGGTGGCGGAAGTGGCGCCTCCTCATCGCTCAACTCGTATTTGACCTGTTTGTCGAAGCCGAGGACTGCGGTGAGTGCGGCGATGGTTGAATCGACGTTATTCTGAGCGTCGAGTTGCAGCAGTTTTGCCTGGGAAAGATTTACCTGCGCAAAGGCCAGATCCAGGTCTGATTTCAGTTTGTTCTTTGCCAGTTCGTCGACTTGGTGCTCCACCGACCCTCGAGTCGTTACGGTTTGTTGCGCTACTTTGAGCAGCGCCTGGGCCTGCAGCGCATTGTAAAAGGCCTGGTCGGTGGCCAGAACGATGTCTTCGGCCGTGGCGAGGGCGTTGGCGTTTTGAGCTTTCTCTAGAAGTTTGGAGGAGGACACGAGGTTGACGGTGCGTCCAAAGTCAGTAATGAGTTGGCTGAGCGTCACTCCTGCGCCCGCATGTTCCAGCAAGCGAGATGCTGTAAGCGAGCCCGCGCCGATGCGGCTGCCTTCATTGGAGTCGACGGCCGTGATTGCGCCATTCATATTGGGGAGTTCCGCCGCCCGGGTCTCGCGATAGATCTGGTGTTGGGCCCGTGCGAGGAGCTGCCCCACGCTGATCTGGGGATTATTCTTGAGGGCCAACTGTTCGGCCTGGGTGCGGGTTAGACGCATAGTGCCGTCTGACGATTGATCGGGCTGCGGCATTTGCGGACCGGCTGAAGACGTTGTTTGAGCTGCATTGCCTCGTGGGAAGCTTGCGCTCAGAACGGCCTGCACCGCCGGAGACCCTATTGCGGGCGTCGAGCTTTGCGCCACTTGCGGCTGCGGCGCGGAAGGCAAAGCTTCGGTTGATCCGAACGTGTCAGCGGTTTGCCCTACGCCAGGCAGAGAGAGCATTATCCACAACCCTGAAAGCAGCACGCAGAGTATGAATATTTTGGCCTTCGTCATCTCTGTGCGATTCCAGGCCGCAAACTGTTTTTGCGTCATTCCGCTGCCTCCGGCTTGGGTTTGGCTCCATTCTTCGCGCCTCGTTTGCCATATACCAGTAAGTAAGCGGCCGGAACTATGAAGATGGTCAACAGAACTGACGAAGTAAGACCGCCAATGATGGCGCGGGCCATGGGAGTATATTGTTCGGCTCCCTCTCCCAGCTTCAGCGCCATGGGGATCATGCCGAAGATGGTGGCGAGCGACGTCATCAGGATCGGCCGCAGGCGCACCCTGCACGCTGTGATCACCGCATCGGCGGGGGACATTCCCTGCCCCTCCAGGTTGTGCGCAAAATCCACGATCAGAATGCTGTTCGAGTCTGCAATGCCAACCAGCATCAACACGCCCATCAGCGACATCACATTCAGCGTGCTATGAGTGAGCGGCAGGATAATGAGCACGCCAATAAACCCCATCGGGATGGCCAGCATGATCAGGAAGGGATCGACGAATGACTTGAACTGTGCTGTCAGGATCAAGAAAAGCAAAATGAATGAAATCAGAAAGCCCAAGCCAAAGCTCTTGAACGAGGCTTCCATGCCTTGGACCATTCCGCGCAGGTTCACGCGAACGTTGCCGGGAATCTTTTCTTTGGCGAGAATGTTCCGCACCGCGTCGGTCACTCGTCCCAGATCTTCCGAAGCAGGGGTGACGTAAATATCGACGGCGCGCTGAATCTGGTAGTGGTCCACTTCCGTGGGGGTCAGGACCTGCTTCACATTCACTACATTATTAAGCACCGTGGTCGGCCTGCCCTGTCCAAGGCACGCCCAGGAAGCGTGACCTGTGCCGGGTTGTGGCGGACCTGAGGGACCGCAGGTCATTCCCACGCCGTTGCCCGGATCGCGCAGGGGGATTTGGCCGAGGTCCATCATGTTGTGAATGGCTGCGTCGCCATGCTCGAAGTACTGCACCGTGAGGTAATAGTCGTTGCCGCTCTTGCGGTCGACCCAGTAGTTCGGCGCGATCATGTAGTTGGAATTGAGAGCCGTGATGACGTTATCGACTACATCCTTCTGCGTCAGGCCCAACTCGCCCGCATGCACGCGGTCTACGTCAAGGCGCAGGGCCGGGTAATTCATATCTTGCGGGATGTAGATCTGGCCAACGCCGTGCACTTCCTTGAAGCGATTGGCCAGGTTCTGCGCGATGCTATAGATCTGATCGAGATCAGGGCTGCTCACCTGCACATCAATGGGCGCCGGCATGCCCGTGTTGAGAATGGCATCGACCATGGAGCCACTGGAAAAGAATGTCCGGATATCAGGAAATTGTTTGGCCATCGCCTTCTGCACCCGGTCCATGTACTCGAAACTGCTAAGGTTGTGCGGTTCGTTCAACGCCACTTGCAGAGTCGCGGTGTAGGAACCAGAGTTGGTGGTGTAGAGCGCGGAAAAATCCGGCACCACGCCAATGTTGGTGACGATGCGCTTGAGATCCTTTGGTTCTACCTGATGCCGAATCAGGTCTTCCACCTTCGCCATATACTGATCCGTCATTTCAATGCGAGTGCCGGTGGGAACTTTGAGATTGATCGTGAACTGTCCGGCATCGGTCTTCGGGAAAAACGCTAGCCCTAAGAGTGGATAAATCGCGAGGCTTACGAAAAACAAGCCGCTCAACAACAGCACGGTGAGCCCGGGACGCTGCAGGGCGCGTCGAACCCAGAGCTCATAAAAATCAAGAACGTTATTAAACATCCGGTTGAAGCGGGCGTTGAAGCGATCCATCCACGAGCGCCCCACCGCTGAAGTAGGTTCAATGTCATACTCGCCCTCCTTGCTTTCATGTTTGGGAGCGTGGTGAACCGCTTTCAGGAAGCGCGAGCAGAATAACGGGATGACTGTCATCGCTACTACAAACGATGCCAGCAGCGACAAACAGAAAGCCAGCGCCAGTGCCGAGAACAGAAACTTAGCTACGCCGTAAAGGAAAACGACGGGAAAGAAATCGACAACGTCCACCAAAGTTGCCGCCAGGACGGCGAGGCTGACTTCCGATCCGCCCACCTCCGCAGCGATCATGGGCGCGGCTCCCATTTCCAGATGGCGGTAAATGTTCTCGAGTGAGATAACTGAATTATCAATCACGCGCGAGAACGCGAGTGCCATCCCGCCCAGGATCATGGTGTTGATCGTGCCGCCCATCATTGCGAGAACTACAAACGCGGCCAGCGCGGAAATGGGAATGGACAGCAGAACGGCAGATGTAGCGCGGAAACTTCCCAGAAAAATAAGAATCATCAAGCTGGTGAGAATCAATCCCAGTGCGCCTTCGTGCAAGACCGTGTGAATAGCCTCCTTCACGTACACCGACTGATCGAAAACAATACTGGTCTTCATCTGCTGCGGAATGTCGTAGAGGTGCTTGATGAGTTGGCGAACTCCATCGACGACCGCGATGGTGTTCGTATCACCGCCCTGCTTCATGATGGGAATGTAGGCGGACTTCTGACCATCGATTCGCACGATGTTGGTTTGAATCCCGTGAGCGTCCTCCGCTTTGCCGACGTCGTTCACCGTGACCCACGAGTTTCCTTTGACTTTGAGTGGCACCTTGCCCAGTTGGTCCATGTTGTCGACCAGGCTGTTGGAGTACACAAAGTAGTCGTACGGTCCCATCTTCACATCGCCGGCGGGCAAAATCAGATTGGAATCATTGACCGCGCCGACCACGTCCATCACGCTCAATTGCCGGGAAGCGAGTTTGTAAGGATCGACGTACACCATGATCTGGCGGTAGATGCCGCCGAAGACGCCGGGAATTTCCGCTCCCGGCACGACGGCAATCTGATTGCGGATCTGGAACTGGGCGTAGTCGTGAAGTTGAGTTTCGTTGAGTCCTTCACCTTTCACGGTAACCAGCGCAACCGGCAGACTGGAGGCGTCGAACTTGAGAACCACAGGGGGCAGCGTTCCGGGTGGAAGTCTCTTCAAATCAGCGAGCGCTAGATTGGACAACTGACTTACATCGGCATCAGCATTGGTCCCCGGCTGAAAATAGACGCGGATAATGCTGACTCCCAACATAGACCGCGATTCCATGTGGTCGACGCCGGAAGCGAGCGTGAAGAATCTCTCGAGCGGATCCGTGATGTCGGTTTCGATATCTTCCGGTGGCATTCCGGAGTAAAACGTGGCTACCACAACTTCGGGCAAATTGATCGGCGGGAACAAATCCACCGGCATCCGCGCGAGACTGGTCACTCCGATGACCAGAAGCGTGAGGCAGATCACGATGATGAAGTACGGATTGCGAATTGAAAACCCTGGCATAAAGTTTGTCCGATGGCATCGCTGCCCTGTCAGGCGTTGCGATCTGCGGTCACTGCGCGCTCCCCTCGTGGTACTGCATCATGGGAATTTCCTGGGCATGAACCTTCTGCCCAGCCTTTAAGGCGCTGCGATCGCTAACCACGACCTCTTCCCCTTCGTTCAATCCCGAGGCAATTTCGGCATCACTCGCGGTCTGCAGTCCAACCTGCACGGTTCGTTCTTGAAGTAGGCCGTTCCCGTCGACTACAAGGACGGTGGTTCTGTCGCCTTCATGATTCAGAGCCTGGATGGGCACCGTCGGAACATCCTCTTTTCTGTCGAGATTCAGCTCTGCGTCGGCATAGAGCCCGGGCAGCAATATTCGCTGGGGATTGGAAACGTCGACTTCGGTGTGCATGGTGCGTGTGTCTTCCCGCACATCGACGGAGAACCGCGCAACTTTTCCTGGGAAGGTTCGGGCCAGCGAGGGCACGCGAACATCCACATGATCGCCGACGTGGATGTAGCGAACATAGGACTCCGGAACCGGAATCACCAGCCGGAAGAGATCGTCTTCCGACAGCCGGACAATGGGCATCGCCTGCGTACTTGAGCCTGTTCCCGCCTGTACCAGTGTGCCGAGGTTCGCGTATCGTTCCGTCACCACTCCGGGAAAGGGTGCTGTGATCTTCGAATAATCGAAGAGGCTCTGGTCGTGGGCCAGTTTCGCTCGGACTGCGGATAACTGGCTCTGGGCCGCCTCGAGAGCCGCCTGCCCCGCATCTACCTGAGACGATGCCGCCAAATCTTTTCCCTGGGCGTCGTCCACTTCCTGTTGCGCCACGATTCCCGGCTGGCTTTCAAACACTCCGTTCAGGCGTGTGTATTGCAGGTGAAGAGCCTTGTACTGTGCCTGATAGCGACTCAATTCGTGTTGCGCCCGGTTTACTTGATTCGCTGCATTCTTGATTTCCGCCTGGTCCTCCTCTAACTGCGCTTCCAGTTCCGGGATCTCTAGGATCGCCATCACCTGGCCAGCTTTCACATGCGTTCCATAATCGACGTCCAGCTTCTTCACATAGCCGGATTCTTTGGCATAGACATCAATCTCCTGGAAAGGCACCAGTTCAGAAGACAGAGTGATTTGCCGGCCCAGCGATTTCTTCACGACCTTGGTTACGCCAACAGTGGCCGCGGATCCACTGGCTTCCACCGGTTCGCCGCTCTTACCTGAGCAGGCAGACAGACCGAGAGCCAGGACTGTCGCAAGGGCCGCGAGCATGCAGTAAAGCAATCTTCCTGGCCGCCATGGGCGGCTGTCATTGTGCCGATTGCAATCTTGAGTCATCGAATCTACCTTGGCCAGAATTTCCCGGCTACTTTCTATCTGAGCGTATTCAGCACATCACGAAGCTTCTCCACCGAGAATTCGCGTGAGCGGCAAAAATTGATTACTTTTTGTTCTGCCTGCTGCAATCTTTCAGCAGCGGCTGGGATGCGAGTCGCAACCTCTAGCGGAACCGTGAGAACCCCGTGGCGGTCCCCGTGCAACAGATCTCCCGGACGCACTTCCAGTCCGCCGACGTCGATTTTGGCTCCAACATCGAAAATGTGGGCGTAGGCGTGCGAAACCGCGACACTCCCGGCGAATAGCTGAACACCCATGGTGCGCACGGAGGGCAATTCGCGCACGGCGCCATTCGTCAAGTAGCCGACGCAACCCAGGGCTTTTAGAATTGCGGCGTGCATGTCGCCAACAAAAGCGCCACGACCGGGAGGATCATCCATGTCTTCGAGCACCAGAATGCGCGGCGCTGGAACATCAAGAATGCTGTTCCAGAACTCCGCCCGGTCCCGAAACCTGGCACCGACCATGGGCGGCTCACCGCTCCGTAAGCGAGCCGTAACGGCATAGCCCACCATGGGAGGCGCGTCGGGAAACATGCAGCGAATGTTGGCATCGGCAAATCCCGTGTTAAATAGCCGCACGCGAAACGATTCGATCGCATTTGCGACCAAGCAGGTGTCAAACTGGCGAAGAGCATCGAGATCCTCGTCAGTCAGCGAAGACTCAGTGGCCACGTTCGTTTCCTTTCATCGAAGTGAGCTACGCAGTCGTTACCCCAGAACTCTTTGGAATCGATCTATCGCCTCCGCCCTTAGCCAGTGATGCCGGTCTGGGGCAAAGAGTTTGCGAGATCGCATCGAGCGCCAACGCAGGAACTACCTGCGCGCGCAATTTGGACAAGGGATATTAGATGAGGGGAGGCGGCCGAGAGAAGAGATTTTCTTCGAAAAGGAGATTGGGCGCTGGAGAGTCTACAGGTACGATTCGCGGACAGAACTTGGGTGCCTCTAAGACCGCAAAACTTAACACGGGAGGCATCCAGTTGGCGGCATTCTTGGTGAGCCGCTGCCTTTTTGCATCCGACGATGCATGGGTCTGGATGACCCTTACGGTATGCGAAGCAATGCTCCAGGAGGAGCTATATCGCGTAGCTACGCTGATTGTGAGTGAGCACACCAGCACCAGCACGAGCAGGGCGCACCAAGACTTAGCCCCTCGTTTTCCGAAATATGTTGGCCATAACATCTCAGAAGCGGTCAGCAACTCTGCTCGTTTTTACCATACAAAAATCGCTCACCGCAAGCAAACCGATAAGTTACGGGGCAATTACTTAGATAACCATGCACAAACGTATGGTTGTGCGCGGCATAAGAATTTCCCCGCGCCCGCGTCCTGATTGGGCCGTCGCACTGTACTAACTGACATCCGTTCTTTCCATTATTGTCCGACCGAGCCATTCCGATGGTACTGCCCTCCCTGAAAGAAGCGGTGACGCACCATGCTTTGGCCAAGCAGGAAAAACAGGATTACCAGGACAACCACGAAAAGCAATCTTGCAATTCCCAACCACGGTGAATTTCCTTCCACGGGCTCCGTCGTTTTCATGGGAACGAACCTCGATAAGAAAGTCGCCCTACCTACCCGGAAGGCAGAGCGCGATCCTCGATTCCAGTTTGCCGAAAACCCTATTTCTTATGTTGCTCTTGATTCTATGTCCCTCCGCGTTTCGAAACATCTCCGGGCTGATGTTTTTGTATTTCGCGGAAGGGTACTTCGCGAGGCAGTATCTCTCGCAGGGCCCAATCAATGCGTTCTACTCCTTCCGAGATCAATTGCACAAGTTGCTGATTATCATTTCCGTCCAGAGCGAGAAAAATGGGGCTCAAAGCGTTCCGGATGTGATGGTTCATTTCCGCAATCACCTGCATCCGTGCCATCGTCAGGCGCTGCCGTTCGCGGGTGATTTGCACCAGGCGTGCGGCCAGACAGCTGACGATGAGAGCGGACAGCCCCTCGGCCAGGAGCCGTTCCCGATTGCGCCCAAGATCGGGCACCAGCATGTAATGCATCAGTTCGCTCGCCAGGAAGGATACGACGCCTACGCCGAGAGCGGCCCACAGCACGAATCGTAGCGAAGTTGGCTCGATCGCGGAATTACCCTGGGACGGCGGTGACTTGGGGCCACTTATTCGGCTTGGGCGAACGCTCCGCGCAGCGGAGTTCGTGTTTAACATTGAGTCTCCTCCGCGCCTTTGTCGTTGATGGCTCCGCGAACATTTCGCCGCCTTTGCTCTTGGCGCTTCAGAACCTGGTTCAGCTCATGGATGATCTTCAGTAATCTATCGGGATCTTCAGCCTCCATTGCGTCGCTACACAATTCTTTCCAGCTCTTGCCACTCTCTTCCGCCACGGTTCCTCTCCTCGGGATCATCGCTTCTGTGAAAGGGATCGCCGGCCAGTTGCAGTCCACGAATTCGAGCATTGCAAAACTTGCCAACCGGGTGCGGCACTGACCAAAAGCGGGAGGTTTAGCCGACTGGAGGAGGACGGTTGAAGTGCCAGCCGTCCCTCACGAATTCAACCGGAAGCTCAACATTCGGACTTGGTTGAGAGGAGACGATAGGAGACGGCTCGGCCAGCGCCGTGCTCGGAGCAGTTGGCCACTGAGGATCCTCATGATCAAAGCACAGGCGGTGATCATGATCCGACAGCGCGTGGAAGGCTGAGCTTAAAGAACTGTGGGAGACACCTGCGGCGGCGTTGCGCGCCCATAGCAGGCTCAGCGCGGCGATGCACATAATCGCAGCGCGATATGAAATCGAGCTGCGGATCGTTTTCTGGATGGGCCGGGATTGCGACAAGACTACGTCCCCTGTGCAGTTTGATTGTTGTGGCGCTGTTTTGGTTACCCGCTGGGGAACATTTGTGGTCACCCCTCCCACTCCAGTTTTCATACCGTCTGGGCGAATCGAACGTTGTGGGATAATGCAAACGTTCTGGGAGGAACGTGGCACCAACAGTTTGTCGACAAAACAATAAACCGGTGCGGCTGACTTCTCCGGCAAGATCGAAGGGAAGTGAATGACGATCCTCGAATTCAGTTTGATAGTGGGGGCCGGTTCCCTTGTCGCCGGATTCCTCGGAGCCCTGACCGGACTGGGTGGCGGTGTGGTTCTTGTTCCCATGCTTGCCTTGCTTCTTGGAGTGGATATCCGGTACGCGATTGGGGCGTCGTTGGTATCGGTGATCGCCACTTCTTCCGGAGCCGCGGCTGCCTACGTGCGAGAGGGTATCTCCAATATAAGGATTGGAATGTTTCTGGAGGTCGCAACGACTCTGGGCGCACTTGCCGGCGCAACTTTGGCGACACGCATCTCCTCCAGCAAAATCTCCATCGTTTTTGGATTGGTGCTGATCGTCTCCGCTTTCTTGTCTTGGAGGCCGCAAACAAAAGATGATCGCAACGCCGCGCCCGACCCCCTTGCCACCCGCTTGCGGTTGAATGGCAGCTATCCTGAGGGCGAGGGCATTCGCAGCTACGACGTGCAGCGCGTCCCGCTGGGATGGACCCTGATGTTCGGTGCGGGAACGCTCTCGGGATTGCTCGGCATCGGTTCCGGCGCGATGAAGGTTCTCGCCATGGACCAGGCCATGAAGATCCCCTTCAAGGTTTCGACCACGACCAGCAACTTCATGATCGGGGTCACGGCGGCGGCCAGCGCAGGAATCTATCTGTCGCGCGGATACATTGATCCCGGCCTTTCTATGCCGGTGATGCTGGGAGTTCTCGCCGGATCTTTGCTGGGGACAAAGGTTCTCGTCAAAGCGCATCCCAAGTGGTTGCGACGCGTATTCAGCATCGTGATCGTGGCCCTCGGAGCGGAGATGCTCTACAAAGGAATTTCTGGAAGGATTTGATGGCCAGTAGCCGAAGCTGGACCGACAAGCGGATGGAAATACTAATCGGGAATCTGCTCCGCGCCGGCGTATTCTTCTCGGCCTTCATCGTGGTACTGGGCGGGGCGATTTACCTGATAAGGCATGGTCGTTCACCGGTTGACTACGGTGTTTTCCGTAGCGAGCCCTCCAATCTTCGTCACGTCGGCGCGATCGTTCGCGAAGCCTTCTCGTTGCGGGGCAGAGGCATCATTCAGCTCGGATTGCTCTTCCTCATCGCGACTCCGGTCGCGCGGGTTGCGTTCTCCATCTTTGGATTTGCGGAAGAGAAGGACCGCATGTATGTAATCGTAGCGTCCATTGTGCTTATCATCCTGGCGTACAGCCTCATCGGCTCCATTTGGCCTGTGTGAAACGGACACAGCAAGATATTTCTGTAGGCGAATCCATGAAATCGGAAATTTACGAATCTAAAGATTATTTCTCATAATCCAAGCGTATAAATAGCTTCATAGAGTTTTTTCTGCCGCACTCTGGAAGTCGCCGAATGCAGTAAGAGGTCAACCCCCATGACTGAGAAGCCAGTCTCCGACCCCTTCGAAGCCGCGGCCAACGCTGTCTCCCGGCGAAATTTCATTAAAGGTGTGATTACCAGCGGAGTGGCCGTCTCCTCGGCTGGCTACCTGTTTCGTGCCTCCACTCTCCTCCACGGCCAGCAAGTTCCCGTTGGCGTGGGCGAGCGGCTGCTTACGCTCAACGTCAACGGCCAGCAACGGCGGGTCGACGTCATGAAGCAGGAGACGCTGGCGTGGACCTTGCGGTACAAGCTGGGGCTGACGGGAACCAAACTGGGCTGCGACCGCGCGGAGTGCGGATCCTGCACCGTGCTGATCGATGACATTCCGCACTATTCCTGTTCGGTCCTGACGCACACCGTGCGCGGGCGGAAAGTTCAAACCATCGAAGGCCTGGCCAGTGCGGATGGAACCTTACATCCCGTGCAGCAAGGAGTGATCGACGAGCAGGGCTTTCAGTGCGCGTTCTGCATGTCCGGCTTCATCATGACTGCGGTGGGATATCTGAAAAGCAATCCGAACCCCACGCGCCGAGAAATGGCACAAGGCGTCTCCGGGTGCCTCTGCCGCTGCCAGGATTATGACAAGATTCTGACCGCGCTGATGCGCGGCGCCGAGAATATGCGGGGGGCGAAACTTGGATAACAAAAAAGTCCGCGAAACGACGAAGCCTGCCGAGCGAGAGTATGGCGTCGGTTACAAACTGATCGGCAAAAACTATGCCACGCCCGATCTCTATGCCAAGGTAACCGGCCAAGCAAAATACGCGGAAGATTTTCGCGCTGATGGAATGTTGTTCTGCAAGCTGTTGCTCAGTCCCATGCCGCATGCGCGGGTAAAGCACATCGACGCCAAAGCGGCGCTTGCCATGCCGGGTGTGAAAGCAATTCTCACGGCCAACGACCTTCCCGCTCCAGCCGATACCCTCACAGACAACGGTACCGTGATAAAGGCCAGCAAATGGGGAGAGCGCGGCCTCACCAACGAGCCGGTTTATCAAGGGGAGCCGATTCTTGCGGTGGCTGCAGTCGACGAACTTACGGCGGCGGAAGCGATTGAGAAAATTGAGATCGATTTCGAACCACTTCCCTTCGTTATCGATCCGCTTGATACGCTCCGGCCCGGGGGTCCGAATCCGAGGACGGATGGCAATATTTGGACCCGGCCACCAACCCAAGGTTCGCAAGGTCCGGGAACGCCGGTGGTCACCGAGTTGAAGTGGACGCACGCTGACTTCGCAGAAGAAAGCCATGGCCGACTTCCCATGGGGAAGACGCCCGACGAATGGACGTATGGTGATCTCGATTCCGGCTTCAAGAATGCCGCACTGGTTCTTGACGAGACTTTCGTCACGCCGGACACGAGCCATCAAACCCTGGAACCCCGCAGCGCGATGGCTTACTGGCAAAACGGCAAAGTCTACCTTCATACGGGCACGCAAAGCACGGCGCAAACCCTTCCAGCCATCGCGCGTTGGTTGAATATTAGTCCGGATAATATTGTTTTCATTAGTGAATACACGGGCGGCGGTTTTGGCAGCAAAATTACCGGCGGGGTGTCGATGATCATCGCCGCGCTTCTCGCCAAGAAAACGAACACGCCCGTTATGATGCGGATCAGCCGCGAAGAAGAGACCTTCATCGGACGCGCGCGTCCCGGTTTCCAAGGGCGGATGAAAGTCGGCTTTGGAAAAGACGGGCGGATCATGGCGCTCGACATGTTCGTGATTTGCGACAACGGTCCCTACGACGCTGTGGGTGACGCGCCTTCTTCGGGCCGCATCGTCTCGCTCTTGTACCAGCCCCAGGCCATGCGCTGGCGCGGCCTGACGGTGATGACGAATACGCCGCCGCGCAGCGCGCAGAGTTCTCCGGGTGGACTGCAGGGCATCGTGATCATGGAGCCGATCATCGCGAAAGCCGCGCGCAGGCTGGGGTTGGACCAGGTGGCGATTCGCCGCATCAACTGCCCTGAGGGGAAGGCTCCATTTGGACCGCCGGTGCAGGGGAAACGGCAGTACGCCACCAGCGCATTCCTCAAAGAGGCACTCGACCGCGGCGCCGAGCAATTCAAATGGAACGAGCGGGTGGCGCGCACTCCGAAAAGAATTGGCACGAAAGTTCGCGGTGTTCGTGTTTCGCTGAGCTGTTACGTCGGCGGCACCATTGGATTCGATGGACTGCTCGTCATTCGGCCGGATGGCCGCGTCACATTCCAATCGGGAATCGGAAATCTTGGAACAGAATCCGTGATCGACGTTCACCGGGCTGGCGCGGAAGTTCTCGGCGTTCCCTGGGAGAAATGCGAAGTGGTTTGGGGGAACACGACCAAAAACCTTCCATTTACTTGCGTCTCCGGTGGCAGCCAAACTACTCACGCGATGACCCGCGCCGCCTACGCTACAGCGATGGATGCCAGGAAGAAGCTGCAGGAGATTGCGGCGAAGAAACTTGGCGGCAAACCGGAGCAATACGAGGTCGCAAACGAGCGCGTCTTCCGCAAAGGCGGTGGAGGCGGCATGACTTTGGCGCAGGCCGCGAAATACGCGATTCAGCTGGGTGGAGTCTACGACGGCCACGAGGCGCCCGCCGACGTCCACAAACTGACCAAGGCGTCGATGGCAGCGTTGGCCGGCCAAGGTCTGGTGGCTGCGGCCAAGGATAATTATCCCCGCGACGGCTCAACGTTTTCCTACGTGGCCAGCTTCGCCGAAATCGAAGTCGACGTCGAAACCGGTAAGTACGACATCGTGGATTTCCTCGCCTCCGGCGATGTTGGCACAGTGATTCATCCCCGCGCGCTGGGTGGCCAAATGCTTGGCCGTTCGACGCTCGGCATCGGCCACGCGATAGGGCAAAAGTGGGTCATCGACCCGCACTACGGCCAGATGGTTTCCAAGCGCTTCTACCAGAGCAAGCCACCCACGATTCTGGATGTGCCCGTTGATATGCAATGGACGGCGCTGGATATTCCGGACCCGGAGACTCCAGTCGGTGCGCGCGGCGTGGGTGAGCCGCCGGTTGCCGGTGGCTGCGGCGCCATTTTGAATGCTCTGTCGGATGCGCTTGGCGACGAAATTTTCCAGCGTGCCCCAGTGAACGCCGACACGATTCTGACGTCGCTCGAAGCGGGCCGGCCGATGCAGCATCCTCTGATGGCTCATATTTGACGGGAGAGTTGAAGGAGAGTTATGGCTGTCATACGAGACGTAATGCCCGCCTTCGAACTCTACCAGCCGAGTTCGGTGGCGGATGCGCAGAAGCTTCTCGCCCAGCATGGCAGCGATGCGTGGGTGCTGGCGGGAGGACTCGACAGCTTCGATTGGCTGAAAGATCGAATTAAAAAGCCCAAGGCCGTGGTCGACCTGAGCGGAATCGAGGAGCTGCGGGGAGTTCGCACCGCCGCAGACGGCATTGAGATCGGCGCCATGACTACGCTTACCGAAGTGGTGAATCATCCCATCATCAAGCAGAAGTACGATCTGCTGGCGCAGGCCGCTGAGGTGGTGGCGTCACCGCAAATTCGCAATCAGGGAACGATCGGCGGAAATGTGTCGCAGGATACGCGGTGCTGGTATTACCGCGGAGGTTGGCCCTGTTACCGCGCCGGCGGCAACATTTGTTACGCCGATACGCCCGAGGGCCGCAACCGCGAGCACGCCATCCTGCACGCCGATCGCTGTGTCGCGGTGAATCCTTCCGACACGGCCCCGGCCCTGATCGCGCTGGACGCCAAGTTTCTCCTGAGTACGTCCAAAGGTCAGCGCGAGGTGGATGCGGAAGATTATTTCGTCGGTCCTGACATTGACATCACTCGGCTGCACATTTTGCAGCCCGGCGATCTGCTCACCGCCATTCGGATTCCCTCTACCTGGGCGGGTGCGCAATTTTATTTCGAAAAAATACGGGATCGAAATGTTTGGGACTTCCCTCTCATGAACGTCGCCTCCGCCATGGTGACTTCCGGCGACAATATCGACCGCATCCGAATCGCGGTGAACGGCGCGGCTGCGCGCCCGCTGCGGCTGAAGAATGTCGAAGATGCCGTTCGCGGCAAGCCGCGGAACGCAGCAACCGGTGAGATGGCAGGAAAATTAGCCGTGCAAGGTGCGATCCCGTTGCAGTTCAATGCCTACAAGATTCCGCTCATGAGAAATCTGGTGAAGCGCTCCATCGGCGGAGTACAGGAGGCGACGTGGACTTCCTAGAGTGGGCGATCAGTCCGTGGGGGCAGAAAGTCCCAATTCATATTGCGTGGTTCTTGATCTGGGTCTCGGCGATTGCCGGATTGCTCTTCCTGATCGTCCACGCGATTTATGTGATGTATTTCGCCAAAGAAAAAGAGTTTGCCGGCGATGCTTCTCCCGCGGCGGTGCCCGCAATCCCGAAGCGCGTTCCCCGCCATTCGCTGGTGGCGCGGCTGTTTCACTGGATTATGGCCGCCTCCATGTTCACGTTACTTTTTACCGCCTTTCTACCGAAGGTTGGTGTTCAGTTTCCCTGGGTCACCTATCACTGGATCGCCGGCACAGTGTTGACCGTCTCAATCATCTTTCACATCTTTCACGCGTCCTTCTGGCTGGATTTCTGGTCGATCTGGCCCGACGGGACGGATATGGAAGATGCATGGAAAAGAGTTCGCCGATTTTTCGGAATGCCCGCGCCTCCGCCCCGAAAGTTTGCCAAGTATCCTCTGGAGAACAAGCTCTATCACGCCGTTATTATGTTGAGCGGACTAGCTGCGATTCTTACTGGCGTTTTCATGATGTTTCGGGTGCGCACTATCTTTTTCCCGCGCAATCCCTATCTATTCAGCGACATGACCTGGGGATTGATGTATGTCCTGCATGGCTTGGCCGGCGTGGGACTGATTGCGCTCGTAATGATGCACGTGTATATGGGCCTGCGGCCGGAAAAACTTCCCATCACAAAGTCGATGATCTTTGGCTGGATGGATCGCGACTTCGTTCTGAAGGAACACGATCCCGCGCGCTGGGTGGTCGAGCCATCTTCTTCCGCGCCAGCGTCCGGTCGGGTGGAAGGCAGGGGGCTGCCCGATGCTGGATGATATCTGCGATCGTTGTGCCGCCGTGGAAGAGTGTTACGAGTTCCTGCTGGCCTACGCGGCCCAGGGTCTGCCTAGCGATCAGGGCAGCAAAGCGGGCGGTCAAGTACGCGAGTTTCTGCAGCGCGCGGCAAAAGCGCTGACCGGGCTGGCGGAAGCTTGCGTGGGGGCAATGAAGGAAGAGGGTCTTCAACCGGCCGACAAATATCTTGCCTTTTTCGCCGTGCTCGACCGCGACGCTCGCGATTCCCTGGCCGCCATCGAACTGGTGCTCGCCCAGCCCGCCATCAGCTCCCAGTTGATCGACAATCTGAACGCTTCCATCCATTTACGTGCCTTGCTCACCGACCTATTTCTACTCGACGAGATTGTCAGAAATCAGGACAAATCGGCGAGGCAGACTGTCGCGCATAGGAGCGATTGAAAAGATACGGCGGCACTTTGCACGGTGATTTCAATCACACACAGCGATGCGCGGTATTCCCCATTTTTAGTGCTCAATTAATGCCAAAAAGTCACCCTGAGCTGTGATTCCCGGTACAGCCCGCCCCTCAAACCCAGCGCGAAGATAGAAGGTAAAACGATCTTCCCTGGAGGGGAGCCATGAAGAGGGTCTTGATTCTGGGTGCTGCTGGCCGGGATTTCCATAATTTCAATGTCTTGTTTCGCGATAATTCCACTTACCACGTCGTCGCATTCACTGCCACACAGATTCCTGACATAGCCGGCCGCCGCTATCCCGCGAAGCTTGCCGGGAGCCTGTATCCGGAAGGCATTCCGATTCTGGAAGAGAAGGACATGGAGAGCCTGGTCGCCGAATATGAGATTGACGTAGTGGCATTTTCCTACAGTGACATCTCCCACCAGAACCTGATGCATCTCGCCTCCCGTGCAGTCGCGGCCGACGCCGACTTCTGGCTTCTGGGAACCGGCCACACGCAGCTTAAGTCCTTGGTGCCCGTTATCTCCGTGTGCGCGGTTCGAACCGGATGCGGCAAAAGTCCTGTGTCTCGCCTGGTTGCCGAAGAGCTCCGCAAGCAGGGCCGGAGGCCCGTGGTGATTCGACATCCCATGCCTTATGGCGACCTTGCCGCACAGGCAGTCCAGCGCTTCGCTACCCTGAAAGATCTCGATTTGCAGCAATGCACCATCGAGGAACGCGAGGAGTATGAGCCGCACATCACGAAAGGAACCGTGGTCTATGCGGGCGTGGACTACGAACAAATCCTGGAGTGTGCCGAGAAGGAAGCGGACGTCATCTTGTGGGACGGCGGCAACAATGACACACCCTTCTATGCCTCCGATCTGGAAATTGTGGTCGTCGATCCACATCGCGCGGGACATGAACTGGCGTACTTTCCAGGGGAAGTGAACCTGCGGCGGGCGGATGCAATCGTAATCAACAAAGTGGACACCGCCTACCAGCGCGACCTGGAGACGGTTCGCCACAATATCCAGCTTCACAATCCTAAGGCAGCTGTATTCGAGATGGCCTGCCGCGTCTCAGTTCCCGACCCGAGCCTGGTAAAAGGCCAGCGCGTGTTGGTAGTCGAGGATGGTCCCACGCTCACTCACGGGGAGATGCCTTATGGAGCGGGAGTGGTTGCGGCGCGTCAATGTGGTGCGGCGGAGTTAGTAGACCCGCGGCCTTATGCCATTGGATCGATCCGCGGTACGTTCGGTCATTACGCACATCTGACGAATCTTTTACCTGCCATGGGTTACAGCGTGATCCAGAGACACGAACTGGAAGAAACCATCCGCCGCACGCCGTGCGACCTGGTGCTGGTCGCGACCCCGATCGACCTGGCGCGCGTGATTAACCTCGACAAGCCCAATCTACGCGTGACCTATGAAGTGGAAGAACTCACCAAGCCCGGCCTGGCCGAAATGCTTGCCAAATTCGTAAAGGAGCACGAGCCAGCCCTGGCAGGGGTTGGAAGATGACTGGCAAAGATTTTCTCTCCATCCGGGATTTCTCGCCCTCGGAGATCCAGTACCTGCTGGTTCTTGGTCGGCAAGTCAAGGCCGATCCCACGGCCTATGGCACGGCGCTGCGCCGCCAGACCCTGGCCATGATCTTCGAGAAACCTTCCCTGCGCACCCGTGTCACCTTCGATGTTGGGATCCAGCAACTGGGTGGATTTTCGCTCTACCTCTCTCCGGCTGAGATCAATCTGGGCAAACGCGAGTCGGTCTACGACGTGGCAAAGAATCTGGAACGCATGGTGCAAGGCATCATGATGCGGACCTTCTCCCACGACGTAGTCGTGCAGATGGCGCGGTATGCGCGCATTCCCGTCATCAACGGGTTGACTGACTACAGCCACCCTTGCCAGGCGATGGCCGACTACCTCACCATCTGGGAATCCAAAGGCAGCCTGGAGGGCCTGAAGATTGCCTACGTTGGCGATGGCGACAACGTGGCTCGCTCACTTCTATTCGCGGGAGCCCAGCTTGGCGCACATGTGTGGCTGGCCACACCTCCGGGTTACGAGCTTGATGCGGAGTCTGTGCAGTGGGCTCGCGAGCGGGCCGCCGAGACCGGCGCTACGTGCACAGTAACGAATGATCCCGAAGAGGCCGCCGACGGCGCAGACGTGATCTACACAGACATCTGGGCCAGCATGGGAAAAGAGGCAGAAGCCGAAACCCGCAGACATGTCTTCCTGCCCTACCAGGTGGATACGACTCTGTTCCGCCGCGCGAAGCGCGACGCCATCTTCTTGCATTGCTTGCCGGCACATCGCGGCGAAGAAGTCACCAACGAAGTGATCGATTCGCCTCGGTCGCTGGTATTTCAGCAAGCCGAAAACCGGCTGCACTCGCAAAAAGCGATCATGCTCGAGTTGATGAAAGGCGAGTTCGTGAAACTGCCCGGACTCTCGGAGTTGCAGGAGTTGATGCACGTGTAAGAACGCAGTTGTAGCCTCTGCTGCTTATGAAGACCATGCTCCTTGCCGTTGGCGGAAACTCCCTGATTCGCGCGGGAGAAAAAGGGACCATTGGCGAGCAGCGAACCAACGCCCGCCGGACCGCGGTCCAAATCGTTCGCCTGATCCGCAGCGGTTTTCGCATCGTCCTGACCCACGGGAATGGTCCGCAAGTGGGCGCGGCGCTTCTGCGGTCGGAGCGCGGAGCGAGCCAGGTTCCCGGTCATCCGCTTGACGTCTGCGGCGCCTCAACCCAGGGCGAAATCGGGTATCTTCTGGAGCAATCGTTGCAAACCGAACTGCAGCAGGCTGGTCTCCACACGCCAGTAGCCACGGTTCTCACTCAGACTGTCGTGTCGGCTGAAGATGCGTCGATGCTCCATCCCAGTAAGCCGATCGGCCCTTTCTATTCGCGCGCCGATGCTGAGGAACGCCAGCAGTTGCTGGGATGGGAAATTGTGGAAGACGCCGCCCGTGGCTATCGCCGCGTCGTTCCTTCGCCGGAGCCGATCGACATTGTCGAACTGGAAGTCATTCGAGATCTGGTCAAGCAAGATGTGATTGTGATTGCCTGCGGTGGAGGAGGGATTCCCGTCATCTCGAAGCACGGGAGATTGCAAGGCGTGGAAGCCGTCATCGACAAGGATCGCGCCTCCGCCCTCCTGGCTTCGCGCCTCGGCGCCGATCTCTTTGTCATTTCCACCGACACCGACTTCGTATACCTAGATTACAAGAAGCCCACGCAGCGTCCGTTGCGGAGCATCAGCGCCGCCGAATTGGAGAAGTACGCCAGGGCTGGCCAGTTTCCGGCCGGAAACATGGGTCCCAAAATCGAATCCGTGTTGCGGTTTCTGGGTGCAGGCGGGAAGGAAGCCATCATTACGTCCTGCGAGAATCTTTGCCAGAGCGTCGTCGGATCTGATGGCACGCACATATTTCCAGATCACGGCTTTGTGGAGACTGGTCACAACGCGGAACACGAACTTTCGCTAGGAGGACGCCACTAATGCCACTGACCATTCCTCCTCTCAAAATAATTCCGCCTCACGGTTTAGAAATCGAAAAAGGCGCCACGACTTTGAAACATGTCGTCGAGTCCCAGCAATTCACCCTTCCTCTGCTCATGGAATTATTCGAGCGGTCGCGCGGCATGGAGCGCGTAGTAGCCCGCGGAGGGTCGCTCGATTACCAGAACCGCATCATGGCCACGTTGTTTTACACACCTTCCACCCGCACTCGTTTCTGCTTCGAGGCTGCCATGCATCGGCTCGGTGGGCGGGTTTTGTCCACGGAGAATGCAGGCGCTTTCTCCTCCGAGGTCGAAGGGGAACAGGTGGAAGACTCGATCCGGATCATCAGCAGTTATTCGGATGTAATCGTGATTCGTCATCCCGAAGATCACGGCGCGCGCCGCGCCGCGGAGGTTTCTCCAGTTCCGGTCATCAACGCCGGCGATGGCAACGGCGGTCAGCATCCGACCCAGGCCTTGCTCGATCTCTACACGATTTACCGCCAGCGCCCGCTGGATGGCCTGAGCGTGGCGATCATCGGCGAACTGGACAAAGGCCGTACAGCCCGGTCTCTGGCCTATCTGCTGGCCAAGTTTGAACGAGTGAAGATTTTTTTCGTCAGCCCACCGCAGCTGCAGATGAAGCGAGACATTCTGGATTATCTTGATCAGCGCGGGGTTCGTTACGAATTGGAATCGGAGATTGATCGCGTGATCGGCGAAGTCGATGTGGTTTATCAGACGCGAATTCGACCCGAGCGCGTGCGCGATATCAGTGGTCTCGGGCGTTATGCCATCGATTCGGCGACCGTGGAACGAATGAAACCGGATGCCCTGATTCTTCATCCGCTGCCGCGCACTGTCGAGTTGGACAAGTCGGTCGACGCCGATCCTCGAGCCATGTATTTTCGCCAGGCTAGAAACGGTCTTTACGTACGCATGGCGCTGTTGACAATGCTGTTGGAGTAGCCGCGGCGAGTGTGACGGCGTAGAGCAATTCTCTGCGCAGCACTGGAGAGTTTATGGCGAACACGAACGCTGGTTTACAGTCAGAGCACGCGGACGCGCAGTGGCCAACCACCATCGCGTCACTGCTCGTGGGCACCGCGTTCTTTGCTCTGTGGTTCTGGTTGCTCCCGCCCTGGCTCGGCTTTCGTGTTGAGACAGCGCCGTGGCGATGGATTGCTGCCCTGCCCTCGGTGCTTGGCTTCGCAGTCGCGCTGCGCTGCGTATGGGATTTCGGACGGACGGGACACGGAACACCAGCGCCGATTGTCCCGCCGAAGAAGCTGGTGGTGGTCGGTTTCTACCGCTACGTGCGCAACCCCATGTACGTCGGCTTCTTCGTGGGATGGATTGGTCTATGGGTAGTGTTCGGGCGGGCAAGCTGGCCGGCGATTGTGGTCGCGGTCGCTATAGTCCTCGGCGTAGCTCTGTTTGTGCAGTTATATGAAGAACCGACCCTGCGCAGAATGTTCGGCGAGGAGTACCAGGAATACTGCCGCAATGTACGACGGTGGCTTCCGCGGATGCGGCCGTGGCAGAGGTAGGGGAGAGTGAGGGCCGTTGAACAAATGGCCCCGCGCAACCTGTCTATTTTTTTATAACGAGCGATTGAAAGGAACTTATGGCAACGGAACTCATAGAACAGGCTTTGCACACCCAGGACTATGTCGAACTCGAGAACCAGTACGGTGCTCACAACTATCATCCGCTTGATGTGGTTATCGAACGCGCCCAAGGCGTATGGGTCTTCGACATCGAAGGCAAACGCTACCTGGACTGCCTGGCTGCCTATTCCGCGGTAAATCAGGGCCATTGTCACCCTAGAATTCTGCAGGCTCTCGAAGAGCAGGCCCGCAAAGTTACCCTCACTTCTCGCGCATTCCGCAATGAGCAACTCCCGCTCCTCTGCAAAGAACTCCACGAGTTGACTGGCTTTGATATGGCGCTCCCCATGAACTCGGGCGCGGAGGCTGTCGAGACCGCGATCAAGACGGCGCGCAAGTGGGGCTACAAGGTGAAGGGCATTGCGCAGGACAAGGCCGAGATCATTGTCTGCGCCAACAATTTTCACGGCCGCACCGTCAGTATCGTGAGCTTCTCCACAGACGAGCAATATCGCGACGGCTTCGGCCCCTTCACTCCTGGCTTCAAGGTAATCCCGTTCGGCGATGCTTCTGCCCTGCGCGCAGCGATTACGGCAAACACCTGCGCATTCCTGGTGGAACCGATTCAAGGCGAAGCCGGCATCGTCATTCCGCCGGCAGGATTTCTCTGCGAAGCGGCGGAAATCTGCCGCCAGAACAAGGTGCTGCTCATGACCGATGAAATTCAGTCCGGCCTGGGGCGCACCGGAAAACTTTTCGCCTACATGCATGAGAACATCACGCCGGATGTGTTGATTGTGGGCAAGGCGCTGGCCGGCGGCTTCTATCCGGTCTCGGCGGTTCTGGCATCACGAGAGATTCTCGGCGTCTACCAGCCCGGCGACCATGGTAGTACTTTCGGTGGCAATCCCATGGCCTGCGCCATTGCGCGAACCGCATTGCGTGTCCTGATCGAGGAGAAGATGGTGGAACGCTCGGCCGAGCTCGGTGCTTATTTCCTGACCTTGCTCAAGACCCTGCACAGCCCTGACTTAAAAGAGGTCCGCGGCAAAGGCTTGTGGATTGGCATCGAACTCCACAGCCCTGCCCGTCCCTACTGCGAGGCGCTTAAAGAAGAGGGCATCCTGTGTAAGGAAACTCACGACCGTGTGATTCGCATCGCACCGCCGCTGGTTATCGATCATCAGGAAATCGACTGGGCCTTTAAGCGAATCGCGAAGGTGATTCAGAAGCATTGAGGGTGAGGGCGACCTTTCTCACAGGGGGTTCAAGGACTTCAAACGTGGCGGACGGTTGTGTTCTCTCGTCTATCTCGCCGCGTGCGCTCTTCCCGCTTTTCTCGCTAACTCAGTGTCAGAGCTGGTTGTGCGCCCCAATCCCACATCGTCGATGTTCCTTTGCGCCCCCTTCAGATCGCAACGGCAAAGAACGCAGCGCATGGCCACGGTATAAACGAAGTGTGCGTAGGCTGGACATTTGCTGTTCGTGCATGCCTTGGTCATCATTTCTAACCGCCTCGTAAATTCGGCATCTCTGCGAACCAACCGAATTCCTGTGTAGCTCGACGGTAGCACGCTTGATCACGCGCCCGACGCGCATTTTCAGCACCGGATTATCGAATTTGTTTCTGGGGGCGCGATCGCTCTATGAAGCAGACTCTGCTTGGCCCTGGACAATTCCCAAGGCCTTCAGAACCTCATCCCGATTTGCAGCTGCGCGCTTCCGTCTCCCAGCTTGGGAAACTTCCATCTGGTAAGAATCTCACCACGAAGATTCTGCCTCCCGAAGGCGATCAGGCGTATAGTGGCTCGTATCGCGGATGGTGCCATGTCGCTGGACGAACCCGACGGGTGGCGACTGCTGTGGGAATGGGCACAACGGGAAAAAGACCCGGAGAAACTCGCTAAGCTCATCGATGAGATGAACCAGCTACTGAGCGAACATGAGAAAGCCGCCGCGCTCGAAGAAACGCCAAGCCCACGCTCCAAACGCAAGCGTCCTAAGCCATAGCGTTGAACGCCTGTTGGTTACGTAGGTCTCGCAAACTCGTCCAGTTCGGAACGCAATTCGAGAATTCGGCGCTTTCGTGTCTCGTAGGCTTCCAATTCCTCCTGTGCAAAATCATTGAACTTCCGGCCTACGATGGCTTCCATTTGCTCCTGAAGGAGTTCGCAAAGCTCACGCGCAATGGCATCGAGCTTTGCCGTGTCCATAATCACTTCCATAGAGGAGAGTTACGCCGAAGAGGTGAACGTGACCGTGACCGCCAGCATGACTCCTGGTAACTCAAATCACACATCAACTATATCTATTTGAGAATCCTCTCGATTTGCTGGAGGTGGTTGATGTCGTGCCCGGCAAACATGCGAACGATGCGCTCAATCGACTCCTGGCCGCGCTCGGCATGCATTCCGTAGTGCTTCCACTGATCCGGCGTCAGCGATTTCAGCAAGGCGAGATTGGCTTCCCGCAGCGCGCGAAACAACTCGAGCGATTTGCGTGGGTCGCGCTTCTCGTAATGGCCGCTGATGACCCACGCATCCTGATCGAAGGCGGCGATAGGCGTTCCCGGCGCGCCCAAGATTAGGCGCATCCGAAAACTGCCGACCGTTTCCGCATCAGCAAGATGCGCCAGGATTTCGCTGACTGACCATTTATCCGGCGCCGGACGCTTGCGCAGTTTAGCTGTCGACTTGCCCTTGATCAGGCGCTCCAGTTTCTTTGCCGTACTCGCTTGCACCGCCAATGGCTGCTTCCCTTCCGCGTAGCTGGTGATGCGCTGAATATATTGCTGCACTGACTCTTTCATGGTTTTTGTCCCGCTTGAAATTTCGTCCAAGGTCCCGCCTTCATATCGTGCAGCAGGGGTTTTTGCCACGCATATTCTGGATGCTGCTCCAGAAAATCGGTCGCTACAAAATCTGCTCCACAAGGATGCCCCGCCCTCGCCACGAAAGTCATATTCGCCGCCATCTTGCTGTCGGTCGCTTTCCCCTGAACGGCGCCCCCGGGGTTGTATGCTTCCCAGCCCCACTCCTTCACGCCGCGCGAGGACGCATCCACATGCCCGCATAGCGAGCGCTCATTCGGTTGCTTTCTTTTGTCGAAGCTGTCGAAGTGATCGGCCAGAAAATCCTCCGCCATCTCCACGTCAATCGTTCCTTTCGCGTGCTGTACCAACTCGTCGGCCCGGGAATGCCGCGCATTCATCGACGACGCCATGTCATTCGGGTCAAATCCGTCCGTCTCCTCGCGAATCAGCTTCGGATCACGCGCGAAGTTTGAACTGACAAAGTATCCATCCTTCGTTCTCCACATCGGAGTATTTTTCAAACCGAGTTCGAGATAAGCAATCTCCCCGGTCTTCCGGTCGCCGATCAGCCAATCGTTCGCATATCCGCCGTTGTTTCCTTCCTTGATGATCCGCACATAGTCGTCGATGCTCTCGGCATATTGCAGCGCCTTGCGCGAGCGCATGAACTCCGGTTTTCCGTTCGGGTTCCAGCCTTCGAATTGCGTGATCGTCGTCTCGGTGATCATGATCCCGGCAGCATTCACGCCGAAATCGTCGTCGCTGGTTATCACCCCGGGAAACCCATCCATCAGAATGCGCTGGCCGTGCTGCGGCAAAATATCGAAGATGACCACCCAGCGTTCGCCCGCCAGATAGCTAGTCCAATTATTGTGCGCGATCACGATATGATGATCTTTGGTGTAGGCGCCGGTCGCGATAAACGCGCTGCAATTTCCCGGGGCTTTCAACTTCGGCGCTCGCGCCTGCTTCTCCCGCTTGTTCAGCCACGGTACGTAGTAATCGGGGACTTCCTCAAAGGCGTTGAGCGCGACAATGTCATACACGTCCAGATCGACCCCATGGGCTTTCGCGCCGTCCGCAATGCCCTGCAGTTCCTGCTGATATTCAGCGTCAATGTGCGGCCAGAGCATCTCGCGAGCGGTCTTGCGAAAGAACTGCCAATCACGCTGGGTCTGGTGGGTGTCGATCAGCTTTATGGCTTCGAGAGCGTCGGCAATTTCGGGTGCCAAAAGATAGCCGTGCTGATAGCCGATTTCGGAGGGAGATCCTTCGAGGTGAACGTACGTCCAACCACCCTGCTGGAACCGATAACCCTTTTCGAGACGCGATTCAGACGCCGCGGCCGTGGGAGTTTCGGGCGTGGCCGCCAACCCGTGCAGTGGAAATATTGCGGCCGCGATGAAAAACACGATGACGAAATGGTGCAGCGAAGAAACGGTGCGATCCGTGAACATTGACGTCCTTCCGATTCCCGCTCTGGACTTCCGCAAGATCGCCATTGTATCGGAATCCGTAGACAAAAAAGCGGAGCGCTTTCGCGCCCCGCTTCTGTAATCTGGCTTTGGCGACTAGCCTTAGCGACCTCCGCCGTGGCCTCCGCCGCCTCCGCCATGGAATCCACCACCCCCGCCGCCGTGGAATCCGCCTCCGCCAAAGCCACCTCGCGCGCCTCCCGACGCCATTGCCGGGCCTGAGTGGAAAGCTCCGCGCTCAGCCCCTGCTCCGGTGTAGACGCCATGAGAGTAAGCGCTGCTGGTTGCGTAATGCGGGCCCGGTCCCCAGGCGCGAACATTGGCCGCATTAAACGTGTGGTAGAAATGTCCGCCGTAGAACGGCGCCCGGTATACGAAACCTGGCGAATAGAATCCCCAGCCAAACGGGCTGTAGAAAATTCCATCCCAAGGCATGAAGGTATAGGCGGAGAACCACGGATCCCAATACCATCCTCCCCAGCCCCAACCTGGACCCCAGAAGCCGGCGCCCCAATATCCCGGACCCCAGCCGTCCGCCACCACAATGCGCGCGGCATCGACGTTCGCTTCAGCTACATAGTCCGACCTTAAGCTGCTCCAGCGATACAGATCGTCACCGTTCATCGCCTTCTTGTCGAACTTCGCTTCTTTGTAAAGCGCATTGCCCCCAACTGCGAGATCGTGGCCACCTTTAACTTTGATCTGCCGATCACCTTCCTGCACCATGGCCTCACCATCAAATACACGCAGTTGGTTCTGTTGCAAATCAAAATCGTACAGCCCGGGCTTCAGGAGTCTTGCCGTTGCCTGCCCCATGGTCACCTGCAAATCATTCTGCGGATAGATCTGGTCCACTTCCACCATGGCGTGGCCCTGGTCGACTCTTACCTCGGTATCCGCCAAACCCGCCGTGACCATCTTCACCCATGAATTATCACCGATGCGCAGAAACACTCCCGGAGTCAGCAGAATTTCGGCTTTCCCCTTATCTGTGTTGATCGACTGTCCGACTTCAAGTGTAGTTTCGCCAATTGAATTGTGGTCGAGGGGTTGGTCGGCGATATAGGCCTGTCCCTCGACATAATTTAAAGTTCCCGGCACTGCTGAATTTGAGCTCGCATTATTACTTGCCCATGCGGGCACAGATAGAAGCGCTGCCAGGAATAAGCTTGCGAATCCCTGTGACAGCCTCATAAATTCACTCACCCTCCTCGCCAATTCGTTCTTGCTCTTAACCAATTAGATGAGGCGGCCCACGCTCACGATGCCTCTTGATGCTATTGAGCGCGCGTAGGTTAGCAGTGGTTGAAATGAGCCACTGAGGTTGAAACGAACCAGTGGATCAGATGTCGGTGCGTTGCTCGGTATGCCGCTCTAAGTACCAGCACGGAAGATAACCGGCGCGGGGGAACAGTGAGTTTACGCAAGTTTGCGTCTGTGGCGGGTTGAAGAGAAACTCCGTCCTGCCATTTTTCTGTTGCACGGCATCGTAGCTGGTGACAGTGACCTGTCCGTAGGCGCGATTGGCGCCCAGACGATAGCGGAACACGGCGCAATCCACGGTATAAGCGATCAGGGTCGATCCCGTCGCCGATAACATTGTCACAGCCGTTAAGCGCTTCAGGAAACGCCGGATTCTCGCGCTCAGCACTGGGCTCACGGCGTACAATTATATCCGCCCGCGTCGCCTGGGCAGGCCCGTCCCCGGGGCACATCTGAATGTTGCTCACCCACAGCTCGACGCTCTCGTTGACAATTCTGATTTCGACAGGCAAACTACCGCATTCGCTACATGCGGCGAGTGGCGAGCCCCTACGGGCCAATTCAACAGAACGGGTGCGGACCTAAGCCGTTATCTATAGCCATGGAGCAACTGGTCTCCTATACGCTCGATTCCACGTTGGAAACGGTGGACCATGCGGAAGAAAGCGCCACCCGCATTGCCACCGAGTTGGGCTTTGGAGAAGAAGAAGTCATGCAGATTTCCATGGCGGTGCGCGAGGGCGCGGTCAACGCCGTGCTGCACGGCAACAAGTATGCGCCCGACAAGAAAGTAGTCCTCGCCTTCGAGCGGACGGGGGATGACCTCGTCATCACCATTCGCGACCAGGGCAAAGGCATTGACTTGAGCGGCATTCCTAATCCTCTGGCCCCGGAAAATCTGCTCAAGACTTCAGGGCGTGGCATTTTTCTTATGCGTTCTTTTATGGACGTGGTGGAAATCCGCCCGTCCCAGACAGGCACAGAAGTGAAATTGATCAAGCACGTCCACGGATCATCCGTGGGCAACAAGGAGGCTTCTCAGTGAGCATGAAACTTAGCACTCGGCAGGTGGACGGAGTCACCATTGTGGATTGCAGTGGGCGGATCACTCTGGGCGAGGGCAGCGTCACCCTGCGCGACACCGTACGCGAACTGCTTTCCAAAGGCAATAAGAAGATCATCTTGAATCTGGCCGAAGTCAATTACATCGATAGCTCCGGCATCGGCGAGCTGGTCAGCGCCTTTACGACCACGAAAAACCAAGGCGGCGAACTCAAGCTGCTCCACCTCACCAAGAAGGTGCACGACCTGCTCCAGATCACCAAGCTCTACACTGTCTTCGATGTGAAGGACGACGAAACCGCCGCCGTCAAGGGCTTCAAGTAAACTTCTGGATCGGGAAACCGTATCCAAAGGGATTGGGAAGGGCACGGCTCACGCCGTGCCGCCCACAGTCTTGGCGTGTACCATTCCGGGAACTGCCTCGCTTTTTTCTCGCTGCGACGCGCTCGCGCAGATTTCCCCCTCGTAGAATCGTGACATGGGGGAAGTTGTAACCGTTCAGATGAAGAGCGTCAGCTCATGGGGACGATGCCCGGCCCTGTTTTTCGTCCTGGCCATTCTTATTGCAACGCATCTATTCGCTTCTTCCGACTGCCTTCCCATCGGCGAAGCCAGCCGCCATGTTGGCGAAACCAAATGCATCACCGGCAGAGTGACCCATGTGAAAGTCGGCTCCAAAGGAGTCCACTTCATTGATTTCTGCGAAGAGCAGGCAGCCTGCCCGTTCTCGGTCGTGGTCTTCGCCTCCGACCTGAAGGATGTGGGAGACGTGCGCCGCCTCCAGGGACGCGTGATCGAAATCCATGGTCCCGTAAAGCTCTACGACGGCCGCGCCGAAATCATCCTGAACCGCGTCAGCCAACTTACCGGCGGCTCAACCTTGATCCCGCCCATGCCTAAGAATTACGACGTGGAAAAACAAGGCCATTACAGCGCCGGCCGCATGCGCCCCACCAAGAAACCAGCAAAAACCAAGGCCACGCCTAATCCCAGCGCAACCTATGGCAACGAAGCGGATGTGGAGGGCGAGCCGCCGCAGTGAAGACTGAACCTAACCCCCGCCTCACACCATCCCCTTCCTCAACTCGTCCAGCGGATACCTCGTCCCTCGCCACACGATCCCGTCATTCCACAGGGTGTGAAACATGGATCGCATCAACGTGTAGACGAACAGCGCAGTGCTCACGGGATGCAGCAGAAAGTAATAAGCCGGAACTCCCGAGCGCCAGGACATTCCGAGATAAATCGAAAACATCGATCCGAGGGCCACGGCGTACGGCAGGCGCTCCCACCCATGCGCCAACCACACGCCAAGAAACGGCATGAGATTCAGGAAAGCCAGCCCAAACGCGGAGATGAGAGTACGCGGCCATTGAAAGGACAACACGGCAAAAAAATTCTTCGTCAGATTATTGACCACACCCATCGCGCCATTCGCCCAGCGAATCGAAATCAGATCGCCGCCAAAAACATTGCGCTGTGCGAACCCCGCGTTCTTCACCACTTTCCCGAGCTTCATGTCGTCTAGGACTTCCATGCGCAGTGCTTCGTACGTGCCGATGGACTCGTACACGCAGCGCCGGATCAGATTAAAAGCACCCACGCCCATATGATCCCGCGACTTCGGATCCGCCACCTTCCACGGCCGGTGCCCAAACACAAACATCGTCTGGAAGAACGCAATCATCATGTATTCGCCCGGCGACTTCATGACCATTCGTGGAAACAAGACGACGTGGTCCGCCTTCTGCGCTTCCGCGTAAGCGAGGGCTCGGCGCACTGCATCCCCTTTGAACAAAACATCGGCGTCGGTAAACAGTAGCCATTCTCCGCTGGCCTCATTCGTCGCCGTCCACATGGCATGCGTTTTCCCCAACCACCCCGCCGGCAGTTCTTGATGATGGATTACGCGTAAGTGCCCACGCCCGGCAGCACGGCTTGCCACGCTTTCCATGATCTCACCGGTTCGATCCGTCGAGCGATCATTCACCGCGATCACTTCGTAATTGTCGTAGTCGAGTTCCAGCAGCCGGTTCAGAGATTGCTCGATGTCGCTTTCTTCATTCCGTGCCGGCACAATGATCGAAACTCGCGGATTGCCGGAAGCTCTGACCGGATTGCGATTCCATTCAGGCTTGGTAACATCGGCCACACTGGGCATCCCAATCGCAGCATCCACGATGCGCGAGAACCATGCCAGCGCCAGGATGGTGCCGGCGATCCAATGAAAGTAATGCATCTGCCTAAGTCTTCCCTGCTTGCCCAACTTCGGTCTGGGCGGGCGCAAATCTCATCCCATAGAACAGTATGGCAGAGGAAGCGATCATGGCGATCACCGGGAGAATGAATGCAGCCTGCAGCGTACGTTTATCAGCCACATAACCCATAAGCGTAGGAGAAGGAACGTCCCCCAGCAGATGGAAGACAAAAATGTTCACTGCCAACGCAGTGGCGCGAATGTGTGCGCCCACGGAATTGATCACCGCCGCATTCAACGGCGAAGTATTGAGCAACAAGAAAAATGCTGCTACAGCGATTGACGGCAGCATCACCGGACCGCGCATGAACAATGCCGCGATCATAAACGGTACACCCAAAGCCATGCTCACCGCAGAAACAAAATAATACGAACCTTTCATGCGCGGCAGCAGATAATCTCCCAGCCACCCTCCCGCCAGCGATGCCAGAATTCCATCGACTACGATGATGATTCCGAACATGAAGTTTGCCGACTCCAGTGAGTACCCACGAGCTCGCGACAAAAACGTCGGCATCCAAACCTGGATCCCGCCCAAAGCAAACGTCATCGTCGCCATGCCTAGAGTCGAAGTCCAGAACGCGGGATTCCGCGCCAACCCAAGTAAAGTTCGACGCTCCGGTGTTTCTTTCTCCCTGTCGAACTGACCCCGCTCCGGTTCGTTAAGGAACAGCACCGCGATCGCCAATAGAAATCCGGGAACCGCTGCAATGTAGAAAGGGAATCTCCATCCATAGTGCGGACTGAGCTTGCCTCCCAGCAGATATCCCGCGGCCGTTCCCACGGGGATCGCCAGATAGAACACGCCGAGAATCCGACCGCGCTTCTCTTCCGGAAACAAATCGGCAACAAACGTGGGTGCAATGGTGACGAAGGTCGCCTCACCGATTCCCACCAGCGTGTGACGAATCAGGAGCTCGGTGTAGGTGTGCGTGACCGCGGTGAGCAGGGTGAGCCCGCTCCAGAAAATCGCACCTCCCACGATAATTCTTTTGCGCGAGTAGCGGTCTGCCAGCGGACCCACGAACGGCGCCGCGCACATGTAGAAGAGCAGAAATGCGCTGGTAAGATAGCCAACCTGAGTGTTGCTCAGCCGGAATTCGCTCTGCACCAGCGGCTGCACCGCGAAGAGCACCGAGCGGTCTACGTAGTTGAGCAGGTTCAGCGCGGTCAATAGAATCAGCGCTGTGCGCGGATAGAGTTTCGCGTTAGCCACGGTCGAGCGAATATAGCACGCAGCCCATGTCTGGTTGGTTACAACCGCTTTCGGCTCTTCGCCCTGGGCCACTTTGCCAGCACCGTGGTCGAGATCCCGCCCCGCGGCCGGAAATCACCCTTCACTTCGGCCCAGATCGGCTTGGCCCATCGCACCACATCTTCCAGCACTTGGTTCACAACATTCTCCTGAAAAATCCCCAGGTTGCGGTACGACTGCAAATATTCCTTGTACGATTTCAATTCCAGGCACACTTTATCGGGCTGGTAACGTAGCGTAATCACGCCAAAATCCGGCAGCCCGGTCTTCGGACACACCGAGGTAAATTCCGGATCGTCAATCACAATCTCGTATCCGGAAAACTGGTTTGGCCAGGTTTCAATCTCCGGAAACTTGGCGTCCAGCCCGGCGGCGGCGTGTTCGGGCGTATAGCGGCGTGCGTTTGGCATGAGGGTATTGTAACTGTTAAAAACTGATCGTTGGCTGGCCGCGGCCGGCCGTTGCGCACGCGTAAATGCACTCGTGTGACGCTCTCTTATAAGCATCCGGTACCCTTAGCCCGCATCTAAATACGCAACGGCTTGGGATGGCGTACGTTTTTTCGCGGCCGCCAGAGTGGTAAATTAGTGCTTGCAGTTGTCCCCGCCGCACGCTGAAAGATAACCGGTTGGCAGCAACCCACAATTCGAATGGACGGCCTGCCACGCGCAAGACGCGCACCTGGCTCACCATAGGAGTACTCGCGGCATTAGCGGCGATCCCGATTTTCAACCGACATCCCCCCTTGAAAGTTCGCGCCACCGAGGTGGAACGTGGATCCATCCGCAGCCTCATTTCTACTAATGGCAAGGTTGAGCCCATTCAGAATTTCGAAGCTCATGCGCCCATTGCCACCACCGTGAAGCGCTTATTTGTGAAAGAAGGCGACCACGTTCGTAGGGGCCAGCTTCTGTTGCAACTCGATGACGACGATCTCCGCAGCCAGGCTGCACGTGCGCAAGCGCAGATAAAAGCAGCGCAGGCCGACGAATCTGATTTGACTACCGGCGGCACTCGCGAAGAACTCCTCACGCTCGATACGCAGCTGACCAAGGCCCGTGCCGCACGCGATACTGCCCAGCGCAATCTGGAAGCTTTCCGGCGTCTGCAGCAACAAGGCGCAGCCTCGGCCGGTGAAGTTCAGCAAGCTCAAGAAGCGCTGCAACGCGCCCAGGCCGATACCACGCTGCTTGAGCAAAAGAAAAAGGCTCGTTACTCGGAGCCGGAGGTCGCAAGAGTACAAGCTCAGGGCACGGAGGCTGAAGCCGCCTACGAAGCGGCGGAAGATGCGCTCAGGAAATCCAGCGTGCGTGCGCCGTTTGATGGCGTCGTCTATACGCTTCCCGTCAAGCAAGGTGCTTACGTGCAGACTGGCGATCTCCTGCTCCAAGAAGGAGATCTCTCAAAGATGCTCATTCGCACTTTCGTCGACGAGCCTGATATCGGCCGCCTCGCCACCGGTCAAAAAATCGAAGTCACTTGGGATGCTCTGCCCGGGCGCATATGGAATGGCACGGTCAGCACGATTCCTTCCACCGTCAAACTACACGGCGCACGCAACGTGGGTGAGGTCACCTGTTCCGTCGACAACCGCGACCTTCGTCTCTTGCCCAACGTCAATGTGGGCGTCACGGTTATCACCGCCGAACATAGCAACGTGCTCACCCTCCTGCGCGAAGCTGTACGCATGGACGACACCAAGCCGTACGTCTATCAAGTGGTAAACGGACTTCTCCAACGTCGCGACGTGGAAATCTCCCTGCAAAACCTCACCCAAGTCGAGGTGACGTCCGGGCTTCCGGAGCATTCTCTCGTAGCCCTTTCCTCAACCGAATCCAAGCCTTTAACCGACGGCGCTCGCGTAAAGGTGGTTCAGTAGCTCATGAAGTGGATGGACAGAGTAGTCACGCGTGTAACTCATCTTCTTGCTGGCGCTGCGTTAGTGCTGGTGATGTTGTCCTTCTCTCTCGCCGCCGCTGCCGACGCGCCGCAACAACTCCTTGCTGCGGGCCGCGTGGACCAGGCCGTCCAAACCCTAGAACGGCAGATCCAGAGTTCCCCCACCGCGCAGGCCTACAATCTCCTGTGCCGTGCCCAATTCGAGCTCGACGATTGGGACGCCGGCATTCCCGCCTGCGAAAAAGCGGTCTCTCTCGCACCCGATAACGGCCTTTATCATCTATGGCTGGGTCGAATTTACGGCGAGAAGGCGGATCACTCCAACTTCGTGAAAGCTGCGGGTCTCGCCAAGAAAGTTCGGGTTGAACTGGAGCGAGCCGTCGAGTTCGCGCCCAATAGTTGGGAGGCCCGCACCGATCTCGCCGAGTTTTATCTGGAAGCGCCCGGCATTGTCGGAGGTGGAGAAGACAAAGCACGCGATCAGGCGAACCTTCTCTTGCCGCTGAATCCCGGCATGGCGCATTGGGTGAGAGCTCGCATTGCGCAGAAAAACAAGGACTCAGAGACCGCGGAGCAGGAATACCGCCTGGCCATAGACGCTTCTGATGGTGGTGCTCGAGCCTGGCTCAATCTCGCGGGATTTTATCGCCGCGCCGGCCGTCTCAACGAAATGGAGCAGGCTTTGCGCACCATGGAGACTCGACCGCTCGATCATCCCGCCGCGTTGATGGACGGTGCCAATATGTTGTTTCGCACGGGCCGATCATATTCCATGGCCATCCGCTTCGTACGGCGCTATCTCGCTTCCGGTACAGTGGAGGAATGGCCCGCCTTCAAGGCACATAATTTGCTCGGGGAGTTGCTCGAGAAACAAGGCGACCTGCGATCTGCGGCCGGCGAATACCGCGCTTCCCTATCGATGGCCCGCACCTTTACCAGTGCGCAGAAGGGCTTGGATCGCATCGCCGCGAGTGAATGATTTCTGCTTCCGAATCCATGAGCAAGCCAAGTCTTGCGCCAGTAGTTGCGGAAAACAGACCATGACCTCGGTTCGCATCGACAAATGGCTCTGGGCCGCGAGATTTTTTAAGACTCGCTCCCTCGCCGCCCGCGCCTGTGAACTCGGCAGGATTCAATCGAACCGCCAGCCGGCCAAAGCTGCGCGCGAAGTTCACATCGGCGACATGCTGCGCGTGACCAACGAGGGCGGCGACTTCGAAATCGAAGTGCTCCTTCTCAGCGATACGCGCGGCCCCGCTACCGTTGCTCAGACTCTTTATCGCGAGACCGACGCCAGCCGTGAACTTCGCCAGAAGGTCGCCGCTGAGCGTAGAGCTATGAGAGAGTTCGAACAGTTACCCACAGCCCGACCCTCCAAACGCGATCGCCGCCGGATCATCCAGTTCCGCGGCAGAGCCTGAGCGCCAAGCCGGTTTGGACAACGCTTCACGCCCTTCTGCCCGCCAGTGCTGATTCGGGGATGTTCCAGCCCCACGAGATTCGCCTCCGATCCATCCTTGTCATTTCTCTCGCATCAGATTGTCCGTAGAATCTTTCTTACGATCAACCAAGGTGAGAATAATGAGAAATAAATTGTGCGGTGCCATAGGCATGCATATTTTCTTACTTGCGATGTTTCTATTTCTGTCCCCGTCGTTGCTGGCCGAGCCGCCGCTCACGCTCCGTCACGCCGTCGAACTCGCACTGAAACATGCCAACGGCATCGCCATCTCTGCTGCCGATGAGCAGCACGCCTCTGCCGCCTACCGTGAACTGCGCAATAGCTACATCCCCCAGCTTACCGCCGGAGCCGGCCTCGGCTGGACTGATGGTTTTCCCCTCAGCCTCGAAGGGGCCGCTCCTTCGCTATTCAACATAACCGCACAATCGGCGGTCCTAAATCCCGCGCTGGGGAATTTCATTCACGCTGCGCAATCCGACGTTGCGGTCAGCGCCTTCCGTGCCAAGGACCAACGCAATCAGGTTATTCAAGATGTAGTGTTAAGCTATGCCGAGTTAGTGAAGTGGGAGCAGCGCCTAACTCAACTGCACGAGGCGGAAACCGCTGAAGAGAAAATGGCGGCGGCCGTTGCCCAGCGCGTGCGGGAGGGCATCGACAGCGCGGTTGAAGACACCAAGGCTCACCTGTCGGTGGCCCGCGTCCATTTGCGCTTCACCGAAGCTAGCGGCGCGGCGGAGGTTCTGCGGGAGCGTCTTTCCAAATTAACGGGACTGCCCGCCCTATCCATTCAAGTCGATCCCGACTCCGTGCCTGCGTCTCCAGCCATCAACGAAGATGCCGATTTGTTGAGCAAAACTACGGAGGCCAATCCTGCGGTGCAAGCGGCCGTGGAACATGCGCGTGCACAATACTTGCGGGAGAAGGGAGAGAAAAGGTCCTTATGGCCGAGCATGGACTTCGCCGCGCAATATGCCAACCTCGCCAGCTTTAACAACTATGAGAAGTATTACCGAGCCGGTTTCCAGCCCAACAACATCACGATTGGAGTGGCCCTCCACTTTCCTTTCTTCAATTATGCTCAGCACGCTCGAATTCAGGAAGCCGAGGCGGACGCTCTCAAGGCCAGGAAGCAAGCTGACGCGGCTCGCAATCAGACCTCGGAGGAAACCATGCGCCTGCAACGCTCCGTCACGCAGATGCAAGCTGCCCGCGACGTGGCCGAACTCGAGTACGAGATCGCACAGAAAAACGTGGAAGCCGTCCAAACGCGGATGGAATCTTCTTCAGCGACCTTGCACGATCTCGATGATGCCCGCACCCAGGCCAGCGAGCGATTAATTGCGCTACAAGATGTCTCCTTCGAACTCGAGCGCTCTCAAGTTGCGCTGTTGCGCACCACCGGGAATCTTGAGGCTTGGGCTCTGGGAACAAAATAATGAACCCGTAGAGGCAACCACGTAATGAAACTAAATTCGTTGTCGATGCTCCTTTTCTGCTGTTCGCTGCATCAAAGGTGGTATTCAGCGACGAACCTGCATAAACACTGCTTTTCGACAGCATCGGCCGCAGGCGAATGGTAAAATACATACTCACCTACTATGCCTCTTAAAACCCTATTTCTGAATCCACCCTCGTTTGAAAACTTTGATGGCGGCGCTGGATCCCGATGGCCCGCGACCCGCGAAATCGAGTCCTACTGGTATCCGGTGTGGCTGGCTTATCCCGCGGGGATGCTGGAGGGAGCGCGGCTGCTCGATGCCCCACCCCATTATATTTCGGCGGAGCAGACCATCGAGATTGCGAAGGATTACGAGTTCTTGGTTCTGTTCACCAGTACGCCGGGGTTTCCGGGGGATATTGGGCTGGCGAGGGCGATCAAGACGGCGAACCCAAAGATCAAGATTTGTTTTGTGGGGCCACACGTCAGCGTGCTGCCGGAGAAATCTTTGCGCGATTGTCCGGCGATCGATTTTGTGGCGCGCAAGGAATTTGATTACGCCGTGGTCGATTATGCGAAGGGCAAGCCGCTGGAAGAGATTGCCGGCATTTCCTTTTTGAAAGACGGGAAGATTGTTCACAATCCGGACGCGCCGCAGATTCAGGATCTGGACGCGCTGCCGCATGTCACGGACGTTTACAAGCGCGACCTCGATGTAACACGTTACAACGTGCCCTTCCTGTTGAACCCGTACGTTTCTCTTTACACTACACGCGGGTGTCCGGCGCAGTGCACGTTCTGTTTGTGGCCGCAGACATTGAGCGGGCATCCCTGGCGCAAGCGCTCAACCGACGACGTTGCGGCTGAAATGGCGAAGGTCAAGGCGTACTGGCCGGAAGTAAAGGAATTCTTCTTCGACGATGACACCTTCAACATTCAGAAGGCCCGGACGATTGAGTTGTGTGCCAAGCTGAAGCCGCTGGGCCTTACGTGGTCGTGCACCTCGCGCGTAACGACTGACTACGAGACTCTGAAGGCGATGAAGGAAGCGGGATGCCGTCTGCTCATCGTGGGTTATGAGTCCGGCGATCAGCAGATTCTGAAGAACATCAAGAAGGGCGCAACCATCGAGCGGGCGAGGCAGTTCACCAAGGACTGCCATAAGTTGGGGCTGGTGATTCACGGCGACTTCATCATGGGACTTCCGGGCGAGACGCACGAGACCATCAACAACACCATCGCGTTCGCGAAGGAGTTGGATGTGGAAACCATCCAGGTTTCCGTGGCGCACGCGTATCCCGGCACGGAGCTTTATGACTACGCAGTGAAGAACGGCTTCATGGTCGGCGACAACAAGATGGTGGATGAAGGCGGGCACCAGCTGGCGCACATCCAGTATCCCGGACTGCCGGCGGACGACATTCTTTCGGCGGTGCACCGTTTCTACGATGAATATTACTTCCGGCCCAAGGCTGTGTTCCGTATTCTGAAAAAAGCCGCGTTCGATAGTAATGACCGCAAGCGACTTTACAAAGAGGCGAAGACCTTCCTGAAGCTGCGTTCGGCGCGTAACAAGATGGTGAAAAAGCATAGCGACGACGCGGCGGCGGAGCTGGTTAAGGCCTAACCGCAGATGAGGGAGCGCTTGTCGCAACGGCGGACGCACCCGCAGTAGGTCTTCAGCTTCTCCGCGAGCTTACGGAGAGCAAAACTTCCACCCTCTCGCAAAGGGCGCGAGCAGTGTGGGGCGCCCGCAGTCGACGTCGGTTCCTGACTATCACGTGATGTTCCAGTGAACTTTCGCAAGTATCTTGTGCTGGCCGGAGTCACGGTGTTCGCCGCGGCCGGAGACGCCATGCTCTCGCATGGGATGAAGCAAACCGGCAATATTTCAATCCATCATCTGCAAAGTGTAATCCTCGCCATTTTGAATCCCTGGGTCGCGATCGGAATTCTTCTTCTGCTCGCGTTTTTCGCCACCTACATGACCGCGCTCTCCTGGGCGGATCTCACTTACGTGCTGCCAGCGACTTCGCTCGGGTACGTGCTGCTCGCCTTCGTTGCGCGATTCCTTCTGCATGAGCACGTGAGTCCGCTGCGCTGGCTGGGGATTGCATTGATCACGGGAGGTGTCGGATTTATTGCCGGAGGACCGGCACTTACGGAACACTTACATGTCGAGTGCTCTGAGGCGAACTCCCCGCTTCTGTCAAAAACCGCAAACGATGGGACGCCCAGCGAGGTGAAGTCGTGAAGGACTTATACACCTGGGGCGGCATTTTGGCGATCACCTTCGCTTCTGTGGTGGGCGATGTGCTTTTGGCTCGCGCGATGAAGCAAGTAGGGGATGTGGGCGCCCTGTGGCGGAAGTCTGGCCTGGTCACCGTCATTCGGCGGACGCTCGGTAATCCTGACTTTTTCTTTGGAGTGACGGCGATGGCGGTGGCTTTCTTCAGCCTGCTGTTTGCACTCTCCTGGGGAGATGTGAGCCTGGTCGGTCCGGCCGCCGCTTCCCTCACCTACATCGGCAACGCCGTGGCAGCGAAGATCTTTTTACACGAACGCGTGGATCGGCGGAGGTGGATCGCGGCTTCGCTGGTGGCCGCGGGAGTGGCGCTGCTGGCCGGGTAGAACAGGCCTTCACGAAGGCAGCGCTCGACTCGCAACCATGAGGGCCTCGGGCGCACATCTCAGCAGATATTTCCAAGGCCTGGAATCGGCTAGACAACAGCTGAAAGCGTAGTTGTTGATGAAAATTTGTGCATAGTGCGTGGGAAAGTGCACACGGTGCGTTGGTCGGAGTACATCGAAAACCGAGATAGCCGCCCCCGAAAAAATGGCACAGGTCGGTCGGTAGTGATTTGGGCAGTTTGCACGAAACTCATGGATTTTTCCGGACAAGTCCTAGATAAGACTATGGAAGATCGGGAGGATAGTGCAAAACGGAAGGCAGAAAATCAGTTCAGGAGAGCAACCTCAAATCCGGTTCCTTCAATCATATCCCTGCTTCTCAAGTGAGCATTCTTGCTCAGACATATGGCAAGCGGAGTGCTAGCTTCGGAGTGAGCCTACGGGCGGGTCCTTAGGCGAACGGCATCAGCTTGGCGCTTTTGGGAGTGGGGTATGGCGAAACCGATTGTCAGTTATCTCGGGATCGTTTCGTCGGTTGTTCTGATGGCTTGCGGCGCGGTGTGCCAGACATGGGATCGGTCCCTCCCCGAAGCCCCATCGGCGCGTGTTGCAACCGAGCCACAAAAATCTAACGTATTCGTTGAGCAGGAACGCTCGCTTAAATTACGCATGCTGGGCGGCAATACGGGCGTGATGCGGCAAGGTGCGACCGCCACATTTTCCGAGCCGGCGATATCTGGTCAAAAAGAATCGAAGACTCTCTTTGACAAATACCTGAACCCGTCGTCGGCGAAGCAGCTACCGGGTTATCGTTCTACGAGCGACGGGAGCTTGATGGGCCGGGCAACCTATGCGGCTTCGCGTATTTTTGTCACGCGGGATGAATCCGGAAAGGGCAGGCTGAACACTTCCTATCTGCTGCAGGCGCTAACTTCGGTGGCTGCGGACACGGCTTCGCGTCCCTATTGGAGACGATCACCTACCGGTTCGGTTAGCGATTTTGGTTCGACCGTGGGTAATGACGCGGGGATCAACGTCTGGCATGAATTCAGGCCCGGGATCGAGCAGTTGATGAAAAGCCATACACCGAAATTTATATCCAAGATCGAAGAACGCATCGGTCAAAAATAGCGCGGAACCAAGCCACTCCGCTACTTCTGTTGGATAGATTCCAAGTACTTCGTGACCGCTTCCAGCCTGACTTCCCCCCAGTCCTGATCGGCTTCAACCTGGTGGAAGATTGGCCCCCAGATGGGCATCTCACGATTGCCATGGGCGGGCGTGGGAGATTGTTTGCCTTCGATAACGTCCTTGGTGTGCTGCTCAGGAAACTTTCCCCCATTTCTTTGCGATATCAGCCTTAAGTCTTGAAGTGGTTCCTTAAGCGCGACAGAGGCTGGACCGTGGCCACCCCCGTCGACTCCATGACAAGTGGCGCAGTGAGTTTGAAAAATCCTGACTCCGTCGAGCGGGAGGTGCGCCGAAGGACTGTGAACGGGACTGCTCGGAGGCTTCTGGGCAGGCGCGGCGGGGAGCAAGGAAAGCAACAAGAAAACGATAAGAAGCGAGTTGGCGAGCATGGAGACCTCCATCGGGGACGGACGGCGGAGTGATCCAGTGTGTATGGTTCCATCTGGTAGGGCGGATGTCTGTGCGCCGGAGCACGCCTCTGAGTGAGGAAGGCGGCAGTTGAGGCTGGCGTGCTAGCAACTCAGCGACGGAACAGGCGCATGAGGCCAGAGGGTGGGAGATCGGGAACGAGAAGTTTCTGGTCTTTGATTCCTGCCGCGCGAAGCAGCGCCTCGGCGGCGAGATATCCGCTGCGGACGGCGCCTTCCATGGTGGCGGGCCAGCCGGTAGCAGTCCAATCGCCGGCGAGAAAAACGCACGGCCACACGGTGGATTGCGGCGGACGGTAGGAGTCGATGCCGGGGCGCGGTGAGTACGTGGCGTGGACTTCTTTGATGACCGCGGACTTCACCAAGGCCGCTTCGCGCGCCGCGGGGAAAAATTCGCGGACTTCTTTTAGGGCGAGGTCAACGATTTCGGCGCGCGACTTGTCGATGAGAGACTTGGAAGCGCTGACCACAAGTTCGATGTAGCTCGGCATTTCAGGGGCTGAAGCCCTCACTCTGTAGGGCGTGATGATGGCACGACTGAAGTCGTGCCCCTCCCGATCTCTTTCACCATAGCGCTCCGAAAGATCGGCCGCTTCGCGAGTGACGAGCAAGCGGGATTTGTGGAACATCCATTGCACGGTGCGGTCGAGAAGGACGGCGTGGTCGAGGTCAGTAATTTGGCGATCGAACCAGAGATGGATGCCGGTGATGGGACAGGATTCGAAGTGTGCTAACTGCTCGCGCAGAGGCGCGGCATCGGGAGTTGAGGGCAGGACCCGGTCCACGGTGTTGAAAGGGAGAGCGAGGATTAAATAATCGAACGATTCCTCTTTCTCATTCTTATTTGAACCGGTGATCCGAACATCGACCTGTGATGAGTTCGGAGAAAAACAGTCCAGCGACGTGCGGAGGAGAATTTCGCCGGTGCGGGCGCGGATGTAGTCACCGGCCCGGTTGTAGAGGTCGGTGAGAGGAATGCTGGGGACGCCCATGTGTCGGGCCGCGGGCGACTTCATGGATTCACGAACGACTTGCGCGGCATAGGAAACGGAGATGCGGTCGAGGTCTTCGCTGAGGGCGCTGACCAGGATGGGTTTCCAGAAGCGGTCAATGGCGGTTCGTGTTTGGCCGTGATCGTGACACCACTGCAGAAATGATTTTCCAGTATCGGGTTGGATGGTGAGAGTAAGAGCAGCGATGGCTCGCGAAATCGAAAGCTTGTCTTTTACCGTGAGAAATGGAAAGTGTAGGAACGACGGCGCCGTGTGCAGCGGCGCGGGGAGCGGGGAGGCGCTCATCACGCTGGAGCGTCCGCCGGGCTCGATGAAGGTCATCTCGTCGTACCAGCGAATTTTATCTTCGACGCCGATGCGGCGGTAGAACTCGACCAGGTTCGCGCAGACGCGAAAAAGCACATGCTGACAGTTGTCGACGACTTCGCCGGTGCCTGGATGTTCGTAAGAAGAAGCGCGACCACCAACATAAGGGCGACGCTCGAGGAGCGTGACTCGAAGGCCAGAGTCAGCAAGAGCGCAAGCGGCAGCGAGGCCGGCGAGGCCGCCGCCGGCGATGGCGACTGAGGGTGGAGTGGGATTCTGGCTCATGCTGGCGAGATGGTTTCGCGGCGGATCATTAGGTGATCCGTTGCAGGAAACCTTTCGCGAGGATGCGTAGTTTTTCGGTGACGGTGAGGCTCACCCTGCCACTGAAGACGTCGTACTGGCGTTCGGCGATTTTTCCTAGCAGTTTCCGATAAATGTTGATCAGCACCCATAGCGCGGGCTGGCTATCTTCAGAAACATAGGGAATGAGTTCATCACCGGCCTGATAGCCTTCACGGGCGCGATCGGCGATAAGGGCCAACAAGGGACGGAAGCGCGCGACATCGGGCGTAGCGAGCAGATCTGCCGCAGAGAGGTCGAATCTTGCCAGGTCCTCTTCCGGTAAGTAAACGCGGCCCATCGCGGCGTCTTCTTTGACATCGCGAATAATGTTGGTGAGCTGAAAGGCGAGACCGCACTGCTCGGCGAGCGGCTCGGCAGCCGGATCGCGATAGCCGAAAATGTGAATGCAGACCAGTCCCACGACCGATGCGACCCGGTAACAGTAGACCTTGAGATCTTCGAAAGTCTTGTACTGAACGGAGAGTTGGGCGGCCGGCGCCTCCGACGAAGACGGTGTTCGTGAAACGTCGAAAACCGGGTCGACCACGTCCATCGCAGTACCGGTGGCGAGATCGTCGAGAAGCCCCGCGGGAATCGTGTAGCGGCGTTGAGCGTCGGTAAGGGCTAGAAGGATGGGATCGTCTGTAGGCTGACCTTGTTGAGCGCGGTGCAATGCATCTAGCCACGTATCCAGCCTGAAACGGCGTTCCGGAAGGCTGAGGCCGGAGTCGTCGGCAATATCATCGCAGCGACGCATGAAGGCATAGACGGCGCTCAACGCCTGACGTTTGCGCTTGGGCAGCACGAAAAATGCGTAATAGAAATTCCGGGCGTTGGCGCGCGTGATCCCACGGCAAACGGAATACGCCATGGTGAGCTGCGCGGGAGCGGGACTCCAGGGAACGAGCACGGGCTGCGTTCCGGCGCTCAAGACAAACTCCCCAATAGTTTTCCAACAGCAGCGCGGGCGACCAGGCCGAGTTTGCGTGGCTTGGAGATTACCGGACGCTTCCCTAGAACGGCGAAACGCTGACGCTCGATGGCATTGAGAATCTCTTGACCGCCGCGGGTGAAGAGCGCAATGTCGACGGCCAGCTCAGCGTTTACTTTTTTCACCAGCGCTAGGCCACGATCAAACCATTCGCGTGCGCGCTGGACTTCGAATTTCATCATGTCGCAAAAGGCGACGGTGTTGCAGTTCTGCGCCAAGTCTTTCTCGGTCACCGAATAACGCTGCAAATCCTCCAGAGGAATATAGATACGGCCCTTCGAATAGTCCACGGTGACATCCTGCCAGAAGTTCGCTAACTGCAGCGCAGTGCAGGTGTAGTCGGAAAGCTGTTGACGCTCGGCATCGCGATAACCACAGAGGTAGAGGACGAGATGCCCAACGGGATTCGCGGAATACCGGCAATAGGCGAGGACGTCGTTGAAAGTTTCGAAACGAGTGACGGTCTGGTCCTGGCGGAAAGCGATAAGCAGATCGGAAAATTCGTGCTCGGGAATTTGAAACTTTCGGACGGTTTCGGCGAGGGCGACAAAAACAGGATGGCGTGGAGTACCGGCATAACAGGCATCGAGCTGCGCCTGCCACTCGTCGAGTAAAGCGAGTGACGCTGCAGGGTCGCCGACTTCATCACCGAGATCGTCAGAGATGCGGCAGTAGGCGTAAACGTTCAGGAAATCCTGGCGAAGTTTTTCCGGCAGGAACCAGGTGGCAACCGAAAAATTTTCGTAATGAGATCGCGCGAGTTGGCGGCAATAGTCCCGCGCTTCTTCGATGGAAGGGGCAGACTCAGGAATAGCGTAGGCGGAGGGCAGGCGAGACCAGCCCACGGAAGCGGGCGGGGCAAATTGAGAACTGCTGGCCATCGGACTCATGCGTCTAGAACATCCTTAAGTTCGAACAAAATCTCTGAACTGGGTAAGAACTCCTTGCTGGGCCGAAGGTATTGGACACGTGCACGGGATCCACTATGAACAGCGCTCGATTCCCGACGCCACACACAACGCGGTTTTCAATGACCGGGGATGATGGCGGTCTTGATGTCGCCTCCGCGGTTTAGCATGTGGCGCAGCACCTTTTGCAAACTGGAGAGCGGGGCTTCGCCGGTGATGTAGTCGGTGGGGCGAATCTTCTTTGCCGCGATCAGGCCGAAGGCGCGCCGCACGGTTTCCGGCGTGTGATGGAACGTGGCCTTCAGGGTGATTTCGGAGTAGTGCAGACGATTGGTATCGAGCTGCACCTTGGAGCCGCTGGCACATCCACCAAAGAAATTCACAGTACCGCCTTTGCGAACCATCTCAACGGTCCACTCCCAAGCTTCAGGACGGCCCACAGCTTCAATGACTACATCACAGCCACGCTTCTGCGGAGTGAGCGCGCGTACGGCTTCAACTACGTTTTGAATCTTTGTGGTCTGCACAATTTCGTGCGCGCCCATGTGCTTGGCGGCAACCACCTGTTCGTCGCGCTTGACCACGGAGATAACGTTGCAACCAATGGCGCGAGCAACCTGGACGAACATGAGTCCGATGGGCCCACCGCCGATGATGGTGACAGTGTCGCCGATTTCGACGCCGGTCTCGTGCAGGCCGCGCAGTACGCAGGCCAGAGGCTCGGTCATGGCCGCGTCTTCGAAGCTGACGTTGGGCGGAATGACCAGCATGTTGGCTTCGACAATGCGGCGGGGAACGCGGATGTATTCGGCGTAGGCTCCATTGTTGAACAGCAAGTCTTCGCAGAGATTTTCCTGATGCTTGGAGCAGTAGAAGCACATCTGGCAGGGGGCAGAATTGAGCGCCACCACGCGCATGCCTCTCTTGAAGCTGTGGACGCCTTCACCAACCTCTTCGATGACGCCCGCCAATTCGTGGCCAAAGAGCGCGGGAGGAACGATCATACGGGCGTGGTAGCCGCGCTGGTAGACCTTGAGATCAGTACCGCAGGTGAGCGCCACCTGCACCTTGACCAGCACTTCCCCCTTTTCCACGCGGGGAATCGGAACTCTTTCAATTTTGAGATCTTCTTTGCCGTACAAGACGGCCGCCGTCATTTTTCCGTTCACTGCTTGTTTCCTTCCCAGGTTTCGCGTTTCCAGGTATTCCCAGGCTGAATCACGATTTTCATCGACGAAGGCTGCGGATGAGCGGCAAGTTCCAAAGCTTGCGCGCTTTCCTGCAGCGGGAACCGGTGGCTGATCAAGCACTCCAAGTCCATTTCCCGGTTCATCACAAACTGAACTGAATCATCCTGTAAATCCACAGACGCACTATACGACCCCACCAGCGCCTTCTCATCTACGCAAATCGCGGCCGGATCGATGGTGACCTCTCCGCGCTGGGTTTGCGCAAACAATAATACTCGCCCTCCGGGGCGAACCGCCTCTATGGCAGAGCGAATCAAACTGTCGCTACCCACAGCCAAGATGACGGCGTCGGCGCCGCGTCCCTCGGTTTGTGCGCGAGTCGCATTCACCACGTCATCTTTCGACGCGTCGACAGTATTCTGTAATCCAAGGCTTTTAGCTATTTTAAGCCTCTCGGGATACAAATCGGAAGTAATAACGGAGACCCCTCCCCGGCGAGCCAAGACGCTCAGTATGATGCCGATGGGACCCTGGCCGATCACGAGAACGGTTTCGCCAGAATGGAGGCGTAGAGCTTCGATGCCCTTCATGCACGTATTGACGGGTTCGACGAAGCACGCCTGCTCGAACGAGATGCCCTGCGGGATGCGGACGGTGCCGTGCTCGACGATCCAATCCATGACGCGGACGTATTCCGCGAATCCGCCGCCGGAGGGCTCAAATCCGGCCGTGCACCCCACCTTTTTGTAAGTGGCGCACTGGGCGAAGGTTTGGTGAAGGCAGTAGTAACATCGGCGGCACGGGATGTGGTGGAAAACGACCACGCGATCTCCCGGAGCGAATTGGCGGACTCCGTGGCCGACGGCCGCGACTACGCCGGAAGTTTCGTGACCGAAGATGCGGGGCGCGGAGTGCGATCCGGTGGCGATCTTCTTGAGATCCGTGCCGCAAACTCCGCAGGTATGGACCCGGAGCAAGAGTTCACCAGCGCCGATTTGCGGGACCGGAACAGTCTCCAGTCGGACGTCGTTTACCCCGCGGTAGACGGCTGCCAACATGGCTGTAGGGATTGATTGCTTTTGGTGGTCTATTGCAAATTGTTCGACAATGGCCATCGGCGTTTTTAGATGAAATCCTGATCTCTTCGCTTCATAACAGTGTAGGTCCGAAGCCTTACTTCTGGGTACCTCCGGAGGTTCTCGGGTCGGTATCGGTAAACTCCACGGAAACCGTCATCGAATCCAGATACGGCGAGTCCGGCGGGGTGAAGTGATGAGCCTTGACCTGTAACACCACGTAGAAGCTATCCACTTTGATAATCCGCTTCGCGGTCAATGGTACTCGTGCGAAGGTTGAGGGCTCCAACCGCCATAACGCGTCCTTCGGATTCGAAGAAGGGCCCTGCGAGGACATCAGCACGTTTTCGTACGTGCTATGGTGCAGATCCGCCAGCTTAACTTGCCAGGAGGTGATCTCCGTGTCGCCCTCGGGTCCTTGGGGAACAAACGAGAGCAGATAGCGGTCGTCACCATGCAGATCTTTGATCCGCTCGCGATAGGTTCGATCTTGTGGTGTGAGCTTGACGTCAAATTTCTCTTCGATAACGTGCGTAGGGCCCTGGCGAAAGCTTTCCGCGTAGAGAGTTGTGGGCGCGGGCTGAGCGAGCAGGAGGAGGGTCAAGCAAATGACAACTGGAAGCAGGAGCGAAGCTTTCATTTGCGGTCCTCGGCTGGCAAACCGTTAACTACGGCCATCGGAACGGGCGGGCGCGCTGCGGCTGGGATTTCCGACTTTCTTAGATCCATGGAAAAATGTTCGAGATGCTGAGCCAGTACGCGGGCGGCATGGTTGCTATTGCTAGCCAGAACAGCCACTCGCTTCCAGAGCCATGGACGTACGGCTACGAAGCGGATGAAACTTGCGGACTTGAACCGGCCGTCTGTGCCGATAAAGCGAGCCATCTCAGGCATTTCAAAATTTAGCTCATCTGAAATCACTTTAGTCACGCCAAAAGCAATGCCGTGAGCCTGGGCAGCGGCGGCAACTGCGGCGGCTTCCATATCCACGGCGCGCGCTCCGTAGGCTTGGGCGAGCTTCGCCTTCTGGCCGGGAGCGGCCACTGCCATAAAGGTTACCAGCGTTCCATCTCCGAAATCGAGTTGGGTGCGGCTTCCGTCGCGGGCATCGACGACGACCGATGGTGCAAAGATATCTCCAACGCGGAGGCCAGAGTCGAGCGCTCCGGCGAAACCCACGGAGTGCACAAGCGCGGGGTGGTACAAGGCGATCACGGCTTCCGCGGCGCGGCGGGCAGCCTCCACCCCGATGCCACCACAAACGACGACCAGTTCATCCTTCTCGAAAAAAGTAAACTTACGGCCCTGGTGCTCACGCTGGAGGCTGGTCCATTTCTTGACCAGTGCGCGAACTTCGCGATCCAGCGCCGCGATGATGGCGACCTTAGACATAACCGTTGGCCCGAAACCACTCTACCGCGCGGCGCAAGGCGTCCTGCGCCGGAACGATCTTCCAACCTAACTCCCGAGTGGCTTTATCGGAGCTGGCCCACATTTTTTTCTTTCCCATACGCACGGCTTCGACGGTAGCGCGAGGCTCGCGGCCTAGAAGCCGGCCAGAGACGGTCTCATCTACTAATCCTGCGGCGAAAGCGAAAAAGTATGGAAGTTTCACCTTCGGCGAGGGCAGGCCGGAGATCGCGCCGAGCTTGTCCAGAATCTGCTTCAAGGTGAGGTTCTCACCGCCGAGGATGTAGCGCTCGCCGGTCTTACCTTTTTCGAACGCGGCGACATGTCCACGGGCGCATTCGCGGACGTCGACTAAGTTTAGTCCGGTATCGACGTAGGCGGGAAACTTCCCTTTCAGAAAGTCAACTACGATTCGTCCAGTGGGAGTGGGCTTGATATCTTGTTCGCCGACGGGAGTAGTTGGATTCACAGTTATGACGCGAAGGCCGGTGCGGCCAGCTTCGAGGGCAAGTTGCTCGGCCATGAACTTGGAGCGCTTGTAGTGGCCGATCATGTCGTCGAGAGAGACGGGTGAATCTTCGTCCGCGGGACGACCGTTCCCGGTAAAGCCCACAGTCGCCACGCTTGAGGTGTACACCACGCCGCGCACGCCGTTCTTACGGGCAGCATCGAGAATCGCACGCGTGCCTTCCACGTTTGAGCGGTACATCTCGACCGGATCCCGCACCCAGAGGCGGTAGTCGGCGGCAACGTGAAAAACAACCTCACAGCCGGACATGGCTTTCTCCAGAGACGCGGGGTCGCGCAAGTCGCCCGTCGCGGTCTCCGCCTTCAGGCCTTCAAGATTCTTTAGATCGCTGGTGGGGCGGACGAGCAGGCGCAAATCGGCTCCTTGGCCGGCTAGAATGCGGGCCACATGGGAGCCGAGGAATCCGGTTGCGCCTGTGACGAAAGCTTTCAAAGGCAGTTCTCAGTTCTCAGTTCTCAGTAAAACCCGGACGGGAAAGCTCGGAACTGAGAACTAGTTTTCAGCTTTCTCCATTACCTTGGCGTAGGTGGTTAGCGCGAGCAGCGGGAAGTATTGTCGGTAGAGGTGATACTTCAGATAAAAGACGCGCGGAAAGCCTGTGCCGGTGAAATATTCTTCATCCCAGGAACCGTCTTCTTTCTGGCTACACAAGAGATAAGCAATTCCGCGGGCCACCGAATCGCTGCGAGTATCGCCTACGGCAAGCAGTCCTAGAATTGCCCAGGCAGTTTGTGAGGGCGTACTCGCTCCCACACCACGCTGAGTTGGGTCATCATACGATCCCACACTCTCACCCCACCCGCCATCCGGATTTTGTACCATGCGGAGCCACTCGGCTCCCTGTTGGATGCAGGGCTCGTGATTATCCATGCCGATGGCTTCAAGGCCACGGAGAACCAGAGCGGTGCCGTAGATATAGTTCACGCCCCAGCGTCCGAACCAACTGCCGTCGGGCTCCTGTTCCTTGCGGATGAACTGAATCGCGTGCTTCACGGCTGGATGAGCTTGATCGTAACCGTAGGTCGCCATCATTTCGAGAATGCGCCCGGTAATGTCGACGGTTGGAGGATCAAGCATGGCATTGTGATCGGCGAAGGGAATGTATTGGAAAACCATCTTGTCGTTGTCTTTGTCGAACGACGCCCAGCCGCCATTCTTGCACTGCATGGAGAGGATCCAGTCGATAGCGCGTTGCACGGACTCACGCTGGTACCGGCCGTTAGGATGTTCAACGCGGCTTAGGGCTAGGCAAACCATTGCGCTATCATCGACATCCGGATAAAACTCGTTGTTAAACTCGAAGTACCATCCGCCTGGTTTGCCCTTCTTGTTCTTAACTTGCCAATCACCGGGATTGCGCACTTGCTTTTGCAGAATCCAGTCGGCGCACTTGACCATGCGCGAGTCGTCGGCCGGCACTCCGGCTTCACCCAAGGCGAACATAGCGTAGGCCGTATCCCATACCGGAGACATGCAGGGTTGCATGCGGAACGTGTCGCCTTCCTCGATGCCGAGCTTCTCGAACTCGTCGAGCGCGCGGATCACCTGCGGATCGTCGAGAGAGTACCCTTGGCAGCGCAGAGCGATGATGGCATTCATCATCGAGGGATAAATGGCGCCCAGGCCGTCGCTCATTTCGAAGCGCTCGAGCATCCACTTCTCTGCTTGTTTCAGGGCGATCGAACGAAGAGGCCGAACGTGAACCCGCTCCAGCCAATGGGTCAGGCGGTCGAGACAGAGAAAGAAGTTTCGCCACGAAATCAACTTTTTCGACCAGCGAAGATGCATGCGCGACTTCAGCATGCCTCCGACGAATAATTCTTCGACGCCCATTTCGCGAGGAATTTTTTTGAACGGCTTCTTCGCGTAGCAAATGGAAAGCGGTACCAGGATGGCCCGAGACCACGAGGAAATCTCGTAGATGTTGAACCAGAACCAGTTGGGAAACAGGACAATTTCGGGGGGAATGGCAGGAACTGCGTCGTAATCATATTGCCCGAAGAAGCATAGATAGATCTTGGTAAACGTATTAACCTCGGTAACTCCACCGAGTTCAAGGATTTTCTTACGAGCGCGCTGCAGCACGGGATGATCGGCAGAGTAGCCTGCCAACTTCAGTCCAAAGTAGGCTTTCACCGATGCACTGATGTTTGATGGACCGGCGGCGTAAATACTCCACCCTCCGTCTTCGTTTTGATGGCGAACGATCCAGTTTGCGGCACGCTGGAAGCGGTCAGCGTCGCCGGTGCCGAGCAGAGTGTGGAGCAGAATGTAATCTGACTCCAGGGTGGTATCGGCTTCGAGTTCGCCGCACCAGTAGCCCTCGCCGTGCTGCTGCGCGAAAAGAAACTTGCGGGCATTATTAACGGCGCCGGAGACACGGCTGAACAAGCCGTCGATTTTGCCAAAGCGAAGTTGTGGAGCGGAGGCTAAGTTTGCGTCAGGGGAGTTCGTATCCATGAATATGGGGCTCCGTTAATCCGCGGTGGCACTGGCCGGAGCGGCGGCTATAGCTTCGACAATCTCCGGCGGCAGCCCGAAGCGTACATTTTCCGGCATCACTTCGAGTTCCTGCACGTTGTCGAAACCTTTGGTGGCGAGAAAATTCATGGTTTCCTCCACCAGGCATTCGGGCGCGGACGCACCTGCCGTCAGCGCGATCGTTTTCACGTCAATCAGCCACTGCGATTCTATGTCTTTATAGCTGTCGATAAGATGCGCGTTGGTACCCAAGTTGCGTGCTACCTCGACCAGACGATTGGAGTTTGAACTGTTCTCCGAGCCCACGACCAGTAGCAGATCGGATTCCGACGCTACCTGCTTCACGGCAACCTGCCGGTTTTCCGTGGCGTAGCAAATGTCCTGCGCGGCGGGACCCTTAATGTTGGGAAACTTCTTCTTGAGGGCGGCGATGATGTCTTTGGTTTCGTCGAGGCTGAGGGTGGTCTGCGTGAGATAAGCGACGCGATTGGGATCGGGAACAGTCAACGTCTTAACCTGCTCAGGATTGCCGACGACCTGGGTTACGAGTGGAGCCTCGCCCAGAGTGCCAATCACTTCATCGTGGTCGTGATGTCCGATCAAGATCAGAGAATAACCTTCTTTGGCAAACTTTACGGCTTCGACATGAACCTTGGTGACGAGGGGGCAGGTAGCATCGATGACCCGCAGGCCGCGGCGGGCGCTGTGCTCGCGCACCTCAGGGGAAACGCCGTGGGCGCTATAGATGACGCGTTCGCCATTGGGGACTTCGTCCTCGCTATCGACGAAGATGGCGCCCTTGCCGCGAAGTTCGTCGACCACAAAGCTGTTGTGGACGATCTCCTTGCGGACATAGATCGGCGGTCCGAAGGCCTCGAGCGCGATGCGGACGACATCAATGGCGCGGACCACGCCGGCGCAGAAGCCCCGCGGCTTCAGTAAAAGTAACGTCTTTCCCCCGCTATTTGGCACTCTTCCACTCCCCACTAACTATGATCTTCCCCAGACCTTTTGCGATGCAAAATTGGGCGCGACAGGAATATGGTCAGGTTACACGATTCCTACTCTCCCGGTACTTATAAATTACTGGAAAGTATCCTTCTGGTCAACGTAAGCCACAGAAACGGCGGGGATTAGCAGCGGGTGGGGATTGGGCGCAGCGAACGGTCGGAGAGCCACGCTCGGTCCTACCCATTCGCTTTGATCATTTGTTCGGCGTGCTTGCGGGAGGTGTCGGTAAGTTTGGCGCCGCTGAGCATACGTGCCACTTCCTCGGTGCGCTCTTCGCCGGATACCGGGCGGATGGTAGTGCGGGTGCGGCCATTCCGTTCCTTCTTTTCAATAACGTAATGGTGATCGGCGAAAGTGGCGATCTGAGGCAGGTGGGTCACGCAGAGGACCTGATTTGATTTTGCCAGGAACTTCAGTTTCTTGCCGACGGCTTCGGCGGCGCGGCCCCCGATGCCGGTGTCGATTTCGTCGAAGACCATGGTGCGTTGGGCGGTGGGGCGGGTGCTCTTCGCTTTCGCGGACGAGGGCCCCTTCGTCACACCTTCTTCCACGCTTACTTTCAATGCGAGCATCACGCGGGATAGTTCTCCTCCCGAGGCAATGTGCTCCAACGGGCGCATGGGCTCGCCGGGGTTCGTCGCGATCATGTAGATGACTTGATCGATTCCGGTTCCGGACCAGTTCCCTTCTTCGTCGGACGTAGCGATGTCGATACGAAAAGTCGACTTCATGGCCAGATCGTTGATCTCGGCTTCGACCAGTTTCTCTAGTTTGCGGGCTGCGTCCTGGCGTTTTTTCGATAGCGTCCGAGCGGCGCGCAAGTATTCGGTGGCAGCCTTCGAGAGTTCCGCGCGCAGGTCGCGCAGAATCTCATCCTTGTTTTCGAGTTCAGAAAGCTTGCGGGCTACATCGGCGCCGAAATTGATGACATCCTCGAGCGTCGGACCATACTTGCGCTTCAGGCGATCGAGCAGGGCCAGGCGGTCTTCAACTTCCACCAGATGTTCCGGGGAGGCGTGGATTCCGCCGGCATAATCCCGCACGGTGGCGCCGACATCTTCCACGCTGATGCGAGCGGTTTCGAGAGCGGCGAGCGCCTCCTGAAACTTGGGCTCGTAGCGAGCTAGTTCTTCAATCTGCTTCTGGGCCGAGCGCAAGGATGCGGACGTTGAAGTATCGCCTTCATAGAGCAGATCGAAGGCTTGCATAGCCGCGTTATAGATTTTTTCGGCGTTGGCGAGGACGCGCTTTTCGGTTTCCAATTGCTCGTCCTCGCCAGCTTGCGGCTTGGCTTCTTCGATCTCGCGCTTCTGAAATTGCCAGAGATCCACCAAACGCAGGCGGTCTTGTTCGCCCCTCTCCAGTTCTGCAATGCGGTCGCGAATTTCATGCCACGCTGCGTAGGCCGCAGCTACCGGCTCAAGCTGGCTGCCGGCAAATCCATCGAGCAACTCCAGGCGGGCAGGCGGCTCGAAAGACAACATCGATTCATTCTGCGCGTGAATGATGGCCAAATGCGGGGCAAGCTGCCGGAGCACGGCGACGGTGGCAGCTTGATTGTTGACGAACACGCGGCCTTTTCCGCCGGGGGCAACCTCGCGTCGGACAATGAGGGACCCATCTTCGGATTCGTCCAATCCGTTGCGTTCGAGCACGTTTGCGATCGAGTCCTCAGTGCCGTCGTGCGATTCGAACACTGCCGACACCACCGCTCGCTCGGTACCCGTACGGATGACTTCACTGGACGCTTTCTCACCCAGCAGCAGCGCGAGAGCGTCGATCAGAATCGATTTGCCGGCACCGGTTTCTCCGGTCAGAAGATTCAACCCCGAAGCAAATTCTATGGCGGCATTGTCGATGACCGCGTAATTTTCCAATCGCAGTTCAACCAGCACGGTTCGTCCTAGAATAGCGATGTAAAGTTTTGCGCAGCATAGCATGAAAAGCGATCGCCGGTTAGCTCTTGTCATTTGCCCGTTGCGCCGGAACCGCACTTGCCAGGGGCGGCGGGGTGAATCCTAGACGGCATGGCTGGAATTCGCATCGCACTCGCGAGACCGGTGGGTGTGGAGTTAATCTAAAGGAGTAGGTCAAGGAGGGTACGTGCGCTGCGGACGATGCGGGAACGAGAATTCCGATAACAACCGCTTTTGCGGAATGTGCGGAGCGCCGCTCATAGCGAAGACACAGCCTTCCGGTGCGGCGGCTGCGGCGGCGACGCCTGCGGAAACAAGGGAAGCAACGCCGGTTCGCCGGTCCGCAGAGACTCGCATTGCCAATAATTCAGCGCGTTCTGCAACCGAGGCAGCTCCCGCAGCTGCGGAGCGCCACGCAGCTCCGGTCAATTCAAGCCCGGTGATCACCGGGCCTTCTTTTCTTGGCTTGAACAAACCGGGAGATGCACGAAGTGAGGACCAGCACGGGTCGCACCACGGGCACGGACACGATTCGTGGGGAGGATCCTCACGCAATGTGGATTATCTGCTCGAAGATGATGAAGACGAGCCGAAGCGAGGCTGGGGGAAGCTAGCGGCAGTGGTCATCGCGCTGGCACTAGTGGGAGGATTCGGATACCTGCGCTGGAAACAGGGAGGATTCGACTGGCTGACGAATGACAGGAAGCCGGCAGCGGCGCGGCCTTCGCAGAACGCCGCGGATTCCGCGACTGCACCGGGCGCGACCGCGAGTCCCACTGCTGCGACTCCTTCACCTGTGACGCCAGATGGCGCGAATAATGCGGCTGCGCCGGCGAGTAGCGCGGCGCCTGCAAGCGGAACGGACGCGAGCACGCAGCCAACGACTGCGCCGGGTGCAGCTCCGTCGACCGCTCCTCCATCAAGCAGTGCTCCGTCTAGCACTGCGGCGGCGACGCCAGCGCAGAACGCTGCTCCGGTCAATCCCCCTCCAGATGCGAGTGCGGGAAAGCCCAGCGATTCGGGGTCGACGGAAAATTCCCAGGCACCGGTCGCAGAGGCCGAGCCTCCGGCGACCACTCCCGCGACCGTCGTGCCCAGTAAACCAAGAGTGCGCGAGCCCAAGCCGACGCCGGTTACACCTGTTGATGCTGCGGCCGAGGCGGAACGCTATATCTATGGGCGCGGCGTGCGCCAGGACTGCGACCGGGGAGTGCGGCTGTTGAAGACGGCGGCAGGGTCCAATTTGAAAGCGATGATTTCGATGGGAGTACTGTATTCCACTGGCACGTGCACGCCCCGCGATCTGCCGACCGCGTATCTATGGTTCGCGCGCGCCCTGCACAAGCAGCCCGACAATCAGGCGCTGCAGGACGATCTGCAGAAGCTCTGGGGCCAGATGACGCAGCCCGAGCGCCAGCTTGCCATCAAGCTCAGCCAGTAGCCAGATAGGATCGCCTCCAGGCTCTTCCGGAACTTGCCGGAGGCTGTGTCTCGCTGCTATGTTTTCGGCCACAGCTTTTGCGGCGCTGTGATCCAATTTTCCCGCACCTGCTTACGGGGTGGCAATCCGCTGGGGGTGCGTGTCCGTATATCTATCAAGGAAGAGCGATAACGTTTGTCGAGCCAGCAACGACAAGATACTCCGGCGGATCTGGCCATTGTTACCGGCCTGAAGACCGGCGATCAGGGAGCGATGGCGGAGCTCTATGACCGCTACTCTTCCGTGGTGTACGCAGTTGCTCTACGAGTGCTTGGCGATACGGGAGCTGCGGAAGACGTGCTGCAAGAAGTCTTCCTGCAATTGTGGCGCAACCCCAGCGCGTTCGATGCGGCTCGCGGAAATTTAGGAAGCTGGCTGGCGGTGGTCACGCGCAACCGAGCCATCGACTCCCTCAGAAAGCGTCGTCCAGAAACTGATATCGAAAATGTCGTACTGTCGGTCGCGCCGGACTTGGCGGGTGAGGCCGAACGGGCGCGTGCTGCAGAAAAGGTGCGCGGAGTGATGGGCGCGATGGTACCGGCGCAGCGAAGCGCACTGGAGATGGCGTATTGGGAAGGCATGAGCCATTCCGAGATCGCTGATAAAACGGGAGAACCGCTGGGTACGATCAAGACGCGGATTCGTGCGGGATTGAGTGCGCTGCGCAAGGCGTTCCAAACTTAATGAGTGAGCACGAACAATACGCCGAAGATCTCGCCTTATACGCTCTGGATGCGTTGACGGGAGAGTCTCGGACAAAGCTCGAGCAGCATCTGGCCAACTGCGCCTCGTGTCGGCTGGAACTGGAACAACTGCGTGGCGATACGGCTCTGCTGGCCTTATCGGCGGCGGGACCGAGGCCGCCACAACGAGCGCGAAAGAGGTTGCTGGAAGCGATCGCACAAGAACCACGAATCATCGCGACACCGAAGGCGCCGCGCCGCACGTGGTGGGGATGGTTAGGCTGGGCGGCGACGACGGCGGTGCTCGTCTTCGCGCTGTCGTTATGGCGTGAGAATCTTGCGTTAAAGGAGATGCTGGCTTCAGCGAGCTCCACGGCTGCTGAGAACGCGCGGCAGTTGGAAGAATTGCGTAGGATAGCGGCTCCGATTATCGAGCCGGAGGCCCAGCGTGTGACGCTGGTGGCGGCGAAAACGCCGCCGCAGCCACAGGGCAAAGCTTTTTATTTGAGGAGGCGCAACAGCCTGGTTTTCCTCGCCAACAACATGCCGGCATTGCCGCCGCAAAAGGCTTACGAGTTGTGGTTGATTCCGACCAGCGGAGCCCCAATTCCTGCTGGAGTGTTCAAGCCCGATGCTCACGGGAGCGCGACGGTGGTGAATCCTCCGCTGCCTGCGGGCGCCGAGGCCAAGGCGTTTGCGATTACGGTGGAAAATGAAGCCGGTTCGCCAACGCCAACGACGCCGGCACTGATGGTGGGCACTGGCGAATAATCTCTTCTCTCTCGCGCCTCGCGCTTTTCAACAAACCAAAAGCCAGACTCGCACGGCGCCACGCCGGATCGATGAATTAGTCGCTGTTCAACGTTTTCACAGCTTTTCTGTCAATGACATGGCCCTTGCGGTAGGCGCGAGCCACATCGCCGAGAGGAACTTCGCGCTTGTCGGATGGGCCGAATTCCCATACCGGTCGCTCACCCTGGGCATAGGTGTAGGCGGAGGTAGCCCCGAAGAGGCTCATCTCCTGCCCCATGGCGTGCTGGGACGCGTGCTGAGGGTGATCGGGCACCACCGTAGGTTGGGGATTGTTGCTGAGAACACTCGCGCTCTGCCCGAGGGCGGCGGTGGCGCACAGCAAACAAAACGCGCTGATTAGGGTCTTCATAAGTTTGTCCTCTCGCGGGGGATGCGGAACTCCGCGAATGGCACGGCTTCCGGAGTTGATAGGGGCAATCGCCGTACCAAACCGGAGGGGCTGGGATTCGACTTAAGAGGGCCACGAGGAGACAGATGAGCAAGGGTTTGCACATATGTGGAAAATGTGGCCGAGGCTAGAAAAACCAAGGGGATGAGGCCGATTTGCACGCTTTCGAGCGCGGGTGTATGGTTTCGGCGCCGGAGGTTACGGGGTATGACGGCGGATGGCTTGATTCTGCGGGCAACGCGCGTGTCGGGATCTAGGGCTGTCATCCCGGCCCTGCTCGTATTTGTTCTCTCTTTGCAGCCTGCTGCGCGCGGGCAGACCAATTGCGAAGCCGGCAACGGGGAGCTTGATTCAGCTCCGCCAAAAACCATGAGCTCGCAGGACGTGATCCAGAAGTTTGGTGTGGCAGAAGCGACCATCAAAGAAGCGCGACTTCACTACACCTACAAGCAGGATGTGCTGATGCAGACTCTGGTGGGCACAACCGTGACCGGTGAGTTTCACGAAGTGACGAACGTTTCCTACGACGCTAAGGGAAGACGGCAAGAGCAAGTAACGTTCGCGGCACAGCCTTCTTTGCGCGGGATTCAACTTACGCAGGAAGACATGGATGATATTCGTTCCATCATGCCACTCGTGCTGGCAACCGACGATCTGGCGCTGTACAACCTGACCTACTCCGGACAGCAGCATGTGGACGACCTTGATACCTATGTATTCCATGCGGAGCCGAAGAAAATCGAAAAGGACAGGCGATATTTTCAGGGACGAATTTGGGTGGACGCGCGGGATTTTCAGATCGTAAAAGTGTGTGGGAAAAGCGGCCCGGAGAAAGTACAAGTCAAGAAACACGAGCGGCCGGAGCTCCATCCGATGTTCGTGACCTATCGCCAACAGGTGGACGGCCGCTACTGGTTTCCCGCGTACACGCGATCGGATGACACGCTGCAGTTTCGGTCGGGAGGAGTTCACATCCGAGAAATCATAAAGTACACGAGCTACAAGCGCGTCGACGGCCAATGAGTTGTGTCAGTCTGGGGTGGAGATTTCGATGGCAGGGCGGCTGCCATATTTCTTGAAGACCGAGTCGCGGGAGATGACGCCTTCCAGCCGGCGGGAGTCCGCGCGATTGACGACAGGAATCAGCGGGTAGTCGTTCACGTAGCGCAACGCGGAATCGAGTGGAAGATCAGGATAGAGGCTGGGAAGTGACTGCGGCGGTAGGGCGGAGGACAGCGTAAGCTCTCCTTTCCCTTCCCGGTAAAGGCGGTGGAGTTGGTCACGGCTGATGGTATTCCAGCCACTGGGGTGCAAGCGGACCAGGAAAGACGAGTCAGGCGAATTTTCCACGCGGTGGAAGTTGGCATCGATATAGTCTTGTGCGCTCAGGATGGTCGCGGGAACGGCCAGCATCGCATCTTCGACGCGCAGGATAGTTTCCTCCCGGTCCTCTTCGAGTGACGGGAGAATGAGTCCGTCCTGGCGAGTGAGCATATCGAAGATCGGGATGGTTTGCAGGCTTCGCGAGATGAGGTAGGAAAAGGTATTGGCCACGATGACGGGAACGATGATTTCGTAGTTGCCGCTGACTTCGAGGACCATGAAGACCGAAGTCATAGGAACACGGAGAAATCCGGCGAAGAGAACGCCCATGCCGACCAGGACGTAGGTGCCCGTGGATCCGGTGAGCTGTGGGAAAAAGAGGCGCTCGATATCACCCACCGCGCCGCCCAGCATGGCTCCGATGAACAGTGTAGGCGCGAACATGCCACCGGGAGTCCCGCTGACGAAAGAGACAGTTGTGGCAAGAATTTTGAGAACCGCGAGAATGGCCAGAACTTTCCAGGCGTATTGGCCATGCATGGCCTGGTCCATCGAATCGTAACCTGCGCCCATCACCTGCGGGAAGCCAAGGAACGCGATCAGGCCGATGAGGAGTCCCGCAAGTGCGGGTTGAAAATATTGCGTCCAGCGCGGCAGAGCTTTGAGGCGGGGGCGCAGATAACCCACCGATTTAGCAAATGCGACCGAAGCCAGCCCCCCGACAATTCCGAGGACCGCGTAGGCGAGGAGTTCACTGGGGCGTTTAAAAGTAGTAACCGGAATCCGGAACAGCGGCTCACTGCCCAGAAATGAGCGCACGATCACAACACTGGCCACTGCGGAGAGAACCACCGAACCCAGGATGCCGGCGCTCCAGCGTCCGATGACTTCTTCGATGACGAAGAGCACGGCAGAAATAGGCGCGTTGAAGGCGGCCGCGAGGCCAGCCGCGGCTCCGACGGGTGCCATGAGCCGATGTTTTTCGCGGGAGATTTCCAGCTGACGTCCAAGAGCGGAGGCGATGCTGGCTCCAATTTGCAGCGAAGGGTCTTCCGGCCCGAGCGATTGTCCCGAGCCGATAGCAATGCCAGAACAGATGAACTTCCCGACAGCGGTGCGAAACGGAATGAATCCGTTGAAAATGTAAAGCGCGGACTTGGTCTGATTCACGCCACTGCCGCGTATACCAGGAAAGACGTGCAACACAAGGACGGCCACCACCAGACCAGCGATGGACGGTACGGCAAACAGACGCCAATTGTGAGTTTGCGGAAGCGGACCGAGCAGAGCGAGATGGATCCAGTCGATCGCGAGGCGAAAGCAGACGACGGCCAGGCCGGAGAAAATTCCGATGAAGACCGAAAGAATGAGGAAGAATACTTCCTCATGCAGAACGCCTTCGAGCGTCGAAAACAGCCGTCGGGAAGGCGCGATTCGCGGCACGGTTGTGGATTCCGAAGGCGCGGAAGAATCCACGCCGGGAGAACCAGGGTTGCTCATTGGCTGGCGGCCTCTCGTTTCCTGGAAATCAGCAAGAGGGCCAAGTCGAGCCCCTGTGGCGGACCGCACGTAGCGGCAGTCTGCTGTTCAATTTGAAAAACGACGTCCATGATCGCGTCTGGGAGATCCGTCTCCGCAGGAGAGCGCAGTTGCGCGAGGTCGGGCTTGGCGAGCAGCCAGCGAGCCTGGAGGGCGGGGAGCGCGGATGCCGGAGGATTGGCAGCGACCTTTAGATCGACATTCAGCTTCTCTGCGCACTGGGTGAGGCGTTGTTCGGCTTGGCTAAAGGCGGCGGAGATCCTTCGGTTGCGTTCCGCATCAGAGATGTGACTGTGAAAGGGATTAGCGCGCAGAACCAGGTCGGTAGTGACAAGACGCTGGCGCGAGCCGGCATCCTCAGGATTAGCATTCACCGCCAGCCGGAGATAACGTTGAGCGGCGTTGTAGTCGTCAGATTGGTAGGCAGTTTCGCCGGCGCCGGACAAGGCCGCGGAGTTGGAGGGATCGACTCGAAGTACTTCTTCATACTGGGAGAGTGCGCCGGAGTAGTCCTGAGCCTGCGCAAAAAGCTGCGCGGCCTGGAGATGTGCAGCGGGATCGGCTGGTAACGCAGCGGACAGAGCAATGAGTTCTGAGTCAGCCTGGGCGCGGGCGTTCTTTGAAAGCAAGAACTGGATAAGTTCGAGCCGAGCTTTGTTGCGATTCGCGTCGGCGTCCGAGGACCAAACTCCATACATGGCGTTGTGGTAGTAACGGGTGGCGTCCTCAATGGAGCCGCGGTGAGCGGCAACGCGGGCGAGAGCCAGATTTACAGCCGCATCCTGCGGAGCGCGCTGCCAGAGCGCGAGGAGGTAAGACTCCGCCTCGTCGAGACGGCGCGGGTCGTTGCTATCGCGGAGGGCGCGGGCTAGACTGAGCTGATACTGGGAGTTGGTGGGATCGCAAGTAAGCGCAGCGCGAAATGCCGCGATGGCGTCGTCGTAATGGGTGGTCCTAGCATCGGCCAGACCCAGCTCGTATAACTTGCGCCCGCGTGCCTGCTGATTCGCGGTATAGCGCGAGACGAGATGGCCTACCGCCGCGAATCCTGTGGCTGCAGCAAGAGTGAGCACCACCAGGATCACGGGCGCCGAACGCGGGACGAGTTTGGGGAAGCTCCGCAACATATCTCGTATCACGATATCATTTTGATGGCTTCGAGAGGTTGATGGTTCAGCACAAAGTTGGTCCTTCCCACCTTCGGTTCAGGTAAGATACGTGTCCGCGGACCTTCGAAAAATGAATCGCGAATACCACAAGGGATACAGCCAAGAACTGAATCGGGACATGGACGCTCTGGTTTTCGGGCATGCTGGCACTCCGCTGCTGGCCTTTCCGACGTCCATGGGAAAGTTTTTCGAGTATGAGGACCGCGGGATGATCGGCGTTCTGGCGCCAAAAATCGAACGCGGCGAGCTGCAGGTGTTTTGCCCGGACGGCGTCGATACCGAGAGTTGGTACAACAAGGGCGTGCATCCCAAGGTACGCGTGCTGCGGCATTTGCAGTATGAACGGTACATTCTGCATGAACTGCTGCCGTTTATTCGGTGGAAGAATCAGACCCCTCGGCTGGCGGTGACCGGTTGCAGTTTTGGCGCGTACCATGCGGTTAACTTTGCCCTGAAGCATCCGGATGTGGTTACTCATTGTGTGAGCATGAGCGGGGCATTCGATATCCATCAGTTTTTGGACGGCTATTACGACGATGACTGTTACTTCAACTGCCCGCCGGACTATTTGCCGAATCAGAACGACGATTGGTTCCTGAGCCGCTACCGGCAGATGAAGATCGTGCTGGGATCGGCCGATTGGGATATGTGTCTGGACCAGAATGTGAAACTCTCGGCGATTTTGAATGGGAAGGCCGTGCCGCACTGGCTGGATATTTTTGGAGATAATTCGAAGCATGATTGGCCGCTGTGGCTGAGGATGGCGGAGAAATATTTTTGAGGGTGCTCGATCGATCGAGCCGGTTGGTGGTTGGACAATGATGGGCCGATTCTCTCCGTACTGGTTTGTGCTTTCTTTGGCATTGCTCACTGCCGTCGCCACGATTCATGTCGCGACGTACTTCGACCTCGATTTTCTTGATCGATGGCCGATATTGTGGGGGGTGTATTTGGCCATTTTCGCGATTGACGCATTGGCCATCTTCGATGCAAAGGACCGGACCGGCGCCCGCGGTAAGACCCCGATGTTCACTGCGTTTGAACCGAGGGCGCAGCGGACCGCGGATTTCATTGCGGCAATCCTGATGGCCTATGCGCTCTTGATGCTAGTGTCGGCTTGGCGTTTCGAAGGAGCCCCTAACCGAATCGACGGAAAGCCGGTGATAAGTAATCACGGCATCATCGTCCGTCAGTTAACAGAACGGGAGTTCCTGCATGCTAAGGCTGTGGACATGCGCTTCTTCTCTGCGCTGATGCTTGCATTTTGCGGAGGCGCTGCTCTTGAACTCCTTTCTCTGGCGCTGCTCGAGAGAAAGAAACGAGCCAAGACTCGGGTGGCCAATAGCACGTTGTCCAATTGAAAGGGAGGTGCGCATTGCTGAGAAGAATTGGGATTCTGTTTGGGATGGAAAATACGTTTCCGCCGGCGTTCGTGGAGAAGATCAACTCCATGAAGGTTGAGAATGTTGAGGCAGAGTTTGTGAAGATTGGTGGGATCCGGATGGATGAGCCGAAGAAATATGACGTCATCATCGACCGGATCTCGCAGGATATTCCGTTCTACCGGGCTTATCTGAAAAATGCGGCGCTGCAGGGGACGATCGTGGTGAACAATCCGTTTTGGTGGACGGCGGATGACAAGTTCTTTAATTACGCGTTGGCCCACAAGCTAGGTGTAGCGATTCCGCCAACGGTGATTCTGCCGCACAATAAGCATCCCGAAAGCACCACGGACCGGTCGATGCGGAACTTGATCTATCCTTTGAACTGGCAAGAACTGTTTGACTATGTCGGCTTCCCTGCTTTTCTGAAACCGTTTTCGGGCGGTGGATGGAAGCATGTCTACCACGTGCACTCTCCCGAAGAATTCTTTGAGCATTACAACCAGACGGGCGATTTATGCATGACGCTGCAACATGGCGTGGTGTTTGAAGAATATTACCGCTGCTATGTGGTAGGTCAGGAAAAGGTCCACATCATGAAGTACGACCCGCGTGCGCCCCATCATGAGCGGTACGTGAAGGGAAATCCGCCACCGTCATCGGAGGCTCTGAGGGCCAGGATTGAAAAAGATGCGCTGACGTTGTGTCGGGTATTGGGGTACGACTTGAATACGGTGGAGTTTGCCGTGGAGGGCGGCGTGCCGTATGCCATCGATTTTCTGAATCCGGCGCCGGACGCGGAGATTACCTCGGTGGGGCAGGAGAATTTTGACTGGATTGTGAATGCGGTGGCGGAGATGGCGGTGAAGATGGCCGTAAGCGGAGAGGATCCGGCGCGGGAGTTACGCTGGGCAGCGTTTCTGGCGGGTAAGGTTCCGGCTGAGAAATCCGCACGCAAGGGTGAACCGAAGTGGGTCGCCGAACGAAAGCGCGGGAAAGCAGCAAAGTAGGTGGAGGACGAGCTAAAGAAAAGGCGCTTTTTATGGGGCGTGGCGCTGGCGTGGACGCCCTGGCTCCCCATCCTGATCGGCCTCGGCCACACGCTTTCAAGACAGAAGGCGACTGGGATCGGCGCGGTAACCGGGGGTGTGAATGAGCTCTTCATCGTGTGGGGTATCGGGGCGGTGCTCATCGGTCAAATAGCCGCGATCTTCCTACTATTCAGGGCATTCTCCCCTGGGCATTGGATGCGCAGCTTGCTTTCCGTATTGAGCCTTTGCCTGAGCGGCATGATGCTCATTCTGCTGGGCCTTTTTCTCTGGCTCTCGTGGTTCCAGGCTCACCACAGCTTCTAACCAATATTCATCGCGCCATTGTTATACTGTTAGGACTTCTTTTGCATACCCTTCGCATAGAGCGCGAAGGGATAGGGGCCGGCCGGGCAGCGGCACTGCCGGCAAAAGCAGGTTCGTTGCTTCCCGGAATGACAAGAACAGAAGAAACAGATGACACCTACTTTTACCATCGGGATTGAAGAGGAATATCAGACGATCGATCCGGAGACACGGGATCTGCGGTCGCATATTCACGCCGAAATCCTGGAAAAGGGCAAGCTCCTCTTGCAGGAGCGGGTGAAGGCAGAGATGCATCAGTCGGTGGTGGAGGTGGGCACCGGGGTTTGCAAGAACATTAAGGAAGCGAAAGCGGAAGTGAAGATGCTGCGACGCGATATTATTCGGCTGGCCAAGGAGAATGGGCTGCGGCTGGCTTCGGTGGCGACGCATCCGTTTTCGGATTGGCGGACGCAGGACATCAATCCCGACGATCGTTACAAGAATCTTGTTCAAGATATGCAGTTGGTGGCACGGGCTAACCTGATTTTTGGGTTGCACGTGCACATCGGGATTGAGGATCGCGAGACAGCGATCCACATGATGAATCATGCGCGGTATTTTCTGCCGCATCTGCTGGCGCTGTCGACGAATTCGCCGTTCTGGCTGGGGATGAACACAGGTCTGAAATCCTACCGCTGCAAAGTATTTGACAAATTTCCCCGAACCAACATTCCAGATTATTTTCCCAGCTGGGGCGAGTACGAAAACTTTATCAAGTTGCTGATCAAGACCAACTGCATCGATAACGCGAAGAAGATCTGGTGGGACATCCGGCCGCATCCGTTCTTCAATACGATTGAGTTCCGGGTTTGCGACATCCCGATGCGAGCCGATGAGACGATCGCACTGGCCGCGCTGATTCAGGCGACGGTGGCGAAGCTGTACAAGCTGCACACAGCGAATCAAGGATTTCGTTTGTACCGCCGGGCGCTGCTCATGGAAAACAAGTGGCGGGCGGCGCGGTACGGAATGGACGGGAAGCTCATCGATTTCGGCAAGCAGACGGAAGTGCCGGCGCGGGATTTAATCCACGAGTATCTGGACTTTGTGGACGATGTGGTCGATGAACTGGACTCACGTGAAGAACTCGAGTACATCCATACCATGCTGGAGCAAGGGAGTGGGGCAGACCGGCAGTTGCGCGTCTACCAGGAAACCGGCGATTTGAAAAAGGTTGTCGATTACGTTATGGAAGAGACGGAGGCAGGCTTGACGGAAGATGAGCCGGTTTCCGTTAGAAAAGTAGGGTAATGACCATTCCTGCCGAGCAAGTCAAAATCCCCACCCTGTCGCACAAAACGCGACAAGGATGGGGCAGCCGCAATGTTTCCTTTGATCCTGAATACAGCCTCGGCGCTCGCAACGCTGTGGGAGTTTGTCTGCGGGTAAAACAGGAAGAGAAGGTGTGCGTGATCACGGATGAGGCCACGCTGGAGATTGCGGCCGCGATCGTGGCCGAACTGGAGAAGCTTGGTTCACCCTACTGTGTTTGGGTGCTGGAGGATCTGGCGGAGCGTCCGTTAAAAGATTTGCCGACGGAAATTATCGCGGATTTGGAGACCAGTCAGGTTTCGATTTTTGCGGTGTGGGCGCAGCGGAACGAGTTGCGCTCGCGCATGCAGATGACGGATGTGGTGAACCGGCGCAAAATCCGGCACGCGCACATGGTCAACATCAATCGTCAGATCATGTTGGAAGGCATGCGGGCGGATTTTCAGAAGGTAGACCGGCTCAGCGCGAAAGTGGTAGACATGGTTCGCAAGGCGCAGCGCGTTCGGGCAAGAACCGCCGCGGGCACCGACCTCACAGCCGACTTGAATCCCAACTACCGGTGGTTGAAGACCAGCGGGATTATTTCGGCAGAAAAGTGGGGCAACCTACCTGGAGGAGAAATCTTCACAACGCCGGGTGAGGTGAATGGAACCTTTGTGATCGACGGCGTGGTTGGCGACTATCTATGCACGAAATTTGGAAGTCTGCAAGGCATGCCACTCACCATTCAAATGAAGAAGAACCGGCTGATTGAAGCGCACTCGGAAAATCGCGAACTGGAAGATGACTTCTGGAAATACACGCACACCGACGAGAACAGCGACCGCGTGGGCGAATTCGCCATCGGAACCAACATCGATTTGAAAGATGTGATTGGGCAGATTCTGCAGGATGAAAAATATCCTGGAGTGCATATCGCATTTGGAAATCCTTACGGAGCGCACACCGGAGCAGAATGGGATTCGTCGACCCACATCGATGTCGTCGGGCGGAAGTTCAACATCTGGGTGGATGACGAACAGATCATGCGGGATGGAAAATTCCTGATCGAAGCGTAAGGGCTGGTAGCTCAGAGTGATTGTCGAAGAATCCAAGGTGTTGTTGCTTCGGAAGGCCTACGCGGCCTTCAACGCCCGCGACATTGACTCTGCCCTGGCAACCATGCAACCCGACGTAGCCTGGCCGAATGGGATGGAGGGTGGTATGGTTCATGGTCATGCCGGAGTTCGCGAATACTGGACCCGGCAGTGGGGCATAATTGACCCGCACGTAGATCCAATGACTTTCGATCTAAACCAAACAGGACGGGTGGTCGTCGGAGTCCACCAAGTGGCTCGCAATCTTTCTGGAGAAATCTTGCTGGATCGAATGGTCGAGCATGTGTACACGATCGAAGGCGGGCTCATTCGCACCATGGAAATTCGTGAGTAGACGCTTGAGCCATGTGGCTTCCTGGCCATGATTCCCACCCTCCGCAAACAATTCAACGCCGGATTCACTCCAGAAAAATATCACGCCTTTCTTCGGCGGATTGATGATGCGTGCGGAGCGCACGTGCAGTTCCGGTTGTCCGAAACTCCTTGCTTTTTTCCCAAGAGCTTGTTGGAGCGGATGGCGGAGGATGGAAAAGAACTGATTCGCCAATTGGTGGAGAATTCTGAATATCGAGCAAAGTCGGACGAATCGATTCCAGCCGAATTCCGAGTCGCGAATGAGCCGGCGCATCCGCTCTTTGTGCAAGTGGATTTTGGGCTGGTACGCGATGCCTACGGAGAGCTGCAGCCAAAGCTGGTGGAGTTGCAGGCCTTCCCTTCCCTCTACGCTTATCAGGTGACGCTGGCGCAAAGCTACATCGACGTGTACGGACTGGACCCGATGGCGGCGTCCGGTTCCCGGCCTCTGACCCACGGAGGCGAACGCCTACAGTTCTTTTTGGGTGGGCTGGATGAGAAATCCTATCGAGAACTCTTGCGGCGGGCGATCGTGGGCACGCATGATCCGGAAAATGTGATCCTGATGGAAATCCATCCACAGACGCAGAAAACTCTGCCTGACTTTCTGCTGACAGAAAAGATGCTTGGAGTGAGGACGGTCGACATTGAGGCGATTAAAAAGCAGGGGTCGCAACTGTACTACGAACGGAATGGAGGCCGGGTGCCGATCCGGCGGATCTACAACCGGGCGATTGTGGACGAGTTGCAGCGTAAGGGAGTGAAACTCGGGTTTGATTGGCGGGACGATCTCAACGTTGAGTGGGCGGGACATCCGAACTGGTATTTCCGCATCAGCAAGTTTTCTATTCCCTACTTGCGGCACGAGTCGGTGCCGAAAACGCGGTTTCTGGACCAACTGGACCAGGTTCCCGACGATCTGCACAACTACGCACTGAAGCCCCTTTATTCGTTCGCCGGGCTGGGGGTGGTGATTGCACCGAAGAAGGAAGATATCGATGCGATTCCAGCGGCCAAGCGGGCGGACTATATCCTTCAGGAGCGGCTGCATTTTGAGCCGATCATCGAGACTCCATTTGGCGGGACCAAAGCGGAGGTGCGGGTGATGTATGTATGGCAGGAGGAGCTGCGGGCGGTGCTGACGATTATCCGCATGGGGCGCGGTTTGATGATGGGCGTGGACCACAACAGGAATATGGAGTGGGTGGGGGCATCGGCGGGGCTGTGGGTGGAGTAGTTCAGGGGGCTAGCGACTGGAGTCTCCTCGGGATCGGGAACAGTGCAATTAAGTTGCAGAGGTCCTTCGCTTCGCTCAGGATGACGACTCGGTTAAGGGGCACTAGCCGATTCTTTTGACCACGCAGGTTTCGAGTTCGCGGCCATTGGGGCGGCGAAGAAACAGCTTGTCGCCTTCCAATCGAACCGGGACGCGATCTCCCACTTTCCATTCCCCGGGCAGGTAGCCGTCGGCAGAGGCAGTGTCGTATTCGCCGGTGTAAACCACCCCTTCCACATTAATCACCACTGCTGGGCGGGCGAAGGCAGCAGTGGTCTCGCGCAAGATTTCGGCTTCCGCGCGGCACCAGTTTTCGACGTCATGCCCCTCCGCACCTCCACCTTGCCGGTAGAGTTCCTCGGCACGGGCACGGATCGCGTTTTGCAGCTCGAGAGAGGAAGGTCTGAATTCTTGCGCCATAAGAGCTACCCCGGTTTTTTCGGGGTTGCTGGATTCATAATAGTCGTCGTTGAGGCGGCTTAGCGCGATTCCGCCCGCACAGAAGGGCAGCTCAGTTGTCACTTCGGGAAACAAACTCGATTTGGAACTGGCTGCCTGACTAGCACAACGCCGCATCCAAATCTATCTCGGCTCGCTTCCAGTTGACCCAGATCACTGGCGGGGCCTAACATTACCGCGGTCGGGAGTGTCGTGTTTTCATGATCGGTCAGACAGTGTCCCACTATCGCATCCTGGGCAAGCTTGGGGGCGGTGGTATGGGCGTGGTGTACGAGGCCGAGGACTTGAAGCTGGGGCGGCATGTCGCACTGAAGTTCATTCCGGAAAATCTGGTAGGCGACCCCAAATCGCTGGAACGATTCGGTCGAGAGGCGAGGGCGGCGTCGCTACTCAATCATCCCAACATCTGCACGATCCACGGTATCGAAGACAACGGCGGGCATCCCTTCATTGTGATGGAGAAACTGGAGGGCGAAAGCCTGAAGCAATGCATCTCCGGCCATCCTATTGAGACGGAAAAGCTGCTTGACATCAGTATTCAGGTGGCAGATGCCTTGGCAGCGTCGCATGCCAAGGGAATTGTGCATCGGGATATCAAGCCAGCAAACATTTTCCTGACCCCGACTGGTCAAGTAAAAGTATTGGATTTTGGGCTGGCCAAGCTGGTGCACAACGTCGGAACCGACAGCGACGGAGCGGCGGCGGACAATTCGCTAACCGCGGTGGGGGTGATTCCTGGGACGGCGGTTTACATGTCGCCGGAGCAGGCGCGCAGTGAAGAAATCGACTTCCGCAGCGACCTGTTTTCATTCGGCGTCGTCATGTATGAAATGTCGACCGGAAAGAAGCCCTTCACCGGCAAGAATTCCCTGATGACGCTGGATGCGGTGCTGCACGAGAAGCCAGTTCCCCCGGCAGAACTGAATCCGAAGGTACCGGTAGAGCTGGAAGGCATCATCGGCAAGGCGATGGAGAAGGACCGCAAAGAGCGGTACCAGAGCGCCACGCAGATGAAAGCCGACCTGCAGGTGCTGAAGCATCAGACTGAATCCGGCATGGTAAAAAGTGGCCTGCAAACCAAAAAGCTGCGGGTAACGAGCAAGACATTTGGTCATAAGGGAAGCCGCTGGCAGTTCTGGCTTTTATTGGGAACGCTGGCCTTGCTCTTCACCGTGTTGGCGGCCGTGGGCGCCTACTGGCTGAAACACCGGGAGGTGGCCAATGCCGAACTGAAGGACGCGATCGCGGTGCTTCCGCTGCAGAACATGAATGGCGACGTCAGCGTAGACTACCTGCGCTTTGCCCTGGCCGACGAGTTGACTAGCGTGTTGAGCTATTCCCGGTCGCTCGAGGTGCGACCCTCGTCGGTGACGCGCAAGTATGTGGAACTGGATCTTGATCCGCACAAGGTGGGGCAGCAACTGCGCGTCGGTCGCCTGCTCACCGGACACTTCCTGCGGCAAGGGGAACAGCTGACGGTGACACTGGAGGCGATCGACGTGGGCAATGATCGCTTATTGTGGCAAGGGACAGCAACCGCTTCGGTGAACGATTTGATTTCTCTGCAGTCGCAGTTGAGCACGCAAGTGCAGCAAGGTTTGTTGCCAGCGCTGGGAGTAGCCGCGGGCGCATTGAGCGCGGCCTCGCGCCCCCAGAGTCAGGAAGCCTACGACCTCTACTTGCACAGTCTTGCTTTGCCACATGATCCGGGACCAAACAAGGACGCCATTGCAGTACTCGAGCATGTGGTAGGAGAAGACCGGAGCTATGCTCCCGCATGGGAAGCGCTGGGACAGCGATATTACTTTGATTCGCTCTACGGCGGAGGCGGCGAGTCGATGTTCCAGCGCTCGAACGCCGCCTATGAACGGGCACTGGCGTTAGATCCGAACCGGGTTGCCGCCGCCAGCAATCTGATTGTCAACCGCGTGGAACGAGGCGAACTGGGCCGAGCCTACGACGCGGCCACGGATTTGGTGCGGCGCAGGCCGCAAAGCGGAGACGCGCACTTCGCACTCAGCTATGTACTGCGTTATGCCGGCATGCAGGAGAAGGCGACGCAGGAGTGCAACACAGCGCGATCTTTGGATCCCGGGAACTTCACTTTCCGATCTTGTGCGTGGGCGTTTATGGAACTCGGCCAGACAGACCGCGCCATGGACTTTGTGCACCTGGACGCGGGCTCGGAGTGGGCAGCCTGGGCAACGCCTTATGTCTATCTGGCTGCTGGAAATCTGGCCCAGGCCCGGGAGGCGGCCAGGAACGTGGCGAAGTCCCCTACTTACCATCGAGAATTGCTGGTGGCGTGCACGCAGCCTCAGCGGCCGGGCGATATGGATAGGATTGTGCGGGATGAAGAAGCGTCAGTAATGACTGAAGCGGATCCGGAGGCGTGGTATCACGTAGGAGCGCTGATGGCCTACTGCGGGCAAAAGGATGCCGCATTGCGCCTGTTGAAGGCAGCCGTACAACAGAATTACTGCGCGTATTCCGCTCTGTTGGAAGATCCGCTACTCAAGGATTTGCGGAAGGAAACGGCTTTCAATGAGGTGCTGACAGCGGCAAGCACCTGCCAGGAGACGTTGAAGGAAGGCCAAGCGCAGTAAGGGATCCTTTCCCAGATCCTGGTTTCCAAGTTGGCTGCTTCGTGCATACGGGGAAAGAATTTGCGTCGAAGCAGGGGTAGGCCCCATCCTTGTAGGGTGATCTTTCCTGAACGCTACCATCTCTCGGGCCGCTCGCGGCGGCCAATCCAGCCCTCGGTTCAAATGTCAGTCCTCCGAGCGTTTTTTATAGCCTTCTTGTTCCCGATTTCCGTTCTGCTGGCTTCGCCGCAACGAACCGGAGAGAAGTTGCCACACCCGATCGCCATGGCCGTCAACGCGGAAAATCGCCCCACGATTCACGAAACCCAGATCACAAACTTCCAGCAACTTCCTTACCAGGGATCACCTGCTGAGCTTCCCCAAGATCAGGGACTTCCCGGCCTGCGAATGACGCTGCGTCGCTTGGGCACGACAGCGGCCCTGATGCAAACGGTGGCGCATCCGGATGATGAAGATGGGGGAATGCTGACATTGGAGTCGCGTGGCCGCGGCGCGAGCGTTCTGTTGATGACGCTGAATCGTGGTGAAGGCGGGCAGAACAAGGTGGGCAGTAATTTGTCCGATATGCTGGGGGTACTTCGAACGCTGGAGCTGCTAGCGGCGGACGAATATTACGGAGTGCAGGAACGATTTTCGCGCGTGGCCGATTTCGGCTTCTCAAAGAGTGCAGATGAGACCTTTTCGAAGTGGGGCGGACACGACGTGGCGCTGGCGGATATGGTGCGCGTCATTCGGACTTTCCGTCCAGACGTACTGGTGGCGCGGTTTTCCGGCACCGAGCGCGATGGACATGGTCACCATCAAGCTTCGAGCATCCTGACACAAGAAGCGTTCCACGCTGCGGCCGATCCGAAACGCTTTCCCGACCAGGTCGCGCAGGGCCTTCAACCGTGGCAGGCGCAAAAGCTGTATATCGGCAATGTGTGTGGCTTTGGGGCGATGACCTGTCCCGACGCGAACTGGACGGTGAAACTGAATACTGGCGAGCCCAGCCCCGACTTGGGAATGTCGTATGTGCAATTCGCCATGCAAGGCCTGCGGCATCAGCTTTCGCAAGGGGCGGCGAATTGGAACGTCGAGCCAGGAGATCGCTTCACTTTTTACAAGCTGGTCGATTCCGTGCATCCAGCGAAGCTCGATAAAGATGGGCACGAAAAGGATTTTTTCGATGGGCTCGATACCACCCTGCCGGGGCTGACTGCGAGGTTGGGGGCGGAAGAATCGAAGCTTCCACAGTTGCGCCGCGACTTGACGGAAGTCGCCAACAACGTTACGAAAGCGGACCGCAGTGCGAAAGCGAATGACCTCGCTGCGGCCGCCAAGCCTCTCATCGACATTGTGGCCGAATTAAAGCGTGTGTACGGCGAGGTAGACCAAGCCAATGTAGATGCTGGCGTTAAGGCCGACCTGCTGACGCGACTCGGGGAGAAGCGCGAGCAGGCGGAGACGGCGCTCAATGATGCCCTGCAAGTAACGGTGGAGGCAACAGTGGTTTCTCGCGTGGGATCGGATGGTGAGCCTGTGAAGGAGGCGCCGAAAAAGGAATCCGACGCGCTGACCACAGTTTCGCCCGGACAGGAATTTCTGGTCGCAGTGAACTGTCATAACGGCTCGAATCAACCGGTCTCCATTTATGGCGTGAAAGTGGAAGTGCCCGAAGGGTGGGGGACGATTTCCGACAAGACCAGACGGGTCGCGATCAAACCGGGAGAGGATATCAGCGCCGTCTTTCGATTGCATGTGCCCAATAATCCGGAATATACCCGGCCCTACTGGCATCGCGAAAATCCTGAAGCGGACAGTATTAATCACGTCGACAACGAAACATACGCGACGCTGCCCTTTCCGCCGCCTGCCCTGCGAGCGCGGGTGGAGTATTCGGTGGCGAATACGGGCGGAGCACCGGGAAACAACGGCATTGGCGCGACCGTTGTAGCGCGATTCGTGGATGATGAGGGGATGGAACGAGCGCGTCCGCTAGCCGTGGTCCCGGCATTTTCTGTGGCTCTAGAGCCGGGTACCCAGGTGATCGCGACGCATAACGGCAGCACTTCAACGGTAAAGGTGGGCGTCACCAGCAACCTTACGCGCGATACTCGAGGCACGTTGCGGTTGGAGTTGCCTGTTGGTTGGCGATCGGAGCCGGCGCAAGCGGCCGTCGAGTTCAAACAGCGCGGAGAAAAACAAGACTTTGAGTTCAAGGTGTTCCCCGCCGGTCTGCAGGAAAGTCGAGCGCGGGTGCGCGCCCTGTTGGAGGCGGATGGCGAGAAGTTCAGCGAAGGCTACACGCTGGTGACTCGGGAAGATCTCGGCAGCTTTTACTACTATCAGCCCGCGGTGCAGAGGGTGAGTATCATCGACGTGAAGGCGCCGCATGATTTGAAGATCGGCTATATCATGGGCGCGGGCGACGATATTCCCACCGTGCTGGAGCAGGTGGGAATGAACGTAACCCTAATTTCTCCGGAGAAACTTGCGAGCGAAGACCTCAACGGGTACGGAACGATCGTGCTGGGAATTCGCGCTTACGATACGCAGAAAGATGTGGCGGCGAATAACAAGAAGCTGCTTGATTACGTTTCTGGCGGTGGAACACTGGTGGTGCAGTACAACACCGGCGTCGGAGATTTTAATAGCGGACATTTCACGCCGTATCCGTCTGAGTTGAGCCGCGCACGGGTTTCGGTGGAAGAAGCTCCCGTTGAGATTCTGGCGCCTGATGATGAAGTGTTTCACTCTCCGAATGCGATCACGGCACGCGATTTTGATGGCTGGGTACAGGAACGCGGGCTCTACTTCATGGATAAGTGGGACGATCATTTCAAACCACTGTTATCCTGCCATGACCCAGGCGAGGACGCGCAGAAGGGCGGACTGTTGCAGGCAAAGTATGGCAAGGGGACGTATATCTATACGGGATACGCCTTCTTCCGTCAGCTGCCGGCGGGAGTACCGGGAGCGGTGCGGCTGTTTGTGAATCTGTTGTGCGCCGGGCATGAGAAGCGGTAGACGGTTGCCGAAGACCAGTCGGAAAGGACAAACGAGAAATAATGCGCGCGATTCGCATTCATTCCTATGGTGGTCCCGAGGTCATGCAGTGGGAAGAACTTCCGACACCGACTCCCGGTCCCGGACAGGTGTTGATACGAGTCGAAGCGGCTAGCGTTAACTTTCTCGATGTGCAGAAGCGCCGCGGTGAACTTGTCGGACAAGGGTTCTACCGGCGCGGGCGCGAGAGCGAACCGGAGCTGCCTGCGACTCTGGGCAGCCAGGGAGTTGGGGTCGTCGAAGAACTGGGTCCCGAAGTGCGCAGTATCAAAGCGGGAGATCGTGTCGTTTTCGTAGGAGATTCGTACGCGACCCATGCTCTCGCCCCGGCGGCATGGCTCACTCCAGTTCCCGACGGAATTGGGATTGAGCAAGCAGCCGCGGGCATGAATCAGGGGTTTCTGGCTTACGTGTTCACGCATTTCGCCTATCCGGTAAAACAACGAGATTGGTGTCTGATTCATGCCGCGGCTGGAGGGATCGGACTCCTGCTTTGTCAGATGGCAAAGATGCGCGGGGGTCGAGTGATTGGCGTTACCTCGTCCAGGGAAAAAGCCCAATTTGTCAAAGACGCGGGGGCCGACGAAATCATCATTTCAACAGAGATTGATATTGCCAAGGAAGCAAGGCGAATCACGGACGGACGCGGAGTGAACGTTGTTTACGACGGAGTCGGTAAAGATACATTCGAGGCCAGCCTCAATAGCTTGGCTCCCGGAGGATATCTCGTGATCTACGGCCAGTCCAGCGGGTACGTGCCTCCATTTGACCTTATGACCCTGCAGGAAAAGGGATCGTTGTTTCTGACTCGCACGAACGGAAGCCCTTATTTCAAGGAATATCCCCACTATGTTGAGCAGCTAGTGGACTGGCTAAAACAGGGAAAAATTTCTATCCGGATTGATCGCACATATCCGCTGGCGGACGCCGCGCAGGCACATGCGGCCTTTGAAAAGCGGCAAGTCAGCGGCAGGGTGTTGCTTCTTCCATAGCTGCAGTGACGGTACCGGCCTTACCGAAAAGATGCAGTCTCCCTCTCAAACCGATTCGAATTCGCACGGCTTGATCCGCGGCATGGGACTGGGGAGCGCGACCGCGCTCAACATGATCGACATGATCGGGGTGGGACCGTTCATCACCATGCCGCTGGTGTTGAGCGCGATGGGCGGTCCTCAGGCCATGTTGGGATGGGTGGTGGGAGCGTTGTTGGCCGTGTGCGATGGGCTGGTGTCTGCGGAACTGGGCGCAGCGCTGCCGGGGTCGGGCGGACCCTATCGCTATCTGAACGAGATCTATGGACCGCAGAAATGGGGGCGGCTGATTTCGTTTCTGTTTATCTGGCAGCTTTCCTTCAGCGCGCCGCTTTCGATTGCTACTGGATGTATCGGCCTGGCAGGCTACGCTGCCTATTATTGGCCCGGCCTGGAAACGGTCTACGCCGCACACAGCGCGGCGTTACCCATCCCATGGGCTGGACCACTGCAGGTGAGTTGGGTAGTGACGCCGGGAACTGCTCTCGCGGTCATCATCTGCTTCTTCACGGTGTTGCTGCTCTATCGGCAGATCACAGTGATTGGCCGCCTCTCGGAGGTATTGTGGTTGGGCGTGATGGGAACGATCGGATGGATTATTTTCGCCGGACTGACGCACTTCAACGCGGCTCGGGCGTTTGATTTCCCACCCGGCGCATTCACTCTTTCGCGCGGGTTCTTTACCGGGTTAGGCGGAGCACTCCTGGTGGCCACTTATGATTACTGGGGCTACTACAATGTTTGTTACCTGGGCGATGAAATAAAAGATCCGACGCGGAACATTCCCCGAGCTCTCCTGCTCTCCATTCTGATCGTGGCCTGTCTATATCTCCTGATGAACTTGTGCATTCTGGCCGTGGTTCCCTGGCGGGAGATGCTCCAGGCGGGACAGAGCAACAGCGGATTGTATGTTGTGTCATTGTTTATGCAGAGGATTTATGGGCCATGGGCGGCGCGGTTGGTCACGGGGCTTGTAATGGTGACCGCTTTTGCATCGGTCTTCTCGCTCATGCTGGGGTATTCGCGGGTTCCGTATGCAGCGGCGCTCGACGGGAACTATTTCAAGGCATTTGCCAAGGTGCATCCCGTGTACCGCTTCCCGCATGTTTCGCTACTGTCACTCGGAGTGGTAGCGGCAGCGTTCTGCTTTCTGCGGCTTAGGGATGCGATCGCGGCTTTGGTGGTGATTCGCTTAATTCTGCAGTTCCTGGTACAGGCAATTGGATTGATGGTGTTCCGAGTGACGCGACCGGACGTGGTGCGTCCCTTCCGCATGTGGCTGTATCCGATACCAGCGCTTGTCGCGATCGCGGGGTTTATCTTTATTCTGTTCAATCGAGCGAACTGGCAGAAAGAAATAAGGTATGCGGTGGTGATACTGTTGGCGGGCTTGGCGATTTACATGATTAGGGCCAGGAGAAGTCAGCAGTGGCCGTTTACGTTAGATTCAAAACGAGAGGAATCTTTATGAATATAAAGAAGAGGTTAAGCTGTCTTGCATTTTCAATTCTTGCGCTGGCCGTTCTCAGTGCAGCCCAGGGAATGAAGGCGAAGGACGAGCATCGAACCGTGACCCAGGTCTTGGACCGAAGCGTAACCAATGTCGAGCATGAGTTTGTTCCGGCGGCAGACGCGATGCCGGAAGACAAATTCGGATTCGCACCGACGAATGGCGAGTTCAAAGGAGTGCGCACTTACGGTGAGCAAATAAAGCATGTCGCGGCGGTGAACTATATTTTTGGCGCGGCCATATTGAGCGAAAAGCCTCCGGTGGATGTTGGCGATGAATCCGGGCCGGCTTCGGTGAAAACAAAAGCCGAAATCCTTACTTACCTGAAGGACTCATTCACCTATGTGCATAAGGCGATTCAGACCATTAACGAGAAGAATCTGGTGGAGCCGCTGAAGAGCCCGTTCGGTGAAGGGTCCATCACGCGCCTCAGCATGGCAACTAGCGTAGCGGCGCACTGTTTCGACCACTACGGGCAGATGGTGGTGTATCTGCGCATGAACGGCATCGTGCCACCGGCGAGCCGCTAAGATGGTGTGCGTTTGGTCAGTTGCGGCTTGGCGGCGGAGGTCTAGCGGCGCGCGCCACGCGGGGTGATGGATGTCAGAAGGAGTTCTGCGGAGAATCCTTTGGCAGCAATATGGGAGGCGACAAGCTTTCTCGTTTTCTGCGCCGACACGCGAGGATCCAGGAAAACCACGACCGACGGACCGGCTCCGCTCAGGGCCGAGCCGAGAATCCCCGGCTTCTCGGTCAATTCCTGCAGGCAAGGCAGCAGCGGGCAAAGCGGGGCGCGATAAGGCTGATGGATGCGGTCTTCGAGCGCCGACGCGAGTAAGTGGTGGCGTCCCTGCATGAAGGCGGCCAGCAGGAGCATCGAGTTCTGGATGTTGACGACGGCATCCGCACGAGAGTACTGCTCGGGGAGAGCGCGCCGGGCTTCTTTCGTGGATAGAGCCTGATCGGGTACGGCAAGTAGCAGCGGCCACTTCCCTTTCGGCTGGATACTCACCACTTGCGCCTCGGCTTCGCCCGACATGCGCGCCACCGTGAGACCTCCAATCCAACAAGCGGAAGCGTTATCGGGATGCTGCTCGCGGCGAGACGCTTCGCCGATGATCTGAGAGTCGGTCCAACGCATTCGACCGAAGTGATTGGCCAACGCAATCCCGGCCAACCGCGCCGCAGCTGAAGAGCCGCAGCCTTTCCCAATCGGAATCTCATTCCTGATGCGAAGAGCCAGCGGAATAAGTTCCTTTTCCCGGCTTTGGAGAATCTCGCGGTAGCTGGTGAGAATCAGGTGATTCTCCAACTCCTGGCAGATTCCCGGATCCCGTCCCGTGGCACGAATCGAAAAGTCAGGCGCGGGCCGCGCATCGATCGTGATGTAGAGGTCCATGGCCAGAGCGGCGGCATCGAAAGCCGGCCCCAGATTGGCCGAGGTTGCCGGAAGAGCCAAATGCAATGCGGAGGGATACGTTCTTTTCTTGCTAGGCATTCGGGTGCAGGGGATCGGATTGCTCCGCCCGTTCCAAGGTTTGAATTACGGCTTCCAACGTCGCATCGAGGACAACGGGAGGATGGCGCAAGGGGCTCAACAGGTCGCTGCCGCTCTTATGCTCGGTGCTCGAAAAAAGATCGCCACGATGGAATTCCATGGTGAAGTCGGGATCCTTGAGCAGGTTTCCGGTCAGAACCAGCACCACAGATTCATCAGGCTTCACAAATCCTGATCGCACGAATTTCTTCAAGCCGGCTAAGGTTACGGCCGATGCGGGTTCGCAGCCAATTCCTTCCGCTCCGATTTCCGCTTTGGCCTGCGCGATCTCGACCTCGCTAACCTGCTCACAGGCTCCGCCCGTGGCTTGAATTACTTTCACTGCCTTTTTCCAGGAAGCTGGATTGCCAATTCGGATCGCGGTGGCGCGAGTCTCGGCCTGCACCTGAACTAGCTGTTTGCCTCCCGCTTCGCGCAACGTACGAACCAATGCGTTGGCGCCTTCGGCCTGGATCACGGACAACTTCGGCAGACGCGAAATGAGTTCGATCTCTCGCATTTCCAGCAAGGCTTTGCCAATGGCCGAACTGTTGCCCAGATTGCCACCGGGGACGATTATGTGGTCGGGCGGTTGCCAGTCAAGCTGCTCCAGCAATTCAAACGCGAGAGTCTTCTGCCCTTCGAGGCGAAACGGGTTGATCGAATTCAGTTGATAGACAGGGGCGCGGCGCACAAGTTCCTGAAGGAGGCGAAGACAGCCGTCGAAGTCCGTACGAAGTTGGCAGGTGAGGGCGCCGTAATCGAGCGCCTGCGACAGTTTGCTCCAGGAAATCTTTCCTTCCGGCACGAGGACGACGCTGCGCATACCTCCACGCGCCGCGTAGGCGGCCATGGATGCCGATGTGTTCCCCGTAGACGCACACGCCACCCAGCGGTATCCAGCCTGTCGCGCGAAGGTGGAGGCGACTGTCATGCCTGTATCTTTGAACGAACCGGTGGGGTTCATCCCTTGATGTTTCGCGTAGAGCCGCGGAACGCCAGTGCGGCGCGACGATTGCGGAAGTTCGTAGAGTGGAGTGTTGCCTTCGCGCAGGCTGACCACATCCTGCTCGGATTCCGGCATAGGCAGCAGCTCGCGGAATCGCCAAACGCCGCTGAGGTCAAGCGCTGTGTTGGAAGAACGGCGTTCCCTCCATAGGGTCTTCAATCTGGAGGCGCTTCGGCCGGATGAATTCCAGGAAGGGTCGCTAATTTCGAGAAGGTTGCTGCACTGCGAGCAACGAAAATCCTGGGCGGCCTTCGCGGTCACCGAACCGCAGCCGATACAGCGGAAATTAAACGTTATCTTCGGCGACCCTGGCTGAGGATCTTGTTTATGCGAGTCGCGATCAGGAGTGGCGGAGAGCGGCATGGAGTGGCGGGTTATTTCGCGCCCCGCAAATATTGATCGCTTTTATTAATCCAATCGGCGCGCGGAGGAGTAAATACATCTAAGTCTACTGTGTCTTCCAGTGCCTCGGCCTTGTGTGGCATGTTCGCCGGAATGCAGAGCACTTCGCCGGCATGGACGACGATTTCCTTGCCGTCGATCCAGAATTTCAGAGCGCCGTCCAGAATGTACGTCAGCTGTTCATTATGATGGCTATGCTCGGGGACGATGCATCCCTTTTTGAGTAGCACCCGCGCCAACATAATTTCCTGGCCGACGACGAACTGCCGCTGCAACAGCGGGTTCAGATCCTCCAGCGGAATCGTGCGCCAAGGGACGTATTGCAACGGCACCTTGCTGGCCGCGTGCTTGGTAACGGCACGTTGCGCGCGCGAGTGGGATTTCGCGTTCTTAGTTTTTCTGCCAGCTGCAGTCTTGGATTTCACTTTTGTCGCCATTCGATTCGCACTCATGTTTTCTCTGAAATGCACAGCTTCGGTTAGTGAACCCTGCCTTCGTACAACTTCACTGCATTGTCGTGCAAATACGCGTGGGCCAACTCGAGGGCCCGGGCCTCGCTGACTTCATTTTCCGAGATCATTTCGGCCAACGCCGCGGCCAGCGCGGTGCGCGACGACTCGGCCCCAAGCCAGTAACTCTCTTCCGCGCCCAAAACATCATTGTACGGGAAACAGTCGGTGCCAAAGGTGATCTTATCGGGGAAGGTCTCCAGCCACGTTCTGAGCGTCTCTTTGAAGGCGGAGGGGTATTGAGCAAGCTCGCCGAATGAAGAATCCAGATAGACATTCTTCATCGCGGCGAGCCACACGGCTTCTCGCTCCAGCGGATATCCACCGTGAATCATGACGAACGTTGTATTGCGGTAACGAGGATCGCGCAGCACGCTTTCCAGATTCATGATGTTGCTCTGGGACAAGTTGAAGTAGTCGCCGATGCCGACGGCCGTATGAATGTGCACGGGAAGATGTAACCGGCCGCCTTCGAGAATGAGGTAACGGAAAATGTAATCCTGAAAGGTGCGGTATTCCTTCTCGCTGGGAATCCCTCCCGTGACATAGCGAGAATAAAGGTCTGCTGCCTGGTCCCAGGTCGGATCGCCGAAAGTGGTTGGCCGAAAGTACGCCACTTCAAACTTCATGGCGATGCCGCCCTTGCCGCGGTTGTCTTCCAGGACCTGGCTGATGAATTTCAAATAGCCGTCGAAATCAGAAGGCAACTTGGTCACGTTTTCCTGCTGCATCCAGCGGCGCAGCATTTTTTCCTGTAGCGGAATATAGACCCCTTCGTCGGGATTGCGCGCGGTCTCGCGCTGGTTGTTGAAGGGCCACATGAAAGAGTCGGCGAAGAATACCCAGGGAAAACGCTTGGCATCGAGGTAGTCCGCCATCATGGCTCGATTGGCGACGGAACTTTCCGTGTTGATTTTGTCGAGAATCATGTTGAAGTACGCCGTGCCGGGATTCTGCTTCTTCAGCTCCGCTTTTTTCGCGACCAGCCACTTAGCATGATCCGGCGAGAGATCAGCGTAGGGATATCCGAACAGAGCTTTGGCCGCGGCAACCAGTTCCGGATTATCATCGCGCGTGCGCAGGGCTTCGCTGGCCTCGGGAGGCGCGGCCATGGCATCCACGTCGGGATCGTCGGAGAAGCCAGGGTGCGCGTGATGGTCGAAGGCGGGAATCTTCCCGATCTGCGGCAGAAGACGCTGGTAGATCTGCTGTACGTCAGGACCGGGAAGCGGACGGGCCTGAGCGTTCGACAAAGTGCTCAGACCCACGGCGCTCAATATAGACACAACAAATAATAGAAGTTTTCTCATGAGCATGGTTCCTTCTCGACGGTGAAATCATTCTCGGCGACGGATATCGTCTATCTTCCGACCAGAGTTCCCTGCCAGGCCGCTGAAACTTTCATAACGCGGGCAGCAGCCTCTTTCAGATTTGCCACCGATGAAGCAAAAGAAAATCGTACGAAATGCTGGCCGGAAGGACCAAATGCCGCGCCCGGGATGGCCGCAACGCCAGCCTCCTCCAGCAGAATGCGGCACACTTCCTCGGCGCTCGTGCCGGTACCGCGAATATCGGCCCAGGCATAGAAAGCGCCCTGCGGAGGTTGGCAGCGAAATCCTGGAACCATGTTCAGGTCATCAACAAACTGTTCCCGCCGGCGAGCGAACTCGGCGACCATGCGTGGCGTATTTTCTTCGCGATCGCGCAGTGCATCAATGGCGGCATATTGCGTGAATTCGGCGACACAGGTGTAGCTATTGATCGCCATCATCGAGAGTGCAGCCGCGACCTCAGGCGGCGCAACCGTATATCCAAGGCGCCATCCCGTCATCGCAAAACTCTTGGAGAAGCCGTCTATGATCAGCGTGCGGTCCGCCATGCCAGGGTAGCGCAGCATGGAGAGATACTCGCCGCCATAGATGATGCGTGCGTAGATTTCATCGGAGAGAACCCAGAGGTCGTGCTTAACGGCGAGTTCCGCGAGTCCACGCTGCACGGCGTCGGTATAAACAGTGCCGGTGGGATTGCCGGGCGAGTTCGTAATCAGGATGCGCGTGCGGCGCGTAATTTTATCGGCGATTTCGGACAGGTCGGGCTGGAAATGGTTGCGTGACGACAGCTCGAAGGGCACGGGCACCGCGCCCAGACCGAGCGCGATCGAAGGATAACCAGGAAAACCGGGGTCAGGATAGAGAACTTCATCACCCGGCTCAAGCAGCGCCATCATGGCGAAGAACAGCGCGGCTTTACAACCCGGGGCAATCACGATGTTAGCTCCAGAGACACTGATCTTGCGAGTGCGCTGCAGGTAGACGGCGACCTCCTCGCGGAGCGCGGGCAGCCCTGCCACTGCGCAGTAGCGGTCTTTACCTTCGGCGAGGGCCTTCGCTGCGGACTCTATCACCGACGGACCGGGATGGAAATCAGGTTCGCCAAGCTCAAGATGTATGATGGAACGCCCTTGGCTTTCGAGTTCCTTAGCCCGGGCGAAGACGGACAACGCGCCTTCGCCGCTCATAACCGACATCCGGGATGCTATCGATCGCATGCACTCTCCAACAAATCTATAGGCCTTTATACATGCCGCCATCCACCAGGATGGTTTGACCAGTGATGTACGACGCGCGTTCAGACGCAAGCCAGACGATGGCTTCCGCTACTTCGCGAGGGTCGCCCAAGCGCTTCAACGGAGCATCAGCGGACCAGCCCTCGAAAATCTCCTGCTCGCTTTTTCCTGAGGCCGAGGAGCGTGCCGTGGCCAACTCCTTGAGCCGGTCGGTTGCGGTAAAACCGGGACCGACGTTATTCACCAGAATGCCGTCCTTGCCGAACTCATTCGCCAGGCTCTTGACCAAACCGACGACCGCGGCCCGCACGGCATTCGAGAGCACCAGATCCGTTACGGGCTGCTTGGTAGTAATCGAGGTAAGGGTAATGATGCGCCCCCAGCGCTTCCGCTGCATGTGCGGAATAACCTCGCGCGCAAAATACACGCTGCTGAGAAAGTTCAGTTCGAGGGCGCGTTGCCATTCCTCTAGGCTGGCGGCGAGAAAGCCTTTGGCGGGAGGGCCACCAGCATTCGTGACGCAGATATCTACGCCTCCGAATTTCTTCGCTACGGAAGCTACGAAGCGGCCAACGGCCGCGGCGTCGGTAACATCGAAGGCCTCCGCTATAACCTCGATGTTGTGCTGCCTCCTGATCTGTTCCGCGGCGGCTTGCAAGGTTTGCGGATTGCGGGCGCACATGGCGACGCGGCAGCCCTCAGCTGCAAAGGCTTCGGCCGTGGCGCGGCCAATGCCCTGACTGGAAGCCGCAACCAAAGCAACACGGTCTTTCAGGCCCAGATTCATGAATCAGGCATTATAAACGGTATGCAGTGTATTGCCTGCTTGCCGGAGTTCGGCCACGCAATTAGTCTGGAGGAGCGAGGACTCCATGAAACGGCACTATCAATCCGAGACGAAAGCCGTGCGCGGCGCGGCAGATCTGGACAAGAAAAACGGTCCACTGGCCACACCGATCTTTCAGACTTCCACCTTCGAAGTTACCGACAATGAAGAAGAGCTGCGCGCCACGCACACCGATCATTTTTATACGCGGTACGGCAATCCGACGAATACAGTTGCGGAAAAGACAATTGCAGAACTCGAAGGCGTAGATGTGGCGCTGACATTCGCTTCGGGCATGGGCGCGATTACGACCACGCTGATGGCTCTGCTCAAGAGCGGCGACCATGTTGTGGCGCAACGCGACATCTATGGCGGCGTGAATAAATTTCTCTCGCAATGGCTGCCGAAGATGGGGATCGAGACCACGTTCGTCGATACGGTCGACTATGAACAGCATGCGCGGGCCATCCGCCCTAATACAAAACTTCTTTATCTGGAGTCCCCAACCAACCCTACTTTGCGCGTGGTCGACTTCAAGAAGGCGGCAGCGCTGGCGAAGCAGCACAAGCTCCTAAGCATGATTGACGCAACCTTTGGCACGCCGATCAACCAGCACCCCGCACACTTCGGCATTGACTTGATCATGCATTCAGGAACGAAGTACCTGGCTGGGCATACCGATCTAATTTGCGGGGTGGTAGCAGGAAGCCACGAATTGATCGAACGAATCTGGGAGACGCGCACGACTCTCGGTAACTGCATGGATCCTCACGCCTCCTGGATGCTAGTCCGCGGGCTGAAAACTCTGGCGGTGCGCGTGGCGCGGCAGAATACGAACGCGCAGCGTGTCGCGGAATTCCTAGCGGAACATGCCAAAGTGCGGAGCGTGCACTATCCTTTTCTCAGGAACCATCCGCAGTATGCCGTAGCGCGCGAGCAGATGAGCGGGGGCGGAGGCATGGTGAGTTTTGAGGTGGAAGGCTCCGGCGAGGACGCGCGGCGTGTGAGCGAAGCCCTGAGGCTATTCTCGCTGGCGCCGAGCCTTGGCGGAGTCGAATCGTTGGTATCGATCCCAGTGCTGACGTCGCATGCCATGATTCCCGCCGCAGAACGCGCCAAGATGGGAGTGACCGAGCAGATGATCCGGCTCTCGGTGGGAATTGAGAATGCGGATGATTTGATCGCTGATTTGGAGCATGCACTCGAGGCCGTGACAGCGCCGCAACAGGTGCAGGTGGGATGAGTATTGTTGTGCCGGACCGTCCCGGCTTTCCGAAACCGGGACGTCGTTGATTCGGCAAGATCTAGAAAATGAACTTCAGCGCCAATTGCATGATGCGTGGCAGGTGCGTTCCCGCCGATCGCAAATAAGCGTTGCCCGCACAGGATGCGTCGCCGGCAGAATACGGGGCTGCCGGCCCGTAGCAGGCAATTTCGTTGGAGACTGTCCCCCGTCCGGCATTGTCTGCCGCCGATCCAGCGTCCCCGCCAAGCCAGTTGTATTCCACATGATTGAAGACGTTAAAGGCTTCTGCGCGGAACTCAAAATATTTACTCTCCGTGACAGGAAAGTGTTTGAGGAGCGCCATGTCGAAGTTCGTGCGCCACGGGTTACGCAAGATATTTCTACCTGCATCGCCGAAAGTTAACCCAGTTGGTAGTGCAAAAGCTCCGGGGTTAAAAAGTAAAGGCCCAAATCCGGAGAGGGGGCCGGCAAGGGGGCTGGCGGAAGCACCCTGATGGGGGTTGCCGACGAGATCGGGATAAGAACCTGCCGTAGAAAACCCATTACCGACCCCAGCGTTGTCCGAGGTCGCGTTAAATCCCTCGTTGTAAATGCTAAACGGCGTCCCGCTTTGAATCAGCGTAATGCCCGACCATTGCCATCCGCCCAACAACATGTGGGTTAATCCTTTGCCCTTAAAAAATGGCTCATCATAAACATAAGCAATGGTAACGTTATGGCGAATGTCGAAGTTGGAGCTGGCGCGGTAAGCGTTGAGATCGTAGGAGTTTACAAACCCCGTATCGTTGTAATCTGAAGAATCATCGATCGAGTGACTGTAGGTGTAAGCAGCGTTCAGCTCCAATCCGCCGATGTTGTGACGCAATGAGAGTTCGAGCGCGTTGTAGTTGGAAGAACCTGTCTGATCTTTACGCTGGATGTCGCCGACGCCAAGATAAGGTCGATAGAAATTTGCATTGTTGCCGCACGCGACCGCCAGATTATTTGCCCAACCGCCGGTCATACTATTGCTGAAGGTAGTGGTCCCAGGGACTGCCGTCGCGGTGGCCTGCCCAGTAGTGGTGCTGACCGAGATCGATGCGCAATCCGCAGACGAGATGGGCTGCCCAGGTGCGTAGGGATTTTGGCTCGCAGGAACCGGAAACATCTGGTTGTATTCGTACGAGCGGGTGAGATGCACGCCGGCGCTGCCCACATAGGAAAAAGTAGCCACCGTGCTCTTTGCGATATCGTGCTGAATATCAAAGTGCCACTGTTGCATGTAAGGCCATGTGGCTTTGTTTGGCAGTGATACGAATTGAAGGGGAGTAGTGGTTAATCCCGCTGCGCCAAGCAGACTGGAATTGAGGCAGTCATAACCCGTGGCGCCCCCGCAACTCGCTGCCGAAAGTGGATTGGGAATGCTCGTGATAGGGGTGCTCTTGCTTTCGTACTCCAGGGACTCGGTGTTCGACTCATTGCCGTTGGTGTGCTCGAAGAAAATTCCGTATCCGCCGCGAATCGCCCATTTGCCATTGCCGGTGGGATCAAACGCGAATCCAATGCGTGGCGCAGGATTCCACCAGTGGTTTTTTAGACAACCCGTGGGCACACCGGGCGTTATCCCGCAATCGACCCATCCATTGTAGGGATTGCCTACCACGAGTCCTGTTGCCGGATCTACACTGCTTCCGCCGGCAACATAAAAAGCAGGATCGAAATTCCAGGCAAGATTATTCTTCTCGCGATAGGTTCCGAAAAAACTCAGGCGCACGCCTAAGTTCAGCGTCAGACGATTGGTAAGGCGCCAGTCATCCTGCAAGAAGGTCTCGTAAATGTTGTACTCTTCATGCATCTTCAGCGCCGCGCCCTCCTGGGTGTAATTGGAGATATTACCGAGCAAGAGATCGGCGAAGGCGTTCCCACTGGAAACCGGACTGGTGTTGGTGAAGAATAGCTGTCCGTTCACACCATACTGAGGTTGCGGAATCTCGTTCTTATGCGCATTCACAACGTAAACTCCGAACTGCAGATTATGCGGGCCCACAATCTTGGTTACGTTGTCGCGGTAAGTGAACGTTGGATTTGAGTTCAGGGGTCCTTGCGGTACGTATCCTGGATCCTCGGAGAATCCACCGCCAAACTCGCCGCCAGCCACATTGATGCCGGGTACCTTGCCGCCGTACCCGTTGTTATAGAGTCCGACCGCTGGAAAATCGCTTGGACGCTGCCAGGGGCCGGTCAAAGTTGTGCTGATGTGGTCGGTAGTATAGCTAGCCACGAACTCGTTGAGCAGTGACGGAGAAATGTTAGCCGTGACGCGCGCCACCATGCTCACGCCAGGATTATTGAAATTCGTTTGTACAGTGGGAAAGGTGGTGCCGTTGGTCCATAGAGGGACGGGATATTGTTCATTCCACGAATCGTGAATGTAGCGGAAGCTGGCGCGAACTTTGTCGGTAATGTTGTGGTCGACTTTGAACAACTCCTGACGCCAGTGCATGGGCAACGTAGGCGTCGCAAACCACGTATCAAGGACGCCGGCGCCCGCAGCCCCGGATGCGATGTTAGGTTGGGGGATGAGGGCTAATAGCGCGTTGGTAACCGTCGGGTTTGCGATCGGAACTTGATTGCCGGGGTAGGTGGCATACAGGGGAATGGTGGTTCCCAAGCCGGGGTCAAAAACAGAGCCAACCTGACCGGTCGTGGGACAGTTTGGATTGTACGAATTCGTCGTAAATGCAGAGTCGGCAGTTTGAAACGGTGTTCCCGCGGCAGGGCATTGATCGCTGAAGTTCCCGCCCCTTTCCGCCAGCGTCGGAACCGGAGTCGAGGAAAAGAATCCAGAGGCTGGTGTTAGCTCGCGACGCCATTCTTCCGACCAGAAGAAAAATGTCTTCTGCTTGTTGGTGTTGTAGTGGCCGGGAATAAAGACCGGACCGCCGATGGTAAATCCAAAATCGTTTTTCTTGTATTCCGGAACTGAAGTCTCGAATTCTGGCGTCGCATTGAAATCGTCATTGCGCAAGAACTCGTAAAGATCGCCGTGAAACGAACTGGTGCCGGACTTGGTTTCCACTTCCACCGTACCAGAACCATTTCTCCCATATTGGGCGCCGAAGTTCGATGTGAGCACCTTCACTTCGGCAATGGCGTCAATGCTGGGGTAGACATTCAGAGTCTGGTTGCTGCCATTGTCGAGTGCGTCGCCGCCGTCGATTTCGAAATTGTTGTACTCGGTGCGACCTCCATTGATGCTGAAAGCCACGGTAGTTGCGCCGGGCTCGCCTTCATCACTGCCCGACTGATCTGTAACGCCCGGAGAAAGCGCTACCAGCTGAGTGAAATCCCGGCCGTTCAGCTCGAGCTGACTGATTTCTTTGCCAGTGACAGTGTTTCCAAGATCAGAGGACTGGGTCTCTACTTGGGCTACATCGGCGCCCTCCACAATAACTTCTGTGGTGATCGTGCCGACCTGCAGCGGCACGTTGACCCGGGCCTTGTCCGCGACGCGCAGGATGATCCCCCGGGCTTCATACTTCTTAAATCCTCCAGCAGTGACGGTTAAATCGTAGGAACCGATCGGCAGCGAGGCAAATAGAAAGTCGCCGCTGCCGTTGCTTGTGGCGGTGCGACTGATGCCATGCTCCGCGTTCTTGACCTCGACCTGTGCATTGGGGACCGCCGCGCCGCTGGAGTCGGTGACCGTGCCGGTGATGGAGGCCGTATCCTGCGCCCACGCCACTGCGCCCAAGAACACGATGACGACCAGAAGTCCGGTTCGCTGCAGCATTGAATGACGTTTCATGGCCAAATCCTTCTCCTCATGGCGAGTATTTCAGGGTGTTTCGCAATTACCTTGCTTGCGCCTAAGTTTCCAGCCGCTTCCGCCTGTCGAAAACAGTTTATTAAAACGTATGAATAGTGCGTTTATGCGGCATCTTCTGTCAAGAAAAAAACGCCAGGAGCAGAAGACAATTTGGATGGGCTCAATAGGATTTCTCGCTTCATCGGGCCTAAGGCAGGCTGCGGGTGGACTCTCGAACGACCAACTCTGGCGCCACCTTGCGATGATGGGCGCCGACTTCGCGCTTTTCCAACACGCACTTAATGCCCTCCAGCACCACTCCGACTGCGCCCGATCCCATCGCTTCCATGGGCTGCCGCACCGTGGTGAGCGGTGGAGTGCAGAGTGCCGAGGGAGCAACATCGTCGAAACCGATCACCGAGCAATCCTCCGGCACGCGCAAACCGGCCTTGCCCAGGGCGCGGATTGCCCCGAAAGCGGTCATGTCGTCGAAGGCGAGAATCGCCGTGAAGGGACGCTTTTGATTCAACAGATCCTCGGTCAGTTTCTGACCTGCCTCAAAGCTCGAAAGAGGATCACGCGATTCCGGCAAGTCCACGGTTAGCCGCGCGTCGAGCTCTACGCCCGAGGCCTTGGCGCAATTGCGGATGCCCCGCCAGCGTGGAGAACTGTCAGCCAAGGTTTTTGGACCACGGATAAACGCTATTTTGCGATGACCAAACGAAATCAGATGCTCGAGTGCGAGATATCCGCCGACTTCATTGTCGACGATGACCGAACTCATGGAGTCGCCCTTGAGTTCGCAGCCGATGATCGCGGTCGGGATGCTGCTCTTCTCCAGATCGGCGAGCAAGTTGATATCGAGAAAAAGCCAATTGGCCAGGACAACCAAGCCTTCGATACGGCGGTCGAGCAACATCTCGAGGTAACGCTCGAAGCGGCTGCGCTCATTGTGCACATCGGTGAGAATCGGCAGGTAAGAAGCCTGGTAGAGCGTATTCTCGATACCCCGCAGCACGAGCGTGCAGTAGGGGTCGGTCATGTCAAAAACCATTACGCCGACGGTGTGGCTGCGTTTGCTGCGCAGGGCACGGGCAAACTGGTTGGGCCGGTATCCCAGCTTTTCAGCTGCGCGCTCAATCCGCTTCTTGGTGACCGGTGGGATATAGCGCGCCAGCGGCGCGTCATTCAGCACAATCGAGACTGTGGTGGAAGAGAAACCGCTCTCTTTTGCGACATCACGAATCGTAACCATCTAGGCCTTGCCTTGAAGTGCCGCACTGCAAAATCCTGCGCTGCGTCCCTCTCGCTTGAATTCATCGCAGAGGTTGGCGGACACTACAGCAGAGAGTAAATCCAGTGTCAAGCGCTCAGGTGGGAACGGGACTATTGGCGGTGCTGCTGCTCACCGCAGCGGCGTCATTACCAGCGCAAATCTCGTCCCCGGCAAATACGGCCGAAGGGCGAAGTGGAGCGCCAGTTGCCGCTTCTGCAGTGGTCGATATCAGGCAGCTTTTCCAAGCCGGCCAGGCCGCGCTGGACCAAAACCGGCTCGACGAAGCGGAACGCGACTTCCGTCAGGTTCTGGCGGCTGACCCGCAAGTGGGTGGAGCTTACGCCAACCTAGGCGTCGTATACATGCGTCGGAAGGAGTGGGGAAAGGCGCTGGAAGCGCTACAGCAGGCTAAACATCTGATGCCGCAAGTGCCGGGAGTTCGGCTGAATATTGGATTGGCTTATTACCGTCAAAATGAATTTCGCAAAGCTATACCCGTTTTCGAATCCGTAGTCCGCGATCAACCTGACGCTCTGCAACCGCGGCATCTGCTGGGTCTCTGCTACTTTTTCGCCGAACGCTGGGCCGACGCCGCGAACACGCTCCAGCCGCTCTGGGCGCGGGAATCCACGCAGTTGAGCTATCTCTACGTACTTTCGATCGCGGCTCATCGCGCAGGGATAAAAGACCTTGATGAGAAGGCGACCGCACAACTTGTTCGGATTGGCGAAGGCTCTCCGGAATTTCATTTATTCATGGGGAAGGCGCATCTGAATCTCGAGCAGTATGATCTGGCTTTGGCTGATTTCCAGGCTGCGGCGCAAGTCAATCCCGCATTGACTTTCGTTCACTTCAACATGGGCTTGGCCTACTTGAAGAAGCAGGACTACGAGCACGCACGCGATGAGTTTCTGAAAGACGCTGCGGTAGAACCCGACCTCGCCTTTAACTATGACGAACTTGGGGATGTCTACGCGCTGCTGCAGCAAGACAATGACGCCGAGAAGAGTTACCGCGAGGCGCTACGGCGCGATCCACGGCTGGTGAATTCTTACATCGGGCTGGCGAAGATTTATCAGCGTGAGCAAAAATATCAGGAAGGCCTTAGCGCCATCGATTCGGCCAACAAACTCGATCCTGCTCGCACCGATATTCACTATATGAAAGGGCAGATGCTGCTCCACATGGGGCGCAGGCAAGAAGGCAAAAAGGAACTGGAGACCTCGGTCCGCATCGACAACGAGCGCCGGGCCGCGCGCCAAAAGCAAGTAGAGACCGGTACCGTGCCGTCGCCCGAACTTCTGCAGGAAGAGCCGTAGACCTCTCTCTTGGAGAGCCCCCCTGTGCGGTCCACCGAGCTATTTATTCAGTATTCCTTTGCAATTAATAGTATTGGACGAAGTTCCAGGGTGCTGGGCTATACTTCAGAGCGCAGCTTGTTACGGTGCCGTTTTAACATGGCTGCAACATTTGTCCGATACTGTCTGAGCGGTTATCTCGGACTACGTTAACACGCGAGTGTCCCCCCAGACGATACTCGCGGCTGCGAAACCAGCCCAGTCAGGTTTCGAGGAGGCCGGTTCGCAGGTCAGGGCTGATGCGTTGTTCGTAAATCGCAACTGCTCCGAGCGTTTCGCGCTGAACAGGTTTCACCGTGTCATCCCAGGAGGCTCCTCGTGTCGAGTTCATCTCCAGTTAGAAGACGAATCTTTGTATTTTGCATCGTCGCTGGTATTGCTGCGGTTGCGCTTACGTTGCTTGTGGTTTCTCCGGGAAATCGCGGTGCGACCTCCGCCTTTACGGAGCGACAACCGAGAACTGTGACAGCATCCAGCTTGGCCCGGGTACAAGCCAAGTTAGCCTCACTGCCCTTGGCATTCGAGCGCAACGAGGGTCAAGCAGATCCTGCAGTGAAGTACGTGGCGCGAGGTCAAGGGTACAAGCTGTCTCTGACATCGTCGCAGGCTATTCTGACCCTTCATAAGGGCGGGAAAAAATCTCCTGTACTTAGTATGGTTGAGGCCAAGCGCCTCGGTCCCGCAAAGCTACAAAATATGCTCCGGCGGCGGCAGCAAATGAGTGCTACGCCTTCGCAATTTGCGGTTGTCCGCATGCAAATGCTCGGTGGCAACCCGCTGGCTCGACTGGCCGCGACCGGCCTCCAAACCGCTAAGACCAACTACTTTATCGGAAGCGACCCGTCCAAGTGGCACACGAAGATTCCTCTGTTTGGCCGAGTCAGCTATCAGGGTATCTATCCCGGAATCGATCTGGCGTTCCACGGGACGGGTAAGCAGTTGGAGTTCGACTATCTGGTCAGTCCGGGTGCGAATCCGCGGTCAATTGCTCTCGGTTTCCTGGGCGCTGACAAGATAAATGGCAACGCGGCTGGCGACCTGGTTCTCTCCACCGCTGCTGGTCCCATTGAAATACACCGTCCAGTGGCTTATCAGGAAAGAGACGGAGTGCGGGAGAATGTGGAAGCGTACTTCGAGGTGAGCAAGCCCAATCAAGTCGCGTTTTCTCTTGGTCCTTATGATCACACCCGCGAACTCGTGATCGACCCAACGTTTACATACTCAACGTATTTTGGCGGCGATCTGGCTGACTACGGCCTGAGTGTCGTCGCTGATGCAAAGGGCAACGCGTATATTGCCGGAGCGACGGACTCCGACTTTAGTACTCTTCCGGGAAGCCCGAGCGGTACGATCGCCGGCGCGGGCGGCGGCTTCGATGTTTTCGTTACTGAGATTAATTCCGCCGGGGTGCTGCAATTCATTAGCCTGTTTGGCGGGAGCAAGGATGACGTCCCTGGCTTTCCCAACGCATTGGCCATTGATTCCAGCGGAATCTATATAGCGGGCACAACTGATTCCACTGACTTCCCTGTGACATCAGGGGTGGTGCAACCGAAATTTGGGGGCGGCGGAGCCAATGGCAACAACGATGCGTTTGCTGCGAAGCTCTCATTAGACGGCAGTTCCTTGACGTGGGCTACCTACATCGGGGGCAATGACAGCGACTCGGGACTTGGTCTCGCGGTAGACGCGAACAAGAATGTTTACGTCGTGGGCGAGACGTTCTCCACAAATCTTCCGGTCGTGAATGCCTTGCCCAGCGGCGGCGCTTTGAATCTCGGTAAGAGCACGGACGACGACGATGGATACATCGCGGCGCTCAACTCGACCGCGACCGCCTTCTCGCTATTGAGCTACATCGGGGGTAGCAACGGTGATATCGCCAGCGCTGTGGCCTTGGATGGTTCGGGAAACGTCTACGTCACCGGAGCCACCCTCTCCTCCGATTTGCCGGTTACATCCGGAGTTGTGCAGAGCACTTTGAAGACGGCCACGGCAGGTAATGTTTTTGTCTGCTCGATTGCGGCAAAGAGTTTTACTGCGGCAAATTCGGTTCCAAGTTCGGACCTGGTAGCAAGCAAAAACCGAAACCAGCAGCCGGTGCCGGGTGCACGCCGCACTTTTGCGCCATGGCTGTCGATTCCAGCGCTGGCATTCGTCGTGACTTTCTGGTGCGGCACAAGCTCTCGGCGCGGTAAACTTTTCGGTATTCCCTTTCTCGCTCTTGCTCTCCTAGGACTCATTCTGATGCCAGGCTGCGGTAGTGGAAGCAGCGGCGGCGGGGGAGGCGGAGGAGGTGGTGGCGGCGGAGGTGGCTCGACCAGCAGCTATGTCTACATGACCTACTATGGCGGGAGCAGCGTCGATGTGGGTATCGCCATCGCGGTGGATTCGACGGGCAATGCCTTCGTCACCGGACAAACGACGTCGGCAGACTTTCCCGTGACGAAGCCGGCCTTCCAATCCAATCTAGGGGGAACCGGAGCCCAAAATGCATTTCTTTTGGAATTAAACCCCACGGCCTCGAAAGCTGAATATGCAACCTACCTGGGTGGCAACGGAATTGAGTTAGGTCTGGGCGTCGCCATCGACGGCAGTGACAATGCTTACCTGACGGGGCAAACCAGCTCTACGAATTTTCCTACCGTCGGTACGACTGAAACTACTCTTAGCGGCCTGACAGACGCTTACGTGAGCGTGCTCAGTCCGGCCGGCAACTCACTTCTATTTTCCACGTATCTGGGCGGCAGCGGACAGGAGGATCAACTGGGGGGAAGCGTCTACGTAGACTCAACCGGAGCAATTTACGTAACGGGGGATACGACCTCAGGCGGAGGAGGCACGACCGCTTTCCCACTGGTGAATCCTCTAGATCCAGCCTGGGGCGGCGGCACGACCTGTTTGGATTCAAACAACAATCAAGTGCCATGCCCCGATGCGTTTGTGACTACCTTTACTGCCGTGCAGTAGTCGGCAGCCTTCGGATCTCCGGCCGCCTCGCCTGAGGCGGCCTTGTTTTTTCCGGCACCTGCGATTGGCGTGAGGGGCCACTCTAGTCTAAGATTCTTGTCTGGCGCATTCTGCAGGAGTACTCAGATAAATTGCTTTGCCTTTACCCAGGGAACGGCAGGATTGTTTCCTGTCCGCGTCGGGCAGCGTTTGCGCCGTTGGAGGAATCGAAGGTAGTGAGTTCTCATCCACCCATGTTGAATTCCAGGCAAGTGAGCCGCACCCTCTTATTTGGTCTATTACTATGTATATTTGCCGCGGCTCATGTGCCTCTGGCTGCCGCGCAGACGAACTTCACGCTTTCTGCGTCCGCGTTCTCTCCTCCGGCAGGAGTAGATCCCGGCGGCACCGCCACCGCCGTCATCACCGTCAGTCCAGTCGGCAGTTTCGCCGACTCGGTGGCGTTGACCTGCGCTGTCACCTCAAGCGAAAGTACGACCACGCTTCCGCTTTGCCAAATCAGTCCTTCCGACGTGACTCCGAGCGCTACCCCGTCTCTCACGGTTACGACCGTGGGTGCGGCGCCAGGCACGTATACGGTCGCGGTGACAGGCACGAGTACTGGGTCCGACAACGAAACTGCCACACTGTTTCTGAACATCGTGTCGGTTCCACAGGATTACACCCTGACAGTGTCGACACCGATCAGCCCGGGCACGGTGAGTGCGGGTTTTGGCGCGCAGGCAACGGTGACCGTGACACCCATCTCCAGCTACACGGGAATGGTCACGCTCTCCTGCCTCTCGATTACTCCGCCAGTGACTGCTGCTCCTTTTTGCTCATTCAATCCTGCCACGGTAGATGTTAACGGCAGCGGAACTCCCACCTCCGTACTGACGGTCTCAACTTTCGGACTCACACAGAATCAGACGAAACGGACGGGCCCGCGAGTCTTTTATGCGCTCTGGCTCGCCATCCCAGGCCTGGCTCTCGCCGGAATCGGCGCCAGCGGCGGGCGCAGGAGAAAGCTGCTGGGATTGCTGCTGCTCATGTCGGTGGCGAGCGGGTTGCTGCTTCTGCCTTCCTGTGGCTCCTCCACCACGCCCACCACTTCCAATAATGCCAACAACCTGGTCACTCCCAAGAACACCTACACGGTTACGCTGACGGGCGTGGACCAGAATGGCGTGTCGCCGAGCAATATCACCAGTACGAGCAGCGCCGCAAGCGTCACCCTTACGGTGAACTGAGACGGTTCTCAAGATGCGGACGACGGTCTCGCAGCTCCGCACAGAGTCGTGTGGGATACGAGTGAAGCCTGAGCCGCAGCCAGTGCGCATGATCCTCGTGTTGGCGCTAATGATTTGTCTCTTCGCCTCCGCTACTCCGGCGGGAGGCGGTAAAAGCAAGTCCGCTCCGCCGACGCTTCGCTGGAGCGAAACTCAGCCCGGCTGTACATTCTCCGCAACTGAAGATGGAAAGTATCACTACGGATTGTGGTCCGGCGATGTCGGCATCGTGTTGGCGGTTGACGCGCGCGAGGTGCAAATCATTCGCCATCGCATTGAACCCATCTTCGGAGTCTTCCTGACCATCCGCTACCGCGGAACGGGCGGTCTGGACGTGCATCCCGACGCGATTACGCTGCAGTTCATGAAGCACTTCAAGATTGTGCAGAGCTCCCTGAACCCTGACAGCTACACTCAGAAGATTCAGGCGGACGCGGACGCGCTTGATGATGAGGCCAGACGCGCCATGGAGAAACATCCCGACCAAAAGCAGGCGCGCGAGGCCCGATTGCAGGACTATCAGAAATCCGTGAGTGAACTTATCGAATTCATGACCAAGAACAACCTCTCGACTGCGCATCTGGACCCGGGCAAGCAAGAAGTGAGTGGGTGGGTCTTCTTCAACACGGCAAACAAATGGATCGGGGGGTGGAAAACACAAGAAGAATTTGTTCTGCGATTGCCGATGGATGGGAAGGTATTCGAGTTCCCTTTCAAACTTCCGCCCAAAGCGGGCGAACTACTGCTCCGAAAACGGGAGTGATCAGCGCTCTCACCTTTGACTTCGAAGTGAGCCTCGTCTACGAAGCGGCGCGCCGGTTTTGCCGCTCCATCTCAGCAGCCTGATGCATGACGATGTCGCGCAGCGAGACTAATCCTCGCAGTTGCTTGCCCTCCACGATCGGGAGGTGCCGGAATCCGAACTCGTGCATGATGAACAGGCACTCCTCCACGCTCTCGTCCACACTCACGGCGCGGGGATTAGCCGTCATAACCTCAGACACGGCAGTGTGGCCGGGCGTGCGGCCCGCGGCTACCACGCGGTTCATAATGTCACGTTCGGAAAATATGCCGGCCAATTCCCCGTTGCGAAGTACGGGCAGCGCGCCGATATTGTGCTCCATCATGAAACGAGCCGCCTCCAGCACAGTGCTGGCAGCATCAATGGAGTACATTTTGCGGTCTTTTACCAGTTCGCGGAGTGTAAGCATAAACTCCTCCCAAGTAGTCGTAATCGAGGACTAGACGAGGCGACTCAGGCCCCCACGGCCCGGGCAATTCGTAGGCGGGAATTACTTTACCACACAAGCATTCACGGTTCGTGCGTCTCCATCATAAAAAACTGGCGGCCTTGGAGGGCCGCCAGCGTGTACCGAAAGGCTGGGATTAGAAGCGGAATTGCGGTCCGAGGCTTACCCGCAGATTGTTGTGGGCGCCGTTCAGGAAGTAGATATCATCGCCAACTTCGGCCCGAACTCCGAGAGGACCGGCAAAAGCTTCAAAACCTCCGCCGGGATAAACAGCGAACCGCGTGGTGCCCGTGCCGAGTCCGACGGTGCTGGTGAATCCTGCAGTCGCACTGTTATTGTTAACGTCGAAATTTTCAAAGCCGACTTTCCCAGTGACAAAGACCCGAAACGGTCCCGATCCCGTCTGAAATTTCGGGCCGAAAAAACCGTGCAGGGTTCTAAGCCGCGTATTCACAAGTTCCGTGGAAACGCCGTTGGTGAAGGTCTGCGCGTAGCTCCGCCTGAAGTCATACGCCATTTCCGCCTCCAGCTGGATGCTGGGGCGAATGCCAACGGCTGCCCGGCCACCTATGCCCGCGAAATTTTCTACGGGTGAGGTGTTAAGCCGGAAGTAATCGGCGAAGGCGCCAATCTCTACATGATCGGATTGATCTTGCGCCAAGAGCGCGGGCGTGCAACAAAACAACAAAATGAATATGGATCCCAGGTAAAGCTTCATCTTTGAGCTAACTCCCTATCACTGATTTATATCCGCCTACACTTCCGCCGCTATGTAGCGGAGAGTACGCGGAGAACGCCGGGGCGGGGACGTGCAATTCAGATGAGGCGAAAATCTAGGAGGTTGCTAGGCGACAGGGCGCGCAAGCGTGCGAGATCACGCCGCACGTGCAGCGGTGTCAGAAATTGGTGATTTACTGTAGGTGGTTCAGGTGAGCGGGGCTCGCATCTGCGGTACTTTCTCCGCGCGGCTTGATCGACATGATCATGTATTCGCGCTCCTTGCCGTCAACACCCGCTAACCGCAGCAACATCCTATTCTTCTCGAGACGGAACTGCGCGTTTTGGCCGATCGGCAGCAGCTTGGGATGCTTTTCATCCTTCGGGCGAATGCGGTAAAGAACTTGGTCGGTCTGCACCAGGTATTCCTGGCAGAGCAGTTCGTGCGTTTTGCCTTTCTTCGCATCTTTTGTATCCGTGCCACACTGCACCGAATCCATCTGCAGGAGCTTTCCATCCTGGTAGGCCTTCGGCTCCTTTGCATAGGCGGTTGCCGCCAACAAAATCGATGCCAGGACTAATGATTTGTGCTGCATGGAATCCCCCGTGAGTGTGGACGGCTATTCGAAGCAGCCCATTGCCAGTCAGCTGCAACATCGGCCACATGAATTGTTTCTAATTTTGGCGACGGTGGTTAGATTACTTCGGTGTCGGGCGGGAGTAACCGAGGGGTGCACGCAAGTCGACAGTGTTTGACGAACGCGCTCAGCGCTCGACCAAGCCTTCCAGCACCGAAAAAAATGCGGGGTAGGAAATTGCTGCACACTCGCTGCCGCGTATCAGGGTCTCGCCCTGCGCTCGCAGAGCGGCAATGCTGAAGGCCATCGCGATGCGGTGATCGCCGAAAGAGTCTAGTTCGGCACCGTGAAGCGTTTGGTGCCCGGGAATTCTTAAGCCATCGTCGCGTTCCTCCACCTCTGCTCCCATGGCTCGAAGATTGGTTGCGATAGATGCAATGCGGTCCGATTCCTTTACGCGCAGCTCTTTCGCATCTCGCACTTCGATTCCTTCTTCGGTGTACGGAGCGATCGCCGCCAGCACGGGAATCTCGTCGATCAGCGCCGCCGTGTCCGCTCCCGCGATGGTTGCGCCCTTAAGCCGTCCGCCTTCCACCCGCAGCGTACCCACCAACTCCCCGTGAACCTCTTCCAGTTGGGTCACAGAAATCTGCAGTCCCATCTGCATCAAGACATCGAGCAACCGCGCGCGCGTCGGATTCATAAGTACGTTCGAGACCGTAAGTTGCGATTCCGGAAAGAGAGCGGCAGCACAGAGAAAGAAAGCCGCGCTGGAGAGATCACCGGGAACTCTAGCCTCGAAGCCACGCAGACGCTGTCCCCCACGAATGCGAACCTCAACACCCTTCCGCTCGAGGTGTGCACCAAATGCTTGCAGCGCCACCTCACCGTGATCACGCGTACGCAGTGGCTCTTCAATGCGCGTTTCTCCATCCGCCAGCAGGCCCGCGAAAAGCAGGCACGTCTTCACCTGTGCGCTGGCGACCGGCATTTTATACGTGATCCCCTTCAGGTTGCCGCCGCGGATGCGCAGCGGAGGGCGGCCACTTTGCGAGCTGACTTCCGCACCCATGGCCCTCAATGGTGCAATCACGCGTTCCATCGGACGGCGCGAGAGCGATTCGTCGCCAGCCATTTCGCTGACAAATTTCTGCCCCGCTACAATCCCGCTCAACATCCGGATAGTCGATCCGGAATTTCCACAGTCAAGGGGCCGGGTTGGGGAAGTCAACGACCGCCCGCTTCCCTGCACTTCGATCACATTCTCTGCGCCATCCTTGCGCTCCCATTTCACTCCCAGAGATCGGAGGCATCCCAGCGTGCTGGCGCAATCCGCACCAGTGGAATAATTTTCCAGCCGCGATGGCCCATCAGCGATGGCCGCCAGCATCGCGTAGCGGTGCGAAATCGATTTATCGCCCGGGAGGCTGACACTCCCGCGCACGTTGCGCGCCGGGCGCACAGTTATTTGCGATTCACTTTTCATCGGAGAATGAGCCGAATTTCCTAGGCCAGAGCCTTGGCTTCGGCCGTAGCCTCGCGCAGAACTTCTGCTGGAATTTCCTTCAGCATTACGCCGAATTCGAACATGGGAGTTTCCATGCCGCGGCCCCAGCGCGCAGGCTCCCAGTGCGCCCGTACAAATTTCACGTCCGGATGCGCCGTCAGGTCGAGCAATAGCGGAGACTGCCCGCAATAAAACTTCTGCGGATAAGAGACGAGCGGCTTCGCGCCCCAGGTCGCGCCGTCTACGGAACCGAGGATGCTGAGATCGAGCGACTCCTGTTCGATGATCTTGGTTATCTTCAGGGTAAGCAAAAACACGCGACCGGTTGCACCGCTGATGTCGACAGCTGGACCGTCGCCTTTAGCATTCACTACCGTTTTATCGTCCACCAAAACCGTATCAATCATGGCAAGAGCATTCTAACAAAGGCTGAGACTGTAGGCAGTGCCACCGCGCTTACTCGGACGGATGCGGCCCGGTGAAATCGGAGCAGCAGGGCTTTTCCACGGGCTTGAATTCCATGAGTTCGATCCGCGTGAGATCGGGATCGAACAAGTTCAGTTGCCACTTGCCGTCTTTGCCCATCTGGGCTTTCTCCTCTCCGTGTGGCTTCCAGCCATGCGCTTCCAACATAGCCTGCGCTTTCTTCATGTCCACCACGCCCAGCGAGATATGATTCATCACACCCGTCACCTGCAAGTCGGGATGCTCGGGCTGGTTCAGCATATATTCCAGCCAATCGGTACCGTCGGGAACCTGCATCGCGACCCAGTCGGTCTGGCCAGGCTGCATTCCGCCGTGCCAGTACAGACGAAAACCAAGCAGGTCGCGGTAGAAATGATCTTCGGCGTCGCGGCTGTACACCAGAAATCCCACATGAATCATGTGCCGCGAAATCGCCGATTCAGGCGGTGCAGCGGATTCTTTGGCTTTGCCGCGCTCGACGAACTCAATACGATGCCCTTCCGGATCGATCACATAAAAACTCAAGCTATGGTCAGAGTGCCCCTCGATGGCTGGCGACGGCACGCCGTTCGCGATCAGATATTGACGGAGCTTAACGATATTGTTGGTGGCGAAAGAGATGTGATTCAGCCGGTCGCTAGCTTTGGGGTCGGGCGCCGGACTGAATCCGACCCACTGCTTGCCGACGATATAACGCTCGATTTCATCGACTTCGACCGGCTTGGCGGAAGCCAGGCCCAGAACCTCGCCGTAGAGCTGCATTACTCCATCCGGCGATGTGGTGTAAAAGCAAACGTGATCGATCCCGAGAATACGCGGCCGCTTTGCCGTCTGGGTTTGCGAGTAAAGCGGCAAGACGAATACGAGGGTCGCAATCGCGGCAGAGATTTTTTTCATAGCGCTCTGATTCTACTGTGATACACACTCGCGCGGCTTTTTAAATTCCATCCAGAAACTCACGCAGCAGCTTAGCGGTTTCGACCGCCTGCTCCCACGCTGAGTAGTGGCCGGCTTTCGGGATCACGCGCAACCGGCTGTTGGGGATGTGTTGGCGCATCAACTCGGCTTCGTTCACTCCGGTAAGGATGTCTTCTTCTCCTGTGACGACGAGAGTCGGCACATTGATTGTCTTCAATGTGTCGACGGAGTCCGGACGCTCGGCCATACCGCGTTGCACTTGCGCGACGTCCGCGGGCGACATTTTCCGCATCATGCGGAGTACACCTTCGATCAGATCAGGGCGCGCCTCTCGCGTGCTCTTACCTAAGAGCCGCGGAATCATGCTCTGGAAGAAGGGTTCCGTGCCGCGATTAATGACATCGTTCGCAGCGTCCAGGCGAGCGGCGCGGGCTTCCGGAGAATCGGCAGGCGCTTTCGTGTTGCACAGACCGAGCGCGGCGACACGCCCGCGATATTTTCGCCAGAACTCGAACAGTGCGTATCCGCCAATCGAGACGCCAATCAGCGGAGCGCGTCCGACTTCGGCATCATCCATCACGCGCGCGATGTCGGCGGCGTGTTTGTCCATGCTGGCCGGGCCTTCGCCAACCTCTGAGTCTCCATGGCCGCGCATGTCGGGGAAGATGACGCGGTAGCGTGTGGACAAGGTCTCCGCCACCGGCAGCCAAAATTCATGATTCACAGGAAACGGATGCAGGAGAATTACTGGAGGACCTTCACCCAGGGCTCGATAAACAATTGTTGCTCCATCGCTTCTGATTTCCTGCAAAGCAGAGGAATGCATTCAGCCACTGTAACCGATTTATGCACTAGCGGCTGCCGGGCGCCGTATAAAAATCGACGAGATTTCCATCCGGGTCACGAAAGTAAATGGATCGAGTTCCCCACGGTTGCGTGGTGGGCGGCTTGACCCACGTTTTCACCAGGCTCTGCAATCGAGCGTATTCTGCATCGACGTCTGCAACCTCGAATTCCAGGATTGCGCTCTTGTTCCTCCCTGCATCGGTCGAGCCGGGAATATATCTTTCCTGGGCCGCCGCAGAAAATATGGCGAGCACTCCCACCCCTGTGTGGAATTCGGCGTAATCTTCACCGGACCTCTGTGCTTTGAGTCCGAGAATGGGCTCGTAGAACTGAACGACCTGGTTTACGTTGTCGGTAATCAGACAGGTGTGCACCAGTCTCGGGATGTGGCTTGCCTCTGAGGACGAATGGTCCCCCACAGGCGCAGTCGCCCACAGTCCTGCAATGCCCAGTGTGAGGCCAATCGCCAGGGACCAGGTACGACGAGTCATTATGAGGGCCCTCCTGGATGGACGGTTCACCTGCTAGAGCTTATGAAGAAGTCGCACGCGCACTCGTGGGATCCGCCAAGAGCAGCGGCTCTTCTGGCATGACGATCCAGGCGATGGGATAAGATATCAAACCAATGCCGGTCATGAAGGAAGTGATGAGCCACACCATGCGGACGACGATCACATCGACGTCAAAGTATTCGGCAACTCCGAGGCAGACTCCGGCGACCTTTCGTCCTTGTCTCGGACGAACCAAGCGTTTCCGTGCTACAGAAGCTCCGACGCGCGTCCCGCAATAGGCGCAAACGGCCGCGTCGTCCTGAATCACTTTGCCGCAATAGTTGCAGTACATGTTCCCCCTCTTTTTCACAACTGAGCGTGCAAGACCTGCCAAAAGACAATACGTAATTGTAAGCCGAAAGTTCCCGTGCCACTGCAGGCGCATTCTCTCAACTTGTGTCAACACAGAGACCGCAGATCTGCAGGAGGAGGCGAGCTACAAAGAATCTCACTCCCGATACGCTTCCTTAATGTGCTCGCGCGCTTTTTCCGCCGGAGGAGTGCTGGCGTTCTCGGCGAGGACAGTCTCATACTTCTTCATCGCCAGGTCGCGCCTCTGCAGCAGGTCGTACATTTCGCCAGCAGCCAGGTTGGCTTTCTGCAGCGTCTCAGGATCGGGGTCCGAGGCTGTACCCACCAATTCATACGCGGCGGCGGCTCCCGAATAATCTTTCTGGCTGCGCAGTAACTCACCTAAGCCCCACGCGGAAATTTCGTAATGCAGAGTGCCATACTTGCCTTCGTGGCCGCTTTGCCAGACCCTGCGATAGGCCGCAGCGGCCTCAGTGGGATGGCCGGCAGCGCGCAGCAGATTGGCCTCTTCGAGCGGGAACAAGTAATTCCTGGGATAGCGATCCGCGAGATCGCGCATGAAGACGCGCGCCTCGTCGTAGCGATGTTCTCGGCGCAGGAACAGAGCAAGAACAACCTTGGCGTCGACGCTATTTTCTCCGCTGCTATCGGCCACCTCATGCAGATATTGCAGACCTTTTTCCTTACTTCCGCTCAGACCCACCAGAGCCACAGCAGCTTTCACGCTCCACGGTAGACTGCCCATCACGTAGTTGTGCGTGCCAACCACCAGCTTGGCGTCAATGTAGTTTGGATCGAGTTCCAGCACGCGTTCGTGATCGTGACGCGCACCTACGGCATTGCGCAGCGCCGAAAACCAAGCCCTCTCGACCAACGCGGTATAGAGGGAGAATTGAGCCCGCGTGACGCCGCGGGCATAGAGTGCGTCCACATTATTGGGAGCGGCTTTGAGCTCCTGCTCTTCGAGGTTTTCCGCGCGCTCGACTAACTGTTTAATTTGCTCCTCCACCTTGGGGTCGGCCGACCGGTGCGCCTGCCCGATAAAGCTGTCATTGGCGTACTCGCCGGTATTCATCGCTCCCATGCGATAGAGCTCGCGCATCAGGACCGCAGATAGCAGGTGATTCACGGCCGAGGGGTCGTCGGGGTGGCGATCCAGCACCTTTTGAAACTCCTGAATCGCGCGATCATAGTCCATGTTGTAGAAATGATCGAAGGCCGTATCGAGCAGAGGATCATGGGCTGTTGAGACGACGGCTATGGATGAGAGAATTGACGCGCCGGTTCCGGGAACTGCACGCGTTTCAGTGCGGGCTTGACGGGACAGCGAGCAGAGGCCAGCGATCAAGAATATTGTGCAGCAAAGCAGGCGTGGCGCGAATGTCCGACTCAACAGCATCCCCAAGGTTCTAGCCTTGACTCTCAGTTTAACTGAAGTTTGAGATAGCAGAGCGTGCGAAACGAAGTTCTTCACGGAAATGAAAGATGAACCCATGGTGTTATGGGATACATGCAAGAATTCGATCGTGGAATACGCAACCCGGATCCTATAATTTTGTGGAATAAGAAAAACAGCGAGATGACATGGGTAACTGAGACATCTTTACGCGAGCTTGCGAGTAATAATTGCGCGGAATTCTCGCTGATGACGCCGGGCTGAGTCTGCAAGTGTCTGAGTTGAAAACCGCTTAGTCATGTAGTCCTTTTGGCTGTTAATTTGCGTTATTCAGGGCAACGTCCCGAAGAGCTTTCTCGTTATGACTGAAGTGGTTCACGATGCACCGCAGGAATTTTGGAGTCCACCGAGTGTCGTTGGTCCTCCGTCGCAGGCTGCACTCCCCCATGTCGCCTGCGACGGGATGGCGGATGCGTGTTCCAATTGTGACAGCGAGTTCATGATTGGCGCGAGATTTTGCCATACCTGCGGGCTACGCCGCGCGGTATTGACCACCTCCCCCGTTTTGGTCAAAACCGACGCGGAAGTCATCGCTGGTCTTTGGGCCAAGAACGTCGCCTGGGTAAAAACCGGGGTCAGTTGGGCTGTCGACACCTGGCACGAAATCCCCTTCCCCGATTGGCTACATTATTTGCACTTCCATGAGATCAAGCGCTGGGTAGGCCTGCCTACCGCAGCGCTGATCGCTTTCTTCATTGGCTTAGGCTGCGTGGTGGGAGCCATTGGGGTGAGCCTTTTTTATAAAGCATCCAATTTGGCAGAATTTCAGGCGATCCAGATGTGGCGGATTGAATGGCTGCTGGCTGCAACTGCTTCCTTTGTCGCCGGAATCCTACTGAAGAGACCTTCCGACAACTAATCGCAGTTTACGATTCGCTTCCTGAACCTGCCGCTCGGCGCTGCTGATTCATGCGGTAGAGATGGTGCACTGGTCCGGTTCCTCGACCCAAGGGATGTCCGGCTGCAATCGCGGCGGTCACATAGGTCTTGGCAAGAAGGGCGGCTTCCGCCAAGCCACGGTCCAGAGCAAGGTGGCAGGCCATGGCAGTAGCAAAGGCGCAACCCGTTCCGTGGGTGGAATTCGAGCGCTGGCGCTCGGCCCGAAAGACTTCCTGCTCAATGCCGCGTTTAGTGGTGAAGCTGAGGAGGTCGATGGCTTTCTCCAAATGCCCCCCGGTGACAACTACCGCCGGCGCACCCATCTCATGGAGTTTTGCAGCCGCCGCTCGCATTTCGTCCAGATCGGTAACTTTTAGCCCAGTGAGAACGGCAGCTTCATTCACGTTCGGGGTGAGTACGGCGGATAACGGGATCAATTTTTCGATGAGCAGCTTGGTCCCGGGACGATCCAACAGGTCGGCTCCGGACGAGGACTTAAGTATGGGGTCGAGGACTATATTGGGTAATTTCGACTTGCCTTTACGCTCAGCGAGGAAGTCGGCCACCGCCAGGACCACCTTCCCCGTCCCCAACATCCCGATATGGACAGCTGCAATGGAAATATCCGCAGCCAGTTCCTCCAGAGTTTGGGTGATTAGACCGGGGTCGACGGGCTCTACCCGACGAACGCCGCTGGTCGATTGGACAGTGATGGCCGTAATGCACGCAACCCCGTAGCACCCGTGAGCGGCGATGGTCTTGACGTCCGCAGTCACACCAGCCCCCGAGGAGGGGTCAAAACCCGCGATGGTCAATACGACTGGAGGGGTTTCAGCCATTGCATTTCCGCACCAGTATCCTCCAACGAACGAAAAAAATAATAACTGGCCCTAGCAACCTTGTACCTAAAATGCTGTCAATAAACAACTTATAAAGGAAACATCCCTAACTAACTGAATCTATTGGAGATGAAAATAGTTCCGGGCGTGCGGGTTCTCGCGGAGTTACTTTTATGCAAACAGTTAACCCTATTGTTTTGATAGACATCATGTACCTTCCTTATGATTAACAAGAAGTTACGTAAGATATCGATTACTACGAGATCACTATAGGTCACGTACTTTCGAGTTGACAAGAGCTAATCGGCGCACTACGATTTACAAACCGTTAACGAGAAAACCTAGCTAGGACGACTTTTTGAGTATGCGAGGAGAACTGAATGCGAAGACGTATAGCTCATGGACTGATGATCGGTATAATGATCATCGGCCTGCGAGCGGCTCAGGGCCCGAACAACTCGGAGGCCAGTTCCGCGCCGACTAGCCCACCGCAAACCAAGCCCGAAATCCGCAAGCAGGTCGGTAAGGGTCAACCGTATCAAGTTGGGACCGCTTCTTGGTATGGAGAGTATTTCGAAGGTAAGCCTACTGCCAGCGGCGAAGATTATGACATGTACGACATGACCGCCGCCCACCCAACGCTTCCCCTTGGGAGCTACGTGCGGGTCACCAACCTGCACAACGGTAAGGCGGTGGTGGTGAAGGTCAACGACCGGGGTCCGATCGTGCCTGGCCGGATTATCGACCTGTCCTATGGAGCTGCCCAAGCTCTGCAGTTCGAACACAAAGGGCTGCAACGGGTTCGTTTGGATCTCGTAAAACCCCGGACACAACACCGGCAGATCTACGAAACCGTGGCCTACAACCACCCCTTGGCGGAAATCCGCTGAACCCTTTACACTGCTAGGGATGCAGGCAACTCTGCCCCACCTCGTCCCTGGCAGCCGTTCAAACCCAAACAATTCGCGAAGCATCGACCCTCGGCAAAGGCTGATCGTTGCCCTCGACGTATCCACGGCGGCGGCCGCACAAAAAATCGTGGCCGCGGTCGGGGATTCGGCACTGACTTATAAAGTTGGCATGCAGCTGTATACCGCCGAAGGTCCGCAGCTGGTCCGGGATTTGGTGTCTTCTGGACGCCGCGTCTTTCTCGACCTGAAATATCACGATATTCCGAATACTGTGGCGTCTGCAGTACATGAAGCGGCGCAGCTGGGTGTGAGCATGCTGACGGTTCACGCCTCCGGCGGCGCCAAGATGCTGCGGGCTGCGGTGGACGCCGCGCAAGCCGTAAATCCCTCCTTGATTGTGCTCGGTGTCACCGTGCTCACCAGCATGGACGAAAACGATCTGGAAAGAATCGGTGTTCCAGGAACGGTCACCGACGAAGTGCTGCGGCTGGCAAGACTCGCGCTGGAGAGTGGATGCCAGGGGATTGTCACATCCGCTCGCGAGGCTTCGAAGCTGCGCGCGAAATTGGGAGATCAGTTCGCCCTCGTGACTCCCGGCGTGCGGCCCGCGGGTTCCGGCCACGAAGATCAGGTCCGCGTTGTCACCCCAGCGGAAGCGATTGCTGCTGGGGCAAGCCACATCGTGGTGGGACGACCTATCACCGGAGCCGCCGATCCGGCAGCGGCAGCGCGTGCAATTCTCGCCGAGATTGATTCCTAGCCGCATGACGATCCTGGTCACCGGTAGCAGCGGTCACTTAGGCGAAGCACTGGTTCGCACGCTAAGGGACACCAACCGCGAAATCGTCAGCCTCGACATTGTCCCTTCGGAATTCACCGAGGAAGTTGGGTCGATCGTCGACCGGAATTTCGTTAAGCGCTGTATGAAGGACGCCAACACAGTCCTCCACACCGCGACCCTGCACAAGCCCCACGTCATCACGCACAGTCGGCAGAGCTTCATCGACACCAACATCACGGGCACGCTCAATCTGCTGGAAGAGGCCGTGCTGGCCGGGGTCCGCTCTTTCGTCTTCACAAGCACGACCAGCGCCTTCGGCAGCGCACTTACTCCTCCCGATGGAAGCCCCGCAGCCTGGGTGACTGAGAACGTCCCGCCCGTTCCCCGCAACATTTATGGCGTAACCAAAACAGCGGCCGAGGAACTTTGTGAACTCTTCCACCGCAAGCTTCGACTGAACTGCTTGATCTTGAGAACCTCACGCTTTTTCCCCGAAGAGGATGACCGCAAAGAAACGCGGGAAACGTACGACGATGCCAACGTCAAGGCAAACGAATTCCTCTACCGGCGCGTCGATCTTGAAGATGTGGTGAGCGCTCACCTGCTCGCGATCGAGAAAGCTCCGGTCATCCGTTTCGGCCGCTACATTGTTAGCGCGACTACGCCGTTTACGCGGAACGATCTGCCCGAGTTGCGTTCCGACGCGCCCGCGGTGGTCCGGCGCAGGATTCCAGAATACGAGGCCGAATATGCCCGTCGCGGGTGGAGGATGTTTCCCGGCATCGACCGCGTGTATGTGAATGAACGCGCCCGGAACGATCTGGGCTGGAAGCCGCGATACGACTTTAGATACGTTCTCGATAAACTGAAGGCTGGCGCCGATCCGCGCAGTCCCCTGGCGCGAAAAGTGGGATCCAAAGGCTATCACTCGGAAACATTTGCGGAAGGACCGTTCCCCGTCGAATGAGTTCTTTAGCTTGACACCTGCCGATTATTGCGCCGAATTCGATATTGTCTTGCGTAAGTCTTCTGCCGATCCCTGCAAAAGATTCCTCAGCACAGCTACCTCGGCGGCAATTCCAGTACGTAGGGCCGGATCTACATCTGGCGCGAACAAAGGTGAGTGATTCGACGGCAGCATCGCTCCGGAAGCTTTGGCTTGTGCGAACTTCTGCGGGTCAGCGCCACCCAGGCTGAAGTAGAAGCCCGGAATGCCCTGCGCGGTGAAAAAGGAGAAGTCCTCCGAAGGAGTGATCGGTTCCTCGATCACAACGTTGTCCTTACCCAGCGCCGAGTCGAGCACGCTCCGCATCCGCTGTGCCAGCGCGGGATCGTTGTATACCAAGTCCGTACCTTCATTGTGATCGATCAGCGGTGGCCGCGGCGAATTTCCCGCTTCTGCCTCGGCGTTCGTAATGCGCGAAATTGCCGCCAGCACTTGCTTCCGCACTTCCGCGTTCCTGGTGCGCACTGTTAATCCCAGCTCCGCCTGATCCGGAATAATGTTGTTCTTGGTTCCAGCCTGAATGTAACCCACCGTCACCACCGCCATTTCAGCGGGCTTCACTTCCCGCGACGTAATGGTTTGCAAAGCCAAAATAGTGCGCGCTGCGATCACGATGGGATCGATCGCAGTCTGCGGCGCCGATCCGTGCCCACCTTTGCCGTAAATTGTGATCCGCAGTGAATCTGCATTCGTGTTGTAAACTCCGGGCGTAATTCCCACCATTCCAGCAGGAAGAGTGTTGCCCACGTGCATCGCCACAGCCACGTCAGGCTTGGGAAAGCGCGTCAACAACCCGTCTGCAAGCATCGCCTTCGCGCCTCCGATCGTTTCTTCCGCCGGTTGCCCAATCAGCATGAGAGTGCCATGCCAGGTATCCTTGCTGTGGGCCATGATCGCGGCCGTACCTACAATCGCCGCCATGTGCAGATCGTGTCCGCAAGCATGCATGACCGGGACATCGCGGCCGGCATCATCTTTGGCGCGAACCTTGCTTGCATAGGGAAGGCCGGTCTTCTCTTCGACGGGCAGTGCATCGAGTTCGGTTCGAAGCATCACCGTCGGGCCCGCCCCGTTCCTCAGGATGGCGACAATCCCCGTTCCCCCGACGTGCTCCGTCACTTCATAGCCGAGGATACGCAAACGACCGGCAAGCTTAGCGGCGGTTTGGGTTTCGTGACCGGAAAGTTCCGGATTCTCATGCAAATCCAGATAGAAAGCGTGGGCCTCGGGATAAACCTTTTCCACTTCCTTCGATGCCGAGTTTTGAGCCTGAGAGGAAACCACTAGAGACACTAAAACGAAAAGACTCGCCAGTTTCATGGTGCACGGATGATAGCGCATGAATCCTATCGAGCGGTAGCGCGCCCGCAGAGGACCTTGTGCCAGCGCTCAGATTCGTGCCTCGGTTCCAAATCCGACAAAGCCCTAAACTTTCATTCCTCAATTCGCATTTTTCCTCGATGCGACCGGGTGTACAATCACCGTAGAAAGCACTGGTAAGCGCCGCTTCGTTGTAGGCCCGAGGTGCTAATGAACGTCCACATCAGTTACCGGCTTCATAAAACTCCCGCCGTAGAAAAAGATATCCAACATCAGATTGAAAAACTGCGGAAACGGCTTCAGGTGTTCCGTCCGGAACTCATCCATCTCAAAGGCATGGTGGAGGAGGTCTCTGCTCGCGAAGGGACGAGCGTGTCGCTGAATTTGCGCCTGCCCTCGGGACAGATGGCCGCCCAAAGCAAAGCTTCGACCGCCGAAGCCGCGGTAAAGAGCGCCTTCGAAGATTTACTGCAACAGGTGAACAAACATAAGCAACAGCTCCGTTCCACCCACAAATGGACGCGTCGGGGAAAGGACGCTTCGGCGCGCCGCAATCTTTCTGTGCCCTTCGAGGAAACTCTGGCCGTGGTATTTCCCGCGACGGTCTCGGCCGAAGATGTCCGTTCTTATGTCAACGTGAATCTTTCACGCCTGGAGCGGTTTGTGGAGCGCGAGATCTATTTCCGCGAGACCGCCGATCAGGTTGCTCGGGATTCGATCAGCAAAGACGAGGTGATCGACGAAACGATCGCGGCGGCGCTCGGAGGTGACGGCGACAAACCCGGACGTGAAAAACCTGAGCGACTGGCTTTGGAGCCCTGGCTCTACCGACTGGCCCTGGATGCGCTCGACGAACTCTCCCGCCCGGAGGGTACGAACGGCGGCGCCATTCGCCTGGAAGAATCTGCCCGGCCGCCCAACGTCAAGGCAAGTGATGAGCCCGAACTGCAATTCCACCAGCCCGATGAAGCGATTACTGAGGAGACCATCATCGCGGACGATCGCGTGGCGACGCCCGAGCAGATCGTTGGTTCCGACGAGATGATGCGCTTGATCGCAGCCGCCCTGCGTGATGTGGCTTCGAACCATCGTGAGGCTTTCATTTTGCACGCCATCGAAGGCTTCGGTATCGACGAAATCTCCGCTATCACCGGCATCCCGCCGGACCGCGTATTGCACTCGATTTCTGCCGCGCGCGACCACCTGCGCAAATCACCCCAGTTTGTCGGCCAATTCAAGGGGCGGTTCGCGCCCACGGGGACCGCGTAGATCCAATTCATTTGGAAAGGAAGTGGGACAGCGAATGATTACCCGCGAACAAATTCAGGAACTAGCGCAATTTGAAGATCAGGGAGCCTGCGCTCTAAGTTTCTACTTTCAGCCCACGGCGCCACGCAATAAAGCTCACAAGGAAGAAACAATTTTAACGAAGGATCTCGCGCGAGAGGCGTTGCGCCGGGTGCAGAGCAAGAGCAAGAACAAAGACGAGAAAGAAAAGTCCGAATCGGTTCGAGCCGATATTGACCGCATCCTACGTTTGTCGCAGGATCTGCGGAGCAATGGCACGCATGCCAAGGCGGTCTTCGCCTGTGCCGCACAGGACTTTTGGCGCGAGTATGATCTTCCGCCACAGCTCGACGGCACGCAACTTCTGGTGAACCGTCACTTCCACCTGAAGCCTCTGGCCCACCTGCTGGGAGCATTCCCCAGCCTGGGGGTTGTGCTGCTTGATCGCCAGCGGGCGCGCTTGTTCGATCTGCGTCTTGGCGAGTTGAACGAACAACTGGATTTTTTCCATCCCCTTCCCCGGCGTGGCCGCGGCGACGGCTTTGCTGGGTATGACGGAGGCCACGCCGAGCGCCGTGTCGCCGACGAAGCTCGCCATCATTTCAAAAATATCGCGGAGGTCCTGAAGAACGCACTGGAAAAACATGTCTTCGAAAGGTGGATCCTGGGTTGCCAGGATTCTCACTGGTCACAATTTCAGCCGCTCTTGCATTCCGACGTCGCGCAGCGGTTACTGGGCCGCTTTTCCGCCGAAGTCACTCGTGTGGGCCGCGATGAAATCCGGTCGCAAGCCGAAAATATCTTTGCCAGCTGGCAGAAGAAGCGCTGCACCGAAGTGGTTCGCGAAACCATCAGCCAGGCTCGCAGCAACGGTCGCGGCGTCACTGGATTGCGGCGTGTGCTGCGCTCCCTGGAGTTGGGCGAGGTACAAACCCTGCTGATTGGAGACCACTATGTTGCTCAAGCCGTAGAGTGCACTGGCTGCGGCCATCTCGACGCTCACCTTGTGAGTTCCTGTCCAATCTGCGGCCGAGAAACTCGTGAGCTCGTCGATGTGGCCGAAGCGATCCTGCCGTGGGTGATCCGCCACGATGTGGAAATGTTCTATGTGAAGGACGACCCCGAGCTCGACGCTGTGGGTAACATTGCAGCTCTCTTGCGCTTCCGCTCCACGCAAAGCAATAAGGTGCATTCGATCGCCGAGGCCGGAGACAAGCTGTCCTTGGGACGCCAAGCTGGGCGAGTAGGCCGTTACCGTGGACTAGCCAGCGGTTGATTTTGTTAGATCATTAAACATAAAGGCACCCCATCCCTGTCTCGATGTGTCGACAAGGTGGTGGTTTTTTGATTCAGAAGTCCGGCTTTGGACTACAGGGATGCGCCGCCGCGTGATATGCTTCCCGCTTTCATATAAGCAGGAGGACCATGCCATTCTCTCGCCGCGATTTTGTTAAGACCTCAGTTCTGGGAACAGTAGCCGCCGGAATAGGGACACCCGCCAAAGGTGCAAACGCCGAGCCAAATGCTGCTTCGCAGCAACAGAATGCTCAAGCGGGATCGTACAAGCGACCCATCATCGTTTGTGCGAATAACGGATATGCATACCTTGAGGGTGCCTTCGCTTTCCTGAAAAGCGGTGGTGACACACTCGACGCGGCTCTCAAGGTAGTGAAAGGTCCGGAAGACGATCCCAACTGCGATACCGTCGGCCTCGGCGGTATTCCGAACGAAGAAGGCGTAGTTGAGCTCGACGCCTGCTGCATGCACGGACCCACGCGGCGCGCCGGCTCAGTAGGCGGCGTGCGCAACATCAAGAACGTATCGCTGGTGTCGAAGGCTGTGATGGAGCACACCGGACACGTGATGCTGGTGGGCGAAGGAGCCGAACGTTTTGCGGTGGCGGTGGGCTTTCCCCGTGAAAATCTGCTAACCGAACGCTCCCGCAAGATCTGGTTGTTGTGGAAGGAATTCCACTCTACGGATGATTGGTGGGGTCCAGGCCTCGACGATCCGCACTGGCAGCCGCCCGCCAGTCAGAACAAGCCACAGTCCGAATTGTGGCGAGAGAAAATCGAGAACTTGCAGGCACGGGCTGCCGATCTTGGCATTGAACCGGAACAGCAATGGGCCGCCGTGCGCAAAGTTTTGTTTCCGCCGACTGGCACTATCCACTGCTCTGCCCTCAACCAAAAAGGCGAGATTTCCGGCTGCACCACGACCAGCGGCTTGGCCTTCAAACTTCCCGGACGCCTTGGCGATTCGCCCATCATCGGTGCGGGGTGCTATACCGATCAAGATGTGGGCTCCGCCGGCGCGACCGGTAGTGGCGAAGAAAACATCAAGGTCTCCGGCGCACACACGATCGTCGAGAACATGCGTCGCGGCATGTCGCCCCACGAAGCGGGAATGGAGGCGCTCAAGCGCATCGTCCGCAACTATGACGGCGACATGAACAAGCTACGCTTTCTCGACATGACCTATTACATTCTGCGTAAGGACGGCGCTTACGCCGGCGTATCCCTATGGGAAGGATATTCGAAAGGTCATCCGCACAAGATTGCCATCCACGACGGCAACCCGCGAGCGGAAGCGACGGTAAGCCTGTTCAAGGGATATTCGCAGGAGTTCCCACCGTTCCCTGACATTCCCGAGGATCTGAAGAAGGGTTCGGAATATCTGGAATAGCGAGACCTATGCGAACCTCACCTTTACATCCGGCCCTTTCTCCAGGTGAATGCTTTCGATGAACCGCACTTTGCCGGTCTGATGGGTGAGGATCACCGAAGACGTCCGCGTACCTTCGCCGAAGAAGCGGACGCCTTTGAGCAACGCGCCGTCAGTAACTCCGGTGGCGGCAAAGATGAGTTGCTTGCCGGGAGCAAGATCCTCGGCCTCGTAAATACGGTTCTTGTCTTTAATTCCCATGCGAGCCAAGCGCTCTTCCTGATCGGGCTTTACCACCAATCGGCCCAGCATGTATCCGTTGAGGCAGCGAATCGCGGCGGCGGTAATTACTCCTTCGGGCGCGCCGCCCGAGCCCATGACCGCGTGCACGCCCGTTCCGATTACGGCCGCGGCAATGCCCGCCGAGAGGTCGCCATCGCCAATCAGACGAATGCGGGCACCCGCGACGCGTATGTCAGAGATCAGTTTCTCGTGGCGCGGACGATCGAGCACAATCACCACCAGGTCTTCCACATCGCGCTCTAATCGTTTCGCAATATTCTTCAGATTGTCGGCTACCGGGGCATCGAGTTCGACCGCATTCTTGCAGGAGGGCCCGACCACAATCTTTTCCATATAACAGTCGGGAGCGTTGAGCAGGCCTCCGCGTTCCGAAGCCGCGAGTACGGTAATCGATCCGGGCGCCCCGGTGGCGCATAGATTTGTTCCCTCGAGCGGATCGACGGCGATATCGACCTCAGGCACCTCCCGGCCGTCGGGAAATTCGGCGCCCACTTTTTCCCCGATATAGAGCATGGGGGCTTCGTCGCGCTCGCCCTCGCCAATGACGATCGTGCCGCGCATCGGAATGCAGTCCATGGATTGCCGCATCGCCTCGGTTGCCACCTCGTCGGACAGCTTCCGTTCGCCCTGCCCCATGGTGCGGGCCGATGCGATGGCGGCCACTTCAACGACGCGCAGGAATCGCGACGCGAGATCACTTTCAATGTTCTGCCCGAAACTCCGGGCCTTATTTTCTGGTCGAGTTTGCGTAACCACAGGAGCCTCCCAAGAGCCATGACTGCCATGGCCACCCATAACGGCACCGCGCATAATGCTCCATCAGAGAAGCCCCCGTCAAGAAGAACAATGTTGTAGGACAGGCGGGATCAAGCCGGGCCATTTTCCAATGTCGCATCCGGACCGAGGACAGGGCTCCCGATGTATGGGAGGGCACAAGCAGACTAAGAGCGAAGAAAATACTTACCGTGATCTAAATGCACGCTAGGGACCGTAATCCTCCCATGGTATTCTCTTACCCCTGAATCGGAACCAGCCCATGCCGGAACCTCGCCCGTTGACCTTGCTCTGCATCACGACCTACGAAAAAGGTCAGGAGTTTATGCGCGAGTGCAAGCGCGCGGGCTGTCGTGTCTTTCTGTTGACCGCGGAGAAGCTCCGTGATGCCGATTGGCCTCGCGAAAGCCTGGAAGACATCTTCCATCTTCCTGCCGAACTTCCACTCGCGGATATTGTTAAGGCAGTCACGCACCTGGCCCGGACCCAGAAAATCGATCGTATCGTGGCGCTCGATGAGTACGATATGGAGACAGCTTCCACTCTGCGCGAACACCTGCGCGTGCCCGGCATGGGGCTGACAACCATGCGCTATTTCCGCGACAAGCTGGCCATGCGCATGCGCGCGCTGGACCGCGGCGTGCGCGTTCCGGATTTCGTTCCCGTTTTCCATCACGAAGACATTCGTTACTATCTCGATCATGTCTCGGGCCCGTGGGTGCTGAAGCCACGACAGGAAGCTTCGGCAATCGGGATCAAGAAGATTTACGTAGCAGACGAACTCTGGTCGATTCTCGAACAATTGGGAGAAAAGCAGTCAGGCTATCTGCTGGAGAAATTTGTTCCCGGCGACGTCTACCACGTAGATTCGGTCGCCTCCGAGAATGAGGTTGTCTTCGCAAACGTGAGCAAGTACGGCAAGCCTCCTATGAATGTTGCTCAGGGAGGCGGAGTTTTCACCACCTTCACGGTACCCCGCGGAGGCGAGGCCGATACCGGCTTGCGCCAGATCAACCACGATTTGATTGCTGCGCTCGGACTCGTGCGCGGTGTGGCCCATGCCGAATTCATTCAGGCGCATGCAGACGGGCATTTCTACTTTCTCGAGTGCGCCGCGCGTGTGGGCGGAGCTTACATCAACGAGATGGTCGAGGCAGCTACGGGAATCAATCTCTGGCGGGAATGGGCGCGTATCGAGATCGCCGGAGGGGACGATACCTACCATCTTCCACCTGCCCGGGAGGAGTATGCGGGCGTGATTCTTTCGCTCGCTCGGCAGGATGATCCGGACACTTCGGGCTACAACGATCCCGAGGTGTTCTTGCGAATCAAGAGGCACCATCATGCGGGATTAATTCTGCGGTCGACTGATCCGCAGCGCGTACCGGCGTTGTTGGAAAGCTACGCTGAGAGATTCGCCCAGGAGTTTCTCGCGGTCGAACCGCCGCGGGAGAAGCCAACGGCGTGACGTCTAGTTCAATCGTTCAGAACGCGTCGATCCCCGTTATGCTCTGCCCGATGATTAGCGAATGCACGTCGTGCGTGCCCTCATACGTTTTCACTGATTCCAGGTTCATCATGTGCCGCATGATGGGGTAGTCGTCGGCGACGCCGTTGGCGCCGAGAATATCGCGCGCCATTCGGGCACACTCCAGGGCCATCCATACGTTGTTCCGCTTTGCCATCGAGATGTGCTGGTGCTCTACTTTGCCTGCGTCTTTCAAACGTCCCACCTGCAGCACGAGCAGTTGAGCTTTCGTGATCTCGCTGATCATCCACGTAAGTTTGTCTTGTACAAGCTGATGCGAGGCGATGGGCTGGTCGCGCCACTGCTTGCGCAGAATCGCATATTGCAGCGCGCAGTCGTAGCAGGACATGGCTGCGCCGATCGCGCCCCAAGCGATCCCGTAGCGAGCCTGGTTCAAGCACATCAGAGGAGATTTCAGTCCGTCGCTTTTCGGCAGGAGATTGGACTCGGGGATATGCACATCCTGTAGAGACAATCCTGAAGTAACCGAAGCGCGCAGCGACCACTTGCCGTGAACATCGTCGGCCGAGAAGCCGGGTCGGTCGGTTTCAACCAGAAAACCACGAATCCGGTTGTGCTCGTTCTCCACCTTGGCCCAGATGATGGCGACGTCAGCAATAGTACCGGAGGTAATCCACATCTTCTCGCCGTTGAGAATATATTCGTTCCCGACCTTGCGCGCCCGCGTCAGCATGCCGCCGGGATTCGAACCGAAGCCGGGCTCGGTCAATCCAAAGCAGCCGAGTTTCTCTCCTTTCTGCATGGGCGGAAGCCAGGTCTGCTTCTGTTCCTCGCTGCCAAATTCATAGATGGGATACATGCAAAGCCCCGACTGCACGCTGACAAAGCTACGCACGCCGGAGTCGCCACGTTCGAGCTCCTGAGTCATCAGTCCGTACTCGACATTGCCCATGCCCGCGCAGCCATAGCCTTGCAGCGACGCCCCAAAGAACCCGAGATCAGCCATAGGCTTGACCAGTTCACGCGGAAAGCGGCCGGCTCGGTTGCACTCTTCAATGATGGGGACAAGATTCTCCTCGATAAACTGGCGCGTAGTATCTCGAACCAGGCGCTCCTCTTCGGTAAGCAATGAATCAAACTGGATAAAATCGACACCACGAAATTTGATGGCAGACATGATGATCTCCGTGACTGAATGGATCTCTAGTCGGGACTACCGGCACAGCCAGAGGTTTGCCACCCCAGAATCCGCGTGCGCAGAAGGGCAAACATAAGACGGTAGCAGGCAGCGGGGAGAGAGGTCAACGCGGACCGGGAGGACAACCAGCACGCCCTTACTGTAAAATTAAGAGCGACGGAAGAGGACCAAGACGCAGTCGCAGAGTCTTCCTCAGTGGATTGCCGGGTTTCCGGGCTCACGATTTCTGAAACATCCCATCCACAAGCATTCGCACGCAGCTAAGGCGGATCGAACTGCGTAATTGAGATTAGGAGAAACGCATCATGGCAGTTGGAGCGAAGATCGCAAAAACAGCAGATCGTAAGAAAGTGATGGACACCAGCAAGAGCACGGATTGCCCGAAGTGCGGCAAATCGACGCGCATCGTCAAACGCATGAAGGATCGGGAACGCGGCGTGCCGGGGGGGATTTACATTTCCTGTTCCGCCTGCGAGTTTTTCGAGAAGCTGTAAGGGTAGATCGTATCGAGCGGCCGGAGCGATGGGGATCGGATTCCCTGCTCCGGTCTTTTCTTTGGCTGCGGAAAAACGGGCACCCGAACACCAGTACACGCTATACCGCTACAGTAACGGACGTCTCCGTCCGGGTTACCGGACGGTACAATGTATCGCGCTCGATGGGTTCCCGCCCCGCAGCGCGGATCAGGCGTTCCAGTTCTTCGCGGCGCATACCCTGCGGCGTAGTCGCCCCCGCGTCGTGGTAAATCTTCTCTTCGATCACCGTACCATCCATATCGTCGGCGCCAAATCGCAACGAGATCTGCGCAATCTTTGCCGTCATCATCTGCCAATACGACTTGATGTGAGGAAAGTTGTCGAGCACCAAGCGGCTTACCGCGACCTGCTTGATGTCGAGCATGCCCGTGGTTTTCGGCAGATGCTGCAATGGCGTGTTATCGGGGTGGAACGCCAGTGGAATAAAAGTTTGAAAACCACCGGTTTCGTCCTGCAGGGCTCGTAGTTTAACCAGATGGTCCACACGGTCCTCATTGTTTTCGACGTGGCCGTAGAGCATGGTCGCGTTCGACTTCAGTCCGATCTGGTGGGCGAGTCTGGCGGTATCAAGCCACTGATCACCATCGATCTTGTGATCGCAGATGATGTGACGAATCCGGTCGGCAAAGATTTCCGCGCCGCCGCCGGGAAGCGAGTCCACGCCGGATGCTTTCAGTTGTTCCAGAGTTTCGCGAATGGAAAGCTTGGCGCGCTTCGACAGGTACGCAACCTCGACCATCGTGAAAGCTTTCAGGTGAACCTGCGGGAAGCGCTGCTTTAATCCCGAACAGAGGTCAAGAAAATACTGAAAGGGCAAATCGGGATGCAAGCCTCCGACAATATGAAATTCGGTGACCGCCTCACTATATCCGGAGGCTGCTGTTTCGAAAGCCTCCTCAAGCGCCATTGTGTAGGCCCCGGGCGCATCTTTCTTGCGGCCGAAGGCACAGAGGCGGCACGCTGCGATACACACATTTGTGGGATTAATGTGGCGATTCACGTTGAAGTAGGTCTTGTCGCCATGCATGCGCTCGCGGACATGGTTAGCCATCCAGCCCACGGCTAGCACATCGCTAGTGCGGTAGAGTGCGAGTGCGTCGGCCGAATCGAGACGCTCGCCGGCCATCACTTTGGCATAAATCGGCTCCAGCCTGGGATCGTCAGTTTGAAATGGATGATACTGGCGCGAGGAAAGCATCCATTTGATGATATCGCAGGAGTGCGCCGGAAGTCACAAAAACAAGCGTTAATGGCCGGCGATGATCCTGTCACTTATCTTGTCGTACTCCGCTTCCGGGATGATGTGCCGCGCTACCAGCTCGTGCGCGTCCTTGAATGGCCGCTCTGCGATGATGCGGTCCGCTTCGTGATCGGTAAGACCTGGCAGGTTGAGCAGGCTTTCGCGGGACGCGTTGTTGATATTGATGGCCTTATCGCTGCTCATGCCTTCCTTAACGCCCTCGGCCACGGCCTTGGCATCACGCCTCATGGTTTCAGTGGCCTGAGCCGTGCGCTCGCGGATTTCGTCAGGGTTGTCTTTGTTGCTGGTACAGGCGGAGGCAGAAGCGAGCAGCAAGGCTAGTACGACGACATACACCGAGCAGAGATAGGAAGCTTTCATAAAGCTGAGATGCGCTGTCGCCGCTCGCGGTTGGTGGCAACCTTCCCTTCTCGTTGAATTTTGGCTTGTCGGCTTTCGAAGTTTATCTCCCATTCCAGCCGTCGTCTCTCCGTTCCCGACCAGACAGACGTACTCTTGCCGTTCTTCAAGTCCTGTACAATTTTCCTTCCCATGAAGTCGTTGACAAAAGTGTGTCGCACGGTGGCCGTTGCGATTGCGTTGGCCTTTTCGGCGCAAGCCGAACCGATCGCTCAACTCAAAGCCACCGACTACGTCAACGACTTCGCGCACGTTCTAGATCAGAACACAATCGCGCAGATGGATGAGATCTGCAGGCAGGTCGACGGAAAAGCACATGCACAGATCGCCGTGGTGACCATCAAGTCGTTGGATGGCTCCGATATCGAAAGTTATGCGGTGGATCTTTTTCATCAATGGGGGTTGGGCGGCAAGTCCACCAATCGTGGAGTGCTGATCCTCTACGCAATTAATGACCATCGTGCCCGCATTGAAGTGGGGTATGGGCTAGAGCCAATCCTGCCTGATGGAAAGGTGGGTGGATTTCAGCGGGAAGCGGTCCCACTCATGCGCGCAGGCGCCTACAGCCAGGCGCTGCTTCTGGTCACCGAACGCGTTGCCGGCGTCATTGCGCAGGACGCAGGAGTTCAGCTCACCACGCCGCAGCCAGCGCCGGCTCCAACAGAGCGGGGGCAGCCTTCCGGTGGAGGGATATCCGCCGGCGGTGTCGTCCTGCTGATTATCGTTATCCTGATCGTTCTGTTCACCCCACTCCGCAGCATTCTTTTCTGGATTCTCTTCTCTGGAATGTTCGGAGGAGGCGGCAGAGGTGGTGGCAGCTGGGGCGGTGGAGGATTCGGCGGTGGCGGCGGTTTTGGTGGATTTGGCGGTGGCAGTTCGGGTGGCGGCGGTGCTAGCAGCAGTTGGTAATCAGCGAGGAAGCAAATGGTTCCTGAAAAAAAGATTAGCGAGTTCGTAGGCCGGTTGCGTGAGGCCGGTGGGGCGAACTTGGAGAGTGTCATCCTGTTCGGATCGGCGGTGGCAGGAGATTTTCACCCCGAGTTCTCCAATGTGAATCTCTTCTGCGTGCTTCGCGACTGCTCGTTTTCCGCGCTGCAAGCATTCGCGCCCGCCGTGAAATGGTGGGACTCGCAGAAGCAGCCGCCTCCTCTGTTCATGACTCGGGACGAAATCGTGCGCTCTGTCGATGTATTTACGATCGAGCTAATCGACATGCAGCAGCACCACCGCGTTCTTTTTGGGGAAGACTTTCTGCAGACGCTGGCAATCCCGCCGAATCTGCATCGCGTGCAGGTGGAATATGAACTGAGGGAAAAGCTTGCCTTGCTGCGTCAGCATTTGCTTCTCGCTACGGGCAACGACTCGCGCATGTGGGACGTACTGACCCGATCGGTTTCCTCATTCGCCACGCTGTTCCGCCACGCGTTGATGGTGCTAGGGCACCATGCGCCAGTCGGGAAACGCGGGGCGGTTGAAGCGCTGGCTCAACAGGTTGGTTTTGATGCGTCCGGCTTTTTGCATGTGCTCGACGTCAGAGAGCGAAAAGCGGAGCGCAAGAAGCTCGATGTAGCCGACGTCTTCTCACGATATCTGACAGCCCTGGAGCAGGTAACGGCGGCTGTTGATAAAATGCTGGATTCCGGAAGCGGAAAATCTTCGTAGAGTCGATTCGCGCGTTTCAGGAGAACATCATGAGCAAGGGACTCATCGCGGTTGTGGTCGTGATCGCAGTTATTCTGTTGATTGTTCTACTCACTTTTGGCCAGTACGTTAGCGTGAAGAATACGCTGGTCAGCAAGAACGAGGCCGTAAAGGCAGCTTGGTCGCAGGTGGACATTGTGCTGCAGCGTCGTGCTGACCTGATTCCAAATCTGGTCGAGACGGTAAAAGGATACGCACAACAAGAGCAAACGGTTTTCGGCGACATCGCGAAAGCGCGTTCCGCGTTGCTTTCCGCGGGCTCGCCGCAAGAGAAAATTGCGGCGAACGGACAACTGGACGGAGCGCTCGGACGCTTGCTGCTGATTGTCGAGAACTATCCTCAATTGAAGTCCAATGAGAATTTCCTGCGTTTGCAGGATGAACTCGCCGGCACGGAGAATCGCATCGCGGTCGAGCGCAAGCGCTATAACGACACCCTGCGCGACTACAACACCTACGTGCAGCAGTTCCCCAACAGCTTTTTTGCCGGCATCGCAGGATTTAAGCCCAACGAAGCATACTTCGAGGCTTCAGAAGGATCGCGCGTAGCTCCCAAGGTAAACTTTTCAAGTCCAGCAACAACGGCGCCGCAAGCGACTCCTCAGCCTGCGCCTGTGCATTAGGAGTATCTCGAGTGAGATGAAGGCTGGGTCAGGCGGGCAGATCCCAGCCTTCGTCTTTCATCTTTCTGTTGGTCCACTGTTGGAGCTGTTCGAACAGCGCGGGATCGATGACCGCGAAGCGAAGGCCGACACGCCCTTCGTCCCCCATCCATACAATGCGAGCCTTGGCCCTAAAGACGTGCTCGGTATCGGGCAGCGGAAAACTGACTTCAAGCAGACCGGCGAAGCGCATCGGTTCTTTCAGACCGTCGAGTCCCATGCCGCCCGTGCTCAAATTCACGCCCTGGACGCAAGCTTCGTCTCCCTGCTGGTTTTTTAGCGTAACGTCCAGCTGAATACGGGCGCGGAAAAACTTCTGCTGATCGAGGCTGATGAACCCGAGAGGGTTCGTGCCATCTCCGGGCGCGACGCTGATGTTGTACTCCTTAAGTTTACGGCTAAGGGTTCGCCGCGAAATGCCCAGTTGGTCGGCAGCCTGTCCACGATGTCCGCCGCTTCTTTCGAGGGCGCGGATGATCATCTGCTCTTCCATGCTGGCGAGGTTCCCGATCGGCATGGACGCAGTCTGACGGAGCGCGGCCGGGTTGCCGGACATCGCATCTGCGATCTGAGAGGCTTGGATCTCGGGATGGTTGGCTTGCACAGCAACTCTTGCCACCAGGTTTCGCAATTCCCGAACGTTGCCCGGCCAAGAGTGGGAGAGCAATGCGGTGACAGCATCGGGCGCGAACGAACTATCCGGAGTTTTGAGTTTAAGAAAGTGCTCAGCCAGAGCCACGACATCTTCGGGGCGCTCACGCAGCGGCGGCACGCGGAGTTGAAACTGTCCCAGACGATGAAAGAGGTCTTGGCGAAAACGGCCGGCAGCGACTGCCGCTTCCAAATCCTGATTCGTGGCGGCAACGATGCGAACGTCGACTTTAATCTTGTTATGCCCGCCGAGTCGATAAAAGGGATATCCATCCAGCACGCGCAGCAACTTGACCTGCGTGTGCAGTTGCAGTTCTCCAATTTCATCGAGAAACAGCGTGCCCCGGTCCGCGAGTTCGAACAATCCGGGTTTGGAAACATCGGCGCCGGTGAACGCGCCCTTTTCATAGCCAAACAACTCGCTCTCCACCAAATTCTCAGGAAGCGCAGCACAGTTAATATCAACCCAAGGACGGCTGCGGCGATGCGAGGCTTTATGAATCGTACGCGCGATCAGTTCCTTGCCGACTCCAGTTTCTCCCGTAATCAGAACCGTCTCAGTGTGGCCGGCCACGCGATCCACCATGCGCATGAATCTATGCATCAGCGGACTGGCGAGAACAAAAGCCGAGCCGTCAATCTCGCGAGACTCGGTATGCGGCGCTTCTTGCTCTTGCCCTTCCGCTCGCGATTGTCCTTTGCCCGGATGCAACGGCTTGGCATTCTCTGAAGCCGGCAAGAACAGAGCGACCATGCCAGTCGCAACGGACCTCCCATCTCGGAGCAGCGTAACCGACAGATCTCCGCTCAACTCTTTTCCGGATTTGTCCTTATGCTGACACGGGCAGCGGTAAAAGCCTCCGCCTAAAACCGACGCCAGGATGATCTCCAAACTGCTCCCGGTTGACGCGAGAGTCGCCAGTGCGCTTCCGAGAATTTCCTGGGGAGTGCGGCCGAAAAGCGCCAATGCAGCCGCGTTACTTCCGGTGATTGTCCCCTTTAGATCGGTCAATAATACGGGTATTTCCGCGGCAAACTGGGAACTGGGGGCAACTGCGAGAGCCACTCCGAAAGCCTGGCCGTCGCCGGAGCCAGGCGCTTCCGGCGGTTGCTGCGAATTGAGCTTCAACCGTGACATCTTTGCGTTTGGACCTGATCTTGACACAGAGAACAACGGTTGCAGTAAGTATGCAGCCTGCACGCGTAACGAAAGTAATTGGTTACCTCGCCATGCGCCGTCGATCCATACCAAAACCGCGTTCACGCGACTAGCCAAAAAGCGCAATCAATCTCTGTAGCGTTACCACCGTAAGCTTCTTATCCCCCTTTTGTGACAATAGGATCGTGATGATCAGACCTCAACCGGAGGTTGCGTGGAGCAGCTCGTTCCAATGCAACGCGGGAGGTGTGTTTGCAGGGCACCGCAACGAACGATCTTATGTCCGCGAAGACAAAATTGTTTGTCGGAATTACCGCCTCACTCGGCCTAGCAGTGCTGTGCTCCGCAGTCTGGCACTGGCAGTCCGCCGATCTCACTCGCTTTCTCTGCTATCTGGCGGTCGCCGTCTTAGCCTCCGGCCTGAAGGTGCAATTGCCGGGCATCGACGGCACTATGTCCGTGAACTTTCTCTTCATCTTGCTCGGCGTGGTGGAGTTGACCCTGCCGGAAACGCTCGTGATCGGCTGCACGGCCAGCCTGGTGCAGAGCGTATGGCAGGCTCGAAAGAAGCTGGACCCAATCAAAGTAATTTTCAACGTCTTCGGCATGATGGCCAATGCCAGCGCGTTGTGCTACGTAACCTACCACCGGCTCGACGCGAGAATGGCGGCCAATAAGCCCGTACTGCTGATGGTGGCGGCCTTGGTTTTCTTCCTGGCAAACACTCTGCCAATTTCCGTGATCATCGCACTTACGGAAAATAAATCACCTCGCAAGATTTGGTCCGAATGTTACTTCTGGTCGTTCCCGTACTACATGGTTGGAGCCGCGGCCGTGGGACTGGTGGGAGTCATCAACCGGCGCGCGGGATGGCAAACGTCCCTGCTGGTTCTGCCGCTGATCTATTGGGTATACCGCTCCTATCGTCTCTATCTGGCCCGACTGGAGGCCGAGAAGGACCGCGTCGAAATCGAGAAGCGACACGTGGAGGAAATCGCATCGCTGAACATGCGTACCATCGAAGCCCTGGCGCTGGCTATCGAAGCCAAAGACCACACAACTCATACGCATCTGCAGCGCGTCCGCACCTATGCGGTAGAAATCGCCAAAGAAATCGGACTGTCGTCGGACGAAATCGAAGCCCTCCGCGCAGCCGCCCTTCTGCATGATATTGGCAAGCTTGCGGTTCCCGAACACATCATCAACAAGCCCGGCAGGCTCACTCCGGAAGAGTTCGAGAAGATGAAAGTTCATCCCTTGGTGGGCGCCGAAATTCTGGATCGTGTTGCCTTCCCCTACCCGGTGGCGCCCATCGTACGCTCCCACCATGAACGGTGGGACGGGACAGGATATCCCGCGGGCCTTGCCGGAGCCGAGATTCCAATCGGTGCTCGAATTCTCGCCGTGGTCGATTGCCTCGACGCTCTCGCCTCCGATCGCCAGTATCGCCCTGCGATGCCGCTCGATCAGGCCATGAACAAGGTCAAAGAACGGGCTGGCACGTGGTTTGATCCCACGATCGTGGCGCTTCTCGATAATCGTTATGTCGACCTGGAACGGATCGCGCAAACCCATGAGGCCGGCTTCATTCCGTCCGGATTCTCGAAAGGTCTCCGAGTAGAACGCGGCCTGGCTCCGGCCACCGGATTCGAGAGACAGGCCGAAAACACTCAATCCGAGTCTGATTTCCTTACCTCGATCGCATCCGCTCGCCAAGAGGCGCAAGCTATGTTCGAGCTGAGCCAGGATCTGGGAAACTCACTCAGCCTCAGCGAAACGCTCTCTGTGCTGTCCATGCGATTGCGCAAGCTGATTCATTACGATTCCATCGCCGTGTTTGTAAATCGCAATGGCTGGCTGTTACCGGAACTGGTAAGTGGTGAGAATTTTCGCGTCCTGTCGTCGTTGAAAATACGCATGGGCGAGGGCTTGTGCGGATGGGTTGCGGAAAACTGCAAACCGATCATAAATGGGAATCCACAAGTGGAAGCGGGATACAGCGCTGATCCCGAAAAATTTGCGGCCTTGTCGTCGGCGCTCGCTGTACCTCTGGAAGGGTTGAACGGCGTAGTGGGCGTGCTCGCCATGTATCACGCAAATCAGGATGCTTTCACGCCCGACGATTTGCGAATTCTGCTGGCTGTCGCCTCCAAAGTCGCTCTGTCAGTCGAGAATGCGCTGAAGTATCAGCAGGCTGAGAGTTCGGCTACCACGGATTTCCTGACTGGTCTGCCTAACGCTCGCTCACTGTTCGTCCATCTGGCGCAGGAAGTGGCCCGTTGCCGTCGCATGAAGACCTCACTCGCCGTCATGGTCTGTGACATTGATGGGCTCAAGAAAATCAACGACTCCTTCGGACATCTGGAGGGTGACAAGCTACTGCGCGAGTTCAGTATTCGACTGAAGGAAGCCTGCCGCGGATACGACTACGTGGCGCGCATGGGCGGCGACGAGTTTGTGGTCACCGCCCCCGGACTCACTCCGGAAGCCGCCGTCGAGAAGGCAAACCGCTTGAACGATGCCGCTATCGAAGCGGGGCGCCACACCTGCGGACGAGAGGTAACCACATTAAGCGTGGGTACGGCGTTTTGTCCGGAAGACGGCTATGACGTTGAGGCCCTCCTCGCGGAGGCCGACCGCCGCATGTACTCAGTAAAACAAAACCACTACGCTCAAACGGCCGTCGCCGCGCCCTCCCTGACACAAGGCGCTTCGGGAAAATAAATGCTGAAATCAAGAATTGCCGGGCACGCGCTCGCGCTGGTGGCCACCGTCCTGCTCGGAGGCTTTCTTTCCGCGACACTGGTAAGGCTGGCTCCCGGATTCGATGCGGATGAGCAACAACTCGATCCTCACCTGAGTGCCGAGAGCGTGCAGGCGTTACGTGCCGCGCGCCAACAGGATCACAACGTGTGGCGCTTCTACTTTTCCTACATGGATCGCGCGGCGCATGGCGACTTGGGCACTTCTCTCGCCTTGGCGCAGCCCGTACGAACTCTCTTGCGGGACCGCATTCCGCTCACACTTCGATTGCTGACCCTTGGGCTGGGTTTGGCATGGGTGGCGGCCTTGAGCCTCGCGCTGACCGCTGCCTGGTTGCGTATCTCCACTTACGACGCTCTCACCACGATGGTGAGCGGAACATTCTTGTGCATTCCTGCCGCTGTTCTGGCATTGTTCTCAGTCCTCTGGAATGTCCCAGGCTCATTGGCCATTGCCTTGATCGTGTTCCCACACATTTACCGCTATGCGCGAAATCTTCTGGCGAAATCCTATTCATTGCCCCACATCATCACGGCAAGAGCCAAGGGCTTGGGAGAAGCTCGCATTCTTTTCTGGCACGTCGTTCCTGCAGTAGCACCGCAACTGCTGGCGGTCGCCGGTGTTTCGGTCAGCATGGCGGTTGGGGCGGCGATTCCCGTTGAAGCCTTGTGCGGCCTCCCCGGCGTTGGACAACTCGCGTGGCAGGCTGCGATGGCACGCGATCTGCCACTGCTGGTCAACATCACGATCTTGGTGACACTGGTAACCTTGCTGGCTAATTCCGGAGCGGATGTAATCGGTCTTATGGTCCGGGGCCAGAAATCATGAATCTCTGGCGGAAGCTGGCGTGTGTCGCCTTGGCGGTAGTCGTGTGCGCGTCTCTCGCCGCGAACTTGCTGGCTCCCGCGGGGTATGAAAAGCAGTACCGCGAAGCTACGGATGCTCCGCCGTCCCACGCGCATTGGCTTGGAACGGATGACCTCGGCCGGGACCGCTTGGCGCGTGTACTCTACGGGACTCGCATTTCGCTCCTGATGGCGCCAGCGGCGGCGCTCCTTTCCACACTGATGGCGGCATTCATCGGAGGCCTCGCGGGATATCTGGGCGGGATCTGGGCGCGCTTGGCGATGGGAGTGACCGATCTCTTCTTATCGCTGCCTTGGTTGTTTTTGCTAATTACGGCGCGGGCATTCATGCCGCTGAATGTGGCTCCGCTGATCTCCGTAGTAGTGACTTTTCTATTGCTCGGATTATTGGGTTGGAGTACTGCTGCGCGAGTGTTGTGCGCGACTGCAGCATCGCTCAGCTCTGCAGATTTCGTCCGCCAGGCTCGCGCCGCAGGCGTTTCCAGGCTGAGGCTGTTCTGGATCCATGTGATGCCGAACTTAAAGCCAGTCCTGTACGCCCAGTTCTGGATCTCAATTCCAGTCTTCATCTTGAGTGAGGCAAATCTTGGCATTCTCGGACTCGGAGTGTCCGAGCCCATGCCTTCATGGGGAAGTCTTCTGAGGGAGTTGGAAGGCTTGGTCTCCATGAGAGAAGAGCCTTGGAAGTTTGTTCCGCTGGTTCTGCTGGTGGTGGTTGTGATGTCGTTTCAGCTTCTCCTTTCCAAGCACGAGGAATTGCCGGCGTGAAGCACGAGGAGAAAATGCGGAGAGAAATAGAAAAGAGAGGCAAAATTGGACTCGTGCTGGTCATCCTCTGCTTGGGATCTCTGCTGGGGCGCGCGCTGGCCCAAGGTGGTGGCGAACTCAGGTTTTGTATCCGGATGGAACCCAAGACATTTGATCCGCTGAAGGTGGAGGACGAAGCCTCGGCTTCAATCCGGTATTTGACGGGCGGCGTACTGGTCCGCGTGAATCGCCAGACGCAGGATCTCGAACCTGCGTTGGCACAATCCTGGAAGGTTTCAAAAGATGGGCGCCAGATCACGTTTCGCCTGCGGAGTGGCATTTCGTTCTCTGACGGCACTCCATTTTCTGCGGGAGACGTTGCCTACACGATTCAGCAATTGATGGACCCGGCTCTGCATTCGCCGACCGGGGACGCCTTCCGTTCGGGCACCGGAAACGTAGAAACCAAAGTGATTTCTCCGACGCAGATCTCCATAACCTTCCCCGCTCCCGTGGCGGGATTGGATCGTCTCTTCGATCAAGTCGCGATTCTTTCTGAACGCTCGCCGCGAAAAGAAGCAGCCGTGCTTGGACCCTTTATGTTGGCGGACTACAAACCCGGCGCCACGGTACTGTTAAAGCGGAATCCGAACTACTGGAAATCGGACGAGCAAGGACGCAAGCTGCCGTATCTGGATTCGATTCGCTTGGACATCCAGCCGAATCGCGACGTCGAGATGCTGCGCTTCAAGCGTGGAGAGTTGGACCTGATCAACTCACTCGACAGCGAGTACTTCGACAAACTGGAAGCAACTTCGCCGCAACTGGTGCACGATGCCGGCCCGTCGCTCGATAGCGAGCAACTTTGGTTCAACGAGGTTGCGAAGGCACCGATTCCAGCTTACAAAAAGAATTGGCTCCGTTCGGCCAACTTCCGGCGCGCCATTTCGGAAGCAATCAACCGAGAAGACTTGGGCCGAATAGTTTTCCACGGCCATGCTCAACCCGCGGCGGGACCGTTCTCCCCAGCGAATAGGTTCTGGTTCAACAGCAAGCTCAGACCGCAGTTCTATAGCCCCGATGGAGCGCTAAAAGGGTTGCAGAGCGACGGCTTTCGATTGGAAAACGGAGTGCTGAAAGATAAGGACGGCAACGAGGTTGTATTTTCGATTATCACCAACGCCGGTAGTAAGACCCGTGAGCGCATGGCGGTGCTGATCCAGGACGACCTACAAAAGATCGGCATTCATGTGAATGTAGTCACCCTGGACTTCCCCTCCCTGATCGAACGGATGACGCAGAGTTTCGACTACGAGGCCATCATTCTGGGCCTGACCAATGTGGATCTCGACCCCAACGGCGAGATGAACGTCTGGCTAAGCTCTGCAGAAAATCATCAGTGGAATCCGCAGCAGAAAACTCCGGAGACTTCCTGGGAGGCTGAGATCGACCGTCTGATGCGCGCGCAGGCATCGTCGACTGATTTCAAGCGGCGCAAGGAGGCGTTTGATCGCGTGCAGGAAATCGCCGTCGAAGAGCAACCATTCATTTTCCTGATCAACAAAAATGCTCTATCCGCGGTTTCGCCGGCGGTGCATGGCGCCGCTCCAGTAATTTTGTCGCCACAAACCTTCTGGAATGCAGAGCGACTCACGGTATCGGCGAAGTAGCTCAGCTTCTAGCTTCGATTACACAAAGCTAGGAACTCGAGAGCAGGAAATGCAAAATGATGTCATCTGCAAACTCGCAGGATCAGCCTCTGCTTTACGCCCGCCTCTCGGTGCGGTATGAAGGCAAGGAACCGATTCTGCGCGACCTGCAAATCGAAATCCGCCAAGGCGAAGTCCTTGGTCTGGTCGGACAAAGCGGCTCGGGTAAGAGCACTCTGGCTATGGCGATTCTCGGGCTTCTTGACAGGAAAAGCACCCAGCCCGAAGGCACCATCCGGTTTCAGGACATTGACCTCTTGCAGCTCTCGGAGCGCGAATTGCGGACGCTGCGTGGTCGCGCCATTTCGCTGGTATTGCAAAGCCCGCTCTCTTCTCTGAATCCAGCCCTGAAAATCCGAACCCAACTCAAAGAGGCCTGGCGGGCTCATGCATCGGGCACACGCGCCGATTGTGCAAAAGTAATCAGTTCAGCTCTGCAAAGCGTCTCTCTTCCTGCGGACGAAGAATTCCAGCACAAGTATCCTTCGCAGATGAGCGTAGGACAGGCGCAGCGCGTGCTGATCGCAATGGCCATCCTGCATCGTCCCGCGCTCCTGATTGCCGACGAGGCGACCAGCGCACTCGATGTGATCACGCAATCTGAGATTCTCGCGCTCTTTCGCGAACTGAACCGCTCCACGGGAATGGCCATTCTCTACATCTCCCATGACCTCGCTTCCGTTGCCGGGATTTGCGACCGCATCGCCATCCTTCATCACGGTGCGATTGTAGAGTGCGGAACAACCGAGCAAATCTTCTCCGACCCGCAGCACGAATATACGCGGCGCTTGATGGCAGCTTTGCCGCGCCTACAGCCCGCCAATCCCGAACTGCAGAATAGGACCAAGGCCGCTGCTCGCTGAATTCACCCACTCCTTCTGAAAATTTCGAAACGAAGGTAACCAGAAAACCAGCGACCAGCATGCGACAAACTGGCTCACGCCCGCCGCAGAGGACAGAGTGGCCCAACATCGCATGGTAAGACTCCTTCCATCCTCAGCACTGCCAACTACTTACGAGAATCAAAGTGGCCCAGCCCTTGCATTAGACATGCCGAGTCGAAGCACAATTTTGTCCCACGGAAGGGTGAGACTTTATGCTGCAAACACGGAAAGCGAAAACCCCCAGCCACAACGAGCGCCGGAGCGCCGCCTGGGGAAAACGCTTGGCCACGCTGTTGCTGGTCCTGCTGGCTCAGACCACATTCGGCCAAGGCTTTGGAGGCAGCAGGGCGGTCGGGAAGTTTGCCCCAGACCTCGCACCTCAAGTTGAACGAGCGCATCAAGGCACGGCTGGAAATGAGACTGTACAGGTCATCGTGCAATACAAACAGGTTCCGCAGTCCGCCCAGGAAGGTCGAGTGCAACATCTTGGCGCCCGCTTGAACCACCGCCTGGGCATGGTCAAAGGTATCGCCCTCACGATTCCGGTGAGCGCCCTGCCAGCCTTGGAAGCGGATCCCGAGGTCCTTTCCGTCAGCGTAGACCATCCCATGAAGGGCCTGGATGACACTACGGATGTAGTTACAGGTGCAACTTCCGCCTGGGCCTCGGGCCTTAACGGAAGCGGGATCACTGTCGCCGTAATCGATAGCGGCATCAATGACAGTCATCCTGACCTACTGGATTCCACCGAGTCTCATTCGCGCGTGCTCTACCATCAGGATTTCACCGGCACCGCGAATACGAACTCGAACGGCGGCAAGTACGACCTCTACGGCCACGGCACTCACGTCGCCGGAATCATCGGCGGCAATGGTTACTTATCCAGCGGAAACTACAGCGGCATCGCTCCGAATGTCAGCTTCGTGGACCTTCGCGCTTTAGACCTCAATGGCTCCGGCAGTGACAGTACCGTAATTGCTGCAATTCAGGAAGCCATTGCGTTGAAGAGCACCTATAACATCCGGGTGATCAACCTGTCGCTCGGACGCGGAATATTCGTCAGCTACACGGAGGATCCTCTCTGCCAGGCCGTGGAATCGGCTTGGAAAGCGGGTATCGTGGTTGTAGTTGCCGCCGGAAATTATGGACGCGTTGCCGTCAACGGCAGCAACGGATTCGGAACCGTCACGGCTCCGGGCAACGATCCTTATGTTCTCACCGTCGGCGCGATGAAGAGTAACGGATCCACTTCGCAATCGTCTGAGACCCTGGCGAGTTATAGCTCGAAAGGTCCCACCACGTACGATCACGTAGTGAAGCCCGACATCGTTGCTCCCGGCAATGACATCGTGTCATTGGCAGCTCCCGGGGCTACGCTGGAGAGTGAATATCCTGCGGAGCTGGTAACTGGCAACGACGGAAACAACGATTACTTCACGCTGAGCGGCACAAGTATGGCGACGCCGGCGGTCAGCGGTGCGGTTGCGTTGCTCTTGCAGCAGAACAGCGCACTTACTCCGGACCAGGTGAAAGCAAGGTTGATGAAGACGACCTACAAGCTCTTCCCAACCTCGACTGTCGCCTGGGTCCCGCACCTCCAGCAGAACTTCACCAGCACTTACGATCTCCTCTCGGTCGGTTCTGGCCTGCTCAACTTGCAGTCTGCAATCTCCAATACCGATCTTGCTCCGGCCACGGTGGGCGCGGCATTGTCTCCATCGGTGGCATATAACACGAATACGGGCACCGTTTCGCTGGTAAACGGAAACGGCAGCGTTTCGGTTAATTCGGTGGTTTGGGGCACATCCGTGGTCTGGGGTACATCGGTAGTCTGGGGCTCAAATGTAACCGGCAGTTCGGTGGTTTGGGGTAGCTCATTGCCTTGGAACAGCAACCTGCTTAGCGCCTTTAGCGTGGTCTGGGGTTCAAGCACCGGCACAGGTACGCAAGCCACCAGCGTGGTTTGGGGTGCGGCCGTCTCGACCACCGATGGTGCGTTCTCTGACGCTGGAGACGATGAGCAGTAGCCGTGTGCAACAAAACTAGAGAAAGGAGAAGACCATGGATCGCAAGACACGGCTAACAAGAACATTCATCGGACTGATGGTCCTTGCGGCAATTACCGGCACCGTATACGCCGGAATAGGAAGCCACGCCCTCCACTCCTATTACGCGCTGGCCGTACTCGCACTCGCAGCGGCAACGTCGCGCATGAGAGTGAAACTGCCGGGAATTGAAGGCAACATGTCGGTCAACCTTCCATTCCTGCTCATGGCAGTGTTGAGTCTGAGCGCGGTAGAAGCTGTCCTGATTGCCTCTGTCTCGACCGTCGTTCAATGCTGGCCGCAACCGGACAGCAAATTCCGGCCAGAGCAAATGCTGTTCAACGTCAGCATGATGGCCTTCGCCACCAGCATGGCGAACCTAATCTGGAATGCTGGTTGGCTGGCCAAGGCGAGTTGGGCATCCTTGCCTCTTGCTCTGGCCGCAACTACCGCGGCTTTCTTTCTGGGACAAACGGTTCCGGTGGCTGGCATCATCAAACTGACTCAAGGCGTGGGTATGCGGAGCGTCTGGGTGAGCATCGCGAAACTCTCGTTCCCCTATTACGTTCTGAGTACGGGAGTGACTTCCATGCTCAACCTGGCAAGCCATCGTTTCGGCTGGCAAGCAGCCTTGGTTGTTTTCCCTGTAATGTACGGGATCCACCATTCCTACCGGTTGTACTTTGGCCGGGAAGGGGAAATAGTTCGGCCTTCACCTCTCGCGCGAGCGGCAAAAGCAGGAGCGTAAGGTCAATCGACAGTGCTGACGGGCGTTCCGGCGAGTTAGAACCGGAACGCCTTTTTTCCGCTAAGGGGACAACCTTCGTCTTTACCCGCAAGCACTCATCAATTCTCGCGCTTGACTTACCATCAACAGCGTCACTCCCGATGACTACGCATTATTTGCGTGGGAGGGCATCAAACCCCCGTTGCCTAGCCAAGGTTTCAGGTGTATAAGGGATCGTTTTTCCGCGCTATTCGGGAACCCCACTTTCTGGGGCGGGATGTGGGTGAGACCCGAACCGGGCGGATTCTCTATTCGTATTTCCGCGTGTCACCCCGACTTGACGCCCGTTGGTCGGGCTAGCTCAATCTGTCAATCTGTGGGCCCCGTTTCAGCAAATCCAAATTCAATTTCGCAGGAGGATACGATGAAGAGCGTGCGGATTTTATGGGCTTCGCTGACGTTGTTCGCGGTCAGCCAGCTATGGGCCGGAACCACCTACACTATGGGATATCCCCCGGCCGGCGGCGTAACCCTTGGACAAAGTGGCAACCCGATCTCCAATGGCGGCGGGACTTTCGCGTTTAGCGGCTTCAATACGATGGATTACGTGAGTCTCTACTGGGGCGTCAACACTGTCGCCAACGTGGAGCAATCCAACGTTTCGTCTCCCGGCAATATGACGTTCTACTCCTACAATCCGAGCACCGGGATCATCGCCTTTGTCTCCACCGCACCCTGGACATTTACCAACACTCTTACTAGCGTTCCTGTCGGCGTGCAGACCCAATTAGTCGTGCAGCTACAGCCCTACGGTTCTCCTGCAGGTTTCCTGGGCTCGGGATTTCTGGTAGGTGATGGCACCACCAAGGGCGCTCTCGGCATCAGCGGCGAAGCCACCGATCCTCTCTATCAGATCACCAGCGGTGGAGCGTACCAAGCCACTTTCGAATTCGAGACGTGGGACGGCTCCAGTGCGGGCATTGCCAACGGAACCGACGTCCTGGACTTCTACAACAACAACAACGGAGGGAACCCGAACACCGTGTTTAACAGCTCCGTCGATTTTGAATTCTGGTGGAGCACCCAGAAGACTACCGCCAAGAATGTCCAGGTCGGAGCCTGCAAGACCAATTTGCAGAACTACAATTCGATTCAGAGCGCCGTGAATGCGGTTCCGTCGGGCGCCGTAATCCAGATTTGTCCAGGCACGTATCCCGAGCAGGTCACCATCAACGCGCCAGTTACGTTAGAAGGTGTCTCGACCCAACCGGACCAGGTCGTCCTGGTCACTCTCCCGCTGTCTGGCCTCGCTCAGAATGGCACCGGCCCGGTAAGCGGCTATCCGATTTACGCCCAGGTCCTAGTGCAGGACGCAGGGCCAGTAAACATCTCGGGCCTGACGGTCGATGGCAGTGGTGGTAGTTGTCCCAGCGGCGCGAGCGCCGGCATCGTGTATCTCAGCACCGCTGCCGCCTCCTCCGGTAAGGTCAGCAGTTCGGTCATCCGTAACATCGCGGGCGGGTGTAGCACACCGGCCATCGCGGTTTACGGTGAGAATGGATCAGGGTCTGCTTCAACTCTCACCGTAGACAGCAACAGTATTCACTCCTTCAGTGGGCAAGGCATCGGCTTTGGTCCTAACCAGGGTGGCACCATTACCAGCAATACCATTTCCCAAGTCAATGAAGGACTTTCCTTCCAGAGCGCCGGCCCTAGCGTGAAGGCTACCTCCAATAACATCAACTCGACGCAGACCGCGGTCAGTCTGAACGCTGCAAACGGCGTAGTTGTGCAAACCAACTCGCTGATAAACACCGCCGCCAACGCCATTTCCCTTAACGACGTTTCGGGCGGTGGGAACAACATCACCAAGAACACCATCAACGAAGCCAACTGCGCAGTTTCCAAGAGCAACGCGGGCAGCGACGTATTTCTGCCCAATACCATCGTGAACGTCGCCGCTACCACCTGTCCCTAGAGGGATCGCGAGAGGGGCGGGCTTCGGCCCGCCCCTTCTCAAGCCCCGCCCCAGCTGCAGTGCGATGGAAAATTACAATCGGCTCCGGCGTCTCTGTCGCCGATTAATGCGTTGTCACCGAGATGGGGGCCCCGGGCGGAGTCGAACCGCCGACCAACGGTTTAGGAAACCGCTGCTCTATCCAACTGAGCTACGGGGCCGCTGTGTTGATTCATTATCGCACGTCAAACTCGAGCGAACTTCGCGCTTCAGCGGCGGCTCAATAATTTGAATGAGCGCCTTCTCGTTGCACACCGTAGCCCGTCCCAATCGCGTTTGCCCCATACGCTACAAATGATTTACCCTCGCCGCAGTCATCATGAATCCAACTAGTACGACACCGAACGCCGGTACCGACCGCTTCTCCCATGCCATGCGCCGGGAGATTTACCAGCAGCCCCAGGCCATCGCCAAAACCGTAGACCAGCATCTGAAAGACGACATCCTATTCCCTGGGGCCTTGCACTCTATTGAAAGCCCGCTGCTCACTTTCGAGAAGCTGATCATCGCCGCCAGTGGATCCAGTCGCCACGCCGGACTGGCCGGTGAAATCATGATCGAGGATCTTTCCGGCGTAGCCGTGGACGTGGAGTACGCTAGCGAGTACTGCTATCGCTCCACGCACGCTGCGGTCGATCCCATCGTAATGGTGATCACCCAATCCGGCGAAACGGCCGACACCATCGCCGCGCAGCGCGAGGCGCTCACCCGCGGAGTGAAAACCATCGCTGTCTCTAACGTGGCCGAAGCGACCATTCCTCGTGAAGCCAGTGCTGCCTTGATTACCGGAGCCGGCCCCGAGCTTGCTGTGCCCGCCACCAAGAGCTTCACCACACAAGTCACCGTTCTCTATCTCATGGCCTTGTTCCTGGCGCGTAAGCGTGGCCGCATGACAACCGAAGTCACGCGCTCTTACTTGCAGCGCCTCTTGCAGCTTCCCGAAGCGATTGATCGCAATCTCCGTGGCTGGGACGATCTCGCCGACAAATTCGGCGACCACCACTTTCAAGCGGAAAAATTCCTATACCTCGGCCGCGGCGTTCACTACGCCATTGCCCGCGAGGGCGCGCTCAAACTCAAGGAAACTTCTTACGCTCACGCCGAAGGCTATCCCGCCGGTGAGCTGAAGCACGGTCCCAATGCGCTGGTCGATGAAAAGCTTCCCGTCGTTGTGCTCGCCACCTGCGACCATAATGATCCCGATTCCGTCTTACGTTATCGCCGGACTCTCGACGTGATGAAGGAGGTTCGATCGCGGCACGGCCGCCTGGTGACGGTAGCCACAGAGGGTGATCGCGAAATCACCAGCATCGCCGACGATGTCTTCTTCGTCCCGGCCGCTCCCGAATTACTGCTGCCCATCGTTGAAGTGATTCCCCTGCAACTCTTCGCCTATCACGTGGCGACGAAAAAGGGCTACAACGTAGACCACCCACGAAACCTGGTAAAGGCGGTGGTCACCGAATAAAGAACTTCTTCACCACAGAGACACAGGGCCAGAGAGAATACTGAAGGCAACAACCGAGGAAACCAGATCCCCAAAACTTTCTCTGAGTCTCAGTGCCTCTGTGGTGAATATTTCTGTCTCCGACGAGAATTCATGCCCAACACGCATCCTGCTCACATCGATCTGCAGGCCGTTGCAAAAGAAGTCGTCCGTCAACGCGGATTTGATCCCGACTTCCCTCCCGCCATCCAGCAGCAGCTCACAAACCTGCGCGCACATCCCCCGCAAATTGCCGCCGGAAAAGATATTCGTGATCTGCGAAACCTTCTTTGGTCGTCCATCGATAACGACACCTCCCGCGATCTCGACCAGATCGAAGCTGCAGAGCGTCAGCCGAACGGCGACGTCAAAGTGTTCGTCGGCATCGCCGACGTCGACGCCTTCGTACCCAAGCTCACCGCCATTGATCAGCACGCCGCCAGAGAAACCACCACCGTCTACGCCGGTGTCCGCAACTTCCCCATGCTTCCCGAAGAACTTTCCACGGGCAAAACTTCCCTGCTGGAAAATCAGGACTGCCTGAGCGTGGTTGTCGAATTCGTGGTCGACTCTGGTGGTCACGTCACATCCAGCAACGTCTATCGCGCGCTCGTTCGCAACCACGCACAACTCCAGTACAATTCCGTCGGAGCGTGGCTGGGGGCGACGGCGCCAGCACCGGCCAAAGTGGCCGCATCTGTAGACTTGCAGGCACAACTTCACCTGCAAGATGAAGTCGCGCAGAGACTGAAAAACCACCGCTTTGAAAACGGAGCTCTCACGCTACAAACCGACGAACTCCAGCCGCTGCTCTCCAATGGCCAGGTAGTCGACATGGTGAAGCAGCAGAAAAGTCACGCCACGGCGCTGATCGAAGACTTCATGATCGCTGCCAACGGCGTGGTCGCGCGCATGCTGGAGAAGGTTTCTTCTTTACGTCGCATCGTGAAGCAGCCTGAGCGCTGGGACCGCATCGTTCAACTGGCCGCAACGCACGGCGAGAAGCTCCCGCCCGATCCAGATTCCAAAGCCCTCAACGATTTCCTGCTGAAGCGCAAAGCCGCCGATCCTGACCACTTTGCCGAGCTCTCGCTTGCCGTCATCAAACTGATTGGCCCCGGAGAGTACGTTCTCGAGCGCCCCGGCGATCCCTCACCCGGCCATTTCGGCCTCGCAGTGCAGGATTACACTCACTCCACCGCCCCCAACCGCCGCTTTCCAGACATCGTGACTCAGCGCCTGATAAAGGCCATGCTTGCAGGCCAACCTGACCCGTATTCCGATGACGAACTCACCGCGATCGCCGCGAACTGCACCGAGAAGGAAAATGCTGCTCGTAAAGTCGAACGCGATATGTCTAAGCGCCTGGCCGCCGTCGCCATGCAGAACCGAATCGGCGCAACCTTCGATGCTGTTGTGACCGGCGTCACGCCGCACGGAACTTTTGTTCGCGCGCTGCAGCCGCATGTTGAAGGATTATTGGCGCAAGGAGCACAAGGCCTTGATGTCGGAGACCAACTCCACGTCAAACTGATTCGCACCGACGTCCAACACGGTTTCATCGACTTCGCCAAGGTCTAGCCCGCCAGTCGCGCGCCTCAAGGCATCACGCAAGCCAATACCCCCGGGAAATCCTGCACGCTATCCTTGGCCAAGCGGTTTGTGCGGCAGAAAAGGCGGGATTTCGTTTGCTGGAATGGCGCAACTTGGTTTGCGGCGTAATGATCGTTCTTGTGCCCAGCTCTCTCATGGCGCAGGACAATGGGCGTGCCATGCTCCATAACAACGGGGGAACCTGGCTGAATGAAAATCTAGCGCCTCCGTCCACCGCGATTTTTCCCGACTCCCTCCTTCAGACGCAAAAAGGCTACAGCGCCAGAATCGATGCGGAAGGATCCACGGTTCAGGTAGCCCCCGAGACCGTGGTGCAATTCCAAGGCCTGGAACTAGCCCTTGATCACGGCCACCTGCAGCTCGATACCGCGCGCGAAATGAAAGTGTTGATCGGCTGCGTCACTGTAACTCCCATAACGTACGACCGCACCCAATTCGATGTGACCGACATCGATGGAAAAGTCAAAGTGGTGGCGTATAAGAACGACGTCAAGATCGAATTACACGGCTCAGCCCTGCGAAAAACAAAAGGAGAATCCTCCAGCACAATCGTGCGGGAAGGCGAGCAGGCCACTCGAAGCGAACACTGCGGAGTACCGGTCAGACCTGGCACAGGAGCGACCCCCGGACCCGTCCTGGATAGCGCTTTGGCAAGAGACGCTGGATTCATCGTCGTCGTCGGGGTTGCTGCATGCCTTCTCTTATGCTTCGGCGATGAGCCCATCAGCCCTTCAAAACCTAACTAGGTACCAAACTGGTTGCTGATTCCTCGCAAGAGCTTCCCTTCTTCCTTACTTGTCCCTTCCCGGGCTCGGCTCCGGATTAGCTGCCGCAACAACTCCAGCCCCCAGGCGTCCTGCACGCAAAAGATAAAGCATGTAAAAAACAATGACCAGATTGCCCACAAATACGGCGGAGCGGAGGAAAGTAACGCCGCGCAAGAGTTCACGAATTTCAAGGGGTATTAGCAGAGTCCCAGAGCCGAACGCAAACCATTCTGCCCACCTGCGTTGCTTCCACAGTCCGTAGGCTTCGGCAAAACGCAGGGCGGAATAAGCAAAGGCCAGTCGCGCTGCCAGCCACAACTTTGCATCGGTGATGTCATCGGCAAAGTCGAGAAAAAGCTGCGCCGAGTGCCGGTCGGTATTGATATGCAGAAGAGCGAGTAGGCTTTCGGCGATCACCCACGCGTCCTTGTGTACCAGCAGGATCGCGCTCATTCCGATCAGTAAAACGAAAACGCCTTTGGTGAATTCGAAGGATGCAACCAACCGCAGGAGACGCCGCTGTGCGGGACGGAGGCCGGTTTTCGCTGCAGGCGAGGACATGCCGCTAACAATTCTCAGGGTACCACGGCGCGCTCGCTCTTTCTTTCCTTACCTCGGTAACTGGAGAGGATCGCTTTCTGATGACAAGATCGGAGAGGCAAAGGAAGGCCCCATGAGAAAGTTTGCAATGCTGTTGATACTAGCGGCGCTGGCTTCCCCACTTGCGCGCGCACAATCTTCCGCGACCCCAGCTCCGCAGACCGCACGGCAAGCGCTGATGGAGATGTTCTCCCTCAAAACTCAGGGAACTTTCCTGAAGCACTTACCGGTCGCTACTCTCACGGCCCTGGAGAAGTCAGGCGCTCTGACCACCTTGCAGCAATACTCCATGCTGACCAGCCAATTGCACTCTACCGGGAATCAGCTCGAAACTTTTGAAACTGGCCCTGTCTTGCTGACCTCGGTCGATCCGAAAACCAGCCAGAAAGTTGAGGTCATTGTCGAAAGCGATTCACAGCAAGGCGAAGACGACGACATCGTACTCACGTTTCGAACCTACAAAGACAAGCAGGTCCAGAAGACTCCGTTTATGCCTCACATCACCTTTGCCATGAAAATGGAATCGGGAGTCTGGAAGCTCAACGAGATTCTGGTCAGCATCCGCCTGCCCTTGGCCGACCCTGACTTCCTCAAAAGCATTACTGATGGGATCAAATCACGAACGGCTACGGCGGCGATGCAGCCCCAAATCAAGCTAACCCAGAGCCCATCCATTCAGACTCAATCCATCCAGACTCAATCAAACCAGAGCCAGCCAATCCAGAACCAGCCTATGCAATGGCAACCAGGGCCGCAGAACCACGGCTTTGACAGCTCCATTCAGACGGCGATGCGCTCCATCCTGACCGCCGAGATCGCCTACAGCGCCACCTATCGCGCCGTTGGCTACACCTGCACGCTTTCTGACCTGGACGGATTCGGAGGTGGTGAACCGAATGAACATCAAGCCATGCTGATCCCCAGTGGCCTGGCCGGCGGAAAAAGATTCGGCTACGTATTTACGCTCTCGGGATGCACAGGAAGACCGGCAACTGGTTTCCAGCTTGCGGCCGCACCAGGAGGAAATAGCTTTGGACGGCGTGCCTTCTGCGCCGATCAATCAGGAGTGATCCGCTACTCGGCCGACGGCAATCCTGCCACCTGCCTCGCCAGCGGCACTCCCGTGCAATAGAGTTCAGCGTTTGCTCGAGCGCACCGCCGCGCGTAGTTCATTTACGATTTCGCGGGATGCTCGAATGGCCGCTGCGTGCTGATTCACGTTGAATGAGATCGCCCCCACACGCGCGTGTCCGCCGCCGCCGTAACGCTCGCAAATTTTCGCCAGGTTGACCACCGGCTCTTCCGGCGCCCAAGGATTCGATCCTACCGACACCTTCACGCGAAAGCTGCTCTTGCTGAGTCCCACGCTGTAAATGGACTCCGGATGCAGGTAGTACGGAACAAATTTATTGTAGCCTTCCAGTTCCTGGTCCGTGATATCGAAAAATATCGTGCCATCGGAGCACTCGGCGCGCTGCCTCAGGATTTCGATGGAGATTTCGTGGCGTCTGAGCAACGGCGGCAAAAGCGGAGCCACAAACGGCTCTTCCAGAATGGCCGCCAGCGGCTTCGACGCGAGCAGAGGAATCAGGTGCGGAACGAATCCCTGATCCGGCGCCGATTCGATCACCATGGTCAACTTCATTGCCGGCTCTTGCATCTCCACTGCTGTTTTGGCGTCGGAATAAAGAGCGCCATCGATCACGTCCGTCCAATGCACGAGGTCTGCTACCGGGGCAGGATCGAAGCCAAAACGCTGCTGTCCGATCATCGCAATAAAACTGGTGCAGGACTTGAAGGCCGGATCGTAGAACTTCCGGTTGCTCTCATCGCGTTCAAAATGCGCGGCATCTGCCGCGGAAAGGAACGCGCTCTCGTGATGATCGAACCACCAGGTGATCTTCGGTGAACTCGAATACTTGAAATCGACGATGGCATTCTCGTCGCCATCGAAGTGAGATTCGTCGAACAGAGCTCCAGCACGATGCAGAAGGCCGGAGAATTCAAAATCCACATCGCTGCGGATCCGCTCGCGGTAAAAACGGGAAAAAAGCGCAGCCGAAGACGCCCCATCGAAGCACTTGTTATGGTAGAAAACCTTGACTTTCAATCCGATCCCCAATTGCCCCAAAATTTCCGCCGCCCGCGTCACCCACAAAATGAACGCAATTCAGCTGCGAAGTAAAAGCTAATAGGAATGACAGCTTAGAGGAGGAAAGTCAAGGCCGCAGCAGTGAAATGTCACATGCGGCGAATTGCAAATTGTCAGATACGCCTATCCGGCCTGCTTCTCCGCCAGATCCCCAATCACCGGCAACTTATACATTTGCCCCTGGTTCGCCTTGATCAGCAGAATAATCCACACAATCAAACCGCCCAGCCCCACCAGCGGCCACATCAATACGGTGAAGAAGCCAAGCAACGGAAGGTGGGCCACAATCCGAAGCCCAAACCACAGAATCCACCAAGCTACGTTGAAAAACACGCATTGCCAGGCGTGAAAGCGGACGAACCGGTTCCTGTTATACGGCTCTAGGACGAGAAAGATGATAGCTGGGATGATCGTCACGTACGCCAGCATTCCGGCCACATTATCGGCGAGTCCCGAGGTCGTTCCCGTCTGAGCAACTGCCACTGGGCCTCGTTGGCTACAGGCTGCACACACCGTTGCGCCTTCGGCAATCTGAGCGCCACACATGTTACAAAATGCCATCGGAGACCTCCTTGAGTTCTTACCTTGTGGCCGCGCCGGCACGTTCGGACGACGTGGCGGCAAAGTACCAGAAAGCAGCTTTTGAAGCAATCAATAACTTGGCGATCCTCGGCTTGGCGATCCTCGGCCTAGTTTGCGTCCGCTCGCAGTTCCGCAAAGTCGCCGATCACGGGCAGTTTGAAGCGCTGGCCTTGCAAGGCTTTGACCAACAGCACCAGCCAGATGACGAAGAACCCTAAGCCCACCAGCATGGACACGAGCAGCATTAGCAACTGACCGACCACCGGAATGAAGAAAAGCAAGAACCCTGCGAGCCTGAGTGCCGCACCCATAACCGACAACGCCAGCCACAACCCGATGGACTGGAAGGAATGAAAGCGCACAAACCGGTTCTTGTTGTAAGGCTCGACGAGCAGGAAAACGATCGCTGGGATAAAAGTGCAGTAAGCCAACGCGCCAGCTACCACCTGCGGCAAAACGCCCACATTGCCTTGCACTCGTTCGACCGGTCGCATCGCTATGCCACAGCCGGGACAAAACGCTGCGTTATCGGGCATGGATGCGGCGCACTCAGGGCAGGAAATGGACATGTTTTTACGATAACCCGTAACCACACACGTTACCAGAAAGCAGTCTCCAGGCGCGGCCCGTATTTCTACGCGTGCAGACTGAAAAGTCCGATATAATTCCTGTTCCAAATTCAATGGACTTCGATCAGCTCATTACATTTTTGGAGGTTGCCCGTCAGCGCAGCTTCTCGCGTGCCGGCGAAAAGGTGTTCCGCTCGCAATCGGCGGTGAGCGCCCAGATCCGCCAACTGGAGCAGGAATACGGCGACCGTCTCCTCGACCGCTCCGGTAAGACCGTCAAGCTCACTCCGGCGGGACAAATCTTCTACGAATACGCGTTGCGCCTCAAGAGCCTGCGGGACGAGTCCCTCGTCGCGGTCGCCGATCACGGCCAGACTCCGCGCGGCACCTTGATGGTCGGCGCCAACGAAGCAACTTGCCTCTATGTTCTTCCCGAGGTCTTTGGAGAATACTGCCGTCACTATCCCGACGTGCAGATCAGCATCTACCGCAATTTCACCTACAAGATCGTAGAGAAGCTTGAAAATGGCTCTCTGGACGTGGGTGTGCTCAGCCTACCCGTCCAATCGCCCAGCTTGAAGCTCCAGCCTATCTTCCGCGACCGGTTGATGTTGATGGTAAGTCCCAGGAATCCGCTCGCGAAGTTGAAATCGGCGCACGTCAGCGAAGTGGTGAAGCACCCGCTGCTTCTACCCAAGACCGGTCACACCCGCAGGCTGCTGGATAAGCTCTTCCGCGAGTACAACTCCGAACTGAAAGTCCGGATGGAGTTGCCGAGCATCGGAATGATCAAGAGCTTCGTCGCCGCCGATCTCGGTATCTCGCTCATCAGCGCGTCGTTCGCACGCGACGAAGTAGCCGCCGGGCGAGTCAAACTCATTGAACTGGAAGGGGCGGAACTTTGGCGCGAATTAGGCCTTGCCTACCGGCGCGACCGCACTCTTTCCGTCGCTGCCAAAGCCTTCATCACGGTGTCACGGCAATTCGCCACTCATCCCAAGTAAACGGATACCGCAGCGCATAGCTACGATCTAGGCGGCTTTCACGCTTCTGGACTTCACGCTCTGAACTACGGTCGCAGGAAGCTGCAGAACCCGAACTGTCGAATTCTTCTTGCTTTTCACGCGTACGGCGATGCCGTCGTCTTCCAGGAACGGGTCGGACACTACTTCGAACTCTTCACCATACAGCCGAATACGTCCGGAGTTTGCGTAGCCGAGATGCTTCACGTGCTCACATATTTCACAGATAGATGGGGGATCAATAGTGCTCATGATAACCCAATTATAGTCCTCCGAAGGCGATCTGAATACTATCTAGGGGCAAGGGAGAAAGCACCGTAATTTGCTGATTCTTATTGTATTTATTCCCACTTTTCACTGTCCCTCACGCACCGTAATATAGCGATCGAGGGGCAAGTCCGTGAGACGCTGTTTCAACCCGCTTGGCTGAGGCCAATCGATCTCGATCCAATCGATTTTCGTGTTCTTGCCAACTCCCAGAACCAAACGTGGATCGTGCGAAGAAAGAAAGCTGCCTCCACCCACTTTCATTCGGCTTCTCTTCAAATCGCCCGCCTGGTAGCTCACGCGGGCGCCGACCGCATCGATGTTCGCCTTCTTCCCGATCAGTTTCAGTCCCAGCCAATGGTTTTGACTGCCGATCCGGTTCCGTAACAGCACCGGAGCCTCGTCATTGCACGAAATCAAAACATCCACCGCTCCATCGTTGTTGAAGTCTCCGATAGCTAGGCCCCGCGCCGACATCGGCCGGGCAAACAGCGGGCCGCTTTCCGCGCTCACATTCTTCAGCCCTTTCCCCGAGTTCTGGAAGAGTAAGAGCGGTTCCCGATATTTAACATTTTCGTAGATTCTCTCGATCAGGTCATCGGGATGGCCGTTGGCGATCATCAAGTCAAGGTTCCCGTCGTTATCGTAGTCAAAGAATTTCAGTCCCCAGCCGCTCATCAGCCTGGTTGCGGTCGCGATGCCCGTAGCTGCTCCAACATCATCGAAGGTTTCGTCGTGATTGTTTTGGTACAGCGAGTAGGCTTCATGGTCGATGTTAGCGACAAACAGATCCATCCACCCGTCCTGGTTGAAATCCGCTGAATCCACCCCCATTCCGGAGCGCGGCCGCCCGGCATCGCTGTAGGCTATCCCAGCTTGTTGGCCGATTTCTTCAAAGCCTCCCTGTCCTCGATTCACCAACAGGAAGTTCGCTACGGTATCGTTGGAAACGAATATATCCATGCGGCCGTCGTTATTGATATCCATGGCCACCGCTCCCCAAGCCTTACCCAAATATTTCGCGATACCAGACGACTTTGAGACGTCGGCAAACGTTCCGTCGCCGTTGTTGTGAAAGAGCCAACTGGCTGTCGGTTTGTAAAGGTGAGGGATGCAGTAACCCAGCTTATTGTCCGCAGTGCAGGGCAGGTTCTTGGATTTATCGAAATCCACGAAGCGGCAGACGAACAAATCCAACCGCCCGTCATTGTCGTAGTCGAACCAGACCGCGCTGGAAGACCACCCTGGCGCCGCCACGCCAGCCTTCGCGGTCACATCGGTGAAAGTACCGTCTCCGTTGTTGTGATACAGAATGCTCCTGCCATACTGCGCGACGTAGATATCAGGAAACCCATCCGCATCGTAATCACCAACAGCCACGCCCTGGCCATAACCGCCCGCGCCTACGCCAGCCTTCTCAGTCACATCGGTGAATGTTCCATCGCGATTGTTTCGGTAAAGAGCGTTACGCAGCGGAGGACTGGGATCGTAGAAATCGCACTTGCCACTATTAACCAGATAGATGTCCATCCATCCGTCGTTATCAAAATCGAGGAAGGCACATCCAGCCCCGGTTGTCTCCGGCAGATACTTTTCCAGCGAGTGTCCGGCAGTATGCTTCCAGGTGATACCGCTCAGGTCAGGAGAGATCTCGTCAAAAGGATAAGGCGTTGGCGGCACGGCGTGCGCAAAACGCGAGCACACAGTCAGTGCAAAGCTAGTGCTGATTCCCCGCAAGAATTCGCGGCGACCGATGCGCCACTGTGTGCCGCTACCCAAAACAGGTTTCTTCACTTCCCCTCTGGTGGTGGAGCGTCGAGCTTCCTGTTGCAGTGTGGGCGATCATGGCAGATTTTGCGGCTGGCCTGACGACGGAGCCGGATCGCCCTCATTTCCGATCAGGCGCCGATGTATGGCGAACTCTTTATCGCCGTCCTGCTTGCGACCGGCGCGCGTGTAAGCCATGGCAAGACTGTAATGCGCATCTGGGTTCCTCGGCTCCAGCCGGACCGCCGTTTCCAGCGGCGCAACCGCCTCGGCGTATTGCTTTTCTGAAACCAGCGACGCTCCCAGCCCGAGGAATGCTTCTCCAAATTGCGGATCGAGCTTTGCGGCGCGTGAAAAACGTTTCACGGCTTCCTCCCACTCCTGTTGCTGACGCGCCAATTCCCCCAGCACATATTCTGCTCCGGCGTTCTTCGGATCGATCTGCAACTCTTTTTCGAACTCCTGTCTCGCCTCGCCTGCCACTTCAGGGCCAGGGTTCGGCTTTGAGAGCAAAGCCCGCCCTAAACGAAAATGAATGCCCGGCAATATCGGATCCTGCTTCAGGATGCCGCGATATTCTTTCTCCGCATCGTCCCACTTTCCTTGAGATTCAAAAGCCTCGGCCAGCAGTTCGTGCGCCTGATAAGAAGTCGGGACACTGCGCGCGAGCTCTTGCGAAGCCGCGGTGGAGAGATCGGAATACGCGTGGGTGGCTACATAGAGCGCATCCGGATCATTCGGGAATTCCCGCGCCAGAAGGTGTAGAAAATCCAATGCTGCTTCAGTCTGACCGAGCTTCATGGCGCAGCGCACACCGTCCAAACCAATCTCGCGGCGCAGTCCCTTGTCCCTAATCGACCCAACGCTTTTCTTAAGGGCAGGCAGAGCCTCGGAGCACTGACCGCTTTCCGCCAAGGACGTGGCCCTGTGCGCAGCCGAAGAAGCGTCGACGGGAATTTTAGCGTTAGATTGGGCGACACTCATTTCGCCGGCAATCCCTGCCCAGATCACTACGCAAACCAAAATCCGATGCCGGAACATATCAGCGCGATCATAAACGAAAATGGCAGGCCGCCAAAACGGCGCGCCTGCCATAATTCAGCAAGGCTCACCAGTAGAACTTTAGAGCAAACTGCATCTCGCGCGCATCCTGCGATGTGGTAAGGCGCCCGAAATTCGCATCTCCCAAGCTGGTATCCGGAGCGTTATAGTTTGTGTGGTTAAAGAGGTTGAAGAAATCCGCGCGGAACTGGAATTTCATTCTCTCTGTGACCGGGATGTTCTTTTGCATGCTCAAGTCGGTATCGACGTATCCTGGCCCAATTGTCGGACCTTGAGCGGGGCAAGTCCCGAATGTTCCATTCGGCGGATTTGTGAATGAGCTGGGATCGAACCACTGGATGCCCACTCCCGCCACTGGCGTCTTCGGGTACGACACAGATCCGGTGCAGTTGGGACGGGGAGAAAAAATGTCGCCAGTCCCGGAGTTGTCGCTGCCACGCATATTCAGCGGGAACCCGCCATGCCAGCTGACAATAGGATTGATCGCCCAGTTGCCAACCACCGCATTCACCGCCCCGGGCATGTCGTGCCCAAATTGTTTACCCCGGCCAAACGGCAGATCGTAGACGGCGTAGGCGCTCAGGACATGTTTCGTGTCCCAGTAGCATTGCGCATAATCGCCATTGGGATTGAAGATATTTTGCCAATAACTGTCGGCATTCTGCGACTGGCCGCCCCAGCTTCCGTAGTAACCGGCGCTGTTAGCCATGCATTTCTGGTAGGTGTAAGCGACCTGGGCTTCCAAGCCGTTGCTGGCTCGTTTCTGGAGCACGACCTGCAGGGCGTTGTAATTCATATTGCCTACAGAAGCGCTTTCTTTGACCAAGCCAAGCCCGTTGGGGCCGTAGGTTGGCGTAGTTGTAGTTACGCCGTCGATCACGGTTCCGATGGGATTTAGGCCGCCGATGAAAGGATATGTAATCGAGCCATCGGCGTGCAGGTCGCCCTGGTCCAGATCGATGGGGACCATCAAATGGGTGGTGCGCTGGCCCACGTATCCCATCTGGAAGGTCGTGTTGCGTGCAATCTCCCGCTGGACTGTTAGATTCCACTGATCAGCTACAGCAGGCTTAACGTTCCACCACGTCAGCATCGTGGAATTAATGAAGGGATCGCCTGCCGGCGGCGCCGCGGACGCGAACGCGCTTTCGATGTTAAATGCGGCCGTGCCCGTCTGCGAATTCGTTCCTGCCGACTGCGATGGCGTAAACGGAGGATTCTGCGTCGGGCGCAGATTCGTTCCAGTGCCTTCCTGGAACGACGAGATCGCGAAGCCCCCGCGGATTACGGTTTTGCCTTCCCAAATCGCAGGACTCCATGCAAACCCGAGCCGAGGTTCGAAGTCCAGCCCACCGTTGGTGGAAGGATACAGTCCAGAAGAAAATCCGTTGGTGCCGACGACTCCCGTCGGCACGGGGTAGTTGCCGGGAAACTCCAGCGCGCCCGTAAAGATGTTCACGTTAACCTGGCGATTGTGAAGCTCGGTCCACGGCGTGCGATTTTCGTAGCGCAAACCGAGGTTGACCGTCAGATTGCTGGTCACACGCCAGTCGTCCTGTACGAAACCGGCAAAGAGCCAGTCTCGCGCGTGCCATCCACCAGTGCTCACACCGCGCCCGACGCTCTCGGGGAGGCCGAGAGCAAAATCTGCCGATGGGTCGCCTCCATTGCCGTTGCCCGAATAGTTGCCGCCGGCCCCAAGCCCAAAGACTTCCGCACCTAGTTCTCCCGCGTTGCCGGGATAAAACACATTCAGGTTATAACGCTGCAGCTGAAAGCCGGCCTTGATTACCTGACGGCCGCGAGTGTAGATCAGCGACTCGTCGAACTGGGTTACGGTGGAAGAAAAGTGCTGCGGATTTACGATCGAGCCTAGGATCGTAAGTGCGCCCGACTGGCCCACAGAACTGGCTGTACCGCCATCGAAGGCAAACTCCGGCAGTCCAGCGATCCCAGCTGGATTGCCGTCCAGAATGCCAATCTTGTCTGCGAGGTTGCCGACCGCGGGATCAAAGGTGATCGTCGGGGCGATCAGCTTGATGCCGTTCTTCCCAAAACGCACTTCATTCAGCAAATTACTTGAGAAGGAATGCGTCCAGTTAACGCTTCCGTTGTTCAGCCACGCCTCGCTCAGAGAATTGCCCAGCAACGGCTGGGAATTTATCCCGGGATCGAATTCGTCGGCCTTCGAGTAGCGCGCATTGATGTGGTCCTTACTGGAAACGATATAGTCGATCTTGATATCGCCTTGGTCGGTATTAAATTGATTATTGGTCGTGTTGACCGCTGCCCCAAAGCCATTCGACAAAGTGCTGACCGCTTTCGGGTAAAGCGAACTGGTAACCAGGGCCGTAAAGGCTGGATCAAGGTTCCCCGGCGAGATGATGTTGCCAGCGAACATAGGCCTCGCCGCAGGAGCCAGAATATTACAGGCTGTGCCGGACGTACCACCGGTGCCAGCCGCGCACGGGTTATACAACTGCGTAGGCGTGCTGGTCGCAAGCAGACCGCCAAAATTGCCGCCGATTTCGTCCTGGGTGAGCACTGTGATCTGGCTGGATGTGGCCGGGAGGTCGCGCCGAACCCCTTGGTAATCACCGAAAAAGAACAATTTGTTCTTTAAGATGGGCCCACCAAACGTGCCCCCGAATATATTCCAGCGCAACTTCGGCGTGGGCAGGCCACCAGGTATTCCCGACACAAACGGACTGTTCTCCCATTTGTTCGCGTTGAAGAAGTCGTTGCGGAGGAACTCAAACACGTCACCGTGATAATTGTTCGTCCCTGACTTGATTGCGGCATTAATAATTCCGCCGGCATAGTTGCCGAACTCGGCGGAAGCATTCTGAGTGATGAGATTGAATTCTCCGATCGCGTCGGGGGAAGGCGTATAGCCCGTCAGATTGTCTGACGCCTGATTGTTATCGACCCCGTCCAGCAGGAAATTGTTATCCTCCTCACGGTTCCCATTGATGTAGGGCCGGCCGCCACCATTATTAGCGCCTTGCGTGGTCTGCGAGCCGTAATTAAACGTCGAGGGATCCGTGGTCACCACGCCGGGAGACAGTAAGGTCAGCTGAATGTAGTTGCGGCTCTCTAGGGCTAGATTTGTCACGCTGTTCGAATCCATCACTGAGCCGACCTGGGCGTCTTCCGTCTGCAGAACCGGAGCCGAGCCAGAGACTTCGACCGTCTCCGAGATCTTGCCTACCCTCAATTGCGCACTAACCCGCGCCGTTTGATTTAGAGCCAGCGTGAAAGGAGGCCATTCGGCGGTCTGAAATCCGGTTGCCGTTATCTTTACACCGTACGTGCCGATCGGCAGGCGGAGCAGATTGTAGGCTCCGCTCTCATTTGTTTCCGCCGACCACACAGTTCCGCGTTCCGTGTCCGTTGCCTTCACACTGGCACCCTTGATTGGCGCACCGCTTTGATCCGTGACCGTACCCACGATTGCGCCGGTCACTTCCTGGCTCATCGCGGGCATCCATATCCCGGAGATCCCCACCAATGTCAGCAGAAGCACAAATCTACACGCTAGTTTCTTCATCGCATGGCCTCCTGAGATAGCGCTTCAAAGACGAGAGTTACAAAAACCCCCAATACAGTTGGATCATGCTATATAGCACATCGCAGTTCACGGTCAAGAAGAAAATGGGGCCGGCTGTGGAAAACTTTTTGCTCATCATTCCGGAAACGCCCTATATCACCGCCGGGAGCCCTGATCGCAACCGTCCCGCTCAGGAAGTTACCTGATTCTCCGATCCGCCAAATCAGTTCTTCGAGTGATAGCTTGATGTTCCTCTAAGGAGCCGTGCCGGCGAGGCGTTCACATCTTTCGGTGCCGCAAGGCCATGGGAAGCGGAACCTGTGTTCTGTAGCGCTCGCGATGCTGTTCAAAACCGGCTGCAGGCGCCAGTTTCGAGGTTTTTTCTTTACACCGCCCTCTAAATACGCTATATAGCACAAAGCGCATGAAAAACTTGCTCTCGGGATCAGCTCTGTACCCGCCATGCCAATTGCCAGCTAGTTCCTAGCCCAATAGTCGGGAAATCGAACATGTCAGGAAATCACCGTAACGGAACCCCTGCTTACAAGCGCATCCAGAATGCGATCCGCAAGCGGATTGATGCGTCCGAACTCAAGCCGGGAGACTCCGTCGCCTCCGAACGCGAACTGGCCAAGACCCACAAAGTCAGCTTGATGACCGCCCGCCACGCGCTCGCTGGCCTTGAGCGCGAAGGCATTGTCGAAAGACGGCGTGGCGCTGGTACGTTCGTAGCCGCGCCCAAAATTCATTTCAACAAGCTGATGAGCTACACCGAGCACATGTCCAGTCGCGGACTGGCGCCGCGTTCCCGCGTGCTGGTGGCCAAGATCATCGAAGACGAGCAGGAGGTGGCAACGCGTCTCAACCTCCCAGCGACCAGCCGCATGGTGAAGATCGCCCGCCTGCGCCTCACTGGCGAAGAACCTTTTGCGCTGGAGACGTGCTATCTTCCCGCATCGGAATTTTCAGCGCTCGTGGCCGCTCCGCTGGGCAGGAGCTCCCTGTTCGGTGCCTTGGAACATGACTACGGCGTGGAATTGGCTTATGCCGACGAGGAGATCGACGCCACTGCCGCAGATGCTCAGCTCGCGGAGATGCTGGCTCTTCCTAGGGGCTCGGCCCTTCTGCGTATCCGCCAGGTCATCTACTCCACCAAGGGCAAGGCCACGATTTACGTTGTCGGCTATTACCGTTCCGAGCGCCACACTCTGTTTATCCGGCGCTTTCGCTAGTCTGCCGTAGTATTCTCGCGAGGAATGAATTTGATCGTCGTCTACATCGCCGAAAGGATCGCGCACCGTGCCGCAGAACGAAAAAACCGGCTATAACGGTTTCCTACTGCTGGTTGCCGGCCTCGGCGGATTGCTCTACGGCGTCGATGTCGGCATCATCGCAGGCGCGCTTCCCTACCTCGCAGCCACTTCCGGTTTGAATGCGGGCCAGCTTTCCTTTGTCGTCGCAGCCGTACTCCTTGGCAGTGTCATCTCCACTCTGTTCGCCGGCACACTCGCTGATTGGATGGGCCGCAAGCTCCTCATGACCCTCAGCGGCGTGCTGTTCGTTGTCAGCATACCCGTGATCGCTCTTGCGCACGGCTACCAACCCCTGGTTCTCGGCCGTCTGCTGCAAGGCATCAGCGCCGGCCTCATCGGAGTAGTCGTCCCGCTCTATTTGGCGGAATGCCTGGCAGCAACCAATCGCGGAAAAGGCACCGGCATCTTCCAATGGCTGTTGACCCTCGGCATCGTCGCCGCAGCTGTCGTTGGAATGTTCTTCAGTATTCGCGTCGAAGAAGTTGCCAAGCTCGGCGATCCCGCCCGGCTCTTCGCCTTTAAAGACACTGCCTGGCGCAGCATCTTCTGGGTCTCGCTGCCGCCCGGTATTTTATTCGTCATCGGCAGCCTCCTGGTCGCGGAGTCTCCGCGCTGGCTGTTTCGCCGTGGCAAGCGCGATGCCGCCTATTCCGCGCTCCTTCGTTCCCGCACCGCACAGCAGGCCGATCTCGAACTCGCCGAAATGAAGCAAGCGGCCGCGGCGGAGAGGGCGCAAACCTCAACCGGAACAAATGTCAAAGAATCTCTGCTGCGCCGAAAGTACGTGATCCCATTCGTGCTGGCCTGCCTAATCCTCGCCTGCAACCAAGCCACCGGCGTCAATTCCATCATTGGCTATAACGCCAACATTCTTCTGCAAAGCGGCCTCTCCGATGTTCAGGCGCATTGGGGTTACGTTCTTTTCACCATCGTGAACTTCCTGACGACGATCGGCGGCGTCATGCTGGTTGATCGCAAGGGACGCAAATTCCTGCTCTCCGTTGGCAGCGCCGGTATCATCGTTTCGCTGCTCTGCACCGGATTCTTGTTTCGCCGTACAGAAAAACTCCGCGTGGATTCCCGCGCCGCCGTTGAATCCCTCGTCACCGCGGACCAAAAACTTTCTCTTCTTTACGATGAGAAGACCGCCGATAATCTATTAAGAGCGCCAACCGGAGCTACCGACAAATTTCTCATAACCGGGCCCACCTCGCTGATCATTATTTATTCCTGCGGAGACTTCCGCGCCGCCACCAAAGTGGTCCGCTCCGACGATCTGGCAGCCAAGCCCATCGAGATCACGCGCGAAAGTTGCCTGCCCGCCAATAAAGTGGTGGCCTTTTTCTCCAACCCGTTCAGCAGCCTTGAAGCCTCGCGCCAGGCCCCGCTCAAAATCGACAATGCGCTCATCAGTCCGGTTCCGAGCGTACACAATGGATGGATGGTGGCCATCACGCTCTTCGTCTTCATGGCATTTTTCGCCATCGGCCCCGGCGTCTGCGTATGGCTTGCCCTCTCCGAGTTGATGCCGACCCGCATACGCTCCAACGGCATGAGCATCGCCCTGTTGATTAACCAGGCTGTTTCTACCGGTATCGCCGCCACTTTCCTTCCCACCGTCGGCAAGTACGGCTACTCCACCATGTTCTTTGCCTTTGCAGCCTGTACAGTCATTTACTTCGTCACCGCCGCTTTCTTTCTTCCCGAGACCAAGGGCAAAACGCTGGAAGAAATCGAGGCCCATTTCGAAGGAACAGCCCAAAAGCCAGGCTTGGCAACCGCTTGAGCTAGAACGGCGTATATCGATTCATTACACTCTAGTGGGGGTCTATGGCACGAGCGTGCCATTTACCAAATTCGTGCTCTATCCTATGCTCCTAGGTGAGCAGCACTTGGGGGAGGGCTGATCAACAGACGTCCCAGGACTCAAACTTGAGTCTGGGGCGTTTTGTTTTGCGCCAGAGATTTCACCGCCCTGATTCCCCTTGACCGGCAGCTTCTTTACGAACTAGCCTCATGACAGCGGCCAATTCCTAGGACTGACTTTGCAGCAGGGCTTAACTCCTTTAGATTTAGTACCTTGTCGGTTAAGATATTGCAGCTCTGACGTTTTGTTAAACTTTTTGCGCTAAGTTAATGATTCCAACAGACCGGGATGTACCCGTACCAGCCGTGATCACCATTTCGGGACCCAGAGCCAGAATCCGACCGAGACCGATTTCACTAGAACCGCTTCTTATCCGCTGTCCTTTCCGGTTCAAGCCTCACCCACACCATCTGTCAAAGATTGAAAAATTATGAAGCATTCCTGTTACACCCTCGCTGCCACTGCTCTCCTCATTGCGACGATCGCCGTCGCTCCATCCGCCCTCGCCGACGCCCTTCGCGGAACGCTCGTTCATGAAGAAACCATCCGCGTCGCGCCGAGCGCAGACGCGGCCAGAGTGGGGGACGTTACTCGCGGGGTTGAGCTCATTATTCTGGATACCAGCCGTGATTGGACCAACGTTGAGGCAATCGTGCGCGCTCCCAGCAACGAAGAAGGCGCCACCGAAGATGAGTCCGAAGGCAAAGCCATCACCGGCTGGGTTCCCAAGCAAGCACTGGTCAGCAGCACCACACAAGATGGTGACCGCATCATCTTCGGCGAAGCCGCCGACTCGGAAGACCAGGCCAGCCGACGTCGCGGCCGTCGCGACGCCGCCCAGGACGCCATGCGCCTTTATTATCGCGTCTACGATCTGATGCCCGCCTCGCCGCTCGCCGCCGAGTCGCTCTATCGCGCCGCCGATATCCGCTGGCAGATCGAGCGCGCCGACGTCATGTCGCGCCCCTCCGCGCATGCGCGCGAATCCTACATGCGCGCCCAGATGAAAGAAGACTGGATGAAGTTAGTAATCAAAAAGTATCCCGCGACAAAATGGGCGGATCTCGCCTCGTTTCGACTAATCGACAACAAACTCTGCGGCGATTGGGAGGGCTTTGCGAAATGCCCCGACAAGGAAGCCGAGCTCTATGAGAACTATGTTAAAGATCACCCGCAATCTCCCGCCGCTGCGGAAGCCTTGTACAACGCGGCCTGGCGCCGAGCCGCGTTGATCGAGATTTACAAGAACGAACCCAATCAGAAAAAGTCAGCAGAATCGAAGGATCGCGCACTGTCGCTGGCTCAGAAACTCGTCAGCCAATACGGCCAAACCGATTGGGCCTACCGCACCGAGCGCCTGATCTTTTACATTCAGCAAGGCATTGCGACCTATGGCAATGCGAGCGACTAGAATTCACTGAAAACGCTCTCCTCTCCTCAGTCACGTCTGCTTAAGGGTTTTCTGCGATACTGTTCCCTTACTTTCGGAGGATGATTGAACGACTATCTGCTCTCTTTGATATTAGGAATCGTCGAAGGATTAACTGAGTTTCTGCCCGTCAGCTCGACTGCGCACCTGCGGATTTCTGAAGCCCTGCTGCACATCAGCCTCTCCGACGGCTACTGGAAGATGTACACCATAGTGATCCAGTTAGGCGCAATCCTGTGCTTGCCCGTATATTTCCGCGAACGCATCGCCAAGTTCATGGCGACGTTTCCGCGTGGCGAACGCGGAGATCGCAACGCACTCACGCACCCTCTCGGCCTGACCATCGTCGCTTTCGTCGTCACCGCGATTCCCGCGTTCCTGCTGACCAAAGTGATCGGCAAACATCTTGAGAGTCTCACCATCATGGGCACTGCTCTTCTGGTTGGCGGCATCGTCATGTGGATCGTCGATGCCCTGAACGCAACTTCCGAAGCCGCCGGCCCCTCGGCCGGCGGAGGCCGCATCCACACCTGGAAGATGGAAGCCATGTCGCTGCGCCAGGCCGTGTGGATTGGCGCATGCCAGATTCTGTCAGCGGTCTTTCCCGGGACGTCTCGGTCCATGTCCACCATCGCGGCCGGACAGCTCGCGGGAATGTCGCGCGCTTCCGCTCTGGAATTCTCCTTCTTCCTTTCGATCCCCACCATGGTGGTCGCGACCTGTTACGACTTGCTGAAATCGTTGCGCGGCAAGGGAGCGAATCCTATCGGCGTCTCGCAGATCGATGCTCACGGATGGATCGTGCTGGCGATTGGTTTCATCGTTTCGTTCATCGTCGCATACGCGTCGGTTGCGTGGTTTATGGCGTATGTGCGCCGACACGGATTCGTACCCTTCGCCATCTACCGCATCATCGCGGGAACGCTGGTGCTGGTGTTCGCTTCTCGCTTGGCGGGGTAATCAAAGCGATCGGCGTCAAACCCCCATCGGGAAGCCAACTGTACACTCCCAGCGTATTCCGCCATTGCCGCCGCGCCGCCTTCTTGGCATAATGGTGAAGCTCTGGCCGATTTGCGCCACGGGACAAATTTGCGTCCGGTGTGAGAAACGGCCCACATGCATTTTCTGGCAAGCATCTTTGTCCCCACGGGCAACCGGCGGCTGAATGAGCTGGTCGGTTTTCTGTTGTGCGTCTCCGCGCTCCTCCTTTTTCTCGCGCTGGCGTCATATTCGCCGCTCGACCCTTCGCTGAACAGCGCCTCCGTTCTCACCGGGACTCACGCGGCCCGCAACTGGATTGGCGTAGTCGGCGCCCTGATCTCAGACCTGGCGCTGCAGTTCTTTGGCATCGGAGCATTTTTGCTACCCATCTTTCCCGCCATGTTTGGGCTGCGCTGGTTTGCCTCCCGCAAGATTCAGTCGCCAATAGCGAAGACCATGGGAGGAATCTGGCTGATGATGTTTGTCCCCGCGCTGCTTGCGTTACTACCGGGCAATGCGCGCTGGCTGCATGTGATGCCCATTGAAGGCCTTCTCGGCCGAGTCGTGGGCGATGTGTTGATCCATTACCTGAATCTGGCCGGTGCCTACATTGTTTGCGCCAGCGTGCTCGCAGTCGCGCTTTACCTTTGCACGGCGTTCTCGTTTTCTTCCATCCAACTTTGGGTTCCGACGCGCTTCGCCTTCGTAACGGCACTGTGGAACCGTTATCTCGATTGGCAGGAAGAACGGGCCAAGAAACGCCAGCAGAAAGAACTGGAAAAGCGCCGGATTTCGAAGCCGGTTGTGAAGACGCAGTTGATTCCCTCGCGCCAGACCGCCGCCCCCGAACCAGCTGTTCAGGCCCGAGTTGCACCAGAGCCTCGCCGCACCGGCATCGAGCGCACACTTGATCCGGAGCCCGCAGAAGCGGCCACTAATACGTCGACTACCACCGGCGGAATTCTGCACGAGTCTCTGGCGGAAGTTGAGGCGCCGGTCGATCCGCAAGTGACCCAGCGCGCCGACAGCGATCACAAGGCTAAGACAACCATGCCTCGTATCGCGGGCGGCTACAAACTGCCATCCAGCAGCCTCCTGCAGCGTCCTGATGAACAGCAAGCCGTGGACGCCGACGAACTCAAGCTGCTGGCGCAGGTGCTCACAGGAAAATATGGCGAGTTCGAAGTGCATGGGCAGATCACGCAAATCAATCCCGGTCCGGTGGTCACCACGTTCGAGTTCAAGCCCGATGCCGGAATCAAGTACAGCCGCATCACCAATCTCACCGACGATCTTTGTCTTGCGTTGAAGGCCGAGAGCATTTTGATTGAGCGTATGGCCGGAAAATCAACCGTGGGCATTCAGGTGCCGAATCGCGAGCGCGAGATCATCTGGCTCCGCGAGAACATCGAGTCGCAGGAATTCATGGGCTCGAAGTCAAAGCTGACGATGGCGATGGGCAAAGATATCAACGGGCGCATCGTCACCGCCGATTTGAACGGCATGCCACATCTGCTGATTGCCGGGTCCACCGGCTCCGGCAAGAGCGTGGCCATCAACGCTTTCATCATGTCGATTCTCTACAAGGCGACGCCGGAACAAGTGCGCTTGATCCTCGTAGATCCAAAGCGGCTGGAACTCGGCAATTACGAAGGCGTGCCCCACTTGTATACGCCGATCATTACGGAGCCAAAGCTGGCGGCGAACGCGCTGCGCAATGCCGTGCGCGAAATGGAACGCCGCCTGAAGTTGTTGGCGGCAAAGGGCGTGCGGAACATCGACCAGTACAACCGGCTGTTTGATAACGGCGGCACGCCGAGCCTGTTCGAGGAAGATTCCGACGACAAGCCGATTCCCTACATCGTGATCATCATCGATGAATTGGCCGACCTGATGATGCTCGATTCGAGCAATGTTGAGGAGTCGATCACCCGCCTGGCGCAGATGGCGCGAGCCGTGGGTATTCATCTGGTGCTGGCCACCCAGCGTCCTTCGGTTGACGTGATCACGGGATTGATCAAGGCGAACTTCCCGGCGCGAATTTCTTTCCGTGTAGCGACCAAAGTGGACTCGCGAACCATTCTCGACGCCAACGGGGCCGAGGCGCTGCTGGGCAAGGGCGACATGCTTTACCTGCCTTCGGGATCGGCGCGCGTGCATCGCCTGCATGCGCCGCTGGTGACGGAAAAAGAAATCGCGGCCGTGGTCGAATTCTGGAAGCAGCAAGGTTCCGCGGAATACCAGCAGCAATTCCTGGAGGCGCCGAAAGAGGAACGGGAAGCTGGAAGCGGATCGGCCGGTGGCGAAGGCTCTGGAGAAGCTGGCGAAGACGATCCCTTGTATCAAGACGCGGTCAAGCTGGTGGTCGAGTTTGGAAAAGCATCCACTTCCCTCCTGCAACGCAGGTTGCGCATCGGATACGGGCGGGCCGCGCATCTCATCGATCTGATGGAGCAGGATGGAATCGTGGGTGCGGCCGATGGTCCCAAACCGCGAGAAGTGTTGAAGCGTCCTAACTGGATTTCTGAGATCGAAGAGACGACGCGCTAGCTTTATCCTCGTACAAACAGCGCCATGCCCAAACGAAATCTACGGGTGCTTAAATGGCTTGGGACCGTTCCTGCCGTAGCCATCTGCACCAGATGCAATCGCGAATTCAAGGTTTCGCTCGCGGACTTGAAACGCATCACAGACGCCCAGGAAAGCCTCCGGCTCCAATTTGCAGAGCACCAATGTCCAGAGGATCAACCCCAGTCAGATATTTGATATTTTATCTGGCAGTTTTGGCGTGGCATATCCCGCCAACCGTTTCTCGCGCGCTTCGAAGAGACGATTGATTTCGCTCACCAGTTCCAGGAGCTTCTTAGGATCCTGCTCTACTGCAGCCCGTTCGCAGAGAGCAATCCATGTCTCCCCGTTCTGAATTTTTTCATGCAGGGCGGTTCGCAGTTCGGAAAGGATAGGTTCTATCTGATCTCGATCAGACACGGCCATGGCTCGATTGCATAAGTCTTGGATCCGGCTTCTGGGGTTTGACATCACGCAAGATTAGATGCCCCGCGCCAGTGGGCCTCATGTGCGGTAAATCCTGTAAAAACGAAGCCGCCGCCCACCAAAAAGTGAGGGGCCCACTCCTATGATCCGCAGAAGCAATTAGGCTCCTGCAAAAATCACTGTAAGCGGGGTCTACCAGTGGTGCCGCTCCTCGGGCTTAGCTGAGGCCCGCCGATGGAGGTGTGGTAGCGTCATCCCGCTTCAGACTTGCGCCAGCGGCGAACGTTGAAAACGTATAGGCCAATGCAGAAAAGATTTGCAGGAATAAAGCCAAACTGCGCCGTGCGGAAGCCGATCAAGCAAATGACAACGCTATTGATCGCCGCAAGAATCCAACCTTCCCAACAACGCCGGCCTACTAAGATAGTCGAAACAATCGTAAGTATGCAGGATAGGAAATCAAGTCTGATAAACACAGCAGCCTCCCCGATCATCAGTATGCCGCAGCATGGGCTGCTTGGCTGTAATCCTGCGCAGAAATGGGGTTACGAAAGGCATCGCCTGAACGGTCGGAAAAACCTTGGATAAAATCTCGATACGGGAGTGAATCGATGAAAGTATTCACCGAATACCTGAAGTTCCATACCAAGACGCACCGGGCTTACGTCCACATGACGCCCCAGGTCGAAGAGATCGTGCGCAAGAGCGCAGTGAAAGAAGGGATGGTGCTGGTCTCCGCCATGCACATTACGGCGGGCGTCTATGTCAACGACAACGAGAGCGGGCTGATCGGAGACATCGATGAGTGGTTGGAACACTTGGCGCCCTTTCGGAAGAATTACAGGCATCATGAAACGGGCGAGGATAATGGCGATTCGCACCTCAAGGCGTTGCTGATTCACCACGAAGTGATTGTCCCGATCACCGCCGGGAAACTTGACTTAGGGACCTGGCAGCGGATCTTCTACGCCGAATTCGATGGCCAGCGCGATAAGCGAGTGATCGTAAAGGTCATGGGTGAGTAGCAAGCGTACTGCCGGCTGGCGCTCAGCTTTCCCTGCAGTTTTTCCCCTACGGTCACTGCACAGCTCGCGGGCAATCACGAGTGGGCCTGCACCACAGCTCGCGGCTGCCCATCGCTTGTCAGCGCCAGTCGGCGGATGCCAGCAAGATTACCCGATCCTCCTGGCTTTCTGCAGCTTGCTCGGAGTCCATATGGTTATGAAGTCGGCAACCGGCTTGTCTACCAGGCTCCCAAACCTCGGACAGGAAAACACGCCCGCCGCTTCGATGGAACACGATCCTCGACTTGCTTGGCTCTCGTGTGTCTATTACCTCCGTTACAACGGCTTGGTATCGCTGCCCTTCCGTACTGCGGACGGTGAGTACGTCGACGGGGTCCTTGCCCGCAACCGAGTTGAGCAGGGATTGGAATTTGTAAGTTCCAGCGGGAAACGTTTGGTTTCCGACCACGAACTCGAAAGGAACTTGTACGGACAGAACCGGGCGGTTTGACGTTTGCGCGACGCCGGAACTCGGATACAGCGACACTCCCCACAGAACAGCTAAAGAGATGAGAATTTTCATGGAACCTTCCTCCTAGATGGTGCTTGCGTTTTCGTTGCTAATGCCCCATTGCAGGAATAGTGAAGAAAGCAGTCACTCCGTTTCAGCCATCCTTCCGTTTCTGGCGGCGCTTCTGACCCTCCCTGGATAGCTTTTCGACATCTTGTAGTATCCTGACTTGCCCAACGCCGGAACTCTGCATGATGTTTCTGCGACATCATTCTGAATAGGATTGGAAAAAATATGGGAGATGAAGCTCAGGAGCTACGTGAAAGTGCCGAGAAAGCCCGGGAGGACCGATCCCTCGCGGCCGTGTCGTTAACCATGGCAGTCCTAGCTGTACTGGTGGCGGTCGTGTCACTGCTGGGACATCGCGCGCACACCGAAGAAGTCGTGCTGCAGGCAAAGTCGTCCGATCAGTGGGCGTATTACCAGGCTAAGAATATTCGCGAGCACCAGGACGAGCTATTCGCCGATTTCAGCACCGCCGTGGCCATTAAAGACGCGGGGATGATGGATAAATTCCGCGACAAGTCCTCACAAGAGGCGGAGCGTTACAAGCATGACAAAGCCGAGATCCAGGACGAGGCACGCAAGTTAGAAAGCGAGGTTGCCATGGAGAGGAACCGCGCCGACCGCTATGACCTGGCGGAAGTTTTCCTCGAGATTGGTCTGGTGATCACCTCAATCACTTTGCTCTCCGGCAGGCGAATCTTCTGGCATCTGGGGATTGTCTTGAGCGTGCTAGGAGTTGTGGTCGCGGTTACCGGCGCGATGATCCACTGATCGTTTGATCTCAGGGCAGGAATGCTTTCATGCAGAAAAGGCTACCGCCGGATTTCTCGAACTCCGACGTATCGATAACGACCGGGATCAAGCCTTCCCGGCCGAGCACGGATTCCAGATGTGGAGTGACGTAAGGGGTAAGATAGCGTCCGTTGACGACGATGCCATTGCCCATGAATTTGTGAGCCTCGTCGGGAGTGAGTTCGTACACACGATTCCAGAACCCGCGCAGGACCCGCAGCGACTGCGCGGTGTAGGCGGCTGGATAGATTAGAACCGCTTCGTCATTTAACGGACAAAAGCAGGTATCGAGGTGGTAGCAGTAGGGGTCGACTAGTTGGAGAGGAACAACCGGGATCTCCAGCTTAGCCATGGCCTCGCGGAATTTTTCGACGCCTCCCTGCGTCGAGCGAAAGCCGTATCCCGCATAGATGCGCGACCAACCCGGATGCCAAAGGAGGTCGCCATGACCTTCCAGGTGATCAGCGTCCAAATTTAAGTCGATGACCTCGAAACCGCGTTGCCGATACCACTCCAAATAATATGGAACCTCGCGCTGGCGTGAAGGGTGCACCATCCGGCTGGGCACAATAAACTTCCCTATACCTTTGTGAAAGCCAATGAAGACCTGGTTGGCGGCGAAGACCATGTCTTCGTGTCCCGGCGCAGGATCGATGGTTTCAACCTCGCAGCCGGCGTCCTCCAAAGCCGAACGAAGGGCGTCCCATTGCTGCTGAGCTTTGTCACGATTGACGGAGAACTTGCGTGACATGTAAGGATTCTTCTCGTCAATCAAGTCGAAATACGCAGGAGGACAAAGGAGAACTTGCATCGGCATTTCAAGAGATGGTAGCGAGGCGGGGTTGAGGAAGCAAGGAATAGGAGAGACGTAGCGTCGGCAGGTGCCGACGCATCGGCACGCAAAGAGGACCAATGCGAGGCGAAATGCTGCGAAGAACGGGCTAAAGGCAGCTAAGAAAGATTGGTGCTTGGGATGCACGGGTCAAGAAATCCAGCCTGCTGTTGCGCGTTCTTTTGTCGTCGAGGTTGTGCAAGCGGGAGAGAAGAGGAAAGTATGCTCAGCCACTGCGCCAACTCGCAGTGCTTAAAGCCGTTTCTGCGGCTGCGAGAGGGCCGGTTATTTCTGGTTGAAACCCAGAACATGGCAAAGGAGGGAGGCACAATGCCAAGTCCTAGGGATCGAAAGCCTCCCCATAGGGTGGAACACTTCTGGCTGTGTGACCGGTGCGCGTCAGTGTGGACCTTGATCCAAAATGGGACGCGCGGCATTGCATTGGTTCCGCTCGCGCAGTCAGCGGTGGCGGCGAGCGAACTTTCGGAAAAATCCTGCAGCAAAGTTACGTGCAGCTGAGCGAAAATCACACTTCGTCTCTAGTGCGAACCTGTGCGCCGGTGCGGAGCACGGTAGCCCATCCCCATCGAGATGTGGCGGGCGGCGTCCTTGAGCGCCTCCACAATGCGGGGCATGGTCTGCGGACTGACCTGTTGAGCTGTGCCGCTTAGGCCAAGGCCCGCTTCGATCAAGCCGCGATCATTGAATACGGGAGCTCCGACGCAGCGTGCGCCGAGGTTGTTTTCCTCGTCGTCGACGGCATAACCCTGGTTGCGAACTTTCTCCAGTTCTTTGAGCAGCCGCGGTAGCGTAGTGATGGTCTTAGGCGTCCGCTTTTCCATACCGCTCTTGCGCAGAATTTGCTCCAGCCGATCCTCCGTAATATGCGCGACAAGAGCCTTTCCCACGCTCGTGGCATGCACGCGCATCCGCCGACCGACCCAGGTATCCATCCGGATGAATCCCTCCGGCTCGACCTTCTCGATGTAGACGGCATCGGGCCCATCGAGAATTGCCAGATGGCAAGTGAGCCCAGTCTGGTGGGAAAGGTGGCGCATGATGGGCAAGGCCACACCGCGAACATCGAGACCGCTGAGCGCCCCACGGCTTAAACTTAGAATCTTCAATCCTACCCGGTATTTCCCCGACTCCCTGTCGCGAGTCAAATAGTTCCGGCTCTCGAGGGTGCGCAGAATGTAACTCGCCGAACTCTTTGGAATCTGCAGTTTGCGGCTGATTTCCGCATTGCTCAAGCCTTCGGACTCCTGGGCTACAGCCTCCAGCATGGCAAGGGCGCGTTCTACGGCTGCGGAAGGGGAATCGGACGAGGCCTGCATAGGCAAGGGCTATGGTAGCAAACTGTAGTCGGCCAAGAAAATGAATGCAAGTTCACCTTATTGAACGAGCCCCTTGACCGCAAAGTAGAGATCGCCTACGCTTCGCCAGTATAGTGAATGTGTGTTCGCTATATTGAACGTTGAAAATTGAATATGTCGTCAGGGGAATTTTAGAATGCCGATGACTGTAGCCTTGCCTGATACTGGCACTCTCTTGAACACGAGCAACAGCGCCCCGGTGGACTTCGATGGTGCGAAGGACCTCCCTGCAGGCTTCTGGAGCTTCTTCCTTCCGCTGCACCAGACTTTTACTCCGCGACAGCAAGAACTGGCACGCCGTCGGGCCCACATACTGCAAGCCGCTCTGGATGGCACCAAGCCCTCGCATCGCTTCCCCTCCGACACAGTGCGTAATGGCTGGAAGATCACACTGCCGGCGTGGTGCCAGGACCAGCGAAACCAGATGACCGGTCCGGCTGACGATGCCGAACTCTGCGTCAAGATGCTGAACTCGGGCGCTCCCGGCGTGATGTTGGATCTGGAAGATTCCTGTGTGAACGAATGGACTCACCACGAGACGGGCGTTTCCAACATTCTGGCATGCCTCCGCGGAGAACTGACTTACTACGACAACAAGCGCCAGAAAACGGTCGAAATCCAGCCCAGCAGTACCGTAATTTTCACGCGCCCGCGCGGACTTCACATGAGTCAAGCCGGACTGATTCCGAACGAAATGGTTTCCGCGTCCCTATTCGACGTGGCGCGTGTTTTTTTCGGCGTCGATCCTGCGACCCTGAAACATCCGTTGTGCTTTTATGTTCCCAAGTCGGAGTCGGCAGAAGAGGCGCTCTGGTGGCGCGATCTATTCCAGACGTTGGCTAAGTCGCGGGGAATGGCGCACGACTCGATCAAGTGCATGGCTCTGGTGGAATCCCATCCACTCGCGTTTCAGATGGAGGAGTTCGCTTACAACCTGCGCGAACATTTGATCGGACTTGATCTGGGTCGCTGGGACTACATGGCGAGTCTGATTCACTTCAATTTGGACGATCCCGATTGGGTGCTGCCCGATCGAAACACAATTCCGCATGACGTGCCGTTTTTCCAGAATCTGCGCGAGCTCATGCCCGAGATTTGCCATCATCGCGGGATTCTCGCCATCGGAGGAATGACTGCTTTGTTCCCCAGCCGCGAAGATGCCGAGTTGAACGCTCGCGCTCTTGCGGTTCTCGAGAAGGACAAGAAGAACGAAGCCGATTGCCTGATGGATGGGGCGTGGACAGGACATCCGGATCAGAACGCGATTGCGGTGGCGCAATTCCCTTACCCGAATCAAATTCATGCACGTCCGAAGAATGCCAGCCGCTATCCTGATTTGCGGCCAGTGCCAAAAGGCGTAGGTCAGCGTACGGTCGACGGAACGCGCGCTGCGGTGCGGACTGTCATCCGCTACCGCGACGGCGTGCTGCGTGGCAATGGCGCCAGCCTGCTCGATGGTTACATGGAAGATCTGGCCACCGATCGCATCTACCGCCTGATGATCGCGCAGCGCGTGCGGCATCGCGATCTTGTCCGCATCGAGGACAGCCAGGGCCAGAACGTCAAGCACACGCCGGAATTTGTCGCCCAGCTGTTTGATGAAGAACTCGATCGCTTGCTGCGTGAACTCCCAACCGGCGCCGGTGATGAAGAACGAGACAGGTTCCGCCGGGCGCGCGAGCTCAGCGAAGCGATGATCATGAGCGGAGAATTCGATCCCGTTTGAGCCAACGCACTCCAATCCCCAGATTCCGACCGACTTAACAGGAGAAAATACAAATGCCCACGAATGATAACGGAACGAAGAACGTCCAACCGCGCTCCAGCACACCACTGATGAGCGAAGAAGAAATATCCGTGCAGCGCGCGCTGGCCCAGGAGTGCATGGAATACGAGTGGGCGAATAGCCCGCGATGGAAGGGTACAGAGCGCCCCTACAAGGCCGAAGACGTGCTGCGATTGCGCGGCTCGATTCATATTGAGCATACGCTGGCGCGTCTGGGTGCGGAGCGGTTGTGGGACCTGCTGCAGAGCGAGACATACGTCAACGCGCTGGGCGCGGTCACCGGCAATCAGGCGGTACAACAGGTGCAGGCTGGCCTGAAGGCGATTTATGTGAGCGGATGGCAGGTCGCGGCCGATGCTAACAATGCTGGCCAGATGTATCCCGACCAGAGCTTGTATCCGGCGGACAGTGTTCCGAACCTTTGCCGCCGCATCAACAGCGCTCTACAACGAGCCGACCAGGTTCATCATGCGGAGGGAAAGGTTGCTCCCGGGCAGACCTGGTTCGCGCCGCTCGTGGCCGATGCGGAGGCTGGTTTCGGCGGAACGCTAAACGCGTTTGAACTGATGAAGGGAATGATCGAGGCGGGTGCGGCCTGTGTCCACTTCGAGGATCAGTTATCTTCGGCGAAAAAGTGCGGGCATCTGGGTGGCAAGGTGCTGGTTCCGACTTCTGAAGCTATTCAGAAGCTGGTCGCCGCTCGGCTTGCCGCAGACGTCATGGGCGTGCCAACGCTGGTCATGGCGCGTACGGATGCCGACAGCGCGCATCTGCTGACCAGCGACATCGACGCGCGCGACCGCGCCTTCTGCACCGGCGAACGCACATCGGAGGGCTTCTTCCGCATTCAGGGCGGGATCGATTCTGCAATCGCACGCGGGCTGGCCTATGCACCCTATGCAGATCTGCTCTGGTGCGAAACTTCGCATCCCGATCTTGAAGAAGCGCGCCAATTCGCTGCCGCCATCCACGCCAAATATCCCGAGAAGATGCTGGCCTACAACTGTTCGCCCAGTTTCAACTGGCGCAAAAAGCTCGACGAGGAGACGATCGCGCGCTTCCAACCGGAACTCGCCCGCATGGGATACAAGTTCCAGTTCGTGACGCTCGCCGGCTTCCACGCCCTCAACCTCAGCATGTTCGAGCTCGCGCGGGGCTACAAGCTTGCCGGGATGACTGCCTATTCGCGTTTGCAAGAAAAAGAATTCAGCCGTGAAACCCAGTATGGATACGAAGCGGTCAAACACCAGCGCTTCGTCGGGACCGGCTACTTCGACCAGGTGCAGCAGGTGATCAGCGGCGGTCTGGCATCAACCGTGGCACTAACTGGATCCACGGAAGCAGAGCAGTTCAGCGGAGTAAAAGCACTGGTACGACCCAAGAGTGGTCCGGATGCTGCCTGCCGGCCGATCTTGGGCGATTGCCCTCACCCACCCGTGCAGATTGAACCCAGCCGACCTGAGGAGATGCTCCTTCCTTCGGGAGACTAGGAACTTTTCAATCGTCATACACAGCAGCGGAGCCGATGGGATGGCTCCGCTGACTTTTCGCAACCGCCGGAAGGCAGAGCATGGGCCCACGTCCGGCGTATTGCCGCGAAATCCTCTGTTATAATCGGACACGCCCTTGCGGTCTTGTTTCACATCCGTGCGGAAGTGGTGGAACTGGCAGACACACCATCTTGAGGGGGTGGCGCCGAAAGGCGTGGGGGTTCAAATCCCCCCTTCCGCACCAAGTCTCCAATCAGTTACAAGTCCCCGAGAGTCGGTTACGGTCCGTTAAGGGCTGGGCCGTGGGTCGCCCCCATCACGGGGCCGTATGCCGAGGAAGGTATGCTTAGCCTCCCTCGCCGTCCCGTCCTGTTCCGTTGCAATCGGAGCATCTGGTGCGCATGAACGCAACTCCGTGCCCTCGGTCGGCGATCCGCACGATGAGACCTGTGCCTCCGCAACTCGGGCAAGAGTCATCGGCTGTTTCGTGCCAGACTACATCGTGCATCGGCTGCAGAAACTCAAACCCGTGCCGAAAAACATTGCGGTTCCGCACGACAGCGCGTGTGGTTGCAATCGTTATCGGCAGTTTGATCTTTAGCTCGACAGTCTCGCCGATTTTCAGCTCGACAGGCAGAATTGCAGTGATGCCGGACTCGCTGATGTCCAGGCTCTGACCGGGAAAGAATCCACTCCCTGAATGGACTGTCACTTCCGTCTCCAACTCAAATCGCTGGTGACGCCGTCTTTCGCTTTCGTTATCGTCTTGTTCGCCTTGCTCCGGTGAACCCTCTTTTGCGTCGCTGCTTATGATTTTGTTCTTTTCTTCCTTACTATCAGTCACCGTACTGCTTTCTTATAATCAGCTTCCGAGCCTCGGCTTATTTCTGGTTCTTTTTGACATAGCTAGCGTCAGACACACTTGGCCGTTCGGGCGAGAAGCCCTGCAGCCTTCCCTTAGCTCATTAGCATTATTAGGATGTTAGTATTTCTCTACAGCTATTAGATGCAAATGAATTGCCGTTAGCTGCACCTTACGGGTCGCGACGAAATTCTATTTCCTTCAGGGCTTCCACACCTTCAACATTGCGTAGGATTCCGGGCTTTTCTCGCCGTTGCGATTCTCTATATGCCACAGCGTCTCGCGTACATTTCTCCAGTACGGGCAGCGCAGAAAGACCCTGGTTCGCCGTCGCAGGTCCTGCTCGTGATAAATCCGGTTTACTTCGGCCTGACGCCTGTGAAACGATTGGGGGGCTCGGCTCACTATCTATCAGGGGGCATTGGCGAAATGGACCACGCAGTCGCGGTCGATCGAAAAATGACGGAGAGATACCTGCTGGGCGAACTTGATCCCCAAGCCTGCCAGGAATTCGAAGAGCATTTTTTCGACTGCCCGGAATGCGCCCTAGACGTCCGCACCGCAGCACTGTTCATCGAGCACAGCAAGAGTTCGTTGGCGAAGGAATCGGAGCCGGTTGCCGTACTCTCGCCGGCGGCCAGGCCCGTCCCGCCCAAGCCAGTTCTGTCCGAGCCAGGATGGCTGGCATGGTTGCGTCCTGCCTTTGCGGCACCTGTGATGGTCTTGTTACTGGCAGTGATTGGTTATCAGAATCTAGTGATCTACCCGCGGCAGCAACAAGCGCTCGCCCGGCCGCAGGTCTTGCCGTCGGCGTTTCTGAATATCGGCGCCATGGGGACGGGGGAGCAACCGATTTCCATTGCGCCCGAGCAAAGCTTCCTGCTGCTCGTAAGAATTCCACCCGACAGCTGTCCCCGCCATACTGCGGAGTTATATAATCCCGCCGGAAAGCTGGAATGGTCGCTGACGTTACCGTCCTCATCCACGCAAGATCAGTGGCCGCTCCAGGTACCGGGTGCGAAGCGGGAATCCGGTGAGTACAGTTTGGTGGTGCGCGGCCTTACCGATAACAGCGAAGGTAAAGAAGTTGGTCGGGTGACATTTGATTTACAAATTCAGAAATAGCTCAATCTGAGCGGAGCGGAGCAAAACTATGTCAGCGCTGCCGAATGAACTACACTCGATCGGGGCGGAGCATGTCTACGATGCAGAAGCCTATGTTTTTGGCGCCGAGTTGGAACAGCCGATTCGGCGAGTGATCGACAAGGAAGCGTTCGTTGAGTTACCTGAATCAGGCGGATACAGGTTCAAGCCTGCAGAACCTATGCGGGTGGAGGGGATCGTTTCGCATCGAGGTGGCTACACCCAGGTCGCCGGGCACCGCGGCTGTCACGGTCGCGGCTCGACCACGCTGGCCACCGCCGCCCTTGAGGATATCAACGTGCTCGATGTGCTCACGGCTGATCGCGTGGTGGCGCAGATCACGACCGAGCATTCAGACGACGGCAGCGTACCGTCGGTAAGTTTTCTGGGCACGCGCTTTGAGAATCTCCGCATTGGCGGAGAGAAGATCGAGCTTGAGCCTCATCTTGAAATTCTTGGTCCGAAGCCGGACGAACACGAATCTTACTTCAACGACGGCGGCGTCTTCAACCGCATCGCGCACCAGTACGCCAACATCAAGCGCATGGCCGGCCTTCCCCAGTGGGCTAGCGATCAGTTCAATTGGGACCCGGTGGAGGCGCAGCGCCTGAATGAGATCAACTGCTCCCTGGTCAACGGCGTGTCTGGGTCTCCGGGAAAAACGTTTGGCCACGTGATCGAACTGCCGCACTTTGGCAAAATCTTCCTGGGCGAACTGACGGTGAAGCGCGAGCCCGCGAACGATGGCCCAAGACTTGAGCCCTCGGAAGCCGAGGAGTACAAGTACCGGTTCCAACTGACGATGATCCGCGTGGAGCTGGACTGCCCAGCATGCGGGAGAATCCGTTTCGTGACGATGGACTCCAACGGCACGGGTGGAAAGGGTGACGGGCACTAGAGCGCAGATGTCGCTCGCGCATCATGCGATACGAGGATTCATCTGGTCAACGGACTGTCTGATCCTCGCGTACGCCAAATTGATATTGCGGTTCCACTTTCTAGTGGAGACGGGATCCTTGATGTTGCGAGCGAGGGCCAGCGCCTGCTCATAATAGGAGATCGCAGTGAGATAGTCACCACGATGGAGATAGACGTTGCCGATGCTTGCCAGGCTTACCTGGTAGTTGTGTACAGCGCCGGAGTTACGTTCCACCCCGGCTGCGCTCATGAATAGGTTGAGCGCTTCATCGTCGTCGCCTAACCCTAGGCAACAGACCCCCAATTCCCCCCACACCATCGCAATCGATAGGGGCTATCGGCCGGTTCCCCTGGGCCAGGTTGCGGGTTATCGGCGGGAACTACGTGAGGGTTCCCAGAACCGCTCAGCCCGACGGACGAGACCGTCCTTGCCGAGCCGTTGTGAGTGAAGAGAAACAACAGGGAGATAAACCAAGGAAACATCGTAGGTCCTCCTTGGGCGGGGATTCTACATCCAGTGCATGCGGATTTCAGGTTAAAATCCTGTCGAAACTGCATGCCTCCTCCCTGGCAACAACGAGACTTCGCCCCCCGCAAAAGGCGGAAGCGCATCGGAGCGCCAGCGTCGCGGGTCGTAACGCTCATCCTTGGGATCGCCATGATGCAGGGCTGCTCGCGACAGCGGAACCCTCAGGCTGTCTTCGATCACGCAATGCAGACTCTCAAGAGTGGCGATGCCCCGGCCGCAGCCTCGGAAGCGGAAAAGGGGTACAAAGACTTTCATACTGTTAGTCCCGAGTGGGCATGGAAATTCGCCATTCTTAGAGCGAGAACTCTGTATCGGCGGGGAATGAATGACGAAGCGCTCAAGGTCCTTGCCTCCGAGCCTGTCCCAGTTCCCCCCGGCGAATTGACCGTTCAAAAGTTGAGATGGCAGGGCCTCGCCTACACTGCCCTGCACAGGTTTGCGGACGCAGATCGGACGTTTCACGAGGCCCAGCGACTCTGTCGAGTCACCGATTTTCCCGTCTGCGAGGATGTAGTTGATGCGCAGGGGGTCTTAGAGATGCATAGCGGCCATTATGCGCAAGCTCAAACTCACTTCGAACACGTTCTCGTCGCCGCTCGCGCGAGCGGCGACGCATCTTGGCAAGCCAACACTTTGCTGGATCTGAGTTGGTCCGCAGAAGAGCAGACCCACTTCGACCAGGCTCTAGACTGGGCCGGCGAAGCCCGCCGGATATCCGTCGATCGAGGCTCCGCTGACCTCGCCCAGGCCGCTTTAGGGAACATGGGCTGGGCCTTGTACAAGCTCGGCGACGCCGAGAAGGCGCTACAGATGTTTGTCGATGCTGCAAAACAGGCAGAAAAACTTGCCGACGTCACCGACCAAATAAAGTGGCTCACTAACGCCGGCTACATTTACATGGACGCTCGCAACTTCCAGATAGCTGAACAATCGTTCCAGCAGTCACTTGAACTCGCACGACAAATCAACAGCCGGGAAGACATAATCAACTCACTGATCGCCTTGGCATTCGTCTCTGAGCAAACCGGGAAGCTGGACGACGCAAAGCGTTACGCGAATGAAGCGCTCGCCAAGGCGCGAGAGGATAAGAACGGACGGGATCAGGTCTATCCACAGCTGGTCCAGGGGCGGGTTGCGGCACGGCTGCATGACACCGCCACCGCCGAGAATACATTCAAGGAAGTGGCGCAATCTCCGGATTGTCCGGTTTTCTTGAAGTGGGAGGCGGAGCGTTCGCTGGCGCAGCTCTATGAAGACGAACGCCAGTTCGATGCGGCCAACCGCGAGTATAAGACTGCGCTCGACACCTTCGAAACCGCGCGCTCCGAACTGAAACACGAGGATTCCCGGCTGCCATTCCTTACCAACGCTTCCCGCATCTACGACGATTACATCCATTTCCTCGTGGTTCGAGGCAAAAAACACGAGGCGTTGCAGGTCGCAGATTTTAGCCGCGGCCGTACTCTCGCCGAGGGCTTGGGACTGCTTCATAAGGAAACTTCATTCAAACCTGTTTCCCTGGATGCGCCAGGAGTTGCGCGGCGAGCGGGTGCCACCATTTTTTTTTATTGGCTGGGGGAGAAAGAATCGTACCTGTGGGCGATCACGCCGCAAAAGACTGTTTTGTTCAAGCTGCCTCCCGGCGCCGAAATCGATGCGGCGGCGCAACGCTATCGCCAGGATCTCGGCGGACCGCGCGACATTCTTGAATCCGCCGATGGCGATGGCCAATATCTCTATCGCACTCTGATCGCACCGGCGCAATCGCTTTTAAAGAAGGATGCAAAGGTTCTCATCATTCCCGATGGAAGCCTGAACAACCTGAATTTTGAAACGCTCCTGGTGCCCGAGCCCAAACTGCCCGCGCCAAACCCCTCTCAGCCCAAGCTTCACTATTGGATCGAAGATGTAACCATTGCCGATGCCAGCTCGCTCCGCATCCTGGGCGCTGCATCGGCGGCGAAACAGAAGCGGGACCGCAGCCTGCTGCTCGTCGGCGACAGCGTTGCACCGAGCGATAAATATCCCCAGCTGGCGCAGGCCGCCGCCCAGATAGAAAGCGTAGCCAGGCATTTCCCGGCGTCGGGAAAGAAGATACTCACGCGAAAAGATGCGACGCCGTCGGCCTATCTCGGCAGCAATCCGGAAAGGTTTTCCTACATCCATTTTGTGGCGCACGGCACCGCCAGCCGCTTGAGTCCGCTCGATTCGGCGATTGTGCTCTCGAAAGACAGCGCTGAAGACGATTCCTTCAAGCTCTACGCGCGCGACATCATTCGCCATCCCTTGCGGGCCGAGTTGGTTACAGTCTCGGCGTGTTATAGCGCTGGTGAGCGCTCTTACACAGGCGAGGGACTGGTCGGGCTCTCCTGGGCATTCCTTAGGGCAGGCGCACACAACGTGATTGCCGCGTTGTGGGACGCGACCGACGCTCCCACCGAGCAACTCATGGACAAGTTCTACGACGAACTCAACCGGGGTGCGCCTCCGGACGCCGCTCTGCGCGCCGCCAAACTCTACCTGCTTCATCACAGCGGATTCCACAATCCCTATTACTGGGCGCCCTTTCAACTCTACGCACGGTTGGGCTGAAGAGCCGGTCAGTAAAATTCTCTCGCGGTCTTCGAGTGTTTGGGTCGGCTCAAGAAATCCAGTAACATAGATTTATGATTCCTTCTCGGAAGTTAACTGTCCTCCACGAAAATCCTTTTTCGATGCGGTCCCGTTCCGCATGAAGCCCACTGCTCGTTTGCACTTTAAAACCTATCTATTGATCTCTCTAATGGTGATCTTCGGCCCTCTCGGCAATGTGCTTCTCGGCAAGGGGATGAAGCGGATCGGCGCGGCGAGTACCGGGACGCTGGCGCAAGCGCTGGACCTCCTTTCCCGCGTGCTCACCTCGGGCACAATCTGGCTGGGCATCGGCTCTCTCATCACCTTTTTTGTGGCTTACATGCTGGTGCTCTCCTGGGCGGATTACAGTTACGTCCAACCAGCCTCGTCGGCAGCTTACGGTATGGTCGCATTGCTGGCGCATTTCTTCCTGCGTGAAGTGGTCACGCCGACGCGCTGGATCGGAGTGCTGATCATTTGCCTGGGCGTCCTAGTGGTCGGGTATACGCCTCCTCGCACCACGGAGCCTAGCTAAATGCGCGAGATCATCCTCTATCTACTAATTATTGGCGCGGGCACGGGCGGCGAATTGTGCGTAGCCCGGGCCATGAAGGTAGTCGGCGAGGTCAAGGATTTTCGCCCGTCCGCTCTACTGCGCTTAATCCCGCGCGTTTTGCGAGTCCCGTGGATATGGGTCGGTCTGACCCTCATGGGGACTGCGTTTTTTTCCTTGCTCGCGGTTCTATCGATAGAAAACGTTAGTCTGGTGGTTCCCGTTACAGCGCTAAGCTATGCCGCCGGAGCATTAGGAGGGAAATTCTTTCTTGGCGAACAGGTGACGCCGAGGAGGTGGGCGGGCGTGCTCCTGGTATGCGTTGGCGTAGCTTTGGTAGTCGTAGGGCGTGGATAATTTGCTCAAAAACTCCGAGTATCCAAATACTGGCACGCGAGGAAGGTTGTTTTAGAACCTGCGAAAAATCTAAACCGCGACGAGCGCTCGCGGCATCATATAGAATTCGTTAAAGCTTCTGTTTTCGCGTTTCTAGCTGGCAGATTTTCGCCGTACCCTGGTTCCGGAAGTCGCGACTTCCGTATGCCAATCTGCGGGAATCGCAAGCTGATTCTAGAGCAGTAATGAGGGTCAGGCGCTTGTGTGGGATAGTCGGCTTCACGCATAAAAGTTGGATACCTGATTCCGGCCGCATTCAGCGCGCCGCCGCCACACTGGTTCATCGCGGACCAGACCAGCAAGGTGTCTTCCAATCCGGTTCCTGCTCCCTGGGCGCGACGCGGCTCAAGATCATCGACCTCGGCTCGGGCGACCAACCCATCCTGTCGGACGATGGCGATGTGGCGATCGTCTTCAACGGCGAAATCTACAACCACCAGGAACTGCGGCGCGAGCTCGAAGATCTCGGCCACCACTTCCACTCCCACTGCGACACCGAAGCTGTTCTTCGAGCGTTTCTGGAATGGGATACAGGTTGCTTTGCGCGTTTGCGAGGGATGTTCGCGGTCGCATTGTGGACAAAGTCGGCGAAGCGTCTCGTGCTGGCACGCGACCGCATGGGAATCAAGCCTCTTTATTTCGCGCGGCGCGGAAACGATCTGTTCTTCGGCTCGGAACTGAAGGCAATTCTGGTCCATCCCGAGATCGAGCGGCGACTGAGTTTGGATGGCCTCGATTGCTATCTATCGCTGAACTACGTTCCCTGCCCCTGGACGCTGGTCGAAGGCATTGAAAAACTTCCTCCGGGAAAGTGGCTGGAGTGGCAGGACGGTAAGGTTTCCTCCGATTCCTATTGGTCCTTTCCTTTCGGGGTCGTTCGTGATCGGACACTGGAATCGGCCCGCGAAGAATTGGATGCCCTTCTACGGCAATCCGTGCGCGAGCACTTGGTGTCTGACGTGCCGCTCGGTATGTGGCTGAGCGGAGGCATCGATTCTTCTACGATTTTGCACTACGCGGCTGAATCCGGCGCGCCGCTCAAAACTTTCTCGATCTCGTTCCAAGGGCGCAGCTTCGATGAAACCGCGTACATTCGCGAAGTAGCACAACGATACCAAACCGATCACGAGGAAGTGGATCTCAATCCCGAGGTCGATCTGCGGGATGCGATCGAGCAGTTCGCGTATTACTCGGACGAACCTTCGGCGGACGCGGGAGCGCTTCCGGTGTGGTTCCTTTCCAGGTTGAGTAAAACAAAGACGACTGTCAGCCTGAGTGGGGAAGGGGCGGACGAGCTCTTCGGCGGCTATCTCACACATCGCGCGAATCGCCTCGCTACTGTCGCCCGACGTTTTCCACGGAAAGCTCTGCAGTTCGCCTCCAGCGTCTTGCGTTTCTTGCCCGTTTCGGATGACAAGATCAGCTTCGAATACCAGTTGAAACGGTTCCTCGAAGGCTGCCAGATGTCTCCCCAGCGCGCGCATGTCTACTGGAATGGAACTTTCAGCGATGCGCAAAAGGCAGCCCTGCTGCGCATGGAGACTCCACCGGCTCTCAACCGGATCCTCGGCGAACTGCGGAATCGTTCATCCGTTAAAGACGATCTGGCGCCCTATTTGTGGTTCGATCAGAAATATTTTCTTCCCGATGACATTCTGAACAAGGCAGATCGCATGAGCATGGCGCATTCGCTGGAAGTCCGGCCGCCATTCCTCGATCACAGAATTGTTGAATTCGCTGCGACCCTGCCTGCATCTCTGAAGATTCGAGGTTCGCGGCAAAAGATTCTTCTGAAGGAATTGATGCGCGACAAGCTTTCGCCCTCGGTCCTTCACCGGAAAAAAATTGGTTTCGACATTCCGGCACACGATTGGCTTCGCGGTTGTCTGCGATCGCTGATGACGGACGTTTTACTGGACGGCTCCTCCGATCATGGGAGTCTATTCCGGCGGGATGTGATCGAGACGTATATCAGCCAACACCTGGAGAGACAGATCAATGTGGGATATCACTTATGGGGACTGATGGTGCTGTTTCTGTGGATGAAAAAATGGGAGATTCAAGCAGCCGCTACCCCGGAGACCAGCGTTTGGATACAGGAAAAAACTGGTACGTATATCTAGGCGTTCTGCTGGCGGCGGGAGCCATTTATTTAGGCTGCATTATTTCTCCTCCTTCCTTGATGGATGACGTGGACGCCGTGCAGGCTCAGATCGCGCGCAATATGCTTGCTTCGGGCGACTGGGTAACCGCACGCCTGGATGGAGTGGTGTATCTGGAAAAAGCTCCGTTTGTATACTGGGCCATCGCGGCGAGCTACGTGATTTTCGGTGCTCACGACTGGGCGGCACGCATTCCGATTGCCTTATCAGCCATCGCCCTCAGCGGGTTGACAGCGGCGTTCGGCATTTGGGCATTCGGCAAACGGGGAGGGTTTTATGCCGGTCTATGCATGGCCACGTGCATAGGGTTGTTTTTATTTACCCGGGTTTTGATCCCCGATGTCATGCTGACCTTCACAGTCGCTCTCGCCATGTGGGCGTTTCTTCGCGTATTGGAGGAAGACGAGCCTCACCCTCGCTTTTGGGCTTTCGTGCTGGCCGCAAACCTAGGATTGGGACTCCTGCTAAAGAGTTTGATCGGGGTCCTGTTTCCGCTCGCAGCGGGCGCAATCTACCTTGGAATAACCCATCAGCTCTTTTCCGCCGCAACGTGGCGAAGATTGCGTCCCTTCAGCGGATTGCTAATCATTCTGCTCATCGCCGCACCCTGGCACATTCTGGCCACGTTGCGCAATCCACCTTACTTTGTCTTCACCCTTCATAGTGGGCCGGGGCAATATCACGGCTTTCTTTGGTTCTTCTTCATCAATGAGCAGCTCTTGCGTTTTCTGAACTTACGCTACCCGCGCGACTACAACACTGTCCCGCGCCTTTACTTCTGGTCGTTGCACTTGGTATGGCTGTTTCCCTGGAGCGTGTATTTTCCCGCCATCGCCAAGCTTTCTTTTAGGCCCGAGGATCGCGCCGGTCGAACGCGGTTGCTGGCCCTTTGCCTGGCTGGATTTGTGCTGGTCTTCTTCACCTTTTCGACCACGCAGGAATATTACTCAATGCCTTGCTATCCGGCGTTGGCGCTCCTATTAGGCTCAGCCATGGTGACGGGAGGGGTTTGGATACGGCGCGGTACGCGAATGCTCTCGGTGGTCGCGGCATGCGCTGGAGTAGCGACGCTAAGCCTGTTCTTTCTGACCCGTAACCTGCCCGCACCGGGAGATATTTCACACGCACTCAGTCAGCACCCGGGCGCTTATAAGCTCTCCCTGGGACACATGCAGGACCTCACTCTCGCATCTTTCGCCTATCTTCGAACGCCTCTGCTGATGGCGGCGTTCGCCTTTTGCCTCGGTGCGTTCGCAACCTGGAGATGGGCTGGCCAGCGCACATTTCTGGCCGCCGCGCTGATGATGATTCTGTTCTTCCACGCCGCCCGCATGGCTATGGCTGTCTTCGATCCCTATATGTCTTCGCGTCCGCTGGCCGAGGCGATCTTGAAGTCGCCGCCGGGAACGTTGATCGTCGATCATCACTACTACACATTTTCGTCGATCTTCTTCTATACGAACCGAACCGCGTTGCTGCGCAACGGACGCTTCTACAATCTGGAGTATGGAGCGTACGCACCGGGTTCACCCGATGTGTTCATCGACGATACGCAATTCAAAGATCTATGGCTTAAACCAGAGCGCTCCTACATTGTGGCCAATCAGAATGTAGTGCCTCGACTGGCATCCCTGGTGGGTTCTGAGCATCTTAATCTCGTGGCGGAAAGCGGCGGCAAGGTTGTTCTGACAAATCTGCCAAGGACTATTTCTCGAGCCGACCTCCCTAAGGCAGGTGGCACTGGATAGGAGGCACGGCAGTCGGTCCAGTGATGGTTATTTCTAGGAACATCACGCACAGAACTTAAAGCAAGGAGAGAGTATGAAGATCGCGGTGCTGGGAGGGGATGGTTATTGCGGCTGGGCCACTGCCCTATATTTGTCACAGAAGGGACATTCGGTTGCGATTGTCGACAACTTTGCGCGCCGGCAATGGGACCACGAACTGGGCGTGCAGACCCTGACGCCTATCCGTCCACTCTCGGATCGACTGAGGGTTTGGCAGGAGATCACCGGGAACAGCCTCGAGCTGTTCGTCGGCGATGTGACCGAGTACGATTTTCTCTCCGAGGTCATCAAGGATTTCGAACCGGAGGCAGTGGTCCACTTTGCTGAGCAGCGCGCCGCTCCCTATTCCATGATCGACCGCAAGCACGCGGTCTTTACCCAGGTAAACAATGTCGTCGGAACGCTGAACCTACTGTTCGCTTTGCGCGAGTTTCAGCCCGATTGTCACCTGATCAAGCTCGGCACTATGGGTGAGTACGGCACGCCGAATATTGACATCGAAGAAGGCTACATCACCATCGAGCACAATGGGCGGAAAGACACAGTTCCGTATCCCAAGCAGCCTGGCTCCTTCTATCACCTCTCAAAAGCGCACGACAGTCACAATATTATGTTCACCTGCAAGGCGTGGGGACTGCGCGCTACGGACCTCAACCAAGGCGTGGTCTACGGAACCATGACCGACGAAGTGGCCTTGGACGAAGCGCTGATCAATCGCTTCGACTACGATGAAGTCTTCGGCACCGTGCTCAATCGCTTCTGCGTGCAGGCCGCCATTGGGCATCCGCTCACCGTGTATGGCAAGGGGGGCCAGACTCGCGGATTTCTGGATATTCGCGACACCGTAAGGTGCGTTGAAATTGCGTGCTTGAATCCGGCGTCGCGAGGGGAGTGCCGGGTGTTCAACCAGTTCACAGAGCAGTTTTCAGTGCTCGACTTAGCACGAATCGTCCAAAACGCAGGGGAAAAGCTGGGTCTTACCGTCGAAGTCGATCATCTACCCGATCCACGTGTCGAAGCAGAAGAACACTATTACAATGCGAAGCACTCGAAACTGATTGAACTCGGTTTGAAACCGCATTTGCTATCCGACTCTCTGTTGGACTCGCTCATGAATGTAGCATTGAAGTATCGCGATCGGATCGATGCGGGCGTGATGCTGCCGCGAGTAAACTGGCGCCAGGCTGTGAACGAGCGGCGGGGACAGGCACATCGAGAACCAACGCCCCTTGCCCAACCTTCTCTCGCGATTGTGGGAGCCAACGGAAAGAGCAACGGGAATCGTCGTTCTGCGAAGAAGTCCCGAGGCGGCTTGAATAGCAAAGTGGGAAGCTGACCGTAAGACAAGCGTTAGCCCGCGGGTTCCGGATTGGTTTGAGCGACGGGCACCAGTGTGCCGTCGCGAATGTAGTACTCAGAGTCCCGCCATCGGATGCTGTTGCGCGTAAAACTGGTCAGCCAAATGACGAAAGCCAGGGCGTCCCATACCGGGATCAGCGCTAGCGTTTTCCAAAGCGCATCCTGCTTCAGGCCCCAAATCCCAACCATCCACGTCATGGCCAATCGCAACGCAGAATACGCACCGAGATAACCGAGCGCAACTCCAGCCGAGGGGCGAATCACGACTGCCATCAAAGACCATGGCAACCCTTGAGTGAGAAGCAGGCCGAGGTGTCCCCAAGGCCGCAAGTGACGCATGACCACGATCCAGCGCAGCCTTTTGTGAAACAGGTCGCGCATGGACCCATAGTCGGCGACAGTCGAAATTGCATACGGAAGAAGCTCGACTTCATGGCCCTGCTCAGCGATAAGGCGGCCTACCAACAGATCATCGGCTGGACGGTTCTTGATCGCTTCATATCCGCCGAATCCCGCGAGTCGCGTGCGCGTGGTGGCAATGGTTGGTCCCAACGCGAATTTCACTCCGTCGAGCTGGCGCGCGACCAGAATGCCAGCATAAAAATCAGAAAACATTCCAATCGTCTGAAGATTGTCGGTAAATGTCTTATCCTCGATCGGCACATAAAAACAGGTTACAGCCCCAACCTTCGGATCCGCCAAGGGAGCAACCACCGTGCGCAAATAGTCCGGCTTTACCCGAACGTCACTGTCGCTAATCACTACGACTTCGTGCCGAGCCTCGCTGACCAGGCGAGCCAGCTTCACAACTTTATCGTTGGATCCGGTTCCGCCCGAGCCGAACAACACCCGAATCTGCTGCTCCGGAAACTCCAGCTTTAGCCTCTGTAGTACCGGAACTGCAGGATCGTCCTCCTCGCCAACGCAGAAAACGACCTCGTAATCCGGATAGTCCTGCTTGCAAAAGCTGGCGAAGTTTTCATAGGCGTCAGGGTCGAGCCCACGAATTGGCTTTAGATTGCTAACCGGCGGTGTGAACGCCCTATTGACTGCGCTTACGGCTAATCCGCGCCGAAAGAATTGCCAGGAACTGAGCAGCGCAATCAAGTAATAAATAAATGGAATCGCCGCAACGGCAAGGACCACATAGCGGAGATTAGAAATCATCAGGGGCCTCGTGCGCCGAGGACGAATGCCGTGCCAAAGGTCTCACGAGAGCCTTGCTCCCGCCTCCAATCTAATACTTGGCAATAGAAATGAACATGATTGGCTTCGTCGCGCTGCTTCGTGACTTGGATGCCTCAATGGGTCGCAGCGATTACACTTTTTCTTTGTCGAGCATAACAGGAAAGGTGGCACACCAGAAACTCGCGCAATATGGTATTAGATCGTTCTGAAAGTACAGAGTCGGAAGCCCGATCCAACTCTGTGTGCACGATCCTCTATTTGCTAGCAGCCGCGGCAGGCTTGATCGACTCGGCTGCTTTTTGCAGATCATCGACGGAGCTAGAACTGAGTTGGTAAAGATCCGTCCCATCCTCGCGTTTGGCCGTATAGCCATCATTGGCTTTGGCGATCAGGATTTTCTCCACCCGCTTGCCGTCGTCAGAAGTTGCAGCGATCTCGATAGTCGGATTAGCGAAGCCGGAGTCAGGAAATTTAACTGCAGTCAGATCGCGAAGTTTCGAAATAAGCGATTGCACACTCCCGACATCCATCTTCTTCCCGTCCTGCCACCAGTCTTCACCGCTGCGAACCAGGAAATAGGCCTTCGAGCCGGCATGCAATTCAACCTTGTTGGGTTCAGCGAAACCGAAGTCGAAGAGCTTCTTAGCGCGGAAATCGTCGAGGCTTTTGTCGAGGGCCTGTCCGAGGTCGGCGTTTATTTTGTATGCGCCTTCGACGGCGCTAGACTTTGCGTAATAGACGTTATTGCTTTTGTCCGTCTGGCTCCGGCGCACCTGAAGTTCCTGCGTCCCTGACTGGTCCGTAAGCCTCGCAGTGGCCAGAGGCGTGGCATGTGCAAATGCAGAAGCCGCCTCCTCGGTGTCAGAGCTGCTGAGATCCATCTGGGCGTCGGTCAGCTTACGGAGCAACTCACTCACTTGATCGCTATCGGAACGCAGCGGCTTGGGCTTCAGGATCTGCCACTCATCTTTATTGCGCCCGAACTCGATGTCCTGATTTTTCCTGAGAATTACGACACGGCTGACCTTGTCAGGATCCACGGTGAGGAGGCGCTTGTCGCGCAGGTCGTTCAGATTCTTATCCACGCTCGTTTTCGCATACGTGCCTATGGTAAAGACCCGCGGATCGCCGGCAAGCATCGCGTAACTAGCCGAACCCGTCGGCGTATCGTCGCCGATGAGGAGCTTTTGCGTCTTGTTGTCTTTTTCGGCGATTTCGACTTGGAATGCCGGCTGGTCCAAACCATACTGCTTCAAATTCGCTGCTTTATCCTCTACCAGTCGTTCCGAGTTCAACGACGCCAACGTGGAGAGCGCGCCCGAAACAGTCGATTGGTCAGCGCCGAACTGCTGCGGCTCCGTGATTTTCCATCCGGAGCCAGTTTTGGCAAGAACGATCGGCTGCGCGCCGCGCCTCCTCAGGTCCAGCCTTGTAATCGTCGCAGAATCAAGTTTCAAAATCGACGGCGCAGAATCAGCCGAAGCCTTGGCAGCATCCTCTCCCGGTTTGTGACGTTCTGACCAGTAAAGAATCGCAGCGAGAATAAAGAAGACGAAAGCCGCAACAACCAAACCACGGATTTTCATAGCGCTTCTCGAGACAGAATCATCACGAGTCGAGAGGTTACCTATCTCCTCTTCCACCACACGCCAACCCCCACAATGACCACCGCCAGCGGCAGTGCGAATTGGCTGGTAAGGCGCACAAGGTTCAGCTGAGCGCGGGTCATGGTAATGCGGCGGTCTTCCTGCTGCTTCGGGCGGATGGATATCAAATCTTCGTCCGACGCCAGCCAGTTGATGGCGTTTAAAGCCAGGTCATTATTGCCATTGAAATTGATAAAGCTATTTGCTGCCCACGACGAACTGCCGACCACCACGAAACGTCCCTGCGTGTTCTCTTTCCCGGTGTTGTACGTGCCAGCAGCCGCGATGGTCAGCGGGCCCTTCTTGTTCTTGGGATCGTTGACATTGACACTTGCCGAGCTCAGGTTACTCGTGGCCAGGCTGCTGCTGGAGGAATCAAAGAGCTTCTGCACGCTGGTTTTGTCCGTGCTCTTGATCTCCATCGAGCGAGCCAGCGGAAAACCGGTTGCGGTCCCCTTCATGTCGTTCACGATCGGCTGGGAGCTGTAGCTGGTTACGAGAGCCACTTGCGGCCCGAGACCCGCGAGCTGTCCGATCGGATTGAGATCCAGAATCAAATCCTTACTCAGCGTCACACCCCAGCTCTGCAGCAGATTCGTGAGCGCATCGTTGTCGGCAATTTCCGAATGGCCCAACTTAAGTGGAGGGTCCAGCATAAGCAGCGCGCGACCGCCATCCTCAACATATTTCTTGATAGCATCTACCTCCGGCTGCTCATAATTCCGCGTCGGTCCGGCGATCACAAGAGTGGTGCAGTCACTGGGAACTTCCGCTTTCTGCAGCAGGTCGATCGTCTTGCTTTCGTAATCGTCTTTGGAGAGTAGGTCCTTGAACCCGGAAAGCCCCTCCCGCTCGCGGTCGTCAGGCTGATGTTCTCCGCTTCCGGACACAAAGCAAACCGTTCTCGTGGTGCTCTTCAAGTCGCGAATGAAGGCACCGGTGATGCCCTCTTCAGTCATGTTCTTGGCTTCTTCTTTTTTCGCGCCAATCTGAACCACGGCGGTTCCCAGATTCCTGATTCCCTCTTCCCGCGCCAGTTGCGGATTCTTGTCCGGATCAACATACTCCACGTGCACTTTGCGAGAAAGATTCGCATATTGATCGAGCAGATCCTTGGCCTCGCGGAAGCGCGTACTCTGGTCGAAGTAGGTGATCGTCGCGTCCTGCTTCAGGCCTTTGACGATCTTCGAAGTTTGCTCGGAAAGGCTATAGCGCTTATTCGAAGTAGCGTCGAACGACTTGTTGTACCGGTCGGCGAGTATATTGGCTACGACAACCGCGGCGATGACGACCGCAATGTAGGCCGTCGCATAGGCCGCATACTTGGTTTGTCTCGCCTTCAGCCATTGGCTTGCCATCTATGACCTCCAGCGCAGAGATTCCATAGAACGAGCGGTGAAGAACAGTCCCAGGAAAATTACGGTGAGATAAAAAACTGCGTCTTTGGAATCGAGCACGCCTCGTCCAAACGATTCGAAGTGCGTGATCACCGACATATAGGCCAACACGCTTGCCCAGGTTGTAGTTTCGTATCCGCTCACCCACTCGAGCACCCACAGCAGCAAGCACACTCCAAACGTCGCAGCACCGGCGATGATTTGATTCTTGGTCAGCGTAGAAATAAATGTACCGATCGCCAACAGCGCTCCTGCCTGCAGCAACAAGCCCAGGTACCCGATGGCCAGAGGCTTCCAGTCCGGATTGCCGTACTTGAACAGGAAAGCAAAATTTAGCGCTGTAAACAGCAGGAGACACGAATAGAGAATGAGCGCGGCCAGCCACTTTCCGACGATGATTTCCAGATCGCGAATCGGCGACGTCACCAGCAGTTCGATGGTCCCCGTCCGCTTTTCTTCAGCGAACAGCCGCATGGTGATCATCGGAATAAAGAAGAGCCCTATCACGCTGACATTCGACAGCAACGGACGGATGATTTGTTCGTTCAGATTCATGGGGAAGGACTGCCCGCGCATCTGCATTTGCATGCCCTCGATCACGAAATATCCGAGCGCATTCCAGAAGAAGAAACCAAAAATCAGACCAAACATGGTTAGCAAAAGGTACGCGACGGGCGAAACAAAGTAGCTGCCCAGTTCTTTTCGGCAGATGATCCAGGCATTTCTCATTGCTTCTCCTCTTTTCCCATTTGGCCCATATCCGCCGCCGCTTCGCTCCCTGTGAGTTGTAGGAAGACTTCTTCCAGGCTCATGGCAGCTGGCCGAAGTTCATTAAGGTCCCACCCAGCTTCGACCACGGCCCTGGCCAGGTCGCCGCGAACGAATCGTCCTTTATGACTCTCCACTTCGAAGAATGCTCGCCCATGTTCCTGCCCTTTGCTCGATACGCGGCTGACTCCAGAGATCTGTTCCAGCTTCTGCTTCACGATTCCGGCTTCCAGATTTCCATTGCGCCCGGCAATCTCCACCACAACGGATTCAGCGCCGCGCGCCCGGGCCTGTAGGTTGCGCACAGAATCGGTCGCGACGAGTTTTCCTTTGTTGATAATGATCACCTGCTCGCACGTCTGCTCAACCTCGGGAAGGATATGGGTGCTGAGAATGATCGTATGATCACCGGCAAGGCTCTTGATCAGGTCCCGCGTTTCGTTGATCTGCTTGGGATCAAGGCCGGCAGTTGGTTCATCGAGAATCAGAACGTCGGGGTTATGAATAATTGCCTGCGCGAGGCCGACCCGCTGTCTGTAGCCCTTGGAGAGCTTGCCGAGAAGCTTTGTTTTGACGTCCACCACAGCGCAACGCTCGCACGCGTAGTCGACTCGCTTTTGCAGGTCGGCACCAGAGAGTCCTTTGAGGCTGCCGACGAACTTCAAGTACTCCGCCGTCTCCATCTCCGGGTAAATCGGTGGCGTTTCCGGCAGGTATCCTATTCGCTTCTTGACCTCCAGCGGTTGTTCCAGGACATCAAAACCTGCCACGGTGGCCGTTCCCGCGGAAGGTGGAAGAAAGCATGTCAGCATGCGCATAGTCGTCGTTTTCCCGGCGCCGTTCGGGCCCAGGAAACCGACGATCTGGCCTTTCGCCACATCAAAAGAAATTTGATCAACGGCGACGGTATGCGCATACTTCTTGGTGAGCGCCTGAGCTTGGATCATAGAAAGTTATTTGGCAACAGCAGGCAGAATGCTATTGCGCCGAGCCACACCTGAACAGTGCGGGGCTGGAAACATTCTAGAAAGCGTGGACGCAGGATGTCAATTCGCCGACCAAGTCCGCGAAGGGTAATGGAAGTTGCGGTCGCATCGCCCTTAACTACCTCGCGAGGCCACGGTCTTGACGGATACAGTGTCGAATGTCAAACTATTGATGGGAAAAAAGATACTTCCTCATTGCTGCTCGCAAAACAAGCAGCGACCAGACCCTTTAGGATCTCTCAACGTCATGATCGTTCTTGTCACCATTATCCATGTGCTCGTATGCCTGTTCCTGATCGTCGTCGTGCTTCTGCAAAGCGGTAAGGCCGGCGACATTTCCGCAGCCTTCGGTGGACAGGGCAGCCAGGCGGCCTTTGGCCCACGCGGTGCAGCTACGGCCCTCTCCAAAGCCACCACCATTTCGGCCGTCCTCTTTATGTTGACCTCGGTGACGCTTTCCATTAACGCCATCAAACACGGCGGGCCACACTCGGTGTTGCAGGGCGAGAAATCGGCTCCTGTCAAAACGCAGCCTGTCGCGCCTGCGAATCCAACTCAGAAGTAACCGGATTTCTTAATGAGGTTGCGGTGTTACGGATGCCCGCCTACGGGTTCTGCCGTAATTGTATTTGCAGGATGCGAGTGCTACCATCCGGGTAGTACTTGCGCTGGAACGAAGCACTTGTTCAGGAGGTAATTCCAATGTCTGACCGTGATGGCAGCAGTTTGGTGTGGTTCCTTGCGGGCTTGGGTTTGGGTGGTTTGGTTGGAGTTCTTTATGCTCCGCGCGCGGGAAACGAAACCCGCGAAGAACTCCTGGCGAAAGCAGAACAGGGTCGCGAGTATGTTCGGAATCGCGCTCGGGAAGCTCGGGAGCAAGCGTCCGAGTGGGTGGATAAGGGCCGCGATGTGGTAAACCAGCAGAAGGACCAGTTCCGTGCCGCCTATGAAGCGGGACGTCAGGCCTATCAGGAAACTACAACCGAAACCGGAGCAGCCAAGAATCTTTAATTCTCTTGTTGCAGTTTGGCGGCTTCGACCGCCAACTCGGGAGAGCGCTCTATGGAAAACCTTATTCCGCTGTTCGTCGCGTTGACTGGAGCGGCTGTGCTCTTACAGGCAGGAGTGCTTGTGGCTCTCTATTTGGCCGTCCGCAAGACCAGCGCTCGTCTGGAGGCGGTGTCCGAAGAAGTAAAAGCCAAAGCTCTGCCTGCATTCGATACGGCCCACTCGATGTTGACCGAGTTGCGCCCCAAGCTGCAAGTGGTTGCCGATAACATGATGGAGACCACGACGACAGTGCGATCTCAAGTAGAGCGCGTCGACGCTACGGTGAATGACGCTCTCGACCGTGCGCGCCTGCAGGTGATTCGCGCCGACGAAATGCTCGGCCGCACTCTCGATCGGGTGGAATACACCTCCGACATGGTAACCAAGACCGTGGTTTCACCCGTACGCCAGGTATCCGGGATTATCCGGGGCGTTACCGCGGGAGTGGAGTTCCTGCTGAGCAATCGTGCGCGGAAAAACGGCGATAGTCGCGGGACGCGGCGTCCAGTTCCGCAGGACGAGATGTTTATCTAGCGCAAAACATCCCCCCGAAGCAGACTCGATCATTTCACGTAAGTTCGCCCACGTTTGCAGCCAGTTGTCTTAAGTCCTGCGCCACTTTCCCTTAAGGTTGAAAGCGAACGACCAGAAGGGCAACATACGATCGAGCGAGAACGGCGACGTAGCATGACTGCTGGGTGGAAGATCCGGCGAAATCCTAGGCGATCCAAGCCCCGCCTACAACAACGGCGTCGTTATAGAAAACGGCAGCCTGACCTGGAGTGATAGCACGCTGTGGTTGATCGAAGGTCACGAGAACCTCATCCGCTGCAATCTTCTCCAGCATCGCTGGCGCCGCTTCATGACGATGACGGATTTTCACCGCGACGCGCATGGGCTCTCTCAAGTCCCCGACGGAGATCAGGTTCACGCGTCGGCCATGCAGCGTTCGCGAATACAGATGCTCATCGCCGCCCACCACCACTTGCTTATCCGCACCATTGATCTGGATCACATAAAGCGGCGACCCGGTCGCAACACCCAAGCCCTTGCGTTGGCCCACCGTGAAATTGTGTATGCCGCCGTGCTCGCCGATCACTTCCCCGTTCGCGGTAACCAACTCGCCCGCAGTGTCAGGCAATGTCTCGCCCCGCTCGGCGAGATAGGCGTCGATAAAACGCTTGTAATCTCCGCCGGGAACAAAACAAATCTCCTGCGAATCGGGCTTCTCCGCCAGAGCTAGGCCGTGCTTGCGAGCAAGCTCGCGCACCTCGGGCTTCGTCATACCACCCAGCGGGAAAAGCGTGCGGCTAAGCTGCTCCTGCGTGAGGCCGAAAAGAAAATAGGTCTGGTCCTTGCTGCGATCCGTGGGACGCTTGAGCAGCCAGCGTCCACGAGTGTTGTCATACTCGACCCTGGCGTAGTGACCGGTGGCAACACAATCAGCGCCAATCTGGCGAGCAACCACGTGGAGTTGATCAAACTTCAAGTGATTGTTGCAGAGGCTGCACGGGATGGGGGTGCGCCCGGAGAGATATTCCGCAACGAACGGACGCACTACGTCGTGCTCGAAGCGCTCTTCATGATTGACCACATAGTAGGGAATGCCGATGTGCTCGGCCACGCGGCGAGCATCGTAGACGTCGTCGAGTGAGCAGCAACGACCAGTCACTTGCTCCGGCATGCCTTCCTGTCCACCCAGACGCCGCTGGTTCCAGAGCTGCATAGTGAGCCCGATAACGTTGTGCCCCTCAGCGCGCACCATGGCCGCGACGGTGGAGGAATCCACACCGCCCGACATCGCCACGGCGATTGTTTTGACGGTAGGCATCGCTATGAGATCGTAATGCTCTGCTTTTTGTACCTCGGCGATAATTCTCGCAGGCGCGCGACAGCCTCCGGCACTAACGCCAGCGGGAGGTCGATATCTTCGGCAGTATTCTGCTTGCCCAGACTGAAGCGAATGCTGGAGCGAGCTCGATCGGCGGACAAGCCCATCGCCATGAGCACGTGCGATGGCTCGATCGCTCCGGAGGAACACGCAGCGCCCGTCGAAACTGCAAGGCCCTTCAGATCAAGCGAGATCACCATCGCCTCGCCTTCGACGTGCTCGAAATAAATATTCGATGTATTCGGCACTCGCAGCGCGCCTTCCCCATTTACGCCAGCTCCTTCCACCTGAGCAAGAATCCCCTGCTCCAAGCGGTCGCGCATGGCGGACATTTTCTTACCTTCGCCGCGCTCGAAGCTTTGCATCGCCGTCTCGGCGGCTTTGCCGAGGGCAACAATTCCCGCGACATTTTCAGTTCCAGCACGGCGCGAGCGTTCGTGGCGTCCGCCATAAAACAACGGTTGCAGATGAGTTCCTTTGCGAACATACAACGCACCCACGCCCTGCGGCGCGTGCATTTTGTGGCCGGAAATCGACATCGCGTCACAAGCAATCCGGTTCACGTCTATTGAAACCTTGGCCGCTGCCTGCACCGCATCTACATGGAAGAAGACATCAGCTTCTCCCGCTATCCTTCCAATCTCCTCAACCGGCTGCAGCACTCCGGTTTCGTTATTCGCCATCATGATGGAGATCAGCTTGGTGTTCGGACGCAGCGCCCGCCGCACATCATCCGGGTTGACGAGACTACGGCCATCCACGGGAACACATGTAACTTCGCAACCCATTTCCTCTGCATGCTTGCAGGCGTGCAATACGGCGTGATGCTCAATGCTGGAAGTAATGATGTGATCGCCCGCGCTGACCAGCCCGGCAATGGCTAGGTTGTCGCTCTCCGTGCCGCCACTGGTGAAGACGATCTCGGTCGATCGGCAACCCAATAGGGATGCCACCAAGTCTCGCGCCCGCTCCACCGCCGCTCGCGTCTCCTGTCCGTGATGGTGGATTGACGAAGCATTGCCAAAACGCTCTCCGAAAAACGGACGCATGGCTTCGAGCACTTCCGGAAGGACCGGCGTGGTGGCGTTATTATCGAGGTAGATGCGGCGCATCACCCCTTTATTCTACCTTGCTTTCTTGCGAGGACCCGTGCAGATCAGCGTTTTTCGATCGGGATGTACCGATTGGGATAGTCCGGTCCAAGATATTCCGCGCGCGGCCGGATCAGGCGGTTGTCGTCGAGCTGTTCGATGACGTGGGCCGCCCATCCGCTGATTCGCGAGGCGGCAAACACAGGGGTAAAGAGGTCTTCGTCGATGCCCAGCGTGTGGTAGGTGGACGCCGAATAAAAGTCGACATTGGCATTGAGCTTCTTTTCCGCTCGTACGAACTGCTCAATTTTCTCCGACATCTCGTACCACCGCGGTTGTCCGCTGGCCTCACCCAGGTCCCGCGACATGACGCGCAAGTGCGTGGCGCGAGGATCTTCCGTGTGATACACGCGATGGCCAAAGCCCGGAATCTTTTTCTTTTGCGCCAGCATGTTGCGAACGTACTCGATAGGGTCGGCTTTCTCACGTTCAATCGCTTCAAGGATTCGGAAGACAGCCTCGTTAGCGCCGCCGTGCAGCGGCCCTTTCAGCGTGCCGATGGCCGAAGTGATCGCCGAATGCATGTCTGATAACGTTGCCGCGGTCACGCGCGCCGCGAAGGTCGACGCATTCAGCTCGTGGTCGGCGTGCAGGATGAGTGCGATATCCAGCGCGTGCTCGGCCGTGTCGGAAGGTCTTGCTCCACTCAGTTGCAGCAGAAAATTGCCAGCATGCGACAAAGCGCGATCCGCTTCTACAACCGGCTTCCCTTTACGAATCCGGTCGTAAGTGGCAACGATCATCGCGATCTGCGAAGTCAGCCGGATGGCCTTGCGAACATTGGCATCGTGATCATTCTTCTTATCATCGGCATCATAAAACGCCAGCGCAGAAACCGCAGTCCGCAGCACATCCATGGGCAGCGCGGTTCGGGGGACATCGCGGAGGAACTGGATAATTGCCGGATCAAGATGACGTTCCTCCGCCAGCCGTCCTTGAAGATCTCTTAGTTCGTTGCGATTCGGCAAACGCCCAAACCAAAGCAGGTAGCAAGTTTCCTCAAAATTCGAGTGCTCCGCGAGTTCGTGGACGTCGATGCCGCGGTACGCAAGTACGCCGCGGTCGCCATCGATATAACAAATCCTGGAGGTCGTGGCTACGATGCCTTCCAGTCCTTTAGCAGTGGGAGTGCTCACTACGCTCGACATAATATCTCGCTCATCGATTGATAACACGGCGAAGCCGCCAAGGCCCCCCGGAGAGTGTAACTTTCCTTCTCTTATACCTCAGGGAGCGCTTGCCATCCAAACCAACGGATCGTGTAAGCCCAAATGAGCAGCATCAAGCCGGCCAAATGCTGAGGGCCGTCTTACTCAAAATCTGTTGTTGCAATTCGTAGCCCAGCGGCAGAGCGTTAAACTCCTCCAGATTCTTCTTCACATCGGGCACACCTGGGCCCGGCCAGTCTGTGCCAAACAACGTCTTGTGCGCGATCTCTTCCAATCTCGGGAAATACTTGAGCAGCGTCTTCGGCGGGATGCCGCTGATATCCAGATAGACGTTGGGATGGCGTCGGACAAGAAAGAATGCAGTATGCATCCAGAGCGGACGGCCACCGTGCGCCAGCAAGATCTTTAACTTGGGAAAGTCTACGGCGACATCATCTACATGAATCGGATCGCCATACTTGTTGCGAGCCCCAGGAAAAATAGAAGTGCCGGTGTGAAACATCACGGGAACACCATTAGCCTCGGCAGCACGATAGATGATCTCGAGTTCCTTCACGCCATTCAAATAGTCGTTGGGAAATAAAAGCTGATGCGGCGGATGGATCTTGATCATGCGAATTCCGAGGCGCAGAATCTGCTCCATATCAGCCAAGACGTTCGTAGTATGGCGCGGATGCAGGCTACCGCATGAAAGCAGCCGTGTGGGATCCTCCTTAACGTAGTCCGCCATAAATTGATTGACCCCGTTTGTGAAGCCGATCACTTCGGGGGCTACATAGTTTATAAGCACAGCGCGATCAATACCGCACGCGTCGAGATACTTGAGGAACGCCTTGGGCGAACGGCAGAACTCGGCAATCTGCTCGAAGTTGGCACGTTTCTTCTTCATGAGCTCCAGCGCGTGGGGCTTGAACATTTCCAGGGGCGAGATGTGGATGTGGCAGTCGGTGATCATCGGATGACGCTCAGTTGTTCGCCGCTGCCAGAACAGCGCGCTTGGTGAAGACTCGAATCATCTCTCGGCGGTACTCTGGAGTAAGAGCCGAGGTAGTCAAAGGCTTGGCCGTACGCGCCGCTAGATCGCCGACCGCTTCCGCCAATGCCTCATCCACTGCTTTGCCAATCAGCATCTCTCCCGCTCGCTCAACTAGGTAGGGCGCGGGGTTTACTGCAGTAATGGAAATCCGCGCGTCGTCGACGTGTCCGTTCGATCGCTTCATTACTACCGCGACCCCGGCCAAAGGATAGTCAATCGAACCTCGCACTCGCAGCTTGCGATAGATGCCGCAGTAGTCCGCATATTCAGCCGGCAGAAACACGCGCGTCACCAGTTCCGTGGGCAGCAGATTCCTGTACCTTTCTCCGTCTCCGGTATAAAAATCCCGCAAGCTAACGCGGCGGGCGCCGTTCGCGTCAGCAATCTCTAATTCCGCGTTCAGACAAAGCAAGGCAGGTGGCGTGTCTCCGGAAAATGCGGCCCAGCATTTCGTTCCTCCTGGAGCCACGTGACAGAGATCGCCGTCTTTTTTAATGCAGAATCCGCAGCCCTTGCGCCAAGTTAAGGACTGGTTATACCAGAGGCAGCGCGTATCAAGACAGATATTTCCCCCGATCGTGCCCATATTGCGCAGCACCGGCGAAGCCACCGTGGCTGCCGCCTCCGCGAGAGCAGAATAGTGTTGCCGGAGGAACGACGACTTCTCAATCGCGCTGAGCGGAGTGGCCGCGCCAATTTCTACGTCGCCATTCTCTAACTGTCTGATGCCACGCAATTCGCCAAGGCCACGCAGGTCCAATACATACTCAGGTTCAAAAAGCTTCTGGCGCATCGACGGAATCAAATCCGTCCCGCCCGCCAGTACCCGTATGTTTCCCGCGTATTTAGCGAGATGTGATACCGACTCTTCGAGGGTCCGTGGCCGTAGCAAGCGGAACTGCGGGAGGCTCAATGCGCGCCTCCCATCATAGAGGACGCGTCGCGCCGCGCTGGATCCAGCGCATGGCGCTGCGGTCCTCTGCCCTTGAAGCATAGCGATCCCCCATGTTCGCGAAAATGCGCGGGCGACGTCGGATCCACGCCCTCTGTCAGGTTCAGGCTCTTCGCACTTTTCTTACCGCGCAACGCCGCCAGTACTCGCTCCGGCGTGAACGGAGATTCATGCAAGCGCACGCCCACGGCATCAAAGATTGCGTTCGAAATCGCCGGAATCGTCGCGGCGAGCGATCCCTCACTGCACTCCTTGGCGCCAAACGGACCTTCGGGATCGACGCTCTCCACGATAATCGGCTCGACCTCCGGAGACTCCACCGCCGACGGACTACGGTATTCCAGCATGCCGGCATTCATCAGCATGCCGTCTTTCCAAATCATTTCTTCGGTCAGGGCTTGCCCCATGCCCATCCACACTGAGCCGATAATCTGGCCTTCCACCGCAACTGGATTCAGGGCGCGGCCGCAATCGTGTGCCGCCCAAACCTTGTGAACCGTGACTTCGCCAGTATCTTCATCCACACTAACTTCGGCGACCTGCGCGGAATAAGAATACGCAGGCGATGGCCCCACGCCACCCCCTTTATGTTTGCCGCCCCGTGCATCCGGAGGAGGAGCATACGAGCCGGTGCCAGTAAGCGCACCGTGGAAATCAATCGCGGCGACGACTGCTTCCTCGAAGGTCATCCACTCTTTTGGGCCTTCCTCTTTTCGTTTCTGCTGCAGCGAGCCTCGCAAAATCTGCCCTTCCACGTGCCCGCTGACCGATGCGCCAGCCTGCTTCACCTCGACTTCCTCCGTCTGATCTTTGGCGACAGGTGGAACGCTTCCCCGCTTGAACACGAGATCGTCGCGAAACACAAGATCTTCTGCTCCGCAGTTCATCTTTCTTGCTGCGGCCGCAGCGATTCCCTTCTTCACGTCCGCGGCCGCCCGCAGCGTTGCATTCCCGGCCATAAACGTAACTCGGCTGGAATAGGAACCAATGTCAATCGGCGTAAGGTCCGTGTCAGCGGCAATTACTCTCACGCGGGACAACGAGCATCCCAGCACTTCGGCCGCGATCTGCGCTGTCATCGTATCGGATCCCTGTCCTATCTCCGAAGCTCCGGTGTACACGACGACTCCACCATCACGGTCGATCTTGATGTTCACGGTTGAGTGCGGCATATCAGAACGGATAATCGAATTCGCCGCCCCACTCACATAGTGGCTGCAGGCAATGCCGAGACCGCGCCCCTTAGGCAGTTTGCCCCTGCGCTCTTTCCAGCCTGAGCGCTCGACCGTTTTTTCGATGCACTCCGGCAGACCGTAGCTCTGCACGCGCAGGCCATTCACCGTGATGCACGGCGGCTTGAGCAAATTGCGCAGCCGAATCTTCGCCGGATCCATTCCGACCTTCGCAGCGAGTTCATCGAGCTGCGATTCGAATGCGAAGCGTACGTTGACCGTTCCGTGGCCGCGCATGGCTCCGCATGCCGGCTTGTTCGTCAGCACTCGATAGCCGTCGTATTGAATGTTTGGAATGTCGTAGAGTGCGCCCAGTAGCGCTCCCGAGTAAAGAATGGTGACCACGCCGTAGGAGCAATATGCGCCCCCATCCTGCACTACCCGAGCTTTCACGGCGGTGATGGCGCCGTCGTTCTTAATTCCGGTCTTGAGATCGATGATCGTCCGCGGCCGCCCACGATGCGCCCAGAATACCTCTTCGCGCGTATACGTAATCTTCACCGGAGCCTTCGCCTTGCGTGCCGCAACAGCGGCAATGATCTCCAGCGGGATAACTTCGCTCTTGCCGCCGAAACCGCCGCCTACCAGCGGCTTGATTACGCGTATCTGCGCCATCGGCATTTCCAGCACAAGGGACAGTTTGTGTTGCAGATAGTAAGGCACCTGCGTGGAAGACCACAAGGTGAGCCGTCCTAATTTTCCGGTATGAGGATCGAGTTCGAACGAAGCCAGCGTCGAATGTGGTTCCATGGCCGCATGTGTTACTTCATTCGCGATGAACCGCGCCTCGGCAATATGGTCCGACTCGGCAAAGCCTTTGTCCGGATCGCCAAACACGTGGTGATAATCTTTCTCCAAGTTCCCCGGCTTGTTGTCATGGATAAGGTCGGTTTGGACTTTCATCGATTCTTCGGGATCGAAGTACGCCGGCAGGACTTCATACTCGACTTCGATGAGTTCCAGCCCTTTCTCGGCAACAGCCTCGGAAACCGCCACCACGCACGCCACGTTATCCCCAACATAACGAACTTTGTCGAGTGCGAGCGCGTGTTCATCGTGACCAACCGGAAGGATACCGTAAGGATTGGGCGCGTCTTTGCCGACGACAACCGCAACGACACCGCCGAACTTCTCGGCGCGACTGGTGTCGATAAGCTTGATCCGCGCATGCGGGTACGGCGAATGCAAAATCTTACCAACCAGCATGCCGGGCACGCTCAGATCATCGGTATACTTCCCTCCGCCGGTGGTTTTTTCCGCCGCATCGACCATGGCGGTCGCTTTACCGATGATGCTAAAATCGCTCATTTGAGTTTGCACACGCGCTACTTGCGGCTCGCAGTTTCGTGAGCTTCCGCCGTGATCGCCGCACGAATTGCTTCATACATCTGGCTGTAGCCGGTACAGCGGCACAGATTGCTGCTCAGAGCGCCGCGGATATCGGCTTCCGATGGATTCGGATTCTCGGCGAGCAATGACTTCACGGTCATGATGAATCCCGGGGTGCAGTAGCCGCATTGTGCGCCGCCCCAGTCACCGTAAGCTTTTTGAATTGCCGCCAGACTTCCCTGCTGACTCACGCCCTCAATCGTTGTGATCTCCTGCCCTTCGCAGCTCGCCGCCAGCAGCGTGCAGGACATCATGGCAACACCGTCGAGCAACACCGTACATGCTCCGCAGGAGGACTCATCGCAGCCGCGCTTGGATCCGGTGAGCCCCAAATCCTGCCTCAGGACATCCAGCAGTAGCGCGCTCGGTTCGACAGCCAGCTCATGCCTACGACCGTTGATCCTGAGCTCGACAAGTTCTTTTTTCATGAGCGTTCGCTTCAGTAAGTTGGGACCGTTCTATCGACGACGCGAGACCAGGCGTCGATGCCGCCGCGCATGGATTGCGCCTTCTCAAAGCCTTGCTGCCGCAGCCAGGCGGTCACGTTCATCGAGCGCACGCCGTGGTGGCAAATCACCACGATGTGATCGTCCGGGTCCAATTCCTGATTCGCGCGAGCGGGAATGTCGCCCATGGAAATCAGTTTCGCCCCATCGATACTCGCCGTTTCGAACTCCCACGGCTCGCGGACATCGAGCAGCGTGAATTTATCGCCCCGATTGAGCTTCATCTTTACTTCTTCGGGCGTGATCTCGTAGTCCATGTGGGCTCTTCAATTATTTCCCCGTCCACCTCGGCTGACGCTTCTCCACGAAAGCCCGGATACCTTCTTGAGCGTCCGCCGTCTTCATCAACTCTTCCAGATAGATCTTCTCCGCCCGAGCCAAGCCCTTGTCAAAGTGCGTCGCATCCCAGCCATAGATCGCCTTTTTTGTCACGGCCAACGCCGCCGGACTCAGCCTGGAGAGCTCCTCCACAGTTTGGTCGACTACCTTCACTACTTGATCGTCTACTACCGAGCGGTTGGCCAACCCCATTCCTGCCGCGTCAGAGCCGCTGAACGTCCGCCCCGTGAGAATCAATTCCGCAGCTCGCTTCTGACCAACCAGCGCGGCCAGGACCGAGCATGCTACCGGCGGGTAGCAGCCCAGCTTGATCTCCGGAAATCCCCAGCGCGCCGAAGCCGTGGTGTAGACGAGGTCGCAAACCATCGTCAACTCCGCACCCCCACCCAGACAATTTCCGTGCACCGCGGCGATCGTCACTTTCTTGCTCGCAACCAAAGCGCGAATCACTTTATGAAACTTGTACAGCATCTCCTCCACTTTGTCCGGAGTGTGTGCCGCCACATCGACTCCAGCTGAAAACGCATTGCCCTCGCCGCTCAGCACGATGATCGACACCTCCGGACGAGCGTCAATGTCTGCCAATGCAGCGCGCAGCCCGTCCATCATCGAAGTGTCGATTACGTTCAGCGGTGGATTGCGCAGCGTAATCCGTGCTATAGGCGTATCGACTTCAACTGCCAGCCGCGCGAGCTTAGCTTCCACCAAACCGGTTGTCATGCTCTCCCAGGTATCTCCCTGCCTCTGCGGCGAACGAATTTGACTCACAGATTGATCGCTGATTTTCGAACTTCGCCAATGCTCGCCAGCGGGTCGCGCGCCCCGACTTTCTCGGCAATCCACTTCTTCTCGGTCCCGATAATATCCAGCAGCAGATTCTTGTCTTCCTGTGACGGCATGTATTCCTTCAAATGTTGTTCATACGCGCGATCATCAAGCGGTTCGCCGGTTTGGGCATGGAACTTCTGCCCCTTCCAACGTCCAATCTCCCGATTGAACTTGATATCCGGCGCGTAGAGCTTCGGCTGACCGGGCTTCAATGCTCCGTTGAAGCGCTCGATCAATCCCGCTACTTCATCACGATAGAGGTTGCGGTTGTAATCGTTCAAATCGTCCAGGTCGGGCGGATGCTCGTTCTTGGGTTCGTCGTAACGTCCCTTCACACCCCAAACGTAGGCCCAATGCGCCGAGGAAGAATGATCCGTGCCGAACAGGTCGTAGGAGCTTGAAATCCATTTGTTGAGATACTTCTGAATCAGCCAAGCAGGGATCACTCCCGCTTCCACAATCCTTCGCAGGCCGTCGTTGCCCGTGCCCATATGGAAAGCCTCTTCGCGCAGCATGTAGGACATCGACCGTCCCAGCGGCGCAAAGGCCGAATACTTCAGCATCTGCAACTGGAACTTTCCATCGCGATCGACAAAGTCGGTGTAGGTGAAAAAATCCATCCAGTTATCGACGTCGACGTTGAATGCGCCGAGCAGCCGCTTGTTCTCGAAGGCGCGGCGCTCCAGCATTTTCTGCGCCTCGACTTTGCCGGAATATCCGAAGTGATCCACCAGCAGGGCGCACATCTGCCAACCATGCCGCATTTCTTCGATCATCACGCGGGTAATGGCCCGGCGATCCCAATCGGTAGGTGCATTCTCCAGAAGATTGCGCTGCTGTTCGACGCTGGCAAACTCGGTGTCTCCCTGATACACAATCATGTTCATCAGTGCATCGCGCATCTGCTGTGTCGGAATCTGGCGCAGGTTCTCCCACTTGCGCCGGCCCTTGTACGAACCGAATTCGATGTCTTCCGTATCAATCGCACCATACAGCGTGTCGAAGTGGAAGGCTTCGATATCATTCGTGTTGACGCCGATATCCTTGCGCCAATCGTTGAACATGCCGATCCAGTCACTGAACGTTCCGATTTTTGCTACTTTTCCTGGCATCACAACCTCGGAATTGAAATCTTTCGGCTATTTCGCTTTGAAGGCCGCAGGCCGCTTCTCGACATATGCAGCCAAACCTTCCTTTGCATCTTCGCTCTGAAAAAGAATTTGCTGGTTCTCACGCTCGACCGCCAGCGCCGACTCCATGGGAATCTCCCAACCAGTCTGCACCGCTCGCTTGATGCGTCCTACAGCCTTAGCCGCTTTGTTCGGCGGACAGAACTGCTTGGCGTACTCCATCATGTTTTCCATGAACCCATCACGCTCGTAGATGTCGTTGATAATGCCAAGCTCTTGCGCCTCTTCAAACGAGAACGTGTTACCTGTAACCATCAACTCAATCGCCTTGCTCTTGCCGACGAGCCGTGAAAGCCGCTGCGTACCGCCGGTACCGGGAAGCACGCCCAAATTCACTTCCGGCAGACCAATCTTTCCCGCATCCTTGCGTGCGATGCGAATATCTGCGGCCATGGCAATCTCCAGCCCGCCGCCCACGCAGTGGCCGTTGATCGCCGCAATCACCAGCTTCGGAGTGTGTTCCAGTCGCAGCAGCATTTCGTTGGCGTGCAGGCAAAAGTAATACTTGAAAGTCGGGTCGACACTCGAAAGCATTTTGATATTCGCCCCGGCCGAGAAAAATTTGTCGCCCGCGCCGGTCAGCAAGATAACGTAGACATCGTTATCCATCCGCGCCCGCAGAATGGCCGCGTCCAGCTGCTGGTTCATCTCGTAGGTATAGGTGTTGGCCGGCGGATCGCACATCTCGATCACCGCTACTCCGCCATCTGTGCGGTAATTGACAAGCTGCTTGGTAGTTTCGCCGGTCGTCGGCTGCATCGTCGTCGCCATGTTTATCACTCCTCTGAGTTTCGTATCTTAGGTTGATTAATCGCTTTGCGGACTCTCGTAGGTATCATTACCCCATGAAGAAAAATGTCACCCATCTCACGTGCAATTTCTTCGGCGTCGGCATCGACTCGCGGGTTATGCCAGGTGTAAATCCAATTCATCATGCCAAACAGGCTCAACACCGCAATGCGTGTGGAGAATTGCAAAGACCGTTCCCGCTTCAATTCGTCTAGAAGTCCCACACAGATGCGGTAATATTCGCGCTTGATCGCCGCGACTTCCGAAGCAAAGGCGTTGTTTAGCGCTTCCGCCTCATGGGAGAGCACCTTCATCGCCGCTGGGTTCGCCAGAAAATATTCCAGATGATTCAGAATAAAAATGCGGATTTGCACTTCCGGATCGCTGACTCCCTCCAGCCGCCCCTTCAAACGCTGCACAATAGTGGTAAAAGTATGCTTCTGGATGAGGAAGAGCAGCCGCTCCTTGGATTCGAAGTAATAATAGAGCCCAGCGAGTGACATTCCACTGGCGCGCGAAAGGTCGCGCATGGAGGCTCCCTCGTATCCCTTTTCGCAGAAGACGTTGGTGGCGTGGGTGAGAATCTCTGATAGTCGCCGGTCGAATCGCGTAGCCGGCGGGTGTGCTGCACGTTGCCGCCTCGTTGCAACTCTCGTCGCTGTTGAAGGACTTGCCATGGTTGCCGCAGAGGATTCTATTCGAACGTTCGTTCGAACCTAGTATACGGCAATGTGATCTTGATCACAAGAGATTGGCAGCTCCAAGCGACGATCTTACACTGGGAGCCGGGGTGAACCAGCAGAAGGAAGAATGCTTCAGGGATGTTGCGCTGGTGCAGCCTGTACGGAGGGCGATTGCTGAAGGACTTCGCGCTGTACCATGACGATTTTCTTGACCTGGTTCCTGTCGTAAGACAGATCTTTGCCGCCGGCTCGGACCGTTACGTCGGTGGCCGAGACGGATTGCAGATCCCCGGTCAACACTGTACCGTCGCGCAATTCGATCGTGTCATGGACCGACGCTCCAAGTTCATAGCTTATGCTTCCACCGGAAGTGTCATCCGGGCCAACTTCCATCGGAAACTTTCCGGTGTTGAAGCCCTCTTTGCTGAACTCCAGCGTATGTTTTCCAACGGATAGCCGCACGATCTTGGGAGTTGTCCCTGCCTCTTCTCCATCTACTTTGAGCACTGCTCCTTGCGGAACGGAATTGACGGTCATCGAAATGGTTCGGGCCGGAAGAACTGGTCCTAATTCGGCCGGTAAGTATCTCGCCACCAGCTGTAAAGACGCTGGGGGGCCGGACGCTGCAATAGTGGTCTGGAACCTGACGGTCTGTCCCAGGCCCACGCTCGTCAGCGTAATCAATCCTTCTCCGATCCGCACTTTGTTCTTGTCGAATAGATATAGAGAAAAATTAGCATTCGGAATCGCTTTCCCCCACACGTTCTCCGCCGTCGTCTCCGTCATGAACGTATGCTCGCTTCCGATCGAGCCAACATCCTTGAACTTGCCAAAACTGAAGCGCAGAACGGGCGTTCCGGACTCTGGCCAGACGAAAACCTGGGCAGGTGGATCCTTAGCGTAAGTAGCGGAGGTCAGCAGGAGGACTACGAACAGCAAGAGATAGCGACGAGGCCGCGACATATCAAGCCATAATCTAGGCTGAAGGGAAATCAAATGCAAGCTGCACCTGCATTGGGCCAGAAGGAATTCCTCTAATCCGAACTTAGTTTGTGATCTAGTTCCTCACATCCGCCAGCAATCGCTCCACTTCAGCCTTCGCGTCGCCCGTCAGTGGCAGCAATGGCAAACGAACTGAGCCGCCAAAGTACCCGTTGAAGTCCATAGCATGCTTTACGCCGGAAATTCCTAGCCCACCAACGACATATTGCGAGGCCTCAGTGATGCGCTCCTGCTTCAATTGCGCCAACTCGGCGTCGCCTTCTTTCCATGCGGCGTAGATTTCATAACAAGCGGTCGGCGCAAAACAAGCGAAGGCCAGAATCGCTCCCACCGCTCCAACGTCGAGGGAGGGATGAAGTTTGTCCGCTGCTCCCACCATTACCTGAAATCCAACTTCCTTCTGTCGGGTTTTTATTTTGCCGACCATCGTGACAGCTGCCGACGACGGCTTCGCCGAAGGCGCTGATCCCAAACCCGACAACGCTGCGATCGAAACCAGTTCCCCGCCCTCTGCACCCGAGCCGGCAGTCGCAGCTGCAAGCATGCGAGGAGTGACCGCTTCAAACGTCTCGGTCACCGTCGCGCTGCGCTGGATATGGCGAGTGCCTTCCACCATTTTGCGAACTTTCTCCACGTCGCCGCCCGATTCCTTAATGCCAATCACGTTCGGATGATCGGCCAGTTCGATCACCAACTCGGCGGGAATATCATAGCCGGTACCTTGCGGAAAGTTGTAAATGATCACCGGAATCGGCGAGCGGTCCGCCACGGTTCGGTAAAACGCAAGAATATTGGCTGGCAGCATCTGTTTCTTGTAGTAATGCGGCGTGCGAACCATGGCCACGTCGTAGCCGAGTCCGGCGGCGTATTCGGTAAGGCGCAATGTTTCAATCGCCGACTCAATCCCGGTGCCCGCAATCAGCACCTTGTTGGGCGCAGCCGCCTGCCGCGCGGACTTCAGCACATCGCGGCGCTCCTGGTCGGAAAGCAGAATCGCTTCGCCGGTCGAGCCCAGCGCGACGATGCCCGCGCAAGGCGTGCGCGAATAACGCTCAACATTGCTTTCCAGCTTCTTGAAGTAGACGTTGCCGTCGGGGTAGAACGGCGTCGTAATGGGAGGAAAAATACCGTGTAGTAGCATGCAAAGCCTCGCACCCAGTATCGCACGCGATTCGAGCCGGACGGTCTGTTTTATCTGCTCTTGACGATTCTTTCCGCGTGCAGCTGTTGCAACGCCCGTATGTTCACTTCCCCACGCTGCAGCGCGGCGATACCTTCCGCGGCAGCGCGGGCAGCGGAAAGCGTTGTAATGGTAGGAATCCGCGCCATCACCGCAGCGCGCCGAATCGCCTTTTCATCAAACCAGGGCTCCAGCCCCGTGGGTGTGTTGACGATGAGATGAATGCGTTGGCCCTTGATGAAATCCACCACGTTCGGGCGTCCCTCTTTAACTTTATAGACACGTTCAACCCGCATGCCTGCGGCCTCGATCACGTCTCCCGTGCCCGAAGTGGCTACCAGCTTAAAACCCATGTCGACAAACTTGCGCGCCACGTCCGCGACATACCGCTTGTCGTGCTCGGTAACGCTGAGAAACACCGTCCCCTGCGTGGGTAACTTCTGCCCCGCCGCCAACTGCGCTTTGCCGAAAGCCTCGCCGAAGCTATCGCCCACGCCCATCACTTCGCCGGTTGATTTCATCTCCGGTCCCAGTACCGTATCCACGCCGGGAAATTTGTTCCAGGGAAACACCGGGGACTTTACGTAATAGCAGCGTCCAGTGTCGAGATCGGCGCGCCGCTCGATGTTATCCGGCAGAAACTCCCGCAGCTTCCGCCCAGTCATCAACCGCGCCGCGATCTTTGCCATCGGCACTCCGGTAGCCTTCGAAACGTAGGGCACAGTGCGCGAAGCCCGCGGGTTTACTTCCAGAACATAGACCTTTGCTCCTTCCGCGCCATTCCCCGACCCGCCGTTGCCTCGCGGGATTGCGAATTGAATATTCATCAGCCCAATCACTTTTAGTGCGCGCGCCAGCTTGAAGGTGTAGTCGCGCATGCGCTCCATCAGCGGCTGCGGAATATCGACCGCGGGCAGCACGCACGAGGAATCGCCCGAGTGAATGCCGGCCTCCTCGATGTGCTGCATGATTCCGCCAATCACTACATCTTCGCCATCGGAAAGCGCATCCACATCCACTTCAATCGCATCTTCGAGAAAGTGGTCGATGAGCACCGGACGATCGTGCGAATACTCGACCGCCTCTTTCATATACCGGATCACCGATTCCTCGTCGTAGGCGATCACCATGGCGCGCCCGCCCAGCACGTAGGAAGGCCGCACTACAACGGGATACCCAACCCGCTTGGCTCCCTCGATGGCTTCATCGAGTGAAGTCGCCATCACGCCTGCGGCCTGAGGAATCTGTAATTCTTCCAGCAGCTTATTGAAGTGCTTGCGATCCTCCGCCAGATCAATCGACTCCGGAGAAGTTCCGATGATGTTTACGCCTGCGGCCTTCAGCGGCAAAGCCAGGTTCAGCGGCGTCTGCCCGCCGAACTGTACGATCACGCCCACCGGCGCGCCCTTCGAAGCCTCGTGCTGATAAACCGCCCACACATCTTCAAAGGTCAGCGGCTCAAAGTACAGGCGATCACTCGTGTCGTAGTCGGTCGAGACCGTCTCAGGATTGCAATTGATCATGATCGTCTCGTAACCGTCTTCATGCAGCGCGAACGAGGCGTGACAGCAGCAGTAATCGAACTCAATTCCCTGCCCGATTCGGTTAGGCCCGCTGCCCAAAATGATGATCTTCTTTTTGTCCGTAGGCGCCGCTTCGTCTTCCTCTTCGTAAGTCGAATAAAGATAGGGCGTGAAACTTTCGAATTCCGCCGCGCATGTGTCCACGCGCTTGTACACCGGTAGAACGCCGTGCTTCTTGCGCAGGTGTCGAACTTTTTCTTGCCCCTCGAGTCGCCACACATTGGCCAGCCGCCCATCGGAGAAGCCCATGCGCTTGGCCTCGCGCAACACCTCGGTCGGAATCGACTCCATCGGATGCTTTTCCAACTCAAGCTGCATGTCGTTAATCTCTTTAAGCTGGTAGAGGAACCACGGGTCCATCGACGTCATTTTCGCGATTTGCTTTACCGTGTGTCCCTGCCGCAGCGCGTACTGAACGTATGCCAGCCGCTCGGGATGCGGTGTTACCAAGCGTTGTGTCAGGATCTTGGGCTCGATCTTTGCACCGCCAACGCGCTTCCCAGTGTCGAGCGAGCGCACGCCCTTCATCAGTGCCTCTTTGAAGGTGCGGCCAATCGCCATCACTTCGCCGACTGACTTCATCTGCACCCCGAGGTTCTCGTCGGCTCCCGGAAATTTTTCGAACTGCCACTTGGGGATCTTCACGACCACATAGTCGAGCGTCGGCTCGAAGCACGCCGGAGTCTTGCGCGTGATGTCGTTGGGAATTTCGTCGAGCGTGTAACCCACTGCAAGTTTCGCGGCAATCTTTGCAATCGGAAAACCCGTAGCTTTCGAGGCCAGCGCCGACGAGCGTGATACGCGCGGGTTCATCTCGATCACCACCATGCGCCCGGTTTCCGGATTCACTCCGAACTGAATGTTGGATCCGCCCGTATCCACGCCGATTTCACGGATGACGGCAATCGATGCATCGCGCATCGCCTGGTACTCGCGGTCGGTGAGCGTCTGGGCCGGCGCCACGGTGATCGAGTCACCGGTATGCACGCCCATGGGATCGAAGTTCTCGATCGAACAGATGATGATTACGTTGTCCTTTGTGTCGCGCATCACCTCGAGTTCGAATTCCTTCCATCCCAGCACCGACTCTTCAATCAGCGCCTCATGCACCGGAGACATATCCAAACCGCGGGTAAGCACCTCGACCAATTCTTCGCGGTTAAAGGCGATGCCGCCGCCCGTGCCGCCCAACGTGAACGACGGTCGGATAATTACGGGAAAGCCGATCTTGCCCGCAAATTCGAGACCGTCCTTTGTGCTGTTCACCAGCGCCGACTTGGGGACGTCGAGCCCGATCTTCTGCATCGCATCCTTGAAGAAGAGGCGATCTTCGGCCTTCTTGATGGCCTCAACGTTCGCCCCGATCAGGATCACGTTATATTTTTCCAGCACGCCGCCATCGGAAAGTTCAATCGCCAGATTGAGGGCGGTCTGTCCACCAACAGTCGGCAACACGGCAAAACCAGCGCCCGGCGACAGTTCCCGCTCGATGCGGATGATCTCCTCCAGGTACTCCAACGTCAATGGCTCGATGTAGGTACGATCCGCAATCTCCGGATCCGTCATGATGGTCGCGGGATTGGAGTTGGCCAGCACCACTTCATAGCCCTCAGACTTGAGCGCCTTACAGGCCTGCGTGCCGGAATAATCAAACTCCGCCGACTGCCCGATGACGATGGGTCCGGAACCGAGGATCAGTATTTTCGAGATGTCAGTGCGTTTCGGCATTTGTCGAGTCAGTTACGTCTCTGTTCACATATCCAAGAGAACCACAGATCGCATGAAAAACTTCGAGATTGAGAATCGGAGTTTTCGTCGACGGATCAATCTCGATAGGCACGAACCCCATGGAATAGCGGGTTCCTTGGTTGTTCTGCGGCTCGATATTCAAGTAATAAAGTCCTGCCGCCAGCGGGCGGAAACCGAACGCTCCCGAGGCGCTGGAGACCTGTGACTCCACTAACTCCTCTGATATGGCACTTGATACTGTCAACCTTACATAGCCCATAGGGCCGCTTCGGGGATGCAGCATATCCTCGAGCGGCTGACCGCTGCTAGCCGGACCGTCGAGAAACCCTGACAGGGACTGCACCTTTAGTGGTTCAACTCCAGGCCATTCGAGTGTGATTTCCTTGCTAGCGTTTTTGGAAGGATGAGCGTTCACCAGAATCTCTTCGGATGAGGAAAACGCCGAGTGCTTGATGCCAACGAAGTACAGACCCGGCTTTACCGCCCTGAACGTCGCCTGACCACTTTGATCCGACACCAGAATCAAAACGGTCCGACTTTTCTGGTCCCCCTTTGGCGCAGTGCTGAGTTCAATCTTCAGCCCCGCAATTGCCTCACCCTCGTTGAGAATCTGTACAGAAAAACTGCGGCTTACTTCCTTTGGCATCGACGATTCCGAGCAGGCGTTCGCAAACACGCCTGCAAGGAACAAAAATAAAATGCAATAACTTCCAATACTTATCGCGATCGGTCGCGGGCTTCTCACCCTTTCCACTCCTCCATCATCTTCACAAAATCCTTGAACAAATAATGCGAGTCATGCGGCCCCGGCGCGGCCTCCGGGTGATACTGCACGCTGAACAGTGGCAGGTTGCGATGCCGCAGCCCTTCCAGAGTCGAGTCGTTCAGATCGATGTGCGTGAGTTCCACTTCGCTGGTCGGCAGAGAATCCGGATCGACGGCAAAATTATGATTGTGCGCCGTGATTTCAATCTTCCCCGTGGTTAGTTGCTTAACTGGATGGTTCCCACCGTGATGTCCAAACTTCAGCTTGAAGGTTTTTCCGCCAAGCGCGATGCCGACGAGTTGATGTCCCAGGCAGATCCCGAAAATCGGCTGCCGTCCCATCAACCGGCGAATCGAATCCACGGCATACGTACACGGCTCGGGATCGCCCGGACCATTCGAGAGGAACACTCCGTTGGGCTTCAGCGCCATCACATCTTCCGCCAGAGTCTGCGCCGGGACCACCGTCACCCGGCATCCTTCACCCCGCAACTTCCGTAAAATGTTCTGCTTAATTCCAAAATCATAAGCCACTACATGAAAGCGCGCAGGCTCATCCTTCACTCCAACTTGTGCTACCGGCTCGTGCGAACGTTCGCCCACCTCCCACACGTACGAGCGCTTCGTGCTCACTTCTTTTGCAAGATCCGTGCCGTCCATCTTGGGGATCGACCGCGCCTTGGCGACAAGCTTGTCCGTATCGGTCTCAAGCGTCGAAATCACGCCGCGCATCACGCCATGGTCGCGCAGATGCCGCACCAGGCAGCGCGTGTCGATATCCGAAAGCACGGGCACCTTGAACTGTTCCAGATATTCCTCGGTCACCTGCGATGATCGCCAGTTCGAGCTCACCTTCGAAAACTCGCGTACGATCAGCCCTTCGATCCACGGACGCGTGGCTTCGTTGTCTTCCTGGTTCGTGCCGTAATTGCCGATCTCGGGATTGGTTAGGACAACGATCTGTCCTGAGTAGGAAGGGTCGGTGAAAATTTCCTGGTAGCCGGTGATGGAAGTATTAAAAACGACTTCGCCGTAACATTCGCCTTTGGCGCCGTAGCCTTTGCCTCGGAAGACTCGCCCGTCTTCCAGCGCAAGGATAGCCTGCATTCTCGCTCCAATGTATGGATTTGAAGAATTTTATCAGGGATTGTTACCAGCACCAAGCACGGAACACGGCTTCGGTGTGGAAATCTCGAGATTGAAAGATGGCGATGTCAGAAAACGAACGGAAGAAACCGTTTCGTTCGCCGCATGTAGTCCCGATAACGGTCCCCCAGATTGGCCTGCAGCGCCTGCTCCTCCACACGCACCCGGTACAGGTACGCGGCTCCTCCGGCTGTGGAGATAATCAGGGCGCTCAGCCAGTTGGTCAAAGCCAAGCCTGTGCCGAGATACATCAGCATGCCGCCAGTATAGGAGGGATGGCGCACCCAACGATATATCCCCTGCTGAATTACCGGCTGATCGGCTGAGGCCTTCACATCGCCGGTAAAATGCTCGCCCAGCATACGCCAGCAATGACGCCGCAGCATCCTGCCACCAAACAATGTCGCCAATCCCGCTATAAACCAAATCTTCTGACCAGTCGTGATCACGAAGGCCGGAACCCCCGCAACCATAAAAGCTCCCAGCATCCCGACCCATCCCGCGAGCACGATGAAGGTCATCGAACCACGATCCGTCTTCTCGTCCTGTGCCGGACGCGACCGTGCGATCAACCTGAACTCGGGCCCATAGGCAAACAGGAGCACGGCCCAGAACAACCAGCAGTAAGGCGAGGTGTAGGCCAGCGGTTTCATCAGCGAGCTCTGGAGACACCGTACGAAACGGTTCGGTGAGTATAACGCTCGGGATAGTCAGCAAGTCACCGGAAAAGAAAAGATAAGGACCAAAAGAAGAGGATTACGGTGCCCACAGCATCTGTTACCGCACCCGCCCCAGCTTATCCATTGGCCAGTACCCAAACACGGCCTTCCCATAGATGTAACTCTGATTCACTGGACCGAAATCGCGGCTGTCGTTCGACATCGACCGGTGATCCCCCAGCACCAGATAGCTGTCGGGCGGCACGACCGTCTCGGGATACGATCGCGAATCCGCATAGGCGGGCGGAACGTAGTCTTCATCCAGCGCCTCGCCGTTAACATAGACTTGGCCACCGTCGATGCGGATGCGATCTCCCGCAACGCCAATCACACGCTTGATATAGCTTTTCGAAGGATCGCGCGGATAACGAAACACGACAATGTCCCCGCGCGAGATCGGTTCCAGCCGGTATACGAACTTGTTGACGAAAATTCGCTCCTGGTCCTCGAGCGACGGCATCATGCTGGTGCCTTCCACTTTCACCGGCTGGTAGATAAACACGATGATGAAGGCCGAGATAGCCAGTGAGAGGATGAGGTCGCGTAGCCACACTCCCAAGCCGGGGCGCAAGCGAACTCCGGCCTCCCCCATTGCCTGCGGAAGGGCTGGTGATATTGTGGTCGGGTTCCCTGGGATCGGTGCTTCTGACATGCGAATCTTCTTATTGTATACAGATCAGACCCGCGTGGTAGTTTTCTAGCTTACACCTTTGCACCTAGGCCCGGTTTGCGCATCTCTCGCAGCCTCTCGAAAAGCAGGTTAAAATGAGAGAGCTTAGGAGACTGTATGTCAGCGAGCCGCTTGCTTCAGCGAAAGTTTGTGCACCGCGCCCTCACCCTCGCCTTGCTCTTATTCGTGACCTTGACGATGACTTCTCTTTGGGCCGCTCCTCAGGAAGAAGAGGGAACGGGCATTCCCGCTTATAACGCCGGTCCGCCACCAAAAGGAACCAAACTTCCAGCCGTCCTAACCAAAGATCAACTTTGGGGAGCCGATGCGCAATATCCGTATCAGACTCACGCCTATGACCTGGCAGCGAAGATACCGGCTGTTCTCCACCAGCAGCCCTGCTATTGCTTCTGCGACCGGATGGGCCATAATAGCCTGCATAGCTGCTTTGAGAGCACGCACGGCGCCCGATGCGCCACCTGTTTGAAAGAACTCTACTATTCTTACAAGCAACACCAGGCCGGGAAGACGGCAACGCAGATTCGTGCCGGCATTATCAAAGGCGAGTGGAAGCAAATCGATCTGGAGACAGCCGCGACCATCAACTAGCGGCTGGCATCGAGTTCCGCCTTCCGAGTGCCAAGGAAATGCTCCCGACTCTTGTAGCTTATGGGGCTTGACCAGTGTTGCTCGGTACTCGGAACCCGGTACTCGGTACTACTCCCCCAATTGCCCTATACTCGAACTTTGAGTGATACTTGAGAATCCGCTCTTCGAGGTTCATGCTAAGGAGTACTCATTACGACCAGCACAGGAAAAATTCTTCACATGGCGCAAAAGGCTAATCCAAAGAAATCTTCTATCGCAGACGATCCGCGGGCTGCCCAAGCTCTCCAAAACTACGAGGCTGGGCTCCGCGCCCTCCAGGAACACAAGTTCGAAAAAGCGAAACCCCTGTTCGAAAAAGTGCTCGCCAGCGCCAGCAAAGAGCTGTGCGACCGGGCGGCAATCCACCTCAGCATCTGCAATCAAAACCTCGAGCGCTCGACCACCACGCAGTTCAAGACCGTTGAAGAGCATTTCGATTACGCGGTCTCTCTGATGAATGTGGGCGATTACGTGACCGCCCGCGAGCACATTGAAAAGCTGGTCAAGCAGGCACCCAAGACCGATTTCGTCGTCTATGGCTTAGCAGCGCTCGACTGTCTTACCGGCCATGTGGAGGACTCGCTTAAGCATCTGGACGAAGCGCTTCAGCTCAACGCGAGCCTGCGCTACCAGGCGCGCAACGACACCGATTTCCATAACCTGGCCGAAGATCCTCGCTTCACCGAACTCTTGTACCCGGATCCCGCTGCCGACCTGGCTTCGCCGGAAGGTTCTTTCCGGGAAGACGAATCGTTTTAGTCGGGCTGACAATCGAGACTCTCTCGATGGAAACCAAAATCTCAGAGCTTTTGTCCTTGGAGAAATCTACGCGGGAGCGTGGTCTCCGCGTGGTCGCCATCGGCGGCGGCACCGGATTGTCGACGCTGCTCAAGGGTCTCAAGCGCTTCGTTCTCACTCCCGCTGAGATGGCTGCTGCGCGGCCCGATACACCGATCATCCGTGACCTCTGTGCTGTTGTTACGGTGAGCGACGACGGTGGCTCCAGCGGCCGCCTGCGCAAAGAACTCAACATGCTCCCTCCGGGCGACATTCGAAACTGCATCGTCGCCCTTAGTCAGGACGAAGCGCTGCTCTCTCAACTTTTTCAACATCGATTCAACCGGGGCTCCGGCCTGGAAGGCCACAGCTTCGGAAATCTTTTTCTTGCCGCGCTGACTTCTATCACACATGACTTCTCTGAAGCCGTGCGTTTATCTTCCGAAATCCTGCTCACGCGCGGCCACATCCATCCTGCCACAACATCGAATATCGAACTCGAAGCCTTGATGGAAGACGATACCCGCGTGCGCGGCGAGACCAAGATCACCGCCAGCAAAGTTCGCATCAAGGAACTCTCGCTGGTTCCAGCCGATGTCGATCCATTGCCGCAGACGCTCGACGCCATCGCCACCGCCGATATCATCAGCATCGGCCCCGGTTCCCTGTTTACTAGCCTCATCCCGAACCTGCTGGTGCACGGCATTGCCGAGGCGATCGTCACCTCGCCGGCAACCAAGGTCTACATATGCAATCTGATGACGCAGGCCAATGAGAGCCTCGGCCTCACCGCCGCCGATCACATCCGCGCTCTCAACCGCCATGCCGGCCAACAGCTCTTCGATTTCGCTCTGATCAACCGCACGCCCGTCTCCAATGAACTCAAGGCCAAGTACGCCCTCGAAGGCGCCTGCCAGATTGTCGCCGACCTCGAGGCGATTGAATCACTGGGCGTGATCCCGGTCTTAGGAGACTACCTGGAAGAGGCGGGGGTTGCCCGCCATAACACGGCGCGTGTCTCGAGCGACTTGGTCCAGCTTGGATCCCAGCCCTTGAGGGTCGAGCGCAAATCCGCTCTACCCTGAAGCCCTGGCCTGAAGTCGGTCCGTGCTCGTGAGCAACACTATTTCCCCATACCCGCCGCAGTCGCTAGAATATTCAGTTATGAAATCAGCAAAGGTGTCGCCGAACGGTGAGGTGAGCGGGAAAATAAAATTCCATGTCCTTGCCTGCCTGCTCTTGGTTGCAGCGCTTGTCAGCGTTGCCGTCGCACAGCGGGACAAAGCGGAAGATCCCACCGCCATTCTGAACATTCTGGTGATCAAGGAGGATAACGGCAAACCCGTACGCAACGCCGCCGTGATCATGCATCCCGTGAGCAACAGTGGAAAGCAAAGCCGGGGCGGCGTCGAGCTAAAGACTGACATCGACGGCAAGACCAGCTTCGACGGCATCCCTTACGGCAAGCTGCGGGTGCAGGTCCTGGCTTCCGGATTTCAGACCTTCGGCGAAGACTACGAAGTTGACAAAGCCAAGCTGGATTTCGTCATCAAGCTGAAGCGCCCTCAAGGCCAGTACTCGATTTACGAAAGCCATCCCGAAGAAAAAAAGGATGACAAGAAGGACGATAAGTCATCCCCGCCTGCGGATCCTAATGCGAAGCCGCAGTAGCCCGCATCGCACGAGAGGGCCCTGCGGATCCAGCCAGTCGTCGGGGCAATTTCTCTGGCAGCCCAAACAAAAGAAATGTTAGTGTCATACTCCAATCTCTGGAGGTGACCGTGCCGATTCGTCGCGCGCTGCTCAGCGCTGCAGTCTTCGTCCTTCTCTCAACCATTCTGCCAGCGGCGACAACTCCCGAATCCACTCCCTCGATCCGCGACCGCACGAAGAGTTTGAAGACTTCCGAAGGTTTATTTCCTACCGCGTGGGATGACAAGAACGGACATCTCTACGTCACCATCCGCAAGTTCGATCAAGACTTCCTCCTCATAGTTTCGCTGCCCTACGGGCTGGGCTCCAATGATGTTGGTCTCGACCGCGGCCTGCTGGGCGTGGAGCGGATCGTACACTTCACTCGCGTGGGCCCTCGCGTTCTTTTGATCGCTCCCAATCTGCAGTACCGTTCCTCCTCCGCCAATCCCATGGAGCGCCTCGCCGTCCGCCAGTCCTTCGCCGAGTCCGTTCTGGCCGGCTTCAAAGTTGAGGCGGAAGAAGATGGCGCCGTTTTGATCGACGCAACCGATTTCCTGCAAAGCGATGCCATGGGCGCAGCCGAACACCTTGACACCACTAAGCAGGGGACATACAAGTTGGACAAGGACCGCAGCGCGTTTGCGCTGGAAAACACCAAGAACTTCCCGCTGAACAGCGAGTTTGAATCCACTCTCACCTTCGCGTCCGAACATCCCGCGGAAGACTCATTCGCAGCTACCGTCGCTCCGGACGCTCACTCCATTACTCTGCGCCAACATTATTCATTCATCCAGTTGCCGGATGATGGCTATCAACCCCGCGCCTTTGATCCTCGTTCTGGTTTTTTCGATGCCAGCTATCGCGACTATTCCGCGCCTCTTGGCTCGCCCTTAGACGTGCGTCTGATTCAGCGGCATCGCCTGCAAAAGAAAGATCCCAGCGCCACCGTGAGCGAAGCGATCAACCCCATCGTGTACTACGTCGACCCGGGAGCGCCCGAGCCCATTCGCAGCGCGCTCCTGGAGGGTGCGAACTGGTGGAACCAGGCCTTCGAAGCCTCCGGCTTTAAGAATGCCTTCCGCGCGGAAATATTGCCGCCCGGAGCGGATCCCATGGACGTGCGCTACAACGTCATTCAGTGGGTCCATCGCTCGACTCGAGGATGGTCGTTCGGCACCACCGTATCCGATCCTCGCACGGGCGAAATCATTCAGGGGCGGGTTACTCTCGGCTCGCTACGCGCCAGGCAAGACTATCTGATCGCCGAAGCTTTGCTATCGCCATACGAAGAAGGCAAGCCCGTTTCTCCCGAGATGCAACAGATGGCACTCGCCCGGCTTCGTCAACTGGCTGCGCACGAAGTCGGTCACACCCTGGGACTGGCACACAACTTCGCCGCCAGTTCGATCGCTCCCGGCACCTCCGTCATGGACTACCCGCACCCTTGGATTACGTTCGATTCTAGCGGCCGGCCCGATCTCTCGCACGCTTATGCCACCGGAATCGGTGCTTGGGACAAAGTGGCGATCCAGTACGGCTATACGCAATTCAAGGCGGGTGGCGATGAGCACACGGCCCTCGATAACATTCTGAAGCAGGCTCAAGCCAGCGGGCTTTATTTCATCACCGATCAGGATTCACGCCCGCTCGGTAGCGCTCATCCTCATGCACATCTCTGGGACAACGGCCCGGACGCGGCAACCGAACTCGAACGCATTCTCACAATTCGCAGCGCGGCGCTGAAGCGTTTCGGCGAGAACGCGATTCCCTCCGCCACCCCTATGTCGGATCTGGAAGACACCCTGGTTCCGCTTTACCTCCTGCACCGCTATCAAACCGAAGCCGCCGCCAAGGAGATCGGAGGGTTGGACTACCGTTACGCTCTTCGCGACGATGGCCAAATCGTTACCGCCATCGTCGACCCAGCAGCTCAGCAAAAAGCGCTGAACGCCGTGCTGAAAACGCTTGCGCCGCAGACACTCACGCTTCCTGAATCCCTTCTGCGGATATTGCCGCCGCGGGCTCCGGCCTATCCCGCAACCCGCGAGTCGTTCACCGGACACACCGGCCTCACATTCGATCCGAGCGGAGCAGCCGAGGCGGCGGCTGACCTTACCCTGAAGTTGCTCTTTGATCCGCAACGCGCGTCGCGCCTGGTGGAATATCATGCGCGGGATGCAGCCAATCCCAGCCTCCCTCAGGTTATCGATGCGGTCTTTCAGGCCACCTGGAAGGCACCACGAGCTGAGGGACTGGGAGGTGAGATTCAGCGCGCTACGGAAATGTCCACAGTCGAGCATCTGCTGGCATTGGCCGCCAACCACGGCGCTTCGTCAGAAGCGCGCGCCCTGGCTCGCGCCCAGGCACTAGACTTACGCGCCTGGATGTCCGCAACGCCCTCTGGAACTCCTGCAGAAAAAGCCATACGTGCCGCAGCTATTGCACGGATCAACGCGTTCGAGAGAGATCCTGAAAAGTTTACGCCGGCCCCCGATGTGGCCGTGCCTCCAGGGCAACCCATCGGAGACGATCAGCAGGATTAGAGCAACAGCCAAGGGAATGTGAATCTTGATCCGAGGACGAGTAAAATCTTGCCTATGCCCTACCTCTTGAAGACCGAACCCGCCGTCTATTCTTTCGCCGACCTCCAACGCGAAGGCACTACTGTCTGGGACGGAGTAACCAATCCCGTCGCCGTCAAGAACCTGCTTGGCATGAAGCCCGGCGAGCAGCTGGTCATCTACCACACCGGAGACGAGAAGAGTGCAGTCGGAACCGCAACCGTAGTATCGGTGGATCCGAGCGCCCCCAAGAATCCGCAGGTGAAAATCAAGGTGGGTAAGCCGATCGCCAAGCCTGTGACTCTGGCAGAAGTAAAGACTACTAAGGTTTTTGCAGATTCTCCGCTCGTGCGCCAGGGGCGACTTAGCGTAGTCCCTCTCACGGAGGCGCAGCACAAATTCCTCACCGGCACATAAAGTTCGTGTCGACACAACTTCAATTTCCTCTTCTGTTTTGGCCAGAGTTGTCCTGACAAAACTTTGCAAAACTCTCGACTGCCCGTTAGCAACCCCACGTTACACTCGTGGTTCTTAGCGAATGGCGGGCGACATCACCACCGGAGGCGATGCTCGGCTAGTGTATCCAGTCGCAGGTCCTTATCGATGAAATTCTCGAGGTACGAAGAAAATGAACACTAAAGGGATTGCAGTGAAAGCCCAACATTTCGGCGTGCGCCTGAGCTGCGTGCTGGCAGTCTGTGCCTGGGCAACAATTCTCGTGACTCCCTCGGCCTCCCAGGATGCGCAGGAAAAAGACACACCAGGAAAAGATGTTCAGGAGAAGATCGATGTCAATGACGTCTCCCGCACCTACACCGTGCACCTGCCAAAAGGTTATGACCAGGCGCAGCACTATCCCGTGGTAATGCTTCTGCACGCGCGCAACCAGAATGCCGACGACATGGCACGGCTCACGCACTTCAACCAGTTCGCTGATAAAGATGCCATCATTGCGGTCTATCCCAACGCCGCACGCGGACAGTGGAACATAGGAGTTCGGGCTGAGCAGCCATCAATCGCACCGCGGCGTGGCGGCGGAAGGCGCGGAGGATGGGGAGGCGGAGGCGGATGGCCGGGCGGCGGTGGTGGAGGTTACCCGGGCGGTGGAGGGTACCCAGGCGGTGGGCAGAGAGGAGGACAGAATCCCGAAGAAACAACGCGGAATCGGCCTGAGCCCGCCGATGATGTCGCCTTCCTCAACCAAATGCTGGATGCTCTCGCTCTGAAGTATTCAGTCGACACTCGCCGCATCTACGCTGCCGGGTTGGAATATGGCGGCTTTATGGCCTTGCGTGCGGGTTGTAACATGGCCGATCGCGTCGCCGCTATTGCGGCGGTAGGCGCGGCGCTCCCTAAAACCATGATCTGTCTACCGTCACGCGCTGTGCCAGCACTCTTTATGAATGGCACAGATGACCCCATCGTTCCCGATAATGGTGGCACCTATAAACCGGGCCAGTTCCATGTACTCTCTGCGGAAGATAGCGCGAAGGCATGGGCCAAGTTCGACCGCTGCGCGGAAAAGGCAGCCCAGGACAAAATCCCGCCCCTACAAAAAGGCGGCAAGGAAACGAAAACATATACCTACAGCGGCTGCCAGGATAACGCTCAGGTCGTACTTTATAGCGTGAAAGGCGGCGGGAGTACGTGGCCCGGGGGCGAACAATACATGTCGGAAAAAGAGATCGGCAAAACCAGCGACGCCATCAACGCTAACGAAACCATTTGGACTTTCCTGTCCACGAAGAAGATCGCGGGAGACAGCGGCGGCGAAAAATAGCTTTTCGCGTCACTCCAGGTTCGAGTGGGCATCGGGATAGAATTTGGCAATCATTCGTCCCGTCATCAGTCCGCCCTCGTATTCCGGAATAATCACCTCGTCCGCGCCCGAATTCCTCATGGCTTGCGCGTAGCGTGATTGTCCGGCTCGGGTAATAATGCGCGCCTTCGGATTCAGCGCCTTCGCCGTTACCGTGATGTATAGATTGTCAGCGTCATTGTCGATCACGATGCACACCCCACGCGCCCGCTCAATTCCCGCTGATTGCAGCACGTCGTGCCGCTTGGCGTCACCCTGGATAGCCAGCACTTTTTCCTTCAACAGTTCGCGGCACAGCCCTTCGCTGGTTTCGATCAGGACAAAAGGAATGTGCAGCCGGTTCAACTGATCCACCACCGTCCGTCCCACCTGCCCGTAGCCGCATATGATGAAATGATCGCGCAGTTTTTCAATGCTGACATCGTTCACCATAGTTCTCCAGGCCTCCATCCCTTGGCGGTTGAAAATCGTGACGGCCACGCGTTCTGCAACCCAAATCTGAAAACCAAACACGCCGCAATACACAAAAATCGAGAACAGTTTGGTCGAATTGTGCACCCGCCTGGCATCGATCGCGTGAGGCTGGATCATCCAGAACAACGCATCCTGCCACGACAGACCTTCGAGGTGCCGGTACACCAGCACACACACCACGCTGAATCCGGCGAACACTACTAACGGCAGCCATAATCGGCGCACGAACAGCAGCAGAACTCGGAACATGGGGGAGTGATACTACCGCAAGTGTGCCAGCATAGCAATTGGAATGACGCTCCCCGAAACCGCCAATAGTCGCAATCGCTTTTTCAAATCGCTCTAGAGACAAAAAACCACCCTCCGCAGGTCTCGCGAAGAGTGGCCTGAAATGCGCAATGTCACGAGCTTACTGAAAGAGATTCAACGTGTTGGTGGCATCGTCGACATAATAGAGGCCTTGCCCGGCGACTGGTACCAATCCAAAAAGAGCGCCCGCTCCCGGCGGAGTGCCGTTGTCGTCGAGCAGCTGCTTACTGATCTGGTTGCCATCTGGAGTAATCGTAACCAGGAACCCATTGTTCCCGTTGGCCGCCAGAATGTTGCCGTTCGCGTCGACTGCCAGCCCAAGAGGATCATTCAGGCCGCCGCCCTGCGAAACCGTAGCTCCAGTTCCGGCAGAAGTGTCGCGAAACACTGGGTCCGGAATTGCCGCAATGCGATTCTTAAGGCTATCGGCAACATAGAGGAGGCTAGCGTCCGCGTTGAGCGCCAACCCGGTAGGCCCGATTACGAGCGCTGCGGGATTAGTCTCCTCAGCAAAGCCGGAGCCGATCACCGTCATGGACTGCAAACTGGGCATGGAGGCGCGCGTGACATTCAGCGTCAATCGCACCACCGTCCCTCCATGCACCACCTTCCCGCCCGCCGCCTGAGTTCCATTCAAGACATTCGAGACGAATAGAATCGCGCTGCTGCCCATGTCTAAAGCCGCCATGTCCCACGGACCATTGATCAGTGAGCCGTAGAGCGTCTCAGCCACATTCCCCTTGCTGTCGAGGACCAGCAAACAGCCCGCCTGCACCGTCGCCGACGTTCCATCGGTGGTCGGCAAGCTACCCACGATGACCCAACCCGTCCGCAGCACAGCCAGCGCGGTCGTCAGACCCACGCCGCCCGGGCAAGGTCCCGGCAAAGTCGTGGGATCGATCTGTGCGAACAGGGTTGTGCTGCCATCGGGTGCAATCTGCACAATGGTCGTGCCGGTTCCCTGCAGATTGAGGCTGTTGTTGAAATTGCTGACCAGAATGTTTCCCCGAATCAGAGAGCCTTCACTCTCCGGCACGCGCGCCACGCCGTACGGGTTCACATCCCCGTTGCCGGGCACTGTGGACGCGACCACGCTGATGCCCGGTGCTAATTGTGCGCTGGCAGAGATTCCACATACAGCAACCAACACTGCGACGGCAGCGAAAGCTTTGACTTTGTAAAACCGATTCATGACGATCCTCCTGGAAGTGCACGCTTAGGTGAGGCAGAGCGGCGTGGGGAATACCGCAGCTGCGCGACGACTAGTCTGCCGCCGACCGTTCCGGGGATTGTCAGAAAATTGTCAATTCGATGTCACTTCTAGCGCTGAGTGCGGCGTGGCCGCAGAATCCCAGCTCGATTAGCGGATGAACTGTCGCAGCTCCCGCCGCAGAATCTTTCCCGAGGCCGTCTTGGGAACGACCTCGACAAAATGTACTTCGCGGGGCTGTTTGTAGTGAGTCAGCCGCTCGCCCACAAATGCACACAGCTCCTCTTCCATCTTCTTGCAGGACGCAAATCCATCGCGCAGCGCCACAAACGCCACAGGGATTTCTCCCGCCGCCGCATCAGGCCGCCCTACAACTCCACACTCCCGTACCGCTGGATGTTCCAGCAGCACCGCTTCCACCTCAGCAGGCGCTACCGGAAATCCTTTGTACTTGATCATTTCCTTCCGCCGGTCCACTACACGATAGAAACCTTCCGCATCGCGCGTCACAATATCCCCGGACCAATACCACCCGTCGCGCAGGACAGCTGCCGTCGCATCTGGCTCCTTCCAATACCCCTGCATAAACTGTGGCCCGCGCATCACCAACTCGCCCGGTTCGCCGCTACGAACCTCGGCCACGCTCTCCGCCGCCGCAGCCATGTTCTCCCCTCCAATCACGCGACACTCGGTCTTCGCCAGAGGATGCCCGATCGAATCCGGCCGATAAAGTTTCGGCTCCAGATATCCCACATGCGTTACCGGTGATGCTTCCGTCATGCCGTAACCTTGACATACCAGGATGCCGGTCAGCGCCGTGAATCTTCGCGCCAGCTCCGGCGCTAACGGCGCTGCTCCAGATTTCACCCAGTGCACTTTGTGATCCTTCGGAAACTGCCCTGCCTCTGCGGCCAGGCAGAGTGCATTCATCGCGGGTGGAACCACCAACATCGTGCTGATTGCTTCTTCCCTCATCAGCGAACAGACTTGCCCTGCGTTGAACCGCGGCATCAACACGAGCGTCGCCCCCATCATCAGCATCGGATTAAGAGCCACGTTCAGCCCGTAGATGTGATACAGCGGCAGAAAACAAAGCAGATTGTCATCTGGCTTCAGCAAGGCCGCACCCGGGCCGAGTAATTGATAAACGTTCGCCACCAGGTTGTGATGGCTGAGCATCACGCCCTTGGGCAGCCCCGTCGTTCCGCTGGAGTAGGGCAATGCCGCCAAAGTCTCTTGTGACCCATGGGAAGGCTCAGGCAGCGCTGCGCTCACTCGCTTCAGCAAATCAGAAAACGCGTCGCTTCCATTTCTCTGCTCTCGCGTGCAAAACACCCGCCGCAAATTCGGTAGGCCCGCCAAATTGATGCCCGCGATCGTCGACGCATCAGTGACCAGCAACACCGCTCCAGAATTCTCCAGCTGATATCGCACTTCCCGCTCGCGATATGTCGGATTCAGCAAAGTCGGAATCGCTCCGGCCAGCGTGGCCGCATGATACGTCGCGCAGAACTCCCACGAATTCGGCAGAAAAATGCCAACCACTTCTCCCGGCTTCACGCCGGCCGCAACCAACCCGTGAGCCAGTGCTTCCACCGTTTCTCCGTACTCTGCATAGGTGAGCCGCCGCGCGCAGGAAACATCCACCAGTGCAGTTTTCTCCGCATGCGTGCGGCACGAGGCCAGCACCCCGTTGTGAACGAAAATGTTGTCGGGGTCAGCGTACAGTTCTGTGCGCAACATGGCGGGATGATTGTAGCGGAAACCTCCAAATTGGGCCGTGCGTGGAAGCCTTCGACTACCATCGCTGAACGGCCGCTATCTCGTATGATGCGATTTTTTCGTCCTCTATCCTCTCGTCCGGGTGTACGATTCCTCTGTCTTCCTCGAAAGCTACTGAGTAACCAGCCTTATTGTTAGCGAAAGCTGTCAGGCAAACCGAGAACCAGCGAAGGTATTTCCTTCGCTGTGCTAGAGAAGCATCTCGCGTCGTCGTTCGGTCGTCGGAAAAAACGAGGAGGAGCCATGTCGCTCGATCTTCAACGTCCCACCCTGCCATACAAAAGCATCAAAACACTTTCTCGAGTCGCTTTATCTTTGCTCCTATGGGCAACGCCGGCACTCTCGCAAAAGGCCCAACCAGAAGGCACTCGCCTGCCCAATTACGACCTTCAGGCGGAGATGAAAACCAAAGGGGAGATCGATGAAGTGAATCTACTCTCCGTGGGAACCCGGAAGGATTTCACGGAATTGATCATCAAGCAGGGTGAGGAGAAAATTCACATTTACGTATGCCCCAAACCGTTCGAAGAGGAGATGGGCATCAGTTTCACCAAGGGTGACCAGATCGCTGTTACCGGCTCAAAAGTGAAGCACGAAGGGGCGGATGTGATCCTTGCCCGAGAGCTTGTGAAGGGCGAAGATACTCTTATGTTCCGCGATGCCAAAGGCGCCCCGGTGTGGGATCCACGAACCGGCAAGTGAGTAGACCACGACCCTCATGAAAATAACCAAAGCGAAAGTGTTCAATGCTGCTCGCAACCGCAACTGCCAGACTATCTCCCGAGGCGCACGGCGATTCCGGCTCCAATCCGCAGATTGTTTTCCCGGTTGTCGAGACCATTCGGCAATCTAGTCATGAAATACTCGGCCTGCACTGGACGAACCGATACGTGCCTGGATACTTTGAAATCAATCCCCCCGCCCGCCGTCATCGCAAAATTGTTTTCTGGGCCCGATTCGCCAATCCCGTCGGTAGTGCGAATCCCTCCGAAGAGGCTTTGAGCGAACGGCGTAAATCTGCCACGCCTGAAGTTCACCCTGGGGCCAAACAGATAGGTAAACGCTCCTCCGACCAATGCGCCGTTTACGGTGCTGGTCGCTCCATACCCGGCCAGATCTCCCACCAAGCCGAGCCAATTCTCTGCGTTATGCTCGAACTGTCCGCCTCCGCCGTATCCGTTGTACGTTGCCGAGGGAGCCACTCCGGAGAGATTGGCGTTGATATTAAAGCGCACGTAGTAGTATCCGCCGTACACCTCGAACTTTGAGGATTCCTCCTGTGCGTTCGCGATTGGCACGGTTCCAAATAGTCCGAGTAACAAACCGAGGACGATTCCCTTCCTCATTTCTCACTCCTTTGAGAGCCAAGCCATCAAACGCGCCGCATCATATCCTAGCCAGGCCATCAAGTTGTCAAGCCTGTTGGGCGAATCGGGGACGGCCGAGTCGACCGTCCCCACCTACTTCGCTAACCCACGCTGGACGAGGGCACTCCCCCACGCGCTGCGAATCGCTCGGACCAGCGAATCCTCCCGGTTACCTGCATCACCACGAACAGCGTAATGATGGCGATGATCGTGATGGCCAGGCCCGTGAATCCTTTCCAGAAGAATGCGTAAGAGAACAGCACGAGATAAATCAATTGCGCCGTACCGGCCTCCAATGCCGCAAAGCGCAGTCCCGCCACCAACCGTAGGTACGTCACCACCAAGGTCACTGAGACCACCGACGCCAGCACCATGGCCGCATGGATCGAAATGTGGTCCACCAAATACGCCAGCAACAGATGGAAGGCAAAGAATGCCGTCGCCAGGAAAAAATAGTTCATCGGATGCAGATCGATCTTGCGCAGCGTGGTGATGATGAACATCAGAAAAAAGAAAAAGAATAACGATACCGGCGCGGCGTAGCTGATCTCCCCTGCCAATGGCCCAGGCTGCAACTTTGCCGGCATGGTCATGCCGATCTGGAAGCCCGAAACCAGGTTCGAGTATTGCCACGCCAATTGCCAGCCGCCGGGAATCGGCCGCTTGGAGGTTGGCGAAAGAGTATCGTCGGCGAAGTCGATATCCCGAAAATTGGTCTGCATGGTCAGCATGAAATCGCGCGCCTGCGCCACGCCGTCCCCTAACTGGTAGCGCCAACTATCGAGGCCCTGCGAACGATACGCAACGTGCAGACTAGTGGTTTGTCCCGGGCTCACCGTCGCCCGCCCCACCGTACCTTGGTCGTCGGTCGAGAGCGCAACCGGCTGTTCGTTCACTTTCATCTGCAGGCCGTCGTAGATTGCTTTCTGCGCGGGGAAGTTCAATCGAAAATCAACGGTCTGCGGCTCAGCCGTGTTGTTGCGGAAAGTGTAGTCCCCGCCAAAATCCACCGCGTAGGTGCTGTACCACAGCAATCCCTTCTGCCGCGGAGCGAGATCAAAGTTCACGTGAACCCGGCTGGCTTCCATCGGCAGTGGAACTTGCCGTTGTCTGGTCTTCTTGTGGACGATGACCTTGCCGTCCTCCACCGTGGTTGAGTCCACATCTTCGTTCACCACATAGGTCGCCGTCGGCGGTGATTGTTGTTGTGAAGTGCCCCAGGTGGAGGCCACATGGCCTTGCAGTTGCTCATTGCTGCCGTAGGTGCGGGAAAAGATGGTCGTACCCAGAATCACCCACGCGATTGTTGTGCATACAAAGATGAACGCCACTGCCAGAATTTGTCGTAGCAAAAGACTCCCTCCCTTAGCGATAGGTCGCACTTTTACCTATGCAAGGAGGGTGCCGCTGCAGTTGTGTTGAACGCAGGTAAGTTAGGATCGCCTGACCGGCTTCGCCGTGTCAGCGGGGACACGTGTGTGTCACGGCGTAGGCAACTCGTTTCTGAGGTTGGAAAAGCTGATCTAGCTGGCCAGCCTGCGCAGAAATTCTCGCTCGTCCATTCGGTATTTGAAAGCCTTGTGTCCGTCGATAAAGACGACCGGCACTTCGTCATTAAACTGCCGGCGCAGTTCGTTGTCGCTATCCACATCCACTTCATGCCAAGTAAACCCGCCGCGGCGCGAGAGCTTCACCAGGCTCTCCTTCACGACCTCGCAAAGATGACATCCTTTGCGCGAATAAATCACGACCTGGCGGGATTCTGGCACGCCGCGATTGTATCGTTGCCTCCTTACCCTCTGGCAAGAGAAAAGAAGCGAATTGCGCGTACAAATGGTCCTACCAGTTCGGAAACGAATTATCGGTTCAACTGCCAGGAGTAAAATCCGAAAATGATCTCGCCTGACCACAAGCCTCTGCGCGGCAAGGCCTGCCTCATCACCGGTGGCAGCCGCCGTCTCGGACGTGCCTCCGCCCTCGCCCTTGCCCAGGCCGGAGCCGATGTGGCCATCACTTTTCGCAGCTCCGCTCGCGAAGCCCAGCACACCGTCGTCGATCTCTCCAGTCTCGGCGTCCGCGCCTTCGCCCTGCACTGCGATGTCACCGACGAAGCCAGCGTTAAATCCATGATGGCGGACGCTGGACGCGAACTTGGCCGCATCGACATCCTCGTCAACAACGCTGCGAACTACGCGACCTCGGACTTCGAGCGCCTCACCCTGCGCCAATGGGATGCAATGTTCGCCTCGAACACCCGCGGACCATTCCTGGTTTCGCGCGAGGCCCTGAAGTGGATGCGCCGAAAGAGAACCAGACCGGAGCGGTCAGAAAAAATCACAGCCAAGATAATTCATATGGGCTCGCTCGGCGGCCTGCGTCCCTGGGCCACGCACGCGCATTACTGTTCATCGAAGGCCGCCCTGCACATGCTCACCAAAGTCATGGCGAAGGCTCTGGCTCCAGAGATCGCCGTCAACGCGGTGGCTCCCGGCATGATTGATCTCGGCGAGAAGTCGGCTGCGGCCTTCATGCGCCGCATGGCCAAGCAAACTCCCATGCAGCGGAACGGGCGCGGAGACGAAATTGCTGCGGCCGTTCTGTTCTTCGCCACCGCTCCCCAGTTCATCACGGGCCAAATCCTTGCCGTGGACGGCGGCTTGGGCCTTTAGCCGATACAAACCTCGAGTTCCTCTTATCGACAGCGTGTGGCAAGGTTTTGGCCGTGCCGTTGATTCCAGGCTCGGGAAGGGCACGACTCTAGTCGTGCCGTTAAGCGGACGAAACCCTCTTCTGCGAATGTTCTGTCTCAAGGTATATTGGGGCGAATGCCGAAATCCACAAACACATCCTCTTCAAAGACATTCGTGTCGGCCGCGCCTCGCGTCGCCGTCGCAATCATGGCCGCCGGGAAAGGCACGCGCCTCAAATCTCAGTTGCCCAAGGTGCTGCATGAAGTCGGTGGCAAGCCGCTGCTGGCACATGTCATCGCTGCGGCTACACGCGTCGTCCCGCCGACCGACGTCTACGCCATCATCGGCCACGAGGCCGATCGGGTTCGCACTGCCCTTGCTCACACCGGCGTAAATTTCATCCTGCAAGCCGAGCAGCGCGGCACGGGCCATGCGTTGATGGTCGCGCAATCCGCTCTCTCGGCCTACGACCACGTCATCGTTCTCTCTGGCGACGCCCCTCAGATCACTCCGCAGACCATCGCTCAATTGCTGAACTTCGACCTTGACGAACAGGCCGCGATGACCCTCCTGAGCGCCGACCTCGAACGCCCCACCGGCTACGGGCGCGTCATTCGCAAAAACGCTCGCAGTTCGGAAGTGCAAGCCATCGTCGAAGAAAAATCTGCCACCGCAGCGCAGAAAAACATTCACGAGGTCAACGCCGGCTTCTACGTCTTCGCGGTGCCGCAATTATTCGGCCACATCCAAAAGCTTTCGACCGCGAACCCTCATGCCGAGTATTACCTCACCGACCTGGCGCAAGTCCTACGTCAAGCCCGCCAGCGCGTAGTTGTCTGGAAGACGGAGAATCCCGCCGAAGTTCTCGGCGCGAACACCCGCGCCGAACTTTCTTTCATCGACTATCAACTTCGCATGCGCAAGTGCCACGAACTCATGGACGAGGGTGTCACGGTTTTCTATCCCGCCACCTGCGTGATCGACGCCGACGTAGAAATCGCTCCCGACACCGTGCTTGAGCCCTTCGTGCAGATCCTGGGCCGCTCGCGCATCGGCGCCGGCTGCCGCATTCGCTCCTACTCCGTGATTCGCGATTCCGAGATTGCCGACGGCGTCCTCGTCCGTCCCGGCTGCATTCTGGAAGAAGCCCGCATCAGCGCAAACGCCGTTCTCGGCCCGTATTCGCATCTCCGCCCCGGCAGCGATATCGGCGAAGGCGCGCACGTCGGCAATTTTGTGGAGACTAAGAAGATCAAGCTGGGCAAAGGGTCAAAAGCCAACCACCTTACCTACCTGGGCGACGCCGAAATCGGCGCGGGCGTCAACATCGGCGCCGGAACCATCACCTGTAACTACGATGGCGTCCACAAGCACACCACCGTGATTGAAGATGGCGTCTTCATCGGCAGTGACAGCACTCTGGTCGCGCCCGTCCGTGTGGGCAAAGGCGCCTACGTCGCCGCTGCCTCCTGCATCACCGAAGACATTCCCGCCGATGCGCTGGCCATCGGCCGCTCACGGCAGATCATGAAGGAAGGCTGGGCCCGTGAGAAACGCTCGGTGAGAAACACAAAGTAGGTCACCGCGAATAAATCCTCGAACTTTGGGCACCGGTAATCGGGAAGCGCACGAGTTTCACTCGTGCCAAATCAATCGACGAAAAACAGGGCGGCCTTGGCCGCTGAGGTGCGGCGAAATGAACTGCGCTCCCGGCGAACTCCAGAAGAACATCACGGAAAAACGAAGGCACTGAGGCCGGTTTCTCTCCATGCCTCAGTGCCTCCGTCGTGGAACCCGTTTTCCCTAGCGCGAAACCGCAGCAAACAAATCGGAGTGCATGATCGACTGAAACTGCTGGTCCGTCGATTTGAAGTGGAAATTTACATCGGAGCCGTCGGAATCGACGCTGGTATTATCCATCGCTACTTTCTCGGTAGCGCTGGCGCTCATCTTTTTATAGAGTAGCCCCGCCTTCACCAGAGACGCCAGTGTCGCGGCGCTCATGGAATCGGAAGATACGACGGTCAGATCGAAGTTCACGCCTCCGCTGAAACTCATGGTGTAACGCGAACCCAGGAGCCGCTTCTTGATGGTTTCGTAATCAGCAATCTTCGCGGCATCGCCCAAGGCCGAGCGCATCACGTTCTGCGTTCCCAGTTGATCCAGGATGCTCCACACTGGCGACGAATCCACGCTCGACATCATGTCAGACATTGTCTGATTGGTATCGAGACTTAACACTTCGCCATCGCGGGTATCCAGCGCAATCTTTACCGCGGATATTTCGCCGAAGAGCAACGTGCTGTCGTCCAGGAAAGTCATCACGAAGCCGCCGTCCATGGGATAAATATTCGATTGGCGATACTTTGTAGGCTTAATCTTCTGTATCGTCATTTTCTTGAGTACGGTCTTCATCGCGAATGGACCGGCCGCCACACCCACGCCCTTGATACCTTGCTTCGGCGTTCGGAAGGAAGCGAACGCCAGCGTGTCCACATCTTTATCGGGATTAATTCCGATGCCTTTCAATGCCGTCTCGAACTGCTCAAGATTCTGCTGCGCCGACATGATCTGAGTCTTTAGAGCGGTCGCGGTAGGAGAGTCGTGGATGGCCCGGTAATCTACCGAAATCAGCTGCTGCAAGTCTGCGGGAATCACGGTGCGCGCCGAGGAATTCAGCGGCATCGCATTCGCGGGTCCCAGCAACAGCGCAACCAGCATCAAGGAACTCAGACAAACGTTGATGGTCTTCATAACGGTTACGAACCTCAAATTGGTAGGGTTTTCCTTAAGGAGAACGGAATTCTGCCTGCACCTTGCGACATTAGATGCCAGTTCAGAGTTTCCCGTTATCCGCTTCCCCATTCTAAGCCAGCCCGCCGCTTTCCTGCCTGGCCAAAGGTGCTAGACCCATAACCACTTGGATCACCCTTGCTCGCTCGGGAACAACCAAGTGTACGGTGGCGAACATTTATCTGTCTCAGACCATTACTTTGGTTGTAAGATATTTTTCGACCCAGCCACCATTTCCCACTCGGCGTATTTCTGGGCGCAAGAATTCCACCGCAAGCTGAAATCAGGGCACTATTGAAAATTCTACTGTACAACCCCGACAACGGGGTCACGCGCAACTTCATGCCACACCTCTGGATGTTCCTGTTGCAGTCGCTCACTCCCGCCGGCCATGAAGTGGTGCTGATCGATGGCAACGCCCAACCAATGGATGAAGCTGGCATCACCCGCTATGTCCTCGATGAAAAAATTGATCTCGTCGGCATCGGCGCTATGACCAGGATGGCCGCCAAAGCCTATCGCATGGCCGACGCCGTGCGCGCCGCCGGCGTGCCCGTGGTCATGGGTGGGCCTCACGTTACGGAGATGGCGGATGAAGCTTTGGGCCGCGATGGCGGCCCGCGGCACGTCGATTCCGTAGCCCTCGGAGAAGCCGATAACACCTGGCCGCAGATCGTAGACGATGCCGCGCATGGAGTGTTGAAAGACGTCTACGCTCCCATCGACACCGCCGGAAAGGAAATCAAGCCGTCGCTCAAGCAGTATCCCGTTATCCCTTGGAACACCATCGACCTTGATCAATTCAATCTCGTCCCCAAGGTCTTTAACCACTGGCTGAAGAAGCACGGCGAAGGCTGGGGTACCTTCCGCATTATTCCCGTTGAGTCGGGCCGCGGCTGTCCCTACGGCTGCGAGTTCTGCACTGTAACTGGATTTTTCGGGGATTCCATCCGCTTCCGCACCAACGAAAGCGTGGTCAACGAACTCCTCCTGCTGAAGGCGCGCGCCCGGAAAGAGCGCGGCCAAATCGCCGTTTTTTTCATCGATGACAATTTCGCCATCAATCTCAAGCGCACAAAATCTTTGTTGCGCGATATCATCGCCGCCGGAGCGCAACTTAATTGGATCGCCCAAATCAGCGCCAATCTCCTTCGCGATCAAGAACTCGTTGACCTCATCTCCGCCTCCGGTGGCAAATGGATCTTCATCGGCATGGAATCCATCGATCCCGCCAATTTGAAAGATATGAACAAGGGCTTCAACAAACCAGAGGAATATGCCGCCGTGCTGCAGCGCCTGGCGCAGCGTAACGTGTATGCCATCACTTCCTTCATCTTCGGCATGGATAACGATACAGTCGGCGCGGCCGAACGCACCCTTTCTCAAGTCCGAACCTGGCCGCCGGGATTGCCCATCTTCGGCCTGCTGACTCCTCTACCCGGAACCCCGCTCTACAAGCGGCTCGACGTCGCTGGTCGCCTGACCCGGCCCAAACATTGGCAGGAGTTCATCCCCTTCACCATGGCTCATACACCCATGAAGATGACCATCGACGAGGCCCACGCCGAAGTGAAGTATGGCTGGTCCCACTCCTACGGTGCGGAGGCCATTGCCCAAGCCATTGATTCCATCGCGGATCAACCGCTGGGCTGTCGCATCAACATCCTGATCGCGCGCCTCTGCTTCCGTGGCATCTATTTCCCTATGCTCGGGCGCTTCGCCTGGTGGAAGGTCATCTCGGAGAATCGCCGGACGATCACAAAACTTGCGCGCCAAGGATTGCAGGCCTGGTGGAATTCTCGCTCCAGAGCCGAGCCAGCACCCGCTACCAGCGCGGGAGACTAGATTGACGACTCCATTGAAAATGATCGGCAAGAAGTAGCTTACCCACTCAATCATCATCCGGATCGGTAGCCGGGCTCGAATCGCCTTTGCACTGGGCGTCATTCGGCGGGGGCGTTATTGTTTGAAACTTTGTCGCGGTCTGGCTCAAATTGAAAAAATCGGAGAGATTATCGGCGGGTGCGTCCGCGTAACCCAGCGACGGCAGATGGAACGTCGATTCGATAAACTTCAAGATACTTCCGAAGTCATGCGTAACGTGTGAGATGTAACCCGGCTTGGCGTACGGCGAGATCACAATCATTGGCACGCGGAAGCCATATACGTAGCCCGAGCCCCAACTCGTACCATTGTTGACCACGGTCGGTGCCACGTGGTCGTACCATCCTCCCCAATCGTCCCATGTGACCACGATCGCGGTATTCGACCAATACGAGCTGTTGCCGATCGCATTCACCACCGACGTTACCCACGACGGACCACACCCGTTGTTGCTTGAGGCATGGTCGGAATCCGAGCCATCCGGGATCACCCAACTCACCTGCGCCAACTGATTATTCGCGATGTCGCTCAGGATTTGGGCGTTGCTCTGCGTTTGGTTGAGAACCACCTTGGGCGACGTACCGGTCCAGTCCGATCCCACGCATTCCGTCGCATTCGGTGGCGTCGCATTCGGTCCACACATATGTTGAATGGCGTTAGGGGCGGTCCAGATCGACCCCGCCGAAGGCGCGTAATAGCGCCACGTAATGCTCGCGGCGTCGAGCAAATCGGTAAGAGTGGGATGCTCAAAACATGGGTACATCGTACTGGACTCACTACCTGTCGGATCAATCAACTCAACCAGCTGCGTCGGCGGCGCCGCGCACCCGGCAGCTCCCGGGCCTACCATGTTCCCGGACGCAAACAAATCGCTGGTTGCCGTCGGTGCGGAAGTTCCGGAAATTATGAACTGGTGAGCGGGAAAGCTTGGTCCCTGATTGGTCTGGAACATGCGGTCAGCGAATGTGTACTGCTCGGCCATCTGAAAATAGGGCTGCACATCGGCAGGATTGACATACATGAATTGTGGATTCGGGGGAGGGCACCCCGTAGCTCCCTTCTGGCAGGTATAGATGATCTTGTCGGCACCATCCATCGCACAGACATTGGTAGAGCTGTTGAGATCGCACATTGCCACAAAGGCTCCGTGAGTATGGCTAAGATCGTAATTTTGAGGGTTGGAGCCGACCGTGCCCAGGTCAATTGGGCTGAGTGGGATCTTCGCCCCAAGCGAATTCACCCCATAATTCTGCATGTCTGCGCCTCGCCCGATCAGCACTGGATCCTGAAAGAGGTTATCGGGCGTGCGGTTTTCCTGGAAGATGATCACGACATGCTGAATTGTCGGGAGCGGTGGGGTGGTGGTAAATGTGACACCCTTGCTCCCGCTGCACCCGTTCAAACTCAGAAGAAAGGCGCAGCTGCACAACAGCAAGATCGAGATGCAGAGCAATGCTGCGCGACTCATACCAGAACGCCCCCGCGAAACCATGCACCCTTACCTCTGAGGATAAACCCTATGGCCGGGCATTCCACTCGGTATGTCAAGAAATGGCCGAATTATCTGGAAGGTCACCAGAAAATTGACAATCTGGCAGCACCTCTGGTTCCATCTGGAGAACCCCGTCTGGCGACGACTGTGGGAGATTCAGGCCTCGACTCCACTTTCGAGGCTCCATCCAAGGAATTTGCATGCTGGCTGGCATTCGGACTCGCGATTTGCGCAAAATCTATACCTCACTGCCTCCTCTCGCCTCCGGTGGCGGCTTCGGCTTCGCTTCGGCGCGGGGAAAGGCCAAGAAACAGCCCAAACCGGAGATCATCGCCCTCAACGGCCTGTCGCTTGAGATTTCACCTGGAGAAATCTTCGGCCTGCTCGGTCCCAACGGAGCAGGTAAGTCCACGACGGTAGGAATTCTTACCACCCGCGTGCGGCCGACCGCTGGCAAGGCATGGATCGGCGAGCTCGATGTCTGGAAAGAGCAAGTCGCGGTGAAACGGCTGATTGGAGTGGTGGCTCAGCGTCCGAACCTGGATTTTTCTCTCACTGCTCGCGAAATTCTGCTTTTCCACGGTGCCTATTTCGGCCTCGACTCCCAGCAGCGCGCCCAGCGCGCCGACGCCCTGCTCGATCGCTTCAAGCTTCGGGATCGCGGCAATCAAATGGTGCGTGGGTTTTCTGGCGGCATGATGCAGCGCCTCTCCATTGCCCGCGCCATGATGCACGATCCGCAGGTTCTTTTTCTCGACGAACCGAGCGCCGGCCTCGACCCCCAGACTCGGTTGCTGCTGTGGGAAATTATTCGCGAATACAACCAGGGCGGAAAAACCGTTCTTCTCACCACGCACAACATGGAAGAAGCGGACGCGCTCTGCCAGCGTCTGGCCATCATCGATCATGGACGCAATATTGCTCTCGGAACTCCCGCCGAGTTGAAAGCTTCCGTTCCCGGTGGATTCCTGCTGCGGCTGCGCTTCGGACGCCATTCCCCCGAATTCCTGCAGCGTCTGCAGGGACTAACCGGAGTCCGGGAGGTGCGCGCGAATCCCGACACGCAGAATCAAAATAAGGATTCGCAAAACGACAACTCGGCTGACGTCTACGCGGACCGCGGAGGTTCTTTGGTCTCCGAGATTGCCAACCTTGCCTCCGGCGCCAACATCGAGTTGTGCGACGTTCACATCTCGGAGCCCAGCCTGGAGAATCTTTTCCTCCACCACACCGGTAGGAGCTTGCGCGAATGAACTGGAAAACTTTTCTGGCCCTGCTGGCGCGCGACGGTCATGTCGCCCGCCGCAACATCGTCCCCTTATTGCTGCAAACCTTTCTGCAGCCCATGATGTTCGTTTTTATTTTCGGCCGGGTGATGGTGAGCAGCGGCTATATGCCCGCCGCCTACAAGAGCCTGCTACTCCCCGGAATCATGGCGATCAGCATGGTGTTCACCGGAGTCTGGGCGGTCGCCATGCCGTTGATCGCCGAATTCCAGTTCACTCGCGAGATCGAAGACCGCCTGCTCGCGCCCATGGAAATTTCCTGGCTCGCGATCGAGAAAGTATTCTTCGGCACGCTGCAAGCGCTGTTCGCGGGTCTGGTGGTCATTCCCGCAGCCTGGCTGCTCCTGCGGCCGGGAGTGGATTTGAACCTGCGTTCTCCGCTGAGCTTTGCTGGCGTCACCGTCTTGGTGGCACTCTTTTCGGCCTGCGGAGGTCTCGCCCTTGGCTGCAGCATCAACCAGGCTCACATCGGTCTGATGTTCAGCATGGTTTTGACTCCCATGATTTTCTTTGGCTGCACCTATTACCCCTGGAGCGCGTTAGCCCACTTCCCCATTTTGCAAAAGATTGTGCTGGTGAACCCTCTGGTATATGCGAGCGAAGGTCTGCGAGGAACGCTGGTGCCGCAATTCCCGCATCTGCCGGTGCTGGCTGTGCTGGTAGCCCTGGCGATTTTCGACGCGCTCTTTCTAGCCGTCGGCCTCCGCCAGTTCCGCGGAAAAGCCGTCAGCTAGATTGATTGAGGCTAAAGTCAGTTCGCGATGACGCCCGTCCGCTTCCGCACTTCCGCCGCAAAAGCCTGATCCTTCAGCGACGCCAGGTTGATCTCCACGTTGGCCAGGGCCCCGGCTATCGCAGCGCGCGCCAGAGCCTGCGCCGTCGTCAGGTCTGACTTCATATTCGGATTCGTAACCGCTTCCAAACTCGACGCAACCTGTGCCACTTCGTGCGATTTCTCGGCCACGCCGAGCGGAACGCTTGTCGCTTGCTTCAGCCCAGCTTCAATCAGCGCCTCGCCCTCTTGCGGGCTCACGGTCTTCGCCAGCTTATAAGCCTTCATCACCGAATTGTAAGACTCCGCATCCGCATCAATCGCTGCCTTCAACTCCTCGCGCAGCACGCCAAGTCTCGCAATTGCTCCGCTCAACTGCGCTTCATATTGCAGATATGCCTTCTTCCCCCGCGACATCGACGCCACCATCACCGCCAGTCCCGCCGCCATCGCACCCGCCGCAGCGGCAGCACTTCCACCACCGGGCGTAGCAGTCGGCGCTGCCAGTTGCTCAACGAACGGCTCAACTCCGGCGCGCAAGCCGCCCACCGCCATCTTCCCGCTCATCACCGCCGCCAGCCGGTTTTCCAGAATCAGCGACGAATCAAAATTCTCCACCTGCAGAAACCACTCCGCCGCCTGCTCCAGTGCCTTCTTCGGAATCAAACCCACAATTTCGCTCGATACCAGCGTCACGCCATACCGCGCCGCCTCGCGCTTGACCATCTCAAATACTCGATGGACGGGCGTCTGCTCGAAATCTGTCAGATTCATCGAGACCTGCGCTAACCCGCGCACCAGAAATCCCGCGCCCTTCACAAACCGCATTCCGCCATTCGAAAATCTCACAGCCTTGGCGATCTTCTTCGCGATCTCAACATCCGGCGTGTTTAAGAACACGTTGTAAGCAATCAGAAACTTCCGCGCTCCCACCACGGTCGCGCCCGCCGTGGGATGCACCCTTGCCTCGCCAAAGTCCGGCCTCCTCGCCGGATTCGTGGCAATCTCCGCCCGTATCCCTTCAAACTGGCCGCGGCGAATGTTCTCCAGATTCTGCCGCTCGGGCGTGGTCGCCGCCGCCTCGTATAAATAAACCGGAATCTGATAGCGCTTCCAGATCTCTTCTCCTACATGCCGCGCCATGGCCACGCAATCTTCAATCGTCACGCCGTCAATCGGGATGAACGGCACCACATCGGTCGCGCCCATCCGCGGATGCGCTCCCTTATGCACGTTCAGGTCGATCAACTCCGCGGCCTTCCCCACTCCCCGAATCGCCGCCTCCTGAATCGCATTCTGCTCGCCCACCAGCGTAATCACGCACCGGTTGTGGTCCGCATCCATCTCGCGATCGAGCAGGAAAACTCCATCCACTTTCATGGCAGCAATAATGGCATCAACTTTGCCTGAATCCCGCCCCTCCGAAAAATTCGGCACACATTCCACAAGCGTAGACATAAGTGGGAAGAATAGCTGGCCTACGCTCAACGAAGCAAGACGTCCCAGTTCGCCCTTACCTTCCACGGTTCTTCCGCGAAACCCGCATTCACTTTGGCGTTCCCTCGCCACTAAGATTAGAATTGCGGAATTCGGCGGGCACTTCGTCCATGGCAGATCAGATCAAGACGCCCCCACCGGCCTCGCCTGCGGAAGCTGGCGCGGACGCTCTGGCGGGTACCACCGTTGGCCGCTTCGCAATTTCCAAGCGTCTCGGCGCGGGCGGTATGGGACAAGTCTACGGCGCGGAAGATACCACGCTGAAGCGTCATGTCGCCATCAAGCGCATGGCCCCCCACGCCAACTCCACCGCAGCCGACCGCAAACGCCTGCTCAAGGAAGCCCAGCGCGCCTCCGCCTTGAACCACCCCAATGTTGGTGCGATCTACGACGTCGTCGAGCACGCCGGTGAACTCTGGCTCGTGATGGAGTACGTCGAGGGTGAGACTCTCCGCCATCGCCTCGCACAACCCATTTCCACCGAGGAATTTTTTTCCATCGCTACTCAGTGCTGTGAAGGACTGCAGGCCGCGCACGAGAAAGGCATCATCCACGGCGACATCAAGCCCGATAACATCATGCTCACCGCCGGCAACCGGGTAAAGATTCTCGACTTCGGCGTCGCCCGCCGCGCCTGGAGCAGCAATCCCGACGAAGCCACCAAGAGTTTGGAGACCATGACCGCATCCGGCGGAACTCCCGCCTACATGGCTCCTGAAGTCCTTCTGCAACAGCCCGACGACGGACGCTCCGATCTCTTCTCTCTTGGTCTGGTCTTCTACGAAATGCTCGGCGGCGATCAGCCTTTCCGCAGCGAAAGCCTCGCCACCACTATCGCCAAAATCGTTCACGTAGAGCCCGCGCCCCTCAAGAATGTTCCCGCTCCGCTTGCCGCTGTGGTCTCTCGCAGCATGGCGAAAACTCCGGACGCACGCTATCCCAACGCCGCCGCTGTGCTCGAAGATTTGCGCCGCGTTGAACAAGGCGGCAAGCCAAAACGTGTCTTATCCACTTCAGGATGGTTCCATCAATACCGCACCTTCGCTGCGTTAGTGCTCGTTCTCGTGCTCTTCGCTGCGCTCTTTGCCTTCCGTCCCGTCCGCCGATTGTTCCGTCCCTCCGCCGCAAATACGATTGCTTTACCTTCGCAATCCGGAGGCCTTCCCGAAACCAAGATTCTCGCCGTCCTTCCCTTCACCGCCGCGAGCGCCGACCCCAAACTCACCGCTCTCGGTGAAGGCCTTGCCGAAAGCGTGGCCGCCAAACTGGGCAAACTCACCGAAGACCGCACCTTTGAAGTTGTCCCGCCCGGCACTCTGCAGGAAAAGAAGATCTTCACGCTACCCGACGCTGCCCGCATGTTCGGCGCAAACCTCGGCCTCGTCCTCGCTCTCGAGCCTGCGGGCGACCTGGTTAAAGTCACCTACTCCCTGCTGGGCACGCAGTCCGAAACGCCAATCTCCGCAGGCTCGCTTACCCTCCCTCGGGTCGACGCGTTCTCTGCCGAGCAATTAATTTCTGACGGCACGGTCAAGGATCTGCACCTGCAACTTCGCCCCGAAGAAGAAGCTGCCCTCAAATATCACGGCACTGATCGGGCTGCCGCTTACAATTACTATCTGCAAGCCCAGGGCTACCTGCTCAACAGCAACCAGGCGGAGAATCTCGATAACGCTGCCTTGATGGCCCGTGAAGCTCTTAAGATCGATCCGAACTTCGGCATGGCGAAAGCCGTCCTCGGCGAAAGTTACTGGTCCCGTTATTTCACCACCAAGCAGAAGCAATGGATCGCCCCCGCGCAAAGCGCCTGCAACGACGCGGTCAAACTCGGGAACGCTGGCGCCGCCGGCCACGTTTGTCTGGGCCTCATCGACAATGGCACCGGACACTACCCCGAAGCCGCCGCTGAATTTCAGCTTGCTCTCGGCCTCGAACCTACCAACGAAGGAGCTGCCATCGGCCTCGCCCACGCCTACCAACTCGAAGGCAAGATCACCGAAGCCGAAGGAGCCTACCAGCAGGCCATTCAGGCGCATCCCAACAGCCGCTCCGCCTACAACAATTTCGGAGCCTTCTATCTTGGGCGCAACGACTACGAAAAAGCGCTGCAGATGTATGCCAAGGCCATTCAGATCGCCCCGGAGTGGTACGCGACATATTCGAATGTCGGCAACATTTACAACCAGATGGGGCAATACGAGAAGGCGATCGATCCCTTGAAGAAATCCATCGCTATCCGTCCGAGTTATGCGTCCTATGTCAACCTTGGCGTCGCCTACTTCGGTCTGAATAAGTTCTCCGAAGCCGCTGAGGCCTACGAGGCCGCTGCCAAACTTGATCCCCAGCAGTATGTAATCTGGGGCGACCTTGGTGACGCACTCTTCCACTCCGGCAAGAAAGATCAATCTGTGATGCCCTTGAAAAAGGCGGTCGAGCTGGCGAAAGCAGAACTAAAAGTCAACTCCCACGACCCGGGCGTGCTTGGCGACTTAGCCAGCTATAACTCACTACTTGGAGATCGCAAGAACGCCCTGCTTTACCTGGGACAGGCCCTGCAATACGGCCACAACGATAAAGACCTACTCTTGGACGCGGCTTCGGTGTATAACCATCTGGGCGAAAGTGGCCTGGCTATCGAGTTCCTGGCTAAGGCCGTGCAAGCAGGCTACACCGCGGACAAGATTCGAAGTCTGCCCGACTTTGACAATCTCGCCGCCATGCCTGCCTACCAACAGTTGATCAAATCGAAGTAGCTCCAGTGGAAGTGGGGCTGGAGTGAGGCTGAGTAAGAACCCGTGGGGCGTCCGTTTCCTGAAAATATCGCGTCCTGACAAAAAACAGACAATTCAAGAACAAAGAAGAAAGGAGCATCTATGGCAACTCAAAGAATAACACCCGAGCCAGACACGCCAGACCCGGTCAGCACGAACATCTGCGACTCTTTCTCGGCGGAATTAGGAGCCTTGGTCACCTTCACCGGCGTTGTCGGATCGCAAACCATCACTAAGGTCGAGGGTTCGACTTGGCCATTCACCATTGCGTCCCCCATCAGCTTTCCGCTCAAGGCAAACGAATACATATACATATTGAGCAGCGGGCTAAACGTAAAACAGACCTATCCCTACACCATAAGTCAGGCTTGCGCTAACGGAGTGCAGAAAGGCGTAACCATCATCGACCCTGCCATGGCAAAGCACCACAAGTAGGCACGCCAACTGATTACGGGGACGGCCGAGCGCCGTCCCCGTATACCCACTACTTTTTCTTCCAGAACCTTCCCACTCCCAAGCGCACCTGCACTGTGTTCAGCCCCGGATTGTAGTTCCCCAATCCCGCACTCGAGATGTGGAGATATCGCACATCCACGCTCCAGTTATATTTCTCGCCCAGGATGTGCGTGCCCAATGCCGCGCTGGGCGTGAAGTTGACCGTGTTCGTGTAGGTAGGAATAGCGTGATTGCTGAATACCGTTCCGCCGCTCAACTCGAAGTAGGGCGAGAAGCGTCCTCGCCGCTGGAAATTCCACTTCAACACCAGCGGATTGAATCCCCACCCGTACGCGGTATTAGCCGGTTGAAAAATCAGATACACCGGAACCATATCCACTGCATACTCAAAGCGTCCTCGCAAAATCCACGGCCAATGTGGACCAGTAAGGACCCTGCCGTAGCGCAGCCCGGCATCGAAGGCCTCCGTCTGAGAAGTCCCGCCGGGCACCGAGTGGCCGCCCCCGGCCCATACCTGCACCTCGTTCCCGCCGGTTTCTGGCCCACTCTGCGCCCAGCCTAGCCCCGTTGCCGCGATCAACAAAACCATAGGAAGAAATCCTTTCATTCGCACCATGCCTTCGAGGTTGCCCGACTCGCGCTCATTTTGCAAGCGAGGCCGCACGAACCTGAAGCAATCACGCCCCGAGTTCTCAATCGGTTACCGGTGTGATCTAGGTCACAGCCGGGTGCCACTCCCCGCTCTATGATCCAGTTGAACGCTATAGTGTTCATCGGAGGCTCCGATGTCACGAGAAATGTCACGACAAGTTTCCAAACCGATTTTCCGGCTTGCTCTGCTTCTTTCTGCCGCACTCGTTTTCCTGGCGGCGCTTTCCGCACAAGACACGCCACCGGCGCAGAAGACCACGCAGCCTTCTTACGCCGCGATCCCCGTACAAGCCGCCAAGCAGGCTAACCCCGTCAAGTCTTCACCCGAATCGCTGGCCCGTGCCAAGAAGTGGTGGACGCTCGATTGCGTCATGTGCCACGGCGCCAACGGCGACGGCAAGGGTAGCCTGGCCGCTGATATGAAGCTGAAGATTGCCGACTTCACAGACCCCGCTACGCTCAAGGATCGTACCGACGGCGAGATTTTCTACATCATCAAGAACGGCCATCAGGACATGCCGCCCGAAGGCGACCGCATCAAGCCCGAAGAGAACTGGGACCTGGTCAACTACGTGCGCTCGCTGTCCAAGGGAAAATAAGGGGTGGGAGTGGCCCGTGTGGGACGGACACTCTTGTCCGTCGCCTTTGATCTTGAATTTGTCTTCTTGCGATCCGTATCAGAAGTCTTTCTGCAAAAAAAGCGCGGCCATCAAGCCGCGCTTTCACATCTTTTGTCATTCCGAACCGGGCTGGAGGCCCGGTGAGAGCCTGCCCTGAGCGAAGTCGAAGGGAACCTGCTCTTCAGACCCGGCTACGCTACCCGATTCCGCCGCCCGCCTTTTTCCCACCATACTGCGGGATCCTCTGGCCGGTTCAGCATCTGCGACAATTCCTTCTTGATCTCCAGCAAACGGTTGGCCCGCATCTCCACCGCCGACTGGTCGATCTGGGTGTCTGCGCCCTTACCCGTAAAACGGGCGTTCATGTTCCGTAAATCCGTGATTTCCTGACGAAGGCTGGTGAGGTGTTCCAATATGTAGGGCATACTTTGATCTTACCCCAGATTCCAGATCTCGCCGGATTATTTCCTCTCCGTGCCGCTCATGACCGGGAAGGGCACGAGTTCACTCGTGCCAATTAAGTCCTGTCATTCGGAATGGGGCTTCAGCCCAGTGTGGAACCCGCTTTCGGCACGCAGCACGTCCCCACAACTCCTTAGCGAGAAAGGAGCTACGAGCCGATTGTCGGTCGGGCTCGCAGAGCGCGATCTACGGCCCTGCTGGGACAAGGATGAACGAATCAGAATTGCGGAGCAAGGGTACCCGCCGCTGCTATCCGACGGTCCTATGCGTCACGACAAATGAGGGGTGCCGACGCCGTCGATAACTACAGGGACTCTTCGTCGAAGAATCTACGGTTGGGGCGCACGTCTTCCCTTCCTCAGGATGACAAGAGCTAGGGAGTTTCTGCCTTTTAGACCTCTTGCCCTCTTGACAACTCCCCACGCACATCCGTACAATTAGCACTCAGTAGGCGAGACTGCTAACAGCTGCGCCGAATCCCAAATAAATCATAGGTTTACGTAGCATCAACCTTCTACACAACTTTTGAAAGGAGTTGCAACCATGGCGAAATTCAGCCCACTGCATGACCGCATCCTCGTACGTCGCGTGGAGGAAGCTTCCACTACTCGAGGCGGCATCATCATCCCTGACAGCGCAAAAGACAAGCCGCAAGAGGGCATCGTGGTTTCCACCGGCAAAGGCCGCACCAACGATGAAGGCAAGACCTTCCCTCTGGCCGTTCATGAGGACGACCGCATCCTGTTCGGAAAATATTCCGGCACCGAGATCAAGATTGACGGCGAAGACTTCATCATCATGAAAGAAGACGAAGTCCTCGGCATCCTCACTGGCGCCGCTACACCGGCCAAGAAGGAACTCGCCGGCTCGAAGAAGTAACGCCGCTTTGCGGGCGTCTGGGCCCGCTGGCGTCATCCTGAGCGCGCTTCTTGCGCCAAGGATCTGAAGCTGATTCGTACTCTCAGTCATAAGTGGTTGAACTGGGAACCGAGAACTGAGAACTAAGTTTCTCAACCAAGAATTCATTAGGAGAAGACAAAATGGCAAAACAAATCGTACACGGCGAAGAGTCCCGGCAGGCGATCCTGCGCGGCGTCAATCTTCTAGCCGACGCAGTAAAGGTCACCCTCGGCCCGAAGGGCCGCAACGTTGTGATTGAAAAGAAATTCGGTTCGCCCACCATCACCAAGGACGGCGTCACCGTCGCAAAAGAAATCGAACTGAAGGACGGCCTGGAGAACATGGGCGCCCAGATGGTTCGCGAAGTTGCCAGCAAGACCTCTGACGTCGCCGGCGACGGAACCACTACCGCGACCGTTCTCGCGCAGGCGATTTATCGCGAAGGCGTGAAGACGGTTGCTGCCGGCGCCAATCCGATGGCGATGAAGCGCGGCATCGAGAAGGCAGTCGCACTGGTTTGCGGCGCATTCGACAAGAAGACCGGCGAGCGCGCCAAAGGCGAGCTCGACAAGTTCTCCAAGCCCGTCTCGGGAGAAATGATCGCGCAAGTCGGCACAATTTCGGCGAACAACGACGAGACCATTGGACACATTATTGCCGAAGCGATGAAGAAAGTCGGCAAGGATGGCGTCATTACGGTGGAAGAGTCGAAGACGCTGGAGACGCAGTTGGAAGTGGTCGAGGGTATGCAGTTCGACCGCGGCTATCTGTCGCCTTACTTCGTTACCGATCCCGAGCGGATGGAAGTTGCTCTCGACAACGCTTACATCCTGATCAACGAGAAGAAGATCAGCTCCATGAAGGATCTGCTTCCGTTGCTCGAGCAGATTGCCAAGAGCGGCAAGCCGTTGCTGATCATCGCAGAAGATGTGGAAGGCGAAGCGCTCGCGACTCTCGTGGTGAACAAGCTGCGCGGCACGCTGCAAGTTGCGGCCGTTAAGGCTCCCGGCTTTGGCGATCGTCGCAAGGCGATGCTGCAGGATATCGCGATTCTCACCGGCGGCAAGGCCATCACGGAAGATCTGGGCATCAAGCTGGAGAACGTGCAGGTCAGCGATCTCGGCCAGGCCAAGAAGATCACCATCGACAAGGACAACACGACCCTGGTCGAAGGCAAGGGCAAGCACTCGGAGATCGAAGGCCGCGTGAAGGAAATTCGCAGCCAGATCGACAAGACGACCAGCGACTACGACCGCGAGAAGTTGCAGGAGCGGTTGGCGAAGCTGGTGGGTGGCGTGGCCGTGATCAAAGTCGGCGCCGCAACCGAGACCGAAATGAAAGAGAAGAAAGCTCGCGTGGAAGATGCGATGCATGCGACTCGCGCAGCCGTGGAAGAAGGCATTGTCCCCGGTGGCGGAGTTGCACTGGCTCGCTGCGTGCCGGCTCTCGACAAGCTGAAGCTTGAGGGTGATGAGCAGATCGGTGTCAACATCGTGAAGCGCGCCATCCAGGAGCCCCTGCGCCAGATCGCCGAGAACGCCGGCGAAGAGGGTGCGGTGGTTCTGGGCAAGATCAGCGAGTCGAAGGACAACAACTTCGGCTACAACGCTCTGACCAACGACTATGAAGACCTGGTCAAGGCGGGCGTGCTCGATCCGACGAAGGTGGTGCGCACGGCACTGACCAACGCCGGCTCGATTGCCGCATTGATGCTGACCACCGAAGCGCTGGTCGCGGAGATTCCGGAAAAGAAGGAAGCTCCCGCCGGTGGTGGACACGGCGGCGGCGGCATGGAAGGCATGTATTAAAAACAGCTCCTAGCCTCTAGCTGCTAGCTCGAATCAAAGGCCCTGCTCGCGAGAGCGGGGCTTTTCTTGTTTGCTCTCCGTCTAGGTTTGGCGGACTTCTTCATTCCCTGGTTCAACTCGATAAAATTGGAGCGCGAAAATTACCGGCGAATCTCGTAGCTCCCGGGGCTCATGAACTCCACCAAGCCCACGTCACGCAACACCTGGAGTTGCTGTCGTATTTTTGGCCGCACGTTTTGATTGTGCGGATGAATACTCTGGATGTACGGCTCCAGTCCATAGAGTTCCTGCAACGAGAAGCGCGTCTTCCCCAGCTTGCGTATGGCGGTCAGCACGTCGAGCGTCCATCCCCGGACTGTCGGCGACAGCTCGGCTAGTCTTCTGATACGAGAGAATTCCCTTCGCACCTGCCGCTCCGCAATGGTCGATCCATTGGAAACGATGGAAATCTTACCGTCCGGAGGAATTCGATTCAGAAGGATGTTGCACCCCACCCACCCAGCTCGTTTCGCGGCTGGGCTTAGGGGAGGACGTTTTTCAATTACCGTCTCGGAGAAGAAGACGCTGGGAACCAGTAGGAGATTTTTAATTAGCCAGTCGGCGGAATACTGCAGCACGAGCAGGTTGGGAACTCTATCCGAGCGTATTGCGCGAAGCATCGATTCGTGTGCCGCGTCGGGAATCTTCTTCTGGTTCCATGTCTTGAAGCCTTTCAGTTGGAAGCACTGATCACACTCGGGGCATACGAAATCGATGGCGGGAGTGTTGGCTCGCGAGGATAGCAACCTGTCAGACTTGCAGGCCACGCAGTAAAGTTCGCGGACGCACCAGTCTTCGCTAATCACGCGAGCGATCTGTGAGCCGGCCTTGTAGGCGCGGCCGAGATCAGATCGGCACTGCAGATTCATCGCCGCGTTGCTCTCGGAGCCTCGTAAAGATTGTGCTTTTCGCAGTACTCGCGGGCTTCCTCCGACGGGAAGTTATCACCAGCCTCAATGTTATCGAAGTCGATAATCTCTACGTCGAAGCCCCTCGGCACGGTATCTTCCATTACATAGGCGGACCCACCTGAGACTGTAACGAATATCTTTTCCATGAGATTCCCTTTGGCAGCAATTTGGCCTGCAAAGGATATCATGCTCAAGATCGCTTCCGAGAAATCACATCTTTATCTGTGGTGCCCTAATGCACTGCTCGCTTGGGGTCTCCAAACTATGAAGGCCTGGGGCTTCGAATACAAGACGAACATCGTTTGGCTGAAAATTAAAATCGAAGTCCCCACCCCTTCGACTTCGCTCAGGGCAGGCTCTACGTCGCAAAAGGTGCGACGTTAGGATGGGGGCACCCAGTTTCTACGGACTATTGAGGGGGGTCTACCTCAGCGGCTGAAGCCGCTCTCTCCGCAGCTTAATGCGGCACGAGTGAACTCGTGCCCTTCCCGAGCTCGGCGTGCCATCGAGTTCGTGGTTCTGCGCGGGCTGTGCACGGCTTACGTCAGCGGCTGAAGCCGTGCCCCTTTTTTGTGGGCTGACTTGGCACGAGTGAACTCGTGCCCTTTTCCGAGCTCGGCGGGCCTTCGGGTTCGTGGTTCTGCGTGGGCTGTGCACGGCTTACCTCAGCGGCTGAAGCCGTGCCCCTTTTTTGTGGGCTGACTTGGCACGAGTGAACTCGTGCCCTTTTCCGAGCTCGGCGGGCCTTCGGGTTCGTGGTTCTGCGTGGGCTGTGCACGGCTTAC